>Ga0209163_1000008_pt1 | contig 841742 bp, 700 predicted proteins | sample MTBAKSrepl2MetaG_FD_187457 | JGI IMG/M metagenome (GOLD analysis project Ga0209163, IMG submission 187457) | Enrichment culture microbial communities om Arthur Kill intertidal strait, New Jersey, USA, that are MTBE-degrading - MTBE-AKS2 (Arthur... | ecosystem: Environmental > Aquatic > Marine...
GGAGCCGTATGATGACATGGTAAGAAGCCGCCTGCCAGGCTTCTGCCGTACGTGAATGTCTATCCCAGCTTTAAAGCCGCGCGCCGCCGGAAAAGTCCGTATGCGATCTGCCGGTGCATTAATGTGACACTCCGGTTTGAGATCAGGACGGATCGCAGTTGGCAGGGACGGCATGGCTGTAGGCGAAACCTTCAACCCGCATATCTCATGAAATTTTTCATTGGTATTGTTATCAATTTTAAGAAAAATATCGTGAGATATCCGAGTGAGCAACAACGATTGACACGTTATACCATATAGGTATATTATATATACCATGAATTTTGAATTTGACCCGGCAAAATCAAAAGCCAATAAAGCCAAATATGAGCTTGACTTCATTGATGTCCAAGCGCTTTGGGACGATCCTGACTTATTGGAAATCCCTGCGAAAACAACCGGTGAACCGAGATTTGTTGTTATTGGAAAAATTAACGAGAAGCACTGGACAGGAATCATTACATACCGGAATGAGAATATAAGGATTATCTCAGTACGTCGTGCCAGAGATGAGGAGGTCGAATTATATGAAAACTGAAGACTTTGATAAAAAGTTCAATGAGGGGAAGAGCATTCTAAAAGATTTGGATTTATCCAAGGCAAGGCGTCCTAACCAGGAACAAAAAAGGGTCAATGTGGATTTTCCTGTATGGATGATTCAGTCTTTGGATAAGGAGGCCAAACGGCTTGGCGTACCCCGGCAGGCAATTATAAAGATATGGCTTGCCGAGAGATTGCATGGGGCATCGACTTCCTCTTTATAAGGCAGTATCGCACCATTGACGTGGTCCGCCCCAAGGACACAAAGGCACGTGCAGGCATTATTCTGAATAATCATTTCCGGACGCAAACAAAAAAGGCGTCGAAGGTTTTCCTTCGACGCCTTTTGTTTGTCAATCAGCCCGCGGGCAGCCGGTGATTAGTTACCGGTTGCGGCCTTGTGGGTCTTGATGGCGACCTTTTCGGTCAGGCCGGCATAGTACTCGCGCAGAATGTCGAGGACCTCTTCACGACCAAAGTGATCGGGAATCGGGGTGCCTTCGGAAAGGCCCTTGCGCAGCATGGTGCCGGAGAGCATCACCCGGTCTTCCTTGGAATGGGGGCAGGTGCGCAGGGAGGCCATGCCGTCGCACTTCAGGCAGTAGAAGGTCCAGTCGATCTTCAGCGGGGTGCAGAGCAGGGCCTTGCCCGGCTCTGCCGGGGCCGGGATCTTGTCAAAGATGGTCTGGGCTTCAAACATGCCGTAAAAATCGCCCACGCCGGCATGGTCGCGGCCGATGATCATGCGGGAGCAGCCGTAGTTCTGACGGAAGGTGGCGTGCAGCAGGGCTTCCCGGGGACCGGCATAGCGCATGTCAAGGGGATAGCCGCCCTGAACGACATTCTTCTCCACGAAGTAGTTCTTTACCAGGGCATCGATGCACCGGACGCGGACTTCCGCGGGAATGTCGCCGGGTTTGAGGTTGCCCACCAGGGAGTGGATATAAACACCGTCGCACACGTCCACGGCGATCTTGCACAGGTGCTCATGGGAGCGGTGCATGGGGTTTCTCAGCTGCAGGGCCGCGATCTCCTTCCAGCCTCTTTCCTCGAAAATCTTCCGGGACTCGGCGGGACGGTGATAGATGCCTTTGTATTTCACGGGATACTCGCCTTCGGACAGGACCTTAACCGGGCCTGCCAGGTTCACTTCCTTCTGGTCCATAACCATCTGGACGCCGGGGTGGTCGTCCTTGGCGATCTTCCAAAAATCGTCGGCCGTGGGGGTGCCTTCACCCATGAAGACCTTTTCGCATTCAAACTTTTTGTCGGCCTCGGTCATCTCGTACTTCTCGGTGACCTTCATGGTGCCCATGATTTCGTTGTTCGTCGGGTCCACCAGGGCGATCTCTTCGCCTTCCTTGATGGCGTCGGCGTCGGCCTTGGCGGCATCCAGGCAGACCGGAACCGGCCAGAAGGTGCCGTCGGCCAGCAGGAAGTTGTCACAGACACCCTTCCAGTCAGCCTTGGTCATGAAACCGGTAAGCGGGGAAAAACCGCCGATGCCGATCATGATCAGGTCGCCTTTGGCCCGGGGGCTCAGGGCAATCTTTTTCAGGCCTTCGGCCTTTTTCTTTTCCGCTTCAAGCTCGCTGCCTTCCAGAAGGCAGACGGTCAAACCTTTACCGCCATGGGGTGCAATCAAGTTACTCATCGTCAACGATCTCCTTTTCAATGTTGTTGATCAACAATTAAGGCTTACACATGTCGCCTGTAAATTCTCCGGTTGAATAAAGGATTTAAAATAGACCACAGCCGAATTGATGTCAATATAAATCTTGTAAAAACCGGATGGACCGGTATAATTACCCCGTTTGTTCAACGGTGCCTGCCGTCGGTGCCGGTCATGGTAAAAGAATCAACCATTCAAATATGTTAAGTAAACAGGAAATCGATATGCTGGAGACCTACCTGTCTGAAGAAAAAGAGCGCCTGGCCAAGGGACTGCCGGCCCGGCCGTTGACCGAAACCCAGGCCCTGGCCCTGTGTGATCTGCTGGAGGCACCCCCCGCAGGCAAGGAGGCCCTGCTGCTGGATCTGCTGACCCATCGGGTGCCCCCCGGCGTGGACGAGGCGGCAAAGGTAAAAGCAGCGTTTCTGGGTGCCATTGCCCGCCGGGAGAAACACTCCCCCCTGATCAACGAGGAAACAGCCGTGGCCCTGCTGGGTACCATGCTGGGGGGATACAGCATTCGGCTCCTTATCGATTTCCTGGATGTGGCGGGCCTTGCCACGCTGGCGGCCGAACAACTGTCCCGGTCCATTTTTGTTTTTGATGATTATCAGGCCGTGATGTCCATGGCGGCGGAAAACCCCCATGCAGCGGCAGTGGTGGACGCATGGAAAACAGCCCGGTGGTTTTCCGACCGTCCCCCGGTGGCCGGGAAGATCACACTGACGGTCTTTCGCGTGGACGGCGAGATCACCACCGATGACTTTTCACCGGCCGGCCAGGCCGGCACCCGGTCCGACATCCCGCTGCACGCCCTTTCCATGCTTCAGAGCCGTTATGAAAAGCCCCTGGAAACCATGGCTGAATTAAAACAGAAAGGGTATCCGCTGGCCTTTGTGGGGGACGTGGTGGGTACGGGGTCGTCGCGCAAGTCGGCGGCCAATTCCCTGATCTGGCACATCGGGCACGATATTCCCCATGTGCCGAACAAGCGCCGGGGCGGCGTGGTGCTGGGCGGAAAGATCGCCCCCATCTTTTTTAACACCCTTGAAGATGCCGGGGCACTGGCCATTGAATGCGACGTGTCGGCCATCGGGCATGGCGACACCATTTCCGTGTTTCCCTGCGAAGGCAGAATCGTCAACGAAACCACAGGAGAAGAGGTGGCCCGGTTTGTGCTCAAGTCCCCGGTACTGCTGGACGAGGTGCGGGCCGGGGGGCGCATCGCCCTGATCGTGGGCCGGACCCTGACAAACAGCGTGCGCCGCGACCTGGGGCTGGCGGATGCCGATATCTTTGCCGACCCGGCCCGCCCGGAAAAGCCGGTCGGCGGTTTCACCCGGGCACAGAAGATCGTGGGCGCGGCCTGTGGAAAGGCCGGGGTGGTGCCGGGAGAGTACTGCGAACCGGTCCTGGCCACCGTTGGCTCCCAGGACACCACCGGCAGCATGACCCGGGACGAGTTAAAGGAGCTGGCCTGTCTCTCGTTTGGCGCCGACCTGGTGATGCAGTCCTTCTGCCATACCGCCGCCTATCCCACGGACAGAGACAGGATCATGCACGCCGATCTGACCGCCTTTTTTACCCAGCGGGGCGGTGTGGCCCTTCGTCCCGGCGACGGCGTGATTCACTCCTGGATCAACCGCATGCTGCTGCCCAACACCGTGGGCACCGGCGGGGACTCCCATACCCGGTTCCCCGTGGGCATCAGCTTTCCCGCTGGCTCAGGCCTGGTGGCCTTTGCCGCGGCAACCGGCAGAATGCCTCTGGACATGCCCGAATCCGTACTGGTGCGGTTTTCCGGCCGTCGCCGGCCCGGCATTACGATGCGGGACATGGTGAACATGATCCCTTACGCCGCCATTTCCCATGGCTTTCTGACCGTTGAAAAAAAGAACAAGCAGAATGTGTTTTCCGGCCGCATTCTGGAACTGGAAAGCGAAGAGGACCTGACCGTGGCCCAGGCCTTTGAGCTGACCGATGCCTCGGCGGAGCGGTCGGCCGCAGCCAGCACCATCCGGTTGAACATCGAGCGGGTGGTCGAGTTTGTCAAAGGTAATATAGCCCTGCTGGAAGACCTTCTGGTAAAGGGGTACCGGGATGCTGGCACCATCTCCCGCCGTATCAAGGCCATGCAACAATGGCTGGCCGACCCGGTCCTGATCCAGGCCGATGCAGACGCACCGTATGCAGCGGTTTTTGAAATCGATCTCAGCGCTTATGACCAGCCCATTCTGGCCTGTCCCAATGACCCGGACGATGTGCGCCTGCTCTCCGATGTCTCTGGTACCCCTATTGATGAGGTGTTTATCGGCTCCTGCATGACCAATGTCTCCCATTTTCGGAACGCCGCCGGCATTCTCGGGCAGGCGGACGGGCTGAAGGCAAAGTTGTGGATTACGCCGCCTACCCGTATGGACCGTGATACCCTGGCCGCGGAAAACCACCTGGCGGTGTTCGAGCGCCTGGGCGCCCGCATCGAGATTCCGGGGTGTTCCCTCTGCATGGGCAACCAGGCACGGGTGTCACCCGGATCGGTGGTGATGTCCACCTCCACGCGCAACTTTCCCAACCGCATGGGGGATGACACAAAAGTCTTTCTCGGCTCCGCCGAGCTGGCTGCCGTGTGCGCCCTGCTGGGCCGCATTCCCACGGCGGACGAGTATCAACGCATGGTGAATATGTTAGGGTCCTCCCCGATTTAGTGGATGCACAGGGTTCAAGGATTCAAGGGGTCGAAGGTCCAAGGACCTGTTCTTGAAAGATTCATGAACGCCTTGAGTCTGGTTCTCCTGCTGTTCCATTGTTATTTCAAAGTAACTTAAAGCACCGGTGAATAATATTCAGGCGTAAACCCATAAACCCAGGGTTCATGGGGTCGTCAATCCTTTGTTGTCAGTATTTTACTTGACCCCTTGAATCCTTGGCCCCTTTCAAAAACCGCTGACCGCACTGAAAAGTATGCAATTCGTTTACTGTCGAATCAGGAGATGAACAATATACTGTAGTTCAAATGCGCCGCCGGTCCGGGTCTTATGATATATGCGGGCCGACGGCTGTTGGCCCTGCCTTGCTTCCCCCGCATTGTCCATTCCTTTACTCAAGTCTGTGTTGCCCTCGCGATTGTGTGCTGTGACGGTGCAGGCACCTTTTTTCTGAAGGGGAGCCGAGCCGGCCGTCTGCGCGGTCCTGCGGACACAACAGGCGTGAAATGTTTGGCAGCGTGGCAACCGTATTGTCCGCGGGACACTGTTTTGGGTTGACATGAGGATGCCCAGCCGATATGAACCCTCTTTTTATAAGTATTGACAGGAGATGAATGTGGACAGCAGAAAAACCGTTTTCATAGAGGATATAAAAGCGTGCGTGGATTACACGATCGCCACCCTGGGCAAAAAGATCGTGCTGGCCATGCCCCTGGCCCTGGGCAAGTCCCATGCCTTTGCCAATGAAATGTACCGCAGGGCCAAGGCGGACCCGGAGATGCAGCTGCTGATGGCAACGGCCCTCTCCCTGGAAAAGCCTACAGCCGCCAGTGAACTGGAACGGCGCATGCTGGAGCCCATCGTGGACCGCATCTGGAAGGGGGTTCCGGATTTTGAGTACATGCTGGACTTGCGGGCCGGCCGCATGCCGGCCAATGTCACGCTCAAGGAGTTTTACTTCCGGGCCGGTTCTTTCAACCATGTGGCGTCGGCCCAGCAGAACCACTACAGCTCCAACTATACTCACGTGGCCAGGGACATGATGAACGAGGTGCTGGAGGACAAGTCGGACTGGGGGTTTGTCTTCTGTCAATTGGCGGCCAAGCAGGTAATCGATGGCAAGACCTGGTACAGCGATAGCTGCAATGCCGACCTGAACCTGGATTTAAAGCGGTTTCTTCCTCTGGGAAGGGAACGGGGAATTCAGGGACTGCACATCGCCCAGGTAAACAGCAATCTGCCCTTCATGTACGGCGATGCGGTCAGCGACGAGACCTTTTTTGACGTGATCGTGGACAACGAGGCGTATGACGCGCCCCTGTTCAGTGTCCCAAAGGAGCCGGTCGCCGTGGCGGAACATATGATCGGCCTGCATGTGAGTACCCTGATCAAGGACGGCGGCACTCTTCAGGTGGGCATCGGCTCCCTGGGGGACGCCATCTCCAATGCGCTTCTGATGCGTCATCACCAGCCGGAGGACTATCGCGGGATCATTGCGGACCTGGAGGTGATGGAACGGTACGGCGCCCTGGTTGACCGGGTGGGCGGCCTGGACCCTTTTGAAAAAGGGCTTTACGGCTCCACCGAGATGCTGGTGGGGGTGTTTCTTGATCTTTACGACGGCGGTATCCTGAAACGAAAGGTCTACGCGGACCCGATCATCCAGCGGCATATCAATGACGGCCTGCTTTCAGAGACCATCACATCTGAGGCGGCCGAGTGCATTCTTGCGGCCGGGGAGCTCAATCCCATCATTGGGAAAAAAACGTTTGCCGGTCTTCAACAGTGCGGATTTTTCAAAAGCCACCTGCGGTATGAAAATTTCGGTATTTGGGACAACGAAACCTGGTATTCCGCCGACCTGCGGGACGAAGGCAACCGGCAGGCCATCCTGGCCCATTGCATCGGGGACCGGCTCGAAAACGGAATCATCTGTCACGGATCATTTTTTATCGGGGCCAACCGGTTCTACGCGCATCTGCGGCGCATGAGCGAGGAAGAACGGAAGCAGTTCATCATGACCGGCGTGGCCTATGTGAACCAGCTTTACGGTGATGAGACCATCAAGCGGCTGCAGCGCAGGGACGGCCGTTTCATCAATGCCGGCATGAAGGTTTCGCTCATGGGCAGCGTGGCATCGGACGCACTGGAAAACGGCACCGTGATCAGCGGCGTGGGCGGGCAGTATAATTTTGTATCCATGGCCCATGCGCTGGAAGATGCCCGCTCCATTCTAATGGTGCGGAGCACCAAGGATCTGGCCCATGGTGTGGACTCCAACGTGGTATTCAACTACGGGCACACCACCATTCCCCGGCACCTGAAGGACATTGTGGTCACTGAGTACGGCATTGCCGACCTCAGGGGAAAAGTGGACCGGGATGTGGTTACGCGCCTGCTGAATATCGCCGACTCCCGTTTTCAGCCCGGGCTGCTGGAAAGGGCAAAAAAAGCGGGAAAGGTCGCCCCGGACTATCGAATTCCCGAGTGCTACCGGAACAACTACCCCGACGCCCTGGCGGAAAAAATCGCCCCTTACCAGGCAAAGGGGCTTTTCAAAACTTTTCCAGCCGGCACCGAGTTTACCGACGAAGAGATCGTGCTGGGGGCTGCCCTGCGCGGATTCAAGGCCAGGGCCGCGTCACGCCGGCTTGGCGCGGCGGCCGGTGTCGTCTCGGCCTTTTTTAGACCGGTTCCGGAGCAGGCCGCACCTTATCTCAAGCGCATCGGTCTTGACGGGCCCAAAACCTTCAAGGAACGGCTGCTCCAGAAGGTGGTGCTTTGCGCCCTGGCCGATGCAGGGGCGTTGTAACCGGACGGTGTTTTTTTGTGCAGCGCTGACCGGGTATCGGCCCTGTGGCCGGTTTATATAAAATTGACCTGGGCCACGGTTTCCCGCTGCTGAATGATTTTTTGAATTTTTGCCTGATCCGCCGTCGATGTCACCGGACAAACGGCGGATACCGGGTTCCCACCGGCATCCGTCCGGTAGTGCCACTGGTCGATAAACCCCTGCACCACAACATAGGTTAACCCCCCGAACCCGCAGCAGGTGGTGTCAAACAGGGCGTCGGCCACCAGGTAGAGAACCTCCCGGCCGTCAACGGCCAGCCGGACCTCTTTTCGAATGGTGTAGTGCCCGCCAATGGCGGTGATTTCCCTGTTCAACTCCAGGTGGGTGTAGTCATGCGTGTCGTGGTTCACTGGATTTGGCCTCATCTCCTCAAACAATTTCACAGCACATTCGAGACTCTCTGTATTTTTACGAATTTATTTTAAAAAGCAAGGATTTTCAGCACGACTCGTGTGGCGGGGTTTTTATTGGCACAGTCGGCCTGCCGGCTGTACCTGTTGCCTTATTTGATGCCTCCTGATAAAGGTGAATTTGAAGATCACGGACCGTTTAATGACAGGGGGCAGAAATGGCATACATTGACCGATGCGACTGGAGCCGATGTACCGAGTGCGGACAGTGCCTGATGCAGTGTCCGGTGTTGGAAATGGACAAGCCGGCCGCGGTGAGTGCGATCCGCAAACTGATTTCCGGGGCCCCCGCACCCGAGGTGTTTGAAAAATGCACCTTTTGTTTCAACTGCAACCGGTACTGCCCGGTGGAGGGGCTGCGGCCCCACGAGCTGATTCTGCAGCGGGCCCTTGAGCATCGGGGCAAGGTGCCGGGTATTCTGAAATATCTGGCCAACGGCCGGGGCAGGACCAACCTGTTTTCCGATATGTATGAAAAGTTCACTGCCGAAGAGAAACAGATTCTTGAGAAATGGTCGGTCGTGCCTGACCAAAAAGAGATCCTGTGGATCGGGTGCATGGGCAAGCTCAGCTGCCGGGACATTGATCACTCTAACGTGCTGGCGCCCCTGGCCAAGTTTGGCCCGCCTGACCTGTGCTGCGGCGAGCTGGCCTACCGGCTCTGCTCCTGGGAAATGTACGAACAGACGGCCCAGCGAACCCTTGACGTTTTCTCAAAGCTCAACATTGATCGCATGGTCTGCTACTGCGGCTCCTGTTATAACTATTTTTCCAGCATTTTGCCCAGAGTCTACGGCGTGACGCTGCCCTTTAAAATTATCTCCATGTACCAGTGGCTGTGGGAGCGGTTTGAAAAGGGGGAGTTGCAGGTGACTGCGCCCCGTTCCTTTACGGCCGCCATCCATGAATCGTGTTATGTCACCGAACTGGAAGACGACTTTGCCGACTGCCTGAGACGGCTCTATCACACGGCCGGTGTGGAGACGGTGGAGCTGGCCCATCACGGCGACTGCAACCTGTCGTGCGGCGCGGTGAGTGCCGTACGCAGCCTCAATGTGTTGTCCAGCATTTTCAAGGAGCAGCGCAGAAAGTATGCCGAGGTGTCGGACGCCGGGGCCTCCCAGATTGCGGTCAACTGCCCGGGCTGTTATGTGACCTTAAGCTTTTCCAACTGGCTGTACGGCAAAAAACTGCGGTACATGCCCGACGAACTGCTGGCCGCTTTCGGGGATGATATCACCACGCCGCTGGGGAAACGGCTGCCCATGATCATGACCACCGCGGCCCGGCGGTTTCCCGGGCTGATGTTTTCCCGGTAAGCCGGGCGGGCACAGTTGTTTATTCGCCCGGATATGTCACGAGTCGATTTGGCCGCTTTTAAAGAGGTGGTGTGGTCTGAAGTTTTGAGGGTTCAAGGATTCAAGGGGCCGAGGGACGGTATTTGTGATGTTGTCGAAGTGCGTGGACAGAGACTCCTGGCACTTGGGAACCTCGAATCCTTCACTTGTAAATAAACTGAATTTCAAGAGAGGAAGATAAGCGGTGCTGGTATCGGCCTGGAAATCATCCGAAGAGATAGAACACGCGCTTGAAGGGAAACAGAGCATCGCGGTTTTTTCGTGCAACGTGTGCGCCAACCTGAACGGCACCGGCGGGGCACGGGGCCTGCGCAAGATGACGGCCCTTCTCAGGCAGTGGAACAAACGCGTGGTGGTGGCAAAAACCGTGAACGTCTGCTGTTCCGAGGAAATTTTGCAACAGTACATCAATATACATATCCGGCCCTGGCGGGAAGTGTGCGACGCCCTGGTGATGCTCTCCTGCGCCGGTGGTGTCAAATGCGCGTTTCTGTGTGATCCGGGTGTACCCGTGATCGCGGTTACGGATTCCCTGGGAAGCGGTGTGATCTCTACCAGCCGGCCTTTTTATGATGTGGGCATCTGTTCCTCCTGCGACCATTGCGTGCTTACCTGGACTGCCGGCATCTGCCCGGTGTCGGGCTGTCCGGCCAAAAAGAAATACGGGCCGTGCAAAAAGGCCCCGGATCAGGCAGGCCCTTGCACGGTGGACCCGTCGCGGATGTGCGTCTGGCGAGAGATTGAAAAGGTGGCCGACATGGCGGCCCTGGCCCGGCTCGCGGAAATTCACGGACAAAAAGATTACACCCGTCTGCCGTCGGCTACGGCACAATCCACACCCCCTTGGCTTCGCCGTGTTTCGGGCCGATTCATGGCCCGCATCCCCGGGCTTTCCCGGCTGGTGGACATGGTGCGGTAGCCCGATTAAATTCTTGACATCCCCCAAAAGCATGCCCTAAAATTACCGTTTCACTGAACATTTGTTCATAAGAGCGTACCCGGTGGGCCGGTCTCCCGGTGGCGCAATTTTTGTAACTATAATTAATAAGAGAGGTTATGCGGCTATGGCACAGCAACTGGCAGACAGACGGGACATCGATTTTGTTATCTGGGAACAGCTCGACGGCGAGAAATTTATCAAGGAGGGCGGGTATGCGGAGTTCAACCGGAAAACCTGCGACCTGATCATCAACGAGGCGCGCTCCCTGGCCATCAAGGAGATTCTGCCGTCTCTTGCCGAAAGCGATGAGACCGGTGTGAAGTTTGACAGCGGCACAGTCACGGTGCCGGAATCCTTTGTTCCCCTGCGCAAGCTGATCCTGGAGGGTGAGTGGCAGAACCTGATGGTGTCGCCGGAGATGGGTGGCCAGGGTGCCCCGCCTTTTGTATCTGCTGCGGCCACCGAGTATTTCATGGCCGCAAACTGGCCCCTGTTTACCTATGCCAGCCTGGGATGCAGTACCGCGGGTATGATTCAGAATCACGGCACCGAAGAGCAGAAGAAAAAATATATTCCCAACCTGGTTTCCGGTAAATGGGGCGGCACCATGCTGCTCACCGAGCCCCAGGCCGGCACCGACGTGGGCGCCATTGAAACATCGGCGGTCAAGAACCCGGACGGCACCTATTCGCTCACCGGCAACAAGATTTTCATCACCAACGGCGAGCAGAACCTCACCGAGAACATCATTCATCCGGTCCTGGCACGAATCGAGGGCCACGAGCCCGGCACCAAAGGCATCTCCATCTTCATCGTGCCCAAGTTCATGGTCAATGACGACGGCTCCCTGGGCGAGCGCAACGACATCGTCTGCACCGGGACCGAAGAAAAGATGGGCATTCATGCCAGCGCCACGTGCAGCATGAGCCTGGGTTCCAAGGGCAAGTGCGTGGGTTTCCTGCTGGGCGAGGAGAAGCAGGGCATGAAGATCATGTTCGAGATGATGAACGAGGCCCGCATGGCCACCGGTCTTCAGGCATTTGCCTATGCGTCGGCCGCTTACCTGATCGCGGTGAACTACGCCAGGGAGCGGATTCAGAGCCGGGATATTATGGATTATAAGGACCCGGCCGCTCCCGGTGTGCCGATTATCAAACATCCCGATGTGCGCCGAAACCTTTTGTGGATGAAGTCCATCGTGGACGGCATGCGCAGCTTCTTCTACTACACCGGTGTCGCTGGGACAAAAGCCGAGATCGTGGAGGATGAAACCGAGCGGCGCCGCAACTCCGGCCTGTTCGAACTGCTCACCCCCCTGATCAAGGAGTATCTCTCCTTCCGGGGCCACGAGGTGTGCGTCCAGGCCATGCAGGTGCTGGGCGGCTCCGGCTACATCAAGGAGTACCTGGTGGAGCAGTACACCCGGGACTGCAAGATCACTACCATCTACGAGGGATGCAGCGGCGTCCAGGCCATGGACCTGCTGGGCCGCAAGCTGCCCATGGGCGGCGGCAAGGTGTTCGGCAGCTTCATGGATGAAATCAAGAAGACCGTTGAGGCGGCCAAAAAGATTGATGCCACCAGTGCGATGGCCCAGCAGATGGAAAAGGCCGCCAACCGCATGGCCGAGGTGGCCATGCACCTGGGCGTCACCGCCATGGAAGGCAAGCTCAGAGAGGCCTTTGCCCACTCCCTGCCGTTCCTTCATGCCATGGGTGACGTGATCATGGCGTGGATGCTGCTGTGGCGGGCCGCTGTGGCGGCGCCGAAAATCGAGGGCGCCAAGAAGAGCGACGCGGCCTTCTACCAGGGCCAGGTCAAGACCGCCGACTTTTTCATTCACACCGCGCTTTACGAGACCATGGGGGCCTTTGATGCGATTCAGGCCACCTGCACCGCGGCCCTTGATATTCCGGATGAAGGGTTCGGCGGTTTATAAAACCGGCTGTTTTGTTGTATAACCATGCGGCGTCCGGTTTTGGCCGGACGCCGCTTTTTTCGAAAAGCCCCATGATGACCATGGCCATGGAAGGAACTTGTAAATGACAGAAACAGACCCGGCCCCCACCCGGCCCATATGGCTGGCGGACGATAAAAAGCGGGTGCAGATCATCGACCAGAGAATGCTGCCCCATAACCTGGTGATCGTGGACCTGACCACGGTGGATCAGGTGATTGAGGCGATTGGTGAGATGATGGTCCGGGGCGCGCCCCTGATCGGCGTGACCGGGGCCTTTGGTGTCTTTATCGCCGTTCAAAACGCCCTGGAAAGTGGTGATTTTGAGGCGCAGGTCAGAAAAGAGTGCCTGCGGATCAAAGAGGCCCGGCCCACGGCGGTAAATCTCGCCTGGGGCGTGGACCGCGTGTGCGCCGCCGTTTTTTCCAAAAGCAATCCCGGTGATTGTCTGGCCGCGGCACTGGCGGAGGCATCGGCCATTGCCGAAGAAGAGGTGGACAACTGCCGGAGAATCGGCGAACACGGCGTTTCCCTGATCGAGGCCATTCGCCGCGAAAAGGGCGGTAAAACCGTGAATGTCCTGACCCACTGCAACGCCGGATGGCTGGCCTGCGTGGAACATGGCACGGCCACGGCCCCCATCTACAAAGCCTTTGAAAAGGGAATCGATATTCACGTCTGGGTGGACGAGACAAGGCCCTTAAACCAGGGGGCACGGCTTACCGCCTGGGAGCTGGGCCAGCGGGGCGTGGCCCACACCGTGATCACGGACAACGCCGGGGGCCACCTGATGCAGCACGGCATGGTGGATATCGTGATTGTGGGCACTGACCGCTCCACTTACACCGGCGACGTGGCAAACAAAATCGGCACCTATCTCAAGGCCCTGGCGGCCCGGGACAACAACATTCCCTTTTACGTGGCCCTGCCCTCCAGCACCTTTGACTGGGAGATGACCGACGGTCTGGCCCAGATTCCAATAGAGGAACGGAACCCCGACGAGGTGCGCTGCGTGGAAGGACTGTGCCCCGACGGCCGGGTGGAAAAGGTGCGCATCGTGCCGGAGAAGAGCCGGGCCGCCAATTACGCCTTTGACGTCACCCCGGCCCGCCTGGTCACCGGTTTTATCACCGAGCGGGGCGTGTGCGGCGCTAACAGGGACCAGGTGCTGGCCCTGTTTCCTGAAAAGCGTTGACACCCTGTGCTGATCTTGTTATAGACGGTGGGCATAAACACCGGGATTTGATCTTTATTGCCTGTTTAACGAACTTAAAAGGAGATGGTATAAATGGCGGATTCAAACAAGCCCAAACATGTGCCCCTGCCAAAAGAGACCGTGGCGTTTTATTGCGGCAACTGCGGTGCCGTTGCCCTTGATGCGAACAATATCTGCAACCCCGCTGGAAAAGTTAAAAAGGCCGACTGGTGCGGCTCCAAGGACCTGCCCCCGCCCCAGACCTGCCACAACCGGGTGAACAACGACCGGTATTCATGTGAAAAGTGCGGCAAAACCGCCATCAACGCGCCGTTGCTCTGCGAACCCAAAAAGATGGACCTGGTGTAGCGGACGTTTGGTGAAAATATTTCGTGCATTGCAACCGGGCGGCGCGGAGAATCCGTGGCCGCCCGGTTTGCGTGGAAATCATGCGGCCTGTTCGGGGTGGGGCGGCGAAATCTCCGGGTATTTGAGAAAAAATCCGGAAAGGCCGGCAGGCCGGGCCTCCAGGGCCTGCTGGGGGCAGCACTCCACGCAGCACAGGCAGCTGATGCATTTTTCCTTTTCAAACACCGGGGTCTGCTGTTTTTCCCACACAATGGCCCGGTTGGGGCAGATGTTAAAGCAATCCCCGCACATCACGCAGGTTTCTTTTTTCTTCAGCACCGGCATGCGTCGCATGTACTTGTAAATCACGGTCCGGGCGATAAAATTGTTTAACAGGCTGGCCGTGGTGGTGGAGGTGATGCCCGCCTTGCGTTTCAGTTGTACCGTCTCAATGGAAAGCCCCTTGATCTCGATTTCATCCATGTCTGTGACGCCCAGTCCCCGTTCGCGGCAGGCGGCCAGATGGGGAACGGCCCGAACCCCGTCAATGCGGCCGATGGCCAGCATCACCATGTCCACGGCCGCCTCGTCATACCCGGCCAGCACCAGTCCCACGGGCCGCATGAACCCGTTGGCCGGGCCGCCCGGCCCTTCCATGAATTTTCGGGCATCCATCACCACGATCCGTTTTTTGCCCTGGGCCAGAAAAGCCTCGTAGTTGTCGGCCAGCACATGGCCGAACTCGGCCGGGTTTCTGCCGTGCAGGTGGCACCGGGCTTTTTCCCCGCCGGGAATGATCCCCCAGTAGTTTTTCACGGCCCCGGTGTAGGCGGCCTCAATGTGGGACTTGGGCCGGCACAGGTTGACGATGCAGTCGGCCTCCACCACGGGTTTGGCGATGTGAAACCGCTTCATGTGGAGGGCTTTTGGGTTTTCCACCAGCACCCCGCCCGACTCAAATTCGGCATAGTCGATTTTTTCGGCTTCCAGCACGGCGTCCATGCCCAGCCCGCGCATGACACTGGCGGCCCGGTGCCGGAACTGGCCCGGCGAGTCGCCTGCCTTCAGGTTCGCGTTGAGCGGCCGGATAAACCGGGCCACGGCGGAAAGAAAGTCGGCTTCCGTGCAGGCGTTGCGGATTCTCATCAGCAGGTTGGGTTTGAACAGAACAGTGTCGCCGGGCGCGATGTAACGGTCGGCTCCGATCAGGGAGAGGGCCTCGGCGACCGCCGCATCAAGACCTTCATAATCGGCGGTCCGGACAATGGCAACGGTGGTCTTGTATCCCATATCAACCTCCTGTTGTTGTGAGTGGCTTTTGGCGTCGCAGCCTTTTATATGATACGCCACAAGCCCTGTGTCATATCGACAATCGCCTGGCGCTGGGCGTCATTCAGCGGGCAGAAGGGGGAGTTGTCAAAAGTGGTGTCCCGGTTTTCCACGATCAGCACTCTGGCGTCCCTGCTCAGGGTGTGGGTGTGCCATACCGCCTTTTTGACGTTGTAAACCTTCAACGGCTTCATGTCCTGGGCAAATACCTTCGTTACCGTGTCTTCACCTTCGCCGATAAACAGGATGCAGCGGCCGGCCAGCAGCACAAACACCTCGTCGGTCTCGTTGTGTCGCTGCATGGAGCCAAGGTTTTCCGGCAGCAGATCGTCGCCGTAGTTTAAAATCGCTACCCGCCAGCTTTGATAATCGACCACGGGCCGGTAGCCGGCATCGCTGTGTTCGTGGACCTCAAGCAGTGATTCGGGGATATTCATGTTTCTTTTGGCATATTTTTGAAAAGCGGTTTTATTGTTTCCGGCTGTTTTTTTCTTCGGGGGAGGCCTGTTGCTGAGGCCTCACGAGTCCGGCCAGCCCCCTGGCGGCTCTGCCGATGGGGCAGTAGGTAAAGGGGCAGTAGCGGCAGCCGAGCGCCCCCAGCGATACAAGAGCGGTCGTGAATACGGCAAGCCACAGGGCGGTCAGGGCCAGGCCGCCCTGTTGCCAGGCATAGGGCACGGGGATGATCGAGAGGACCGCAAAGGAGACAATGTCCAGCCACAGGCCGATGGCCAGGGGTGTGCCCGGCCGCTGGGCAAACATCAGGGGCACCAGCCGGCCCATGACGGTGGAGCAGCTTTTCCCGTAATACGGGCAGGGCGCGCAGATCAGGTAGCGCAGGGGGACGAAAAACAGGAAAAAGGCCGTCAGCCAGACGCCCAGCATGACCCGGCTGGTATGCCACAGGATATACACGGCCATGCCCACAATCACCGGCCAGGGGATAAAGGTGACAATGGCCGTATATTTCGGCCAGGGCGGGTCGGCCGGGCAGCCCGCACACGCAGGGGTTTTCCGGGTGGCATCCGGTTTTTCCATTTTTCCTCCTGTTGCTGTCATGACAAAAGATAGAAAACACTAAAACCTTTAATAAATCAAGGAATCATGTTGATGCTTTTGAAAGGGGCCAAGGGCTCAAGGACTCAAGTGGTCAAGTAAAATATCATAAACAAAGACTTATAAACACCTGAACGTTCGGTTTATGGATTGAAATTGAATATTATCATTTCCTCAATGCTTGATTTTCCGGAAAACAGAGATTATGGTCTAACCCGGATATTTCACGAAAATGTTCGACATACATCGGCAGAGAGGCCTTTTCGATTATGCGAAATGATTTTATCCACAGGTTTTTGTTTGACGAGACGGATCTCATTATAGAAGATGAGAAACGGTCAGTGCCGATGGTGATGGACGCCAGCAAAGAAGGATGGGTCGGTATTCCGCATGGCGGCATCGGTATGGGCGCGATTGTTGAACTGGCCAATGATTTTTCTCATTGCACATGCGACAACGATCTCAAATACCCGGTTCAGTGCAGTTTTCGCATGGGGGGCAGTGAGTTGAGAGTCGGTGATACGGTCACCGTGGAGGCGGCCCCCACCGGATCCGGCATATTCGGCCGCATCGTCCCTGAAGGATCGGAAATCCCCTATATTAGCGCTGAAATCGGGTTTGGAGTGGAACGTCCGGACCCAGAGGATGGCTTCAGACAATATCTCCCGGAAAATTTTTCCCGGCTGTCCGGCAGGCTTGAGCACATCCCGTACTACCTGAACTGTTTTGTCTGCGGGGTCGAACGTGCCACGCCGGGTCTGAAACGGCAGTTTCATCTATGGGAAAGCCCGCATGGCAGTATTGCCTGTGCGTTTTCCGGGTTTAATGCTGAAGACCGGGAAACCATCCATCTCTTCAGCCGGGACGGCTGCCTGCACCCCATCACTCAGCTCGCCGTACTGGATGAAACCATGGGGTGGGGCGGTTTTCTCGCCTTTGCCAACGGCGGGGTTTCAGTGCGCCTTAACTTTACCTTGTTGCGGAAAATCGGTGTGGACGAGAAGGTCGTGTTTTTCGGACGCGGCGAAAAGGTTAAGGGGAAAATTGACAAGCGTATGCTTTTCTGGGCCTCTGGCTGTGGCGCGGTGGTGCGTGATGATGGCACATTCGAAGAGGTGATCGTTTCTTCAGGTCAGTGGTATGCCGTCAAGGCCCTTACCGAGCAGATGAGAAACGAACTCATTCCCAAAGAACAGAACGAAAAAATTTTTGCCATTGCCCAGGCCCGTGGCCGCATGTAAAAGCAAATGCAGTCAACCCGGATATCTCACGGGTTGGTTTGGCCGCAACACAGCAGATGCGGCCAAAACGGCTCGCCCGAAGGGTTAAATTTTTCGATATAAAATTAACGTAAAATGCCCCCCAGTCCTGCGCCTGTGATTTTCGGTTCATGAAGTCGGTACCGGGGCTTTTTCTGTTTTCCGGAGGCGGATGTCAGCACTCCTTTTGTGCCCGGAATAGTGGCCTTTGTGAAAAAAAACGGGCGAACCCCTGTTGCGGGTTCGCCCGGTGCTTGAAACACTGTTTAACTGGTCAGGGCACCATTCGGGCCATGCCCAGCATGGTGCCGCTGTAGAGAGCGCTGTCCATGCCGATTTCAGTGGCGGCATAGGCGCTGTTGCAGGCCGGTGTGGCGCCATAGGCGTAACTGAACACCGATTTGCCGGTGGTCCAGTCCAGCGCCTCGAAGGTCCACACGCCCAGCCAGTTCTGGCCGACATCATATATCAGGTTGGTGGCCTGGCTCATGGACGGGATGCCGTTGGGCAGGCTCACCGTTTTGTTGACCCAGGCGCTGTCCAGGGTCCGGGTTCTGGGGTTCCATTCAAACTTTTCCGCGCCGTAAGGCGCTACAAAATTCACGCCGGACAGGAGAATGCTGAAAACCTGGTTGCTCAGGGGCATTTTCAACTGGTTGTTGACCACCAGGGCACCGTAGCCCCGGACGCACACGGACTGTTCGGACAGGGTGTCCGTGGCATAGGGATCGCCGAAGGTCACCGGTACCTGGGCCGCGATGCGCCGGCTCTTTGTGCCCGGTATCTGCTGCCAGTCGGCCGGGATTTTGTCGCGCCAGAAAAGAACCAGATGCATCACGGGCTGGGCGTCCGTGATCACCACGAACCTGTCGTCGGAGCCGCTTCCCATCAGGGTGGGCGTAGCCCCTGATCCGGCGCCCAGGCGCACGCCGGAGGCCTCGCCGGTTTCATATCCGGCGGTCCACCCGCCCAAGGCCGGGTCCGTGGTCAGCCCGGTGCCGGTCCACTGCACCCGGTACATGTTCAGATTGGTCACCACATAGATGCCGCCGTCCTCGTCGCAGGCGATGGAGTTGGATATCTGCTCGTCCGGTCCGAAGCTGTAGTAATAAGCGCGGGAAAAGTCCCGGGAGACGGCCCCCACCAGCCCGTGACTGGTGGCAAACACCAGCATGCCGTCCCATGTCATGGAAAGCCCCACGATTTTTTCCTCCGGGGCGGCCAGCATGTTTGCGGGAATCTCATAGGTCCGTTTGACCACGATATTCGAATACCGTTTGCCGGCAACGGCGTCGCCGAAGGCAAATATTTTGGTAAACCGCGGCATGTAGAAAATGTTGTTTCTGTCCACCAGGGTGTAGGCGCCGGAAAGCATTTCGTCGGTGGAAAAGATCGACGAAACGGATAAATTTTCTTTTTTCATCACCTTGATGTAATTCAGCGAGGTGTCTGCTTTAAATACGTCGGTGGAAGAGCTGCCCCACACAACACGCCCGCCGTCCGGATAGGTCCCGGAAATGGCCAGGGTGATCAGGCCGGGCATGCCGAAGTTCAGGGAAGACTTTGTACCGATGGTTACGGCCTTGGGCCCCGGATAAGGGGAGGATGCCTGGCAGTAGGGATTGGCATGGCTCATGGGCCAGGGGGAGTCTGCCACAAAAGGGTTCCGGGGTGGTTCATCGGTAAGGTTTACCGGCGGCGGGGTCGGCCCCATGGCAAAGGTCTGCCCGGAGAAAAGCGCTACAACCCACAGCGCCACGCATATTACCGATACCCATTTTGTTGTTTTTTTCATTGCGGCCCCTTTTTTGCGTGGTTGAGATGATAATTTTTCCACAGGTGTGGAGAAGCTATCACGGGGCTGTTGCCGGTGTCAAGAAAAACCTCCCTGTCAGTTGCGGCGGTCATCGGGGCTGCAACTTCTTTTGCGGCAAGGACTGTGCAGGTTGACAGGAAATAACGGTTGGTCTAGGTTCAGGCCATGAAACAGGCAAAAAAGAAAGCAAAACCCAAGGTGCCGGTCTTCGCGGAAGAGGGCGCATCCAAAGGTGAAGTCACCCGGCAGAAAATCATCGCCGCCGCCCGAAAGGTGTTCACCCGCCATCCTTACCACGCCGCCAGCATTCGTATGATCGGAGAGACGGGCGGGTTTGACTACTCCATCATCCATCATTATTTCACCAAGGCCGAGCTGTTCCGGGCCGTGGCCCGGCAGCTCTATGAAGAGCTGATCACGGCATACCAGGAATGGATCGACGGCGTGGAACGCCTGACGCCCACAGAAGGCTTGAAGCTTTACCTGGACCGGTCCCTGGATTACCTGTTTGAACATCCCGATGTCATGGAAGTGCTGACCCAGAACACGGGTCACATGAAGATCGACCCCGACCCGCCGGGACTTGAGTTTTTCACCCGCTACTTTCGGGAAATCGAGGCCATCTTTATTGAAAAAATCAGCGTTCTCACCATGCAGCCGGAACTGTCCATGTGGAGCTACACCATGATGGCCCTTCATACGGCTTTTGTCGGCTCGGCCGCTTACCACGCCAGAACTCTGGGCATGGACCCGCGGTCAAAGGAATACAGAGAATGGGTGAAAAAGGCGTTGCTTCGTCTTTTTGCCCCGCCCCTGGAAAAGTTCATTGCGCAGGCCGTTGAAAACCGGCGGTTTCCGTGATGCTTTTTTAAAAAGAGGAGATCTCTCATGTACAAGCGCCGTCAGCACCGTTCGTTTGTCAGCTATATCGACCGCAGCCGGGAATATTACGCGGCCCAGGGCTATGAAAAGCCCTATGCGTGGCCCCACTACGACGCGGTTCCCTTTGCGCCGCTTTCAAAGCCGTTGGCCCAGTCCCGGGTGGGGCTGGTGACCACCGGCGAAAAGCCCGACCCCTCCGGCACCATCACCATGGAAGTGCTGCTCGGGCGGGAGGCCTATGCCGAACCAATGGACCCGCCGCCCCAGAGCCTTTCCACCGACCTGCTTTTCTGGGATAAAGAGGCCACCCACACAAAGGACATCAACAGCTTTCTTCCCGTCAATCAATTAAACGGGGCCGTGGCCGCCGGCCGCGTGGGATCAGCTTCGGCCCGCTATTACGGTATCCCCACCGATTACAGCAAAAGCCGGACCCTGGACCGCCACGCTCCGCAAATCCTGAAATGGTGCCGCGAGGACGGCGTCGACGCCGTGATCCTCACGGCCCTCTGACCGGTCTGTCACCAGACCGTGAGTCTGGTCGCCCGGCACCTGGAGGAAAACGGCCTTGCCACGGTCATTGTCGGCAGCGCCCGGGATGTGGTGGAGGAGTGCGGTGTGCCGCGTTTTCTGTTTTCCGATTTTCCCCTGGGCAACCCCTGCGGCAAGCCTTGGGACGTTCCCATGCAGCAGGCCATCATGAACATGGCCCTGGACCTGCTTGAATCGGCCTGGACGCCCCGCACCACGGTCCAGACGCCTTTCTGCTGGGACAATGACGACTGGCGGGACAACTTCATGCGGGTTGACGATACCAACCGCGAAGTCCTGGCCAAAGAGGGCGAGGCCCGGCGGAAGTTTCAGGCTGAAATGAAAAAAGGGCAGTAACCGTTGTCCGGCTGAGCCCCGGCCGGTGCCACGCCCAGGCCGCCTGAGTTGTTGCGCCGAATGCCGCGCTTTCGGTTCAGGAGTGCAGGGTAATTGAATCAAGGCCGCGATCTTGACGCCGGCCGCCGGATGCGATAAATAGTTTTCAGTCTGTTTTCGCTCAATTCCGAGGGGGGGATGATCACAACGGCCGGCCTCTCAACCTTTTATATGTTTGCGACCTTAATGGGAAAAAGGACTGAGCACGGATGGCAAACCATAACGGTAACGGAAAATCCCTGGAATCCTGGATCTGGGACGCCGCCTGTTCGATTCGGGGCGCCAAGGACGCGCCCAAATACAAGGACTACATCCTCCCGTTGATCTTCACCAAACGCCTCTGCGATGTTTTCGACGACGAGTTGAACCGCATCGCCGCCGAGGTCGGTTCTCGCAAAAAGGCCTTCCAGCTCGCCAGGGCCGACCACAAGCTGGTCCGCTTCTACCTTCCGCTGGTGCCGGACGATCCCGAGCAGTCCGTCTGGTCCGTCATACGGAAACGATCAAAGACGGATCCTGAAAAAGTCGGCGAAGGCGAGCGCGTCACCACCCACATGCGGGCCATCGCCCGGGAAAACCCGCTTTTGCAGGGCATCATCGACCGCGTCGATTTTAACGCCACCACCCACGGCCAGCGCGATCTTGACGACGACCGCCTTTCCAACCTCATCGAGGCCATCAGCACCAAGCGCCTGGGTCTGGAAGACGTCGAGGCCGACATCATCGGCAAGAGCTACGAATACCTCATCCGCAAGTTTGCCGAGGGCGGAGGCCAGAGCGCCGGCGAGTTTTACACCCCGCCCGAGGTCGGCACCATCATGTCCCGGGTTCTCCAACCCGAACCCGGCATGGAAATTTACGACCCTACCTGCGGCTCCGGCGGCCTCCTCGTAAAATGCGAGATCGCCATGGAGCAAAGCGCCAAAGGCAAAAAGCGCACCGTCGCCCCCTTAAAACTGTTCGGCCAGGAGTTCACCCCCGAGACCTGGGCCATGGCCAACATGAACATGATCATCCACGACATGGAGGGCCAGATCGAGATCGGCGACACCTTTAAGAATCCAAAATTCCGCAACAAGCAGGGCAAACTCCGTACCTTTGACCGTGTCATTGCCAATCCCATGTGGAACCAGGACTGGTTCACCGAGGCCGACTACGACAACGACGAACTCGACCGCTTTCCCGCCGGGGCCGGCTTCCCCGGCAAATCCTCGGCCGACTGGGGCTGGGTTCAGCACATGCACGCCAGCCTCAAGGCAGAAGGCCGGGCCGCCGTCGTCCTGGACACCGGCGCCGCCTCCCGCGGATCGGGCAATGCCGGCACCAACAAGGAAAAAACCGTCCGCCAGTGGTTCGTGGACCACGACCTTGTCGAGAGCGTTCTCTACCTGCCCGAAAACCTCTTTTACAACACCACCGCCCCGGGCATCGTGCTGTTTTTAAACAAGGCCAAGCCCAAAAACAGAAAAGGCAAGGTCTTCCTGGTCAACGCCAGCCGGGTCTTTGAAAAGGGCGACCCCAAGAACTTCATCCCGGACGAGGGCATCGCCCGCATCGCCGACACCCTCATCGGGTGGAAGGAAAAGGAAAAACTCAGCCGCATCGTCGATCACGCCGAGATAAAGAAAAACGATTACAACATCTCCCCCAGCCGCTACATCCACACCTCAGATGCCGAAATCTACCGGCCTATCCCTGAGATCGTCGAGGAACTCAAGGCCATCGAATTGGATGCGAAACAAATCGATAAAGCGCTTACAGAAATTCTGAAGAAGATTGGAGTCGGGGCATGAAAGTTCGCTACGCATCCAATCCGGCCGACTTGTCCGCCGTAGCCTTGGCGAAGGTGGAGGCCAAAGAGACCGACAAGGCCCTGGCCAAAATCCTCAAGCAGCTCGGAGTCGGCGCATGAAACAACAGATCTTTATTAGTAGTGTGCAAAAAGAACTCGCGACTGAGCGGCGGGCGATTCGCGACTTCATTCGCGCTGATGCTCTCTTCAGCCAGTATTTCGATGTTTTCTTGTTTGAGGATTTACCTGCTGCGGACAGGCGGGCTGACGAGACCTACCTCGACGAAGTTTCGGCGTCCGCCATTTACCTCGGACTCTTTGCCGACGAATACGGTTCGACCGATGACAAGGGGATTTCCCCCACGGAACACGAATTCGACCGTGCCACAGAGGACTCCATCTACCGCCTTGCCTTCATCAAGGGCAGCGACGATTCCAAACGCGACCCGGAGATGAGAAAGTTCATCGCCAAGGTTTCGAAGCAGCTCCGCCGCCGTCGCTTTGAAACCACGGAGGAACTTCTCCACGATCGCATCTACCCGAGCCTCATTGAATTCCTGCGCTGGAAAGGCATTCTCCGGAGTGTCGCTTTCGAGCAGGAACCGCTTCCAGGCCTTGATCCGTCTGCTCTCGACGAGTCGAAAGTTCGTTGGTTCCTCCGTCGCGCCCGAGAAGCACGGGGCTACCCGCTCGCCATCAATACGCCCGTCAAGGAAGCCCTCGCTCATCTCGATCTGCTCGCCGAAGACCAGCTCACCCAGTCAGCCCTTCTCCTCTTCGGCAAAAAGCCGCAAAGCTGGCTGCCCGCGTCTGAGGTCAAGTGCCTCCACTTTCACGGCACCGAACCCGTCAAACCCATACCCGACTACCAGGTCTTCAAGGGCAATCTCTTTGCGTTGATCGATCAGGCCACCGACTACGTCATGTCCAAGCTGGCACGCAAAGTAGGGGTGCGAGATGCCGGCCCGGAAAACACCGTCACCTACGAGATCCCCAAGGCCGCCGTTTCCGAAATCATCATTAACGCCCTCGCCCACCGCGATTACCAGTCCGATGCCAGCGTACAGGTCTATGTCTTTGCCGACCGAGTCGCGGTTTGGAATCCAGGCGAACTCCCGCCCACGCTGACGCCCGCTAAGCTCAAACAGGCCCACAGTTCCGTGCCACGCAACAAGCGCCTCTGTGAAGCCCTTTTTCTTGCCGACTACATCGATAAGGCCGGAACCGGCGTGCTCGATGTCCTTGCCAAATGCCGCGAAGCCAGGCTTCCCGAGCCCGACTTTGTACAGGACGGCGACCAGTTTACCGTCACCCTCTGGCGTGATGCGCTAACACCAGCCAGGTTGGATCAACTGGGGCTGAACGAACGGCAACGGAAGGCTGTTGAGCACGTCAGGAAACACCTGAGGATATCCAGCGCGGATTACCAACGCATCACCGCGTGTTCTCGTCGTACGGCCACTCGCGACCTCGCGGAGCTTGTAGACCACGGCATAATTGAATTCAAGGGTAAAGGCCGGGGTGCCCACTATGAACTCGTCGGGAAATGAGCCAGGAATGCGCCAAATGCGTCATCAGGGAGTAAGGAATGAACACCTTGCGAATTGCGCCAGGAATGCGCCAAATGCGCCACCCTATCCGAGTCAATCCAGGACTCCGACCAGGGCCCCCCAAGCCGTGAATGGTAATCGACCGATAATCGCTCGATTTTTAAAGCAGAATCAACCGATTTCGGTCTGCCCGTTGCATCTTTACCCTGCACCAATCGTCAGGAATCATCAGAGCACCATGATCCGGCGGTGCAAAAAAGCCGGGCTTGCCGAACCTGAAATCCGGATTGACGGCGGGTTTTTCGTGCTGACGATTCAAAGGGGAAAACCTGAGCCAGGGACCCAGTCAAGGGCCCAGTCAAGGGCCCAGTCAGGACCAGGTCGGCACCAAGTCGGCACTATGTTGGCACTAAGTGGGCACCAAGTTGAAATCCTTCGCAAATGCCTGATAATTAGCCCAATTGGCGATCTCATGGAAATTGCGGAACGAACGGATCGCACCAAGTTCAGGAACCAGGTCCTTAAGCCGCTTCTTGACGAAGGCCTGATCCAGATGACAATTCCGGACAAGCCCAAAAGCAGCAAGCAGCGCTACCAAACCACCCAAAAGGGGCGTGCGTTGCTGGAACAGTTGGGCGAGGGAGAAGGTCAGATATGAGCGTTTTCGTGCAGCAGCGGAGCGCGAAAATACAGGAGGGCGGACATCAGGACCTCCGAAGCCTTGGCGAAGGAGGTTCCTGTCCGCCAATAAAAAACCCATGGCGGGTTGGAAAACCCGCCATCCTTTGCGGGAAACGGACATGACGGGCAAGGCGTTGAAAGAGATTCTGGAGAAGATCGGGGTATGAGTTGGAACGAGACAAAAATTCCAGTCGCGGACTCGAAGTATTTCGAGACGCTCAACGGCCTTTGGACGGGGAAAAAGGAACCGTTCGTCGAGGCTGGTGTAATCAGGAACACCAACTTCACTTCCTCCGGGGTAATCGATTTTTCAAATGTTGCCTACCTCCAGGTCGAAAAGAAACAGCTTTCAAAGCGCCGTTTAGAAGCTGGGGATATTATCCTCGAACGATCTGGCGGTGGGCCAAAGCAACCCGTTGGGCGAGTGGTCTTCTTTGATCGAGAGGACGGCGATTTCAGTTTCTCGAATTTCACTTCGGCGGTTCGAGTAAAGGACAAAGACACGTTTGACCCTCGGTTCGTTTTCTACGGTTTGATGGAGCTCTACCAGAGCGGCCAGACTGAAGATATCCAGCGACGGACAACTGGAATTCGAAACTTGGATTTCACGGCCTACAAGGAGCGCGCACGCTTTCCAAAGATCCCACTCCCCGAGCAGAAGAAGATCGCGCACATCCTTTCGACGGTGCAGCGGGCCATCGAAGCGCAGGAGCGGATCATTCAGACCACCACCGAACTGAAAAAGGCCCTCATGCACAAACTCTTCACCGAAGGCCTCCGCAACGAACCCCAAAAACAAACCGAAATCGGCCCCGTCCCGGAAAGCTGGGAGGTGATGGAGTTCGATCTCTTCTCAACGCTTCAACGTGGAAAAGATCTCACAAAAACCCAGTTTCAAGACGGCGATATTCCGGTTGCTGGCTCGAACGGAGTGATTGGTTTTCATAACACAGCAACTTGTGTTGGTCCTGGCGTTACAGTCGGAAGGAGTGGATCTGCAGGCAAAGTAATTTTCTACGATGGCGATTTCTGGGCGCACAACACCAGTCTTTATGTTCGCGATTTTCACGGAAATCATCCGCGATATGTAGCCTACTTTCTAGAGCATCTCGACCTAGCCCGGTTCAAGACTGGGGCTTCCGTTCCAACTCTTGATCGAAACTCTTTCAAGAACATGCCTGTGACTGTCCCTTCAATTTTAGAGCAGTCTGAGATCGCCGAAGCGCTGGCGACCACTGATCGAAAGGCCGAAATTGCCATGGATAAAAGGGCGAGTCTCCGAGACCTCTTCCGCACCCTACTTCACGAACTGATGACCGCAAAAACCCGTGTCGCAATGATCGACATAAATCCCCAATAGAAAGTTCATTAAATGGATCACACTCACATCATTCAAGCAGGCGACTTAGACCGTTACGCGCCTACAAGAGACAGCCAAGCGGTTATTCCAGAACTGGTTTATTGGCTTGTAAAGCAGTCCTGTCCCAATCTCGTAGTTTGTAGAATTCCCTATGGCGATGCCGTGAACCAGCCCGGGTGGGATGGACTGGTTGAAACCGATGAGGATTTTTTCGAGTTCGTCCCGAAAGGGAAGTCTTATTGGGAAATTGGAACTGGAGCCGACCCGCAGAGCAAGGCGACTGATGATTTCAAGAAGCGAACTGATGCAATTGATGAAGGAGAACGCGCGGATTGTTCATTTGTGTTCGTAACTCCCCGCTCATCGGGATCTGGGGGGTGGAACGAACCCGAGCAAACGAAGTGGTTGGAACGAAGGAAAGACAAAGGATGGAAACTAATTCGCGTGATCGACGGTGTAAAACTCGCTGATTGGTTACGTGAATATCCGGCCATAGGAAAGTGGATGGCCACGAAGCTCGGTCTGATGACGACTCTTGGGGGGGTATCAACCGCTACCGAACACTGGGACAACCTGGTTTCGGAATGTGCTGCTGACGATCCGGCATTCCCGCCTCAATTATTCACTGTCGGAAGAGCAGGTCCATGTGAGGCATTGCAGGCCGTATTCGAAGGAAAGACGCAGGTCTTGATGCTCTTTGCTGAAAGCCCGCAAGATGTCGCGGATTTCGTTTCGGCCTTTCTCGCTGGATTGGACCTAGACACTTCCCGGTCCTTTTGCAATCGGTGCTTATACATAAACGACGAACAAGCGTGGCGAAGTATCGTTGAAACTCGGTCCCCTCATGTTCTGATTGCTGATCCTCGCCTCGGTTTGGAAACCGAGGAAGGCGCAGTACTTCAGACGATCGCCCATCGCAAAGGACATGCTGTAGTCGTACCACTTTGCGGCGCATGGTCAGGGAGCAGTCCGGAGATCTTAAAACTACGAAGTCCTTCGCAATCACAAATAGAGTCCGTATTAAAAGAAGCAGGATACACCGATATACGTGCTAAAGAACTTGGCAGAATTGGCGGTGACCGCATTTCAGCGCTTCGCCGCCATTTACGAGGCTATGGTGCTCTGCCGCCATATGCCACCTGGGACAATGCGACTCTCCTCGCACAGGCAGGGCTAATAGGAAAATGGGATGGATCAAATTCTGCGGATCGAGCTGCATTGGAGATGTTGCTGGGAAAACAATATGGGGAGTGGATCGAGATTCTGAGACCTGACACGCTTCGCTCGGACACTCCCCTAATTCAAAATAACGAAAAGTGGAGAGTTGTCGCCCGTGGTGAAGCGTGGAATTTTCTCGGGAGCCGGATAACTGATGATGATCTATCTAAATTTCAAGAGACGGCGATTAGTGTGTTGGGGGAACGTGACCCTAAATTTGATCTTCCTAAAGAAGAGCGCTACGCTGCTAGTATACACGGAAAAGTGCGAGCTCATTCGAGATTGATAAGGAATGGAATTGCTGAGACGTTAGCACTAATTGGTAGTCGTCCTAAGGCACTATCTTCGTGCAGTGACGGGAAAGCTGAAGCCACCAGTATTCTTGTAGTTCGTAAATTGTTGAACGAGGCGAAATGGGATCGTTGGGCTGCTCTGGATCCAATTATGCCGCTTTTAGCAGAAGCTGCCCCTGATGAGTTCCTCGATGTGGTGGAATCTGTTCTTGTTGATTTAGATAACGCCCCATTCCACAAAATTTTTGCAGAAGAGGGAGGAGGTGGGTTTGGCGGCTCTAATTATATGAGCGGTCTTCTTTGGGCTCTAGAAACATTGGCGTGGAGCCCAGATTACCTCTCTCGTGTGTCAGTTATCCTCGCAGATATTTCATCGATTGACCCCGGCGGGAATTGGACGAATCGTCCTTCAAATTCATTGGCAGACATTTTCTTGCCATGGCATGTGCAGACTACGACACCATTTGAAAAACGGAAATCAGCCGTCGAGGCTGTACTCAGGGAACAACCACTTGTTGGCTGGAAGCTTCTTATGGCGTTGTTACCCCACAGCCACGGATATACCAGTGGATGTCATCGCCCGGTATGGCGCGACTTTATCCCGCGAGATTGGGAGGACGGTGTCCTGAAGACCGAATATTGGGAACAGATTACCGCCTATACGGACCTTGCCGTTAGCTTGGCGAAAAATGATACAGGGAAACTTTGCGAGTTAATAAGAAGGCTTCCCGATTTACCAACGGCAGCACGCGAAAGTGTGCTTGATCACCTGACCACAGACGTTGTTGTGTCATTGCCCGAGACGGATCGCCTACCTCTCTGGGAGAATCTCGCCGAGCTGGTCAGACGTCACCGAAAGTTCTCCAGTGCTGATTGGGCACTCCCAGAAAAGTTAATCAACAAAATCGCGAAAACTGCCCAAACACTGGCACCAACCTCGCCCGAGTTCAAATATCATCATCTTTTTAGCGGCAGAGATTCCGATCTGTATGACGAAAGAGGGAATTATGATGAACAACGAAAACGTCTCGATGAATTACGCCAAGCTGCCATTTCTGAAATTATAGGCGTCGGCAGCATAGATGTGGCTTTGAATTTTGCTGTAAAAGTTACGGCACCTTATGAGGTTGGCAGAGCGCTTGGGGTGATCGCAACTAATGAAATTGAAGAATCGTTATTGCCATCCCTGTTGGATTCGGAGGACGACACATTGGTCCGAGTGTTAGCAGGTTTCATTCTGGCTCGTTATTGGAAGTTCAATACTGACTGGGTCGATGGAGTCCTTAAAAGAGATTGGACGCCAGAGCATCGAGCCATGTTCCTAACATACCTCCCATTTGAAGAACAAATATGGGAAAGAGTTTCCTCCTGTTTGGGAGAGGAGCACGAGGGACTTTATTGGCGGAGCGCACACGTCAATCCTTACGGCCGAGATCGAGATCTCACGTTCGCAATCGAAAAATTACTCGAATACGATCGTGAAGGATCAGCTGTTATGTGCGTGTCCTGGGCCTGCATCGCAGGTGACTCTTCTCTTTTCGATGAAGACTTGGCCATCCGCTCTCTCCTGGCACTCCTTGAGAACCAGCGCGAAATTAAGGCGTTGGATAGCTACCAGACGGTCGAACTTATCAAACGTCTCCAAGAATCTGAAACTGCTGATAAGGATGCCCTGTTTAGAATCGAGTGGAATTTTCTCCCTTGGCTTGATCGATTTTCGTCTGGATCACCGATCACCCTCGAAAAGCGACTGGCATCTGATCCTGCTTTTTTTGCAGAAGTGGTTGGTCTCGTCTTTCGTTCCGATAATTACAATGAAGACGAGGTAGAAGAACCCGACGACCAGAAGAAACTTCTTGCTCGGAATGCTTATAAACTCTTAACAGGATGGAAACGCTGTCCAGGCATTCAAGATGATGGAACTCTTGATGGAGAGGCGTTCAACGTGTGGATTAACGAAGCACGTCGAATTACCGAAGAGACAGGGCATGCGGAAATCGCTCAGATTCAAATCGGTCATGTGTTAACCTGTGCCCCCCCTGATCCGGGCGGCCTTTGGATTCACGAAGCCGTCGCAGCTACGTTGAACCTTCGAGACACGGGCGAAATGCGATCCGGATTCACTACCCAACTTTTCAACGATCGTGGAGTTCACGGATTCACTCACGGGCGAGAGGAGCGCGGGCTTGCAAAGCAGAATAGGAAAAAAGCAGATGGGCTTGATTCAAAAGGATACACTCGATTTGCGACAGCAATGCGCGAGTTCGCTGAACAATATGACAGACAGGCCGATCGCGAGGAGAAGTGCGACCCATATGAATATTAAAGTTGATAACCAAAGCTATGCCCACACCATCCGAACATAAAACCGTCCAGGCCCGCATCCTTGCCTATGCGCAAGAGATCGGCTGGACGTTTGTGCCACGCGAGGAAGCCGAGCAGCGGCGGGGATTTGATCCGCCTTCGCCCACGGGCTACGGCGCGACAGGTCCCATCGTGCCGCCGGCTGACCGCGCCAAAAACCGCTCGCTTTTTTTTGACGACCTGCTCGACGCCAAGGTGCGGGAATTCAACCCGCGCTTTGCCGAGGCCGAGGGCGCCTTGCTTGGGCGGTTTCGCCATCTTCACACCGACATCTACGGCAACCGGGAGTTCGTCGAGCACCTGCGCAACCGTGGCAAATTCTTCGACCACGAGGAAAAACGCGAGCGCGACTTGGTCCTGATCGATTACGACGACCCGGCCAAAAACGTTTTTGAGGTCACCGAGGAGTGGGCCTTTCACAACGGCCATTACGGCACCCGGGAGGATGTGGTTTTTCTCGTCAACGGCATTCCGGTGCTGGTGATCGAGTGCAAGAACGCCGACAAGGACGAGGCCATTGCCCTGGGGGTGGACCAGATCCGCCGTTACCATTGCGAAACGCCCGAACTGTTCGTGTCGCAGCAGATGTTTACCGCCACCGACGCCATCGGCTTTTCCTACGGGGTGACCTGGAACACGGTGCGTCGCAACATTTTCAACTGGAAGGATGAGGAAGTCGGCAAGCTGGGAGCCAAGATAAAAACGTTCTGTTCCATCCCGAACATTCTGTCGTTCCTCAAGGACTACATCGTCTTTGCCGAGAAGGACGAGGAGCTGAACAAGTACATCCTGCGCCAGCACCAGACCGGCGCGGTGGAGGCGACCGTCAGCCGCGCCCTTGATCCCAAGCGGAAGCGCGGTCTGGTCTGGCACACCCAGGGCAGCGGCAAGACCTTTACCATGATCAAGGCGGCAGAATTGCTTTTTCGCGCGCCCGGGGCGGACAAGCCCACCATTCTGCTGATGATCGACCGCAACGAGCTGGAAGACCAGATGCTCAAGAACCTGGCCGCGCTCGGATTGGGCAACCTGGAACACGCCGCCAGCATCGCCCGGCTTAACCGGCTTTTGCGCAACGACTACCGGGGCATCATCGTGACCATGATCCACAAGTTCCGCGACATGCCGGCGGACCTCAACACGCGCTCGAACATCTATGTTCTCATCGACGAAGCCCACCGCACCACCGGCGGCGACCTGGGCAACTTCCTTATGGCCGGCCTGCCCAACGCCACCTACATTGGTTTTACCGGCACCCCGGTGGACAAGACGGCCTACGGCAAGGGCACCTTCAAGACCTTTGGCTGCGAGGATGACCAGGGCTACCTGCACAAGTATTCCATTGCCGACAGCATCGAGGACGGCACCACCCTGCCGCTCTACTACCAGCTTGCTCCCAACGAAATGCTGGTGCCGCACGAGACCCTGGACAAGGAGTTCCTCTCCCTGGCCGAAGCCGAGGGCGTGGCCGACATCGAGGAGCTGAACAAGATCCTGGAGCGGGCGGTAAACCTGAAAAACTTCCTCAAGGGCAGAGACCGCATCCAGAAGGTGGCGCAGTTTGTCGCCGGGCACTTTCGCGAAAATGTCGAGCCCCTTGGCTACAAGGCCTTTCTCGTGGGCGTGGACCGCGAAGCCTGCGCTCACTATAAGCACGCCCTCGATCAGTTCCTGGCGCCTGAATATTCCGAGGTCGTCTACACCGGCAGCAACAACGACTCGGCCCTGCTCAAGGAATTCCACCTTGACCCCAAGAAGGAGCGGCAGATCCGCAAGAGCTTCGGCAAGCTCGACCAGCAGCCCAAGATCCTGATCGTCACCGAAAAACTGCTCACCGGCTTTGACGCGCCCGTGCTTTACGCCATGTATCTGGACAAACCCATGCGGGACCACACCCTGCTGCAGGCCATTGCCCGGGTGAACCGCCCCTATGAGAACGAGGCCCAGGAGATGGTCAAGCCCCACGGCTTTGTCCTGGATTTTATCGGCATCTTCGACAAGCTGGAAAAGGCCCTGGCCTTTGACAGCGACGAGATCAACGCCATTGTCAAGGATTTGAAGCTGCTGAAGGTGCTCTTTGCAAACAAGATGGAGAGCAGGGCGCCTGAGTATCTGGGCCTGATCGAACGCAATTTTGATGACAAGGACGTCGATACCCTCATCGGGCACTTTCGCGATCCCGACCGGCGCAAGGAGTTTTTCAAGGAATACAAGGAGATCGAGATGCTTTATGAAATCATCTCGCCGGACGCTTTTCTGCGGCCGTATATCGCCGACTACGGCACGTTGTCAGGCATCTATGCCGTTGTGCGCAAGGCCTACGCCAGGCGGGTCATGGTGGACCGGGAGTTCCAGAAAAAGACGAACGAGTTGGTGCAGAAGCATGTCGGAACCAGCTTTGCCCTGCCTGTCGATAAGATACTGGAATTCAACCAGGATACCGTAAGGTTTATCGCTGCCAAAAAAGGGGGCGACAACAGCAAAGTCATCAACCTGGTCAAGAGCATCGGAAAGGCGGCGGAAGAACAAAGCAACGATCCCTATCTGATTGCCATGGCCGAGCGTGCCCGTGCTGTCCAGGAGGCATTTGAAGACCGGCAGGCCACTACCGCCGAAACCCTGGAAAAGCTGCTGGCCGAGGTGGAGGCCAACGAGGCCCGCAAAAAGGAACAGGCGGCCAGAGGATTCGACAGCCTGACGTTTTTCGTCTTCCGGATGTTGGAGGATGCGAAGATCGGCAACGCCGAGGCGGTCAGCCGCAAAATCCGGGAGGCCTTTGTCCAAATACCGAACTGGAACCGCAGCGACAGCCAGCTTCGGGAGCTGCGCCAGAAGGTGACTTTTGCCGTGTTGGCGGAAAGTGACGACCTCGAGCGGGTCACCGCTTTGGTCAATGATCTTTTCCGGATATTGGAAAAATCGGACAGAAGTTAATCATGAACCATCCCGCAGCCAAAAAAGCGTTCAAAGACCGGGTCCATTACTGGGCCAAAAAGCTTGATGTGAATATCGTCTGGCTCGGGGTGCGGCCGATGCGCAACAAGTGGGCCTCGTGCTCCACCAGCGGCCACCTGAATTTTAACGCCGACCTGCTCGACCTGAAAACCGAACTGTGGGACTACGTCATCGTTCACGAGCTGCTGCACTTTTTTGTCCCCAACCACGGGAAACTGTGGAAAAGCCTGATGCGCGCCCACCTGGGCGAGTATGAGGCCTGCGCGGCAGCGTTAAAAAAGATTGTTTTATGAAACCGGATAATCCTCCTGCCAGAAAGGAATCATTCAGGCGGGCCTGAAGACAGACAAAAACAGACGACGGTGGCGGGAGAACACATCCCTCAGGGATCGGGAAAGGGCGTTGTGGCAGTCCTGCATCTCCTCATAAATTCGCCGGTTTTCCGGGCGCGGGCCGCAGCGGGTGGATTCGTCCAGGGCCACCCATGGGTCGGTGATGTCCGTTATCGCTGCGTCCGATGATGTTTCCCGATGCCAGGCCCACGCCGCCTGGATGGCTGCGCCAAAGGCCGCACTTTCGGTCTGGGTGGTGCAGACCACGTCGGCCTGAAAGACATCGGCCATGATCTGTCGCCATACCCTGCTTTTCACCCCGCCGCCGGTCAGCCGGATTTCGGTCGGTGTTATGCCCAGAGATTTCATGGAGGCCAGCCCGTATCCCATTCCCAGGGCCACCCCTTCCATTGCGGCCCGGGCAAAATGGCCGGGTGTGGCGTTGGCCTGGTTCTGGCCGAACCAGACGCCGGCCCCGTCCGGCACGTCGGGCACGCGCTCCCCTTCAAAGTAGGGGATCAGGATCAGCCCGTCCGAACCCGGAGGGATATTCGCTGCCCGGGCGTTGAGATCCTCGCTGGAGAGGGCAAAGAGCTGTTTGACCAGTTCGGTGGCCACAGTGGCGTTCATGACACAGAGAAGCGGCAGCCAGTGGCCTGTGCTGTCGCAGAACGCGGCGATCTCTCCGCCGGGGTCGATCACCGGCGAGTTACTGAAGGCGTACAGGGTGCCGGAGGTGCCGATGCTGGCAGTAACAATGCCCGGCCGCACATTGCCCGTACCGATGGCGCCCATCATGTTGTCGCCTCCGCCGGCGCTGACCAGAACGTTCCGGTCAAGGCCCAGGGTTTCGGCGGCCTCAGCCCGCAGCCGGCCGCAGGGCTCAGAGGAAGGGCGCGGCCTGGGCAGAAAGCCGGAAAGTCGCGGATCAATGGCGTCAATCACCGGCCGGCAGAACTCCCGTGTACGCACATCCATCAGGCCGGTGCCCGAGGCGTCTCCCCACTCCATCCGGGCTTCGCCGGTGAGCCATTGGTTCAGGTAGTCGTGGGGCAGCAGAACAGTTGCAAGCCGCCGGTAGTTGTCCGGCTCTTTTTCTTTCAGGTAGAGAATTTTGGATGCCGTGAATCCGGCGGGCAGGCTGTTGCCGGTCAGGGCGATCATGGCATCCGGCCCGCCGAGCCGGCCGACAATGGCCCTGGCCTGGGGAGCGGTGGCGGTGTCGCACCACAGCTTGGCCGGCCGGATCACCTTGCCTGCCGCATCCAGGGGCACACACCCGTGCTGCTGGCCGGATACGCCGATGGCGGCAATTCGCTTACCGTCGATGCCTGCAATATTGACTGCCTGGCGGACGGCGCCGATCATCGCCTCGATCCATGTGCCGGGGTCCTGTTCCTTGTGGCCGGGCCCCAGCCCCTCGATCAGCCCGTATTCCCGCCGGCCTATGCCCACGGTCCGGCCGGCATCGTCCACCAGCAGGGCTTTGGTGGACTGGGTGCCGCTGTCGATGCCCAGAAAATAGTGTTCCATGGCGTGCCCTTACACAATGGTAAATGTTTCTGTCAGCTTGAGCTGATCCGGATCGGCGGATGGTCCCACCCGGACGGTATAGTCTCCCTTTGCGATCTCCCACCGTTTGTGGTCAGTATCGTAAAAGGCCAGGTCTGCGACCGGGACAGCAAGTTCCACTGTGCGGGTCATTCCCGGGTTCAGCGACACTCTGGCAAAGGACTTCAGTTCCTTCACAGGGCCGGGAACCACAGTCGCAGGGGGTTCAATGTAAAGCTGGACAACCTCGTCTCCGGGCCGCTTTCCGGCATTGGTGATCTCCACCGTGGCGATCAGGGTATCCCCTTCGGTCAGGGTGGTGGTGGCAAGCCTCAGGCCGGACCAGCCAAATTCCGTGTAACTCAGCCCGAACCCGAAGTGCCAGGCCGGCCGGAGGCCTTTAACCTGCGCCTGGCGGTAGCCGTGGTACAGGTCATAGGTCACGTTGTCGGCCTTCTTGTCAAAGGCAAAAAGCTGATCCGCTGATTCAAAGAAGGTGACCGGCAGCCGGCCGCCTGGATTCACGTTGCCGAAAAGAATATCCGCTATAGCGTTGCCGCCTTCCATGCCGGGGTACCAGGCCATGACAATGGCGTCCACGTCATCCTTCCATCCTTCCATGGTGATGGCCGAGCCGCCCTCAACCACCACGATGCAGGGTGATCCCTGCCGGCACACCGCCTGTATCAGGGACTTGTCTTTTTGGCATAGCCCCAGGTTGAGGCGGTCCCCGCCCCGGATGTAGGGGAAATACTCGCCTTCCTGTCGGGCTGTCAGGCCGGCCACAATGATGGTTACATCGGCATTGGCTGCGGTGCGCAGGGCTTTGGCAAGGCAGCCGTCGGCGCAGGACAAAATTTTGATATCCCTGCCCGCCCGGTTTTTGATGCCTTCAAGGGGCGTCACTGCGTAGGGTGGGCGAACAGAACTGCTGCCTCTGTCGCCCAGGTTGGCTTGTGCGGCCAGACGGCCCAGCACCGCGATCCGCCTGACCTTTGACCGGTCAATGGGAAGCACCTGGTTTCTGTTTTTCAGCAGCACCATGCTCTTGCAGGCAACTTCCCAGGCCAGGCCGGTGTGTTCGGGACAGGCCACCTTGTTTTTTCCGTATCCGGCGCCCCGGTCCCGGGCCGCGAAAGTCAGCTTTGTCCGCAATATCCGCAGCACCGCCTGATCGATGGCCCGGGTGGGGATTTCGCCCTGCTCGACCAGTTGACGAAGCTTTTTCCCATAACATTTAGTCTGGGGCATTTCCATGTCCAGCCCGGCGGTGACGGCGGCTTTGCCGTCGTAGATGCCGTAGCAGAAATCGGACATGACAAACCCGCCAAAGCCCCACTCGGTTTTCAGAATGTCTGTCAGCAGGTGCCGGTTATGGCCGCAATAAGTTCCGTTGACGCGGTTATAGGCGCTCATGACGCTGTCGGCGCCGGCATCGACGCATTTTTTAAAATGGGGCAGGTAAACTTCACGCAGGGCCTGCTCGTCGATGTTCACGTTCACGTAAAACCGGGACTCTTCAATGCTGTTGCAGGCAAAATGTTTGACGCAGGTCATGGCATGGGGTTTTGCTCCCCGGATCGTGGCACATCCCATTTTCCCCAACAGATGAGGATCTTCGCCGAAGGTTTCCTGGGCCCGGCCCCAGGCCGGGTGCCGGAGTACATTGACGCACACCCCGGCAAAAAAGTTCGCGCCCTGTGCCCTTGCTTCAGTTCCCAGGGCCGCGCCGACCCGCTCTTCCAGGGCCGGGTCCCAGGTGGCACCTCTGGCCATGGATACGGGAAAGCAGGTGGAACGGCCCACAGTGATGCCGCGGGGGCCGTCGGTAAAGCGGATGGCCGGGATGCCCAGACGCCTGTTTTCACCGGAATCGTAGGTCCTCAGATTGTAGCGGACCAGCATGATGCCCACATCCAGCAGGGTGGCGTTGCCGGACATCTGGCCGATTTTTTCGGAAAGGGTCATGGAGGAGAGCAGCTCTTGTGTTGCCATCTCCAGGGCGGATTTTCCGGAAGATTTTTTGAGTTGCTCCACCAGGCGGGGGAACATTTTTTCTCTGGCTTTGGACATAGGAATGTCTTTTCGTCTTATTCTGTTTTATATGTACTTTTCTTTGACGCAAAGAAAAGTACCAAAAGAAACATTGCCCGGCAGCTTGGCCACGCCACAGGCGTGGCTTCCCTCGCGCAGGCGCTTTTTTCGGCGCGGGCAGGAACTCGCTTGGGGACCGGCCATATTGCATTGTTTCGATTCAAGCATAATCTTTCCTTTGTCGAATTTTTATCGGGAACCGGCGCTCAAACAGCCTGCCCGCTTTTCCCGAAAAAACCGCCCGCGCTCGGCTGCGCTGCAACGGGCGAACCGCACCATTTTTGGCCGGTTTTCTGTTTTTACCCGATAAGCGTTTTATCCTTGATGCTTCTGTATGTGTAGTTGCCGGGGAAGCGATTAACTTTGGATACGGGTGCGTCAGGCCGTCTTTTCGTACATCCGGTAAAAGATCTCGCAGGCCTGCATGACGGACTTGCGCATGATGTCCTCGGCTTTTGCGGTTTCCCGGTTGGCCAGGTGGCCGTTCAGTGTGTCGTAATCCAGGGCCGCGGCTGCCTGTTCGCAGGCGTCCCAGCTTAAGATGCTGCGAACGACGCGGTCGATGCCCTGTTCTTCAGTGTCGTGGGCCCGTACCTGCATGTCGTGGCCTTTCCAGCGGTTATACCCGGCCTGTTGAATCAGCCCGGCGATGGCGATGTTCATGCCGTTGATACGGGCGCCGTTGTCGATATCGTATTTACCCGGGCCGCCCAGGATCAGGCCGTCGTTGTAACCCTGGCTGTTGATGTGCATGTGGCAGAGCATGTGGTTGTCGATCTCTTCCACGGTATCATAGACATGGTCCAGCCCGATCATTTCCGAATGGCCGAACTCCTTGTTGACGCCTTTATGTTTCAGGACAATGCCGAACTCCTCGTGCAGTTTTCGCCAGAACACGATGGCCGAGGCCACCGTGGGCAGGAGCATGGCCGGATGTCCTTCGTTGGGTTTGGGCTCAATGGCGATATGCAGGGACCCGCCCAGTTCCGCCTCCCGGCGGCACAATTCGGCCACGCTCTCCTTGAGGGCCTGGTACATATCGCGGATGCCGATTGTGGCCAGGTCATAGCCAAATGAACCGTTCCAGAGGACAAAGGCCGGGGGGACCTCCGGATGCCAGGCTTTTCTCAGCGGGCCGTAAGTCAGATCAAGGGCCCGCCGGCTATACTCCCGGGCGGCCTCCCGTTCGGCTTTATCCAGGGAAGCCGGGCCGCCGTACGCAAAGTGCCGGTGGGCGCCCGGCGTGGTCATGGCCAGGGAGATGCCTGACGCAATCAGGCGGTCGGCGATGGTGCCGGCGTCTGTTTCGTCGTATTCATAATCGTAGTGGATCTCCAGCCCCAGCTGAATATGGTCCGGCAGGCGGGGCGCTATTTTTTCCCGGATCAGATCGATCTTGCCGCAGGTGTCCAGCCGCTCATCCGCCCATTGCGGCCGGGTGTCGGACGGTGTGAACCCGCCCTTGCCGGCGTTGAATGTCCAGGCGCAGATGCTGTGAAAAGAGTGTTGTGACATGGGTCTCCTCGTGTTTTTCAAAAAGGTGCCGATGTTTTAAACGCCACATACTGGGTATTATCCCTGCAGCGATTGGACCGCGAAAACCTTGGCCGCAACGGAATCTTTGCCGTAAAAGTCGGCCCCGATCCTGTCCGCAAAATCCTGGTTGACGGGCGCGCCGCCGACCATGATCTTGACACCGTCCCTCAGCCCGGCGGTTTCAATGGCCTGGATGGTCTGTTCCATTCCGGGCATGGTGGTGCTCAGCAGGGCGCTCATGCCCACCACCCGGGGCTGATGGGTGGTAATGGCGTCGACGAATTTTTCCGGCGGGACGTCCATTCCCAGGTCAACGACTTCAAAACCGGCACCTTCCAGGGACATGATGACCAGGTTCTTTCCGATGTCGTGCAGGTCCCCCCGCATGGTGCCGATGACGGCCGTTCCGATGGGTTTTACGCCGCTGCCTTTGATCAGGGGTTCTAACACGGCCAGACCGCTTTTCATGGCCTGGGCCGCCACCAGCATCTCCGGAAGGTAAATCCTGCCGGACTGAAACCGGTCGCCCACTTCGTCCATGGCCGTGATCAGGCCCTGTTTCATTATAACTTCCACCTCGACACGGTCGTCTAAAAGGTTCTGGACGATTTCCGCGGTGCCTGCTTCATCTCCGGCGATGATTTTTTCTTTGAGCGCTTCCATTTTTTTCTCCTTTATTTAAAACCCTTGCTCCTGGTTCCACCGCCGCGTTTCATCCAGCATGGCGTAGTAATTTTCAATTTTGCAGTAGTTGGTAATGGAGTTGCCCGAGCCCATGGCAAACCCACCTCCCGGTCCGCAGGCATCAAGAATCTGCCGGCACCGGGCCCGTACCTCTTCTCGGCTGCCGTGAGTCAACAGGTTGACGTCCACTCCGCCCAGAACCGATATGCGGTCATGGTACCGCCTATAAAATTCCTCCACCGGTTCGATGTTGTCTTCAAAACTGTGATACCCGTCGATGCCCACGACCTCGATCAGGTCCTCCATCAGGGCGTCGACCTGGCCGCAGGCGTGGAGCAGAAAGGGCTTGCCGTGTTTGTGGACGATGTCAGCGATCCGCTTTTGGCGGGGAATAACCCATTCTTTGAAAAAGGCAGGAGAGAGCATGGTGCCGGTATTAAAGCCCATGTCGTCGGCATAAAAAACCGCTCCGACGGCTGGATGGGCGGCTATTTTATCGAGTTCCGTTTCGGCAATGACCGTCAATTTTTCCAGGATGTCGCCGATCAGCCCGGGTTCGCGGATGCTCTTGATGGCCATCTGCTCAAACCCCATCAGCGCCCGCAGATCTTCAAATATGCCCATATAAAACACCATGATCCTGGCGCCTTCCGGTATCTGGGGCACAATATAGTCGATACTCACAATGCCCAGTCCGCTCGTCTGCGGCCAGGGGAACGCCTCAAAGGCGGCCCGGTCGGGGATCAGGCCGGCGTGCTCGTTCTGCCAGGATCGCTGCTTGACCTGGCCGGGAACTTCCCGGCTGATATTGGCTTTGGTGCGCGGAATAAGAATAGCGGGAATGACAGTCACATAATCATAGCCCACGGCCCGGGCAAAGGCCAGGGAGAGGTCATTGATCTGTATCCCTTTTCTGAGCGAATCCTGATTGATGGAACCGTCACTTTCAACGAAGTCCATCATGTCCAGCAGGCTGCTGAAGGGTGTGGGCAGTCCGGTGACCTCGGACATGGGGTCGCCGTCAACTGCGAGCTCAATGATCGGCACCGGCCCTTCGGATACTTCCCGCATCAGGACCTTGCGCAGGTACTCAAAATCAGCACCGTGCTTGAATGGTTGTTGAATGGCCATCTTTTTCTCCTTGTTTTACGATCCCGGATTAAGAATTTATTGACCCTTGTCCGTACTTGCCGGCCGGCCGGGATACTGGATAAAAAGTCGGCCGGTGATATCCACAACGGCCATTAAATCGTCCAGAAAACCATTGACACGCTCCGGCATGGTATGAATGGTTTCAATCGACAAGGCGTTCAGAACCAGGAAGAAGAGCCAGTAGGCCCCGTCCGGTTCCCGGCCCATGACGTCTTTGAATGTGGCGTTAAACTTTTCCGTCCATCGTTCGGACAGGGACCGGACCTGTTTGTTTAAAACCGGGTCGGTCCGGGAAGCCACCACCAGCTCCAGCCAGGCATAGTAGGTCGGGCTGGTCCAGTGCTCTTCCCAGAGTGTGCGGGCGATGTCGACCATGGTCAGCTGACGGCCGGCCAGGTCGGCCATGGTCTGTTTAACGTGGCGGGCGTTTTCTCCCAGGATATATTCCACTGCTTCGATGATCAGCTCCTCGCGCGTGGCAAAGTGGTGGAGCAGGGTTCCCCTGGAGACGTTAAGTCGGCGGCACACCTCCTGGGTGGTGGTGGCGGCATATCCTTTTTCCGCCAGGGATTGAAGGGTGGCTTCCAGAAAGCGGAGGCGCGTGGCAACAGCCCGTTTCTGCATTTTTGCGGTACCCGAAGGGATTTTTTTGGCCATTTTTTAAAATCTCCTGAAGGACGAATAGAACCCGAAGTTTATTTAAAAGTCAGTATAGACTTTTTTGTAGCCATATTTCGGCTTAAAAGTGGCAATATTCGTATAATATGAATTTGAAAAAGTCAAGAATGATTTTTTAATTCGGTCTGAAATCATGAAAAGAAATTTTTTGGCTGGGCCATGTTATGACGGCTGGGTTGGTTTTTTGAAAAATATTGACACACCATGGCGGCTCTGCTATCAACGATTTCAATAAAATCAGCATATTAATAAAAGGAGCATAATAAATTGAATCGACGTCAGTTTCTTCAGCTTTCCGCTCTGGCAGCCATGGGAACCGCCATGGGCTCCTGCGCCCGGCTCAGCCCCCGCTGTACCCGGCCCGAGCCGGTTACCCGGCCGGAGGAGTCTCTGCTGCTGACCGGTTGTTCCATTGTTGACGTGGTGAACGGCCGAAGCCTTGAAGACCACGCCATACTGATCCGCAACGGCAGGGTAGAGGAGATATTCCCTTTGGAAGCACCCCGCCCCACTGGCGTGGACCGGACACTGGACCTGAACGGCGCATGGGTGATGCCGGGCATCATCAACGCCCACTGCCACATGTCCCTGTCCGGCGCCATCGGCTTTGGCCCGGGCATGCTCTTCGCCTATACCCGTCAGCTGGAGCGCAACGCCGAAGAGTGCGTCAAGCATGGAGTGACAACAGTGCGGGACATGATGGCCATGGGCGTTTTTCTGGAGGAACTTCAGGAAAAAATCGACCACGGAGAGGTGATCGGCCCCCGCATACACTGGTGCAGCGCCCTGGACGTGCGTGACGGCTACACGGACCGGATGTTTCCTTTGTTCAAGAAAAAGCCGTTCTGGCAGGCGGTGGGAACACCGGAACAGGGGCGCCTGGCCGTGCAGCGGGCCGCTGATCAGGGCGCGGACTTTATCAAACTGTTCTGGCAGCCCCGGGAGCTGCTGATGCCGGGCGAGACCATTCCGGTGATGAACATTGAAACCATCAGCGCCATTCAGGAGGAAGCGGAAAGACGGGGGAAATACGTGGCCCTGCACCACACCACCATCGACGGCCTGGCCGGCGGCCTGTCGGCCGGTGTCTCCTCTCTGGAGCACATGGCCACGGACGCCCGCGTTACCGAGGCCATGGCCCGGCAGATCGTCGAGGGCGGACATGCGATGGTACCCACCGTCTCGGTGGCCTTTGCCCTGGCCTATCCCCGGCACGGGGACCCCAACTGGGGCAAGGGATTCTGCGTGCGGATCGCCCGGGAACGGCCGCAATACATGCCGGCCCTGATCAAGGAATTCTGTGAACCGGAACTGGCCTCCAGCTCGCTCAAATATTACCACCGGCTCTGCGATCCGGAATCCTATGAATCCTGGCACCTGTTTCCCTGGCCGGATCCTACCACCATGAACGCGGCGGCCAATGACGGTTCCCTGAATACCCTGGACCTCTACCGGGCCGGCGCGGTTTTCGGCTGCGGCAACGACGGCGGCGTACCGCTTATTTTCCCAGGGGCCATGTATCTGGAGATGCGGCTTCTGGAGGAGCAGGGCATGGCGCCGGCCGATATTCTGCGCATGGCCACCATCAACAATGCCCGGCTGCTCAGAGTCGAGAACGACCTGGGTAGTATTGAGCGCGGCAAGCTGGCCGACCTGGCGATTTTCCTGAAAAATCCGTTGGACACGGTGCAAAACACGGACAAGCCGGAGATGGTTTTCCTTGAAGGCCGCCTGGTTTATCAAAAGCAAGCGGCATGAGATGTCTTCCCGACCGAAGGCACACAACTGTTGAGAATCATTTAAAAGGATTATGTCAATGGAACTGATGGCGGCCATGCGGCAGCGGAAAAGCATCCGGGGATTTACCTCCCGGCCGGTACCCAGGGATGTGATCATGGAAATTTTGAACAGTGCCTGCCGGGCTCCCTCGGCCATGAATACTCAGCCGTGGGAGTTCGTGGTGGTCTGTGGTGAAAAGCTCGCCCGCCTCAGGGCCGCCATTGTTGAAAAGCTCAGAAGCGGCGCCCCCATGCAGCCGGAGCACCTGGTGGTGGGCTGGCCCAATGAGAGCATTTACAGGGAGCGTCAGGTCGCCCTGGCCAAGCAGCTTTTCACGGCCATGGATATTCCCCGGGAGGACAAGGGGAAGAGGGACTGGTGGTTCGAGCGGGGGTTCCGTTTTTTCGACGCGCCTGCGGCGATCATCATCGTCAGCGACAGGACCCTGACCGAGGCGGGGCCCCTGTTGGATATCGGCGCGGTGATGCAGAACATCTGCCTGGCGGCTCTGAATTTCGGCCTGGGCACCTGCATTGAGGACCAGGGTGTTTTGTATCCGGAGGTGGTTCGCAGGCACACCGGCCTTTCGGCATCCAAACGCCTGGTCATCGCCATCGCCCTGGGCTACCCGGACCCTGATTTTCCGGCCAACCATATCCGGTCGGAACGGGAGCCGGCGGAAAACCTGACTACCTGGGTGGAGTGATCCGGGCCTTGGCGGCCCGGCGCTATACCTTCGGATTCGGTCCCAGCTTCAAGCTGAACCAGTTGGCAATCGGCTGAATATGCCGGACGAACCGGTAGGGCCAGGTGTAGACCACCCGGCCCCGGTTCTTTTTGATAGCCCGGCAGATCAGCTCCGCCGTGCGCTCGGGCGTGCCAGTGGGCAGAAGGTCGGAAAAGACGTTGCCTTTGACCTCGGTGCGGCATTGGGCCTCCAGGGGTGTTTTCACCGGCCCCAGGTAGACGGTGGTCACGCCGATGCCGTGGCGCGCCACCTCGGCCCGCAGTATCTCGGAAGCCAGGCCGAGGCCGGCTTTGGCCGCCCCGTAGTAACCGCATCCGGAAATCGCGGTCAGGCCGGCCATGCTGGACACGTTGACGATATGCCCCTTTCGCCGCTCAATCATGGAAGGCAGGACCAGGTGGATCAGCCGCAGGGGCGACAACAGGTCGATGTTCATCAGCCGCGCCCCCTTTTCCCAGGGGGTGCCGGCCATGGACTGAATGAACATGATCCCGGCGCAGTTGATCAGCACATCCACCGGCCCGGCGTCAGCTTCGATCCGTCGGACCACGGCCGGAAGGGATTCCACGTCGGAGAGGTCGGCCGTATAGGCGCGGCAGGGGACGGCGGAGAGCCGTCCGGCCATCTCCTTTAATCCCTGCCCGTTGATATCCACCATCGAGAGGCGGGCCTCTTTTTCACGGGCCATGCGGAAACAGAGCTCCCTGCCGATGCCGCTGGCCGCGCCGGTGATCAGAACATGCATCTCAGGCTTCCCCCGGCTCCTTGATATAAAGGATTTTGGCGAGCTTCTGCATGGGCATGCCCCGCCGGAAAAGCAGGAACTGGGCCAGGACAATAAAAAGCGGCACGCCGATCAGGTATCCCAGCAGGATGCTGCCGGTCAGGTCGCGCAACCCCATGACCATAAGGGCTGCCACAATGGCCAGGCCCAGGCAGGCCACCCACTGGGCGCCAAACGACGCGATCAGCAGGGGAATGGGCCGGGGCATCCTGTCTGCCGGGATTGTGGGATCCTGGCGGGCTCCTTCGGGGATGAAGTTTACAACCGCGTAGATCAGCATGGGCGCGAAAAACACGGCCATGCCCACCAGGGTCCACCACACATTGCTTTTCCAGAAGAAGGCCAGGCCCATGTGCCTGCCCGGCTCCCACAGCACACCGTCATGGACCGAGGCGTCATAGAGGAACCGCTGGTACCCGGTGCAGTCCCATCCGCAGACCAGGATGAACCAGAACAGGATCCAGGCCCACATCCAGTTGGCATGGGCCGCGTAATAGTTTTTCCGGCGGATAAACAGCCAGGTAATGTAGAACCCCAGTATGCCCTGGGTGATGTTGGTTACCGCAAATCCACAGACCAGCCATGCCGGCAGGTCTGTGAAGGTGGTGGCCACCTGCATTGTCTCCCATTGAACAAACTGCCAGAGCAGGTAAATCCCGGAAGGCGCAAACAGGATGGAGAGAAACAGCAGGGTAAAGGTGTACCACTTGTTATTGAACGGCTTTTCCTGTTTGTCGAGCTGCCGTGCCGCGCAGGCGGCAAAACCGGCGCCAAAGGCGTATGCCCATACCACATCGACCTGGACCATGAGGGACCTCCTTAGTAAAGGGGTTGGTTATTCTTCGGTCTTTTATCTTCTCAATCTTACTCGTGCTCTTACTCGTGCTCGTGCTCGCCATCGGAATCGGTCACCTGCTTTGGCTGTTTCGATACCGATACCGATTTCAATTTGGACAGGTCAATGCACTTTACCCTGGCTTTACAAAACGCCCTGTCCGTTTCCCCGTAAAAATTTTCAGGTATCCCCCTTGAATCCTTGCATTCAGTTCAGCAGCGCCTGAATCATCTCAACGGCAGAGGGCCGGCCGGGCGTGTCTCCATCAATGATGGCGTCAATCAGCTTCTGGTTGCCGGCGATTTTTTCGATGATCGCTTCGTCCGTTGTGTACTGCCGGGCATGGGTGCGAAGAACGGTCTGCATGGCTTTCTCAAGCATATCCCTGGACCCCCAGGACAGGAACACCTGCTCCATCATCACGCCGTCCCCATTGATCAGAAGGTCCACGATGTTGGGATCGTTCACGGCCCGGTCGATGATGGTCTCGTTGCGGCAATACTCCATCAGCCGGTTTTTGAGAATGGTTCTCACCCGCTGCGGGTCACTCAGGATCGATTCAAACAGCTGCCGGTCTTTTGAGTTTTTCGCTGCCTCCACGTATTTTTCGGCCTGTACCATCTGGCCCAGTTTTTCAAAGGTGTTGTACAGCATGTGCTTGCCCACTAAATTGACGAGAAAGGCCGGCAGAAGCCCCCCGGGGTCTGAATAATAGGTATAAATCAGCCCGGTTTTTTCCCGGGTGATGTATTCAAACACATAGGATCCGGAAAAGCCCGCCACGCGCACCACGCCCTTGGGTATGGGAACGCCCGAATTTTCCACCATGCTCAGGTCCACAATGCCACGCGCCCTGTCCAGGTCGTAGACCGTGTCGGTCTTGACTACCAGGTCCCGGTTCTTGACCACCGGCAGGTCGAGAAGAATATGAAGGGTCCGGTTGTTTTCATCGATTTCGCTGATCAGGGTCGCCTTTTCGCACATGTCCAGCCACAGGGGCATGGCGTCCAGGTCCCGCAGCACCTGGCCGAAGTTTTCCGCCCGGGCGTCAATGACGCAGATGGCCTTGAACTGAAGCAGCTTGCTTCCCGGATACACCCGCTGGTAGGTCTTGATGTTGTTGCTTTCATTGGTCAGAACCCAGTCGCTTTCAATATCGGCATACAAAAACGATGCATGGAAGATAAACAGAAGAAGAAAAAACAGAGCACCGGAAAAACGTTTCACAAAAAGCCTCCTTGGCAATATTTTGAAAGATAAAACATCAGCCATTTTTGATCGTGTCGTCGGTTAAACCCGGAGCCGGGCCTGTCCGGTTGAAATTAAGGGGATCTGTTCTGCATGAAGCATGCCTCCTTTGGCGATGGATGAAGAGTTTGTCGGAATACTATCACAGGAAATTGAAAAAATGAATATTAATGGAAGGTTAAAGCCTTTTTGAGAGCGAGCCGCCGGTCTGGTGAAAAGGCGGGGGCAAGGGAAGAGACGCTTTTTATCCCGGATTTCGAATGCTCTGTTCCAGATATGGGACGATTGAACCCGGAACGTTCGTCCGTGTGAATTGCCGGGGTCACACCTTGATGTCATATTTTTTTAATTTGTTGAACAGGGTTGATTTGGGTATCCCGAGGCAGGCGGCCGCCTTGCGGAGGTTTCCGTCGGAGAGGCGCAGGGCCTCGGCGATAAATTCACGTTCGATACGCTCCATCTCCGTGGAAACGCTGCATGTGTTCTGGAGCAGCAGGTGGATGTGCTCCTTTATAATGGCCGGGGCCTCGGGGCCGGTCGGGGATTTTTCGGGAATATCCATGGCGCGGATATCCTGCGCGGAGACAAGTTTCTTTTCGGTAATAATAAGGATGCGCTTTATCAGGTTCTCCAGTTCCCGGACATTGCCTTTCCACTCTTTCCGGCTTAAATACTCCATGGCCGAACGGGTAAATTCAACGGTTTTGGCCTGGCCGTATGTGTTTAAGAAGTGCCGGACCAGCAGCGGAATATCTTCACGTCGCTCCCGCAGAGGGGGCATTCGAATGGGCAGGGTGTTGATCCGGTAGAAAAGGTCCTCCCGGAAGGCCCCCCTGGCAATCATCTCTTCCAGATCCTGGTTGGTGGCGGTGATCAGGCGCACATCCACCTTTCGCGTCTCCTCTCCACCCACGCGCTCAAACTCCTGTTCCTGCAGGATGCGCAGCAGCTTTCCCTGGAGTCCGGGCTCCATGTCGCCTATCTCGTCTAAAAACAGGGTGCCGTTGTCGGCCAGCTCAAACCGGCCCTTCCTGGTCTTGTCGGCGCCGGTGAAAGCCCCTTTTTCATGGCCGAACAGCTCGCTTTCCAGCAGTTCGGAGGGAATGGCCGCGCAGTTGATCTTAATAAAAGGGCCGTTCTTGCGGCGGCTCAAGGCATGAATGGCCCGGGCCGCCAGCTCCTTGCCGGTGCCGCTTTCTCCAAGGATGAGTACGGGGATGTCGGCGGGCGCCACCTTGTCGATCAGTGTGAACACCTCGCGCATGGGAGGGCTGGCTCCGATGATCCCCTCGAAAAAGGAGAGATCGTCAAGCTGCTTGTGCAGATACACGGTTTCTTTTTTCAACTGTTGAAGAAGCCGCGCATTTTCAATGCAGATGGCGGCGTGTTCGGCCAGCATGCCCAGCAGGGCCGGGTCGTATTCACGGTCGGTCCGTTCCCGCAGACGTGCCGCCAGAAGGGCACCGGCGAGGCTTTCGCCCACCGTTATGGGGGTGCCGACCAGCTCAATGACCGGCCGGCCGTCGACGACAAGATCCTTTTTCCCCGCAAGGGACTGGAGCGTACCGGCATCGGCGGCCCGGACCAGGTCTCCGTCTCTGAAAGATTCGGGAAGATCATCTTCCGATGCAAGTTTTATCTCGAACGACGGCCCTTCATAAAAAAGAATCCAGCTGACGTCAAAGGGAAGAAGCTCCTTGGCCTTGACGGCGATATTTTTAAGCGACCGGTCGAGCTCGCCGTGAGAGGTGATTCGGCGGCCGATGTCCAGGATGGCATCGATCACCCGCAGGTGGCGGGCCATGATGGTGTAACCGCGGACCACCGAATCCTTTATGAGCCTGGTAAAGGAAACGCTCATCAGGGTAAAAAAGAGAAAGGCCGCGATGCGGTCGATCAGCACGGCGGCGTCCAGGGGGATTTGAAAATAGCGGATGTCAAAGGCGGACAGGGAGGCGATGATGGCGACGCCCACGGTGACGGTGTAGATCACGTAGCCGTGGTGATAGCGCAGCACGCTGGAGATACCCACCAGGTAATATAAAATGAAGACCGGGTCGTTCATGGCGCCGGTGGACATGCTCTTGTAAAAGGAAAGCAGAATGACGCTGATGGTGATAAAGGCCAGGTCCAGGGTGATCGTGCAGTAGCCGATAAAAGGCCGGTAATAACCGCGCTTGAGAAAGTGGTAGACCAGAAAGGCCGCGCCGCACATGAGCAGCCATTTGCCGATGACCAGGGGGAGGAAGACCGGGCTGATATAACCGGCGAAAAACCGGATGACGTAAAGAACGGGAACGTATCCCAGAAGGATAACAAGCCGCAGGCGGCTGATCAGAAGCTCGCCGTTGCGCCGTTCGATGTCGAACAGATCGTCGATCGACGTTTGTTCTCGCTTTGTCGCCATGCGCTTGCGCCGTTGTTTTTTAAAGCCGGGTTAAAATGAATAAGCAGGGGCAGGGTAATCGGATGTGTGTCCGTGTGTCAAGTCCTTTGTCGACAATACCGGCCAACCCGCAGCCGTGCCTTCAAAAAGTGCGGGCATGGGTGCGGCATTTCCCCGCCAGTAGCTTTTTGCATCTTACAAAAAGGCTTAAACTTGTTTTCAATCATTCGTATTTTTGTTTTATATAATACTTATAGGGAGTGCGCAGGCCATGGGAATTAGATTCCAGAGGAATAAACTGAAAAAACGGGTAAAAGGTCCTGAATCAATTACGCAATTAGTAAACTCAGGAAATCATTAGGGCGGAATGTATGATGTGAGAAGGGGCGGAAAGTCAATCGTTATAATTGAGATATTGCTTTTTGGGGGTTTTTTCCTGTCCAACTTTTAAACGCGCGCTGAAAGGCGCTCACTTGAGAATAGCCCCGTAAGAATGCAATCTCAACGATTATCCAGTTCATCTGGGTCAGGATTTAATCTCTGAAACCAGTTTTTCATGCAATGCCTTAGACAAGTTATATGCATATAAATAAAGTGCATTGTTTCTGTTTGGATGAGGAACAGGCGGCCCTTTCTTCAACAATGTTTCCAATACATCAAGGGCTTCCTGTTGTCGGTTCTCGTTATCCAGGACCACCGCGGTGATATAGGCATTGTAAGTGTTATCCGGAAACAGGATTTGGTTGATTCGAAGCATGTTGATAATCATATTCACGCTGAATCCAGCCATGCCCATGGCTTTTTCGCATACCCATCCACCTTCCACAATCATGGTTGCAACGCAATCTACCGGGCCACCAAATTCATATATGGCATTTTCCTGAATGCAAAAAATCAAATGATCCATTAGTGTGTTTAAATACAAGGCTTTAGTAAAAATGTTCGCGACCTGTATCTTTCTGGAAAGGGAAAGCTGGTACCAATAATGAGCCTCTACACTGTAGGGCATTAATTTAAGGGCATTCTCTGCATATTCCATGGCGATCTGGTAGTTTGGAACGCCCATTTTTTTATGCTCGCCCTGCTGCATATAGTAATCACCCAGCTTGTAGTATGCCTGGCATGCCCATAGCTGTGAAAGGCCGTCGTTGGGGTTATTCTTTGCAATGGCTTCAATCTGTTGGATCGCTTCTCGCAGATGAGAAATATCGTTCTTCAGTTCCCAGTTTTTCCTGGCCTCATGCCACGCTTCTGATGGAGCCAGATCAGGGAGAGCGGCTAATTCTTTGAGAGGACTCATCGCATGAATCCATTCACCGTAATTGGACATGATATAATTGTAGTTCTCACGACTGCTTAGTGCATTTAAAAGCAGGAAAAAGGCATGGAAATTATCATTGTCTATTTTATATGCTTTTACGGCATATGTTTCAGCGATTTTATTGAAATTGTGCCGTTCACTTAATTGGTGAAGGCCCTTTATGTAGTAACACCTGCCAAGAAAAAGGCAGGGTTCAATCCTGTCGCTGTATTTTGTTTCAAGCTTTTCAAGAAGGGAGATCATTTCGTCAGTGTTTTTGCCTTCCCATCGGTTTTCCCACATGACGCTGAAGGTATCCCACAGAGGGTCGTAGGAGGGGATTGGCGTTTTTATATCCCAATCATATTCTCCCAAAACCGGAGACGTGGCACCAAGCATAACGATAACCACAATAAGGCCCAATGTGAGATTATGTGTTGAAATTTTCATACGTTCTCCCAGAAACCAATTAAAATTAGAGCCGGCCAATTTAATCGTTGTATGGTCGGCGTGGGCAAAACCCTGCTCCGTAATATTGAAGTAGTATAGTAATCGGCAATATTAGTTACAGCCCGCGGGAGCTATTCAGCAGACGTCACGACCACCGGAATTCCATAGAGCACGGACGTACCCGACCCTTTGTCAATCAAATCATCATTGGTGATCAGGTTCACATTGACCCCGGGTCTGGTGTTCGCCAGGGACAGTTTTACACCCGGAAGGTCATGTCCCCAGCCATGGGGGATACTGACGACCCCCGGCATCATCTCAAGGGTTGTTTCCATCTCGATTTCAATACTGCCGTTGGATGTGGCAACTTTCACGATTTGACCGTTTTCAAGCTTGCGTTGCCGGGCGTCCTCGGGATTCATCAGAAGGGTGCATTCGATTTTTCCCCGTTGAAGGCTCGGGCAGTTGTGAAGCCAGGAGTTCATTCCTTTACGCGAACGTCGCCCGATGAGCTGCAACTCTCCTTTTTCCAGAGGCAATTTTTCGTCCAAACTTTTATTTAGTCTTTCAACTTCTTTCAGGAAATTTTCGGGGATCAGTTTTATTTTTTTGTCAGGCGTATTAATTACCTGTCTGACCCTTGGCTCAAGCGGACCCAGGTCAATACCGTGGGGGGATTGTTTCAGCTTTTTAAGGGACAGCGAATGGGGGCCGAGGCGAAGCAGAAGGTCCAGCTGTCTTTTGGGATTAAATACGCGCATGAATGGGTGCATAATGCGTCCGGGAATCGAGGGCAAAAAGCCACGCGCACTGTTTAAGGCGGCGATGAGGGCAAGGAGTATTTCCCAGTCATGCCTGGCATCCACTGGTTTCGGGAAAACGGAGGTTGAGTAATTTACAGTGTTGCGAACCGCCAGGGCGTAAAAAATCGTTTCAAAGTGATCCTCCTCAAGGGAACACGCCGGTGGCAATATTATATTGGCGTGCCGGCTGGTTTCATTGATGTAGATGTCGATGGAGACGATGTACTCAAGGTTTTCAAGCGCCCTGAGCAACCGGCCGCTGTTGGGCCGGGACAGACAGATATTACCGGCAAGGGTCACCAGCGCTTTGACCTGCCCGGGACCGGAAGTTTCCATTTCCTCGGCAAGGGCGGCCACCGGCAGCTCACCATTGAATTCAGGCAGTCCGCTGACCCGGCTCCGGTGCTGGTTGAAGCTTCCGGTTTCCTTCAGAATCTTGGCGATGCCGGCCAGGTTCGCCGCCGGCGTGGTAAACATCACTCCGCCCGGTCGATCCAGATTTCCCGTGATAATATTGACCACTTCCATCAACCAGGTGGTTGTACTTCCGTATTCCTGGGTGCTTATACCCATACGTCCGTAACAAACGGCTGATTCAGCAGTGGCGAATTCCCGGGTCAGCTTGCGGATGTCGTCGGCAGGAATGCTGACACGTCTGCTCACGCGTTCCGGCGTGAAAGGTTTCACCAGTTCACGTAATTCATCCGCCCCTGTAACGATGGAAAGCACGTTCCTATCATTATATAACCCCTCTCTGAAAATGGTGTGAAGCATAGCCAGAAGAAACAGGGCATCGGTTCCGGGACGGATAAAATAATGATCATCCGCCATAGCAGCGGTTTCGTTTTTCCTGGGGTCTATCACCACAATTCGACCGCCCCGCTCCTGAATATTTTTCAGCCGTTGTTTTATGTTGGAGGCGGTCATCAGGCTTCCATTGGACACCAGTGGATTGGCACCCAGTATCAGCATGTAATCCGTTCTATCGATATCAGGAATCGAGTTGGCAACCTGGTTGCCGTACATAAGATACGATACCAGCATCCTGGGAAGAGAATCCACGGAAACAGCGGAATACAGATTTTTGGATTTCAGGGATTTCATAAACGGCTTCAGCATCAGAAAGGTGGCATTGTTATGAAGCGCCGGGTCTCCATAATAAAAGGCAAGAGCGTCATTACCGTGTTTTTTCTGAATGCTGACAAGACGGCCAGCGACTTCCCGGATGGCTTCACTCCAGGATATTCTTTCCCAGTGATCCCCATTTCGGCGAACCGGATGTCGCAGACGATCCGGGTCATTGTATATATCTTTGTGCGCCTGGGCTTTGGGGCAGATGTGACCGCGACTGAAGGGGTTCTGCCTGTCGCCCTTGATGGAAATTATATTTTTGCCGTCAGTAACGATTTCAAGGCCACAGGTGCTCTCACAGATATTACAGACCGCGTAATGGGTTTTTTGCATTGGAAAGTCTCCGAGTGGTTTTATTGTTTTAGCAATTTCCGCTGTGAAAACCTGTGACTTGGTCTGACCCCAGGCACCCGGCGTGGGGTTGCATTATGCAGCAAGAGCCAAGAGCAGACTTGACCCCATCACCCCATCACCATCAACATCACACGTGACCCCATCACACGCCATACAATCAAGCCGCTTCCACGCGGCACTGCACATACCGGTGAAGCGGGGTCCCGGCTATCGGGTCCCGATGGGTATTTTTGGTCAGCCGGTTGACGTTGGCACCGTAATTTTTGCCGTCATAGCACAGACCGAATCCGTGAGGCATGATCACCTGACCGGGCCGGGTTGTCTCGGAGATTTCCAGTTCCACGGATTCCCGCCCGCCGTCCGTAATCACGGTCACCATTTGTCCGTCTTCAAACTGCAACCCATCAGCGTCATCCGGATGCATCAGCAGGGTGCAGCCCCTTAAGCCCCGGTTCCACTCGGGGTTGCGCATGAGGGTATTGGCGTTCATTTTCGCGTGCCGGCCGGCCATGAGAATCAGCGGGAATCGGGGATCAGGCGCCAGGGCCTTTTCCTCGGCTTCGGGGGTCAGCTGTTTGACCGCAGCGGCCAGTTCCGGAACAAACAGCTCGATTCTGCGATCCGGCAGGGTGATTTCACGGAAATTATCCGTATCGGATTTTCCGGTAATGATCCCTTGCGGATTATCCATCAGCGCCTCAAAAAGTTCTTCGGTCAGGATAGCCATGGGTGACAGCACCATGAACGGCATATAGCTGAATCGACGCAGGGCGGTTGTGACCACTTTCCAGACCCGGCCGGGCGCGAAGGCTTTGAGGGTGGCCCGGGCAATGGAAAAACCGCCGCGATTGACATCAAATAAAAAGGTGTTCGGACGCAGGCGCAAAAGCGCGTAAAACGCGACCCAGTGTTTGAGCAGCGGCCTGAATATCCCCTTGTTCAGAAAACCGGGGGGGTCGGGAACCATGCCTTGGCCGTCGGTAATGCGGAGAAACACTTCCTCAGGAGGCAACACCTGGCCGTCCGGACTTTTGTAAGCAATCATCATGAGCTGAAGCAGACCCCACATCTGGCAAAGATGGGCTGACCCCATCTCCCGGCCGATGGTTTTGGCCATGACAAACAAAAGTCGGCTTAAAATAGCCGGATTCCGTTGCACGCAGACCATCATTTCCATGGAAAAGGCCAGGCGGTCTTTTTGGGCGGCCTCGTACATAGACTGGGGAATGGGCGGGATGAGCCCCAGACCGTCGGCCAGCCGGGTAAAAATTTCGCCGCACTCCAGCCCCTCACCCTCCGGTTCCACGATGGGACGGCGCAACTGGAAATACACCTCTGGATATGTATAGGGGAAAAAGGTGCCGTCATATGATTCGTAACCGGACCGGGCGGGCAGGACATAATCCGACAGGCGGGCGGTCTCAGTCATGGAAAGCTCGATGCAAACCGTCAGTTCCAGTCGTTCAAACGCTTTTTCAAAGGCGGTCGTGTCGGGATAGGACCGTAGCGGGTTGCTGCTGCTCAAGATCAGTGCCCGGATCCTGTCGGGGTGGTCGGACAGAATTTCCTCGCACAGCGCACCGGGCGGATGGAACCCGGCAATAGCGGGAAAATCGGTCTCAATGGTCCGCCAGGTCCGGGGATCCCGGTCATCGGTGTGAATCCCCAACGGTGATAGAATACCGGAAATGACAACGCCGCCGGGAACGCAGTACCGGCCACAAACGGCGGTCAGGACCGACAGCAGGTAGGAGGTCATGGTGCTGTGCCGGTTCATGAGGACGCCCAGATCGGAATGGAGGCACCACTTGCGGGTGGTCAACAGCCGGCAGAAATCTTCCACCGACGCCCGTTCCAGGCCGCAGACCGACAGGGCCCGGTCGATATCAAAACCGCGGAACAGGGGCCGGACGTCATCCCAGCCGTTGACATGCTGCCGGATGTATTCCTTGTTTTCCCATCCCTTTTCAATGATTATGGCGATCATGGTGCGGGCCAGCAGCGCGTCCGTGCCGGGACGGACCGGAATATGGATATCGGCCACACGGGCGGTTTCCGACTGGCGCGGATCGACAGCTACCAGAAGTTTGGCCGGATTGTTAGCGAATTCCTTCAACACAATGGGCGCCCGGGGCATCTGGTGACTGGCCATGCCGTTCCACCCCCAGGCCACCACCATGTCGGCGTTCTTCTCGTCAGGAACCGGAACTCGGTTCTGACGTCCCAGCATGCGACCGTTCACCCAGTACAGGCCGGTCAGCTCCTGGGCCAAAGGGTTGTAGTGATAACGGGATCCGAGGGAACGCGACAGGTGTATCCCGAAAAAGGCGTCAAAATGGCAGCCCTGTCCGCCGCCGCCCATATAGGCCAGAGCCCGCGATCCGTGCCGGTCGAGAATGTTTTTCAGCTTTTCCGAAATTTCGGTCACGGCCTGGTCCCAGGAAATACGAACGAAATCGTCGCCGACCCGCTTGAGCGGATGGGCGAGGCGGTCAGCATGGTGCTGGTGAAAAGCCGCCTTGATTCCCTTGCGACAGGCATATCCCCGGCTGCGCGGGTTATCTTTGTCCGGTGTCACTTTGACCATGGTGTTGTTTTCAACGGTCACTTCCAAGCCGCAGTTTTGCGAGCACAGCACACAGCCGGTTTTGTGGGTTGTTCCCGGTCTCGTCTTTTTCCCATTCATTGTCTTGATCTCTTTTCGACACTTAAGCAGATAACGCCTTTTCAATCCCGGTTACGATTTTATCCAGGTCCTGATCGGTTATGGTAAGGGGAGGGCGGATGACGACGCTGTGTTTGGCGACTTCTCCGCTTTTTACCAGCACTCCCTGTTGAATCGCGCTTCGGCAGAATTTTTCAGCCTCTTGTGCGCTTTCAAATTCCAGGGACAACATCAGTCCGATACCCTGAACGGATTTCAGTTTTGGGTTTGAGCCGGCAAGTTGTTTCAGCTTTTCCTTGAGTATCTTTCCCTGTTTTTTCGCGTTTTGCCAGGGTTGTACCTGATCATATTCCTTTATGGCCGCGGCTGCGACCAGGCAGCCCACATCATGGCCGCCGAATGTCAGCAAATGGATCAGGGGATGGGCATCAAAAAACGCCTTCACGGTACTTGTAAATACCATGGCCGAGAAGGGAAACATACCGCCGCCCAGGGCTTCACCGAGAAGCATGATATCCGGCAGCACGCCGAAATAATCCGAGGCGAACTTTTCGCCGGTTCTTCCGAACCCGGTCTGGGACTCATCAAAGATCAGCAGCGCCCCTGTTTGATCGCAAAATTTACGCAGGGCAACGAGGTAACCCTTGTCCGCGGTGCGGCAATTGTTTTCCGTTTGAACGGTTTCGAGGATGACCGCCGCCGTCTTTTGAGTGATTGATCTGCCGGCAGCATCGATGTCATTAAAGGGGATCGTCTGAACATCCGGTATCAGGGAGCCGAAGTCTTTCTTGTCTGCCCGCTCGGACAGGGACATGGCAAACCCGGTCGGGCCGTAACAACCCCCGTCCACGGTGATCAGTTCAGTCCTCCCGGTATACCCACGGGCCAGCTTGCAGGCGGCATCCACGGATTCCCCCCGTACTACCGTAAACAGAGAACAGTCCAGTCCGGACGGGGTAAATCGGGCCAGTTTTTCCGACAACATCGCCTTTTCCCGTGAGATCATGACAAAATTGCCCTGGTCGGTTTCATGGATGGCCTGTTTGAGTGCACGGGCGATAGCGGGGTTTTTCCGGCCCAGGTTATACGTGCCTGACGAACAATAACAGTCAATCAATTCATTGCCGTTTGAGTCACAAACAACCGATCCCTCCCGGCCGGATTCCAGCCAGTCCATTCCCTTTGACACCAGGTTTTCCACAACACCTTTTCCAAATACCTGTTGAGCGTCTGCCATAAGTTTATCCATATTTCATTCTCCTGAATTTTTTTGTTTCATTATTCCCAAAAGGCGACCTTGCGCAGCAAGTTATTGATGGTGACCATAATATCCCCCTTGTTCATCGCTTCCCGGACAAAGGGGATTTTGGAAAGCGGTCCCAAGGCCAGCATATACAATTTGCTCAGCTTGATGGCTTTTCGAATAATCGCCAGGGCCTCGTCAATATCTTCGGCTGTCGCGGCTGTGGGGAACTGGAACCGCATCACCTGGGGCGCATTGCCGGAATAGGCGGCAAACATGCCGTGGGTTGCCAGGCAATCGGCCATGAGCATACCCATGAATTCCTGTTTATACTCGATCCCGACCATCATGCCCCGGCCGCGGACTTCCAGGATCTGTCCCGGATTTTCCTTCTGAATACTGCGGAGCCCGTCCAGCAGCCGGTTGCCCATCTTCTCGACATTTTCCCAGACTTTGTTCTCAACGATATATTCAATAACGGCGGTGGAAACAATACAGCCCAGATCGGTCCCTCCGCCCATGGACAAATGAAACTCGGGGTTACGGTCGACATAGCTGGTAAGTTCGCTGCGGTCGCGATAAACAACCGCCCCGTTGGGATACACCCCCCCGCCGATTGATTTGGCAAGAAGCATCATATCCGGTACCACACCGGAATGTTCGGACGCCCAGAGCTTGCCGGTTCTGCCAAAACCGGTCTGGATTTCATCAAAAATGAGCATGATCCCGTACTGGTCGCAGAGTTCACGAAGCCCCTTGAGGTATTCGTCTGTTCCCACGTGGATCCCGCCTTCCCCTTGAATCGGCTCCAGTATAATGGCCGCGGTGCGTTCGGACACCATTTGACGGATCGCCTCAAGATCACCGAAGGGGGCAAAGGAAAAACCCGGCATTAACGGCACGAATAGTTCTTTGTAATAGTCTTTGCCATTGGCCGACAGGCTCATCCCGGAATGGCCGTGGTAGGCCTTCAGCATGGATACAATTTCATTGCGACCGGTGGCGGCCCTGGCCAGTTTCAATGCGCCTTCAACCACGTCGGCACCGGTTCCGCACAGCAAAACCCGGTTTAAGTCACCCGGGGCCACGTCTGCCAGCAGTTTGGCCAGCTTGATTTTCGGCGCGGACAGCATGCCATAGGTGCCCATATCATAGTCATCCACAGCGGCTTCCAGTTTCTGGATAATCTGCGGGTTAGAGCGTCCGACATTGAAACATCCGGCTGATGAAAACCCGTCGATATAGCTTTTACCGGATTGGCCTTCATAAAACCGGAAGCCGTCTCGCTCTCCTTCCAGTATATCCAGGTGACCTGCGGTCAGATAACGGATCTGTCCCTTGGAAATGTGTTTCCCAAAGGCATCGAAAATTTGATCCCGTTCCCTCCGGGATATGGTTTTCCGGCTTGTTTGATTCATGATGATTTCTCCTCGCTCGTCAAATAGTTCTTATGGCCGGAACTTTTTTATCCGGTCTCTAAACATCTACGGTTCTATCTTCATTAAACGGCATGCATTTTCATAAAAAACTTTTCTTTCCAGCCGCACATTGCCTTTGCAGGCGGCTTTTACCGCCTTGATGGCCGGTTTTCGGGACCCGAAGGGCCAGTCCGACGCAAAAAGCACTTTATCTTCACCGAATACATCAATCAGATTTCTGATAACCCCCGGGGGTTGAATTGACGTGTCCACCCAAACATTGTGATACCCCCCCAACATCTGCATTACGTCTTTTACGTCAAACATTCCGGCATGCCCCACAATAAACTTTGCTTCAGGAAAGGCTGAAACCAGTTCCGCGGCTTCTTTAATGCCGCCATTTCCCGGAATATTATGCCCTTTCTCGCTGTCCCCATAGTAGTTGGAAACGCCGGCATGAAACAGTATGGGCAGATCAAACCGTATGAATGCCTGGACCGCTTTCTTCATCCGTGGATCTGTAAAAGATACCTTTTGAATGATGGGATGAAGTTTCAGGCCCTTTGCACCTGCCGCCACTTCCGCTTCAAACTGCTTGTCCAATTGTGATGTATCGGAAAAATCAACGCCGGTGAACGGAATCAGCCCCGGATCTTTTTCTGCTGCCGCTTTAACGTCAGAAAAAACAACATAGGGCGGAAGCGGCAGGCATACGGCAGACGTCACTCCGGCCTGATCCATTGACTTACGGGCATTCTCCCGTGTTGCTGTAAAATTTCGTTCCTGTTCGGCCCTGATAATCCAGGGTAAAAAGATTTTGTAAGACAGGTTCCCCGTTCCAAAGTTTCGATTCAAAACCATCTGCCATATGGTTATGGGATCGAATATCAACTTTTTTCGGACCCCTTTTTGCTCGATAATCCTGCCGCCGTTTGGATACAGGATATCACCGATGTGAGAATGGGCATCTATGATAGGGGACATGTTTCCTCCTTTGCCGGGTTTAATTATATAGGGCGGGGGCGTGACAGCAATCCATGTCAAGTGATTCCGCGACTTTCTCATTCGTGAGCTGCCCGTGAAACACATTGAGTCCTTTTGCCAGGGCTTCATTCTCTTCAAGTGCCTGCGCATACCCTTTGTCCGCCAACTCCAGTGCAAAGGGCAGGGTAACGTTTGTAAGGGCATATGTAGACGTCATTGGTACTGCTCCCGGCATATTGGTCACGCAGTAGTGCACAACGCCTTCTTCCACAAAGGTCGGTTCGTCATGAGTTGTTGGCCTGCTGGTAGTTGCGCAGCCGCCTTGATCGATAGCGATATCCACAAATGCCGCCCCGTTTTTCATACTCGCAAGCATCTCACGGGTGATCAGCTTCGGTGCTTTTGCACCCGGAATGAGAACCGATCCAATAACCAGATCCGCAGTAGAGACACTTTCTTCAAGATTACGGGTATTCGACATTTTGGTGACAATCCGGGAATGGAAAATATCTTCGATATAACGCAGACGGTTCAGGGCAATATCCAGAATCGTAACCCTGGCCCCCATGCCGACGGCCAAATGCGCGGCATTCAACCCGGAGATCCCACCGCCGATAATGGTTACATTTGCCGGCGGAACCCCGGGAACGCCGGAAAGCAGAAGCCCCTGGCCGCAATTTTTGGACTCTAAACAGAAACATCCCATCTGTACTGCCAGGCGTCCTGCCACTTCACTCATGGGGGCAAGCAGTGGAAGGCTGCCGTCATTCATCTGAACAGTTTCATACGCAATGCCGACCACTTTTTTTTCCAGCAACTTTCGGGTGAGTTCTGAATCGGCTGCAAGGTGAAGATACGTAAAAAGTATCTGGCCGGGTTTCATCCTGTCAAACTCAGGTTCAACCGGCTCCTTTACCTTAATAATCATCTCAGCCTCATGCCAGACATCATCGGCTGTCGACAATACCGCCGCTCCTGCCTGCTGAAAAATCTCATCTGAAATTCCCAGGCCTGCCCCCGCACCTGTTTCCACATAAACCGTATGACCTTTGGCAACAAAAGTCTCAACGCCTGCCGGTGTAACCGCCACCCGTTTCTCCAGTTTTTTGATCTCTCTTGGTATGCCGATTTTCATTATTCACCTCATGGTTATTTTTAAATTAATGATGTCCGCATATTGGTTTTTGTAATATATCTTTATTGAGCTCTTTTGGTGTTGACAGTTTCGAAAAAATGTTGTTTAGTTGGTTAACTAACTAATTAGCTGGGTTTTGTCAAGCGTTTTTTATCATTCATATCGTTCTAAAAAATTATGAAGGGTGGCTAAATAATAGACAGAACCATAAAAACAGGTAATTAAACTGGAAAATAAACTATGGTACTAATTGTTTTCCATCCAATTCTCAGGATGTAATAGAGAGACTGTTAAACCTGCTATTTAAAGGATAATAAACGAGCAACTATGGCTAGAAAAAACATTAAAGACAAACGGCGTCAGCAGATATTGGAGGCACTGCACAAAAGGCTTCTAATTAAGCCGTTTGATAAAACATCGATAAAGGAAATTGCTGCTGAAGCAAATATCAACCATGGAATGCTGCACTATTGCTTTAAAAATAAAGAAGATATTTTATTGAATTATATCGATTATGTTATTGATCTGTATAAATCCATGTTTGAAGACTGGCTAAGGGAAAATGGTCAGAGATTTAACAATACAGAGGATTTTTTAAAAGCCAGTTTAGAGTTCATGTTTCAAAAAATTACTTTAAACAAGGATATTACAAAAATTTTTATAGAACTTTGGGAAATAGGTACTTACAATAAAAAAGTAAGGTTGAAATTAAGGGAAGCATATGAGGAGTGGATTCAAGCTGTAAGCAAAATAGTATCTGATGCGGCGGATAGTTTTGAAACAGCATCAGCTATTGGTATTTTTATAGTTGCTTTTTCCGAAGGTCTTTCCATGCTTTCGATTGTGCTTGAAGATTCAGATTTAAAAGTTGAAAAACTTCTTGATCTGTTTAAAAATATCGATCCTTCAGAGCTTATTTCCCTTATGTAAACATTTTTATCTGCAATGCGCTGTCCAGAGCTGATTCGGCGCAGGAGACCGATAATGGAGACCAGAAGAGCCTTCCTCAAAAAGAGCATGGCAGGGTTCCTTGCCGTCTCATTGCCGGGGCTGACAGCTTGTGCCGCGCCCGGAACAAAGCAGGGTATTAGGAACCTGTCTCCCTCAAAAGCTCTTATCCTCTGGTACAGCCAGACGGGTCATACCCGCCGTATCGGTAAAGTTATCGGGCATGAATGGCTGAAGACCGGCATGACCGTCGATTTTTTCGACTATCGCGATGTTGCGGTTTCAGCCATGAACGACTATGACCTGATCGCCATTGGCACGCCTGTCTACTACATGGATGTGCCTGCTAACCTGCGTGATTGGATTCGAGATTTGCCAGCCCTGGATGGTATACCAGTTGCAGCCTACGTGACCTACGGTGGCCATGGTGACGGCCAGCACAATACGGCCTGCGATCTTCTGGAGGAGATGGCGCACAAGGGTGCGGTACCGGTGGGCATGGCTGCCTTCGGTAATATGTCGACTTTTGCACCGACCTGGTCCATGGGAAATGGAGAACGGATTTTAAAATATAAAGACCGGCCCAATGAAACAACCTATGACAGGGCGCGCCGGTTTGCCGTTGATCTGTTGGAAAGAATTCAGGCCGTCGAAACCTTCGAAATCGACCGGGAGTTCGGGCTGGACTCTCTGGGCAGGTTGTTGCCCCAGGTGTGGTTTACCAAGCTGTTGATCACCAACCACCATATTGACCCGGAAGTATGTGTTGGGTGCGGCCTGTGTATGGAAAAGTGCCCGGTGGGAGCCATAGACCTGAAAGAGAACACGATCGATCATCATAATTGCGTCGCCTGTTTCGGCTGTGTCAATAACTGCCCGACCGGCGCGGTGAAAATGACCTTTATGGGTAAGAACGTATACGGTTTTCCGCTATTTCTGAAACAGAATCAGGTTAAAATCAGTGAACCTTTGTTCTGATCATTCGGGAGATAAGAACAACGAATCTGTAAAAGTCATGTTTGTTATATCTTTGTCAGCAATGATAGTCGTGAGTACCGGATGCTACCTTATGGGCAAATATGGAACGCATCTACGTTTGCCCGTTCCATGGGCATCTCGGACAAAACCATTCAGTCCTGTCTCGATATTCTGTCCAGCACATTCATGCTTTGTCAACTTCAATCGTGGCATGAAAACATAGGCAAACGTCAGATAAAATCTCCCAAATTCTCCATCGGCATTACCCTGCATTTTCTGCCGCCGCGCAGGTCAGGCAGGCCCTGTTCAGGGTCTAAAAGTTCCGGCGCATCGCTTAACAGGACGCCATCCGAGTGATCCCAGGCCCCGCAGAGTTCAGGAGTCCCCTGGGGCATCTCCGGCTTCCACCATCCGTGGCGGATCCCGACCAGGTCCTTCTGTATATCCTCGCGCAGCTGCGCTTTCATTTTGACCCTGCCCCAGTCGGTTTCCACATACATCCAGTCGCCGTCTTCAATACCGGATTCCCGGGCGGTCTGGGTATGCAGCATGGCCCGTGGTTCCGGGTTGCGTTTGCGCAGTTTTTTGACATGGCGTCCGGCAGAGATAAAATATCCATCTTCACGCAGGCCGACAAAAAGGCGGAGGGGATATTTTTCTTCGGCCGGGCTGTCGTCCGGCGGATAAATTTCTTTCCAGTAGGGAAGGGGGTCACAGCCAAGGGATTCCAGGACACTGGAATACAACTCCACTTTACCGCTGGGGGTGGCAAAGCCCCGTTTTTTGTGTGAATAGGGAGACAGCACATAATAATCCCTGAACAGGCGCGCCATGCGACGCATGCCGCGGTGTTCAAAAAACTCCCGGGTTTTCTGATGCCGGCGCAGCATGGAAATCATACCGTTTTTTAATACAGGCAGGAGGCCCATCCCGGCAAAGAGTTTCAAGGTAAACTTCGTTGCGCCGGCAGGCAGCGGAGGCATGGGCGGCGTCAGCAAGGGAAGGTTTTTTGAAAGCTGCTCCCATGTGAGCCCGGTCCCGGAGATCCGGTATTCGTAAAGTTCTTCCAGGTTTTCCCAGGGGAAGTGTTCTTCCATGCCCATCCGCACGGCCAGTTCATGCCAGAAATAATACACATCCCGGCACTCACCGGGCGGTTCAACGGCTTTCTCGACACTTAAATAGGTATTTATCCACTCCTGAAAATTGTAAAGGACAGGCCGTTCCAGAAAACAGTCGCCCGGAAGCACGTAGTCGGCCAGCTGGGCGGTGGGTGTCATGAAGAGGTCGTTGACCACAAACAGGTCAAGATTTTTAACGGCCTCGAAAATGCCCTGCTGGTTGGTGTAGCACATGAGGGTGTTGTTGGCGATGGAGAAGAAGGCTTTGACCGGATAGGGAACCCCTTCCCGCATGGCTTTGAATACAGCCGGCGGGTGGGCCATGTACATGCCCTTCATCAGGTTCCGGTAAGGATGGCCCCATACCCTGCGCCGGGGTTCGTTTAAGGCCTGCTGCCCCCGGTAGGTCATGACCGGATAATCCTTTGCCCCCAGCTGCAGGTCTTTCTTCTCCTGGGGCAGCCGTTCATGGAGTTCGAGTTCCGACTCGGATATAATCATCTCATTGGGGTCGACCATGACGTCCCCTCCGGGAACATTCAGGCTGTTGGTCAGGGCCCGCAGGATACCCTGGCAGCGCAGGGCGGAAGTGCTGTTTACCTGCTGGTCGGTAGCACATGTCCAGGGAATAATGGCCGGCGTGTTGGTGGCATACATAATGGCGGCCTCACGGATCAGGCTGGCGGGAACGCCCGTGATCTGAGACACCCGGTCAAGCGGGTAGTGCCTTGCTCTTTGTTTGAGCTCATCAAATCCCACACACCATTCTGAAACAAATTTTTTGTCATACAGCTCTTCTTCAATGATAACGTTGATCCAGCCCAGGGACATGGCCGCATCCGTGCCTGCCCGGAGAGGCAGATGAATGTCGGCCATTCTGGCGCAATGACTTTTTCTCGGGTCCAGAACAATCAGCTTGGCGCCTCTGGCCCTGGCAGCTTTCAGACGATAGTATTCGCCCGCCCAGGAATTAGGCCGGAGATTGTGCCCGAAAAACACAATACAGCGGATCTGTTCATAATCCGGAAAAGGATAACCGCCGCAGGTCATGCTGTTGACGGCAGCCGTATTGCCCATGCAAAGGCTTACACCACTGATGTAATTCGGGCTTCCCAAAAGGTTCATGAACCGCCGGGTCATGCCGCTGCCCACCTGGGTATTATGTTCCGAGGTGGAACAGGCAAAGGCTTCCGCCCCGTGTTTATCAACCACCTGTTGAAGCTTTGCGGCAATTTCATCCATGGCCTGGTCCCAGCTGATGCGGGTCCACTGGCCGCAGCCCCTTTCTCCGGTTCGTTTTAAGGGGTATAGCAGGCGATGTTCATTGTAATACCATTCAGCGGCCTCCACAGGTTTGCAGCAAATGGTCTTGGGCATCACAAGCTGGTCGGCAAACCCGCGCAGTTTTTCCAACCGCCCGTCCCTGACGTGCGCTTCCAGGCTGCAGGCCTGATCACACATGCTGCATACGACATGTTTTTTTTCTGAAGGCACTGTTTTTCCCTTCCCGCTGTCAAACATTGTTGCCGTAAGGGTTAATTCCCCTTCCAGCTCACCAGATATTCACATCTTTTAGGCAACGCCAGGTCCGGTTCTGTTTCGATCCATTGGCCCTCAAGTCCTGCCTCTTCTGCGGCAAGTTCAAAATGGCACATGGCAATCCCCATATCCAGGCGCTGCATATCCGCACTGCCGGCCAACTTGTTGTACCCTGGAGAGCGCTGAAGGAAAAAATGAAAGGCATTGCCCTGTTTCACGATCCGCCAGGGTTGGTTGTTGGTTGCCGAGGGTGCCAGCCTGACCATTTCCAAAGGTGTTTGATAGGCACCTGCTGTATCGGGTGTTAATTCTTCTTGCCAGTCTCCATGAAAAAACAGGTCACTCCATGGCTTTCTTTTGGCAGAACCCGAACTCAGGCGGGCAATCCTGTCAGCCAGAGCCCGGTGTTTTGCCGGATAACCCAACGGGCTGATGGCAGGGATCATTTCATCAGGTGCCAGAGCCATCTTTTTTGCCATAAAGCCCCTGGCAAAGGTCACTCCTATCCAGCAGGTGGCAAGATTCAGGTCCGTGGCACAAAGGATTATTTTTTCAAAGATATATCCAAAGTCCTCCATATCCCGGTAGCCCGGTTTCATGGCGCCAACCAGGAAAATACCAGCGCCTTTTATCATGCCGTAAGTCCCGGAAACGCGACCTGAGCCCGGTAATGCCATATCAAGCAGTTTGACCCGGGGCATATTCCCCCATAGCGGTGATTCCAGGGATTGAATAAATTCCTCCAATTTTTTCCGTTTTTCCGTTTCTACGGCCTGGCCCCCAAAACTGCGCCAGGAACAGCGAGTTCTGATAAGGTCTGTTGCCGGAGATTGATAGCCCATCTTTTGCCTCCTAAAAAAGATTTTTATAAAATATCTCACCTGACAAAAATTTTCAAAGGGGTGGGAATGACATATTCTATGTCAGAATAGACATATGAAGATAAAAAAGGTGATTTATGGCGGATATTTTATGAAATATGCGGGTCAGTCGATGTCGCAGGTATCGTCCGGCACCACCACCGGCACCGGTTCCACGTGCCAGATGTCGCGGCAGTATTCGGCAATGGCCCGGTCCGATGAGAACATGCCCATGCGGGCTACGTTGAGGATCGACATGGCGTGCCATTGGCCCGGCTCCAGAAAGGCCCGGCCCACCTGCTCCTGGCACTGCACATAGGCGGCATAGTCGGCCAGCACCATGAACCGGTCCTCGTTTAACAGGGAGTCGATCAGCGGGGCGAACATGCCGGGATCGCCGCCGGAAAAAAGGCCGCCGGAGATCATGCCGATGGCGGCCCGCAACTCTTCGTTTCCATCGTACACCTCACACGGCCGGTACCCGGCCTGCCTTTTCGCTGCCACCTGGTCCGCGGTCAGGCCGAACAGGAAAAAGTTCTCCGGGCCCACGGCCTGATGAATCTCCACGTTGGCGCCGTCTAGGGTGCCGATGGTCAGGGCGCCGTTTAAGGCGAACTTCATGTTGCCGGTGCCCGAGGCCTCTTTGCCTGCCGTGGATATCTGCTCGGACAGGTCGGCGGCCGGGTAGATGTGCTGGGCATTTTTCACGTTAAAGTCCGGGTAGAAAACCACCTTGATACGGCCCTCGATGTCGGGGTCGTGGTTGATCACGTCGGCCACACCGGTAATCAGCCGGATCATCAGCTTGGCCAGCACGTAGCCGGGGGCCGCCTTGCCGCCGAAGATATAGGTGCGGGCCGGTGCGTCCATGCCCAGTCCCTGCTTGAGGCGACGGTAGTGAGTGATGATGTTGAGCACGTTGAGGTGCTGGCGTTTGTATTCGTGAATCCGCTTGACCTGGATGTCGAACAGCGTGTCCGGATCGACCGCCATCCCGGTCTTTTTCTGAATCATGGCGGCCAGCCGGGCCTTGCACCGGTGCTTGACTTCGGCCCACCGGTCCTGGAACGCGCCATCCCGGGCAAGGGGTTCAAGGCCTTTTAACCGGTCCAGGTCCCGCAGCCAGGTGGTGCCGATGGACTGGGTGATCAGGTCGGCAAGGCCGGGGTTGGACAGGGCCATAAACCGCCGGGGCGTGACCCCGTTGGTCTTGTTGGAAAACTTTTCCGGCCACAGTTCGTAAAAATCCTTTAACACCGTCTTTTTGAGCAGGTCGGTGTGAAGGGCGGCCACGCCGTTGATGGCCCGGCTGCCCACGCAGGCCAGGTGGGCCATGCGCAACCGTTTTCCCCCGGTCTCGGAGAACAGGGACATGCGGGAAAGGCGCTCGGCATCGCCGGGGCAGAACCGGTTCACCTCCATCAGGAAGCGGTGGTTGATTTCGTAGACGATCTCAAGGTGCCGGGGCAGTACCTGGCCGAACAGGTCCACGTCCCAGGTTTCCAGGGCTTCGGGCAGCAGGGTGTGGTTGGTGTAGGCAAAAACCCCGGTGGTGATTTTCCATGCCCGTTCCCACTCCAGGCCGTTGTCGTCGATCAGGAGCCGCATCATTTCTGCCACGGCCACGGCCGGATGGGTGTCGTTGAGCTGTACCACGAACTTGTCCGGCAGCCGGTCCAGATCGGTGTCCCGCTGGAAAAAGATGCGCAGCATGTCGGCCAGGGAACAGGCCACGAAAAAGTACTGCTGCTCCAGGCGCAGCCGCCGGCCGGCCTCGGGCTCATCGTTGGGGTAGAGCACCTTGGTAATATTTTCGGACATCACCTTGTCGTCCACGGCCTTGTAATAGTTGCCCATGTTGAAGGCCTGAAAATCAAAAGACTCCCGGGCCTCGGCTTTCCACAGCCGCAGAATGATGGCGTTCCCAACCCCGTAACCCAGCACCGGTGTGTCAAAGGGTGTGCCCAGTACCGAGCGTTCCGGCACCCACCGCACCCGGTAATGGCCCTGGGCGTCGTAACCGGCCTCTGTGTGGCCCCCGAACCTGACTTCATAGCGCCGTTCCGGGTGCGGCACCTCCCAGGGATTGCCCAGCCTCAGCCACCGGTCCGTGACCTCGACCTGCCAGCCGTCCCGGATTTCCTGGTCGAAAATGCCGAACTCGTAGCGGATGCCGTAGCCAAAGGCCGGAATCTGGAGCGTGGCCAGAGAGTCCAGGTAACAGGCCGCCAGCCTTCCCAGGCCGCCGTTGCCCAGGCCCGGCTCCTCCTCCTGCTCCAGCAGGTCTTCCAGGGAGAGCCCCAGTTTGGCTACGGCCTGTTCCACCTGTTTTCGAATGCCCAGGTTGAGAATGTTGTTTCCCAGCTGGGGCCCCATCAGGTACTCGGCGGACAGGTAGACCACGGTGCGGCTGGCCTGCTGAAAATAGGTGTGGGCGCTGTGAATCCATCGGTGCAGCACCCGGTCGCGCACCACGTACGAGAGGGCCAGGTAGTAGTCATTGAGTGTGGCCACTTCGGGGAACTTGGCCCGCATGGAAAAGAGCTTTTCAATCAGGTCGGCCCTGATGGATTCCACCGAGTCGTCAAAACAGTGGGAAGGGGGCTGGTGTGCAATGGTGCCGCGAATTTTTTCCATGGGAAAACTCCATGCGGGTATATTGAAGGGAATCCCTTTTGCCTGATTGTGCCAACCTGCTGAAGGAGAGCAGAAACCTTTCATTATGCCCTATGGTTATGGCAAAGCGCCGGAATCTTGTCAAGGAGAAAACCCTTGACTGTCGTCCGTATAACAGGCCATGACGACCCGGTCTTTCCCAATAAACCGGTTTTGATCTCGGCCCCGATCCGGATTTCGATTTTGGTTCGGCGGGGCAGGCAGGATGCCTGACTTACTTCTTGTCGGCGTTTATCCGGGTTGAAAAGAAAGTGTAGAGGATGTCGGCCAGGGACTCTATCAGGCGGGACTCTTCGATCTCCGGACCGATGAACTTGGCGGTGTGGGCCACGTGCTCCACGGTGTTGTGCGCGATGATAGCCGCGGCATAGGGGTCCCGAATCTGAAGCCGGTCTTTGTTGGCCTCAATCAGGGCCATGATCTGCTCCACCTCCCGGTGCCGTTCCCGTTCATAGACACGGTTGATGTCCGGGTCCGAGTATCTCAGGGCATGGGTCTGGCTCAAAAACCGGGGGGCTATATCATAGGCGGCAAATACATTGGTGATGATGGATTGAACGTTGTCACGGGTCAGGCCGTCTGTCGCATAAGTGCCCAGGTCTTTCCATATAACCGCATAGGTCTGGTTGAGAAAGCTCTCCAGAATCTCCAGCAGGAGCTGTTTTTTGTTTTTAAAATAGGCGTAGAAGCTGCCGGTGGACACTCCGGCCTTTTGGGCGATCTCCTTTGAGTTGGTGCCGTGAATCCCTTTTCGGGAAAAGAGAAAAAGGGCCGCCTTTTCAATTCTCTTTTTTGTTTCCAGGCTTCGCTGCTGCCTGGGAATCCTGACTGTACTCATGATGTTGATTTTCCTGTTTTGCAATCCGGGTGTAAGACTAAAATGAATTAAAGTTCATTTTTTATATACACTAAAATGATTGTTATTGCAAAAAAATTTCTTGACAATATGAATCTTATTTCATATTTTCTTTGCATTCAGAAACGGCTGTCCCAGGTAAGGATGCGTATGCGGGCACTTGAACTCAACATTTCTCCTTTGCGGTTTGCCGTTGCCAGGACGTGCGCGGCCCTGTTCGGAAAGAGCTCCTTTTACCGGGGCCCCGGCCGTATCGTCCGGCTGGCCGACATTCCCGAACCCTCCCTTCCCGGCGATGACTGGGTGAAAATTCGAACCTGTTATTGCGGGCTCTGCGGCAGCGATTTAAATCTGATCATGCTGCACGATTCGCCCAGCGCCCAGCCCTTTACCTCTTTCCCCTGCATCATGGGCCACGAGTTTGTGGGCCGCATCGTGGAGGCCGGCTCCGGTGTGCAGGAGTTTGCCGTGGGCGACCCGGTGGCGGTCAATCCCACCATCGGGTGCGAGATAAGAGGCATATCGCCGCTCTGTCCGGCCTGTCGGGCCGGCCGGCCGGGTAACTGTGACAACCAGGCCAGGGGCCGGTTTTCACCGGGCATGTTTCTGGGCCTGATTTCCGATTTAAACGGCGGGTTCGCACCTTACGTGGTGGTCCATAAAAGCCAGCTTTTTCTCATTCCAGACGGCGTGACCCTTAAAACAGCGGTCATGACCGAGCCGGTGGCCGTGGCCCTTCAGGCGGTGTTTGACAATCCGCCCCGCGCCAATGAAACCGTCCTGGTGATCGGCGGCGGTGTGATCGGCAACCTGATCGTGCAAAGCCTCCGGGTTCTGGCCCCGCAATGCCGTATTGCCGTGGTGGAGCCCTCGTCCCTGGCCGCGGACCTTGTCCGGGACCTGGGGGCCGACGCGGTTTTACGGCCCGGCGAAATCTTTGACGCAGCCGTGGCCATGACCGGGGCGACCCTCTACCGGCCCATGCTGGGAGCGCCGATTTTAAAGGGCGGATTTGACCGGGTGTATGACACTGTGGGCAGTTCCGTCACCCTGAACACGGCCATGCGGGTGACGGCGGCCCTGGGCACGGTCAGCGTGGTGGGCATCGGCAGTACGGTAAAGCTCGACCCCACCCCGCTGTGGCTGAAACTGCAGACCGTCAAAGGCGTCTATGCTTACGGCATGGCCGACTGGCAGGGAGGCCGGCGCCACGTGTTCGACATTGCCATGGAGTTGATGGCCCGGGGACAGGTTCAGGTCGACCGGCTGATCACTCACTCCTTCCGGTTGGAAGAATACCGCCAGATGCTGGCGGTCAACATGAACAAGGCAAAACACGGGGCGATAAAAAGCGTGGTGGCGTTTGAAGATGCCTGAATTATAAAAGAGGAGACGCGCATGAGACTTTCGGTTCTGCTGTTTTTTATCTACCAGTTGTTGTGGATCGCTTCCATGGTAAACAGCCGGTTCAAAACCTTTATCCGCAAGGCCAGAGTGCGGCTGATGATAAAGACCGCTGACGGCCGCCATGCCCGGCTTTTTGTGTTTGACCAGGGCAGGGTGTCCACCGCCACCGGCCCGGACCACGCATTTGACGCGGCCCTGGTGTGGCGGGATCCCGGCACCGCGGTGTCGGTCATGCTTAAGCGAAGCCAGGAGGCGGTGTTCTACGCCGCGGCCGAAGGAAAGCTCAAGGTGGAGGGCATGAGTGTTTATGCCCTGTGGTTTGACGAGGCGGTCAAGCAGGCCATGTAGAAAGGAAGGGGTCAAGGGTTCGAGGATTCAAGGGTTCAAGGTGAAGAGAGACTCAAAGGAGATCAGCCGTGCCTGTCCCTTCAATTATTGCTGAAGGATACAGAAGAAAAACAGCTTTGGATTATCTTCGATCGTTTTATATCAGCTATGGTTCAAATTGTGAGCTATAAACGCAAGTAGTACTAGCGGGGGACCTGGGATATGTCGAGTCTGGAAAACTGCTGGAGCTGATTGATAGGACGGCAGAGGTCGAGAGGATGTTCAAGACGTTGATGATCTTTGGAGAATAAACACCTGACCCCTTGAACCCTTGGCCCCTCGAACCCTCATATCACAATACACACCATCATCATACAGGAGGCGGTAATGGCAAAGAAGATCACCGGCGGGCATCTGGCGGCAAAGTACATGAAGCAGATGGAGCAGGTGGACACGGTGTTCACCATTTCCGGAGGCCATATTGAAAACCTGCTCGACGGCCTGACCGAGTACCGCATTCGCACCATTGACGTGCGTCATGAGCAGGCCGCGGCCATGATGGCCCATGCCTGGTCGGTGTACAGAAACGAGCCCGGCGTGTGCCTGGTCACGGCAGGGCCCGGTTTTACCAACGCCATCACCGGAATTGCCAACGCCCACCTGGAGAATGTTCCCCTGGTGGTGCTGTGCGGCCGCCACCCGATCCGGGACGACCTCAAAGGCGCGTTGCAGGAGATGAACCAGATCGACATGGTAAAGCCCGTCACCAAGTGGTGCGCCACCTGCTATGACGCGGCCCGTATTCCCGAGTATCTCTCCATTGCCTTCCGCCAGGCCACCATGGGGCGTCCCGGCCCGGTGTTTCTGGAACTGCCGCCGGATATCCTGTTTGCCGAAATCGATGAGAGCCTTGCCCCCATGCCTGTCCGCCGTCGTCATAAAACCCATGTGCAGCCCGCCTCCGATGAGCTTGAAGCCGCGGCCCGGATCATTAACGACGCCAAAAAGCCCATGTTCCTGGGCGGCACAGGTATCGGCATGAGCGACTGTGGTGTTGTGCTGGAGCAGTTTCTTGATAAAACCGGCCTGCCGTTTGCCCTGGTCAATTACGGCCGGGGTGTGCTGTCCGACACCCACTCACAGTCGGTCAATCCCGGCGGGTTCACCGGCCTTACCGCCGGCCTGCCCATGTGCGACGTGATTGTGGCCGCGGGAATCCGCTTCAACTGGGTGCTTCAGTCCGGCAGCCTTTTCCCTGATGCAAAGGTGATCCGCATCGACATTGATCCGGCTGAGTTGGACCGGAACCGGTCCGCGGACGTTGGCCTGGCCGGTGATGCCGGCCGTGTGCTGGAGCAGCTTCTGCCCCTGGTGGAGCAGCGAAGTCATGAAAAGTGGCTGGAGACGTTTAAGAATGCTTATACCGCTTTTATGACCACGGAGCTGGAAAAGCGGAGTGTTGCTTCCGACCCGATCCATCCGTCCCGTCTGGTGGAGCGGATTTACAGCGTGTTCGGAGAGGACGCCTATTATGTTGCCGATGGTGGGGACACCACTTATTACGGCATGTCAGGGTTTGCCTCGCGCCACCGGGCCGGGGTTCTGACGCCGGCCGGAGGCCTGCTGGGGTGCCTGGGCACGGGCATTCCCTTTGCCCTGGCCGCCAAGCTGGCCCATCCGGACAAGCCGGTGATCGTACTTAACGGCGACGGCTCCTTCGGGTTTAACAGCATGGAATTTGACACGGCCGTGCGCCACAACATTCCCATCATCTGCGTGGTGAACAACGATTGCGCCTGGGGCATGATCAAACACTCCCAGGAGATCAGCCTGGGTGCGGACCGGTGCACCTGCGCCGAACTGGGCCTGCGGCATTATGAAAAGATGGTGGAGGGGCTGGGCGGTTACGGCGAGCTGGTGACAAAAGACGAAGAGATTGTGCCGGCCATCAAACGGGCCGTGGATTCGGGAAAGCCGGCCTGCATCAACGTGATTAGCGATCCCACGGTGACCAGCCCGGCCACGATTCTGTTTTACCAGAGTTTTTCCGGTCTGGCATGATTTAACGGAACTGCCTTTTCTTTACAGGGGAGTCGATTGCCCGGTGCCCCTGTTCTTCTTTTTTTCACGGTGTAAAGATTTTCAGCACTTCGTTGCTGTGCCGGGCTGTTTTGCCGGGGCCGGGACGACAAGACCGGCCCCGATTTTTTGTGATGTTATTCCAGCATATTGAATCCAAGCCTCTTGTGGCAATTCCCTTTATTTACAAATTGGCATTGAATTTGCTCTGACCTTTCACAGTGCGTCAGCATACATTAACTGGATGACCAGTGAATAAGGAGGGCACAATGGCGGCAAACTTTAAGATCATGCGGCATCCCAACAGCGAGAATCTGCACCTGCGGCTGATGGGGGATTTTGACGGGGCTTCGGCCATGGAACTGCTTAATGTGATCGAGGACTGCGCTGACTCGTTTCAACGGATTTTTGTTCACACGGCAGGGCTTTCTGCGTTTCTGCCTTTTGGTGAAGACGTGTTTGTAAAACAGGGCATGGCGGCGCGCCTGCCGTGGCGGAACCTGGTGTTTACCGGCGATTACAGTGACCGAATGGCCCCTGTCCGGGGCCGGGGGCCGACTTATCATTAATTCCGGTTAATCGGTCTTGATAATCTCAATGGGATATTTCAACTGAAGGTCATAAAGGTCGGCGCGCCGGTCGTGCAGGGGCCGGACCGTTGCCACATGACGCTGCTCGGCCAGGGCCGACAGCGTCAGCTCAGAGACCACGGCCGCCTCAGCGTTGGGGTCGGCTTCACCTTCAATCCCTTTTTCCGGAAAGGAAAAATCGCTGGGCGACAGAATGGCGGACTGGCTGTAGTGCATGAATGAACCAATGGGGGTCCGCATGTTGCCCACGCTGCCCGCCATTACCACGTAGATGAAGTTCTCCACGGCCCGGGCCTGGGCGCAGTGACGCACCCGGTAATAGGCCTTTTTTTCTTCCGTGTAAAAAGGGACAACGATCACCTCGGCCCCGGCCAGGGTCAGCAGCCGTGAGACTTCGGGAAATTCGATGTCGTAGCAGACCTGGATGCCGATGCGGGCCAGGGGGGTCTGAAACAGCCGAATGTGGGCGCCGGGTTCGATTTCGCCTTCCGTCCGTTCCGCCGGCGTGATGTGCAGTTTGTCCTGGGTATGCACCTGGCCGCCGGGCGTAAACAGGTGGGCCGTGTTGTACAGCCGGCCGTCCCGCCGCACCGGGGTGGAGCCGCCGATGATGTAGATGCGGTAACGCTTTGCGAACTGTTTGAACATCTCGACGTAGCGGTCGGTCATGTCGGCCAGGTCGGCCACCATCTGTTTCATTCCCGCGCCCTGCATGCAGCTGAACATCTGGTAGGTCATGTACTCGGGCAGTACCAGAAAATGGCAGTGGTAGGAGTCGGCAAAACTGACAAAAAACTCCACGCTCTCTTCCATCTCCTCCCATGCCCGTATGGGCCGCATGGCATACTGAGCCGCGCACATGCGAATCCGCCGGGCCGGATGCTTGCGCAGCACGGCCGATGTGATTCGTTTTTTGGCGATGTCAAAATCGGGGTTGGGCATCTCCAGAAAGGTGGAGTAGTTCAGGCTGGACAGGTCTTCGGTGATGTCCAGCTGCACCTTTTTTACAGTGTAGCCTGCCTTCAGGTGGGCATTCAACGCTGGGTCGGACAATTCGCCCTGGATGACTTTTTGCACGTACTGCTCCGCCGTCATCTTTCCGGCATGGTCCCTGTATCCGGGAATGCGGCCGTAGGCGATCATGCGTTTGAGGTTGTAGCGGTGCAGCAGGGCCTTGCGCCGGCGGTAGAGCAGGCCGGAGACCCCCCGTCGCCGGAACTCGGGGTCCACGGCAATATCCGCGCCGTAGAGGGTGTCGCCGTCCGGCGTGTGGGTGCTGAAGGTGCCGGCTCCGGTCATTTCGTCCACCGTGTACCAGAAGGCGTCGTCGATGTTGACGATCAGGCATGTGGCATACCCGATGATCCGGCCGCCTGTCACGGCCACGAGCTGGCCGTGGGGAAAGGCGGCAAACTGCATCTCGTAGTGACGCGGGGTAAAGATGTACTCCGGCGGATAGTCGGCATAGGCCCGCCGGCTGCACTCGATAATGCCGGGAATGTCTTCGGCCCGCCAGCGGCGGACCGTGATCTGCGATTTGGACTTGCCCATCTGTCTCTCTCTGGTTGTCAAGGTTTCGGTCAGAGCAGTCTAATATAAGGTATGCGGTATGGCAAGCCGGAATCGGTGCGTCGGCAGAAAGGTAACGGCCGCCGCCGAATACCGTCAGGAAATCCGGGCGCCTGCAAAAATCTTTGACAGGGTGTAAAAGCACCTGACAGGGGATGCGGGCTGTTTCGGCCCGAGAGCTGTTGCAATATACCGTTATTAAAGAAAATAAATTGTCGTTGGTGGCTGCGTCAATGGCACGGTTGTTGCTGTATGATCTTGCAGGCAATTGGCTGTGGCCGGGCGGTTCACAGGTTTAAAAATTGTTCTGTTTATTGATGCATTCCAATGGAATTGCTGTTACTTTAAGGAAAACATCATGACTGCCACCGTAAAGTTTTTGGTACTGCTGGACGGCTCGCCCCGTTCCTTTCACACGCTTGACTATATCTCAGCGGTCCGTCCCTTTCGCAAGTTTTACCTCGTTCTTTTTCAAGTGATGGGAGAGGTCCCTGAATATTACTGGGACATGGTGGCTGAAACCGGCAGTGTTCACGGCATTCAGGAGATAGAGCGCTGGCAGCGGGACGCCAAAAGGCAGAGCGAGACATTCATGGCCGAGGCCAGAGACCGGCTGGTGTCCTCCGGCTTTGACGACGGCAGAATCGAAACCCGGCTGCACGCCCGGGTGGTGGGCGTGGCCCGGGACATTCTGGAGGAGGCGAAAAAGGGGTATGGCGGGGTGATCATGCGCCGCCGGGGCCAGGGCAACATCAAGGGTGTGGTGGTGGGCAGCGTGGCCAACAAGCTGCTTTCCCGGCTGCCGGACATTCCGGTCATTCTCGCGGGTGTCCGCAATCAGAACAAAAAGATGCTGCTGGCCGTGGGGGGGGCGGAGAGCGCCGACCGGATGGTGGACACGGTAACGGCCATGATGGGGGGGTATGACTACCGGATCGAGCTGCTTCATGTGATACGGGATAGCGGTCGCAATGGCCTTCAGGGGGCCGGCGCCATACCGGGTGATATGGTTGACCGGTTTGCCGGTGACATTAAAAAGCGGCTGCATAATTTGCGGGAAAAATTGATCCTGGCCGGTTTTGCGCCGGACAGTGTTACGGAAACCATTATTCAGGGCGTGACCAGCCGGGCCGAGGCCATTGTGGCCGAAGCCGAGGCAAAGGATTGCAGCACCATTGTCATGGGCCGCAGGGGGCCTTCCGGCCCCGAGGACATTGTCACGGGAAGTGTTTGCAGCAAGGTGGTTCACAGGGGCCGGGAACTGACAGTCTGGATTACATAACCGTGCCGCCGGGCGTCGACCGGCCGGTGTATCTTAAAACAGGGGGTATGCCATGTACACACATAAACGAATGCTGGTGCTGCTCGACGGATCGGAACGGTCCCGCAACACACTGCGTTACCTCGCCGCGGTCAAGCCGTTTCGGCAGGTCAACCTGGTTTTATTCAATGTATTTTCTGAGCTGCCGGAGTTCTACTGGGACCTGGCCATTGAGACCGATAACCTGCACGCGGTCAGTGAGGTGGAGAACTGGCGGAGCAGAAAGAAAGACGAGATCAGGGCCTTTATGGAGGACGGCAGGGACCTGCTGGTGCGATCGGGATTTGCTCAGGACATGATCAGCATCAAGATTCACCGGCAGCAGGCCGGCGTCACCCGGGATATCCTGGAGGAGGTGAAAAACGGGTATGACGCGGTGATCATGCGGCGCCGGGGTATGAGTTCCCTTCAAAATGTTGTGCTGGGCAGCGTGTCGAGCAAACTGCTGTCCAGGCTGTCGGACATTCCGGTGATCCTGGCGGGCAACCGGGAGCAGAATGACAGGGTGCTGGTAGGCGTGGATGGCTCTTCGGCTTCGGTCCGGGCCGTTGAGTTCATGGCGGAGGTGCTGGGCGGGCATGGCTACAGCGTCAACCTGTTTCACGTGATCCGGGGTGGTAATGTACTCGATCCTCTTCGGTTTGACTATATGCCCCCCGAACTGATGGATGTACTCAAGAAGGGGATAGAAACCCATTTTACGGAGCTTCGGGAGAAGCTGACAGCATCGGGTTTTGAGGCGGAGCGAATTCTGGAGCATATCGTCACGGGCGTATCCAGCAGGGCTGAAGCCATTGTGGCGGAAGCCGAGGCCCAGGATTGCAGCACCATTGTCGTGGGCCGGAGGGGCATCTCCCGGGTACAGGAGTTTTTCATGGGCCGGGTCGGCAACAAGGTGGTCCAGGTCGGCAGGGATTTTACGGTCTGGATCATCTGAGACGGGCTTTTGCGGCACCGGAACCGGAGTCGCATGTTTTTACACTAAACTTGAGGAATTGGTATGAATACACAAGCACAGCAAAAGATTCTGGTCCTGTTTGACGGCTCTCAGCGTTCCCGACAGACCGTTGAGCAGCTGGCGTGGATGGAACCGTTTAAAACAAGAGAGATTGTCCTGTTCCAGGTGTTTGCCGATTTTCCGGAAAACTACTGGGACCTGACATGGGAGAAAAACAATGCCCGGGCGGTGGAACAGTTTGCCGAATGGCGCAAGCGCATGGCCGACGAAAACCACATGTACCTGGAGACCGCGCGAAAGGTGTTGCTCAACGCCGGGTTTGATGCGAACAGGGTTGCCATCAAGTTGCAGAAACAGCAGAAGGATGTGGCTACGGACATTCTGGCCGAGGCGCGCAACGGATACCATGCGGTGATCATGCGACGTCGGGGCATGAACACGATTCAGAACGTGGTGCTGGGCAGCGTATCGAGTAAACTGCTGGCCAGCCTGTCCGACCAGCCGGTGCTGCTGATGGGGAAACGGTCCTTGAGCAAGAAAATGGTGATCGGTATTGACGGCTCTCCTTCGTCCATGCAGGCGGTAAAATTCGTGGCCGACCTTTATGGCGGCCATGGTTACATGGTGGAGTTACTGCACGTCATCCGTTCCCACAACCTGGACTTCATGCCCACGGAGATGATTGAAGCACACAAGCAGCGGATGGAGCGGACCTTTTCCGAGATGCGGGAAGTGCTGGTGTCCGCCGGTTTTGAAGCGGAAAATGTTGAAGGGAAGATTATTACCGGTGCGGAGAGCCGGTCCGAAGCCATTGTGGTGGAGGCCGAGTCGGACGATACCGGCGCCATTGTTGTGGGAAGAAGGGGGCTTTCCAGGGTTCAGGCCTTTTTTATGGGCCGGGTCAGCAACAAGGTGGTTCACCGGGGTAAAGAGTTTTCCGTGTGGGTCATCTAGCCAGAATATTTTTACCCTTCGGGCGACTCGTGAAATATCCGGGCTAGCCAGATCAACCCCTGAAATATCCGGGTTGTCAATTCCAGGGGGAGGGGGGAGAAGCGCAGCGCCCGCCTGAAGCGACTGAGTCGGCTTTGGGCGGGCGTTGCTGTTTGTCCGGTCGGTGGTGATCGCGAGACAGGTCGTCCGTTTCCACGGAGTGGGTCATGCGTCCATCATGTAAAGGTGGGTATTGGTATACCCCTTTCCCCTGGCAATGATATCCAGGTGCAGGGTGGTCAGGTCCTCCATGTCAATATCGATTTTTCGGCCTGCCTGCCGACAGTCGATGTTTTTCAGGTAGGTCTTGCAGTTGTCGCAGATCTCGATGCTGTGGACCGGGTCGCCCTCGATGATCAGCAGAGATACCTGTTTCTGGTCCAGGGTGCCGCAGCCGGCGCACTGAATCCGGCCGAAAGGCCACCGGGCGCGGCATGCGGAACAGACCAGAAATTTCTTCCCCTCGTCTCCGTTAAGCATCCCCATCAGGGGCTTTCCGCCACAGACCGGGCAGGAGCCACGGTTCCATTCCTTGAATACCGGTGAATCCGCCAGCAAGTCGGCCTGGACCGCCAGGAGAGGGTTGACGGTCTCTTCCAGCAGAAACCGCAGGGTCTGGGCGTGCTTTCCGTCAGGCGGATGCCCTTGCAGCGTGTTTCGCACCAGGGTCTCAAAGATGGTATCCGTGTCGGCCATGGCCTGAATTTCTTCGGCTGCCTGGGGCGTTTTTTCAGCGATCAGGGCCAGCATCTCAAGAAAGTGGTGCTTCATGGCCGCGTAATCGAGATCCAACGCCATTTTATCAAGAAGGGGCGCCCCATCCCGCATGCGGGTCGCAACCACATCGGCGTCGATTTTCAATGGGGATGCCGTGGACCGGAGGGCAGCGGTGTATGACCGCCTGAGTGCTAAGATCGGCCTGAAAAAATCAAGCAGTTCTTTATATACCGGGTTGTCCGTTGTCGCTGTGCCGTTGAGGTTCATGCGCGTCCTTCCAAAATTTGTAAAAAAGGTGTGCGGGGGCTAAGACACCGCACACCCGTTGCACTGTCCGGTACGATTCTCTTGCCTTGCACGGCTGTCTGCGATGTCGCCAAGAGAGTCCTGCTTAAAACCAGTCCGCCGTCGTTAACCCGCATATTTCATGAAATATGCGGGTTATGCCTTCCGGTTGCCCTCTGCTTCAGCCACCTTCTGGCGCCGCTGGCCGATGAAGCTTAAAAACCCGGTGGCCAGCACAGCACCTGCAACCAGTCCGGAGGGTGCGCCCCGCCGTGCCACCCGGTACCGTGTGCCGGGCTGGACCGCCTTTGCCAGTGGATAGTTTTCCTGTTTTTCAGGAAGAACCCACATGGTGTTATAATCCTCGCTGGGGTAGAGATTGGCATCTCCCCCCAGTTCCTTGATCCGCCGGTGAGCGAAGGCCAGCATCTCTTTTTTGGTGCCGAAATTCAGGGCCCCGGTGGAACAGGCCGTGACACAGGCCGGCTTCAGTCCGTTGGTGATGCGGTCGATACACATGTTACATTTGTATATCCTGCCGGTGGCCGGGTCTTTCCGCGGTATGTTGTACGGGCAGTAGGAGAGAAAATCCTCATAATCGAGTTCCGCTGTTTTTTCCGTGTAGACCACGGCCCCGGTTTCGTCCCAGATTACGGCCCCGGGCACCACCTCGCCGCCCATCTCGCAGGGCGGGTTGTTGCAGTGACGGCAACGCTCATTGAAAAAGGACCAGTTGATGGTGTTGTTGGCCCGCCGTTTTTCCATGAACACGATCCGGTTCCAGGTGTTGGCCGAAAGGTCCGGCGGGTTTTCATGGCTTCCCCGGTTTTCCGTCTGTTCGCCTTTCAACTGGTTCCAGTTCTTGCAGGCCACCTGGCAGGCGCGGCAGGCCGTGCACTTGTCTATGTCGATGCAGATCGCCATTTCTTCCATAGCCTTGCTCCTTATGCTTTTTTGACAATATCGACCATGAAGACCTTGCTTTCCGGAATCATGGTATTGGCATCCCCGATGTTCGGCGTGACGATATTGGCGCTGTCGCCGAAGGTGAAGACTTCCGGTTTTTTATCCTTCGGGTCATATCGCCGCGCCGCGGTTGTGGCCCATCCGTAATGGTAGGGGATCCCCACCTGGTGAAGGGTCTTGCCCATCACGCTGAACGGCACCCATCGCAAGGTGACCATGGCCACAGCCTCCAGCTCGCCCCGGGCCGATTTGACGATGACGATTTCGCCGTTTTTGATGCCTTTCTGGTCGGCCAGTTCCTGACTGATCTCTACGAACATGGAAGGCTCCAACTCGGCCAGCCATGTCTGCCACCGGGTCATCAGGCCGGTCTGCCAGTGTTCGGTGACGCGGTAGGTGGTGCAGATGAGCGGATATTCACCCTGGACCGCCCGGAGGTTTTGATTGTTCGCGAGCCCGTCACGATCCCATCGTTTTATCGCCGGACTTACAAATTGTGGTGACAATGGGTTTCTGTCCAACGGGCTTTCCAGCGGTTCATAGTGCTCGGGGAAAGGTCCGTCGGCCAGGCCGGGCCCGAAGATATGGCCGTGGCCTTCCGTCTGCATGATAAACGGGTAACGGGATTTGCCGCCGGCGGACAGGGGCGGCCAGCCGCCGTCGGGCACGTCGCCCCGCCATACGTTCAGGTGCCACTCGATAACGGGTTTGCCGGGCGCCCAGGGCTTTCCGTTGAGATCTACAGAAGCCCGGTTGTAGATAATCCGTCGGTTTAAGGGCCAGCACCAGGCCCATCCGGGATAAAGGCCTATTCCGGAGGGGTCTTCCTTCCTGCGACGGGCCGCCATGTTGCCTTCCTGGGTGTAGGAGTTGCAATAGAGCCAGTTGCCCGAAGAGGTCGAACCGTCGTCGCTCAGGTAGGTAAAGTCAGGCACCAGATCGCCGCTGTTGAACAGCCTCCCCTTGACGACCTTGTTTTCCAGGAAGTAGCCGTTGATCTCTTTGGCCACCATGTGGGGGTCGATGTGCCTGGGATTGCCGTCGCGGTCCTTGGGACCGTAGTCCCATCTCAGGTTGAGAATAGGATCGGCGAAGGCGCCTTTTTTCTTTTTGTAGAGCGCTTTCAGCCGGCCATACAGGTCGTTGATAATGTCCGCGTCGGGCAGGGCCTGTCCCGGCGGCTCCACAGCCTTGTAGCGCCACTGCATCCAGCGGCCGCTGTTGGTGATGCTGCCCTCTTTTTCAAAGGAGGCCGCGCAGGGCAGCAGGAACACCTCCGTCTTGATTTTTTCCGGTTCCATGCCCGGACCTCTCCAGAAGGAACCGGTCTCGTTGTCGAAGAGGTTGACGTTGACCAGCCAGTCCAGCTTGGTCAGGGCCTGGCGGGTCTTGTTGGCGTTGGCGCCGCTGCATGTGGGGTTCTGCCCCCAGGAGAAAAAGCCGGAAAATTTCTCCTGATAAAGCTGGTCAAAAATCGTCAGCCAGGAGTAGTCCACCCCGTCATCCAGCTTGGGCAGGTAACGATAGGCCTCTTCCAGGGAAACATCTTTCCCGTACATCTCCCGCAGCAGGCTGGCGCTGTATTTGGGATAATTGCTCCACCAGTTGGCGCTCATGGGGTCTGCCGACTTGGTTGTGTAGGCGTCGTTATAGGCTTTGAGTGAGGGCTGGGACGCCTTGGGGGTTTTCAGGTAGCCCGGAATAATATGGAAGAGCAGGCAATGATCCGTGGACCCCTGCACGTTGGACTCTCCGCGCAGGGCATTGACCCCGCCGCCGGCCATGCCCATGTTCCCCAGCAGCAGCTGGATAATACTCATGGCCCGGATGTTCTGAACTCCCACGGTGTGCTGGGTCCAGCCCATGGCATACAGCACCGTGCCGGTTTTGTCAGGTGCCCCGGATTTGGCGTAAGTGGCATAGACCGCTTCCAGCTTGTCTTTGGGCGTTCCGGTGATGGAGGAAACGACATCAAAGGTGTAGCGGGTAAACTGTTTTTTCAGCAGTTGAAAGACGCAGTTAGGGTCTTTCATGGTCTTGTCTTTTTTAATGAGGCCGTTTTCATCCTTCTGGTAGGCCCATGTGGTCTTGTCGTACTTCCCGTCCACATAGCCTTCCGCTGTTTTCAGTGCCGTCAGACCGGAAAAGACTCCCTCGTTTTCGCCGGGAAGCTTGAAGTCGGGACTGATCAGGAAGGATGCGTTGGTATATTCCCGGACATACGCCTCAAAGTAGAGGCGTTTTTCCAGAATGTACTTGATCATGCCGCCCAGAAACGCGATGTCGCTTCCGGAGCGCAGGGGTGCGTAAAGGTGCGCCTTTTTGGATGTTCTTGTGTAACGGGGATCGACGCTGATCAGGGTGGCCCCTTTTTCAATGGCTTTCAGAATCCATTTAAAGGAGATGGGGTGGTTTTTGACCGGGTTGCTCCCCATGGCCAGAATATAGTCGGCATTTTTGATGTCGATCCAGTGATTGGTCATTGCACCGCGTCCGAACGACTCTCCCAGAGCCGCTACAGTAGCGGAATGTCAGATACGTGCCTGGTGTTCGATGTACACCAGGCCCATGGCGCGAAGCAATTTCTGGTAGATGTAGCACTCCTCGTTGTCCAGGGCCGCGCTGCCCAGGGAGGCGATGCCCATGGTCCGGTTGACCTCCTGGCCTTTGGCGTTGACCGTCTCAAAACTGGCATCCCGTGAGGTCTTGATGTTTTTTGCGATTTTGTCCAGGGCAAAATTCCATGACACCTCTTCCCATCGGGTACCGTAAGGTTTCCGGTACAGGGGGACGGTGAGCCGGTTGGGGTTGTTGTGGGAAAGCTGGTAAACCGCCATTCCTTTGCTGCAGAGGCTGCCTTCGTTGATGGGATGATCCGGGTCTCCTTCGGTGTTGACCACCTTGCCGTTGATGGTGTGTACGAGAATGCCGCACCCGACAGCGCAGTAAGGGCAGATGGTGGTGGTCTGCTTTGCGTGAAGGGTCCTCAGGGAGTAGGCATATGCCTCGATGGGGCCGAGGTCAAGGCCCAGTGTGCCGAAAGCGATCCCCGCGATGGACGCTCCTGAAAATTTGAGAAACTGACGCCGGTTGATGTCCATGGTTACCTCCTTTTTGAGTTGAGCGTTTTAAGCTCTTTGGCAAACTTATGTTCAAAGGCGGTCCTGACAGTCGCAGCCGCCCATTCAGGCTGCGTGATCCGGTCACAGTTGATTACCAGGTCGAACTCTTCCGGTTCGTGGGCGTCCTTCTGGTACACCGCCTTGAAAAAATCCCGCTGTTCCTTGTCAATCAGGGTCAATTGTTTGTCGGCTTCCTGCGCGTCGATGCCGTATTGCCGGGCGATGCGCTGGACCCTGGGCGTCCGGCTGCAGATAAAACGGACCGCCAGGGTTCGATCCTTGGGCAGCACCAGGTAGGCCCCCCGCCCGATGAAAATCGTTGGGCTCAGGCTGGCAATGGAATAGATGGCGGAAAAGAGCTGCCGGGTGGTTTTTGACATGTCAAAGGCCTTGTCCCCGGCCATCATCATCAGGTATTGGGTGATGATGTCCGGGTACTGTTCATTGAAAAACCGGATCGCCCGGTCGCTGAGGGGATCCTCCCTGCCCACGTGTTCCAGGATTTCCCGATCCACGACCCTGTATCCGATCTCCTTGGCCAGGATGTCGGCGATTTCCATCACGCCACACCCGATGGGCCGGGAGAAGCAGATCACGGGCGGCATGTCGGGCTTGATGGGGCTGGGCTTTTTCCCGGCTTTCTGTTGTTCCCAGTCACGGATATAACCGCCGATCATCTGATCAATTTCCGTGCCCTTGCGCCGGTGCTTTCGAACGTAGGACCACGGTATCCGGCTGTTTTTTGCATTGTCTGCAGTCATGATATTCTTCCTTTCCGCCCCGGCATGTCAGGAGGCATATACATCCTTTATAATGGCGTCACAATCAGGGCCCACGATGTTCATCATTTCCGCGAACAGGTGGGTGAAGTTCAGTACGCCGATGGCCTTGCCGTTGCGCGTCACCAGCAGCTCCCGAACGTGCAGCTTGAACATGGAGTAAATGGCCCAGTTGATTGTGTCATCCTCTTTTAACACCGCGTGGGCCGGGGCCATGCACTCCCGGATACTCTTCCGGGACTCGGTTTTCACCAGATCGAAAAAACTCTGGTGCAGCCAGGCAAACCGCTCCTGGATTTCCGACACATCTTCGGAAACCTGCTGAACCCGGGAGGAAAACAGGGTGTTTAACGCCCGCAGTTCCATTGTTTTGGATGTTTCCGGTACCAGGGCCCGGATGAAGTGGTACATGGACAATTTACCCACGATATGTTCTTCGTCCGTCACAAATATCGATTTGTTGAACCGGGCGGCCGAGTGTGGCATGCACTGATCGTAGTGCTTTTTCAGCCGGATCATCACGTCGCACAGCGGAGCGTCCACATCAATCGTCTCGTAATCCGTGATGGGGGCCATCAGGTCTTTTACCTTTTTTTCCTGGGTCATTGCGTCTGTCTCCTCTTTAAAACAGCCGGTTGCCGGATATTATACCGCCATGTCCGCCTACACGGGCCGGAATATGAACAGCCACGCATGGGCGATGACCACGCTGATGATCATGTAGGGGAAGGCCAGTTTCATGAAGTGGAGAAAACTGATCTTGTATCCCCTGGATTCGGCGATGCCAACGGTGACCACGTTGGCAGAGGCCCCGATCATGGTGCCGTTGCCGCCGAAGCAGGCCCCCAGGGCCAGTGCCCACCAGAGCGTGTTCTCCGCGCCGGGAATGACCGTGCTCAGGTAGGCGACAATGGGCAGCATGGTGGCGGTAAACGGAATATTATCCACAAAGGCGGACATCAGGGCCGCCACCCAGATGATCAGGCTGCACGCCACGAAAAAGTTGCCGGCCGACAGTTCCAGTATCCAGTCGGCGATCAGGGCCAGCAGGCCGCTTGATTCAACCGCCCCCACCAGCATGAACAGGAAGATAAAAAACATCAGGGTGGGCCACTCAATATCCTTTTCAATCAGCTCCAGCAGGTTCACCTTGCCGGTGACAAGGGCGATGGTTAAAAACACCGAGGCGCCGATCAGGGCCGCCACGCTGACCTCCATGTGCCAGAACCCGTGGGAAAGGAACAGGAACACCACAAAGGCCAGGATAGCCAGGCCGTAGGTGAGCAGGGTGGCGTCGGTGATTTTATACCGCTCCTTGAGCTCCCGGGTGTAGGCCTCCACGTTTTCGATTTTCGCCCCTTTGTACTCCCGGCCCCACACCAGTTTGGTATAGATCACCAGGGCCACCATGGAGACCACGCAGATCAGGGCCAGGGCAACCACGAACTGGGTGAACGTCAGGCCGGCATAGGAGCCGATCATGATGTTGGGCGGGTCACCGATCAGGGTGGCGGTACCGCCGATATTGGAGGCCAGTACCAGGGGAATGAGCAGGGTCAGAGGGTTGATCGCCAGTGACAGGCTGATCTCGATGGCCACGCCGGTAAGCAGCAGCATGGTGGTCACGTTGTCCAGAAACGCGGAGGAGACGGCGGTGAATATCATCAGGTAGACGGACAGCACAAACACGTTGCCTCTGGCCAGCTTGTAGGAAAGATAGGCGCACCACTGGAACACGCCGGTGTGCTTGAGGATGCCGATGATGATCATCATGCCCATGAGCAGGAAAATTACGTTCATGTCAATGGCGCCGATGGCCGCTTCATAGGAGAGAATCCGGAATTCCGGGTTGATGGTGCCGATGGTGTAGGATATGACCAGCATAAGGGCCGCGCCCAGCATGGCCGCCACGGTCCGGTGGAGCAACTCAAAGCTGATCAGTATGTAGGCCGCCAGAAAGGTGATGGTAGCGATCCAGAAGGCGGGTCCCATGTGGCGGAGCAGAACAATGTCTTCGGTGATAAAACAGTTCCCCTCCCGCTGGGCAAACTGGTCGGCGGTGACCTGAAGCGTCTGGGTGGCAAAACTGGCCTTTCGCACGATCACGCTGAAGGTGGCGTCCGGCAGCGCTTCTTCCGGACAGGCAAAACGGGCCAGGTATTTTCCGCCGTGGGCCGTGGTGTCTGAAAAAACCGGGGTCTTGTCGATAAATACCGATATTTTCGCCTCATTGACCGGCTCCGAATGGCTGTCGGTGATCATGCCGGAAATGTTGATCGCCACGTGGCCCTCCGGAATCGCCGCCGGCGGGGCACCTGCCGGCCCATGGCCGGCAAAGGCAAACGATGTTGAGAAGATCAGGAGCAGGATGATGGTGAAAAAGGATGAAGGTCGCATCGTGTTCCCTCCCGTGAATGTGGCTTCATTGCAGGCCAGGGCGCTTGCCGCCTATTGCAAAACACCGGTAAAGGCTTTTTGGGCTGCCATTGAGATCAGCAATATTCGGGCCAGATCGAAGAAGAAACAACAGGAATCAATCTTTTGTTACAAGGGAATAGGCATAGAAATATGCGTTTGGAATCAAATGGTTATTTTTTGAATAAAGATGCCACCTGAAAAGTCTTGAGGAACGGGAAATGCGGAACATCGTTCTTTCTGGCGAATGGTGAACCGGTGCGAAAAAAATTTTACATCATGTAAAAGTTTTCGACATGTTTGTGCGGGAAAAGCCCGCAAACACAGGTTTGCATGGAGGTGCCGGGGCGGAAGGAAACTACTTATGCGGTTTGTCCGGATCCGTGTCGAGAAGCTGTTTTTTTTCCGTGCCGCTCATCTGGGCCACGATCTCAGGATAGAGGAGTCTGGCGCATTCCGGGCAGACGGTGTGTGTAAAATCGGCCGCGGTTCTTGCATGAATATAACTTTCCACCTCCCGCCACTGGCCCGATTCCTCGCGGATTTTTTTGCATCGTGAGCATATGGGCAGATACCCGCTGAGTACTTTGGCAAGAGTCTCGGCGAGTTGTGCTTCAAGCCGCTTCTGTTCATGCATGGCGGTTTTTAATTCGGTAAGGTCGGTAAGGGTGGCCACGATGTTGGCTGTGCCTGGAATGCGCGAAAAGGTGAGCCGGACATCCCTGGCATCCCCGGCTGCCGGGTTAAAGTGAATATCCACCCACTCGGGTGCATTGCCCGCCTCTTTTTTTGTGTTGTGATAATAGCGCCTGACTTTTTCCCGGTACGTTTCGGCAATAAAGTCGAACAGGGCTTTTTTGTGTTGCACCCGGTCGGATGAAAATCCGGTCAGGTCGGAAAACCGGGTGTTGCAAAGAGAAATGATGGCGTTCTCTTTGAGAATGGCGGTGGCGGTGCCGGTGTTCTGAAAGAGGGTTTCGTACCACAGCTTATTTTCAAGGGCGTTGCGCCGGGCTTTTTCAAGTCCTTCTGCCAGCAGCACGCCGACGATCCCCACCGCAAAAAAGATGACGATGCGCAGGGCGTCATTAAAGGCGCTCTCCTTGAACCCGAACAGGTGGTCGCTGGCAACCAGCATGGCCGACAGCAGAAGCACCACCGCCAGTCCCCGCCGCTTCCACCAAGTCACCGCCAGCACAATGGGCAGGTAATAAAAATGGGTAAAGAAGGTGCCGGTACCCAGTACATGGTGGTAGTAATAGGTCAGCCCACCGGCCAGCATCATCAGAAGGGCCATGATGGCATATTTCAGTCCGCTTGGCATTTCCACCAGGGAAAGAATCATGACGCCTCCTTGTGTTGAGCCGAAATGTTTTACCGCGTCCGCCTGCCCGACGGCTTGCCGGATCAATCCGGTCCGTTGGTAAACCGAATGCCTGTCTGAAAACAGCCGTCCTCGGTATTGACCTGACGCACCCAGACCACGCTGGCCTCATGCCACTTCTGTGAGGGCTCGAAACAGCGGGTTGCCATGTTTCGCGCTTTTACACGCAACGAAGTGCCTGGCGGCAGGCAGCAGAAGGATGAAAAGCACAATCCGTTTTGACTGAGGTTGATCATTCTGCCCCGGTGGAACACGCCCGATCCGTTCACGGAAAAGATCAGAGGGCTGTCATCACGGGCCCGGACACAGGTGCGGCGGGTGTATGACGGCACTTCAGGCCCGCACCGGCCGGGTTGAGGAAAACGGCTGCTGGTCGTGCCGCTGACCGGTGCCGGCAGGGACCTTCCGGTCTCCCTGGTTTCTGATGCATTGCTTTGAGTAAACATGGTATACCTTCTTTCCTGTGTTGCCGGCATGACAATAGTACCGGATTTCCCGGCAGGACTGTTGCGCCAGCCTATGCCTGCTGCAGCACCCGGTCCATTTCAAAAAAGAGGTCCTGCTCCCGGACCACGCCGGCCAAGTCTCCATTCTGCATGACCACGACACGCCGGGCGTTCATGGTGACCATCATATAGGCGGCCTCCATCAGAGAGGCCCCGGCATCAATGGTAAAGGGCTCCGGCGACATGATATCTTTTATCTTCATGGACGCTTTGTGTCTCACTTCCGCCGCAAACATGCCGTCCCAGAACATGGGGGAATATTGGACGCTGTCCGCCATGGAAGGTTTGGGCGCGGAAAGATACGACGGCAGGATCATTTTCAGCAGGTTGGTGATGGCCAGAAAACCCTGGGGCCGCCGCTGTTTGTCCACCACCAGCACCGATCGGTGGCCGGTCTCCATCAGCCGGGAGGTGGAGTGCTTGAGGGCAAAGGAGGCCTTCAGCTCGGCAATGGCCTGGGCCACGGTACACTCCCCGTCCAGCAGGGTATACTCCTCGATGGGCACCATGATGCCGGCAACGGTTTTTTCCTTTTCCCTTTTTTTACTGGTGCCCCTGCGGAACGCCTCACGGATCGCCTCGGTCAGGACGTGAATGTCGCAGGGTTTGGTCAGGTAGTTCAGCGCCCCTTCCTCATAGGCCTGCTGGGCCGAGGTGGGGCCGCCATGGCCGGTCAGCATGACCACCGGCTGGGCGGGCCGGATTTTGTGAATCTCTTTGAGGGTCTCATGGCCGTCCATGTCGGGCATTTTTACGTCCAGAACGACCACGTCCGGCCGTTCGACCATTTTGGCAATCGCCTCTTTCCCGTTGGCCGCCAGCACGATGTCAAACCCCCGCCGTCGCAGCAGCTTTTCCGTGGTCGTGCGAAACTGGGCCTCGTCATCCACCATCAGAACCTTGATTGTTTCAGCCATTTTTATTCTCCTTACCGTTATGCAATGGTTTCATATCGTTGTTGTTACATGACCGCCATCAGCGAGTAGAAGAAGCCGATAATGACAGCCATGGAGAGAACCATCACCATCAGGGCTTCCCACGTTTTGAATCCGCATCCCAGGGTCAGGCCGGTGAATACCAGCCACCATTTCCAGGGCTCGGTGAACCAGACGGAATAGGGCACCCACGAAATAAGCAGCGTGACACCGAAGGCAAAGGCGTAGACAGAGAGCATCCTGGCCAGGGTGACCCGTCTGCCCAGGGTCATGCCCATGACGATATACCCGATAAGCCCGGAAAACAGGGCCATGCCCACGGCGTTGGCAAACAGAATCGCGGAGACCTGCAACGGTTGTGCCGGTCTGGCCACAAGCATCGTTGCCACGGCGAACAGTCCCCCGGACAGTACGAGAAAGTTCATCGCCTGTCGGGGGCCGGCGCCGTTGTTCCGGAACTGCGCAAAGAAGCCTTTGGGCTGCCGGAGCAGTTGCCCGGAAATGTTCATGTAATATCCCGGAAAGGTCGTCGTGTCGGTCATGTTTCCATCCTATAAGATACCGAGTTTTACCAGAATCCCTCCGGCCAGCATTCCCAGGGTGAGCACGAAAAACAGGCTGCGCTCCGTCTGTTTTGAAAAATAGAGCCGCCCGTTTTCATAGGTAAAAGTTTTTTGAGTGGTTTTCTCTCTGTCCATGATGCTTCCTTTCAATGTTGTGCCTGTTTTATACACACGCAGCTCCTAAAATCCCGGCAATCCGGGAAACCCTCTGAACATCCAGTAGATGCCGCTTAAGGCCATCAGCACGATATTGGCGATAAACCACAGCGGAACGCCGGCCCGGATAAAGTCCTTGGGCTCGAGATAGCCGCTGGCATAGACGATGGCGTTGGGCGGTGTGCCGATGATCAGGCAGTAGGCAAAGGAGGAGGCAATGGCCGTTGTCATGGCGATAAAGGGCAGAAAAGAGGTGCCCGGATGGGCCAGGCCGGCCATGTTCAGGGCAATGGGGCCCACCGCCGCCGCCGCCGGACCGTCGGCCATGAAGTTGGTCAGCACGGCGGTCAGGCCGTTGGAAAGGGCCAGCAGAGGCAGGCCCGCGTCGATGCCCAGGGGCGCCATGGCATCCAGCACGCTTCTGGCCAGCCAGTAGGCGGCCCCGGTCTCATCCAGGACCCGGCCGAAGATAATGGCGCCGGCATAAAGCCACACCACGCCCCAGTCCACCTTTTCCTGGTAGTCCCGCCAGTTGACCACACCGGCCAGCAGGTAGGCCACGGCACCGGCCATGGCGATAACACCGATGCCCAGACGGACCGGGTAGATGCCCATGTCAAAGAAGGACTTTTCCGTAAACCAGCCGAAGACCATCACCACAAAGATGATCAGGGCCGATATCTGTTTACCGCTCCAGCCGCCCATTTTGCCGATCTGTACCCGAAGGTGCTCCATGGCCGGGGCCAGACTTTTGATTTTGGGCCTAAAGCTGAAATTCACCAGCAGCCATGCGACCGGAATCATGATCAGCAGAAAGGGGAAACAGTAGGTGACCCACTGGAAGTAGCCAATGTCAAATCCGAACATGTCGTTTAAGTAGGTCATCATGATCACGTTCCGGGCGCCGCCGGACGGGGCGCCGGGGCCGCCGATGTTGCACGCCACCGCGATGGAGATCATCAGCAATTTGGCCAGTTCCGGATCCTCCGGCACATCGTCTGTCAGGCTGTTCTGATAAAGCAGGATGCCGATGGGCAGGAACATGGCGGCCAGAGCGTGGTCTGAAATAAATGCGGCCAGGGGCGTGATGATCAGAAAAAAGATCAGGGTAATCCATTTCACGTTGGGCTTTGCCAGTTTTTTGAACATCATCAGGCAGAGCCGTTTGTCAACCCCGGTTTTCACAAAAGCCGCGGCAAACATCAGGCTGCCCATGATAAACCAGCAGGCATCGCTCCAGTAGAGCTGGGCCACGTCGTTACGACTGACCACACCGGCCAGAACCAGGTAGATGCCGATGCAAAGGGCCACACCGGGCAAAGGAATGCATTCGGTAAGAAAACATCCCACCACAAAGATCGTCATAACAATGGCGGCCTTGATGTGCCAGGCTCCCTTGTCGGCCAGGGCCCGGTCCTTTTCGTTGAGGGTTTCATAGGCCAGGCCCTCTTTGCGAAGCTCCATGGCGGATGTCATGATCTCCTTGAAACGCTCCGGCGTGACTTGTGCGCTGACAAACTCCTGAGCCTTGATCAGGTTGGACTCCACCACTGGAATTTTGTATCCCCTGCACCACTTGACGTCCCGTTTCAGAAACCGGTCCAGGGTCAGCGCCCCCATGTTCATGTTCTGTTCCATGACCTGGGCGGCGAGTAACTGCCACTGCTCGGCCTCGCTGCTCTTTTTGTCAAACAGAGTGGTGGTCAGGTAGTTGATCACCGCCCGGGGTCCCACCTGGTATTCCATGCCCACATCCTTCATGCCCCGGGGTGTGGGGAGCATCAGGATCACGGCGCACAGCACCACGGGGACAATAAACACTTTCCAGTCGATGTACTTGTCGTATCCCGACGCTTTTGCTTTTGTCTTTTCTCCGGCCATACCGCGCCTCCTTTACCGATGTTGATAATTGATGGTTTTATATGTGCAGTGTTGATTGCGTCATACCGCGATTGTTTTATCGCTGGACCGGCAGAATGATGATGAAACTGGTGCCGGAACCGGGCAACGACTGGACTTCCATGCGTCCACCCATGGCTTCCACGATGCCCAGGCTGATGGCCAGGCCAAGGCCCGTACCCTTACCCGCCTCCTTGGTAGTGAAAAACGGGGTGAATATCTTCCCCATCAACTCATAGGGGATTCCTGTGCCGGTGTCGGATACGGTCACCACGACGTTATTGTTATCGACAGCTGTTTTCAGGGTGATTTTACCGGGTCCCTCAATGGCATCCACCGCATTGTTGACCAGGTTTAAAATCACCTGGCGCATCTGGTCGGCGTCCATCAGGACCGTCGGTACCTCCGACGCATACGCCTTGACAATTTCGATGTTGGCAATGTGGCATTCACGTTCCAGAAAGCCGTCCACCACCTCGTCCAGAATCCGGTGAATGTCGCAGTGCTCCATCTTTGGCTCGGTCTTGCGGGCCGAGCTGAGTAGTTTGTAGGTGATGTCTTTGGTCCGAAAAACAGCGGACTCAATGATTTCAAGCTCTTTTGTCATCTGGTCCACCGCCTCCTGTCCGAAGGGAGGGGCGTGGCCCCCGAGTTCCGGGTCGAACAGGTCCCGGATCACCACGCACTGGGAGGCAATAAGGGCCAGGGGATTGTTGATCTCGTGGGCGATGCCGGCGGCCAGCTCCCCCACCGACGCCAGTTTGGCCGCGTGAAAGAGCTGGGCCTTGAGCTCCCGCCGGTTTTTTTCCGTTTTTTCGGCTTTCCGGATCAGCGAGTTGGTGGTGATCAACACAGCGGTAAACAACAGCAGGGCCACCAGTGTGGTGCCGATGATGATGTAGCGCCGGGCCGTGTACATGCGGGAGTAGGCCACGTCCAGGGGTTGCTTGACTACCAGCACCCAGGGCGCTTCCTGGAGCCACGCATACCCCACCAGTTTGTCTCGTCCATCCGTTTTGATCTCCGCGACCGCCGATCCTTCAAGCACGGTGGGCTGAAAGGCGCTTTTATCAAGCACGTTGGCGTACCCGGGGTCCACGACCTGGAATTCCCACTTCCGGTTCATGATAAATGAGTTGACCTGCTTGCCCTGGCCGATGGATCGCAGAAAGTGATAAAACTTGTCAGGGTCCAAGGTTGCCCGCATGATGTAGACGCCTTCCCCCAGGTGTTGCTTGACGGCAATGGTGAAATGGGGCTTGTTGCGAAAGCCCAGGTAGATGTCACTGATAAAGTAGTCGGTTTCCTGGGTCACAAGCGTCGTGAACCACAATTCGTCGCTGTAGTCCTGCCGGTGCAGAAAAGCATATGGCCCGGCGTAACCGATCTGGCATCCGGTATCATCCAGGAACCCCACGTCGATAAAGGCCTCGCTGGTCTCCTGCAACCGTTTGAGATACATGTCCATATCGGTTTGGGCGGGCGACAGGTTGAATCCCCGTCCGCGAAACAGATTGAATACATTTACCACCCGTTCCTGCAGAAAGAGATCAATGGTGTTGCGCTGACTTTCCGCCAGGGAGAGGAGTTGCTGCTTGCCGCTCTGCTTCATCGTCAGGTTGAACTGCACATGAAAATAGATGGACAGCAGGGCCAGGGGGGCCAGAAAGGCGACGATCATCGCTGCCAGCACGCGTCTTCTCAGCCGCGAAAAGTCATAGGGCGGCGTACTGTCTATTTGGCTGGTTGCGTTCCCAGGGGAAGAGGGGGCTGTTTGTGGCGTTGCCATATGTCTATCTGTCCTGTTGTGGAATGGAGCCCGGTAAAGTGGGCGTGTTCTCGCCGTAGCAGCCTGTCAGCAGCCGGGAGACATGGGCTTTCAGCACTTCGATATCCCCGTTTTTCTCTACAAACCCATCCGCCTGTCTAACAACAGGCAGGTCGCCGTATTCAGAGAATGTGGCGAAAATAATCACCGGTGTATCCGGAACCGTGGTTTTAAGTTTTCTCAGCACATCCGCCCCGTTCAGATAGGGAATGTCCAGATCAAGAATCACAAGGTCAGGCGGCGGAAGGGTATAGAGTTTCGAAAAAAGTTGAATGTGATTGGCCGCCTGAATCACCTCGCAGCAGGGCGAGGAAAGCTCGCGCACCAGGAATTTCCTTACAAGAAGATTGTGGTCGGCAATCAGTATTTTAAATTTCCGGCTCATTCGCGTTGTCTCTGAGCGTTCCAAAAATGTTCATAGCCGCTATGGCTAGAGCAAACCCTGTACCAAAACCCGCTGCAGAATCGAAAAACCCCTGGAGGTTTTTATCAGCCCATTGATATTGTTCTTTTTTATTATTTGTTTCACCGGAGTCCGGCGGAATTCCGGAGGGTTTCGAGGAGAGGCCCTGTCGACTTTTTTTATAGATTGTCAAAAAAAAATGCACTGCACCGGAAAAGGGTGGTGCCGCCGGCTGTTGATATCCTGGAATCAATTTCCGTTTGCATTAGAGTACTGGCGGCTTCGACCGAAGGTGCATAGAACCCGGAAGGGATTGGGGCGGTTGGCATATTTCGTGCAGATTATCCAATACCAATGCTTCAGGATCGGCGAGGCGCACAACCGTTCAACGGGTTTACCCCGGGCAGGGGTAAAAGTGAACGCCGAGAATATCGAACGGCTGATAAAGAACGGGAAACCGGCCTTAGGTCTCCCGGCCCGTCTTATAAAATATTGATCAGCAAAATAATTGAAAGGAGATGCGTCGGAATGGAAGAGAATACGACTAAAAATCGGAATGATACGGGATTGAGACTCCTGTTGGTGGATGACGAGGATCAGTTTCGGGCGTCGCTGGCAAAGCAGTTGAGAAACCGGGGCTTCAAGGTTTATGAATCCAGCAACGGCGAAGATGCCATAAAGATTGTGCGGCACAAGAATCCGGAGGTGGTCATCCTGGATCAGAAGATGCCCCACATGGACGGCATTCAGACGTTAAAGGAACTCAAGAAGATTCGGCCGGAGGTGCAGGTCATCATGCATACGGCCTATGGCAATATCGAATCGGCCCGGGTGACAGGAAAGCACGATGTCTTCTGTTATCTTGAAAAACCCTGCGACCTGAACCAGCTGATCAGCATGATCAAGCTGGCCGGTGAAGAACGGACCTATGCACTGGCCCGGCACGAGATTCCGGATGTCAAGCGAAGCAGCCTGAAAGAGTGGCTGATGGGGGTTCAGAACGCACGTCCCGGCATCATTCTTCTGGGGGTGCTGCTGTTTCTGGGGCTTGCCTTCATGCCCACGCCGGATACGCTGACCGGTTTTCTGACTGCCCAGAAAACCGGGGTGCTGGGTGAGACGATCAATGGATACTCCGATTACCGCAAGATGAAAACTGGCCAGACCATTGTCGAATATTATACCGCCAAGGCCGGGTTGTATGAAAAAACCGTCACGCCGGAGGGCAAGACGGTCAACACGCTGCCGGATGTCGAAAAAATCGCTTTCAAGGCAAAGGTCATGGTGGGGGTCCTGGTGGTTGCGGCCCTGTTCTGGGCCACCGGTGCCGTGCCCATCGGTATTACGGCCCTTCTGGTGGGCACGTTGATGTTTTTCTTCGGAGTCCTCAAACCGGACGACGTGGCCAAGGCCTATGCAAAGGACTCGGTGATCTTTATTTTCGGGGTCCTGGCCTTTGCCGCGGCCATCGGTAAAACAGGGCTGGACCGCAGAATCGGGATCCTGCTGCTGGGGACCAGCACCAACCTGACCAAGTTCGCGCTCATTTTCGCGCCGCTGCTGGCCGTTACCGCCTCATTTCTCTCCGAACATGCCCTGGTGGCCTTTATCGCACCGATCCTCATGCTGGTGTACATGGGCGCCATCAAGGCCGCCGGCGTCAAACAGGACAAAAGCCTGGTGGTCATGTTTATGCTGATGCTTACCTTCACGGCAAACGTCGGCGGGCCGGGTTCCCCGGCGGCCGGCGGCCGCAACGCCGTAATGCTGGGTATTTTTTCCGACTACGGCATCAGCCTTTCCTTCGGCCAGTGGGTCAAGATGGGCCTGCCTTTTGTGCCGGTGATGGCCCTGGTCATTGCCTGTTATTTTCTCCTGGTGGTCCGCAGGGGCATCAGGACCCAGTCCGTCAACGTGGCGGCCGCAGTGAAACGGGAGGCGGAGAAGATCGGGAAAATGACGGCCGATGAGTACAAGGCCGCCGCCATTTTGGTTCTCGTGATTTTCTTGTGGGTTACCATGTCCGACAGGCTGGGCATGGGCGGGCCGGTTATCCTCTGCCTGGTGCTTCTCAATATTCTTGGCATTCTCACGTGGAAAGATATCAACAGCATTCATCTGGATGTGGTCGCGCTTTACGCGGCGGCCAGCGCCATGGGCTACGGCCTGGCGGTGACCGGCGGCGCCCTGTGGCTGGCCAACTCCTTTGTGTCGATTCTGCCCGATTTCCTGCGAAGCGGTAACGGCCTCTGCATTTCCACCAGTCTGATTACGGGCATTCTGACAAACTTCATGAGTGACGGCGCCACGGTAGCGGCGGTGGGTCCCATCACCGTGCCCATGGCCACCCTGTCCGGCACATCGCCCATTATGGTCGGCCTGGCCACGGCGTTTGCCTCCTCGTTTGCCCATATGATGATCATCGGCACGCCCAACAACGCCATTGTCTACAGCCTGGCCAGAGACCCGGAGACAGGGGAACAGCTGGTCACCATGAAGGACTTTTTTATCCATGGCGGCGCGATCTTTCTCTTAAGCATGGCGGTGTTGTGGATATGGGTCTTTTTCGGATACTGGCGATGGCTGGCTTGATTTGGACGGAGCACAGAAACAGGGAGGTCCCATGACCCGAGATACTGCCAGCAGGAAAATTTCCGTTCTGATCGTGGATGATGAACAGCATTTTTTAAGTGCCCTCCGTCACATCCTGGAAGTCCGGGAGTTTGATGTGGTGACCGTCGACCGGGGGGACAAGGCTATTGACGCCGCACGGCAAACGCCTTTTGATATCGCTCTGGTCGACCTGAAGATGCCGGGCATGGATGGAGACGAAACCCTGCGGACACTGAAAGCGGAGCATCCGGAGATGGAGGTGGTGATCCTCTCCGGCCACGGATCAAAGGATGCCGCAGCCGCCTGCCTGAAAAGCGGGGCCATGGCCTACCTGTACAAGCCGTGCCAGTTGAATGAACTGCTGGCGGTCCTTGCGGACGCATACCGGGAAAAGGTGATGGGCAGGCATAAGATGACGACGCGGCAGATGGACGACCTTCTGGGTGTCTCCCCGCCCGGTTCACCCATGGCGGTGCTGCGCCGGCTCCGGGAGCTGGACGCAACGGCACCGAAGCGGGAAGGTCAGTCCTGAGAAGGACAGGAGGCGGCATGGATAAACAGGTTCGAAAAATGATTCTGGTAAGGGTCCTGCTGGTCCCTTTCCTGATCGTGCTGGCGGTCTACGGTACCCTGGTCTACTATTTTTCCGCCTACGCCGCCAGGCAGGTAAGGGCCGAGCTGGTCCGGGTGGCCGACGATCACCGTACGCTGGTCGACCGGTTTCTCGAAGAGCGGGTGGCGGATCTCCGGTTTATCGTCTCCTCCTATGATATGGAGACGCTCCAGGACCCGCACCGGTTAACCCGGATATTCAGAAACCTGCAGACCGCCTCCAATGCCTTTTTCGACCTGGGTGTATTTGATGCCGGGGGAAAGCACCTGGCATACGTAGGTCCTTATGACCTGACCGGAAAGGACTATGGGCAGGAGCCGTGGTTTGTGGCTGTCAGGGATAAGGGAATATTTATTTCAGACGAGTTCCTGGGGTATCGCAACATTCCCCATTTTATTATCGTGATGCGTAAACAGGAAGCCGGAAACGACTGGTATATCCGTACCACCATCGATACCTTTGCGTTCAACGACCTGGTTGAAAACATTCGCATCGGCAAAACCGGTGAGGCCTACCTTGTCAACACAAAGGGGGTTTTTCAGAGCGACCGGCGGTCCGGCGGCCGTCTGATGGCAACGGACCCGGATTTTGACAGCTATGTTCTTGACAGGGACGCGGTCTCCTTTTTTTCCATCCGTCCCGTGGATGGAAAAAAATTTGTCTACGCGGCGGGACCGCTTAAACAGGCCGGATGGGTCATGGTGGTGCGGCAGACCGCCGCCGACGCTTATGCCGACCTGACCTTTGCGGTGATCATATCCCTGATCATGATCATCGGCGGCGGTGCCGTTGTCCTGGTGATGGGTTTTGTTCAGGCGTCCGCCATTGCCGGCCGTCTCAAGCTGGCGGACATGGAAAAGCAGCAGATGAAAACCCAGCTGGTCATTGCCGGCAAGCTGGCCGAGGTGGGGGAGATGAGCACGGGCCTGGCCCATGAAATCAACAATCCGCTTCAGGTCATGAAGTCGGAACTGGCCATGATCAACGAGGTGGTATCTGATATTTCAGACAGGCACGGCGGGTATGATCCAAAGGAATTTGAGGTGCTGAACGAATCCATTCTGCAAATCGCCATACAGATTGAGCGGTGCGCGAAAATCACCCAGGGGCTGCTCCGGTTTGCCCGCAAATCGGAAATCGCCCTGCAACCGGTGGATATCGGCACCTTCATCCCCGAGGTGGTGGACATGGTCGAACAGCGGGCCGGCGTGGAAAATATCCGTATCATTCAGGAACTGCAGGACGGTGTCCCGCCGGTCATGAGCGATCCCAATCAGCTTCAGCAGGTGTTTCTAAACCTTTTCAACAACGCGCTCTATGCCCTCAAGGGAAAAACCGGCGCCGAGATTCGTATTCGCAGCCTGCGGGAGGGAGATGACCTTGTGATAACGGTGGCAGACAACGGCTGCGGTATTGCCCCGGAGGACATGGAAAAAATCTACCTGCCGTTTTTTACCACCAAGCCGGTGGGCCAGGGAACCGGCCTGGGACTGAGCACCGTCTACGGCATTATAGAGGGGCTGGGCGGCAGCATCACCGTGGAAAGCGAGGTCAATGCCGGCACGGTGTTTACCATCCGCCTGCCCATCGGCAGGACATGAACGCATTCACCCCGGACATTCCATGAAATATTCAGGTAGCTGAAAATAATACTAATATTTAAATATTTTAAGGAGGTTAAAGAAGATGAGGGACATGCAACTGCTGATCATTGATGATGAAGAGAGGTTCGTCAAAACCACCAAGGCCCTGCTGGAGCGTAAAGGGGTTCGCACCCACGTGGCGACAAACGGGGCCGATGCCATGCAGGTGTTTGAAAAGGAGCGGGTTGACGTGGTGGTGCTGGACATCAAGATGCCCGGCCTGGACGGTATAGAAACCCTGCGGGTGATAAAAAAGCGGTATCCTCTGGTGGAGGTGATTATGCTCACCGGCCATGCGTCGCCGGAAACCGCCGTGGAAGGAATGAGCCTGGGGGCCTTTGACTACCTGATGAAGCCGTGCGACGTGGAAAAACTGCTGGAAAAAGCGGAGGCGGCTTACGAGAAAAAAAGCGCGCAGGCAGAAAAGGCCCGGAAAGAGAAGATCGACAAAATCATCAGCGACCCCCTGGAAGCGCTCAAAAAAGGGTAACGGACCGGGCCGGGGGCCAAGAGACAGCCGGGATGCGGTGTGTCGTGTCCCGGTCTTTTCTCCTTTATCGGCCATTGTCGCACGGTCTGTTACGCCCGTATACGACCGTACAAAAAAATCGGCAACCCTGTTGCCGGTTTATCTTTGAAGACAAAAAAAAACATGGTAGCCTGTTTTTTTGAAAATTCCAAAGGCATTTTCGTTGCACCGGCCGTCTGTACCGGCATGGCGTCCGGGGTCTTGAGACTTCAGGCGGGGAAACACCATGTGCATATGAGGGAGCCGTGTCATGACGACTGTAAGCGTGTTACTGGTGGATGATGAGGAGGCCTTTGCCGCGTCAAACGCAAAACTTCTGAGCAACCGGGGCTATGATGTCCGTACCGCCCTGAGCGGTCCGGAGGCCCTTCAGGTGCTTGCGGAAAACGACATCGACGTGACCGTGCTGGATGTCCGCATGCCCGGGATGGACGGCATTTCCCTGCTCACGGAGATCAAGAAGCGGTTTCCCCTGGTAGAGGTGATCATGCTCAGTGGCCAGACCACGTTCGAGGCGGCGGTGGAGGGGCTCAAGCTGGGGGCCAGCGACTACCTGATGAAACCCTGCCAGATCAGCGACCTTGTCGGCAAGATCGAAGAAGCCCGGGAAAAGCGGCAAATAAACCAAGAGAAACAGCGGTACGAGGCGGCCCGGGAACAGAAGGGCGCCTCATGATCTTCCGCCAGGACAATATTCGAGTTCAACCCGGATGTTTCATGAAATATTCGGGTTAAGGGTGAGTGCAATGGTGAATGTGCTTTTCGTGGATGATGAGACCGGTTTTCTGGATATCATTACCAAGCGAATGATAAAGCGGGGGGTGGCGTCAGTGGGCGTTGCCGACGGGGAGGAGGCCCTGGCGCTGATTGAAAAGCAGCCCTTTGACGTGGTGGTGCTGGACGTCAGAATGCCGGGCTGCAGAAGCGGTATCGAGATCCTCAAGGAGATCAAGACCCGGTGGCCACTGGTGGAGGTGATCATGCTGACCGGGCATGCACTGCTGGAAGTGGCAAAAACCGGAATGGAAAACGGCGCGTTTGATTATCTTGTCAAGCCGGCCGATTTCGATGAGCTGTACTACAAGATCAGGGATGCCGGTCAGAAGAAAAAGCTGCAGGAAACAAAGATAAAGGGAATTGAAAATATAATGAAAAAGAGATGACTAAAAAATCAAAGAAGAAAGGAGACAGTCAATGCGGTTTCTGAAAAAAACAGGCCAGTTTCTCTACGCGGGTGCCCGCGCCCATGCGGACTGGGAAATCACCATGGCCAAAAACATTCTGGGGGACAGAAGGCGGCTTTTCGTGCTGGGGTTGATGCTGCTGCCGATCCTGATTGGTGGCTATGTTTTCGCCGACGAGATCGCCAACGGACTTCCCCAGTATCTGGGAGGGAAACACGCGTACAGCCCCTCGTTTTTTACCACTAAAATTTTTATCGCCTCGATTCTGATCGGACTCTGCGCGGGCCTGATCACCGGGTGCATCGGCGCAGGTGGGGGGTTTATCATCGCTCCGGCCCTGATGAGCGCTGGTATCAAGGGCATCCTGGCGGTGGGCACCGACCTGTTTCATATTTTTGCCAAGGCGATCATGGGAAGCGTGCTTCACAGAAAGCTGGGCAACATTTCGGTGGTGCTGGCCGTTACCTTTCTGATCGGCTCCATCGGCGGCGCCACCCTGGGCGGCTGGATCAACCGGGTGCTCTATGAAATCAACCCTGTCATCAGCGACGCCTTTATCACCACCATCTACGTGTTGATGCTGGGGGCTTTGGGGCTCTATGCCCTTATCGACTTCCTCAATGCCAGAAAGGCAACCGGCGGCGGCGGCGATTTTCACGGCGGCAAGGATGAAGGTGTGGATATGGGTAACCTGCCCAAAAAACTCCAGGGCATGAACATGGCCCCCATGGTCACCTTTGACCAGGGCCTGGTTCCCGGCGGCCGCCGCATCTCCGCGTGGTTCCTTATTTTAAGCGGGTTTTTCGTCGGCCTGGCAGCCGCCATCATGGGCGTGGGCGGCGGGTTCCTGACCTTTCCCATCTTTGTCTATATCCTGGGCGTCTCTTCCATGACCACGGTGGGAACCGATATTTTTCAGATCGTTTTCACCGCCGGGTATGCGGCCATCGGCCAGTATGCCATTTTCGGCTTTATCTTCTATACCCTGGCCATGGGCATGCTGCTGGGGTCGCTGGTCGGTATTCAGATCGGCGCCATGACCACCAAGGTGGTCAAGGGGGTCACCATTCGGGGATTCTACGCCATGGCCGTCCTGGCCGGGTTTGTCAACCGGTTCTTCGCCCTGCCCGCCAAGCTCTCCTCGGTGGGGGCGTTTCCGCTTTCAAAGGAGACCGCCGCCGTTCTCGATGCCATCGGTATCTGGCTCTTCTTTGTTCTTATCGGCATTTTCGCTGTCTGGGTCATCGGCACCTTTGTGCTGAACATCAAGAAACTTAAAGGCGCGGAGGCATAATACCATGATATCCAGCAAAAAAGAGTTTTACGGGGGCGCCGCCATGATGGCCGGGTTTCTCGTGGTCCTGGTCGCCATGTTCCTGCCCCTGTTTGAAGGGAAAAACGGACTGAACTACCTTGATGATCTGTTTAACTCCATTTCCAAGGGGTCGGCGTACTATATTCCCGGCGTTGCCGATGAGGTCAGAAACACGCAGGTCGGCAAACAGATAACCGTCACGCTGGCCTATGACACCGATACCCAGGCCAGGGAAAGCGCCCTGCTGTTTACGAAGGCCGGGGCTTCCGCACGGATGGAGGGGGCCAAGGTGTCGGTGACCGGAGATTTCGGCAAAATTCTGGGGGCCTGCCTGGCGGATGCCGACACCCTGTTCCACAATGACGGTGAAGCGCTTCAGGCCAGGTACGGGATCGAGGGGAAAAGGGTGCTGTTCAACTGGTGGACCACCCTGAAAGCCATGCAGAAGGAGCTTAACCGCCAGGAGCGGTTTGCCGAGGGCAAGGTGGTCTACACGGTCATGACCCGTGCGGTGGAGTGTTCCTACAATTATTATACTGTTGTACCGGATCGTATAACCGACCGGTTGGGCATTGTTCTTTTTTCACTGGTTTTCTACGTGGTCTACACCCTGTGGTATGGGTACGCGATTCTTTTCCTCTTTGAGGGGTGGGGGTTGCAGATCAGCCACTGACCCGGTCGACGGCCGTAGCCCGGATATTTCACGAGTTGATTTGGCCGCATCTGCAAGGCGCGGGACATGAAGCTGTAGTCAATCTACCGCGAATGTTCCGCAACACAGCAGATGCGGCCAAGGCGGCTCGCCCGAAGGGTGAACTTTTTTGATATAAAATTAACGTAAAATGACTCAAGCCGCTCATGACAGTTTGTATTTTCGAAAAACGCTCGAATTTTATTGCAATAGTCTGTTTTTGATATAAAAATTCATCTATGTCGAAAAATTTTATGAAATATTCGGGTAGAAGGAGAGGTAAGATGGTTCCGGAGCGCCGGATTCGTTTCGGCGCTTCGGAACAGTTGATACCATGAAGCGACTGATCGACTTTGTAAAGTCTCTTTTTCATAAGCCGCCTCCGGTCGACATGGAGGATGTGGAGGGGCTTCGTATCGCCTTCAAGGAGCGGTACCACCATTTCAAGCTGCTGCTCAACGCCAACAACACCGCCCTTGAAACCATGACCGCCATTGAGCAGGCCCTTGCCGGCAAGCAGCCGTTCAGCATGTCCTTTATCCGGAGCAACTGTATTGCCATCACCGTGAGCCTGATGCGCCTGCTCAAACACCTGGAGCAGCTTTCCGGCGGCAAATACAACCAGCTTTACGGCCGGTTCGACGAGATATGGAACCGCATCAGTCGCCTGCTTGACCAGAAGAAGGAGACCGTTGACGACCGGCTCATCATTCCCCTTTCCGCCGTGGACCGCACCATGGGCGATCTGGTGGGCGGGAAGATGGCCAATCTGGGAGAACTGCGGAACAGAGTGGGACTGAAGGTTCCCGCCGGGTTCGTGATCACGGCCCGGGCCTATCAGCATTTCATCGAGCATAACGATCTTCAGCCCGAGATTGACAGCCGTTTTATCGCCGCCGACATCACCGATATGGAGGAACTTTACGCGCTGAGCGCCGGCATTCGGGATACTATTCTTCAGGCCCGCGTTCCCGAAGACCTGGAGCGGCAAATTATGGCGGCCTGTCGCGCCCTGGAGCAGGAGATGGGCGGACCTGTTTCCATGGCGCTGAGGAGCAGCGCCATGGGCGAGGATTCCGCGGCCAACTCCTTTGCCGGCCAGTATCGTTCCGAACTCAATGTTTCCACGGCCGACCTGTTGAAAAAATACAAGGAGGTCGTGGCCAGCAAGTATGGCGTCACTGCTATCACCTATCGCCTGAACAGGGGGATTCGGGATGAATCCATCGCCATGAGCGCGGGCTGTCTTGCCATGGTGGACGCCCGTTGCGGTGGCGTGATGTACACCCGGAACCCCCTGGATACCGGTGATGATTCGATTTTTATCAATTCCGCGTGGGGCCTGCCCAAGGCGGTGGTGGACGGCGGCGTGGATTGCGACCTTTTTGTGGTGAGCCGGACATCGCCCATGGAAATCACTTTCCGGGACATCAAGGAAAAGGCAAGCCAGTTTCTCTGTTTTGCCGATAACGGTGTCTGCCAGTTTGAAATCACAGGGGAGAACAGCGGTCTGCCCTCCATCAGCGACGCGGAAGCCCTGGCCCTGTCGGATCTGGCACTGCGCATGGAAGACTATTATGGCGCCCCACAGGATATTGAGTGGGCCATTTCCCGGGAAGGGACCATCTACATGCTTCAGTGCCGTCCTCTCCAGCAGATGGACACCCTGAAGATAGATTACCCGGCGTCCCTTGTTCAGAAGACCGAAGAGAACCTGCTGATATCCGGTGGAACTGTTATCTGTCCCGGGGTTGCAGCCGGCAGGGTGTTTATCGTCCAGAGTCCCGACGATATGATCCATTTTCCCCAGGGCGGGATACTGGTGGCCCGGCAGGCCCTGCCGGTGTGGGCTTCGCTGCTCAACCGGGCCGCTGCGGTGTTGACCGAGCATGGCACCTTTGCCGGCCACCTGGCCAATGTTTCCCGCGAATTCAAGGTGCCGGCCATCTTCGGCCTGAACGACATCACCAGGCTGCTGAAGAACGGGGACGAGGTGACGGTGGACACCGGACGTTCCAGCATATACCGCGGTATCATTGATCTGCCGAAACCGGTGGAGACCGCCGGCAAAAGCATCATCGAAGGAAGCCCGGTGTATCAACTGCTGCAGGAGGTCAGCCGTCACATTTTGCCGTTGAATCTTCTGGATCCCTATTCGCCGGAGTTTAAACCCGAAAATTGCAGGACATTTCATGACATCACCCGTTTTTCCCACGAAAAATCGGTTCAGGAGATGTTCAATTTCGGCAGGGACCACAATTTTTCCGAACGGTCCAGCAAGCAGCTCTACTACAAGGTCCCCATGCAGTGGTGGATACTGAACCTGGATGACGGGGTTCGGGAAGGGGCCGGCCAGGGAAAGTATATCCATCTGGAGGAGATCACCTCCATTCCCATGCTGGCCCTGTGGGAAGGAATCGTGGCCGTGCCCTGGGACGGTCCCCCGCCCATCGACAACAGGGGCTTGGCCTCGGTGATGTTTCGCTCCACCACCAACCGGGACCTGGCATCCTACAGCCGTTCCGCCTATACCGAACGCAATTATTTCATGATTTCAAAGAATTTTTGCAGTCTCACCTCCCGGCTGGGATACCACTTTTCCATTGTTGAAGCCCTGGTCAGTGAACGCACCATCGAGAATTATATCAGTTTTCGGTTCAAGGGCGGGGCCGCGGACAGCCAGCGCCGGATTCGGCGAATCCGGTTTATCGCCGATATCCTTACGCAGCATGCCTTCCGGGTGGAGCTGAACAGGGACAATCTGGTGGCCCGGGTGGAGGGGTTCGAAATGTCTTATATGGTGGAAAGGCTGAGAATTCTGGGGTACCTGCTGCTTCATACCCGTCAATTGGACATGATCATGGCCAATGAATCGGCCATTGCCTATTACCGGCAAAAGATCGACAGGGACATCAACAACACGGTGCTGGCCGGTTCTCCCGGATAAGACCGCAGGGCGGTGGCAGGTTCGGCACGTCCCTTGCTTCTGTTTATGGTCGGGCCGATGCGTCTTGACGGATATATAAATGGTCTGTAATATCCTTTTTTTGCCCATGGGCCGGGACAGGGTTCCAGAGCTGGGCGGGCCGGGGCGCTGTAAAGGGGGCTGCCCACTGACAGGGGCCAACCTTGCGCGATGAAAGTGAGGCGGAAGTGGAATCATCAACAGATGTTGCCAGACGGGAACCAGGCGTTCAGGGAAAACCTGGCAGGGAACAGACCGATGCCTATTATTCTCTCTTGACCCGGCGACTGATACTGACGGTTATCGTGGTCTCCTTTACGCCGATGATCATGGTCATCGCGATTCTCCTGCACCAGTTCCACGCCTCCTATCATGAAAAGACCTATGCGCATTTAAACGAGGTGGTGTTGAAACACAAGCAGAACATCGACACCTTCCTGAAGGAAAAGCTGGCAAATATTCATGAATTGACCATCACCACGCCGGTAATGACCCTGTCGGACAAGATGCTGCTGGAAAGGGAGCTACAGAACCTGAAGACCGCGTACGGCGATGTGTTTGTTGACCTGGGCGTGGTGGACGCGACCGGCCGGCAGGCCACCTATGCCGGTCCCTACCAGCTGGATAAGGCCTTTTACGGAGACGCCGCGTGGTTCCAGAAGGCGATCTCCCAGTTCTACTATGTCAGCGACGTGTTTACGGGGCTCCGGGGAAGCCCTCATTTTATTATTACTGTACGGCGATACGTCAATGATGTCCCCTGGGTGATCCGGGCTACTATTGATTTCAAGGCGTTTAACACCCTGGTGGAAAACCTGCGGCTGGGCCGCACCGGATTTGCCTTTATCATCAACCGCAACGGCGAGTTTCAGACCCGCCCCCCCCTGGGCGGACTGTCGGAAGACATTCGTTATGAGGAGATAACCGCCCGGCTTTCCAAGTCCCATGAAAAGGTTTTGATATTTGAGCAAAAAGACCCATCCGGGAGTAAAAATATTTACGCGGTGGCCGGCCTGAAGGACAACAACTGGCTTCTTGTGCTCAGGCAGGAAAAGAAAGACGCTTTTTCCGAGTTCAACCGCATGGCACAGATTGCCGGACTGATTTTCGCCCTTGGCGGCATGGGCATCATCATCATGGCCGTGCTGCTGTCCCGGCGCATGGTGCGCCGGATTCAGAAGGCGGACAGTGAAACACAGACCTTAAACCAGCAGGTGATCGAAACCGGCAAGCTGGCCTCGGTGGGAGAGCTGGCCGCCGGTATCGCCCATGAAATAAATAATCCAGTGGCCATCATGGTGGAGGAGGCCGGATGGATCGGGGACCTGCTGGAAGAAGAAGAGTTTTCGGAAAATGCCAATCTAGAGGAGATGCGCCGGGCCATTACACAGATCGCTACCCAGGGCAGGCGCTGCAAGGAGATTACCCACAAGCTGCTGAGTTTTGCCCGCAAAACCGATTCCACCATCAAGGACGTGCAGCTCAATGAGCTGATTTCCGAAATCGTTCAGCTCTCCGGCCAGATGGCAAAATCCAGCAAGATCACCATCACCACGGATCTGACCCCGGACCTGCCCTATGTGACTTTGTCACCGTCGGAAATGCAGCAGGTGATGCTTAACCTGATCAACAACGCCATGGACGCCATGGAAAAAAGCGGGGGCGCGATCCATATTTCAACCAAAATGAGCAAACTGGAAAAAGACCATATCGTGATTGTTGTGGAGGATACCGGTCCCGGTATTCCGGAGTCCAACCTGCCGTTTATCTTCAACCCCTTTTTTACCACCAAACCGGTGGGAAAGGGGACCGGGCTGGGGCTTTCCATCTGCTACGGGATTGTTGAAAAGATGGGCGGCAAGATCGATGTGACCAGTAAGGTAGGGGAGGGGACCCGGTTCCGGGTGTGGATTCCCTACCAGCAGCCGGAACCGAAGTAGGTAGCGGCCTTTAACAGATTCAGAAAAGAAGATTTAGATATTATAAAAAACGAGATAAAGGAGACGATGATGCACAAACCATTTATTCTGCTGGTAGACGACGAGACATCGTTTATCGAGACCATGAGCAAAAGACTTCAGAAGCGTGAGTTTACCGTTATGACCGCTGCCTCCGGGCAGGAGGCCCTGGAGGTCATGCGGGCCAACCGCCATCTGGACGTGGTGGTGCTGGATGTAAAGATGCCGGGAATGGACGGTATTGAAACCCTGCAGGAAATTAAAAAGGCGTTTCCGCTGACCGAGGTGATCATGCTCACCGGCCATGCCACCATTGAATCGGCCATTGACGGCATGAAGACAGGCGCCTTTGATTATCTGATGAAGCCCTGCGATATCGAGCAGCTGGTGGCAAAGGTGATGGAGGCGGGCAGAAAGAAACAGGAGCATGCCCAGCGCATGGAGCAGGCTCAGCTGGAAAAGCTCATGAGCACAAAGGGGATATAACCGTATCCCGGAGGACAGTCAATGACAGGGGAAGAGATGCGTCGGCACCCCATTCATGTGCTGCTTGTGGATGACGAGGTAGGGTATGTCAATGTTCTGGCCAACCGCATGGCCAGGCGCGGCCTTTTGGTGGAAAAGGCCACCAGCGGGGCCGAGGCCATTCAGGCGGTGCGGCGCAGGGACTTTGACGTGGCCATTCTCGATCTCAAGATGGAAGACATGGACGGTATCGAGGTGCTGCGCGTTCTCAAGCAGATGGACCAGCGCATGGAGGTGATCATGCTCACCGGTCACGGTTCCCAGGCCGCGGCCCGGGACGGTATCAAGTACGGGGCCTTTGACTACCTGCTCAAACCCTGTGAGCTGGAAGACCTGCTTGACAAGATCAACCAGGCCTACCGCGCCCGGCTGTCCCGCCCCCCCTTCGCCGCTGCTTTAGAAAAGAAACAAGATTAAGATATCTCAAGGAGTCGTCATGTCGTTATTTAAGTCCAATATATTCAAGCTGTGTATCGCACTGTTGCTGGGCGTGATCGTCCTGGTGCTGCCCCGGCCCGAAGGGACCCGGTTTAAAATTTCCGGAGACCCGGATCAGCGGGTGTTGCGGTCGGTGGAGAGCGCTTTTACCCTTGTGGCGGAAAAAAGTTCCAAAACCGCCTATGTGGTGGAGGCCAGAAACCCCGGCACGCCGGAGGCCACGGCCGGTTTTCTGAGAGCCGCCATTGACAGCCTCGCCGCTGCCGGCGGGGTCGAGGCCGATGCCCCGGCCATGACCGTGGACTATGTAGACGGGCTGTCGCCCAAGGCCAAGCGGTTTCTGGCCATGCTGGCGGTGCTGGTGTTCCTGTTCATCGTGGAGCCGGTGCCCCTGGAAATCACCGCCATCTGCATCGGCGTTTTCCTGGTGATTGCCGGGGTGTCGGATGTAAAGGACGCCTGGGCTCCCTACATGCACCCGGTGGTGCTCTTTATCATGTGCTGCCTGATTTTTGCCATCTCCCTGGATAAGGCCGGGATTACCCGGCGCATGGGATATTTCATCATCAAGCGGGCCGGCACCAGCGTGACCCGTTTTACCTTCATCATTGCCACGGGCCTGGGGCTGGCCTCCGGGGTAATGCATGATGCGGCGGCCTGCGCCATCGGCATTGTCACCATGATTCCCATGATGAAGGCTGCCGGCATCGAGCCCCATTCAAACACCGCCAAGTTCATGATGATCTCTCTTCCCTTTGCCTGTTCCGCGGGCGGCATGTCTACCCTGATCGGTGGGGGACGCTGCATGGTATCCGCCGCCTTTTTAAAAGAGTACACCGGTATTGAGATCACCTTTTTCGAGTGGATCAAATACTGCCTGCCTGCCGGTCTTCTCACGGTTCCCATTGCCGTGCTGATCGTCTATTTCGTGTTCCGGCCCAATCCCAAGTACAAGCTGCCCCAGCTGGAAAAGGCAATCGGTCCCCTGACCCCCCTGGAAATCAAGACGCTGGTGATCATCGGCTTGACTTTTGTCACCTGGTTGACCAAGGGCCTTCACGGCATCGACTACTCCATCACCGGCATGCTGGGGGTGTCAGCCCTGGTGGTGGCCGGCATTCTCAAATGGGAAGACATTCACGAAAACCTGGAGTGGGGAACAGCCTTGTTTATTTTTGGCGGCGGCATCTCCCTGGGGCTTGCCATGGGCTATTCCGGGGCAGCCGACTATTTTGCCAACCTTTTCTTCCCGCTGGTGGAGGGAAAGGGCTGGTTTGTTCTGTTTGCCGGGGTGGCGGTGTTCGGCGCCCTGGTGACCAATGTCATGGCCAATGTGGCGGCCGCGGCCCTGATCCTGCCCATCGTGATCCCCATGGCCCTGATGGAAGGGGTGGATCCCACGGTACTGGCCCTCTGCCTGGGCACGGCCACTTCCTTTGCCCTGCTGCTGGTGATCGGGTGTCCACCCAATGCCATTGCGTACAGCTATCGCTATTTCAAATCATCCGACCTGACAAAGGTGGGCCTGGTGGCCACGCCGATTCTGCTGGGTGCGTTGCTCCTGGTGGCAGGGGTCTGGTGGAAAATACTGGGCCTGGTGTAGCACATGAGCGACAGTCTGCATACAATGGTGCCGCCGCCTGAACCCTCGTCCCCGCAGGTGTTGATGGTGGACGATGAGGCCGATTTTTTAAGCGCCGTTTCCAGGCGTCTGGCAAAGCGTGGGATTTCCCCCGTGCTGGCGGGTTCCGGCGAAGAGGGGCTGGCCCGGCTCGCCGAAACGCCCATGGACGTGGCGGTGCTGGACGTGAAGATGCCCGGCATGGGCGGCCTGGAGGCATTGCGTCGCATCAAAGCGTCCTGGCCGGATATGGAGGTGATCCTGCTCACCGGCAACGTGTCGGCCGCCGACGGGGTGGAGGGCATAAAGCAGGGGGCCTTTGACTACATCACCAAGCCCATTGAGATCGATCACCTGGCCGGCAAGATTCGTCAGGCCTGGGATAAAATCCGTCGAAAGCAGGAACAGGAGGCACAGCAGCGGTTTCAGGAAAAGATGGAACAGCAGATGACCGCCATGGAACGCCTGGCCTCCCTTGGCACCCTTTCCACCGGCGTGGCCCATGAGATCAACAACCCCCTGGCCATGATGCGGGAAGCGGCCGGCTACATGCGGCTGGTGCTGGAAAAAGAGGATATGGCCCAATGGCCGGGCAAATCGGGTCTGGCCAGGGGGCTTGAAAAAATAGAAAAGGGCATCGAACGGATTCGCCGCATCACCCATCTGCTGCTGGGGTTTGTGCGGCCCGCCGACCATGCCTGCGCCCGCACCGATGTAAAGGAGCTGATCAACGAGTCGATCGAACTGGTGACAAAAGAGATGCAGGGCAAGCAGATTGCCGTTGACCGGAAGATGGACGATGCCGAAGGTGTCGCATGGACCGATCCCTATGCCCTGCGCCAGGTGATGATCAACCTGCTGACCAACGCCGTTCATGCCATCCAACGTGAAGGAACCATCACGGTTTCGCTTTCGGAGGCGGAAGGCTGCTTGGCAATAGCGGTATCGGACACCGGGGTGGGGATTCCCGGTGAGAATCTGGACAAGATATTCGAGCCTTTTTTTTCCACCAAGCCTTCTGACAAGGGCACCGGGTTGGGCCTGTACGTGACCCGTGGCATTGTGGATCGGCTGGACGGTCGGATTGAGGTCAAAAGCACCGTTGGCCGGGGTACCACCTTTACCGTGCGGATTCCCGTTTGCCGGCGCGGTGACGCGGTCGAATGCGTGGACGAAAATACGTGTGACGAGATTTTAACAAAAATAAAGGAGATTGGCGGTGATGATGAAGATACCCGCAAAAGTGCTGGTGGTTGATGACGAAAAGGATTTTGTTGAAATGTTTTCCCTGCGGCTGGAAGCCTCCGGTGAAAAGGTGTTTACCGCCTTTGACGGCCGGGCCGGCCTTTCTGTTCTGGCCGAGCAGGAGGACATTGATGTGGTGGTGCTGGACATAAAGATGCCGGGAATGGACGGCATTGAAACCTTAAAGGAGATAAAAAAGCATCATCCCCTGGTGGAGGTGGTGCTGCTCACCGGGCACGGCACCATTGAGACTGCTGTCAGGGGAATGAAGCTGGGGGCCTTTGATTACCTGCTCAAGCCCGCGGATTTTGTCGAGATCGAAGAGAAGATCCAGGGGGCGCGCCGGCGCAAGGACGAGCAGGAGGAACGCATTCGAAAGGCTGAGCAGCGGGCCATGCTACGACGCGGCGGCAATATCTGATGACGCGGCGGGCCGTTTAATACTCACTATTTCCCAAGGCAGGGAGGTTATATATGGAAAAGAAGATCAATTTACTGTTTGTGGATGATGAGCAGCAGTTTCTCGACTCCATGAAGAAACAGCTTGAGGTCAGGGGGTTTAACGTGGTGGCCGTGGACCGGGGGGAAAAAGCCCTGGAGGCGGCCCGGTCCTGTGCCATTGACGTGGCCCTGGTGGACCTGAAGATGCCGGGCCTGGACGGCGAAGCCACGCTCAAGGCGTTGAAGGACGAGCACAAATGGATGGAGGTGGTGATTCTCACCGGCCACGGTTCCGTGGATTCGGCGGTGGGCACCATGCAGAGCGGCGCCTACTCTTACCTTCAAAAACCCTGTAAGCTGGATCAGCTGATGGAAGTGCTTCAGGAGGCCTACAGGAAGAAGGTCATGAACAGAAAGAAGATCGAGGAAAAGCAGATGAACGAGATGCTCAAGCTGGCCCAGTCATCTTCGCCACGGGACATTTTAAAGCGCCTTAAGGAGATTGATGCGTAACGGCATGTCCCATGGACGGCCGGTGCCGGAGACAGGCAGGGAGACGGGCATGACACACCACGAAAAATCCAATATTTACTGGCACCAGGGCCAGATTCGAAAGGTCGATCGGGAACGATTGAGCGGTCATCGCGGCGCTGTCATCTGGCTCACCGGATTACCGGCTTCCGGCAAGTCGACGGTGGCCGTGGCACTGGAGAAAAAGCTGTTTGACCGGGGGTGCCGTACCTACATTCTGGACGGCGACAATATACGCCACGGTCTCAACAGGGACTTGGGATTTGCGCCGGAAGACCGGACGGAAAACATTCGCCGGATTGGAGAGGTGGCCCGCCTGTTTTGCGACTGTGGCGTCCTTACTATGGTGGCCTTTATCTCTCCGTACCGGTCGGACCGTCAGGCGGCACGGGAGGCCGCCAAAGAACCCGGCACGTTCATAGAAGTATTTGTCGACTGCCCCCTGGCCACCTGCGAACAGCGGGATCCCAAGGGTATGTACCGGAAGGCCCGCGTTGGTGAGATACGGGGGTTTACCGGGATTTCCGCACCATACGAGGTCCCTGAACAACCTGAAATTCACTTGGATACCGGGATAAACGCCTTGGACACATGTGTGGACACGGTGATCCGGTACCTTGAGATGAATGGGTTTATCCCGGCCTGATGTGAAAACCGCTTTCCCCTTTGCCCGGGATTGTTTTAGCTTTTTTGTCCTGTTTCATAATCGGTCTGGACCCGGGTTTCGATGCTCAGATTGAGCTTGTCGATTTTGGACAGGAGGGTGGGCCGGGCCAGACCCAGGAGCTTGGCCGCCTGGCTGCGGTTGCCGCCGGTCATCTGCAGGGCTTCCCGAATGATGATGGCGGTCAATCGGTCGGTGAGACAATCGAACCGCGCGTTGTCTCCGCCGCTGGTCAGCATTCCCCTTGTCCAACCGGCCACCACCCGGTCCATGTCCGATCCGTTTGTCAAAGACGGCGCTGTTTCTTCTGGGCCGGCAATCACCTGGGAGATGTCTTCGGGCCGCACCGGATACCCCCGACTGAAGATCAACGACTTTTTCAGGGCATTGGCCAGTTCCCGGACATTGCCGGGCCAGGGGTGGTGACGGATCATTTCCCGGGCCTCGTCGGTCAGGCCGGGGTTGTCCATGTTCATCTCTTTTGAAAACAGGGTCATGAAATAGTCGGCCAGCAGGTTTACGTCATCGCTCCGGTCCCGGAGGGGGGGCAGATTGACGGTGACCACTTTGAGCCGATAGTAGAGGTCTTCCCGGAACACTTCATTCTCAATCGCCTTTTCAAGGTTCCGGTTGGTGGCCGCCAGGATGCGCACATCCACGTCAATGGAGGCATTGCCGCCCAGCCGTTCAAGGCTGCGTTCCTGGAGCAGACGCAGAATCTTGGCCTGAATGGACAGGGGCATGTCGCCGATCTCGTCCAGGAACACGGTACCGCCGTTGGCCTGCTCAATCTTGCCGATGCGTCGGCTGGCCGCCCCCGTAAAAGCGCCTCTCTCATACCCGAACAGTTCGCTTTCCAGCAGCGTTTCCGGCAGGGCCACGCAGTTGATCACCAGAAAGGGCTTGCCGGCCCGCTTGCTGTGCTGGTAGATGGCCCTGGCCACCAGCTCCTTGCCGGTGCCCGACTCTCCACGGATCAGCACGGTGGCGTCGGTCTGGGCCACCCGGCCGATGGCCTTGTAAACCTCCTGCATGGGCGGGCTGCTGCCGATGATTGCGCCGGGCCGGGCGCTGCCCGGGATTACGTTCATTTCCACCCGGGCCCGCATCAGGTGGCCCGCTTCCAGTGCCTGGGTGATGATGTCCAGCACGCCGACGATGTCAAAGGGCTTGAGGATGTAGTCAAACGCCCCCAGCTTGGTGGCCTCGATGGCGGTTTCGGTGGTGCCGTAGGCGGTCATGACGATCACCGGCAGGGTGGCGTCGATTTCCCGTATGCGGGCAAACGCCTCCAGCCCGCTCATGCCCGACATCTGGACATCCAGCACCACCAGGTCAAAGGACTTTTCGCGCACCGCCTCCAGGCCCGCTTCTCCGGAGGGCGCCATGTCCACATTGTACCCCTCCTCTTTTAAGAGTTTGGCGAAGCTCTGCCGAAGCTGGTCGTCGTCATCTACAATCAATATGGAACTCATGCGTGTGCCTCTTGCTGATAAACGGGAAGGGTGATGGTGAAGGTGGTGCCCTGGCCCACCGCGGAAGTAAATTCCAGGCTACCTCCGTGTTCCTCAATGGTCCGGGCCGCCACGAACAGGCCCAGCCCGGTACCGTCCGCCTTGGATGTCTCAAAGGGCTTGAGAATCCGGCCCTGCATCTCCTCGGGAATGCCGGGGCCGTTGTCAATCACGTTGATCACAACGGCTTTGCCCATCTTCCCGGTGACAATAACGGTTTCGGCAATCTTGATTTGGCCTCCCTCTTCCATGGCTTCGCAGGCATTGACGATCAGGTTGACAAACACCTCCTTGATCAGGCCGGGATCGGCCTCTACGGAGATGCCTCCCGGCTGTTTTTCACGAACCACCGTGATGCCATAAAGATCCAGCTTGTAGGAGAGCAGATCCACGGTGGTATCGATGACCTGGGAGATATCCACCAGTTGCTTTTTTAATTTGTGGGGCCGGGAGAATTCCAGAAAGTTGCGGACGATGTTGTCCAGCCGGCGCATTTCGTCCGCCACCACCTCCAGATCCTCCTTCTGGGAGGAAGAGAGGGAAAGGTTGCGCTGCAGGGAAAAAAGCCGCATGTTGATGGATGTCATGGGATTACGGATGCTGTGAGCCACCACCGAAGCCAGACGGCCCACCAGGGCCATCTTCTCTGAAGAAAGCAGCATTTCCCGGCTCTGCTTGAGTTCGTTTTTTGCCCGTTTCACATCGTCCATGAGGCCGTAGACACTGTCGGTCAGGGTTCGTACTTCATTGGCGCCGGTGCCCGGCCCTGTCTGTTCCGATGCCGTGCGGGAGAGCAGGCGAATGGGCAACAGGACCTGGCGCGTCAGGTTGAAGACAAACAGGGCACCCAGAAAAAGTTCCAGAATGACCAGCATGACGGTGACGGCAAAAACCGCGTCAAGGGTTTCCTCGCTCTTTTTACGGATGTCCCGAATGTAGAGGTCGTTTAAGTGCCGGTAGTCGGCGCACAGTTTGTTTAAGGTGAAAAACTGCTCCCGTACGTCCCAGTGAAGGGCCTCTCCCTTTTTCCGGTCGCCGGCCTGGTAAAGCGCAATTACTTTGTTCTTGCCCTCGATATAACGGGCGTGATGCATCTGGATGGCCTCCAGCAGTTGTCGGCGGGCCGGATCCTGCTCTCGCTCAAAGGCAGTGGCCATCCAGTCGGCAAACTCTTTTCTGTGGGTCTCCAGTTGAATGAGCCACTTGGGATCACCATCGAGAAAGTAGTAGGTAACGTTGCCCTTCTGGTTGGCCAGGGCCGTCTCCATCTGCCGCGCCGCCTGTAACAGGTCCATGCTTTCGCCGGTTACGTTAAAGAGCAGGGTGTTAAACCGGTCGGCGTACCACATTGTGGTGGCTCCCATGGCCACCACAATGATCATGAGCAGCACCAGGTTGATCATGATGCGGGTAAAAAGGCTCAGTCGTCTGAATGGATTTTTTGTCATGGCAAAATCGGCCGATGCCTGAGAAAATAGATCAGATTAGTGTTATGTGTATTATCCCTGTGGATGCCGGATAACGGGTTTGGGCCGCAGGTACCGGGACACCCGCCGGAAAAGGGCCGTGACCCAGGGGCTGGTATAGATTTTTTTAATCCGAATGACGATCACCGTGATGTTGTCTTCACCGCCCCGCTCATTGGCCAGGTCCACCAGGGCCTGGCAGGCGGCATCCGGCGCCTTGCCGTCGGTGATCTCCTGGATCTCCGTTGCATTGACCTTGTCGGTCAGACCGTCGGAGCTGATGACCAGAATATCGCCCACCTGTATCTGGGCTTCGGTCACGTCCACCGACACGCCGGGCTTGGTGCCCACGGCCCGGGTCAGCATGTGTTTGAATTCCGGGCCCAGTTTGGCGCCGTTTTCCTGCTTGCCACCCAGTTCCGACTCCACGGTATGCAGGGCGGAGATGCGTTCCGCAAAGCCGTTCCGGATCAGAAAGACCGGGCTGTCTCCCACGTTGGCCGTGATCGCGGCATTGTCGCAAAACATCACCGCCGATACGGTGGTGCCCATGCCCGCGTAGGTGGGCCGTGTGTGGGAGAGATCGTAAACGCTTTTGTTGGACAGATGAATGGCGGCCATCAGCTGGTTTGCCTTTCGGGAGAGGGCGCTGTTCGTGTCAGGCAGTTCTTCCGGGGTTTTTGCGTGCTGGACCTGGAGAAGATAGTTGTGAAGGGTCTGAACGGCGATTCGGCTGGCCACCTCGCCCGCGGCATGGCCGCCCATGCCGTCGGCCACCACATAGAGACCGATGTTCTCGTCAATACAGAAGCTGTCTTCGTTGGCCTGCCGTCTTCGGCCGGTGTCGGTGAGGCCGGCGGAATCCGCGATGATCATGATACCTTCCCGTTGCGTTTATGCCTGCGTTTTTTTCGCCCGGGCCGCGTCCATTTTTTCTCCCAGGGTGCGCAGATGGGCCGCCATCTGCCCGGCGGTCTGATACCGTTTGGCCGGGTCCTTTTCCAGTGCCTTGTTGAGAATGGCCGTCAGGGGCTTGGGAATCCTGGGATTGATGGTTCTGGGGTCCGGATGGGGCGAATTGAGTATTTTGTGCATCAGGGCCGCCGGGCTGCTTCCCTTGAACGGCACCGTTCCCGTGAGCAGCTGAAAGGCCATCACGCCCAGGGAGAAGATGTCGCTGCGGCCGTCCACCTTTTTTCCGGAGATCTGTTCCGGTGACATGTAGTAGGGGGTACCCTTGACAATGCCGGTCTTGGTTTGGGACGAGGCGGTGATGCGGGCGATGCCGAAGTCGGTGATCTTTACCTTGCCGCTTTTCAGCAGCATCACGTTGGCCGGCTTGATGTCCCGGTGCACGATGCCCTGCCTGTGGGCATAATCCAGTCCTTCGGCGATGTCCGCGATATAATCGATCAGTCGGCGCATGGGGAGCAGGTGGTCTTTTTTGGAAAATTTTTCCAGGCTGTCGCCTTCCAGGTACTCCATGGCGATGTAGGCCAGATCCTGTTCATCGCCGGCGTCGTAGATGGTCACGATATTGGGGTGGGAGAGGGTGCCCGCGCTTTCGGCTTCGCGAAAGAACTTCTTTTTCATCTCCGCGGCCTCTTCCTCGTCAAACTCGTCGGAGAACCGGACCGTCTTTATGGCCGTGGTACGATTGATGCGGGGATCCTGGCCCAGGTAGACCACGCCCATGGCGCCCTTGCCCAGCTGTTTGAGGATCTCGTACCGTCCCAGGGTGGGCCGTATGGACGGATCGGTGCTCACCATCCCATCACCGCCGCCCCCGCCCAGGAACCCGGCGCCGAACACCATGGTTTCACTGGCCACCAGCAGTTTTTTCTTGCGCTCCACAATATCCTTGAATTTGTTGTCGTACTCTTCAATGTACCCATAGACCGCCGCCGCCTTGTTGAGCTGTCGCTTGCGTTCATAGTCCAGGGCCAGGTTGTAGAGCAGGTCCTTCATCTGGTCGTCCACCGGCACTTTGCGAAATTTGTCAAAGGCCATGTCCAGCATGCCCTGGGACTGGAAGGAGATGCCCAGCATGCGGTTGGTCTCCGCCGACTCACCCTCCACCTTTTCTTTGCCCGCCTCGGTGAGAAAGTAGCGGATCGACACGATGCCGGTGTAGCCGATGACCAGCAGCAGCACCGGGTAGATCACGTCCAGCCAGATACCCCTGGAAAGAAAGGCCCAGGCAAATCCACCCAGCAGCAGGGCCAGCAGAACGAAAAAAAGTCCGCCGGAGATGGCCGCCTTCAGCCGGGGCAGCACCAGGGTGATCAGCAGGCCCAGAAAGAGCACCGCGGCCAGCTCTATCAGGCGGGCGCCGGGAAACTGCCTTACAAACTGCTGGTTGAGCACCGACCACAGCACATGGGCGGTAAAGTCGCCAAAGGTAGTGGACGGGGCCACCGGTGTGCTCAGGGGCGTGGCCAGGCCCTTGGCTGACAGGGAGACCAGCACGATCTTGTTGGTAAAGACCCGCAGCGGGATTTTGTCGTTGATCACGTCAAAAAAGGAGTAGTGGCGAAAGGCGTCCGGCGCCGTGTGAAAACCGATGAGCAGTTCCGAATAGGGGGTAACCGGGATCTCGATGTTTTTGAATGAGACCGACATGCCGATGTCCGCGCCGATGTTGTTCGGGGAGACGCCGGCGTACCGGGCTGCCAGCACAAGGGCATAGGAGGGAACAAAGAGGCCCCTGTATTCGTAGAGCATCCGTTCCCTTCGGTAGGTGCCGTCATGGTCCGGGGCCACGTTGATGTGACCCATGCCGGCCGCGGCCCGGCGGAATACCGGAATGGGCAGAACGGCCTCTGTGGCCTGTGGCGCTTCCGATCCCGGCGGAATGCGGACATTGCCGATGGCCTGGGCTTTCAGTGTTTCTTCCGCCTCCTCCGGCTGCCCGCTGTCCGGCACCAGGGTGTCTTTAAAAAAGATGGGCAGTATCACCCGGCCGGAACGGGTCAGGGAGGCGGCCAGAATCGAGTCCCGGTCCAGCCGTTTTCTGGCCAGGTCCAGTTCCTCCAGAAACCCGGACTGTAAATGGTCGAGGGCCTCCTGAAGGGGCGGCCCGGCGTTTCTGGCCGGCCGGGGTGCCGTCCTTGCCGCCGCCTGCAGGGGCGGCAGAAAATTCTCGCGGAACCGGGTCTCCAGGAAATCGATTTCCATCAACCCTGCATTTTCTTCAGGCTCGCTGTAGATAATGTTAAGCCCGATCACCGACGGGTCGCCCTCGTTGATCTTGTCGATCCCCTGAGCGACCAGGGACCGTGGCCAGGGCCACCGGCCCAGCTTTTCAATGGATTCATCGTCGATGTCGACGATCACGATGGTGTCGGAGGGATCGGGCCGGCCTTTGACCTTCATCACGGTGTCGTAAAGCTTGAGCCCCAAGGTATCAAAGAATTCCACCCGGACAAGGGTGATGAAGAGAAAGGAGAGGGTCAGCAGCAGGCCGAATATAAGCGTCGGATGTTTTTTTATAAAATTCATTCAGACCCGCTTCGCATCCATGGTTAAAGTTGCCGAAGTATAAGCAAATTGCCCGGACAGTGTCAATGAAAAACACGGAATGCCGGCCGCCGCCGGTGAATCCCGGGAATTGCCAGGCACTCATGCAGCTAGAGCCACCCGTCAACATGGTGGTCGCAAATATTATTTGATCCACAAACATGGTCTTGTTATATATAAAAATCATACAGGCGGGTTCTTTATTTTTATCTTTGGCGTCGAGGTGGGTTATGGATGATCAAGTCGTTTTATTTATTGATGGTCTTAAATCCGACAAACAGGTTGCTTCACTGGATGAGGCCGCCATCAAACAGACGGTTGTGATGCGTCTGTTGTTTCTGCTCGGATGGGATATTTTCAATGTCGATGAAGTAAACTCGAATTATAAGGCCACGAATCAGCCGATTGACTACGCGTTGAGGTCTCAAAACAGCGACAAAATTTTTATCAGCGTACAGAAAACGGGCAAGGTATTAAACAAAAGTCAACAGCTTCTGCTTGAGTATGCTTCCAAAGAAGGCGTCGAGTTTACTGTTATTACCAGCGGCTTGGTGTGGTGGTTTCATTTAACGGCAGGTAAAAAGAACCCGGATCAAAAAAGATTTTGTTCACTGGATTTTTCAAACCAGAATACTGCTGATATCGCTGACCGATTGAATACTTTTCTGGCGAAAATTCCTGTTACTGACGGCAAGGCCTTGGAAATTGCTGAAGACATTCTGGGAAAAAGGCATCAAAGACTTATTGAAGAAACAATACCCGAAGCATGGGCAAAAATACTTTCGGAGCCACCGAATGAATTGGTGAATTTGTTGATTAAAGCGACCGAAAAAATTTGCGGTTACACTGTCGAAAAATCTGCGGCAATTAAATTCTTAGCAGAAGATTCAAATCGATTGCAGTCTTCAAACAGCAGAACAGCTCAAAGACCACCAGGGCCGTCGTCCACAAAAACGCCAGAACCAGAGAAAGCATCGTCCCCCCCCAAAAAACAGGAGCCCCCCAGAGCCCCGGAGCCAGTTGATGCTGAACCATCCTTAACGTCATTTACGTTTAAAAAGAAAGTTTACCCTGTGAAATCATCGGCAGATATGATCGTGAAACTCTGTGGGGTTTTACAATCCCAATATAAAGAGGATATTGGACGTCTCTTGTGGCACTCGGTCGGGAATAGATATTATTTCACCAAAAACATGAAAGATCTTAATTTTCCTGAAGAAATTGGGGGCACAGGAATTTTCTTTCCGACCAATATGACGCCCAATGAAGCTGTTAAGGTGGCTTATTCGATTGTATCTTTTTTTGAATATCCCGAAGGCGATTTCTCGGTGTCTGCGGAAAACAAATAGAATGCCGGATGAGTCGTTTTATCAGTCAATGGGTCTCTAAAAATTTTTTCACACCCCCCAGGGCAGTTCAGAATTCACGTCGTCAAGGTTTTATGCCCGCCGCCGGGAATCGGAACAATGGTTTTATCTTCATGAAAGGCCTTGAATCGCTTCTGGCCAAGGCCGCAGGGAACCACTTCTCGCTGGTTCCGTGAATGACCGGCAGCCGGCAATAGCGGCTCCGATTGCGATTTTCCGGGAATATAACATATTCCGCTTTACGGGATCGGGGTATGGCGGTGGTGATGGAGGATGAAAAATGAAAAGTCAGGGTTTGCGGGCCGAGGGAGGGGCATGGGCCGGGGGGCTCTTTACCCTGATATTTGGGCTGCTGTTTTTTACCGCGCCGGTGTATGCCGGCGACATTCGGCCGGTCTGTCTGGCTATGGATATCTTCACCCCGCTGGAGCGGACCTTTTTTGAAGATCTGGTCGACGACGGATTGAGCGGTTATGACGATTACGACGCTTTTCTGATCGCTTCGGGTATCGTGGAACCCCGGGTCTTTTCCCGGTACCGGCCCCGAATGCGGGCCATTCGCAGCCGCGCCATGGCCTCGGTGAACCGGAACGCGCTCCCCTATGACCGGGGGAAAGCCCTGCTGTTCTGGCTTCATGACAATGTGCTGCGGACCTATTCGGAGACCTCCAACCTGGCCGGCGACCTGCTGGACAGGGGAGAATTCAATTGCCTTTCGTCCACCATCTTATACTGTCTGCTGGCAAAGGACCTGGGGCTCTCCGTGTCCGGCGTTCTGGCGCCAGGCCACACCTTCTGCCTTCTGGCCGACGGGGACCGGCAAATCGTGGTGGAAACCACCAACCGCTACGGGTTTGAGCCGGGCCGGGTGGAAGAAGAAGCCATTGAGGGTGGGGTCCGCCAGGTGACGGTGCCGGAGACGATCTACGAGACGACAACGACCGTGCCGTTTTACGGCCTGCTGGCCCTGCTTTATGTCAACACCCTGGACATGTCCACCCTGGCGGTGGGCCGAGGGGAGACCGGCTGCCTGCCCCGGTTTGCCAAGGTCTGCTTGTTTGACCCGGAAAACGGGCTTTTTGCCTCCAACCTGGCCGCCTGCCTGAACAACCTGGCGGTGTCGGCCCTGGAGCAGGGCCGGCTGGAACCGGCCCATATTTTTATTCAGCGGGGCAAGGCCCTGGGCAGAACATCCTTTGACGATCTTGAGGTGCAGTACTACAACCAGGTGGCTCAGCAGCAGGCGAATACCGGGGATTTCAATGGCGCCGTTCAGACCCTGTGGGCCGCCTTGCAGCTTTATCCCCAAAATCCAGTACTGGACAACAACATCGCCTACTATTACGGATTGTGGGCCGATACCTTTCGTGCCCGGTCCGACACCGGCGGCGTTGTCCGGGTGTTTCTGGCGGCCCGGCACATGCTGCCCGACAGCGTCGCCGTTCTGGAAAGCCTGAAGGTCGCCTTTTACAACCACGCGGTGGACGCCTACAACCGGCAGGACTTTGACGCTGCCCGGGCCGTCTGCCAGGAGGCCCTGGGGTTTTTCCCGGGAGAAGGGGCGTTCCTGGAGATTCTGGATGCCATTCCGCAAGATACGCCGGCCTGGCCGTGGGGTCCGTCGTCCGACCCCCGGAGCCGGTAACGGATCCTCCCGGATATGTGTGCGACTGATGAAAAAAGGAATCCTCTGTGTCCTCTGTGTTTCGAGTGAAGAACGCACTCCATGGAGTGAGCCTAAAGAAGGTTGCGCTTTATTCGCGCTTCTTTTCTCCAAGGGACTCTATAAACATTTTAGCGTCTTTCAGGCTCGCGCCGCTCGCTTCTCGAAACGCCTTAATGGCTTCGATCTTCTTGCCGCTCGCCAGTAACTCAAGAACTTTTGAAGACGGCCGCCATGATGGCGGTTCGCCGGACTCAATCCCCAGGCTTCGCAACAGGTAGTGCATCTGGCTCTCAAGTTTCTCTATACGTTCTTTCAGACTCTCGATATCCGTATCTTTCCTGCTGCCGAACATATTTCGCTCTCTTTTATATTTTGTTGCATCGCGCAGCCCACCTTCTGTCTTAACCGGCCGCGGGGCGTGCATCGTTTCCGAGGTCCGCATTGGATGCGTTTTTGGACGACGGTTTTTATGGTTGCCCGGCGTACTCCTCCCAATGACGGTTTAACATATTCAGATAAAAGTCGATTGTCAACCGTTTCGGTGGGATAGCTTTGGGGAAGGCTTGCGCGCGCGGGGTTTTGTTATCGTAATAGAAACAAAAAGGGCCTGAAGAAATTCTTCAGGCCCTTTCAGATGTTTGGCGGGAGTGACGAGGCTCGAACTCGCGACCTCCGGCGTGACAGGCCGGCGCTCTAACCAAACTGAGCTACACCCCCGGAACTGACAGGTTAAACGCCCATGGTGGGCGGAACAGGGCTTGAACCTGTGACCCTCGGCTTGTAAGGCCGATGCTCTCCCAACTGAGCTACCCGCCCTGTCCGTGTTGCGTAAAAGGTCTTTTAGCAACCCCCTGTGGCAAAGTCAAGACAAAAACGTTTCTCTTTTGTCAGCCGGTGCTCTTTTCCGCCCCGCTCTCCGGCCGGGCCGCCGCAAGGGGCGGTGCCGGGTCGCCGGCGGCTGAATCCGTGGGTTTCAGGGCGAGATCCAGGATTTCGTCCATGTGCTCGGACAGGATGATTTCCAGCTTCCTGGCGATGGTGGGCGGAATCTCATTCAAGTCCTTTTCACACTCCTTGGGAATGATGATCCGGTGAATGCCGCCCCGGTGGGCCGCCAGGATCTTGTCCCGAATGCCGCCCACGGGCAGAACCCGGCCCCGCAGGGTGATCTCGCCGGTCATGGCCAGGTTCCGGTAGACCGGTTTTTTGGTCAGGGCCGACACCAGGGAGGTGCACATGGTCACTCCTGCGGACGGCCCGTCCTTGGGAATGGCGCCTTCGGGCACATGAATGTGAATGTCGAATTTTTTGTGAAAGTCCGAATCGATCTTGAACTGGTCGGACCGGGACCGGACGTAGCTTACGGCGGCCTGGGCCGACTCCTTCATCACGTCGCCCAGCTTGCCGGTGATGGTCAGCTCTCCCTTGCCCGGCATGATGGCCGTCTCCACGCTCAGCAGTTCGCCGCCCACCTGGGTCCAGGCCAGGCCGGTGACCAGGCCCACGCGGTCGTCGTTTTCCATCTGGCCGTGATGATAGGAGGGCGGGCCCAGGTACCTGGCCACTGTTCCGGCGGTGATGCGGAAGCTGTGGTGGCCGTTGCCCTTTGCCACCTCCCGGGCGATTTTCCGGCAGATGGTGGATATCTCCCGCTCCAGGTTCCGGACCCCGGCTTCCCGGGTATAGCGTTGAATGATGGTGTAGACCGCGTTCCTGGAAAAGGTGATCTCCCGGTCGGCCACGCCGTTGGCCTTGAGCTGTTTGGGAATTAAAAACTGCGTGGCGATATTGTATTTTTCATACTCGGTGTAACCGGGCAGCTTGATGATCTCCATGCGGTCCTGCAGGGGCAGTGGAATGCTGTGCAGGCTGTTGGCCGTCGTGATGAACAGAATGTCGGACAGGTCGTAGTCCATGTCCAGGTAGTGGTCGCTGAAGGCGAAGTTCTGCTCCGGGTCCAGCACCTCCAGCAGGGCCGCCGACGGGTCACCCCGGAAATCCATGCTCATCTTGTCCACTTCGTCCAGGCAGAAAACCGGGTTGTTGACGCTGGTCTTGCGCAGGGCCTGAATGATCTTGCCGGGCATGGAGCCGATATAGGTGCGCCGGTGCCCCCGGATCTCGGCTTCGTCCCGCACGCCGCCCAGGGAGATGCGCACGAAGTTTCTGCCCGTGGCCCGGGCCACGGACCGGGCCAGGGAGGTCTTGCCCACACCCGGCGGGCCGACCAGGCAGAGAATGGGACCCTTGACCTTTTTAACCAGGGACTGGACCGCCAGGTATTCGAGAATACGCTCCTTTGGTTTTTCCAGGCCGTAGTGGTCCTCGTTTAAAATCGTCTCCGCCGCTTCGATGTCGTTGTTCACCCTGCTTTTGTTAAGCCATGGCAGGCTGATAATCCAGTCGATGTAGTTGCGGATCACGGTATGCTCGGCGGACATGGGCGGCGTGTTTTTCAGTTTTTTCAGCTCGTGCCGGGCCTTGCGGGCGCCCTCTTTGGACATCTTTTTACGCTTGATGCGCCGCTCCAGATCGGCCAGCTCTTCGCCGGCCTCGTCCTTATCCCCGCCCATCTCCTTCTTGATGGCCCGCATCTGCTCGTTGAGATAGTAGTTCTTCTGATGCTGCTCCATCTGTTTTTTGACGCGTTGCTTGATTTTCTGCTCGATACCGGCGATTTCAATCTCCGACCGGATGAATCCGGACAGCTCGGTCATGCGGTGTTTCAGGTCCGCCTCTTCCAGCAGGCGCTGCTTGTTCTTGATGTTGAAAGGCACATGGGCCGCGATGGAGTCGGCCAGCTGGGAGGCATTGGTGATGGTTGCGATGTTGGCCTGGATCTCCGGGGGCACGGCGTCCTTGTTGTGCCTGACAAAGGCGTCAAAGCTTTCCCGCACCGTCCGGATAAAGGCGGTCTCTTCAGCCAGGGGAAGGCCGGTTTCAATGACCGGGCGGACCTCCACCTTGAAAAAATCTTCACTGGGCAGAAAGTTGATGATGCGGCCCCGGACGGAGCCTTCCACCAGGGCCTTGACCGTTCCGTCGGAAAGCCGCAGCATCTGAAGGACTGTGCCGATGGTGCCGATGGTCTTGATATCGTTTTTACCGGGGTCGTCGATGTCGGGCCGGGTCTGAACGGCCAGGAAAATCTGCTTGTCCTGGTCCATGGCCGTTGCCAGGGCCGCAATGGACCGTTCCCGGCCGATGAACAGGGGCACTACCATGTAGGGAAAAACAACGATGTCCCGCAAGGGCAGCAGGGGAAGGCCCAGGGTGGATATTTCTTCCTCCTCCGGCCTGAACAGCTTGGGTATATGAATCATGGCGACACAGCCTGCCTGGTATGGGTGTGAGTCCGCGGAAGCTTAAGCATGCCCGAAAGCGGGTTATGCCTGCTTTTTCTGCTTTTTGGCCTGCTCGAAAATGAGTATGGGCTCTTCCTTCTTTTTAATCACCTCTTCGCCGATCACGCACTCCTTGACTCCCTCCCGGGAGGGGATTTCGTACATCAGGTCCAGCATGCAGCTTTCAAGGATGGAGCGCAGGCCCCGGGCGCCGGATTTGCGTTTCATGGCCAGGGAGGCCACCGTGGCCAGAGCGCTGTCCGTGAATCTCAGGTTGACCCCTTCGATTTCGAAGAGCTTCTGAAACTGCTTGATCAGGGCATTTTTCGGCTCGGTCAGAATCTTGACCAGGGACTCCTCGCTCAACTCATCCAGGGTCACGATAATGGGCAGCCGGCCCAGAAATTCGGGAATCAGGCCGAACCGGATCAGGTCCTGGGGCTCCACCAGCTGCAGTGACTGGTTGTAGTTTTTGTCTTTTTCACCGGTGACCTTGCTGCCGAACCCGATGGTTTTCTCGCCCACCCGGCGCTCGATGAGCTTGTCCAGGCCCGTAAAGGTGCCGCCGCAGATGAACAGAATATTGGTGGTGTCCACCTTGACAAAGTCCTGCTGCGGGTGTTTGCGGCCGCCCTTGGGCGGCACGCTGGCCAGGGTGCCTTCCATGATTTTCAGCAGGGCCTGCTGCACGCCCTCGCCGGAGACGTCCCGGGTAATGGAGGGGTTGTCGGAGCGCTGAGCGATCTTGTCGATTTCATCCACGTAGACAATGCCCCGCTGGGCCTTTTCCACGTCATAGTCGGCATTCTGCAGCAGGGAAAGAATGATGTTCTCCACATCCTCGCCCACGTATCCCGCCTCGGTGAGGGTGGTGGCGTCGGCAATGGTAAAGGGCACGTTCAGAAACCGGGCCAGGGTCTGGGCCAGCAGGGTCTTGCCGCATCCGGTGGGGCCGATCAGCAGGATGTTGCTTTTCTGAATCTCCACGTCACTGGTTTTTACCGATGTGTCCAGCCGCTTGTAGTGGTTGTAGACCGCCACGGCCAGGGCCTTCTTGGCCCGCTCCTGCTCAATGACGTAGTCGTCCAGCAGGGCTTTTATCTCCTTGGGCGCCAGCAGTTCACGGGTACCCTCTGTTTCCCGCTCATACTCCTCTTCGATGATCTCGCTGCACAGGTGAATGCACTCATCGCAGATATAGACGGCCGGACCGGCGATAAGCTTTTTGACCTCTTTCTGGGTCTTGCCGCAGAAAGAACAGATGAGCTTTTCATGGACCTCGTCGCGCTTGCTCATGATTATGCCTCCTGGGGTTTTTCCAGCTTGTCCAGATCACTTCTGTCGGTGATCACATGGTCCACGATGCCATAGGCTTTGGCTTCCTCGCCGGACATGAAAAAGTCGCGGTCCGTGTCGATCTGAATCTGCTCAAGGGGCTTGCCGGTGTGATGGGCCAGAATCTGGTTCAGGGTATCCTTCATCCTGAGTATTTCCTTGGCCTGAATCGCGATGTCCGACGCCTGTCCCTGTGCTCCGCCCATGGGCTGGTGAATCATGATCCGGGAGTTGGGCAGGGAAAACCGCTTGCCCTTTGCCCCGGCCGCCAGCAGAAAAGCGCCCATGCTGGCCGCATGACCGATGCACACGGTGGCAATGTCCGATTTGATATACTGCATTGTATCATAAATCGCCATGCCGGCGGAAACCTTTCCGCCGGGGGAGTTGATATAGAAGTTGATGTCCTTGTCCGGATCTTCAGACTCAAGGAACAGCAACTGGGCGATGAGCAGGTTGGCGGTCTCATCGTCGATGGCGCTGCCGATGAATACGATACGGTCCTTGAGCAGCCGGGAGTAGATATCAAAGGCGCGTTCGCCCCTGCTTGTCTGCTCGATGACCATGGGAATTAAAGGCACTGTATACCTCCTGGTTACAAATTCGATTTATTCCTGATCCCCGGCGGTGTCGGGGCTCGACAAGTCCGGGGTCACTTCTTCAACGGTGCTACTCTCTATAATAGTACGCATTGCCTTTTTTTCAAGCAGCGTGTACCGCAGCACATCAATCTGCTCGGGGTTGCCCTGGTAGTACTGCTTGACCATGTCGGCGGGCTGGCCCATGCTTTTTGCAATAGACTCAAAGCCTTCGGCCAGTTCATCATCGGAGATCGCCATCTTTTCCTGGTCGATGATTTTGTTGAGAATCAGGTGGCGCTTTGCCTGTTTGACGGCTGTGTCGCGGTATTTTTCAGAAAGGGCCTCCTTGGTCTGGCCCAGGGCCTCCAGAGAGAGGTTATAAGCCGAGTAGGTGCGCTCGATCTCGTCGAGAATACCGTCCAGTTCGTGCTGTACCATGGTTTCCGGAACCTCGAAGCTGGTCTTTTCAAGCAGGGCGGCAAACACCTGTTCGTGGAGCTCCTGCTCGCCACGGCGGTCGTAGCCGGCCTGGAGGTTCTTGCGAATCTCGCCCTTGAGCTGGTCCAGGGAGTCAAAGGGGCCGAACTGACCGGCCAGCTCGTCGTTGAGTTCCGGCAGGATCTCTTCCTTCAGGTTCTTGAGGCTGACGGTAAAGCCCACGGTGTTCCCGGCCAGTGTTTTGCTTCCATGGGTTTCCGGAAAGGCGACGTCGAACGTGCGGGTTTCGCCGACGGTCATGCCCACTACCTGCTGGTCAAATGTTTTATCAATGGCGCCGGAACCGATCATGAGGTGGAATTCCTGCTCATCGGGCATGTCCGCCACGGGCTGACCGTCAAGACGGGCCTGGTAGTCGATGATGGCCGCGTCGTTTTCCTGCGCGGGACGGGGCTCTGCGATTTCCTGGAGCTTGGCCAGGTTTTTGCGCAGCAGGGTGAGCTGGTGGTCCACCTCTTCTTCGGTACAGGCGTAGAGCGGTTTTTTAAGGGTCAGCCCCTTGAAATCGATGTCGTCGATCTCCGGTTTGATTTCGATGGTGGCCGAGTAAGTGAAAGGGCCTTCTTCGGAAAGGACAGACGGGTTGATCTGGGGGTCGCCGATGATGTTGAGCGCCTTTTCGCGAATCGCGTTCGGCAGGGAGCTCTGGATCAACTGAATGCTCACATCGGCATGTACCTGGTCCTTGTAAAGCCTTTTGAGCATTGACATTGGGGCTTTGCCCGGTCGAAATCCTTTTATCTTGGCGGTTTTTCGAATCTGGTCAAATCCGGCGTTCAGTTCCCGGGTGACAACCTCCACGGGAATTTCAACATGGAGCACTTTCTTGATGGTGCTCTGGTCTTCTACGGTAACATGCATCTTGACTGTCCTTTTCCATTTCTAAAATTTTAAAGAAAAATACCTTGACGCACGACGGCTCACCGTCATGCGGGGATGAATCATTGACTGTCTTTCTTATATGGTGCGAGAGGGGAGACTTGAACTCCCACTCTGTTTCCAGAGCTGGATCCTAAGTCCAGTGCGTCTACCAATTCCGCCACTCTCGCCTGGTGATTACGATGGGCGACCGGTGATGTAACCCGTTTTTTTGATGTGTTTTCCACGCCTTTCTGGTACCATTCGCTATATATTGAAGTATGTAAAGTCTGAACACTCTAAAGTCAACCGGTATTTATGTCAAGGGAAAAAAGGCCGGTAAAGATGCAGGAAACAGCCATAATTATTAGGTTTCGTGTCAAATGGCGTCTGGCGGCGCTGCTGGTGGCCGGGGTTGTGGCCATTGCCGGAACGGCTCTTTGCCCGCCTGCCCGGGCCGATGCGCCTTCCGGTAAAATGATTATGCTGGATCCGGGCCATGGCGGCGACGATACCGGCACTCAAGGCAGCGGCGGCCTGCTGGAAAAAGAGGTCACCCTGGCCCTGGCTCGCCGGGTGGCGGCCTGTCTTGAGCCGCGCTACAGCGTGGTTCTGACGCGGTCCGGCGACTACCGGCTGGACGGGGTTGATCGTGCGGCCCTGGCCAATAACCGGCAGGCCGACCTGTATATAAGCCTTCATGCGGGTGGCGGCTTTTTCTCCACATCGGGGGGCATTACCGTGTTTTACAGGGGGCTGCCGCCCGCCAACCCTTTGACCATCGCTGATACTCCTGAGAACAGTGCCGATAACTACAGTTTGTGGGACAGGGTTGATGAAAAACAGTTTTATGCCGCCAGGAGTCTGGCATCCCTGCTGCGGGAGGCTCTTGAGCCCCTGGCCGTGGGAGGCGATGCCGTTGTCCGGCAGGCCCCCCTGGCACCGCTGACAGGCATGAACATGCCTGCCGTGCTGGTGGAGGCCGGAGCCATCACCCATCCGGCGGTGGAGGACCGGTTCCGGGACCCGGCCTATCTTTCGGCCCTGGCCGACGCGGTCTGCGCTGCCGTGGACCGGTTCTTCGGTCCCTGACGTCGCAGGCGCCTTGCATAACCGGCCGTGGTGTGTTAAACAACCCTTTGTCTTTTTTCGCCGGGCCTGAATGGGGGACGGGCCGGGCACTGAAAACCCTGTCGGGGCGTGGCGCAGCCTGGTAGCGCACCTGCTTTGGGAGCAGGGGGCCGCAGGTTCAAATCCTGCCGCCCCGACCAAATTATTTGCATTAAATTAATTCGTTAAGATAAAAAATGGGGATTAAAACAGCGGTGTAAAAGTGGTGCAAGCCCTATCTCTTCTTGAAGTCAAGCAGTTCCTCTTTTCTCTTTACTAACCGGGCCATTTCAAAAACCGTCTTGTTCTGAAACTGGCAATATCTGCCAAACGTTCTGTTTGTGATATGAGAGCTTGCCCTTCTTGCTTTTTCTGAACCGTAGCGCCGGGATTTTCTGTTGTTGTGGTGTGCATGGTGCCACCATATAAATCAATCCCGAACGTTGCAAACGCCTGATGTGTAAAGCGTCGAGGCGACCAGGGGCGAAGCCGGAGGTGGGGTTATCTTTTCCAGCCATAAGGAATTCCCAGTTTTTTCATTCTGCTGCGGAGTGTATTGGGTTTTATTTTCAGCAGTTCGGCGGCGCCACCCGGCCCTTCAACTTTACCATGGGAAAGGGCCAGCGCCTTTTTTATGTGCCTGATATTGACTTCATCCAAATCCGGGAAGTTCTCTTCCGCTGTACCATTTCCCGGGAGGTTTATTCCAGCAGGCTGTTGGATGACATTCTGAAACGTCAAGGCCCTTCCCCGGCTCAGGAGCAACTCCCTTTCAATTACATTTTCCAGTTCCCTGACATTCCCCGGCCAATTGTAATCGGTCAATCGCTTCATGGCTCCCGGCGACAGGGATGGTTTCTCGTGCACATTCAACTCCCGGGATTTTTTTTCAATGAAATGATCCACAAGAGCCGGTATATCCGATCGCCTCGAGCGCAGGGGGGGTATCCGGATGGGAAACACATTCAGGCGAAACCACAGATCTTCCCGGAACCGACCTTCGGCCACCATTTCCTCAAGGTTGCGGTGGGTGGCGGTGATGATGCGGATATCAACCGGTATCGTATCTGTCCCGCCAACCCGCTCAATACTTTTATTTTGAAGCACCCGGAGCAGGCGAACCTGGACCTGTGGCGGCAGTTCCCCGATTTCGTCCAGGAAAATGGTACCGCCGTTAGCCCTTTCAAACCGGCCTTTTTTCCGGCTCGCCGCGCCGGTAAAAGCTCCCTTCTCATGCCCGAACAGTTCACTGTCTACCAGTGTGTCCGGGATGCCCCCGCAATTGACCTTGATCAGGGGGCCGTCTTTTCGGGAAGAATTCCGGTGGATGAAATTTGCCAGGATTTCCTTTCCAACGCCGGTTTCGCCCAGTAGCAGAACGGGGCTGTCCTGACCAGACACGAGGCGGGCGTTTTCAAGAACCCCTTTCAGGCCCAAGCCGGAACCGATAATTGTCTGGCTTCTTGTGTCCCGTAATTCTTCCTGCAGATCTTTTTTTTCAGATTCAATAATGTTCTTAAGGCGAATCACTTCACGGTGTTTGATGTTGTTTGAAAGCGCAAGGACGAATGGATCGTGGAGCATTTCGAAAAGCTTCATGTGCTCTTCTTTATAACGGTTCCTCCCTTCCAGCCCCAGCACCGCAATACCAATCCGGGTTTGTTTGTGGATGAGGGGCATGTAAATAAAAGAAAAGTTATTGCCGAAAAATTGAGAAAGACTTTTGGACAAGGGGTGGTGTTCGGGCTGATTGATAATGTGTGTTCGCAGGAATTCCCCGCCCTCGAGGAATGTCGCTTCTTCCGTGATCATAGGGATAAGGGTTTCTGATTTTGGGAAAAAAAAGCCGTAGCTTTCGGCCAGTCCGCGTTCTGAAAGCAATTCCGGCTCCGTCTGTCTGACATGGAGCCCATCAGCGGGCAGAAACCGGCTGAGATATTGAAGGCAATGGGTTACGCCGGTTTGCAGGTCAAGGTGGCCGCATAATCGCCGGGTGACCTGGCGGAAAAATTCATTTTTATCCGCTACAGGCTCTTTTTGGGAGGGCTGCAGATTTTTCTTTTTGTGGTCCTTGATCAGGGCGTCCAGAACCATTTGAAGGGGTTCTTTCACCGGGTCAAGCAGTCGGGAATGTTCTTCGGTGAATTGATTCTTTCCTTGCGCAATGATCATCACGGATGCGTATACGCCTGTGGCGTCCTTAAAATTAACAATCGCGGATGAATACTTAAACGTGTTGGAGCGTTTCGATAACTCGATCCCGACGGGGTCCAGTTCAGGATCATTCACAATTTTTATTTCCGGATTGGCACCACTGCAGATAAAGCCCAACACCTCTTTGGGCGTATCGTACATGAAATTGGTAATTTCCCCGCCGGTATCCAGGGCCTGGGCGATAAACCGAACCAATTGAAAATCATAATGGAATTGGAGCCAGCCCATTTTCCATATCGGGGCGAATTTCGAAATATAATTATAAATATCAGACATCGCTGACTCAAGGTTGCCTTCATCAAAAATACGCTGCCTGACCTGCTCCAGTAATTTGTTAGGGTCGTTTTGCATGTCTTGTGAGTGCATTCCCATATCTCCCGCATATAAAAAAACTATGTTATTTCTCGGCCTAATCTACTCTATTTAATAGTTAAAAACAAGCTTGAACATTAACCTTCCGTTTTTAAAAGGTTTATTTTTTGGCATGGATAATGCCCATGTAAATATCATTATATTATGATGCTGACGGTGTACAGATGGTGCATCCGTAACAAAAATGTAGCGGCGGCCTTCAGGCTGCCACGATGATGTGGAAGGCGCAGCCTTCCGCTACATATTTTACGGAGCCATCAGGGATAAAAAAATCATAAAGGAGGACGCAATCATGCCGCTGGAATCTTCCGATTTTTTTCGGATTGTACGTATGGCCTACACAACGGGCCTTACGGGAAAGATCAGCTCCATTTCGGAGCAGGCGCTCGAAGCTGTGTTTCAGGAACTCGGGATGGGTCCTTATGAGATGTTCGATTACCTGGACCAGACCGCCCCGGATCCTCTGGAACAAATTCTGGGACGCTTACATCCATTTTTTATCCGGCTGGCGGTCAGGCCCACGCTGATGAAAATGGCAGTCCTGGCGCTGGATCGGCCATTTATAAGGGCCAGAGTGCTGGAGGTAGTCAAGAGTAAGCTCCGCAAGTTTTTTCAGGATGCCATGAAAAACGCTGCACGGCCCGGGGAGGTGACCTGATGAAAAATGGAACGACAATCAAGGCAGCTTTCAAGATCGCTGTAGGGCAGGATCGTTTTTATGAAAATCCGGACAAGCTTTCCCAATATGAGCATGGCGGCGTTTTTGTCGCCGGACAAACGCCCCTGTGTATGGTCGAACCGAAAAACAGCGACCAGGTGGCCGCGGTTGTGCGGGCGGCGATTGAAACGGGCGCCAATTTGGTTCCGTGCTCCAGCGGCCCGCCCAGGTCCCAAAGAGGTTGCTGCGTTCCGGCGGACATCCCCTCGGTGGTCGTGGATCTGGGGAAAATGGACCGCATTCCCCATATCAACCGCAGAAACAAGGTGGCTATCGTCGAGCCCGGGGTTGGTTTCGGGATGCTGCAGGCCGAGGCGAAAAAGCTGGGGATGAAGGCGCTTCTGCCGCTTCTGCCCCGCGCGTCCAAGTCTGTTGTGGCCTCCTATCTGGAGAGGGAACCCATTACCATACCCAAGTATCACTGGGACATGACCGATCCCATGCTGTGTGTGGAAGTAATTTTTGGTACCGGTGATGCGTTCCGCACGGGCGGCGCTGCAGGGCCCGGCTCCCTGGAGGAGCAATGGAAAGCCGGGTCCTCACAGAAAAACCCCATGGGGCCGGCCCAGACCGACCTTGTGCGTGTAGTCCAGGGGGCCCAGGGCACCATGGGCATCGTCACCTGGTCCAGCGTCAAGTTGGAGGTTTTGCCGACTATTCGCAAGGGGTGTTTCATCACATCCCCGCAAATCGGGCCCCTGATCGATCTGGCCTATGCCATGACTCAGCGTCGCCTGGGAGACGAGCTGTTTATCTTAAACGCCCAGGCGATGGCGGGCATTCTCGAAAAAGACACGGCAAAAATCGAGAAATTGGCGGAAAATCTTTCTCCCTGGACCCTGTTTTATTGCGTTGCCGGGTACGAGGTGTTTCCGGAGTTGAGGGTCCGCCAGCAGGAGCAGGACATCGCAGCCCTGGCCAATAACCTGGGCTTAAAAGCGGTCCCCGATCTTGACGGCGCAAAAGGCAATTATCTTGCCCGGATGCTTGATGAACCGTGCCCGGAGCCCTATTGGAAAGATCGACTCAAGGGGGCGCACGCGGAGATCTTTTTCCTCACCACCATGGATTGTGTGCCCGGTTTTCTGGGAACAATGCGCGAACTCGCGGACGCCCACGGTTATCCTGCAAAGGATATGGGCGTGTACGTTCAGCCGGTGCAACAGGGCCGGAACTGCCACCTGGAGTTCGTGCTTCCCTTTGATAAAAGCGACGCGGACGACAAAAAACGCGCTCAGGATCTTTTTGACAAAGCAAGCAAGGTCATGTCCGAAAAAGGCGCTTTTTTCAGCCGGCCTTACGGCCCGTGGGCCGAGCCGGCGTATTCCCGATGCCCGGACACCGTCGCCACCATAAAAACGGTCAAGGACATTCTCGATCCCCATCACGTTTTCAACCAGGGCAGGATCTGCCTGTAGGAGGAATATTATGGCATTGGAAGAATATCGCAGGGACATGGAGGGTTGCTCAAGGTGCTCGTCATGCAAATGGGTACCGTTGAGTCAGATAAAGAGTCACCGGTTTTCCCAGGCTTGTCCGTCCATATCCCGTTACAATTTCCATAGTTTTGCCGGCAGCGGCAAGCTCATGCTGGGGCTTTCGGTGCTGGACAAGAGAATAGAGGTAGATGAGTCCGTCGCGGACGTGGTTTACAAGTGTACCCTTTGCGGCGCCTGCGACGCCAACTGCAAAGTTTACCGTGACGACATAGACATTACCGAAGTGATCGAGGAGATCCGGGCGACCTGCGTGGAAAACGGCCAGTTTTTCGCCGAGCACCAGATGATGATCGATGACCTGAAAAGGGAGAACAATGTCTTCGGGGAACCCAAAAACGCCCGCGGCGACTGGGCTGAAGGGCTCGGTTTGAAGGACGCAAACGCGCAAAAGGTGGATGTGTTGTTTCATGCCGGGTGCCGGTTTTCTTATGACGATGATCTTCTGAACGTCATCCGGGGGGCGGCAACGCTTATCCGGGACGCGGGCGTTGATCTGGGGATCGCGGGAAAAGGGGAATCATGCTGTGGTGGCCGCGCCTTTGGCCTGGGCTTTCGGGGGGATGCCAGGAATTTTGCCGAGGACATGGCGGTTCGGGTGAAGTCTTCCGGCGCTAAAGTCATCCTCACTTCCTGTGCAGACTGCTATGGCGCCTTCAAGTATGCCTATCCGCGCATGGGCGTGGACATGGGTGTTGCGATCATGCACATCAGCGAGTATTTGGGCAAGCTCGCGGCAAACAGAAAATTACAGTTCAAAAGCAGGGTGGACAAAAAAGTCACGTATCACGATCCCTGCCATCTTGGCCGGCGAAGCGAGCCCTATGCGGGGCCCTGGGAGGGAAACAAGCTTCTGCGATATGCCTCGTGCAAACGGGACGGAAGAAAAGGGGGGTATGACGCCCCCCGTGAGCTTCTTAAATCTATCCCTGGCGTTCAACTAGTGGAGATGGAACGTATCAGGGAGTGGTCCTGGTGCTGCGGCGCCGGCGGCGGGGTGTGGGAATCCAACGAGGAACTGTCTGATTTCGCGGCCAGGGAGCGAATCGAGGAAGCCCTGACGACAGGTGCGGATGCTTTGGCCACAAGCTGCCCCTGGTGTGAAAGAAATTTACGCGACGCCGCCGAATCAATGGGCGCCGAGATTGAAATAGTGGACGTCACCGAGCTTGTTGCGCGCTCGGTAAAGGGGGAGGTGACATCATGACATTTCCGATTACGACAAAAACCATTCCGGTTGATGCGATTGCCCGGTTCAAGGAGGCACTTGGGGACGAGAACTTTTCCACGGACCCGGTCATTTGCGATGCTTACGCCATGCAGCCCTTTCACAAAACCGAACCGGGGTGCTGGATAAACCGTCCCCTCGCCGTGACATTGCCGTCAAGCACTGAAGAAGTCCAGGCGATTGTTAATATCTGTATCCAGCACGGACTTCGTTACAAGGCACACAGCAGCGGCTGGGGCGCCCACGGCGGGCCCGGGTATGAAAACGTGGTGCAGATAGACCTCAGGCGCATGAACAGGATATTGGAATGGGACGAAAAAAACCGCTACGTGGTGGTCGAACCATACGTCAACTGCGCCGAGATTCAGGCGGAAGCCATGAAGCGGGGCTTCAACATCCACATTCACGGCGCGGGCAGCGTTTGCTCGCCCCTGGCCAACGCCACCTCCCACTGCGGCATGGGGTGGTCAGGGATATCCACGTCAACCAGTTCACGCAACATTCTGGGCGTGGAGTGGGTCCTTCCTTCCGGCGAGGTTCTCAAACTGGGGACCTGTGGCTCAACCGGCCGCTGGTTTTCGGCCGATGGTCCCGGGCCGAGCATGAGGGGCCTCATGCGCGGGTGGGCCGGTGCTGACGGGGGACTCGGGGTGTTCACAAAAATGTCCATGAAGCTCTTCCACTGGGCCGGGCCCAAAGAAACACAGGTCAAAGGCCGTCTCCAGGACCTGGTTGTCGAGAAACCGGACAACTTCAGGATCACCTTGTGTGCTTTCCCCGACGCCAAGTCCTGTGCGGACGCGCTATTTAAAGTGGGTGAGGCGGAGATCGGATTTTTGCAGTGCAGAAATTCCGTTTCTCTGCTGCTGGCCGGCATGATGCCGCGGCTCTTGCGCAAGATCCATAGCATGCCGCACATGAAAAAGCTCCTGGACGCATGCAGGCACCAGTTCATGCTCACGATCGCTGCGACCTCTGATCTGGATTACCAGTACCAGAGCCAGTGCCTTGAAAAGATTGTGGACGACCATGGCGGGATCGTCCTGGACAATCCCGCCCCCTTTAATTCCATCATGTACTGGAGTTTTGTCAGGGTGAGTATGCCTCCCGTCGTATTCAGGATGGGCGGTAATTTTTTCTCGACCTTCGGGGGGGACGAGGCCCTGGACAACTGCATGGAACAGGCCAGGATCGGTGAGGAGATAAAACGGCAGTTCATCGCACGAAAAGCATGTTTTGATGACCTTGCTGATAACGCATGGTCCCTGATATACGAAAACGGGCTTTTTGGCCATAACGAGGAGTTGTGGGCCTTTGATCACCGCGATCCTGAAATGAGCAGACAGGTGGATGATTATGCAAAGGCATGTACAGACGCCACCCTGGAGCATAACCTGGGCGGCGGCGGGTTCGCCTTTTTCAAGGGGGGAGAGGTGCATGATCTTCTCGGGCCCACAATGAGCAACTACCACATCTGGCAGCGCAAGATTAAAAAAGCCTTGGATCCGGAAGACCTGTCGGATTCCAAGTACTATATTTCTTCTGATTAAAGGAGCGGATGATGGCTTCACCTATTCTGGTTTTGGTGGAACGTTCAGGCGCGGACGTTTTGTCTCTATCCCTGGAGGCCCTGGCCATGGGCCGAAAGGCGGCAGCGGAAAGCGGCGCGTCTCTGACCGTTCTGGTTTGTGGAAAGGACGTTTCGGACGCGGCCAGTGAGCTGCTTTGTTATGGCGCGGACAAGGTCCTGGCCGTGGACAACGATCTTCTGGCGAATCTCCATCCGGACCTGCTGTGCGCTGCAGTTTCCCAGGCATGCGAAACCATTAAGCCCGGGGCTGTTTTTATGGCCGAAACCCTGGCGGCCCTGGACCTGGCCCCCAGACTGGCCGCGCGCCTCCAGACCGGCTGCGCCTCGGACTGCGTGGATGTAAGCTTTCTAAAGGATACCAGGGAATTTATCTTCACCAAGCCGGTTTATTCCGGGAACGTCATGGCCCAATTTGCCCTTTCCGGGGAACCGGTTGTGGCCACCTTCCGGGCCCGGGCAACCGAAGCCCCGGAACCCGGGGGGGCTTCGGGGCAGGTGGAAAACCTGGATGTCAGCCTGGAGCCCTCCCTTGCCCGTTACGAGGTGGTGAAAACAGTTTCCGACGATGGCACGGGCGGTCCCAAACTGGAAAGCGCGGACAGGATCGTCTCCGGCGGTCGGGGAATGGGCGGGCCTGAAGGTTTTACCGTTCTGGCGGAGCTGGCCAAAGCACTGGGGGGCGCGGTGGGCGCGAGCCGCCCGCCCTGTGACCTGGGATGGATTTCCTCGGCCCACCAGGTGGGCATCACCGGTGCTATCGTGGCCCCGTCCCTGTATATTGCAACCGGCATTTCCGGCTCCACCCAGCACGTGGCCGGCATGGCGGACGCCAGGGTGATCGTCGCCATCAACAACAACGCGGACGCCAATATCTTCAAGATAGCGGATTTCGGAATCGTGGGGGATTGGGAGAAAATCATTCCGGCCCTTACCAGGGCGTTTTCTGAAAGTAAAGAATAATAAATGCCGGACAGAGGCAGGCCACGTTTAATTAAAACTCACTATCGCTATTGGGATCGGTATCCAAATAATTGCCATGTATGCAGCTCACGATACCGATAGCGATCCCGATACCGATAGCGATGATCTAAGGAGTTATATCTCATGCATATCGTCGTTTGTATGAAACAGGTGCCGGACCCGGAAAGCCCTCCCGATTCTTTTGCCATCAACCGGGAGACCATGCGCGTGGAGCCCCGCGGCATCCCGCCGGTCATGTCTCTTTTTGATGAAAACGCCCTGGAGGCGGCCTTGAAGATGAAGGACGCTGACAAAGACGGAACCAGGATCACGGTGCTCTCCGCCGGGAAACGGGTGCCGGACGCGGTCATGCTTAAATCCCTGGCCGCCGGTGCGGACGCGCTGGCCAAAATCGAGGGGCCCGACCTGGACAATATGGCCTTGAACGCCCGGGGCACGGCCCATGTCCTGGCCCAAGCCATCAAAAAGATCGGGGACGCGGACCTGATTCTGGCCGGCCGCCAGGCCGCGGATTCCAACGCCGGGCAGGTGGGCGCCGAGATCGCCGTGGCCCTGGACCTCCCCCTGGTCACCATGGCCCGTAAGATTTCCCAGGAAAACGGCTCGGTTCTCGTGGAACGGGTCCTTTCGGACGGGTATGAAGTCGTGAAGGTGCCGCTGCCCTGCGTGGTGGTGGCCTCCAACGAGGTGGGGGAACTCCGGTACCCGGCCATGAAGGAGAGAAGAATGGCCAAGGGAAAACCGGTCTCCTCAACCGGGCCCGGGGATGTGGGTGTGGACCGGATCCCGGAAGCCGGGGCCGGCCTCAAAGGCCTGGAATATACGGCGGCCAAGGAACGGAAGTGCGAAATCATCCCGGGGGATGATCCCGCCCGGGCGGCGAAAACCCTTATGGAGAAATTAAAGGGAGCGGGTCTTTTCTAACCCGGATATTTCATAAAATTTTGAGAAGGTCTCCATGAAAAGAATCACGCTATGGATTTTTTGTCTTGTCTTCCTGGCAGTTACTCCTGTTTTCTCTTATAGCGATATAAATTCAGAAATTCCTATCCCTGATTACGATCCCATGTGGCAAGAATTTGAAGTCATGTGGGACAACCATTGGGACGGTAAAAATATTGATGATATTCTGACTCTCCTGCATAAGCTTGAAAAAAAGTACAGTGATCGGATTGATCCCTATCTCTGGCTGGGGAAATGCTATTATATGAAAGGTATGTTTGATTTAAGTTCCCGCGAGAAAAACAATTTTATTGCCGAAAAATATGCTGTAAAAGCTTATGAAATTGATAATAACAGTTTACACGCTTTTACCATACTAATACATGCCCTGAACAGCCGTAAGGAAAAAGCTTACGTAGTAAACCAATACGGCGACTGGATAAAAAAAATGGCCCCGCTTCCCAGCGGGAAACTGCTGCCGGATTTGCCGGACTCAAAAGAATGGGAAGAGATAAAATATCTTTTTAAGGACCAGGAAAATATAGATAAATTGTCTCTGGCCGTTTCCAAAATAGAGGCCTTGGCAGAAAAAAAACCAGATGATGCACTCGTCCAGATGTGGGCCTGCGTGATTAGTTATTACATGGGTGAATACTATGTACAAAAAGGACTTCACCAGGAAAAAGGAATTCCCATTTACGAAAGATCTCTTGCATATTCTAAAAAGGCCCTTGCCATAAATCCATACGATTATCGTATCCATCTCTGGTATGAACTGGCGCTTTCAAGAAAAATTCAATCCGCCAATATTTTTACAAAAGCGGCTCATCTGAATACACTCATGGATCATTTAATTTTTTGCGCCCGGGAAAACGCCCTGTATGATTCCGCTGGTCCTGCTAAAATTATGGGCGCCATGATTGTCGAAGGGGGATGGGTGTGCGAAAAAGCGATGAAAATGGCAGGTTTTTCAGTTGAGTCGGTCATTAACGCTCTCGAGCTTTCAGCAGTTTTATTTCCCGATGACTATTTTATCCCTTATATAGCGGCTATCCTTCTAAAAAAGGAAAAAAGAGAAGAAGAGGCCATTTTATCACTTGAAAGGAATATCAGGAGAGGCCCCCCCTCTATAGATGACCCTGATCGATTGAGGAAAGTGTATAATTACCACAAATCTCAAGAACTGTATGAGAGACTGCTGGCAGGAAGCGGAGATTATGGGGAGATCAAAGATTCTTTTTAAATTCAGCCATAAAAAGGAAAACAAGTTTCAACTTATTTATTGAGTTATTTAGTACCCAGCCATCTTTTGTGATGACACGAAAAACGTTTCCAATCCAGAAATGAGAATTTTTTCGCAAGACCAAGGAAAACAAGGGATGACGCGGAGGCGTACTGTTGTAAGCCGCACAAGGAAGCCAGCAGTTTGACGCAGAGATTGCGGGAAAAGGCCATTTATGGATGGAAACCATTTAAGGTCGCCTCTCATGTCCAATGCTGGCGGTGTTGCCGGGGCGAAATGGATATACTGTGAAAGATGAGGGCAGGGGAAATTGACATGGCAGCTTTCTACAGCATCGGCCTGCGCCGACTCTTCAAAGAAAGAGAAATAAGAGGAAAGTACCATGAATTATCTGAACAGTATCGGATACGATCCGAACTGGAGAATCTGGAGAAAATACTTTTTCCAGATGCATTTTGTTCTGTCCCTGATCAGCCTGGCAGCATTTGGATATCTGATTCTGGCCCCGTTAATCGTTGAAGGGCCGCTTTCCGTACTTCATGATATTTTTATTGCGCTCATGTTCAAAACATCCCACTTCGCATATACCGACGGTGCCTTTTTTGTCGTGGCCATTCTGTATCTGACCTATACGGTAAACAGCCTTCTCCCCCTTGAAAAAAGGTGGGCAAAATATCCTTTTCTTGCTGATGCAGCGACACTCCTGGCTATATTCTATGCCAGCCACCATTCATTTCAGCTCGTACTGGTACTGCTGCCTGCAATACCCTGGTACCTGATACATCGCGTGGCAGGTTCAAAATTGATAGGGAGGATGGAATAAATGACGATTCGGAAATTTGATCAGAATAAATGTACCGGTTGCGGCGCCTGCGTAGAGTACTGCACCAGAGATGTGTGGCGGATGGACCCAAAAACCGGGAAGGCATATGTTGCCTACAAGCAGGACTGCCAGGCCTGCTATACATGTGAAATTAACTGCCCGGAATCTGCTATCTGGGTGCATCCTTTTCGCTATGCACCGAGAATGTGGCCGTGCAATATGGAATATGAAGATACTGTTTAGCCGGGGCTTACCATGAATCGCATTTCAAGAAGAGACCTGCTGAAACTGATGGGCATTACAGGTGCCGCAGCCATGACGCCTTATCCCATAAAACTTGCCCGCGCGGCCGGGTGGCCTGCACCGGCCCCCCGGGTAAATATTTTAAAATCCTACCCTTATGAAGACCGGGAAGTTTTTGAGGCGGACCTTGTTATCGTGGGTACCGGGATGGGTGGTTTATGGGCGGCGGTTACCGCGGCGGAAGAAAGTATTAAACGGATCGCCATTGTTGATAAAGGCGGATTGGGCGTTTCTTCAGGATCCGGCATGATTCTCGGGGGCACCCTTTACTGGCTCGAAGGAGATGACCTTGCTGCCTGCGAGAAAGAATACCTGAAATACAGCGGCGGCCTCGGTCATCGGGACATGCTCCGGGACATGATGCAGACCTCCCGTAGAAGGATGGAAAAATGGGAAAAGTGGGGCGTTACCTATAAAGGGTTTCCGGTGACTGGAACCCGCATGGTGACCGATGGTAACCGTTACAATAAATTGAGCATAAATCCGCGTTATAAAGGCTGGTCCTGCGGCCGGGCCCTGGTTCAGTGCCTGCTGGACAGAATTGACGCCCAGGGCGTGTCCACTTATTTTTCGAAAACAATGGTAACCGATTTACTGGTGGAAAACGGCCGGGTAAACGGCGCCGTGGGGGTGAACCGGATGACCGGCAACAGGATCATTTTCAAGGCACCGTCCGTCATCCTTGCAACGGGATCCTGCACATTCGGGCCGGGGTATAGCGTAAGCGCCCATCAAACCGGCGACGGATACGCATTGGCCTATCGCGCGGGAAACAAATTACAGAATTGCGAATTTTTGAACCCGGATGTTGTTGCACGGGATTATAACCTTGAGGGCGGTCATCTGACCGGCATGTTCGGCGCCCGGTTCATCAACAAACACGGAAAAGATTTTATGTGGGATTATGATCCCAAACGCGGGACGAATTCGAATTTCAATAAAATTGCCTTTGCCTTTGCAGATGAATGGGCAAAGGGAAACGCCCCCATTTATCTGGACCAGACCACTGTCGTGTACAAGTATATCGTCTCCAGAATATTTGAAAACTCAAGCCCCATGAATACCTGGCAGGCGCTTAACTACAAGCGGCTGAGGGAAACAGGGAACGCGCCCACAGACTATCCGCACAATCAGATTATTTTATATTACGGGCTCCAGGGATGCATCCGAACCAACAATGATCTGATGAGTGATGAAATTAACGGGTTGTTTGCCGCGAGCCTCAGCCAGTCTTTTGATATGAGCACCATCAAAGGGATATCCTCCGCCCGCGGCATGTGGTCGGGAGAAAAAACAGGCCGGACAGCCACCGCCTATGCCAGGGGGGCCGACGCGCCAAAATTAAATAAGGACCAGGTGGAGAACGCGCTTGACCGTTCCGTAAAATACATGAACCGGAAAAACGGCCTTACCTACTGGCAGTTAGTGAAAAAATTCCAGAGCATCCTGCACACGCCTGAAATCGGCCTGCGAAAAACTTCCGAAAGCCTTGAAGACGGATTAAGACAACTCAAGGAATTTAAAGAGAATGATCTGCCGGCCCTTTCTGCGAAAGATTCGCATGAATTGGTAAAAGCCCATGAACTGGAGAATATGACGCTGGTTGCAGAATTGTTCTTAAAGTCTTCGCTTCTCCGGACAGAAAGCCGATACTCCCACAGAAGAATGGAATATCCTCTGCCGGACAACGAAAACTGGCTGAAATTTATCAACTGGCAAATAAATAGGGATAATGAAGCCGAGATGAGTTTTGAAAAACCAGTCTGACGAAATAGGGGAATTGCTCATGCAAAAGGAAACAATGATAGACACAAAAACAGCAGTACTTGAAGACATCATTGTGAAGCGAAGAACAACGCGAAATTTTGCGGAAGAGTCACCTTCGAGACATGAGATTGAGGCCGTCATAAAGGCTGGTCATCACGCACCCTTTGCAATCATCGGCTCGAAAGATGCAAATCCTCTTCGAAAGTTTATTGTCTTACATAGAGATTCACCCGAACGTGAGCTTGTTCAAAGAAGATTGGAGTCAATTGCAAAATCAATTACGGATTTGATCCAATTTAATTTTATACGACACATCTGGCGATTTTTTGAAAAATTTATCGCGTTAAAATCAATTCCACTGCCGTTTTATGAGGAGGCGCATTTCTTACTGGTACAAACAACGGAAAGCAAAGGGCATTTTTTACATATTCGTGAAGCCCCCTACTATGTGATTATTGCTGAGAAATTTAGAAGTCCACAAGTGACGAATTTTTTAATCCGACAGTCCGTTGCGCACTGCCTGCAGAATATGTGGTTAACTGCAACCGCCCATGGAATAGCTTTCCAACCTGTTTCGGCAACCAAATTTCTGTCTAGGGATAAACGAGTATGCAAGATACTTGGCATAAATCCGAAAGAGTGGGAGCTGGAAGGGTGCTTGATCGGATATCCCAAAAAAACAATTACGCTTAAGTCAAAGCAAATCATACTTGACGATATTCTGACTTGGATTCAATAGGAACCATCCTGGTCCCTCTATCCCAGACCCGGGACAAAAATTTTCAGGATGCCGCCCTGCCCCCTGTGTGCCCCTACCCAAAAGGCATGCCCTGTCCCGGATTTGCCCAAATCGTTTGACACAGTAACAATTGATTGATAATACAAACAAAAAGCATGCGAAGAAAGCCATCGGTAATAAAGGGTTTGGCCGGACGCCGCATGTGAAAAACCGGGCCGGGAGTCAGCATGAAACATTCAAGCGGGGTATGGCGTGCGCTGTGGAGCGGGTTATTTATTGTCAGTCTGTTGCTGGCAGGCTGTGGCGGAGGCACATCGGACGATGCGCTGCCCCCGGATATTGTGCTGAGCGGGCAGGTAGATGCCTCCGAAATTCCGGGGAGTGAGCGGCGCGGGCCGATTTTTGTGGCAGCGGCAAAGACCACGAACAGAGACCGGCTTGAAAACGACCCCGAGTCCGTGGTGGTGGATATCAAGCCCGTGGACGCGGACAACCGCTATCGCATGGATGTTTCACTGGTGGGCATGTCACCGGGAGAAACCGTTCATCTTATCGCGTTTGTCGATAACAATTTTTCCGAAGCCCCGGCTCTTGATACCGGTGACTTTCTGGGGTTTTACCTGCCGGCGGATTCTTTTGACACCGCCTATACCCTCAGGGCAGGCCATAACAAAAATTTGGATATCGCAATCACCCGCGAGGTGTTTGACTTTGATGCCGAAATCGGCGGCACGGTTTATTGTGACAACACCGGCCTTGACTGCGGCGGCGGGCACGACCTTACCATTGTGGCCTATGCGGGATCCCTCACCTCGTCGGACTTTGCCGGGCTGGACACGGATGGTGTGATCGGGTTTCAAAGGTATGAAGACGCGTCCTTCCCCCTGGATTACACCCTATCCATTCTGCCGTACGGATATGATGTGCCCATTGAAAACGTTCACCTGGTGGCGTTCCTGGACATTGACGACAACGGAGAGGTGAATGCCGGGGACATGGTGGGCAGTTATGCCGCGTCCGCCGGCGACATGCCGGCCTGCCTGACGATATACGATGGCATGGAACCGGAAACAGACCGGTTTCCCGTTTACATGATGCAGACGGTCAATGCTTCGGCGACCGGCAGTGCTATTACGGTCTCGGGCAGCATCACCATGCCGCCTGGCGGGGAAAACACAGCGGATATGCCGGTGGTGCTGGCGGTGGGCGATCCCGCCGCCATGAGTGACGGCGGTGGCGGGATTGACGCTTTTGATTACTTTCAGATACTTCCGCCCGGCGCGTACGATTTTACGCTGGACCTTTCATCCACCCGGTTTGCTCCCGGCGACGCGGTGATGGTGACGGCCCTTTGGGACCGGAACTTTGACGGGTGCTTTCCCGATGTGAACCCGGGCGACTGGGTGGGGTTTTATGCGGATGCAGGCAGCCAGCAGTTTTCCGTTGTACTGGCAGATGGTGACAACCCGGGGATTGATATCACGATCAGCCGTGAGGTGTTTGACTTTGAGGCCGAGATCGGCGGCACCATTCACTGTGACAACGGCCTGTTTGACTGTGACGGCGGGCATGATATTACGATTGTGGCCTATGCCGGAGCCATCACTTCCCTGGATTTTGATGAACTGGACCCTGATGCCATTATCGGGTTCAGAACATATTCGGATGCCGCTTTCCCCCTGACGTACACGCTTTCCATTCTGCCGTACGGGTATGACGTGCCCATTGAAAACGTTCACGTGGTGGCGTTTCTTGACATCAACGATAACGGCATGATCGATGCCGGTGATCTTCTGGGGAGCTATGCCGACACTGCCGGCGGTATGCCCGGGTGTGTCACGATTGTTGACGGCATGACCCCGCAATCAGCTGTTCCCATCTATTTTATCAGTGAGATTGCCGGGGCAGGTGCATGGAACATCACCCTGTCCGGCAGTGTCACCCTGCCGTCCGGAGGCGAGAACCGCGCTGATGAACCGGTGGTAGTGGCGGTGGCCGATCCGGCCGTCATGCTGTCCGGCGGCAGTACCCTTGCGGCGGTGGATTACTTTAAAACTATTCCCGCCGGCGAACTGGATTACGAGCTGGACCTTTCATCCACCCGTTTTGTTCCGGGAGACAAGGTGATGGTGTTTGCCCTGTGGGACCGGGATTACGGGGGCTGTTTTCCGGAACTCACGCCCGGGGATGTGGTCGGTTTTTATTCAACCGGCGTTCAGTCGCTTACCGTTGTCCTTGAGGAGGGCGCTAACCCGGGGATTGACATTGATATCAACCGGACGGTGTATGATTTTGAAGCCGAAATCGGCGGTACGGTCGTCTGCGACGGCGGGGCGGTGACCTGTGAAAACGGTCATGACCTGACCATTGTGGCGTATGCGGAACCTATCAATTCACTGGACTTTTCCGAACTGGACCCGGACGGTGTGATCGGTTACACGACCTACACTGATGTTACCTTTCCCCTGGCATACACGCTTCCCATTCTGCCGTACGGGTATGATGTGCCCATCGAGAATGTACACGTCATGGCCTTTCTGGACGCAGATGACGACGGTGCGGCCGGCCCGGATGACATTGTCGGATATCACGCGGATGAGAACGGTATGCCCGCGGCCATCACCATCATCGACGGCATGACATCGGCCACCACGGACATCGGAATTTCCATGTCAACGACAATCCCCCGGCCCTCAGGTTATAACATGTGGGTCACCGGCAGTATCGAGCCGCCGGATGGATACGACGGCGACTCACCGCCGATCTACATATTTGTTATAGACGCACCGGACGGGCTGTCCGAGCCGGACATGTCTGAGGTTCGTTATTTCCAGCGACTTGACGCAGGGGCCATCGACTTTGATATGGACCTGTCCGGCACCGCCCTGGCACCCGATGACCGGGTGACTATTCTGGCGCTCTGGGACCTGGACTTTAACGGGTTCCCGGTCTTGACACCGGTAGTGGACCTGCTGGGCATATACATGAACACGGGCAGTTTTGAGTCCGGCATTGCCCTTCAGTCCGGCGATAACATTGTGGACCCCAGCCAGGAAGGCGCGTCGTTTGCCGTGAACCGGCGATATTATGACCATAATGCGTCGGTCTTTTTCCGGATTGACTGCAACGGCAACTGCGGTACGGGCGACGACCTTGTTTTCGGGGCCATCACCAGCCAGGGCGTTAATGGCGGCAGCGGATTTCAGCCCACCGGCAACACCTTCGACCCGGATTATATCGTCGGCCTTGACACCGGCGTTGTTCAGGCAGACACCAACTACTGGTACGAGATGGTGTTTTTGAAAATTCTGCGAGACCAGGCCGGAGTTCATCCCAACCCCTCTGATTCGGCATTCCCCGATGGCGACTTTTCCATGGATACGGTCTATCTGTTTGCCGTTGTGGACAGCAACGGCGATGGTCAGCCGGATGAGGGAGACGCCATGGGGTTTTACTGGGAATGGTATCTTTTCCCGATTGTTCGGATCCCTTCCGGTTTTACGGTGTTTGACACCGCAAACGTGCTGGGGGACGATGCCGGCGAGAACCGGGTGCTTTTCTGGGGGCAGACGTATTAGAAACTGTAAGTTAAATCCGCGAACACCCGGTTGTTGTCGTGGATGTTGTCATAGGTGATGCTGTCACCGTCCTGGTAAAAAAGGCAGCCGATGCTGCCGGTGAGATGGTCGTTGAAATCATAGGCCGCGGAGAGGCGCTCAAAGGCACCGTCTTCCCCCTGGCCGCCCCTTAAAAGACCGAAAAAGAGCAGTTCGAGCCGTTCGTGCAAAAAAGTCCGGGAAACACGAAAGGCGGCTTCGAACTGTGTTTCCACGGCGTAATCCGGCAGCTTTTTCATGACGGGTTCAAAGTCGTCCACCCATGTTTGCAGCAGGTCCAGAGAAACAGTGGTGCTTTTCAGGCCTGAATACTCCAGACCGACCAGCCATTTCAATTTCCCTTTTTTATCCTCAGTGCTGGCATATCGATGACCGCCGGTATAGGCAAGTTCCGTTTTAAAGAGCCAGCTACCGGTGGTGACATTGGCGGCTCCGCCCACCATGTACAGCCTGGCATGACGGCGCACGGCCACAATATCCTGTTCATAAACAGGCTGGGTCCCGCCCCCCGGCAGCGGGATGGTATCCACGAGGGTATATTCATAGCCCAGCAGTTCATAGTAGGTGTCGTCATCAAACAGATAGGCTCCGTACAAAGACGCGTCCCATCCGTGGAAGATACCCTTTATTGCCATTGCCAGTTCTGTATTGGCAAGGCTCGGGCTGGGTACCGTCTCGCCGGGCTGGGCTTCGTTCAAGGGATAAAAGTCGTTGCCGACCACCGGTATTTTGTTGAACCGGATTTCCGGAATGGCAATGCCGGTGATGGAAAAGGCGCCTGTGTAATAATCCAGCCGGGTCATGCACACCGGCAGACGAATGTCTTCTATATCCACCAGCCCGGGGGTGCGGCTGTCAACGGGATTCAGCACATCAGTGACACGAAAATTCTCCGACCGTCCCCAGACCACTATCTGGCGGCCCACCTTCAGATCAAGGGAGGGCAGAAGAGAGCCCCTCACATAGGCCTCCCGGATTTCAGCCTCGTCTTCATACAGGTCCAGCACCTGGCTGGTGTAGTTGTCACGGCCCTGGATCGCGTATGCAGCATCATAGAACGCCCGGCCGCTGACGCGAGCCTGCCAGGAGCGATAAAGGTCCCGGTCAATTTGCAGGTCAAGCTCCGAACGCATGCGCGACAGGCCGCGATGGTCGGTCCAGCCGGGCTCGGGAGGGTCATGGTTTACGTTAAAGACAGAGGAGAGCTTTACCGAACCGCCCACATCCCAGGGAGAGGCGGTTGTGCCCGTGGTGTCAAGCTCAGGCGACGATGTCTCGTCTTCAAACCCGGACAGTACATCGCCGAGGTCGCCGGAAGCCCCTCCATCGTCGTCAAACCCTGCCAGAACATTGTCCAGACCGTCAGCAGATGCTCCATCAAACCCTGAAAGCACGTCATCCAGGACGGGATCACCGGTACCGCCGGTGTCCGCGCCGGACATCCGGTCTTCCTGCAAAGCATCGACATCTGAACCTTCATTCGATTCTCGACCGGCTGAGATTTTTTCCGGGTGCCGCTCTGACAGACGGGTATATTGCTTGAATACAAACCCTTCGGTGCCGTCGGACTTGTGGATCTTTACCCACTCTTTCAGAACTTTCAGGACGGTGGCGGTCTCCGAGGCGGTCAGTCTTCCCACGACCCCGGCATGCAGGCCGGGTTGGTTTCGCATGTTCAGCACCGGCACGGTGGCGGTGAGCAACACGGTTTTCTCTGAAGGCGGGGCCGGCATCACCGCATTTTCAGGCAACTGTTCCGGCTGTATGACGGCGGTGTATTGTTTGAAAACAAAACCTTCGGTGCCGTCGGATTTACGAATCTTTATCCACTCTTCGGAAACTTTCAGAACGGTGGCGGCCTCCGCATCGGTCAGTCTTCCCACGATTTCGGCATTCAGGCCGGGGCGGCTTCGCATGTTCAGCACCGGCACGGTGGATTGAATCTCAACAGCCTGCTGCCCGCCTGCGGTGTCTGCGGCCATTGTAAAGAAGGGAACACCCCATATCATGAAAAAGTACAACAGGCCCCACAGTCCATTGCGCCGGTTTATCCGCATGTGCCCTCTTCTGGCTCCCGTATCCGGGTGAAGTCCTCTGTAATGACTCTTGTTTTTCCGCTTAAACACTGATAAAGAATTGTCTGTGTCAAATTGATGAGAACTATTTCATTTTTTGCACTGCTTTTCAAGGGGGACAATCAAAGATGCCGAAGAATCATTCCAGAAAAGTAACCAATGGGCCAAGGGTTTACATCGCGTCGGACTACATTGATGAAGCATACAGGTTTCCCATCTGCAATCAATTTATTGTGGAAGGGCGGGGAACCATTGATTTGCAGGCATTGACCCATGCGGTACATGCCGCTGCCGCCGTCAACCCCAGCATCCGGCTGGTCTATAGGGGCTGGCTGAGCGCCTCCCGGCTTGTGGATTCCGGTGTGGCCCCGCCGGTCACCGAACTGGATGGCGCCCAATGGTCCGGGTTTGATTTTCAGGGCACCGCTTTTTACAGACGGCCCCTGCCGATAAAAACCGGCCCCACCAGTGAAGTGCTGGTGTTCAGGGGCGACCCCCTGCGGCTGGTATTCCGGACCCACCACGGAATTACCGACGGACAGGGGACCTTTATGTGGATTGCGGATGTGTTTCGTATTCTGCGGGGGGAAGCGCCCGAGGGGTCGGGGTATGCCGAGTCCATCGACCAGTTCCGGAACATCACCGGCATTCGTGAACCCAAATGGAGGGGTGGGCAGTGCGTCGCCCCCACGGGCAACCCGGTAAAGACACCGCCCGACATATCTTTTTGCCGCATGGATGTGAAAGGGCCGATCTCCAAGCTCCTGCCCAAAGTCGCGCTGCTGTCGGCACAGGCGGCGTGGCAAAAGAACCCGGATGGAAAGGTGATTTTCGGCATTCCCCTTTCCCTTCGGCCCCGGCGGCCGGATATTAAATCCTCCAGCAATCTGTCCCGGGCCCTGTATATTGAAATCACACGGGACACCACCATCGAGGAGATTCAACAACGCATTCAGGCCTATATGGAGCAGGATGGAACGCCGGCTTTTGCGGAGAAAATTATACCGCACCTTCCCCTGTGGGTGTTGCGCCGCTACCTGGAAAACGACATCAAAAAAGGCCTGAAAACCGGCCGGTACTGGGTGTCGGGATTTATGTCCAATATGGGCCGGATCCCAGCCCCCCTGGTGACGCTTGATACGTTTACCCCTGACAGAATGTTTGCCGTTCCTCCCTGCGGCATGATGACGCCGTTTTTTCTCGGCATGATGGGATTTAATGAGACGATCTCCATTCTTTTGTCCATGCCCGCCCATTTGGCCACCGACAACCGGGACAGGGCATTTATGGATTTTCTTGCCGAGAATCTGGAATAAAGTGCCGGGATGAATTCTTGGAATGATGGTACATCAGGGAACCCATGGAAATACGAAACGCCGCAGGCATCTGATGCCTGCGGCGTTTTTTTAGTTATTTTCCGGGTACTGAGGGCCTGAACAGGCGGGATTTACGCCGTACCTTCGACGGTAAAGTGCCGGTCCAGCCGCATGGTGCGAAAGAGGTTTAAAAGGTTTTTATTGGCGTTGATGACCTTGAGCATGCCTTCCATTTTGGCCAGAGAATTGTAGACGGCAATCATGACGCCGATGCCCACGGAGTCCACCATCTCCACGCCGGTCAGGTCAATGGTGACCGACTCGGGGGATTCTCGAATCACCTGCTGCAACTCCTCCCGAAACCCATCGGCCATGGAGGCCACCAGATCGGTTCCGGGTTTCACGATCACCTGCCTGTTCTGCCGGGTGATTTCACACTGACCCATTCGAAGCCACTCCATCTGTCAGAATTAATTAAAAACGCACGTTCAACACCGGATTCTCTTATGACTATTACTCTAGCACCGCCTTGCCGAAAGCGCAAACAAAATATGGTGCAGGACCACATGTGCTGATCGCGGAGGTCGTGAGAAAGACCGGCTGGAAGGGGCACTGTTCGGGTCAGCGGGCCTCAGGCTGGGAAACGGGCCTCCGGCGGGCAGGTGATTTGTCCAGGCTGTTTTTTTCTTCGGCGTTCCGGACCAGGGACTTGACCTGTTTGGCGAACTGGTCGGTGTACTGGGTGTCCAGGACCCAGAGATTGAAGGTCTGTTCGTAGGAAAGCCCTATCTCTCCCGCATAGTTGGAGGGATAGATAAACACCGGCATGCTTTTCTTTTTTAAATTTTTGCAGATACGGGCCAGGGATGCGTGAATGGCCGGTGCCGGCAGTGCCCGGTGATCGATTATAAAGATTTTGATGCAACTGGTCAGGTCGGCCATGTTCAGGCCGATGTCCGAGCTGTTTATCATCAGCACCGCCTTGATCTGGTCTTTGGTTTTCAGGGAAAAGAGGTATCTCTTTCGTTGAAACCCGAGCTGCAGGTACTCGTTGGAAAGTTTGCGGATATTGCTGGAGCCGGGTACCAGGTCAAAGGCCTGCATCATCAGACCCCCGGATTTGTGTTCGTAGAAACTCTCCAGCACCGCCAGGTCTTCGTGGGTGGTGGAGGCCAGGTAATACCCTTCCGGCAGAACGCAATCCCTGTGCTCCTCCCGCCGGTGGCGGAAATAGGCCAGAGAATCGATAGAGCAGCCCTTGGGGCTCTGGGTATTCCGGGCAATGCTGCCGAACACCGAGATGGCGAATTTGTCGTTGGAGTCGTAGTAGCTGACCAGGTAGTCCAGGTGGGCCGAGGCAAAAGAGTAAGACTCGTAAACGTACCGGGCCGCCTGGTTGAGCAGGGCCAGCTTCTGGTTCAACTGGGGAATGGTATTCTGGGATGAGTGCAGACAGAGAATCCATGACCTTTCGTAAAAGCGCAGCATGGCCAGGTGTCCCAGGATCATGCCCTTGTCCTGGTAGATGAAGTGCCGGGCGATGTGGGGGTTTCGCGTGTAGAGGTTTTCATAGGTTCGCTTGACCTGGTCCTTGTGCTCGTGCACCAGTTCGTAGCTGTCTGAATAGATGATGCCGTTTCGGAAAAAAAACTCCCATAGCAGGTCCGTGTTCACCGAATCGCAGAGGTAGGAGTTGCCGTCCTCGGCCTGCCCCAGGATGGCCAGCAGGTTCATGTGGTCGTTGATGGCCATGTCCAGGATGGTGATGCCGCACTTGACCCCGTGCCGGTCATCCTCTTCCGGTATGCTGTAGATCACCTGGCCCCTGCACCGGAGCACGAAGTTACTGGCGAACTTGAGGGTGGTCTCCGGCGTGACCAGGCCGGGCAGCAGCACCGCGTCTTCCTCGTGTTCCTCCACGGAGAACCCGGAGCCCGACATGTCGTGAATCTTGAGCTGGACGTCCTTACCGGTCAGCGGGTGCCGGATCACCGCGTCAGGGGAGGGCACCAGCTGTTGCCGGGCGCTGCGGTACTCCCTGGGCTTGAACCGCTGAATCTCGAAGTTTAAGGGCTCCAGCACAATATCCCGGTACTCCTTGTCCCCGGTCTGTTTGAAAATCAGGCACTCCCCTGAATAGATGGTGTCTCTTCCGGAACGGAGAATGATGTTGACCTTCACATCCGGATTGATCCACTTGAAAGTGGGGGAGACTTTGCCGATGAGCCGGATATGAAAGGCCATGGTGGAAAAGTCCAGCAGCTCGCCCCGGTAGACCACGCTGTTCTGCACCATCCGGACATCAATGCCGTGGCAGTCGTACCGCTTGACCCGCCGCTTGTTGACCTCCTGGTACTGCCGCGGCAGCTTCATGACGATCCGCCTGCGGCTGGCGCTGATAATTTCGGGCTTGACCATCAGTACCTTGTTGTTGTCCGGAATCAGCACCTCTTCAAGCCGGTAGTTCCGGAACACGGGGATCAGGTCCGATATGTCGGTCCAGGTGCACTCCAGCCGGGCATCCTTGCAGGGCATGGGCAGCACGTGCTTGGTCACCTTGTGGTCGTACTTCTTGTGATGGAAGTTGATGAGAATGGTCTCATCCTGGAAGTTGATGTAATTGAGCCGGTCGATGAGATATTTGACCTTGCCGCTTTTTTTGCCTGCCGCGGCGTCGGTTTTTTCGTTGAGGTTGATCAGCCGGGAGCCGGGCGCCACCTTGAGCCGGCTGGTGGCCGACGGGTTGGGAAAGACTTTGACCTTCTTGGCATTGCCGCTGTGAATCGGCTTGTAAATGATGTGCCGTTTGCCTGGAGCATCCACGAATATTGTTCCACGCCTTGATTGTGGAGTTTATTTAAATATGGTGAATTACTTGCTGAAAATCTAGTACCATATCACCGGGCCAATATCGAGGGAAAAACCGGTTGTGGTAGGCAGGCCACCATATCTTTGAATTCTGGCGGTAAAGACCACCACCGCTGGTGTATGCGCCGCCGAAAGGTGTTTACCGAATTGATGTTTGGGCGGCAATCAGTGGAACAGGCGGACCATCAGGGGCAGGGCCGCAAAGGTGCCCACGGTGCTGCCCAGGTTGACCAGAACCACCACCAGCAGCACCCGGGTGACCCGGTTGCGCCAGAAACCGCCAAAGGAGGTGATATCGGAAGAGAGGTCTTCCAGGTCTCCCACAGTGGGCCGTCGCACCAGAGCCTCCACCAGCCCGGCCACCCATCCGGCGCCAATGGCGGGGTTCACCGACGTGATGGGGGCCGATGCCGCGGCTGCCAGGATGGTGAGCGGGTGGCCCCAGGCGGCCAGGGCACCCAGACCGGCCAGGGTGCTGTTGGCAAGAATCCAGAGCCCCAGAAGGTGCATGCCGGTATCCCTGCCGCCCAGGGCAAAGCCCAGCACAAAAACCGCGATGATAAGGGCGGGAATACCCCACTTGATTACTTTTCCGGATATGCCGGGCGGTGGAACGGTCTCCAGCGCCTGAATATCGATGGCTGTGTTCCAGTACCGTTTGATGCCGGCCACATGGCCCGCGCCCACTACGGCCACGATCTTTTCCCCGGGGGCGTTGTAAATGGAGTAGGCCAGGTACTGGTCCCGTTCGTCGATGATGATTTTCCGGAGCATGGGGTGGGATGCCTCCAGCTCGGCCAGCACCATGTGCAGCATGTCCTCCTGTTTGAGCTTTTCGATATCCTCTTCAGAGATTTCATCGGCGCCTACAAGAGAGCCCGTCAGTTGGAACAGGAGCTTGATTTTTCCCCATAACCCCATGGAACGCCAGGCCCGCGCAAGGGTGGCGCGGATTTCCCGGTCGGCCAGGTGAATCTCCGCCCCGATTTTTTCCGCGGTTTCAATGGCGCTGATCATGTCCTGGCCCGGCGCAATACCGAACTTTTCCGCAATCTTTTTCTGAAAGGCCGCCAGCAGCAGGTTGGCCAGCAGCATAAAGGCTTTCTTTTCCCGGACCACCTTCAGAATGTCCATCTGCCGCCAGTGCTCCCGGTTGCGGACCGCCTCAAACCGGGGCCGGCAAAGCTCCACGCATACCGTGTCCGGCTGCTCTGCTTCAATTACCTGAGTGACCTGTTCGGCGCTCTGCCGGGAGACATGGGCGGTGCCCACCAGAAGGATCTCTTTGTCGCCTGCATGCAGGTGATGAATGTTGGCGTCGCTGTTCATTATGATTCTTTTCGTGAAATATGCGGTCTGACGTGTTAAATTATCGCCCTGACACCGCCCGGATATATCGAATTCCGTGCCGTGTCAAGGAAGATGTCCAATAGGATGGTTTTTGCTGAAAGTGTCATGTATGTTTCGATTTCGATACCGATAGCGATTTCGATCTGGATAACATAAATTCATGGTTGAGGAGATACCGGTGAAAAAACAGCAGAACACGGAAATCGGGGCCGGGGATTTTCGAATTCCGGAAGAACCATTCTACCTGCCGGCTGGCGACGAGGCTTCTTTGTTTCAGGCGGCTTACGATGCCCGGCTGCCCGTGATGCTCAAAGGCCCCACCGGCTGCGGCAAGACCCGGTTCGTACAGCACATGGCCTTTCGCCTGGGCCGGCCCCTGATCACCGTGGCCTGCCACGAGGACCTGTTTGTTTCCGACCTGGTGGGCCGCTATATTTTGAAAAATGATGAAACCGTGTGGCGGGACGGCCCCCTGACCACGGCGGTACGCATGGGTGCCATCTGCTATTTTGACGAAATCGTGGAGGCCCGGAAAGACACCACCGTGGTGATTCATCCGCTGACCGATGACCGCCGCACCCTCTATATCGACAAAAAGGGGGAGGTGATTCCCGCCCATCCTGACTTTCTGCTGGTGATCTCCTATAATCCCGGATACCAGTCCGTGCTTAAAGACATGAAGCAGAGCACGCGCCAGCGGTTTACGGCCCTGACCTTTGACTATCCGGCGGCTGAACATGAAATCATCATCATTTGCAAGGAGGCGGATGTGGACCATGAGACCGCCGACCGGCTGGTGCGGCTGGGAACCCGTATTCGCAACATTCGGGAACACGGCCTGACAGAAGGGGCCAGCACCCGGCTCCTTATCTATGCCGCCCGCCTGATCCGCCAGGGTGTTACCGGGGCGGACGCCTGCCGGGCCGCCATCTGCCAGCCCCTGACCGATGATGAAGGGTTGCAGGAGACACTGGATGACCTGGTAAAGGACCTGTTTTGATGGCACCGTAAAAAGTCCAATATCTGCGTTGCGCTGCATCCCTCGTCACTGCGGCGTACATGCAGTACGCCTCGTTCCTCGGGATTTGCGACGCCTTGATTTTGAACTTTTTACGGCGCCATCTTGACCCGGATATTGCGCGGATCCATACCATTTACTTTCATGAACCATTCCTCATACATAAACGAAAACGACGCCCCCCTGGAGACCCTGGCCCTGGCCGATCCCGACCTGGCTCGCCGGGTAAAAGTTCGGCTGGACAAGGCCGGATACGATTTGAAGGGGGAGGCGGTAAGCGTACTGGCCGGCGACGTGGTATACGGCCTTTCCATTGAGTCCGCCCTGGGCCGGGCCCTGGCCGACGGCTACCTGGCACTGATCATCGGGGGTGCGGACCGGAAGGCCATTGATTGTTACAGCCGAGCGCTTCAGGCGGCCATCAAAGAAGGGCCCACGTTTGGCCGGATTCTGGCCGCCAGCCTGCCCCCGGTGCTGCTCCACCCCGATTCCCGGCTGTTTGACCGGTTCATGGCCGCCGTGAACCGGATGAAGGCCCGGTGGCTCTATGCCCTGACCGCAGAACCCATGGAGATTCTCGGCGAACTGGTGACTGGCCGGGCTCCGGACGCCGGCCTTGCCTATCTGGACCTTTTGCTGGCGGTGTTTGACCATGACCTGACCTACAACCAGTACCGGCGGTTTACCGCCGAGTTTCCCCGGGCCGTGCTTTCGTTTACACCCGGCCAGCGGGCATGGAAGACCGTTCAGCTGGAGCGGGTGGTGCGCCGGGATTTTGATCTGGCCTGCCTGTTTCTGACGTCGTTGACCCGGGAGCTTGCCTTTCTGGCGCCGGCCGACCTTGAACGTTTTGTCTCAGAGGGGCTGGACCGCCATCAAAAGGATGCCAACCGGGGGAAAAAATTTTTGACCTTGGAGTCCCGGACCGCCATTGAAACCTGCGACCGGCTCCGGACCACGGCGATTTTTCCGGAAATGCAGCAAAAAATATCCTGTTATCTTCACGCCCGCACCGGCCGGGCCATTCCCGTAAAACCGCTCTCCGGTCTGCCCGCAGCTTTTTTTTCGAATTCGTCTGATGTGTCTGCCTGTTCCGACGGGAAGACCATTTTTCTGGCTGACACGATTGATCGCCATTCGCGGCGGAAAGAAAACAGCGATCTTTATAAGGCCCTGGCCTGGATCGAGGCCGGGCTGTTTGAGTTCGGCACCTTTGATTTTGATCTGCAAAAGGCGCTGGAGTGTGCCGGCCTGCCGCCGCAACAGAACGGGCCGGACGAAGAGGGCCGTACCGACATGGAACGGCTGTTTGACTGTTTCCCCCATCCCGGCCTGGCCGCTGATCTTTTTTCCATATTTGAATACGGCCGGGTCCGCACCCTGCTGGAAGAACGTTACCCCGAGGGAGCCCGGCGCTTTTACGGCCTGGTCCGGCATGAGGCGGCCCCCGGGCCGGGCGAAAACCGAATGCAGACCCTGCATGCCAGCATCGCCCTGGGCCGGGAGCTGGCGCGAGAGAAAGGTGCCGGGATGCGAACGGTGGAGACCGTGGCGCGTATTTTCAATCACCATGCCGCCGGCCGGCCATTTCCCGAAGCCTCGGCCCAGGCCCTTTTTTCCGTATTTGAAGGCCTGCGGCCCGGTTTTTTCATGCAGGGCGAATATAAACCCATGACCCCGGCCCTGGGCCTTTGCCTGCGGCCCGCGCTTTTTGCACGGGCCTGGGGCGAGCATGACAGGCTGGCGGCCCGGGTGCAGCAGGCTGTTGCAAAAGAGGGGTACAAGGCCTACAAGTCCGATATTCTGCGGCGAATGCGGGAACAGGGGGGACTGCTTTATACCGAGGATATTCAACAGATCGTGGCACGCACCCCCCAGGCGCATGAACCCGTACCGGAAAGCGGTGCCGGTCCCGGTTTGCCGGGTATTGACCTGTCCGACCTTCATGACGCTCTGGCGGCAAACGGTCCGGCGCCGGATCCTGCCGGCGGGCCGGTTTACCGGTACCGGGAGTGGGACCACGCCATCGGGGACTATCTTACCGATCATGTGCTGGTGCGGGAACGCCGCTTCGACCCGCCGGATTCCGGATTCTACCAGTCGGCCCTGGCCCGGCACCGGGGTCTGGTGAAAAAAATCCGCTACGCCTTTGAACTGCTCAAACCCGAGGGTATGACCGTTCTTCGCAAGTGGCGGGAAGGCGAGGATTTTGATTATCGTCAGTTGATCGATTTTGTGATTGACAAAAAGGCCGGCAAAACCCCGTCCGAACGGATCTATATCAAGCGGCTCAAGAAGGTGCGGGACGTGGCCGTTCTGCTGCTGCTCGACATTTCGCGTTCCACCTCCGGCACCGTGGCCGGTTCAGACACGGCCACGGTGCTTTCCGTTGAAAAGGAGGCTACGGTCCTGTTCTGTGAAGCCCTGGCCGTGGTGGGCGACACATTTGCCATTGCCGGTTTTTCCGGTACCGGCCGACTGGGAGTGGATTACTTTCCCATCAAGGAGTTTGACTGTCCCATGACCGACACCGTGCGCCGGGCCATCGGCGGGCTATCGCCCCAGCGCAACACCCGCATGGGGGCCGCTATCCGGCATGCCACGGCACAACTCAAAGCCGCGGCCGCCGCCTCGAAACTGCTGATCATCGTGACCGACGGGTTTCCCAACGACCTGGATTACAAACGGGAGCGGGCCATCGAGGATACCCGGCGGGCCCTGCTGGAGGCCAGGGCCGGTGGTATCGCAGTTCATACCATCACCGTGAACATCGCCGGTGACGGGGTGCTGGACGATCTTTACGGAAAAGTGCGTCACAGCGTGATTTCCAATGTGCGGGAGCTGCCGGACAAGCTGCTGCGGATCTACGGGCGGTTGACGGGGTGACGATGTACTTTTCTTTGGCGCAAAGAAAAGAATACCCCTGATGGATAATATGGCCGCACAGTACTGCTCTTACTCTTACTCGTGCTCGTACTCGTGATCCACGACAGTATAGATTTTCGATTACGAGTAAGAGCACGAGCACGAGTAAGGTGAAATAAAAAATTGAGCTGGATATTTCACAAGCGGATGTGGGCGGATCAATGAGCAACATGATTCTCTATAATGACATCTATCACTGGGAGGGGCTGGGCAAGGCTTTTGGCCTGGCCACGGGAAAAATCCGGCTGCGGATTTTTGACCTGGACAAGGCGCCGGACAGCAGGGGCGTGCGTCACCTGAGGCCCATGGTGGTGGTGGTGTCCGATGTGCCGGGAGAGAGCATCACGGTCAAGGGGTGGGCCGGCCCCCTGGCCTCCTTTATTTCCAGGGCGTTTCATATCGACCCCCACCGAATGCTCTGGGTGGAGCACTACCCGGCGGTTCAGTATGGCGTCAAACATGTGAAACATATTGATGAAATTTTTGAGGCAGTGGAATTTACCTGGGAAGAGGGCATGGCCGTGGCCCCCAAATGGCGGCCCCTGAAATCGCCTTTGCGGGACATCGTCAAGAAATTGGTGGCTCAGTGCTGAAAAGGGATGTGACCATGCCGGTGCCGGTGAACTCAAGCTTTCCATTTGACAATCGGATTGCCGGCAGATACAATTCAACTTTATCACACGATGTACCGGTCGATGATTTTCCGTCATAACATTCCATGCGACAAATGCGTGGGTGTTTATGATTAAACCCAACCCGTAACAGAGGAGGAGCACACAGATGAAAAGATGGAGCATTGCAGTTCTGGCGTGTATTATCATGGTCAGCATGATGGGCGTGGCAACCGCCAACACCGTTCGTGAAGACTGCGGCTGCGGTCTGGGCGGCATGGCCATCGGCGAAAAGGAAGGCATTGTGTGGAAGCTCGTGGGAACCTTCCTCAACGGCATCTGCGGCAACCAGACCTTTGCCATGTCCAGCGGCACCCTGGATTGCGGACAGGATCCGCTGACGGCCAGGTATGACAAGATGAACGTTTTTGTGGCCGACAACATGGATGTTCTGGCCATCGACATCGCCCAGGGACAGGGCGAGTCCCTGGACGCTCTGGCCGAGATCGCCGAGGTTTCGACTTCTGACAGGCCGTCCCTGTTTGCGGCCCTGCAGAGCAACTTCGATTCGATCTATCCCACCACTGAAGTGACCTCCAAGGATGTGGTGGACGGGATTGCCCGTGTCATGCAGGCCATTTAGCATGAAACATCCGGGCTAACCCTGTTAATGGTCGATTTTAAAAAAGCAAAAAAGGGATACATGGTTTTTCTTTGCCATGTATCCCTTTTTTTTGTGCTGGCTCTTTCGCCGGCGTTGATTGGCCCTGCCTCTGCCGCCCCCCCGTCCGTGGATGAACTGATCGCACTCTCCCGGGAGAAAAAGCTTTCTCAGGACCGCTACTGGCACATCCTGATGCACTACGGGAAGACACTTTTCGGTTTTAAAAGCCAGGTGGATGACCCTCAATTTTTTCTGTCGCCGGACGGCAAAACCGATCCCGGGGCCGAGCTGGAGGCCACCATCGCGGCCCTGTTCCAGGCGGATGACGAAGCAGCCCAGCCGTTTGTGTGCCGGTTCTACGCCCGGTTCATGTGGCTTCAGGAGGCCCTGGAAGTTGATCCTGAGCCGTATGCTCACCGGGTGTGCGAGGATATCGAGCGCATCGTCCCGGTGTCGGCCACCCTGGTGTTTCCCACCTATTACATGAACAACCCGGCCTCCATGTTCGGCCATACCCTGCTGGCGGTCCAGACCGACTATGAAAACAAGCGGCTGGCCTATGCGGTCAACTACGCGGCCCGGGCTGACAATGTAAACGGCCTCTCTTTTGCCGTTTCCGGCATTTTCGGCCTGTACAAGGGCTACTATTCAGTGGAGCCTTACTACAAAAAGATTCAGGAGTACGGCGACATTCACCAGCGCGACATCTGGGAGTATCCCCTCAACCTGACACCCGAAGAACTGCGCCGCCTGATCCGTCATGTAAAGGAGTTCGACAAGGGGATTTACACCGACTATTTTTTCTTTGATGAAAATTGTTCCTTCAACTTGCTGTATCTCATGGAGGCGGCCCGGCCTTCGGTGGACCTGGTGTCCCAGTTTTCAGGCCCGGCGGTGCTGCCGCTGGAGACGATTCGGGCCATGGACGAAGAAGGGCTGCTGGGACCCCCGGACTTCCGGCCGTCCAAGGCCACGCGCATCCGGTATGCCATGGAATCGCTGGCCCCCCAGGCGGTGGACACGGCCCTGGACATCATTCACGGCCGCGTTGCGCCGGGCGATATCGCCGCCGTCCCGGCCTGCCCGGACCCTGCCCGGCAGGCCGCCGTCCTCGATCTGGCCGCTGAACAGTTGCAATACCTGTACGTAAAGAAGGAGATCGACAAACCGGCCTACCAGAAGCGTTTTCTTGGCACCCTGAGCGCCCGCAGCCGGCTGGGTGTGATGGAGACTGGACAAGCCGATACGATTCCCGCCGCCCCCCCCCGGCCGGAAACCGGCCATGCCGCCAACCGGCTCAGCCTGTCCGGTGGGCAGCGTGACAGCGAAGGCTTTCTGGAAATTCGTTTCCGGCCCGCCTTTACCGACCTGCTGGACATGGACTATATTCACCACCAGGGCGCCCAGATCGAATTCGGTGACGCTCGGGTTCGCTATTCGCTCTCCGATCATGCTTTCCGGTTGCAACAGCTGGATATCATCGATATTATCTCCATATCGGGCAGGGACGCCTTTTTTAACCCCCTCTCCTGGAAGGTGGATACCGGGTTTCACCGGAAACGCATGGAAAACGGCAAACAGTCGCTTTACTACCGCCTCAATACCGGCACCGGCCTGGCTGTCGATTTTCCCCCTGCCGGACTGGCCTATGCCATGGTGGACGGTGAAGCGGACCTGTCCGGTGCCCTGGCTGAAAGTTACGCCCTGGGCCCGGGCCTGGCCTGCGGCCTGGTCAGCACTGTGGCCCCTTTCTGGAAGAGCCATCTGTACGGCGAAGTTAAATGGTTCGTGGCCGGCGATGATCATGTGGAACGCGGCGCGGGGTTTGCAAACAATTTCAAACTGTCGAAAAACCATCAGGCCTCGGTGGAGGTCAAATGGGAACGGGTGCGCAACGAATCGGACACGACATTGTCCGGTGTATGGCATATCTTTTTTTAGTCGTGAATTGGAACCGGACATGAGACAGTGGATCGGACGAAACCCTTTGGGCGGCCAAGGTCTGGCAGGACTGATGTCCCTTGTCTTTGTATGCCTTGCAATCCCCGTTACCTGTTTCGCCTCACCATCCGTCACGCCTCAGGGACCCATTGCCTGGTCGTTTGTTGTCATCGGCCTGATGGGCGGTCTTGCCCTGTTTCTCTACGGTCTTGAAAAGATGAGCAAGGGTCTGAAGGACTCGACAGGCTCCCAGATGCGCCGGATTCTTGGTGCCCTGACCCGCAACCGGGTGATCGGCTTTCTGGTGGGGGCCTTTGTCACCATGGTGATCCAGTCCAGCAGCGCCACCACCGTGATGCTGGTCAGCTTTGTCCAGGCCGGCCTGATGACCTTTGTCCAGTCCCTTGGGGTGATTCTGGGCGCGGACGTGGGATCCACGGTAACGGCTCAGCTCATTGCCTTCAAACTCACCGATTACGCCCTGCTCATGGTGGCCGTGGGGTTCGGCGCCAGAATGTTTTCCAGGCGCCGGATCGTTATGGCGATGGGGGAAATCCTGCTGGGGTTCGGCCTTCTGTTTTACGGCATGAAGCTGATGAGCGATGCCATGGCGCCGTTGCGGACCCACGGGGAGTTCGTCAGTCTGCTGCAGGGGCTGGAAAACCCACTGCTGGGCATCCTGGCCGGCGGCGCCTTTACCGCCCTGATCCAGAGCAGCGGGGCTTTCACCGGCATTTTGATTGTGCTGGCCCAGGAAAACCTGATCACACTGGAGGCGGGAATTCCCATGGTGCTGGGGGCCAATGTCGGCACCTGTGTCACGGCCATCCTGGCCAGCATCGGCATGACCCGGGAGGCCAAGCGCGTGGCCATGGGCCACGTGTTTTTCAAGGTGGCCGGCGTCATGCTGTTTCTTTTCTGGATTCCCGAGTTTGCGGCCATGGTCCGGGACCTGACCACCCATTTCGGCGCCGGTACGGCCCGGCAGATTGCCAACGCGCACACTCTGTTTAATGTCAGTGTGGGGCTTGTGTTTCTTCCGTTCACCACGGTATTCGCCCGGCTGATTCAGAAGGTGTTCCCGGACAGGAAAAAAGAGCAGATCACCCGGGAACTGACCACCTGGTACCTGGATGACAGCAGCATCAAAACCCCGGAAGTGGCCATCAGTCTGGCCCGGACCGAATTATCCCGCATGGCCAAGCTGCTGGAGCGCATGCTTCGGGCCATTATTGTTCCTTTTATCTCCGATGAAGCCCACGTGGCCAGGGGTGTCAAAGAGAAAGACGAGGCTGAACTGCTGAGAAAAGAGATTCCCAAGCGGGATGCCATTTTTCCCGAACTGACCCTGATGGAAGGCATCGACATGCGGGAGGCCAAGATCGATTTTCTGGAGGAAAAGATCGGGGATTTTCTGAACCGGGTGCTGCGGGAGGGGGTTTCAAAAGAGAGCGTGAGCGAGGTGTTTGGTATGATGTCCATTGCCAAGGACATGGAGAGCATCGGGGATCTTATCCATCGGAACATGGTGCCACTGATCACCAAGAAAAAGGCCCTGCACGCCGATTTTTCCGACGAGGGCAAGGAAGAGCTGATGATCTATCACAACAAGGTGTGCACCCATATCCGCCTGCTCAAGGAGGCCTTTTCCGAAACCAACCGGGACAAGGCCTGTCAGATCATGTCCCAGGAGCGGACCTATCTGGACCTGGAGTCCAAATTCCGGCTGAAACATCTGGAGCGGGTGCATTGCCAGCAGCAGGAGTCCCAGGTGACCCACGAGATTCACATGGAACTGATGGACCTGCTGAAGCAGATTGTGGTGTACTCCTCCAACATAGCGGCCACCTTTTCCAACACCTGCGCCATTACCCGGCACCAGGCATCGGCCCCGGAAGGGCCCGGCGTCATACCCGGCGTCATTTTTCAGGAAGGCCCGTCCTCTCCATGACAACCGGCTGTCGCCGGTGGCTGCTTTATTCATGCGGCGCGGGTTTTATCGGTGATTATTCATGATACAGGGATCACATACAGCCATTGCCGGCGTTTCCAGGCGCGACCCCCTGGAGGCGGAAATCGAAAAGATCCTTCTTCAACACAGCGGTCTGCGGTTTTCCCCGGTCCTGGAACGAAAGTACATTCATGACACCATTGAGCACCGGTTCGGCACTTACCGTATCCTGGGCTGGTTTGCTATTTTTCTGTTCAACCTGTTTGCCATCTCCGATTATCTATTGACGCCGGACATCTATCCGGTGGCCTGGTTTTTCCGGTTCGCCCTGGCCACGCCGGTAATGATCGCCGCCATGGCCCTGGCCTCCCGGCAGCGGTTCCGCCGGTATATTATTCACCTGCTCACCCTGCTGTTTTTCATGGGCGGGGCCAGCCTGCTGCTGCTGGCCGTGTTAAGCCGGGCACCCAACGCCGGCCACTCCTACACCGGCGTGGCCCTGGTCATCATGTTTGCCGCCATTGTGATCCGTATTCCCTTCTGGCACGCCGTTGGCCTGTGTGGCAGCCTGTTCCTGCTCCATCTCCTGATTTTCCCCTGGTTTCAGATGCCGACGGACCTGATTGTCCATTCGGCCCTGGTCGTGTTTTCCGTAGCCGTTATCTCCCTGCTGGGAAACTATCGGATAGAGCGGGAATTTCGCAGGGCATACCTGCGGGCATTGAAGATGAGGATTGATGCCCGGCAACTGGAAGGGCTAAACCGGCAACTGGAAGAGATGGCGATCTCCGATCCCCTGACCGGGTTGTTCAACCGTCGCCATTTTGACGCCCACCTGGATGCCGAATGGCGCAGTGCGGTCCGCGAACAACTGTCGATTTCCCTTGTTTTTATCGATATTGACCATTTTAAGCTGTACAACGACAACCATGGCCATCAGGCCGGCGACCTCTGCCTCAAGCAGATCGCCGACACCCTCACCGAAAATGTCCATCGGCCGGGAGATGCCTGTGTCCGGTACGGCGGGGAGGAGTTCGTGGTTTTGCTGGCCAACACCAACGTGGACCAGGCCCTGTACGTGGCGGAAAAGATTCAGTCCCATCTTCATGCCCTGGCCATTCCCCACGGATTTTCACCGGTATCCGGCGAGGTGACGGTGAGTATGGGCGTAGCATCCATGGTGCCGGACCGCAATGACACGCCGGAAGACCTGCTGGAAAAGGCGGACAAATCACTGTACCGCGCCAAGGACGCGGGCCGAAACCGGATATGCGTGGATGGCCTGCCGTGCTGAAATAGTTTCCATCCACAAATGGCCTTTTTCCGCAATCTCTGCGTCAAACTGCGGGCTTCCTTGTGCGGCGTACAACAGTACGCCTCCGCGTCATCCCTTGTTCTCCTTGATCTTGCGAAAAAATTCTCATTTCTGGTTTGGAAACCTTTTTCGCCTCCTCACAACAGATGGATGGATACGAAATAAGAAACTCACATCTCCAGCGGCTTTCTTCCGGCCCGGCGGCGCAGCCGGTTGACGGTCCGCAGTACCGGCCCCCTGGAGACGGCCCACCGCTCCAGCCGGTATTTGCCGGGAAAGTCCAGCAGCAGGGCTCCCAGGAAAATCGTCAGCATCCCCTGGCCGGGCAGCACCAGCATCATCATGCCGGCAATAACCACCAGTGCCCCCAGCAGGTTTTTTCCGGTCAGCAGCAGAAGCCGGAGCAGAGGCCGCTTGCCGGCCCATGGGGCTTTGTGCCGCCGGTCATGGGAAAAATAATCGGGAGGTATGCGGGCCACCAGCCACGGAACCAGCACAAGGGTGCCGATAAAGACAGCGGCGGATGCCAGGGTGAGCCACCCGAGCAGCATCTCGTGCTGATTGATCCATTGCCCCATTTTTTTGGTTTCCCCTGTTCTCCTGTTGTGTGACCGAATATTTTTATCACGGGACCGGTATTCGCAAAAGCGATTTTTTGCGATCATTCGGCAGCCATGAAAAGTGAAAAATCTTTACACCCGGTGCCGGGCTGGTATACTTCAAAACACGCAGGTACCATGAATAGTTCAAAATTTTAAAAGATACGGGGAAAACCATGGCCCCCTCAAAACCACAGCGCATTCATATCGGCTTCAGACAGGCCTTGTCCCTGCTGGCGCCCTACATAAAGGACCGTCTGCTGACCCAGATCCGGTCGGTATGGCTGATTATTCTTTATCTGGTCTTTTTCCAGACCCTGATCCTGAGAATCCGGATATTTGAAGCCGCCGTGATTGCCGTGGGTATCGGCCTGGTGGTGGTGGGACTGACCCTGTTCATGGAGGGGCTGTTTCTCGGGTTGATGCGCCTGGGAAGCCTTATCGGCAGTGGGCTTCCCAGAAAATCGCCTATATGGGTGGTGCTGATGTTCTCCCTGGTGCTGGGGTTTCTGGCCACCCTGGCAGAGCCTTCCATTCAGGTGCTACAGATGGCGGGTATGTCCGTAAAACCCTGGGACGCACCGCTGCTGTTTTTGCTGCTTAACCGGTATGCCCACTACCTGGTCTATGCCGTGGGCATTGGTGTGGGTGTGGCCGTGGCCCTGGGCATGTTCCGTTTTTATTACAATGTTTCCCTTAAGCCCTTTATTTACCTGTTTGTAACAGCCCTGGCCGGGGCCACAGTATGGGCCAGCCTGGATGCCAATCTGGCCAGTATTGTCGGCCTGGCCTGGGACTGCGGTGCCGTGACCACCGGTCCGGTCACCGTTCCTCTGGTCCTGGCCCTGGGCATCGGCGTCTCCCGCATGGTGGGGTCGGCGGAGTCCGGCACCACCGGTTTCGGCGTGGTGACACTGGCCTCCCTGCTTCCCGTGGTCGCGGTGCTGACACTTGGGGCGGTACTCAACACAACCGTGCCTGCTCCCATGAGCCGGACCGGTTTTTTCAGCGAGGAGAACCGTGCCCGGGTGCAGGTGCTGTTTGAAGCCTCATCTGATTTTGATCGGTACCGGCTTCAGGAGACCGGCCCGGCGCCGGGTGAGGTGCCCGCTGAAGGGATCGCGGATGACGGATCCGGGCCGGCCATCGATATGCGGGGGCTGTTGCAGCGAAACGGTGTTGCGGCCCTGAAGGCTATCGGCCTGTTGACGGTTCCGATTTTTCTGGTGTTCTTTCTTGTGGTGAGAGAACGGCTGCCCCATCCGGATGAAATCCTGCTGGGCCTCTTTCTCTGCGTGGCCGGCCTGGCGGTTTTCAGCATCGGCATTGAACTGGGCCTGGACAAACTGGGAACCCAGGTGGGCAAAAAACTGCCTGCCGCTTTTAAAACCATTGCCATTCCCGAGGCCGGCCGGGCCATTGACGGCTTTGATCCGACCATTGTGCAGACAGCCGTTTCAGAAAGCGGAGAGCCGTATCAGTTCTTTTTTACGCAAAAGGGACGGCGTGTGGTGTCGGTCCCCTATGAAGCTGAGCGGTTTGATCCGCTGACCCGCCGGTACCATTACACGCCGGTCAAGGGCCCCCTTTTCGGTGAAGGCGCCACCGTGCCGGGAGTACTGCTGGTGGTGGTGTTCGCGTTCATCATGGGATACGGCGCCACCCTGGCGGAACCGGCCTTAAACGCCCTGGGCGTTACCGTGGAGGATGTGACCGCCGGGGCGTTTCGGAAATCCCTGCTGATGCAGGCCGTGGCTGTGGGTGTGGGGATCGGTATCGCCCTGGGGGTGATGAAGATCATATTTGCTTTTTCCCTGGCCTGGATCCTGGTCCCCGCCTATCTGGTGTTGCTCCTTGTCACTCGACTTTCCACTGAAGATTTTGTCAATATCGGGTGGGACAGCGCCGGTGTGACCACCGGACCCATCACAGTGCCCCTGGTGCTGGCCATCGGTCTGGGTATCGGCTCCCAGGTCGGCGTGGTGGAAGGCTTCGGCATTCTGGCCGCCGCGTCGGTGTGCCCCATTCTCACGGTCCTGCTGCTGGGGCTTCATGTGAACCGGAAACAGCGGGACGCCCTGGCTGAATCGGCCGACGGCGACGGCCGCAAATCCTGAAGGAGAAACCATGAGCACCGGCAAGACCATCTCCCTGGTGACCGCTCACGTTCATAAAAACATCGCAAAAGACGTGACCACCGGTATCAAAGATGCCGGTGTTCTTGACTTTTACATGTATGCGGCCCGGTCCGTTGTCATCGATAAAAAACAGGGTGTTTGGTCAATGCTTCCGGGGCGGGACCTGGCCGAAGACCCCCTGGAAACGATTTTTTTTCTGGCCACGCACGAGGCCGGCCCGTCGCTGGCCCACCGGATCGCCGAGTTGGGCCATCTCTACGCCCCGGGCCGGGGCTCGGTGCTGGTGGAGGCGGTGGACCTGCTGGAAGGCCACGCCCTTTGCAGGGAGAATGAGGTTCCCGGCCCCTATGTGCCGCCGCCGCCGGGCCACCTTCATACCTGCACCGGCATCTGCTGCATCATGCAGCGGGGCCAGGGAGAGACCGTGGCCCGGATTCCCCTGGACACGGGTACCTGTGTGCCGGCCATCCATTTCGGCACCGGCATGGGGGTCAGGGACAAGATGGGGCTGCTGCGGATCACCATTCCCTGGGAAAAGGAGATTGTTTACGCCTTTACAACCCTTCACGAGGCCGACAACATCATGGAGATGATGATCGAGGCGGGACGGCTGGAACGGCCCGGCAGCGGTTTTATCTACACGTTTCCCATCGAAAAAGGGCTGGTCAATATCCGGGTCCGGCGGGGACAGCAGCAGCATGCCGCCAGTATTGAGCAGATCGTCACCACTCTGGACAGCATCAAGGGCGGCACCGACTGGCGGCGCCGGCGAAACCTGGGCTCCCGGCGGGCCGGGCGGGAAAAACAGTACATTCGAAACCTGGTGGACATGGTCCTGATCTGCGACGGCGGCACCGGGCCGGACCTGATGAAGGCGGCCATGGCCGCCGGTGCCGGTGGTGCCACCATCTCCAGTGTTCAGTATGTTCGGCCCGCCGATTCCCCTCAGGGCGCCATCCCCCCTGTGCGGGACGCATGCAGCATGGTGATTCCCGAGTCCATGACCGGGAGAGTGCGCCTTGCCTTGGAGGCGGCCGGGGCCTTTACGGACCGATGCCACGGCCGGGTTCATGTAAGAAAAACTTACAAGGCGTTTACCTATATTGGGGGATGACCCCGCCCCTGCCGTCATATCCCGCTGAAGGAGAAAATAGCGCGGTGTTGTTCCATGTATGATCTGACCACTTCATTCACACCTGCCGGGGACCAGCCCCGGGCCATTGGCAGGCTCTGCGACCAGATTCGCTCCGGCCGGCGCCACAACGTGTTCGTGGGGGTCACCGGGTCGGGCAAGACCTTTACCATGGCCCACGTGATCGCCGAGCTGAAACGGCCGGCCCTGATCATTGCGCCCAACAAGACACTGGCGGCCCAGCTTTACAACGAGTTCCATGCCCTTTTCCCGCACAACGCGGTGGAGTATTTTGTCAGCTACTACGATTTTTACCAGCCCGAGGCCTACCTGCCGGTGACCGACACCTATATCCAAAAGGACTCCTCCATCAACGATACCATTGACAAGATGCGCCATTCCGCCACCCGGTCGGTGCTTTCCCGGCCGGACGTGATCGTGGTGGCCAGCGTCTCCTGTATCTTCGGCCTGGGGTCGCCGGAGGACTACCTGGGTCTGCGCGTGGAACTGGCGCCGGGCATGGAGCTGGACCGGGACCGGCTGCTGGCCGACCTGGTGGCGATTCAGTACGAGCGTAACGACTACGATTTTTCCAGGGGGGTGTTCCGGGTCCGGGGGGACCGGGTGGATATTTTCCCCGCGTCCGAGGAGGAGGCGGCCCTGCGGGTCGAGTTTTTCGGCGACGAGGTGGAGTCCCTTTTCGAGATCGATCCGCTGAAAGGGAGCGTGCGGGGTTCCCTTTCAAAGGCCGTGATCTATCCGGCCACCCACTATGTGACCCGGCAGCAGAACCGCAAGTCAATCGTCGACCGGGTAAACGGGGAACTCAAGGAGCGGATCGAATATTTCCGCAAGGCGGGCAAACTGATCGAGGCCCAGCGCATCGAGGAGCGGACCCGGTTCGACCTGGAGATGATACTGGAGATGGGGTACTGCAATGGCATTGAAAACTATTCCCGCCACCTGACCGGCCGGGAGCCGGGCCAGCCTCCGGCCACCCTGCTGGACTATTTCCCCGACGATTTTCTGCTGTTCCTGGACGAGTGCCATATCACGGTGCCCCAGCTGGGGGCCATGTACAAGGGGGACCACTCCCGCAAGTCCACGCTGGTGGAGTTCGGGTTCCGGCTGCCGTCGGCCCTGGACAACCGGCCCCTGACCTTTGAGGAGTTCGAGGAAAAGACAAAGCGGGCCTCGGTGATCTATGTGTCGGCCACGCCGGCAAATTATGAGTACCAGAAGGCGGGCGATGCCGTGGCGGAACAGATCGTAAGGCCCACCGGCCTGGTGGATCCCCGGATTGAGGTGCGAAGCGCGGAAAACCAGGTGGATGACCTGTTTGACGAGATTCGGGCACGGGTGGAGAAAAACGAACGGGTCCTGATCACCACCCTTACCAAGCGCATGGCCGAAGACCTGACCGACTATTACGCCGAACTGGGCGTCAAGACCCGGTACCTTCATTCCGAGGTAAAGACACTGGAGCGTATGGCCGTGATCGCCGAGCTGCGGCGGGGCGACGTGGATGTGCTGATCGGCATCAACCTGCTGCGGGAGGGGCTGGACATTCCAGAGGTCTCCCTGGTGGCCGTGCTGGATGCCGACAAGGAGGGGTTTCTCCGGTCCGAGCGCTCCCTGATCCAGATTTTCGGCCGGGCCGCCCGGAATGTCAACGGCACGGTGATCCTCTACGCGGATCGCATCACCGATGCCATGGCCCGGGCCATGGATGAGACCGGCCGCCGGCGGGAGATTCAGGCCGCCTATAACACCGACCACCACATCACCCCCCGGACGATCTTCAAGGAGATGGCCCCGGATTTCGGGGCCCAGGGCGGTGACAGGGCAGGTCCTTCCGCCGCTGTGGCCGAAACCCTTGCCCAATACGGCGACACAGACGACCTGGACGAGATTATCCGGCGCCTGGAAAAGGAGATGAAGGCCGCGGCCGATGATTACGAATTTGAAAAGGCCGCCGATATCCGGGACCGGATCGCGGCCTTACGGAAGCTGATTGTTTTTGACGGGAATGGATAGGGGGCGGCACCGGCAAGACCTGTTGAGTTTACTCGTGCTCGTGCTCGTAATCGTCTTTTTGTTTCGAGCACGATTAAGAGCACGAGCACGAGTAAGAGCAAGAGTAAGAGTAAAAGTAAAAGCAGAATCGATATGAGAACACAGGCAACGACAGATAAAACCCCCGCTCTGCCCGATGACCGGCTGGCGGAAAAACTGGCCGGTGCACCGGCCCGGCCCGGGGTTTACCTGATGAAGGACGGGGCCGGTGCCATCATCTATGTGGGCAAGGCCTTTAACCTGAAAAAGCGGCTGGCCTCCTATTTTGTAAAAAAGGAGCGGCTCGATCTCAAGACCGGCCTGCTGATGGAGCGCGTGGCCGACATTGACACCATTGTCACGGCCACGGAAAACGAGGCCCTGATTCTGGAAGCCTCCCTGATCCGGCGCCACAAGCCCCGGTACAACGTGCTGTTAAAGGACGACAAGCGGTACCCGTCGCTTCGCATTGATCCTCGGCAGCCCTATCCGGCCCTGGAGATCGTGCGCAAGACGCGGCCCGACGGGGCCGTTTACTTCGGCCCCTTTTCATCGGCCCGGGCCGTGCGCGAAACCCTGAAGGTGGTGGACAAGTCCTTTGGGTTGCGCAAGTGCCGGGGCAAGGCGTTTCAAAAGCGGTCCCGGCCCTGCATCAACTTCCAGATGGGGCTCTGCCTGGGCCCCTGTTTTTACGACGTACCGGAAAATGATTATGCCGAGGCGGTGCGGGAGGTCTCCCTGTTTCTCAAGGGCCGGACCACGGAACTGGTGACCGATCTTCGGGTTCGGATGAAGCAGGCCGCGGAGAACCAGGAATTTGAAAAAGCGGCCCTGCTGCGGGACCGGCTCTTTGCCATTGAAAAGGTGATTGAAAAACAGGTGGTGGTGACCCCGGATTTCGCGGACCGGGACGTGATCGCCGTGGCCGAGGAGGGGCGGCGTTCCGTGGTGGCCCTTCTCCAGGTGCGAAAGGGCGTACTTTCCGGTACCCGGTTTTTTCATTTTGAGGAGCTGCTGTCGCCCGTGGCCGATATTCTGGCCACCTTTATGGTGCAGTATTACAACGAGCCGGGCCGGGTGCCGGACGAGATTCTCACCGACGGCACCCCGTTCGGCGGGCCGTGGATTGTTGACCACCTGCGGCACCTGGCGGAAAAACGGGTGAATATGGCTGTTCCCCGGCGAGGGGAAAAGTTTCTGCTGATAAAGATGGCCCGGGAGAACGCGCAAAAGGAGCTGGCCGCCGCCACCCTGGGGGCGCGGGCGCACCAGAAGACACTGGAACGGCTGGTCCGCAAGCTGGGCCTTCCCGATGTGCCGACCCGGATCGGGTGCGTGGACAACTCTCATCTTGCCGGCACCGGCACCGTGGCTGCGGTGGTGGTGTTTACCGACGGTGTTCCCGAACCGTCGGCCTACCGGCGCTACCGGTTGGCCGATGTGCCGGCGGCGGACGACTATGCGGCCATGAAGCAGGTGCTGTTGCGACGGTTTGCCGCCGGCGCCGATGACGCCGGCCCGGTGGACCTGCTGCTGGTGGACGGGGGCCGCGGGCAGCTGAACATTGCCACAGCCGTGCTCCAGAAGGCGGGCCTGGCCGGAAAGATGGCCGTGGCCGCCATTTCAAAAAAAGACGAGGCAAAAGGGGAGACCACCGACAAGGTCTATGTGCCGGGACGGCGCAACCCGGTCAACTTCGGCCCGGCCGACCCGGCCCTTTTTCTGCTGGAACAGATCCGGGACGAGGCCCACCGGTTTGCCATTGACTACCAGCGGAAGGAGCGGAAGCGCATCTCCCTGCGCTCCGTCCTGGACGACATCCCCGGCATCGGGCCGCAGCGGAAAAGAATGCTGCTGGACCGGTTCGGCACGGTCGAGGGCGTTCGCGCCGCGCCGGTGGAAGACCTGGCCGCGCTGCCGGGAATTACAGAAGCCATGGCCGGGCAGATCAGGGAGCACCTGAGGGGTCAAGGGGGCAAGGGGCCGAGGGGGCGATGGGCCAGGTGAGGGCATGCAAGCTTTTTATCCAAATCGAAATCGGTATCGAAATCGAAACTCCATTACATCTCCGCAAATAAGCGGTCGACCCCGATCCCGATTTCGATAGCGATTTGGATCGGAGGAGACGCGCTTGCGCAAAAAAACGCGCACCCCGGTACGCCGGAATGCGCGTTTGATGATATTGTTAGTCAGGCGCTCTGACTACAGGTCCAGCTTTTTCAGTGTGTCCACCAGACCCTGCACGGCCTGGGCCGATTTGTTGAGGGCTGCCTGCTCGTCCGCTGTCAACTTGATTTCGATGATCTCTTCGACACCGTCGGTCCCCAGTTTTACCGGCACGCCGATAAACAGGTCGGAGATGCCGTACTCGCCCTTCAGCCGCACCGCGCAGGGAAGAATCTTCTTTTTGTCCTTCAGGATCGATTCGGCCATCTCCACCGCTGCCGATGCCGGGGCGTAAAAGGCGCTGCCGGTTTTCAGCAGGCCTACGATCTCGGCACCGCCGTTGCGGGTGCGTTCGATCAGGGCATCGACCCGGTCTTTTGGCATCAGTTCGGTGATGGGAATACCGGCCACCGTGGAGTAGCGGGGCAGGGGCACCATGGTGTCGCCGTGGCCGCCCAGCACAAAGGCGTGGGTGTTTTCCACCGACACGTTGAGCTCCCGGGCGATGAATGTTCTGAACCGCGCCGAGTCCAGAACCCCGGCCATGCCGATGACCCGGTTCGCGGGAAATCCGCTGGCGTCAAAGGCCACGTGGCACATGGCATCCAGGGGATTGCTCACGATGATGAGAATGGCCTTCGGCGAAAGGGCCGCCACCTGGGTGGTGACGCTTTTGATGATTTTCGCGTTGGTGCTGATCAGGTCGTCCCGGCTCATGCCCGGTTTGCGGGGGATGCCGGCGGTGATGATCACGATATCGGAGTCGGCGGAAGGGTCATAGACATTCGCCCCTTCCAGTTTTGCGTCATGTTTTTCAATGGGCGCCGCTTCGGCCAGGTCTAACGCCTTGCCCTGGGGCAGTCCCTCGGCGATGTCGATGAGAACCACATCGCACAGTTCTTTTTCCGCCAGGCGCTGGGCCGTGGTGGCCCCCACGTTTCCCGCGCCGATTACCGTCACTTTTCTGTCCATAGTTTCTCCTTGCTGGTGAATGTCGGGCCCAGGCCCGGTTCGCCATGTCATACCTCATTGGCGTTTTTGATGTCAATACAAACCGTGCTTCGCATGTGCGTGTCGCATGAGCGGTCCATGGTCAGAGGGGCGTAAATGCTATTGACAAACATTATATATCTGATAGGATTTGCCTGTTTATGGTGCTGTAGAAAGTAAATACTTTTAAAACAGCCGGTTACGCCTTACCTGCCGGAACGGCGCATGCCAGGGAAACACTGTTTCCCGGCGACCGGACAATAAAAGGCTGCTTTAACCATGCGGGAGAAGATCAAATCACTGTTAAAACAGGCGGAACTCTACCGTTCCCAGGGTTTGTTCAACGAGGCCCGTGAAAGTTACGAGCGTGTCCGGCGCATCATTCAGAAAAGCAAGCAGCTGCCCAACAGGGACAAACTGCTGGACAATATTTCCAAGAAGATCGCAAAGGTCCAGGGGGTGCTGGTGCGGCTGGAAAATGCCTCTAATTCCCCGCAGATGTCACCCGAGGTCAACCGGCTTATCAAAAAGCTTTTTTCTCAAACCGCTTCCGAGGATAAAGACGCTGCGGCCCTTGAGGGAGCCGTGGCTCTGGCCAAGTTCGGTCAGTTCAACGACGCCATTGCCGAGTTCCGGCGGCTGCTGGATCTGGATTCCCAGAGGGTTCAGGCGGCCAAGAACATCCTGCGATGTCTGATCACCTACAAGTCCTCCGATGACGCCTATGCCCAGCTTTCCGAATGGAAGGTGGAAAAGATTTTCACCGATGATGAGCTTGAAAAGGTCAAGAGCTTTTTTGAGGAGATTCTTGATAAGAAATGGGATGAAAAAGGGGCGGCCCGGTCCGAGGCCCTCACCGGCGGCGGCGTGGACGAAGATGATTTTCTGGATATCAGCGCCGTGGCCATTACACTTCCCAACGGCAACCAGGTTGAACTGGATGTCAGTTTTCAGTCGGGCAATGTGGTCAGCCTGATCATTGACCGAAAAGACGAAAAGATGATTCAGGACCTCCAGGAAGGATCCAAGCTGGAGGACGTTCATTTCTACTCCCCCATCGCCATCTTCAGAGGCTCCGGCGAAGTCACCTCCAAGACAAAAATCACCTCCGGTCCCAAGGAGGGCGATTACAGCATGGACATTAAGATTGACAGTCTGTAATCGCTTTATTACCATCAAGTTCCAACAACATACGCTTTTACTGTTTGCATCCCGGCGTGAGTGTGGTATGTAGGGTATTCACGAACCCGTAACGGCTTGATCGTTGTTATAAAGACCTATTATGGCTGTATTTAATATCAATAAACGCGAGATTGAGTGCAAGATCGTCTACTACGGCCCCGGCCGGGGCGGCAAGACCACCAATCTGGAATATGTCTTCAAGGCGTATAAAAAACAGGTCAAGGGCGAGATGGTTTCCATCGACACCGAGGGGGACCGGACCCTGTTTTTTGATTTTCTGCCCATGGACCTGGGCAAGATCAAGGGATGTGACGTCCGGGTACAGCTGTTTACGGTTCCCGGTCAGGTACAGTACAGCTCCACGCGGAAACTGGTGTTAAAAGGGGTGGACGGCGTTGTGTTCGTGGCCGACTCCATGGAGGTACGGCGGGAAAAGAACATGCTCTCCTTAAAGGACCTGCAGCAGAATCTCAAGGAGTACAACATGAGCATCTTCAAAACGCCGCTGATACTTCAGTACAACAAACGGGATCTGGCCGACGACGGCATACCATTGATGTCCGTGGAGCAGATGGAAAAGGATCTCAACCGCCAGTTGAAGGTGCCTTCTTTTGAGGCCAGCGCGGTCAACGGAAAGGGCGTGGGCCAGACCCTTCAGGCCTGCCTTCGGCTGACGCTTCAGCACCTGCAGAAACAACTGCAATGGGCGAGCTGATTTTCAGTGATGGAGCATCATGAAAGACCAGGTCGTTCTCACCGGTGATCTTCGGTTTATCAATCTCGGCGAGTTGATTCAGCTGATTGGCGCCAGCGGCAGCACGGGCGTACTTCAGCTGTTGAGCAAATACGTGGAGTCCCCCGGGGTGGTTTACTTCAAGGAGGGGAATCCGGTGGATGCCTCCAACGGCATGGAACGGGGCCTGAAGGTGCTTTACTCCTTTTTCGGCTGGAAGGAAGGGGAATTTACCTTCAGCCAGGAGCCGGTGAATGTCAAACCATCGATCAAGAAAAGCCGCATGCAGATCATCCTTGAAGGTCTGCGACTGCTTGACGATGGGGAGATCGAAGTCAAGGGAGCCGTTGGATTTGAGCCGGCACCCGACACACCCGACGGCAAAGGCGGGCGTCTGCCCGTTATCAAGGGTCCCCTGATTGATTACATGGATGTGGTGGCCGAGGAGGATTTTTATGAAGGCCAGACCATCGTTTCCCAGGGCCGGCACGGCACATGGATGTGGGTGGTTCTTGATGGTACGGTGAACATCTGCAAAGAGGCCGGAGAAGAGCAGATTCCCATACTGAAGGTGGGGCCGGGATCATTCATCGGCAGCATGGCCGCCTTCTCCCAGCAGGACGAAGTGCGCAGCGCAACGGCCATTGCGGCGGACCGGGTTCAGTTAGGGGTGCTGGATCGTCCCCGCCTGACACATGAATACGCGTCGCTGACATCGGATTTTCGTAATATTATTCTCAGCATGGACCGGCGCCTGAAACAGGTCACACGCCAGGCGGCCATGGGCCGCGTGAGCCCTCAGCCCCTCAAGGGTGTACCCACCGGAAAGGCCCCCATCATCCCGGAAGGGGAAAACAGTTCCCGGCTGCTGTCCATTCGGGAGGGGAACGCATTTATCGTCAAGTCCATGAAACAGGGGGACCTGCTGCTGTGCAAACTGGAAAAATATGATTTCGTGGGGTCGGTGCCCTTTCTCAATATCGGGCATGAGCCGGAGTCCGCCGCTGTTTTCGGCACCGACAACCTTCAGATGAAGGAACTGAACACAGAAGCCCTGGCCGATGAGTACGCTCGTCTTTCCGGTACGTTGCGGAACATGGTCGACAACTGCGCCACGTTTATTTCCGCCACCACCAGCATATTATATGACCTGTATAAAAATAAAAAATGAGGTTATTGCCATGACATCCCAGAAACGCCGATACGACAGAATCGACTCCCTGCGGCTCCTCTCTTACTCCTGTGTCGATCACGAGAACAAGGTGGTTTCCCAGGGCATGGGAAGAACCCTGAACGTGAGTGAAGGCGGTATCCTGATTGAGACCCATGTGCCCCTGGAAAAGGAGTGCACGGTGCTGCTGTCCATAGGTTTTGAGGACGAGGTGACCGAGGTCAGGGGCAAGATCGCCTACGGCAAGAGGGGTGAGAACGGGCGGGAGCAGACCGGTGTTGAGTTTATCGATCCGGATGAAAAGGCCCGCCGCATCATTCGGCAGTACGTGGAGGCCTTTTCCAACACGCAGGATGAGGCCCACAGGCCCGAATAGCTGCGACTGACGGAGGTGAAACAGAATATGGATCAAGTGGTTTATCATACGGAATTTCCAGGACTGAACCTGCTCAAGCGGGGCAAGGTCCGGGATGTGTACGAATTCGGAAACCGGCTGCTGATCGTGGCAACGGACCGGCTCTCCGCTTTTGACGTGGTCATGCCGGACCCCATTCCAGGCAAGGGGAAGATGCTGACACAAATTTCCCTGTTCTGGTTCGATCGGGTGAAAGACATTGTCCGGAACCATTTAATCTCCAGCGATGTGAACGATTATCCTGAGGAGTGCCGTCCCTATGCGGAGACACTTGTCGGCCGCAGCATGCTGGTCACAAAGACGGAGCCCCTGGCCATTGAGTGCGTGGTGCGGGGCTACCTGTCGGGCTCCGGCTGGAAATCCTACCTGAAGGATCGCACCGTGTGCGGTATTTCCCTGCCCGACGGCCTGCGGGAGTCGGACCGGCTGCCCGAACCGCTTTTCACGCCCTCCACCAAGGCCGAGGCTGGTCAGCACGACATCAACATCTCCTTTGACGAGGCAGCCAATATTGTCGGCCGGCAAACCGCGGAAAAGGCCCGGGATCTGAGCCTGGCTATTTATCGGCGAGGGGTGGAGATCGCGGAAGCCAAAGGCATCATTATCGCGGATACCAAATTTGAGTTCGGCTTTGTGGAGGGCGAACTGATCCTGATCGACGAGGTGCTGACCCCGGACTCCTCGCGGTTCTGGCCCATGGACGGATACGCGCCGGGTGGGCCTCAGCAGAGCTTTGACAAGCAGTATGTTCGGGATTATCTGCTTTCCCTGAACTGGAACCAGAAGCCGCCGGCCCCTGATCTTCCTTCGGACGTGATTGCCAATACCCGCAAGAAGTACAGTGAGGCCCTCGACCTGCTGGTGGACTGACATTCGGAAGCGTGCCGTTCCCCGTTCGCCGGATGGCGCAATGCCGACACCGGCTTTCTGCTTCGTCCGTATAACCCCCCGACACAGGTGGTAACGATGTCCGTCCGGTTTTCAGAACAAACGGTCCCACTGGCTGATATCGATTTAGAAGACCGGTCGTTTTGCATTACCACGGACGCGGACAAGCCCATGGCACCCCTGATTGCCTCTCTGACAGCGGTGGGCCTGCTGTCGCCGCCGCTTCTCCGGCCCACGAAGAAAAATGGTTTCCAGGTGATTTCCGGTTTTCGTCGGCTGGCCGCGCTCCGGCACCTGGGCATTGCATCGGCACCCTGCCGGGTGGTTGACGCGAAGACCGACCGGCTGGCCTGCCAGAAGCTGGCCGTGGCGGACAACCTCTGCCGCCGGCCCCTCAACCTGGTGGAACAGGCCCTGGCCGCAGAGAAGCTGTCCGCCCTGGAAACAGAGATGGACCGGCTGTGTGCCGTTCTTTCCGACCTGGGAATGGCCGCCAACCCCACACTTGTTGAAAAACTCCGGGCTCTTTTAAATCTGCCCGACTCGGTGCTCGACCACGTGGCCCGGGAGACCATTCCCCTTTCTTCCGCCCTTTTGCTGGCCGGCATGAACGCGCCGGATGCCCAAATTCTTGCCGGGGTGTTTGTCGACCTTCGGCTGGGGGCCAATAAGCAGCGGGAGGTCGCGGTGCTGGCCCGGGAGATCGCCATCCGGGAGGGGATATCCGTTGCCGACCTGTTTGCTCAGGACAAAACGCTTCACGGAATATTAAACGATGCTGATGCCGACCGGGGGCTTCAGGCGGCCCGGTTGCGCGCGTCTCTTGAAAAGCGGCGGTTCCCGGCCCTGGTGCAGAGCCGGGAGCGGTACCAGGAGCTGGAAAAGCGGCTGAAGCTCGGTCGCCGGGTTCGGCTTTGCCCGCCCTCCTTTTTTGAAAGCACCGATTTTGTGCTTGAGCTGACCTTTTCCGGCATGGATGAGTTCCGGCGCCATGCGGCCCTTGTGGCCCGGTTGAAGGACGACAAAATCCTGGACACGATTCTCTCCCGGTCCGGAGAAACCGATGATGTGTAAACCATTTGTTTCGTGCGTTTTTGTGCACTCATCGCCTGATCTGTTCCATATGCGGCGCCACTGGAACCCGTAGACTTCAGGCGCTGTTGCCGCCGGCCTGCCCGGCATATATTCTCCTTGACAGGAAAGTGACGATCATGTCTAATGAATGAACATTCATTCATCACTGCTGACAAGGAAAAAAGAATGGCGGATCCCGCACAAAACTCAGTGAATCCGGATAAGTATCACCGCATCCTGGAGGCGGCCATCGGTGTGTTTGCCGAGCAGGGCTTTTTTAATGCCACAGTTTCAAAAATAGCCCGGGCCGCGGGCGTGGCTGACGGTACCATCTATCTCTATTTCAAGAACAAGAACGACATCCTGCTCCATTTTTTCAATTACAAGACAAAAGAGGTGTTCGGTACCTTTCGGCATGAAGTGGACAAGGGCGACAACGCCCGTGAAAAACTGCGCAACCTGATCAAGGCCCATCTGCGGGAGTTCCAGAAGGACCGGAACATGGCCGTGGTCTTTCAGGCCGAGGCCCGTCAGATAAGGTATTTTGAGGTCTATATCAAGGACCTGACCAACATGTACTTTGACCTGGTGGGAGAGATCGTGGTCCAGGGGCAGGAGGAAAGCGTGTTTCGCCGGGGGCTGGATCCCTCCCTGGTAAAGCGGTTTATTCTGGGCACCGTGGACGAGGTGATCAATACATGGCTGCACGCGGCCAGAAAATACGACCTGGAGGCCCAGGCCGATGCCATTGTGGACCTGTTTGTCAACGGCATCGGCGCGACGCCGCCGGTAAAAGAGTGAAATGGACCATATTCCATAGCAACCAAAAAAAGAAGCAAGGAGAGGGTTATGGCACAAGTAATCGCAGACAGAAGGGATGTTGATTTTGTTCTTCACGAGCAGTTGAATGCCGCTGACTTGAGCAAAAACGAGAAGTTTGCCGAGTTCAACAAGAAGACCATCGACATGATCGTCACCGAGGCCCGGAACCTGGCCGTCAAGGAGTTTTTCCCCATTAACAAGGAAGGCGACGAGATCGGCGCCACTTTTGATGGTGGCAGGGTAGCGGTGCCGGAGAGTTTTAAAAGAGCCTACGAACTGCTCCGGGAAGGGGAATGGACCGCCATGACCGAGGACCCCGAGTACGGGGGCCAGGGCATGCCCCAGGTTGTATCCCGGGCCGCCAACGATTACTTCCAGGGCGCCAACTATGCCTTTATGCTGTACGCCGGCCTGACCCACGGCGCCGGCCGCCTGGTGGAGGTGTTCGGCACCCAGGAGCAGAAGGAGACCTACCTGAAAAAACTCTACACCGGAGAATGGTCCGGCACCATGCTGCTCACCGAACCCGAGGCCGGCTCCGACGTGGGGGCACTGACCACCACGGCGGTGAAAAATCCGGACGGCACCTATTCCATCTCCGGCTCCAAGATATTTATCTCCGGCGGCGAACACGACATGACCGAAAACATCATTCATCCGGTGCTGGCCCGCATCGAGGGCGCTCCTCCCGGAACCCGGGGCATCTCCCTGTTTCTGGTGCCCAAGTACCGGGTCAATGCCGACGGCAGCCTGGGTGAATTCAATGACGTGGTGTGTACCGGAATCGAGGAGAAGATGGGTATTCACGGCAGCTCCACCTGTTCGTTGACCCTGGGCGGCAAGGGAAAGTGCATCGGCACTCTGCTGGGCCAGGAGAACAAGGGCATGAGCGCCATGTTTGTCATGATGAACGAGGCCCGGCTGCTGGTGGGCATGCAGGCCTTTGGCTGCGCCACGGCATCCTACCTGTCGGCCCTGAACTACGCGAAAGAGCGCATTCAGGGTCGGCCCCTGACAGCGGGCAAGGACGCCTCCGTGGGCGGAGTGCCCATCATCCGGCATCCGGATGTGCGCCGCCAGCTCATGAACATGAAGGTGATGGTGGAAGGGTTGAGAAGCCTGCATTACTATGTGGGTTACTGTCAGGACATGGCGGCCCTGGCCGGAACCGAGGAGGAAAAAGAAAAATACGAAGGCCTGGTGGACATTCTCACCCCCATCGCCAAGGGCTACGGAACGGATAAGGCCTTTGAGGTGTGCAGCCACGGGGTCCAGGTGTACGGCGGCTACGGGTATACCAAGGAGTACCCGGCCGAACAGTACCTGCGGGACTGCCGTATCACCATGATCTACGAGGGGACCAACGGTATTCAGGCCATGGACCTTTTCGGCCGGAAGATGACCATGAAAAAGGGCAAACTGGTCATGGACCTGTTCGGCGAGATCATGAAGACGGTCAATGCGGCCAAGGCTGTTGACACGCTCAAGGATGCCGCGGAAAAGGTGGAGGCGTCCTTAAACAAACTGGGTGAGGCCGCCCGTCATCTGGGTAAGACCGCCATGGAGAACGTGGACCTGGCCTTTGCCTATGCCTATCCGCTGATGGAGGTGACCGGCGACGTGGTGATGGGCTGGATGCTGCTGTGGCGGGCCGTGATCGCTGCCCAGAAACTTGAAGCAAAACCCAAAGACGCGGCCTTCTATCAGGGCCAGATCAAGTCGGTGGAGTTTTTTGTCAACGTGTTTCTGCCGGTGGCCCTGGGCAAGGTCAATTCCATGCTGGCCACCAACGGGGCCGCCGTGGAGATTGAAGACGCCTCCTTCGGCGGTTGATGGTTCATCCGTCAGCCGGGACTTGACATACGGCCACAGGTTGCCGATAATCCCTGGTGCCCTGTAACCGTTCATTACTTTTTATAAGGAGGAGATCATGTCTTACGAGAACCTGACAGTGGAGATCACCAACAAGGTGGCGACCGTTACCATCAACAAGCCGCCCGTCAATTCGGTCAACCTGGCCACCATTCTGGAGCTTGAAAAGGCCTTTGATGATCTGGCGGAAAACAAGGACGCCCGCGCGATTATTCTTACCGGCAGCGGGGAAAAGTCATTTTCCGCCGGTTTTGACGTGAGTGACGCCGGCAACGCGGCCAGGGCGGGTGAAGAGGGTCAGCGGGTATGGACCAGGATATTTCGTTACACCAAGCCGGTGATCGCCGCGGTCAACGGGTTTGCCTTTGGCGGCGGATGCGAGCTGGCCATGGCCTGCCACTTCCGGCTGATGGTGGACACCCCCAAGGCCAAGATCGGCCTTACCGAACTCAACCTGGGCATCATTCCGGGATGGGCCGGTACCCAGCGTATGGCCATCCTGCTGGGCCGTACCAAGACTCTGGAACTGATCCTGTTCAGCAAACGGCTGACGGCTCCCGAGGCACTTGAGATCGGACTGGTGGACAAGGTCTGCACGCCGGAAAACCTGATGAGCGAAGCCATGGCCATGGCAGAGCTGCTGGCCACCCGGCCGCCCCTGGCCGTGGCCAGCGTGCTGAAGGCCGTGGCCACCGGCGTTGACTTTACATTTGATGAAGGCCTTAAGGTGGAGTTGGAAGGCACCAAGCGGGTTTCCACCTCCAAGGATGCCATTGAAGGGTTTTCCGCCTTTTTCGAGAAACGGGATCCGGTGTTCACCGGCGAATAACCGTTTTTCGGCTGTACGATAATACAAAAAAACCGGTTTGCCTCAAAGCGGGGCAAACCGGTTTTTTTTGTTGGCTCATCGCCCGATCAGTGAATAGTAAAAGACTTGCATGCTTTTCGAGGTAGGTGGTGGCTTTGAAAGGGGCCAGGGGTTCAAGGGTTCAAGTGGTCAAGTGAAATACTAGAAGCAAAGACCTGACGAGTCCCTGAACGTTCAGCGTATGGGTTGAAATCCTGATATTGTTTATTAGTGGTCCAATTGATTGTGGAGTAACGGTCGATCAGCAACAAAACCCAGTACAAGGCATTGATAAATCGCTCAATAACAATCCCTTGGACCCTCGACCCCTTGAATCCTTGAACCCTGTACGCTCACTAAATCGGAGAAGACCTAAATTTGCAAATGTCGAAAATTTGCATGAAATATTCGGGTTACTGGCCGGCCACGATCCAGGCCACATACCCCGCGTAAATCAGCAGCAGGGTAATGCCGGCTTTTCTTCCCAGCTGCCGGTTTTTGGCAAGAAAACCGAAGAGCACCAGCACGGTGCCGATCAGGATAAGTACCGATTCCAGCAGATTCGAGGTGTCCACGGGAATGACGCTCCGGCCGGTAAAACCAAGCGCCACCAGCCAGGGAAGGCCCAGGCCGATGAGAATATCAAAGGTGTTGGATCCGATGGCGTTGGCCACGGCCATGTCGCCATGGCCCCGTCGCACCGCGATCATGGAGGCGATCAGGTCCGGCGCCGAAGTGCCGGCTGCCAGCACGGTGAGACCGATGACCACCGGCGGCAGGCCAATGGTCTGGGAAAGAGAAACGGCATGGTCCACCAGCAGTTTGCTCAGGAGGATGATGATCGCAATGGAAGTCAGAAAGGCACGAATATAGTGCTGACCGGGATCACCGGTGATCAGCCCAACGGTCTGTTTGACGGTTCGGTTGACCACCCGCCATACCAGAATGGTTTTCCACCGGGTTTCAATCAGCGGTGTCTCTTCCGGCCCATGGTCGTATGCCTCAAAACTGTCGCCGGGAAAACGGAAAACAGCAACCAGGTATATGCCGTATGCCCCCACCAGCAGCAGCGGTTCAAGGGGCGTGATCTCTCCGTCGATAAATACGTACAGCATGACGCCGATACCGGCCAGATAGAAGCCGGTGTCCCGGATGATGGCCTTCAGGGTGATGTGGGCCGTGCGAATCACCGCGCAGACACCGGTAATGACCAGGATGTTGAACACCGCCGATCCTACAATAGTGCCGATGCCGATATCGCTGTGGACCCCGCCCTTTGTGAACAGCGCCACGACGGCGATGGCCAGTTCCGGGGCCGACGACCCGGCGGCCATGAGGGTGGCCCCGGCCACGCTGGGAGAGAGTTTCAGCCGGGCCGATATGCCATCCAGGCTGGTCATGAAAAAATGGTTGGCCACCAGGGTCAGCAGATAGATGGCGAAACCGATGATAATGAGGTCGACAACAGCGGTCATGGCGTTCCTTGGCTGTTTAATATAAAAGTTATGGATTTTCTCCGATTCATTGGGTGCAGAGGGCTCAAGGATTCAAGGAGTCGAGGAGTCAAGACTTTATCATTGAAAGATTTATCAAGGCCTTGTATCGGATTTTGTTGCTGATCGACCGTTACTCCACAATCAATTGGACCACTAATAAACAATATCAGGATTTCAACCCATACGCTGAACGTTCAGGGACTCGTCAGGTCTTTGCTTCTAGTATTTCACCTGGTCACTTGAATCCTTGAAACCTTGGCCCCTTTCAACACCATCAACTGCACCGAAAATTATGCAAGATTTTTACTATCTGCTAATCGGGAGACGAAACAAGCCTATTGCAGATGGTCATAGCCTTATCAGTTGCTGCTGTAAAGAGAAAAACACCAAAGCGGTACGTCACGAAAAAAGTGGACAAGGCCCATTTGAAGCATTGACTTTACTGCCCTTGTGTCATAAAAGTATAAAGCTCAGCTTTTAACTTTTGCGTGGTGCGCCTGTGTGCCGCTGACGGAGACGGCAATTGGGATTTACTGAAAAGAAAATCGTTTTCAGAATATTATACTCCATCCTCCTTGTGACGTGCGTTTCATCCGGTGCCCTTGCCCAGGAGTGGGAACGGGTTTTGGAAAAAGACGGCATCGTGGTCTATGAGCGGCAGCGTCCTGACGCGCCCATGCGGGATTTCCGGGCCGAAATGGTTTTAGACAGCAGTCCGGCTTCGGTGCTGGCGCTTTTTGACGATACGGAGCAGACGCCTCAATGGTTTGCCCATTGCCGTCGCCTTGAACGAATTGCTGAGATTACCCCGGACGAGCATTTTCTTTACAATATTACCGAATTCCCATGGCCCCTGAAGGACCGGGACGCGGTTCTGCACAGCCGTCGGACCTTCGAATCGGAAAACAAACGGGTTGTTATTGATTACCGGTCGGATGAAGGGTATGCATACCCCCCTGCCGAACCGGGTCTGGTTCGGGTCAATCACGTTGAAGGCCAGTGGACCATTACCCCTCTCGGCCCCCATCGGACACTGGTAACAAGTCGCGTCTATGCCGATATGGGCACCCTTCTGCCGGGATGGACCCTCAATCCATTTTTCCGGGAAGCCACACACCTGACTTTTGTTAATTTGAGACAAACGGCCCAGTCCCCTGAATATCGGGATGCGATACCCCCCCGGGAGTTTCTGGAACGGCTCGGCATTTCAGCAGAAAACTTGTCGGCTACGGGGCCGGTTGCCGAAAGTTCCCGGCATTCTCGTTAACCGGGTGCTTGAGGTCTATCGGTACGGACGGCCCAGGGTCCGGTCAGAATGTGTATCCAGCCGACAGTTCAAGTGATATCTGTCGGGTTTCCGTAGTCTGGTCGATCGAGTGGCTCCATGCGCCGTTCGCATAAGTGACCGAACGGCCCTCTCCATCCACGGCCAGTACCTCACACGTCAGCGTCGCAAACAGGTGGGCGCTGATATTCTGCCTGGTTTTCATGCTCACGATGATGCCGTCTCCGTCGTAGTCACACTCCGATATCCGGTTTGACAGGATGTGGTGGTCCCTGTCTGTCGCCCATATCCATGGGCTGTATCCCAGGGAGATTTCTACCGCTGTTTTCGGCGCAGGGGACAGGGCAAGGACAATCTCGGCATAGGGGATCAGGTAGGTGATGTCATAGGCCAGTGTCCGGCTCGCCAGAAAGTCGGGGGAAGCCCCGCTGGCCGGGTAGGATTGCAGGGTCTGGCCGGCTTCAAATGCAAAGTCCTGGTAACGGCATCCCAGGCCGGCCAGCACATCCATGCCGCGTCGGCGCCACATCCTGTACCGGATGCCGGTTTCCGCCATCAGGGCCTCGGCCTCGGCCTGACTTTCGGAATAGATATCGGTGGCAAAAGGGGAGGCAAGCCAGTCGGTGTCCCTGATCTCGCCGGGATCATTGTTCAGGTTGATCTTTCCGGCAAGATGGGCGGAAAGTTTTTCCCCCATCCGGATGTCCGCCCTGCCGGTGAGCATGTAAAGGTTTAAGGGGAATTTCAGTTCGCTGACCGGGAAATGGAGATGATATGTACTGCCGTCATGAAGCATCACATGGCCCCCGATCCGGTAGGTGGTGTGGCCCCGAATCGTGTCAATGCCCATGGATAAGTCGGTGATGACATTTTCCAGTGCAGGGGCGGGCAGTGCCGCCGGAAACAGCAGGACGATCAGAATCAACGCATAACCGGTTTTTTTCATGGCTTTCTCCCTGTTACGGCCTGTTTTTCATCTTGCAAAAAAGAGGCTGGTGGGAGATCATGGTAAATCAAAACACCGGGTTGGGCAAGCCGTCTGCCGGTCATCACTGCTGAAACAAGTAAATATGGAACCGAGTTTATTAGAGATACCCGGCATGGACACGCCGATCCGCCTGCATCTTCACCATGCGGTTGATACCTGTCTGTCCCGCCACATCAGGGAACATAACATATGGGAACCTTATGAAACCGCCCTTGTGGTCGATTGCCTGAAAAAGGGGGATGTGTTCCTGGATGTGGGCGCCAATATCGGGTACTACACGGCGCTGGCCGCTGTTCTTGTCCAGGACAGGGGTCTGGTGGTGGCCTATGAACCGGACATCGACAACTATGACCTGCTGATGCAGAACATGGCGGCCAACCATGTGACCAATGCCCGCTGCTTTTGCGCGGCAATGGCGGATTATACCGGTGAGGGCCGAATCTACCTGTCTGAGACCAACCGGGGCGACCACCGGCTCTATGACCCGGGAGAAGAGCGGGCCTGTTGTCCTATAAGTGTGGTCCACGGCGGGGACCACCTGTCAGACATAACGGATCGGGTCGACTTCATCAAGATCGATACCCAGGGATCGGAAACGGCGGTGATCAACGGACTGGGAAAGGTGATTCAGGTCAACCGGGACCACCTGTCCATGATCGTCGAGTTCTGGCCGTACGGGTTGCGCCGGGCCGGTTCATCAGGAAGGGAACTGCTGTCCGCCCTGTGCGCCTTTGACATGCCGCTTTGCCTTATAGATCATATCGGACACCACCTGGTGCCGGTCACCGCGGAGTTTCTGGGCCAGTGGGTGGACCAGACCGACAGCGATCCGGAAAACCAGGGCTTTATCAATCTGCTTGTCGGCCATGGAGGAAAACATGCACGGATTCAATAAACTTTTGGGGATCATGGCAGTGGTCATGATGCTCTTCTTTATTGCCTGCTCGCCGCGCCTGCACTCGGTTCGCATCGAACGGCCCGCGCTTCCGGAACCCGGGCCTGCTGTTGCCGGCCTTTCAGCCGGACTGGCCAGAGTGGACATCACCCCGCCGCCGGGTATTGCCACGGCCGGTTATTCACTCATGGCCGAAGTCAGCCGGGGCTTTCGCACCCGGCTCTATGCCCGGGCCGTCTATATTGAGGATGGCTCCGGCCGAAAGGTGACCCTGGTTGCCTGCGACTTTTTGTCCGGCTCCCGGCTGCTGCAGCACCGGGTGGCTGAGCTGGCGGCCCCCGCTACCGGCATCGGTGTTCAGGAGCTGATTATTGCCGGCACCCACACTCATTCCGGACCGGGCAACTATTTTTCCAGTAATTTCTATAACTCCCTTGCAGGCGGGAAGAGCGGGTTTGATCCGCAGCTTTTTGATTTTCTGGCCGACCGTATTGCCGAAGCCGTTATTTCGGCCCATGCGGCCCGGAGACCGGCGAAAATCGCCACGGGCAGTGCCGAAATTTACGGCATGACCCGCAACCGGAGCATGGCGCCCTTCCTGACCAACCCGGACCTGCCGCCTGACGCGATCGACGATCCCACCAGGGCGGTCAACCCGCTGATGACAATGATCCGGATTGACCTGAAGGACGATAACGGCGTCTATCAACCGGCCGGTGCTTTTTCAAGCTTCTCCATTCACCCCACGGTGATTCCCCACTGGAACAAGCTCTATACCGCCGATGTGTTCGGTTACATCGCACGGGAGCTTGAGTTCGCTCTCGAAAAAGAGCACGCAGCCCCCTGGCCGATGGTCCATGCCGCGGCCAACGGCACCCACGGGGACAACTCCCCCAACTATGCCAGGGGACGGCAGGACTATGCCGAGGCAAAACGGATCGGTGTTGAAGTGGGCCGCCGGGCCATTGAACTTTTTACCGCTCTGGAGGCGGCGCTTTCCGACGACGTGGCGGTGCGGTCGGCCTGCCGGGAGGTGGACCTGTTTACGCATCCATCCATTGATGGTGTATCGGTGTGCGAACGGCCGGTGGTGGGCAATGCCCTGACCGCCGGCGCCGAGGACGGCAGACACCCGATTCTCTACCGCACCCCCTTTTTTCGGGAGGGGTGGGGCACGGCCCGGTGGTTTTTCACCGGCTCGTGCCAGGGCCATAAGCGTCACGTGGGGAGTGTGTTTCAGCCCCTTGTTTTGAAGAAACAGGATTTTCCCCATGTTCTCTTTTTCCAGGTGATTCAGGTGGCGGACCGGGTGTTTGTGCCCATGCCCTTTGAGATCACCTGCCGGTCCGGCGCCATGATCGCTGCCCAGGTGGCCGACGCCCTTCAGACCGGTCCGAACCAGGTGGCGGTGATCAGCTGCGCCAACGGCTATTTCGGGTATGCCACCACACCGGCGGAGTATACCCGGCAGCACTACGAAGGAGGTCACACCCTTTACGGACCCGGTACCGTTCCCTTTCTGGCCCGCCATGCCGCTTCCCTGGCCCTTGCCATGGACCAGGGACGGCCGGCGGATATCCCAGCGTCCTGGTCCGTGGAACTTAAGGCAAAAGCTTTTTTCCCAGAAGACCGGACACCCGGTGGAGAACGGGCGGTTTACGGCCGGATCGGGTATGACGACGATGCTGCCGAGAACGAACCGGCATTTGAGTTTCAGTGGCAGGATGTGCCGCCGGCCATGATCGAGCTTCACCGGCCCCTGGTGCGGATCGAGACCAGTCCGGACGGTACGTCGTGGGAACCCCTTTCCGACAAAGGGGGCCGGCCCGTGGACGACACCGGTTATGATGTGTCCGTGGCCCTTGAAAAGACCATTGGTAACGGCATGGCCGTCTACCAGACCCGGTGGTACAATCCCGCGACAGAGGCCGGCCGGTATTACCGTTTTGCCGTCTTGCCCAGGGGCGGGTTTGACACCCTGTATTCGGAGCCGTTTGTCGAAGACCGGAAGGAATAACCGGCCGAACCATGAAGAAGATCGTTGTACAGATTTACGAGGTGCAGACGCCCGGCGAGGCCGAACAGCTGGCGAATGCGGGCGTGGACCACCTGGGCAGCGTGGTGCTTGACCCGGACCGATGGAAGGTGGCCGCGCTGAAGGATACGGTGCGTCTGGCGGCCCAGGCAGGGGTAAAAAGCAGCATGATCCCGCTTTTTTCAGACCCGGACATTATTTCCCGGATGCTGGACTTCTACCAGCCGGCCATTGTCCACTTTTGCGAGCATCTGCCTTTAGGGGGCCAGGACCGGAAGCACCTGAACGACATTTTTGCCGTTCAGCGGATTGTCAAACAGCGGTTTCCGGAGATTCAGACCATGCGAACCCTGCCGGTGGGGCTTCCCGGGGAGGCCGAAATCGACGATCTGCTGATCCTGCTGCCTGAGATCGAACATTTGTGCGACTGGTTTCTTACCGACACCTCCCCCGCGGCCCGCGAGGCGGCGCCGGTTCCCGGATTTGTGGGCATCACCGGCAGTCCTTCCGACTGGACCGCGGTGGCGAAATTGGTTGCATCCACACGGGTTCCGGTTATATTAGCAGGAGGCATGTCGCCGGAAAATGTGTATGACGGTCTCCTGCAGACACGGCCCGCCGGTGTGGACAGTTGTACACAAACCAACCGGCGCGACGCGGCCGGCAACCCGGTGCGATTCTGCAAGGACATGGACCGGGTCCGGCGGTTTGTTGAAGAGACCCGTCGGGCCGAAGCCTTAATTTTCCGGGATGAAACTAACCCGGATATTTCATGAAATATTCGGGCTAACGGCGGCCGGGGCCATAACTCAGAACTGGAGGATAACCAAACATGTATGAAGCAGGTGAATTAAGGAAGGGGTTGAAGGTCGAAATCGACGGCGATCCCTATGTGATCATGGAGTTTGAATTCGTCAAGCCGGGAAAGGGCCAGGCCCTTTACAAATGCAAGCTCAAGAACATGCTGACCGGCTCGCAGTTTGACCATACCTACAGAAGCGGCGACAAGGTGGGCCGTGCCAATCTTGAAGAGCGCAAGATGGAGTACCTCTATTTTGACGGGGAGAACTACTGCTTCATGGACTGCACCACCTATGACCAGGTGTTTGTGCCGCCGTCCCAGGTCGCCGAGGTGCTGGACCTGCTCAAGGAAAATACGGTGTGCGATGTGCTGTTTTTCGACAACCGGGCCATCGGCGTAACCCTTCCTAATTTCGTGGAGCTGGCCATTACCGAGGCCGATCCCTGGGTCAAGGGCGATACCGCTTCGGGCAGCAACAAACCGGTTACCGTGGAAACCGGCTGCGTACTCCAGGTGCCGCCGTTTATCGAGGTGGGCGAGGTGATCAAGATAGACACCCGCACCAAAAACTACGTGGAGCGGGTGAAAAAATAGGGCCGGTATTTTATCGCCGAACCGCTTGATTTTCAGGAATTTTTTGTGCAAGGTGGGAAAAAGACCAGCCGGCGTCACCTCCGGGTGGACCGCCGGGAAATCGCGTTTCTCCGGTTTGTGCTTGAGGGGTACGACGGCCTGGCCGTGCTGACCACCCTGGATGCGGCCGCGGGAACGGTGGTGCTCTCCATTGCACCGGGCTGCGAAGACGAGGTGGAAAAAATCCTGGCTGACCTGAAAAATGAGATACTGATGGAAGAGACCGAAGTCGCGGCGGAGGCGCTTCCTTATTAGTGTCCGGCCGCTGGTTTTGTTTCATGCATTGCGGGAGAAAGTCGATGAAAAAGAGGGTATGCCTGCTGTTGGTGATGGTGGCGGCTGCGATGTGCCTGGGTATGGGCGGTGCCGGCCAGGGCAGCGTCGAAATTCCGGAACCGGCGCGTGATTTTTCCGCGGTCCTGGTGGACCGGTCCGGCCTTTCCATCGTCCTGAATCGGTTTTCCTGCGAGGGGAACACCTTTTTTTTCGGCAAGATGGGCATGGCCGACGCGTCTGTGGATTTTGACCGAATCCGGTCGGCAGCGTTTGAAAAGGCCGAGGACGGGACGGTTGCGGCCCTGATCCAGTTGAAGGACGGCGACACGGTCCGGCTGATCATGAAGGGGGAGATGGCCTGTTACGGTTCTTCCACGGTGGCCGACGTGAGAATCCTCCTGGCGGATATTCAGGACCTGGAAATTCAGGGCGGGGGTGAATAAAAAGAGGTTTGCGGTTCATGAAGCGGTTCTACATCCATACCATCGGCTGCCAGATGAACGTGTACGACTCGTCCCAGCTGTCGGCCATACTTACCGCCATGGGCCACCGATCCGTCAATGCACCGGAACAGGCCGACCTGGTTTTTGTCAACACCTGTACCATCCGGGCCAAGGCCAAACAGAAGGCCACCAGCTTTGTGGGCCGGCTGGCCGCCATGAAGCGTACCCGGCCGGGCATGATCATCGGCGTGGGCGGATGCCTGGCCCAGGAGGAGGGCCGGCGGATACTTGACGCCTTTGCCTGCGTGGACATCGTGTTCGGCACCCATGCTCTGGGCCGGCTGCCCGGTCATATTCAGGCCGTGGCGCATCAGGGCGACCGGATCGTGGACGTGGAGATGACCGCCGCCATAGATGAGTCGGTGCATGCCCTTCAAGAACCGGACAGCACCGGGGTTACCGGTTTTGTGACCATCATGCGGGGGTGCGACAACTTTTGCACCTACTGCGTGGTGCCCTATGTGAGAGGCCGGGAGACCAGCCGCACGCCGGACCATATTCTCGATGAGATTCGCGCCCGTGTGGCCGGCGGGCTGCGGGAGATCACCCTGCTGGGCCAGAACGTGAACAGCTACGGCAAAAAAGAGGGGCTCTGCTCATTTGCCGAACTTCTGGCCGGGGTCAACCAAATCGACGGATTGCGGCGCATCCGGTTTACCACCTCCCACCCCAAGGACCTTTCACCGGAACTGGCAACGGCTTTTACCTCCCTTGACAAACTGTGCAGCCACGTGCACCTGCCGGCTCAGTCCGGGTCCGATGCTGTTTTGAAGCGGATGAACCGGCACTACACCCGCCAGACCTACCTGGAAAAACTCCACTGGCTGAGAGAGGCCCGGCCCGGTATGGCTCTTTCCACCGATATTATTGTGGGGTTTCCCGGGGAAACGGAACAGGATTTTTTACAGACCATGGACCTGGTCGAAAAGGTCCGGTACGACAGCATCTTTGCCTTCATGTATTCCGACCGGCCCCTGGCACCGGCCCGTGAGTTTGGCGGCAAGGTGGATGAAGCGGAAAAGCAGCGGCGTATTTACGCCCTGCTGGAACTGCAGAACCGCATCACCGCTGAAAAAAACAGGGCACTGGAGGGCCGCGTCAAAGCGGTGCTGGTGGAGGGTGCAAGCAAGTCCTCGGGCAGAAGCGGCATCACGGCGGACACCGTCCAGTGGACCGGCCGCACCACCTGCAACCGGGTGGCCAATTTCACGGTGCCCCGGGGGCTTGCCAACGGCAATGCCGTTGGACCGGGCGCCATGGTCCGCGTGGAAATCATGTCCGGCCTGGCCCACAGCCTGTCCGGCATCGCCGTGGGTGTTGAGAAGCCGGGCGCAGGAGGAAACGCTCATGCTGCATAAGGTCGATATCATGGGCCTGGCCCTGGACCAGGACTCCAAAACCCCGATTCTGGTACTCAAGACCGTTGACACCCAGGAGACCATTCCCATCTGGATCGGCCTGCTGGAGGCCACGGCCATTGCATCGGCCCTGCAGGAGGTCCATTTTGAGCGGCCCATGACCCACGACCTGTTCAAGAATTTTATCGCCATGATGCATGTAGACGTGGAGCGTATCGAGGTGTGCGACCTGAAGGAGAACACGTTTTACGCACGCATCTATTTTGCCTCCGGCGATAACGAGTTTTCCATTGACGCCCGACCCAGCGATGCCGTTGCCATGGCGGTGCGGTTCAACGCCCCGGTGTTTGTGGATGAAAAGGTGATCGCGGCCCTCAAGCCCGACGGCGGGGCCCGCACTTACGAGGTCAAGGACAAGAGCGAAGAGGGCAAGAAGTGGGCGGAGTATCTGGCCGGGCTTTCGCCGGATGATTTTGGAAAATATAAAGTGTGACGGCTTTGTAAAAAGCCCAATTTCTGCGTTGCGCTGCGCCCTCGTCACTGCGGCGTACATTCAGTACGCCTCATTCCTCGGGCTTGCGCGCCTTGAACTTGGACTTTTTACAAAGCCGTCTGGAGCTTGCCTTTTTATGAATGCAGCAGGGCATCGCCTGATAAGGTGTAAGAAAGACCCTGACAGGCATTAAAAAGTAGCAGCCTCACAGGGTGAAGTCCTCTTCGAAGAGATGGGCATAACCGGGTGGTTGTGCCCGTTGCAGCGCAGCCGAGCGCGAATGTTTTTTTCGGAAGCAGCGGGCAGGCTGTTTGAGCCCGCCGCAGGCGGGCGAGTTCCTGCCCGCGCCGAAAAAAGCGTTTGCGCGAGGGAAGCCGAAGGCCAAGCTGCAGGGCGGTTTTCTTTTGGTACTTTTCTTTGCGCCAAAGAAAAGTACACGGATAAGCGGGAAAAGAAGAATGATTTTTCGGAGAATAGCGAAAAATCCTTTTCGATCCCGATCCCGATAGCGATAACGATTTGGATTGGATAAGGAACGTTGTCACCGTCGGCAATATTATTGAAAGCAGTTTTCAAACAATAAGGGTCAGGAGAAAATAATGATCGATCTGCATATGCACACGATTTTCAGCGACGGTGTACTGATTCCGTCCGAGCTGGCCCGGCGGGCCGAGCACAAGGGCCTTGCCGCCATTGCCATCACCGACCACGGCGACTCATCCAACATCGATTTTATCATTCCCCGCATCGTGGATGTGGCCGAGGAGCTTAACAACGTGCTGCTGATTCAGGTGGTTCCCGGAATCGAGATCACCCATGTGCATCCGTCGCTGATCGCCGGGGTGGTGGCCCAGGCCCGTTCCCTGGGGGCCCGCATCGTGGTGGTTCACGGCGAGACCCTGGCCGAGCCGGTGGCGCCGGGCACCAACCGGGCCGCCATTGACGCCGGTGTGGACATTCTGGCCCATCCCGGCCTGATCACCGACGACGAGGTGATGGCCGCGAAAAAGAACAATGTGCTGCTGGAGATTTCGGCCCGGGCCGGCCACTCTCTTGCCAACGGCCATGTGGCGGCCCTGGCGAAAAAACACAATGCCGGCATGGTGATCAATACCGATTCTCATGCACCGTCGGACCTGATCGATCACGAGACGGCCCGCCGCGTTGTCCGCGGCGCCGGTCTTTCCGACGCCGATTTCGAGGTCATGCAGAAAAACGCAGCCGCGTTTCTTCAATAACGTGCCGGGAAGATGTTACTTGCCGTGCCGCAGGTCCGCTGACACCAGGTCTCCGCAGTCCATTCCACTCTGGCAGGCCAGTTCCGTGCCCACGCCCCGGGCCGGGCCGGCGCAGTCGCCGGCAATGAAGAGCCCTTCAACCGGTGTGCGGTGATCCGGTCGGCCGTCACCCACCTGGTCCACGGTCTGGGCCGTGGTGATCACCGATCCGCTGCTTTTGCCGATCCATCCGGCCAGGTCGGCCACGGTCCAGGTGTCGGCAAACAGGGTGTTCTCCTTTAAGCCCGGCACCATCTGGTGCAGGGCGTTCATCAGACCGTTGATCCAGGCCTGTTCGTTGTCGGCAAGGGCCACATCCAGGGTGGGGGCCACGGCCGCGGCCGTGATGATGTGGCAGCCTTTGGGTGCCAGGTCCGGGTCGTAGTTGGTGGGCACCGGCGCGTAGATGGGAATGGTGTCTCCCTGAATGCCGTTTTCAACCCGGACCATGGCCTCCCGCACCACCCGGTCTTCGATCTTGAACCGCAGGGGCACGCATCCCACCATGGAACCGGCGTGAATCAGGCGTTTTTTGACCGCTATCTTGGCCTGGACCGCTGTCCAGGCCTGTTTGATTTTTTTGACCCCGGCCACGTAACCGGACGGGAAAAGATCGGCGCCTGCCAGCCGGAACACCGTGTCCCTGAGGGCGGTGGTGCTGATCACGGCCCGGGCAGGGACCCGTTCCCCGTTGTCCAGAATCACGGCCTTTACCCGGTTGTGCTGAATCTCTATTTTTTCAACCCCGCACTTCAGGCGGACTTCGGCGCCATGCCGTTCTGCCCCGGCAAGAAACGTTTTTGGAATGGTGATGGCCCCGCCTTTGGGATAGCCCAGGCTGTTTTCAAAAAACATCTTCTGCAGGTTCCAGATACTCTCTCCGGCCGATGCCTCCCATGCGGGCAGCACAAAAAACAGTCCCAGCAGAATGCCCATCATGGCCCGTACCTCCGGGTTGCCGGTATAGCCCAGCAGAAAGGCTTCGATGGGGACCCTGTCCAACGCCTCAATCTGTCGTGGTGTCATGCGGGCGATGTCGTAAAACAGCCGGAGAATGGGGCCGTGGTATCGTGGATGAATTTTGAGCTGCCAGATCAGCAGGGGAAGCACCATGACCATACCGAACCGTCCGGCCGGAATGCGGGCGTCCACGTTCATGCCCTTCACATGGGTCAGATAACGGGTGCGCCGGAATTCGATGGGAAGGCCCATGCCCAGACGTTTCGTAAGATCGCCAAAAGGGCCCCTGTTACACCGGATAAACAGGTGGGTGCCGGTGTCCAGCCGGAATCCCTGTTTTTCGTAGCAGGAACAGGCCCCGCCGGGTGCGGGGTTTTTGTCCACGATCAGGGTCTTCAAGCCGTTCAGGGCGCAGATGGCCCCGGCTGCCGACCCGCCCATGCCCGTGCCGATCACCACAACGTCCCATGACGCTTTTGCCTCTGCCGGGCACTGGATCATGGTTTTGCCTTCGTCTATTTTACCGCCACGCCGCGATTTTTCAGGTATGATTTGAGTTCGTCGATCCGGATCATGCCGAAGTGAAACATGGAGGCGGCCAGCAGAATGGTGGCCCCCGCCTGCACTGCCTCGTAAAAGTGTTCCAGTGTGCCGGCGCCGCCCGAGGCCACCACTTCGGCGGAAACCGACTGTTTGATGGCCCGGATCACCGGCAGATCGTAGCCGGTCTGGGCACCATCCCCGGCCTTGCTGGTGGGCAGAATCACCGGAACCCCGAACCCGTCCACTTTTTTGGCCCACTCCACGGCATCGGTCCCTGTTGCGGTGCGGCCGCCGTCCACGTAAACCTCGTAACCCGACGGCAGGGCCGGGTTCTGGTCCACGTCAATGGCCACGGTCACTTTTTCAGCGCCCAGGGCGGAAATCAGGTCCGGCACCAGGTCCGGCTTGCGAAAGGCGGCGCTGCTGATGGATACCTTGTCGGCCCCGGCTTTGAGTACGGCCTCGGCCGACGCCACGTCGGCAATGCCCCCGCCCACAGTAAAGGGGACGGTGGCAACGTCGGCCACCCGGCGGACCACGTCCAGCATGGTGGCCCGGCCCTCCACCGTGGCCGTGATATCCAGCAGGGCCAGCTCGTCGGCCCCGTCCGCGCAATAGGCCCTGGCGCATTCCACCGGATCTCCGGCATCCTTGATGTCAACAAAATGAACGCCCTTGACCACGCGTCCGTTCTGCATGTCCAGGCACGGCATGATGCGAATCGTCTGTGTCATGAATCTGTCTCCGGTTTGTGTGAATACTTTTTGTTTTTTCAGGACTGCGTCCCGGACGGCGGCGTCTTTTTCTCCGTGCCGGCAGGGGAAGGCGAATCCTTCTGGGTCTGCCCCACCTCTCCCAGATACTCGGGAAGTTCAAGCCCGGCCATTCTGGCAACATCGTGAAGCGGCGGCAGGCTTTTGATCAGCCCGGAAAGGAAATTGGCTGTGGACGTGGTACCGTTGGGGCCGGCACCGGAATCCCACACTGTGACCTTGTCGATTTTGAGGTTTTTGACGGCCTCCACCTGCATGGTGACAATGTCGTGGAGCTTCTCAATCATCAGCAGGGTAGCGGCCGCTTTGGCGTCGCTGTTGCAGCTCTTGACCAGTTCGGCATAACCTTTTGCCTTACCTTCCAGTACCTGCTGGATACCTTCGGCCTCGGCTTTGAATTTTGCCAGAATGGCATCGGCCTGGCCTCGGGCTTCCCTGCGGGTCTTTTCTGCCTCGGCTTCGGCCGCGATTTCGATTTTCTGTTTTTCGATCTCCTGCTGCACCACCTCTTTTGCCTTTAGCCGCTCCTGCTCGGCCAGATACTGCGCTTTCTGGATTTCCACTTCGGCCTGGCGCTTGGCAACCTCGCCGAGCTTCAGGGCATTGGCCTCCTTGATGGCCAGCTGGGCGTTGGCATTGGCGATATCGGCCTTGGCCGTGTTTTCGCCGCTCACCGCCTCGGCTTCCTGCTGCTGCACATAAACGCGCCGGTCGGCATCGGCCTTTTTCTGGCCTTTCTGGGACTGGGCGACATTTTCCGCGACCCTGATCTCTTTTTCCCGCATCGCCTCGGCTTCGCCGATGGTGGCGGAGGTCTCCTGCTGCTGAACATAGATACGGCGGTCGGCTTCGGCCTGTTTTTTGCCCTTTTCCGATTCAGCCACGTTCACCGCCACCTTGATCTCTTTTTCTTTGGTGGCCTGGGCTTGGCCGATGGCGCCTTTTTTCTCCTGCTCCGCCACATCCACTTTGGCCTGGTTTATGGCCTCGGCGGCGGCTTTTTTACCGATGCTTTCAATATAGTCTGAACTGTCTGTGATGTCCGTGATGTTGACGTTGATCAGGTAGAGGCCGATTTTGTTCAACTCCGGGGCCACGTTTTTTCGAATTTCTTCAAGAAAACTTTCGCGGTCCTGGTTGATCTGCTCAATGGTGAGGGAGGCAACGGTCAGGCGCAGCTGGCCGAAAATGATCTCCTTGGCCATCTCCTCGATCTCTTGGGGGGGCAGGTTCAGCAGGCGCTCGGCGGCGTTGTTCATGACACCGGGCTCGGTGCTGACGCCCACCGTGAAGGTGCTGGGCACATTGATGCGGATGTTCTGCATGGAAAGGGCGTTCTGCAGCGGAATGCTGATGGTCATGGGCGTGAGGTCCATGTACCGGTAATCCTGGATCAGCGGCCAGATCAGGGCGCCTCCGCCGTGAATACAGCGGGCGGACTGTCCGGTCCCCACCTTGCCGTATACCACCAGGATCTGGTCTGAGGGGCACCGTTTATACCGGGATGCGAGAAATGCCAGGGTAACGATGACCAGCAACACAAATGCAATGATGGTAATTGCCCAGATGCCTATGGATGCCATGAGTGTCTCCTGTTGTGATGTGTTTGTAAGTTATTGCCCGGATCGCCGCACGACAAGTGTGTTGCCGTCCACCCGGACCACCCTGATGGGGGTTCCGGTTTCCAGGCGTTCTCCGTCGGCGGAGATGGCGTCGAACTCCCTGAGGCTGCCACCCACCGTAACCATGGCCCGGCCGGTCCCGTTTTCCGGAATGGACAGGTAGACCTTGCCTTCCTTATCCGTGGTGTCTTTCATAGTGATGGTACCGCTGGACTGCAACCTGACAAACATGGAAAAAAGTTTTCCGATCACCCACACGGCGGCCAGGCCTGCCGCTGTGGCACCGGTCATGGAAATCAATATGCCCATTCTGCTTTCATGGTACAGGGCAAGCCCCACTAGACCGAACATCAGCAAAAAGGAAGAAAGTCCTTGAATGGAGAGGATTTTAAATCCCATGTCTGAATCGGCATGATGCATGTCCGCGTCATGCCCGCCTACATCCATGTCGGTGTCGGCGCCGTCTCCAAACCCGGAGAGCATCAGAATGATGCGGATGATGACAAAAACAGCGCCGATAAAGGCGCAGATCAGAAAAAAGTATTCGACCCCGTTCAGGCGTGTAAACCATTCCCCCATGACGGCTCCTTGCTGATAAAGTATTGTTAGTGTGATGGAGACTGCCGAAGCAACGGAGATTTCAAGGGTGTCCGGTGTGTCCTCCCACGCTCAGGCGATTCAGAGTATCAATGAAACCGATTGGTTGTAAAGAAAAATGTTCCCCGCAGAGTGGATGCCAGTGCCCTTCAGGATGTGGTATACTTTGCCTGCGATACGTATGGGGATCGGTGATTAAATGAAACGCTTCTCCAATGTGGTGGGGTTTGACGACGCACCGTTTGCAAAGGACCATGCGGGACCGGTGGCCGTGGTGGGCGCGGTCTATGCCGGCCTGCGGTTTGACGGCGTGTTAATGGGCGAGATTCAGCGGGACGGCGAGAATGCCGCCGAAGTGCTGGCTGCCATGATTCTGCAATCCCGGTTTGCGGATCATATCCGCCTGATCCTGCTTCAGGGCATTGCTCTGGGCGGGTTCAACGTGGTGGACGTGTTTGCCCTGAATCAACGAACCGGCCTGCCCGTGCTGGTGGTCTCCCGGGTTCGGCCCGACATGGGAGCCATTAAAACGGCCCTGCTCGCGTCAATTCCTGAAGGCAAAAAGAAATGGGCCGTGATTGAAAGGCTGGGACAAATGGAAGAAGTGGCGGATGTTTTTGTGCAGCGCGTGGACATTGCCATGGAGCAGGCCCGGCAGGTGATTCAACGGTTTGCCGTGCACAGCCGGATTCCAGAGCCCATTCGCACGGCCCATCTGATCGCCGGGGCACTGGCAAACGGCCAGAGCAGGGGATGCCCCTGATTCCAACGGGGAAGATGGACGGCTTCGTAAAAAGTCCGATATCTGCGTTGCTGGGTGCAAAGGGTTCAAGGATTCAAGGGGGCGAGGGTCCAAGTGTTGTTATTGACCGGTCTACAAAATAACCATTTGAATTTACAAATTCCGAAAAAATACAATTCGATTTCGATACCGATCCCGATACCGATGTCGATTTGGAGAAACAACCAGGAGATGAATCCTTTTTTACGGATTCGTCAGGATTCGCTTTGAACTCAGATAATAATCCTTGACAATGCCATTGTCTCCCTGTAGTGTCGCAGCAACATAACAGTGTTCCTGGTTGTTGATGAAAGACATTACATAAGCCCCGGAATGACTCCGGGGCTTTTTTATATTAGGAACACGGAAAGAGAAGGTAGCAAGTTGAATTTTGAAGCATTTGGTTTTAACCCCCAGGTTGCCGCAGGCGTTAAAGAGGCCGGCTATGCAACCCCCACGCCGATTCAGGCACAGGCGATTGTCCCGGTCATGGAAAACCGTGACGTCATGGGAATGGCCCAGACCGGCACCGGCAAAACCGCCGCGTTCGTCCTGCCGATTCTGCATCGATTAATGAAGGGACAGAAAGGCGGCATTCGTGCCCTGATCCTGGCCCCCACCCGGGAACTGGCGGAACAGACCCACCAGGCCATTGGCGTTCTGGGCCGCAAGACCGGCCTGAAAAGCGCCACGGTTTACGGCGGTGTGGGCATCACCCCCCAGATTCAGAAGTTGAAAAAGGTCGATATCGTGGTGGCCTGCCCGGGCCGTCTTCTGGACCATATCGGCCGCCGTACCGCCAACCTGTCGAAACTGGAGGTGCTGGTCATTGATGAGGCGGACCAGCTGTTTGATATGGGGTTTTTCCCTGATATCAAAAAGATCCTCACCCATCTTCCGAAACAGCGCCAGACCCTGCTGTTCTCCGCCACCATGCCCGCTGAGATTCGCAAGCTGGCCGCGGATATCCTGCAGAACCCCGCCACCGTCCAGGTCGGCAATGAAGCGCCGGCGGACACGGTGAGCCACGCGCTCTACCCGGTGGCCCAGCACCTGAAAACCGCGTTTCTGCTGGACCTGTTAAAACAGACCCAGGCCCGGTCGGTGCTGGTGTTTACCCGCACCAAGCATCGTGCCAAGAACCTGGACCAGAAACTGTCCGGCGCCGGGTTTCGCTCCACCTCGCTGCAGGGCAACCTTTCCCAGGTCAAGCGCCAGGCGGCCCTGGACGGTTTTCGCAAAGGGACCTTTCAGATCCTGGTGGCCACGGATATCGCGGCTCGGGGCATTGACGTGACACGGGTTTCCCATGTCATCAACTATGATGTGCCCTCCACGCCGGAAGCCTATATCCACCGCATCGGCCGTACCGGCCGGGCCACCTGCACCGGAGAGGCGTTTACGTTCATCACCGGTGAGGACAGAAACATGGTGCGGGCCATCAATCGGCTTCTGGGTTCGGAGATTGAACAGCGGACCCTGGAAAGCTTTGATTACAAGGTGGCGGCTCCTGCCTTTACCGGCAGCGCCCCGGCCCGCAACGATTCAGCCCATCGGCCGGCGCGAAAAAAACCGGCCCGGCAATCCTCGTCGCGGCCGAAGTCCTTTGAAAAAAGCGGCAGCCACGGCAAAAAGCCGGCCCGGCGGCACACCTTTTTATAGCCTGTTCGGACTGAACTGACCGAAACACCAGGAGGCCCGTGGGCGCGTTGCAGATATTGCAACCGCGCCGGCGGGCCTCTTTTTGATTGTCTGGCCGGTAGAAAATGGTATGCTCTTGTTCAGCCCGAAGCGGGCGTTTGACGCAATTCTTTCATCCGGAGCCGCTGATTCCATGGAAACCACGTTGACAGGCCAGCTGGAGCGCATCACCTACACCAGCGAGGAGAGCGGGTTTACCGTGGCCCGGGTCAAGGTGCGGGGCAGGACCGAGCCGGTTACCGTGGTGGGGCCGCTGCTGGGGGTGTCGCCGGGCGAGGTCCTTGAAATGCAGGGCCAGTGGACCACCCACCCTTCCTTCGGCGACCAGTTCAAGGTGGAATCCTACAAGGCCCGGGCCCCGGTCACGGTGGAGGGCATTCAGAAATACCTTGCCTCGGGCATGATCAAGGGCATCGGCCCGGTCACGGCCGAGCGCATCACAAAGAAGTTCGGCAAAAAAACCCTTCAGGTCCTGGAGGCCGACATCAGCCGCCTGGCCAAAGTGCCGGGCATCGGCAAAAAACGCATCGCCATGATTCAGGCATCCTGGGAGGCCCACAAAGAGGTCCGGGACGTGATGGTCTTTCTGCAGAGCCAGGGCATCGGCTCCGGCTACGCCATGCGTATTTTTCAGACTTACGGCACCGGGGCCGTGGACGTGGTCACCGCCAATCCTTACCGGCTGGCCGCTGACGTGGCCGGCATCGGGTTCCTCATCGCCGACCGCATTGCCGAAAAACTGGGGTTTGCCAAAAATTCGCCGGTGCGGGTGCGGGCCGGGGTGCTGCACGTCCTCTCCGGCCTGGCCGATGACGGCCATGTCTATTATCCGTACGAGTCGCTGGTTCGAAAGAGCATGGAGATCCTGGGTGTCGACCGGGCACTGGTGACCCAGGCCGTTTCCGAGGAGGCAGCGGAAAAAAATATCGTGGTCGAGGAGATGAAAGACGACAACGGTGAGGACGGCAAGGGGGTTTACCTGGCCGGTTATTTTCTGTGCGAAACCGGTATCGCCCGCCGGATAAAAGAGCAGGTGGCCACCGGCAAGGTGATTCGGGAGATCGACACGGCCAGGGCCGTGGACTGGGTGCAGAAAAAACTTTCCATCACCCTGGCCGAGAAGCAGGCGGAGGCGGTGCGCACCGCGGCCAAAGGCAAGCTCATGGTGATCACCGGCGGGCCGGGTACGGGCAAGACCACCATCGTAAAGTCCGTGCTGCACATCATCAATGCCCTGGGGGCCGTGGTGCTGCTGGCCGCGCCCACGGGCCGGGCCGCCAAGAAACTGAAGGAGGCCACCGGTCACGAGGCCCGCACCATTCACCGCCTGCTGGAGTTTTCCATGGCCAAGGGCGGGTTCCAGCGCCACGACGGCCGGCCCCTGGAGTGCGACCTCCTGGTGATCGACGAGGCCTCCATGATCGACACGGTATTGATGTACCACCTGCTCAAGGCGGTGCCGCCCCATGCCGTGCTGATTCTTGTGGGGGACGTGAACCAGCTGCCGTCGGTGGGGCCGGGCAACGTGTTAAACGATATCATCTCCTCGGGCGTGGCCCCGGTGGTGACGTTAAACGAGATTTTCCGCCAGGCCAAGCAGAGCCGGATCGTGGTCAACGCGCACATGATCAACCAGGGACAAATGCCCCATATTCAGAACGACGATACGGCCGGCGACTTTTTCTTTGTCGACCAGGAGGACCCGGACACGGTTGCCGACACCATTGTCGATCTGGTCACCCGCCGCATTCCGGCAAAGTTCGACCTTGATCCCTTTGACGACATTCAGGTGCTGACCCCCATGCACAAGGGAACGGTGGGCGCCATCAACCTGAATAACCGGCTGCAGAAGGCGTTAAACCCGGAGTCAAAGGGCATTGTCCGGGGCGAAGCTACCTTCGGCCTGTCGGACAAGGTGATGCAGATTCGCAACAATTATGACAAGGAAGTGTTCAACGGCGACATCGGCCGCATTGTCCGTATCAATCAGGAGGCCCGGGTGCTGGGCGTTCTGTTTGACGGGCGGGAGGTGGCTTACGATTTTTCAGAGTTGGATGAGCTGGTGCTGGCCTATGCCATTTCCGTGCACAAGTCCCAGGGGTCGGAGTATCCGGCGGTGGTGATGCCTGTTCTGACCCAGCACTACATCCTGTTGCAGCGCAACCTGGTGTACACGGCCGTGACCCGGGGCCGCCGCCTGGTGGTGATGGTGGGTACCAAAAAGGCCCTGGCCATCGGGGTGAACAACAACCGGCCCAACCTGCGCTACACGCGGCTGCGCCAGCGACTGGCGAATCATTTGGCGTAGGCCGGTTTCAGCCCTTTGAACATGGGATAGTGCCGGGTATTGAGCGTTTTCAGCTCCGCGTTTTTGATTTTCGCGGTGGCGGCCAGGATCGCATCCGCAAGTCCTACGCCGTGTGATTTACCATAGTCCCGCCTGTAAAGCCCCCCGGCCCTGCCGATTTCGGCGCTGACAGGAACAACAGGGAAAAGCGAGAAAAAGTCCTTCAACGCGGCCTGCTCCGCTTCTCCCTTGACGCCGGCGTAAAGTTCCGCGATGACAATCGGCGACAGGATGATACGCGCATGGTGGGTGTTGATAAACGCCCCGGCTTTTTCATGCCCCCGGAAAAAGTCAACAAGAACATCCGTGTCAACAAGAACGGGCCGTTCCATGATCAGCTCCTGTCCCATTCCTCACGAATGGCGTCAAAATCGGGAAGGTCTGTTCGATTTTTCCATATGCCGGCCGCCTGTCGCAAAACCGATGCCCTGTGCCCGCCCCCGGTCTTGCCGATCAGGTTGTCAATGGCCTCTCGAATAAGCTCGCTCTGGTTTTTGCCGGCAATCTTGGCAATGGCGTTTAACTGATTGCGCTGTTTTTCCGTCAGGTAAATCTGGGTTCTTATCATGATGCACCTCTTGCGCTATATACACCACAACTATACACCACTTGTTGTGCTTGTCAAGATCGGCTTTCTCACCGGTAAAAAACGGCCAGCCAGATGGTTTCGCCGGCCGGGTCGGTCCACTCCACCCGGTGCCGCACATGGGCCTTGATGTTGATCCAGTCCCCGGCCCTGAGTTCAACCACCTCTTTCTGCCCTTCAAATCTGAGTCCGGCGCTTCCCCTGACCACCAGGACAAACTCATCTTTCTCCTGGTCGTACCAGAACCCCGGCGGTGAGGCATGGCCCTTTGACACGATCCGTTCGATTTTGACGCTGTCCGTCTGGCACAGGGTTTCAAAGATCTCTTCGGCCAGGTCGGGGGGTATGTTGTTGAGGAGGGATGGCATATTTATACACTTGGCCGGCGGTTAATGGGAGCCAGGGCTTCCACTGACTGTCTTAAAGATGGCTAAAGGTTCAATTCCCCCGGTTGCTCAACAAAGCCCGCCCTGGCTGTCCCCTTTGAGCGTCTTTGTTAGAAAGAAAATCTTAATCAACCGTGACAAAACTAATTAAATCATTTTTTTTAGGCCAAGTGAACAGCATCATAAGTATCGCAGGAATCCCTAATCCGGCCAGCCAAATCTTACCACCTAAAAAGACCGTTCCGACAATTCCCCATGCGCCTAAATTAAACCAAGAAACAAATGAGAGAAGAATAAATGTTTGGAAAATACCAGATGCTTTTTTCAACTTTTTTTCATTAACTGCATCAGCATCTCGCCCAATTATTAAAGTTTTTATCAATTCTATTTTATGCAAACGGCTAAAGAACATTCCGCATACAATAATAATTATAATAGTTATGAGAAGTGCAAGCCTGATATCCTCTGGACCTTCTATAGCAGGTAGATCAGCAGCGGCACATAAGCTAAGCATAGCGACCAAGCCGATAAATAAAAAAACTGCTATTCTTTTTATTTTGGCAAATCGTTTTTCGAGAATATCAGCATAATCTTTTTTCATAGGCATGGATCTTTCTAAGGCTCACCATCACGGGTGAGCAGGGTAATGGTGCCTTTGCAAAGGCACGTTTTACAAAAAACAACGCAAAAGCTAAAGCCGCCCGACCCTGCGAATTCTTGTGCATGGTGTGGTTAGGTGCTATTGTTCCCAATACCATGTGTTTGTTTCTAATGACCTTTCTTTTAAATTTTTAAAAATTTTAATCAAAGCCGAAAAAAATAATCTAAAATTCATGTCTGGCACTTGTTTACCTTCAAAGGTCGTTTCACTAAAAGTGAGTTTCGATGTTGAAATGTCATGAACCAAATCGCTTCTGATCCTATCATAGGATATTGCCGCCATTGTACCCTTGAATAAATTATCATTAAGCCAATTCATTTGTTCTTCTGTGGCCACTGGTTCTAAGCGACAAATAACTTCTTGCTGTGGAATTAATTCCTTTCCAAAGCCATCAACTATTGGTTCGATCCGGTCGATATTTTGATTAAAAAGTTTTTTGTCCTTTAATATATTCTTCAATTGCTTTGGGTGAACAAGCGCAAAGATTCTGTTTTCGCTATATTCAACAAGTATCCTATAATAATTTTTCGCCTTTCTATTTGAATCGTGATAATGACGGCTTCCAAGAGCTTCGATATAACAACAGCACAACATTAAAGCTTCATCTATATGGCTCCCCTTGTGCAGTTCTTTGAGAAAAGCTATGCGGTTTTCTAAATCATCAAAGTAGGCTTTAATCATAAAAGTCTTGTCTGAATTAATATCATTCATATCATTCCCCAATTTAAATGGCGACGCCTACGGCGGCCGCCAATGGGAGCCAGGGCTTCCACAGGCTTGCCTTAAAGATGGTTTGTGTTTGGTTTCCACCGAATGTCAAAAGCCATATGCCCTGGCGAACCTTTGTGCGGCCTTGTTATATTTTTATAAATCTGCTTTTCTTTCAATAAGTTGTATTAGTTCATCATATGCAGCAGTAGTGCCACGAAAAAAACTTACTTTTGATTTTTCACCTTCTTTCTCTAAAACACGCCCGCGAATTGTAACACGGCTTCCGTCTTTAAAATATATCTGGCAGTAAGGGACGCCCCATTGATAAAACATAAAATACCAAAGAGCATTATCTCTACGCGTAAGGCTATCGATGTCGTTCCATTTGTAAAGCTTATCTTTATATCTTATCCCACCTTGGCTAACTTCTAAGATTTTCTTAAATTTGAAGCCAAAATGTTTATGCCCAAGAATTGTAGGTTGTTCGTCATCCATAACAAATGATTTTGCCTCAAAAAAATATAACGCCTTTTCTCACCTGATAGTGTGGGGCGTAGCGGAACACTATTCAGTGTGAAGAAAAATGTTGGGTGCTTTCAATTGTATTTTTTTGCCTTTTATTCTTCAGCCATAAGGCGGATAGTATAGTTAATAATAGAATCTCTAAAACCAATGTAATTCCAAGAATATAAATTAATGATTTCCTTGTTTCTAAGGCCTTTTTGTATATCCCCTCTGAGTTTCGATATTCATTCCCTAATCCATTAATAATTTTTACCAATGCCTCTTTTTCAACATTTTTCGCATCCTCAACAGTTATCCTTGTAAATTCATATGTATATTTCGGTAGAACTATTCTAAGACCAATCTCCTGCCCCTTAATGGCAAAGTGAGCAGATGCAACTATGAAAATCGCAACCAAATTGAAAAGAACAATTATGGCAATTTGTATTTTATTCATGTTACCCAACATTAATATTATTGTGATTCTCGTTTTCCGACCGGAAAAATATCCCCTGAAGCATTTAATACAATTGAAAATTGATTGTCAATATATAAAAAGCCAAACAAAATAAGGATATTGAGGTTCAGATGACAAACTGTTTATATCGTTTTTGTAAAAGACTTTGATAAAAATGCTGAGCAGGCTGGCTGGATATTAATAATTATTATTTATTTCAATTTATTGTTTGGCTTGTGATGCCTGTGCGGGCGTTGATTCGTTGCGGGATTTGGACAAATCGTTTTCTGCTCAATTTCGATACCGATAGCGATCCCGATCCCGATTTCGATTTCGATTTGGATAATGGAAACAGGGAATGCCTTTTATTGTTTGGCATTCCCTGTCGAATGGTCGATAACCGGCGCCGGATCAGGGCCGGATGGTGATGGTCGGGAAGAGCCCCTTGAGGTCTCCTTCGGAATAGGGTTGCAGGGTGTTAAAGGAGATCTTCTGGTTGAACTGGGCGTGGCCCAGGCTGCAGGTGCCGTCGCAAAAGGCGCCGTTGGCCTCCAGAATGTGCTGAATCCGGTGTTCAAAAGCCTCCACAAAGGCCCTGCCGCTGCCTTCAAAAAAGAGGTCGCCCATGGAAAAGTGGTCGGACACGGCGGCAAACTCTTTGATGGGAATGGTGTTGGTTTTAATGTCGGCGGGACCGGTGATCATGCCCCAGGCCAGATGGCCGTCGGGAATGGCCAGGGGCGTTTCCGCGTCGATGATGGTGTGGGGCATGATGATACAGCCTTCGCCGATCTTGAGCTTGGTGTCCGGCCGGCCGTTTAGAAAACTGTTGAACCCCACAAAGACGTTTTTGCCCAGCTCCGCGTCCAGAATCTTGGCGCCGTGGGCCGTCACGTTGTTGCCCTCCAGCCGGGAGTTGACGATATAGCAGTTCTCCTGGGCGTTGGCGCCCTTGCCCATCCACGCGTTGTCCAGAAAGGCCCGCTGGGCCACCAGCACGTTATCGCTGATGTGGGTGCCGCCCTTGACCAGGGCGTACCGGTCCACCGACGCTGTCTCCGGCACGGCCACGGGGTGCTCGATGTGGACCCGGTCAAAGATGTTCTGAAAATCCTCCTTGCACGCCTCGGCCACCTCCATGAAAATACCGGTGGGCGCCGACCCTGTGGTGTAGCTGATGTATTTTTCCAGCCGGCTCCGGTCGTACTGGTAGAAGAAGTTGAACGCGCCGGGGCTGCGCACCCAGATGGTGCCCGGCTTGATGCTCATGTGGCTGATTTCGCCGGCCTGCACATAGGAAAAGGCGCCGATGATGCAGTCCCGCAACGTGGTAAGGTCAACCGTGGCAAAAGGGCCGAGAAAACAGCCGTCACAGGGCGAGCCGTGAATGTTGGCGTAGTGGGTGGAGATGGTGTCTTTGATGAAAAACCATTCCAGGGATTCCGGGTCGTGGGAGAAGTTGTGCACCAGGGTCTTGACCAGGAAGCTGTCTTCGATGTCGATGCCCTCGTCCCGGGTGATGGGGATTTCAAATTTCTGGAATTTGAAGAGGTCGCCTTTTTTCTTGAGTTCATCGCCCCGCACGTCGCTTTTGTAAACCAGGGAGCTGGCCACCCGGCACTTGCCCAGGAAATAGCTGCCGGCCAGGTTGGCGTGCTGAAACTGAAGGTCTAAGGGGTGATGGTTGGAAATGCCGTAAAAGGCGTAAAACTTGTCCATCTGGCTTAACGGCACCAGGTTCTGAATCACCGGCGTGGCGTCGTAGTTGATCTCCCGCAGGTTGATGTTGGCACGCTGTATCAGTCTGTCCAGAAGGCGTTGCAGTTCTTTCATCCTGTTTCTCCTGAGGGCTTGTCGGTTGATGGGGCGCCGGCGGCTTCGTGATGACACTCTTCCATGGCGTGGAACACGGCGGCAAACACGTCGGACAGGCGGAGAATGCCCACGATTTCATCATTGCCGGTCACCAGCAGGGAGAGGTGGGCGCCGTAGACAAACTGGGGGATCACGCTTTCCAGTGTGGTGTTTTCATCCACGTATTCTCCGGGGGTGGTGGCTTTCATGAAGCGCTCCACCTTCATGGCGGCGGGTGAGGCGCAGATGTCTTTCAGGCTGCGGCCGGCAAACCGTCGCCGGGCCTCCATTGCACTGATAAACTGCGGGGTAAATCCGAACCGGTCCAGCTGGCGGATGGTTTTGATTTCCCGGTTGTCGACATCAGCGCCAAGGGCGTGCAGCACGTTAAGCTGGCTGAGCTTGCCCACCACGTGGTTGTTGTCGTCCATCACCAGGATGGCCCGGTGCTGGTACTTGGAACGGTCAAAATTGAGCTGGGCCTCTTCCAGGGCCAGCACCGCCTCAAACAGAGTGGCGCCCACCGGCACGGTGGCATATTCCGAGATGGGCACCATCAGGTCTTTTACGATGTAGTTCATGCGCGCTCCTGTGTTGATGTTGAACGGACACCATACCATGGCAAAAAAGGCAGATCAATAATCAAGAGAATTGCTGCCAGGCGACGGCGTCGCCGGTGGGGCGGGGAAACCACAAAATTAAGGATTTTCTACTGTTTAGTGGATGCACAGGGCTCAAGGATTCAAGGAGTCGAGGGTCCAGGGGCTTGTTGATGAACCAAAATTGAAAATAAAGCTTGACAGGGAAAATACCGGCGGGTAAAACTGACTTAACAGTCAGTCTGACTGATCCATCAGTCAGTTTTTGTGGAAATGAAAAGAGATGGGTTGATGTCAAAAAAGCACGAGATTCTGGAAGTCGCGACGTTTTTGTTTGCCACAAAGGGGTTCAAGGAGACCTCCATGGGTGAGGTGGCAGCCATGAGCGATGTGGCCAGCGCCACGATTTTTTATCATTTTAAAACCAAAGAGGACCTGTTTCTGGAGGTGCTGAGCAGTGTAAAGGACGGCATTCTGGAGGAGTTTTCCCATTATTTTGGTGAAAAAGAGTTTACCGACGGTGCGGCCCGGCTGGAGGCGTCAGTGGCCTTTTACCTCTACCTGGCCGGTACCCGGCAGCCCTGGTTTCTGCTGCTGCACCGGTATTATCCCTACAAACTGGCCGAGGAAAACGAGTTTTGCAGAACCCTGCTGGAGGAGATTTACAACTGTTTCGTGGATATTTTTGAAAAAGCCCTGGTCGAGGGGCAGGCCGACGGATCAGTGGGCGCCCTTTCACCACGTAAAACCGCTATGGTGCTGCTCTCCACGGTGGACGGGATCGTCCGGTTCAAGAACTGCAACCTGTATGATGCAGGAGCGCTTTATAATGAACTGATGTCTTTGATCAGTCGAATGGTAAAATAAAATATTGATGGCTTCGTAAAAAGCCCAATATCTGCGTTGCGCTGCACCCCTCGTCACTGCGACGTACGACAAGTACGCCTCATTCCTCGGGATTTGCGACGCCTTGATCTTGAACTTTTTACTTTGCCATCGCAAATAGACTTTTTACGGGTTTATAAAATATTGGAACAGAAATTCATGTAAAGGAAAAGGTACGGCTTATGATTAACGCGATTTTCCCCTTTATGGCCTGGCTGCGGGGCTATAACCTGGACAAATTCAAGGTGGACGGCATCTCCGGGCTCACCGTGGCCCTGGTGCTGATTCCCCAGTCCATGGCCTATGCCCAGCTGGCGGGCATGCCCTCCTATTACGGTCTGTATGCCTCTTTCCTGCCACCCATTATCGCTGCCCTGTTTGGTTCCAGCCGGCAGCTGGCCACCGGCCCGGTGGCGGTGGTGTCGCTGATGACATCGGCCTCCCTTGAGCCCCTGGCCACCGCAGGCAGTGAAGGCTATATCGCCTATGCCATCATGCTGGCCCTGATGGTGGGCCTTTTTCAGTTTTCCCTGGGCGTGCTGCGGCTGGGCCTGGTGGTCAATTTCCTGTCCCACCCGGTGGTCAACGGTTTTACCAATGCCGCGGCCATCATTATTGCCTCATCTCAGTTTTCCAAGCTGTTCGGCGTGGACGTGGACAAGGCGGCCCACCACTACGAGACCATTATCCGTGTGGGGGAGGCGGCGATCCATTATACCCACTGGCCCACACTTTTTATGGGGGCCCTGGCCTTTGCCATCATGGTGATATTGAAAAGAATCAACCCCAGAATTCCCAATGTGCTGGTGGCCGTGGCCGTGACCACGATCATGGCCTGGACCATGGGGTTTGAGCATAATACCACCGTCACTCTGGATGCGATTCAGGCCCCGGAGATACATGAAACAGCCGCGGCCTACAACGGCTGCATCGGTCAGATTCGGGCTATCGTGGAAGAGCGTGCCGCTGCCATGAAGCACCTGGATGAAGCAAAGACCGCCCATGACGCCATGGCCGTAATGGCGGCTGAGCATGACCTGCGCGTGGCAAACTACAAGATCGACCAGCTCAAGGAAGAGGCCCATCTGTATCGTGAGGAACTGCGCTCCACGCTGTTTGTTGCCAATGACACGGAAACCGCTTTTTATCTGAAAAGTGACCCGGCGGCCGAGAACCTTTCCGGCCGTACCTGGCGCATCAAGTTGCGCGAGGCGGCGCTGAACCCCGACAACATTACCATGATCGGCGGCGGGGCCGTGGTGGGAGTGGTCCCCAAGGGCCTGCCGGCCATGTCGATTCCAAAAATCGACATGAAGATCATGCTTCACCTGTTTCCCTATGCGGCCATCATCTCGCTTCTGGGGTTCATGGAGGCCATTTCCATTGCCAAGGCCATGGCCGCCAAGACCGGACAGCGGCTGGACCCCAACCAGGAGCTGATCGGCCAGGGCCTGGCCAACATGATCGGCGCGGCCGGCAAGAGCTATCCCGTGTCCGGCTCTTTTTCCCGGTCCGCCGTCAACCTTCAGGCCGGCGCGGTCACCGGTCTGTCCAGCGCGTTTACGTCACTGGCCGTGGTGATCGTGCTGCTTTTTTTCACGCCCCTTCTCTACCACCTGCCCCAGGCTGTTCTGGCCGCGGTGATCATGATGGCGGTGATCGGCCTGGTCAATGTCAGCGGTTTTATCCATGCATGGAAGGCCCAGTGGTATGACGGGGCCATCTCCATCATCTCCTTTATCTGTACCCTGGCTTTTGCCCCCCACCTGGACCGGGGCATCATGGTGGGGGTGGTGCTCTCCCTGGGCGTTTTTCTTTACAAAAGCATGCGGCCCACGGTGGCCTCCCTTTCCCGCAAAGAGGATGACGCGTTCCGGGCCGCCATGGTCCACGGCCTGCAGAAATGCAAGTACATCGACCTGGTACGGTTTGACGGCCCCCTGTTTTTCGCCAATGCCAGCTACCTGGAAGACAAGATCAACGACCGGATGATGCAACGCAAGGACCTGCGCCATATCGTAATCGCGGCCAACGCCATCAACGACATCGACGCCTCGGGTGAAGAGACGCTCTCTCTGCTTATTGACAATGTTCGCAGCGCGGGTGTAAAAATTTCCTTCAGTGGGGTGAACGAGTCGGTGATGCGGGTGCTGGAGCGGACCCACCTGCTGGCCAAGATCGGCCCGGAAAATATTTATCCCACCATGGAAAAAGCGGTGTGCGCCATTCATGCCGACGCCCACCAGAACGCGGATGAACCCGACTGCCCGCTGATGACGGTCTGCCGGATTGCATAATGTAATAAACCTATAGGGAAAAGGACACATATCATGTCAACATTAGCGATTTTCAGCGCCACCTTCTGCAACGCCGAGGCGGTTATAGACGCTTGCCGGGAGCGCACCGGTCACCGGCTGGTCACCGATGACGCCCTGGTGGCGGACGCGGCCCGGCTGTCCGGACTTTCGGAAAAAAAGATCGAAAACGCCTTTGCCGCCAAGGCATCGGTGTTCAACCCGTTTACCCATGAAAAGGAGCGGGCTGTTGCCTATCTGCGCCTGGCCCTGGCCGATCTGCTGGATGCGGACAACCTGATCGTATCAGGATTTTCCAGCCTGCTGATTCCGCCGGACATCACCCATGTGCTGCGGGCCTGCCTGGTGGCGGACGCAAAGTCCCGGGTGGAGACGGTCCGGCAGCAGAAAAAAATGTCTGAAAAAGACGCGGCCGCCCTGATTCGGAAACACACCGAACAGGCAGCGATCTGGGTCAAGACCGCAAAAGGAGAGGAGGACCCCTGGCAGTCGGAGCTTTATGACATGGTGGTGCCCATGGATAAAACCGCCCCGGAACAGGCGGCCGATCTGATTGTACAGCACCTGGGCGCCGACGTGGTGCAGCCCACCACCCGGTCCCGCCAGGCAGTGGCCGATTTCCAGGTGGCGGCCCGGGCAGGCGAGGTGCTGGCAAAGGCCGGACACAATGTCTCCACCCATGCCAGGGACGGGAAGGTGACCATTACCATCAACAAACATGTGCTGATGCTCGCTCGCCTGGAGGAGGAGTTGAAAGCCCTGGTGGAGAAGGTGCCCGATGTCAAAGGCGTGGAAACCAGGGTAGGGGAAAGCTTTTACCAGACCGATATTTATCGCAAGTACGATTTTCAAATGCCTTCCAAGGTGCTGCTGGTGGACGACGAGCGCGAGTTTGTGCAGACCCTGTCCGAGCGGCTCATCATGCGGGACATGGGATCGGCTGTGGCCTATGACGGCGAGTCGGCCCTGAACATGGTGGCCGAGGAAGAGCCCGAAGTGATGATCCTGGACCTGAAGATGCCGGGTATCGACGGCATCGAGGTGCTGCGCAAGGTCAAGGCCACCCGTCCGGACATCGAGGTGATCATTCTTACCGGCCACGGTTCCGAGGCCGACAAAAAGGTGTGCATGGAACTGGGGGCTTTTGCCTACCTGCAGAAGCCGGTGGATATTGACGTACTCAGCGATACCCTGAAACAGGCCAATGAAAAGGTTCAGCAGCGCAAGCACGCGGCCGGCGGGAACGGCTGATGTGTGATCTTGCATTGATCCCGAACAGGGGGACGGCGTGAAACTGGACTCCATGAAGCGATCCATTAAGTTGTTTCTTCCCGCTTTCCGGCGGCAGCAGGACCCTTCGCAGGGGCGTCTCTACCGGTATATGTTTAATTACGGACGTCTCTGGAAGTCGGCGGTGATGCTGACCGGGCTCTGCGCCATTATTCCCCTGCTGCTGGTCACCTGGGTGGATTACAATGTCACCCAGAGGGCCGTGGAGTCGGAAAGCCTGGCCCGGACCTCCCGCACCGTTTCCAATGCCAAGCGGACCATTGCGGCCTTTCTGGCCAAGCGAAAGGCGTCTCTGGTCTACATTGTGAATGATAATACCTATGACCGGCTGCTGGACTCCGGGCGCCTGGCCACCATTCTCGAAAACCTGCGTCTGTCCATCGGCGGGGTCACGGATATCGGGGTGATCGATGGTGTCGGCCAGCAGGTGGCCTACAGCGGGCCCTACTCACTGGAGGGCCGGGACTACAGCGACCAGCAGTGGTTCGAAGAGGCCATGGACCGCGGGTTTTTTATCAGCGAAGTGTTCATGGGGTTTCGAAACGCCCCTCATTTTGTCATTGCCGTGCGGCACGAGGCCCCGGACCGTTCTTTTTTTGTCCTGCGCATCTCCATCGACACCGGCCGGCTGAACGAACAGTTGTCCGGTTTTGAACTCAGCGACCAGGGCAATGCCTTTATCATCAACACGAAAGGGATTCTGCAGACCCCCTCCCGTGGTCATGAGAAAATATTTGAAAAGATCAATTTCCCGGTTCCCGTCTATTCGGACAAGACCGAGGTGGTCCAGTACCACACAACCGCCGAGGGCGACTACATCCTGGGGTATGCCTATATTCCGGACAGCCCGTTCATATTGATGATCGTGAACAAGACCGGCGAACTCATGCGGTCGTGGCACCGGACCCGCATTGAAATGCTGGCCTACCTGCTGGGCGGTATCGTCATCGTTCTAATTGCGGTGACCGGGTTTGCCACCTATTTTGTCAATCGTATTTATGTGGCCGATCAGCGGCGAATTCGCAGCCTGCACCAGGTGGAATACGCCAACAAGCTGGCCTCCATCGGCCGCCTGGCCGCCGGCGTAGCCCATGAGATCAACAACCCCCTGGCCGTGATCAATGAGAAGGCCGGACTTATCAAGGATATCTTTCAACTGACGGACCGGTATGCAGGGGATGAAAAACTGCTGGGCCTGGTGGATGCCATCAACGAATCGGTGGCCCGTTGCGGCCGGATCACCAAACAGCTGCTCAGTTTTGCCCGTCACATGGATTTCAGCGTGCAGCCGGTGGACATCAAGGCGGTGATTTCCGATGTGGTGGGTTTTCTGGGAAAGGAGGCCGAGTACCGCAATATCGCCATCACCATTGATGTGCCGCCGGATATTCCGCAGTTTGAAACCGACCGGGGCAAGCTGCAGCAGATTCTGCTCAACCTGATCAACAACGCCTTTGCCGCCCTGTCGGAAGGCGGCGCCCTGACCATAACGGCGGCCCGCGTAAACGGAAAGACCCTCCGCATTCGGGTCAAGGACACCGGCTGCGGCATTTCGGCCAAGGACATCAAACGGATTTTTGAACCCTTTTTCTCCACCAAGGCCAACACCGGCGGCACCGGTCTGGGGCTTTCCATCACCTATTCACTGGTGCAGGAACTGGGCGGCGCCATTGATGTGGAGAGCGAGGTCGGTGTGGGAACGCAGTTCACCATTACACTGCCGTTAACCCCCCCCACCAGAAACAGAGGAGAGAATCAATGAGACTGCTCCTGGTTGATGATGAGAAGGATTTTGTGGCCACCCTGGCCGAACGCCTGGCCCTTCGGAATATCGAGGCCGACTGGGCCACCAGTGCAAAGGAGGCCGAGGACCTGATCCAGACCAACCATTATGACCTGGTGGTGCTGGACATAAAGATGCCCCAGATGGGGGGACGGCAGTTGAAGCAGATCATAGAAAAGCGGCTGCCCGGGGTCAAGACCATCTATCTTACCGGTCACGGGTCTGAAGAGGATTACCGGGCCGGCGTGGTCGAAGCCGAGTATTACCTGCTCAAGCCCATCAATATCGATGACCTGATCGCCAAGATCAACCAGGCGTTGTCCAGGTAAGGAGGGGAACCATGGAACACAAACCACTGCCGCAGGATACAGGGCTGGCCTTTTATTCAAAGGTTTCCGCGTCCATCTCTCACGAATTGAAGAACGCGCTGGCCGTGATCAACGAGAGTGCCGGGTTTCTGGAAGATGTCACCCTGATGGTGCAGAAAGGGATTCCCCTGGATCCCGGGCGGCTGAGCACGCTGGCCGGAACCGTTTTGAAACAGGTGCAGCGGTCCAACACCATTATAAAGAACATGAACCGCCTGGCCCACAGCCTGGATGAGAAACAGGCCGTGGTCGATATTGGTTCCCTGCTGGGACTGATGCTGCACGTGTCGGAGCGCAATGCCGTCAGCCGGGGAGTGAAGATTTCCGGCACCTTTCCGGAGTCGCCGGTATCCATTACCACCAACCCCTTTTTCCTGGAAACCCTGGTCTGGCTGTTGCTGGAGCTTTCCATGGATGCCTGCGGCGATGCCCGTGCCGTCAACGTGGCGGCAACCGGGACCGGCACCGGCGCCGGAATGACGTTTTCCGGGCTTGACGCACTGACCGGTGCCGGCGCTGATGCGTTTCTCGCGGGCCGGTCGGGCCCCCTGCTGGAGGCCCTGGGCGGGGACCTGAAGATTCTTGAAGAAGAGGGCCGGCTCGTTTTGGCCCTGCCTGCCGCTTTTTCCGCGGATTTTTGAAAAACCGCCGGACCTGTCCTGCAGTGCCCGGCACTCTTTAACCGATATGAGGAGGCATGCCATGTCTGACAAGGTTTTGATCGTGGATGATGAAAAGGATTTTTTAGACCTTATTTCCGAACGCCTGAAGGCCCGGGACGTGGACGTGTCCACCGCCACGCGGGGAGAGGACGCCGTTTCGCTGATTGACAAGGAGTCCTATGACGCGGTGGTGCTGGATCTTCAGATGCCGGGAATGGACGGGCTGGAAGCCCTCAAGCGGATCAAGGAGAAAAACCCGGACGTTCAGGTGATCCTGCTCACCGGCCATGCCACGGTGGAAAAGGGTGTGGAGGCCATGAAGCTGGGGGCCATGGACCTGATCGAAAAACCGGCGGACCTGCCCACTATCATTGACCGGATCAAACGGGCCAAGGCCGAAAAAATCATCCTGGTGGAGAAAAAGAGCCAGGAGCGCATTCAGGACATCCTGACGCGCAAGGCCTGGTAAGTATTTTAATTATAGGATATTGAGACCATCACCTGACAAGGTGATAATCATGTGGCAAAGGCCGGCATGACCGATCGGGAGATGATGCCGGCCGCCGCTGCTTCCTCAAAGAGCCGGCAGATGGCCTGCTCCCCTGTTTCACCGATATTTTCGGTAAAGTCATTTACGTAAAGCTCAATATGCTGCCGAATCACATCGTCTGAAAGTTCCTGGGCGTGCTGCCGTACGTAGTGCCCAGGGGTGGCGGGGTCTTGCCGGGCATAGGCAACGCTTTGTCCTATGATTTGCTCAATCAGGCGGCACTGTTCTGCCGGAACATCCCGGCGTACGGCGATCAGGCCAAGGGGGATGGGCAACTGCGTTTTTCCCTCCCACCATTGGCCCAGGTCCACCAGACAGTCCAGGCCGTAATTTGAATAGGTGAACCGCCCTTCGTGAATAATCACGCCATAGTCACACTCTCCGTCCCGAATGGCCGGCATGATCCGGTCAAACCGCATGGGTACCGGTTTGAAATCGTTTTTTAAATAAAGGGAGGCCAGCAGGCAGGCCGTGGTCCACATTCCCGGCACCGCGATGGTCGCGCCGGCAAGCGGCTTGTGTCGCCCTTCTGTTTTGGTCACGATCAGCGGCCCGCACCCCCGGCCCAGGGCCGCCCCGCTTCTTAACATACCGTACGTCTCCCCCAGGTGGGCCATGGCGGCCACCGAGAGCTTGGACACGTCAAAACGGCCTTCTGCCGCACTTCGGTTCAAGGCCTCCACATCATTTAACGTGATGTCAAAGGTCAGGCCGTGCAGGTCAACCAGGCCATGGGCCAGGGCAAAAAAGAGAAAGGTGTCGTTGGGGCAGGGGGAGTAGGCCAGTGTGACAGTGCCGGTTTTAACATTCGCCATCGCATGCCCCCGGCCTTTTCATCCATGCCGCGATAAAAGCGCAAACGCTAATGGCCGCGTTGGTGGCGGCCAGGGGAATGTCCCATTCGGTCCTGTCCCGGTGCCCCGCGATGTTGCTGGCCCCTCGGATTTCAAGAAAGGGAATGCCGTAGTGCATGCAGACATGGGCCGCGGCCGCTCCTTCCATGGCCTCCATACAGAGGCCGAACCGGTCAAACAGGGCCTGGGCCCGGAGGTCTGTGGCGGTGATGGTGACCACCGATCCGATGGGACCCATGGCCACGCCGCAGCCCGTGGCCAGGGGAGCGTTGCGGGCGGCCCGGCAGGCCGTGTCGGCAAGGCTGATATCCGCCGGATAGCGGTTGGTGATCTCCCCGGCCCGGGTTTTTAGAACCGGAAACGGCAGCGCATCCACGATGTCCGAGGGGTTTGCCGGTTCGACGCCTGACTGGACGTCGATCATCTCCGTGGCCACCACCACATCCCCTCTGTTGATACCGGCCTGGGCGAACCCGCCGCCGCACCCGGTCTGAATGACCAGTACGGGAAGCGCTTGTTCCATTACAGCGGCAAGGGCCATGGCCGTGTTCACCGGGCCGGGCCCGGTGACGAGTACCTGTACCGGTGTAGCGCCCAGCATGCCGGTCACCAGGGTGCCGGCGGTATTGGCCCCGGAAAGCCGGTCGACAAGAGGCGCGGCCTCCATGTGGGTGGCTGCGAGAATGAAAATGCGGGGATCAGACATGGATGCGTTTCACAGGTTTATCGGTTCTGCCGGTCGGCGCGGCACCGCCGTAATTTTATGTTTCCATATCACGGAAGGGCCGCGCCTGCCATGAAAAAACGCTTGATAGGGCCGGGCATCCCCTGTATAACAGAGCAACAACCCAATTTTATATAATTTTTTCGGTGGGGTTGGAAATATTCAGACTTCAAAAAAGTCCCTGCCCTGCTTTTGAAAGAGAGGTTGATGACACAGTCGTTTGAAAAGAAAATTCTGTGTATCGGTGCCGGATATGTGGGCGGTCCCACCATGGCGGTGATTGCCGATAAATGCCCCCGGTACAAGGTGACGGTGGTGGATATCGACGCTGGCAAGATCGCGGCCTGGGAATCCGACACCCTGCCGGTGTACGAACCGGGTCTTCTGGATGTCGTTCAGCGGGCAAGGGGGAAGAATCTTTTCTTTTCCACGGACGTTCCCGCCGCCATTGCCGAGGCGGACATCATTTTTGTCAGCGTGAACACCCCCACCAAGACCACCGGCGTGGGCGCCGGCATGGCCGCCGACCTTCGTTACTGGGAGAACACGGCCCGGCAGATTCGCCAGTGTGCGGACACCCCCAAGATCGTGGTGGAAAAGAGCACCGTGCCGGTAAAAACCGCCGAAGCCATGGCCCAGATTTTATCTACGGAAAACGGCGGCAATCAATTCGAGGTGCTTTCCAACCCGGAATTCTTGGCCGAAGGCACGGCTGTTGCCGACCTGGAAAACCCGGACCGGGTCCTGATCGGCTCCCGGCAGACGCCCGAAGGTATGGCGGCCCGGGACGTGCTGGTGGAGGTCTACGCCAACTGGGTACCCCGGGAAAAGATTCTCGTCTCCAACATCTGGAGCAGTGAAATGGCCAAGCTGGCAGCCAACGCCTTTCTGGCCCAGCGGGTCTCCTCCATCAACACCATTGCCAACATCTGCGAAAGCTCCGGCGCCAACGTGGTGGAGGTGGCCAGGGCCGTGGGCATGGACCGGCGCATCGGGCCGAAGTTTCTCAATGCCGGGGTGGGGTTCGGCGGGTCGTGTTTCAAAAAAGACATTCTGAGCCTGGCCTACCTGTGCCGGGAGGCCGGGGCCGATGCCGAGGCCGCCTACTGGGAAAGCGTGGTGCGCATCAACGAGCACCAGAAGGAGCGGTTTGTGCGGCGCATGCTGGACGCCATGTTCCACAGCATGGCGGACAAGCGGATCGCGTTGTTCGGGTTTGCCTTCAAGCCCGATACCGGCGACATTCGGGACGCGCCGGCCATTACCATTGCCCGCCGGCTCCTTGACGAGGGGGCCGTGCTGGCCATCACCGACCCCAAGGCACTGGACGGGGCGCGGTCGGTGTTCGGCGACGGTGACGGCCGGGTGGAGTATGTGGACGACCCTTACCAGGCTGCCGAAAAGAGCCATGCCATTGCCGTTCTTACCGAGTGGCAGGTGTACCGGGACCTGGATTATGCCGCAATATATGCCGCCATGGAGAAGCCGGCCTTTTTCTTTGACGGCCGGAACGTGGCTGATCATGCCGCACTTTTTGACATGGGGTTTAATGTCTATCCGGTGGGGATGCCGGCAATGACCCATTTGTAAACCGCGATTTTATGAAATATACGGGTTGGGTGCCCTAACGGAGGAGATGGTGTATGACGTGCATGGATAAAAAACGGGTACTGGTGACCGGCGGCGCCGGTTTTCTGGGGTCTCACCTGTGTGAGCGGCTCTTGACCGAAGGCTGCGAGGTGGTCTGCCTGGACAATTTTTTTACCGGCCGAAAGCGCAATATCGCCCATCTGCTGAACAACCCGGATTTCGAACTGCTGCGTCATGACCTGGCCCACCCGCTTTTTCTTGAAACCGATGAAATTTACAACCTGGCCTGCCCGGCATCGCCGGTGCATTACCAGTACAACCCGGTCAAAACCGTTAAAACCAGCGTCCTGGGCGCCATTCACATGCTGGGACTGGCCAAGCGGGTCAAGGCGAAAATTTTGCAGGCATCCACCAGCGAGGTCTACGGTGACCCTGACGTGCATCCCCAGACCGAGGATTACCGGGGAAATGTGAACCCCATCGGCCCCCGGGCCTGCTACGATGAGGGCAAGCGGTGCGCCGAGACCCTGTTTTTCGACTATCACCGCCAGAACCGGGTCAACATCCGGGTGGTACGGATTTTCAACACCTATGGCCCCCGCATGCACCCCGACGACGGCCGGGTGGTGAGCAACTTCATCGTGGCGGCTCTGCAGAACAGGGATATCACGGTTTACGGCGACGGTTCCCAGACCCGTTCTTTCTGCTACGTGGATGACATGGTGGATGGTCTGGTGCGTATGATGAACGGGGACGATGATTTTACCGGGCCTGTGAACCTGGGCAACCCCCAGGAGATGACCGTTCTGGAACTGGCAAAGGCCGTGATCGACCTGACCGGATCCCGGTCCAAAATCGTTTTTCAGCCCCTTCCGGCAGACGATCCCCGGCAGCGACAGCCCGATATCACCCTGGCACGGGAGCGGCTCGGCTGGCAGCCCGTAGTCGGGCTGGCCGAGGGACTTGAAAAGACGGTGCGCTATTTTGAGCAGCTGATCGCGGGTAAATCGTAATATATCAACCACCGAGAAAGAGGACTGTATTGTGACATTAAAAAATGCCCTGATAACCGGTATCACCGGCCAGGACGGCGCCTACCTGGCCGAGTTTCTGCTGGAAAAAGGTTATGAGGTCCATGGCATAAAACGGCGGGCCTCGCTTTTCAACACAGCCAGGATCGATCACCTGTATCATGATCCCCATGAGGAAGACGTGCGTTTTTTCATGCACTACGGGGACCTGACCGATTCTTCCAACCTGGTGCGCATCATTCAGCATGTGCGGCCCGACGAGATTTACAACCTGGGGGCACAGAGCCATGTCCAGGTCTCTTTTGAATCCCCGGAGTACACGGGGGACGTGGACGGCCTGGGCACTTTGCGATTGCTGGAGGCCATGCGGATTCTGGGCGTGGAAAAGGATGTCCGGTTCTACCAGGCTTCCACCTCGGAGCTTTACGGAAAGGTGCAGGAGGTGCCCCAGACCGAGAAAACGCCTTTTTATCCCCGCTCTCCCTACGGATGCGCCAAGCTGTATGGCTACTGGTGCACGGTAAATTACCGGGAAGCCTACGGCATGTTTGCCTGTAACGGCATTCTGTTCAACCACGAGTCGCCTATTCGCGGCGAGACCTTTGTCACCCGCAAGATCACCCGGGCTGCGGCGCGAATCGCCGGCGGGGTCCAGGACCGGCTTTACCTGGGCAACCTGGGGGCGTTGCGGGACTGGGGGCATGCCAAAGATTATGTGCGGGCACAGTGGCTCATGCTTCAGCAGTCCGAACCCGAGGATTTTGTCATTGCCACGGGAAAACAGCACTCTGTGCGGGATTTCTGCGAAAAGGCCTTTGCCAACGCCGGCATTCAGCTGGCCTGGAAGGGCACCGGTGTGGAGGAGCATGGAATTGTCGATTCAGTCAATAAAGACGCCCCTCTGGTCAGGAAATACGGAATGGCGCAGGCCCTCTCCCGGCTGGCCCCCGGCACGACGGTGATCTGCGTGGACCCTGCCTATTTCCGGCCCGCGGACGTGGTCTCCCTGGTGGGCGACGCCACAAAGGCAAAGGAAAAGCTGGGGTGGGAACCGCTTATCACCCTTGACGAGATGGTTTTCGAGATGGTGGACTGTGATTTCCAGGACGCCCGACGGGAAGCGGTGTGCAAGGCCAACGGCCTTCCCCTGCCGGCCAGCTGCGAGGCCCACATGTAATGGAAAAGGACGCGGTTATCTATGTCGCCGGCCATCGGGGGCTGGCCGGCTCTGCCATAACAAGGGCGTTGGAAGCCCGTGGCTACACCAACCTGTTGACCCGTACCCATGCCGAGCTGGACCTGACCTGCCAGGCCGACACCGAAGCCTTTTTTCAGTCGACCCGGCCGGATTACGTGTTTATGGCGGCGGCAAAAGTGGGCGGCATTCTGGCCAACAACACCTATCCGGCCGAGTTCATCTATCAGAATCTGGCCATTCAGACCAACATCCTGCATGCTGCTTACCGGGCCGGGGCCAGGCGCCTGCTGTTTCTGGGCTCGTCGTGTATCTATCCCAGGGAGTGTCCCCAGCCCATGAGGGAGGAACACCTGCTTACCGGCCCTCTGGAGCCGACCAACGAGCCCTATGCCGTGGCCAAGATCGCGGGCATCAAGATGTGCCAGTCCTACAACCGGCAGTACAACACGCGGTTTGTGGCGGTGATGCCCACCAATCTTTACGGCCCCAACGACAATTTTGACCTGGAGACCAGCCATGTGCTGCCGGCCCTGATCCGCAAGTTCCACGCGGCCAAAAAAAGCGGCGCAAAAGAGGTGGTTGTCTGGGGCACGGGCAGACCCCGGCGGGAGTTTCTGCATGTTGATGACCTGGCGCGTGCCTGCCTGTTTGTCATGAACCTGCCGGATGCAGACTTTGACCGGCTGGCCGGTGGCAGCGATGCCCCGTTGATCAACATCGGCACGGGCAAAGACATTTCCATCACCGCGCTGGCCGGGCTGATCAGGGAAACAGTCGGCTTTGAAGGCCACATCCGTTTTGATGCGACCAAACCGGACGGCACCTTTCAGAAACTGCTGGACGTGTCCCGCATGACAGCCCTGGGATGGCAGGCAAAAACCGACCTGCGAACCGGAATCCAAAGCACCTACCAGTGGTGTCTGGATCATCATGTCTTCTGATTTATCTTTATTTTTCCTTGATTTAGATATGATCAAGTGGTTAAATACGCATGTTCAAAAAATGAACATGCGCTGCTGATGGTATTGTCATGATGCGACGTTCCGGGCCTGCAAAGCCGCAGGCGCTGTTTCGTTTGACAATGGACAAGAGCAGATGGACAAAATCGATCTTCGTACATTGCAGATTTTAGAAGAGATTGGTCAGGACGGGCAGTTGAGCCAGCGACGGCTGGCCGATCGACTAGGGATTTCTCTGGGGCTGGCTAACTCTTTTATCAAGCGGCTGGCCAATAAGGGGTATTTTAAAATCATCAATACACCGCCCAACCGGTTTGTATACGTGCTCACCCCCAAGGGGTTCGCGGAAAAGGCGAGGCTCTCTTATAAGTACATTACCTATTCCTACCGGTTTTACAGAAATGCCCGGCATCAGCTCCGCGAATTGTTTATCGAACTGACCGGAGCGGGAGTTGGATCGGTGGTGTTCGCCGGCATCAGCGATTTTGCGGAGATCGCTTATCTTTCCCTTCAGGAGGTTCCGGTGACCCTTGCAGGGGTTGTGGATGACGCAGGTGGACGACATCTTTTTTTCGGTCATGTGGTGCGGCCGGTGCATGAGATTGCCGGATTTTCTTATGATCGGGTTCTGATTACCGACATTGAGCATCACGAACGGCTGCAGGCCCTTCTGGAACAGATGGGAATCGCAAGATCACGAATTCGGGTGCCATGAGGACGGTTTTGACGGAAGCCGGACAAAACAATTACCGGTTTCCCCGGAATCGGCACAGTGCGGTTGAGTTCCGTTTTGATTAAAAAGTTGCATTTTCTTAATAGAGAGGATAAGCGGTATCCTGTTTTTTACTACAGAGGGATAGAACGGTATCCGTTTGATTTTTCATCGACAGTGCATATTAATTTTTGAAATTTTGCCATGAAGCTCAATACAGTTGCCAGCGCAAACCACAGAGACTGGGGTCATATCGTTGATCTGGTCATACAGAAGTCCAAAGCCGGGTTGCGGGCCGAGGCCTCCCGCGGATATCTCGGGGTTTTGTGGTGGGTCCTTGAGCCGCTGCTGTACATGTCTATTTTCTATGTCATTTTTGTCCACCTGTTTCACCGGGGAGATGAGAACTTTATCATGTTCCTGCTGACCGGGCTGATCGTATGGAAATGGTTTGCCACAACCGTCATGAACGGCGCCAACAGTCTCATGGCCAACTCAAGCCTCATGAATCAGGTTTATTTGCCCAAAATAATCTTTCCATTGACTGCCGTTGTCACCAATACGTTTAAATTTTTTCTGATTCTTTCGCTGTTTCTTGTTTTTCTGCAATTTACGTCGATACAAGTGTCATGGACATGGCTTCTGCTGCCGTTGCTGGTGCTGACCCAGTTATTGTTGATGATCGGACTTTGCAGCCTGCTCGCAGCCATTATGCCCTTTTTCCCCGACCTGCAGGCCATCTTGCAAAACATCATGATGATGATGCTTTTTCTTTCCGGCGTTTTTTTTGATATCGGACGGTTACCGGCGCCTGTTCAATCCTATTTCCGGTTAAATCCAATGGCGACCCTTATCACAATGTATCGCAAGCTGCTTCTGGATGGTGTGGCGCCGGATTTTAAACAGCTTTTTTGGATTGTATTATTTTCGCTGATGGTGCTGGCATTGTCATTAATGCTGCTGCGCCGTTTTGATCGGGTATACCCCAAAATTATTCTTTAAATATTCGTGCCGATGGTATCAAACACATTGAAAAAACAGACCGCCGCCACTGAAGACAAAATTCTGAGTCTGGAAAACATCGGTCTGTACTACAGCCGGCGCCAAGGGATTTTGAAACGTTCCCGCTTCTGGGCATTGAAGGACGTCTCTTTTGATCTGCATACCGGTGAAACCCTGGGTGTGATCGGCAGGAACGGAGTCGGCAAAAGCACCCTGCTGCGGGTCCTGGCCGGCATTGTGGCCCCTGATACCGGAAGGGTGGTGGTGCATCGCCCGGGACTTCGCATTTCCCTGATTTCCATTGGTGCAGGATTTGTCGGGCATTTAAGCGGCCGTGAGAATGCGATCCTGAGCGGCATGATGCTGGGCGCCAAGAAGGGGGAGATTCTTTCCCGAATGGATCAGATCATGGCTTTTGCCGATCTGGGCGGCTTCTTTGACGAACCGGTCAACACCTATTCTACCGGCATGCGCGCCCGTCTGGGGTTTTCTGCGGCGTATTATCTTGATCCGGACGTTATTCTGCTGGATGAAGTTCTGGGTGTGGGGGACGAAGCTTTTCGTATCAAATCTACTGACGCCATGAAGGAACGCATCAAGTCTGAAAAAACAGTGGTGCTGGTCTCCCACACCGTGCCCTTGATTCGGGAACTTTGCGACCGGCTGGTCTGGATCGAGGGTGGAAAAACTATGGCGCAGGGCGATGTGGCCGATGTGCTGGATGCGTATCTGAGCGGTGCAGGGCAGGGAAGATCCCCGTCAAAATAACGCATGTGAATCGGTTTTACGTTTAGAGGGTTGAGGATGAAACGGTTTTTTCTTATGACGCGGGGCCGTACCGGTTCTACGGCGATTGTTGATGAGCTGAACAATCTGAAGGGTGTTTTTGCGGAACAGGAGATCTTTAGGAAAGGGGATTTCAGGGACGCTCTGAAAGAACCCTTCATGCAGGATTTTCAATTTCAGTTTGCGATTCCATTTGATTTGTGGAAACTTTGGAAGACGCAAGGGTCCTGGTGGCGGCAGACTTGGAAATGCATGTTTGATAATCGCCAGATGGCCGGTGATTATCTCCGGGACCTGGAGGAGATCATGGCACGAAGAAAAGACGCGTCGGCCTTTGGCTTTAAAGCGTTGAGCCACCACTTCATCCAGAAGCCATTCCTTAAAAAAGTGCTGATCGGGCAGGGCTACCGGGCGATCTATCTGACCCGTAACATCCCCCGACAGGTGATTTCCGGTATGATCGCCAAACAGCGGGGTGTCTACAACCAGAAAGATTACAAGGACGACGGCCGCTATAGGATTGACATTGACGAATTTGAGAGGTCGGTTGTGTATGGGACCCGGGGAGTCCAGAAAGATCTGACCTTTCTTCGGCGGCGCGGGTTTGATTTTATTGAAGTCTCCTATGAGGATTTTACCACTGACCGTGAAGCCTTTTTTGCACGGGTGCTGGAGTTTCTGGATATCGCCTTTGAGGTGCCGAAGGCAAGCGACTACTCAGTTATGATTAAAGACCTGCGCCATACCGTTGAAAATTATGACGCCATTCTCAAACGGGCGTCGGCAATGGGGCTGGAAATCGCGTAGGGGAAGTGATATCTGTAACCGGCTATAAAAAAGCATATCCCGCGTCAGAGAGATTGTTGACAGACTTTGTGTTTTATTCGAATCTCCGGCGAATTGAAGCGGCGCAAACAGTCGGGAACCGTTGGGGGGCTTAATGCCTTTGTTCCGAGACAACAGATCGATGCGGCACGATACCTTACGTCACCCGCTGCCTTCGAATATTGCCATCTGGTCACCATCCGATGATGATGGCGTTTCCCCGCTCGATGGCTTGCGCCCCGCTATCCGTCATATAAGCACGTCATCTGAAAAAAAAGGCGACCCCCTTGCCAGGCTGCGGGCAACATGGATGGGAAGGTTTTACACAAAGTATCTCAAGCGGTACGCCTTTATTCGATGGCTGGCGTCCTGGCTGTGGCGCAACCTGTATCCGGTTTATCTCAATTTTATTGCGGGCCTTTCCATTTATTTCCGTAACAGGAAGGCGATGAGATGGCGGCACCTGGTAACCCTGACGGAATACGCGGCGGCGCAACACCTGCAGAAAGTAAAACTGGCCGATGCCGGCCTGGTAAAAACACCGGCACCGGCAGTCTCTCCTGCCAGTGCCCGGGGCTGCCTGCAGTCCCCTCACGAGGAGTACATATTTCCGGAAGTGTTTGTCGCCAGCATCAAAAACGGTATGGTCTATGGCGGCACCAATCTTATATTGCTCGAAGACCAGGTGATTTGCCACGACCTGTACGATTTCAAACGGGACTACACATCCGAGGAGATGCACGGCCGTACAGTGATTGACCCCGCAGGCCGCCGTATTCGATGGATGCTCCATGATGAGACGCCTGAACAGATTCCCATGGCCGCCGCTTTTGTCGATGCCTGCGCGCCAAACTATGCTCACTGGATGACCGAGGTGCTGCCCCGTATCGCCCTTTTTTGTAATGAGCCCCGGTTTAATCGTATTCCCATTGTAGTGAACGACGGGCTTCATGAAAACATAATGGAGTCGCTGTTTTTCGTGTCCGGCCCGGAGCGGGAAATCATCACCCTGCCGATCGGCAGGGCCTTGGCCGTCGATACCCTGTGCCTTACATCAGTGGCCGGTTATGTCCCTTTTGAGCGTCGCGCCACCAAGCTTTCGGGGCACTCTCACGGCAGGTTCAGCCCACGGGCGTTTGAACTGCTGCGCGAACACCTGGCAGTACTTGACCCAAAGACCGGGGACCGGGACTGGCCGGAAAAAATTGTTCTGCACCGGAACTCGGGTTACAGAAAGGTCATCAATATAGATGAAATCGAAAGTGAACTGGTTGGCCGTGGTTATGCTGTTGTTCAGCCTGAAAAGCTGACCTTTTTACAGCAGGTGCACCTGTTCAGCCATGTAAAGCATATCGTGGGATCATCCGGTTCGGCCCTGGCAAACATGATGTTTGCTCCAAAAGATGCGAAAATAATAATCCTTTTGAATAAACATCCGGATACCAGTTACTGGTATTGGCAGAACATGGCCTGTGCCTGCGGAAACAGGATTCGTTACGTGCTGGGAAAGTCGCGTGACATCGGTAACAACGGCATCCATGCTGATTTTGAAATCAGCATGGATCATCTGATTGCGTCGATAGAGGGAGAATCATGATGGGCAGGGAGAATATTCATCCTACGGCACTTGTTGATCCATGTGCCAAAATCGCCGATAAGGTGAAAATTGGCCCATTCAGTATTGTTCACGCCAATGTTGTCCTGGAGGAGGGCTGTGATATTGGTGCTTATTGCGAGCTGGGAGTGAAAACCGCTCTGGGTGACGGCTCACCACTGCTGGTGGGTAAAAACGCCTTAATCCGATCCCACTCAGTTTTTTATGAATCTTCCTGTTTTGCCGAAGGACTGACGACAGGACACCGTGTAACGGTACGAGAAAAAACCATTGCCGGGAAAAACCTTCAGATAGGGACACTGAGTGATATACAAGGTGATTGCGTGATCGGAGATTACGTCCGCTTCCACTCCAATGTACATATCGGAAAGGGGGCCTGTATCGGAAATTTTGTGTGGATTTTTCCATATGTTGTGCTTACAAATGATCCTCATCCGCCGAGTAGCGTATTGAAGGGTGTCACGGTGGAGGATTTCGCGGTCATTGCAACAATGACCGTGGTGTTGCCGGGTGTAAACATCGGGAAGGGGGCGCTGATTGCCGCACATGCGTTGCTGAAAACGGATGCCGAGCCAGGCATGTTATATATGGGGGTGCCGGCAAAAAAAATCTGCAATGCTTCCCAGATAAAACTTCAGGACGGCACAGAACGGCCAGCCTATCCATGGATATCGCATTTTTCAAGGGGGTACCCCGACACTGTTGTAAAGGATTGGAAAAAAAATGAATGAACATATACACAATATCAGAAATTCCTGCCTTTTGTTATCAACGATGAGTGAAAACCGCTAGAACAGGAAGAGATAATGAGCCTGGACAAATGCCAAATTATTCATCTGCCCCGCATCAATGACCCCCGCGGCAACCTCACTTTCGTGGAAGCCGGGCGGCACATTCCGTTTTCCATACAGCGGGTTTACTACCTGTATGACGTCCCCGGCGGCGCCGAGCGCGGCGGGCATGCCCACAGGGAACTGCACCAGCTCATCATTGCCATGTCCGGTTCTTTTGACATCCATCTTGACGACGGACGGTCAAAAAAATCCGTGCACATGAACCGGAGCTACTACGGTCTTTATGTGTGCCCCATGATCTGGAGAGAAATTGACAATTTTTCATCCGGGGCGGTGTGCATGGTGCTGGCCTCCAATTATTATGACGAGGCCGATTATTACCGGGACTACCATCAATTTATCGATGCGGTGAAAGGGAATGCCGGATGAGAACCGTTCCTTTTCTGGATCTCGGCCGGCTGCACCGGTCTATTCGGGAACCCCTTGACATGGCCTACCAACGGGTCATGGACTCCGGGTGGTTTATCATGGGGCCGGAGCTGGAAGCCTTTGAGGCGGAATTCGCCGGGTATTGCGAGGTCCGGCACTGCATCGGCGTGGGCAACGGGCTTGAAGCCCTGCGCCTGCTGCTGCAGGCTTACGGTATCGGCCCGGGGGATGAGGTGGTTGTCCCGTCCAACACATTTATTGCCACCTGGCTGGCGGTAACCGAATGCGGGGCCACACCCGTGCCGGTGGAGCCGGACATCAGAACTCATAATATGAATCCGGAAGAGATCGGACAGGTTATCAACAGCCGCACCCGCGCGATTATTCCCGTTCACCTGTACGGGCAGACGGCTGACATGGATCCGATCAATGCAATTGCGGCCCGGCACGGTCTGGTCGTAATTGAGGATGCGGCCCAGGCCCAGGGGGCCCGCTACAAGGGCCGGCGCGCCGGTTCCCTGGGCCATGCCGCCGGCACCAGCTTTTATCCGGGCAAGAACCTCGGAGCGCTGGGTGATGGCGGCGCCGTACTGACCAGTGATGATGCAATTGCCGACAGGGTGAGGCAGCTTCGCAATTATGGTTCGAAATTAAAATACCGGCATGACCTCATGGGATGCAACAGCCGGCTGGACGAACTGCAGGCCGCTTTTCTGCGGGTGAAGTTGACCGTGCTGGATGAGTGGAATGCCCTTCGCAGGACGGTGGCGGATCAATATGCGGCGCTGCTGGCCCAAGCCGACATGATATTGCCTGACATACCTTCATCCGCGGAGCCGGTCTGGCACCTTTATGCGGTCCGCTGCAGGCACCGGGATGCGTTGCAGGCCCACCTGACGCAGCAGGGCATATCCACGGTGATCCACTACCCGGTGCCGCCGCACCGGCAGGCCTGTTACCATATTTTTGCCGGCCACAGCCTGCCGATTGCCGATCAACTGGCAGGCGAGGTTCTGAGCCTGCCCATGTTCCCTCTGCTGGCACCAGACGAGATAAACGCTGTGGCCCATGCGATTACGGCCTTTTCACAAGAGATCATGCAGGAGCTGCGATGAGACTGTTTAAGCATCAATTTTTTTTATTGGGGGTGGTTTATTTTCTGATTCTGATGAGTATGGCGCTCTGGGTGCGTGACATTCCGAATCAGCCGGATGCTTGGAACACCACGCTTCAGCAGATTGCAAACGGGGAGACGCCGGGCAATACATCCAGTGGTGACCGTGCGAGTTTTGCCGCTGCCGCCATTGACGTAGCGGAACACGGCCGGATCCGACCCGAAAAAGAGTGGGTATTCAACCTGTGGCCCCCCGGTTTTATTTTTCTGGAAGCCCTGATTATGACGATTTTTGGCCCGGGAACACCGGTGATCCTGATTTTACAGATATTGGCGGCCGTGCTGTTTTCAATCGTGCTGGTGCTGCTTTATGACAACCTGAAGATACACATGCGGCTCCCGTTGCTTGCGGCAGTCCTGCCGCTGTTGATGTTTACATTTCCGATGGTCCGCATGTTTCTACTTCAACCCGCCGGGATAACATTGGGCGAAAGTTTTGCCATTGGTCTTTTTTTGATTTCCATCCTACTGGCCATCCGCTCGGCCCGGAAGAGCTCGTTGCGGGATGCGGTTTGCGCAGGACTCTGTCTGGCTTTGTCCGCGTATTTCCGGTCGCAATTTGAGTTCATTCTGCTTGTTCTTACTGCCTGGGGCGTTTTGCTGTTGATTGTAATCCGGATTGTCCGTTTCAGCACCATTGAGCCAGGGTTTCTAAAAGCGACCGTAAAAACCATAGGGGTTATGCTCCTGGTGGCCCACATCACAATGGTTCCATGGAGAATTTATCGGTGGACCCATTTTTATGAAGGAAACCCACGATGGGTGATGACAACCGATCTGTACTATGGGAATTCAGTGATGAGATCTGAATATTTAAAAGAAATCGGCGGCGGCTGGCTTGTTGCCGGTGGGGGTAATCTGGTGTGCCGGATTGATCCGTCGACCTGTGGTGACACAGAAAACGCAAAGACGTTGTTTTTCAAAACATTTTTCAGACACCCGATTCAGTGGTATTCATTAAAATTCAGCGCCATTGGAGAATACTGGTTCTCATCACCGAGAAATTTTGGAGGCGTAAAAATAGAGCCGGCACGCATGGACTTGGCAGCCAACGGGCTGCTTCTCATGGCAGTTATTGCAGGAGGGGTTCTGCTATTTACGCGCAGGGTGAGATGTAACGGCCCCTGGATTTTTTTTTCGTGGTTCACGCTCTCTTTGTTTTCGGCCTATGGGGTGATATTTTCACTAGCCCCCCTTGAAGTCCGTTATTTTTATTTTCCAAAAATTGTCGGGCTTTTATTTTTTCTGATGCTGTTAAGCCTTCATTTTTCCCAAAAGAGAACGTTGCATCAATAGAGCAGTATCGATATCGCCGTTCATAAGACAGGGAAGATCGTGATGATTGTCGGTTCCGGTCTGCTGGCGCGGGCCTTTTCACCAACATGGGCTCAAAGGGATGATGTGTGCGCCTATGCCGCAGGTGTCTCCAACTCCACCTGTTGCGACTCACAAGAGTTTGCCCGGGAGCGACAGCGCCTCTCAAAGGCCCTGGAGCAGGCAAAAAGCGTTGATGCCTTTGTCTATTTCGGCACGTGCAGCGCAATGGACCCGGCTTCAAACAATACGCCTTATGTACAACACAAGCTGGCCATGGAGCGGCTTGTTCTGTCGCATCCGTGCCCCCTGGTTCTGCGTCTGCCCCAGGTCGCCGGCAGAACCCCCAACCCCCACACCCTGTTGAATTTTCTGTATGCGCGAATCACACGAAGCGAGGCTTTTACGGTTTGGCGCCAGGCGAAGCGCAATATCATTGATGTGGCTGATGTGGTTGCCATTGCAGATCATCTGGTCAGCAACCAGAAACATCGCAACACCATCATCAACATCGCAAATCCCGTCAGTTCCCCCATAATCGATATCGTGGCCGCCATGGAGCGTGCTGTCGGGAAACAGGCGATATACCGTTCCGTGGATCGTGGGGCGGAATACCCGATTGATGTCAGTGTCATATTGCCGCTGGTGTCTGAAGCCGGCGTGAAATTTGACAAGAACTATCTTAACCGTGTGACAGGTAAATATTATGGAAAAACGCAGTGACTCAGCCATCAAGTTGTCTATTGTCGTTCCAGTGTACCAGAGCGCTGATATTTTGCCGAAACTGGTAGAGGAAGTGCTTGCAGCAGTGGAGCCCCTGGGACTGGTGGACCGGTTTGAGCTGTTGCTGGTCAATGATGCAAGCCCGGATCAGAGCTGGCCGGTTATTCAGTCGCTTGCCCGGTCTCACGCTTTTGTCAGAGGTATCTCCCTGCGTCGAAATTTCGGTCAGCACAATGCCCTGATGGCCGGACTCAATCACGTCAACGGCGATTTTGTGGTGATGATGGATGATGATCTCCAACATCCGCCCGATGCTATTGGTGATTTGCTGGACGCCCTGGAACAGGGCTACGACGTGTGCTACACCCGTTACCGGCACCGTCGGCATGCCTTGTGGAAACAGGTGGGAAGCCGCTTCAACGACTGGGTGGCCACCCGTCTGCTGGATAAGCCTCAAACCCTTTACCTGTCCTCATTTAAGGCGGTGCGTAGAGAAATTGCCCGTGAAGTGATAAAATATGACGGCCCTTATGCCTATCTGGATGGGCTCATTCTTGATGTTACACGCTCAATCACGGTGGTAGAGATCGCGCATCAGCCCCGTTATTCAGGGGAAAGCAACTATACCCTGCGCCGCCTGCTCTCGCTGTGGCTGAAAATGGCCACCGGTTTTTCAGTCTTCCCACTGCGCCTGGCCACCTATGCCGGCTTTATTCTTTCCGCCCTGAGTTTTATCATGATGGCGTTTTTTGTTATTCAGAAACTGCTGTATCCCGAGATCCCCAGAGGATGGGCGTCATTGATCGCAACCATTTTATTTCTGGGCGGCATGCAGACTTTTTTTCTGGGTTTGATTGGTGAATATCTGGGACGCACCTATCTCAAGCTCAACCAGAAAGCGCAGTTTGTTATTGGCAGCACAACCTGGGACGTGAATAGCAATGAAGTGTCATGAACAAACCAACGTTTGATAAGTATGCTGAAACATATACCCGCATACTGGACAAATCGTTACCAGCCAGCCTGAATGAAGACATCTCTTTGCTGCATATAAAATGTCCCTGATGGCAAGGTGGTTGCGTAACCTTATTCCGGGGTTTGTCTCGGATATCTTACAGGTTAATTCGGCCGAACAACCTGTATGCCGAAGGCAGGTGAAAAGTGCGGTATGTGATGCTGTAGCCGGCTTACCGCAGCTTAACTGTAATTGTTTACATTTATACAACTTAAACATCGGACACATTAAATGAAAATGCTGGTCCTGATACGCAATAATTTGAAAATCGACAAACGCATACGGAACAATGTTTCCGCACTGGCTGAACATATGGATTCGATTCATGTAGTGGCCAGGCCCGTGCCGGATGATACCTTTCATCTGAGCCATCCCAAGGTGACACACAGTTTTTTTAAATACAGGGCCACGGAATCCGATCTTTGCAACAGGATTAAGCGGTTTGCCGAGGAGAGAAAACTTTTTGCGCAGTTGGCGCGGGCGTTTCCCCTAATCCGTACCACTGACTATTATGATGCGACGGCTATAGCCCAAAGCAAACGGTATTTGGATATATTGATGCGCTCTGAAAGATGGCATGAGATAAGGAACAGGAAAAGCGAGCCCATGGAAGACCATATCGCCGTATCTTATCCGCTTGCCTTTTATGATACATCCATGCAATGGGCACTTGAAGCGGAAGCCATAGAGGCGGATATTGTTTACTGCTCCGGTCTGGATACACTATTATGTGGCGTGGTTCACAAGCAGAAACATGGCAGCCGCCTGATATATGATGCCAGAGATATCTTTTGTGATCTCGCAGCCTATGTTTTCCCTCAATACTACAGTAATGTGCTGGCCCTGTTCGAGCAGCAGTTTATTCAATATGTCGATCTGGTAATAACAACGTCAGACGGCCATGCGTCATGGATGAAAAAACATTTCGGGTGCCGTTGCCCTATTTTGACGATTCATAATTGTGTGTCCGCGGATCTTGATGCAATAAAGCCCAAAGCATACACTGGCGGGCCCATCAAACTTTATTTCCACGGATTAAGCGATGCCCCCAAAAAAATTGATGTCATGGTGAAGGCGATCAGCCGGGTCCCCGGGATCGAGCTTGTTTTAAGGTGCGTGGCGTCGGAGAATTTATTGGCAGTCAAAAAACTCGTAAATGATCTGGGTGTGTCTCACAAAGTCCATTTTCTGGATTTGGTGACACCGGAAGAGGTGGCGTTTTATGCAAACAGGGATGGTGATCTGGGAATCCATATCTGGGAAACAGAGAACTGCGTAAACACATTAAGGGCACTGACAAACAAGTTTATTGAATATTTATCGGCAGGCCTGCCGGTGATTACCTCCCCTTTGATTGCGCAGGCGAATATCGTTAACCGGTATGATTGCGGTTATATTCTCAAAGACAATAGCGTTGACAACCTTGTTGATGTGCTGGAAAGCATCCTGGCGCATGGCCATCAGGAACTGGCGGTTAAATCAGAAAATGCTCTGGCGGCGGCGAAACAGTATTTTGATTGGCATTATTATAGGGAAGTGCTGATTCAGGCCGTCTTGAACAATCAACATGTGATTAACAGGCTGTCCTTGCGCAAATTGCCGAAAGAAAGCAGGAAAAAATGCAAGAAATGGGAGCGGGAAGACAAAAAAGCATATAAACTGTATCGCAAGGCGCTGAGGGCATATGAAAAAAGCACTCAGCCAGAGGCCGGACGCCTGGGCCTGGGACGGCCACAAAGTCCGGAAACAAATATCCGGTCGCGTCTATTCGGGAATTTGGCAGCATGGAGAAAAAGATAAATGTATCGGTGGTTGTCCCGGTATATGATGTGGAAGCCTATATAGCGGATTGCTTAAGTTCACTCGTCCCAGACCTTGACGGACATGGAAATCATCTGCATTAATGACGGAACCCCTGATGATTCAATGGCAATCGTCCGCGCATTTGCCGACAGAGACGACAGGATTAAAATTATTAACAAGGAAAACGGTGGGTTGTCGGACACACGCAATGTGGGAATCGATAATGCCAACGGAGCGTACATCTACTTTATAGACAGTGATGACTATCTGGAAGTCAAGGCACTGGAGATGCTGTATGTAAAGGCCGTACAAGAAAACCTGGATATTGTTTATTTCGACACCAGGCCGGTTTTTGAGACCAGTGAACTGGAAGAAAAATTCAGGGGGTGTGAAGCCTATTATTCAAGAAAAAAGGCATACGACGATGTTGTCACCGGACAGGAGAAGCTGGTGGAGATGGCTCAGAATAACGATGTCCTGGTTCCGGTGTTTTTGCAGTTTTTCAAAAGAAGTTTCATCCGCGACAACAATATAAAATTTTACAAGGGGATCCTTCATGAAGACAATTTGTTTTCCATGCAGGTTGCCGCCCTGGCCCAACGGGTCAGCCACATAAATGAATGTTTACACATAAGACGCATCAGGCCTGGTTCTATCATGACAGGAGAAAAGCGCTTTGCAAATTCCTACGGGTATTTCATCTGTGAGATGAAGCTGGTCGAATTTTTAAAGGGCCGGGATGTCTCGGCTGCATTCGGCAAATACATGGATGCCTTTCTTTCGAGTACAAGGCGGTTGGCGATTGATATCATCGACAATTTACCCCCGGGAGATGTTTTTCATGGTGTGAAGGCAATGCCGCCGGACATGCGGAAGGTATATGAGGAGATGGTTTTAAGTCAGAGCAATAAGAAACCCTATTATGATAGAATGAAAAACAGGAAAAGGGTGTCGGTACTGGCAAAAATCATTGGCATGGGAAAGAAGGGGAAATGTCGTTTCGTCGGTTGAGCAGCTTCCGCATCCGGAAAGAATGGAGTCATGAACAGCCATGAAGGGCGCTTCTAAGTACGTGTCAGCCGGTTCGCTTGTCCAGTATGGGTATGAACTGGTCAACGCCGAAAAGCTGGATCAATCCTTACGATTGGTCCATGATTTTGTCGAGCGGATTATTACCGAGCCCCTGTGTACGGCCCGGGTGTTTGGTTCAAAAGATCTGGATGCGCTCTGTCAGCGGATCGGCAAGGCCAGTCTTTCCGCCGTCACCCGGCAGAAACAGGGGGACGGAGTTGCCGGCCGGGATTCTGTTTTCGTCTATGTGGTCACAAAGCTGGAAAATTCGGGCGGGCTTCGGCAGGTGATCGAAGACCTTATCAAGGTCCGATTCGAAGCCCGACACATTATCCTGTCAACGGAACTGGAAGGCCGGTCGGATGTGGGGTACCTGCAGAGCGGCCTGGGCAGACAGACAAGTGTTCGATTTGAAGGGGCGCCGCAGGGGTCTTACCAGCAACGGCTGGCCTGGCTTCAGCAGCGCCTCCTGGATATCCACCCTCAAAAGGTTTTTCTGTTTAATTATCATCAGGACAGCGTGGCCGTGGCGGCGATTCAGCCGGAGATGGGGCTGACCGGCAGTTTCTATCATCATGGCGATCACCATCTGTGTCTGGGCGTATTCCTGGACCATCTTGAGCATATTGATCCGCACCCGATGGGGTATCATCACTGCCGTGACGTGTTGAATATTGAGAACAGCTATATTCCGCTGGTTGTTGAGGACAAGGGGCCGCGGCCGCCGGAGCTGCCCTTTTTTTATGACGGGCGGCTCACCACCTGCACCGCAGCCCGGTCCAACAAGGTGGATATACCTTATTTTGTCCGGTATTTTGAAATGGTCCCCCGGCTGTTGAAGACAACCGGAGGCCGGCATGTGCATATCGGCCGGCTGCACCCCTGGACATTGTTTAAAATACGACGGGGGCTGAAACGATATGGCATTGCACCGGACAGGTTTATTTATATTCCCTGGGTGCCGAGTGTCTGGAAGACCCTGCACGAATACCGGGTGGACCTTTATGTCGCGTCTTTCCCCTATGGCGGCGGGCTGACGTTGATTGAGGCCATGGGGGCCGGTGTACCTGTCGCCCTGCACCGGCATGTGTTTTCAAGGATCCTGAGCGGCCTTGATTTGGCTTACCCGGAAGCGTTTTCCTGGCGTTTCCCGGATGAACTGCTGACATTCTGCGGTTCCGTGACAGCCGATACGCTCAAGGAGGCCAGTCGCCTGGGCCGCAGGCGGTATGAGGGGTTTCACCGCCCGGAGATGCTGCGACGGATACTTCAAGGCAACGCCGATGACCTGCCGGCGCCGGCCAGCCTGTCGGACAGGTTTTCCCCCGAACCCCTTGAGTGGGCGTTATGGATGGAAAAGCAGGTAGATATTAAAAATGTTCTGTATAAAGCCGCCTATCGGTTTTACAGACGGCTCAGGGGGCGGTGGCACTTCATGTGATCCCCGGTTCATTCCAACAGGAAGCGCATGTGATGGATGTTTCGATTATTATCGTCAACTATAACACGGCGGTACTCACCCGGTCGTGTGTGGATTCCATTTTTAAGGAGACTCGGGATATCCGGTTTGAAGTTATCGTTGTGGACAATGGCTCCACCGACGGGTCTTATGCGCTTTTGTCAGAGCCGGGTTATGAAAATTATCAGTATATTTTCAACCAAGACAATCGGGGCTTTTCCAGGGCCAATAACCAAGCGGTGGAAGCGGCAACCGGTCGTTATCTGTTTTTTTTAAACAGCGACACGGTATTGCTCAATAACGTTGCCGGTCTGTTGCTCGAATATATGACACACCATCCCGAGGCCGGCATTGCCGGCCCGCAGTTTTTTAACCCTGATATGAGCCTTCAGGTGTCATGCCGGCGTTTTCCCACAATAGGGTTCGGGCTGATCAAGTTCTTTCCGTTTTTAAAAAGACTGTTGCCGCCCTGGTACCGGGCCTATTATATGGCGGATCAGGACTATCGCTCGGCGCAACCGGTTGATACGGTGTCGGCCGGGGCGTTGATGATTTCAAAAGAGCTGTTTGAAGAAATCGGCAGGTTCGATGAAATCAGTTTCATGTACGGCGAAGATGCCGATCTATGCCGGCGTGTCAGGGACAGGGGGAAAAGGGTCGTTTTTTCCCCCGACGCACGCCTGATTCATTACGGAGGACAGAGCAGCCGCCTGAACAGCCGAAAGGCCATCTGGTCTTACTATATGGCGTTTTATCATCTTTATAAAAAATATTATTTCAAACATTTTGCCGTATTGATCAAGCCGTTGTTTATTGCCCGCGCTTTTGTTGCGATGGGGGCCGGCCTGTTTAAAAAAGACAAGCGACTGACCTGGAACAATTAGCCCGAATATTTCATGAAATTTTTCGACATTTGTGAATTTCCATATAAGATACAATGTATTGTAATGACTTTCAGGCGTTTGTTGAAAATACAAACTGTAATTAACGACTTGAGGCATTTTGTGCCAATTTTATGTCGAAAAATTTCACCCTTCGGGCGAGTCGCCTTGACCGCAGCTGCTGTGTTGCGGAACATTCGCGGTAGATTGACTACAGCTTCATGTCCCGCGCCTTGCATCTGCGGCCAAATCAACTCGTGAAACATCCGGGTTAGCCCGTATATTTTATGAATCTAATCAATTCGTGCAAGTTCCGGGTCGGAGGTATTTGGACGATTTACGGGCTGGATTGAATGCCTGATATTTTCTGCCGGGGAAGATAAACGATGGAACATGGCGGTCAATGCAGGACAAAAACGCCAGGGGTGCTTGTCACGGGCGCCAGTGGCTTTATCGGCAGTGCCCTGGTACGGTCGTTGGCGGGTAAGGCCGTGCTGAAATGTGCCTCACGGGCCTGCTCCACGGTTCCTCCTGTTCAGGATCTATCGCATGAGTGGTTCCATTATGAAAGCCTTGAGTCTGCGGACTGGCAGGCCGCCCTGGACGGTGTGGATGTGGTGATACATCTGGCGGCCCGTGCCCATGTTCTCAGGGAAACCGCAGCCGATCCTTTTGCGGTCTATGCCAGGGTCAACTGCGACGACACTCTGGCGTTGGCTGAGCAGGCGGCGAACAACGGGGTCAGACGGTTTGTTTTTGTGAGTACCATCGGCGTCAACGGCAGAACCACAACACAGGCCGGGTTTACTGAAGATGACCCGGCAGCGCCCCATGATGATTACAGCCGGTCCAAGCAAATGGCTGAAACCGGATTGAAACGGCTGGCATCGCGCTCAGATATGGAAATTGTGGTGATTCGACCGCCCTTGGTCTACGGCCCCGGCGTCAAGGCCAATTTGCTTCACCTGCTTGACTGGGTGTATAAGGGGTGGCCCCTGCCGCTGGCCAACACGGAGAATCGGCGCAGCTTTATCGCTCTGGACAATCTGGTGGATGCCATCATCTGTTGCCTCCACCATCCGGGAGCGGCCGGCCAGACCTTTCTGGTCAGTGACGGTGAGGATTTATCCTCTTCCGGCCTGGTCAGGCGGATTGCACATTATATGCGGAAACCGGCCCGGCTGTTTCCGGTTCCGGTCTCGCTTATGGGGGCTGTGCTGCATGCGGCCGGAAAATCAAAGCTGTATGACCGGTTGTGGGGATCGCTGGTGGTAGACTCCCAAAAAATTCGGCGGGCGCTTGGATGGACGCCGCCTGTCTCCGTGGATAAGGGGATTGAAAAAATGGTTGAGTGGTATCTTTATGGGCGTTAATCTGTCACATTTCATGAAGCATCCGGGCCGGTGATGACCACTGATCGGAGGGCATATTCATTGCAGCAGAGCAGTTATCGGTTGAGAAAAAATAATTTTGATTTGCTTCGTCTGCTGTTCGCCGGAACGGTTTGCCTGGTGCACATTTATAAGCTTTCCGGATATCCGGAGTTGATGACCGTTACGCGGTATCTGTCATCGGAGGTGGCGGTAAAGGGCTTTTTCGTGATCAGCGGGTTTTTGATTTTCATGAGTTTTGAACGTTCCGCCTCTATGCGTTCCTATGCCGTTAAACGCGTGAGGCGAATTTATCCCGCTTACGGCACGGTGATCCTGTTATGCGCCATCGGCCTGATAGCGGCCAGTTCCAGAAGCATTGGAGACTATTTTTCACTTGCATGGGTCAAGTATCTTTTTGCCAATCTTACCTTCTTGAACTTTCTGGAGCACACACTGCCAGGTGTTTTTGCCACCAACCGGGTAACGGCCGTTAACGGGGCGTTGTGGACCCTCAAGATTGAAGTGATGTTTTACATGGCGGTTCCCTTCCTTGTGTTTCTGTTCCGCCGGTTCGGTTACTTTCCCATTCTTGTGCTGCTTTATTGTGCATCAGTGGGTTATGCCTTGGGGTGTGCGTGGATGGCCCACGACACCGGCATCGCCATGTACAACGAACTGGGCCGTCAACTGCCGGGGCAGCTTTCCTATTTTGTGGCAGGTGGTTTTTTGTATTATTATCTTCCTGTTTTTGAGCAACGGGTCGGATATTTTGTCGCGGCGGCAGCCGCAGCCCTTGTCGTGGATAAGGTTTACGCCCTGCCGCTTCTTGAGCCGTTGGCCCTTGCCACGGTGGTTGTTTTTTTGGGGCTCTTTTTTTATGTGGGTAATTTTGGGAAGTATGGCGATTTTTCCTACGGTGTTTACATTATACATTTTCCGATCATTCAATTGATTTTTTATTTCGGCTGGTTCCATGGCTCTCCGTGGTTGTTTCTGGCCACCGTGACCGCAACCACGGCTGTCGGCGCAATCGCCATGTGGCATCTTGTGGAAAAACGGTTCTTGCTCCACAGCAGTCACTATGTCGCCGCCACAATTCCGGCTCCGGATGATGACGTCAGCCGTCATATGGATACCCCGGTTCCGGGGATTCCATAAGAGACCCAGAAAGGGAACTTAGATGACAACCGGTAGCTTCTGGGCATACGCGGCATCTCTGCTGATGGGGGCTGCCGGAGCGTGGGCGGTGGCGCGATGGGGCCACCGCCTGGCCCTGCTGGACCGGCCCGGCCACAGAAGCTCTCATTCGCAAACCACCCCTAAAGGCGGCGGCATCGGTCTGCTGGCGGCGTTTGTTTTATGCAGCCTTGGGTTTGACGTGCCCACCGGCTTTTGGATACCGGCCGTGGTGGTGTCCGGTGCAAGCTTTTTAAACGACCGGCGGGAGATGGGTGTAAAGTGGCGGCTGGGAATTCAGTTTCTTGCCGCCGGCCTGTTCCTGGCGGCCTACGCCATTCCGGGTTTCGATTCCCTTTCTTTCGGCGCGACCATCGGCCTGGCCATTTTTTACGCGGTGTTTGTGGTGGGCACGACCAATTACTACAACTTCATGGACGGGATCAACGGCATTGCCGCCATCACCGGCATGGTGGGGTTCGGCCTGCTGGCGGCTTATGGCCACATGACCGGAAAACCGGATGTGTTATGGTGTGTCAGCCTGGGAATGGTCTTTGCCTGTGCCGGGTTTCTGCCCTTTAACATTCCCGGCGCTCAGGTTTTCATGGGGGATGTGGGCAGCGTTCTGCTGGGGTTTGTGTTTGCGGGTCTGGTGGTGGTCTTTTCAGCATCGCCGGTTGAGTTTTTGGTCTGTGTCGCTTTTCTCTTCCCGTTTTATGCCGACGAGCTGTTTACGATGGTCGAACGGGTGAAGGCCGGCGAACAAATCACCCATGCCCACCGCAGACATTTATACCAGGTGCTGGCCAACGAACTGGGCGTGGCCCACTGGAAGGTCTCCGCGGGATATGGTATGGTCCAACTGGCTGTGGGCCTCTGCATCTGGATGCTTGCCGGAGCCGGTCTGTTGTATGCGGCGGCGGCTGTCGGGGTCTTTTCGGTAATATGGGGCGGGGTGGACAGGCGCATCAAAAACCAAGCAAATCTAATTTCACGGGAACGGTCATGAACGCATTCTCAGACAGACGTGTGCTGGTTACCGGGTGTTGTGGTACTGTGGGCAGCGAGCTGGTCCGCCAGCTGCTGGAGGTCTACGGCGTTGGCGAACTGGTCGGCATTGACAACAACGAAAGCGAGCTTTTTTTTGCCCAGCAGCGGTTTGCCGGCCGGCCGGCCCGGTTCTTTCTGGCCGATGTGCGGGACGGAGCACGGTTGAAGCGGCTTTTCTCCGGCATCGACATCGTGTTTCACACGGCGGCGTTTAAACACGTGGAGCTGTGCGAGGTATCGCCCTTTGAGGCGGTGCAGACCAATATTCACGGGGTTCAGAACGTGGTGTGGGCCGCTGTTGAAAACAGTGTCCGAACGGTGGTGTTTACCAGTTCCGACAAGGCGGTCAACCCCACCAACGTGATGGGCACCTCCAAGTTGATGGGCGAGCGGCTCATGACAGCGGCCAACAGCAACCTGCGGTCCGGCCGAACCGTGTTTGCCGCCACCCGGTTTGGCAATGTGCTGGGCTCCCGGGGCTCGGTGATCCCCATTTTTCGCGAACAGATTCGAAAAGGCGGGCCCGTGACCCTCACCGATCCGGACATGACCCGGTTTATCATGAGCATTCGCCAGGCCGTGCAACTGGTCATTGATTCCGCGGATATCGCCAGGGGAGGCGAGGTGTTTGTCACCAAGATGCCGGTGATCCGCATTGAAGACCTGGCCCGGGTGATGATTGACGATCTGGCCCCCCGGTACGGACATGATCCGGCAGCGGTCAGGACAGAGGTGATCGGCACCAAGGCCGGCGAAAAACTCTACGAAGAGTTGATGACCGACGAGGAGACCCGCCGGAGTGTGGAGCTGGCCCGCTATTTTGTGGTGCGACCCGCGTTTCTTTCTCTTTACCGGGAGATTGATTACACCTATGCGGATATGATCAGCGACAGGGTGGACCGGCCTTACCATTCCGCCAACGAGACACCGTTGACCCAGGCCGAGCTTAGGGCTTTTCTGTATGAGAACAATCTCATCGAGGGCGAAGCGGCCGAACCGTTTCAACCGGCAAAACGGTTTTAAACCGCTGGATCCGAAAAAGGAGGGGACCATGTCTCACATTCTTATTCTCGGCGGTGACGGCTACCTGGGGTGGCCCACGGCCATGCATTTTTCCGCTCAGGGTGCTGATGTCACCGTTGTGGACAACTATTTTCGCAGAAATGCCTGCATAGAGCTGGATGTGGGCATGCTCTATCCGGTTCCCACCCTGGTCCAGCGGGCCGCCATCTGGCATGAAAAGACCGGCCGTCAGATCAAGGTGGTGATCGGGGATCTGGCCGACCCAGAGGTGATGCGGGGCCTGTTTGACGGCCGGGTCGAATATGCCTGGGCCGCAGACAGGAAGTTTACCGGCATTCCCGACACCGTTCTCCACTACGCGGAGCAGCCCTCGGCCCCCTATTCACTTATCAATTACAGGTATGCAAACATTACCATTGCCAACAACCTGCTGGTTACCAACAACCTGCTGTTCGCCCTGCGGGATTTTTCCCGGCAGACTCATGTGATTCACATCGGCACTATGGGCGAATACGGCACCCCGAATATCGATATTGAGGAAGGGTGGCTTGATATCGAGCACAAGGGCCGAAAGGACCGGTTTCTTTTTCCCCGGCAGGCCAGTTCCATTTACCACACCACAAAGATCATGGATACCGACCTGATGTGGTTTGCCGTGCGCATGTGGAGCCTGCGGATCACCGACCTGATGCAGGGCCCGGTCTACGGGTTTGAAACCGTTGAAGCCGAAGGAGATGATCGGCTGCGCACCATTTTTAATTATGACGAGATATTCGGCACACTGGTCAATCGTTTTGTCACCCAGGCGGTGGTGGGATATCCCCTGACGGTATATGGTAAAGGGGGCCAGACAAGGGGGTATCTGAACATCAACGACACCCTGCAGTGCGTGGCCATGTCTGAAAAGACCCCGGCCAAAAGCGGTGAACTGCGGATTTTTAATCAGATCATGGAGACCTTTTCCGTCAATGAACTGGCTGAAAAGGTGTGCGGCGTTGGCCGGCAACTGGGTTATGACGTAACGGTTCAGAACCTTGAAAATCCCCGCAAAGAGGCCGAGGAACACTACTATAACCCTGCCTACCAGGGTCTGGTGGACATCGGCGTAAAACCCCATTATCTGACCGATGAGGTGCTGGCCTCTTTTTTCCATGCCGTTGAAACGTATCGGCAGAACATTCGGCCTGAGGTCATCTTCAGAGGCATTAAATGGTAACGGCTTCGTAAAAAACCCAATTTCTGCGTTGTCCGTCCTCCGCAGCAGGCTGCTGCGGAGGACGGACAACGCATTCACTCGCCACTGCGGCACCTTGGACGTGAACCTTTTACTTTGCCGTCTGTTCTGACTTTTTACGATGGCATCAATGGCCCCCCCCTCTTTGTGTCCTGATTATAAGGACTAGATTCCTGTATTTATTATAATTATAATAAATACAAAGAATATTCATCTTAAGTCTTGACATATATTATACATTGTTTTAAATTCCATTCGTTCTTTATTTTTGTTGTATATTGGGTCCATTGTAAATCAATGGAGATTTTTGGCTTCAATAATCAAATTTAAAGAGGAGGTTCAGAATGGCACGACAAAAATTGGCGGTTCTGATGATGAGTGTGATCGCAATCGCGGTGCTGACGTTATCGGGTACGGCCCTGGCTGAAAAAGCGGCCAAGAGCGTGCAGGGGGAAAAGGGTGCGGCGGCCAAGGCGGTCGGGCAGATGGTTAATATCAATACCGCCTCTGTTGATGAACTGACAACCCTGACCGGTGTGGGTAAGGAGATTGCCCAGCGTATTGTTGAGTATCGCGAGGCCAACGGCTCTTTTAAGAGAGTGGAGCAGCTGCAGAACGTCAAGGGGATCGGCGCAAAGATACTTGAGAAGAACCTGAACCGGATAACCGTGGGCGAGGCTGCCGAGTAACCGCGGTTCTTCGACCTGTAGTTTTTAACGATTGCAAGGCCCGAAGCGGTGTTTTACAATACCGCTTCGGGCCTTGTGCATAATGGGGCCGGTTTTTATTCAGTGTTGCACAACGACAGGCGGTTTATGAAAAAGCTTTATTTTTCAAAAAACGTGGTGATCGTGGTGGTAGTGGATGCGCTGCTTTTTTGTTGCGCTTTCTATCTCGCCTACCTGCTGCGTTTTGATTTTCGCATTCCCCGCTTTTACCGGGTCCCGCTTCAGCAGGTTCTCCCTTTTGTGGTTCTGCTGAAGCTGCTCGGTTTTTACTGGTTTGACCTGTACCGGGGAATGTGGCGCTATACCAGCCTTTCTGACCTTTTTAATATCGTTAAAGCGGTTTTAATCACAAACCTTGTGATTGTGACGGGTTTGCTGTTTATCAACCGTTTCCAGGGATTTCCCCGTTCGGTTTTCCTGATCGATGCGCTGCTTACCATTCTGTTTGTCGCCGGGTTTCGAATTCTGATCCGTATTTATTTTGAGCACGTGGCAGGCGACAAGATAGGCCGGGTAGTGAAAAAGGCCATTTCTCAGGCCTTTTCAAAGCCGGACAGCCGCGCTCGGCGTGTGATCATTCTGGGTGCCGGGGACTGCGGGGAAAAAATATACCGGGAGATCGCCCATAATCCTTCCCTGGGGTTCCGGGTGGCGGGATTCCTTGATGACAACCCGGTAAAGGTAGGCAAAAAGATTCACGGCCTGCCGGTGCTAGGTACCATTGGGGATGTGGGCAAATTCGTGATGCGTCTTTCTATCGATGAACTGATCATTGCCACTCCCACAGCCACACCGGAACAGGTGCGCGTCATGGTTTCTTTTTGTGAAAAAAGCGGGGTGCCCTTCAAGACCGTTCCGAGTTTTAGTGAATTGTTGAACGGTACGCCGTCCGTAGCGGCCCTGCGCAAGGTGGCCTATCGGGATTTGTTGGGCCGTGAGGTGGTCCGACTGGACAAGGCGGGCATCGGTGCCTACCTGGCGGGGAAAACCGTTCTGGTCACCGGCGCCGGCGGCTCTATCGGTTCTGAGCTGTGCCGCCAGATACTTGAGTTTTCTCCCGGACGGATTGTGCTGTTCGATCGGTCCGAGACGGCACTTTATGAGATCGATCTGGAACTGAGGGGCCAGAGACGCGGTTATGATGCCCGCATCCTTCCTGTTCTGGGCGATATTCAGGACCGGCGGCAACTTGAGCTCCTGTTCCAACAGACCTCCCCTCATGTCGTATTTCATGCAGCGGCTTATAAACATGTGCCCATGCTGGAAGCCTATCCTTGGAAAGCCGTGAAAAACAATATTCTTGGCACACAAAACCTCATGACGCTGTCCAAGAGTTTTGCCGTGGAACGTTTTGTGCTGGTCTCCACTGACAAGGCGGTGCGGCCCGCTAACGTGATGGGGGCCTCCAAGCGGGTGGCTGAGCTGCTGCTTCAGTGCGGCAACGGCGGCATTCCTTGTTCCACCCAGTTCATGATCGTTCGGTTCGGTAATGTGCTGGGCAGCGCCGGCAGCGTGATCCCACTGTTTCAAAAACAGATTGAAAAAGGAGGGCCGATCACCGTTACCCATCCGGAGGTGACTCGTTTTTTTATGACCGTTTCCGAGGCCTGCCAGCTGATTCTTCAGGCCGGCGCCATCGGCAACACGGGCCGGGGCAGGGCCGAGGTGTTTGTTCTCAAGATGGGTACGCCGGTTAAAATCGTGGACATGGCCCGGGACCTGATTCGTCTTTCCGGACTTGATCCAGACCATGACATTGCCATTGAATTCATCGGTCTTCGCCCCGGTGAAAAGCTGTATGAAGAACTCATCGTGGAAGGCGAAGGTGTGGTGCCCACCAAGCACCACAAGATCATGGTCCTGCGGGGAGCTGAGGCCACAGCCGACACACTCAACGGTGCCGTTGAAGTTCTGAAACGGCTCGCCGATATTCAGGACGGCGCAGCAATAAAGGACTGCCTGAAAAAAATCGTGCCTGAGTATACACCGTTCTTTGAAAACAGTACCGGAGCTGGCTCCGGCCGTGACACAGAGGATGACGAGTCGCGTCCAGGGTTTTTATATACAGAAAGGAAAGAAGACCAATAATGACAAAAAAAGATTCACAGGGAAAGATCATGCTGGTAACCGGCGGGGCCGGGTTTATCGGCACCAATTTTATCTACTATGTGCTTGATGCAAATCCCTCCTGGCGGATCGTCAACCTGGATGCCCTTTTTTGCGGCGGCAATGCCGCCAATTTGGACCGGCTGCCGGATCACGCCAAGGCCCGATACCGGTTCGTTCATGGCAAAGTACAGGACGGCGCCCTGCTGGACCGGCTTTTTGCCGAACAACGGTTTGCCGGTGTCTTTCATCTTGCGGCCCAGACCCACGTGGACCGCTCCATCACCGATCCGGAGGATTTTGTCGAATCCAATGTGGTTGGGACCTTTCGCCTCCTGGATACCTGTTTAAAATACTGGCGCCGGGGTGCTTTGGATCCAGATTTTCGCATGGTTCATGTATCCACGGACGAGGTGTATGGCAGCCTGGGCAGTGAAGGACGCTTTTCTGAAACCAGCCCTTACGATCCCTCCAGCCCCTACTCTGCGTCAAAGGCCGGCTCGGACCACCTGGTCAAGTCTTATGTGCGCACCTACGGACTGCCGGCCATGGTGACCAACTGCTCCAACAATTTCGGCCCCTATCAGTATCCTGAAAAACTGATTCCCCTGATGATTGCCAATATTCTCAAAGAAGAACCGCTCCCGGTCTACGGGGATGGCAAAAATGTTCGGGACTGGCTTTACGTGCTGGATCACTGCGAGGCCCTGTTACGGGTGTTTGAGGCGGGACGGCCGGGGGAGAGCTACAACATCGGCGGGGGACGGGAGCATGAGAACATCGAACTGGTATACATGCTTTGCGATCTGGTGGACGCCCGGCTGGACCGGGCAAAGGCGCAAAGCAGCCGCCGTTTGATTCGTTTTGTCACCGACCGGCCGGGCCATGACCGGCGGTACGCCATTGACGCGTCAAAAATCAAACGCACCCTGGGCTGGGGCCCCCGGCACGATTTTGCCCAGGCCCTGGACCAGACCGTGAGATGGTACCTGAGCAACCGACAGTGGCTGACAGGCGGCAAACAGACTCAATAAAACAGACAACGGGAGATGGATAATGAAGGGCATTATTCTGGCGGGAGGTTCAGGAACGCGACTGCATCCGGTCACCCATGTGGTAAGCAAACAACTGCTGCCGATCTATGACAAACCCATGATCTACTATCCGCTGTCGGTGCTGCTGCTGGCCGGCATACAGGACATCCTGATTATTTCGACTCCCATCGATCTGCCCGGATTCCAGCGGCTGCTTGGGAATGGTTCCCAGTGGGGGATCTCTTTTTCCTATGCCGAACAGCCCCGGCCAGAAGGCCTTGCTCAGGCCTTTGTGATCGGCAGCAATTTTGTCGGTTCCGACCCGGTGTGCCTGATCCTGGGGGACAATATTTTTTACGGTTACGGTGTGACAAACAAAGTCTCCCAGGCCGTGCAGATGACAACAGGGGCCACTATTTTCGGTTACTGGGTGAAAGATCCTCAGCGCTATGGGGTTGCGGCATTTGATGCGGAAGGACGTGTGGTGGATATTGAAGAAAAACCGCTGCACCCAAAGTCCAACTGGGCCGTGACCGGCCTCTATTTTTACGACAACCGGGTGGTGGACATCGCCGCAGGACTGAAGCCATCGGCCCGGGGGGAACTTGAGATCACTGACGTGAACCGGGCCTACCTTGAGAGCGGGGACCTGTTTCTTGAGAAGCTGGGCCGGGGCGTGGCCTGGCTGGACACCGGCACACCGGAGAGCCTGCTGGAAGCGTCCAATTTCATTGAGACCATTGAAAAACGTCAGGGCCTCAAGATCGCCTGCGTGGAAGAGGTGGCCTACCGAAAGGGCTTTATCGACGCGGCACACCTGGAGAAGCTGGCCGCTGCTTATGGTAAGAGCGCCTACGGCGCCTATCTGCTGGATGTGCTTCGATTCAAAAGAGAGGTATAAACATGCGGGTCGTTGACACGGATATTGCCGGGATACGTATCTTTGAGCCGGATGTTTTTGAGGATGCGCGCGGATTTTTCATGGAGATCTATCAGCGGCAGCGGTATGCGGAATACGGCATGGATGTGGATTTTGTCCAGGACAATATCTCTTTCTCATCGGCAGGCACATTGAGGGGGCTGCACTACCAGTATCCCTTTTCCCAGGAAAAGCTGGTCCATGTCCTGGCCGGTGAGGTGTACGATGTGGCGGTGGACGTGCGGCGCGGCTCTCCCACTTTTGGCCGGTGGGTGGGGGTGACGCTTTCATCCGCCAACCGGTGGCAGTTGTTTATTCCAAAGGGTTTTGCCCATGGTTTTTATGTATTGAGTGAAACCGCTCTGGTGACCTATAAATGCGGCGATTATTACCATTCCGAGGCGGACCGGAATCTGCGCTGGGATGACCCGGCACTTGCCATCGACTGGGAAGCGAAGGACCCGCTGATGTCTTCAAAAGACGCCGCGGCCCCTTTTCTGAAAGATATTCCCCTGGAATATCTACCGCTGTACGGTGAGTTTGAATAAACCCCCACCGGCCGAAAGCCGGTGGGGGTTTATCAGACAGTGAAAGGGCAGATACGGGGAAAAACAGCTGGTGCCCGCCGGAAAGGTGGGGTTTTAACCTTAATTTGTACCAATAATGATTTATCCGGAGAAAAAATGGAAAACGGTATTGCCCCCCCTCATGGCGGAGGGTTGATCAACCTTGTGGCCGATGAGTCAAGGGTCGCCGGGCTGAAGGAACAGGCCCTGAATCTGGAAGAGATCGTGTTGAGCGGCCGCCAGCTCTGTGATTTCGATATGCTGGCCACCGGTGTTTTTTCTCCGCTTTCCAGGTTCATGACCCGGACCGACTACGAGGCCGTGGTGGCGCATATGCGGCTGGCCTCGGGAGAGCTGTTCCCGCTGCCGGTGTGCCTGGATGTTTCAGGCGATCGGGCCAGAACCCTGGCACCGGGCCAGGCCGTGGCCCTGCGGGACCAGGAGGGACTGCTGCTGGCGGTGATGCACATCACCGACGTGTGGCAGCCGGACCGGGAGCACGAGGCCCGGGCGGTATACGGCACCACCGACTGCGCTCATCCGGGCGTTTGCCATCTGTTGCGAGATTGCGGTGAATATTATGTGGGCGGTACCATGGAGGTGGTGCAGCTGCCCATCTATCTGGATTCCCGTCAGCTTCGCAAGAGCCCGGCAGAGGTCCGGGAACTTTACCGAAAGTTGTCGTGGCACCGGGTGATCGGGTTTCACACGCGCCAGCCCATTCACCGGCTTCAGTTTGAGATGACCATTCGGGCCATGCGGGCTGCCAGGGCCAACCTGCTCTGCCTGCCCAGCGTTGGCACGACCGATCCCGACGACGTGGACCACTATACACGGGTCCGGTGTTACAAGCGAGTGGCCGAGCGTTATCCGCCCGACTCGTTCCTGCTCAACCTGGTGCCCATGGCCATGCGCATGGCCGGCCCGAGAGAGGCCCTGCTTCATCTGATTGTGGCCAGGAACTTCGGCTGCTCCGGATTTATTATCGGCCCGGACCATGCCAGCCCCCCCCCCCCGGATAATGGCGTGGCGTTTTATGAAAAGGACCATGCCTGCCGACTGCTTGAAATCCATGCCGGCGAACTGGACATGGAGGTGATCGTATTTAACGAGATCGTCTATCTTCCTTTTGAGGATGAGTTTGTTCCCGCGGATCAGGTGGCCGATGGCACACAGTATGTTTCCATGCCGGGGTCTTTGATCCGGCGGCGCATGCGGGCCGGCAAAACCATTCCCGACTGGGCCACTTTTCCGGAGGTGCTGGAGGAGCTGGAGCGGGCCTGCCCGCCACCGGCCCGGCAGGGATTTACCGTGTTTTTCACCGGCCTTTCCGGCGCCGGCAAGTCCACCATCGCCAGGATCCTTTATTCCCGGTTTTTAGAGATCGGTACCCGGCCGGTGACCCTTCTGGACGGCGACATCGTGCGGCACAACCTTTCCAGTGAGCTGACCTTTTCAAAGGAACACCGGGATATCAACGTGAAGCGGATCGGGTTTGTGGCCAGTGAGATCACCAAGAACCGGGGCATTGCCATCTGCGCGCCTATTGCGCCCTATGCCGCCACCCGGGCTGATGTGCGGCGGGTCATTGAGGCCTATGGGGGCTTTTTCGAGGTCCACGTGGCAACCCCCATTGAAGAGTGTGAAAAACGGGATCGCAAGGGGATGTACGCCAGGGCCAGGGCCGGCAAGATCAAGGGGTTTACCGGCGTGGATGATCCTTACCAGGCGCCGGTCTGCCCGGACCTGAGGATCGACACCACGGACATGACCCCGGATGAGGCGGCCCAGGCCATTCTGCTGTTTCTCGGCGAAAAGGGATATATATAATCGTCAGTGGTGCTTCTTTTGATCCGTCTCATTTATCTTCAGTCACAACTACCCGGCACACATCGGCAATAATTTCTCCGGAGAGCTGCTGCATAGCCCGGCTCATGGCCTCGGCAAAGGCCCTGGGATGGTTGCGTACGCACGGCGCTGACGCCTGGTAGCTTTTTTGAAGTGCAACGGCGTTGTTCGTGCCGCCGTTATCGAACGGGGCGGTCACGGTCACAGCCAGCACAAGTTCGGCCTGCCAGGGGTCGGTGGTATCGTTTTCCAGAAAGGTTTCGATGTGACCTTCGATATTATAAGCCGCTGAGGCCGGAGCGCCCGGGCCGAAAACAGCGGTAAAATTTCCGGACTGCCTCAGGTCCCTTGCCAGCAGGTGGCTGATCATGTCGGCCGGCGCCGTGTGCCACCGGTGATAAACATAGGCATCGGTCTGGAAGGATTTTTTCTTGTAGATCATGGCGGTGGTGGCGTAGAGAGGATCGGCGGAGAACCGATCCACGCGGATCGCCGGTACTGAAGGACTGCTGCCGGCCGGTGCCGGTGGATCATATTCCAGAATGTAATAGGCGGTCTCCATGGGCGGCTGGGTCAGGCTGGACAGGTTGATACAGCCGGCGGTCACCAGGACCAGTGCTCCGAAAATAAGATGTCGTGCAAACAGGATGTGGCTCTTTTTCATATGGATCGTGCTCCATGGCGGCAAAAAGGTTGTCTATGGCGCATCATAAGACTCAATTTTTTTCTCCGGCAGGGGTGCCGCGAAAAAGAGCTGAGATGGCTGGCTGGCGCCCTTGGCGGTTAACTGCCGCAGGTTGCTGCTGATCTCTTCAAGATGGCCAATGGTGACGAGCAGACGGCTTTCAAAAGTGTCGAGGCGGGTGTCGGCCCGTCCCAGCATGGCTGCTCCGGTGGTTGTAATCTCCCGAATCTGGGTCATGGCCGCTTTCATATTGAGAATGGCGTCGTTGAGCTCCTTTTCGTTGGCCGTGATCAGGTCGTCCACCCGGGTGGCGGCCTGGCTTGCCCGGGAGGCAAATGTGTTCAGGCCGGGGGCCGTGGACTCAAATGCGGTGATTACCCGGTTGGCGTTCAGAATAGCGGTGTCCAGACGATCGGAGATGGTCTTGACCTGGGCGTCCGCCAGGGTTTTGTTGATCGCCGTCAGGGTATCTTTCAGCCCCTCGGATATGGCCGCCAGGTCAAGCCCCTTGAGCTGTTCCACCACTTCGGTCACGCTCCCCAGCAGTTCGCGGATGTCGGAGGAGCGGGTGGGAATAACCGGATAGGCGGAGGCATGGGCCGGAGTGGGAAGCAGGACTGATTCCCCCGGTTTTTTCAGGTCGAGTTCCACAAACATGATGCCCGTGATACCGATGGACTTGAGCTGGGCAATGGTATCAACACCGGGTTTCCAGTCCGGTTCAATCCGCAGCATCACCTCGATGAGCCGGTCACCCTTTGATATGCGGATGTCGTGGACCTGGCCGATGGAAACCCCCCGGTACTTGACCGGTGAGTCCTTGTTCAGGCCCTGGACCGATTCGTCGAAATAGGTTACGTAGAGGTTCCCCTTCTGGAAATAGCTGGTGGCCCCCACGTAGATCACGGTGGCAGCGGTGGCTGCGATGCCGATAATCAGAAACAGGCCCACGATAAAGTTGGTCCGCATTGAGGCCATGCAGCATATCCCTTATGCTTGTTGCGCTTCCCGACCGGCGTGTGACATCAGACGGTCTGCCAGCCGGTTGTTCCGGGCCTGGGCTGCCGGTTAAAAAACTGTTTTACAAAAGGGTCTTTGCATTCATTTTTCAGGAACGCCGGTGTTCCTTCTGCGATAATGCCTTTTCTGGCCTTGCCCAGCATGATGACCCGATGGGTCAGGGTAAAGACGCTGGCAAGGTCATGGGTCACCACCACCATGGTTGTACCAGAACTCCGGTTGATATGCAAAATCAGTTCGTCGATCTCCGCGGCACTGACCGGATCGAGCCCGGAAGACGGCTCGTCCAGGAAAAGAATCGAAGGGCTCAGGGCCAGTGCCCGGGCCAGGGCCGCTTTTTTTTTCATGCCGCCGCTGAGTTCGGAGGGCAGGTGATTTTCATACCCGGAAAGCCCTACCATCCCCAGCTTCATCTGAACGATTTTTTCAATGGCCCCCTTGTCAAGATCGGTATAGGCGGCAATGGGCAGGGCGATGTTTTCTCCCACGGTCATGGAGCCGAACAGGGCGTTGTTCTGAAACAGGACCCCGACCTTTTTTGTGATGGCGTGCCGGGTCAGGGGCGCGCCTTCCAGAAACACGGTGCCCGATGAGGGCTTTGCCAGGCCGATCAGAATGCGCATCAGCGTGGTTTTTCCGCAGCCGCTTTCGCCGATGATCACCACGATCTCATGTCTGTAGATGGAAAGATTCACATCGTCGAGCACCACGGCGGCGCCGAACCGGGCACGGATGCTTCTGGTTTCGATGATTTTTTCCGTTTTCATTTATCCCCAGTAGAGCCGAATCAGTGCCACCACCGAGTCGGCCAGTATGATGAAAAAGATGCCGGTGACAACGGCCGATGTGGCGGCCCCGCCCACTGACGCGGCCCCGCCCCGGACCTGGAATCCACGCAGACAGCCGATGACGGCGATGAGAAGGGCGAATATACCGCTTTTGGCAAGTGCCCAGAGCACATCGTCAATAAAAAGCGCGTCCGACACGCCCTCCATGTAGGGCCCCATCTGAAGGTTCAGCAGGGTCACGCATACCACCAGGCCGCCCAGCAGGGCAAAGATCACCGAGCAGACAGTGAGAATGGGAAGCACCACCACCAGGGCCGTGATGCGCGGCACCGCCAGAAACAGGGTGGGATCGAACCCCATGCTGATCAGCGCGTCCACCTCCTCGGAGATCTTCATGGTGCCGATTTCCGCCGCATAGGCGGAACCGGTGCGCCCGGCAATGACGATGGCGGTCATCATGGGGCCGATCTCCGCCACCATGGCAAAGGTGATCATGGCCGGGATATAGATGTCGCCTCCCAGTTTTGTCAGCTGCACCGATGAAACAAAGGCCGTGATCAGGCCGATGATGATGCCGATGAGCCCGATGATGGGGATCGCGGCTACGCCATCCCTTCTGATCAGTTCAATGGTGTCGGTCATTCGAAAAGAGCGGGGGGAAAAGAGCGCCTGAATGAAGGCGAAGAGGATCGATCCCACAAAGGCGATGGAAGAGTCGACCCGCTTGATGCCGCCGATCACCGTGTTGCCCACCTCTGGAATGACATCCATCAGGCCGTGATTGGCCGAGGCATGGGAAGGCGCTGCATTCAGATCTGCTATGCCGGAAAAAAGCTGAAAGAGCCGTTGCGCCTGCCCGGTTACCTGGGCGACAACCACCTCACATCCCTTTCGCGTGGCAACGCTTTTGAAATTTTCGACAGCCAGCACACCAAAATCATCCACGGTGGTGATGTCTGAAAGATCCAGACGGATGGGGCAGGCTCCGTGACGGCGTTCAAGAATTTGATAAAGATCAGTGGAAAGGGATCGATGGGTGTCGATGGTCAGGGAACCTGAGAAACGCACCGTGATGCCGCTGCCCGGATCGTCCTCAACCTGAAGATGTGCGGTGGGCATCTCTATGGCGTCCGGCATGCTTCCCCCTGATGGTACTGGATGCCCGGCTACACGGCGGCATAATGATTGAAACAGGATATCCCTTCGGCCAGGACGGCCTGGACCCTGTCAAGCACCGGGCAGGATTCACAGCAGCGGGGCAGCTCTTCTCGCTGATGGCAGTCCCGGCACGGGCTTTTAATAAAGTAGCCTATTTCAAAGTCAAACTTGTTTCTGTTGGCAAAAATTTCGTACATTTGGCTGATGTCCGGGTTAAGTGAGCGTGTCGCGCTATCTTCTATACCACGGCTTGAAATGGATGTAAAACCGGTGCCGGACCAGCGGCCGGTTACCGGTGCTCTCGGTTGGTTTGCGCCAGCTGTTCGGACAGAGATTTATATAAGTGGCAACCGTTTTCGTAGTGTTTCGTTTTTTCAATTTTTCTTGGATCATCCGGTGCAGGCGGTCCTTTTTGAATCAGCCGCTCCAGCACCGGCATGGCCGCTTCCGGCTGCCCCCGGTGTTCCAGGAGCAGGGCGTGAATATAGGGAATGTAGGTCTGGTCTGGATAGAGGACCTCCGCTGCTTCAAGCAGAACGAAGAGCATTTCAACCGTATACCCGGCCATCTCCATCCCTTTCCTGCAAACCCAGCCGCCTTCGATCACCATGGTAGCCAGTATGTAGACCGGCCCGCAGGAATCGTAGGTGGGGTTTTCACGAACGCAGAAGAGCAGGTCTTCCATGATGGGGTTCAGGTGGGCCGCCTGGGTAAGAATATTGGCAGTCTGAATTTTCCGGGCCATGCTGACCTGGCGCCAGTAGTGGGCCTGAACACTGTAAGGATCCAGCCGCAGGGCCGCTTCAGCATACGCGATGGCTTTTTTATATAGCGGAACGCCTTTTTCATCATGGGCGTTATTGAAGGTGTAATATTCGGCCCAGTTGTAACAGGCATAGCAGGCCCACATCTGTGCCAGCAGGTTTTCCGGTTGCTCCACGGCCATGGTCTCGAACAGTTGCGCGGATGTCGAAAGTTTCTCGATAGAACTGCGTTGTTGCCACAGGGAGGCGGCCCTGTCCCATTTCTCCGACGGCGGCATGTCCGGCAGCAGTTCGCCGGTTGGCAGCGGAGCCACTGCGTAAATCCAGTCACCATAGGTGGAGAAGACATAGTCTCGGTCCGTGCAGTTGCTCAGCGCGTTTAACAGGATATAAAAGGCGTTCAGGTCCGTGCTGTCGATTTGGTGAGCCTTTACGGCATAGGCCTCGGCTTTTGCAAAATTTTCCTTTCTTGTTTTTGCGTGGTCCCGGCCCTTGAGGTAGTAGGCTCGGCCCAGCCATAAACAGGGTTCAATGCGCTCGGGGTGTTTTTCCTCCAGCCCATGCAGGACGGTGATAAGATCCTCAATCACCCGGCCTCCGTCCCACCGGTTGTCCCACAGCCGGGCCACCGTTGCCCATGAGGGATCATCATCGGGAACGCGCAGGTGCCGGTCCCACACGTATGCGGTATGACCGATGAAGGGGAAAATAAAGACAAAAACAAGGCCGGCAAATCCTGCTGTGCCGAAGAAAAAGCGGTGTTTTTTCATGGGCGTCCGTCCAATTGTTTGTTTCCGGAGGTCGTTTCCATATCAGGATTTCGCCAGGGCCATGGCCAGCACCGATATCGGGTGCAGGACCTGAAGACCGGTATGGGCCTCGATCTGCCACTTGCAGGCTTCGCAGTCGGTGATCACCACGTCCGGGGCGGTTGCCCGAATCTGTCGAAACAGGGGTTGGCCGATGTCTTCGGCAATGGTATCAAATTCTTTTTTAAACCCGTAGGTGCCGGCCAGGCCGCAGCACTCCGAATGAAGCAGAGTCAGTTGCAGGCCTGGAATACGGCGCAGCACTTCAATGGTGTACATGACCCCGCCGGTCCGCTCCAGGTGGCAGGGGGAGTGGTAGGCGGCGGTCAGGTTCAGCGGCTTTAACGCCGGCAGGTTGCCGGCCTTGAATTTCTTGTAGAGAAACCGGGTGATAAATTCGATATGGCCGTCAATGGCCGAAGTGTCCATGTCCAGCAGCTCGGGGTAGTCTTGCTGCACCGTGAGAATACACGAGGAGGAGGAAAAAACGATTTTCTGGTCTGTCTCTTTTACCGCGGCTGCCAGGTTTTGAATGTTGGCATTCGCGTTTTTTCTTGCCCTGGCCAGGTTGCCGGCCGCGATCAGCGGCACGCCGCAGCATTTCTGGGCCGGGGCGATTACCCCGATGTTCATGGCGTTGAGCACCGCCACCACGTCCCGGCCCAGATCGTGAAAATTGTAGTTGACATAGCAGCCATAAAAATAGAGGACCTGTTCGCCAAAGGCTTTCTGAATGCGGGTCTGGGCCTTGAGTTCGCCGGAAAACCGGCCGGAGGCGTAAGCCGGAAAACGGATTTTTGCCGATATGTTTAAAAACAGGCCCATCACCGTCTTCACCGGGCCAAGGCCCAGCAGGAAGTTGGCAGGCCAGGCGAGCCGGGTGGTAAAAAATCCGGCCAGATCGGTATGGGACAGCAGAAAATTGCGGATCCGATGGTGTTTTTTAAGCCGCGTACTTCTTGCCAGGGAGATAAAATCGGTGATACGCACTCCCGACGGGCAGACGGTTTCGCACCGTTTGCAGTTGTTGCAGTAGGCCAGTGAGCTGTCCGCCAGAAACGGGGTTTTGATGCGCATGCGTTCGGCATCCGGGCCGGAATACTTGGGCCCTGGATAGAGAGGGGTCACCCGGGCCACCGGGCAGTAGGCGGTGCATACGGTACACTTGATGCAGCGGTCAAAACTGGTGTTGTCAAGATCGATCATGGCAAATCCGGATAGCCCTGGCGCTGGTTAGTGATCGCGTAAAAGTCCCGGACGATGCGTCGACCCGTCACATAGCCGGTGGCAACGGCCACGCCGCCGCCGCACCCCTGGTTGACCGGGTTGTAGCCGGACAGCACGGCGCCCGTGCAGAAGAGATTTTCCACGGTTTCTCCCGCCGGGGTTTTCGGATGGAATGCCTCATCCGTGATGACCCCGGCGGAAAGAAAGGCATGCCCTTGCCGGGCAAAGAAGTTTTCCGATCCCAGGCAGCGGGCTTCAGGCGACCGGGCCAGAGAGAGGTTGAAGACAGGTTCCTCAATATGGTCAAACCGGCTGACAAGGCCTCCTGAAAAGAAACTGCCGGTGGACAGCACATAAAAACCGGCTGTAAGGGTATCGTTCTGGTTTTTTGTGCGGATGGATGTCACGCGACCATCGGCGATGGTCCCCTTTTCCACTGTTTCCCGCTGGATAAAGACGCCGCCCATGGCCGCAAATCGGGACTTGAGGGCATTGTCCAGCCGCATACCCGGTATGGAGGGGGGGAGGGTGGGCACTTCGTAGATGATTTTTCCGGTTTTTTCACGCAGCCGGTCCAGCACCGCGTTGTGGTGTTCAATCCCCAGCACTGCCGGAAGTCCCACGATATCGCCGTCCGGGCAGGCCGCGGTGATGTGGCGGGCTATTTCATCAGGATCCATGGTGTCAAAGAGCCGGGCGATGTCGATGGAGCGCATGGCGTGGACCGGTGAAGGGTTTTTCTCCTTTTCCGGCAGATGCATCTCGGCGCACTGAATGTCGCAGGCGGAAAACAGCTTGTGCCGTTTGAGGTTGGCGGCAGCCAGGCCGGGATGAAAGTCCCGAAAGCCCTGAATGTTCATGATGGTAATGGCTGGGGTGCGATCGATAACCGACCTTATTTCCTGGTTGAAAACACTCTGCTGGGAAAAGAAGGTGGGCTTAAGTGTGCCCAGGGCCGTGACGTGAAAGTGGTTGCGGGAATGGTTTTCATGGAGAGGGAGGTCCGCTTTTGCCATTTCCTGCCGGAAAAAGGACAGGGCCTCTTTTATGGTGTTGATGCCGCACCGCGCATAGGGATGTTCCGAATGCATGTCGATAAACCGGGGCAGGGCGTCAAAGGGATCGGCCACAACAGTGGCTTCCGGGAAATACCCCAGCAGGTCCACCGAGCCGGATGAAAAGTGGAGGGCGCTCATGCCCGAAGAAAGAATGGCGCAGGAAAGCCCCTCGGAAAGGCAGGTAATGCCGCAGGCAAGACCTGACAGGCCCCCGCCGATGATCAGGCAGTCGTAATCGGTGCTGTTATTCAAATTCATCCGCAAGACAGACCCCTTCTCCCCTGCCAGGGCTGGAAGCAACGGTTTTTCCCAGGCCGAAGATGCCCTGGCAGATCCAGTAGGAAAATTCGGCCTCCCGCAGGGTATCGCCCCACAGCACCGGCCGAATGCCTTTCCATCGCTCCTCTAAAAAGTCGATGAGCATTTTTGTGGCATCGGTACCATCGGTGTGTCGGTGTTCGATAAAGGCGCCGGCGCTGCGGTAGGCGCAGAACAGCCCCTGGCAGGGCCCCATGCCGATGCGGGTCCGGCGCCGCAGGTCCACGATGTCCTTTACATGCAGGTGTTTCAAGGCATAGGCCACCTCCCGGGAGGTGACCATTTCGCATTCGCAGATCAGGCCCGTGCCCCCGTCGCTGTCTTCAAGAATGTCGTCGGCCCGTTGGCCGTGGCGGTAGTAGGTTGACTGTGCCACGGACTCGGAAAAGGGCAGGGCGCGGACGCCCGGGGAGATCGGCTTTTCCGATCCGGGCAGGGGGATCGCAGCGGTACGGCAGGGTCGGTTTTCCCCCAGCTTCCGACAGGCCAGGTTGACCGCCTTTTCCGCCATCAGCCGGGAAGTCATGAGCTTGCCCCCGGCAATGGTGATAAAGTTTTTTACCTGGTCCCGCTGCTGATGGTCGATGAGCACGATGCCCCGGGTGATGTTGCGGCCGTGGGTCTCGCCGGGTGATGCCGCCACCAGGGGCCGGACCCCGCAAAAGGCCCGCAGCACGCGGGTGCGGGACAGGTTGGGCACAAGACGTTCTCCTTCTTTGAGCAGGGTCCGGACTTCATCGTCGGTGACTCGCAGATCGGAGATCGCCTCGTAGGCAATGCGCCGGGAGGTAGTGCCGATCAGGGAGACGGTGTCCCCCGGCACAAGAATGTCGCCGTCGGCCGGTTTTCTGCACCGGTTGAGCACCACGTTGTTGATGCGGTAGTCCAGGATCACCATGGCACCCTTGGACGGGAACATGATCAGTTCAATACCGGCCATTCTGCAGAGTTCCTGACCCCACACGCCGGAGGCGTTGATCACCACCTTTGCGCGGATTTTAAATGTCTCCCGTGTGCACCGGTCCAGGCACCGGACGCCTGCGACCGCATCCTGGTCCAGAAGAAAACCGGTGACCCGGGTGTGGGTCAGGATTTGTGCCCCGCGTTCCGAGGCGTCTAAGGCATTGGCCGACGCCAGGCGGAAAGGATCAATGGTGGCGTCCGGCACGGTGACAGCCCGGGTGACGGCGGGGTTCAGGTTGGGTTCCATGGCCAGGGCGGTGCTGGCGTCGATCTCCCGGCAGGGAATATCCGCCCTGCGGCAGGCCTGCACCAGGGCCTCATGATAGGCCGGGTCGTCTTCCGGAAGGGAGACAAACAGGCCGCCGGTCTCTTCGATGCAGTGGCGGGCGATTTTCTTTAAAATCCGGTTTTCCGTGATGCATTCCACGGCGGATTCAAAGTCCTTGACCGCGTACCGGGCACCGGAGTGCAAAAGGCCGTGGTTCCGTCCGGTGGTGCCGGCGGCCAGGTCGGTCCGCTCCACCAGCACGCAGGGAATGCCGCGCAGGGCGCAGTCCCTGGCCACGGCCGTGCCGGTGGCGCCACCGCCGATGACAAGAATGTCGGTTTCGATATGTTTCATTATAATGTCCTTGGACGATTATTCGCATTATATCGACGTTGCAGCTGTCGTCAATACTTCAGGGCGGAGGCATCGTCCGCATCGTGGTCTGTGGCTTGCAGCCGGTATTTATGATAGTCTCTCCGGCAAAGATTTGATATGGTTATGATACATCCGTCATGACGCGCGGCAATGCTTTTCGCTCATACAACATGGACAGCCTGTATATGGTGAACCTGAAGCCCTACCTGGCGCTGGCCCGTCCCCGGCATCACATAAAAAACGGCTTTGTGCTGGTTCCGCTTTTTTTTTCCCACGATATGGCTGAGCCTGCGGCATTGACGGCGGTGGCCTGGACCGTTATCTGTTTCTGCCTGGCTGCCAGCGCCGTCTATGTGTTGAATGATCTGACAGATATGTATCAGGACAGGGATAACCCGGGCAAACAGAAGCGGCCCCTGGCCTCCGGCGAGATTTCACCGACAGGCGCCGGTGTGTATGCGGCGATTCTGTTCGGTCTTTTTCTGTTGCTCGGTTTTTTACTGCTTAATCGGGCCACTTTTCTTGTTATCGCCGGGTATGTGGCTTTCAATGCGGTTTATACCCTGTTGTTTCAATATATTGTCGTGGCGGATCTGCTGGCTGTAAGTTTCGGCTTTGTGCTTCGTGTGGTAGCCGGGGGAACGGCTATTCACGTGGAGGTTTCCTGGTGGCTGATCTGGATGTCTTTCCTGCTGGCCCTTTTTCTTGTTACGGCAAAACGAAGAAACGATATGGTCATGGCTGGAGTGAGCCGTATGGCAAAAGGCGGCGGGAGCTATACCCTGACGTTTTTTGCCTGTGCTATGATTGTTGTTGCTGTTGTGGCCGTGACCAGCTATGGCGCTTATGTTTTTTCCCCCGCAGTTGCTGCAAAACACGGTTCCCACAGTCTTTACTGGACCCTGATCCCTGTACTGGTGGGGTTTTCCCGTTATTTATGGCTTATATTCGTTCGTCGCGCAATCGGTTCTCCGGTTGCCGTTTTTTATCGAGACAGCTTGATTCAGGTAACAGTTGCTGCCTGGGTGGGCCTGTTCTGGCTCATATTTTATACCGATTATCTCTAGCCCGCATATTTCATGAAATATGCGGGCTGATTGTGGGACAGGACCGGTGGGTATGGAAATAAGCGGATGGGGAAGGTTCCCGAGGACAGAAGCCCGGATTGCCCGGTGCGGGTCCATCAATGATGTGGAGGGCTTCCTGAAGGGGCAGGGCCAGTGGATTGCCCGTGGCCTTGGCCGCAGCTACGGCGACAGCGCCCTGGCCGATCAGGTTCTGGATATGACCGGCATGCCCCGTATTCTGGATTTCCAGCCCGGGGAAGGACGGATCACATGCGAGGCCGGACTTCCCCTGGGCTGGCTCATTGATGTGATACTGCCCCATGGCTGGTTTTTGCCCGTGGTCCCCGGTACCCGGCATGTCACCGCAGGCGGGGCCATTGCCGCTGACGTGCATGGAAAGAACCACCATGTGGACGGATGCTTTGGCCAATGGGTGGAAAGTTTTGAGCTGATGCTGGCGAACGGGCGGGTGGTCACCTGTTCTGAAATGCAGAATACGGACCTGTTTTGGGCCACCTGTGGCGGCATGGGGCTCACGGGTGTGATCCTTACCGCAACGCTTCGGCTGAAACCGGTTCGGAGCGCTTTCATGACGACACGAGTGGTGAAGGCGTCCAGTCTTGCCCAGGCATGCGATTATTTTGAAACATTCGCCGAATGGCCCTACCTGGTGGCATGGATCGACTGCTGCTCCCGTGGCAAGGATGCCGGCCGTTCTCTTGTCATGATGGGAGGTCATTCCGAAGACGGCGAACTTGGTCGGGAAGAGGGCGCAACCCTTTTTTCCTGCCCTGGATTTCTGACGCCTTTTTTAAACAGGGGAACGGTAAAGATATTTAATTTTCTTTACTACCATTGGGTTGGAAGACGCCGCGATGCATTTCAAATCGACGTTGACCGTTTTTTCTTCCCACTGGACAGGGTCTCCAATTGGAACCGGCTTTATGGAAAAAACGGGCTGATTCAATACCAGTTTGTTTTGCCCAAAGAATCCGGCATCAGAGGACTGTCGACGGTTTTTGACATGATCCATCGGTCCGGTCATATACCATTTCTGGCGGTACTGAAGTTGATGGGAAAGCAGAACGCCAGCCCCCTCTCTTTCCCTATGGAGGGATATACCCTGGCGTTGGATTTTAAAAACAGGGCAGGGCTTTTGCCGTTTCTGAACCGGCTGGACCGGTTGGTGTGCGATTACGGCGGCCGGATTTATCTTGCCAAGGACGCCCGCATGCCGGCCTGGATGGTCAGGGCCGGCTATCCCCGGCTGGATGAATTTTTACGCGTCAGAAACGCATATGATCCGGCAGGACGTTTCTGTTCGTTGCAGGCAGAACGGCTTGGGTTGAAGGCAACACAATGAAACATGAGAAAACACTGAAAAAGGGGACGGTGCTGCTTTGCAGTTTTGCCGTGCTGCTTTGCTATGTAGCCATTTTCATCCCTTTCCTGCCCAACAGTCAGGGACTCCTGGGCCATGATTACGGGCTGAAAATGCCCCAACTGCTGGACGGTTATTTCTGGTTTAAGAAAAACGGTCTTTTTTCGGTCTACTGGTTTTCCCCTTCCTTCTGCGGCGGTGTGCCGGTTTTTGCCCATCCTATCAACCATTTTTACTCGGTTGTTCAGTTTCTCACCTTCTGGGTGGGCCCTCTGCCATCAGTTGGATTGAGCTTTCTGCTATTCAGTCTGTTGGGATTCTGGGGTTTTTATCTGCTGATGCGCCGGACCGCTTACAGTTCACGGCCGGTTGCTTTCCTGTGTGCCACGCTTTTTTTGTTTAACGGGTTTTACTGGTCCAAATTTCTCATCGGCGCCCTGGATTATCATGGTTTCATGCTGATCCCTTGGACGGTATTTTTTCTGGCGCCTCATGGGGAGGGCCGGTCCTGGTGCGGATCGGTGCAGCATACAGCCGTAGCGGGTCTGGTGATCGCCTACATGGTTTATTCGGGTTTGCAGACTCTCATGCCCGCGATGTTGCTGGCCGTACTCCTGACCGGTTGCATTCTGGGCATCTTCTCTCCTCAACGGTTTTTCGCAAGAATATTCGTTGTCCGATTGGCTGTGGCCTGCCTGGTGAGCCTGGGTCTGTGTGCGGCAAAACTCTCCGCCATATTCCATTTTGTTGGAAATTTTCCTCGAAGCTACTATCCGCTTCCCCAGTTTGAAAGCATGGCCGATATTTTCAGGGTGATGGTCGGCGCACTCTGGGGGGCACCGATGGATGCCCTGGCCGGGAAGACAATGGGCAATGCGCAGTTCGTGCTGGGTCGCCATGAGTTTGAATTCGGGGTGGGGCCAGTTCCTTTTATTGTGCTTTTCGGCGCGGCGGCTGTTTTTCTTTTTCGTCGGCTCGAACGGTGCGGGGGTGGTTTTACCGGTCTGCCGCGGCCCTTTCTTATGGCGGTGACCTGCATCCTGGGCCTCATACCCGTGGCGTTGAATTTTTATACTCCCGGCTGGAACGCGTTTTTAAAACAAGTGCCGATTATCGGAAGCAGCACACAGTGTGTGCGGTGGTTTTCCGTTTATATCCCGGTGCTGGTACTGCTTTCCGGTGTGCTCTTGGAAAGGATGGTCCCATCCAGCCGGCTTCGGTTGGTCCTGGCAATGGCAGGGGTGGCGGCGACGGTTTTTTTCAACATGACCATGGACCGGAACTATTACTATTTACAACAGAGTTATTCGGGTTTGCGAGTGCAGCAGGTTTTTTTGGCGGTAAAAGAAGGGGTCATCGACCCTCATGTGACCCATATCAGTGTTCCCGTGGATGATTGCGGGCGGCCGGGAACGCCCATATACAGAAATAACGCCTTTCTCTACAACCACTCCCAGATGCTGTGTTATGATTCAATGTTTGGCTATGGCCTTGAAATGTTGCCATTTGGGAACCTTCACGCCGGCCCTGTAATGGATGCGGTTGATGGGGTTTTGAATATCAAAAACCCGGTATGTTACGTATTCCCTGATGCCAACGGCTGCCGGCCTGGGGATCACTTTACCATCGACCAGGAGGCGGCGGTCCTTGCCTTCACCCACTACCGGCCGTTTCCGTTTGTCATGCCCCTGGTACAGAAGGTAGCAAACGGAGTGACGGTCTGCTGTCTGCTGGTCTGTATCGTTCTGCTGGCCGTGGGAGGAGGGATGCAAACATGGAGAAAACTGCGCGGCATCGCTTCATAACAATCAAGAGTGAATGGCGGCTGGCGTGCCTGCCGCCATTCACAAAGAGAACCTTCTTCTAAGTTAAGCGCGAGGGGCTCTGCCGCATTGCAGGGGGAGCAAAATAATGAGAATGGGCACCTTTTACCGGAGATCGGGTCATGGTTTGCCACCGGGGGGTGGAACAGTCCCGGCATCGACGCGATAGCCATGGAAGCGGTCGCCTTCCAGGAAAAATCCAATAAAGTGAAGGCCATTGTCTGGTTTAAAAACAATCGGAGTATGAACGGCACTTTCTGTATCGGGTATGTAGCTGGTAAAAGGAAGTACTTTTTCTCCATCGATAATCAGGAATGAAGACAGGGATTGTTCCATGGACAGATAAGCAACAAGACTGCTGTCGGGGCTGAAAAATGGCCGCGTGGTGTCAACATATAGCTGATGCTCTTTCCCATCGACGATCATCATGGTTTTCCCGTTTTTAAGGGCTTTGTATGCAATACGTTGGGAATTCGGGCTGAAAAATGGACGGCTTACATTATCGTAGAGGTGCCCCTCTTCCCCATCTACGATCACCATAAATTTTTTTTCCGGGGTACCGGCGCGAAAGCCAATCCGTTTTGAGTCCGGGGAAAAGACAATCGGTGGAACAACAAGATCATATGCCGCTATGATGTTGCCGTCATATACAAGGCTGTATTTGTCAACAGCCTTCTGCGCAAGAATGCCGATATAGGCATAATGACGGGAGTCCGGGCTGAACGTCGGTGCCCCGACACTGTCGAACAGCGGTCCCTGCTGGTCCTTCACGCACACCCGATATCTGAACCCATCGGCCCGGGTAAAGGCAAACCGCGAGCCATCCGGGCTGAATACAGGCGGAGTGATCTGAGGGACCATGTATTCATATTCTTTTTTCCCCGGATTAAAAACGGTTTGAACCACATACTTACCGGACGGTATCGCCTTCCCGTTTTTTACGGTTATCCAGTTGTCGTTTTTTATTGCGACAAACACCAGTGATTTGCTGTCCGGACTCCAGGTCAGGGCCTCTGCCAGGTCAAAAGGGCCTTGGAGAATGCTGTCTTGCAAAACAAAATATTTTTTCTGGGCCTTGGTGATACAGGCAATGCTTTTTGCATCTGGACTGAAGGCGATCTCTTCAATAATATCCCAGGTCCGTTCCTGAGGCTTCCCATCGATCACCAGGGCCACCCGGTCCTGGACCAGGGCGGCATAGGCCAGCCGGCTGGAACCCGGGCCGAACACCAGGCCGATCTGGCGGTCAATGGCGTCAAAGGGCTTATGGGGAGTGCCGTTAAACACCACCACCTGCTTTCCCTCTTTTTGGGCAATATAGGCAAAGCTTTTTCCGTCCGGACTGAACGTGAGACAACAGGCTCCGTCAAATCCGGGGTGTTCAGTCTCATCCACCACCACGATATTTCTGCCGGCCAGAGTGGCGATATATCCCACCCGGTTTTTTTGCGGGCTGAAGATGGGAAACCCTTGGGCAATATGATCATATAGATTTCCGGCCCTGTCATCGGTCATGACCCGCATGCCCTGATCACTGGCAGCCACATAAGCCAGGCGGGTGGAGTCCGGGCTGATGACAGCCGATTCCGCATAGGCCATGCTGTCTTCGGGCTGTACACTCAGGAACGTCTTTTCTATGGTAACGGAAGGGGAGGACATTCCCGGACTGTTGAGTGTCAACAGAAAGACAAGACCAATGACTGCAACATACGCAAAAAAAGAAACGTGTTTCATGATGGGCTGTCGAGATCGGATTTTCGTATTCCTTAACATGGCCATTTATAGCACAGGCGGTCTGAGCGTGTAAACCCGGATCAGCGGGCAATCTGTTCAAGGACGACGGCCTGTCAAAGGGGCTCACACATTCATCGGGCCTGGTTCCGAAGACCGTTAAGATAACCGGTAAATCCGGCGATGCTGTTTTTGATAAAAAACCGTTCGCGCTGAAGTACGGCCGGATGTACATGGGCCAGACCGGCCAGCAGTTCATCTTCTTTTAACAGACGGTCTTCACAACGGGAAAACAGATCGTCGGCTTCGTCTTTTTTCATTTCATCTTTAAGCAGAGCCTGCCATAAAAAAAGCTGTTGCCGGTGACGGCAAAGCAGTTCAATAGCGTTTGCCCGCATGCTGTTGTGACCGTAACAGATGGCGGCGGGCGCTACGTCGACCAGGCGGTTCAGGCTTGCCACGGTGATTTCCAGATCGAACCGGGGCGGTGTGGCCGGCCGGAGACAGATGTGTCCGTCTCCCAAGTCGAGGTTGACCCCACCCGCCTCTCCGGCAAACAGGGTGTTGTCCGGTGTGAGGTAGCTGATGTGATGGGGGGCATGGCCTGGTGTCATCACGGGACGGCAGAGATCGCGGGGCAGGTCTGCCGCATTCATCAGCCGCGTTTCAGGAACCGGATCAATAGAGCCGTAGGCCTCGGCCATGGCGCCCAGGGTCTGTCTTGTGCCCTGCCACAGTTTTTCAGGGTTTACCAGGTGGGGAATGGCTTTTTCATGGCAGATAACCGGTGTGTCGGGAAAGGCGTTTGACACCCGGCCGATGCCGCCTGCATGGTCGATGTGAATATGGGTGAGCAGAATAGCGTCCGGCCGGCAGGCGATTTCGGCAAGGGTGGACAAAAGGGCGTCGGCTGTCACAGACGGGCCGGGGTCCACCAGCAGGGTCTGTTGTCCCCGGTAGACCCACGCGGTGATAAAGTCCCCAAATCCTTCCATGGGCGGCACAAGGGTGATCCGGTGGATGCTGGGTGTCACCTGGTTAATGGAATATTTTCTCATTCCGAATTGTAACCGATATCAGTATCGCAATAGAACAAGATAGGAGCTACCCCGGATATTTCACGAGTTGATTTGGCCGCAGCTGCCAGGCGCAGGACGCGAAGCTGTAGTCAATCTACTGCGAGCGGCCTGCAACACAGCAGATGCGGCCAAGGCGGCTCGCCCGAAGGGTGAAATTTTTCGACATAAAATTGGCACAAAAGGCCTCAAGTCGTTCATGACTGTTTGTATTTTTAAAGAACGCCTAAAATCTATTACAACAGACTGTATCTCATATAGAAACTTACAAATGTCGAAAAATTTCATGAAATATTCGGGTTACATACCCGGTATCAGATCCATGTCGACCGGCGCATTGACCTGAACATCCATCTGAATGGTCCGGGTCTTGCCGGCCGGCAGGTCCATCTCCCAAACAAAGGTCTGGTGGTCGCTCTTTTTTTCGGACACGGCCGGGTCCAGTGTCCAGACGGTTTTTATCGCTTTGTCCCGTGTCTGGGGCCTGGGTTCCTCCACCTGGGCGGTCACGCCATAGGGGTGGTGGTTCTCAATAGAGATGGCCCACTGCCACTGAAGTGTCTGTTCGGTGGCAATCAGTCCCTGTTTGCCTTTCTTTTTTTCAAGCAGCGTCTTTTTGGCGGAGACCAGGGGATCCTGGCCGAAGAAAAGAACGGCCTCTCTGGCCTCCATTGAAAAAGTGTCTTTACCCACCATGGTGCCGTCGATCATGAAGATTGCCTCGCCCGGAGGGGCCTGAAGCGGTTCTTTCAGGGTGACCGTGGCCTGGACAAAGGCCGTTGCGGCCTGGGAGGGCCGCAGCAGGTGCAGAAACCGGGACGGCAGGGGCTGACTGCTGATAAGGAACCGCTGTTTTTCTCCGGAGGGAATACTGCGGCTGCCCAGTCGCCATTCAGTGGCCGTGCTTTTTAAAACACGTTCGTTTTCAGGCGCCGCAGCCTGGGTCTCCATGGTGTCGGCAACGCTTTTTTCCGCCATAAGCATGGATGAGCGGTAAACCGGGGCGGGGCGTCGTTCCTGGACAATCCAGGGTACGAGGGATGGTGGCACAAGGTTAAAGGAGGGGGTGGCCGTGGTCAGGGTCATCTCTACCTTGTCCCAGGATGCGCCGGAGTTCTGCCAGATGTCCGCGTTCCATGAAAGATCAATGGTGTTTTCGGCCATAACGGCGTTGAGCCGGTAGGCCGGCGAAAACCCGCATTCCGGGAAGAAGTAAGAAAACGCTACCGGGCACTGAGCACCCGCAGGCCCGGAAAGCTCCATCCGCACGGCCCACTGGTTTTCCTGGCCGGAGGTGAGCTTTCTTAATTCCTTGTCCAGTTCGGCGATTTTTTTGTCTATCTCTTCGATCTGCCGGGTAAGATCGGTCTGCTTCTGGTAGCTCTGCAGCAGGGGACTTTCCAGGGCCGCGCCCACGGCCAGGGCATCGTCGGCTTTTTCCCAGTCCCTGGCCAACTGGTGTTCCCAGAAGGAGACCTTCGCGGACACGGTTTTTCTGGTGTCAACAGCAGTCGCCTTTTTTTGCGTCAACGCCTCAATCTGCTGTTTGAGCTGTTCCACCGTTTCCGGATGGGCAATCTCCACCCGTTCCCATGCGGCACCGGCAAGGGTGAAACGTTTGTCTTCCACTTGGACCGAAAGCGTGGCGGGCAGGGCCCGTGCCGGGATGGTCACGGTGTTGGAACCGGCCTTAAGTATCGCCTGTTCGGTGATGGTGCCGCCCCTGGGGAAAAGCGTGACGGCCGAGGGTTTCGCAAGAACCGGGCCGGTACCCACGACCATACCCAGCAGCGTGAGCATTATAATTGAGAGAAAGGGTTTTGCAGAGCGCATGAAGACACCTCTTTAAAAACAAATGGTTGTGGCGCAAAGGCGCCGGTGCTTATTTTTCAGGCGTTTTGCTGCCTGTCTGCCGGCTGTGAAACCAGGCAATGCCGATACACCACGCAAGACCGCCGTAGAGCAGGCTGAATCCCACGATCAGCATGATAATGGCCTCGGTTTTCATGGACGTTCTCCCTGTTAAAAAACGATTCATATTTGCGAATCAGACGATGCCGTTTTCCCTGTCGCTTTTCGTGGGGACCAGGGTCAGGACAGCGCCGATGATCACGATAAGGGCAAGCGTGCCCAGGCCGATGGCAAAAACAGCGGAAGGGGGATACCCTTCGTAGGGGGCCTGCATTTCATCTACAAAGGTACGAATGACCGAATACCCCAGGATGGCGGGGGTGAGAAACCGGATGATAAAGGAGAAGATCGGGCCGATTTTGATTTCCGCAGTCCGGTTGACCTCCGCGGCGAAATTTTTTGCGCCAAGGATCCATCCCACGGCCAGGCATTCCACAATGGCCACCGTGGTGATGGCATAGGCCATGATAAAGTGGTCCATGATGTCAAGCCAGTAAATCCCGGCGCCGGTAGCCAGGGGCAGGCCGGCAAGAAAACTGAACACCGCCGTGATGGTGGTGGACATGGTGCGGGTGATGCCGAACTTGTCACTTAAGGCCGCGCTGACCGTTTCCAGGAGGCTGAAGGCTGAGTCAATGCCCAGCAAGAGCAGGGTGATAAAAAACAGAGCCCCAAAAAAAGTCACATAGACCGGCAGTCTGGCCAGGGCCGAGGGATAGACGATAAAGGCCAGTCCCGGGCCCGCTTGGGAGATTTCCGCCATGGGCACGTTGGTGGCCACGGCAAAATAGCCCAGCACGCTGAACACGGCCAGGCCCGCCAGAAAGCTGAAACAGCAGTTGGAAAAGGAGGTGATGGCAGCGGAGTTGGGCAGTTCCGTGTCTTTGGGCATGAACGAGGCATAGGCGATCATGGTGCCGAACCCCACGGAAAGGGAAAAAAATATCTGGCCATAGGCGGCCAGCCATACATGGTAGTCGGTCAGCCGGGCCCAGTCCGGGGTCAGGTAGTGGTTCAGGCCGGTGGCGCTGCCTTCCAGGGTCAGGCCCCGTACCAGCAGGATCAGGACCAGGATCACCGGCAGGGGGACGGTGAACAGCAGTACCTTTCCGATGCCGGACAGTCCGCTGCGGATGATGGCCCAGATCACTACCCATGAGATCAGCAGTCCCCAGAACAGGTTCGGGTGAATGGCCTCAAAATTCCACGGCCCGTCCGAGACATGAAGCACGTCAGTATAAAAGTGGGCCTTGCTGGCGGCCAGGTCCGCGCCCCAGGCGGCGATGTCCGGGCTGGCCAGCAGAAAGTGCCATGCCCACCCCAGCACCATGCAGTAATATATGTTGATAAACAGTGCGCAGAGGATGGCCATCCACCCGATAAACCGCAGGGGCTTTCGTATTTTTCCCAGGGCGATGTGGGCCGATCCCTGGGTCCGGATGCCCAGGCCGTATTCAATGATCATCAGGGGAATGCCGGCGGTGAGCAGGGCCGTCATGTAGGGAATCAGAAACGCGCCCCCGCCGTTCTGGGCCGCGATGTAGGGGAACCGCCACATATTGCCCAGGCCGATGGCCGATCCCACGGCGGCCATGATAAAGATCGAACGGTTTTTCCAGTGTTCTCTTTCTGCCATCTTATTCTCCTGGAATCATGGCTGGGGGCAGGCGAAGGCCATGCACCGCACAACAGGCGTGGTCCGCGCCTGCTCGTGTTTATCAGGTGCAGACCACTTTAATCAGTTTGCCTCCTGAAATCAATAAGGTTTGTACTTTTCTTGGCGCCAAGAAAAGTACCAAAAGAAGGCGGCCCTGCAGCTTGGCCGTCGGCTTCCCTCGCGCAAACGCTTTTTTCGGCGCGGGCAGGAACTCGCCCGCTTCGCGGTGCTCAAACAGCCTGCCCGCTGCTCCCGAAACAAGCGTTCGCGCTCGGCCGCGCTGCAACGGGCGGGGGTATTCACAGACGATCGGTTTGTAATTGTCTTTTTTTCGGTGACCGTTTTTTGTCATTACATTCTAACAGATTCGTAAAAGCTCCCGATCAGGGAACCGTCGTAAACGTCGCCCGAATGGGCAGATGATCGGAGTATCCTTTGCCCAGGTGCCGGCCTTTTCCTTTGTCGGCACGCTGCCAGCGGTAGACGCGGTTGTTGTTAAAAAAAAGGTCGGCGGTCACGCGGTCAAAGGAGTTGTCCACGTAGTCGATGCCTTTTTTGTCGTAGAGGGACCGGGGAACCAGCATGTTGTCCGGGCTCTCTTTTTTCCCGAAGAAGTTGTAAGACCAGCGCCGGTGGTCGGGCAGTTCCAGCCAGAGGTTGTAGAGCAGCAGATCGTTCCGGCTGTCTGCCAGCATCTTTTCATCGACCAGTGCTCCGTTGTGCAGAGTTTTTAGCACATGGTTGATGCCGGTGACGCCCTGCGTGTCGTTGAAACGGGCCACATCCAGAAAGGTCTGGTGCTCGTTATAGCTGGTGTTAAAGTCACCGGTGATCACAAAATCGGTGTTCGGCGGCAGTTTTTCAATGGCCTTGCGAAGCGCGGCCGCATAAGGGATGCGCCGGCTTTCCGGCCCGCTTTTGGATTTCCAGTGGCAGACAAACACGGTCAGTCGTTTTTCGTCTATGGAGAGCACGACCTTTAAGATGGCCCGCTGCCCCTCGCCGGGTTTGATGTCCTCCGTGCTTACAATGGGAAAGGCCGAAACAAGGGCGCACCGGACCGGCGTGGGGGTCCGGGAGATGGCGTAAAACGGGTAGCGTTGACGGGGCGTGTTGAGCCGGGCCAGAAGATTTTTTAATGCTATTTCCGACTCCACCTCCTGAAGGCAGACAATGTCGGCATTAATGGCACCAATGGCCGTTGCCGTGTTGGCGGCCTTGATGTCGGCCATTTTTTTGTTCCAGCCCTGGGCCGAGCCGGGCACATAGTCGTTATACTCGGTGCCGTCGTAAACCGCGTCAAACAGGTTTTCCACGTTGTAGCTGGCAACAGTGAAGGTCCGGGCCGCCGGCGCCGGACAGGCACAGGCCACTATCACCAGCAGGGAGATTATCGATATGTGTCTTCGTTGAAACAGGCGGTTCATGTTTCCCTTTGTCCCATCGAAATCGCTATCGCTATCGGGATCGGGATCGAAACTTCTGTAAAGGGGCGTAGCTCCCGGTTTCCTTGCCAGATTAAGATCAAGAGCAAGAGCAAGATTCCTTAGTATCCCCGGTTTAAATGCTTCCTGTTCCCCCTTAAGCCCTTGAATCTTTGATCCCTTCCATTCGGCACCGCTCGATACCGATCCCGATCCCGATTCCGATTTGGATTGGGTCGTGTTTATACCAGCGGCTCCCTGATAATCAGGTCCACTCCCTCCCGGGCGCTTTGCGCGGCCCGGGGAAAGATGTCGGTCAGGGTGGCGATATGGCGCAGGTTGTCCGCGGCCCGGAAAACAAGGTTGGCCAGATCCCCCTCCTCACTGCCGGTTCGGAACACCACCTCCTCCCAGTCCATTCCCGTGGCCCACTGGTGCATGGTCACCGCCGGCGCCAGAAAGAGATCGGTGGGTTCAAACCCTCTTTTTTTCATGTGCCGGGTAAAGGGCATCATGGCGTGTTTCAGGCTGTTGAAAACCCGTCGAAGGGGCTTGGGCGCAGCATGTTCCACGGCCGGGCTGTCTACCACCTGGCGTTCGTTGACAAAGGCGGCCACCACCGCGGCCAGAAGGGCCGGGTCGTCTTCCGGGAACAGCGAGAGCCGGAACCCTTCGGCGATCATCAGGGGGTGGTCCACCCGAAGGTTGGATGCCCATATGCCATCATCGGTGAGGCGGCCCGCCGCATCGGCAAACCCGGTATCCTTGAGAAAGTCAAGGTGACGGATAAAATCGTCCCAGAGAACGTTGTCGGCGGCCATGCCCCTCTGGGTGCGTTGAAACAGGGCAAAAGACTGGTTCAGCAATGTGTTGACCTGGTCCGGCGTGTGGCTCAAGAGCAGGTTGAGCACCATGGAAAAATTGATCTTGATCTGGCTGAAAATATCAGACGCCGGGGCATCGGCCACCTGGGCCACGTGTTTTAAGTCCATGAACTTGCCCGGCACCATCAGGGCAAAACCGATGTTGTCCTTGCCCCGGCGGCCGGCCCGGCCGGTCATCTGGTGAAATTCAATGGAAGACAGGGGCAGAAAATCCTTGCCGTTGAACCGGTCGGAATTGAGAATCACCACGCTGCGGGCCGGAAAGTTGACGCCAGCCGCCACCGTGGAGGTGGCAAAGACCGCGTCCAGAAGCCCTTCGTTCATGAAGGTCTCCACCGCTTTTTTCCACACGGGCAGGTGACCGCTGTGATGGGCCGCCACGGCCCGGTCCCGGATCAGGGCAAGCTGTTTGTGGCCTGCCAGGTAAGGGGTGGCCGCCACCATGCGGTCAATGCGCTCCTCCAGCCATCGCCACCGCTCCGGATCAACGGTTCTGTCGGCGTCGTCGCACAGCTCAAGGGCCTTGTCGCAGTCTGCCCTGGACTTCATGAAAAAGATGGCGGGCAGCAGGTTGTACTTGCGCAGCACATTTAAAATTTCGTTTACGGGCGGCAGCCGGTGGGCCGGCGCCAGTTGGACCCGGGCCTTGATAAAATCATTCATTCGCTTGTACAGGCCCCGGGGGCCGGTTCCGGACGATTCGCGTAACAGGGGAAAGAGCGTGCCGGAAGGATGCAGAAAGAGAGGATAAAGCTGCACCGGCCGGTTGGTCTCCTTTACCACCCGGCAGGGCCTTTCCCTTATAGTGGAGAGCCATGCGGCGATCTGGTCCGGGTTGCCGATGGTGGCCGACAGCATCAGGATGGGAATGCGCCGGGGCAGGTAGATCATGGTCTCTTCCCACACCACGCCCCGATCCTCGTCTCCCAGGAAATGGGCCTCGTCCAGAATGACAAAGTCGGTGTCCAGGTCTTGGCCGCTGTACATGGAGTCGTAAAGCTGGTTGCGCAGGATCTCTGTGGTGCCGACGATGATGGGGGCATTGGGATTCTCTTTTCGGTCTCCGGTAAGGATGCCGGTGTTTTCCGGGCCGAACATGCCGGAAAACAGTTCGTAGATGGAGTTGCTCAGGGCCTTGAGGGGTGAGGCATACCAGGTTTTTTTGCCCTCTTTCCGCATGGCGGCAATCACCTGCTCGGCAATCCATGTTTTTCCGGCACCGGTGGGCGCGGTGACGATGCAGTCCGATGTCCGCACAGCCTTCAGGGCCTCCAGTTGAAAGGGGTCCGGAGAAAAGGGGGCCTGGTCGGGCACGCCGATGGCGGCAAATACCTTTTTCAGCTTGGGATCGCTGCCGGGCTTGAGGGCAGGGCGCCGGGGCTTTTTGCTCTTTGCCGCGGGTTTTTTTCGAAGCGCCGGGGTTACAGGGGGTCGCCCTTTTCGGCGTGGCCTTGCGCGTTTCTTACGTGGGGGTGTACTGTCCGTCATTTACATCAGCCCCTCAATCAGGGAAAGGGCCTTTTCTCGCAGGGCCGGCACCGCGTCATAAGGGGAAAGCCCCTGGACATCTGAATCTACAAGACCCTGATTATATTCGATGAATCCCAGAAAGTCGAAGTCGGGGAGCTGCTGCTGCAGAAAGGCCTTGTCTGTGTCAGTGCGGATTTTATTGCCCAGTACCGATACGTTGTTTAAATGGATCTGGCCCGCCAGAAGCTTGACCTGCCGGGCCGTCTCAATGCTGCGCCGGCCCGGCTCCACCACCACGATCAACCTGTTTACGCCCTGGGCCGTGGCCCGGCCCAGGTGTTCCAGGCCGGCTTCCATGTCCATCACCACCACCTCGTCCCGCAGCAGGGTGATGTGGGTCATCAGGGCCTTGAGCAGGGTGCTTTCCGGGCAGATGCACCCGCCACCCCCGCCTTTTACCCCGCCCAGCCGCATCAACTTGATGTTGCCCATTCTGGCCGACAGGGCCTCGGGCAGGTCGTCCACCTTGGGGTTGAGCTTGAAAAAACCGCCCATGGAACCGGGCACCGATTCGGTGCGCTGGGCAATAAGCTCTTTCATCTCGGCAATGGGCACAATGGCGTCCGCGTCGGGAATGCCAACGGCGGCGGCCAGGTTGGCGTCCGGATCGGCGTCAATGGCCAGCACCTTTTTCCCCTGATCGTTAAAGGCTCGTATCAGAAGGGCAGCAAGGGTCGTTTTGCCCACTCCCCCCTTACCGCTGACAGCTATTTTCATTTTTCAGGCTCCTTGGAATTTTTGGAAATTTATTTCTGTTTGAGGTTGTTACCTCAAATATTTCATAAGATATCCGGGTTATAACACTTGCGGCCCTGAAGGGGCAAGGGTATAATGCCCTTCGTTAACGCAACCGGCCCCGCCTTTGCAGACTTCACAGGACGGAAAAGAGAGCTCAATGATCGACACGGAGAACCATAAACCCCATATTCTTGCCCCGGCCGGGGGAAAAGCATCGTTTCTGGCGGCCCTGGCCGCCGGCGCCGACGCGATCTATTGCGGCCTGAAAAGTTTTTCCGCCCGCATGGCCGCGGAAAACTTTGCGCTTGGTGAACTCCGCGTCCTGACGGAGCTGGCCCATAAAAAAGGGGTGAAGGTCTTTGTGGCGCTCAACACCATGGTCCGGCCCGATGAGATTCCCCAGGTCCGGCAGCTGGTCCACATACTTGACAGAGAGGTGGGCGCCGACGCGTTGATTGTTCAGGATCTAAGCGTTGTGGAACTGGCGAAACAGGCCGGTTTTAAAGGAGAACTCCACCTGTCCACCCTGGGGGCGGTCACTTTTTCAAAGGCGCTGGGCCTGATTTCCAGTGCCCTGGGCGTCAGCCGGGTGGTGCTGCCCAGGGAGTTCCATATCGATGAGATCAAACAGATGGCCCAGGCCTGTCCGCCGGGTATGGGCCTGGAGGTGTTCGTGCACGGTGCCCTTTGTTACGGGGTGTCAGGCCGGTGTTACTGGAGCAGTTACATGGGCGGCAAAAGCGGGCTTCGGGGCCGGTGCGTGCAGCCCTGCCGTCGGACCTATACCCAGGGCCGGTCCGAGGGCCGCTGGTTTTCCTGTCTTGATTTTTCCGTGGACGTGCTCACCAAGACCCTGCTGCCCCTGTCGCAGATCACCGCCTGGAAAATAGAGGGCCGTAAAAAGGGGCCTCACTATGTCTACTACACCACCACTGCCTATAAAATCCTGCGGGACCATGGTCACGACCCGAAAATGAGAAAGGATGCCATGGGTTACCTTGAACAGGCCCTGGGCAGAAAAACCACCCATTACAATTTTCTGCCCCAGCGGCCCTATCCACCCTCAGGCCAGGAGGAGCAGACCGGGTCCGGGCTTCTGGCCGGACGGGTGAAGAGTGACGGCGGCCGGCCGGCCCTCTCTCCCCGCATGGGGTTGATCAGGGGGGACCTGTTGCGCATTGGTTACGAAGACAAGCCCGGCCACAGTCTGCTTCGGGTGCCGGCCGCCGTACCGGCCAGGGGCCGGTTGGTATTAAAGGTCCGTGGCGCCGTGCCCGCAGCCGGCACTCCGGTTTTTCTGATCGACCGCATGGAGGATGCCCTGGAAACCATGATCGGGGAGCTGGCGGCTGAACTGACGGAGGCCCCTTGTCGGCCAACACTCCCGTCCGCACCGGACCGGGCGGCCCGGCAGCGGCGCCCGGCCCCCAGGTCCCCGGAAGAGATGACGGTTTACCGGTCCCTGCCCAGGGGACGGCAGGCCCACGGTGTGGGACTCTGGCTCTCTCTTGAGGAGCGATCCGGCGGTGCCGGCAGGCGGAACGGTGAACAGTGGCTGTGGCTGCCGCCGGTGGTGTGGCAGGAGGACGCAGATCGGTGGCAGGACCGGGTGAGCCGTATGGTCAAACAGGGGGTCCGGCGGTTTGTGCTGAATGCGCCCTGGCAGATATCCCTGTTTGAGCGGACAAAAAATCTTGACCTGTGGGCCGGGCCCTTCTGCAATCAGGCAAACGGGGTCTCGATTCAGGTATTGGCAAGAATGGGTTTTTCCGGCGTTATCGTGAGTCCCGAGCTGGGGAAAAACGACTATGCCGCCCTTCCCGGCCAGAGCCCGATTCCTCTGGGAGTGGTTGTTTCGGGCAGCCTGCCCCTGTGCGTGGCCCGGACCCTGCCGGGGCCGGTCCGGGAAAAAACACTGTTTTCAAGTCCCAGGAAGGAGAACGCCTGGACCGAGAAGCACGGCGGCCTTGTGTGGCTGTATCCCGATTGGATGGTGGACCTGCGGCCCCGGCAGAAAATGCTGGAACAGTACGGGTATACGCTCTTTGTTCACCTCCACCACAGCCCGCCGCCGGGCGTGAAAATCAGACAGCGGCCGGGGATGTGGAACTGGGATGTCGGCCTGCCGTGATGCCGGAATTGACGGGACAATAAAAACAGACTGTATAATCCATATAATAGGTATGATCCGCCAAATTTTTTAGAAAGATATTTCCTTGACAAAGGATGGCTTTGATCGTATCTATATCAGACAGTTGGACGCAAGCCGGTGACAAAAGCCCGGCGGAAGGGGTTGCAGGGGCCGGTGAAGAATATATGTTTGACCATCAGGTCGCTTAAAATTCTTTTGGGCAGTGCAAATATTTTTAAAGGAGTAAGGGTATGACGTTGACAAAAAGCAGGATAATCGATTCTGTGCAGGAAGAGACAGGCCTTCCGAGAAAACGGTGTGATGAACTGGTCGAGGAGCTCCTGGAAATCATCAAAGAGACCCTTGCAAACGGCGAAAACCTGATGGTCAGCGGATTCGGCAAGTTCTGCGTCAAGGAGAAAAAGGCACGCAAGGGCAGAAACCCGGCCACCGGCGACGACCTGATGCTTGACGAACGAAAAGTGGTCACCTTCAAGTGTTCCCAGGGGTTGAGGGAAAAAATAAACGGCAGTTAACCGGCGTACTGCTGTTGCGGCGGGGGTATCGGTCTGTCGCCGGCCCCCGCTTCCGTCTACCCGTCGCCCCATAAATCTTCCTTATGTTATCTATCTATGTATTCTAACCAACGTTCTTCTGTTCAGAAAAAAACCTTCAGCCCCGGTTTCACGCTGATCGAGCTGCTGGTGGTGCTGGTCATTCTGGGCATCATCGGCATTACCGTGGCGCCCCGCATTCTGGGAAAACCCGACGAGGCCAGGAAGGTAAAGGCCGCCACCACCATTGAGGCCCTTTCCACGGCGTTGAAGCTCTACAAGCTGGATAACGGCGCCTATCCCACCACCTCCCAGGGCCTGGAGTCCCTTGTGCGCAAGCCGGAGAGCGGCAATACGGATAACTGGCAGGAGGGCGGGTATCTGGAAAAGGGGAAGGTGCCCGAAGATCCGTGGGGCAATCCTTTTGTCTACATGTGCCCCGGCGCTCACGGTGATTTTGATATCGTTTCCTACGGGGCCGACGGCGCGCCCGGCGGCGAAGGAAAATACGCGGATATCAAAAGCTGGGAGATCGAATGACCCGGTGATCCCCGGTCACCGTCCGGCTCCCCCTTTCCCCGTATAACCGTACCGGTTTTTTTATCCTTTTTCGGAGGCTGCTCTGTTCTCTCCCTCCATACATAACACACCGGCGCGACATTCCGACGGCTTCACGTTGATTGAGCTGATCGTCGTATTGGCCCTTCTGGTCATCGTTCTGGCCGTTACCTTTCCCCGAGTTTCGAATATCGGGTTTTCAGACAACAGGAACAAGACCGCGCGCTGGATTATCGCCACCACCCGGGCCCTCAAGTCAAAGGCGGTCATGGACCGGCAACCCTATGTACTGCGGGTGGACACCTCCCGCCAGACATTGACGGTCCTGTCTGGAGAAACGTCAGGCAACCTGTCGGCTCAAATGGCGGCCCTTGCTGGCCAGAACGGCCAAACGCCTGAAGCCAATGCCCCTGGCCCGGAGACCCCGGACACCAAGCGCCTGGCGCTTTCGAATGATCTGACCGTTGAGGACGTTACCTTTGCCGGCAGTGATACGGCGCAAACCGGGGTGGTGGATATTGTGTTTCATGCCGGCGGCTATTCGGACTGGGCCGTGATTCATATGCGGGACCGGGGCCGGCGGCTCTCTTTTATTATTGAGCCGTTTATCAACCGGGTCAGAATTGTGGACGGGTATGTCGAGCTTTAATTACAAACGCAAAAAAGACCGACGGAGTTCGTGGCCACGAGCCACCGGCCGGGGGTTTACCTTGATGGAGGTCCTTATCGCCATGGCCATTCTCGCCATTGCCATGGTGGGGTTTTTCTCCCTTTTTTCCCAGACCGTAACAGTGGAAGAGGCCGCGCGGTTTAACACCGTGGCCCCCATGCTGGCCCAGGCCGCCATGGCTGAAGTGGTGTCCGGACGGGCCGGCACCGGAGGTGCGTTCCCCGACCATCCCGGCTACCGGTGGGACTTTTCCATTACCGAAGCGGTGCCGGATGTACTGAGCAGCGATGCCGTGGAGGGGCTGGCCCAGGTGAACGTGACAGTGATGTTGAACAACGGTGATCGCACCTATACTTTGAGGGCCTATGACTGGCTTTCCTCCGAATAGACGGACCGGGACATTCCCCCTGGTGGTGCTGCGGCGCGCCGGGGGGTTTACCCTTTTTGAACTCCTGGTGGCCATTGCCGTGTTTGCTCTGCTGACCACGGCCATGTACGGCGGGCTTAACAGCCTGCTGGGTAACGCCGAGACTCTCAACCGGAGCGCGTCTGTCTATGATGCGGCCCGTTCCTGTCTGGACCGGATGGCCCGGGACCTCCGGTCGGTCTACGTGGCAATGCCGCCGGCCTATGAGACGCCGGGTTTTAATGCCGACCCGGATCCCTGCCGGTTTGTCGCCAACGGCACCGGTCAGGATGTGCGGATGCGGTTTGTCGCTTTTTCCCATGTGCCGCTGGACAGGGGGTTGACGGCTGAGGCGGGGCGTATCGTTTATTATCTGTACACCCCCGAAGGGCGTGACACCCGTGTGCTGATGCGAAACGACCGGGTACTTCAATATGATGCGGACATGGAAGAGGGACGCGACCCTATTGTATGTGAAGACATCGTTTCTCTGGATCTGCTGTTTTATGACGGAAACGGACGGGAGTATGACCGCTGGGATTCAGACTCCAGTGAGTTTGATTATGCCACGCCGCGGGCCGTGCGGATTCGGCTGGTACTGGATGCCGACGGGCGGCCTTATCCCTTTGAAACCATGGTGGGCCTGCCGGTCCGCCGGGAGCCGCTGGAATGACCTTTTTGCGAAAAAGAAGACGCGCCGTCGGAGATCGGGGTGTTGCCATCCTGGCGGTACTCATGATCGTCGCCCTACTGGCGGCGGTGCTGTTTTCCGTGAACCGGCGGGCCCGGACCGGAATGGACGCGGTCATGGTGTTCCGGGACCGGGTGACCCTTTCCCACATGGCGGCGTCGGGTATTCACATCGGGCAAGCCGTTCTGGTGGAGGACCGCATCAATACCGAAACAGATTCCATTCAGGAAACATGGGCCGATCCGGTGACGCTGGAGGGGATCGTGGACGCGTTCCCCTTTGAACAAGGGAGCCTGTCCCTTCGTATCACCGACTTGATGGGTCTCATTCAGGTCAATGCCCTTGTGCAGTACCCGGAGGGCCGGCAGGTCAATGGCGACCAGGAGGTGCTGTGGTATCGCCTGATGGAGCTGGTTAAGATTTTCAGCGGGCCTGACTACGATATCCGGCCGGTGGCGATTCTGCACGCCATCAAGGACTGGCTCGATTCCGGGGACGATGACGCCACCGAGGATTTCGGCGCCGAATCCGATTACTATCAGGGTCTGACCCCACCCTATACCTGCCGGAACGGACCGGTGGTCGATGTGAGTGAGCTGGCCCTGGTCAAGGGAATGTCGGCCGAGATTTTCAACGTTATTGACGCCAGCTACGGAATTTCAGACATGGTGACCACCTTCGGCATGGTGGAGGTGGCCCAGGGCGATGGATTTACCTTTCCGGGCCGGATCAACATCAACACCGCACCGGTCTACGTGCTGGCGGCCCTGATTCCGGAAGTGGAAGACGCCCACCTGGCCGCTGAAATCGACGCGTTTCGATCAGAGATGTCCAACGGTCTTTATGTCCATGACCTTTCCGGTGCCGCCTGGTACAGGCAGGCCCCCGGGTGCGAGGAGATCAATATTTCACCGGCCCTGATTACGACCCAGAGCGATTTTTTCCAGATAGAGGCCACCGCCGTTCTGGGGGAGATGCAGGTCACACAGGCGGCAGTGGTGCGCCGGGTTCAGAACGAAAAAACCGGTAAATGGGAGTGCAGGGTGTTGAAGTGGCAGTCGTGATGGGGTATATATGGTTCGATTTATAATGATTTAAATGGGATTGGCGGTTCGGCATGGACGGCAGGGTTCTGGGTATCGATATCGGCAACACCACGGTCTGCGCGGTTCTGGTGGGCCCCGGCGAAAGCGGCCTTCGTATAGAAGCCCACGCCCGGGCGGCTCTGGGAGAGGGTGTCACGCCCTGGCAGGTACTTCCCGGCGTGCTGGAGTCCCTGGGCCGCCGGGCCGACTGGTCGGGTGCGGCCTGTGTGGTCACCTTTCCGGATCGGCAGGTCTCCTACAGGCGTATTCACATGCCGTTTACCGACACCCGGAAGATTGAAAAGGTGATCGCCTATGAACTGGAGCCGCTGCTGCCTTTTGCGTCGAAGGACCTGTGCATCGACTTTGTAACGCTTTCACCGGTGGTATCCCAGGACAACGAGGCGGGGGCCGAGGTACTGGCCGCAGCGGTCTACAGGGAAAAAGTGAAGGAGTGGATTGACGGATTTGCCGGTGCCGGCCTGCAGCCGGAAATGATCGTACCCAGAGGATGGGCCGCTGCCGCAGTGCTCTCCTCGCATGTTGCTGATGCCCTGCTGGTGGAGACCAGCGGCAGACAGGTTACAACGGCCGTGGTCGGCGGAGGGGATGTTCAATGGGTCCGCTCTTTTTCGGCCGGCGGGTCGCCGGATCAGCAGAGTGATCGGACTGCGCTGTGCGACGGCCTGCGCCAGACCCTGCTGGCCTGTAAATATGAAACAGGCGTTGCCGCGGAATTGAAAAGCGTTTTTGTGGCTGGTGACGACCCCCGCGCAGGGGAGGCGGTCAAAACAGTTGCCGCCTGCATGGGTACCGACGCCCGGCCGTTTAACATGGCGGATGGCTCCTCCCTGGTGGCGGGTGGCCGGCCCGACCATACCTGGGAACCGGGCCTGTTGGATATGGCGCTCTGTCCGGCGTTACTGAAGAAAAGCCGGAAGGCCTGTGTCAATTTCCGAAAGGGAGAGTTCTCCCTGGCGGCCAGGTGGCTGCAATACCGGCACCTGTTCGGCGGCACCGCCGCGCTGGCGGCACTGGTGCTGGTGCTCGGTCTGCTGGGGGTTTTTTATGATTTTTATTCTCTCAACCGGTCAATAGCGGCTGTGGATGCCCGGCGACAGACGATTTTTCGGGAGTGTTTTCCCGAATCGGCGGCAGCACCGTCTGCCGAGATGATGCGCTACGAGATCGACAGGCTGCGTGAGTCCAGCGGCCTGCCCCCCGGACTGAACCGGACTGTTTATCAGGTGGATATATTGAACGATATCAGCCGCCTGGTTCCCCGGGAAACGGATGTGGTGATCACCCGCCTGGATGCGGGGCTCAATGATGTTTCCGTCACCGGCAACACGGATGCTTTTCAGTCCGTGGATACCATGAAAAACAGGCTTGAGGAGAGCGACCTGTTCGGAACCGTTGTTATCAGTTCCGCCACCATGGATAAAGCCGACAAGCGGGTTCACTTCAAGTTGCAGGTGGAGCTGAAGTCATGATACAGCCACTGATTTCAAAGGCGACGATGTTTTTCAGGGGGCTGACGCCACGGGAGCGGTATGCCGTCGGTATCGGTGTGGCGGCGGTGCTGCTGCTTTTTTTCTGGAAAGGGGTGGCCGCTCCCCTGGCCGAGAAGCGGGAGACCCTGGCGGTCCAGCTGACGGCGCGGCAGAACGACCTGAAGCAGATGGTAACCCTGCAGCAGGAATATACAAGGATTCAGCAGACCGCAGCCAGAGCTGCTGCCGGCCAGTCCGGGAGGGGGGCCGATTTTACGCTTTTCTCGTTTCTGGACCGGCTGGCCGGAAGGGCCGGCATCAAGGAGCATATCGCTTATATGCGGCCGTCTGTATCCGGCCAGAACGGTGAACTCTCCGTTGTTGAGATGAAACTGGAGGGCGTTGACCTGCAGGGACTGGTTTCCTATCTTCACATGATTGAAACCGCGGATGCCATGGTGTTTGTCACCCGCCTCTCCCTCGCGGCCCAGGAAAAGGGTGGCGGCGGTGGAGTAGAGGCGGTGCTGCGGGTGGAGACCGCAACCACATGAGCATAAAACAATCCATGACCGGCAAACGGAAAAGCCTGATCGCCTATGCGGCATTCGCCCTTGCAATGGCGGCCTTTTTTATGGTGCTGCTGTTTCCGGATCAGGCGATGCGTGAATTCCTGGAACAGCGTGCCGAAGGTGTTTATCCGGATATGCGGATTCGTATTGGCGCGTTGCGGCCCGCCCTGCCTTTCAGTGTCCGCATGGCCGATGTGTCGGTCTTCTGGCAGGACAGGCCCTATGGGAATTTTGCGTATGTGAAGGTGACCCCGTCTTTTTTTTCCATGTGGCGCCATCGGTCTCCCCTGTCGTTCAAGGGCCGGGTATTCGAGGGACGTTTCAAGGGTGTCTGCGGTCAGAGCAGAAAGACAGGCGCCTGGACCCTTGATGTCGCTTTTTCCGGTATGGAACTGGGTGCCGTGGAGGGGGTTCAGCGCCTGCTGCCCCACGAGATCAAGGGTACGGCCGCCGGACATATCAAGGCAGACCTTGACGGCGGCCGGGCACTTGCAGAGTCCGATGTGGTGTTGTCCGATGTGGCGGTGGCACTCTCATCGCCGGTTTTTTCCATCGACACCGTGGCCTTTGACCGGATTGAGGCAACCGTGGTCATGGATGGAAACCGGGTGCGGATAGAAAACTGTACCGGCAGCGGTGAGCAGCTGAAAGGTGAGCTGTCGGGTGAAATTCAGGTGCGACGGCCGTATGACCAGAGCCTCTTGCGGGTAAAGGGGTTTGTCAGGCCCCAGGCGTCCCTTGTGGCCAAGCTGGGAGAGTCCCTGCCGGTGGAGATGGTGCTGGGGCAAAATGCCGGGGACAAGGGGTTGCCCATCGCCTTGACCGGGACCCTGGCCGATCCCAAAGTTTCTCTTAAATAGGTGAAAAAGGAAAACGGAGATGGTCGCGGATGATTAAAAAGGGTGTTGTCATCGCGAATCTGCTGCTGATCACGCTGGCGGCCTATCTGGGTGTGGACCTGTTTTATGGCATGGTGACAGCCCGGTTCAGCATGAATGCCGTTTCGGCGGCGCCGGGAATCCGGCAATCGGTCCCCGACCGCCCCGTTGTCACCCGAAAGCCCGTTTCCGCCTATTCGGCCATTGCCGAACGCAACCTGTTCAAAGCCACCAAGAGCGAGATGGCGGCGCAGCCGGAAATCGACGTGACCAGCCTGAAAAAAACCGACCTGGCATTGACCCTGGTGGGGACCATTTCAGGCGAAGGGGCGAACTCCTACGCCATCATTGAGCGGACCCGGGAGCGGCAGCAGGATCTTTACAAGGTCGGGGATACCGTTGAAAACGCAACGGTGAAGCTGATTCTGCGAAAACGGGTGGTGCTGACCGTCAACGGGGTGGATGAGGTCCTGGAAATGACGGATGCGCTTTTCGCCGAGGATGCGGGACGCGCCCGTTTCAATCCCGCGGCTGCCGGCCGCCGGGAAAGTGGTCTGGACAGGGCCGCCAGTGTGCGCAATGTTACGCTGGATCGCAGCGAAATGGAAAGTGCGTTCAACAATGTCAACGATCTGATGCGAAGCGTCCGCATCCGCCCTCACTTTACCGACGGGCAGCCCGACGGACTCAGCCTGGAGAGCGTGGCGCCGGACTCTATTTTTCAGGAGATGGGGTTGCAGAGCAAGGATGTAATCGTGGGGGTAAACGGAAAAAAAATCAGCACCGTGGATGACTGCATGGAGGTTTACAAGAGCCTGAGTGACGCGTCGGCCGTGGTGCTTGAGGTCAACCGGAGCGGACAGCGGGAGTTGATCCATTATAACGTTCAATAGACTTTGATGAGCCGGACGAAAACCGGGAATATTCTTTCGCGGAGAACATGATGAAATATGGCATAAAACAACTGGTATCTGTGGCGGTTTGCGTGGGTGTGCTGCTGGGAACGCATCCATCGGGAGCCGAAGAGCCTGCCCCTGGCCCGGCCTTGCTTCAACGGATCCGGGACCGGAGGGAGCTGCCTCTCAAGCGTGCTCAGCAGACGAAACGGGAGCCGGTGGCACAGGAAGCCGTCACTCTGCCGGAGATCGAAACACCGGCCGCCCCCGATGGAGAAAACCTGGTGTCCATGGATTTTAATGACGTGGACATGGCGGTTTTCATCAAGTTCATCAGCGAAATTACCGGCAAGAATTTTGTACTTGACCAGAATGTACGCACCAAGGTCACGGTAATCAGCCCTTCCAAAATTCCGGTATCCGAGGCGTATCATGTGTTTGAGTCGGTGCTGGAGGTGCATGGATTTGCCACGGTGGAGGCCGGTGATATCATCAAGGTGGTCAAGGCCGGCGATGCCCGGTCCAAGAGTATCGAAACCGGTCTGATAAAAGAGGACAGAGCACCGGACGACAAGCTGGTGACCCAGATTATTCCCCTGCGATATGCCGATGCCAATGAGATCAAGGGGTTGTTTACTCCCCTGGTTTCCAAGGACAGTGTGCTGCTGGCCTATCCCTCCACCAACATGCTGATTCTCACTGACGCCTATTCCAACATTCAGCGGCTGATGAGAATTCTTGACGCCATTGATGTCACGGGCATCGGGCGTCAGGTCTCCGTCATTCCCCTGGAATACGCCGATGCGTCAAAAATGGTTTCCATTCTGGAGGTGGTATTCCGGGAGGCGGTGGACCGGGGGGGGCCTCCGCAGCGGGGCGGAACCGAACCCACGGATAAAATCCGGCTGGTGGCCGATGACCGGGCCAACGTGGTGATTATGCTGGCCAGTGAATCAGAAACCGTGAAGATACGGAAGCTGATTACAATGCTGGACAAGAAGGTGCAGCAGGGCAAGGAACGGATTCATGTGTATTACCTGAAAAATGCAGATGCCGAGGAGCTGGCCAAGGTATTGCAGATGCTGCCCGAGAAACAGGGGGATGCCGCTGCCGAGGGGAAAAAACTGGCACCGGTGCTGTCCAGGGCCATCAATATCACGGCCGATGCCTCCACCAACAGCCTGATCATTATGGCCGAACGGGACGACTTTCTGGTGTTAAAGGAGATCATTGAGAAACTCGATATCCCGCGGTCCATGGTCTATATCGAGTGCCTTATCGCCGAGGTGAATATCGACAAGAGCTTTGAGCTGGGCGCCGAGTGGCTGGTGGGCGGAAAAGGAAGTTATGACGACAAGGACGGCGGATATGCCGTGGGCTTCGGTGGCGCCAGTGACATGGGTTATGCAAACGTGGCCCGTGTGGCCCAGGGGGGCCTCCCCAGCGGCTTTTCAGTGGGGGCCATGGCCGAATCCATCGTGATCGGAGGCATCGAGTATCCCAACCTGGCCGCTGTGGTGCGGGCATTTAAAAAAGACAAGGATGTTCAGATCCTGTCCACTCCCCAGATTATGACCACGGACAACCAGGAGGCCACCATCACGGTGGGTAAAAACATTCCCTATCTGACCAAGATCGGCACTACCTCTTCCGAAGAAACCTATAGCAACTATGAATACAAGGATGTGGGCATCTCCCTTAAGATCAAGCCCCAGATCAACGAGAACCGGCTGATCCGGCTGGATATCGAACAGGAGCTGACCAAGCTGGACCAGCTGACCACCGTCTCCATGGACCGGCCGGCCACGTTGAAGCGCGGTATCACCACCAACGTGATCGTGCATGACGAACATACCATCGTCATCGGCGGCCTGATCGACGACAGCATGTCCCGGGTGGAATACAAGGTGCCCTGCCTGGGTGACATTCCATTCCTGGGCTGGCTTTTCAAAGGTGTCTCCAACTCCAGTGAGAAGACCAACCTGCTGGTGTTTCTGACCCCCCATGTGATCAAGACGGCCAGGGAGGCCGACGATATTTACAAGTCCAAACAGTCGGACTTGGACGCCGTCCGCGGCGGCAGTTTTTCCCTTTATTCCGATGACGTGAATGAAGCGGTTTCTGTTGACGCCGAACCGGCCTCTTCGGCGGATGAGATCGTTCTGGAAGACGAGGAGGAAGATGAAGCAGCGGCCGGGATGGTCGTGATTGATGGAGACGGTGTGAATCCGCCTGAACCCATAACGGAAAAGCCGGTGGCTGACCCGGCAGCCTCGGAAACCGGAACATCCGCGGAGACGCCTGTACCGGAAACCGTCCCGCCGGTAATCGACGGAGAGGCTGCGGGCGGCGATATTCCGCCTTCCGTGGAGGCGCAACCTGCCGATGAAGCACAGCCGGACGGCGATTCGTCGGACCCGTCTGTTCCTTTATCTCCGGAAGCGGGGTCATAAGAGATGCCCATGAGCAAAGATCTGTTAGAGACGCTGAAGGGTTGCGCTTCTCTTTCCGAACAGCAGGTCGAGAAGATAGAGCGGCTGATCAATGGCGGCCGGGCCAATATCGGTGAGCTTCTTATCAAGCGAAAGCTGGTGAACGAGTCTCAACTGCTGTCCGCGTACAGTGAGGTGTTCGGCATTCCGGTCTGCGCGACGGTTCAGCCGGACGAGAGTGTGCGGAACATTCCCGAACAGGTGCCGGCCACGTTTCTCAAGCGGTATCTCATGGTGCCGTTGAAAATGTCGGCTCACGGCAATGGAGCGGTCTCCGGTTGCCAGGTGGCGGTCAACGATCCGTCCCGGCTTCATGCTGTAGACGATTTGACAAGGCTGATGGGCGTGGACACCTGTTCCCTGGTCCTGGCCACCCGGGACCATATCCTCTCTGCCGTGGGCATGCTTTACGGCAGCGGGGACGGGGTGGCCGAAGAAATTGTCCGTGACATGGAGGGGGCCGAAGATATTCTTGACGAACTTGACGAGGCCGCCGATCTTCTGGACGATGCCAGTGACGCGCCCATTATCAAACTGGTCAACCATATCGTGGCCCAGTCGGTCAAGGCCCAGGCCAGCGATATCCATATTGAGGCATACCAGGACACCTTCAAGATACGGTACCGGGTGGACGGCATCCTTTATGATTTTCTGAGCCCGCCCAAACGCATCCAGCCGGCCCTGGTCTCCCGAATCAAGGTCATGGCAAAGATGAACATCGCGGAAAAACGCCTTCCCCAGGACGGTCGCATGCAGGTCCGGCTGGGGGACAAGGAGGTGGATATCCGCGTTTCCTCCATTCCCATTACCGCCGGTGAGCGACTGGTGTTGCGACTGCTTAACAAGACCAGTTCCCTGCTGGGATTGCAGGAGATCGGTTTTTCCCGTCAGACCTTTGATCTGTTCAACCGTCTGATCCGGTATGCCAACGGCATCATCCTGGTGACCGGTCCCACCGGTTCAGGCAAGACCACCACTCTTTACGCGGCCCTCTCCACCATCAACACGCCGGACATCAACATCATCACCATTGAGGACCCGGTGGAGTACCAGGTCAGCGGCATCAACCAGATCCAGGTGAACCAGAAAATCGGCCTGACCTTTGCCCGTGGCCTTCGTTCCATTGTTCGGCAGGACCCGGATGTGATCCTCATCGGCGAAATTCGGGACCAGGAGACGGCGGATATCGCGGTGCAGTCTGCCCTGACCGGCCACCTGGTCTTTTCCACGCTTCACACCAATGACTCGGCCAGCGCCATCACCCGGCTAGTGGATATAGGGGTGGAGCCCTTTCTGATATCTTCCTCGGTAATCGCCGTAATGGCCCAACGGCTGGTGCGTGTGCTGTGTCCCCGGTGCAAAGAGGCTTATGTCCCGGACGAAGCGGCCATTCTGAGTATCGGGGCCTCCGTCGAACTGTTTGCCGGAAAAACGATTTACCGCAAAAAAGGATGCGCTCACTGCCTTGATACCGGCTACAGCGGCCGGATCGCGATTTTCGAGATTCTGGTGATGGATGAGAAGATCAAGAAGATGGTGCTGACCACCCACGATTCGGGACGAATCGAGGCGGCGGCGGTCAAGCAAGGGATGATCACCCTTCGTCAGGATGGGATTCATAAAGTGCTGGACGGGGTGACCAGCATCGCCGAAGTATTGCGGGTAACCCAGCGATGATGGTGCGGACCGGCTTTTGGAAGATAACGATGCAACAGGCAGCCTGGCTGTTTTTCTTTTCCTTTTTTGTATTATGTACAACTGCCGGTCCGGCGTTGTCAGAGGAGACGCGCGATTCAGCAACTGTTAAAAACCCGGCAACCGACGGTGAAACCCCTTCTGGCGCGGTGCGGTTTTTCCAGCGGCATATTTCCCCCATCGACGGGGACCGGTGTCCCATGCACCCCTCATGTTCGACCTACAGTCTTGATGCCTCTGAGAGGCACGGCCTGCTGATGGGCTGGATCATGACCTGTGACCGCCTGCTGCGGTGCGGCCGGGATGAGTTGGCCCTTGCACCGCGCGTGATAGTGGACGGTCATGTCCGGTGTTACGACCCCGTGGAGCACAATGATTTCTGGTGGACAAAATAACAGGGTGGTTTGCCGGATAATTGCCGCAACATTCTGTACGGTAATATATATGGCGGGCTTTCTTGTGATTCCGGCGGTTTCCGGTGAAAGTTCTCTGACCATATCAGCGGACCGGCAGATTGGCCTGGGAGACCATTTTTTCGAATCCGGTGAGTATGAACGGGCGGTCACCGCCTACGAAACCTTTCTCTATTTTTTCCCTGACCATGATGAGACCGGGTATGTCCGGTTTCAGGTTGCCCGGTCTTTTTTGAAAAAGGGAAAGACCGAAGCGGCCCTGGAACGGTTTGAAAAGATCTACAGTGAAGGCCCTGGCACACGGTTCCAGGTGGAGGCCGGTTTTATGGCGGCCCGCTGTTACACGGCCCTGGGCATGAAGGACCGGGCCCTGTCGATGCTGAATCTGGTGGGGGGAACCACCGATGAACCTTCGGTCAGGGAACGCGTTTTTTACGAGACCGGCTGGACCTGGCTGGAAGCATTCCCGGTATTGACCGAAACAGAGATTGCGGCGGCGGCGGCAAATTTTCAACAGATTCCGGTGGCGGCCAGAAAGCGCCTGCATGTGCAGGCCCTGCTTGACGCACTGGAACAGGCCCGGCATGACGACGAGGGCCTGCTGGCCTCAATGAAAAGCCCCGGCTTGGCCGGTACCTTTGCAGTGATGCCCGGGGCCGGGTATCTGTATTGTGAGCGATACCATGACGCGCTGATTGCGTTTCTTTTCAACGGGGCCATGATACTGGCCGCCTGGGAGGCCTTTGACGAGGGCCAGGAGGCCCTGGGGGCCGTTCTTTCCGTTGTTGAGCTGGGGTTTTACGGCGGAAGTATCTATGGCTCCATGTCGGCGGCCCACAAGCACAACCGGCGCCGAACCAGTACCTTTATGGATGGGCTTCGTTCCATCAGCGCGGGTTTTGTGCCGACGGGGGAGGGGGGGGAGGTGAGGGTGTCGTTTCAGCAGCCGTTCTGATGAAAGTCCGTGTACTTTTCTTGGCGGCAAGAAAAGTACCAAAAGAACCGGCCCGTGCAGCTTGGCCTCCGGCTTCCCTCGCGCAAACGCCTTTTTTGGCGCGGGCATCTGAATATTTCATAAATTTTTTCGACAACAAAAAATTAATTTTAAAGAAATCTGTCATTTTTATGTCGAAAAAATTCACCCTTCGGGCGAGCCGCCTTGGCCGCATCTGCTGTGTTGCGTCATGCTCGCAGTAGGCCGGCTACATCGTCGCATGCCGCGCCTTGCATCTGCGGCCAAATCAGCTCGTGAAAGATCCAGATCTGGAACTCGCTCGCTTCGCGGTGCTCAAACAGCCTGCCCGCTTTTCCCCGAAAAAAGCATTTGCGCTCGGCTGCGCTGCAATGGGCGGGGCCTGCCATTGATGCCTCGACGTGGTGTATAAAAAGAGTTGCTTCTCCAGAGACACCTTGGTTTTCAGTCTTCTTCCCGGAATGTGTAAATTCAAATGGAGACAGGGCCTTGATAAAGCTTTCAACAACAAACCCTTGGACCCTCGACCCCTTGAATCCTGTGCACCCACTAAATTGGAGAAGACCCTTAATCGACAATTGCCAATCAATAATTAACAATTATTAAGGGTCGTTCCCCTACCCGGCAAACTGGTACATTTCAAAAATGGGCAGGATGATGGAGAGTACGATAAATCCGATTACGATACCCATGGAAATCACCAGCAGCGGTTCCAGCAGGGAGGTCAGACCCACCAGCGTGGACTCCACCTCGTTTTCAAATACATCCGCCGTGCGTTGAAGCATCTGCTCAAGGTTTCCGCTCTGCTCTCCCACCTTGATCATCTGTATGGAGAGGTGAGGAAATACGGCCGTGGTCTCCAGGCTGCTCCCCAAGCCTTCCCCCTTTTCAACATCAGCGGCCGCGGCCGTCACCGCGTCGGCAATAATGGTGTTGCCCACGATGTTTTTGACGATGTCCAGGGCCGTCAGCATGGGAATGCCGTTTTCCAGAAGAGAGCCCAGGGTCCTTGAAAACCGGGCCACTGCGATTTTCTGCACCAGGCTTTTTAAGCCCGGCACACGTAGAAGGGCCGCGTCTGAAAGATGCCGGCCGCGCAAGGTTTTCCGAAATTTTTGGAGGCCAAAAAACAGGACGATGCCTGCTGCCAGCAGCACCCACCAGTAGGATTGCAGAAAGGCGCTGGTGGCGATGACAATTCGCGTGGGAACGGGAAGCACCTGGTCCATGTCTTCAAAAACCGAGACCAGCTGAGGCACGATCTTGACCAGAAGAAAAACCAGAACTCCGCTTCCCAGCACGGTCATGACCAGCGGGTAGGCCAGGATGGCGGTGATGCGGTTGCGCTGGGCCTGCTGGGTCTCCTGCAGATCAGCCAGCCGCTCCAGCACGACTTCCAGTGTGCCGGACGCCTCACCGGCCCGCACCATGTTGATGTAGATGGGTGAGAAGATATCAGGGAACCCTGCCAGGGCATCGGCAAAACTGTTGCCTTCCTCCACCGATTCCTTGATGCGGGAGAGCGCCTTTTTCAAGGCGGCGGAGCCGGCCTGGGGGATAAGCGTATAGATGGCCGAAACAAGAGGGAATCCCGATCCCACAAGGGTGGCCAGCTGTCGCGTGGCCGTGGCCAGTTCGCCTTTTCCGATACCGGAAAAAAGGCGCGGCCATCCCGGCCATCTGCCCCCGGTCTTTTGCTCCCGACGGTCATAAGCCTCTGCAATGGCGACAGGGAACAGCTTCTGGCCGCGCAGTTTTTCCCGGGCTGCGGCTTCGCCGTCGGCATCAATGATGCCGGCCACGGTCTTGCCGCCGGCATTCAGGGCGCTGTATTCATAGACAGGCATGGTAAAAAAATTCCGGGTGGGGGCATGATGCTGTAATCAACAGGTGCGGGGCATGTTCTCTTCAAAACTGGGGCCCGACCAGGAGGCTGTTTTTTTCATCCACCAGGCAATAGAAAAAACGCCGGCCGTACATGTTGGTGTGGTCCGCGGACCCCTTTTGATGATAGACATAAGCCTCCATATACCCCTCGCCGGCGGCCGACGGGCTTCCAAACATCTGAGCTCTTACCCCGGTGGAGAGGGTAAAGGTATAGGTGCCGTCGGGTTTGAGCCCCACACTGTCTCCCATGCCGGGGCTGTGATCGAAATCCGGATAGGAACCGGTGACAAACTGCTCCGTGGCAACGGTCATCAGGCTTCGGACATCTGATATGGCCACCGCATCACCGGATCGACACATCATGTCCGTATAGGCCACAAACCCTATGTGGGAAAGGATCCCGATGATGGCAACCACCATCATCAACTCCAGCAGAGAAAAACCATCGGTTGTTCTTATCATTCCGCACCTCCTGTTTCGGTGGCGTCAGTCAGGTCCGCCCATGAACCATCAGATCGCATCACAGCGACACCGTTTTGTTCCGGCAGGATATTGCCAAATCCCAGTACGCCGGAGCGGTCTTTCCATACAAAAATGTCTTTCCTGTGTTTTTGGGCCACATGGTCCCGACCGGCGATGCTGTAAGCGAGGGGATTTTTCAGAATATCGGCCGGTGTTGTGGGTGCGGCGTTTATCCAGCGGCCCGCACGGTAGACCACAAACTGATCCCTTTCCGGATAGGCGACATTGCCGAATCCCAGTGCGCCGGATCTGTCTTTCCATGTCAGGTAGGTGCCGGCATATTTTTCTACCACATCCCCCGTGTCCGCAGCGGGTGATGGCGGCCCAGCCTTCGAAGTTTCATCGGTCCTTCGGTCGGCGGTTTTTATCCACTGTCCGTGCTGGTAGATCATGTCCTCCTCTTTTTCCGGGTAACTCACGTTGCCGAAACCCATGACGCCACTCTTGTCCTTCCACGCCAGGTAGTCCCTGCCGTGCTTACGGACCAGATCACCCGCTTCTGGTGGCGGGCCGCTGGCCTGAACGGCTTGCGCGACAGCCGTTTCCTCCCGGGTGCGCTGCACCCGGATCCATTTACCCTTTCGATAGATCAGGTTGTCTTCACCGCCGGGATACATCACGTTGCCGAATCCCAGTGCGCCTGTTTCGGTCTTCCAGGTCAGATGCCTGCCGGCCACCGCCTCATCCACATCCTCTGCGTCCTCTACCGGTGTGTAAACCACAGGGGGCGTCTTTTCCTTCTCTTCCGGCGCCGGCCCCTGTTTTCCTGCTGCCACCAGGGAGGCAAGCAGTTGCTCCTTCATCGCTTCCAGCTCTTCCCTGGACGCTGTACGTTCCGGTACCGGTTCAGGCGGCCTGGCGACAGGGCCTTGCGAACGGGCTGATGAACGCCCGGCCCCGCTTTGTGATGCTGTGGCGCCGGATGAAGCGGGGCGTCGTTCTGCTGATGCGGTGCGAACCTCCCCGTCAGCGCCCACATCCATGGGTCGCAATTGACTGTTCACAAAGGCGGTGTAGGGCCGCTGGTCAATTATCACGGTCTTTGAGAGCCGAAAGTTGTTTTCGTCAAATGTGTATTCCCAGGCGACCTCATCAATGAAGGAGCGGTCCTGAATGTGATCCGGGTAGAGGGCCTCCAGCGTCTCCGGATACTTATTGTGCTGTGCCCTGTAGTTATTAATGGCCATGCCCATGTAAGTGAGCCCGGCTTTTGGGCTTTTCTGGGCCGCTATGGTCATACTGCTGAAGGTCTGCGCCACATATTCTTCTTTGTCTTCCTGGCTTTTAAAATGGCGGTAAACCAGAAAGGCGACCCAGACCGCCACTATCACCAGAAAGACGATGGCCCATTTTTTTTTCATGGCTGTCAGTCACGCCCTGTTTTTTTATCTGCGTTTACGATCCGCCGGACCGGTGTCTCAAAAGCCTGGTTTACGGTTCAGGATACGGTATATGCCGAGTGCGGGAACATTTATTGCAAAAAGCATACCGCCGACGAAGATCCCTGCTGTCATGCAATCATTTGATTTTTTTATAATATTCTTTTGAATCCGCTGGCCCTTCCGTATGACAGCACTGCGGACAGGCCAAGTGGTGCCATATTTTGTTATGGCCGCGACATTTTTTGCCCGCCATCAATAATGCCGCTGCCTATGGCCGGACGGCCCGTACCGCGCCGCACTGCTCCAGGTCGGTCTCCGCCTTTTCCCAGGCGCCTTCGGCCGTCCGTTTGACTGTATTGACTTTCTGATGCCAGGCCGCGGAAAAAATTTCCGAGGTCCAGTACCAGGGAGCTCCGGCCGCCGGGAACGCCGGCCTGTCATTATATATGACCAGCAGTTCACTGGGCTTGGGCAGTCGCCAGTCGGTATATCCCCCGGTTTTCAGTCCTTCTACATACGCCGTCGCCGTCTTATAATCCATGCATTGTTCCGCCATGGCCGAAGAGTCCAGCATGGTCCACGTCAGCTTGGTCTGCGTGTCAAAAATGCAGCCGGCGGGACGTTCCACATACCGGCCTTTTGAGGCCGACAGCTTTTTGCGTACCTCAACCCGCAGGCGCTCCAGTTGTTCCTGCCGCTGCCGTTGCTGTTCCTCCAGGCTTTGCTGCTGCTGGCGGGCCTGAAGGGCTTTTGCCTCTTCTGTCTCCAGCCATGCAAGCAGTTCCCGTGCGTCCTTGCGATAGGCCTGGGGAGGATTGGCAGCAACATAACGGCGCATTCGGGCCGTTCGGTCGAAAATGGAGTTGCGGCTGTCCTGAATATAGGCCAGGGTCTGTTCCCATTCCTTTTTCTGCCGTTCCCCGGTTTCGATGGCGGCCAGCCGGGCGGCTACCGTTTTCTGAACCGGGCTGTCGGGATTTGTTCTCAGAAAATCCCGGTAGAGCCCCCTAACGGCCGCAGTATCGCTTCCCGCGTCCTTGACTTTTTCCATCAGGACTTCAAGCGCCGTCTGGCCCTCCATGAGTGCCTGCAGCCGTGTCACCTCCGCTGACCGTGGATGATCCGGAAAGTGCCGGATGAAGTACCGGCACAGCCTGATGCACGGTTCCCATGACTTTTCGTTGTCACAGCCTGTTTTTGTCTTGACGATGTGGGCATGGAGATCCTCACCCAGGTCGGAGAGCATGCGCCGTACACTCTGGGTGTTTTCCCCTTTTGGATAAGCTTCGATATAGGCTTTATAGGCGGTGATACGGGCGCTGAAGTCGTTTTTCGGAATTTGTTGCAGTTTGCCGTATTCGGCATCTTTCATGATTGCCGGGATATCGGCGATGCGCTTTCTGATCTCTTCCGCATAAACACTTTCCGGGTACTTCTCAAGAAAGCCGTTATAAAGCGCAAGCGCCTTTTCCTCAAAGGTACTGTCAATGGGGATGCCGGCGGCCTGTTGCAGGGTGGCGTCAAAGGCCTGAATCTCCATCTCCCTGGCAACGTCCAGCTTCTGCTGTTCCGCCGCAGATTTATAGGGGCTTTCGGGATAGGCCGCGATATAGGCGTTCAACGCGGCACGCTTCTCCTCCAGTGTACCGGCCTTTTGGACCGCTGCGAGGGCCTGTTCATACTGCCGTTTGGCCAGCCATGGCCTGGCCTCAAAAAACCAGAGGGAGCCAAGGATCAGGAGAACCAGGATGACCACCAATATCTTAAAGGTGAGAGAAATCTGGCGCTTGCGTTTGAGTACCTTGCTGGCGTCGGTGATTTTACCCGACGCCTTGAGCTGCTCAAGCGTTTCCAGAGCGGCCGGCTGTGTTTCTTCACCCGGCGGCGGGGCGTCTTTCTGCTCTTCCGCCGGTTTCTTTTCAACAATCCTGTCTACCGGTTTTTCGGCGGCGGCTGCCTCAAGTTCCAGTTTTTCATCGGCTGGCGTTACTGGAACACGGGTTGCTTTCTGAATGGCGATTTTCCCTTTTTTAGACTTTTTGCCGGCCTTTTCATCCTTGCGTTTCAACCCCTCCATGAGCAGGGTCATCAGCGGGGCGGTAATCTCTTTTTTCCGGTCCGGTACCGCATTCTCGATCTCTATGGAGGGGCTGCTCCAGGAAAGGATTTCGAACACCGCATCCTCCCCGGTAAGGTCATCCATCTCCGCTGCAATCAGGAGCCCTTTAACCAGAAAAAGATAGCCTTTTTTACTTTCGGTTTTTATCCGCAGGGTACAGGAGGTGCGCTCCATTTCGGACATCTGAAGAAAGGAGGCCAGGCTGATGCCGTGAATCGCGCCGCCGACACCGCTCTCCATCTCGTCAAACAGCCTGTCCGCCAGGGCCTTGAAGTCCACCGGCTTTTCAAAATAGCGCACCGGGCCGATGGCCTTGAGAGCGGTTTCGATTTCACCTGTTTCAAAAGCGGTCATCACCATCAGGGGCAGTCGGGAGTGGCTCTGGGCCACGAACTTGAGGACTTCGATTTCCGCCGGCGTGGGTTTGACAAGATCGATCAGGGCGATGTCGACCTTTATCTTGCCGGCGATATCGTCCAGTTCTCCGACCTTGTCGGCCGTGAGGATTTCAAAATCCGTGGTGTGTTCCGAGAGAAGGCTTGAAACAATATTGAGTGTGATGGTATCGATATTGATGGCAAGAATTTTTTTCATTAACCCCTCTTTTGCCGACTTCGGTATGTGGAGCGGGATCGGCTGCAAATAGCCAAATCCTCTCTTTTTTAACGTAAATTATTAGGAAAATCAAGGAGAAATTAGTATGGCGACGGCCGCAAAAAAGCGTGGCCCGGCCCGGCACAAAGGTCTTGCCTATTTGTCGGCGGCGGTGATAGAACCTTCTGACAGATATCGGCCGGAAACCTTCTGCCTGGAGAAAAGATGAACAGACTTGTCAATTCCCGGGGCGCCATTGATTTCGGAGTGATGGAACACCCGGTGGAAGAGATCAATTACCTGGATTATGATTTGCGGACCCCCATGGGCCGGTCCCGGTCGATACTGGCAAAAAAAATGCTGTTCAAACAGTTCTCCTTTGCCGGTATCAATACCCCGGACCTCTGTATCGGCATGGCTGTAGTGGACCTCAAATATGCCGCCAACGCTTTTTTTTATGTGTATGACAGGGCAGGGCGTGACATGGTGGAGACAAAACAGACGACCCTGCCTTTTTTTGTTCATATTCCGACGGAACCGGAAACCGGCAGGGCGATATTTGAGTCCCGGCGGTTTACCATCCGCATCAGCCCGGAGCGAATCTTTGCCGAGACCGCCGATGCCCGGATTGATGCCCGGTTGTGCGGTGAAAAGGTCCCCCCCCTTCGGATCTGCACCCGCACCGGATTCCGGGGCTGGACCTTTACCCGGAAAGCCGCATCGGTGCCGGTTTCGGGCACGCTTTGCGTAAAGGGACGGAACCACGTGCTGGCGCCGGAGAGCGCCCTGGCCGTCACCGACTGGACCGCCGGCTACCTGCGGCGCCACACTTTCTGGAACTGGGCCGCGGCCGCGGCCTTGCTGCCGGACGGCCGGCGGTTCGGCATGAACCTCTCCTGCGGTGTGAACGAAACCGAGGCAACGGAAAATGTGTTGTGGGTGGACGGTCTTCAAACCAAGGTGGACCATGTGAGGTTCCGTTACGACCCGAAGAACGTGGAACGGCCGTGGCAGGTGGTTTCATCGGACGGGAAGGTGAATCTGACCTTTTCATCAGTGACTGGCCGTTCCGAGCATCTGAATGTACTGGCGGTGGCCTCCCGGTTCACCCAGTTCATCGGTACGTTTTCCGGCCATGTAACGGATGACCGCCAGGGCCGGATCGAACTTTCCGGCTGCCCGGGGTGGACCGAGGAACACTATGCCAAGTGGTAGGACGATATTGAGATAGTGTCCATCCATCTGTTATGAGGGCACGAAAAACGTTTCCAATCCAAAAATGAGAATTTTTTCGCAAGATCAAGGAAAATAAGGGCTGACGCGGAGGCGTACTGTTGTACGCCGCACGCGGAAAAAGGCCATTTATGGATGGAAACGAGATAAGGATTGCGTCAGCATGAACAGACCCGAAGAAAAGGATATACAGCGGCTGCTGGTGGTTCAGCAGCGGGGCCGGGGAGAGACCAAGACCGCCGGCATCAAGGCTTACGGCCAGGGCCGGTTTCATGTCGACCTGGTTTCAGTGGAAGAAAGGCTGCCGGCTGTTATTGAAGAGGCATCAGCCTATCTGCCTGAAACCATTGATGCGGACCTGGTGCTTGATTACCTGGTTCATCCCGATCTCTCCTGTGATCTTTCCGATATGTGCCGGGACCGGGGCATTCCCATCATCGCGTCCGGAAAGAAGCATAAAAACAGGTGGGTCCATACACCGCCCATCTGCTGCGCGCTTCCCCGGCAGGCCGATGTGGGGCCTTATGGACAACGGTTCGGTTATCCAGAATTTGTGGTGACCCTTTCGGCGGACAACCGGATCACGGATGTGCGCGTGGTGCGGGGCGCTCCCTGCGGCGCTTCCTGGAAGGCGGCGCAAAAGATGCGGGGGCTGTCCGCCTCCGAAGCTGTTGTGAGAATCGGGCTTGAGACACAGTTTTTCTGTTCCGCCGACCCGGCCGGGTGGGACCCGTTGTGGGGGAAGAGCCCGGTCCACCTGGCGGCGGACCTGCATGCCCATGCCTTTATAAAGGCCGTGGAAGAGGGGCGGAAACGATGATTTGCAGGCTATGATGGCTTGCCGGTTTTTGTTTTCATGAAGACGGCGATATAGCGCTCCAGGATTTCCTTTCCTGCCTCATCAACAGCGAAAAATTCCACGCCGGTCTGGTAACATGACGATCCCCTGCATTGGGAGTGGGCCACCTTGCCGCTGATGTAGACAAATTCACCGTCCAGAACAATGGTCATGGCCAGTTTCTGGTCCTTGTCGATGGGGAACGGGGTCTCCAGCAGTGCCCCGCCTTTTGAGATATTGAGGGTCCGGCCCTTGCCCGTACCGGCAAGAATGTTGTTGCTGTAAACGCACACCTCAGAAGGTGCCATTGCGTCAAAACGGATGTGCTTGCGTTTTTCGTTTGTTGCCATGGCTTCACCTTTTCAAAAGGGGGGTGGCGGGTAGAACCGTTGACACCGGCGGTGCCGTGTTACGGGTTTTAAAACGGGTTGCCGCCCGCGAAGTGGACCGCAGTCTTTTTTTGCTTCCGAATCAAGCATGTTAGATCATATCAGAGAGACGAAGCCCTTGCAATTGTTTTTAAGCCCCGGGGGCCTTGACGCCGGCCGGTTTTTCGGAACAGGGGCGTGACCGGGTTACGGAGGCGATGGGTACCCCGGCGTTCGGTATGTGAAAAACGGTGAAAAGCGGCAGACCGGTCCGGTATTCTTTCCGTAATCCTTTTAGACCGGTAAAAATTGCCTGCTATCCGGCTTCCCGGTTTGTTGACGCATGCCGGACGCCTGTGATAGCATACGCCAAAAGTTAATTTTTTTAATAATTTTCAATAAGATAAGGAGGAATCAATGTCTCGGCGAATCGTGGTGGTCGGCGGTGTGGCACTGGGATCAAAGGCCGCTTGCAGGGCAAAACGGGTGAATCCGGAAGCAGAAGTCTATCTGATCGACAGGGATGAGTATATCTCCTACGGGGGGTGCGGTATTCCGTTTTATATATCCGGTGATGTCAGTGATGTGTCCGAGCTGCGCTCCACCAGTTTTCACATGCTGCGCGACGAGCGCTTTTTCCTGAAGGACAAGGGGGTCGTGGCCCTGACCGGCACAGAGGTGACCGGTATCGACCGGCAGGGTAAAAAAGTGGCGATTCGGCGAAAAGACGGCACCACGGATACACTGGCCTATGACAAGCTGGTCCTTGCCACGGGCACCACCCCGCGTATACTGCCGTTGCCCGGCCGGGACCTGGAAAACGTCTTCACTGTGGCCAACCTTCACGACGCTTTGGCCATCAAGCAGAAGGTGACCGGGGGAAACATTGAAAAAGCGGTGGTGGTGGGCGGTGGTTTCATCGGCCTGGAGATGGCCGAAGCCCTGGCCGACATGTGGGAGATTGATACATCCATTGTGGAGGTGTTTGACCAGATCATGCCGGGGTTCGTGAGCCCCGCTCTTGCCGCCATGGCGGAAAAAGCGATCAAAGAGAAGGGGGTAAAGGTGTACACCGCTGAAAAGGTGGAGGCGCTTGTCGGTGAAGGCGCTGTGTCCGCAGTAAAAACCGATAAACGGACCCTGGACGCGGACATGGTGATCATGGCGGTGGGTGTGGTTCCCAACACGGGGCTGGCAAAGGAGGCCGGGTTAAACGTGACACCCCAGGGATGGATTGTGGTCAACGATCGAATGCAGACCTCGGATCCGGACATCTATTCAGGCGGCGACTGTGCAGCCGTCAAAAATCTTGTGACCGGAGAGCTGGGCTATTTCCCGTTGGGCTCCATGGCCAACCGGCAGGGCCGAGTGATCGGCACCAACGTGACCGGTGGGTCAGCCCGGTTTGACGGTGCCGTGGGCAGTTTTGTGGTGAAAATTTTTGACGCCGCCCTGGCCGGCGCTGGCCTGACAGCGGACCGGGCACGGGCCGCCGGGTTTGATGCCGTTGGCATTCAGGTGGCCCAGTTTGACCGGGCCCATTTTTACATTGAAAAAGAGGTGATTTTCCTGGAACTGGTGGTGGACGAAAAGACGCGGCGGGTCCTGGGTATTCAGGGGTTCGGCGGCAAGGACAGCGGCATGGTGGCCCGCATCAACGCCGTGGCCCCCCTGCTGAAATACAAGCCCGGCGTGGAGGAGATCAGCAACCTGGAACTGGCCTACTCCCCGCCTTTTGCCTCGGCCATGGATATCATAAACGCTCTGGGCAACGCGGCCTCCAACTACCTGGACGGCCGGTACCGGCCCATGACCATGGAGGAGTTTGCCGCCTGCTGGGAGGATCGCTCCTGTGGTGACACCTTTTTCCTGGACTGCCGGGCCAATGCCGATGCCCAGCCCTTTGCCGACAAGTATCCGGAGATATGGAAGAGCATTCCCCACGACCAGCTTGTCGATCGTATGGACGAAGTACCAAGGGACAAGAAGCTGGTGCTGCTCTGCAACACCGGGGTCCGCTCTTACGAGGCCCAGCTGAACCTGAATGCGAAAGGGATCAACGACAATGTCAGCGTGGGTGCCGGCATTGCCGGTCTTAAAACATGGGGTGTGGATTTCGGACTGGATCAATAATCCGGACAGACACCTCACAACCCGCTCAGTCTTTTAAACCAAAAGGAGGCGCCATGCGGTTGTCAACTCCCCGGATTTCACCGGCCACACCCGAGGAGATGGGCGAAGAAGCCAGATCCCTGCTGGGTCTGTTATCCGCGAAGTCGGGCCGGGTGGACAATATTTTTGCCACCCTGGCCCATCACCCGGTGTTTTTGAAAAACTTTCTGGTGTTCGGCAGCCATGTGCTGATGACCTCCACGCTGCCGCCCAGGGAGCGGGAAATCCTGATCCTGCGCATCGGCTGGCTGTGCAGGTCCGAATACGAGTGGGGCCAGCATGTTGAAATCGGCCGGCGCAGCGGTCTTTCCGACGATGAAATCATTCGAATCACCACCGGCGCTGATGCCCCGGGATGGAGTGAATTAGAGGCCGCCCTGATCCGGGCCGTAGACGAGCTCCACGGGGATGCTTTCATTCAGGATGCCACATGGGGTCTCCTCAGCCGGCACTATGACGCCCGGCAGCTTATTGACCTGGTGTTTACCGTGGGCCAGTACAACATGGTTTCCATGGCCCTGAACACCTTCGGCGTGCAACTGGATAACCGGTTGTCCGGTTTCCCCGAAAAGACCTGATGGTCAGGGCAGGGTTCCCGGAACAGGGCCGATATGCCGATTCCATGACTGGGTGGGCCGCGAATGTATTTTTTTACAAGTAACCGCATGGAGATGCTGTCCCGCGCTTTTTGCGAGACCCTGATGACACATCCCCTGGACAATCCTTTTGCGCAGGAAACCATCATTGTCCAGAGCATGGGCATGAAACGGTGGCTCTCCATGGAGATGGCCCGCCATACCGGTATTTGCGCCCACAACCGGTTTTTTTTCCCCAACGCGTTTTTAAACCAGATGCTGCAAGCCGCCTTTGCCAATGCAGCCGCAGTGTCCCCCGATGTGGGCGTGGAGGCCATGACATGGGCCGTTTTCCCGGTCCTGGCAGATGCTTTTGCTCACCCCGCCCTTTCGCCCCTTCAGGCTTACCTGCAGGACGGCGATGTGATCAAGCGATACCAGCTGGCGGCCCGGATCGCCGACACCTTTGATCAGTACCTGGTGTTCCGGCCGGACATGCTGCTGCAGTGGGAAGCTGGCGCGCTTCCCGCGGACCCCCATGAAAAGTGGCAGGCTCACCTGTGGCGGGTCTTGACCGCCCAGGGCTGGGCCGAACAGCGGGCCGAACGCTGGAAACAGTTTCTCTCTCTGGCTCAAAGCGGGGCACTTGCCGGCAGCCACCTTCCATCCAGGGTGTCCGTGTTCGGCATATCAACGCTTCCCCGGTTCCATATGCAGGTGTTTGCCGCGCTTTCCGCTTTCATGGAGGTGCGGTTTTTTGTATTGAACCCCTGCCGTCACTACTGGGGCGACATCCTGTCCACCTATGAAAAAAAACAGGTCGAGACCGGGGCCGATGCCCGGGGCATTCCAGAGGCGGTCCGCCACCTGGAAACGGGCAACAGCCTTTTGGCTTCCATGGGAATGGTGGCCCGTGATTTTTTTGCCATGGTGGAGGACCATCCCCACCAGGAGACCTCGCTGTTTGCGCCTGCCGGAGAAACCACCATGCTGGCCTGCCTTCAGAACGATATCCTCGACCTGAAGGACCCTGCTGACCATGAGCGGGTGCGGCTGGACGGCACCGACGCCTCTATTCAGATGGCCGTCTGTCACAGCCCCATGCGCGAGATAGAGGTGCTTCATGACAACCTGCTGGCCATGTTCGAGGCGGATGCCGGCCTGTCTCCCGAGGACGTGCTGGTCATGGCGCCAAACATGGAGGTGTATGCCCCCTATGTGGAAGCGGTGTTTGACGCCGGTGCCGACGATGGCGGGCAACGGGTGCCTTACACGGTCACGGACCGCCGTTCAAAGTCGGGCAGCCCGGTGGTCAGGACCTTTCTGGGGCTGATGGACCTCTGGGAGTCCCGTTTCGAGATATCCGCCGTGCTTGAAATTCTGGAACCCGCCTTTGTCCGGGAGCGGTTTGATATCGGAGAGACCGAGTTTTTTCGCATTTCCCAGTGGCTTGTCGATGCGGGCGTACGGTGGGGCCTCGACGGCGCGTTCAAGGCGGCCCGGGATCTTCCTGAATTTTCTGAAAACACATGGAAGCAGGGCATCGACAGCCTGGTGCTGGGATGCGCCATGGCCGGGAAGGGGGAAATCCTTTTTGACGGCCTGCTGCCCTATGATCATATGGAGGGCAGTGACGTCGACAGCCTTGAAAAGTTTCTGGTGTTCTGGCATGTGTTGCTCCGGTTTTACCGGCAGTGCGGCGGCGTCCATGGCCCGGGCCGGTGGCGGCAGATACTGACGGCGCTGGTGGAATCAATGTTTGCCGCGGAACCGGCCGTTGAGGCGGACCTTCAGGTGGTGACCGATGCCCTGAACGCCCTTGGCGAAAGCGCGGCCAACGCCGGGTTTGACGGCCCGGTGGAACTGGCGGTGATCAGGGAATTCCTGAACCGGCGGTTCGATGGCCAGGCCTACGGCGCCCCGTTTATTTCCGGCGGCGTCACCTTCTGCTCCATGTTGCCCATGCGCAGCATTCCCTTTGCCGTGATCTGCCTGCTGGGCATGAACGTGGATGATTATCCGCGGCAGACCTTTTCTCCCGGTTTTGACATGATTCGCAAACACCCCCGGCCCGGGGACCGTTCCAAGCGAAACGACGACCGGTACCTGTTTCTCGAAACATTGCTGTCGGCACGGCGGCGGCTCTACATCAGTTACGTGGGCCACGACATGCGGGATAACAGTGATCGCCCGCCTTCGGTGCTGGTGGGCGAATTGTGCGATTATCTTCGGGAACGGTTCGACGCCGGCCCTTCAACTGACGTGGTGGAAAAGATCACCACTCACCACCGGCTTCAGCCCTTTCACCCGGACTATTTCTCCGGCGGCGCGGAGGGGCGGTTCAGCTATGCCGCCGATTACCTGGCCACAGCCCGGCAGCTGGCCGGTGACCGGCAGGGCCGGCCGCCGGCACTGGAACCGGCGGCCCCGGTCCCTGAAACCGGTGACCCACAGACGGTTGAGGTGGCGGACCTCTGCCGTTTTTTCGCCCATCCGGCCCGCTATTTTTTGACGCAACGTCTTGGCCTGCGCGTCGCCGAGACCGACCGCATTCCGGAAGAGGCCGAACCCTTTGAGGTGGCCGGACTGGAGCGGTATGAGATGGCCCGGCGACTGGTGGAACGGTTACTGGCCGAGGAACCGGCGGCGGTGCTGGAAAATGCGTTGCGGGCCGGCGGCATCCTGCCGCATGGCGAACCGGGAAAGCGAATGTTTGAACGCTTGAAAACCGGGGCTGCCGGTTTTGTCGCCGGCGTTCGGGCGGTGACCGCCAATGGCGGCCTGGACCGGCGGGAGATACGGCTGGATATCAACGGTACCATCCTTTGCGGCACCCTGGATGGCATCGGTACACAGGAGTGGTTCCGGTTCCGGTACGCAACGGCCCGGCCCGGTGATTTTACCGCCAACTGGATCGCGCATCTGGCCTGGAGCCTGGACCGGGGCAGCCCCGGTCCAGGGCGGTTCGCGGCCAGGGATGGGTGGTGGGCCTTCGGGCCGGTGGACAACGGCCTGTCGATACTGGCGACCCTGATTGAGATTTACCGGCAGGGACGCCTGCGTCCGCTCCATTTTTTCCCCCGCAGTGCTTTTGTCTATGCCGAGACCCTTCAAAAAAAAGGCAATACATCCGCAGCCCTGGACCGCGCCCTTCAGACATGGCGCGGCAACGAACAGGTGGCCGGAGAAAAAGAGGATCCTTTTTACGCGCTCTGCTTCGGCAAGGCGGATCCCCTGGACGAAGAATTTGAAACCCTTTCCACGGCAGTGGTGACCCCGCTGCTGGCCTGCAGGAGACCGGATGGCCCACCGCGGAGCGTTTGACATACTGCAGGCCGACCTCTCCGGCGGCGTCACCACTCTGGTGGAGGCCAGCGCCGGCACGGGCAAGACCTATGCCATTGTGGGGCTGTTTCTGCGACTGATTGCCGAGACCGACGCAGGGGTGGACAACCTACTGGCGGTCACTTATACCGAGGCCGCCACCCAGGAACTGAAAGGAAAGATTCGGACCGCTCTGCGAAAGGCGGCCACGGCTTTTAAAACCGGGGCCAGGAGCGGAGACCCGTTGATCGACGGGCTGCTGAAAAAGCTGGAAACAACACAGGCGGTGGCGGCCCGCCGACTGAAGCGGGCCCTGGCCGCCTTTGACCAGGCCGCCATCTTTACCATTCACGGGTTCTGCAGCCGCATGCTGGGTGAATTCGCCTTTGAAAGCGGGGTTCTGTTCGGCGCGGAACTGGTGACCAACCAGGATGAGCTGGTGCAACAGGTAGCCCGGGATTTCTGGCGCCGGCGCTTTTATGGCGCTTCATCTTTGTTTCTCGACTATGCTGTGGGGGAAAAGGGAGTCCGTGTAGACACCTTTACCCGCCTGTTAAACACCTGGATGGTGTTCCCCGACCTTCGCGTGGTGCCCGGCGCCGACGAGACCGGTGACACAGCGGCCCTGGAGACCGCGTTTGCATCTTCACTGGAACAGGTGGCCGCACAGTGGGCGTCAGACAAAGCGGCGGTGCAGGAGCTTCTGCTCACCAGCGAAAGTCTTAGTGGGAAATTTTATCGTGCCGACTGGCTCTCCGGCTGGTTTGTCCAGATGGACGCCTATACGGGCTCCCGGGAGTGCTTTCCCGACATGTTTGAAAAGTTCAGGAAATTCACTCCAACCGGCATTGCGGAGGGGACAAAACCGGGCGGCACCGTAATCCATCACCCCTTTTTTGATACCTGCCAGCAGCACATGGAGATTCAGCAAGCCCTGACCGGTGCTTTTGACCGGCGCATCGCAGTGGAAAAGAGCTGTTTTCTGGGCGAAGCGAGAAAGGCACTGGACGCCCACAAGCAGCGGTTAAACATTCGCTATTTTGACGACCTGTTGCTTAACCTGGACCGGGTCCTGGCCTCGGCTGCCGGCACCGGGCTCATTGAAAAGGCACGACATCGGTACCGGGCCGTGCTGATTGACGAATTCCAGGACACCGACCCCCTGCAGTACCGTATTTTTTCGTCCCTGTTTCAGGGGGCGTCCGCCCTTTTTTTTATCGGTGATCCGAAACAGGCCATCTACGGGTTTCGCGGCGCTGATGTGTTTGCCTACCTGGAGGCGGTGCCGGGGGTGGATGTCGCCTGTACGCTGGCGGAGAACTGGCGTTCCCGTGCCGGCCTGGTGAAGGGCGTCAATACCCTGTTTCAGGGGGTAAACGCGCCTTTTGTGTTTGACAAGATCGATTTTGCTCCGGCGGTGCCGGCTGCCGGCGCTCAAATTCCCCGCCTGACAATTGATGGGCGGGAACCCGCCGCGCTGGAGCTGCGTCTGCTGGACAGCACTGATTTTTCTGCAAAAACCCAAAAGGCAGCCTGGGTACAACTGGTGGCCACGGACACGGCGGCCCAGGCGGCCCGGCTGGTGGCCCTTGGCAGGGAACAGAAGGCGTGGCTGGGGGACCGGGCTCTGGCGGCCGAGGACATGGCCATCCTGGTGCGCAGGAATGCCGAAGCCATCCTGGTCCAGGAGGCCCTTTCAAGGCTTCACGTGCACAGCACCATTCTGAAGGCCGGCGATCTGTTCGGGTCCCACGAGGCCTTTGAAATGCAGGTGCTGCTTTTCGCCGTGGTGTTTGCCCATGACCTTTCTCTGGTCAAGGGGGCCTGTGCCACCCGAATGATGGGATACGATGCCCGGCACATAGCGGACCTGGCGCTGGAAGCAGGCACGGCGGACCCGGTGGTGGAGCGCTTTCTGTCATACCGGGACATGTGGCGGCGTCACGGTTTCATGAAGATGTTTTCCCGGCTGCTGCACAGGGAGGGGGTCCTGCCCCGGCTCATGGCGTTTCCGGACGGAGAGCGGTGCTGTACCAACCTTTTTCATCTGGCCGAACTGCTTCACAGAACGGCCCTGGATGCCCACTACGGCCCGGAACGGCTGGTCCGCTGGCTCATGCGTCAGCGGACCGGTCTTCAGGGCCGGAACGAGGAACACCAGCTACGGCTGGAGAGCGACGACAGTGCGGTCAAGATCATCACCATTCACAAGAGCAAGGGGCTTGAATACCCGGTCACCTTCTGTCCGTTTCTATGGACCGGCACACCCAGGATCGCTGGCAGAGATGGCGTGGCCTGCCATGAGGCCCGGGAAGACGGGAGCATGTCCATGGTGCTTGACCTGCGGCCCGGCGACGCAGAAGGCGTGGCGGACCGGCAGGAGAGATGGCACCGGGAGACCCTTTCGGAAAACATGCGGCTGCTTTACGTGGCCCTGACCCGGGCGAAAAACCAGTGCCATGTTTCGGTGGTGCCGGAGAAGGCCGTCGGCTCCCCTCTGGCCGCGCTGCTGGGAACCGGGGAGGGGGAGATTACGGCCGACGCGCTGGAAAGAGTGGCCGGGCAATCCGGCGGATCAATTCATGTAACGCGGGTGGTGCCGGCGGATCTGCATGCCGCTCCCCTGACGGCGGAGAAGGGCGGAGCCGAGGCAGGGCTTTCCTGTCGGCGGTTTGCCGGAACCATTGCCGCGGACTGGCGGGTGGCCAGTTTTTCCGCCATGCGGCGATCTTTTTCCGGAACGGAGGTAGACCACGTGGCCGCCGACGATGTGGGGGTGACGCCCGATCCGGCATTGCTGCCCGCCCCTTATACCGGCATCGCTCAGTTTCCGGCCGGTGCCAGGGCCGGCCTGTTCATGCACGAGGTGTTCGAACACCTGGATTTTACCAATTCTGACCCGGCTTATCGTGAGGAACTTGTCTGCCGGAAGCTGTCCCGCTATAATTTTGATCGGCAGTGGTGCGGCCCGGTGTGCGACATGGTGGCCCGGGTGCTTTCCACGCCCCTGCCTTCGGCAGCCGGTGGCGAGAGCGTTCGGCTGGACTCGGTGTCCATGGATTGTCGCATCAACGAGCTGGAGTTCTTTTTCCCGTTGCGGTCTGTTTCCCCGGAGAGTCTGGCTGCCGCTTATCGGCAGGCAGGGGCCGGGACTGGGGACGGCCGGTTTTCCCAGGCGGTGAAAGCCCTGGCGTTTTCACCGGCCAGGGGGGTGATGCGGGGGTTTATCGACCTTGTTTTTTTCAGCGCCGGCCGGTATTTCATCGTTGACTGGAAGTCCAACCTTCTGGGGCCCAATCGTGAATTCTACAGCCGGACTCGTCTGCGGGAAGTGATGGAAAAGGAGTTCTACCTGCTTCAGGCCCACCTGTATGCCGTGGCCCTGAACCAGTATCTTTCCGCACGGCTGCCGGCATACGATTATGCGTCTGATTTCGGCGGGGTTTATTACATATTTCTGCGCGGTGTGGATCCGGCTGCCGGGCCGGACTACGGTATTTACCGGGAAACGCCTTCCGTGGGCCTGATGCGTGCGCTTACACGGTGTTTGCTCGAACCGGCATTCGCCAGGGAAGGGGAGGGGCGATAGAATGGACGGATATCGGGAAATTCAGGCGGCAATGCCGATGCTCGGCGAACTGGACCGCCGGTTCGGCGAACTGCTGACAGCCCTTGATCCAGGCGGCGGGAAAGCGTTGTTTCTGGCTGCCGCCGCAACCCTCTGGCACACGCGCAGGGGCCATGTCTGCTTCGATCTTTATAAGACAGACACTTTTCTGACGGACGGCCCTGAAGGCGTTTCCTTTCCCGAAGGCCGCCAGTGGGCCGAGATCCTCTCCCGAAGCGCCGCGGTGACCCGGCCCGGCGGCGACCCGGCGCCTCTTGTTTTAGACGGCGAGGGACGGCTGTATCTGCACCGGTACTGGTCTTATCAGGAACAGCTGGCCGGTTTTATCCGTTCCCGGGCCGGCATCATGCAAAAGGTGGACGCAGGCCTGTTAAAGGAGGGCCTTGCCCGGTGGTTCCCCGATCAGGGGGACGGCAACGGGCCGGACATGCAGCGCGTAGCGGCCGTATCGGCACTGACCCATGATTTTTCTGTTATCACCGGCGGCCCGGGCACGGGAAAGACCCGTACCGCGGTACGGATTCTGGCCCTGCTGGCCGAACAGGCCGAAAACCGGCCTCTGGCCGCCGTGCTGGCCGCGCCCACGGGCAAGGCCGCGGCACGCCTGGGTGAGGCGATGTCCGGGCTGCGCGGAGCCGCCGCGGGCCCTGCACCTGAAGACCGGCTGGAGGTCCGTACCTGTACCATTCACCGTCTGCTGGGAGCTCTTCCGGGGTCAACGGTTTTCCGGCATCATCGCCACAACCCCGTTGCCGCCGACGTGGTGGTGGTGGACGAAGCCTCCATGGCGGATGTCGCCCTCATGGCAAAACTGGTGGATGCCCTGCCCGGGCACTGCCGGTTGATACTGGTGGGGGACAAAGACCAGCTTGCCTCGGTGGAGGCGGGGTCGGTGTTTGCCGACATCTGCGGCGCGGCGGGGAAAAACAGGTTTCCCGCTGATTTTCTTCAGGTCCTTGAAACAGCCGGGGTCCTGACCGGGAAGGGGAATGTTTTTTCTGCCGGCACCGCCCGCCTGGCCGGCAATGTGGTGAACCTTGAAAGGGTCTACCGTTTCGAACACCGGGGCGGCATGGAAAGGGTGAGCCGGCTGGTGCGGAACGGGGAGGCCGGTAAAACCGTTGAAACCCTGGTTTCCGCCGGTCATCATGATGTCACATGGACGGCTCCGGACCAGGAAGACTGGCGGGAGCGGCTGGCACAGACCGTGACGGCCTGGGTGAAAGACTGCCTGTCGCTGTCGTCAAATCCGGAAGCGGTGCTTGACCGGTTGGGGTCGTTTCGCGTGCTGTGTGCCCTGCGCGAGGGGCCTGTCGGTTCCGTGTCCCTCAACCGGTCTGTCGAGCAGTCTCTTCAGCGGGCAGGGATTGGGGCTTCCGGCCGGCAGTGGTATGCGGGTCGTCCGGTAATGGTGCTGAAAAACGATTATCCTCTGGAGTTGTTTAACGGCGATGTCGGCGTCACTTTGTGGGACGGCGACCGGCTGAGCGTTTTTTTCAAGGACGACCGGGGCGGGGTGAGAAAATTTCATCCCGGCCGTATTCCCGAGCATGAAACCGTTTATGCCATGACTGTTCACAAGAGCCAGGGCTCGGAGTTTGACAGGGTGGTGTTTGTGATGCCGGACAGGGACGGCCCGGTGTTGACCCGTGAGCTTGTGTACACGGCCCTGACCCGTGCCAGATCCCATATTGAAATTATCGGAAAAAAGGATATTATTGAGGCGGCCGTATCCCGATCGGTATCAAGACGGTCCGGCCTTGTGGAGGCAATCAATAACGATCAGGACTAAGCAGACGGAGAGATCATGAACATCATCATCGCAAGTGACCATGCCGGGTTCCGGACAAAAAGAGACATTATCGACTATCTTCGCCGCAATCATGCCACATGGGAGGTGACCGACCTGGGTCCGGAAGACGATGCCCCGGTGGATTATCCGATATACGCCCACATGGTGGCAAGCGCCGTGGCGACCGGGGAATACCGGCGCGGCATTCTCATCTGCGGCAGCGGCATCGGTATGTCCATGATGGCTAACCGTTTTAAGGGGGTGCGGGCCGCCCTGTGCGTGACGCCCCAGATGGCTGAACTGAGCCGGCAGCACAATCGGTCCAACGTGCTGTGCCTGGCCGGGCGGTTGGTGGAACTTGAGGAAAACATTCAGATCGTCAACACGTGGCTGAATACCGACTATACCGACGAGGCCCGGCACACCCGGCGCTACGGGCTGATGGATTGGCTGCAAAGCTGATCTGGATCACTATTGTCCCAAAATGGCTTTAATTTTGGGTTCATCTCCCGATTAGTGGTAGTAAAGACTTACATAATTTCCAGTGCAGTCGATGGCTTTGCAAGGGGCCAAGGGTTCAAGGATCCAAGTGGTCAAGTAAAAAGCTATAAATAAAGACTTGATGAAGCCCGAACGTTCGGTTTATGTTTTGAAATCAAGATACTATTCACCAAGGATTCAATTTCTTTTGGGCTAGCAATAGAACACTAACAAAAACAGGTACAGAGCCTTTATAAATGTTTCAAAAACAAACCCTTGGGCCCTCGACCCCTTGAATCCTTGAACCCTGCGCACCCACTAAATCGAAGAAGATCCTAATTTTGGCGGGACAGAGCGCCGGTTGTTTTTCCAAATCGAAATCGAATTGTATTTGCGGCGGTGCTCAAACAGCCTGCCTGTTTTTTTTCGAAAAAAGCATTTGTGATCGGCTGCGCTGCAATGGGCGGGGCCTGCCATTAATGCGCCGACGTGGTGTATAAAAAGACTTGCTTCCCCAGAGACACCCTGATTCTCAGTTTTATTTTCGGAATTGTAAATTCAGAAGGTCAGTCTTCGTATTGACTGATGAAGGCATGAAGGGCGGTTTTCAGCCAGCCGACCGAATCCTGGTTGGTCATTACCAGCAGCAGGCCGTTGATGTCCTGCTGGTCGAACTGGAACAGGGTCTTCATGACAATGGCCGTCTGTTCGGTGCCAAAGTGCTTGAGAAGGAAATCAAAATCGGGGTTGTCAAGGGTGAGCAGTTCAGGCGGCGTATAGGAAACAACCGTGTTGAGAAGGTCTGATATCTTGCCCACGCAGGCCCCGATCAGGATGTTGCTGATTTCCAGGAGCAGGCCGCGCTTGAGGGTCTCAATCTCCACCGCGTTCATGGAAGGGTCGGGATCCCGGTAGGAAACGTTTAAGAACTTGCTTAAAATCCGTTCCGTGCCCCGGGGTAGAAACAACAGGCCGGACCCGTTAAAATCGCCCCAGAACTTCTGTCCGGTGACGCTGTTTCGAGCCCCGTGGTTGATGGTTTCGCTCAGGTAGCTCGGCAGCGCGTTAAAATCCAGCACCTGGACATCCGGAACGCTTAAGATGACCTGAATGTCGATCAACTCGGCCAGGTCCGCCGTGGCATTGCCAAAGGCGATGTTCATGACTTCCTGAAGGATGTCCCGCTCTTCTTCTGAAAAAAAGTCATTCCGCGGCCCCCCAGCTTCCCCGTTATTCATTGCTTTCCCTCAGTGCATGTTCCGCTTTTTCCAGGGCCTCTTCAATGACCTGGGCCTTGGCCGGTTTTTTGAGCAGTGTAAAGGCCCCCAGCGCCATGACATTGGAAATGGATTTGGGCTGTACGTCGGCCGTCATCACGATGACCATTGCCTTGCCGTCGAATTTTCGAATCTCCTCAAGGGCCGTGTAGCCGTCGATGCCGGGCATGGTGAGATCCATAAAAACGATTTCAGGCCTCAGTATCTGATATTTTTTGATGCCGTCCCTGCCGTCGACCGCTTCAAAGATTTCATATCCCTTGTTTTTGGGAATGGAGTTTTTGAGCATTTTGCGGGCCACGGGGGAATCGTCCACAATCAATATTTTTTCAATCATGTCCATAGACCTTTATGTGTTATTGACAACCCGTTGGCGGCATGCCGAGCAAGAAGAACAGGAGCATGGTGCACGGATAATATAAAGGTAACCTATTTTATTTTATGGAAAGAGTCAAGATGAAACCTGAAAAAAGAACTGTGTCCGTTCAGGACAGCCGGTGTAAACAGGCCATGGCGGGGCGGTAAGAGAGGAGAGGAGAAAGAAGAAAGAAGGAATATGCAACTTAGATGGAGAAGATACGGGCGGAGAGGCATATGTCGGGGTTTACCTGAACGCCGTTGAAGAGCACTTCATAGAAAATACGGGCCGGTGTCTCATTGCCGGGATTGTCAACAAAGCCGATGGACTCGTCTTTTTTGACGGTGCTGCCGGCTTTCTGCGCCACGTCCGTCAGGTGGGTGTACCGGGTGGTGAATCCATGACCATGGTCGATGACCACCATGTGGCCGAAGGGTTTCCGCTCGCCGGCATACGTCACGATGCCGTTGGCGGGGGCCACCACTTCGGTGGGGCCGGGCAGGACGATCTCAACCCCCCTGCTGTCCGGATGACCGTTGGGTGATGACGGACGTGAAAAAAAGCAGTGGGTGACGTCGCCATCGGCCGGCATGGCAAGTGGGATGCAGGTCATTGGATTCATTATGAAATCGGAGTGGTCCAGCACCAGTGTCAGCCGGTTCTGCTTGGCCGCGTAAAGAACACCTGCTGGATCGTTTGTTTCCTGGCCATTCAGGTCGGCCGGGGATTCGCTGCCGCCGATGTCGTTTTCAGAGGAACCCGGCGTTGATTCAGATTTGGATCCGCCCACGCCGAACAGGTTTTCATGATTGGCCGTCCGTTCGATTCGTGCGATTCGGCGGATGTCGCTTTCAAGTGATTCCAGGTCGGTCAGCGCGTCGGTCAGGGAGGTCAGCTTGCTCTCCAGCAGGGCGATCTGTTGATTTCTCATGTCGATCTGCTGTTGTTGACCGGTAATCTTGTTTTCAAGAGACACGGAGTCGGTGGCGGTATGGCGAAGCACAAAACCCTGAACAAACAGAGAGGCAAACAGGGTCACAGCGATCAGCAGCACAACACCGACAGAAAAAAGGGTGGCATGAGAAATAGTGTATTGCCTGCTGCTGTAGGCGGTTTCATCAAAAATTGAAAACGTAATGGTTTTGCTTCTTTTCCCCATCTGGTCTTCCATAATATGCCCTTTGCCGTAAGTCCCTATTTAGTCTTGTATTTATAACCCGAAAGAAAACCAAATGTCAATAATTTAATAAGGATAAGAAATGTTTTTTATTCCGGACCGGCGTGCTAACAGAATGTAATGATTGACAGAAAACCGGCAGATGGCTATGCTGTTTCAGAAACTGAGCCATCGGAGCGGACCCTTCGGTTTCCGGGGTTTCGTGACGGGTGTTGTGTTTTGTGGCACAGGGAGAGGATGACAACATGCAGAACGGTAGTGGTGATTATTCAGCGCTGGACCACCCCGGTGTTTTATCCCGGCTTTTTCATCCACGACGCGTGACCATGCCCGAGGCCTGGTTTCTGAATGTGGAAACCATTGACATTCCGGTGGACGGCAACGGCGTGACCGTGGGCGGGGCTTTTTTTGCCGCGGCGCCGAATGCGCCGGTGATCCTTTTTTTTCACGGAAACGGTGAGACCGTTGTCGATTACGCGGACACGGGCGGTCTTTACACGGCCATGGATATCAATTTTCTGGCCGTGGACTACCGGGGTTACGGGTGGTCCGGCGGCAGCCCCACGGTGTCGACCATGTTGGCCGACAGCCACGCGGTTTTTCGTTTTGCCAGACAATGGCTCGGAGAAAAGGGACATACCGGCCCATGGATTGCCATGGGCCGTTCTCTGGGCAGCGCTTGCGCCCTGGAGCTGGCGGTCCGTCATGAAACAGATATCGGCGGCCTGATCATTGAAAGCGGGTTTGCCCGCACCCTTCCCCTGCTTCGGCTGCTGGGCGTGGACGTCGAAACATCGGGGATCACCGAGTCTGAAGGCCTCGGCAATCTGACCAAGATCGTTTCCTGGCGAAAACCCCTGCTGGTGATCCATGCTGAAAACGATCACATCATTCCCCTTGCCGACGGCCAGGCGCTGCTGGATGCCTGTCCGGCACCGGTTAAACGCATGGTCCGGATTGCTCAGGCGGATCACAACACCATTTTTTATTATGGCAGTGAAGCCTACATGTCTGGTATAAAGGAATTTGTCTCAACTTCTATCAGCAATCAAGGCATACCGGGTGAAACAGAATAAGATTCATAACCAGGTAAAGGCCCTGCTGGCCCTCACCGGTCCGATCAAGGGCTATACCGTCCGGTTCAGCCTGGACCGGCTGGTGCCTGGCGTGGACAATGTTCGGTACGACGCCTATATCGATACCGCATTTTACAGCCATGCCGGAAAGTTCATCTACGGCCTGATGTCTGCCCAGCTCAAGGCCGTGGGCGTGACCTCTCCGGAAAAGGTTTTCTCCCGCAACGAGAAGGACCTGGAGTCCTTTAAACAGGGAATCGTCAGCATTCTGCAAAGCGCGGTCAACCGGGCCAAACTGGCCCGGGAATACCAGGTGGTTCTGCTGGCCCATGCGGCCCTGGCCAAGATGCTGATGAACAAGGTGCGGGAGCAGTTCGAAGAGATTGTTCAGCTTTACCGGCAGACGATCCGCAAGCACGAGATCAGTCAGACCCACGATCTGGGATCCGTGTTCCGAGTCAAGGAAGACATGGCGGCCCTTCAGCAGAAGCGCATGTTTATCATCCGTTCCACGGCCAGAGAACTGTTCCGATTTGTTTATGAGATATGGGAAGGGGGCCTGGAAAAGAGCTTTATCGCCAATTTCGGAAAGGAAGCGGTTCCGCCGCGGGAGTTCTTTCTTAACCCGGTTTTTTTTGTGGACGGCGCGGTCGATGATTTTTTCATGATGGAAGAGTACGTACTCATGGGCCATCGCATCGACGACCCGATCCGGTATGATGATGTGCTGGCCCTTTTGAGAGAATCCCTGTCCACGCCGGAAATTCTTGAAGAACCGTCCGATTCACCGCCGGAAACCGGGGAAGCCGCAGGTGCCGGGGATGCCGATCCGGGTTCCGGGGAGGATGCAGATCAGGCCGACCGACTGATGCGGCATATCGACAGCCTGCTGTGCCGGGCGGGAAATATTGAACTGCTTTTCGACAGCTATCAGACAAAAGAGATTTTAAAAAAGACGAAAAAGGAGCGGGGCCCCAAAGATGAGATTCGCCTGCTCAAGAACAAGGTGGCTGCCCAGCGCAAACTGTTTGACTGTTTCTACAAGGCCTGTAAAAAGTCCGGTCTGCTCAAGGCTGTTATCGCCGCTCAGGAAATGCGGTCTGTCGTAGCCGAATACTGCCCGCCCCTGCTGCCCCATGAACTGGTACACTATCTGGTGGCCCCGGCCGAACGGGAGAAGGTGGTCAGCAAGCTCAAACGCCTCAAAAGCCTGGCCGGAGGCTCTTTTTCATTAAAATCTCTGGACAGGGTTGAAAAACGTTCTTCCCGGCTGGCAATGGAAAACCGCAGGCTTCATCTGATCGATTTTCTAAAAAGGTTTTCCGCCTACCACCGGGACTACCGCAATTTCAACCTTTTCAAAGAGAGTCTTCAGTGGATCAATCTGCTGGAAGATGAAAAGACCATCAATCTCTCCCGTGTCAACCGCATGCTTTATGAATTTGTGGAGCCTCGGGAGGGGGATATGGGCAGCCGGGCCATCCGGAACCATGTGATCCTGAAAGCCGATGTACGGGGTTCCACCGAGATTACCAGCCAGTTGAGCCGCAAAGGACTGAACCCGGCTTCCTACTTCAGCCTGAATTTTTTCGATCCCATCAACCAGATTCTGCCCGAGTATGGCGCCTCAAAGGTCTTTATCGAGGGGGACGCCCTGATTCTTTCGATTTTCGAGGAGGAAGAGACTCCGGCCGGCTGGTATGCCGTGGCCCGGGCCTGCGGCCTGGCCATACGAATTCTTCTGATCGTGCAGCGGTACAACCGGCAGAGCAAACAGCACCGACTTCCCATTCTGGAGCAGGGCATTGGCATCTGCTATGTGGACGGCCCTCCGGCCTTTCTCTTTGACGGCGACAACCGCATTATGATTTCATCGGCCATCAACCGGGCGGACCGCCTTTCCAGCTGCGACAAGATGCTGCGCACCCGGTTTTCAAAGAAACGGGGACCCTTCAACCTGTATGTTTTTTCCGCCATGGCCGAACGGGGAATGGAAGAGGAAAACGGCCAGCTGCTTCGGTACAATGTCAATGGCATTGAACTGGAGGAGGGGGCGTTTAAAAAACTTTCCCAGGAGATCGATCTGAACGTGGTCAACCTGAGTATTCCAGAGGCCGGCAGGGACAAAATCAAGGTCTACACCGGCATCTTTCCCACCAAGTCGGGCAAATACCAGCGACTGATCATTCGGGAGGCCCATATCCCTCAGCTGGATGTTGTTACCCTCAATGCGGGCCGCGTAACTGCCAAACGGTATTACGAGGTCTGCACCAATCCCGCCTTTTACGAAAAAGTCAAAAAGATGGTTTAGCCTTTCACGAGTCACCTTGGGCGCATCTGCTGTGTCTCAGGCTGCTTGCTGTATGGTGTAGGGGCGACTGACTAGTCGCCCCTCAGTTGGGCAGCCGCCGCCCCTGCAAATACCCTGCGCCCTGCATTTGCCCCGAAATCAACTCGGGGAATCTCCCCAAACCCCGCTTTTTCTTAAGTCTTTTCTGTTCTGACGACCTTTTTATTTTTGTCCCATCTTGAAACGACCTGCCGAAAGTGTCCGGGAATATCTTAACTTTTACACGTGAACGTAGGTATTGCTTCATCAACATATGGTGGTCATGATAATATTGACACACAAGGCCGGTATCGCTATAGTTGATGGCCAAAAAGCCGGTTCTTATCCATTATCCAAATCCATTATCATTAATGATGCTGAGGACAATATGAAAAAAACGTTGTGCCTGCTTTTCCTATCTGTGTTGTGTCTGTCCTGCCAGATACGCTATACAGTCAAACCGGTTACGCTTTCAAATACATATGACTCCGGCCCCAACCCGATAAAAACAGGTTTTCTTTCCATCGGAAATCAAACAGATGGAAGTTATGTGTTGGGTACGGCTAAAGAGATACTTGATGTGGATCACCAGATTCATATTCAAATTTCTGATGAATTGTGCAGCAATCTGAAGAGACTCAATATGTTTGGTGATATCGAGAGGGTCCCATATGATTCTGGTGAGGTTGACCGGTTGCAAGAGTCGCTCGCCCAAAAATATGACGCGGTTTTTGTCGGCAAGCTGATGGATTACAAAATTTCCGGGGGACCGTATGTATCCACACTGATAAATCCGGTGAACGCGCTTACCTTTTTAGGGGTCGAGTCAGCAAGGGGATTTTTCGAGGGAGGCATCACAATTGATTTGAAATTAGTAGATATCAAGACGATGCAGCCCATATGGGAATATGAAAAACAGCGGTTCCAGTATGAAAATGACAGTATTTATTGCTCCATATACAACATCAAAAGCACTGCCTTGGAAGTAAATCAGGATATGGTTGAAAAATTCATCAAAGACATATGCGATTCCGTTGCCGACCAAACCAAGAGCGGTACCATAATGGCCAGATACAACAACTCTGAAAATTTTTCTCACTATTTGTCAACTGAAAAAGTATCGCAATACAATCCGAACGATTTCGGCCGTTACCACGCTTTGATTATAGGTATAGATCAATACCGGGATTTGCCGAAACTGCAAACAGCTGTCGCCGACGCCAAGGATATTGCTAAATTACTGGAAGAAGACTACGGATTTGATGCCAATGTTTTGCTAGACCCCGGGCGGGCCGATATTCTGGCGGCACTTGCCCGGTACCGTCAACAACTGACGGCGGATGATAACCTGCTTATTTATTATGCGGGGCACGGCTGGCTTGATCAGGATGCTGACCAGGGGTACTGGCTTCCCGCAGATGCGTCTCAAACAAACAAGGCCGCCTGGATATCCAACACGGATATCTCGTCCGAATTACGGGCTATTCAGGCAAAGCATGTAATGGTTATAGCCGACAGTTGTTATTCCGGGAAGTTGGTTCGAGGGGTGCATATACAACATATGACACCTGATTACCTGATTCAGATGGCCCGCAAGAAAGCGAGAGTGGTACTCTCCTCCGGCGGCTTGGAGCCGGTTCTCGACAGCGGGGGAAAGAACGGACATTCGGTATTCACTTCAGAACTGCTTGACATCCTGGCTACAAACCATAGCGTCATCGACGGGACCACGTTGTTCACAAAACTGCGTCGTCCCGTAATGCTTCAGGCGGACCAGACTCCTGAGTATGCTGATATTCGAAAAGCTGGTCATGATGGTGGTGATTTTCTTTTTATTCACAAGTCTGCTCTCACAAAAAAATAGTTGCCGCTGATTGATGACAGGGTCTATCAACCGTCTCTTTATTTTAATTTTTCAAACAGCGCAGTTGTCTTGTTTCTAAAGTATTTGATGTTTGTATAGATCCCCTGCTGCAGCAACTGTTTTGCTTCAGCCCTGCTTTTTTTCTCCTCCCAGGTCGATCAGCAGTTCTGCCAGATAGATAGGGCCTTCCGGGCGCGTGCTGAAAGTTTCAGTTTGTTGATACTTTTTGAAGTATTGAAGTATTTTTTTGTTATCCCGCAACGGCCATGGAAGTATAGGAGTTCGGTAGGCCCTTCATATTTTCATACTTGAGGCTCAGCAAAAAACGGAAAATCCTTTCTTAACTGCTTTTCTCATGAAAACCCAGGAAAGAGGCGTACTGGTGGTACGCCGCAGTTAACGAGGGATGCCGCACAACACAGATATTGGGTTTTTACAAAGCCCCTCGTTTTCACCCCCAGGGCAGGGCCCATCGCACCAGCAGAAAATAGAGAGATGAACAGATTATCAGGTAGATGCAGGGCCGCCACAGCAGCCGGTAGACCGGTCGCAGCGAGGTCTCGAAATAGGCGTTGGAGAGCAGTAGGCAGAGGTGCAGGGGCGACAGCAGTACGCCGGTAAACCCGCACGAGAGGGCCAGCATGCAGTAGGGTGTCATGAGATGGGCCTGGTCCTGGCCTGTTATCAGTGAGATCAGAATGGGAAAGGCGCTGCCAACGAACGCAATGGTGATGCCGGTGAGCAGCCCCACGATAAAGGGCAGCACCGCGCATATAAGGGCCAGGGGGATGCCCAGTCGCACCAGTTCCGTTGATACGGCATCCACAGCGCCGCTGTCGTCCAGCACCTCCTTGAAGACCATGATGGCCGCCACCATGTAGACGATTTTAAAGACCTGGGGACTGATCATGATAACCCGCCGACTTTCCCATGGAATTCGGTTGGCCCGCCACACGAGAAGGATCCCCGCGCACAGGGACACCACCAGACCGGTCTCCTTGGCCACGGAGAGTTCGGGAAAACCCAGGGAAACCAGCCAGCCGATCAGCAGCCCGGCCCCGATCACCACCAGGATGGGGGATATCTCCTTCAGAAAGGGCCCCACCGGCGGCCTGCCGTCCGGATGGGGCGGCGGGGCGGCTAGATTGAATTTACCCACCGGCAGCCATCCGATTCGCATGACCACCAGGGTCAGCGGGAACATCAGGCCCATGAACAGGGGCAGGTTGATGTCGGCCAGCAGCGTGGCCAGCAGAATGCCGGGATACATGGGCCACCAGTATTCCCAGATGTGCCTGAACCAGTAGTTGATATAGCTCAGGGTGGCGCCGGACAGGCCGGACCGGTTACCAATCTCCTTGACCATGGGAGCGGAAAAAACAGCCCCGCCCGGCATGGGCAGCAGGCCGATTAAGGCGGGAAAGATAGACAGGTTAAGTTTCGGGCTGCGCACCAGCCCCTGGAACGACGTGAGCAGGCGGCGCAGCTGGCCGTACTGTTCCATGCTGCTGCTGAACACGATGATCAGGGCCACGATGGCGCAAAGGCTGATGGTTTTGGCATTAAAAAGACCGTCAAACACCGCCGCGGCCGTTGCCAGAGGCGGCAACATGAAGCACACGGCCACCAGCAGGGCACCGGCCAGAAAGGCGGATGCCAGGGAGATCTCTTTTCGGATCAGAAGGACAATGGCCGCAAAAATAACGGCTATTTTGACCAGCGCGGGAATCGTGAAAAAAAAGTTCATGTTCGATGATTTATAGCCCCGATCTTGCCGGCGGTGACCGGGTCATGAATATCAGGCGGATCCTTTGTTTTTTTCAAGAAACGCCTGGTAAGCGAGGGACGGGTTGAAAGGCGCGCTGTTTTTCATGGCGGCGATTTCGTTGAGAGCCTCCCGGATCTCTTTGGTCTCGGCCTTTTCGATCTCCTCGATGATACCGTGTTCATACCTTACGGTTCCCAGGGGAAACCGGCCCCCGGTTTTTTGCAGAAATCCGGTCACCACCGCTTTTACCGTCTGCCAGGTCTCTTTACGGTACTGGTTCTCCAGGGGCACCAGGCTGCCGGCCGCCGCGGTCTGCCGGGCGTGGAAACGGGCCATGAAATAGCGTCGCGCCAGGGTTATCCAGAGGACAAAGACCAGGGCCGTGCTGATGCCGGCGGCAGTGTAAAGCAGGGAAGACAGCGGCAGAAGTCCCCCTTGCAGCAGGCCCAGCCCGGCGCCGGCGCCGGCCACCAGGGAGACCAGCAGCCCTGCCAGGGAAAACCGGGCCAGTGCCCCTCTGCGTTTTTTCCCATAGGCCAGTAAAGTCTCAAGGATCAGGGAGAGCCGCTCGCTGTGGGTTTCCAAAAACGTGGCCAGGTGATCCAGGTGGTAGCGCGGGGCCTGCATCAGGGCCGCCTTCAGTTCGTCCCGCTGGTTTTCCAGAAGGGAGAGATAGGCCGCGGACTCGGGCCGCCTGCCGTTGGCGCCGGCCTGTGCCGCTGCCCTCTGGGAGTAGGTGAGGCGGATGGGCGGAATGTCCTTGCGTCCGGTGATCTGGGAGAGGTTCCAGCACAGGGTGCCGTAAACTCGCAGCAGGTCGGTGAGCGACGCGCACTCGTCGATGCGGTTTAAAACAAACAGCACCCGGTCTTCAAAGGTATGGGCCGGCAGGGTGTCCCGCAGGCTGATATGGGCCTCCCGCACGGTGCCGGCCTTGTGCGGGTCAAACATCACCAGCACCAGGTCGGCGATATGGGCCAGATCCCCCACCACCTCCTGGTAGTTGTAGCCCCGGTCCCGCTCGGTGATGCTGTCCAGCATGCCCGGGGTGTCGATGATGGCAAAGTTTTTCAGAAACGGGGAGTTGACCTTTTTCAGGCAGAAGTGGGCGGCAAACTGCTGGCCGTGCCGCTTCATGCCCTCAAAGGGAAACTCCTGGTTGGCCAGCAGGTACTTGCCGTCCCGGTGCTCGGTGACCCGGATGTCGCCTTCGTTCAGGGCGGCTTCGTCGCAAGTCAGAACGGTAAAGGAGTCGTCTGTGGGGGCCTGGCCCGTGGCCTGAATGTCGGCGCCCAAAAAATCGTTGATCAGGGTCGATTTGCCCGATGAATAGTTGCCGATGATCAGCACCAGGGGCCGCCACTTGATTTTGGATTCCAGGGAGGAGTCGCTGTACCCGTAGCGCAGGGCGATGGGCGTCATCCGATTTTCCACCAGCTCCAGCAGTTCTGCCTGAAGCGAGCGAATGTAGTTCTCCGTGTACATGGAGGCGTCGCTTTTTCCCGCTTTGTTCATATCTCGCTCTGATAAATGGGTGGTTGGGCTGCCGCGCCGTTTTAATTCATGCTATCAGCTATCAGAAGGCCGCCAAAGAGTCAAGAAGCATATTGGCCGGTCTTTTTTGTTGACGCGTGCCTGTCGGCACGGTTACACTCTGAAAAATCGGCTGGTTACAATGCCGGTAAATCTCCTTGTCAATCACTTAAAGTCGTCAGGGGAGGCTGCCATGAAAGCACTTTCCGCGTTTCGCGATTACAAGCAGCAGGGCAGAAAGATCACCATGCTCACTGCCTATGACTATCCCACCGCGGTGCTGGAAGACCGGGCCGGCATCGACATTCTGCTGGTCGGCGACAGCGTGGGCAGGAACATTCTTGGCTATGCCAGCGAGCTGGAGGTCACCATGGAGGACATGCTTCATCATGTGCGGGCCGTGGCCAGGGGGGCAAAACAGGGGCATGTGATGGGCGACATGCCTTACCGTTCCTGCGACACGCCGGCGCTTGCCCTGGAAAACGCACGGCGAATGATGGATGCCGGGGCCCACAGTGTCAAGATCGAGGGCGAACACGACATGGTGGACCGGATCAAATACGTGGTGGACGCCGGGGTCCCGGTGTGCGCCCACATTGGATATACGCCCCAGACCTCGGGCAAGGCCACGGTCCAGGGAAAGGATATTGACCGGGCAAAAGCCCTGATCGACGCGGCCCTTCAGCTTGAGAAAGCCGGCGCCGACATGGTGGTGTTTGAGCTGATTCCCGAACTGCTGGCAAAAGAGATCACAGGACTGCTTTCCATTCCCACCATCGGCATCGGCGCGGGCCGGTTCTGCGACGGCCAGGTCCAGGTCTACTGCGACATTCTCGGCCTTTCTGCGCGAGTCTTTCGCCATGCCAAGGCTTACGACACCATGGGCCAACGTTACGAAGATGCCTTTGCTGCCTATGCCCGAGAGGTCACCGACGGCGCCTTCCCCACCACCGAAAACGCCGCGGCCCTGCCTGATGATGTGGCCGACCAGGTCCGGTCCTGGGTGCGGGAGACATACGGCAGATAATGAAGATCCGTGACCTGTTTGACCAGTGCGCCACGGCCTATGACCGGGACCGGCCCGTGCTGGTGCCCTGCTTTGACGATTTTTACGGCGCGGCCCTTTCCGCTATCCCCTTTGACCTGAACGCCCCGATAAAGGTGCTGGACCTGGGGGCCGGCACCGGCCTGCTGGCCGCCATGGTGGCAAAGGCCTTTCCATCGGCATCCATTCACTTGACCGACATTTCGGAGGCCATGCTGGATCAGGCGCGGCAGCGGTTTGGCGATACCCCCCGCATTACTTACGCCGTCCAGGCGCATACACGGCTGTCGGCTCGATCGAAATACGACCTGGTGATTTCCGCCCTGTCGATCCACCATCTTGCCCATTCAGAAAAGCAGGCGTTGTTTGAAAAGATTTACCGGGCACTTTTGCCCGGCGGCCTGTTTGTCAACGCCGACCAGGCACTGGGGCCGTCGGTTGAGGTCGAGGAGGCCTGGCATCGGCAGTGGCTGGCCGATGTAAAGGCCGGGGGCCTGCCTGAGCCGGCATGGTCCCAGGCCATGGAGAGGGTCCGCTTGGACAGAAATGCCACCCTGGCCGACCAGCTGGCATGGCTGGAGAACGCCGGTTTCGAGAATGTGGCCTGCCGGTATCAGCGGTTCCGGTTTGTGGTATATGGCGGCCGTAAGGGGGAAACCTGATTCAGGGCTAACCGGATATTTCATGAAATTTTTTGACAGGTATATTGTTTTGACATAAATATAAAATTTTAAATTAAACATAGCGGTTTTTTTAAAATACAAACGGTAAGGAGCGGCTTGAGGTACTTTGTGCCAGTTGTATATCGAAAATTTTCACCCTTCGGGCGGGTCGTTTTGACCGCATCTGTTGTGTTGCAGGCCGCTGCCTCCCTGTGCCGCTCGGGCTGAGGAGCAGTCACATGGGGAGCCCCTACATATTGATGTCCCGCGCCTTGCATCTTTCGGCCAAATCAACTCGTGAAATATCCAGTCTAAAATCTTACACTTTTAAGGAAAGAAAAAAATGAATGAGACTGTTTTAAAAGAACTGAATGACGGTGTGCTGGTGGTGACCCTGAACCGGCCTGACAAAAAAAATGCCTTTAACGCCGCCCAATGGCAGGGGCTTGCCGACGCTTTGAACGACGCCGGAAAAGACGATGCCGTCAACGTGGTGGTGATCACCGGCGCGGGAAACAATTTCAGTTCCGGCCAGGACCTGGCTGATTTCGAAAGCCTGCCCGGCGGCGGCGGGGCGTCATACAGAACCTGTGAGGACGCGGTTACCGTGTTTGACAAACCCCTCATCGGCGCGGCCACCGGCGTTGCCGTGGGCGGTGGTGCGACCATACTGTTTTATTGCGATGTGCTTTATGTGGGTGAAAGCCTGCGCCTGCGGGTGCCGTTCACCAGCCTTGGCATGGCCCCCGAGTTTGCCAGCACCTATATGCTGCAGGCCAGAATCGGCACCCAGCGGGCGGCGGAAATCCTGTTGAGTTCAAAATGGGTGGACGCGGACGAGGCCGTGGCAACCGGTATCGCCAAGGCCAAATGCAGTGATGATGAAGTGCTGGCCACCGCCTTGAAAACGGCGGCGGAAATCGCGCAATGGCCGGTCAACGCCCTGAAAGAAACCAAGCGCTGCCTGAACGTCATGCATCAGGCCGGGATCCAGGCGGCACTGGCCGCCGAGCATGATGCAATGGGCCGGCAGGCCGGCAGCCCGGAAAACATGGAAGCGGTCATGGCCTTTCTGGAAAAGCGAAAACCGGATTTCAAGAAGCTGCTTAAAAAATAGCGGTTCGGATGAATATCTTTATCCGCAGGCACGAAAAACCATAAAACATACGACATCGGTAGCCGTGACGGATGCCGTCGCGATAAGGCCGACGCCGCAACTGAACCTTGCCCGGGGGCCTGTCTGAGCCGGGCAAGGTTCCAGGCCATATCCATCAGCTACTGACTTCCCGCCAGTTTTTGCAGAAATTCCAGCCGCTGTTTGTTTTTCGGGTTTTCATACGCCTCCTCGCTATAATTGTTTAAGGGGAAGCCTTGAACAATAAAAGAACTCGATTCAGAGGAGCCATAACCCGTCTTGTCACCTGGCTTTGATGGTTTTTTGGTAATATTGAAATCTTTTAACAGGTATGGGCCCTGGCTGCCTTTGCTTCTCAAAGTAGCGGCGTGAACTTTAATCAAGCCGGAATTATTCTCACTGGACAGTTGAAAAACCGAATTCAGATGACTGATTGGCTGCTCATCGGATTTGTCAAAAAGATTTGCCCGGACACTGTAATTGCCTGGATTTTTAACAGTAAAGTACGCTGGAATGATCAGGTTCGCACCCTCAACATAGGGTTCACCCAAAGAAGTCAGGGTCGCTTGATTGTCAAACAGCCTGATAACGGCAGCGACGTCGGAATTATTATTATTTGAAAAGGTTATTTCGGCTCTTAATGTTACTTCATCTGCTGCCACATCACGAACCATACCGGCGGGGACTGTTCCGGAGAAAACACTGACCCCTTCGTCCCACTCGGTTTCATTCAGGCTGATGAGCGACCGGTTGCTGCCGTCAGCGATTAAAGAAAGGTTCACCCCGGTTGCATAATCGGTGTCGTCCTGACCTTTAATGATAACTTTTACAGGCAGATCCTGGTCCCGGTTAACAATATACTGGTCAACAACAATACTGGCCGACACTCTCGGATGGTTGTTCAAAGGCGTGTCTCTTGGAATAAATGCCTGCGGATGAAGCAGATCCCAGTCGTTCATGTTCAGCGGTTTGGAGTATTTCGGATACCGTATGTTTTCTTTGTACGCCTCAGCAACGTCGGCCATTTGGAATTTCATCATATCTGACACCTGGACTTCATCCGAATTTTCCGGGAGGGGGGCTTCGACCGCCTGTAATGGCGAGGGCGTATTCTGTTTAACGGTCTCTGAGCGGGAGGGCTCATTTTTTTGGATTGTTTCAGCCGGCTGGCTGCTCTGCATCCAGAAATTTAAACCCACGACTGTCGCAATTACGGCAAGGACAGATAAAGAACATATAATAATTTTCCTGCGAGTCATAATCAGGCCTGTTTGTTAATTACATGAATAGTTGATATTTCGTAGATACATTATAATACCGCTGCGGGCAAAGGACAGTAATATGGATTATCATCTCTTTCACCCGGCGGCGGGAATTTATCCTATGGAACAAACCAGTTCCGGCAGGCCCGCGTCGCAGGTCTGCCGGAACATTAGCGTATTCTTTCTCCAGCCAGATTGATTGAAAAGACCTGGCGGATTTTTTAATTGTTTAATGTATCGTAAACAAGTCTTACCACAGACTTTGTATCTGAATCCTTTACGTACTGCCATGTGCCGGCCTCTATCCAGAACTGCCACCATTTCCTGGTTACCGTTTTGATATATGTTTCAAAATCAACAGTAAGGCCGGCATTAAAATTATTGTACACATATGTGGCCTTCCCTTTGTGAGCATCACCGGCAAGGTTGTAATGATCATAGGCATCGGCCATCAAGATTGGAAAGTGATTATACAGAAGGCCACGCGGACCATTATAAGTTCCACGCTTACCATCATAACCGACATAGTTTGAGCAACTTTCAATACCTCTGGGTGATGACGCCCCGCAGGTAGAGGATGCCGGAATTAATGTATCATCTTCACCCTGAATTATCTGGCTCATCGGGTTGAGTTCACTGATTCCGGTGTTGCCGCCAGCGGAAAAACGGAGGCGGGGGATATCATTGGGTTCCATTGCAATACTTCTGGCCCCGTTATAGGTAAGATCGTTCACCACACCAAGATTGTTATAATTGTCTAAATCCTGGCTCAGACCCAACGCCAGGGCAACTATTGTTTTCGTCGCTGCCGGCAGGAAGGTCGCCCCAACGGCAAGATCCGCGATATCCGTGCCGCCGCCGGCACCGACAAAATCAAGGGTAGCGATTATATTAAGCGGTTCGTAACCTTCACTCGTCAGCCACGCTTCCTGGTTTGCCAGAAAATGCCGGGCAACCTGATCCCCGGTACTGACCGTCACCAGAACACATCCCTCATCGCAGAGTCCCTGCTCGGAATATACCTTCGCCTGCTCAATAAGCTGCTCTGAGATACGGCCCTCCACGCGCTCAGCGCAGGACCAGTTTAACAGGCCTTCGGACCGTTCACGCCAGAAGGCTGAATGCTCTTCTCTGGCATATATCTCTTCATCACTTGGATTTACCAGCAAATCTTCCGGTATGAATCCGTGGATAAAGAGGACATTATGTCCTGCCAGTTGTGCAGACGTTGTTGATACGAACATGCAGGACACAAAGATTGCAATGGACATAACCATCAAGATGCTTTTAATCGGAGCGCTTTTCTTCATTCCTGCCTCCCTCTTTAACATTAGTGCTTGTCCTAACCCGGACATTCCATGAAATTTTTCGCCATTAGTTAATTTTTATATAAGATACAGTGTGTTGAAAATGATTTCAGGCGTTTTTTGAAAATACAAACTGTCATGAACGATTTGAGGCATTTTATGTTAATTTTATGTCGAAAAATTTCACCCTTCGGGCGAGTCACCTTGACCGCAGCTGCTGTGTTGCGGGACATTCGCGGTAGATTGACTACAGCTTCATGTCCCGCGCCTTGCATCTGCGGCCAAATCAACTCGTGAAATATCCGGGCTAAACTATCTTAAGGCGATAACGCCTCTCCTTAAATCGCCGGAGTTCATAACCCCACGGCCATGATACGTGTTCCGGCTCACGACCACTGAACCGTTTTTTAGCATTAATCGTGCCATATAATTTATATATTAATATTCAATATGTTATAAAAAATTTGATAAAAGTGTTGCCAAATACGGGAAATTCCCTTGCCAAATACGGGAAATTCTCTGATATAGACAAATACGGGAACAAAAATAATGAAGACCGGATTGCCTATGTCCCAAAAGCACCACTATCGTGGCGACGTTGATTTTCAGGAAGAGCTGCATTATCCCGAGGCCGATACCATACTCCCACAATCTCACCCTGCATATGGCGTATCAGTGGTGTCCGGTTAATTTTCGAATAAATTTAATTGAACAGGTTTGCCGGCAGGTGTTTTTTTGTGTTCTGCCGTTGTGAACGCTTGTAAGAGGGGGTATTCATCTCCAGCTGTTATATATACCCTTAAGCGGTTTTTTCAGGTTATCCTTAATCAGTGCGTAATTTTTTCGATATGTGCAAAGTTTTATTTAAAAATGGCGAGGTCGGAGAAGGCGGCAGACATGATCAGGCGCATTGCCGGTTCCTGATCTCCCAAGTCAACCGGCCAATGGGTGACGGTGATTGGATGTCGTGCGGTTTCCCCGATTTTTTGATCATTTTATAGGGTAGGCGTTTTGAGAACCATTATGCGGGATTGTCATGGCTTCCGGTTCCTGTCCGTTTTCATACCGTTCCCACATTTTTCTGCAGGCCGCTTCAACACTGCGGGTGTAGGTGGATGTATCGAACAGGGGGGCGGTCTTTTTATTGGCCGCCAGTTTTTTCTTTAAGGCCGCCGCTTCCTCCGGGTGGCGGGCCAGGTGGACGGCCCGCTGAATATAGGCCTCGGTGTCGGGGCAGATGGTCTCTTCCATGCCGGCGGCCGCACAGATGCTGGCCCCCATGCGGGAGGCGTTGGTCGGTCCGGTGCGGGTGAGCACCGGCACCCCGCCGTGAAGAGCGCATACCGCCGTGGACCCGGCGGTATATAAAAAGGTATCCAGAAACAGGTCGGCCAGTTGATACCGGGCCATGTATTCCGGGTGGGGAAGCTTTACGGCAAACACCAGCCGGCCGGCATCCACTCCGTGGGCCACTGCCCGGTCGGTCAGGCGTTGCCGAATGGCGTCGTTGATGGCTGGCAGCCACAGCACCGCGCCTTCCGCCTGTTTTAAAATCTCCATCCACGCGCCAAAGGTCTCCGGCTCCATCTTGTAGATGGCGTTGAAACAGCAGAACACAAACCCGGTTTCCGGCAGCCCGGCATCGGCCCGGGTCATGGGCTTGTCCGAGATGGCAAAGGCCGACGACGGAAAGGCGTGGGGCAGCCGGATCACCTTTTCGGTGTAGGCGGTTTGCATCTCTTCGGGTATCAGCCAGCGGTCGGCCAGAATATAGTCGATAAAATCCGCGCCCATGGTGTTGGGATAACCGATGGCCGCGGCCTGGATCGGGGCCGGCCGCAGGGCCATCACCTCGGGTCTGGAAAAGGTGGTGTATCCGGCCAGGTCGATGAGAATGTGGGGATGGTCGTTGTGAATAATGGCGGCCGCCTTTCGGGGGGAGACTTTGGACACATCGATAAAGTGCTCGCATTCATTTTTGAGCTTGCGGCTGGTGTCATCATCCACGTCCACCAGGCTGTAGGCAAAAATTTCAAAATTTTCCGTGTCGTGATGCTTGAAGATGTCGTTGATCACGATGCCCACGGCGTGTTCCCTGAAATCCGGTGAAAGGTAGCCGATGCGCAGCCGGCCAAAGGCGTTTTGCGGGTGTACAAAGGCGCAGGCGGCCCGGGCCGAAGCCATGTTCTCGTCGATCAGTTTTGCCTTGCGCGTGGCCACGGCTTTGTGCATGTGGCCGGGCACCGGAAAGTAGTTGAGAATCAGGGGCGACAGATCATATGGCGGCTTGTCCATGGCCAGGTAATCTTCGGTGCGCCGCACCAGCCCCGCCACCTTTTCATCGTAGTTGTCCCACATGCCCAGTTTGATTTCCAGCTGAAACTGGTAATAGAAGACCTGGGTGGCAAAGTCCGGGGCCAGGGCCAGGACACGGTTGTAGGTCTCCAGCGCTCCTTCCCGGTTGCCCGAAGACTCCAGCAGGTTGCCGTAGGAAAAAAGGGTGCGGGCCGAGTCCGGATCCAGCTCAAGGGCCTTTTCAAAACTGGCCATGGCCTGGGAGGTGGCCCCCCGAATGCTGTAAGCCGTGGCAAGGGCGCCGTGAAGTTCCGCCTTGTCCGGGGCCACGCGAATGGCGGCCAGAAACACCGGCACCGCCTCTTCGATGCGGCCCTCCCGCAGGTAGAGGTTGGCCAGTTCGGACAATGCCTCGCCGTTTTTGGGATCCATGCGAAGGGCCTTTCGAATCAGCGATTCGGCCAGGTCGTTGCACCGGTTTGCCAGATGAATGCGGGCAAGGCCGATATAAGGCGGAACAAAGCCGGGGTTGCAGGCAATGGCCTGCTCATAGCTTCGGGTCGCGGGCTCGAGTTCTTCCCGAAGTTTGTAAATGTTGCCGATGTTGTAGTGGGCCTCGGCCTGCCGGGGGTTGATTTTCAGAACGGCTTCAAAACAGGCCAGGGCTCCGTCGTTGTCGCCCGCCTGCTGCAGCAGGTTGCCCAGGTTGTTTCTGGCCGCCAGATGATTCGGGGCCAGGTTCAATGTTTTTTCAAAAAAGGTTTTTGCCTCATCTGCGCGGCCGGCGGCCTTGCTGATTTTGCCCAGATTGAAATGGGCCTGGGCCAGGCCCGGGTCCAGGGACACGGCCCTTTGAAAGGCGGCGGCCGCCTCATCGATTTGTCCTTTTTTCAGCAGCACCTGGCCCAGGCTGTTGTGAAAGGCCGCCTGCTTCGGCGCTTTTTCAACGGCCTTTCGCAGAGTGCCTTCGGCCGCCACCAGGTCTTTTTTGGCCGCCATGATCGTACCCAGCAGGTGCAGGGCGTCGGCATGGTTGGGGTTTTCCCGCAGCAGGTCGCGGTAAAGGGTTTCCGCGCCCTCCAGGCTGCCGGCCCGGTGAAGGGCCACGGCCTTGTTGAACAGGGTAAGAGATTTGTCTTTTTTCATGGTCGCCTGAAGTGAGGAGGTTGCTACGCGTTGTTATTCCACTCAATCCTTGAATTTTGTTGTTTATATCATTTTTACAATCCAGCCACCAGGTCGATGATGGCTCTGGATGTGTATTCACCCACGTCGGCAAGGGCGTCGATGGGAAGAAAATCCGCGGCATTGGCCGAGTAGAGGCAGGTCACTGCCGCGGGAAACTCTTCATCGGCCTCGTAGACCAGGTAGCAGAGAAGAATCTTGGGCACCGGGTTGACCAGAAAGGAGAAATCACCGCCAAGGTCGGCCGGTGCGTTCCCGCCGTTTAACAGGGTTTTGATGGTCTGAAGCCGGGCCTTTATCGCCGCGACATGGGGTGCCAGCACCTGTTCGGTGTGGGTGGCAAAGGCCCCGGCATAGGGCATGGTGTTTTCAAACTCCTTGAACGCTCTGAACGCGGTGGCGTCGGCGGGCCCATCCGCGGCATGAAGCGCGTAAAGCGAGAGAATAATGCCCCGGGCATCATGCAGCATCTCTTTTCCCAGAAACACCCCTTCCGGCGACAGGGTGCATATTTTTCCAAAAGCCGGGAAAATAAACCGGTCTCCATCCTGTTTTGCCGGCAGCATATCGGCCAGGTTGCCCGGCGGGTTTTCGTAGAGAACCCCAAGGTTCTGTCGTATCAAGGGCGTATAGTTGGTTTCCATAAGGCTCCTCTTCCGGTTCAGGCAAATCTGCCGCCGGTCATGCCGGTTTGGCTAATACATCACAAAATCCATTGATTTTCAAACAGAAAACAGAAGGAGCGCACCTGCCTGGGCCACATCTAATTAAGTAGCACCGACTTTTTACACAAAAAATGTAAGCCAAAGTTGAAAAAAACCCGATAATATTTTATGGTGTGAAAATTTTTCTATTTTCAGGGCGTTCCCGGGCAGACAGATTCAATGCGGGGGACATATGGATTTCAAATAAAATCAAAAATTTGTTTTCAGGAGAGAAAACCATGCCAAAGCGGGACGACATACATAAGGTAATGATCATCGGGTCCGGTCCCATCATCATCGGACAGGCCTGCGAGTTTGACTATTCCGGCACCCAGGCCTGCAAGGCCCTGCGCAGCCTGGGCTACAAAGTTGTGCTGGTCAACTCCAACCCGGCCACCATCATGACCGACCCGGGCATGGCCGACATCACCTATATCGAGCCCCTGAATGTGGCCACCCTGACACGGATCATTGAAAAGGAGCGGCCCGACGCCCTTCTGCCCAACCTGGGGGGCCAGTCCGGGCTCAACCTCTCTTCCGAGCTTCACCAGGCCGGCGTACTGGAAAAGTACGGCGTCACGATCATCGGCGTCAACGTGGATGCCATCAAGCGGGGCGAGGACCGCACCGAGTTCAAGAACACCATGGAGCGGCTGGGTATTGAGATGGCCAGAAGCAGGACCGTCAACACCGTGGAAGACGCCGAAAAAGTGGCCGAGGAGATCGGTTATCCCGTGGTGATCCGGCCGGCCTACACCATGGGCGGCACCGGCGGCGGGTTTGTCTACAACGTGGAAGAACTCCGCGTCATCGCGGCCCGCGGTCTGGCCGCCAGCATGGTCAACCAGGTACTGGTGGAAGAGTCGGTGCTGGGCTGGGAAGAGCTGGAGCTGGAGGTGGTGCGGGACGCCAAAAATCAGAAGATAACGGTCTGTTTTATCGAGAATGTGGATGCCATGGGGGTTCATACCGGTGACTCTTTCTGCACGGCGCCCATGATGACCATCTCTCCCGCGCTTCAGGAACGGCTTCAGAAGTACTCCTACGATATTGTGGACGCCATCGAGGTGATCGGCGGAACCAACGTGCAGTTCGCCCATGACCCGGAATCCGGCCGGGTGGTGGTCATCGAGATCAACCCCCGCACCTCCCGGTCGTCGGCCCTGGCCTCCAAGGCCACGGGCTTTCCCATCGCCATGGTATCGGCCCTGCTGGCCGGGGGCCTGACCCTTGACGAGATCCCTTACTGGCGGGACGGCACCCTGGACAAGTACACTCCTTCCGGGGATTACGTGGTGGTGAAGTTTGCCAAGTGGGCCTTTGAAAAGTTTGTCGGCGCCGAAGACGTGCTGGGCACCCAGATGAAAGCCGTGGGCGAGGTGATGAGCATCGGGAAAAACTACAAGGAGGCCCTGCAGAAGGCGATCCGGTCCCTGGAAAACGGCCGTCACGGCCTGGGCTTTGCCAAAAATTTCAACACACTGTCTTTGGATGAGCTGCTGGCAAAGCTGCGTAAACCCTCCAGCGAGCGGCAGTTTATCATGTACGAGGCCCTGCGCAAGGGCGCCACTGTCGAGGCCCTGCACGATCTGACCCACATCAAGGACTGGTTCATTGAGCAGATGAAAGAGCTGGTGGACCTGGAAGAGACCCTGATCAAACACAGGGGAAGCCTGCCGCCGGACGACCTGTTTGCAACGGCCAAGAAAGACGGTTTTGCCGATGCCTACCTGGCAAAGATTCTGGCCGTGCCAGAGACCGAGATTCGGAAAAAGCGCCTCTCCCTGGGCCTGGCCGAGGCCTGGGAGCCGGTGCCGGTAAGCGGGGTGGAGAACGCCGCCTACTACTACTCCACCTACAACGCCCCGGACCAGGTGGCGGTGTCGGAAAACAGGAAGGTCATGGTGCTGGGCGGCGGCCCCAACCGCATCGGCCAGGGCATTGAGTTCGACTACTGCTGCGTGCACGCCGCGTTTGCCATTCGGGACCAGGGTCTGGAGTCGATCATGGTCAACTGCAACCCGGAAACGGTTTCTACGGATTACGACACTTCCAACAAGCTCTACTTCGAGCCGCTTACGGTGGAGGATGTGCTCAGCATCTACGCAAAGGAAAAGCCCGAGGGCGTGATTGTGCAGTTCGGAGGCCAGACCCCGCTCAACCTCGCCAGGGCACTGGAATCAGCGGGCGTCAATATCCTGGGCACCTCGCCGGACACCATTGATCTGGCCGAAGACCGGGACCGGTTCCGCCAGGTGATGCAGGACCTGGGCATTCCCCAGCCCGAATCGGGCATGGCCAGCACCCTGGATCAGGCCCTGGAGATCGCGGCCCGTATCGGCTATCCGCTGATGGTGCGGCCCTCCTATGTGCTGGGGGGCAGGGCCATGGAGGTGGTACTCGATGAAGAGATGCTGCGGCAGTATGTGACGGCGGCCGTGGACGTGTCGCCGGACCGGCCCATTCTCATCGACAAGTTCCTGGAAAACGCCATTGAGGCCGAGGCCGACGCCATTGCCGACGGCACCGATGCCTTTGTGCCCGCCGTGATGGAGCACATCGAGCTGGCCGGTGTCCATTCCGGAGACTCGGCCTGCGTGCTGCCGCCGGTCTCCATTCCGGAAAAACACATCAACACCATTGTGGACTACACGCGAAAGATCGCCATGACCCTCAAGGTGGTGGGACTGATGAACATTCAGTATGCCATTGCCGAAGACTGCGTCTATATTCTGGAAGCCAACCCCCGGGCCTCCCGCACCGTGCCCCTGGTCTCCAAGGTGTGCAACATTCCCATGGCCCGGTACGCGGCCCAGATCATGATGGGCAAGACCTTGGGCGACCTGGACTTAAAGCCCCGCAAGGTCCGCCATTTCGGCGTAAAAGAGTCGGTTTTTCCGTTTAACATGTTCCCCGAGGTGGACCCGGTGCTGGGGCCTGAGATGCGCTCCACCGGCGAGGTGCTGGGCATTGCAGACTCCTTCGGCTACGCCTTTTTCAAGGCCCAGGAGGCCACCCAGACCCCCCTGCCCACGAGCGGGGCCGTGCTGATCACCGTGGCCGACAAAGACAAGCAGGCCATTCTGGAAACGGCCCGCCTGTTCAGTGACCTGGGTTTTACCGTTCTGGCCACTCAGGGCACCGGCGAATTCCTCTCCCGCCAGGGCATTGCCGTCCAGTCCGTCACCAAGCTGGGCCACGGCCGGCCCGACATCGTGGACCTGATCAAGAACGGCGATATTCAACTGCTCATCAACACGCCGGGCGGCAAGGCCAGCAAGGAGGATGACTCCTATATCCGCAAGGCGGCGGTCAAGTACAAGGTGCCGTATATGACCACCGTGGCCGCCTCCCTGGCTGCGGCCCGGGGTATTTCCGCCAGGAACCGGGGCGAAGAACAGATCCATTCGCTTCAGGAGTACCACGCGAATATAGTTTGACCCGCATTTCATCGAAATCGAAATCGAAATCGGGATCGGGATCGGGATCGAAAACAATTGCTTCCGACTGAACCGGCCGACCGCTTTGTGACACGAAGCTCACGAAGCGCACGAAGTTCACGAAGCATGTAACGGGTGCCACGGGCCAGGCGTCAGCTTGCCCGTGGCAACCTTCAACCCCCGGCCTCCCGGCCCCTCCTTCACTTCCATCTTGACCCGGCAGCCCATTTGCCGGTATAAATAGATCGGGCATTGCGGCACGATTCGCAACGGATCGGTCCTTTGCAGTGCAACCGACCGACAATCGGGGGAGGGCGTCGACATGCAGGTCAAGGGAACCATTCTGCTGGATCTGGTCCGGATCATTCGCAGTGAAAAAGAAAAAAACTGGCAGCCCCATCTTCAGCCTGAGGACTGGGAGGTGATCAACGGCCATGTCGTGACCTCGGCATGGTATCCCGGCGATATTTTTTACCGGCTCTCCTATGCGGTCTATAAAGTATCGGGACATTCGGACCTGGATGTCTGCTTTGCCTACGGCCGGTTTACCGGGGGCAACGTGATCAAGCTTTACAAAAACATTCTGGTCATCGGCGACCCGGAGACCAGCGTGAACCGGTTTATCGCCCGGCGTAAACTGTTTTTCGGCGGCGAATATGCCGATGCCGAGATCGGCCGGGCAACCTTCGGCAACGGATGGTTAAAATTTCAGTACACCGTTGCCGACCCGGCGGTCAGGGGGCTGGAGGTGGCTACTGTTGTCGCCTATTCGGTGGCCGGCGGCCTGCACGAGCTGGTGGAGCGCACCGGCGTTGATAGCGTGCGGACCAACATCACGGAAAAAGGCCAGGCCTTTGAGATTCACATAACGTGGACATAAGGGAATGCAAGACGCACGGATAGTCCGGCGTCCATGGATAGGGAAATTTATCCAGGAGGACAACCCATGAGCAATTCGGTGGAGGTAAAAGGAACCATCATTCTGGACCTGGTCAAGCAGGTCCGTGTGGCAAAAGAGAAAAACTGGAGTGACTATCTTCTGCCCGAGGACATGGATCTGGTCGACGGCGAGATTCTGGCCTCCCAGTGGTATCCGGATGAGTTTTTCTACCGGCTCTCCCACGCGGTGTTCAAGGTGATCGGAGAGTCGAAAATGGAGGCCTGTTTTGCCTATGGCCAGCTGCTGGCCCACAAGATGGCCGAGGTCTACAAAAATATCATGGTGCCCGGGGACCCGGCCACCAGTATTGAGCGGTTTCTCACCCGGCGCCAGTCCTTTTTCCGGGGCGATTATGCCGATGCGGAGAAAAACATTCTGGAAAAGGGAAAGACCCGGGTCATGGTCCGGTTCTACGTGGACACCAAGATCCGGGGCCAGGAGGTGGCGCCGGTGATGATGCAGTCCATTCTGGGCGCGGCCCATGAAATTGCCAAGATGAACGGCGCCAATAACGTGCGGTCCAAAATGATCGACAAACGGGACTCGTTTGATTTGATTATTGAATGGGACTAGCCCGAATATTAAATCGTACTCTTGCTCGTGATCGTACTCTTGATCGAAAACTCACCGACACCGGAGCACGAGTACGAGCACGAGCATGAATAAAAGCAAGAGGGAGACACCTCTGTGCCGGTTTCCTGGCAAATCAGCGACCTGATTGATCTGGACTATTTTCTGCGCCGGGCTGAAAACCCGGACAGCTCCGGCGCCGGGACCGACAACCGGGCCGCTGATCGCGCCGTCTATCTTTCCCATGCCGATACCCATTCCCCGCCCTTTGATCGCAAGGCCCTGATCCGCCGCTGGCTGGATGAAAACCGGGCTGCTGTGCCGGAAAAACAATCGCTTCCCGGCACGCTCTATAATGAAGCCTTCAGCATTTTAAAAATCACCTGCGTGGGAGCCGCCTTTCTGATCGGCGTGATCCTGGCCTGGTCGGTGCTTTCATACAGCGGCGCGGCCCCTATCAATGTTTTTACCTGCCTCTGGATACTGGTGGCGCCCCAGCTCCTGCTTCTGATCCTTCTGGGCGTCTCCGGCCTGCTGTCGCGCATGGGCGTTGCCGGCGCCTTTTCAGGTTTTTATCCGGCAGCAACCCTGCTCCTGCGCCGCCTGACCGCCCGGGCGCAAAAATCCGGCAAAAACGCCCTTTCTGCCGCGGCCCGCCTTCGCGTGAACGCCCTGGCCGATGCCGCGGCCAGGAGCACCGCCCTTTACGGTCCGGTCTTTTTCTGGCCGGTCTTTATCCTGGCCCAGGTTTTCGGCGTGTGGTTCAACCTGGGCCTGCTTTTGGCCGCTGCTCTCAAACTGGCCATCACCGATCTTGCCTTTGGCTGGCAGTCCACCCTGTTTTCCGACCCGGTCACCGTCTACCGCATGGTGGAGATTTTTGCATCGCCCTGGTCATGGGCCGTGAACGCGGCCCATCCCACCCCGGCCCAGGTCGAAGGCTCCCGTATGGTTTTAAAGGAGGGCATGGTCCATCTTGCCACTCCGAACCTGGTCTCCTGGTGGCCGTTTCTGCTTTACGCGATTGTCTGTTACGGTCTTGTCCCCCGCCTGGCCCTGCTGGCCTGGGGATACTGGCGTCAGCGTCGGACACTGGGTATGGTCAGCTTTTCCACCGGTGACTGCGACCGGCTGATCTCCCGCATGCAGACCCCCAGCCTGCAAAGCAACGGCCTGGAAACGGAAAACGGGCCGAAGACTTCCGCCGTCTCCCCGGACGTCGCTTCGAATGCCGCGCCTGCCGGCGGGCCTGACGGTCCGGTCGGCCGTGCCCTGGTGCTGGTGGCCGAAGAGGTGGCCGATTTCTTTCCGGATCGGGAGATGGAAACCCGGGTTCGCGACACCCTGGGCCTTGACATGGCGGGCCGCCTCTCTGTTGAGCAGGACCCGGAAGCCGATGCCCGGACCCTGGCCGATTTTCTTTCGCGCTACACCGGCCCGCCGGAAAACCTGCGCCTGGTGGTGGTGGCCGAGGCCTGGCAGCCGCCCCTTGCCGAGACGCTTTTCTGGCTCTCCGCCCTGCGCCGGGCCGCCGGCCCGCGCACCGGCCTGATCGTGGGCCTGGTGGGAAAACCCGAGGCCGACAGCCTGTTTACCATGCCGAATGCCGTGGACAACAAGGTCTGGAGCCAGGCAGTGGCCGGGCTCAAAGACCCGTTTATGCGGACGGAGCGTCTGGGAGGCGGCCATGGATAAACCGGCGGTTCCTGTCTTTGCCGTGCTGGGTCATCCCAACGAGGGGAAATCCTCGGTGGTCTCCACCCTTACCGAGGACGATTCGGTCCGCATCAGCCCCATTCCCGGAGAAACCACGGTGTGCCGCCACTACCCGGTCACCATCGACGGCCGGGAGCGAATCCGGTTCGTGGACACGCCCGGGTTTCAGCAGCCCAGAAAAACCCTGGAGTGGCTGACCGCCTTTCAGGGGCCGCCCGGAGACATGGTGGCCGCCTTTATCGCGGCCCATGCGGACAATTCCGATTTTTCCCATGAGACCGAGCTGTTTTCTCCGCTTGCCAAGGGCGCGGGCATCGTGTTCGTGGTTGACGGCTCCCGGCCCCTGCGCCGGGTGGACATTCTGGAGATGGAGATCCTGCGGCTCACCGGCCTGCCGCGCATGGCCGTGATCAACACCAAGGAGCACGACCGGGCCGAGTTTCTGGAGGACTGGAAGCACGAGGCCCGCAAGCATTTTAACACCGTGCGCCTGTTTGACGCCCACCGGGCCACCTATGCCGAGCGCATCGATCTGCTGGAAAGCCTCAAGCACATCGACCCGGAGTGGCAGCCCATGCTGCAGGAGGTAATCGCCGCCTTTCGCAGCGACTGGCAGCGCCGAACAGACCATGCCGCAAGCGTCATTTCAGATCTGCTTGTCGCGGCTGCCGGCCACGCGGTGACCACCACCTGCACTGACGAGTCCCAGGTGGACCAGGCCCGGACCCGGCTGGAACAGGAGTATAAGGCCGACATTCACCGGTTTGAAAAATCCGCCCTGCAGGAGATTCGAAAGCAGTTCAAGCACAACCTGTTTGACGTGGAGCTGCCGGCCCACTCCATTGTCAACGAAGACCTGTTTTCAAAAAAGGCGTGGCGCGTTCTGGGCCTTGGCCAGTGGCAGCTGGCCGCTGCCGGCGCCGCCGGCGGCGGCCTTGTGGGCGCAAACCTCGACCTGGCACTGGCCGGCCACAGCCTGGGCGCCTTTACCGCCATCGGCGGCCTGCTGGGCGGCGGCTCAGCCCTTCTGGGCGCCCGCCGGGCCACCAGCGCCCGCGTCAAGGGACTGCCCCTGGGCCACATCAAGGTGGAGGTGGGGCCGGTCAAAAGCGACCAGATGCTTTTTATCCTTTTGGACCGCGCCCTGATCTATTTTTCTCATGTCAGCAACTGGGCCCACAGCCGGCGGGAGCAGCCGCCACCGGCCCCGGCTTCCACCGGCAGGCAGGGCATCACCTCCCGGTGGGAGTCTTCGTTTAAAAAAGAGTTTTCCCGCTTTTTTGCAGCAGCCCGCAAAGGGGACTGGGCCGCGCTTGTGGCCATCAAACCCGGGGTGTCGGACATCCTTAAGCGGACGCTTCAGGCGCTGTCGGAGCGCAAAGCGCCGGTGGAGTAGAAGAGGGAAGATTGATTGCGCCATACCGCTTATCGAAATCGCTATCGGGATCGGTATCGAAACCGACTCCGTCCGGTTGCAACAGCAGTAATATATATTGTGTTTGTAGTGACGCCGTCAGGCGTTCACCGACCGGGCATATATGATGCCCTTACGGGCACACTACAAACGGGCGTTTTGCCCGCAAGGCATTTTCCTGGTCCTGTCGCATCCGTTTTCGTCATTACCCGGCTTGACCGGGTAATCCAGTATAAAATTGATTTTTGATACCTTTATGTTTTTTCGTGTACTTTTCTTGGCGGCAAGAAAAGTACCAAAAGAACCGCGCCCCGCAGCTTGGCCTTCGGCTTCCCTCGCGCGAATGCTTTTTTCGGCGCGGGTAGGAACTCGCCCGCCTGCGGCGGGCTCAAACAGCCTGCCCGCTGTTTCCGAAAAAAGCATTCGCGCTCGGCTGCGCTGCAACGGGCGAGAGCAACCTTTTATGTCCGGCACTCAAGTGTAAAAGTTAAGATCTTCCCGGATAATTCCGCCAAAAGGCACAGTGCCACTCCGGGAGCACCACCCTGGGAGCGCCGCACCCCAGTGCGGCAATTTTCCATCCCCGACCCTCTTGAAAAACATCACACCGCCTTCGCCCCCGCATGACGCTAAAGCCTATCTCCTGCTATTGATTATGCGTCATGCCGCATAATCAATAGCAAATTTCGGTTGACATTTCAGAGCAGTAAAATATAGGGTTTCCAGAAACGAGGGGGAACAGACGTTTTACGTCACGATATATAATCTATGTTGTGTGGAGTGAAATGAAGATCATAATATTTATCGCAATTCTTATAATTTTGTTTTTTATGATTCGAGCTATCATTTCAAAAAATAAAAGTCCAAGGCTCGGGGAAATAGCACCTGCGAGTGAATTTAAAAAGAAATATAACCTCACTGCTGAAAATAGACCAAAAATTAGTATCTCCCCTGAAAACGTTCCAGAAAGATTACGTGATCTCATCCCAATGGCCGAAAAATGGGGAATCGGGGATGATGTTATAAGAGACGATTTCGAGGGAAAAACATCTGATCTGGAAAAGGAAGCGTTTAAGAGCACACTAAAAGGAAGGACGGCAGAAGTTACAGCATGGTTAGACTCTTTTAAAGATGGGTTTGCTATGTCGGAAGAAGCAGGGCATTTTATGTATATGCTCGAAGCGCTTGATGAAATGGGGTTATGGCCTGATTGATGAAGCCTTATGACAAGGCATCGCAAGAGGATCGCCAGGGCACTCGGGTTTTTGAGCGGCTTGGGAAAATTAAACATTAACCTTTTTTAAGTCAGTCGGAGAAAGCCCTGGCGCCCTTTGGCTGCCGCCGTTAGCTCAAAAATACATGTCAATCACAAATGATAAAGAACTCGAAGATGCGGTTAATCAAGCCGGAGATTTGCTTCAGCAAATACAGGATTATTGCGGAAGAACTTACAAAGCATCGGCAAAAGTAAAGTTTCCTCGAGGATTTCTCCGAACCGCATTAGAACAGAGAGGTCGTCTCAACTTTGTAGATGATAATAATTTGCAAAGTAATCTGGCATATTGCCTCATTCTTTCTGACACAATCCATTGGCTTTTAACTAGAACCAATATCGCTGCAACCGCGAAAGAGATGTTGATTAAACTTCAAATATTTATCGGCGGAACATTAATCGAAAGCATCACAACAAATTATTTGAAGAGTGCCCGAACTCCTAAAAAAACATACAAGATGCGCACACAGTCTTTGGTAGAGCTTAGGGTCATCAACTCCAGCTTAAAAGATGACCTTGATTGGATTTGGGACACAAGAAACAACATGCATCTTTTTGGTCTTACAGGACGAGAATATATAAATGAATACAACACATCCTCTCAAGCTAGGGCAGCAAAGGCTTTCAGAAATTTTGTAGAAAGTTTACAGGCAAGAGGAAGGATTTAAGGGCTAACCAGCCAGTGCGCCGGATTGCCATTCCATGAAGCTTCATGGCAGTGGCCGGCCGGGTTCGATCAATAGATGAAGAAAGGAAAAAGACATGGCCGTTTACTCATTCCTTGATCTTGCATACGACGTTCTCAAGACGGCCACCCAGCCCCTGACCTATCAGGAAGTTTGGCAGACCGGAAAGGAAAAGGGCCTTACGGACAAGATTAAGACATCCGGCAAGACGCCGTGGCAGAGCCTTGGGGCACAATTGTATGTTGAGGTCCGAGACAATGAAGGTTCTCGCTTCATGAAAGTTGGAAAAAGACCGGCCCGTTTCTTCTTAAAGGATCGTGCGACGGAATTACCTGCCGATGCAGTCGCGAAGATTGAGAAAGAAGAGGCGAAGAAGAAAGAGAAGAAGACAGAGTATCGCGAACGCGATCTCCATCCCCTGTTGACCTACTTCGCCTATGCGAATCCGACCTTCAACCGCGGACGCTCAATCTTCACGAAGACGATTTTTCACGAGAAGTCGCAGCGTTCCGGGTACAACGAGTGGATTCATCCTGACATTGTTGGATTCTACTTGCCTTTGGACGACTGGCGTCCTGACGTAATTGAATTCAACCGACTCTCTGATAACAATTCCCTCAGGCTGTTCTCATTCGAGATGAAGAAAAGCTTGACCAAGGGCAATTACAGAGAGGCTTACTTCCAGGCAGTGTCGAACTCCTCGTGGGCACACGAAGGCTATCTTGTCGCTGCAGAAATTCTCCAAGACGACGAATTTCTGGCAGAGCTCGAACGGCTCGCTTCATCCTTCGGAATTGGCATCATCCACCTTGATCCGGCAGACATCGACAGCTCCAGCATACTCTACCCTGCACGCGGACGCGATACACTTGATTGGGAAACGATTAATAAGTTGTGCGAACAGAATTTAGATTTCGAGAAATTCTTGCAGGATGTGAAGATCGACTTTGAGTCCAAGCGCATACACCGCTCGGAATTTGATGAAGTCGTGAAGGACATCCGGAAGTACATTCGGGACAAATTGAAGATCGAACAAGAGGCTTGAGCGTATGCAGTAAACCGCGTCGCTGTAATCAGATTCGATCCCGATAGCGATAGCGATCCCGATTTGGATAGAAGGTATTATCATTGATCCATATACACGATTAAGAAAGCGAGGTTACATTGTCTGTTTCTTTAAAAACACTGGTTCGGGGATGTTCGGGGTTTGTTAATTTCGGGGCCATGATCCGGTTGACGCTGGGGTCACGGCTGCGGGCGCGGCGCACTTTTTTTATTTTCGAGGGCAGGGAATACACCTATGGCGAGGTGTATGCCCAGGCAAAGCGGTACGCGCAGTTTTTTGACGCGCTGCGGTGCCACAGCATCGGGGCCGGGCGAATGGGGGTAAACGACCGGCTGGCTTTGGCCATCTACCAGGAGAACACGCCGGAATACCTTTTTGCCTCCTTTGGCGCGGGCCTGAGCAATGCCACGCTGTTTGCCGTGAACACGGGCTTCCGGGGCAAGACCCTGGCCGGGGTGGTGGAAAAGGCAAAGGCCCTTTATCTGCTGGCCGACGCGGTGAGCGCGCCGGAGGTGGAAGCGGTGCTGCCGGAATTAAAAACCCTGGGACGGGAGCATGTGCTGATCACCGGGAATGCCGGGCCGGACAGCACGGGGTTTACGACCCTTGAAACCGCCATGGCGGACATGGCCCTGAGCGGCGGTCAGGCAAAATGCCCGTCCGTGGACAATACCTGCCCGGTGCTGGTGATTTACACCTCCGGCACCACGGGCCTGCCCAAGGGCGTGCCCTGCACCCATTTGAAAATGATCGGGGCAGGGGCCGTGGTGCAGAGCACGGTGCGGTTGAAAAAAGACGACCGGGGATATATCTGCATGCCCCTGTTTCACTCCAATGCCTGGTATGTGGGCGTGCTGTCCATCATGATTGCCGGGGCATCCTTTGTGCTCAAGCGTAAATTTTCCGCCAGCGCTTTTGAATCCGACATTCTGGAGTATGGCGTCACCTTCATGAACTACGTGGGCCAGCCCCTTCATTACATTCTGACGGCCCTGGAGAAAAAACACGGATCCGCGGAGGCAGTGGAAGCGGCCTTGGCACACCATCCGAAAAACCGGTTCCGCATCGCCTATGGCAACGGCGCCACCGTGGTGGACCGGGTAAAGCTCAAAAAATGCCTGAAAATGGAGCATATTTTTGAAATCTACGGCTCCACCGAGGCGGTGATCACCACGGCCAACAAGCCGGGAGACCCGATAGAGTCCATGGGCCGGGTGCCGGGGTCGGTGGTGATTCTAAACGAGGCCGGGGCCGTCTGTGAGCCGGGCGTGGTGGGCGAAGACGGGCGGCTGATCAATTATGACGCGGCCGTGGGCGAGATCTGCAAAAAGGCGGGACAAGACAACCTGCGGTTTGGCGGATATTATGGCGACAGTGCCGCCACCAGCAAGAAGTTTCGCGATGACGGGTATTTCCATTCCGGCGACCTGGGCCATGTGCGCGTGGTCAACAACCGGCGCTATCTCTATTTTAACGGTCGCACCGACGATTGGATCCGCAAGGACGGGGAGAACTTTTCCGCGGAAAGCGCGGCCGAGTATGCCGCGAAAATGCCCGGCGTGGCCCTGGCCGTGGCCTATGGCGCGCCCTGCGAGGTGGCCGACGAAAAGGTGATGGTCACCATCCAGATGCGCGAAAACGCGGCATTTGACCCGCAGCAGGCCTTTGACGCCCTGATGGCCCAGCAGAAAACCGGGGGCATGGATCCCAAGTGGATGCCCGACTATATTCGCGTGATCGACGCCTTTAACGTGACCAACACCCAGAAGATCCTGGTGCGGCCGTTCAAACAGCAGCATTTCAACCTGGAAAAGTACCCGGACATGGTGGTGTATCACCGCCGGCGCGGCGACACTACCTATCACCGGCTGACCCCCGAAGCCTATGCCGGTATCCGGTCGGAGTTTGAGAAAAACGGCCGGGCCAACCTGCTGGGGTAGGGGGGTGTCCTGTTTGTAGTGTGCCCGTAAGGGCATCATGAATGTACGGTCGTCGAACGCCTGACGGCGTCACTACAAACAGGGAGCTTCTCTTCCACGGGCAAGCTGACGCCTGGCCCGTGCCACCCGTTAAAGGAAGACTCTTCTTCGGGCCCTTCTTTTTCTTCGTGATCTTCGTGTTTAAACACTCCGCCGGTCTGATGAGACAGGCCGCTTATTAACACGAAGGTAAGAAGATCACGAAGCACGCGAAGGCAGCCGTTCGGTTCCGGATTATCCAAATCGATCCCGATTTCGATCCCGATAGCGATAGCGATGGGCGGGTTACATCAGAATCCCCACCACCGCACCGGTCATGCAGGTGGCCAGGGTGCCGGCCACAATGGAACGAAGACCCAGGGAGACGATCTCCTGGCGACGTTCCGGGGCCATGGTGCCCAGCCCCCCGATCATGATGCCCAGGCTGCCGGGGTTGGCAAACCCGCACATGGCATAGGTCATGATCAGCAGGCTTTTCGGGTCAAGAGCGCCTTTGGGCAGTCCGCTCATTTCAAGATAGGCCAGCAGTTCATTTAAAACGGTCTTGGTGCCCATCAGTGCCCCGGCCGTGGGGGCCTGGTCCCAGGGGATGCCCATCAGCCAGACCACCGGCGCCATTAAAAAACCCAGAAGCCGCTGAAGGGTGAGCGGCGCGCCCCAGGCGTCGGGCAGAAACGCCAGCAGCAGGTTGACCAGGGTGACCAGGGCCACCAGCACGATCAGCATGCCCACGATATTGATCAGGAGCTCGATGCCCTGGAGGGTCCCCTTGGTGATCGCGTCCATGGCGCTATGCGCGGTCTGGGGTGGCGCCAGGCTGCCGGCCGTAGGGTGGCCGGTCTCCGGCACCAGTATCTTGGCAATGGTGATGGCCGCCGGCACGCTGATGATCGAGGCGGTCAGGATATGGCCCATCACATTGGGGATTACCGGCCCCAGAATGCTGGCATACAGCACCATCACGGTGCCGGCAATGGTGGCCATGCCGCAGGTCATGATGGAAAATATTTCGCTGCGGGTCATCTGCCCGAGGTAGGGCCGGATCAGCAGGGGGGACTCCACCATGCCCACAAAGATGTTGGCCGACAGGCCGACGCCTTCGGCGCCGCCCAGGCCCGCAGTTTTTTGCAATATCCAGGAGAAGCCCCGCACCACGGCCGGCAGAACTTTCCAGTAAAAAAACAGTGCGGAAAGCGCGCTCATCACCAGCACCAGGGGCAGGGCCTGAAAGGCCAAAAGAAAGGTGGCGCCGGGGTCGGTGACGGCAAAGGGAAACCGGCCCCCGCCGCCCAGGTAACCGAACACCATGGAGGTGCCGGCCCGTGTGGCGGTCTCTACGGCCAGAATAATTCTGTTTAACATGAGAAAAAGGTCGGTGGTGCCCGGTGTTTTGAGCAGAAGAACGCCCAGAAGCAGCTGCAGGCCCACGCCCACGGCCACGGTTTTGAGCCGGACCCCGGCCCGGTTTTCGCTGATCACCCAGGCCAGCAGAACAAAGGCCCCAAGGCCCAGAACGCTTTGTATCATGGGCTTATTCCCTTTTATTTAATCCAAATCGGGATCGCTATCGGTATCGGGATCGAAAGCCATCATTTCTGGGGTTTGGTGTTCCCCGGCAGCACCACAAGGTTGGACTTGTCTTTTTCAAATTTCAACCCCTTGTGATCCTTGCCCACCTCCTGGACCGATAGAATCAGGTACATGGAGAGGTGAAGCGTTTTGACCCCCTCCAGCCGTTTTCTCCGGGTCTCCTCCTCGGGGTTGACCACCAGGGTCTGGGTGTCGAACACAAAGTCGGAGATGGCCACGAAACTGATGCCCAAAGAAGAGTCGCCCACGGTTCTGGCCTTCAGGGTGCGGACCTTTTCCTCTTCCGGGTCCCGGTAGGTGATAATATAAAACGTTTCTTTTTTTTTCGGCATGAAGGCTTCGTCCTGTTTTGAATTCCTGCCCGGCGGCGGTAAAAAAACACGGACAGCATACCCATCCGGGCCGGGTTTGTCAAAAGATTCAGGCACGTCCGTTGTTCGGCCGTTTCCTGTACGCAGACACGCCACATTCCGGTTGACACAGACCGGCGAACTGTATAGGTAGGGGCAACACATTAATTCATCGGGATCGGTATCGAAATCGGTATCGGCGTCGATCCCGATTTCGATCCTTGTGGCGATTTCGATAGCGATAATAAAATGAAAATGAAGTTATCTCCTCAACAGAAAGCGGCAGTGCACCACATGGGATCGCCGGCCCTGGTGACCGCCGGCGCCGGGTCGGGCAAGACCCGGACCCTCACCGCCAAGATCGCCCATCTTATTTCGCTGGGCTACCCTCCGGAGCGGATTCTGGCCATCACCTTTACCAATAAGGCCGCTGACGAGATGAAGCGCCGCCTGGTGGAATTGACCGGCATCCCGGAGACCGGGTTCCCCTGGGTGCGGACCTACCACAGCGCCTGCTATAAAATTCTCTGTGTTCACTGCGGTCTGCTGGGCTATACCACACCCCTTCAGATCTATGATACCTATCACCAGCGCAAAACCATCACCGATGTGCTGATTCGAATGAACCACGACAAAAAATTCGTGCCCATTATTCTCAACCATATCTCAAAGGCCAAGAATTCCGGCAACCCGGCCGCCTACCTGGACGCCAATCCGTTTATTTCCTATGTGCGCCTGGCCGACGCCTATGAGCTGTACGAACGGGCGTTGAAAGAGAAAAATGCGGTGGATTTCGACAATATTTTGCTGTGCGTGCGCAACATTCTGCGGGACCACGACGATGTCCGCCGCCGCTACCAGGAGCGGTTTGAATATATCCTGGTGGACGAATACCAGGACACCAACAATCTTCAGGAAGATCTCACCGGCCTGCTGTGCCGGGGCGACAACCTTTTCTGCGTGGGCGACGACTGGCAGGCCATCTATTCGTTTCGCGGCAGCAACATGCGCCATTTTCTTTCGTTTGAGCAGCGGTACGCCGATGCCCGGGTGTTCAAGCTGGAGCAGAACTACCGGTCCGCCGATACCATTGTCCGGATTGCCAACGACATCATCGACTACAACCGGGACAAGATGGACAAGACCTGCTTTTCCGAGGAGTCCGGCGGCACCGTTGAGATTTATGAGTTTGACGACGAGGTGGAGGAGGCCCGGTGGGTGGCCCGAAAAGCCGAAGAACTCAACGAGGACGGCGTTCCCTACGACGCCATGGCCGTGCTCTACCGTACCAAGTTCACCTCTCTCTATTTTGAGCACGCCTTCCGCCGGGCCGGGATTCCCTATCACCTGCTGGGGGACCGGGGGTTTTACGACCGCAAGGAAGTCATGGACATCAACAGCTACCTCATGGCCGCAGTGTTTGAAAAGGACGACACCGCCTTTGAGCGGATCATCAACATTCCCCGCCGGGGCATCGGCGCCAAGACCCTGGCGTCCATCAACGACATGCGTACCGGCGCCATGAGTCTTCAGGCGGCGGTTCACCTGGCCCTGGCCGAGCGGCGCCTGTCCGACAAGGTGTATCAGGCCCTTTCCGGACTGATGGCGCTGCTGGACGATATTCGGGAGATGCGGCCGGAGGCGGCCATTCGCGAGGTGATAGAGCGCATCGGTTATCTGAACTACCTGAAACAGTACGCAGACGCGGGTTCCATGGATTTTACCGAAAAGGTGGAAAACATCGACCAGCTGATTTTTGCGGCCTCCCGCATGGAGAGCCTGGCCGCCTACCTGGAGGAGGCGGCCCTGATCCGGGAGGACAAGGACGAGGAGGAGGGCGGCTTCGGGATCAACCTGGCCACCATTCACGCGGCCAAGGGGCTGGAGTTTCACACCGTGTTTGTGGTGGGGTGCGAGGAGAACCTGTTTCCCCACTGGAAGTCTCTGGAGGAGGAAGACGATCTTCAGGAGGAGCGGCGGCTGATGTACGTGGCCGTTACCCGGGCGGCCCGTTGCCTTTTTTTAACGGCGGCGGATTTTCGCAAGGGCCAGTTCAACAAGCGCAGCCGGTTTCTGTTCGAAATCGAGCGGGCACTGTAATTTGTGCCCATCTATTTCACCAGGTCGCAGATAAGCTTCAGGCCCTTGTCTAAGGGAATCTTGCTCATGTTGATCACCAGATGGTAGATGCAGGGCCTGTCAAAATCCTTTTTCCCCAGTTTGGCATAGAGATTTTTCCGGCGTTTCTCTCCATCCCGCACCGCCTGAAGGGCCTGGGAATCCGTGAACTTGTAGTGGCGCTTCATAAAGTCGATCCGGTCCTTCTTGTCGGCGATCAACTCGATATGGTAGGCGTTTTCCATGTCCTGAAGAATATACTGTCCGCCCCGGCCCAGAATCACCAGATTGTCCTGCTTGGCAAATTCGGTGATCACTTCCCACAGCTTTTCGACGTAGATGTCTTCGTCCATGTAGCCGATTTTTTCACCGGTGAGCCGCTCCATGTAGCCCTTGCTCAGGGCACTGGATATGAACTTGGAAAACAGGGTGCCTGCTGATCGTTCGATGCTTTTGATGGTCTGGGGTGACACCCGTGCCCGTTTTGCCAGTTCCTGAATAACGGCGTCATCAAGGAACTGGTAGCCCAGTTTTTTGGCCACCTTGGTGCCAAGGGTCCGTCCGCCCGCGCCGAACTGCCGGGAAATTGTGATCACAGCCATTGTGTCGCCTCATGAAATGTTAAACCGGAAATGTACGCACCGTGCGTATCAACCGACCTACAATAAAACATATGAGCCCGGAAATCCAGTCTTTTGCATTCTTTTGTGTCGGCTTGATACCCCCGGCCACAGGTGTGGAAGACGCATCCCGCCGGCTCAGAAACAGCTGGATTCGTCCCAGCAGTGGGTGCAGAGCTTTTCCTTGGGCAGGCCGATAGCACCGACCAGGTTGTCCATGGTCTGGAACTTGAGGCTGGTCAGGTTAAGACGTTTACGGATTTTTTCCACCATCTGTGTCTGCTCTTTTGTCCCGGCCGTGGCATACCGGTCCAGGTTTTTGTCTTCAACGCCCTCGATTTCCATGATGGCCCGGCGCCCGGCAAGGTCCAGGGTGGAGCGGGACTGGGAGAAATTTAAAAAAGGACAGGGAAAGATCAGGGTGGGGCAGGCGGCCCGCATGTGCACCTCCCTGGCGCCCCGGTCAAACAGCAGCTTGATGGTGTCCTGCAACTGGGTGCCCCGCACGATGGAGTCTTCGCAGAACAGGATACGGTTGCCTTTGATCAGGTCGGTCACGGGAATCAGTTTCATTCGGGCCACCAGGTCCCGCATCTGCTGGTTCTGGGGCATGAAGCTGCGGGGCCAGGTGGGGGTGTACTTGACAAAGGGTCTTTTGTAGCGAATGCCTTTCTGGTTGGCATATCCCACGGCATGGCCGATGCCCGAGTCGGGAATGCCGGCCACGAAATCCACTTCCACGTCATCGTTGTCGGCCAGGGCGTTGCCGCACCGGTACCGCACGGTTTCCACGTTGATCCCTTCGTAGCTGGAGGCCGGATAACCGTAGTAGACCCACAAAAAGGAGCATATCTGCATTTTATCTTCCGGCGCCTTGACCGATTCATACCCGTCCGGGGTCAGTCGGATGATTTCGCCGGGGCCGATATCCCGGTCCACTTCGTATCCCATGTTGGGAAAGGCGCAGGTTTCCGAAGATACCGCCAGCGCGCCGTCTTTTCTGCCGATCACGATGGGGGTGCGGCCCAACCGGTCCCGGGCCGCGTAGATGCCGTCCCGGCAGAGAATCAGCATGGTGCAGGAGCCCTGGATGGCGGCCTGGGCGTGGACGATGCCTTCCACAAAAGAGTCTTTTTCACAGATCAGCATGGCCACCAGTTCAGTCGGGTTGATGCCGATGGGGCTGATCTCGGAAAAGTGCTGGCGCTTGGCAAATGCCTTTCGCGCCAGTTCATCAATATTGTTGATCTTGGCTACCGTCACCAGGCCGAAGGTTCCCATGTGGGAACTCATGAGAATGGGCTGGTCTTCGGTGTCGCTGATCACGCCGATGCCGGTGTTGCCGTGCAGAACCGGGAGGTCCGGTTCGAACTTGGTGCGAAAGTACGAGCTTTCCAGGCTGTGAATCTTACGGGAAATTTCCTTTGCGTTGCGGACCGCCATGCCGCCCCGCTTTGTGCCCAGGTGGGAAAGATAGTCTGTGCCGTAAAACAGGTCGTTGACACAATCGGTTCTGGATACGCATCCGAATACGCCGCCCATAGTAAGTTCTCCTTAATATTTCTCAGGGTCAGAAAGTATCAGTTATGAACGTTTCTGATACCAGAAATCGGGCATATTTCAAGGGGAAATCTCGTAATCTTAAAATAGCTTGATATCTTATTGTTTTTGGCCGGTCACCGGCCCTGCCCGACCATCAACGGGCGGCACGGGCCGTACCACCCATCAAAGGCCGGCCGTTGATACCGTTCTGCCCAATGCCTTTACGGGCACATTACAAATCTTGATGTTTAAGCCTGGCCGGTCTCTATAATGACGTCCCTCGCCCATTGCGGCGCAGCCGAGTGAGGAGAATTTTTTGGGAAAAGCGAAAATGTTGTTTGAGCACCGCCGCAGGCGGGCGAGTTCATTTTCGCGCCGAAAAATTCTTCGAGCGAGGGCAGCCGAAGGCCAAGGCCGCAGGGCGCGGTTCTTTTGGTACTTTTCTTGCCGCCAAGAAAAGTACACGGAAAAGCAGGAAGGTATTACTGTCAATTTTATACTGGATCGCCGGGTCAAGCCCGGCGATGACGGGGGAGAGGATTACCCGGTCAAGCCGGGTAATGACGGGTACGGTGGCGGTCGTGCGGAACATGAAAGTTTGTTGAAGTGTGGTCTGCCTTTTGAGTTGCCGCACTGGGGTGCGGCGCTCCCGGGTCTGCCCGTGAACATCAGTCCGGAAACGCGGCACGTGCAAGCTTAGCTGGCAATGACGGGGATTCGCCCGAATCGGGGGTTTTACGAAGCCGGCAGGACCTGCACAAGAACCTTGCGGGTGCGGGGGCCGTCAAACTCGCAGAAGAATACCGACTGCCAAGTGCCCAGGACCAGCCGGCCGTTTTCCACGATCACCGTGACCGAACTGCCCACAAAGCTCGCCTGGACATGAGCGTCTGAATTGCCTTCGCTGTGGGCAAACGGCGTGTTCTCAGGTACCAGGGTTGCCATGTGCGCCAGGATGTCGCGCCGCACGTCTGGATCCGCGTTCTCATTGATGGTGACCCCGGCCGTGGTGTGGGGCACAAAGACCACCACCGCACCCTTCTCCATGCCGGCGGATGAAACCGCCCCGCGCACTTCAGCGGTGATGTCGGCCATCTCTTTTCTGTGCCGGGTTTCAACGGAAAAGGAGATCATGTTTTGTTCCCGCGTTTTGGAAGGGTTATCCGTTGTTTGAAAAACGGCCCTGTCCCGTGGCCTCCAGGACGGTCCACCAGAGCTTGCTGTGCGGGCTGACCTGCTTGCGTTTGCCCACGGAAAGGGACATGGGCACATGAACAAAATGGTTGTTCCAGTGGCTCACCAGCATACGGGTTTTGCCGGCCATGGCCGCGTGAACCGCGTCCCGGCCCAGAAAACCGCAGAAGACACTGTCATTGGCGTTGGCCGGCAGGCTGCGGATCATGTAGCTGGGATCTATGTATTTCAGGGAAATAGGGATGCCGCGGGACTTGAAGTGGGCCGTGATCCGGTCCCGCAGAAAAAGCCCGATATCGTTGAGTCGAATGTTGCCGGAGGCATCCGTGGCATTGGTGCCGTCGCCGAAAAATTTCTGGCCCGCCCCCTCGGCCACCACGATGACGGCGTGTTTCCGCCGTTTGAGCCGCTGTTCCAAGGCGGCCAGAAGGCCGTGATCCCCTTCCAGGTCAAAGTCGATCTCCGGAATCAGCACAAAGTTGACATCCTGACGGGCTAGGGTGGCGGTGGCGGCAATGAAGCCCGAGTGGCGGCCCATGAGTTTGATCAGGCCGATACCGTTGGGGTATCCTTCCGCCTCGTTGTGAGCCCCCTTGATGGCTTCGGTGGCGATATCCACGGCCGTGTCAAAACCGAAGGAGCGGGAGATCAGGTGAATGTCATTGTCAATGGTCTTGGGGATGCCCACCACGCTGATCTTCAGGTTGCGCCGGCCGATCTCTTCGGCAATTTTTGTTGCCGCCATCAGGGTGCCGTCGCCGCCGATCATGAAAAGAATGCCCACGTGCATTCGTTCAAGGGAGTCCACGATCTGTGAGATGTCCTGGGGACCGCGGGAGGAGCCCAGCATCGAACCGCCGGTGTTGAGAATATTGGCCACCAGTTCCGGCGTAAGGTCCACCACCTCGTGGCCGCAGTCCGGAATAAAACCTTCCAGGCCGTATCGGATGCCGTGAATGCTTTTTACGCCGTACCGGTAGTAGAGTTCCAGGACGATGGCCCGAATGATGTCGTTCAGGCCGGGGCACAGCCCGCCACAGGTGACCAGGGCGCATCGCACCTTGCTGGCATCGAAAAATATCTTCTTTCGTGGCCCGGCCATCTCAAAGGAGAGGGGGGTTTCTCCCTGCCGGATACGGGCCTGGATCGCATCGGGATCGACATTGACCAGGACCCGGGCCGTGTCGTCGGTAAAGTCCTTTTCCGGGTCAATGTTGGGTTCCCGAAGAATGGGAGAGGTCACCCTGGGCTCGCCCAGCTGTTCAATCAGGGTCTCTTCATAGGTAAAATCAAAATTCATGGAGCTGCCTCGAGTGCCGGGCGGGGATTCCCCCAGGCCCGTTTATGGTTTACCGGCCGTTGAACTTGAACGCCCCTTTGCCCAGGATGTCGTGCAGGTGCAGAATGCCGCACACCTTTTTGCCGGCGGCGGTCACCGGCAATGCCGTGACCTGGTGCTGCTCCAGGATGTTCAATGCGTCGTAGACCGGGGAGTCCGGATGGACGGTAAGCGGGTTTTTGGTCATTATACTGTCCACAGGACCGCCCGACAAGGGCTCTTTTGCCAGATACAACCGCCGAAGGTCGCCGTCGGTGAGAATACCTGCCAGAGTGTTGTTTTTTCTAACCACCAGCAGTGCCCCCAGGTTCTGACGATCCAGCACGGCCAGTGCCTCCTCAATGGGGGTTTTCACCGGAACCGCCGGCACCCGGTCACCGGTGAGCATGATCTCCGATACATTGAGGGCCAGGCGCCGGCCCAGAGAGCCGCCGGGGTGAAACCGCTGAAAATCACTGGATTTGAAATCCTTTCGAATGCTTAAGGTCACGGCCAGGGCGTCTCCCATGGCCATCAGGGCGGTGGTGCTGGTGGTGGGGGCCAGGCCCAGGGGGCAGGCCTCTTTTTTTACCCCCACGTTGATCACGATATCGCTCTGACGGGCCAGGGAGGAGTGGGTGTTGCCGGTAAAGGCGATCACCTTGCAGCCCACGTTACGGATGGTGGGAATCAGGCCGGTAAGCTCTTCTGTTTCCCCGCTGTTGGAAAGGCCCAGGAAGATGTCCTTCGGACCCACGATGCCCAGGTCGCCGTGCATGGCCTCCACCGGATGGAGAAACAGGGCCCGGGTGCCGGTGCTGTTGAGCGTGGCCACGATCTTCTGGCCCACGATTCCCGATTTGCCGATGCCGCTGACAACCAGCCGTCCCTTTGACCGGCAGATCAGGTCCACCGCCTTTTCAAACTGGTGGTCCAGGTTGGCGGCCACCTCCAGAATTCCTTTTGCCTCATTCTTCAGAACATCAATGGCCTGCTGAGTGATGTCCTGGGTCTCTTTTTTCTGTTTCATTACAATATCTTTCGTAATCTTATCTTACTCTTAATCTGTCCTGCCGTGACGTTAATATGAATGATATGACGGTAATTATCAAGGGGAATATAACGATCCGGCCCGCCCCGCTTCAGGGTTTTTCTTTGTCATGACCGGCCTTTTCAAACCGGCGCAGCAGATCGACCACTTCAACCTCCCTTTGCGCCCCAACAAGGGCTGTTCTGTATTTTTCGTCTTTTATCAGCAGCATCAGCCGCGCGATAATGCGCAGGTAGACTTCGGCCAGCCGGCTTTTCTCCCGCGGATCGCAGGCCTCTGCTTCCGGTCCGCACACCAGAAAGATGGTGGTCACGGGCAGGCCGTCGGCGGCATGCCAGGCAATGGGGGAGGCGGCAACACCCAGAACAATGAAAAAATCAGGAATGCCGGGCAGCCGGGCATGGGGAATCGCCACTCCCAGGCCGATGCCGGTGGTTACAATCCGTTCCCGCTCCATCACGGCCGCCTCAAGGCGATGGCTGTCCATTCCCGGCACCACGCGGCAGGCATGGCGCACCAGTTGCCGGATGGCCGGAATCCGCGTTGTTTTGTCCAGAAACACGACGCGTTCTTGCGTGATCAGTTCATGAAGATGTCTCGCGGTGGCGGATGGCGTCATATCGAAAACCTGTCGTAAGCCTGCCGGGCCTCCTGCTCAATGGCGGCCAATCGGTCCATGTACCGGGGTGAAACGTGAAAGACGGTAAACCGTCTGGCTCCGGACCGGCCGGCCAGTTCTCCGGCCTGGGCCGCGGTCAGGTGCTTTTTCTCTCGGGCCGTTTCCCGGTCCGCATTCAGAAAATAGGCCTCGATAAAGAGATGGTCCGCGTTCCGGGCAAAGGCGATGATCTTTTCAATATTGGCCGGGGAAAACGCCACGTCGGTGATATAGACGATCTTCTGGCCCGGTGTGATCAGGGCGATATCCCGTGCCAGTACCGCCAGCTCAAACGTCCGAATCGTGTCTCCCGCGGGAACAGTAATTGATGTGTCCGGCGGAGCCTGTTCATACAGGGATTTCTTGAAGGATTGAAGCCATGGTCCCGGTTCCAGGCCCTGTGCGTCCAGAGCCTCTTTTTTGATGTTGATGTGAAACCGCTCTTTCAGACAGAATCCCAGACAGGGAGTGCCGTGGTCCAGTATTGTGGTGGAAACAGTGAACCCCGGCTCCTCCAGCAGGATGCCGGTCCAGGGAAGGAACTGGGCCGGGGCATCAGGTGCGAACCGGTCCTGACATCGATACCACTGGGTCTGCATGCCCCGCGATGTTACTTCCGTCACCTGCAGGCGAAGGCTTTTTTCATAGCTGTCGATCAGGTTCCATGTGTAGGCACCGATTTTGCCACTGATATTGTTCAGAAAGTTTTCAGGGCCGAACAGGTGGACCTCCCTGTCCCGGCCCAGGGCCAGGCGGAGAAAACGGTCGAATCCGGCAAAATGGTCGATATGGGTGTGAGAGACAAAGACGTGGGTCAGCTTCAGAATATCCCGGGGTGCCAGGCTGGTGATTTCACCCAGGTCAAAGGCCAGTGCCCGGTTTTCAAACAGAAAGTTTATAAAGAGGCAGGGATCGTCAAATGGGGTGTTGACCAGAAAGGGGTGGAAGGTCGGTCGCATCGCCTCTTGATCGGGCAGACCATGAACCGCTTCGGCAGGGTGCCGCCGGCCCGGTTCATGAACGCTCCCGGATATTTCATGAAAGATACTTGGTGACCTGCCGGTTGATGCAGACGTATATCTCTTCGTCGGAACCGTAGACATCCACGGTATCCTTGTGGTTGATCACCTTTTCTATCACAAAGGCCGTCACGTAGAGGCTCACAATATTGGGAGTGGTGGTAATCCCCCGGAAAGGGGCCACGCTGTAATCCACGTCAAAATCATCGGCCCGGGTCAACTCTTCCAGGCACTTGTGAATCATCTCCTCCAGTCCGTTCTGGTTGTGGGTCTCCACATATCCGGTTTCAATGAGCTTGGAGGTGATGGCATTGGCCAGCGTCTCCGATATGTCTCTAACCCTGGAGATGGCGTTTCTGCGCTCGTATTCCTTCGAGGACTCTATCCGGGAGAGCAGTTGCGACTCCCTGCTGCCTTTGTGGAAGACTTTTCCCATATGAAAATACCTCTTTTTTATCAAAGCGTCATGAATAAAACTAGGTAACAATAATGGGTGCGGCCCATGAATGCAAGGGAAAATTGCGACCGGGCCGGATTTGCCGGGTTGTTCGGAAATTTCACCTGTAATATCCGGGTCGGAGGGATGGCGATGTGCTGATGTGTTCCGGCTACTCGGTAAAGGCGTCTTCAATGATGATTTGCGGGGCACCGGAACCGTTCCATGTGTCTTGCCGCAGCCGGAACAGGATCCGTCTGAAAAAAGAGGACTCCTGATGTGATGCCGGGGTGTTGAACCAGATGGCGGCAATACCGCCTCTGTCTGTTCCGGGGTGGGCCAGGGTCATTTTTCGGTGCCGGCCGTTGATCATGAAGGTGTCGGCGGCCCGCACATTGCGGGCCGAAAACAGCGGCTCCGGGTTACCGGCGCCAAAAGGGGAAAGCCCTTCAATCTCCCGGACCAGTGTGCTGGTGATGCGGTCCATGGCAAGCTCGCAGTCCACCTCCACGGCTGGAACAAAGTCGTCCGGCGTGGTCTGCTGCCGGACAATGTACTCAAACTGTGTTTCAAACGCGGCCAGGTTCTCCATGCGAATGCGGAATCCAGCGGCCTGGGCGTGGCCTCCAAAGTCCTCAAACAGCCGGCCGCATCCCTTGAGCGCGTCGTAAAGGTGAAGGCCGGGGATGCTGCGGGCCGACCCGACGCCCATGTCACCGCAAATGGTAATCAGGGCTACGGGCAAATTGTACCGTCGCGCGGCCCGTGAGGCGGCGATGCCGATCACGCCCTGGTGCCACTGGCGGTGGGCCAGTACCAGGGAGCGCCGTTTCTTGAAGGTGTTGATGCGGTCATTTACAATCTGCTGAATCTCATCTGAGATCTCTTCTTCAATCATCTGCCGCTTGGTGTTGAGCCGGTTGAGCCGGCCCGCTATTTTCACGGCGACCTCCTCTGTCTCGGCCAGCAGCAGTTCCAGGGCTGTTGCGGCATGGTCGATTCGGCCCGGTGCGTTAAGCCGGGGGGCCAGCCGAAAGGCCACATCTTCGGCGGAAAGGGCCGGTTTTTTGATCTTTGCGCCGGCAATAAGGGCTTCGATGCCCGGCCGGGAGGGGGTGCGGAGCAGCTCCAAGCCGGTTTTGGCCAGAATCCGGTTTTCCCCGGTCAGGGGAACGATATCGGCGATGGTGCCGATGGCTACCAGGTCACAGCAGGCCTTGAGGTTGGGCTCGGGCCGGGTTTTCCAGAATCCCTTTTCCCGTAGAAAGGTCCGCAGGGCGATCAGCAGGTAGAAGGCCACGCCCACGCCGGCCAGGTCGCCCAGGCCCGCCGGGCAGTCGGCCCGGGCCGGGTCGATCACGGCCAGGGCCGGGGGCTGTTTGGCCGGAGCCTGGTGATGGTCGGTGATGATCAGGTCAATGCCCGCCTCCCGGCATGCCAGGGCGGCGGCATGACTGGTGATGCCGCAATCCACGGTGATCAGCAGCGAGGCTTTGTGCTTGGCGGCCACCTCGGTGATGTGTCGGGGTTTGAGGCCGTAACCCTCCAGGATCCGGTGGGGCAGATGATGCCGTACCGTTGCACCGGCCTGTGTGAGGAAGGCCACCACGAGGGCGGTGGCGGTAATGCCGTCGGCATCATAATCGCCGAATACCAGGATTGTTTCATGGTTGACCAGGGCCGAGTGAATGCGGGCCACGGCCGTGCCTATATCCTTCATGGCAAAGGGAGAGGGCAGGTCGGCCACGGTGGCGGACAGGAAATGCCGGGCCTGTTTTACCGAGAGGATGCCCCGGTTGACCAGCAGAGACGCGGTGATGTCCGAACAGGGCAGGGCCTTTGCAATGGCGGTCACGGTTACGGGATCGGGCTGTCGAATGGTTATCTTTCGGGTCATGAATTCTGCTGTGTCCAGGGTGGATGGGCCGTTCGCGCAATACCGGTTGCCGGCTGTTTATAAGTACAGTCCCGGGCCGGACAAGTCAAACATTTTGTCCGGCCCCGCGTTTTGCCGGTGCGGATAATTTTGACATTGTCTCACAAATATTATACGTAAATGAGACGGTCGATACGCACAATTCTATTAAAAAGGTGAAGAAAAGCGAATGAATAAGGGCACGATCCTCTTTTTGTGCAGGGACAACAGCGTCAGAAGTCAGATGGCAGAAGGGTTTGCCAGGCAAATGGCCGGTGACGAAATTGCGATTTTCAGTGCGGGCATCACGCCCGGCCCTGAGGTTCACCCCATGGCCGTGGAGGTGATGGCCGAACATGGCATCGATATTTCCGGCCATCGACCCAAGGCGGTCTCGGCGTTGCGGGTGGGCCATTTTGATCTGGCCGTGGACCTCTGTCAGACCATGGGCCAGGAGTTTCCCATGCTGGCCGGATTCCCCCCCCTGATGTGCTGGACCGTGGCCGATCCGGCGGAAGCTGCGGGAGATACGGAGCGCCAGAAAGCGGCTTTTCGCGAAGCGGCCTGGATCATAAGGGACCTGGTGCACGACCTGTTGAACCGGGGGTATTACGCCTCTTTTTTCATTTACAAGGCCAATGTCGAGCGGGTTATCGACAACCTTCACGAGGGGGTTCTGGCCCATGACCTGGACCGGAAAATCTTTTTTTTCAGCAAAGGGGCCGAAAGGATCACCGGCCTGTCCGCCGTGGACGTGATCGGTAAAAACTGTCACGACGTGTTTGTTCCCCGCCTGTGCGGAGACAACTGCTCTTTCTGTGATGGGTGCGAGCCACCGACGTTTCAGAAGAAGAGTTACTCCACCGTGGCGCCGGAAATCGAGGGGCAGCGAAAGGAGCTGGACGTGACCGTGGTGCCCCTTCGGGACCCGGCCGGCCGCATTCAGGGAGTGGTGGCGGCCCTGGCCGACCAGACCGCTTTGAAGGAGGCGGTGCGCGGTCAGAAGGGGGAGGATGGGTTTGCCGGCATCATCGGTCGAACGCCGGAGATGCGAAGCCTTTTTCACCAGATTCGGGACCTGTCGGTCTATGACGTGCCGGTGAACATCAGCGGTGAGACCGGCACCGGAAAAGAACTGGTGGCCCGGGCCATTCACAGCGAAAGTACCCGGCGCAACGGACCCTTTGTGCCCATCAACTGCGGTGCCCTGCCCGAGGGGCTGGTGGAAAGCGAGCTGTTCGGCCATGTGCGGGGCTCTTTTTCCGGGGCCGTGCGTGACAAGAAAGGCCGGTTTGAACTGGCCCATAACGGGACCATCTTTTTAGACGAGGTGGCCGAACTGCCCATGTCCACCCAGGTCAAGCTGCTGCGGTTCCTCCAGGAGGGGGTTCTGGAAAAGGTGGGCAGTGAAAAACATACATCGGTGGATGTGCGGGTGATCAGCGCCACCAACAAGAACCTGAAAAAAGAGGTGGCAAAGGGGACGTTTCGCGAAGACCTTTACTACCGGCTCAATGTGGTGCCCATTCACCTGCCGCCCCTGCGCATGCGGAAAAATGACATTCCCCTGCTGGCCAACTATTTTGTCAGGCACGCGGCCATGGGTGCCCGAACCGGTGATGTCACCATCGCCGATGACGCCATGGGCCTGCTGATGGAATACACCTGGCCCGGCAATGTGCGCGAGCTTCAGAACATTATTCAGTTCCTGGTGATCAAGGCGTCCGGTAAAAGGATCACGGCGGCCCATCTGCCGCCGGAAATTCAGGGCGACGGCACTCCGCTTCCCCAGAAGCGGGGCCGGCGCAACAAGCTGGACCTGGGCGGCGTGGAGACCGCCCTGAACAAGGCCGGCGGCAATAAGGCCAAGGCGGCCCGCCTACTGGGCGTGGGCCGGGCCACCCTCTACCGGTTTCTCAACGACCACCCCGATATCGCCGTGGATGAAGACGTGTGACCCGAATATCTTGTTTCTTCGTGATCTTCGTGTCCAAACACCCCGTCGGTCTGATGCGGCAGGCCACTTATTACCACGAAGACGCGAAGATCACGAAACACGCGAAGGCAGCCGGCCGGTTCCGGATTGTTCAGTTGGTAGGGATTTCGATACCGATTCCGATACCGATCCCGATCCCGATTTGGCGGGCTAAATCTTTCTTCTCTCCAGGATTTCCCCCCTGGCCGACACCGTGATCACCTCCATGGGGACCTTGACCCCTGCGGTCTGCATGGCCTCTTTTAGAATCATGGGCAGGCCGGAGCAGCAGGGCACCTCCATCATCACGCAGGTAATGCTTTTCAGGCCGGCGGCTTTCAGCACCTGGGCGAATTTGTCCACATAGGCCTTTTTGTCGTCAAACTTGGGGCACCCGATCATAATGGCCCGGCCCGGCAGAAACTCGGTGTGCAGCCGGGGAAAGGCAACCGGCACGCAGTCAGCCGCCACCAGCAGGTCCGCGCCCTTTAAAAAGGGGGCTGTCGGGGGCACCAGGCTGATCTGGACCGGCCAGTGGCCCAGGGAAGATGCCGACGACGGGGCTGTGGCCCGGGGCTGGTTGGCCGCCTGGCAAGGCGATGCCTCCATAAAAGTCTGCACATGGGAAGAGGGGCATCCGCAGGCCAGTGTGGCCGGGGCCTTTTTTTCTTCTGTCTGCAGGGTTTCCAGGTGTTTTTCCACGGCTGTCTCGTCAAACTCATCGGCCTCCCGCTCCACAATGTGAAGCGCGTCCTCAGGGCAGTCGCCGATGCAGGCGCCCAGCCCGTCGCACAGGTTGTCCGACACCACCTTTGCCTTGCCGTTGATGATGGCAATAGCGCCCTCGGCGCAGGCCAGCACGCACTGGCCGCAGCCGGTGCATTTTTCTTCATCTATTTCGATGATTTTTCTTGTCACTTTCATGGGGGGTCTCCTTTTATGACTGTTTCAGCAACACTCTTCTGGCCACCTGTCTGCCGGTTTCGGTAAACAGGTCGTTTTCGATGATTTTTTCCAGCCGCTGCGGATCACCCGGCTTTTCTTTTCCGGCCTCTTCAAGGTTGGTGATCAGGTCGGCGTCGTAGAGCACCTTGAAATTGATGGTTTCGTTTTCCCTGGGGTGATGGTGGTGCCCGACAATATCACACACCTCGTCGACCAGGTCGGCCCGGGCGCTGGTTTTTTCAAGAATGGCGCGGGCAATGGCCGGGCCCTCTTCCTCCTGGTACCGGGCTGCGGTGCTGTTGTACTTGCGCTCGGCCTCGTGAATGCCGATGTCGTGAAGATAGGCGGAGCACAGGATCACGGCCAGGCCGGAAGGGGCCTCCTGCTTTGCGATCTCTTCTGCGTACCGGGCCACGCGGGTGGCGTGGCCGATGCGCTTGAAGTCCTGTTTGAAATAGCGCTTCATCTCGATGGCCACCCGGTCCTTGAGCAGGTTTTCCCGCTGGGCCAGCAGTTCCGGGGGCAGGTTGCCGATGCACTGGGCCGCGTGTTCGCAGTAGGCCGCGCACCCGAAATCCATGCCCGGGTTTAAAAACTTGTGGCCGCATTCGCCGCAGGCACGGGTGGTGTCATCCTTGAAAAATTCCACGGCCGCCCCGCACCTGGGGCATTTGGCCTCGGAAATGTCGCTGCCTTTCCAGTAGCGGGTATCCTGTCCGGGACATTTCATAATTGTATCCTCCTCTGGTATCCAACCGCCGGTGTTTCTGTCATTCTGTCCGGCCCATTCATCCTAATGTTGATTGCAGGATAACTCAACTGGAACAGGCCGGCATTGACTTAAATCAAGAGACCTGTTTTTTTGCCATAAATATTTTCACCCCTCTGTCTTACTCTTACTCTTACTCGTGCTCGTATTCGTGATCGTACCCGATCCCGATTGAATTGGTTGACACACTCCGGCGGTTCGTGTTCAATACATCACGCAGCTTATAAAAAGGAGACCGAATGGATCCCGCCACTGTTATTGCCGAGGCCCCGCTGTTTGCCGGCCTTCCAGCCGAACAACTGGAAAAGGTGGCCAGAATCGCCCAGTCAAAATCTTTTGAAAAGGGGGAGACACTCTTTTCCGACGGTCAGAAGGCCGACGGCTTTTACGTGGTGGCCCAGGGCCGTATCAAGGTGTTCAAGGTCTCCCTGGAGGGCAAGGAGCAGATTCTGCATATTTTTGGTCCGGGGGAGCCGGTTGGCGAGGTGCCGGTGTTTGCCGGCAGCGCCTTTCCGGCCGGGGCCGCGGCCCTTGAAAAAAGCCTGCTGCTGTTTTTCCCAAAAAACGCCTTTGTCCGGCTGTTGGAAGAAAACACTTCCCTGGTGCTCAATATGCTGGCCGTTCTTTCCCGGCGGCTGAGACAGTTCACCGTGCAGGTGGAAAACCTTTCGTTAAAAGAGGTGCCCGGCCGCCTGGCCGGGTACCTGCTGTTTCTGGCAAAGGAGGAGAATAACACCCGGCGCGTGGAGCTGGCCATTTCCAAGGCCCAGCTGGCCAGCCTGCTGGGCACGATTCCGGAAACGCTCTCCCGCATCCTGGCAAAGATGCGGGACACCGGTCTGATCGAAGTGGAGGGGGCCGTTATCTCACTTCTCGACCTTGAGGGACTGGAGCTGCTGGCGGCGGACGGCCGCCTGTAATTATGGGCCGCCGAGCTGTCGTTTCCCTTCCCGAAACGATGCAGAAGAGGTTTTATGATGAATGCGTCAAATCATTTTATTAAAGCGCTGCTGCTCAACGCGGGCAACGGGTTTTACCGCATGCAGCGGTATTCAGTGGGCGATTTTTTCGGCCCTGTGGACCTTGGCATTCACCTGGCCTACAAGCACCACAGCCTCAACATCGGGGCCGGGCTTCTGGCCGGGTCGGTGCTGCCCGGCTCCAACCGGCTGATTGTCACCGGCATATCGCCCTGCTGGCACGGCTTTTACATCTCCTCCATGGGCGGGGCGGCCCTGGTGTTCGACAACCTGGGCATCAACATGCTCTCTATCCTCGGCAAGGCTCTTCAGCCTTCTCTTTTATACCTGAACCGCACCCACGGAGAGGAGATCGAGGTGGAGCTGGTTCCGGTCCAGCCCGACAGGATATGGAACCAGGGCCGTCGGGGTGTCTATGCGGTCATGGACTACGCCCTTGAAAAGTTCGCCGCCCGGTATGAAGATGACCCGAGAGTGCTTGCCGTGGGGCCGGCAGCCCTGTACACCGATATCGGAGCGCTCTGTTCGGCGCCGCTGAAAAAAGGGGAACTGACCCACGCCGACACCTGGGCCGGACGAGGGGGTTTCGGCACCAAGCTGCTGCAGGAGCACGGCATTGTCGGGGTTATCTACGGCGGCACCCATGTGGACGAGGACTTCTGCAACCGGTCCGTGGCCGACCAGTGGTTTGAGGACAAGTTCAACCAGCGTATGGCCGCCAAGGACATGGAGGCCACGGCCAAGTACCGGTTTGATCCGAAGTTCAACACCGGCGGCACATTTGGCGTGAACTACGCCTCCATGGAGGGCAACCTGCTGGCCTTAAACTACCGTTCCATCTACTGGAGCGAAGAAGAGCGCCGAAGCCTGCATGGGCGCCTGGTGCTGGATCACTACCTCAAACAGTTCAACGAAGAGACGATTGTGCCCAAACAGCAGCGCACCTGCGGCGAACCCTGCGCCGCGGTATGCAAAAAACTGAACGGCGAATATAAAAAGGATTACGAGCCCTACCAGGCCATGGGGCCGTTGTGCGGCGTTTTTGACCAGCGGGCCGCCGAGGCCCTCAACCATCATGGCGATACCCTGGGGTTTGACGCGATTTCAGCGGGCGGGGTGCTCTCCTGGCTGATGGACTGCCTGGACGAAAACCTGATCGCGCCTGAAGAGCTGGGTGTGGAGGGCCGGCCCCGGTGGAACATGGACGGTTTCAACGTAGCCGATGACTCCATGCACAACGCCCGGCTGGGCATCGCCCTGCTGGATCAGATGGCAACTGCCGGCGGCAAAATTCCCCTGGCGTTCGGTGCCCGCAAGTTTGCCCGCCGCCTGGCCCGGGAAAAGGGGAAAGCGGTGCGGGACCGGTTCGTGTATATCGCCTTTGCCCGCCAGGGCTGGATGGTGCCCAACCAGTACTGGACCCCCGGCGCCTTTGCGCCCATGGCCATCATGGGCAAGTACTACATGCACTACGGCCGTGACTTTCTGCCGCCCCGGGACCTGGGCCGCGAATGCGCCCGCCGCCTGATCCAGGAACTAATGCTCGACAACATGGGCATGTGCCGGTTTCACCGGGGCTGGGCCGAAGAGATGATTCCCGATATCGTGGAAAAGATTTTCGGGGAAAAGAAACGGTTTGTGCGTTCCATTCATCTGACCGCCGGCCGTATTGCCAGCCGCAATGCCTCGGTGTTCTGGGAGCCGGAACGCGTGGCCGATCTGGTGGCCGGTTTTCTGAGAAAGAAGAAAACGGTCGATGGCATCAAGCACGAGGAACTGGACCGCTGGGTTGATTTTTTCGACAGGGACAAAAACGCCGCCGCCTATGAATTCTGGTACGAAATTCACAAGGGCATCCACGAATCCCTGCGGGAGTTTCCCGATTAACCGGGACATTTCATGGAATATCCGGGTTAAAGGGCCGGCAAAAGGGTTTTAATCATGGTAGGACAGAGTCCCGGTTGTTTATCCAAATCGCTATCGCTATCGGGATCGAAATCGAATTGTCTTTACGGCAGTGCTCTCAAAGGGTATTTCTCTTATCCTGCTTATCCGTGTACTTTTCTTGGCGGCAAGAAAAGTACCAAAAGAACCGGCCCGTGCAGCTTGGCCTTCGGCTTCCCTCGCGCAAACGCTTTTTTTGGCGCGGGCAGGAACTCGCCCGCTTCGCGGTGCTCAAACAGCCTGCCCGCTTTTTCCCGAAAAAAGCATTTGCGCTCGGCTACGCTGCAATGGGCGCGGCCTGCCATTGATGCCCCGACGTGGTGTACAAAAAGATTTGCTTCTCCAGAGGCACCCTGGTGTTCAGTCTTATTCCCGGAATTTGTAAATCCAAATGGAGACAGATCCTTGATAAATTTTTCAATAACAAACCCTTGGACCCTCGACCCCTTGAATCCTTGAATCCTGCGTAGCCACTAAATTGGAGAAGATCCAAAAATCCTTTTGGGAGCTATTCCGGACACCAATGATACCGATTGAGGGACCGGCAAGCGTTTTTCCCTTTTCATCGGCCCGGCGCCGGGGTAAAAAGGCGAAGGCGTTTGATCAACAGAGGAATACGACACGGTAATCGGAGTATTGTATGACACAGACACGGCAACGCATCATCAGAACCCCGGTGTTATGGTACCGGTCAATTCAGGACCGGCTGAGGCAGCAGCGGCAGAAAAGCGAATTGGATGAGTGGGGAAAAAAAGGGCGTCCCGTGCCGCCGCCCCATATCATCAAACAACGAATGCTGGCCGAATATGCCGGGCGTTTCGGCCTGAAAATTCTGGTGGAGACCGGCACCTATTACGGCGACATGGTGGACGCCATGAAGCATGCCTTTGAACACATCTACTCCATTGAACTCAGCGAGGCCCTTTACCAGCGGGCCTCAGAAAGATTCCGCAAATTTTCGCACATCAGGCTGATTCAGGGGGACAGCGGCATTGAGCTGGGCAATCTGGTGGGGACAATCGACAAACCGGCCCTGTTCTGGCTGGACGGCCACTACTCTGCCGGAGAAACCGCCAAAGGGGAAAAGGAGACGCCTGTGTTCGAGGAGCTGGGCCACATCTTCAGCACACCGGATCAGGGGCATGTGATTCTCATCGATGACGCGCGCTGTTTCGGCACCGACCCGGCTTACCCCACCATGGAGGAGTTGACCGGTTTTATCCGGTCAAAACGCCCTGAAGCCGGCATCGAGGTCCGGGACGACAGTATTCGCATCACACCCGCCTAGCCCAACTCTTTTTCCAGCCACCGCCGGGCAGGGCCCTCAATGGAATAGACCCCCTTGTTGCGGCCCACGGACCGCAGAAATTCGGTTTCCAGGGGCTGGGGCAGGTCAAAGGCGGCCAGCTCTTCGGCCAGATCGGAGTTGCGCCGCACCAGGTATACCCTGGGTTTTTCCTTCCAGGTGTTGACCACAAAGTAGTGGGACACATCGTTTTTGGACCGGATCACGTAGTTCCCACTGGCCCAGTTGTTTCCCCACTCCAGGTAGAGGCGCACCGCCTCTTCCGGCGTCATATCCCAGTCGACCTGGTTGATCAGGTCTCTTCTTTTTTTTAGTTCGGAAAGTGTCAGCATGGTCTGCCTCCTTTTTCAGGTTCTTATACCTTGGAAAGAATGCAAGGCCCGTGCCGAAGTTCTATAATGAGGATCTTCTTCGATTTAGTGAATGCACAGGGTTCAAGGATTCAAGGGGTCGAGGGGCCAAGGGTTTGTTATTGATATATTTATCAAGGCGCTGTATCGGTTTTTGTTACTGCTCTGTTGTTGTTTCAACGTAAATTGAATCATTGGTAAACAATATCCGGATTTCAACCCATAAGCCGACCGTTCATAGGTTCGTAAACTCTTTGTTTTCAGTATTTTACTTGGCCACTTGAATCCTTGAACCCTTGGCCCCTTTCAAAACCATCGACTGTACTGAAAATTGTGAAAGTTGTTTGTTACCACTAATCGGGGGATGAATCCTATAACATGACCTGAATCCGGCGGGCAATGACAATGCGTTCCAGGTCGATGTTCACGTCATAGGCGTAAAGTTCGACCCCGGAACGGGCGACCTCCCGCAGCGTCCTGCCGTAGGCGGGATCGATGTGGTCGGCGGGCCGGAAGGCGGTCGCATCCATGCGTTGAATCAGAAAGATCATGGCGCACCGGTGGCCATTGGCTGCAAGCTCCTGAAGTTCCAAAAGATGTTTTTTGCCCCGGTCGGTTACCGCATCCGGGAAACAGGCTGTGCGGTTCTCCACCAGGGTGCAGTTTTTTACTTCCACGTAGCAGCGGTCCCCGGTTTTCGTGTTTTCCAGCATCAGGTCCAGCCGTGTGTGGGCGCTGGTTTTCACCTCCGGCGTGACCGTGTCATACCCATTTAACGGCCGGATATAGCCCTTTTCAATGGAACGCCGCACCAGGGCGTTGGGAATGCCGGTGTTGACCCCCACCAGGGAACCGGGCATGTCGATCAGTTCCCAGGTGTACTTGAGCTTGCGCGTGGGGCTGTTCTGCCGGGAGATGTAAACCGGCCGGCCCGGTTCGCAACAGGTCTTCATGGAGCCGGAGTTGGGGCAGTGGGCCGTTACCACCCGGTTGTTCCCAAGGCGCACATCGGTCAGAAAACGCTTGTACCGCTTAATCAGGGTACCTTTTATCAGTGGTGGCCAGAAAATTCCCTCTTTTTGTGCCATGAGTGCTCCCTTTGCGAAAAAATTTTCAGCCAGTAAAACACGGTTCCGGTAAAAGGGCAACTTTGGCCTACACCGCGCAATGTGCATCATTTATAGCATTTGAGCCATGTGTGTATCACCATTAATGATCCATCCGGCGTTGAAAATTCTCGAAACCATAATGCCGGTGTGATAAGGTGCAACGTCATATAAAGAGATAAAAACAATAACCGAATCGGAACGGACGACCAGAGAAGAAGAATTGATACCCGTCTCTGGTCTTCGTTGTTGAACTGGTCTATTATCCATGATGATCAAGTCCAGGACGTTCGGAAATATGATATAATACCCTGACATTTTACAAAGCCGTAAAAAAACAACAAATCGTGTTGTTTACGAGGGGAACCGGGTGGACCAGACTGACATTTATCTTCAGGAAGAGGAACCGCCCCCCTGTTTTTTATACTCCTTGTATATAATCCAATGATCAGTAAATCGACTTTATTGCATCTGCGAATTCCCTTTTCTTTTTTTCTGATGCCCGTATTTTTATTTGCATTGGGCATAAGTATCAACCCATCAGGTTACCAGATTGTTTTGACCTTCATCGTGTTGCATTTTTTTATTTATCCGGCCAGTAATGCATACAACAGTTATTTTGATAAAGATGAGGAAAGTATCGGCGGCCTGAAACATCCGCCCGAGGTGGAAAAAGATCTATATGCCACAGCCCTGGTCTTTGATGGAGTAGGCATACTACTGGCTCTCTGCATCAGCCGGCAGTTTGCAGCAATGGTTTTTATTTACGGCCTCATCAGCAAAGCTTATAGCCATCCCTCCATCAGAATTAAGAAGTATCCCTGGTTGAGCTGGCTGATCGCCGGGGTTTTTCAGGGCTTCTTTACCTTCTGGATGTGCTACATGGCGCTGAATCACGGCGGATTTGGCGTTATTCTGCAAGCGGATATATTTATTCCGGCAGTATTGACCACCCTGATTTTGATGGGGTTTTATCCCCTGACGCAGGTTTATCAACACAAAGAGGACAAAAAAAGAGGCGATCTTACCTTAAGCTATCTCCTTGGAATCAGGGGCACTTTTATCTTCTCTGCCGCCGTTTTTGTGGCTGCGATACTTGGCTTCCTGGTGTATTTCAAATGGTATTTCGGCTGGCAGCTGTTTTACCTCTTCCTGCTTTCTATAATGCCGGTTTTGGCCTTTTTTAGCCGGTGGTTTCTGAAAGTCATAAACAACCCGGTAAAGGCCGATTATAGTCATACAATGCGTCTGAACATGATTTCATCGCTATCCCTGAGCATCTTCTTTATTTTGCTTTATTTTGCAAAATAAAACGATTTTTTGTCCCGCGCCTTGCATCTGTCGCCAAATCAAATCGTGAGATATCCGGGTTAATGATCCAGCCGGTTTTGAAAATTCTCGAAACCATAATACCGGTGTGATATGATGACGCCTGTAAGCGGCTGATGATTTGCGGAACAAAACGACACGCGTGAGGAAATCGATGAAAAATCATTTTTTGACTGTCTGTGTATGGCTGGCGGCCTGTCTGGCGCCTTTCTGTGCCTTTGCCGGCCAGTCCTTTGAAGTTTCCCGGTTTATTTCACCCGACACGTGCAGTGGCTGTCACAGCGAGATCCATTCTCAGTGGGAAAGCTCCATGCACGGCCTGGCCCATAAGGACCCCATTTACCAGAAGGTGGCAAAGTTTTTTTTAACCGGCCTGACCGATCCCGGCGAGGTGGCGGAATCCGAGTCCTGTGTCAAATGTCACACACCGGTGGGCGTGGTGACCGGCTTTCCGAAAAAGACCTCGGACGACTGGTCAAAGACCCCGGAGATCGCCACCCATGGCGTTCAGTGCGACTTCTGTCACTCGGCCCTGAGCGCGGAAAAGATGTACAACAACGGTATGGTCCTTTCGCCGGGCAACGGCGAGGACGATCCCGGCATCAAACGGGGCCCGATCCAGGACCCGGTGCCCGAGTTTCACGAGGCCGAGTTTTCCGAATTTCATACCGGCGCTGAAATCTGCGGCACCTGTCACAACGTCAAGCACGTGGCTTTCGGCACTGATCTTGAGACAACTTATGACGAGTGGGCTGCCGGCCCCTACAACAGCGACGATCCGGCAAAGCGGGTGGTGTGCCAGGAGTGCCACATGCGCCAGAAGCCGGGCCTTCCGGCCACCGGTTCCACCCCGCGGCCCGACAACCCCGGTTATGCATCGGATATCGGACCGGAACGGGATCATGTGTACACCCATTACTTTGTGGGCGCCAACAATGTTGTGCCCCAGCAGTTCGGCGACACGGAAAAGGCGGCAATGGCCGCCGAACGGCTGGCCCATGCCGCCACCCTTGCCCTGGACACGACAGAGATGAAAAAGGGCCGCCTCAAGGTGACGGTGTCCAATACCGGGGCCGGCCACAAGCTGCCCACCGGCCTGACCAACGCCCGCCAGATGTGGCTCGAGGTGACGGTAAAAAGCAAAAAGGACGGCCATGTGCTTTATGCATCCGGGGTTCTGAATGCCGATGGTTACGTGGGAGACGACGCGACTGTTTACCATACGATTTTCGGGAACGGCAAGGGAAAGCCGGTGGACAACATATCTCTTGCCCGTGAGATCCTTACGGATCGCCGGATACCGCCCGGACAGGCCGTGACCGAAACCTTCAGCCTGCCGGCCAAAACGCCCTGCAAGGATGTGGTTGTTTCGGTCCGGCTCCAGTACCGCATCTGCTCCCAGAAGCTGCTGGACCTGGTGCTGGGCAAGGGCGCGCTCTCGGTGCCTGTGGTCACCATGGCACAGATTGAAAGCAGTCTGTAGCGGTGTTGATACGGTGACGGCATCCCCTGCGTTTGCCGTCTGGCCCGGGAAGGAAGAGAAAACGGCGGAAAATGACCCGACCACTGACCACCCGGCAGATCAAAAAAGAGGTGGCCGACCTGTTGACCCGGCCGGACGCCGCGGAAGCCCTGGAGAAGATCGCCGCCTTTCCGGCACGGCAGGTGATCAACCCCCTGATCGGCTTTCTGTGCAGAAAAGGCGACCCGGTCCAGCAGCGTGCCGTGGAGGCCATTGCCGAGGTCACGGCCCGGCTGGCAGAAACCGATATGGAGGGGGCCCGGGTGATCATGCGGCGGCTGATGTGGAGCTTAAACGATGAATCCGGAGGTATCGGGTGGGGGGCCCCTGAAGCCATGGGCGCGATTCTGGCCCGGCATGCCGGGCTGGCCGCCGAATATGCCAAGATCCTGTTTTCCTACATTCACCCGGACAAAAATTTTCTGGAGCACGACGACCTTCGCATGGACGCCTTTCGCGGTATCCTTCGGCTGGCCAGGGCCAGGCCCCGGATCGTGGAGCAGTTTCGCGGGCATCTGACATCCTATCGTCATGACCCGGATTCGGCGGTCCAAAAAATGGTAAAAGAAATTTTTTTGCAAATCGACGGCCCGCCATCGGCCTGACGCCTCTTGTTTTTTTTGTTTTTCCTTTGAAATTATCGGTTTGCGGGCGGATTGGCCCCCATAAATCTCTTGACAATGCCCGGCGATTCCATTAAAAGCTATAAGATTGTAATACAGGCGAAAGTCTGTAAAAAAATCAATAAGTTCATAAATATAGGCGTGTTAGGAGAAAAAAATGGCTGTACCAAAGCGAAGAAAATCAAAGTCAAGAAGAGACATGCGCAAAGCCCAGCACAAGGCAGCGCCGATCAACGTGTCCTCATGTCCCCAGTGCGGCGAGGCAAAACTCCATCACCGGGCATGCCCTTCCTGCGGCACTTACAAAGACCGCACCGTGATCGAGGCGGAAGCCTAGGAAGGTGTCCGGTGTGTCCCGTGCTTCCGGCAGGAGACAGACCATGACCGTGCCAGGCCACCAGAAACGCGTTGTTGTTGTCACCGGCGGTTCCCGCGGTATCGGCCGGGCGATCTGCCTTGCCTTTGCTGATGCCGGCACCCGTGTCTATGTCAATTATGCCGCATCGGCTGATCAGGCCGAAGAGACAAAAAAGCAGGTTGAAGCACGGGACGGGTCGGCCGCCTGTATTCAGGCCGACGTCTCCCGTGAAGCTGATGTGGCGGCCCTGTTCAAGACCGTGATGGCCGAGTCGGGGCGCATCGACGTGCTGGTAAACAATGCGGGCATTTCCCGGGACGGGCTGGTGCCCCGCATGTCCGGAGCGGACTGGGACGACGTGATGGCCGTCAACCTGAGGGGCGCGTTTTTCTGCACCAAGGCCGCCTCCCGGCAGATGCTGAAGCAGCGCGGCGGCCGGATCATCAACATCACCTCCGTGGTGGGGTTTTCCGGAAATGCGGGTCAGGCCAATTACGCGGCCGCCAAGGCGGGCCTGGCCGGTTTGACCCGGTCCGTGGCCCTGGAGTTTGCCTCCCGGAACATCACGGTCAATGCCGTGGCGCCGGGCCTGGTGGATACCGACATGGCGGCCGGGCTTTCCGACCAGGAGCGGGAGCGCATCGCGGAAAAGATTCCCCTGGGCCGGCTGGGCATCCCGGATGATGTGGCCGGCGTGGTGGCGTTTCTGGCCTCGGATGCGGCGGCTTACATCACCGGGCAGGTGATTCATGTCAATGGCGGCCTTTACCTGTAGGCTGGCCGGTCGTCATCAACAACCGGATCGAAAAAGACAAAAACCCGATCCGGTCAGACAACAGATAAAACAGACGCGAATATGTCCGTTCGATGTCAGGGCGGGTGAAGCGGTAAAAGGAGAACAGCATGTCTATTGAAGACAAGGTGAAGCGTATTCTGGCCGAACGGCTTGAGGTCGACCCCAGTGAAATCCGGCCGGATGCCGAGTTTATCAACGACCTGGGCGCCGACTCCCTGGATATCGTTGAACTTCTCATGTCTCTGGAGGACGAGTTTGATATCGAGATATCAGACGATGAGGCCGAGCAGATCATGACGGTGAAGGACGCGGTGGAGTTTATTACAAAACGGCTGTAATCCGGTAAAAGGCGGCGGCGCGCACGCCGCTGCCCCTGAATTGGTGGAACAGTGAGAATGACCATTGACTATCTGGCACAGCAGGATCCCGAGGTGGCCGGGGCCGTTGCCCGTGAAGTGGAGCGGCAGCAGGGCAATCTGGAGCTGATCGCCTCGGAAAATATCGCCAGCCGGGCCGTGATGGCGGCCCAGGGAAGCGTGCTGACCAACAAGTACGCCGAAGGGTATCCGGGCAAACGCTATTACGGCGGATGCGAATACGTGGACCAGGCCGAGCGGATCGCCATTGACCGGGCCAAAACCCTGTTCGGCGCCGCCTACGCCAATGTCCAGCCCCACTCCGGCTCCCAGGCCAACATGGCGGTCTATTTCGCCCTGCTGTCGCCCGGCGACACGGTGCTGGGCATGGACCTGGCCCACGGCGGTCACCTGACCCACGGCAGCCCGGTGAGTTTTTCCGGTCGGCTGTTTGACTTTAAACATTACGGCGTAAAAAAAGAGACCGGCACCATTGACTTTGACCAGGTGGCCGACCTGGCAAAAAGCCATCGGCCGAAAATGATCATCGCCGGTGCCAGTGCTTATCCCCGGACCCTGGATTTTGAGAAGTTCGCGCAGATCGCCGCGTCGGTGAATGCCTGTCTGGTGGTGGACATGGCTCATATCGCCGGTCTGGTGGCGGCCGGGGTCCATCCGTCACCGGTTCCCCACGCGGACGTGGTGACCTCTACCACGCACAAGACGTTGCGCGGCCCCCGGGGCGGCCTGATCCTTTCGGCCAGGGCCGATTTTGGAAAGGCGCTGAATAAGGAGATTTTTCCCGGCATTCAGGGCGGGCCCCTGATGCACGTGATCGCGGCCAAGGCCGTGGCCTTTGGTGAGGCCCTTACCGACGGTTTTGTGACCTACCAGCAGCAGGTGGTAAAAAACGCCCGGGCCCTGGCCGGGCATCTGATGGAACAGGGCATTGAGCTGGTATCCGGCGGTACCGACAACCACATGATGCTGGCCGACCTGCGCAATATCAGCGTCACCGGCAAGGCCGCCGAGACGGCCCTGGAACAGGCCGGCCTGACCCTGAACAAAAACGCCGTGCCCTTTGACACGGAAAACCCCACCGTGACCAGCGGGGTCCGCATCGGCACCCCGGTGATGACCACCCGGGGCATGAAGGAACCGGAAATGGCGGTGGTGGCCGGGCTGATCGTGAACGTGCTGAAGAACATTTCCAGCGACACCGTGATTCAGGCAACCCGGAAGCGGGTCATGGAGCTGTGCGAGGCCTTTCCGATTTATCGTGACAATGACAATGAATGAACCGCGCATCGATACGCCGGACCGTCCCGACTGGCACACCTATTTCATGGAGATCACGGAACTGGTGGCCAGGCGTTCCACCTGCCTGCGGCGTCATGTGGGGGCCGTGATTGTCAAAAATAAGCGCATGCTGGCCACCGGTTACAACGGAGCCCCGGCGGGTGTGACCCATTGCAGTGAAACCGGCTGTCTGCGTGCCAGACTCAATGTTCCCTCCGGCGAACGACACGAACTGTGCCGGGGCATTCACGCCGAACAGAACGCCATTATTCAGGCCGCCTTTCACGGGGTCTCCATTCAGGGAGCGTCGCTTTACTGCACCAACCAGCCCTGTTCCATCTGCGCCAAGATGATCATCAACGCCGGTATTTCGGCGATCTATTATAAGGATGGATATGACGATCCCATGTCCCTGGAGATGCTTGCCGAAGCCGGGGTCGAGCTGGTCCGGCTGTCCTGATAAAAGGAGAGTTTCATGAAATGCCCTTACTGCGGTTCCCTTGACAACAAGGTGATCGATTCGCGGTTAAGCCGGGATGATACCGAGACCCGGCGCCGGCGGGAGTGCCTGGAATGTGCCCGCCGGTTTACCACCTACGAGCACGTGGAAAAGGCGCCGATCATGATCGTCAAAAAAGACGGCCGGCGGGAGGAGTTTCTAAAGGAGAAGGTTCGGTCCGGTATGATGAGCGCCTGCCAGAAGCGGCGCATCAGCGTCAACATCATAGAGGATTTTATCGCCGAGCTGGAGCAGGATCTCATGGAGATGGGGGAGCATGAAATCCCCTCAAGTATCATCGGTGAAAAGGTGATGAAAAAGCTGCATGCCCTGGATGACGTGGCCTATGTGCGGTTTGCCTCGGTCTACCGGGAGTTTAAGGATGTGCACGATTTCTATTCCGAACTCAAGAGCCTGCTGAAAAAACAGTAGCGGCAATGTTTTTTCTCCCCGGACCCCGCGTTCTGACCGGTTCGTGACACTTTCCGAAAAAATAGTGTGACCCGAATGGATGATGCCTATTTTATGAATATGGCCCTGGGCCTGGCCGAACGGGGAACCGGCTTTACTTCTCCCAACCCTGTGGTGGGCGCCGTGGTGGTGCGGGACGGCCGGGTGGTGGGTCAGGGTTTTCACGCGGCGGCGGGAAAACCCCACGCCGAAGTGGTGGCCATTAACGATGCCGGTGAACTGGCCCGGGGCGCCGACCTTTACGTGACCCTGGAACCCTGCAACCATACGGGCCGGACCCCGCCCTGCACGCAGAAGATTTGCGACGCCGGCATCACCCGGGTGGTGGTGGCCACGGTCGACCCCAATCCTCACGTGGCCGGAGGTGGTATTCAATACTTGGAGTCCCGGGGCATTGCCGTCACTGTGGGGGTCTGCGAGGCCGAGGCCAAAAAGCAGATCGAGTGGTTTTCAAAATACGTGACCACGGGCCGGCCTTTTGTCACGGTCAAGTGCGCCATGACCTTAGACGGCCGCATCGCCACACGCACCGGCGATTCCAAATGGGTTACCGGAGAGGCGGCCCGTGCGTTTGTGCACAGGCTGCGCCACGCGTCCGACGCCATCCTGGTGGGCGTGGGCACGGCCAATGCCGACAATCCCCGGCTCACGGCCCGCGTTGAGGGCATGCAAACCAGAGATCCCATGCGGATCGTGCTGGACACAAAGCTCTCCATTCGCGAGGATGCCGCGATGTTTGATCTGGATTCGTCCGCTGAAACGCTGATCGTGGTGGGGCCGGGGCATGACGGAAAAAAACGGGACCGGCTCAAGGAAAGCGCCCGGTTTTTTGATGCGGTGCTGGCCAACGGCCGGATCGACTTGGCCGGGCTCATGGACGGCCTTGGAAAGATGGGGATCACCAGCCTGCTGATCGAGGGCGGGGCCCAGGTGATCGGAGCCGCGTTTGCGGCCGGCATCGTGGACAAGGTATGCTTTTTTTACGCCCCGAAAATTCTGGGCGGCGACGACGGTGTTCCCGTGTGCGCGGGAGCGGGGCCGGAACAAATGAAAGATGCCCTGCCGGTGCGGGACGTGTCCGTGACCCGGTTCGGCGATGACATTCTGATCGAGGGGTATGTGGCCTGATGTTTACCGGTATTGTTGAAGGATTCGGCCAGATCAAAGACCTGCGGCCGTCGGCCGACCGGGGCCGGCGCATCTGCGTGGAGGCCGGGTTTGCCGTCGATGATACAAAGGTGGGCGACAGCATTGCCGTCAACGGGGCCTGTCTCACCGTGGTGACCATTGAGGGCCGGCGGTTCGAGGCCGACGTGGCCCCGGAAACGCTTTCCAAAACCACCCTGGGCAACCTGCGGGCCGGGGAAAAGGTCAACCTGGAGCGGGCCCTGCGGTTTTCCGACCGGCTGGGGGGCCATCTGGTGACCGGCCATATCGACGGCACGGGGGTGATCCAGAGCAAGAAGAATCTGGGTAACGCGGTCCTGGTGACCATCGGCCTGCCCCGTGACCTGGGCCGGTATATGGTCAAAAAGGGATCGGTGGCCGTTGACGGTATCAGCCTGACCATTAACGACTGCAGCCCGACACACGTGGCGTTGAGCATCATTCCGCACACCGCCTCAATCACCACCATCGGGCTGCGCAACAGCGGCGACGCGGTCAACATTGAGACCGATATCATCGGAAAGTATGTCGAGCACTTTCTTTCCGGCGCCGGGAAAAAGGCGGACGGCGCCATTGACATGGAATTTCTGGCCAAAACAGGGTTCCTGTAGGCCGGATGGGATCGCCGGTTGTGAAGGGCGATGCTTTTACCTGAAAGATAAAAAAGAGGATTTTGTAAAAAGTCAAAATACAGGCGGCTTCGTAAAACGTCCAAGTTCAAGGAAACACAGAAATTGGGCTTTTTACGAAGTCGTCAAGAAAGGCAGGGAAGTATCATGGCAGTACTGAGTATCGAAGAGGCAATAAAAGATGTTCGCGCCGGCAAAATGGTGATCCTGGTGGATGATGAGGATCGCGAAAATGAAGGGGACCTGATGATTGCCGCGGAAAAGGTGTCTCCCGAGGCGGTCAACTTCATGGCAAAGTACGGCAGGGGCCTGATCTGTCTGGCCCTGGACGCCAAAAAGGTGGAAGAGCTGGACCTGCCCCTGATGGTGGACAGAAACACTTCCCCCTTTGGCACCGGCTTCACGGTTTCCATAGAGGCCAAGCACGGCGTGACCACCGGCATTTCAGCGGCGGACCGGGCCACCACGATTCTGGCTGCCGTGGCCGACGGCGCCAGGCCCGACGACCTGGTGCGGCCGGGGCACATATTTCCCCTGCGGGCCCGGCGGGGCGGGGTCATTGTGCGGGCCGGACAGACCGAGGGCTCGGTGGACCTGGCCCGGCTGGCCGGATTGAAACCCGCCGGCGTGATCTGCGAGGTCATGAACGACGACGGCACCATGGCCCGAATGCCCCAGTTGGAGGAGTTCAGCGAGGCCCACGGCATCGGCATCTGCACCATAGCAGACCTGATTGAGTACCGCATGCGCACCGAGTCCTTTGTACGCAAGGTGGTGGAGACCACGATCCCCTCCATGTTCGGCGGCACCTTCAAGGTGATCGTGTACGAAAACGACATGGAAGACTTTCAGCATATCGCACTGGTCAAGGGGGAGATCGATCCCGAGCAGCCGGTGCTGGTGCGGGTCCACTCCGAGTGCCTCACCGGCGATATTTTCGGCTCCCTACGGTGCGACTGCGGCAATCAGCTCCACAAGGCCATGATGATGATGGAAAAGGAGGGGGCAGGTGTTCTGCTTTACGTTCGTCAGGAGGGCCGGGGCATCGGCCTGGTGAACAAGCTCAAGGCCTACAATCTTCAAGATCAGGGATATGACACGGTGGAAGCCAACGAGCAGCTGGGCTTCAAGGCCGACCTGCGGGATTACGGCATCGGCGCCCAGGTGCTGGCAGATCTGGGGGTGAAAAAGATGCGGCTGATCACCAACAATCCGAAAAAGATCGTCGGCCTGGAGGGTTATGGTCTCTCCGTGGTGGAGCAGGTCCCCATTGAGATCGAGGCCAATGAACACAACAAGCGCTACCTGGAGTGCAAAAAGCTCAAGATGGGCCACCTGTTGAACCTTGACTGTACGCCCTGATTCAACTCGTGAAACGTCCGGGTTAAAACGGTTTGCGTGTTGCAAAACAGTCTGAAAACCATTATAAAAATTGGAACATGCATCAACATTCCTGGCGATGGGAGGATAAAACCCGCCGGCAGGATAAGGTAAAAGGAGAGCAACAATGCCCAAACTGATGGAAGCGGGCCTTTCGGCCAAAGGAAAAACCTTTGCTCTGATTGCCAGCCGGTTTAATGATTTTATCACTGACAGGCTGGTCTCCGGGGCCGTGGACGCACTGGTGCGCAACGGCGCGGCGGACAAGGACATTCACCTGGTCAAGGTTCCCGGCGCCTTTGAGATCCCCCTGCTGGCAAAGAAGATGGCGGAAAAGGGCGACTACGACGCCATCGTCTGCCTGGGCGCGGTGATTCGGGGGTCGACACCCCATTTCGACTATGTGTGCGCCGAGGTGTCCAAGGGCATCGCCCAGGTGAGCCTGGAGTTTTCCGTGCCGGTGATCTTCGGCATTGTCACCACCGACACCATCGAACAGGCCATTGAACGGGCCGGCACAAAGGCGGGCAACAAGGGATGGAACGCGGCCGTGTCGGCTGTTGAGATGGCCAACCTGATGGAAGTGGTGACGCGGGCGTAAGTTCTTATGGCAAGCAGGCGACGATCACGGGAACTTGCATTGCAGTTTCTCTTTTCCTACGACTTGAACGCGGCCGGTGATTTTGACGCGTGGATGGAGGATTTCTGCGCACGCTTCAACCTTTCGGAAAAGAATTTTCCTCATTTTTTTACCCTGGCCCAGGGCGTCAAGAACCGGTGGGAAAAGCTCAATGATCTGCTGGCCGAAAGTTCCGAGCACTGGAAGCTCAGCCGCATGTCCGGTGTGGACCGCAACGTCATGCGGATCGCCATTTTCGAGATGCTTTACTGCGACGATGTGCCGCCCCGTGTGGCCATCAACGAGGCTATAGAGATCGGCAAGAAATACGGCACCGACGAGTCCGGCGCCTTTATCAATGGTGTGCTGGACCGCATCAACAAGGAGCTGGGAGGATCGGAAGCGGACCTTCCCGAGAATATGAATATAACGAACAGCAAGGAGTAGCGTATGACTTCCCGGAAAATTTTTTTGACAGAAGATGAGATGCCCCGCCAGTGGTATAACATTCTGGCGGACATCAAGATGAACCCGCCGCTGGGTCCCGACGGCAATCCCGTGGGTCCCGATTCCCTGGCCCCCGTGTTTCCCATGAACCTTATCGAGCAGGAGGTCAGCACCGAGCGGTGGATCACCATTCCTGACGAGGTATTGGAAATTCTGACGGTGTGGCGGCCGTCCCCCCTGGTGCGGGCCCGCAATCTTGAAAAGGCCCTTGGTACGCCGGCGAAAATTTACTACAAGAACGAAAGTGTCAGCCCCGCCGGAAGCCATAAGCCCAACACCGCTGTTGCCCAGGCCTACTACAACAAGGAGTTCGGCATCAAGAAGCTCACCACCGAAACCGGTGCCGGCCAGTGGGGCAGCGCCCTCTCCTATGCCTGTTCCCAGTTCGGCCTTGAGTGCAAGATATTCATGGTACGGATCAGCTTTGACCAGAAACCCTACCGCAAAAGCATGATGGGCGCCTGGGGCGGCAACTGCATTCCCAGCCCCAGCGATCAGACCCGGGCGGGCCGTGACGCTCTGGCCAAAGACCCCAATACGCCGGGCAGCCTGGGCATTGCCATCAGCGAAGCCATTGAATGCGCCGTCACCGACGAATCGGGCCAGACCCGCTATTCCCTGGGCAGCGTGCTCAACCACGTGATGCTGCACCAGACCATCATCGGTCTGGAAGCCAAGAAACAGCTTGAGAAAGTCGGCGACTATCCGGATGTCATCATCGGATGCGCAGGCGGCGGCAGCAACTTTGCCGGCATCGCGTTTCCCTTTGTCTACGACAAGATTCACGGCAAAGATATCGATATCTATCCGGTGGAGCCCATGGGCTGCCCCACCATGACCAAGGCCCCCTTTGTTTATGACCACGGCGATACCGCCAAGTACACGCCCCTGCTGGCCATGCACAGCCTGGGCCATGCCTTTGTGCCCCCGCCTTTTCACGCCGGTGGACTGCGCTACCACGGCATGGCGCCCACGGTCAGCCAGCTGGTCTGCGAAGGCATTGTTACCCCTCGGGCGGTTTCCCAGTTGAGCACTTTTGAGGCCGGCGTGCTGTTTGCCCGGTCCGAAGGCATCATTCCCGCGCCCGAGAGCAACCACGCCATCGCCTGCGTCATTGAAGAGGCCAACAGGGCAAAGGAAGAGGGCAAGGAAAAGGTGATCCTGTTCAACCTGAGTGGCCACGGTCTTCTGGACCTGGCCGGGTATGACCGGTTCTTTGCCGGTGAGCTCTCCAATATTGCCATGAATGATGACGATCTGAAGGCGTCGGAAGCGGTGTTTGCCGATTATCCCAAACCGCAGATTCTCAAACACGGGTAGGCCGGTTTTTCCCGAAATCAGGCCGGGGACGATGTGCTGAATTTGCGGCCCGGCACGGCAAAGCGCGTGCCGGGCCGTTTTATTGAAACTGTGTTGCCTGTATCAATTCAACGGCGGCAAAATGACGGGAAAGAAAACCAGGACGGAAGAGCGGCGGCGCCGGTGTCCCCGGCTGGGTCATGAAGTCCTCTTTTCCTACTGCCTGGGCAGTGGCACGGACGGGGGGCCGTGCCTGAAAACCGCTGACTGCTGGTGGGAACAGTTTGACGTGGTGGCCTTTCTGAAAGCGCATTTTTCTCAAGAGACCGTGGCCCGTCTCCTGAATCCGCAACCCCAGCCCAAAATCACCGGCATTCTGGAGCTGATTGAACAGGCAAAGCGCAATGCGGGAAAGTCATAGCCCGTTGCCGGCACCGACAAGACCAAGGAGGCAGATGTGATTCTTGAAAAACTGGAAGTGGGCATGATCATGGCCAACTGTTTTATCGTGGGATGTGACCAGACAAAACAGGCCGTGGTGATTGATCCCGGCGACGAGGCCGATCGGATTCTTTATCATTTGGCGGATAACAAGCTCTCCGTAAAATATATCATCAACACCCACGGCCATTTTGATCACGTGGGCGCCAACAAGGAGTTGAAGCAGGCCACCGGCGCGGAACTGCTGATCCATGCCGCGGACGCGCCCATGCTCTCCGGCCTGTCCCAGATGGCGTCGGCTTTCGGCATTGCCGCTGAAAATTCGCCGTCGCCGGACCGCACCGTGAAAGAGGGGGATGTGATCTCTTTTGGCACCATTGAGATGAAGGTGCTTCACACGCCGGGCCACTCGCCGGGCGGCATCTCTCTGGTGACGGACAAGAAAGCGTTCGTGGGCGACACCCTGTTTGCCGGTTCCATCGGCCGGACCGATTTCCCCGGCGGTGATTTTGACACCCTGATTTCCGCCATTCAGACCAAGCTGTTTCCTCTGGGCGATGATGTGACGGTCTACTGCGGTCATGGCCCGGAAACCACCATCGGCATGGAGCGGCGGACCAATCCTTTCTGCATGATGCGATAGTTTCCATCAATAAACGGCCTTTTCCCGGCGGGTGGCACTCGATAAAGGAAAAACAATCTGAATTGGGTGGTACGGGCCAGGGCCGAAAGGCCTTGTCCGTGAGGATAGGGCAGGCCGGGTTCACAAAAACGGGATAAGGGGTCACGGCCCGGTCTGGATCTCGACAGCGGTTTCAAAAAATTCAGCGGCCGCCTTTTCTTCACCGGCCGGCGCGGCGGACAGCTGAATGCCCCGGGTACGGGTTGCCACGGCATTCGGTTTTTCTTCCAGCAGGTAGACCGGCCCCCGGGTCTGCCGGACCACATCCCCCAGGGGCTGAGTGGCGGCGTACACCGTTATTCGTTCCGTTCCAAAGGGGGGAACCACGGTCATGGTGTACCGGTCGTTACCGGCCGGCAGTTGATAGACAGTGCCGCCCTGAAAATAGTTCTCCGTGCGATAGGGGTTGGGCAGAATCTGGGTCAGGGTACCGGAGCAGTCCTCGTAAACCACCCGGGCGAAAAAGGGTTTGTTGCCTTTGAGAAAAAGGGTCACCTGTTCGTCGGCCCTGTAGTCCTGTTTGGGGCTGGTCAGGCTCACGGTCAGAGGCGCGGCCGGGTCATCGGTCCATGGGGTGGCCGGCCGGACACTTTCCAGGTTCGGCGTCACCTCGGCCCGGATTACCACCTGGAAACTGTCGCCCAGCCGGGGGTCTTTGATCCAGTCGCTTTTCAGTTCTTCCAGAACCGTCACTACGGCCTCGGCATAGGCCTTGACCATGTCGGTTTTCAGGGCGAAGTTTTCCACTTCCGAGGCGCTCTGCACATGCGTGGCAGCCTTTTCCGCTGCATCCCGTTTGGCCAGGGCCAGGGCCGCGCTCTCGGTCTGGTCGCGGCTCTTGTCATTCCCCAGGGCCGCCACCCCTTCACCGGTGGTGATGATGGAGTTTCCGGCCTCCGCATTCGGCGACGACAGGATCAAGGCCAGTATCGCGAGTGCAACCAGCAGTGCGGTTCCCGGGACTCGCAGCACAAACTGTTTTTGCATATAAGGCTGTTTTTCCATGTCTGTTCTCCCTGAATGGCCTGGTCCGGGGGGCCGCCGTCATTTGCGGAGGAACTGGGCCGGTCTCTTATTTTTGAATAACGAGGCGATTATGGCACACCCGCTGTGTGGATTCAAGCGGAGGAACAGTAACAGAAGGACGATACCGAACGGGGCTGGCCGTAAAGAAAAAATTGTCTGTAATGGGTGGCACGGGCCAAGGCCAAAAGGCCCTGCCCGGGATGAAACGGCCTGTTTGTAGTGACGCCGTCAGGCGTTTGACGGCCGGCCATAAACAATGCCCTTACGGGCACACTACAAACAGGGCTCCTTTGCTTTTGCTGCATGGCGGCGCCCACAGGCCGTGCCCTGGCAAAAGTCCCGGTTTTTGGCGACTCTCCCCTTGACACGCTTGATATCAATGGTTAATAGTATGCGAAAATAAAACGCGGCGGCTGTTTCCTGCCGGATTTCATGGAGCATTGATGATGATACAGGTAAACCAGCTGACACGGTATTACGGTGAACTGTGCGCGGTAAACGGCATCAGTCTTAAGATTGAAAAAGGCGAGATCGTGGGCCTGCTGGGGCCCAACGGCGCGGGCAAAACCACCACGCTGCGCATGCTCACCGGGTTTCTGCGCCCCACGTCGGGCGACATTACGGTCAACGGTCTTTCCATTCATACCCACATGCCGGCCATCAAGCGCCTCATGGGCTACCTGCCCGAGGCGGCCCCGGTTTACGGCGACATGCTGGTGTATGACTACCTGGTCTACGTGGCCGATGTCCGGGGCATCCGCAGGGAGGAGCAGGGTGACCGCATTTCCCGGGTGGCGGGAATGTGCGGTCTTCAACCGGTGATGCACCAGCCCGTGGCCGAGCTTTCCAAGGGGTTCCGCCAGCGGGTGGGCCTAGCCCACGCCATGATCCACGATCCCGAGATCCTGGTGCTGGATGAACCCACTTCGGGCCTGGACCCCAACCAGATCGTGGAGATTCGCGACATCATCCGGCAGGCCGGAAAGGAAAAGACCATCATTTTTTCCACTCATATTTTAAGCGAGGCCGAAGCCACCTGCGACCGCATCGTGATCATCGACAAGGGGAGAATCGTGGCTGACCAGGCCACCGGGGAGCTGATCGCCGAAGCCGGCGGGGACCGGTCACTTTTTGTCTCGCTGGCCGGGGCCGACCCGGAGACGGCAAAAGCCGGGCTGGCGGGCGTCAAAGGCATTCGGGACGTTCAGGTCCAGCCGTCCGACCCCTCCGACCCGTCCGGGGTGGTTCGGCTGAAGCTGATATGCGCGCCCGACCCGGACCCGCGCCGGGTTATTTACGCCCATATTCGGCAGACCGACTGGGACCTGCTGGAGTTTTACGGCGAAACCCGCGGCCTTGAACACATTTTCCGGAAACTCACCACGGAGGCATGATATGGCAGAGGTGTGGCACATCTTCAAACGCGAGTTTAAGGCCTATTTTGTTTCACCGGTGGCCTATATCGTGATCACGGTTTTCCTGCTGGTGACCGGGTGGTTTTTCTTTTCGCCCTTTTTTCTTCAGGGCCAGGCCACGCTGCGGGCCTTTTTCGGCATGCTGCCCTATGTGCTCTCTTTTGTTGTGCCCGCAGTCACCATGAAGCTGTTTGCCGAAGAGCTCCATTCCGGCTCCTATGAACTGCTCATGACCCTGCCGGTGAACCTGGGCCAGGTGCTGGCGGCCAAGCTTGCCGCGGCATCGGCCTTTGTGGCCATAATGCTGGCGCCCACGGTAATTTATGCCGTGTCGGTTTCCCTGGTGGGGGACCTGGACTGGGGGGCAGCGGCCGGCGGTTATATGGGGGCACTCCTGCTGGGCGCGGCCTATGCGGCGGTGGGCCTGTTTGCCTCGGCCCTGACCAAAAGCCAGATCGTGGCATTCATCATTGCCGCCGCGGTCTGCTTTGTGCTGACCCTGCTGGACGCCATGCTCTTTTTCCTGCCCGACACCGTGATGGGCGTGGCCGGTTATCTTTCCGCCGGGGCCCATTTTGACAACATCGCCAAGGGAGTGGTCGACAGCCGGGACATTCTCTATTTTCTGAGCGTGGCCTTTGTGTCGCTTTACGGCGCCTATCTTGTGCTGTGTGAAAAACAGTAGGGAGCTTTACGAATGGAAAAAGCCAGACGGATGCAACGCTATGTGAAGTTCGGTCTCTACCTCGCGGTGGTGGTGCTGCTCAACATCGCCGGTGCCTCTTTCTTTTTTCGGGCCGACCTGACCGCGGACAACAAGTACTCCCTGTCAGAGGCCTCGAAACAGGCCCTGGCCCAGGTCTCCGGCCCCCTGACCATCAAGGTCTTTTTTACGAAAAACCTGCCGCCGCCCCACAATGCCACGGAACGGTACCTGCACGACCTTCTGGGGTCCTACGCCCTTTACGCGGACCGGCATCTCTCCTATCAATTTCATGATGTCACGCCCAGGGAGGGCCAGACCGGTGAACCGGTGGCGGAAAACCAGGCCCTGGCCAATGACTACGGCATCTACCCGGTGCAGGTGCGAAACGTGGAGGCCGACGAGGTCAAGTTCCAGAAGGCCTACATGGGGATGGTGATCATCTACGGCGACATGGTGGAAAAGATCGACCCGGTCTCCACCATCGACGGCCTGGAGTACCGGATCACCACGGCCATTGCCAGGCTCACCCGAAAGGTGAGCGCCTTTGCCGACCTGGACGCGCCGGTAACGGCCACCCTGTATCTTTCATCCTCGCTGTACGCGGTGGCGCCCTACCTGGAGATCAACAACCTGCGGGAACTGCCCGGCACCATGAAGGAGATCACGGACCGCCTCAATGCCCGGCTGTTTGATGCCATCACGTTCGAAACCGTTGACCTGTCCACCGCAACCGGCCGGGCCGACCGGATCGACAACCTGGACCTGATTCACCTGAAATGGCCCGAGATCCCCCAGCGCGCCGGAAAACCGATTCCTGAAGGAGAAGGGTCCATCGGCCTGGTATTGACCCACAAACAGCGGCGTCTTTCCCTGCCGCTGCTCAACGTGATGGAGCTGCCCATCTTCGGCACCCGTTATTCCATGCCCGATGCCGGGGAGATCGAGGAGCTGCTGGACCGGTCCATCGAGTCCCTGGTGGGCATCAACGACGATATCGGATTTCTGGCCGGTCACGGCACCCTTCAGGGTATCTCCCCGGACATGGCCAATCCGTTCCAGCCGGACAGCGGCACGTCATCTGCCAACTTCCGATCCCTGGTTTCGGAAAACTACACCATCCGCTCCCTGGACCTGGCAACCGAAGGACTGGATGACGCTGCCTTTGCCTGCCTGGTGATTGCCGGACCCACCGAGGCCTTTTCCGGCTACGAGCTGTTCCAGATCGACCAGTACCTGATGCGGGGCCACAACCTGGCTCTTTTTCTGGATCCTTTCAAGGAGGTCTATCCCCAGGGAAGAACCTCCCCCTATGCCCAGCCGGCCTATCTGCCCCTGGAGACCGGGCTTGAAAAACTGCTGGCCCATTACGGCGTAACCCTGGAACGATCCGTGGTGATGGATGAATCCTGCTTCAAACAGCCCGTAGACCCCCGCATGGGAGGGGGCGAGCAGCCCATCTATTTTGCGCCGCTGATCAAAAACGAATACATCAACCACCAGCCCGGCTTCATGCAAAATATTCGGGGGCTGGTGGCCATGCAGAACGCGCCGCTGGTTCTGCAGGAAGAAAAACTTGGGCAAAACGGCATCACGGCCGTTCCCCTGTTTTCTTCCAGCGACCAGTCGTGGGAGCAGAAGGGGCGGATCAACCTGAACCCCATGTTTCTGAGGCCTCCGGGACCGGATACCGAGAGAGAGAGCTTCCTGCTGGCCTGCCTGTTGGAAGGGGAGTTCCCCAGTTATTTTGCCGGAAAACCGGTGCCCGTAAAGCCGTCGGAGAATGCGGCGGAAGCAGAAGTCGATGCGGCCGCGCCGGCAGGCACGGGGCCGGCTGTCGAAGCCACCGGCACGGTCATTGAAAAAGGACGGCCCGGAAAAATATTTGTGATGGGGTCTTCTCATCCGCTGCGGGATTACATGGTGGACCGGGAGGGCCGGGTGCCCAACGCGGTGTTCCTGGCCAACATGATTGACGCCCTGAACGACCGGGAAGCCGTGGCCCTGCTGCGAAGCAAACAGCAGACTTACAACCCGTTAAACGATGTGCCCGCCACTATACGCACGGCCATCAAGGGATTTAATATCATCGGGCTGCCCGTGCTGGTGGTGATTGCCGGCCTGGTGGTGCTGCTGGTCCGGTCAATCCGTAAAAAACGGATCGCCCGGCGGTTTGGATCATAACCATTCATTACAACACGGTAATTTTGCTGCTGCCCGACGGAGTGAACAATTCAATCGGGCCTGTGCGGACGACGTTGGCATAAAGGTGAGGCAGGATGAAAATCAAAACCGAATATCTGGTGCTGGTGGCCCTGATCGCGGGCCTCTCCCTGTTTCTCTGGTTTAGAAACAGCGATCGGGTGCTTTATGAGCTGCCCGACACCACGGGCCTTAAAAAAGAACAGGTCGCGCGCATCGAAGTGCGGTCCCCTGAACAGGCCCCCCTGGTTCTTGAAAAAAAGGGGAATGACTGGCTTCTGCCCTCCGGCGCCCCGGCAAAACCGGCGGATACGGATCGCATGGTGGAAGTCCTCACCGATCTTGCCCTTACCACCCTGGTGTCGGAGCGGGACGACCTTGTCCGTTACGACCTTTCAGCGGACAAGGCGGTCATGGTGACCGCTTCGGCCGCGGACGGAAAAACGCTTCGTACCATTGCCGTGGGCAAAACTGCGCCTTCCCACAACCACACCTTTGTGCGGCTGAATGACGACCCCCGCATCTATCATGCCAGGGGCCGTCTTTCCGGCATTTTTGATAAAACAGCCGACGCGCTGACCGACAGGCGGGTGCTGGATATCGACAGGCCAAGTGTCACCCGGATCACAGTGGAACAGGGGGACGGGGACCTGGTACTGGAAAAGAGCGCCGCAGACGATACGCTGTGGACCACGGCCGAAGGGGAATCGGTGGACCAGAATGCCGTGTCGGTTTTTCTGGACGCGATTTTACGCCTGGAGTGCAGCAAATACCAGGAGGCGGCCGGGCCGGAAAACATGGGAGACCCCGTTCTTACCGTTACGCTGATGGATGAAAAAGCCCATACCCTATCGGTGTTTCCGCCCAAGGCGGCCGAAGGCGGCGATTACCCGGCCCGTTCCTCCAGAACCGACCTGAGTTTTCTGCTTTCCGCGGACAATGTCGAAAACCTTTTTAAAACCGTGTCCGGCCTGGCGCCCGGTGCCGAAGGCACATCGGACGCAAAGGAGTAACCTGCTGTGGAAAAAGGGATTCTGCTGTTTAAAATGATCGTGGTGCTGGTCCTCTCCATCTCCCTGGGCAACTGGTTCCTGAAAAAGGCCAGGCAGGTCCGCGCCCAGGGCCGCCCCCTTTACCATGCCTACCTGACTGCCCCGGGCATCATTATTCTGCTGGCGATCCTGGTGCCCGTGATCCTGATGTTGGCCGGCTATATTTAGTTTCCATCCACAAATGGCCTTTTTCCGCAATCTCTGTGTCAAACTGCGGGCTTCCTTGTGCGGCGTACAACAGTACGCCTTCAGTCAGCCCTTGTTTTCCTTGATCTTGCGAAAAAATTCTCATTTCTGGATTGGAAACACCACATGGTGTCATCCATGTTGCATGGATGGACACTAAGCCCCGATATTTTACGGGCCAGGCGCATCAGGGCCTGCTCGTCGCAAACTTTCTTTGTTGGGTGCCACGGGTGTCTGCAGCCGGCGACTGAAGCAGTAAGTGCTCACGTGGTCAGAGATCCAGTATCAACCCTGATTTCAATTTGGATGATAGGTGTTTTTTCGTGGCATGTCCCGGCCGGACATCAATAGCAGGCCCCCGCCCTTTGCGGCGCAGCCTCGCGTAAGCGGTTTTTCCGGCAAGAAGCGGGCAGGCTGTCTGAGCACCGCAAAGCGGGCGAGTTCCTGCCCGCGCCGGAAAAACCGCTTACGCGAGGGCAGCCGAAGGCCAAGCCGCAGGGCGCGCTTCTTTTGGTACTTTTCTTGGCGCCAAGAAAAGTACACAGATAAACAGGAATGGGAAACCTGTTTTAATGGTAAAAAGGGCCTCGTCGCTGAGCCATTTGCCGCAAAGGAGAACGGCGCGGCCCTGACGGCAAGCATTATGCCTTGGCCGTGCCGGAGGCCGTGGACACCCCGGCTCCTTCAAAGGAGGCCATCTGGGTCATGATCTTGCAGGCCGCCGCCACCGCATCCATGGCCATGGCCGCGCCCGTTCCTTCTCCCAGCCGCATCTGAAGATCCAGCACCGGCTCAAGCCCCATGAAAGACAGGGCCGCCTTTTGCGCCGGTTCCACGGACCGGTGGCCCGCGATCAGAAACCCCTTGATCGCCGGGCAGATAACGCAGGCCGCCAGCCCGGCGGCCGTTGAAATCACGCCGTCCAGCACCACAGCGGTCTGTTTTGACGCTGCGGCCAGGATGGCCCCGGCCATGCCCGCGATTTCAAAGCCCCCCAGGGTGCGCAGCACTTCAAAACCGTTTTTCGGGTCCGGGCAATGAAGCTTTAGTGCCTGTTCAATCACGGCGGTCTTGCGTTTCAAACCGGCATTATCCACGCCGGTGCCCCGGCCCGTGGCCTCGGCCGGAGAGATGCCGGTAAGGGCGCAGATGATGGCCGTTGCCGGGGTGGTGTTGCCGATTCCCATCTCGCCCATGCCCACAATGTCGATGGGTTTTCGGGCATGGGCCTCCAGAAAAACAGCCATGCCGTTTTCCAGGGCCGCTTTCAATTTGTCGGCGCTCATGGCCGCCTGCCGTGCCAGGTTTTTTGTGCCTCGGGCGACCTTCTTTTTGATCAGGTCCGGGTTGTCGTCAAAATCGCCGGCCACGCCCATGTCCACCACTTTCATGTCAATGCCGTAGTGGCGGCACAGCACATTGATGGCAGCCCCGCCAGCCAGAAAGTTTTTCACCATCTGGACCGTGACCTCTGAAGGAAAGGCGGACACCCCTTCCGCCGTCACCCCGTGGTCCCCGGCAAACACAAAAAGGTTTTTCTGACAAATGGCCGGGTCCAGGCTGTTCTGCACCAGGCACATTCGAACGGCCAGTGCTTCCAGGCGCCCCAGGGAGCCGGCGGGTTTTGTCTTGTTGTCGATTTTCCGGCCGGCGTCGGCCAGCAGGGTTGTGTTCACCGGCGCAACATCGTCAATAGTGGCGCGGCAGAGGGTGTCGGGAGCCAGGGCAGAAAGAATAAAAGGCGTGTCCGCGGATGGTGTTTTTTCGGGCATGGATACCTCCTGAATAAAAGTTCAGAAGGATTTTGCCCAGCAAAAATCCGGTTTGGCAGCAGGCAGGCTTTCCGGCTGGCGGATCATTCGCGGGCCGCGCCTTCCCCCGATTGTTTATCGGAGTGGCATTGTGCGGCCGTTGTCCCCGGTCACGGCAACGGCTGGCATGCGATGGAATTTCACCATCTTTCCTTTTACCCCGGCCCGAAAAACAGGCCAGGCACCTTGCTGTCTTTAAAACGGGTATAAGCGGCCGGAAAAATGTTGTCAAGAAGAAAATCAAACAGTTATTCCTGAGCAACCTTCCATGGAAATAGAATATTTTGGTGGCAGGAATCAGGGGAACATCAACATACGGATCATCTGCGCCTGTCTCATTTGCAAACAAAACCGGTTTATTTTCGCGGACCGATGGCCTATGATAAGGGCTTGTGAGATATACAACAGCAACCGGTAGCAGAAAGGAGCGGGTCATGGTCGTTGTGGCAAAACTAAAGGCAAAGGCGGAAAGCCAGGCAGCAGTGGAGTCGATTTTAAAGGGGCTGGTTGCCGAGGTCCGGCAGGAGGAGGGCACCCTTGTCTATACCCTGCACCGCAGCCAGACCGACCCGTCGGTCTTTCTGTTCTATGAGCAGTACAAGGACATGGACGCCCTGGTGGCCCACAGTTCCACCGATCATTTCAAAAAGGCCTTTGCCGGTCTCAAGGATCTGCTGGCGGAAAAGCCGGTGATCGAGATGTTTGACGTAGTGGAATCCGCTTGAAGGACCGGACGGATTTTTTGACCATGTGCATGGTTCCCCTGCTGGTGGTTGTCCTGGTTCTTTTGCCGGTTTTTGAAGCCAGGACCGACACGCCGGTCCTTTCGGAAACCAGCAGCACATATGACAGCCGATACAGGGAGACAATGACCGGACGACAGTTCTACAATATTGAGCCTACCCGGAAGCACACCGCCTGGGACATGATCAAATGGGGCCTGACCCGCAAAAAGGCCGAATGGCCCGATTCCGTGCCGGCCACTGCCGGCGACATTGTTCCCCAGCGGGTGGAAAAGGGCATTCGGTACACGGTGGTGGGCCATGCCACGGTGCTGATCCAGGCAGACGGCGTCAACATTCTAACCGACCCCATCTGGTCGAAGCGGGCCAGCATGGTCTCCTGGGCCGGGCCAAAGCGCGTGGCACCACCGGGCATCGCTTTCTCAAAGCTTCCCCCCATTGACGTTGTGCTGATCTCTCACAACCATTACGACCACATGGACATTCCCACCCTTCAGTGGCTGGCGGCCCGGGACAATCCCCTGGTGATCGCGGGCCTGGGCAGTGGCCGCACCCTGGGGCGCCACGGCATTGACCATGTTCGCGAACTGGACTGGTGGCAGCAGGCCGAAATAAACGGCGTCACAGTTCTGTTTACGCCGACCCGCCATTTTTCGCGCAGGGGCGTGACCGATTACAATCAAAGCCTGTGGGGCGGGTTCGGCATCACGGCGCCGTCGGGCACGGTTTGTTTTATCGGAGATTCCGGGTACGGCGAATTTTTTAAAGAGATCGGCAGGCGGCTGGGCTCCGTGGACCTGGCCTTCATTCCCATCGGGGCCTATGCACCGGCCTGGATGATGGAGACCGTGCACCTGACCCCGGAGCAGGCCTTTCAGGTCCACCTTGACCTGGAGGCCCGCCGGTCCGTTGCCATCCATTTCGGCACGTTTCAGCTCACTGATGAAGCCATGGATGAACCGGCCGAACGGCTTGCCCGGGCGGTTCGGAAGCATGGCTTTGCGGATAAAACTTTTGTGGTGCCCGTTTTCGGGCAGGCCTCAAGCCTGGAGGATTTATGAGACGAGGTGTGACAGTTCGCCTGGCAGCCGTTCTGATGTCAGTGCTTTTGTGCGGCGGCTGCGCGGCTGTGTCCGGCCTGCTGCCGGATTTTTCCTGCCCCTGCCGGACGGCCCGGTTCCCCCACCAGGCAAGTGACCTTGCGCCGGACCCGGCCCTGGTGTTCGGCACCCTTGACAACGGGTTCTCCTATGTGCTGATGGAAAACCGTCGTCCCGAAGACCGGGTCTACATGCACCTGATGGTGAATGCCGGCTCCTTTCATGAGACCGACGACCAGCAGGGGCTGGCCCATTTTCTGGAGCACATGCTGTTCTGCGGCTCCACCCATTTCCCTCCGGGAGAGCTGATCCGCTACTTTCAGAAGATCGGCATGCGGTTCGGCAACGACGCCAACGCCAGCACCGGGTTTTTTCGTACCATCTACGATCTGCACCTGCCGGCCGGCGACGACCAGTCCCTGCGCGAGGGACTGGTCGTGATGACCGATTATGCCGAAGGTGCCCTGCTGCTGCCCGGGGAGGTGGACCGGGAGCGGGAGGTGATTCTGGCGGAAAAGCGGACCCGTGATTCAGTGGCCTACCGGACCTTTACCGCTACCCTGGCCTTTGAGATGGAGGGTGCCCGGATCGTTGATCGGCTGCCCATCGGCATTGAACCGGTGATTCAGGCTGCGGACAGAAAGGCGCTGAAGGATTTTTACGATGCCTGGTACCGGCCCGAGCGGCTGGTGCTGGTGGTGGCCGGCGACATGGACGCCGCTGCCGCCGAGGCCCTGGTGCGGGAGGCTTTTGGCGGCATGGCGGCCAGGACCCCGGCGGTGCCGGTGCCCGATTACGGTCGGGTGACCCACCAGGGAGAAAAAGCCTTCTACCATTTTGAAAAAGAGGCGGGCGGCACCGAGGTGACCATTGAGACCATGGTGCAGGCCGAAGAACCGCTGGATTCAAAGGCGCGTGTTCGGGAGCGCTTTATAAGGGACACGGCTTTCTGGATACTGGACAACCGGCTGGACGACCTGGCCGAGAGCGCCTCTCCACCCTTTACATCAGCCGCCACCGCCGGCGGCCGGGCATTTGAGCAGATCGACTATGCCCATATTTCCGCCACCTGCCCGCCGGAGACATGGCAGACCGCCCTGCCCGCCATTGAGCAGGAGCTGCGCCGGGCCCTGGCCTACGGGTTTACCGCGGCTGAGGTGGAGCAGGCCCGAAGGGAAATGCTCAAGGCGTTGGAAATAGAGGTGCGGCAGTCCCCCACCCGGGAGAGCGGCGACATGGCCGGCCGGATCATTCACAGCATGGCTGCAGGCCGGGTGCTTCAGTCGCCGGACCAGGTCCAGGCCCTGCTGGCGCCGGTGGCCCAGAGCTTTACCCCGGCCATGCTGCACAAGGCGCTGAAGGCGGCCTGGGCATCGGACAACCGGCTGGTGCTGGTCACGGGCAATGCGGACCTGGCGCGGGATGGATCTTCCCCGGAAGACCATATCCTGTCGGTGGTGGCTGAAAGCAGGGCACGGACGGTGGCCCGGCCCGATGAAAGGGACGTACCGGTCTTCCCCTATCTGCCGGCGCCGGAAACGCAGGGGAACGCGGCTCGGCGGGTTTATATCGAGGACCTTGACATTCACCAGGTCGATTTTGAAAACGGGGTAAGGCTCAATATTCGAAAAACCGATTTTGAGACCGACCAGGTAACGGCGCGGGTCGGTTTCGGTGACGGTGAGGCTGCGGAACCCGCCGACAAACCGGCCCTGGCAGAGCTTTCCGCCGCCGTGATCAACGAGAGCGGTTTTGAGCGCATGACCAACGATGCGCTGCGCCGGGCCCTGGCCGGCGCCACCGCGGACTTTTCCTTTGCCGTGACCCAGGAACGGTTCGAGCTTCGGGGCGGCTGCGCATCGGACGAAGTGGAGCTGCTGTTTCAGCTGTTTTACACGTTTTTCAAGGATTTCGGGTGCGGCCCCGATGCCCGGCAGCGCAGCCTGGAACAGCTGGCCCTCCATTATAAACAGATGGGGCACACCATTGACGGCGCCATGGCCCGCTTTGGGTATCGTTTTTTCGCCGGGGGCGACTCCCGGTTCGGCATGCCGCCTGAATATGAAGCCTTTACCGCAGTATCGATTGACGATATGCGCGCGTGGGTGGCCGACGCCCTGGCCGGGCCTCCGCCGGAGATTTCAGTGGTGGGGGACCTGGATGTGGACCAGGTGGTTGCTGTCGCGGCCCGCTATTTCGGTGCCATGGCGTTTGCGTCCAACGCTTCCGGCGCGCAAGGCCGCCAGGGGACGCCTTCCTTTCCCGAGGGAGAATCGTTGACGCTTCAGGTGCCCACGGCCATTGAAAAGGCCCGGGTCCAGGTGGCCTGGCCCACGGACGACTGCTGGAATATTTACGCCAACCGGCGGTTTTCGGTGCTGGCCGATATTCTCACCGACCGCATGCGCACCGCCATTCGGGAAGAAACCGGCCAGTCCTATTCCCAGTATGCCTATCACGAGGCCTATTGCGCTTATGACGGATACGGCGCCCTGCACGCGGTGGTAAACGTGGCGCCGGGCGAGGCCGAAACAGTGGTGGACCAGGTGCGAACCATTGCCGCGGACATCGTCAAAAACGGCGTGTCTCAGGACGAGGTGACCCGGGCCGTGGACCCGACGTTGACCGAGATCCGGGAACTGGTTAAACAGAACCGGTACTGGATGAGCAGCGTGCTGGCTGGCTCCAGAGAACACCCGGAACGGCTGACCTGGGCCCGGACACTGACCGATGATTACGCGTCCATCACGCCGGAGGAATTGACCGCCCTGGCCCGCCGGTATCTGGCGGATGACAGGGCCGCTTTTGTGGCCATTATTCCGGAATCCTTTTGAAAACATGACGTTGCATTGTACGTTGCGTTGCGGTATAGTAGCCCCGATTTTATTCGCTGGCGAAGCAGAATCGGGGTCGATCCCGACACCGATGATGAACAGACTGAGCGCTAACCATGTATGGAGGTGCGCCTCAGGTACTCGATAGTTCATACCAGACATTCATTCTAAGGACCAAGGAGTATGTAATGAAAGGGGACAAAGACTGGGGCATCTCAACCAAGGCGGTGCATGCCGGTGAGATCCGGTATAACGAATACGGGTCGGTGACCACGCCCATTGTGCAGACATCCACGTTCATCTTCAAAAATATCGATGAGATAAAGAAGCTGGCCGTGGGAGCCGTGGAACGGTTTGAATACGGCCGGTACGGCCATCCCACCCAGATCGCCGCGGAAAACAAGCTGGCCTTTCTGGAAGGGGCCGAGGACGCAGTGCTGTTCTCTTCAGGCATGAGCGCCATCACCACCACCCTGTTCGGCCTGCTCAAGTCCGGGGACCATATCATCATCACCGACGATGCCTACCGCCGTACCCTGGAGTTCTGCAAGGCCTGCCTGGTCAAGTTCGACATCGAGTGTACGGTGGTGAAGATGTGTGACTACGAGGCCATGGAAAAGGCGATCAAACCCAACACCCGGCTCTTTTTCTCCGAGTCGCCCACCAATCCCTATCTCAACATCATGGACCTGGAACGGTTGATCGGCATCTTTAAGGACAAGGGCATTCTGGTGGTGTCGGACAGCACCTTTGCCACGCCCTATAACCAGAAACCCCTGGAGTACGGGGTGGACATCGTGATTCACAGCGCCACCAAATACCTGGCCGGTCACAACGATCTGCTCAGCGGCGTGGTGCTGGGCAGCAAGAAGCTGGTGGAACCGGTTCGCGAGTTTCTCAAAATTACCGGCGGGGTGATTGATCCCAATTCGGCCTACCTGCTGATCCGGGGCCTGAAAACCTTTGGCCTGCGCATGGAGCGGCTCAATGAAAACGGCCAAATCGTTGCCGAGCGCCTGGAACAGCACCCCAAGATCAGCAAGGTCTACTATCCCGGTCTGCCGAGCCATCCTCACCATGAGGTGGCAAAGGCCCAGATGAAAGGGTTCGGCGCTGTGGTCACCTTTGAGGTGGATGGCGATTGCGAGTATGTGCTCAATTTTTTAAGCCGGCTCAAGATCATCAATATCGGCCCCAGCCTGGGAGGGGTGGAGTCGCTGATCACCCATCCGGCCACCATCAGTTACTACGATAAAACCCGAAAGGAGCGTCTGGCCCTGGGCATCAAGGATGGCCTGATCCGCCTGGCCGTGGGCGTGGAAAACGCCGATGATATCATCGCCGATATCGACCAGGCCCTGGCTTAAGGGGCCTCCTTTTGTTGTTGAGAATGAGGATGGATAAACACGAATTCAGGAATCTCCGGTTCTCGCACTCTTGGTCTTACTCTCTGGAATGTGCGATCAGTCTTGATCAAGAGCAAGAGTAAGAGCACGAGCCAGCGTAAGATGAAGATCAAGCGTAAGATATTTTTCAACAGATCGCTGATATAGAAAACGGTCTCCTGCTGACATTGATGAAAAGGAATTGAAATGAAGCTGACCTGTTATGGCGCCACACAAGAGGTGACCGGTTCCATGCACCGGCTGTGTTCGGAGCACGACTGTATTTTACTGGACTGCGGCCTGTTCCAGGGCCGGCGGGAGGAGACAGCCGAAAAAAACAGAAAGATGCCCATTGATCCGGCAACGATCACCAACATTGTTCTTTCCCACGCCCATATCGACCATTCGGGACGGCTGCCCCTGGTGGTGAAAGATGGTTTTGCCGGCCGGATTATTTCCACCCGGGCCACCCGGGATGTGTGTGAATACATGCTGCCCGACGCGGCCCATATTCAGGAATCCGACGCCGATTATCTGAACTACAAGGCGGTGCGGAACGCGCTTTACAAACAGTCGGAAGGCAAACATTCCGGCAAGATCTCCAACCGGGACAAGGAGCGGGCAAAAAAGATGCTCAAACAGGGCCGCCACCGGCTGGACCGGGAAAAGATCGCCGCCCTGGCCGATTCTTTCAAATTGGGGCCGGTGGAACCGCTTTACCGGATGGCCGACGCCCGGGCCGCGCTGTCCAGCTTTGAGGGGATTCCCTACCAGTCCCCTGTGGTGGTGGGAAAAGAGATGGCGGTGTCGCTTTACCCGGCCGGCCACATCCTGGGATCGGCCATTACCATTATCACCTGTAAGGACAGGGACGGGATAAAACGGATCTGTTACACAGGGGACCTGGGCCGGTTCGACAAGGCCATTATTCGGGACCCCACCCTGGATTTCGCCCCGGAAGACAGGAATATCGACCTGTTGATCATTGAGAGCACCTACGGCGACCGGGAACATGAACCCGTGGCCGACCTGACCCGGCGGCTGGGCGTTGCGTTAAACGAGACCCTGGACAGGGGCGGATCAGTGCTGATCCCCGCCTTTGCCTACGGCCGCACCCAGGAGATCCTTTATTCGATCCATGAGCTTTATATCACCGGGCAGGTGCCCCGGGTGCCGGTCTACGTGGACAGCCCCCTGGCCAGCAACCTCACCAGGGTCTTTTCCGAGCATCCGGAAGCCTATGACCGGGAAGCCCATAAAACGTTTCTGGAGAAGGGATACAATCCCTTTGTCTTTCAGGACGTGCTGTTTACTGAATCCGTGGAGGAGTCCATTGAAATAATGAAGGATCAGCGGCCCCATATTGTTGTGACCGCATCGGGCATGTGCGAGTTCGGGCGCATCCTGCACCATCTGCGGTACAAGATTCACAACGAGAAAAACGCCATTCTGATTGTGGGCTATATGGCGGAAAACACCCTGGGCCGGCGCATTCTGGAACAGGGCACCGAATACCAGCTGTCGGGCAGAAAAGGGGAGCCGCCCATGATGCGCGTTTTCGGTAAAGAGTATCCGCTCAAGGCCCGGGTGGAGAACATCGGCGGGTTTTCCGCCCATGCGGACAAACACGAACTGATGCGCTTTGTAAAACAGTCAAACCTTGACATTCGAAGGGCCGTTGTGGTCCATGGTGAGAAGGAGCAGTCCGCCTGTTTTGCAAAGAGCCTGAAAGCAGAAGGGATCGATGCCTTGGTGCCCCGGCGGGGGCAGACGATTGCCGTCTGACCCGCGCAGGCGGCAAAACCGGATATGGCTTTGGCTGATAGCGGTTATTGGTGTTGACAATGGTTGCGATATAACACTATAATCCCTCAAAATTACAGTTTAAAAGATATTCCAACCGATCACTGGGCCGGGACCGGGCATGAAAAAAGAACAGGAGTTGACCTCCACAGAGCGTCTTTTAAATAAAATCAAAGACAGTTCTTCCGAATCTCCGGCCGCGCCGGCCTCCCGGCCGGATGCGGTCCCTTCCGGTCCGGCACCCACCTTCCGGCCCCATCAGAAACCGGCGTTCTCTTCAGCCCTTTTCCCCCGCTCGGCCAGGCGTGCGCCCACCGGCATCATTTTCGGCAAGGACGTTCTTTCCATCGTGACACCCGGTACCGGCGTCGATGGGGGCGCCTATGTGGCCGATATTCGCAACATGCCCTACCCGGACGGCGTCGATCTTTTCTCCGAAGGCTTTGACGACATCCTGTCCAGGGCCTTGTCCGGTCTGGATCCGGCCCGTCTTTCCCGTGTCTGGTGCGTGCTGCCGGACAATCTGGTGGACATTCGCTACCTCAAGCTGCCCAGAACCAGGGGCGATAACCTGGCAAACGCCGCCTTCTGGAGCTACAAAAAAGAGGTGGTGGCCGATGAAAAAGACATTGTGTTCGATTACGAGGCGGTTGATGAGATAACCGAGCGAGGGGTTGCCAAGCTGGGGGTCTGCGCCTACAGCGTTCACAGGGACGTGGTGACGCGGACGCGGGAAGTGCTGGAGAAGGTCGGCTGCGTTGTTGAGGGAATTACGTCCGGGGCCTTTGCCCTTCAAACCCTGGTCAAGAGCCGGTCCCTTCGCCCCGATATTGAAAATATCTGCTGCGTTCACGTGGGCCGGGAGGCCTCAGCCATTCATATCTTTTCCGGAGCCAGCCTGATGCTGGTACGTCAGATCCGGGCCGGGCTGGCCAGTCTGGCCGAGGCCATGATGAGCGCCGGGGAAGGGGAGGAGGTGCTCCATCTTGAAAGTGAGGGCCCGGGGGACACGGCAGTGGACCAGCTGGTGCGGCACATGCGGGAGATGGGAGACGCGGCGGGGACGGACGCGGACACGCTTTTCCCGGCCCTTGGGCCGGCCGTAGAACGGATCGGCCGGCAGGTCGAGCGCACCATCGCGTTTTTTCGCCAGAACGTTCAGCCGGACCGCATATCGGCCGTCCTGATTCACGGCGAGGTGGCCGGATACCGGCCCTTTGTCCGCGCCATTGCCGATCTGCTGGGCATTCCCGTGTACACGCCCGATGATGTTCTGGCCTCGGATGTCAGGCTGCTCCATGCAAACCATCTCAAACAGGAGGCCCAGTTTCTGTTCGGCCTGGGACTTGTGCGGGCCTCTCTGGCCGACACGCCCAATATCCTTTTTACCGCAGCGGATAAACGGGCCTACAAGAAGGCAGCCATAGTGAACAGGGGTGTATGGGTCGTTTCCCTGCTGACCCTGGCGGCCTGTATCGGCATGGTTTCCTGGCAGGGTCTGACCCTGGCGGGTCTGCATAATGAAAAGGGCCGGCTGGTTCAGGGGACGGATGCCGGGGCAGGTGACCTGAACCAGGGCACTTTGAGCAGTATATCGGCAAAGGTGGAAAACCAGCAGAAAGCGCTGCGGGCCAGAAGCGTAAAGCTGGCCCCCAGGGTGGTGATTCACGAAATGGTGACACTCACGCCGGAAAAGATCAAGCTGTCGGACATGACGCTGAACCTGACCGAGTCCCGGCAGATCGATTTTTCGGGTTATGTGATGGGTACCAATTATTCCCAGGAGTCGGCCCTGGCGGCCTATGTGCTGGACCTGAGCGCGTCGCCCCTGTTTGAGCAGGTCCGGGTGAACCGCCGCGGCAAGGCGCGAATGGGGGGACAGGATGTACTGGAGTTTTCGGCGACCATCACACTGTAAGGACAAATGCGGATGAACGGTCATGATGCAGCCCGGCAGAAGCATAAACAGACGCTGATTGTGGCGATCGCGGGTGTTTTGTTGCTTTTCCTGATAGCGGTTTTGTTGATCTGGCCCCTGGCCGGTAAAATTGATCTTGCCCGGCAGGAGATTGCCGTGATTGAAGGCCAGTTTAAAGAACAGGAGATCCTGCATCCCGCCTATCAGGAGCTGGTCAGGCAGCACGAGGATATGGCCGCGATCCTTGCCGATATCGAGGCCGGCACCACCCCACCGTTTCTGACCGACGCTGACATTGTCCTGTTGCCCGAGGCCTTTCGGAATGCCCTTGGAGAGGCGGGACTGACCTTGGAAACCTGTGTGCCGGATCTGGCTTCGATCACACAGGGAGAATCGTCATTTCTGCTGGACATCGGTTTTACCGGAAATTTTACGCAACTGCCGAAATGGTTTGATATGCTGGAGGCAGAGCAACGGATCGTGGATGTTCGCCGCATGACCATCAGGCAGGACGGGAAAAAACAGTACGGCATGACCCTGTGGGTCAACATGGACCGGTGATATGACGCTTCGGGAAAAAATTATAGTGGTGCTGGCGGGAATTGCCCTGTTATACGGCGCCTATGAACTGGGCTTGAAAAATCTGTTTTCCGGCGCCGGAGATAAACCGGTGCGAACCGCCTCTCCCCGGGGGGAGGCGGACCTTTCGAATTTTACAATGGAACTTGCGGCACGGACCGGCCATTCAGGCCTGTCGGCCGGAGAACGGTATATTCTTGATCATCGGCACAGCCGGTGGGAAACGGATCCCTTTGTGGCGCCGGAGACCCTGGCCACCATGCGAAATGCCGAGAGCGGCGGGACAACCGGCGACAGCGGCCAGGGGGCCGCGGGCCAGGGCCGTTTTGTCTATTCCGGGTATATTGCCATCGGGAATGTGAGACTGGCCGTGGTCAACGGCCGGGAGTACAAGGAGGGGGAGCGGCTGATTGACGGCGGCTACGTGTTGCGCCGCATTCAGCCGACCCGGGTGGTGTTGTCGGGTGACGGCGGCGGAGAGGTGACGGTAAAGCTGAAGGAAATCGACGTAAAGGTGGAATAAAAATGATGGAAAATCAGTGGAGGGAAAGAATGGGCCGGCGTGTCCTGTGGGTCTGCCTGGCGGTATTGTGTGTGTCGTGGGGGTGCGCAAAAGACCGGCCGGCGGTTCAGCAGCAGGATTTCCTGGAAAAATGGCAGGCCCGGGCCGAGGCATCAAAAGGGTATTCACCGGGGCCGTCGCCGGACATGGAGAGCCCGGTTGTGGTGGGGGCCGCCGAGGAAAAAGGCAACACCATTGAGACCATTGATGTCAAGCCCGGTTACAAGCTGGGCGCGGAGGACGGCAATGCCCTGATCGGCCTCGAGGGGCTGCCCGACACGCCGGTCACCATCCATATGACCGATACCGATGTGGCTGTCATTCTTCGGGCACTGACCAAGGCCGCCGGCAAAAACATCATCATCGGTGCCGGTGTGAGCGGACGGGCCAACATCAATGCCGAGGGCGTACCGTGGAAGGAGGCCTTTGCCGGTCTGCTGCGGACCCACGGCCTGACCTACAACCGCATCGGTGATACCCTGCGCATCAAGACCCTGGCGGACATCCAACAGGATTTTGCCATTGAAAACGCATACCGCAAGCAGCAGGGGGAGCGCAGTGTCACCCAGGTCTTTTTTCTGAAGTATTCCGAGGCCGCCGACGTGGCCAATCTGCTCAAGCCGGTCACGGCCCGTGCGGCATCGGCGGAAGGCGTAAAAGAGGCACAGCAGAGCGTTGTGGTGGACAAGCGGAACAACGCGGTCATCGTGCACGCGCCCCTGCCCGGCATCGAACAGTGCGCGGCCCTGGTCCGGCAGATCGACCGGCCCACCCGGCAGGTACTCATCGAGGCCCATATCGTGGAAACGTCCAAGGACACGGCCCGCCAGCTGGGCATTCAGTGGGGCGGCGTGGCCAAGGACAAGCAGCACAGCTGGTTTACCGGCGCCACCGAAGGGCCCGCCGGCCAGACCCTGTTTGACGCCAACGGTGACGCAGTCGGGTTCAACCCTGATCCCGCCAAAGGCACAACCGGTCTCAACCCTTCCGGTAACTGGGCCGCCAACTTTCCGGCCAACCTGGGCAACACAGGACTTGCCCTGGGCTATATTTACCAGGACCTGGGTCAGAGCCTGATCGCGGCCCAGCTTACGGCCCTTGAGGAGGAGGGAAAGCTGAACATTCTTTCTTCGCCCTCCATCACTACTTTAGATAACAGCGCGGCGGTGATCGAAAGCGGCCGGGATGTCCCCTTTCAGACCGTGGAAGACAACGAGGTGAACATCGAATGGAAAAAAGCGGTGTTAAGCCTTGCGGTGACGCCCCACATCATTGACGAAAAGACCCTGAGGGTGAAGATTAAAACCCACAAGGACGAACTGGACTGGTCCAACGCGACCCTGACCGACGGCAATCCCACCATTATCACCAAGAACGCGGAAACAGAGATGATCCTGTTTGACGGCCAGACCACGGTGATCGGCGGCCTTAATAAACAGTCATCGTCCCAGAGCCAGTACGGGGTTCCGCTGCTGGGCCGCATACCGATTCTGGGGTTTCTCTTCCGGTCCACCAGCCGGTCCAACGACATGGAAGAGGTGCTGATTTTTATCACGCCGCACATTCTGGAACCCTATACCGCCGCCACCGGCGCGGGGGCCGACACGGAGAAAACGGCCGCACCGGGCGGGGATTCCTGATCCATGGACTATTTCAACCTGTTGCAGTTAAAGCGGGAGCCCTTTTCCAACGCGCCTGACCCCGACCTGTTTTTTCCCTCCTTTGCCCACCATGACTGCATGCAGAAGGTGGAGCTGGCCGTGCGCCTGCGGCGGGGTCTTAACGTGGTCATCGGGGATGTGGGCACGGGCAAAACCACCCTGTGCCGGACCCTGATACGCCGCCTTGCTGAAGACAAAAAAATTTATTCCCATCTTTTTCTGGATCCGGCTTTTACCTCTCCGGAAGAGTTTCTGTCCGCCCTGATGAACGCCTTTTCCGGTCCGCCCGGCCTTTCCGCCGCAGAAGGCGGGGACGAAAACGCCATCAAGGAGCAGGTGAAAAACTTTCTGTTCCATGCCTGCGCGGAAAACGAAGAGATTCACCTGGTGATTCTCGATGAAGGCCAGAAGCTTCCCGGCTTTGCCCTGGAGATTCTGCGGGAGCTGCTCAATTATGAGACCAACGAGCATAAACTGCTGCAGATCGTTATTTTTGCCCAGCCGGAATTTGAGCAGTTGCTGGAGACGCGGGAAAATTTCAAGGATCGGGTCAACCTGTTCTATCGGCTGGGGCCTTTGAGTTTCAGGGAGACGGTGGGGTTTATCCGGTTTCGCATCACCCGGGCGTCGGACGGCCGGGCGGCGGTCTCCTTTACGCCCCTGGCCCTGTGGCGCATTTACCGGCTTTCCAGGGGATATCCCCGGAAGATCATTCACCTGTGCCACCAGGTGCTGCTGGCATTGATCATTCAGAACCGGACCCGGGTGACATCCGGCCTGGTCAACGTGTCGGCCCATCGCACCACGCGTGAGGTGCTGGTGCAGCGGCCCCCGGTGGCGCCCCTGGTGGCCGGCATCCTTGTGGGCCTGGTACTGATTATCGGCGGCCTTTTTCTGTTTCCCGAGGAGAAGACCGGCCAGAAAACCGTCTCTTTTACAGCTATCGAACCGCCCGAAAACAGTCAGCCGGGAATGGCGCTGCCGCCGGGGGCCGCTGCTCCGGTAACAGCGTCTTTAACGGTTGCCCCGACACCGGAAACCGGGCCGGCGCCACCAATGCCATCGGCGGTGGAGGAGACGGCTCCGGTCCTGTCCGATGAAACGGCGCCGGTTTCTGAAACAGCGCCCGTCGAGTTGCCGCGAAAGGTCAAAAGGCCCCGGCTTTCCAAGATTCTGGTAATAAAACCCCAGGTGGAAAAACCCGCGGACGGCCTGCCTGCCGTGTTACCGGACGCGACCCGGCCGAAGGACGCGGCGCTGGCCGTCGAAACGCCCGTAGAGTGATCAACAGAGGAGAGGCTTGACAATCATGTCTGAAGCAGGACAACTGAGCGGCAAACGCACACGGAAAAAACTTGGTGAAATGCTGGTGGATGCCGGCTATCTGACCGAGGAGCGTCTGACCGGATATGTGGCGGCCCAGAAGCGGTCCGGCCTGAAGCTGGGCCAGTTTCTCATTCGGGAGGGCGTGGTCAGCGAATCCATGATCGTGGACCTGGTATCCCGGCAGGCCGGTATTCAGCGATTCGATCCGGCCGAGTTTCCCGTAACCCTGGAACTTTCCGAAAGTCTGGCCGAATCCGTGTCCCGCAAATACGGGGCGGTGCCGTTGCGGCGGGGAAAACAGCTGCTGCTGGTGGCCATGACCGATCCCCTGGACATTCGTTCCCTGGACGCCATTGAGGATGAGTGCGATCTGGAGGTGGAACCCGTTATCTGCACGGAACAGGAGTTCTCCCACCTGTTTGCCCAGGTCTACGGCACCCGTATCGACGGCTTTACCGGAGAGGGCTACAACCTGGCCGAGGCCATGGATTATGGAGAAGACGAGGAACCGGTAGACGCCGGGGCCACGGAAATATCCTCTTTGCAGCACATGGCAGAGGAGGCCCCGGTGGTGCGGCTGGTCAACGCCCTGCTGGCCCAGGCGGTGCGGCAGGGCGCCAGTGATATCCATATCAGCCCGGAAAAGCGCTACGTCCAGGTGCGGCTGCGTGTCGACGGTGTTCTGCACGATGTGCCGGCCCCGCCCAAGACCTTGTTCCTGTCGATTGTCTCTCGGCTCAAGATTCTGGCCAACCTGGACATTTCGGTGTCCAGAATTCCCCAGGACGGCCGCTTTACCGTGAAGATCGAGAGCAAGGAGATCAATATCCGGGTCTCCACCATTCCCACCATTTACGGGGAAAACGTGGTGCTGCGGCTGCTGGACACCTCCGGCGGCGTCTACACCCTGGACCAACTGGGCATGGCTTCTGAAGACCAGGAAAAGCTCAAGCGCAACATTCAAAAACCCTATGGCATGATTCTGGCCACCGGCCCCACGGGCAGCGGCAAAAGCACCTCCCTGTTTGCCATGATCAACCGGATCAACAAGCCGGAGATCAACATCATCACCCTGGAAGACCCGGTGGAGTACCGTATCGAAAAGATTCGCCAGGCCCAGTTGAACCGGCGGGCCGGCATGACCTTTGCCAGCGGCCTGCGTTCCATATTGCGCCAGGACCCGGACGTGATCATGGTGGGTGAAATCCGCGACGGCGAAACCGCCCAGGTGGCCACCCAGGCGGCCCTTACCGGTCACATGGTTTTCAGCACCGTTCACACCAACGACGCGGCCGGCGCCATCACCCGGTTTATCGACATGGGAGTGGAGCCCTTCCTGGTCTCGTCGGTGATGCTGGTCTCCATGGCCCAGCGGCTGGTTCGCAAAGTGTGTGAATACTGTGCCGAACCTTACCAGCCACCCCAGGAAGCGCTGATCTTCATGGGCCTGGAAAACGCAAAAAAAGCCACGTTCAAGCGGGGAAAAGGATGCGCCTACTGTATGAACAGCGGATACAGGGGGCGCACCGGCATCTACGAGATACTGGAAATCGATGACGAGGTGCGGGAGCTGGTCGTGTCCCGGGCCACCTCCCATCAGATCACAAGGGCCGCCGTTACCGCCGGCAAGCTTCAGACCCTGAAGCAGGATGCGGCCCGCAAGGCGGCTCTGGGCATTACCACTGTTGAAGAGGCGGCCAAGGGTGTCATGGGATGATGGCAAAGCAAAAAGCCCAATTTCTGCGTTGCGCTGCTTCCCTCGTCACTGCGGCGTACGAAAAGTACGCCTCATTCCTCGGGATTTGCGACGCCTTGAACTTGAACTTTTTGCTTTGCCATCACAGGTTTGATCTTTTACGACATTGCTACAGGTTGATATGACGCTTTACAGCTACAGCGCGCTTACCGAAAGCGGCAACAGAATCACCGGGCAAATGGAGGCCGACAACGTGGAGGGCGTCTCCCATTCCCTGGCCCTGAAGGGATACATCCCTCTGGATGTCAGGCGGAGCACCCGGCAGCGGGGGTCGCGGCTGAACGCCGTTATGGCGGCGCTTCTCTCTCCGGTGGGGTCCCGGGACGTGGTGCTGTTTACCAAGCAGTTCAAGACCATGCTGGTGGCCGGAGTTCCCATTATCAATATATTCCAGACCCTGGAAAACCAGACCGAAAATCGGCAGCTGCGCAACGCCATCATCGAGATGGGCCGGGATATCAAGGAGGGATCCAGTCTTTACGAAGCCTTTAAAAAACACCCGGCCATCTTTTCGCCGCTTTATTGCAGCATGCTCAAGGCCGGCGAGTCCTCCGGCTCCCTGGTGGATGTGGTGACCCGGCTGATCTACATCATTGAGCATGAAGCCAAGGTCAAGGCCGACATTCGGTCCGCCATGTTCTACCCGGCCATCGTGGTCTCGTTTCTGAGTGTCGCCTTTGTGGTGCTGCTGATGTTCGTGATTCCTAAATTTGTCACTATTTTTCAGCGGGCCGGCATTGCCCTGCCCCTGCCCACACGAATCTGCCTGGCCCTTTACACTTTTCTTTCTTCTGCCTGGCCTTATCTTCTGGTGGTGGCTGTGGCCGGAGGGGTCCTGCTGTTCCGTTACCTGAAGACCGAACAGGGCCGGCTTGTAAGAGACACGGTGCTGCTGAGAACCCCCCTGATCGGGGACCTGGTGTTAAAAGGAGCCATGTCCCGGTTTGCCAGCATCTTTTCCATTCTGCAGTACAGCGGCGTGGCCGTTCTGGAATCCATGTCCATCCTGGGAGACACCCTGGGAAACGCCGTGATCCGTCGCCAACTGGCCAATATCAGCGACCGGATTCGGGAGGGCAGGGGTATTTCCGAACCCCTGCGCCGGGCAAAATATTTTCCGCCCATGGTGATCAACATGATCGCCATTGGCGAAGAATCGGGTAACCTGGAGGACATGCTCTCCCAGATTTCGGTCCATTACGACTCCGAGGTGGAGTATGCCACCAAGCAGCTGGCCGATGCCCTGGGACCGTTTCTTACCGTTGCCCTGGCCGTGGTGGTGGGGTTTTTTGCCCTGGCCATCTTTCTGCCCATGTGGGACCTGACCAAGATGGTATAACGCTGCTTGCTTCTTTGAAACGATCTGCTATAATGAGGGAACCTTACAGAACAACAACCACTATTCAGACAACCAACCATAAAAGGAGTGCGCCATGAAAAAATTTGAAAAGAAACTGCTGGGTAATCAGGGCGGGTTTACCCTGATTGAAATCATTGCCGTGCTGGTGATCCTGGGCATTCTGGCCGCTGTGGCCGTACCCAAGTTCATGGACCTGACCGATGATGCACGGGAGAAAGCCTTGGAAGGGGCTGTCGCAGCTGCCTTCTCCAATGCCACGCTTTCATATTCAAGATTTGTTTTGAGACACTCAGCCGCGCCGACCGCAATTACGCTCAGCGGCGGTAATTATTTTTGGGGCAGTGCCGCAGGCAGTGAAACTATTGAGGAAGATCTGGGTGACTACACCGCGACCTATGCCTATAATGCTGGCACACCTCCCACCGTGACGATAACAGCAACAGGGGAAGACGGTTCTAATTCTACCGGGACCTTTGATCTACCGTAACCGTCGGCCACTGTCATAGAGGACTGTCTTTATGTTTTCCCGGCGATGGCGTTTAACCTAGACGGTTGAGCGCCATCGCCTTTTTGTTTGCCTTGTCTGTTTTGCTGGCATACTATTGGCCAAAGACGGCATGCGGACCTTTGCGCAAGCGTACCCTAATCCCGACCCGACACAAACCGGCGGCCATGACCCATCTACCGGACAAGTCATCTAAAACAATCTTTACCATCAGCGCCATTCTTGTTTTTGTCCTGATCCTCTATGCCAACACCTTTCACGCTGATTTTGTGTTTGACGATGTGCCCAACATTGTTGACCGGGCCGACCTGCACATGGAGCGCCTGACCCTGCCGGCCATGGTTGATGCCTGCACCATGGAAAGAGGCGGCGCGTCCGATATTTATCGTCCGGTGAGCAACCTCTCTTTTGCCGTAAACCACTGGATCGGCGGCCTGCGACCGGCCGGCTATCATGCGGTCAACCTTCTGATTCACCTGGTGGCAACATTTTTTGTTTTTAAAACGATTCTGCTGCTGCTGGAAATTACCAAGGTCCCTCGACCTTCGGCAGACCGCCTGCTGATCGCGGGAGTTGCTACCCTGTTGTGGGCGGCCCACCCCATGCAGACCCAGGCCGTGACCTATATTGTGCAGCGTATGGCCTCCATGGCTGCCATGTTTTATATCATCAGCCTCTGGGCCTGGCTTAAGTTTCGTATCGCTTTGGCCGGCGCTGACAGCCGGCGGTCCTGGGGGTTTGCGTTTCTGGCCCTGGTGGCGGTGGCCCTGGCCCTGGGGTCCAAGGAGAACGCGGCCCTGTTTCCGGCGGCTCTCCTGCTGGTAGAGGCCTGCTTTTTTGACGCGGCCTGGCTGCGCCGTCTTTTTGCCCGCCCTGTGGTCCCGGTTGCCATTGTTCTGGCAACTGCTGTCGCCGTTGGTATCTGGCTCTCCGGTTCCTCCCTGCTGAATGGATACGCGGACCGGCCCTTTGGATTAAAGGAGCGGCTGCTTTCCGAGCCTCGAACCCTTTTTTTCTATCTCTACCAGTTTCTGGCGCCGGTGCCGGAAAACTTTTCCATTGATCACGATTTTGCCCTTTCCACATCCCTTTTTCACCCGGTCACCACGCTGCTGTCTCTGGCCGGTATTCTCGCCATGCTGGCGGCGGCCCTTGTCTACAGAAAAAAATATCCCCTGGCCTGTTTTGCCGTGCTGTTCTATTTCGTCCATCACCTGATAGAGTCCACGGTTCTGCCTCTGGAGCTGGTATTTGAACACAGAAACTACCTGCCTTCCATGTTCCTGTTTGTTCCCGTGGCCCTGGGCCTTAACCGGCTTCTGGTCATCTACCGGCAACGAAGCCGGTTTATCTATTATGTTATTGCCGGGGTGGTTGCCTTTGGCTTTGTGTTTCTGGGCATGTGTACGTTTGTGCGCAATTATGACTGGCAATCCCCTGAGTCCCTGTGGCAAAGCGCCATTGCAAAAGCCCCGGGCCTGACCCGGCCTTACCATAACCTGGCCTGGTTTTACGAGCGGGCCGGAGACACGGACAAGGCCCTGCTCCTGTATGCGGTGGCCCTTGAAAAAAAGGTTCACGACAAGCGGCTCAAAAAGACCCGGACTTTGGAAAACATGGCCGGCATTTACTACCAGCGCGGGGATTTTGCAAAGGCGCAAGACTGCATAATCGATGCCCTGGCCCTCGTAGAGGCCGAAGGCCGGGACACCCGCCTTTCCCGCCAAATGGGGCGATACTACAGGTTCAAGCGCTGCCTGATTTATGCCCGCACCGACCCTGATCGCGCCCTTGACATGGCAGACCACCTGCTGGCCGAAGCGAATGTCGGGCCGGTCACCCGGTCACGGCTGTATGCCCTGAAGGCACGGGCGCTGCTGACGCAAAGCGATCCGGATGCAGCCCTGGCTGAGTTGCAACAGGCCCTGGTCCTGGCCCCGGACAAGACAGACCTTTTTCTGCCCCTGGGCGTGACATTCGGGTTTCTGGAAGAGAGCGAAAAAGGCGAGTGGTTTCTCAGGCAATACATGGCCGGCCGTCCGGATTCAGAGGTCGGGCCGCTTTACCTGGCTGAAAACCGGCTTCTGGACGGCGATATAGAAACGGCACTGCGTTACATGGCAGCGTTTGTCGCAAAGCTGCCCTTGACACGAATCAACGAACTGGTCAAAGATATAGAGACCGGTAACCCGGATCTGCCGCCTTTGGCGGCACCGGACCGGATCCTTGATCTGCTGGAGCAGGTGATGCGAAAAGCGGCTTTTCGGTCTGTTGATCCGGCAGCGTAAGATAAGAGAGACGCTCCCAAAAACAGGATTCACCGCAGAGACGCAAAGGACGCAAAGAAAAGTATCAACACCCCGTGCAGGCCAGAAAACATAAAACTTTGCGCTCTTTGCGCCTTTGCGGTGCAAAAATAAAAAAGCTCCAAAAACCAAAAGATTTTTATGAGAAGAAGCCGGCAATTTTGAGCCCTGCAGGATAAATTCCGGGCATTGTACCCGGCAGAAAGGCATGCCATGTATCCCGTGATCCAGGTGGGAAACCTTTCCACATACTACCTGATGATGCTCTCCGGCATCGTGGCGGGATGGATTGCTTTTGTCTTTTCTGAAGATGTGTTCTGGACCCGGCCGGGTGTTTTTGGCAAGTCGGCAGTGATTGTGCGGCTTTCCCTGGGCTACCTTGCCGTGGTGATCCTCTGCATTCAGGGCGCCAACTGGTTTCACTACCTGTTTGACAACATTCCACGCCATGTCGCCGACACCCTGACCTGGCGTGACATTCTCTTTACCCACCCGTTGAAAACCACCAAGGTGCTCTACGGCGCGGTCTTTTTCTATCCCCTGGGCATCGCCATCGCGGCCCTGGTGGCGGGCGCCCGGTGGACTCCGATGCTTAACCGGAAAGCCTTTATTCTGTTTATCGTGCTGGGATCTGCCCGGATCGGCTGTTTTTTGAACGGCTGCTGCCACGGCATTGTGTCTGAAACCTTTGGGATGCGTTTCCCATCCGGTTCCGTGGCCGCGTCCGAACACTGGCGCCGGGGGCTGACCCGGGGGTTTCTGCCGCCGGCCTCTTTGCCGGTGATTCCCACTCAGCTGATCTCGGCAATTTTTCTAATGTGCCTGGCCCTGTTTGCCTTCTGGCATTACAGAAAAGGCAAACCCCATACCTTTGTAAAGTCGGTGCTGGCCTACGCGGTGTTCCGGTTTTTAATCGAGTTTGTAAGGGATGATGTGGACCGGGCCTATTGGGCAGGGGTTTCCACGTCTCAGTGGCTGTCTGTTTTTCTATTTGTGGTTATCGGCCTGTGGGCGTTTAAGAGAAAATACAGGAGAGGATAGGCCGCCGGGGTAAACTGGAATTACGGGGGGGCGGTTTCGGTTTCGATCCCGATAGCGATCCCGATTTCGATTTGGGTTTTGGGATAAGGTGCAAATGGTTCTGCTGAAAAAAAGAAACAATATCTTTTATTATCTGCTGCTCTGGGCCCCCTATATCGCGGTCTACCAGGTGACCAACCGGTTTCATATTGTCGAGCCCCGGTATCTCGAGTTTTCCGTGATTGACAGGCTGATTCCCTTTTTTCACTGGATGGTGCCGGTGTATGTAAGCTACCTGGCCTATGTGTTTTTTTTTATTTACCGGTGCAAAGATGATCAGGACCTGACCCGGATCTTTCTTTTGTCCCACTTTCAGCTGGTTTTCTGCGCCGTGTTTTTCGTGTTTTTCCCGGTGGCCTTTCCCGTGGACCTGTTTTACGGGCAGCACAGCGGCATGGATATTTTTGCCATGTTCTGGCGCTGGTTTGACGCGCCGGCCAACTGTTTTCCCAGCCTGCACGCGGCCAACAGTCTGCTGGTGATCTACCTGGTGTCAAAAAGCCCGGTGTGGACGGGATGGGCCAAACGGGCCATGATGGTCTGGGGGGGGCTGGTGGTTTTTTCCACAATGGCCTGCAAGCAGCACTATGCCATTGATATTGCGGCCGGCTTTGGCGTGTTTGTCTTTACCCTGCTGATCGAGCCTTACGTGGAGCGGTACCTCCAGCGGGCATCTGAGACGCCTATTCGCTGATGATGCCGGGCACCATGCCGGTCTGCCCCCCTTCAAAAAAGCGCCAGTACCAGTCTTTAAAATAGGCGGTCTCGGTGTCATTGGCCGCGGCCCCGGGTTCGGCGCTGACGCCCAGGGTGTGCAGGCCGATTTCCGGAATATACTCGGTGTCAAAATTGTATTCATTTCCGGTGGTGGTGTTTACCGTCAGAAACGTGGCCGAGTATATGTGAGTGTTGTCCCCCTCCAGGTCTTTGCCCTTTTCCACCAGCTTGATATCGGTGTTGCCGCCGCACCCTGTTCCGCCATAGGGGTTGGGCACCAGTTTGCTGGTGTAGCCGCCTTCGGTGGGGAAATTGGGCTCATTGGTGTTCTGAATGCCCAGCCCGTCCCACACCGCCCGGGTAAAATAGCCTGCGTCATTAAGCCATTTTACCGGGTAGGCCAGATAGTTGTCAGCAGTGGATGCCGGGTAGGCATTGCGGTTGCCGTCCTTGCGGCTGTCTCCGGCCAGGGCTGTGTTGCCGGCGGCGGTGTTGGATCCGAAAAAGGCGGAGACCGCGTTGACCCGCTCCACCCCGCCGGTGCCGGTGGCGGTGTTGCAGTCCAAATCCCCTTCCATTTCAAATATCTGCAGCCCCACGGTGGTCCACTCCTTTAAATAGAGCCGGTAATTCAGGTCCCGCTTGTCCGCGGAGCTGGCGCTGCCGGGAAACACAATATAGGCGGCATTGGCCACGGGCCTGGGCCCGCCGGCGTCAAAGGCCGTTGAGGCGTCCATGATTGTCCGGGCGCCGGGCAGGCCCAGCACCTCCACCCCATCAACAGTAAACGTTTTGAACAGGCCGTAGGGGTCGGTGAGTTTCCAGGCCGTGTAGGTGGCCGTAGCGGGCGGCCCGGCAACAGGGCCGTCATACCACCCGGAGTTGGGGCGGGAGGTGGAATCGTCGTAGGACACCTTGAGAGACGACACATCGTCGTTCCAGTCCGCATCCAAAGAGCCACAGTCGGCACAATAATTGTCGATTAAGCTTGAATCATCTGTTGTCAGCTGGAGGGATTCCCCTTCGAAATTATCGTGTTCATAGAGGGTGATGGCGTACCCGCCCGTCACCCGCACTGACCCCACATCATCGTTGCTCATGCCCCGGGCCTGGCAATCAGCCAGTCGATATTCTCCCACCGGAAAGCCGGTTTCACTGCCGCCATACCATATATTGCTGTAGACACGGGCCCTGGGTGTAGCGTCGTACTGATAGATGGTCTTTTTTTCCGCCGTCACCAGGGGCATGTAGGCCAGCCATTCAAAGGGGGAATACCCTTCGGACACGCTGCCGCCGCAGCCGGTGCTTAAGGGGCTGCCATCGGCATTGGTGCTCTGGTCCTTCTGCCAGAAGATCAGGTAGGGAATACCGTCCAGGGGTTTGTCGTCGTTCCAGGTGGTGGGGGTAAAATCCGAATCCGGGCAGGTGGAGGTATAGGTAAAAGCGCTGTTGCTTCCGTGGTCGGCAAACAGGTTGTCGGATATATCGTCATCTTCGCTGCGCCATGTGGTCTGTCCGCATCCGCTGTCCGTGCTGTGCTGGGTGCGTCCGGCAATGCCCCGCATAAAGGACATGCCGTAGTAGGTCGCCTGGCCGGGGTGGGGGCCGACCTGGCGCAGCCGGAAGGCGATGCCCGGCATGTAGCACCCCGGATGGTTGACAAAATTGGGGGACAGGTCGTCTTCTGTTTCCGTGAACTTGACCTTTACCTGGGTTTCATAGGAGAGCCGCTTGTCAGACCGGAGCCAGAGCTCTTTTAAAAAGTTGCTGCCCCCGGTCATGTCGGAAAGGTTCCAGTCCTGGGCCGCCACGCTCTCCTGCTGCAGGGTGGGGTTGTCGCTTTCAATAAAGGAGTAGGTGCTGTCCGTGGTGACCACCTTCAGGGTGTTGTCTTCAAGGGTATGGGTGCCCAGCCGCGATGTGGCGGACTTCTCCCCCGGCGTGGCGTTGGCGATCATGCGCATGATCGCCACCGTGTCTAAAGGCTGGTTTAGCGTCAACTGAACAGCGGTTTCCTGGCTGGTGTTTCGGGCCACCATGCCCCGGGAGGTGATGGACGCGTACCGGCCCAGCACCACCGGCGTATCGGCGGCGATCTTCACCCCGCCGTCGGGCAGGGGCTCTTTGCCCGGTACATTGCGCAGCCCCTGCAATGTGGTGCCGTTGAGCCGGTCATAGACCAGGTCGATCCGTTCGTTATAACTGCCGTCGTTGTTTGCGTCGGCCATCAGCGACACCACGCCCCGGGCCGCCGGGAAAAAGCCGGCAAATCCGTCATCCTTCAGACTAATCTGGGAGGCAGTAGGGGCCTCGCCCAGGTTGGAGGCCCTGATATTGGAGGCGGCCGAACTCACGGAAGCCACTGGCAGCACATACTCGTCGGGATCAACGCCTCCGGCAAGGCCGTTGGTCACGGTATAGGTGATGGTACCGGCCCCGGAATTGATGGCCGACACCGTGGCATTGACCACGGTCCGGTCACCGATGCCGGTGTCGTAAACTTCAAAACGCCCGGTCAGTCCGCCGCCGACGGTTATCTGGGCAATTCTGCCCGGAAACCCGTCGCCATACGCGTGAAGTGTGGTACCTGGCGCACTGTTGTCCGGGTCAAAGAAAAAGCACCTGGCCCCCAGATCAAACATCTCGCCCGCAGACACGGAAAAAGCCCCGTCGTCTTCGTCAGAGGAGAGGGCCGCAACAAACTCCGCACTGTCGTCCCGGTGACTCATGAACTGGCTGACAGCATACCGCAGGCCGGATTCAGCCAGGTAGTAGGCTTTTTCACCAAAAGCGCTGTGCACGTTGCCGTGCTGGGAGGTGTTCAGCAGGGACACGGCCCCGGCCCCCAGCAGGGCCACCACCGTGATGGTGATCACCAGGCTCAGCAGAATGCTGCCGGCCGTGCGGAACCGGCGGGACAGAGGCTTGCGTGCCGTGGCGTTGCGCAGCAGCACAAAGGTAAACAGGCGGGCGAAAATCCAGGCAGCCGCTCCCAGGGCCAGAAGCCCTGCCGGAAAAAAGGTCCAGAAAAAGAGCAGGGCCACCACCGGTGCGGCCAGCCATTTCAGAAAGGGTATGGCGCCGGGATGGGCCGCGATCCAGGGCGTGACCGCCGAACCGGTCAAATAGTAAGCGGCGGTGATTTTTTTGCCTGCAACGGGAATGGCTGCAAGGCCGTTGTCTCTGAAGCTTCGGAACAGGGACCAGAGGACCGGGCTGTCCGGATAGAGGGCCTCCAGCAGGCAGATGCCCTGGGCGGACGTGCTGCCGGCTCCGGACGGGGTGTAGGCCCGGCTGGGAGTGTAGGTGTTTCTGGGAAGAATCCGTTCGGAAAAGGTGACCGACACCCCTTCGTCGCTGGCCATGGTCAGGCTTACATCCACGAAGGCCAGCTCGCCGATGGCGTCGGTGGCCGGGTCCCAGACATTGTTGTCTTCATCAAAATATTGGAACCCAAAGGTGGAGACTCCTTCCATCAAAGGAGCGTTGTTGGTGCCGTCGCTCAGGGAGAGGGTGGTGCCGCTGTAGGAGAAGATGTCCGTGACAGGGGCCTGGTTGGTGTCCAGCCGGGAGAGGGAAAGGGTTGTGGTGTTGGCGCTGTTTACGCCCATGAGGTTTCGAACGCTTTTGCGAATGCGGGTGAGCACAAAATCGCTTTTCTGGGCCAGCTCGCCGGCTTCACGGGTCTGAACAAAGCCTCTGGCCACCTGGACCACGCCCAGGCCGGCCATCCCCATCAGGATGGCGGCGATCAAAAGGGAGGCCACCACTTCGACCAGGGTGAATCCTTTGTCGAATCGGTGGTGGTCATGTGGGCGTCGTCTTCGCATGGTTAATTTCCCGACCAGAAGATGGAGACAAGGCTCGGCCCGCCACCCTGGGGTGCCAGCGTTACCTTGAGAAAATCCTCGTTGTTCCGCAGCCCGGTGTTCCCCGTTCCGGTAAACGGCGGCCCGCTGAACCAGCCCAGGGACACATCAAACGGGTCAAAGGCCCCGCCGCCGGTCTGGTCCGCCACATATTTCAGGGCATCGCCCTCACCGGTCTGTTCCACGGCCAGGTGAATCCGGCTGTTGTAGGCCGCGGTCAGGCCATCCATGGCCTGGGTGAGCTGGTGCAGGGTGCCCACGCCGGTGACCTGCTCCCCGCCCCGGATAAACACCGAATGCATGTAGGTGACCAGCAGAGAACCCAGCACCGCGGCGGTGACAATGGAGACAATCACCTCTATCAGGGTAAACCCGTTTTGCCGGACTGTTCGTGTCATTGAATATAACCATTTGAATTTATATTAATTGTTTTACCTGAAAAGGACAGGCTGAAGCCGCTGACCTGGGTGCCTGTGCTATCCGTGGGGCGGCCCCAGTCGTCAAAATAGACGCTGATGCTCGGCCCGGAAAATCCGGAGGGGAAACTGACGGTCTGGGACCCCTCTCCCGGAAACACGGCAGTGGTGCTGGTGCCGGCGGCATCCAGCTTATTTAAAGTATAGGAACTGGCGTTAAAATTGATCCACCATGTGGCGTCTGAGTTCATTGACGCGTTTCTGGCGTATCGCAGATGGGACCTGATCTTCCCCATCAGGGCTGCGTCCCGGGCGTCGGCATTGGCGTTGATATAGCGGGAAACCACCACTGTGGAGACAATGCCCAGCACCAGCAGCACCACAACGATCTCCAGCAGGGTGAATCCCGATGATTTTTTTGCAGGTGATAACCGCATGGATGTTCTTTCCGTTCCGCAGGACCGTGCCTGTCTATCTGCCGGACAGCATACGCTTTCAAGGGATAAAAAGTCAAGCGACTTCAGGCACATCTTGGCCCCTCCGATCCCGGTCCGGGGGTGGGCTCCGGCCCGGCCGGTTGTATATGGGCACCGGGAAAAGTTCGAGTTTTTCACTTGACCTTGCCCATGGCATCATGTATGAAATTCGTTTGATCAATTAAAAGGCTTATCCAGATAAAACCGATCGGTTGAGAAGGTAAAACCGTTTAAGGAAAGGATAAAACAGTATGGAACCAATCATTGCCCCCGCGGATTTTTCGCTTTTCGGCTTCATTCCCACGGTGATCTTTTCGTTTCTGATCCCGGTGGTGGGTGTGGGGTGCTTTGCCTACATCATGGCAAGGCGCGTGGCCCCGCTGGTCAAGGCGGCACCGGACAACCGGTTCGACCAGATCCCCCAGCGGATTATCGCCGTTATCAAGCTGTGGCTGCTTCAGTGGCGCCAGCCCCGCTACATGGTGGCCGGTGTGCTCCACATCATGATCTTTGTGGGTTTTCTGGTACTCTCCATTCGCTCCACCCAGCTGGTGATCCTGGGGGTGTCGTCAAAATTTGCGATTCCCGGATTTGACACCATCATCGGCGACATCTACAACGTGCTCAAGGACTATGCCGCCACCATGGTGCTGGTGGCCTGTATTATCGCCGCCTACCGGCGCGGTGTTGTCAAGCCGGCCCGTTACGCGGTGCCTGAAAAATACGGCCACGACCACACCGCGGAGGCGATCTTTGTGCTGGGCCTGATTTCCACCCTGATGATCTCCGAAAGCCTGTTTGAAGCCAGTGAGCTGGCCGCGTCCGGCCATGAAAAGTTTCTGGCCCCCCTGTCCCTGGTCTGGTTCGAGTACCTCCTGCTTTCCGGGGCCTCCCAGGGGACACTGCAGGCCATTCATATCGCTGCTTACTACGTGCACGACATCACCTTTTTCTTCTTCCTCTGCTTTCTGCCCATGGGCAAGCATTTCCACGTCATCACCTCGGTGTTCAACGTCTTTTTCATGCGCATGAAAAAGGGCAACACCAAGCCGGTGCGTCACGATGTCACCGAAGAGCAGCTCGACGACCTGGAATCCTTCGGCGTCAAGAAGATTGAGGATTTCACCTGGAAGCACATGCTGGACTTCTACTCCTGCGCGGACTGCGGCCGCTGCTCCGACCAGTGCCCGGCCAATACCGTGGGCCGGCCCCTTTCTCCCCGGTTTATCACCATCAAGGGTCGCGACAAGCTGTTTGCCAACTATCCGCTGCGGGGCGCGTTTGCCGAAAGCAAGCCCCTGATCGGTGACATCTACGAAGAGGATGAAATCTGGTCCTGCACCACCTGCGGCGCCTGCGAACAGGAGTGCCCCCTGGGCATCGAATACATCGACAAGATCGTGGACCTGAGACGGGCCATGGTGGACGAGGGAATGGTGCCCCAGTCCCTGCAGAAGCCCCTTTCCGCCCTGGAAAAACGGGGCAATGCCTGGGGCAAGATGGAAAAGAAGCGGGCCGAGTGGGCACAGGAAGAGGAGTTTGCCGCCCAGTGTCAGGTCAAGATTCTGGACGGCAAGGAAACCGCCGACACCCTGTACTTTGTGGACAGTATTTCTTCCTATGACGACAGAATGCAGGCCCTGGCAAGGGCCACGGCCCGCATCCTGTGCGCGGCGGGAACTGATTTCGGCGTACTGGGCAAGGAGGAAAAAGACAGCGGCAACGAGGTGCGGCGGTTCGGCGAGGAGATGCTGTTTCAGTCTCTGAAGAGCCACAACATCGATGCCATTCTGAATTCCGGCGCCAGGCACATTGTTACCGCCGATCCCCACGCCTTTAACGCCATTAAGAACGACTACCACAATGATGAATTGCCCGACATCGAGCACCTTTCCCAGTACGTGGCCCGGAAAATCAAGTCCGGTGAAATCCGGCTCAAGGGTGTGGAGGATCCAAGCAAAATTTACACCTATCATGATCCCTGCTACCTGGGTCGGCACAACGAAGTTTATGACGATCCCCGGAACGCCATGGATGCCATTCCCGGTCTCAAGCGGGTGGAGATGATCAAGAGCCGGGACCGCTCCTTCTGCTGCAGCGGCGGCGGCCTGATGCTGTTCTACGAGCCCGAGGAGGAGGAGCGCATGGCCGTGCTGCGGGTGAAGATGGCGGCCGAGGCCGGGGCCAACGTGATTGTCACGGCCTGTCCCTTCTGCCTGGTAAATATGGAAGACGCCATCAAGGTGGCCAAGATGGAAGACACGATGGAGGCGATTGACTTTTCCGAGCTCATCGCCCGTCATCTGGATGCGTAAATAGAGAATAGGGAAAACCTTTAATAGTGTAAGGGCAAACATAACTCGAAATAACGTTGGGAGGATGAACATGGAAATTTTAGTTTGCGTCAAACGGGTGCCCGACACCGAAGAGAACGAGATCACCATCAGCAGCGCCGGCAACGACATCGAGCGCGATGATCTTGTTTACTCGGTCAATGAATGGGACAACTATGCGGTTGAGGAAGCGATTCAGATCGTGGACAAGGTGGGCGGCTCTGTAACGGTTGTCACGGTCGGCGATGATGAGTCCGAAGAGGTGTTGAGAAGAGAGATGGCCATGGGCGCGGAAAAAGGCATCCTGGTCAGCGACGACGCCTTTGCAGGGGCCGATGGCAAGGGGATTGCCACTGCGCTCAAAGGTGTGGTGGAAAAGGAAAAGTATGACCTGATTCTCACCGGCGCCCAGGCGGATGACGGCGCGGGCCAGGTGGGCGGCATGCTGGCCGCCATGCTGGACCTGCCCTATGCCTCCCTGGTTAACAAGATCGAGGTTCTTGACGGCAAGCTCAAGGTGGGCCGGGAAATCGAGGGCGGCAATCAGGAGATGAGCGAGATCGAGATGCCCTGCGTGCTTTCCATCCAGACCGGTATCAATGAGCCCCGTTACGTGGGTATCCGAGGTATCCGGAAAGTGGCCTCTGTTGAGATTCCCACTTTCAGCGCGTCGGACCTCGGTGTCTCCGCGGTGGAACCGGCCTTGAAGAAGGTCGACTACTTTGTGCCTGAAATGGGCGAGGGCGCGGAAATGCTGGAAGGCAGCGTGGAAGAGATGGCGGAGAAACTGGTTGAACTTCTTAAAGCCAAGGGAGGACTCAAATAATGGCTCAGATTTTTGCATATATCGCACACAAGGATGGCGTGGCGGACGATTCCGCCCTGGAACTGGCGACCGCGGCAAAGGCCATTGATGCCGGCGCCGACGTGACCGCGATTGTTGTGGGGGCCGGCGTGGACGCCCTCTGTAACGATATGGCGGCTTCCTACAAAAGCGTCTGGAAAATCGACAAGGCCGATGTGGCTTACCCCAACGCCGAGATCATTCGGGCCATGCTGGCCAAGGTGGTCCCCGGCGACGCGGTTGTGCTGATGGCCCATGACACCTTCGGCATGGACCTTGGACCGGGCCTTTCCATTAAAATGGACTCTCCCTTTGCCCCTGACGTAGTGGGCATCGATGGCGTGGATGGCTCCACCCTCAAGATGGTCCGTCAGGAATTTGGCGGCCAGGTCAGTACCCATGTCGCCTGCGACATCGCCTCCGGCGCGGTGATCACCATCCGGCCGGGTTCTTTTGCCGCGGACGAGAGCAAGAGCGCCGGCGGCGCTGTGGCGGACAAGACCGCCGATGCCGGCGACGTGACTGCCAAACGCAAGTTCCTGGAAGTGGTGGAAGCCGAAGCAGGCGATGTGGACATCACCAAGTCCGAGGTGCTGGTCTCCGTCGGCCGGGGCATTGAGGAAGAGGAAAATATCGAGATCGCCCGCGAGCTGGCCGAAGCCATGGGCGCGGACCTCTCCTGTTCACGGCCCATCGTGGATGCCAAGTGGCTGGAAAAGTCCCGCCAGGTGGGCACCTCCGGCCAGACCGTCAAGCCCAAGGTCTACATGGCCATGGGTATCAGCGGTTCCTTCCAGCATCTGGGCGGCATCAAGGGCAATCCCTTTATCGTGGCGGTCAACAAAAACGCCAAGGCCCCGATTTTTCAGGTGGCCGATATCGGTATCGTGGCCGACATTCTGGAGTTCATGCCGGAGCTGACCGAAAAGGTGAAATCCGCGTAACCGGTTTTTTCATACGGCAGTAAAATTCAAGCGGCGGCGGGGGCAATCCCCACCGCCGCTTTTGTTTTTGTGAATAGGGGTTCAAGGGGTCCTTAACTCAACCAGGGTTTGATGGAGGCCCGATCCCGGTAGGTTTCCGCGATGGTTTTGAAGGTGTCTTCGATGGCGAAAAAGGCATCCACGATATCGGGATCAAAGTGGATGCCCCGGTCGTTTAAAAGGATGGTTCTGGCCCTGTCATGGGGGTAGGCTTTTTTGTAAACGCGGTCCGTGGTCAGGGCGTCATATACATCCACCAGGGCCACGATACGGGCCGACAGGGGAATGCCTTTGCCGGCCAGGCCGGCCGGATATCCCTGACCGTTCCACTTCTCATGGTGGTAATAGGCGATCTCTTTTCCCATGGTCAGAAAGGATTTTCCCTGAATCTGGGCTTCGGCCTCCTTGATGGCGTCGCCGCCCAGGGAGGCGTGCTGCTTGATGATTTCAAATTCGTCCGGATCCAGCCGTGCCGGCTTCAGGAGAATGGCATCGGGAATGGCCACCTTGCCGATGTCGTGGAGAATAGAAGAAAGGTAGAGTGTTTCTATATATTCGTCGGTGATGTAATCACTGTATTCTGGCAGCCGGGCCACCTGCCGGGTGAGGGCCCTGCTGTATTCCCGAATCCGCTCCAGGTGGCCGCCGGTGGATTTATCCCGGTATTCGGCCAGCTTGGCCAGACCCATGATGGTGACCTCGCGGGTATTTTTGAGGTTGTCATAGGAGTGGCGGAGCTGGTCTTCAAGCTGTCTGCGCTGGGTGATATCCCTCAGCATCAGCTGCATGCCCAGTATCTGATCATCGTTTTTGATGCACCGGGCATTGCACTCCACGTGCAGGGCATGGCCATCTTTGTCCTTTATCCGGAACTGGAAATCGGTAACCATCTCCTGCCCTGGCAGTTCGGCCAGCAGCTCCTTTTCCATCCGGTCCAGATCCTCCGGGTGGATAAAGGCGTGGCAGGCGGCAACGGTTTTTTCCGGAGAGATGCCCGTGGTGGCATAAAACAGGGGGTTTGCGATCAGGATACGATGCTCGGTATCCAGGACCAGCACCATGTCGAGCATGTTTTCAAACAGGCTTTTATACCGGAGCATGGAGGTTTTGAGCTCCGTGTTGATCGAGGAGATGGTGGCCCGCAGGTTGCTGATATATCCACCCACAATGGAGAACCAGGGCAGTACGGTGGCCAGAATAATCCAGTTCATGATTTCAAGGGGAAGGACCATTCTCTCCGGCCGGTGGTAGTAAAGCATAAGAATGATAAATCCGTAACCGGTCAGGGTGAGCAGGGTCATCAGCAGAAAATCCCGGACTTTCAGCTGAAATACGCCGAAGACGAAGATGACCAGGTAAAAGGGTATCAGGATGGTCCGGTGCATGTCGGTGTAGAAGGTCACGCCCAGCAGCAGCCCCAGGGCCACCATGATCTGGAGCAGGGTGAGGCTGGGGTCGGCAAACCGCTTGTTGATGCCGGTGCGCAGCACAATGAACACGGCGATGTTGTAAACCGCGCAGAAGAGGGTCAGGGCGAGGGATGGACCCAGGGAGAGGCTGAACTGGCCCTGGAAGAAAAAATAGTACAACAGGCCGATGCAGATGCCGTAGGAGGCGGCGGCCATGAAAAACCGCTGAAGCCGAAGAGTTTGTTCCGGATCATTTTTGGGAAACAGAATCGACATCGGTCAGGCCGCCTTTTGTGCCAGTTCACGGATTTTATCGTCGCAGGCGCAAAAGGCGTCCACCACGTCGGGATCAAAATGCCTGCCCTTTTCCGCCACGATGATGGCCCTGGCCGCCTCGTGAGAAATGGCCTCTTTGTATACGCGGCGGGTGGTCAGGGCGTCATACACATCGGCCAGCGCCACGATGCGGGCGGCCAGTGGGATATCCTCCCCGGCCAACCCCATGGGGTAGCCGGAGCCGTCCCATCGTTCGTGGTGACAGTAGGCGATGATCTTGCCCAGGTTTAGAAAGGATTCCCCCTGAATCAGTCCTTCCGTCTTTTCAATGGCCTCTCCTCCCAGCAGGGCGTGCTGTTTGATGATTTCAAATTCCTCCCTGGTGAGGGGACCGGGTTTAAAAAGAATGGCGTCGGGCAGGCCCACCTTGCCGATATCGTGCAGCACCGAGGAGACGGCGATGTCGTTGATGTAGCGGTCGGTGACATGATCGGCGTACTTGGGCAGGGAGGCCAGTCGGGTGGCGAGAATCCGGGTGTACCCCCGAATCCGTTCCAGATGGTCGCCGGTGTTCTTGTCCCTGAATTCGGTGAGCTTGGCCAGCCCCAGGATGGTGAAGGCCTTTGCCTGTTCCAGCTCTTTGTAGGAATCAGCGACCTGTTTTTTCAGTTTCTGCGTGATTCTTATGTCCCGCAGGGTTATCAGCAGGCCGGTGACATCGCCTGCTTCCCTTACAAAGCTGGTTTTGCATTCCATTTCCCGGACCTGCTCATCCTTGTCGATGACTCTAAGGTAAACAAGGGTGTCCTTGTCCGGCCGGTCGACCACCAGTTGCCGCTGCCATGTCAGGCGGTCTTCTGGATGGAGCAGGTCGACAAGGGGATAATGGCTCAGGTTGCGGACATCCTGAATGCCTACAGTGGCCAGAAAGGCCGCGTTGGCCGTCAGGATGCGGCCCTGTAGGTCCAGGAGTACCGATGCGTCGGTCATGTTGTCGTGCAGCCCCCGGTAGCGGGCTTCCGATGTTTTCAACTGACGGTGGGTGGCATAACTTTTTTTACGAAGCCGGCTCACATCGCCGCACAACACGGCAAAACAGGGAAGAATGGTCACCAGGGCCACCCAGTACATCAGTTCGGTCTGCAGGTGGACCGCCCGGCCGGGGGAAAAGGCCAGCAGCAGGATGACCAGGCCGTGGCCGGCGGCGGCGAAAATCGTCAGGATCAGGAACTGGTGCACCTGGAGATAAAAGGTGCCGAAAAGGAAAATGAGCAGATATCCGGTAAGGATCAGCCCCTTTAGCTCAATGGCGACATAGGTAAGGGCCATGAGCAGGGCAATGGCCGTGACGACCTGGGCAAGGGTGAGGCTGGGGTCGTTGAGCCGGGTATTGAGGCCCGTGGAGATAACCACGTAGAAAGCGATGTTGACCGCCAGGGCCGCTGCCAGAAGAGCGTAAAGAAAAATCGGTGTGATCTCAAGAATGCGGCTCTGCTGAACGTATACCAGCAGAACGCCGATGATCAGATAGGAGGCGGCGCTCATCAGAAAATGGCGTTTCCGTATTCGTTGTGCCGCCGCTGTGGTCCCCGTGGGTTCAGGCATCATGCTCGTCGCCGGTCCGAAGTTGAGAAGTCATGAGTGATTGACGCTTCTGCTGCCTTATGATGCTATAAACGAAGAAGTTACCAGGGTCAAGAAGAAAATCGGTTGCCAAAAGCTTTGTCGTCGGCAAACAAGGACAGGCGCAGCGGGCGGTTGTCGGGCTTGCGGCCGGTGGCCCGAACCGGCGCATGCCGTTTGCCAGGGTGCCGGAGCCAACCGGTCAACAATGGATAGTTCCTTGACAGTCAAGGGGATACGGCTTATTTTAATGCTATAACATTTTGAAAGGCAAAGATTTTGGTTGTCCCAACCATACAAACGAGGTGAACAGAGCAATGGCGGAAACCGATTACTACAAGATTCTGGGTGTGGAAAAAAACGCCACCGACGAGGAGATCAAGAAGGCCTACCGCAAACTGGCCATGAAATACCATCCGGATCACAGCAAGGGTGATAAAAAAGAGGCGGAAGAGAAATTCAAGAAGATCAGTGAAGCCTATGCCGTACTCAAGGATAAGGAAAAAAGAAAACAGTACGATACATACGGCGCCAATGGTTTTCATGAGCGGTACTCCCAGGAGGATATTTTCCGGGGGTTTGATTTTTCCGACATTCTCAAGGAATTCGGGTTTGGCGGCGGCGGTTTTTTTTCCGGCGGCGGCCGGGGCGGTGGTGCCCGTTTTTCGTTTGACGGCGGTTCTCCCTTTGGCGGCGCAGGTTCCCGTCAGAAGGCCGCGGTAAAGGGAGAGGACGTGGTATACGAGCTTCCCGTTACGATTCAGGAGGTCGTGTCCGGTACCACCAAGGCGGTCTCCCTTCGGCACGGCGGGGGTACCGAAACCGTTAATGTGAAAATTCCGAAAGGCATGGTGTCCGGCAAGAAGATACGACTTGCAGGGAAGGGGCAGCCCAGCCCGTACGGCGGTCCGGCCGGTGACATGTACATCCAGGCGAAGCTGGTGAAAGATCCGGTGTTCGACGTGGACGGCTATGATCTTTACATGACCACAAGCGTCAAGCTGACCGACGCTTTGAAGGGAACCCGGATCACGGTGGCCGGGGTGGACGGCAAAGACCTGAACCTGCGGGTACCGCCGGGCACCAGGCACAAAAGCAAACTGCGGCTTGCCGGGCAGGGGATTCCCCACATGAGGGGCACAGGCCGGGGCGACCTGTACGTTGAAATTCACGTGGAGATGCCGTCCAAATTGACCGACAAACAGAAACAGCTGGTCGAAGCCCTTGCCGAAACTGGCCTGTAAGGCATAATAACTCAAAGATATTGACAAATCCCTCTGTTCAGAGTAAGGGAAATAGAAAAGCGGGCGTGTTGCGGGTCGCCGCCGCCCAAGAACAGAAAGGCAATTGTCGATGCCTGAGTTGGTTTCCGTACTGTCGGCGCAGCAGGTTGAAGAGATCGTGGTTGCCCTTGGGCAGAGGATTTCATCGGATTTCGGGGAGAAGGGGGTCGTTGCCGTTTGTGTGCTCAAGGGCGCCTTTGTTTTTTTTGCCGACCTCGTTCGAAACCTCACCATACCGGTTGAAGTCGACTTTGTGGGTGTTACCAGTTATGGCGCACAAACGGTCTCATCCGGTAATATTGAGTTAACAAAGCCGATTGAGTCTGATATAACAAACAGACAGGTGCTGCTGGTGGAGGACATTGTGGATACCGGCGCCACAGCCCGGTTTTTGCTGGATTATCTGGGTGGTTTCGGGCCGGACCGTATAAGGCTGTGTGCGTTTCTGGATAAGCGGGAACGACGGAACCATGCCGTGCGGGTGGATTACAGCGGTCATGTTGTCAGGGACGGTTTTCTTGTGGGGTACGGACTGGACTGGAACGGGTGCTATCGGAATCTGAAGGGGATCCATCGCCTGGAACAAAACAACCCCTGAACCAAACAAAACACGAGGATATGGAATGATCATTACCTGCGAACAGTGCGGTGTCAGTTTTAAGCTGGATGACAGCCTTATAAAACCCCAGGGGTCAAAGGTACGATGTTCAAAGTGTAAGCATGTTTTCCGGGCCTACCCCCCGCCCCCGGAACCGGCGCCTGTACAACCGCCGCCGGCAAAAAAGGCGTTGAAGCCCAAGACGGCACCGGCACCGGCAGCACCTGTAAAAGCAGCCCGACCTGAAGTAAAGAAAACCCCCCCGCCCCCCCCGCCTGAGACAAAGGAGGCGCTTGATTTTTCCCTGGACGAAGAGGAGTTGGGGTCTGAACCGGACGAGGATCTGGATCTGGGGGTGGACGACGATCTGGACCTGGGTCTGGACGACGATCTGGATCTGGGACTGGAAGAGGATACCGGGTCCGGCGCATCTGACGTGTCCGCCGCATCGGACGATTTTGAACTCTCCATTGACGATGACGAAGACCACGGGCTTGATCATGAGGACGCCGATACATCCGACGAAGCGGATGAAGCGGATCTGGCCCTGGACTTTGATGAAACCGGTGAAGACAAAGGAACTGACGACCAGGATGAAGATTTTGGCCTGGCTCTGGACGACGACGAAGATCGGCCTGCGGCGGATGATGTCGATGAAACGGACCTGGCCCTGGATTTTGACGACGACGATCTGGGATTGGGAAGCGACGACCTTGAACTGGATGACGTCAGCGAAGCGACCCCCACGGCAAGTTCCGGAGATTTCGAACTTGAACTGGATGATGACGGTGCGCCACCCGAGGAAGATCTGGACTTTTCGGAGGTGGACAGCCTGCTGGAGGCCGATGATGATACATCGGTGGCTGATACAGTGGAACTTTCCGCCGATGAACTGAACCTGGACCTGGATGACGATATTGATGGCGCCGAGCCTATTGAGCAGCAGGAGATTGATCTGGCCGACCTGGAACAGACCATTGAAATGGAGCTTTTGGAGCCCGAGGACGAGGATGAGGAGGAGCAGGAGGAACCAGAGGATGTGGAGCTGGCCCTGGCCGATGAAGGGCAGGACATGGATGACGATGCCGAATTTTCCGATGCCGACATGGATGATTTTTCCGATATAGAGGAGATGCTGGCATCGGACGAGGACCAGGAAGAAGGCGAAACAGAGGCAGCGGCTGGGGTGGAAACGGATGAAGCCGGGGCGGTTGCTGCTGATACGAAGAAGGCCAAAAAGGAAAAGAAGGCCAAGAAACCGGAAAAGGCAAAGAAAGAAAAGAAAAAGAAAGAAAAGAAAGAAAAGACGGTTTCTGCCGGGGCAACTGGTGCCGGCAGACGTGTGCTGAAGGTGATCCTGGTGCTGCTGCTGGTGCTGGTCCTTATTGCCGGACTGACTGTGGGCGCTTATTTCCTGGCTTCCAGCATGGGGGTCAGTGTGCCGCCCATGGACAAGCTGCCGCTTATCGGCACCCTGCTGGGCAAGAGAGGGGCGTCCGCCGCCGGGACCGATGTGGTGGTGGTCAAAAGCTCGCTGCAGAACAATTTTGTCACCAATGCCCAGGCGGGCAAACTGCTGATCATCACCGGTTCTGTTACCAACAAATCTTCTGCGCCGCGGCGGTTCGTCAAAGTGACGGCATCCCTTGCTTCCCAGGGCAACCCCCTTGCCCGGGAGGTGTCGGCCTACTGCGGTAATATATTGGCCTTTGAGGAGTTGTCCGAGCAGACCCTGGACGCCATTCAACAGCGGCTGGCCAACCCCTCCGGGGACAGCAACCAGAATGCCAATATTCGGGCCGGGGCAACAGTCCCGTTCATGATCGTTATTTCCGATTTGCCCCCGGACCTGGTCGGATACGAGGTCCAGGTAACGGAAGCTTCCCCGCTGGCCTGAAGCGGCGCAAAAACGATTTCTGCTTGACTAACCGGTTCGAAGCTGGTAGTGAGTTTCTTCCCGTTGTGGTGGGCGGCCACCGGCGGGATGCCGCTTTTTTGTACCATGTGGCGATGTAGCTCAGCTGGTTAGAGCATACGGCTCATATCCGTAGTGTCCGGGGTTCAAGTCCCTGCATCGCCACCACTTGATCACGCAGGCTCTTTTGGACGGGACGTCAAAAAGAGCCTTTTATGTTTTACAGGTGCGTTATCGTGTTCCCCGGTTTTGAGAAGATAATCGAACAGCGGATTGAAAGGGCCCGTCGGGAGGGTGCCTTTGACAACCTGGCCGGAACCGGCAAACCCCTGGTGCTGGAGGATGATCGGCATATTCCCGAGGATCTCCGGCTGGCCTACAAGATTCTCAAAAACGCCGGATGCCTGCCGCCCGAGATTGTGCTGCGCAAGGAGATCCGGCAGACCGAGGATCTGCTGGCCGGCGAGACCGACGTAAAAGAGCAGTACCGGCTGACCAAGCGGCTCAACCTGCTCATTACCAGGGTCAACATGATGCGCGGCGGGCATGCGGCCCTGGAGATACCCCAGAAATATCTTGGCCGGTTCAATGAGCGGATGCAGACCGGCACGGATGCGCGAACTGAAAAAGGGACAGACGGACAATGAGCAAGTTGACGGTTGCATTGATCTGCGGCGGTGTCTCTTCGGAGCGGGAAGTGTCCCTGGCCGGCGGAAAGATGATCCAGGCGGCCCTGGACCCCGATCGATACCACGTGCTTCGATATGACTCCCAGACCGACCTGGCCCGGCTGGTGCAGGAGGCTCCGGGCATTGACACCGCCTTTGTCAACCTGCACGGCGTGCATGGAGAAGACGGCACCATTCAGGGGCTCCTGGATTTGCTGGGTGTTCCCTACCAGTGTTCCGGGGTCCTGGGCAGCGCCCTTGCCATGAACAAGCTGGCGGCCAAGCGGGTTTATCAACAGGCCGGTCTGCCGGTACCGCCCTATCGGGTGGTTTCTGAAAACCGGGGCGCCGACCGGTCCGCTCTGGATGCTCATGCCGATGCACTGGGGTTTCCCCTGGTGGTCAAGCCCGCCTGTGGCGGTTCGAGCATCGGGATGTCTATTGTGCAACAGGTTTCGGAACTGGCCCCTGCCGTGGACAAGGCCCTGGCCCATGGTCCGGATGTGCTGCTGGAGGCCTATATTCAGGGCAGGGAACTCACCGGCGGGGTGATCGGCAATGACGCTCCCGATCCCTTGCCCGTGGTGGAAATCATTCCCGGTGAGGGGCATGGTTTTTTTGATTACGAGGCCAAATACACGCCCGGCGCCACTTCAGAGATCTGCCCGGCCCCCGTGTCCGATGAACTTTCCGCCAGGGTGCAGGACTACGCGTGTCAGGCCCACAGTGCCTTGTTCTGCAAGGGCTACAGCCGGACCGACATGATTGCCACCGACACGGACCTGTTTGTTCTTGAGACCAATACCATTCCGGGCATGGGCCCCACAAGCCTGTTGCCCCTGGCGGCAAAAGCGGCGGGCATGACTTTCGGTGATCTGCTGGACCGGCTGATCGGCCTGAGCCTGGAAACGCGCTGACCCGAATATACCATGAGTCGTCCGGGGCGCTTCCGGACAGACATGCATATTTGAATCAGAAAAAGGAGATCCATCATGAAGGTCCTGGTGATCGGCGGCGGCGGCCGGGAACACGCTCTGGTGTGGAAGATCGCCCAGAGTCCCAAAGTAGAGAAGATTTTCTGCGCTCCCGGTAATGCGGGCATCGCCCCATTGGCGGCGTCTGTACCCATCAAGGCGGATGACGTGGACGGGCTGCTTGAGTTCGCCGCGGAAGAGCAGATTGATTTGACCGTTGTCGGCCCCGAGGCCCCCCTGTCCCTTGGTATTGTGGACCGGTTCGAAGCGGCGGGCCTGAAGATTTTCGGGGCCAGCCGGGACGCGGCCCGGCTGGAGACCAGCAAGGGCTACGCCAAGGAGATCCTGCTCAAGTACAATATTCCCACGGCCAGGGGCCGTTGTTTTGATGATTATGACGAGGCCCTGGCCTATCTGAAGGAACTGGGCGGCGCCGTGGTGGTCAAGGCCGACGGCCTGGCCGCGGGCAAGGGTGTTTTTGTGTGCGGCAGCGAAAAACAGGCCGCGGATGCCGTTAAGCAGATTATGAAAGACCGGCTTTTCGGGGATGCCGGTGACCGGGTGCTGATAGAGGAACGTCTCGAGGGAGAGGAGGCCTCTTTTATTGCGCTCACCGACGGGGAAACCGTGCTGCCGATGCCTTGTTCCCAGGACCACAAGGCCGTGGGTGACGGCGACACCGGTCCCAACACCGGCGGCATGGGCGCCTATTCCCCGGCGCCGGTGGTGGATGAATACCTTCACAGGAAGATCATGGAAACCGTCATGGTGGCCACGGTCAAGGCCATGGCCGCCGAGGGAATCCGTTACCGGGGGGTGCTCTATGCCGGGCTGATGATTTCCGGCGGCAACGTGCGCGTGCTGGAGTTCAACGCCCGTTTCGGCGACCCCGAGGCCCAGCCCCTGCTCATGCGCGTGAAAAACGACATTGTTCCTGTATTGGAGGCGGTGTGTGAAAACCGGCTTCATGAGCACACCCTGGAAATCGACGACCGGGCCGCCGTCTGTGTGGTCATGGCATCCGGCGGTTACCCCGGCGCCTATAAAAAAGGCATGGCCATTTCCGGACTGTCCAACGTCAATCGCATGAAGGATGTGGTGGCCTTTCACGCCGGCACCCGGGCCAAAGGCAAAAAGGTGGTTACTGACGGGGGGCGGGTCCTGGGTGTCACCGCTCTGGGCAAAACCGTGGAGGACGCCATTCGGCGGGCCTACGAGGCGGTGGCGAAAATATCATGGGAAGGGGCCTACCACCGGAATGACATCGGCCACAAGGCCCTTAAGCGACTGGTGGAAAAGCCCAGGGTCTCCATTCTCATGGGCAGCGACTCGGACCTGAAAGTCATGGAAGAGGCGGCCGGTGTGCTTCAAAAATTCGGAGTGGCCTACGAGATGACCGTGGCGTCGGCCCACCGGACCCCGGCCCGGGTGGAAAAGATTGTCTCCACGGCCAGGGAGCGCGGCATTCAGGTGTTTATCGCCGGGGCCGGCATGGCGGCCCATCTGGCCGGCGTGATCGCCTCCCACACCACCCTGCCGGTGATCGGCGTCCCCATTGATGCCTCCCCCCTGAACGGTCTGGACGCGCTGCTGTCAACGGTACAGATGCCGCCGGGCGTACCGGTGGCATCTGTGGCTGTGGGCAAGGCCGGCGCAAAAAACGCCGGTTTTCTGGCCATTCAGATTATGGCGGTGTCAGACGAGACTTTGGCGGCGGCACTGGCGGCCCACAAGAAGGACATGGCGGCCGATGTCGAAAAAAAGGCCCAACAGCTTGGCCGATTACAGGCATAACATTCAGACGATTGACCCGGCCCGGCCCGATCCGATCCTGATTGACAGTGCCTGCGGCCTGCTTGACACCGGCGGTGTGGTGGTTTTTCCCACGCTCACGCTTTACGGCCTGGCCGCTGATGCCTGGAACCGGTCCGCAGTGGAAAAGGTGCGGCACATCAAGGGCCGACCGGACGACAAGCCCATTTTAATTCTGGTTCCGGACGCCGCCGCGGCAACCGGACTGGTGACGACTGTTCCGGCCGCGGCCGAACGGCTCATGGACAGGTTCTGGCCGGGCAACGTGACCCTGGTGTTTGAAGCCTCGGCCAGAGTGCCCTCTCACCTTGTCTCCGCGTCCGGCACCATCGGCCTGCGTGTTCCCTCCCATCCCGTTGCGCATGCCCTGGTGACCCGGCTGGGCCGCCCAGTTACCGGTACCAGCGCCAACCGGTCCGGCCGTCCGGCATGCGGTCGCGTAGCGGATCTGGACGTTGACATTGTGCGGCTTGCGGACATGGTGCTGGATGCCGGCGCCCTTGGCGGCGGCGTGGGCTCCACCGTGGTGGACGTGACGGTGAATCCGCCGAATGTGCTGCGGGAGGGAACGGTCCGGGCCGCCGATATTCTGAAGGCTGCGGGCGCGGGCCGGTAAAACCGGCCGCCGGTGTATTGACAAGGGGGGTGTAATCTCATATAAGTTCTGCCTGACGCCGGAGTGGTGAAACTGGTAGACGCAGAGGACTCAAAATCCTCCGGGGGCAACTCCGTGTCGGTTCGATTCCGACCTCCGGCACCATATACAATAAGGGGGCGGCGCCTGTTTCGGCCGGCCCCTTTTTATTGAAGAGGCTTATGATACAACATCCCCGCATGCACCGTATTGCCGACCATCTCTATCTGGTCCGGGCCCCGGCCAGGGGCCGTTTCCCCTTCTGCCACGGGTTTCTGTTTCGCGGCGGGGGCCAGACCCTGATGATCGACGCCGGCCTGGGGCCGGAGCTGACCCGGGAGATCGACGGCCTGTGCCGCATCGACATTCTGATGATTTCCCACTCTCACCCGGACCATATTCTAAACTGGCACCTGCTGGAAGACAGAACTCTGCTGCTGCCTTGCCAGACACCGGATGCGGTGACCGACCTTGACCGCCTGGGGGTGCGATACACCGGCACACCGGAGCGGGGGGCTCACTGGGTCAGTGTCATCGGCAGGCCTCTGGGGCTGCAGCCGTTTCGCAAACCGGACGGTCGGTTTGACAACGGCCATATGTTCGCGCTGGGGCCGGCCCGCATCGAGGCCATTCACGCGCCGGGCCACCTGGAGGATCATTACTGCTTTTTTGATCACGGGTCTGGTACCCTGATTACCACGGATATCGATTTTTCCAGCTTCGGCCCCTGGTACGGCAATCCGGAAGGCGCCATCAAGCCTTTTCAGAAGAGCATTCGACGGCTGATGGAACTGCCCTACCGGCGTGTCTGCGCCTCCCACCGGCTTCCCCACGAAGGCGACGCCACCCAACTGTTTGAACGGTTTCTGGACGGCTTCGAACGGCAAAAGCAGACGGTGTTCGCGCTGCTGGGAAAAGAGGGAAAAACCCTTGAGGAGATGGTGGCGGGCTCGCCCTTTTACAAAAACCGGTTCGTGGACCGGGTGATTCAGCACACCTTTGAGGAGCAGATGATCGGCAAACTCTTAGCCCTGCTGGAAGAGGAGGGCCGGGTGATACAGGACCACGGCCGGTTTATTCCAGCGGCATAGGTGTTGTCCCCCTTGCCATCGCAATCGGTATCAAAATCGAATAGCGGTCGCAGGCACTGTCCCGGCCAACTATAGCCCGAGGCAATTAGATCGCCACCGGTTAAATTATTGCACACCCGGCTGTGGATCAAGAAGCTTGAAACCAAGGTCCGGATCCATCAGGCGTCGGCCAGGCGTGTCCAGCAGCTCTAAAAGAATAATTTCCATCACCTGCCACGTGACCACCCCGCTTCGAATACACCCCGTGGTGGTTTTATCTTTTCTGCCGCAGGCCATGTGCATGTGCAGCATGGGTGTGCCCGTCTCATCCGGGAACAGGGTACCCACCCCTGCGATTTCGTGAACATTGTCAAGAATTCGCTCCATGGGTGTTACCGGCCTGGCCCCCCCGTCTTCCGGTCCCACCACCAGCGTGCTGCCTGTATCGGCGCCGCCAACAGCGATAAGGGCCGCAGCCGTTATGCCCCTGTCTGAGGCAAAGTTTTCAATCACCTGGTGAACGGTTTCGCCGTGTTCCAGCCGCAGCACAAAAATTCGTCCCTGCCGGGCCTCTGAATATTTCATGGCTTTTTCTCCTTTCGATTTTGTCGTATGAAGCCGCAGCCCTGTTTTGCCTGCATGCGTGAAGAGGGATTATATATCCGACGGTGGTGAATCACAAGATGCCGCTGACCTTCGCCATGGCAGCCAGGTACGGCAAGTTAAATTATAATTATTTGAATTTGTTTAGTTATATGAGAACGCCAGGTGCCTGGACCTTTATTTTGCTTTACACTAAATCATGCCTCTGCTACCATATTTGCACAATTCTTTTAAACAACAGGGGTGATGGGGCGGTCCGCACGATTGCCTGTCTGTATCCTTTTACGGGTTCTTGAGACATTCAAACGCTGCAATCACCCTTGGGTTTTGAATGCAACAGCGCAGGCTGTTTTTATGTGGCGGTTTTCCGGGCGTTGTGCCCGGCAGTACCGTTTACTCCGTCTGCTAAACGGAAGGTAACTCCGGCAGGGAGCGGGAGGAAGAAGATGAAAAAGACAATAATCATGTTTTTGGCGATGACCGTTCTGGCAGTGCTTCTGGTGCTGCCGGCAGGGGCAAAAATGATCATAACCAACGGAAACGGGCTGAACGGCAGGACCCATCTCTCCACCGACCTCTCCCTTTCCGAACTTGAACAGGTTGTGGGCCGGGGGTTTATTTCACGGCTCACCCCCGAAGAGATCAGCGATATCAACGCCAGGGGCCTGCTTCCCACCCCCGAGGCGATCCGCGCCATGACCCGTGACCTGCTGGACACTACCATCAAAGGCATTCGTATCGTCATTGACAAGTCAAAGTTTACCAACCGGGAGCTTGCCGATGTGCTGGCCGGATGGGAGCGGGTGCTGGCCGGAATGTAGGCGGTCCGAGCCCCGCAAACAGAAGAAAGACCAGCTTGAGAGAAGGGTGTTATGACGGAAGGTGAGCTGTTGACAGGCCAGGAAGCGATGGAAATTCTCAGGGACCTGAGGAAGAACAGCACCATTCTCCAGATGCACCTGAAAGGCACCCATTTCAAAAAACTGACCGTTGTCATCGCCATTCAGCCCAAACCCGGCCGGCCCCTTCTTTATGTGGATCACCCGCCCGGGTTTGCCAAGGCGGCAGAAGGCATCGACAACTGGGAAATCTGTTTCACCTTCACCGGCGCACATGGCATCCCTTACAGTTTTACCACTGTGGGCGGTTATATCCGGAGTGAGGACAACACTATTGCGGTGGAGGCACCGGAGGCGGTCGAACGCAAGCAGCGGCGCAAGCACCTTCGGGTCAAGCCGCCGGTGGGCGCGGTAACAAAGGCCACGATTGACGGCGAGGGATACGATATTCAGATCGTGAACATCAGCCTGGGCGGGGCTCTGGTGATGTTCTCCCACCCCGCCATGAAGGAAGACGCGATCAAACGGGGCCAGGAAGTCAAGAACATCATTATCGACCTATTCCCCGGCAAGGAGGGCAAGGCACCGGTCAAGGTGGACCGGGCCGTGATTCGGCGGGTGATTACCGAACATGTGACCAGCAAGCAGCATTATGGCCTGATGTTTATCGACATGGCGCAAAAAGAAACTACCCGACTGAAGGATTATATCTATGTCAACCAGCGGCTGATGTTGCGTAAGGCACTGATTTCCTCCTGACGGTCTGGTATTCTGCAATATGCGCAGACTGCGAATAGGCATGTGAAGCTGATCGCCGTTCCTGATGGGACGGTTTTTTTGTGCCCGGGAAAGGGCTGAAAAAAGCGCACGGGAGTCTAAAATGGCCGTATTTGAAAGAGACAGCGCTTCGATTTATTACGAAGATACCGGAGCCGGAGCCCCAGTGATCGCGGTGCACGGGCTGATTGAAAACACGATTTACTGGAGCCTTCCCGGTGTTACGGCCCGGCTGGCCGGACATTACCGGGTGATTGCCATGGACATGCGGGGCCACGGGCGCACCGTCACCACGGGCGATGATCCCGGCTATGACCCTGATACCGTGGCTGGGGACATCGAGTCCCTGGCCGATCACCTCGGCCTGGACCGGTTTTATCTTTTGACCCACTCCACCGGTGGTTTTGCCGGGGCCCGGTGGGCCATGGAACACAGCGACCGTCTGGCCGGCCTGGTATTGACCGACACCACGTCAGCCACCTGTCCTTTTCCCGGCACCCCGGAAGAACGAGCGATCTTTTTTGAAAAGTTTGCCGCAAGCTTTGAACGCCAGACCTGGGAAGAGGTGATCGCTTATGCAAAGAAAAAACCCTTCCCCTTTTTCCGGGGTATCGCGGAAGCACCGGACAATCAGGCCATGTGGGCCATGGCCCTTGAGATCATTCGCATCGGGGACAGAAACCGTATCGCCGGATTTGTGCGCTCCTTTTACCAGGACCCGGACATGAAGGTGGAAGGGCTGCGGCAGATCCGTTGCCCGGCCCTTGTGCTGGTGGGCGAAAAGGACGACCTGTTTATCGAACCCGGCCGTATCATGGCCGAAGCCATACCGACCTGCCGGCATGTGGTGCTGGAAGGGGTGGGCCACATGACCGCCATTGAGGCCCCGGACCGTCTGGCCCGTGAACTGCTGGACTTCATGGCCGCCTGTCCCGCGTAAAACCCGGAGCGAAATTAAAATCGAAAAACAGCTGTTTTCGCCGGCAACCATACACCATGGAGAATCGCATGAGGATTGAACGATTAACGGACCGGTGCAATAACTGCATGCTGTGTGTTGAAGAGTGCATTGCCGGGGTATGGCGCGAGGTTAACGGTGCGCCCGAGCCGGTGTTCCCTCTGGCGTGCAACCTGTGCAGCCACTGTGTGGCAGTCTGTCCCCGGCAGGCCATTGCTCACTCACTCCTGGACCCGGGCCGGGTGGAAAGGGTCCGGCGAAAGCTTCTGGATGCGGGAACCTACCGGGAGATCGCGGTGACCCGGCGCAGTATCCGGCGGTACAAGGCTTTGCCGGTGCCCCGCCAGACCATCGAAAAGGTGCTTGATCTGGCCCGGTTTTCCCCTACGGCCAGCAACTCCCAGCATCTGAGCTATATTGTGATCACCGACCGTGCGATCATCCAAAAGGCCGCCGACCGTGTGTTTGCCATGGGCGTCAAGGCCTACCGATGGGCCACCTCCCGGCCCGGGGAAATGGTTCTCGGGCTGTTGAAAAAGAACAAAAAAATAGCTTCTCTGCAGCGCTACATGGCCGCCATGGACTATTACATCGAACAGTCCGCCGCAGGCCGGGACTATATTCTTCACAACGCGCCGGTGCTTATCCTTGTGTGCGCGCCCAGGGGGGCCGATTTTGCCGTGGACAACTGTAACATTGCGGCCACTAATATTATCAATTATGCCCACACCCTTGGCCTGGGCACCTGCTACATCGGTTTTCTCACCCTGCTGCTGCGGCGCGGCAAAAAGCTTCGTGCCCTGTTGCAGATTCCCGATAACCGGCAGGTGGGCGTCAGCCTGGTCATGGGATACCCGTCCTTCCGCCATTCGTTTGCGCCGGCTCGAAAAAACCCTTGCGTAACATGGGTTTAGTGATATATTGGGCAGCATGCCGCAAGCCTTCTGGAAAAGGGGCCGGCAAATCATCAACAGGCAGGACAACCGGAATTCGCGGAGGTTTTTATGCGTATCATCAGCAGAAAACAGTGGGTGGTGTTAACGATGGCGACAGCCCTGTGCGTGGCCCTTGGCGGCTGTGCCGGGCTTCAGAAAGACAAGAAAGCATCATCCGACAAGGCCGTGACGGCACCGGCCCTGGAACAGCGGTATGAACCCGTAAAACCCACCTCGATTTATCATGACTTTCAGGATGTGCTTTTCCCTGTCGAATTGAAACTGGACCGGAAACATTCATCGGTTTACGTGACCGATGGCTTTAAAACCGGTATGCTGACCCTGTCCGGCAGCGTGGATGCCCGGTCCACGGTCACCTGGTTTGAGAACAACATGGTCAAGGACAACTGGCGCCTGGTGGGGTCGTTAAAGGCCCAGCGCACCCTGCTGCTGTTCGTGAAGCAGAACCGCTACTGCGTCATCAGCGTCACTGACGGCATGCTGAAAACCCATGTGGAGGTATGGGTGGCGCCCACGCTTGAAGACAAGGGCGCCGGCCGGTTGCAGTAACCCATCGATAGCGGGAACACGTTATGGAAATAAACGGCAAGCAGATCATTCTGGGAGTATGCGGCGGCATCGCGGCTTACAAAAGCGTGGAGCTGCTACGCCTGCTGGTCAAGCAGGGAGCCCGGGTCCGGGTGATCATGACCGAAAATGCCCGCGATTTTGTGGGGCCGCTTACCTTTGAGGCCCTTTCCGGTGAAGCGGTCTGCACCAGCCTGTTTGACGACAGGGCGGACGGCGCCATTCGTCACATCGAGTGGGCCCGGCAGGCCGACGCCGTGATCATTGCCCCGGCCACGGCCAATATTCTCGGCAAACTGGCCGCCGGCATCGCCGACGATGCGCTTTCCACCTTCATGCTGGCCGTAACATCCCCCCGCATGCTCTGCCCCTCCATGAACTCGGCCATGTACGAAAACCGGGCTGTTCAGCGGAACCTGGACATTCTTGAGCAGGACGGGTACGTGATCGTGGAGCCCGGCACCGGCGAACTGGCCTGCGGCACGTCGGGCGTGGGCCGCATGCCCGATCCGGAGATCCTTTTTGACCGGCTTTGCGCCATGCTCTCTCCAAAGGATTTAACCGGCAGAAAGGTGCTGGTTACTGCCGGTCCCACCTGCGAGGCCATTGACCCGGTGCGGTTTATCAGCAACCGTTCTTCCGGTAAAATGGGTTATTCCCTGGCAGCGGCGGCCGAGTACCGGGGCGCCGAGGTGATACTGGTCTCCGGGCCCACGAATCTTGCGCCACCGGTCAACGTTGAGACCGTGGCCGTGGAAAGCGCGGGCCAGATGGCTGAAGCCGTGTTTTCCCGCATGGCGGATACCGACATCATCGTGAAGGTCGCGGCCGTGGGGGACTACCGGGTGGAGACGCCTGCCGACCGCAAGATTAAAAAAAGCGGGCAGGCCGGGCTGCCCCTGGCCCTGGTGGAGAACATCGATATTCTTAAAGAGATCGGGGCCCGTAAAAAGGCGGGCCAGGTGGTGGTGGGGTTTGCCGCGGAAACCCACGATCTGGCGGTCAATGCCAGGGCCAAGCTGGCAGCCAAAAAGGTGGACCTGCTGGTGGCCAACCCCGTGGCCGGGGATGAATCCGCCTTTGGCGCTGATACCAACCAGGCAACCCTTTTCTACAAAGACGGCACGGAAGAACAGCTCCCCCGCATGGACAAGGCCAAGCTGGCCCACGCTATCTTAGACCGTGTGGCAAAGCTGGCGGTAAAATAATCCTGAATATTCATTCTTACTGAAAAATGTAGCGGCGGCCTCACGCGGCGCAAGCGCCTGCGCTGTGCGTCAGGCCGCCATAGGACCGTTCGGCAAAGGCGGCCGGGCGATTTTTGAATATCAACCGCCCTCCGCGTCAGATTCTCTCAATCCGGGTGATCTCCTCTTCCAGGGGCTTTACCTCCTCCTGGCGGCCCTCTTTTTCAAGCCCTTTTTTCAGCCGGTCCACCTCTTCTTTTAATTTTGGCAGAATCTCCTGCTGAATGTGATTGCGCGTTTTTTCACCGGCCCTGGCCGCCTCATCGGCCAGCCGTTCCAGTTCCTTGCCAAGCTCTTTGATCCTTTCGTTTTCAGGAAGCTGTTTTAACGCCTTCAGGGCTTCCTCCAGTTGCCGGGACATCTGCGAAAAATTTTCATTCATGGCGCCCACCAGCCTGTCTAAAAGTGCCCGTGAGCGGGGAACCCCATCCACCACGGCTCCTCCCGGCAGAACGGCGCCGTCGGCCCGTTCCAGAAGCATATCAACCGCCATGCGGCTGTCGTCTGCGGGATCGCGAACAATGGAAAAACGGGCATACTCGGTCACCCGGTCGCCGAACTGTTTGTCGATCCGCAGGGACACCAGGAAACGCCCGTTGTCCTGGTAATCCACATCGATCACTTTGCCGATGGCCGTGCCTTCAGACATAACCCTGTCGCCATCTTTCAATCCATGGACCTGGTCAAACCGTACAGAAACGGACTTGCCGCTCCAGAACCATCCCGTGCACAGGGTCATGACCAGCACCATCGTGGCCGTCCATATGGCATGCGATCGTTTCATAACTGCTCTCCTTTATGTTTTAAAAGGTACCTGCATCGGTCCCGGTATTAGCCCGGATATTTCACGAGTTGATTTGGCCGCAGATGCAAGGCGCGGGACATGAAGCTGTAGTCAATCTACCGCGAATGTCCCGCAACACAGCAGCTGCGGTCAAGGTGACTCGCCCGAAGGGTGAAATTTTTCGACATGAAATTGACATAAAATGCCTCAAAGCGTTCATGACAGTTGCACTTTCAAAAACACCTGAAATCAATTTTAACAGACGGTATCTCATATAAAAATTAACCAATGTCGAAAAATTTCATGAAATGTCCGGGTTAGTATGTATCGCTTTCCACTATGCCACACCATACCGCGGAACTCAAAAGCCACGTCAGGGTCGATATCGTCAAGCCGTGGGAAAGCTCTGCCTTATGCCGTCACCCTCGGGCTTGACCCGAGGGTCCAGAATAAAAATGATTCAATACCAAATCAATAAGGAACCAAATCAATTTTACACTGGATTACCCGGTCAAGCCGGGTAATGACGGAACAGGAACGGGTGGCACGGGCCAGGGCCGCCAGGCGGACTGTTTGTAGTGACGCCGTCAGGCGTTTGACGGCCGGCCATAAACAATGCCCTTACGGGCACACTACAAACAGGGCGTTTCGTTTTTTACATGATTGCCGTGTATGGTGCCGTAGTGGCCGGTTTTGATACCGATACCGATAGCGATTCCGATTTGGATTATGGGGAAAGCTTATCCCTTTTGTTCCTGTTTCTGGATTTTGGCCCAGGTGTCTCGAAGGGTGACGGTGCGGTTGAATACCGGGCGGTTGGGCGTGGTATTTTTGACGTCCGCGCAGAAATAGCCCAGGCGTTCGAACTGGAAGGCCATGCAGGGTTTGGCCTGTTTCAGGGCGGGTTCCAGGAAACAGGGGAAAAGGGTTTGCAGGCTGTCGGGATTGAGAAATTCGGTAAAGTCTTTGCCTTCGTCATCGGACGGGTTTTCTTTTAAAAAGAGCCGGTCGTAGAGGCGCACTTCGGCAGTTACGGCATGGCAGGCCGACACCCAGTGAAGCGTGGCCTTTACCTTGCGGCCGTCCGGCGCGTCCCCGCCACGGGTGGCCGGATCATAGATGCAGCGCAGTTCAATGATGTTGCCGGTCGAATCCTTGACCACGCTTTCACATCTTATAAAATAGGCGTAGCGCAACCGCACCTCCCGGCCCGGCGCCAGGCGGAAGAATTTTTTGGGCGGGTCTTCCATAAAATCATCGGCCTCGATGTAGAGTTCCCGGGAAAAGGGCACCATGCGGGTGCCGGCTTCCGGGTCTTCCGGGTTGTTGACGGCGGTCATCTCCTCGACCGCTCCTTCCGGATAGTTCTCGACAACCACTTTCAGGGGGTGAAGCACGGCCATGCGTCGCGGGGCCGTTTTGTTGAGATGTTCCCGTACGGCATACTCCAGCAGGGCCACGTCCACCAGGCTTTCTTTTTTGGCAATGCCGATCAGGTCGCAGAAGTGGCGCAGGGCTTCGGATGGCACCCCCCGCCGCCGGATGCCTGCAATGGTGGGCATGCGCGGGTCGTCCCAGCCGGAAACAAAGCCTTCGGACACCAGGCGGGAGAGCTTGCGCTTGCTCAACACCGTGTAGGAGAGGTTGAGCCGCGCAAACTCGGTCTGTTTGGGACGGGGCGGATCGGTGAGCTGTTCCACAAACCAGTCGTAGAGGGGCCGGTTGTTGGCAAACTCCAGGGTGCACAGGGAGTGGGTGATCCCTTCGATGGCATCGGAAAGGGGGTGGGCAAAGTCATACATGGGATAGATGCACCATTTTCCCCCGGTGCGGTGGTGGGACTCGTGGCGGATGCGGTAGAGGGCCGGGTCCCGCAGGCAGAGGGTGGGCGAGGCCATGTCTATTTTTGCCCGCAGGATATAGGCGCCGTCGGTAAACTCGCCGGCCCGCATGCGCCGGAAAAGGTCGAGACTCTCTTCAACAGGCCGGTCCCGATCCGGGCTGGGTTGGCCCGGTTCGGTCAGGGTGCCCCGGGTGCGGCGGATATCGTCGGCGGAAAGGCCGCACACATAGGCCTTGCCGTCTTTGATCAACTGTTCGGCAAAGGCGTAGAGCCGTTCAAAATAGTCGGAGGCAAAATAGACCCGGTCTCCGGGATCAAACCCCAGCCATTTCACATCCTCCTGTATGGAGTCCACGTATTCCACGTTCTCTTTGCCGGGGTTGGTGTCGTCGAACCGCAGGTTGCAGACACTGTTTGCATACGCTTCGGCAATGCCGAAATTAAGGCAGATGGACTTGGCGTGGCCGATATGGAGATACCCGTTGGGCTCCGGCGGGAAACGGGTTACCAGACCGTCGGGATACCTGCCGGCGGCCAGGTCTTCGTCAATGATCCGCCGAATGAAATCAGTTCCTTGTTCGCTCATGGGGCTGCTCCTAGTATGGCTGTTTCCAGCCTATATATAGAATTTTAACGATTGACACAAGATCATCCTCACTACCTTTCTATCTTACTCTTACTTTGGCTCGAAAATCGGTCGCCTGTGATCACGAGTCAGATTACGAGCACGAGTACGGTCACGAGCATGAGTACGATCACGGGTAAAGTAGCTTTGTTTTCAGTACATTCGGAATACGATCGACAACCATTGTTACACATCCAGGCTGCCGGAACGATAGCCCGATAGATCCAGAGAGACATGGGAGAAACCGATGCGTTTGAGCTGCTCCGTCACAGGCTTCCGTACGGCCGCTGTGGCCAGGGATTCAACCGCTTCCGGCGCCACCTCAATGCGGGCCATGCCGCCGTGGTAACGGACCCGGCAGGAGGCATACCCGGCGGTAATCAGTACCTCTTCTGCCTGTTCAATCATGGCAAGAATTTCAGGCGTGATGCGCGTGCCATAAGGAATGCGGGTGGCCAGGCAGGTGCCGGCCGGTTTGTCCCATGTGAACAGGTCCATTTGGCGGGAGGCCTCTCGTATTTCAGCCTTGGAAAAACCGGCCAGGGCAAGGGGGGATATCACGCCGGCCTCGGCGCCGGCAGCCAGGCCGGGCCGGTGCTCGTTCAGGTCATCGGTGCTCACCCCGTCGGCCAGGTTGTCGATGCCCAGGTCCGCCGCCGCTTGCTTTAACTCGGCCCAGATCATTTTTTTGCATGCATAACAGCGGTCCGGCTGGTTTTGAATGAATGCCTCGGCGGTCATGCGACCGGTTTTCACCAGAACGTGCCGAATGCCGATCGTTTCGGCCATGCGGTTCGCCGCGGCCCGTTCCCGGGCCGCGTGCATCGGCCCCACGGACGTCAGGGCCACGGCCTTGCCCTGTAAGACATGGTTCGCCATGGCCAGCAGAAAGGCGCTGTCCGCGCCGCCGGAAAAGGCCACACCCAGGGGGCCGTGAGCCTTGAGAAGGGTCGCCAGATGCTGTTTTTTTTCTTCAATCGTCATGGTGTGATTGCCCTGTCAATTTTGTCTTTGATGGCCCATGGTTATTGGTAAAAAGGGTTTACAAGATCAGGGGCTTTTTATACACTGGCCCATGCTTTACGGTGCTGCCTTGCAGCTGCGGTCAAGGTGACTCGACCGAAGGGTGAATTTTTTCAATATAAAATTGGTACAAACAGTCGATATCAGACGGCTATCATATATGATGTGAACCATATTTTCAAAGGAGTGAGTCGGTATGGGGAAAAAAAGTCTGTTTACACCCACAACGGACCCCGAGGCGAATGAAGGCGCTGCTGCGGCGCCGAAGAAAAAGCAGCCTGCAAAAAAGCAGCCGGCAAAAAAGGCGTCAACAAAAAAGCAGAAGGCCCAGGTTCCCGAGGCCGCGGCGGTCCTGCCGAAAAACGATGTTGTTGAAACAGCGCCGGAAGCGGTTGCACCGCCGCCACCGGCCGGAGACGGACGGCCTCAGCCGGCCGCTGTTTTTGAAAAAGCCGGCGGCTGTTCAGCGCCGGTGCAACCGCCGGTCATGGAAAACGGAGACGACGCCATGACGCGGCTGCTCTGGGGGGCGGCGGGATGCCTGGTCCTGGCCGTTCTGATTCTGCTGGTGGCCAGCTCCATGAACGCCGGTCGTTATTATGTTAGGGAATCCAGAGGGGCTGTTGAAATATGGAAGGGCGATTTTACGCCGGCGGGCAAAGAGCGTATCATGGTGCTTCATGATGCCGCCTGGGACATGAAGAAAAAACGGACCTACAACAAGGCTGATGTGTTTGACTTTGCATCGCGGTTTTACACGGCCAAGGCCGGCGACCTGCTGGATACCGAAGGCATGCGGGACTATCCCCGCATTCTTTCCTATGTGGACAGGGCAATTGAACTGAACGCCGACATGGGCCGAAAGGATCAGGTCGAGGTACTTGAGATTGTGAAAAAATACGTGCAGGAAGCGGCCATCCTTGATTCCGGCGAACCGGCCACGCAGGGCGTGGTGACCAAAAGGCTCAACGATGCCGGGCACGCCCTGGCTGGTCTTCTGTTTGATGAATACCAACAGTAGCGTGCCGACGCGTTCGGCGGTCCTTTTTTTTACTGTTGTATTGCGTCATGGGTCGGCATTCCGCACGGCGCCCTGATGTGTGTTGCTATCGGCTCTGCCAGCGGTCGCCTGGTTCAGGAGGGCACTGAAGACAAAAGGGGGGACCCGCTCCGGCGTCTTCTGTTCAACCGCAAGTCCGGGCCGTTGCCCCCGGTGGGAAAAAGGCAGTAAAAAAAGGAGGCGTCATGTCTCGGAAGGGTTATGTAGAACGCGAATCTCTGGATGCCCACGACAAACGGTGGCTCTCCAGGGTGCGGCCGGAAGGATGGGCCAATCCTGACCCGGCCCTCATGTACAATCTGGTGGTCATCGGCGCGGGCACTGCCGGTCTGGTGACCGCCGCGGGCGCCGCCGGGCTGGGGGCCAGGGTGGCCCTGATCGAACACCACCTGATGGGCGGCGATTGCCTGAACACCGGATGTGTGCCCTCCAAGAGCCTGATCCGGTCGGCCCGGCTGGCCCATGAGATGCGGCACGTGTCCGGCCTGGGGCTGTCCGGGGGCGCCAACGTCTCCCAGGCCGATTTTGCCGCGGTTATGGAGAGGTTGCGCAGAATCCGGGCCAACATCAGCGCAAACGATGCGGCAACCCGGTTCCGGGACGAGCTTGGCGTGGACCTCTTTTTCGGCCAAGGGGTCTTTTCCGGCCGCAACACCATCTCCGTAGGGGGCGATGTCCTGCGGTTTAAAAAAGCGGTCATTGCCACCGGCGCCGGACCTTTTGTGCCGCCACTTCCCGGCCTTGCCCGGTCCGGCTTCCTGACCAGCGACACCATTTTTTCACTGACCCAGCGCCCCATGCACCTGGTGGTGATCGGCGGCGGGCCCATCGGCTGCGAACTGGCCCAGGCGTTTGCTCGGCTGGGAACATACGTGACCCTGATCGAGGGTGCTGGCACGCTTCTGCCTAATGAAGACAAGGACACCGCCCGGCTGATTCAGGATAAGTTTACTCAGGAAGGCATGACTATTTTTCTAAATGCCATGGTGACCCGGGTGGACGACCGTATGGGGGAGAAGATGGTGACCCTCAACGTCGGCAGTGTGGAACAGAAGGTGAGGGCGGACGCGGTTCTGGTGGCGGTGGGCCGGGCCCCCAATGTGGAGGGCATGGGCCTTTCAACTGCCGGGGTGGATTATACGCCTCAGGGCATTATCGTCAACGAGCGGTTGCAGACCACCAACCCCTGCATCTATGCAGCCGGCGACTGCTGCATGACTTACAAATTTACCCATGTGGCCGACGCCACGGCCCGTATCGTAATCGGCAACGCCCTGTTCGGGGGAAGGGCCAGGGCCACCGACCTGAACGTGCCGTGGTGTACGTATACCGACCCGGAAGTCGCCCACATCGGCCTGTATGAAAGGGATGCCCAGCGGCAGGGTATTCGGGTGGATACCGTGTTCGTTCCCATGAGCGAGGTGGACCGTGCCGTGACCGAGGGCCACACCGACGGATTTGTACGGATTCACCTGAAAAAAGGCACGGACCGGATTCTGGGCGCCACCATCGTGGGCAGCCGGGCCGGTGAGATGATCGGACAGGTGGCCCTGGCCATGGCCGGCAACGTGGGATTGAAAAAAATCGCCCGCACCATCTTTCCCTATCCCACCTATGGCGAGGCGGTTCGAAAGGCGGCGGACGCATATAACCGGGGCCGCCTGACCCCATTTATCAAACGGCTGCTGAACGCGTGGATGAAGTGGCGGCTGAAGTAAGGCCGATCCCGGTCTTGGTGGTCGACCGGCTTTGACAAAACGCTCATCGCGTCTCAGCTACCCAGTGGATTGAGCATATTATGGATCAATCTGTTTCAGGGTGCTGTGATAAAGCCGGGTTAATTTGATGTATGCCTGAATCCCCATATCAAGCCTTTCGCGGTGTTGTTTCGTCACTTCCCTCTTGAATTCCGCCGGATTCCCGGCATAAATTTGACCGGAAGCAATCCGCTGTCCTTTTCTGACCAGACTCTGCTCGGCGACAATAGCGCTCTCACCGATTTCCGCGCCTTCGCAGATCATGGATTTCATGCCGATCAGGGAGCCGTTTTTGATGACCGCATCATGGATCATGGCCATATGGCCGACAATGACACGGTCTCCTATGTCAGTGCGTATGGCCGTATGAATGACGGCGTTATCCTCAATCAGGGATTTATCGCCGATGACGATAGGCCCGAAGTCACCCCGGATGACCGCGCCGAATCCGATGAAACAGTCTCGTCCAACCGTCACGTTGCCTATGATTTGGGCGGAAGGCGCGATCCATGTGCCGGCGCCGATGGAGGGTCTTATCTTGTTGAGTTCATATAGTGGCATGAAATTTACTTTCTGCGCTTTTTAGTTTGGGGCACCAGCCGTTCCATGGTCAGGTCGGTGATAAAATCCATTATGTTTTCCAGGTTATACTTGTTATCCAGAGAAAGCCGCAGGGACATGATTTCAATCAGGCCGGTCAGCCCGTAGGCCGCCAGGTCCGGGTCGATGTCGCGGATGACCCCCTCCTTGATGGCGGTTTCGATCTCCCGGATCACGGGCTGGGTCAGGCCGTGGTAGATTTTTTTTATTTTTTCCGCCGGCCACTGCTCTTCGCTGGCCAGCTCGGCCCTAAGCTGGTTTAGAATTTCACTGTATTTGGTGTAGTTCTCATAGAACACCCGGCCCCTGATCTTCAGGCGTTTTACAAAATCGGTCTCCTCCTTAATGGCTGCGGCGGCCTCGCCGACAATATTACGGAAGATGTTGTCGATCACCTCGATAAACAGTTCCCGCTTGTTCTGATAATAAAGATAGAAGGTGCCGGTGGAGATTTTCAGAGAACTGGTAATATCGACGATTTTGGTTTGATGGTATCCCTTCCGGCTGAAGATGCGTATGGCTTCCCTGATGATCTCCTGGCGTTTGAGCTCTTTTTCCTTCGTGGTGGTGACGGTTTTTCTCACGTCATATGGTTCAGCCGTCGCCGGTGGCTCCATGTCAACAGAGCGTAAATGCTCTTTCAGGAGCGCGATAGGCACCCGTGTCCCCTGTTTTAACCGACTGATCTCCTTCAAGCGCTGCACATGGCTGTCATCATAATAGGCCATGGTGCGCCCGGTTTTCCGGGGCGGGTGCAAAAGCCCCTGCCGCAGATAAAAATGAATGGAAGTCCGGGGCACGCCCGATTTTTCTTCTAGATCCTTAATCCGCATAATGTAACCTCGCGACCTTTAACTATAGACTATAACTCTATAGATTTAGAAATGTTTTGTTCCCTAAAGACCGCCGTCTGTGACTGAACTCAATTTTTATTATAATTTATAAACAATAAATTCAGTATATTATTTCAACTCACCCTGTTTTGCCTCAACAAGCTATTTAGTGTTGACGACCGGTTTTCTATAGACTACATAAAAACGTAATATTCATTTTCTGTAGACTTAGCAGGCGGAAAGAGGCCTGTCAAGTTCCAAATGATCACTTTATGCGCAGGAGGTGTAAATGGGAAATTCAAGCATCGCAATCATCGGCATCGGTGAGGTCCCCACCCGGATCATGCCGGAGCGCACCCGGTGGGACATTCTTTATGACGTCTGCATGCAGGCGATTCAGGACTCCGGTCTGGATAAAAATGACATTGAGGCGGTTATCAATGTCGCCCCCCAGGCCCAGCCCAAGCTGGCTGCCGAGCTTTCTTTCGGCAAACTGCCGGAGGAACTGGGGTTAAAAGGCTGCAAGGATACCTGTGTCTGTAACGCCGGCGGCGCCAGCACCAGCAACTGTATCCGGTTGGCGGAACAGTATATCGCTTCAGGCATCGCCGAAGCGGTGCTGATTCCGCATGTGACCGTCCATTCAACGATTCCCCTGGAAGAACAGATCAATTTTTTCGCCAAGGCCGGGGTCGATATGCAGTGGGAGTATCCCTTCGGTACCACCTACAACATTCTCATGGGTATGATGGCCAATCGTTACATGCATGAAACCGGCGCCAAACCAGAGCACATGGCGTCTGTCGTGACCGCGCTGCGCAGCTGGGCCTCCAGGGATCCCAATTCGTTTTTCTACCAGAAGAAGGTCCCCACACCGCAAATGGTGATGGAATCTTCTTTGCTGAATACACCGCTTCATAAGCGGGAGAGCAATATTCTGGGCGACGGTGGCAGCGCCATGGTTGTGGTTTCTGCCCAGGACGCCGGCAAGATGAACAAACCCGTTGCTTACAAACTGGGGGAGTCGGTCCGGTATTTCAGCGGCACGCCGGTGCTGCGTGACTTTTATAAAGTAGCGGAAGGATTCTCGGTGACCGCCACAGAAGCGATGGCCGAAGCCGGGGTAACCAAAGACGACATCAGCCTCTGGAATATCTACATGGCCTATCCCATGAACCATCCCATCATGGCCGAAGCCCTGGGCGTCGCTCCCATCGGAGAAGGCGCCAAATATTTCGCGGAAGGCAGAATGTCCTTTGGCGGGGATATCCCCTGGTCGACCATCGGCGACGCGCCCGGCCGGGGGCATACCGGCTCCGGTGTCAGTACGGCCATGTACGTGGAAACCGCCCGACAATTGATGGGCAAAGCCGGTGAGAGACAGGTGAAAGATTGCCGGTATGTATATCAGAATACGGCCGGCGGCTCAGGATTTAACAACATCGCAACCGTTTGGGGAAAGGAGATATAAATGGATATTCAGAACATCCAGTTTGATATGACACGGCCGTTGCCGGAAACACAGCCATGGTCAAAGCCTTTCTGGGAAGGAACAAAGCAGGGCAAGCTCCTGATTCAGCATTGCAAGGACTGCAACGCCAATATCTTTTACCCGCGCAAGGTCTGCCCGGAGTGCTGGTCCCGGAACATGGACTGGATTGAGGCCAGCGGCAAAGCCAAAGTCTATATGTTCTCCACGGCCTACGACATGGTGGAGCCGAAGTTCATGGCGGACCTGCCCTACACGGTGGCTTATGTGAATCTGGAAGAAGGCATCCGCATGATGACGCGGATCGTGGAATGCGATCCGGCGGACATCCACATTGATATGGAAGTGGAAGTGGTTTTCCACAAATTAAACGACGATTTCTATCTTCCGTACTTTAAGCCCGTAAAAAAATAGGGAGGCCCCATGGCTGATTATAAAACCATTTTATACCGGATTGACGGCCCGGTCTGCCGCATCACCATGAACCGGCCGGAAAAGAGGAACGCCATCAACCGGGAGATGGCCGAGGATCTGACCCGGGCCTTTACCGAAATCCGAAAAGAAAACAGCGTCGGAGTGGTGGTCCTGGCCGGGGAAGGAAAATCCTTCTGCACCGGCGGCGACCTGGAGATATTTCCATCTCTTGCCACCCATGACAACTGTCTCAACTGGCTGGCGCACGAAGGTATGGACTTGCAGCGGGCCATGGCCAACTGCAACAAGGTCATTGTGGGCAAGCTGCATGGCCATTGTTTGGCCGGGGGCCTGGAACTGGCCCTGTGTTGCGATCTGCTCTACGCCTGTGAATCCACCAAATTCGGGACCACTGAAATCGACATGGGGATTCTGCCGGGATGGGGCGGCACCGTGCGCCTGCCGAGAAGCATGCCGGTATTCCGTGCCCGGGAGATCGTTTACAGCGGCCGTAAGGATTATACCGCCCGCGATATGTACGACATGGGGTTGCTGACCCGGGTTTTTTCAGACGATGTGTTTGAATCCGAATTCCAGTTGATCATCGATAACCTGAGCCGGAAAAAGCCCATTGCCCTGAGAATGGCCAAGGAGGTCATGGACAAGGCCACCGACGGCACCAGTCTGGAAGCGGCCCTGGCCGTGGAAAGAAATGGCATTACCTGGCTGGTATACGCCCCGGATATTCAGTCTTTATTAAACCCGCCTAAAGCATAAAGGAAAAATATAGATGGATTTTGGATTCACACGGGAGCAGGAAATGCTCAAGAAAGAGACGCAGCGGTTCTGCAAAAAAGAGCTCTCTTTGGACTACGTGCAATGGATGGATGAAAATGTTGATTTTCCGCCGGAGGAGCTGTGGCAGAAGTTTAACGACCTGGGCGCCTTTCGAATGAATGTTCCGACGGAATATGGCGGTGACAGTGTCAGCATGGTGGACGGCATGCTTCTTTATGAAGAAATATGCAAAGCCTCCACTTCAGTGGCCCTGGCCATCGGCACCACCATCGGCTTCGGCACTCGGTTTATTGCCGAACTCGGTTCCAAATCACAGAAAGAAGCGTTGTTGCCCAAGATATGCGAGGGCAAACTGAAATTTTGCATGGCCCTGACCGAACCCGGCGGCGGCACGGACATCCTCGGCGCCCTCCAGACCTGCGCCGAAGAAAAAGACGACCGCTGGGTGTTAAACGGGGAAAAAGTTTTTATCACCGGCGCTCATGTGGCCGACTATTTCATCACCATCTGCCGCACGGATCCGGACAATAAACCCAGCAAATCCCTGAGCACCTTCCTGGTGCCGTCAAACGCCAAAGGAATCAGTATTACCCGCATCCCTAAAATCAGCTGCCACCATTGCGATTCAGTGGGCATTTCATTTAACAACGTGGAAATTCCCAAAGAAAGCATCCTGGGCACTCGCGGCAATGGCTGGTTTGAAATGCTCACCGTGCTCAACCCCGAGCGCATCGGCGTGGCCATGATGGGGGTGGGGCTGATCGCGGCCGCCTATGAATATGCCTTTGCCTATGCCCAGAAACGGCAGGCCTTCGGCGGTCCCATCAGCCGGTTCCAGAGCCTCCAGCACTATTTCGCCGATATGTACATGAACTTGGAGAACTCCCGGAACATCACCTACAAGGCGGCCTGGCTGTGCGATAACGACCAACCTTATCACATGGAGGCCACCATGGCCAAGGTTATCGCGGCCGACGGCGCCCTTCATGCCACTGTCAAGGGCGCGGAAATCCTGGGCGGTTACGGCATCTGCAATGAATACCCCATGCAGCGCTTTCTTCGGGACGCCTTCCAGCTCCAGTTTTCGCCCATCTCCAATGAAATGAGCCGCAACATGATCATGCAGTTTCAGGGGTTCCCGAAATCGTGGCCATGAGAAAGAAGGAGAAGCCATGTACACTTTAGGCGACATTTCAACCAACGGCGCCATCCATTTTCCGGACTGGGAGGCGATCGTCTTTGAAGAAACCCGCATGACCTACCGGCAACTCAACGCCCGGGTCAACCGTCTGGCCAATGCACTGGCGTCTCTGGGGTGCAAAAAAGGCGACCACCTGGCGGTGCTGGCGGAAAATTGCAGCCAGTACGTGGAGATCTATTTTGCCGCGGCCAAGATCGGGGTCTGTGTCTGCCCGCAAAACCACCGACTGGCCGATGAAGAGCTGACCTACGTCATCAATCATGGGGAATCAAGCCTTTTTCTGGTGGGCCACGGGTTCGAAGACCGGGCCTGTTCCATCCAGAGTGGTTTGACGAATATCAAGTACTGGATATCCATCGAAAACTCTATTGACGGGTACCTGGCCTACGAAGAACTGATAAAAACCTATCCGGAGACAGAGCCGGTGCCAGAGTCGCCGGTCGACGAACAGGATCCGGCCATTCTCATGTATACCGGGGGCACCACCGGCCTTCCCAAGGGAGTCATGCTGACCCACCGCAACCTGATGACCACGGTCGCCAATGCCGTGCTCACGGCCGCCACCGAACTGGCCAACCTGGGCCCGGGCCGGCGGTTTTCCACCTGCATGGTGCTGCCCATGTTTCATGTTTCCCTGTGGCCGGTGCTGTTGACGCTTTCCATCGGCGGCAAGGTCGTCATCAACCGTAAGATGGACCTGGGCGAAATCCTGCGGCTGATTCAGGATGAGCGGTGCGCCCATATCAACATGGTGCCGACCATTTACGGCTGGCTGGTCGATTATCCGGACGCCGACAAATACGATATTTCCAGCCTGATTTACATGACCTATGCCGGCAGCCCCTTTCCCACGGAAGTATTGAAAAAATGCATCAAACGGTTCGGCAATATTTTTTCTCAAGGGTATGGCGCCACCGAAACCGCCGGGGGCGCGGCAACGGTCTTAAGTTTCAGGGACCATGACATTGACGGGCCCCGGTCCCGTTTGCTGACCAGCGCCGGAAAAGCCGCCCCCTGTTCCAGGATCAAGATCGCCGATGACGAAGGCCGGGCCCTGCCGTGCGGGCAAAGCGGCGAAATATGCGTTGCCGGCAAACACATCATGGCGGGCTACTGGAAGGATCCGGATAAAACCGCCGCGACTTTGAAGGACGGTTGGTACCATACCGGTGACATGGGCTACATGGATGAGGACGGTTATGTGTTTTTGACCGACCGCAAAGCGGACATGATCATTTCCGGCGGAGAAAACGTCTATCCCAAGGAGACCGAGGATGTCCTTTACCAGCATGAAGCCGTGGCGGAATGTTCCGTGGTCTCGGCGCCGGATCCCCGCTGGGGCGAAATTGTAAAGGCGGTGGTGGTCCTGCACCCCGGCCGGACAGCCACCGAAGAGGAGTTGATCGTTTTCTGTAAAAAACGACTGGCCGGGTACAAATGCCCCAAGTCGGTTGTGTTCTGGGACAAGCTGCCCACCTCCATCATCGGAAAGGTTTTGAAAAAGGAGATCAAGGCGGCTTTCTGGCAGGGACAGGACAGGAAGATCGGATAGCTACTGGATAAGACACAAGGCATTAAAATTAAATCAAAAAGGAGAAATTTAATGAAAAACAAGCAAGCGATGGATCAAGGTTTGGTGGACAAGGCGTATGCCCCGATATTTGAACCGATCACGATCAATGGGTGCGAGATAAAGAACCGCATCGTCATGTCGCCGATGAACTGTAACTACACGGCACCGGATCACTACATCAGCAAACAGCAGATGGCCTATTACGCAGCCAGGGCTAAAGGCGGAACCGGTCTTATTATTACCGAGGCGCAGGCGGTTTCCACGCTACCCTGCGCCGACACTTACCGTAAGTATAACAATCCCTATTTAACCGATTATCGCTATGTCCCCCTGCAATCCGAGCTGACAGAACATGTGCATTCCTTTGGCGCCAAGATTTTCGCCCAGCTTTTCACCGGCCCCGGCCGGCAGGGAACCAGTGATATCGGTGCGGCGGAACCGGTATCGGCATCGCCCATTCCCTGGCGCTGGCAGTTCCATAAGGCCATCAATGGCTCAATGGATATGAAGGTCTTAAAGGGAGCAATCCGGTATGCGGGATACTATGGCAAGATCCCTGATATTGAGAAGGACCCCGAGGCCTTTATTGCTCTGGTGGATAAGATTCCCATGATGCATATGATGGGGCAACCGGTCAGGGAAATCACCAGGGAAGAGATCAAACAGCTCGTCATTGATGAAGGCAAGGCCGCCAGGCTGGCGAGATTGGCAGGCTATGACGGCGTGGAGATCCATGCCTGTCATGGTTATCTGGTGCACTCCTTCATGGTGGAACGGTCCAATTATCGGAAGGATGAATATGGCGGCAGTTTTGAAAACCGCATCCGTTTTCTGCTGGAGCTGATTCGGTCTGTGCGACGGAACGTAGGACCTGATTATCCGGTAGGGGTGAGATTCTCGGCCTCCGATGACCTGCCCGGCGGGTATGATCCCCATGTTGCCGCCATGATAGCCAAACGGGTGGAGGAAGAGGGGGCGGACTTTATCGATCTGTCCGACGGCTCGTATGAGGCCATGAGCGATTTTCTGCCCAACACCGAAGGGCAGGTTATGGATAAGTCCGCCATCATTCAGGCGGCGGTTAACATTCCGGTCATGTGCCCATCCGTGCATAATCCCAAACATGTCGCTGACATGTTGAAGAGCGGGAAAGCCAGCATGATTCTGCAGGGCCGCCAACAGATTGCGGATCCCGACTGGGTCAACAAAGTAAGGGAAGGCCGGGAGAAAGAGATTATCAAATGCACCCGCTGCAATCTGGGCTGCATCATCCGCTTTGTAGCAATGCTGCCGGTTCGGTGCATTAAGAATCCGCGAACAGGACAGGAGGAGCATATAGAGGAATATGCCCGGCGCCCCATCCTGTCGGTGAAGGATCGTGTCTGGCAGACAGCCTCGGATTGGGCGCGTAAGGAATTGTCCGAGACGTGGGAATACACCGAGGAAGAGATCAAGGAGATAATGAAGCCTTGAGCAATCGCGGGTGAAACCGATTTTAATAGAATGATAGGCAGTTGTAATAAAAGAAGGAGTTTCCTATGACCGAAGGAATAAACAGCGACGGATTTTTTAAGATAGACCCGGAACCGCACCTTATCGGGACGAATGGATCATATTATGACTATTTTCCCGGATACCAGATGTGGTGGAAGGCGATCGAAAATATTTCCCGGCCTTTGTTTACCGGTACCCATCCTGACATTTTGATGAAGGGAATGGAAAGTCTGGAAGAGTGGGAGATGGAGAAAAATCCGGACCCTTCCAACATCCTGCGTGCCATGGATAAATACGGCGTTGATATTGCCTGCCTTCTGCCAGAGTCGTGCATGGATACCTGCGGCTATTCAGGTCGGTTTTGCACGAACGGAGAAATGGCCGAGATCGTGGAATCCAATCCGGAGCGCTTCATGTATCAGCCCAATATGTCGCCTATCAAGTTCAAGGGCGTAAAGAACACCATCAGGGAACTGGAATACTGGGCAAAGGAAAAGAAAGCAAAGATATTCAAATATCTTTGTACTGAGGATACCTACATCAATGATCCGGACCTTTGGCCATTCTATGAAAAATGCCAGGAGCTGGGCATTGTTCTTGATATCCATACCGGCATGTCATGGTGCCCGCCCCAGGCAAGCAAATATGCAAACCCCGTATTACTCGACGATGTGTGCCGTGATTTTCCCGAATTGAGGATCGTGGCGTTTCATATGGGGTACCCCTATTGTGATCAATTGAACATGGTGGCTATGGGGCATCCGAACCTCTATGTCTGCTTGAGCCTCCTGGTTCCCTGGGCGGTCACCGCTCCCCGGAAATTCGCTAAAATTATCGGCGAAGCCCTGCGGTGGGTAGGGCCGGACAAGATCATCTGGGGAACTGACTATGCAGGCTATGCCGTCCAGATCAAAGGCGCCGTGGAGGGGTTGCGGGATTTCCAGATACCCGAGGACATGCAGCTGGGCTATGGGTATCCGCCCATTACGGATGAGGACAGGGCCAAGATATTTGGTGGCAACCTCGGCCGTCTGCTGGGAATCGATACAACCCAAAGACGGGTGAAATAAAACGAGAGGGATTTCCGCAGTTCACAAAACAGATTCACTCACAAAGGGGGTTGGTATGAGTTACGAAGCGTTATTCAAAGAGATCCAGATCGGCGAAGTCACCCTGAAAAACCGCATTGCCATGTCGCCCATGAACATGGGTTATACCGGGCCGCTGGGGTATCCCAGCCAGGAGACTTTGGCCTGGTACGCCACCCGCGCCAGAGGCGGGTTCGGTCTGATTATCACCGAATGTGTTGTCATGAATCCCCATCGCTGGCGGGGATGTGACAGCCTGAACCCCGGCCTGCTGATTGACCAGCGCTATTACCGCTTCTGGAGCGAACTGGTGGAGCTGATCCATTCCTACAAAAACACCAAAATATTCATGCAGCTTTCACCGGGCTGGGGCCGGCAGGGCCATCCGGCCCACGAGACACCGGATGTCCCCTCCGGCGCGCCGTCGCCGGTTCCCATGCACCTCGATGCCAGGAATATCAACAAGGGATGGGAGCGGCAGTTGAAGCGACTGGCGCCGGACCTGGATGACCTCCTGGCGGCCATCGGTCTTACCGGCGGGTATGACGATATCCGCAATATGGATGATGACGCCTATGGCGCCCTCCGCCCCCTTCTTGCCGGGTTGATCCGGGAACGCATGCCGGAAATGCTCCATGTATTGGACGGAGACATGCCCCGGGAAATGACCGTGGCGGAAATAACGGATCTGGAAGACCGGTTCGCGGTCCAGGCGAGCGCCGCCTATAAACTGGGCTTTGATGGGATAGAAATCCATTCCCCCCACGGGTACCTGATTCACCAGTTTCTGTCCGCCCGTTCCAACAAGCGCGAAGATGAATACGGCGGCAGCCTGGAAAACCGGGCCCGGTTTCTGTTGAACATCATCGAAAAGACACGCAAAAAAATCGGGCCGGACAAGGCTTTCGGCGCCCGGTTCTCCGGTGATGAACTCATGCCCGGCGGTCTCAGCCATGAGGAAGCCTGCCAGGTTGTGGCCTGGGCCAAAGACGCGGGCATTAATTTCGTGAATGTGTCCCAGGGCTCTTATGAAAATCCGGGGGCCGGTTTCGCGCCGGACGGAGAAAACGATTTTACCCGCTGGGCTCCGGGGTTTTCCAAGGCATCCGGCGGCCTGCCGGTCATTACCCCAAATTTTAAAACCCCGGAAGTGGCGGCCAAGGCCGTTGTTGAAAGCAAGACCGATATCGTGTCCCTCGGCCGCCAGTCCATAGCCGATCCTTACTGGCCGGCCAAGGTCAAAGCAGGGAGGGAAAAAGACATCGTCAAGTGCAGTCGCTGCCAGAACTGCTACATGAACCTGTTTGAATCCCGCTGGATGCATTGCACGGTCAATCCCACCGCCGGAAAAGAAAAGTTTTTCCCCGAATTGTGGCTGGCCGGTTCCGGGCTGGCGGAAAAAGCGGGAAAGTTTATTAAAAGAACCCAGGGGTTGGACCAGATATAAAGGCCGCATGAATACAAAGGAGAACGAATATGACCGAACCCAGGGATGATTATTTCAAGATTGACCCCGAGCCCCATTTAATCGGCGATATGACGCACATCAACCATTTTCCCGGCGTCCAGATGTGGTGGCGGGCCATTGATAATATCGCCCGGCCCATGGTGACGGGCATGCCCCCGGAGGCCTTTGAGGGTCTGGAAGAGTGGGAGATGATGAAAACAGCCGACCCGCAGAAACTCCTGGCCGCCATGGACAAATACGGCGTGGATGTCGCCTGTCTTCTGCCGGAATCCATGATGGACACGACCGGTTATACCAGCCGCTGGGTCTCCAACGGAGAAATGGCAAAAGTGGTGGAATCCAACCCGGATCGTTTTATGTATCAACCCAATATCAGCCCCATCAAACACAAGGGCGTAGAAAACACCATCTGGGAACTGGAATACTGGGTCAAGGAAAAAGGCGCCCGCATCTTCAAGTTTTATCCGCCGGAGGACACCTATATCAATGATCCGGAATTGTGGCCGTTTTACAAAAAAGCCGAAGAGCTGGGTATCGTACTGGATATCCATACCGGATTCTGCTGGGTGCCGCCGGGAAAGTCCAAGTACTCCCTGCCCATACAACTGGACGATGTGGCCCGGGATTTTCCCGGCCTTAAAATCGTGGCCTTTCACATGGGCTATCCTTACTGCGACGATTTGAACATGGTGGCCATGGGACACCCCAACGTTTATGTCTGCCTGTCGCTGCTGGTCCCATGGGCCATCTGCGCCCCCCGGAAGTTTGCGACCATCATCGGCGAAGCCCTTCGCTGGGTGGGGCCGGATAAAATTATCTGGGGGACCGACTATGCCGGATTCGCCTTTCAGATAGCCCAGGCGGTCCGGGGCATGAGAACCTTTCAGATACCCGAAGACATGCAGCAGGGGTATGGCTACCCCGCGATCACCGACGATGACCGCCGGAAGATATTCGGCGGCAACCTGGCCGGGCTGCTGGGTATCGAAACCAGGCGGCGTGTTTAGAAGGAAAAACATGATGAATTTATCCGGCAGGACAGCCCTGGTGACAGGCGCCTCAAGAGGCCTGGGCCGGGCCATTGCCCTGGCCCTTGGCGCGGCCGGGGCTAATGTCGCGGTTACGGATCTGCTGGTGGAATCAGAACACCACGACAAAGAGCAACTTGGACAATATAGTATCCTTGCGGCCCATTTTGCAGGGAGTGAAAACGTCCGGACGATGTCAACCGCTGAAGAAATAGCGGCAATGGAGCAGAAAAGCCTGGCCCTGAAAATGGATGTGACCGATCCGGATCAGATTCAAAAAGCCCTCGTGGAGATTGCTGCTGAACTGGGTGAGGTGGATATCCTGGTGAATAACGCCGGGGTCATGGACAACATGGCCGCCCTGGAACACCAGAATTTGACGATGTTCGAACGGGACCTGAAGGTCAATCTGACCGGCGCGTTTAACTGTATTCAGGCGGTCTGGCCGTATATGAAGAAAAGCGGCTGGGGCCGGGTTATCAATATTTCCTCTTTTGTCGCCGTAAGCGGCGCTTTTGCCCAGCCGGGTTACGGCGCTTCCAAGGCCGGTATGATCGGTCTGACCCGATCCCTGGCCCTGGAAGGAGCCGGGCATGGCATAACCGTCAACACGGTTCTTCCCGGTTTTATCGAAACAGAAGCCGTTCAGCTGCATGATCCCAAAATGCTTGACCGGATCAGGGCGCGGACGCCCATGAAGCGCCTGGGCAAACCAAAAGAAATCTCGCCCCTGGTCGTTTTTCTGGCGGGCGAAGACGCCGGTTTCATCACCGGCGCCGCCATACCGGTCACCGGCGGTGCAGATCTGTTTGTGTTCTAGTCTGATGAATCATCGCGAAAGGAAGATTGAATGATAGTTATCGGTGAAAAAATAAACGGTACCCGCAAGGAAGTGGGGCATGCCATTCGGGCGCGGGATGAAAAAAAGATTCAGGCCCTGGCCAGAATTCAGGTGGATGCCGGTTGTGATTTTCTGGATGTGAATGTCGGTATGCCGCCTGACCGCGAACCGGGCGATATGGTCTGGCTGGTGAAAACCATTCAGGCGGTATGTGAAACCCCTCTTTGCCTGGACAGCGCCAATCCGGAAGCGCTCCGGGCCGGCCTCACACATATAAATGCGCCGGCCATGATCAACTCGGTCAGTGGCGAGCAGTCCCGTATTGACGGGATTCTTCCGTTGGCCTGCGAATTTAAAACCGGATTGATCCTGCTGCCGCTGGATGAAACCGGTATTCCAAAGACAAGCGACGGTCGAATGGTCATTGCGGAAAAGCTGGTCAGTCTTGCAAAAGCAGGCGGGTTGTCCGAAGACCAACTCTACATCGATCCGCTGGCCACCGCGATCAGCACGGGAACCGACGCGGCCATGGTGACTTTTGACACCATTGAAAAAATCAGGAAGGCCTTTCCCGGAGCGCACATCACTATCGGTTTGTCCAATATTTCATTCGGAATGCCCCTGCGGTCTCTTATCAATCAAAGTTTTCTGTCCATGGCCATTTTATCCGGGCTGGACAGCGCCATCATGAACCCCAATGACAGGCAGTTAAAAGGTGCGATGCTGGCCGCGGAGATGCTGGTCAACAAAGACAAATACTGTCAAAAATTCAGCCGGGCCTATCGTTCCGGGAAAATCGGTTCCGAAGCTGCCGGTACTAAGTAAAGGAGGACCCTGACCATGGATTTAAATTTATTGAAAGAAGCGGTTGTAGAGATGCAGGAGGAAAAGGCTTTGTCTTTGACCGAAGAGTATCTTGCCGGGGGAGCGGAGCCCTTATCCTTGTTTAAAGCATATCAGGCCGCTCTGGCGGAAATCGGCAAGCGGTATGAACAGGAAATATATTTTATTCCTGAACTGATCATGGCCGGCGAGATGATGAACACTGCCTCCAATCTGATCAAACCCCTGCTGGCGGATAATGCCGGGATGACCGAAAACAAACGGGGAAAAGTGCTGATCGCCACGGTGGAAGGAGATATCCATGATATCGGCAAGAATATCGCGACCATGATGATGGATTTAAACGGCTTTGAGGTAAAAGATATCGGCGTGGATGTACCCGGAGACAGGATTATCGCTGAGGCCGAAGCATTCGGGGCGGATATCATCGGTTTGAGCGGTTTGTTGAGCCTTGTTTTTGACCCCATGAAAAAATTAGTGGAAGCGTTAAAGGCGCAGGGGTTGCGGAATAAATATAAAGTTATTATCGGCGGTGGTCAGATGGATGATAAGGCATGCGCCTATATCGGGGCCGATGCGTTTACCACCGATGCAATTGCCGGCGTTAATATCTGCAAGGCGTGGCTGGACTGATCGATTACGCCATCGGCATGCTGCACAGTTTAAGGCGTTACCCCGCCTGTTTAATATTGTTTTGTCTTAAAACGATTCATTCGAGGAGAAATTTTCATGAGTGATCCGATCCAGGGTGAGCAAACAAACAAGACCCGGTTGAGCGCTGAATTTGAATGTCGAAAAAAGCGTCTGGAAGATGCCATTTCGTTGAAGAAACCGGACAGGGTGCCGGTCGCACCATTAGCGGGCATATTTTATCCGACCCGGATAAAAGGTATTTCCAACAAAGACAATATGTATAACCCGACCGGAACCCTTCAGGCCTGGATCGAAGCGGCTGTTCAGCACAATTGGGACGTAGCGCTCCCGCCCATGCTGATGTTTCCCGTCAGGGTCTGGGAGCAGCTACAAATCACCCAGATGAAGTGGCCGGGCGGCGGGTTATCGGACGACCAGCCTTTTCAGTGGGTTGAAAACGAGTACGCCAAACAGGCGGAATATGATGAAATGCTGTCAAACCCCAACAGTTTTGCCGTCAAAACCATTTGGCCCCGCATTGCCGGGGCGCTCACCCCGATCAGTGAGATAATGCAACTGCCGCCGCTTCCGCTGCTGTATATGTCCAGCGCTTATTCCCTTCCTACCCTGTTGGGTGAAATAACATCCCAGCCCAATATCAGGGAACTGCTCAGGACATTACTGGCCATAGGGGATGAATACGCGGTGTATCAGGAGTGCCTGAAAAACTACGCCAATGATGCCATGAAACAGGGCTTTCCCATCGTCTTCGGCCCGATGACGATTGCTGCTTTCGACTGGGTATCGGATATTTTCCGGGGCATGCGCGGCAGCATGCTCGATATGTACAGGGTCCCGGATAAACTGAAAGCCCTGGTGGATATGTTCACACCCTATACAATCGCGGCGCCGATGCTTCTGGATCTGCCGTTTGAAAACAAGCGCGTGTTTATCCCCATGCATCGGGGCGCGGCCGGATTCATGTCCGACAGCCAGTTCGCCGAATTTTATTGGCCTTCTTTTAAAGCCCTTATTTTGGGGCTGGTTGAGGCAGGCTATACCCCGGTACCGCTTTTTGAGGGCGACTACACGCCCCGCTTGAAGTATCTCGCTGAATTGCCCGCCGGAAAGGTGGCGGGGCATTTCGATCATATTGACCGGAAAAAAGCAAAAGAAATGATAGGGGATACCATGTGTTTCTGGGGGAATGTGCCGTCAACGATTTTATGCACCGGCACCCCTGGGCAGGTTATAGACGATGTCAAGGAACTGATCGATATCTTTGGAGACAACGGCGGGCTGATCATTGACTGCAACTTGGGGATACCGGACGAGGCAAAACCGGAAAATGTCCAGGCGCTGACCGATGCCGTGATGCAATATGGCGTATATTAATGACCATTCCGAATGTTTTGCGAGAGGAATAACATATGAATTATCGTCAGGGTGTTTTCATCGTCGTCTTGATCATCATGGGTCTGCTTTCTTCCGTGGCATGGTCTGAAGAATGGGAGAAGATCGGTGAATCGGATGGTATCATCGGATTCACCCTGACAGACAGCGAAAGCAAGCATCAGGCGGTGATGGGTGTAGGAATGGTGGATGCGCCTGTGGCCGTTATCGAGGCTGTTCTCCGTGACGTACCGGCTTTGACCGAGTTTATTCTCAATTGCAAGGAATCCGCTTTTGTCAATGCCCCGGAATTTGAGAATACAACCGACAGCTTTTATACCTATATGGTCAACGACGTGCCGTTTCCGGCAAAAGACCGCGATGCGGTCTACCGGACCGATTATACCATCGACCCGGCAACCGGAACTGTCTACGTCGATATCAATGGAATCACTACTGATTACAAGCGGAGCCGGAACATGGTCAGGATACCCATGATCAAAGTCGGTTATATTCTGACGCCCGGCGGCCCTGGTCAGACTGAAGTGATCTATACGACCGCGGGAGATCCGGGCGGAGCCATTCCCGGCTTCATCTCCGACATGTTTACGAAGAACCTGGGTATCAAGACCATTGAAGGTTTGCGTAAAATGGTACACAAAGATAAATATAAGGGCTGCCGGACTGTCATTACCACAACACCCCGGGAATCCTTGCCAAAAGAACAGTGACTTCCGAAGTAAAGGTGACATTTTGAAAATTGGAAACGAACCCCTGTCGCACCAAACAGATGAAGAGGCCGTGGACAGAATACTCTGGCGCCCGCCCGAAGACCGGATCAGACAATCCAATATGTTTAAGTTCATCGGATTTGTTAACAAGAGGTTCGGTCTCGGGATTCAGGAATATGGCGAACTGTATCACTGGTCGGTCCGGAATATTCCCGATTTCTGGGCCGCCTTTTGGGATTTTGCCCAAATCCGATGCTCATCGCCTTTTGATTGTGTAGTGGATGACGTGAAAAAAATGCCCGGCGCCCGATGGTTTGAGGGGGCCAGGCTCAATTTTGCTGAAAATCTTTTGCGGTACCGGGATGATCATCCGGCCCTGACTTTTAAGGGAGAAGGGCGGCCGTCGATCCGCATGACATACAGGCAGTTGTATGATGAAGTCGCCGGACTGGCCCTGTCGCTCAAGGCGCTTGGGATTAAACCGGGAGATAGGGTGGCCGGATTCATGCCCAACATGCCCCAGACCATAATTGCCATGCTGGCGGCCACCAGCCTGGGCGCTGTATGGTCCTCCTGTTCACCGGATTTCGGCATCAAGGGCGTTCTGGACCGTTTCGGCCAGATCGCGCCGCGGGTGTTGTTCACGGCCGACGGCTATTTTTTCAAAGGCAAACCCATGGATTGTCTGGAGCGGGTTGCAGACATCATTCCACAGGTCCCTTCGATCGAGAAGATTGTGGTTGTTCCTTATGTAAATCCTGCTCCGGATATTTCCGGCATTCCCAACGCCGTGCGGTTTGATGCGTTCAAAGCAGCCCGCTCCGATTCGGACATGGCGTTTATCCAGCTTCCGCCGGACCATCCCCTGTACATCATGTATTCATCGGGCACCACCGGGCTTCCCAAATGCATGGTCCAGTCCGCGGCCGGTGTATTGATCAACCACCTGAAGGAGCTGATGCTTCACACGGATGTAAAGCGCGAAGATGTGCTTTTTTACTACACCACATGCGGATGGATGATGTGGAACTGGCTGACAAGCGCGCTGGCCGTGGGCGCAACCCTGGTGCTTTATGACGGCAATCCTTTTTATCCGGATGAAGGCGCGCTGTGGCAGATGGCCCAGGATGAAAAAATCACGGTGTTTGGAACCAGCGCCGGTTATATTGCGGCACTGCGAAACACGGGCCTGGTCCCGAAAGAAAAATTTGATCTGACGGCCCTCCGGACCCTGCTTTCAACCGGATCGCCGTTATCCGAAGAAGGATTCGCCTTTGTGTACGATGCCGTCAAGCCGGATATCCAGCTGGCGTCGATTGCCGGTGGCACGGATTTGAACGGCTGTTTTGCCCTGGGCAATCCCATGGGGCCGGTATACATGGGGGAACTGCAATGCCGGGGGCTGGGTATGAAGGTGGAAGCATTTGACGAAGACGGCCGGCCGGTTATCGGCCGGCAGGGCGAGCTGGTATGTACGGCTCCGTTCCCGTCCATGCCGGTCTGCTTCTGGGATGATCCGCAAGGAGCAAAATACCACAGCGCCTATTTTGATACCTATCCAGGTGTCTGGCGTCATGGCGATTATATCGAAATCAACGCGCACGGCGGCGTGAAAATTTACGGCCGTTCCGATGCCACTTTAAATCCCGGCGGCGTGCGCATCGGAACCGCTGAAATTTACCGCCAGGTGGAGCAGATGGAAGAGATCGCCGACAGTGTTGTGATCGGACAGGACTGGAAAAATGACGTTCGTGTGATCCTGTTCGTGCAGATGACCCCGGGATTTGAATTGACGGAACCTTTGAAACAGAAAATTCGGCAAACCATCCGGGTCAATGCGTCCCCGCGTCATGTGCCGGCCAAAATCATCGCCGTCCCGGAGATCCCGTATACCTTGAATATGAAAAAGGTCGAACTGGCGGTTAAAAAAGTAATACAGAACAAGCCAGTCGTAAATAAAGACGCGCTTAAGAATCCGGAAGCCCTGGAACATTATACCGGTATCGCGGAACTTCAGGCCGATTGACCCGTTCAAACACCCACAGGCTCCGTTTCTGCCAGCGTCCCCCTGACTCCATTGCCCGGGTTTTTCTTTAAATGCCCTGGTGATCGTGATGATGAACCGGCCCGTTTTAATTCCTTTGCCCTTGCCCTTCTTTTTGTTATCCTACCTCTATAGTTCTCCTTTTGGTTGTGGGATTGAGTCTTTTTTACCGCCCCCTTACCGGATCGAGTGCTGTTTCTTTATTTAAAAATACGCGAAAAATATTGTACGTTATCTTGATGGGTTTCTACGATGTTGATGTTGAATCGGTGCCAGGGGGATACTGATGCATATTGTGACACAAATGATTGCCCGCGGTCTGGTGATGTTTTGCCTGTTTTTTGGCGTTCCTTGGGCATGTAACGCTCAGGAATCGGCAGACCTCCGGGTGTGGATGACCGAAACCTTTGACAGCCTGGACCAGTGGCAGCCTCTGACTTTTCCCAAGATCAAGCGACACACCGTCTATTCCATTGTACAGGAGGGCGGCGACAACATGCTCAAGGCGGAGACGGACAATGCCGCCGCCGGCCTTGTGTATGCAAAAACATTTAATGTATATGGGTGCCCGGTGGTCCGCTGGCGCTGGAAAATCAGCAATGTCTATGAGAAGGGCGACGCCCGGGAAAAGAAGGGGGATGATTATCCCATACGGATTTACGTGATCTTTAAGTATGATCCGGCAACCGCTGATTTTCTGACAAGGACCACCTACCGGATTGCCAAAGCGATCTATGGCGATTATCCCCCCCACAGCTCGCTTAACTATATCTGGGCCAACCGGCGGCAGACAACATCCATTCTGCCCAACCCCTATACCGACCGGGCCATGATGGTGATCCTGCGGACGGGGGATGCCGAGGCCGGAACATGGGTGACTGAGTCGGTGGATGTGCTGGCCGACTACCGGAAGGCCTTTTTGCAGGATCCGCCGGCTGAGGCGTCTCTGGCCGTGATGAGCGATTCCGATGACACCGGGGAAAAGGCCACGGCCTTTATCGACCATATCGAGGTGCTCTGCCAGAGGTGATTCCATGTCGTCGAAAACCATGATCGTGCTTTTTACCCGCTACCCCCTTCCCGGATTCAGCAAAACCCGGCTGATTCCGGCCCTGGGAGAAGCCGGGGCGGCCCGCCTACAACAGCGTATGACCGAGTTTACGGCCTGGCAGCTTCGCAACTATGCCGCGGACCACGACGCGGAACTGCGCGTTGCCTTCACCGGGTGCGGCGCACAGACCATGGCCGACTGGCTGGGCCACGACCTGGCATACATGGAACAGCAGGGGCAGCATATCGGCCTTCGCATGGCAAATGTCATGAAGGCGGTTTTTGATGCCGGTTACCGCCGGTGCATCGTTGCCGGCGCCGACTGTCCGGCAGTCTCTTCCGACCTGTTGAAGCAGGCTGATCAGGCATTGTCGGCGGGCGGTTGCGTGATCGGTCCGGTGGAAGACGGCGGTTACTGGCTGATCGGCATGACCCGGCAGGTGTTTGAAAAAAAAGGCGGTGCCGGGCTGTTTGAGGGGATTTTCTGGAGTACGGAGGAGGTACTGGCCCAGACCGTGGCCAAGGCCCGTGGCCACCAGTTGCCGGTTGCGTTTCTGCCCGTGGCCGTTGATGTGGATCGTCCGGCGGACATGGCCGCCTGGCAGGCGGCGGCCCATGATGCCCCGCTGTTCGCATCCGGGGCACGCATTTCAGTGGTTATTCCCGCACTCAACGAAGCCGGGGGTATTGAACAGGCCATTCGTTCCGCTCAGCAGGGAGATGGTGTTGAGGTGATTGTTGCGGACGGCGGCAGCACCGACGCCACTCCGGCCGTGGCCCGGTCCTGCGGCGCGTCGGTTCTGTATGCCCCCCGGTGCAAGGCCCTTCAGATGAATGCCGGTGCCTGTGCCGCCACAGGGGATATCCTGCTGTTCCTGCATGCCGACACCCGTCTTCCCATGGGGTATGACACTCATGTACGCCGGGCCATGGAGTCTCCTGAAATCGTCGCGGGGGCATTTATGCTGCGTATCGAGACCCGGAGCCGTGCCTTTCGGCGGATTGAAAAACTGGTGGCCTTTCGATCCCGCGTTTTTTCGCTGCCTTACGGAGACCAGGCCATTTTCGTGCGGCGACAGGTGTTCGAGTCCCTGGGTCGGTATGCGGAGATGCCCATCATGGAAGATTTTGAGTTCATGCGCCGCCTGAAGCGCGGCCGCCATCCCCTTTGCCTGCTGCCGGTCCCGGTCCACACTGACGCCCGGCGCTGGGAACGGCTTGGCCTTTTGCGCACGACCCTGAGAAACCAGCGGATTCTTTTGGGATACCTGCTGGGTGTGCCTCCGGAAAAGCTGCGTCAGTGGTATTAACCCGGATCAGTACTATTCAACCATAAATGTAAAAGGTAGCTCTGTTGTGTTTTATCGTGCTCTTGATCGTCCTCGTGTTCGTAATTGTCCTTTTGTTGCGATCAAGAGCACGATTAAGAGCACGAGCAAGAATAAAAAACAGCAGGGACGATGCCCCTCCCGCTCGCAGTAGGCGGTGGCCGGTTTGACAACCGGCCATGATCGGTTTAGATTGCGAACAACCTGAGACTGTCTTTGCATGAAGAGGAGTTCAATGACGTATTACCGCCTGATAGTGACCCTGTTTCTACTGCTGGTGCTGGTCTCCTGTACCACCCGGCAGGTGAGAGAAAACTACGCCGGTTCCACCGAACAGCGGCTTACTTCCCACAGCATCAACCAGATCATGGAGAAACTGCCGGAAGCGGATTTTGCGCTTCTTTCGGACCAGCCGGTTTTTTTGGAGTGCCTCTTCCTAAATGAGATCGAACCGCTTGCCTATGCCCGGCGCCGTCTGGAGATGGCCCTGCTGGAAAAATACCGTTGCCGCCTGGTCAGCGATTCAGCCGAGGCAAAGTTCGTGCTGACGGTTTTTTTTACCTCCATCGGCACCGATTTTGACAAGAAAGGCATCAGCACACCTGACCTTGTGCTTCCCGGTATGGGCGGCCCAATGAGCATCGATATTCTTGCACTGGAGATGTATCACGGAATAACCGAGTTCTATTATTATATTCGTGATGCCGAGGGCCGGGTTGTCGTCAGGGGGGAAATGCTGAAAAAGGTGGTTCGCAATGACACGCTGCTGTTGCCGCTCATCACACTTCCCATCAATACGATGAGATAGTTTCCATCCATAAATGGCCTTTTTCCGCAATCTCTGTGTCAAACCCCGGGCTTCCTTGTGCGACGTACAACAATAGGCCTTCAGCCAACCCTTTTTTTGATCTTGCGAAAAAATTCTCATTTTACGGATTGGAAACCTTTTTCGTGTCCTCATAACCAATGGCGGAGACGAGATAGCCGGACAAACTGAACGGTTCTTGGATTCCGTCGGGATGAGATAAAAACCCTTGTCTTTTAAGGCGTTTTGTAGTAAAGACAAGAAGCGTAAAAAATGGTGAGGGCCTCAACCCGGCATCAAAACATCAGGGAGACGAATGTGAAACTATCGATTATTGGTTTTCTTTTCTGGATTGCCGCAGGCGTACTGTTTGCATTTAAAATGATCGCCGCCCTGATGGAGCGGCATATCGAGATTTTTACCATCACCCAGATCGTGGGTAACAACGACTGGGTGGAGCAGATTCCCTGGCCCGTTGTTCAGGGGTGGGCACTGCGCCTGGCCGAGACCTCGCTGATTTTTATTCTGCTTGCTGTCGGCGCGGTTTTTGTCGTGATCGGCATGTTCAAAAAAGGTTGATCAAAAAAAACCGGCCCTGCTCCGGCCGGCCCGGTTCGAGGCCATCCGCCGGAGCAGTTATTCTTCTGGTGGCGTGGGGGGCGCTTCACCGGCGGCTTTGTCAATATCCACGATTTTTCTTCCCTCAATGTAATCCCTGGTCTCATAGCGCGTGATGCGCATCAGCTTGCGGGTGATATCGGCCATCCGGTCCACCTGGGTTCTGATGTGGGCCATACTTTCGTAGAGCGGGTCGGATTTTTTCATCTCCAGCATGGCCAGGTAGATATCGCTCATGATGGCCTGAAGGGGCTGGTTCAGCTCGTGGCATACCGCGCCGGCCATCTCCAGGACCCCCTGAATTTTGCCTCTTCTGCCAAGAGCCTCCTGCAGGGCCAGAATTCGCCGGCCGGACTGGATCCGCATCTTCAGCTCATCGGCATGAAACGGCTTGACCATGTAATCATCGGCCCCGGCCTCCAGCCCGGCGATCAGGTCCGACCGTTCCGATCTGGCGGTCAGCAGGATAATATAGCTGGCTTCAACACCTGACCTGGCGGCCCGGATTTCCCTGCACAGCTCAATGCCGTCCATGCGGGGCATCATCCAGTCCAGCAGGACCATGCCGGGCGGGTCTTTTGAAAAGAGAATCTCCCATGCCTGCCCGCCGTCCCGGGCCAGGGAGACTTCGTATCCCCATTTTACCAGAAGGGTTTCCAGCATTTTGCGCGTGGCATCGTTGTCTTCGGCAATAAGCACCCTCATGGGCGGGGCTCCTTGATCGTCTGCAAAAGGGTGTGCGGCTTTTTTCAAGTCGGCAATATAGCATACATCCCGGCTCGTGTCACATGCCTGCTGCCGCCAAACCGGATCATCCGCTTGACATCGGGCACGGCATGGACTAAATGTGTCTGACAACACAAAAGGCGGGCAGCGTATGGTCAACAAGCGAATAGGGGTTTCAGTTGGCCTGGTGATGGTCATCCTTGGCATTGCCGCGTATGGTGTGTTGCGCTCCAGGCCGGAACCGGGAACGGCGCCGGTTGAAACGGCGGAAAAGGCCGGCCCCGCGGCCGGCGTGAACACCGAGGTGTACCTCTATTTTGCCGCCAGGGATTGTGCGAGCCTTTCCGCGGAGAAACGTGTAGTGGCTATCGCGGCGGATCCCGTTCAGTCGGCCCGGGCTATCATTGGTGCCCTGGCACGGGGACCCCGCCAGGCCGATCTCGTGGCAACGGTGCCGGCGGAGATTGCCTGCCGCGCCCTGTACGTGACAGCGGATGGCACGGCGTATGTGGATTTTTCCTCCGCCATCCGGGAGTATCAGCCGGGCGGCTCCCAGGCCGAACTGCTGACGGTTTACGCCATTGTCAATTCCCTGGCCGTCAATGTGGACGGTATTGACAGGGTCAAGTTTCTTATAGAGGGCCGGGAGGCGGATACCCTGGCAGGCCACGTGGACCTGCGGTTTGCCTTTGCCCCTGACATGCGAATGGTAAGATGAACACACAGAAGACAAAAATCGAAAATCTGCGCAACATTGGCATTATTGCCCATATCGACGCCGGCAAGACCACGGTGACCGAGCGCATTCTTTATTATACCGGCCGCTCTTACAAGATGGGCGAGGTCCATGACGGCCAGGCCGTGATGGACTGGATGGTTGACGAGCAGGAGCGGGGCATCACCATCACATCGGCGGTGACCACCTGCCAGTGGAAAAACACGGAGATCCAGCTCATCGACACGCCGGGCCACGTGGATTTCACCATTGAGGTGGAACGGTCCCTGCGGGTGCTGGACGGCGCCGTGGGTGTGTTCTGCGCCGTGGGCGGAGTGGAACCCCAGTCGGAAAAGGTGTGGCGCCAGGCCGACAAGTACCGGGTGCCCAAGATCGCCTTTGTCAACAAGATGGACCGCATCGGCGCCGATTTTTTCGGCACCGTGGACATGATCCGGGAAAAGCTCAAGGCCCGGCCCGTGCTGCTTCAGATTCCCGTCGGCAAAGAGGAGACCTTTACCGGCGTCATTGACCTGGTGGAGATGAAACAGATCGTATGGGATGACGAGACCCTGGGCGCCCGGTTTGAGATCACCGATATCGAGGAGGCCTACCGGGAGGATGCCGAACTCTACCGGGACCGGCTGATGGAATCCCTGGCCGACGTGGACGATGCCATCATGGAGGCCTACCTTGCCGAAACACCTGTGGAAACCCCTGTTCTCGTGAAGGCGATCCGTGGCGCTGTGACCCGCCTGGCCCTGGTGCCGGTGCTGTGCGGCAGCGCGTTGAAGAACAAGGGGGTCCAGCCCCTGCTGGACGCGGTTGCCCTTTACCTGCCCAGCCCCAAAGACGTGCCGCCCATCGAAGGCATCCATCCGGACACCGGCGACGTGATCAGGTGCGAACCCAAAGCCGCCGGGCCGCTGGCGGCCCTGATTTTCAAGGTTTCCATCATTGAGGGCCGCAAGCTCTCATTTGCCCGTGTTTACAGCGGCAGGCTGATGGCCGGAGAAGAGGTGTACAACCCCCTGCGTAAACAGAAGGAAAAGGTATCCCGCATTCTGAAGATGCACGCCAACAAGCGGGAGCGCATCGAAGAAGCCGGGCCCGGCGCCATTGTTGGCGTGGTGGGGCTCAAGGACTCCTCTACCGGTGAAACCCTCTGTCGGGCCAGTGCGCCCGTGGCCCTGGAAAGGATGGAGTTCGAGGAGCCGGTGATCTCCATTGCCGTGGAACCCAAGACCCATGCCGACCAGGAAAAGATGACCGAGGTTCTGGCCAAGTTTGCCGCCGAAGACCCCACCCTTCGCGTGCGCATCGACGAGGATACCGGCCAGACCATTCTTTCGGGTATGGGCGAGCTGCACCTGGAGATCATTGTCAGCCGCATGACACGGGAGTTCAACACGCGGGTCAATGTGGGACGGCCCCAGGTGGTCTACCGGGAGACCATCGGCAAAGAGAGCGCCGGGGCCGTGGTGTTCGACCGGGAGATCGCCGGCCAGCGGCATTTCGCGGAAGTATCCCTTGTTTTAAGGCCGTTGAAAAGAGGGTCGGGCAATATGTTTAAAAACAGCCTGGCCCCGGAGGCCATTCCTCCCCAGTTTCTGCCGGACATTGAAAGGGGCGTCATGGAGTCTTTTGAGAGCGGGTCCTTCATGGGATACCCGGTCATCGACGTGGAAGCCGAGGTAACGGGCGCATCCTTTAAAGAGGGGATGAGCACCAACCTGGGCTTTGGCGTGTGCGCCTCCATGGCCTGCAAGGAGGCCTTTTCAAAGGGCGGGCCGTTTCTCCTGGAGCCCATTATGAATGTGGACGTGTTTGTGCCGGACGACTATATCGGCGATGTGATCGGCGATCTTAACGCCCGCGGCGGCAAGATCGAGGCCATGGCGGTCAAGGCCGGCATGCAGGAGATCAAGGCCACGGCCCCGCTGTCGCGCATGTTCGGCTACTCCACGGCCCTGCGCTCGGCCACCCAGGGCAAGGGCACCTTCTCCATGCAGTTTTCCCATTTCGACAGCCCCGGCAAGTAAGCCGTTCTCATACAAACATCGAAATCGGTATCGGTATCGGTATCGAAATCGTCCGGTGTCCGCCCGAAGCCGCCGGCTTTGTCCCTGACGCGGAATCGGCAAAACCCTACTCGCCATAAAGGAAGGTGTCCATGACCTTGAGCCCGAATGCAAAGGTGTTTAATTTTTTTCTTAAATACGGCATCAAACCGGTGCAGGTGTTCCTGCCCACAGACCGTCCCTTTGTGATGCTCGGGTTACGGAAAATAGTGAATACCAGCCGCCGGCTGATCAACCGGGCGCCGTCTTTTGTTTCCATTCAGCAGGTGGATGCCGGCGGTGTGCCGGGGGAGTGGGTAACGGCCGGGAGTGCCGTTGATTCAAAAAAGATCATTTTTTATCTTCATGGCGGCGGCTATTTTTTCTGTTCCCCCAAAACCCACCGGGCCATTACCTGGCGCCTTTCCAGGGAGACAAAGGCCAGGGTGCTGAGCCTGGACTACCGAATGGCCCCGGAGTTTACGGTGGATGACTGCCGCACGGACGCGGTAAGCGCTTACTGCTGGCTGCTTGACCAGGGCCATGACCCGGCCGATATCGTTATCGGCGGCGATTCCGCCGGCGGCGGGCTGACCCTGCTGACCCTTCAGACGCTCAAGCAGAAGGCGGTGCCGCTGCCCCGGGCAGCCTTCTGCCTCTCCCCGTTCGCGGATATGAGCCGCACCAGCCCCACCTTCATCACCAACGCGAAAAAAAGCCACCTGTTCCACGTGAACGCGCTCAAGAAAGTGGAGACCTATCTCTCCGCTGGCCGGGACCCCTATGATCCCGCCATATCCCCGGCCTTTGGCGATTTTTCCGGTATGCCGCCGCTTTTCATTCAGGCGGCCGACACGGAACTGCTGCTGCACGACTCCCTGCTGGTGGCAAGAAACGCTTTAAAAGCAGGCGTTCCGGTCGAACTGAACATCTGGCACAACCTGCCGCACGTGTTTTCCGTGTTTGCCGATATCCTGCCGGAAGGCAAAAGGGGGATAAAGCAGATCGCCGGGTTTGTGAACCGCCATCTTTCTTAGCCCGAACCGGCCATCACAAGGCGGCTTCAATGGCGCCGATGTCACCAAGGCCGTTGACGGGCCGGGGCCGCAGGTTCTGATCCGCGCTGACCAGTCCGTAAAATTCGCTGCTTCGAATGAAAACATCAAAGTAGATGCCGGGGTTTTCAATCAAAGAACCTGACGCGGGAAACAGGGCCAGCCACTGGGCGTCACCGATAAGTTCATCACCCAGAGACGGCGCAGCATCTTTCAGGGCATCGTCAAAAGCGTGCCAGAAAAGAATCAGCGGAAAATTTTCAGGCTCTTTCACCCAGGTGTCGCCGGGCCCGAAAAAGGCGACGTCGGCCACGGTGTCAATGGGGTTTCCCAGGGGGTCGACATAATCCTCCCCGGCAAGGTAATCATTAAAATCACTGATAAAGGCGGCGGCAAAGCCGGAGCCGGAACCGACAATGTTTTCTTCCACCCGGGCAAGAAATATCTCCAGAAAGTTATCTTCTCCGGAACGGATCTCGTACTCGGCAAATATTTCAGGCACCAGGTAGGCGGCCGCGGGAATCCGGTCGACCGCGCTTCCCGCCGGCCGGTAGGAAAGCACCACGGCACTGCCCTGATAAAGCCCCTCGGAATCAATAAGCGGCGAAAACTCCATCCCCGCGCCTGTATCGACGATCTCATCCATTTGCACCCCGCCGATATCATCCTCCTTGGGGTAGTGCTTCCGGCAGAGGGAGCGCCAGCCCGGTTCCCCCACGGGCACCAGCATCTGTGAAAAATCGATAACCCCGATGCGGTTGTATCCGCGACTTTCAAAGTAGAGCAGCGATCCCGTGAAAATGTCCTGGTCCCAGGCACCGCCGCCGCTGTTTTTATCGGTAACGGTATTGCCGGCGATAATGCTGTGACCGATGGTCATGCGCTCCACGGCGTGGGCCAGGCCGATGGTGGCGGCAACGCCGCCGGCAAGGCTGCATTTTCCCAGAAGGTCCTCCCGCCAGTAACCGGATACGTGGTTGTCCACGATGGTGCATGACTGAAGTTCCATGTTGCCGTTGGACATGTAGATACCGCCCCCGCGCCAGTATCCGTAAGGGGAAAATTCGCCGTCCACCACGTTCCATGCCACCGTGCAGTTCACCAGTCTCAGGGTCTTGGAATTGCCGATGCCCCCGCCGTCGGAATAGACCCCGGCACCGTAAGCGGTTTTTGCGGTCAGGCGGTTTCCCGTGACCACACAGCGCTCCAGGAGCGACTGCTGCAGCCGGTGGGCCGCGCCGCCCACGGCAAAGACACCGCCGCCCGATGTGCCCGACCCCAGGCAGACGTTGCCGGAGACCACACAGTCCGCCAGTTCCACTACATCGGCGTAGATACCGCCGCCAAAGGCGCCCTGGTCCCGCTCTGAATAAGTGTCCGCCGACTTGTCACAGAGATTGCCGTAAATCGTGCAGTTCGAAAGCCTGGCCAGTCCCCATACGGCGATGCCGCCGCCACGGGCCAGGGTTGCCGTCTGGGAAGAACTGTTGCCGGGATCAATGTCCAGAGAGGCCACGCTTTTGCCGCCGGTAACCCTCACGTTGGTCATGGTCAGGTCCCCGTAGACGGCAAGTACACGGGCCTCAATGCCATCCCCGCAACGAACGGTAATGCCCGACGGCAGGGCGGATGCGTCGATAACAACATCCTTGGCGGCATAGAGGGCGGAGGGGCCGTAATCGCGTTCCACATAGCCTTTCAGCACGCTGACGGGAATGCCCGTATCCGGGTCGGTCTCCATCTCCATCCACTCTCCCACCAGCGCCGTATGGGCCTGGCCGACCATGGAAAGTTCGATGGCGCCGCCGTTCAGCGACGGGTCAAAGATGATCTTCTGCCCGGATTGTGCCATGGCCAGGGCGGACCGAAGGGTAATGGTCTCCGAATCCGGCATCGCTTCGTCGGTCAGGGTGTTGACAACAATGTCGGAAAGGGCCGGCTCGACCGGATCGACCGGATCGGCAGGGGAGGGGGCCGCCTTTTCAGGCGGTACATATCCGCCGCCGCTGTCGCAACCTGTTCCCATAACCATCGTCAGGCCGGTCAGGAGAACAATTGCCATGCAGGCATGACAAACCGTAGGGAAAAAGTTCTTTTTCTGTTTCATGCCGTTTCTCGCTTGTTTGCAGAGATGAAAGGCCCGGACTGTATCACAGTTAACAATCTTTTATGCCGTTTTCCAGCATAAAAGATTTCCGACGATACCGTTTTCTCCCTGAATATATATGAGTTGCTTCGGCTTGCAAATAAAAAGCACGGGGGACGATGATGCGGAAAGCGCTTTTTATTTTTCTGTTGACAGGGGGCAGGCAGAAACCCTATAGTTTGTATGCTAACAATATTTAAGGATTCCCAGCAATGACGACAGATACGGCCCAGGCTCCGGAGTGCATGATTTTTCTGCTTTCCAAGGCCTATCAGAGAGGCCACGCCCTGGTCAAAAAGCGGCTTTTGCCCTTTGGTCTCACCAACATGCAGTACGTGATCCTTGAAACCCTGTGGCTTAAAGACGGCCTGACCGCCGTGGAACTGGGAACCATCCTGGCCATTGACAAGGCCACGCTGTCCGGGGTTCTGGAACGGATGGCCGAAGGCGGATGGGTCGCAAAGCAGAATGACGACAGGGATCGCCGCGCAATCCGGGTTTTTCTCACCGCCAGGGCGAACCACATGAAAGCGTCCCTTCAAAAAGAGCGGCAGGCGGCAAACGATGAGCTGCTCTCCATGTTCACGATCGAAGAAAGAGTGTTGCTGCGAAGGCTGTTAAAAGACCTGGCGTAGCCGCTTCTTTCTATTTGTATACAAACCAGACAGGTGGTCTTTACCGCCGGGAGGCTTCCAATGGATCAGTGGCACAAAACAGGGTGCGTGCTCTGCGCGCAGAACTGCGGGTTGCAGGTTTTGGTGGAAAACAACCGCATGGTCATGGTAAAGCCGGATAAAGACAACCCCCGCAGCCGGGGGTATGCCTGCCGAAAAGGGCTGAACGTTATTTATCATCAATACCCCGCCGATCGGATCACCACCCCACTGAAACGGGTCGGCGCGGAGTTTGTGCCGATTCCCTGGGACCAGGCCGTCACGGAGATCGCGGAAAAACTGCGCGCCACCGTTAATGCCCACGGCCCCAGAAGTGTGGCGTACATGGGGGCCAGCTCCCAGGGCGGCCACATGGAGGCGGCCTTCGGCCTGACGATGCTGCGCGGCCTGGGCTCCCAGAATTTTTACTCTTCGGCGGGCCAGGAGTTTGCCGGCCACTGGTGGGTGTTCGGCCGCATGCTGGGCCGGCAGTACAACGTGACCGGCCCGGACGAGCACAACTGCGACATGCTGGTTGCCTGGGGCTGGAACGGTATGGAAAGCCACCAGGTGCCCCGGGCCCCCGTTGTTTTAAAAGAGGTCGCCAGAGACCCGGACAAAATTCTGGTGTCAATCGACCCCCGGCGCAGCGAAACCGCTCAAATCGCCAACATTCACCTGGCCTTGCGGCCGGGCACCGACGCCCTGTTTATCAAGGCCATGATTGCCATTATCCTGGTCGAGGGATGGGAAAAAACCGACTACCTGGCCCGGTACGTGGAAGGATGGGAAAGGATCCGTCCCTGGTTTGAAAATTTTGACGCCCGGGCCGCCATTTCCGTGTGCGGACTGGATTATGACCAGGTGTATGCGCTGTGCCGCCTGATGGCAACAAGACAGTGGGGCGTTCACCCGGACCTGGGGGTGTTTATGGGCCGCCGCTCCACGCTCACCTCCTACCTGCTGATGGTGCTGCAACTGGTGTGCGGCCGGCTGCTGGTGCCGGGCGGCAACATCGTGCCCGGCATGGTCATGCCCATGGGGTTTCACGCCGATGAACGGGACGAAAAAACATGGCGCACCGTGGCCACCCACATGCCGCCGGCCGCGGCCGGGGCCTTTCCCCCGGCGGTGCTGCCCGAAGAGATTCTGACCGGTCATGCAGACCGGGTCCGGGCCGTGTATGTGAGCGCCTGTAACCCGCTGCGGTCCTATCCGGACACCACCGCCTACGAGACCGCCTTTAAAAAGCTGGACCTGCTGGTGGTCAATGAGATCGTCATGAGCGAGACGGCCCGGTTGGCCCATTACGTGCTGCCGGCATGCACGTTTTACGAGTCCTGGGACACCACCTTTTTTCCCATGTCCTACCCGGAAGTCTATCTGCAACTGCGGCGGCCTGTTGTAGCGCCTCCCGGGGAATGCAAGGAGCTGGCTGAAATTTTTACCCTGATCGCCGACCGGCTGGGCCTGATCCCGGAAATCCCGGAGGCCCTGCATCAGGCCGCTGCCGAAGACCGCCTCACATTCGGGGCAAAGCTCATGGAGTGGGCCATGACCGAGCCCAAAGCCCTTGCCGCCATGCCCTTTGTGCTGGCAAAGACCCTGGGCCGCCAGTGGAAAAGCGCCCACAGGGCCGCCATCTGGGGCATGATGATGACCGCGCCCAGGGCCTTTTACAAGAACGCCGTGCGGGCAGGGTTCGCGCCGGGCCCGGACCTGGGGGACCGCCTGTTTTCCGCCCTTCTGGACAATCCCCAGGGCATCTGGGTGGGAAAGATTGACGACAGCAATCCCATGGCCGTGTTAAAAACCCCTTCCGGAAAAATCGAAGCCTTTATCCCCGAGCTGGAAGCAGACGTTAAGGCCCTGGAAGCGGCCGCCGAAGCCGAGGATTTAAAAATGCCGGCGGACTTTCCCCTGGTGCTAAACGCCGGCCGGCACATGAGATACAACATCAACACCATGATGCGAAACCCGGAGTGGAACAGGGGGAAAAGGGCCTGCACCATCGCCGTCAGCCCGCAGGATGCCGAAAGCCTGGGTTTTGTCGACGGCGAGATCGTCCGGGTGGTTACGGAGGCGGGAAGTGAACAGGGTGAACTTGAAGTGTCCGACATGGTCAGGCCGGGCATGGTGCTGATTCCCCACGGGTTCGGACTGAATTACAACGGCGTCGTCTACGGGATCAACGTGAACCGGCTCACAAAAAACACCCACCGGGATCCTTTGGGCACCCCGCTTCACCGGTTTGTCCCCTGTCGTCTGGAAAAGGTGAGGGGGTAGTTTTTAATCCGGATATTTCATAAAATATTCGGGCTATTCGATGATTTCCCGAACTAGGTAGACCGGCCGGTGTCTGGATTCGTGGTAGGTGCGGAACAGGTATTCCCCCAGAATGCCAAGGAAAATAAGCTGAATAAACCCCATGAAATAGATGCTGAGGGTGGTTGAGGACCAGCCAAAAGGCGCGAGACCGGTGATCTTGGAGACCAGAACATAAATCAGGGCGATAAAACAGATAAACATCCCTGCCAGGCCAGTAAAAAAGCAGAGGCGTATGGGAACTTCAGAAAAAGAGAACAGGGCGTCCAGGGCCAGCCGGTAAAGCGCGGGCAGGCTTATTTTGGCCCGGCCGTCCAGGCGGTCGTCCCTTTCGTACTCCACCACCCCCTGTCGAAAGCCGATGTAGAAACGAAGGCCGGGCAGGTAGCGGCTTCTTTCTTTGTAGGAGAGCAGGGCCTGAAGGGATTGCCGGTTCATCAGTGAAAAGTTACCGATGTTGGCCACATCTTCCATTCCCGACAGTTTTTTGAAAATGTAGTGAAAAAGCATCAGGCCCAGCTTTTTGAAAAACTTTTCCCGGCGGGCGGTACGCCGGGCGTGAACAATATCACAGGTTCCGCTTTCGGCCATAGCCACCATTCGGGGAATCAGCTCCGGCGGATCCTGAAGGTCGCCGTCCATCATCACCACGTAGTCGCCTCCGGTGTGCTCCAGGCCGGCCGTGTAAGCCGCCTGGTGGCCGAAGTTTCGAGAAAGAGAGATGATTTTCAGACGCTCGTCCTTTTCGTGATACGCCTTTAAGGACTGCAGGCTGTTGTCGGTGCTGCCGTCATCCACGCAGATTACTTCAATCTCCGCCTTGATCGCTGAAAGCGCCGTAAAAACGCGTTCCAGCAGCCGGGGAATCAGGGCTTCCTCATTGTATATGGGGATGACCACGGACAGTTTCATGTTACCAGTCTCCTGATGATGATGGTGGCAAAGGATCCATGCGGGCAAATTTTATCAGTGACACCCCTTGTATGGAGATCTCAAGCAGGGGAAGAATATTGTCGTATAGATGGTCTTCAATGCAGGAGCGGCGACGAATAAACAGCAAATAGGCCGGTTGAATTTTTTTGATATCGAATGGATGGGTGACCTGCGTAAACTGACCGTTCAGCAGGCCGTTCCGGGCATAACTGGTCAGAAGCAACGTCCATGGAGGATGGATGAAAACAACCGCCCCATTATTCAGGTAGGGCTTGATTTGCCGGATGAAATCCTGATTGGCGGCTTCCAGGTAATAGGTTACTTCCATGCCTCTTTTTTCCGCACCGGGAAGGCCGCCGATCAGCCGGTTGTAGAAGCTCAATTCAAAAGGGTGCCAGGCCGATGTCTGCAACAGAAGGAGGGCCGCCGGAACGATCATAATAATGTTCCGCGTAAAGGGACGGTGTGGGAATTTCGGCCAGGTTTTCAGGCGGGCCACCAGGCCAAGCAGCCCCAGCCAGGCAAGAAGACCGAAAAAGGGGAAGAAGCTTAGAAACTGCCGGATACCGTCGTGCCTGGGTGTGTTCGGCAGGTGAACAATCAGCAGCCAGAAACCGGCGGGAAACAGGATTGCCGGCAGCAGTCCGTGATGATTCACCCGGTTGATATATACCAGCCCGAACAGCAGCAGAAGCAGCAGCACCGGTGTCGTCACCAGCGTGATGACGGAAAAATAGTGCCAGGGAAGATAGAACGGATACATTTCCCCCAGGTAAAAAGTGCCGATGGGGATTTCAGAACGTGTAAAGGGATAAAAAAGGTAATGCCAGACGCCCTGTATGGGGGCGGCCCAGTCCGGCGGGAAAACCAGGACCACGAACCCCAGGGCACATAATGCGGCCCCGCCCAGCCAGCACAGTTCCCGGAAATTCGAGTAATACATAAAATAGAGAGCCAACGGCAGCACTGCCATAAAACCTGTAAACTTGGTGGCGCTGGAACAGCACAGTACCACAAACATCAACACCCGCAGTCCTGTTTTGTTGCATGCCGAACCATCCGTCTGGAGCCGCCAGACAATCAGTGTCAGTGTCAGCCAGCTCACGGCCACCGGCGAATCAGTGGCGGCAATGATCAGGTGCCCGAAAACGCGGGGCTGAAAGCAGACAAAACCGATGGCCGCCAGTGCCGCAGCCCGGCTAAACGACGAGGCAAGCAGGCGATAGCACAGGGCCATGCAGGCGGACACGTAGACAATGTTGCCCATCCGGTAGCCGGTGGGATAAGGAAGCCGGTCGCCAAGAAAGTGAGCAAAGATCGCCCCCCATATTTTCATGAACGGGGGGTGCGGATTGCTGTCCCGGTTGTAATCCCAGTAGACATTAAGGGCAACAGGATCAAATGAGAGATGGTGTAAAAACCAGGAGCGAATGCTGTCGGAAAATTTGAAATAAATGGATTCATCCCAGGTCAGGCCGAACGAGCCGGAAGCCAGTGTCAGAAGGGTGCCCAGGGACAAAAAGATCAGGACAGGCTCAATGGTTTTACGGCTCAATACATTCATTCAGGGACCCGTTCTGTTTTGCGGAAAGGGGGGTTTTGCGCACAATCCGAGCCCTGCGCAATAAGAGACTATAAAAAGGGGTCTGTTTGATGTCAATGGTTTTCATCTCCTGTAACGATGGCCACCGCAATGATGTTGACACACCCCACCGGCCTTGCTATAGGTGATGACCAGGCATGCTCATGATTATGCCTTACTGCTTGTGCATCTGTCTTGATTGACATTCACCCCCAAAAGAGGTTGGTAAATGGCCGGATCCGAGCGCAGAAAAAGCCCCAGGACGCCTCTGAAATTTGAAATCAACTATCTGCAGGAAGGTGATTTTCTGATTTCTTATTCAAGGGATATTTCCGCGGATGGTATGTTTATCAATACCGAAAATCCCCTGTCTGTAAAGGAACGGGTCACCCTGACATTCTCCCTGGAAGGTTCGGACCCCTTCAATGTGGACGCAAGGGTCATGTGGACCAATCGGGAGGGCGAGAAAAAAGACAAAGGCATGGGGGTTAAATTTATCCAGCCCACAAAAAGACTGCAAAGCGCCATCCTGTCAATTGTCAACAAGGTAGCCGTAACCGGGTCCTAGCCGGGGAGCCTCACCCCGGGAGCGCCGCACCCCAGTGCGGCAAAAGCCCCCCCACAGTCACCTCAGACTCCGCTCCAGGGTCCAGGAAAATAGCCCCCACTCCTTTTTTATAGCGTTCCAATAGATGCGTACTTTTCTTTAGTGGTAAAGAAAAGTACCAAAAGAAAGCCACCCTTTGCCCGGGTCGCTTCGCGACTTCCCTTGTTTTGCACTGAATCGCGGCGGGCAATGAACTCGTTCGCCTGCGGCGAACTCAAACAGCATTGCCCTTGTTCCCGCGATTCAGCACAAAACGTCGGCTCGGGCAAAACGGGACTAACCCGGATATTTCACGAGTTGATTTGGCCGCAGATGCAAGGCGCAGGACGCGACGCTGTAATCAATCTACTGCGAGCGGCCTACAACACAGCAGATGCGGCCAAGGTGACTCGCCCGAAGGGTGAAATTTTTCGACATACAATTAGCGTAAAATGCCTCAACCCGCTCATGACAGTTTGTATTTTCATAAACCGCCTGATTTTTATTGTAACCGTCTGTGTTTGATATGAAGATTTATCCATGTCGAAAAGTTTCATGAAATATTCGGGCTAAAACCGAGGGGATTTGATAAATAGTGCAGACCCTGCCTTTTCCCGCCCCCGTCTCTCAAAGACCCTATCCGTATCTGAAGGCCAATACTCTTATTTTGTTTGACTTTTTATATATTGACAATCAATTTTCAATTGTATTAAATGCTTCAGGGGATATTTTTTCGGTCGGAAAACACGAATCACAATAATATTAATGTTGTGCCGCATTGATCGAGGCAAAACGATGAACTGGGACTCAATTGCAACGCTCTTCTCAGCCAAGACCAACTTGTTTTGGGCTGCCCTAGTTTCTGCCGTGGTCTCGGCCGCCGTCTCATACTTCTTCAGAAAGAGAGAAGTCCGTCATCGGCTTCAGATAGAGTATGAGTACGAACAGCGAAAGAAGCTCCGCAATCTAATCGGCCGCTACCATGACCGCCTTTTGAACGCCTCCAACAGCCTTAGCTTTCGATTCTGGAACCTCTACTCAAACCACGAGAAGAACTGGCTTCGAGTTGCGGGAGCGTACGGGCCACAGCAGTACTACTTCCATAGTTTTGCGCACCGCTTTCTTACCGTCGGAACGCTCATTCGGCAGTTCGAGCGGGAGGCGGTGTTCGTCGATGCCCGAATTGCGGAGAAGAAGGACTTCCTATTTCTCAGGTACCTCGCCGCACTACAATGGTGCGTCACTGACGTTGCTCTATTCGCAGAACTCCCATACGACAGTTTCGATGAAACAGACCATTTCTTCTCGGACAGCTTTAGGAACTACTGCGACATCTGCGTCGGGAACGAGAGTGAAGTAATCGGCTTTGATGCTTATGTCCAGTTCGTGCAAGGAAATAGATCGCTCGATTCTGTCCTTCGCTTTTTCGATTACCTTTCTCCGACAGAAGAACGATACCGATGGGATCGGCTCGTCTCAGTCCATCTTCTATTGGTCACCTTCATCAATAGTTTCGGATATCGCGAGCAGCACACTTCCAAAGAGAAGGTCAAAAGAATTGCTGAGAACATCCGCAACCGCGAAGTACTGTCGAACTTGGTTGCGTGGCTACCTCGTCACGGCCTCGGCGAAGACCGGGAGTCGAAGACTCTTATCCGAACCTGTGAGCGAATTGCGAATGCGGCATAACAACAGGTTCCAGCCGACGTCCCTACCGCCGCTTTACGTCGCCAGTGCCGCGGCTGAACCTGGACGTTGGCAGGACGGAATCGGAGAATGATGACGAAGATTGCAGTGTTTGCTGCCGCACTTCTGCTGGTCGGCTGTGTATCAACCAGCAGAAATGGAAACCCTTCCGCTCAGGAGGAGCCTCTTCTCGCCGTAACTGGCAACGTTGAACAGTACGCCACCGGGACCGTGCAGCCTCTTCTCGCAGCCGTACCAAGTCAGAATACCTTGGCGCGGCTTCTCCTTGTTTCTAGGACTCTGACAGACCCGCACGACGGGGTCTCGATCAACAGGATACCTCCAAGCAAGTTCATGACTTACAACATACTCAGCAAGGTCGGACTTGGCACGCTGTCGATGATTGGGCTGTCGCCTGTGCAGAAAGAGACCCTTCGTCGGTGGCAAAGGAACTACATGCAGGCCGATCCAGCCGACGTGTTCTTCGCTCCGTCCGCTGACGAGGTCATCCGCACACGAGGAGCCTTCGGCTGTACACACTACGCGAGGGCATTCATAGCGGTGGTGAAGGCGTTGGGCTTGGTCCGTGGACCTCAGGACCTTCGGTATGTCATTTCATCTAAAGCTAATGACTATAACCAGGCGCTCGCGGACCACGATTTCCGCGCGACGATCAACGGACACCAGTTCGTCATCATCAGGATTGATTCCCGATGGATTGCGATCAATACGTCCCGAGGAGAAAGCACCCCATTGCCCGCAGGATTTGACCCCGACTCCTGCTTGCCGCCGCACAACATCCCCATACGATTCCCGGCGTATCCAGATGTTGTTTTCCTCCTTCGAAAAATCGGAACGGATTGGGATGACGGATGCGGGGACGGTTCGCGCGCCGCCTTAATGAATATCTCCCGCTCCGGAGCGCCTGACAATCCTGATTTTCAGTGGGAACCTTTTGCGTTTGAGAAGTTAGATGCTTTTCACAATGACACAAACAGCACAACAGCAGGCTGCCAACAAGCCGTCGTACCAGACGCTGACAGCCGCGCAAGCGCGACTGCAAGCGTCTGGTGAATGGCGGCGTTCTGTCAAAAACACCATAAACAGATTGTGGAACTCCCTTGCTTTTTGTTTTAGCCGCACTGGGGTGCGGCGCTCCCGGGAAACGCTGAGTGCCCTGGCCCGCCATATCTCTCTAAAGACACATTATTCAGGTTTTTGCCACGGGCGGGTTTCGATTCCGATCCCGATCCCGATCCCGATAGCGATTTCGATGAGGAGGGGGCAGCTACTCGTACCTTAACGCTTCCACCGGGTTGAGGTGGGCCGCCTTGCGGGCCGGCCACAGGCCGAAGCCGATGCCAACGGCCACGGAAAAGATGGTGGCCAGCAGGATGCTGTCCGGCCCGACCACGGTGGCCCATCCGGCAAAGCGGGAGAGGGCCATGGCCGTGCCCACGCCCAGCAGGGTGCCCAGCAGGCCGCCGAGGAAGGTCATGACCACCGACTCGATGAGAAACTGCACCAGGATGTCTTTTGACCGGGCCCCGATGGCCATGCGCAGGCCGATCTCCCGGGTCCGCTCGGTTACCGATACCAGCATGATGTTCATTATGCCGATGCCGCCCACCAGCAGGGAGATGGCGGCAATGGCGCCCAGCAGGAGGCCCATGGTTCGGGTGGTGGAAGTCAGGGTTTCCTGAATGTCGCTTAAGTTCCGTATGGTGAAAGTGTCTTCCTGGCTGTGGGGCAGGCGCTGGCGGGTGCGCAGCAGATCCCGTATCTCCTGCTCGGCGGCGGACATCAGTTCCTGACTGATCACTTCCGCGTACATGCCGTCCAGGTAGGTTTTCCCCAGCACCCGGTACATGGCCGTGGTTACCGGCATTACCACCACGTCATCGTTGTCCCGCCAGGCGTTGGAGCCTTTCGGCGGCAGCACACCGATCACGGTGAAGTTGATGCGGTTGAACTTGACGGTCTTGCCGATGGGGCTGGCCTCTCCGAACAGTTCCCTTGCCACGGTAATGCCCACCAGCAGCACCTTGGACCGCTGGCGCAGCTCGCCCTTTGTAAACCACCGGCCCACCGCCGGCAGGGAGGCCCGCATGGTGCCGTAGTCGTATCCCACACCTTCCACCCGTGTGCTCCAGTTCTTGTTTTGATAAACGATCTGACCGGCGCCGCCCACCGTGCCGGTGGCATACCGGATGGAAGGCAGTTTTTCCACGGCCGTGACGTCCGCGTCGGAAAAGTGCGCGATATCGCCGCCGGCGGTGTGTACGCCGTGCATCGTGGGGGACCCGGGCCGGATGGCCAGCAGGTTGGAGCCCAGGGATTTCAAGCTTTCCTCAATGGAGGACCTGGCGCCCCGGCCCAGGGCCAGCATGGCGATCACCGCGGCCACGCCGATGAGAATGCCCAGAATGGAGAGAAACGACCGCATCTTATGGGAAAAGACAGAGGCAAAGGCCTGTCTCAGGTGGTCGGCAAAGGCGATGCGGCCGGATTCGCGGTCGGGCAGGTCGGGTGCCGGCGGGGGGGTGTCAAGGGAGGGGACCGTCTTTTTTTCATCCGACACGATTGCGCCGTCGCGCATCAGAATGATCCGGCCGGCGTGTTCGGCCACCTCCTTTTCGTGGGTAACCATGATGATGGTCTTGCCCCGGCGGTTCAGGTCTTTCAATACCGCCATGATGTCGGCTTCGCTTTTGGTGTCCAGGTTGCCGGTGGGTTCGTCGGCAAAGATGACGGCCGGGTTGTTGATCAGTGCCCTGGCAATGGCCACCCGCTGCTGCTCGCCGCCGGAGAGCTCGCCGGGCCGGTGGCCGGACCGGTGGGCCAGGCCCACCTCGGCCAGTCGCTGTCCGGCCCGTTCTTTTTTTCGCTGCCGGCCTGCATAAACCAGGGGCAGGGCCACGTTTTCAAGGGCGGATGAGCGCTGCAGCAGGTGAAACTGCTGAAACACGAACCCGGCCAGGTGGTTGCGCAGGACGGCCAGGGTGTTGTCGTCCATCTTCGTGGTGTCCCGGCCGAACAGGGTGTAGGTGCCGCTGTCGGGCCGGTCCAGCAGGCCCAGGGTATGCAGCAGGGAGGACTTGCCAGAGCCGGACGGCCCCATGATGGCGATAAATTCACCGGCCTCGATGGTCAGGGAGACATCGCGCAGGGCGTGTACCTTAATATCGCCGCTGCGGTAGACCCGGCATAAATTTTCAAGCCTGAGTATTTCATGAGATTTTTCGACAGCAGTTGGCGTGTTCATATATTCCAGTTCATTATTGCCCAAAAACAGTTTTAATCATGGCAGGATATCTCTCCTGTTGTTTATCCAAATCGCTATCGCTATCGGTATCGAAATCGAATTGTCTTTACGGCCGTGCTCTCAAAGACTATCTCCCTTATCCTGCTTATCCGTGTACTTTTCTTGGCGGCAAGAAAAGTACCAAAAGAACCGGCCCGTGCAGCTTGGCCTTCGGCTTCCCTCGCGCAAACGCTTTTTTCGGCGCGGGCAGGAACTCGCCCGCTTCGCGGTGCTCAAACAGCCTGCCCGCTTTTTTCCGAAAAAAGCATTTGCGCTCGGCTGCGCTGCAATGGGCGGTGCCTGTCATTGATGCCCCGACGGGGTGTATAAAAAGATTTGCTACCCCAGAGACAATCTGGTTTCCAGTCTTATTCCTGGAATTTTTAAATTCAGATGGCAATAAAGTTTAAAAGTCCTTTTTGGAACTATTTTGGACACCAATGATTCCAGTTATTGAAAATAAAATTCGGGTTGCTGGTTCCCGTGAAAGGCTCAGGCAAGCCTGATGATCATCGGCTTCCCTGCGGTTTTTTCCGCGACCCGAACGGCGAAAAGGGGTTTCCCCCGGTCTGGCCGGCGGGCAGTTCATACTGCTGCCGGCGGATCACCACAACCGTGTCCGGGTCGATGCCCCCGGTGATGGCCACCTGCTCGGTGTTGGCAAGGCCGATGGTGACAACGGTTTCCATCGGGGTTTTTGCGCCGGCCGGCTTGATCAGGAGCTTCTTTTCGCCGTTTTCCTCGATCAGGGCGTCCACCGGCACCAGCAGAGCGTTCTCCTGCTCCCTGACCGTGACATCAACATTGGCGCTCATGCCGGAACGGAAAAAGTCGGGAAGCCGGTGGGGCAGAATATCCACTTCGTAGACCGTGACATTGTTCATCACCGTGGACTCGTAGGCGATGTGGTCCACCACGCCCTCCACGGCGCTGTCGGGGTAGGCGTCCAGGGAGATCACCGCCTTCTGGCCCGGCCGCACCATGCCGATGTCGGTTTCATCCATCTGGGCGCCCACGATCAGCCGGTCGGACAGCACGATCACCGCGTTCTGGGTGGTCACGGTCTGGCCCGGCTCCACGGCCCGGACAATCACTTCGCCGTCGAGGGGTGACATCAGGGGCGTGGCCTTGTAAACGTTCTGCCAGTAATCCATGGACTCGCCCTGGCCCAGGGCCGCGTCCAGCAGGGCGGCCCGCTCGGTGGAACTCATGCGGGCCACCACCTGGCCCTGCTTCACATGATCGCCCTCGCGGACCAGTATCTCCTCAATCCGGCCGTTGATGGCCGGTTTGATCTCCAGCCGGTTCTTTGGCTTGACCACGCCGGTGGTGGAGATGGTCACGGCAATGGTGCCCACTTCCGGAAGGATCTCTTCCAGAACCGTATCATCGGCCGGTTGCGTGGCCGGGGAATAAAAAAAATACCAGGCGCCGCCGGCCGTTGCCATCACCAGAAGGATCAGAAGGAGGGTGCTAGTCTTTTTCAAGGTCATGCTCCAGTGTTTCTCCCTTTGCCTGCACCCAGTAGGCCTGGGCCACCAGGGCGTTGGCAAGGTAGGTAAGATGGTTTTTCCGGTCCCGCTCCAGGTCGTCTTCAATGATGGCCCAGGTGTCAAAGGTGATCAGGCCGTTGGAGTACTCCACCTGGGCGATTTTTGCCCGCTCTTCAGAGGCTTCAACAAAGGCCCGGCCCACGGCCACCCGGTCCACGGCATTCTGAAAAGCGATCCAGGCGTCGCGCAGGGTGTGCAGGGTCTCGGCCCGGCCGCTGGTTTCCTGGGCCTCGGCCTGGCGAACCCGTGCCCCGGCCTTTCTCATCCCGGCAAACCGGCTGCCCCCTTCAAACAGGGGAACGGAGACCGACAGGCCCACGGACCACTGGTCCCGGTCCGGGGGCCAGTCCGAATCGCTTCTGCCGGCCGATGCATCGGCATAGACCTGGGGAAAAAAGCCGGACTTCACGGAATCCTTGCTTGCCAGGGCGATCTCCTTCTGGGCGATCAGTTCCTTTAAAAAGGGGTTTTCAGCGGTCAGGGCTTCAAAATCCGGCATGTCGGCATCGGTTTGCGGCAGGGTCAGTGCTCCGGCGACGGTCAATGATGAGGTCGTGTCTCTTCCCAGCTCCTTGGCCAGCCGCCACATGGCAAGGGAGACCTCGCGTTGGGCCGAGCGGATCTCGTATTCGGCCTGGGCCACGTTGGCCTGGGCAGACAGCAGAGAGCCCCGGTGTTCCCGGCCGGCGTCGTGGCGAAGCCTTACCAACTCCAGATTCTGCCGTCGCCGCCGGGCGATCTCTTCAGAGATGTTCAGCAGCTCCCGGGCGTGGAGCAGGTCGACAAAGGCGGTGCGCAGTTGCAGGCGAATGCGGGAGGAGGTGACATCATGGGTGTACTGCCGGGAGGTGACGGCTGCCTCGGCCGCGGAGACCTGGTGGGTGGTCTTTCCCCCGTCATACAGCAGTTGACGGGCGCTGATGCCGAAACTGTGGGAGGTGGTTGCCGCCGAGTCGTCCCGGTCGCTGCGGCTGCTGGACGCGCTGGCGGCCACCTGGGGCCGGCCCGGACTTTTGGCGATGTCCCTGTCCGCCAGGGCCTGGTTTAAAGATTCTCTGTAGACGGCCAGTTCCGGATGGCGGGCCAACGCCTCCTGAACGCAGTCTTGCCATGTAAGCGTCTCCGCGGCGGACAGGTGTCCGCACGGCAGCATGGTTGCAAAAAGGACGGCCGCTGCAAGTGCGAAAAGGGCCGGCAGCCGCCTGGTGAAATGGCGGGTATGGAGTGAATATTTCATTTGCATTTTAGGCCGGAATCGGAATCGGTATCGATACGTTCCGGTGACGACAGTAATTCGATTTCGATCCCGGTCCCGATTTGGATAGTATTGGGTAGAGACGGGAAATCGTTACCTCATGCTCCGTCGCTGTTCTTTTAAAAATTTCTGGATATCGTCCAGCATCTTTTCTATCTGTTCTTTTCTCTTTTCGTCTTTGGTCAGTTCCAGGGCCTTGTTGAGATGAAACAGGGCCGTGTCCACCTCCCGCCGGTTGTTGTAATAGATGCCCAGGTAAAAATGGGCGTCGTCCAGGTTGCCCTGCTCGCCGGCGACCTTGCCCAGTTCGTAAAGGGCCGGCAGGTAACGGGGTTCCTGCTGAATGATCCGCTTGTAAAGGGTGATGCTTTTGTCGTGCAGGCCCAGCTTTTCAGCGGCCATTGCCGTATAGAAGTATCGGTCGGTGTTGTAAAACTCGGTGGGAGGAACCCGCTCCAGAATCGAGAGCGCATTTTCATAGGCGCCGGTAAAGTAATAGGCCTTGCCTAGGGCCGTTAAAGCGTGCGGGTGAAAGGGGCTTTTCTCGGGCACTTTTTCCAGGTGGGCAGTGGCGTCGGCGGGGCGGTTGTTCTGCAGGAGGGCCAGTCCCAGGCCGTAGCGGGCAGACGGATCAGCCGGGTTCTGTTCCACAAGGGCGGTAAAATGCCGAATCGCCGCGCTGTCTCCGGGGCAGAGGGCTTCTATTTTTGTTTTGATGACGGCAAAGGACTCTTCGTCGGCAGCACTTTTTTGGCCGCAGCGGGCAAATTCCGGTGATGACATCAGCGTGTCGATGTACATCAGGCGTTCGTCCGTGCCCGGATGGGTGGAAAGATAGGTGGGAAAATCCTTGTCCGAGAACCACTGCTTGCTTTTTATTTTCTGAAGGATATCCATCAGCCCCTGGGCGCTGTACCCGGCTTCGCACAGGTAGGTGACACCGATCTGATCGGCCTGCCGCTCGTCTGCCCGGCTATAGGCAAGGGCCGCTGCCTGGCCTGCTGCCGCCGACCCGATCATCACGGCATCACCGGGCACGGCGCCGCCGGCCCCCAGAAAGATACCGGCAGCGATGCCCGCCAGTGTGGCCAGGCCAATTTTTTTTGATTTTTCAATTTTTTCAGATATGTGACGACAATACACATGGGCGATTTCATGGGTCAGAATGCCGGCCAGCTCCGCTTCCGAATTCATGGCTTTGATCAGGCCGGTGTTGACAAACACGTATCCGGCAGGCGCGGCAAAGGCGTTATAGGTTTCGTCTTCGATGACAAAAAAACGGTAATGAAACGGCTGATCGGGAAAGGCGGCGGCCAGCCGCTTGCCCAGGGACTCAATGTAGTGGCGGGCAAAGGGGTCCTCAACAAACCGGTACCGGTGTTGAACGTATTTGAAGAACTCCCGGCCCAGCTCTTCCTCTTCGCCCAGGGTCAGGGCGTGGGCCGAAGGAGTGGCCAGAAGGCCGGCCACATAGGCGGCCAGGCATATAATGGTAAGAATTTTTCTGTAAAATGGCATTATTCTGTCCTGCATGGGGGCTGTACGGTCCCGGCAGAAGGAGAGCGACTGTTTAACTCTGCGGTTTTCCGGCCCGGCCGGATTTTACTACAATAGTATATCTTCTTTTCAAAGACAATGTTTTATGGTATCAGACGGTTTATGTCTCAAACCATATGCATAGCCAACCAGAAGGGCGGGGTGGGCAAAACCACCACATCGGTCAATCTTGCCGCGGCCCTGGCGTCACTTGCCAGAAAGGTGCTGCTGGTGGACTGCGACCCCCAGGCCAATGCCACCACCGGCGTGGGCGTGGACAAGGCCGGGCTGGAAAAGACCCTTTACCACGCCCTGATCGGCGATGCCCCGGCGGCCCGTGCCGTGATTCAGACCCCGGTGAAAAATCTTTCGATTCTGCCCTCCCGGGTGGAGCTTTCCGGGTTCGAGGTGGAGATGGTGGACGAGCCGGGCAAGGAGAAGCTTTTGTCCGCCGTGTTGGGGCCGGTCCGCAATGATTATGATTACGTGATTCTGGACTGCCCGCCTTCGCTGACCCTGCTGACCATCAACGCCATGGCCGCCGCTGATTCGATCCTGATTCCTTTGCAAAGCGAGTTCTACGCCCTTGAAGGACTGGGCCAGCTGCTGCAGACCGTGCGGCGCATCAAGCAGTCCCTTAACCCGCCGTTGAAGATCGCCGGCATTCTGTTGACCATGTTTGACCAGCGCACCAATCTTTCCAACCAGGTCACCGAGGACGCGGAAAACCATTTTGCCGACCTGGTGTTTAAAACACGGATTCCCAGAAACGTGCGGCTGGGCGAGGCCCCCAGTTTCGGGCTGCCCATTCTGCTTTACGACCCCGCCTCGGCCGGCTCAAAAAGTTACATGGCCCTGGCAAAGGAGCTGATTAAAAAAGATCAAGGGTGAATATGAAAAAAAAGGGACCTGTCAAAAAGAACAAAGAGCAGGCTCGGGAGCCGAAAAAGAAACGGGCCCTGGGCCGGGGCCTGGACGCGCTGTTTCCGGAGATATCCCGGACAGATACCGCTGGCGGAGACTATTTCTACTGTGACCTGGACGTTATCTCCTCCAACCGGTTTCAGCCCCGGTCCCGTTTTTCAAAAGAAGAGCTTGCCGCCCTGGCCGAGTCCATCAAAAAAGAAGGCGTGATTCAGCCGGTGATTGTCCGGAAAACCGACACCGGTTACGAGCTGGTGGCCGGCGAACGGCGGTTGCGGGCCGCCCGGCTGGCCGGTCTCTCCCAGGTGCCGGCGGTGGTCCGGGATATCTCGGACCAGCAGCACCTGGTCTACTCCATCGTGGAAAATGTGCAGCGCGAGGACCTGAATCCGCTGGAAGAGGCCCAGGGCTATCACATGCTGGTGAACACCTTCGGGTTTTCCCAGGAGGAGGTGGCCGCGGCCGTGGGCAAAAACCGGTCCACCGTGGCCAACATGCTGCGGCTGCGCAACCTGCCCGACCCCATCAAGGAGTGCATCACCGACGGGTCCATCACCACGGGCCATGCCCGGGCCCTGCTGGCGGCCAAAACCCCTCAGCAGCAGAACACCATTTTTCAGGCCATTCTGGCCAAAGGTCTTTCCGTTCGCCAGGCCGAGGCCATGGTCAAGGCGCCGGACAAGACCGGATCATCTTCATCCGCAGCGCCCCTGAAAAAGCCGGCCTCCGCGGACGCGGCCCATTTTGCCGACATGGCGGAAAACCTGGCCCGAATTTTCGGCACCCGGGTCCGTATTCAGCGGAAAGGCAAGCGGGGAAAGGTCGAGATCGAATTTTACAGCGACGCCGACCTTGACCGGGTTCTGGAACTGCTGCTGAATATCTGATTTCCGGGTTTCCTCTTTCAAAGTAAAATGACCTGAAACGGGTGGCGCAGACGGCCCGTTTGTAGTGACGCCGTCAGGCGTTTAACACCCGATCGAAAACAATGCCCTTACGGGCACACTACAGACAGGGATTTTGCCTGCTTTCCGTCACTTCGGGCCTGACCCGATTAGACCTTTTTCTGCTTTTCGGAAATCCTGTTCATGTCCCTTCACATCATCATAGACGGCTACAACCTGATCCGCCAGTCGCCGGTGCTGAGCCGGATCGACCAGCAGGACCTTCAGCAGGGCAGGGAGGCCCTGCTGGAAAATCTTGTGGCCTATAAGCGAATAAAGGCCCATACCATCACCGTGGTGTTTGACGGTATGGACGCGCCTTCCTATTATTCGCACAGGGACCGGGTGGGCGGTATTGATGTGCGGTTTTCCGGGCCGGGCCAGACCGCCGACAGCGTGATCCGGAAAATGGCGGCGGGAAAACGGGAAAAGGCCCTGGTGGTCAGTTCGGACCGGGGCATTACCGATTTTGCCCAGTCCGCCGGAGCCGCCATTATCGAGTCCCGCGAGTTTGAAGACCGCATGGCCCAGGCCATGATGATGGACGCCGCCGGCATGGCAGAGGAGGATGGGGCTTTTTCTCCATGGCCCGGAACCACGAAAAAAAAGGGCCCCGGCCGCAGGCTTTCCAAAAAGCAGAGAAAAAGCAGGACCAAAGCGGAAAAGCTGTGATTGAATGCAGCCGTGACCCGTTTGTAGTGACGCCGTCAGGCGTTTATCAACCGATCAGAAACAATTCCCTTACGGGCACACTACAAACAGGGATTTTGTTTGCTTGCCCGTGGCACCCGTTAAAGTAAGGAACAACGAACAAAAAACGGGCAGTGGCATGAACCATGCCGCTGCCCGGTGAATTTAAGAAGGCTGCGGCCGTCAAATGATCACCGCCGCCTTTTGCGTTTTATTTTTCCGGAAACACCGCTTTGGGTTTTTCCGTAGAGCCCGTGGCGTTGGGGAAATCCGGGTATTTGTAAGCCTTCTGGCCGGTCTCGATCAGGTGGCGGGCCTCTTCCATAAACCGGTTGTACCGGTTCTTGCACTCATAGAAGCCGTGCCACCAGGCGTAGTCCGGCGCCATCATGGCTGTTCCCATGCGGGCCCGGCGACCTTCGTGGTGCCACAGTTCATAATACTCCACCTCCAGGGCCTCGTCGAAAAAGCGGCTTTTGTCCAGCAGCTCCTTGTCATACAGGGAGTCGAGCATGGCCTTGGCCGGCTTGAAGTAGACCTCATTGTACTCGTTTACCACCTTGTCGGTCTTTTCATAATGGTCGACCACCCAGGTCTTGCCGTGGCACTGCATGCAGATGGCCTGCATCTTTTCCCGCTCCTGCTGCCAGTTGGTTTTTGCGGGAAAGGCCGCGAAATCTTCGGGTCGGACGGTGAGGGGGGCCTGAAGTTCCCAGGAGAGCCGTTCGGTCACGTCATGGGTGGTGCGCACCGCGCCCGCGCCGGACATGTGGCAGGAGGCACAGGTGGGACTGCGAAAATCCACGCCCGGGCTCCAGGTGCCGGGCGCGGCGGTCCAGTTGTATTCGTCGGCAAAGGCCGCATACATGGCACCGTGCTTGGACTCGGTGTAGATTTCAATCTGGGGGTGATCCGGGCCCAGGTGGCACTGGCCGCAGGCCTCGGGCTTTCTGGCCTCCATCAGGGAGAAACGGTGGCGGGTGTGGCAGCTGGTGCAGCTTCCCTTGCTGCCGTCCAGGTTAATCCGTCCCACGCCCACATTGGGCCAGGTTTCCGGGGTCAGGTTGCCGTCCCTGTTCTTTTCCAGAACCGTGCCGTGGCAGTAGAAACACCCGGAGGTGCGTTCCAGGTCGCTGTTCATGCCGTTGTTGAGCCACGGGTCGATTTTCCAGATGATTTCGATGGTGTTGGCGTGCTTGCTCTGCGCGTACTGCTCGGCCTCATTGGGATGGCACCGGGAGCAATCCTTGGGCGTAACCACGGCGCTTACCGGCACCCGGTATTTCTTTCGGGCCCAGGGGTCTTTTGAATTTTCATACTGGGTGTAGTGGGCCTTGCTCACATCCGCGTCGTGTTCCTGGGCCTGGTGACAGTCGATGCAGGTGATATTGGCGTTGGCATGGCGGCTGTTGGCCCAGTCGGCAAACAGGCCGGGGTGTTCCCGCTTGTGGCACTGGATACAGGCGATGCCTGCCTCGGATATGCTGCGCTCGATGCGGAATTCCTTTTCCTTGGCCATGTCCGCCGGGCCATCGGCGGCCCATGCCGTGGCAGCCCACAGGCACACAACAGCAGTCGCAAACCATTTTAGCGTTGTTTTCATATAGCCTCCTTGTTCGCCGGTTACAGCTTCTTGAACTGTTTGTATTGATAGAATTCAACCGTGTTGTGCACCAGGTCCCGGTGGCAGTCCACGCACCGTTTCTCCCGGCCGGGCAGGGCGTTCACCACGTCCCGGTGAGCCAGCATGGCGCCCCGTTTGTCCGGAATGTAGAGCAGGTTGCGGTGGCACTTCATGCACTGGTCGTTTTTAAATGAGGCATAGGCTTTTTCCCTGTTTTCTTCCCGGTCATATTCATCCATCACAAAATGGGCGATCACGTCCTTGAGGCCGTGCAGGGTTTTGGTGTAGAAGAAGTCGGCGGTGTTGTGAGGGGCGGGCAGGTGGCAGTCCATACAGTCCGCTACAAAGCCCTGGGCGTTGTTTACATGGGTGGATGTGCGCCAGGCATCCACCGCAGGTTGAATCTCATGGCAGGAGGCGCAGAACTCCGGGGTGGAGGTCCGCACCATGGTGTAGTAGGTCATGCTGAAGACCGGAAAGCCCAGAAGCACACCGACACCGATGAGAATCATGCCTTTGATGTTTTTTTTCATAAGCATCGTCCACGGGTTTGGTATACAATGGCCAGCGATAACCACAGGTAAAAAACGCCTTGTGGCCTGTGTTGGAAAGTTTTGAAAACAAGGAAGCGGCCCCCTGTTGCCGCCATGGTGAAAACTCTATACCATTATTGTTGGACACGTCAAATATTTTATGTGCTTTTCTCTATTTTGAAAACAAAAGGTTTGTCATATGAGTGCATGGCCGAGAAATAATACTTGAATCCTTGAACCCTCTAAGAATCGATTTTTGAAACATTTTATGACCTCTCCCAGAACCATACTGTCCGGCCACGACATTTCACCCAAGAAGAGCCTGGGCCAGAATTTTCTGTGCGACCCCCAGGCCGCTGAAATGATTGTGAGAAAGTGCGGGCTTTCAAAGTCGGACGTGGTGGTGGAGGTGGGGCCGGGCACCGGGGCACTGACCCTTCCGGCCGCCAGGCAGGCGGCGTGGGTTTACGCCATTGAGACAGACGGCCGGCTGATCGAACCATTAAAAGAGACGGTAAGGGCCGCCGGCCTGGACAACGTGACGGTGCTGCATAGAGATATTATGAAAACCGATATTCGGGAGATATACCGGGAGGCCGGCCGAAAACTGGTGGTGCTGGGAAACCTTCCCTATTATATCTCTTCCCAGATTCTCATGGACCTGGTGGAAAAGCGGGAGGCCGTGGACCGGGCTGTGCTGATGTTTCAGCAGGAGCTGGCCCGGCGCATTGCGGCCCCGCCCGGTAACAGGGAGTATGGCCGGATTTCCGTGGCCCTTCGCTATTGCGCGGAGTTGAGTACCGTGGCCCGGCTGAAGCCCAATCTCTTTTTTCCCCGGCCCGGCGTGGATTCCGAGGTGGTGCGCATTGTTTTTCGCCCATGGCCCGGGAACGGGGATTGCGATGAGGCGCTTTTTTTTGCTATGATCAAAAGCGCTTTTGCAACGCGGCGCAAAACCATTAAAAATGCCCTGTCCGCAGGAATGACAAAAATCTCCGCATCCGCATGGGAAGAGTTGCTGGTTCGGGCCGGTGTTGTGCCCACAGTAAGGGCCGAGACCCTGGATGTGGGCGATTTTTTAAACATATGCCGGCATTACAAAACAATGTCGGGCAGCATGGCCAGAGAGGAGAAACAGTGATGGAAACAGCGGAACTGACTCAGTTTGTCGACCAGTGGACAGCGGACGGCGCTGGTACACGGGACGCATTCATAATCTTCAAACGTCATCTTGAAAATATGCCCGACGTGGTGATTTCGTTCAAGGCTCGGCCCGGCATCAGCTATTCATTGCGGGCGGCCCGGCCCGGTCAGCAGCAGGAGCTGTTTGTCATGGTGGACGTGATTGACGATGACCCGGACAACCGATGGCTGTCGGTCTGTTTCTACGGCGAAATGATCACCGACCCGGACGAGCTGGGGGACCTGATTCCCGGTGGTCTTCTGGGGGAAGACGGCCATTGCTTCGACCTGAACGAATCGGATGACGCAATGATCGCCTACCTTCAGAAGCGCATGGATGAAGCCTGCCGGGCGGCTGTGGAATGACAGGCAAAAGCAGCAACTCCTTTATCTATGGTCCCGTGCCTTCCCGAAGGCTGGGCCGCTCTCTGGGCGTGGACCTGGTTCCCCTCAAGCTCTGCACCTATGACTGTATTTACTGTCAGCTTGGAAAATCGTCATCCAAAACCGTCAAACGGCTGCCCTACCGGCAGGCTGGTGACGTGCTGGCCCAGCTTTTCGAGCGACTGGAAAAAATCGACCGGCCCGACTGCATCACCATTGCCGGGTCCGGAGAGCCCACGCTCAACAGCGATATCGGCGCGGTTATTGCCGGCATCAAGAAAAAAACCGACATTCCGGTGGTCGTGCTGACCAACGGGTCGTTGCTTTCCGATCCAGACGTGCAAAAAGACCTGCTGGCAGCGGACATGGTGATTCCCTCTCTGGACGCGTGGAACCCGGGAATGTTTGCTTCCGTCAACCGGCCCCATCGGATTGTTGACTTTACCACCATGACGGAAGGGCTGGTGTCGTTTTCAAAAGCCTATGGCGGGCAGTTGTGGCTGGAGATTTTTATTATGGACGGCATCAACGCGTCCAGGGACGATGCCCGTGCTTTCAAGAGCCTGGTGGACCGGATCAACCCGGCCGTGGTTTACGTTAACACGGCGGTGCGGCCGCCCGAAGAGTCCTTTGTAAAACAGGCATCCCCGGCCATGATTGAGAATTTTTACCGGACACTGGGCCGGGCCCATCAGAAGGATATGGTATTTGACGGGACCGGACCGGCCGAGGGCGCCGGCAACGTGGAGATTGATATCGTGGAGATGGTGGCCCGCCGGCCGGTGACCGCGGCAGACATTGCCGCGGGCCTGAATCTGCCGGAGACGGTTGTGCGTCCTGACATTGAGCGACTGGTGGCCGAAGGGCGGCTGGAGGCCGTTCCAAAAGGCGACCGGGTTTATTATCGAAAGCCGTGAAAGCAAACAGAGGAGTCGACATGAGATTCGCGTTTATCCCCATATTGGCCCTGATGCTGGCAACAGGGGCCTGCGCGGGCAAAAAAGCAGAGATCAACATCGGTGACGAGTCGGTGGCAGCGGCCAGGAACATTGTGCAGAAGGCGGTTGCCGACTACAATGCCGGGTGCAATGAGTCGGCCCTTCGGGAACTGAATCGGGCCCATGAGCTGTTTACCCTGGCCGATGACGTGGCCGGGGTGGCCATGTGCATGAACAACATGGGCACCGTCTACCGGGCCGCGGATGACCCTGTCTCGGCCATTGCCTTTTTTGACGAAGCCTTTACTCTCTATCAGGGACTGGGCGACAGACAGGGTGCGCTTCAGGCGTTGGCCAACAAGGCGACGGTGCTGACGGAAACCGGCGACTATGAAGGCGCCGGCGTGGTGCTGGACAGGGCCGATACCCTGGCGTCGGGCCTTGCAAAGCGTTTTGTGCCCCTGCTCAACAACAGGGGGGTGCTGCTGGCCAAACAGGGGGCACTTGAGGAAGCGGAGGCGTTGCTGCGAAAGGCCCTGGGCGGGATAACACCGGACAACCTTTCCGGCCATGCCACGGTCAACGCCAGTCTGGGCAATCTCATGCAGCAGCAGGGCCGTTATGCCGAAGCCCTCGTCTTCTTCCAGGCCGCCCTGGAGGCCGACACCCGGCTTGCCTATTACCGGGGCATGGCCGACGACCTGGCGGCCATGGCCGAATGCGGCACGGCCCTCGGTAACAAGGACCAGGCCATTGAGTGGCTCAAGCGCAGCATCAAGATCACGGCCCTTACCGGCGACACCATTCGTGCCCACAACCGGTTCGAAACCCTGGCTGCCCTGGCTGAAAAAGAGCAGGCCGACATCACCATCTTCAGCCACCTGGTAAAACAGTGGCTGAAGGGCGACCGGGTGAGAAGTTACTGCCGATAACCGGTGCTTCTTCAGCGGCCTGTCAGAGGAGCCCTGATCGTAAACAATACGGGGAGTGTCCTGAATGGAAAGTTTGTTGCATGTGTTGACTGATTCGACCGGCTTGAGCGTTCTGGGTAAGGGGGTGGTTCTTCTCCTGGCAGGTATGCTGGCCTATTATGTCGCCAGGCTGGTGCTTGTCCGGGTTATTCACCGCCTGGCCAGAAAGACCCAGTTCCAATGGGATGATGTGCTGGTGGAGACGGGCGTTTTTTCCGCCCTGGCTTTTTTCGCGCCGGCCGTGGTCGTGTCCTATGGTGTGCGGATTTTTCCGGAATTCGACCAGGCCGTTGTTCATAACGGGTTGACCGTCTATCTCACCATCGTGTCCCTGGGGCTGATTAACAGGACCCTCAACGCGGGCCTGGCCATTTACGAACAGTTCCCCGTGGCCGTGCGTCGACCGCTGAAAGGGTATGTTCAGCTGGTCAAGATTTTTGTTTTTATCGTCGGTGTTGTCGTGGCCCTGGCCCTTCTGCTGGGAATGTCGCCCTGGAAGCTGGTTTCCGGCATCGGTGCCATGACCGCCGTGATCATGCTGATTTTCAAGGATACCATTCTTTCCTTTGTGGCCAGTATTCAGATCGCCGGCAATGACCTTTTCCGGAAAGGGGACTGGATCGAGATGCCCGCCATGGGAGCGGACGGGGACGTGATCGATATCGCCCTGCACACGGTAAAAGTCCAGAACTGGGACAAGACCATCGTCTCCATCCCCACCCACAAGTTCCTGGACCACACCTTTAGAAACTGGCGGGGCATGCAGGAGGCCAAAGGCCGCCGGATCAAGCGGTCCGTGCTGATTGATCAGTCCAGCATCGCGTTCCTGGAGGGCCGGGTCCTGGAACGGGTCAAAAAGATCGGGCTGCTTGCCGACTACCTGGCGCAAAAAGAAAAAGAACTGGCTGAATACAACAGCGGTATCACGGACATGGATATACTGCCTTTAAACGGCCGGCGGTTGACCAATATCGGAACCTTGCGTGCCTATGTGCGGGCCTACCTGGAACATCATCCCAAGATCCGGCAGGACATGACCCTTCTGGTCCGCCATCTTCAGCCCGAGGCGGACGCCGGCCTGCCCCTGGAGATATACGCATTTACGTCGGACACGGCCTGGGCGGATTACGAGGCGGTGCAGGCCGACATTTTTGACCATATTCTGGCCGTGCTGCCCCTGTTCGGGCTGCGGGCCTACCAGCGAAATGCCCTTGTGGACGCAAGGTCAAGCGCCCATACGGAATAACCCGCCTGTTTCCCGGGATATCCGGGATAAACCAGCGACACATAAACCAGGGGGAAAAGAATGAAAGTCATCGACCTGTCGGCCACCATCCGTTCCATGCCAAAAGAAAGCGGGGCCTTTGACGCCGTTCATGTCGAATATTTCGACCACGCCCACGGCGCGGCCCAGGCGTCGGCCCTGCTCAACGCGCCTGCGTCGGCCTTTCGAAATGAGGAAGGGTGGGCCACGGAGGAGATCACAAAGCTGGGCACGCACAGTACCACCCACGTGGATGCGCCGTGGCATTACAACAGCACCATTGACGGCAGGCCCGCTCAAACCATCGACCAGCTTCCCCTGGAGTGGTTTTTTGGCGATGGCGTGGTGCTGAACATGACCCACAAGTCCAGGGGCAATCCGGTGGCCGTGGCGGATATCCGGAAGACGCTTGCCGCCATGGACTATAAGCTCAAGCCGTTTGATATCGTGTTGATTCACACCGGGTGCGACAAACATTACGGTGCGCCCGACTATATTTTTCAGGGCCCCGGCGTCACGGCTGACGCCACGGTATGGCTGATCGACCAGGGCATCCGGGTCATGGGCATTGATGCCTGGGGCTGGGATGAACCATTGGACCTTGAGGCATCACGGGCCGCCGAGAAACAGGAAAAAGGCATCTTCTGGGCCGCCCACCAGGTGGGCCGGGACTATTCCCACATCGAAAGGCTGGTCAACCTGTCCGCATTGCCGCCCCATGGCTTTAAAGTGGCCTGTTTCCCTTTAAAAATTGAGGGCGCCAGCGCCGGCCCGGCCCGTGTGGTGGCCCTGGTGGAGAAGACCTGATCTTTTCGGCTTTTGATAAGCAAGGAGCGCCTATGACTTACAGCTATCTCAGGACGCGGCAGGTCAACGAAACCCTCTGGGTGGAGATTCACAACCCGCCGGTCAACTTCATTATCACCGACATGCTGGCCGAGATGCACCACCTGATCAAGCAGGTGCGCAAGGACGATTCCATCCGGGTGTTTATCCTGACCGGCGGACGGGAAGACTCCTACATCATGCACTTTTCCATCCACGAGCTGCAGGCACTGACCTCCCACCTGCGAAGGCTGCTGCTGCATATTCTGGTGCGCTACCGGCTCACCGGCGCCCTGTTGAAGTACTACATGACCTTTTCCAACTGGCTCATGGACCTGTTCCCCTGGTATGAGACCCTGATGCTCCGGCAGGCCAGGACCATTCGCGGGTATTCTTCGGGCATGTTTTTATGGGTCCAGATGACGCGGACCTATTTTGCCATCGAGCGCATGAACAAGGTGACCATTGCCGCCATCAACGGCGCCTGCAACGGGGGCGGTACGGAAATGGCAACCTGTTTCGACTTCCGGTTCATGGTAGGTGACCAGGGTTTTACTGTTGGCCAACCCGAAGTGCTGCTCAACATCGTTCCCGGTGGCGGCGGCACCCAGCGGCTGCCCCGGCTGATGGGCCGGGCCAGGGCCCTGGAGCTGATGCTGCGAGGCTGCCAGTGGACACCGGAAGAGGCCCGGCAGGCCGGCCTGCTCACCGATGTGTTTGCCAAGGCGGAGTTTGAACAGAAGGTCCAGGCTTTTGCCGACCTGATGAGCAGGCGCCCGCCCGTGGCCATTGACGCCATCAAAAAAGCGGTGGTCCAGGGAGAGAGCACCACGCTGCGCCATGGCCTGAGCATCGAGCTTGAGCAGAGTGTGCGCTGTTTTGATACGAAAGACACCGAGATGGCCCTGAAAAACTATCTGGCATACATTGAAAAAAACATCATGACCCTGGATCATGAAACCGCCACCACAAAGGATATGGTGGATCTGCTGCACAAGACCCTGGACGTGATGGAAAATGCCAAAATCTTTGACCGGTTCGAGGGAAAATAATGAAGGAACTGAGTGGGAAAGAAGCGCCCTGCCGGCGTATGGCAAAAAATATATCGAGGTGAGAAGGGGGGGCATCATGGACGGTCAGAAAATTATACTTTTCGGCGCCACCGGTTATACCGGAAAGCAGGTGGCCCAGGAGCTGGTCAAGCTGGGTCTTTTGCCGGTTCTGTGCGGCCGCAGCCGCGAAAAGCTGGAAGCCGTTGCCGGGAAACTGGGCGGCCTGAAAACGGCGGTTGCCGATGTTTCCGACCCGGCCGGCCTGGCGGCCCTGGTGAACAAGGGGGATATTCTGATCTCCACGGTGGGGCCGTTTGCAAAGTACGGCACAACCGCGGTATCCGTTGCCGCTGAAAAAGGCGCGATTTATATCGATTCCACCGGTGAACCCTCTTTTATCGCCCATGTGTTTGAAACTTACGGACCGCAGGCGTGTTCCACCGGCGCCGCCTTGCTGACCGCCTGCGGGTACGACTATATTCCGGGCAACTGCGCGGCAGGCATCGCCCTTTCCGCTTCCGGCAAAAAGGCGGTGCGGGTAGACGTGGGCTACTTTTCAAAAAAGAACGGACAGGTGCGGCCCCTTGACATGAGCCAGGGCACCGCGTCTTCCCTTCGCCTGGCCATGGTCGATCCTGTCAAGGTATGGCAGTCGGGCCGGCTGGTGAAGCAGACCGGCGGGATCCGCACGCGTACTTTCGATCTGGACGGCAAGGCCCATCCCGGCCTGACCGTGTCGTGCACCGAACATTTTTCCCTGCCGCGGGTTTTCCCCGGGTTGCGGGAGATCAACACCTACCTGGGCTGGTTTGCCGGAAAAACGTATATCATGCAGAAGGCGGCCCTGTTCCAGTCGGTTGCCGGCAAAATCCCCGGATACCGGTCACTGGCAAGGGCCGCGCTGTTGCTGCTGCCGGAAAGCAAGGGCAAAGGCCCGTCACCGGAAACGCTGCAACAGAACCAGACCCACGTTGTGGCTGAAACCTTTGACGAAAACGGCCGTTTGCTGGCCCGGGCCGATCTTGTGGGTGTTGACGGCTACTCGTTTACGGCGAGAATGATTGCCTGGGCCGCCCATCGGGCCGCCAACCAGGGCTTTCGGGCCACCGGCGCGGTGGGGCCCATCGAAGCCTTTGATTTAGACGGCCTGATAGAGGGATGTGAGGCATGCGGATTGACGCCGTCGGTGCATCTGGGGAAATAAGGACAATTTTATGTTGATCCGCATCGAGACCATTGTCCGTGGCCTGCTTGAAGATGCCGGCGGCAGCCACGACTGGGAACACACCCGCCGGGTGGTGGGGCTGAGCCGGACCATCGGTGCCGCCGAAGGGGCCGACATGGAAGTCGTGGTCGCCGCCGCCTTTCTTCATGACATCGGCCGAAACCACCAGGACGGGGCCAATGGAAAGATTTGTCACGCACAAAAGGGCACGCGCATGGCCGAAGAGATATTAAAGGATTTCGCCTTATCTTCTGAGCGGAAGGCAAACATTCTTCACTGCGTGGCGGCCCATCGGTTCCGGCGGCCCCCGGAGCCGGAGACCCTTGAGGCAAAGGTGGTGTTTGACGCGGACAAGATCGACGCCATCGGCGCCGTGGGTGTGGCCCGGGCCTATCTGTTTGCAGGGGAACTGGGCGCAAAACTTCACAATCCGGACATCGACGTGGAAAAGGCCCCGGCCTACTCAAAGGATGATACCGGCTTTCGGGAGTACCGGGTCAAACTCCGGTTGATTCAGGACCGGATGTTGACCGAAACCGGGAAAAAGATGGCCGCGGCCCGCCACCGGTTCATGGAAAAATTTTTTAAGCAATTTCTTGCCGAATACAGCGGGGAGATTTAGCCCTGCATTTCATCCAATCCGCAATCGGAATCAAAACAGGTCTGGATAAACAAATTAGGACGCCCTTAGCTTCAGCCGCAATGGGGGGCGGCGTTCCCGCTTTTTGCCACGGCCGGGCTTCGATTTCGATCCCGATAGCGATTTCGAGTCGGATGAGGCCGCAGGAAAGCCGTTCTTATGTATTTAAACCGCTATGTCACGGGCGTCGCCGCGCGCCCCTTTTGCTACGTTTCATTTCCCCAAAAAACCGCTTGCGAAGCAGGGCGTCTATCCGATACACTCGGGTGAAATTGATTTGTCGAAGCACCGGGGAGCTGTCGGTTTCGATGGCGATCCCGCTCCCGATTCCCATGACAAAATATAAAAAGGAGGAAGCCGCATTATAAAAAGAATGCGGCGTGAAGAAAAGATGAGCATCAACACTGTATCCCGAATCGACGAGTATGTTCCCATTTCCAATGTGTTAATCAGCGTGTCGGACAAGACCGGCCTCGAGGAGTTTGTCACCCGGCTGGTGCGCATCAATCCGGATGTGCATATTTTTTCCACCGGCGGCACCTACCAGAAGATTTACGAGATTTTCGGCAGCGCGGCAAAATCGGTCCTGACCCAGGTGTCGGACTACACCGGCCAGCCCGAAACCCAGGGCGGCCTGGTCAAGACCCTGGATTTTAAAATCTACCTGGGCCTGCTTACCGAAACGTACAACGAATCCCATGCCCAGGACATGAAGCGCACCGGCGCCGTGGCCATCGACATGGTGGTGGTCAACCTCTATCCTTTTTCCCAGACCATTGCCAAACCGGATGTGACGCCGGAACAGGCCAGGGGCAATATCGACATCGGCGGGCCGTGCATGGTGCGGGCCTCGGCCAAGAACTTCCTGCGGGTGGCATCCGTGGTGGATCCGGGGGACTATAACACCGTGGCCGATGAAATGGAGCACCGCCAGGGCGCCCTCTCCCTGGACACCCGGTTCGAGCTGGCCCAGAAAGCCTTTGACCATACGGCCGCCTATGACCGGGCCATTGCCGATTACCTGAAAACGCAAACCATTAATGACGTAAAGGCGTGTTACCGCATGTAGCCCGGCGGGCGAAAAACCGCACCTGGAGAGACCCATGGCCGACGATATCAAGAAAAGCTACACCACCATCATGGACGATCACTTTCCGCCGCGCATGGAGATCACCTTTGCGGATGACAGCCGGCGGCAGACCCTCTTTTTTGAGAAGGCCACCTGGACCATCGACGACGTTGAAAAGGGGCTGCGCTACGGTGAGAACCCGGGTCAGGAGGCGGCCCTTTACCGGCTGGTCAACGGCAACCTGGTGCTGGGGGATACCGAAACCATTGCGCCGGGCCGGTATCTTGCATCGGACGTGGAGTTGCTGCAGTCCGGCAAGCATCCGGGCAAGACCAACCTGACCGACACCGATAATGCCCTGAATATTCTGCGCTACTTCGGTGACAGGCCCACGGCCGTGATTGTCAAACACAACAATCCCTGCGGCGTGGCGCGGGCCGCCTCCCTGGAGGAGGCTTTTGCCAAAGCCTACATGGCCGACCGGATCGCGGCTTTTGGCGGGTGTATCGCCCTTAACCGGCCCGTTGATAAACCCACGGCCGAAGCCATATCAGCCCAGTACGCAGAGGTGGTGGTGGCCCCGGATTTTGAGGAAGGGGTGCTGCCGGTTCTCTTTTCCCGTAAGAACCTGCGGGTGATCCGTATTCAGGCCATGGAGAAGCTGGAAAGTTTTGTGGGAAAGCGGTTTGTGGATTTTAAAAGCCTGATCGACGGCGGCATCATTGCCCAGTGGTCTTTTGTGCCGACCACCCGGACCAAAGCCGACCTGCTGCCGGCCCGGTGTGAATACAAGGGAAAACTTTACACCATTTACCGCCAGCCCACGGACCGGGAGTATACCGACATGCTGTTCGGCTGGCTGGTGGAGTCGGGCATCACCTCCAACTCGGTGATTTACGTGAAGAACGAAGTCACCGTGGGCATCGGCACCGGTGAACAGGACCGGGTGGGCGTGGCCGAGATCGCCCGGGACAAGGCCTACCGGAAGCTGGCCGACCGTTACTGTTTTGAAGACCATGGTATGCCCTACGCCGACCTTTCCGACCCGGAGAAAAAGGCGGCTACAGACGAGCGGGTGGCCAGGGAAAAGGGGGGCCTGATCGGGTCGGCCATGATCAGCGACGCCTTTTTCCCGTTCCGCGACGGCGTGGACGTGGGCTTAAAAGAGGGGGTGTCGGCCGTTATCCACCCGGGCGGGTCCCAGAATGATTACCAGTCCATCGAGGCCTGCAACCAGGCCGGCGCCACCATGGTGTTTACCGGCCAGCGAAGTTTTAAGCATTGACGGCTTCGTAAAAACTTAATTTCAGCGTTGCGCCTCATTCATCAGAATTTGCGCGCCTTGAACGTGACCTTTTTACGAAGCCGCCTGGATTTTGACTTTTTGCGCGACCATTAACAGTAGGGTACTGAGCCGGGGGAAACATGCACGAGATGGGTATTGCCATGCAGATTGTGGAGATTGCCGGCGAAGCTATTCCCCCGGGGATCGAAAATCCTTCGGTGGCAAAGGTGAACATTCGGGTGGGCAAGCTGACCGCGGTGGTGCCGACAAGCCTGACTTTCTGTTTCAATATTGCCACTCAGGACACGCCCCTGGCCGGCGCCGAGCTTGCCATCGAGGAGGTGCCGGTGGTGGCCCGATGCAAGCAGTGCGGTCATGAATGGATCATCTCAGGCCCTGATTTTTCCTGCGAAAAATGCAGGGCAGGGGAGGTGGATATTTTGTCCGGACGGGAGCTGGATATCGTTTCCATCGAATTAAAAGAATGATATTTTTTATCGAAACCGAAAACGACTCCCAGGCGCTTTCAAAATCAACCCATGGCCCCGGCAGGCCGGCTAACAGGTGCCGCCGGCCGGTCACATCATAAGGAGAACGCTGATGAAAAATTCAACGAGCAACATTCTGGCCGCCCTGTTTACGGTGGTGGCGGTACTGGCCGCCGGGTTTGCCGTTCTGGTGGCGGTGCAGGCCGCCTGGATTCACGGCACGCTTGAAACACAGGCGGTCATGCCCGGTGATTATATTTTTGACAGCACCTATCCGGTCAGCCTGGAAGAGATTTCCGGCGCCAGAGATCTTGCCGACCGATTCATGACCGAGGAGGGCCAGCTCCGGCCGGGTAATGAAGTAAACCCTGAAACCTATATGACCGATACATTTACCATCAGCGTGGCCACCCTGGCCTATTTCAACTATCTGGGGGCCCTTTTTGCCGACAGTCCGGACCTGCCGTCCCACCTGGAGAAAGTAAAGGCTCTGCTGTTTGAACAACTGCCCGAAGAGAGGGCCGGCATGCTTTACAGCCTGTATGAAAGTTACCTGACCTGCGAACTGGAGCTTTCTGAAATGCTTGCCGACCGTCCGGAACCGAAAACCGCCGCCGAAGTGGTGCGGCTGATGGCCGATGCCCAGAAGTTCCGCAGGGAATACCTGGGTGCGGACGTGGCCGATGCCCTGTTCGGCGCTGATATCAAGACCCGTGAGTACGCCCTTCGCAGAAGCGCGGTTGCCGGAGACCCTCATCTTTATGGCCAGGAAAAAGAGACCCGCATTGACCGGCTCACCGAGGAGATGTGGGGAGACCAGGCCCAGGCGGTAAATGATTACTCTCAGCCGTTTCATCGCTACCGGGAAAAGCTTCAGGTTTACGCCAGGGACATGGCGGAAATGGAGACCGACACCCAGCGGGAGGAGATGGTAAAAGCGTTTCGCAACCGCTATTTTTCCCCCGAGGTCGTGGCCCAGCTTGAGACTATTGATGTCCAGATGGCCCAGCAGCAGAAGGCGGACGAGCGGTTTGAACAGGAGAAACAGCAGATTCTGGGAAATGACAGCCTGAGCCAGGAAGAAAAAGACGCGGCCCTGCGTGCCCTGGCCATGGAGGTGTATGGTGAGCAGCTGCTTCCGCCGGATGAGAATCCATGACACTGTTTTTTGCCGGGCCGTTTCAGCGCCGGCTGCTGCGCTGGTATGCGGTCCATCAGCGGGACCTGCCGTGGCGAAGATCGAAAAAACCTTATCACATCTGGGTCTCCGAAGTGATGCTGCAACAGACCCAGGTAGCCACGGTGATTGATTATTACCGGCGGTTTCTGCAGGCCTTTCCCGATATCGGGGCCCTGGCTGCCGCCGATCTTCAGGATGTTTTAAAGCTGTGGGAGGGGCTGGGCTACTACGCCCGGGCCGCCAACCTTCATAAGGCCGCGCGGCAAATCGTTGCCGGCGGCAATAAGCGCGTTCCCCGCACCCCCGAAGCCTTTGGCCGCTTGCCCGGCGTGGGCGACTATATCAAAGCGGCGGTCTTAAGCATCGCTTTCGGCCATCCGCTGCCGGTGGTCGACGGCAATGTCAAACGGGTACTGGCAAGGCTTTTTCTTTTAGACGCGCCGGTCAACCGTCCATCAAACCACAGAGTGTTTCTTGAAAAGGCTGGTCTGCTGCTTGTTTCCAAAGATCCCGGCACTTTTAATCAGGCCATGATGGAACTGGGCGCCCTGGTATGCAAACCGGGCCGGCCCCTGTGCAATCAATGTCCGGTTACATCATTCTGTAACGCACACCAGGCCGGGCGCGTCCCCGAGTTTCCCAGGCGGCTGGCCGCCGGGAAAACCCCTCACCACCACATGGCTGTGGGGCTGGTAAAAAAAGGAAGCCGGTTTCTCATTGTGCAGCGGCCGGCAACCGGTCTTCTGGCCGGGCTGTGGGAGATGCCCGGGGGCCGGGTCGGAAAGACTGAAAACCCGAAGGATGCCTGCTGTCGGGCCGTTCTGGAGTCCGTGGGCATCACGGTTTCCCCTGGCCCGCGCCTGGACCGGGTCGTCCACGCCTACACCCATTTCAAGATCACCATGGACCTGTTTGCCTGTGACTTTGTCTCCGGTCGGGTTAAAAGAAACGGGTACCAGGCCCACCACTGGATCCGCATGAAAGATATTGGCCAATATCCTTTCCACAGGGCCATGCACAAGGCCTTTTCCGCACTGGCAGATGCCTGAACAATCAATCCGGCCCCTTCGCTACGGCCCCATCAGTTTCATCCAACGCCTCTCGTACCCTGGCGGCCAGTTCTTTGGCTGAAAAGGGTTTCTGGAGAAAGTGAACGTCCTCGTCCAGCACGCCGTGGTGGGCAATGACATTGGCCGTGTAGCCGGACATGAACAGCAGTCTGATTCCCGGGCGCAATAACAGAAGCCTGGAGGCCAGATCCCGGCCGTTCATTCCCGGCATGACCACGTCGGTCATGAGCAGGTGGATTTCTCCGGCATGGTCTTCGGCCAGACCAATGGCCTCCACAGGCGTGGCCGCAGCCAGGACGTTATATCCATGGAGCTTGAGCATGGTGGTGGTCATGTCCAGCAACAGAGATTCGTCTTCCACCAGCAGGATGGTTTCATGGCCCCGGACAGGCGGTTCAGATATCTTTTTTGCCGGTGTCTGTGTCATCTCGTCGTCCGCGTGCCGGGGCAGGTAAACTTTGAAGGTTGTTCCTGTGCCCGCTTCGCTGTATACGTTTATAAATCCGGCGTTCTGCCTGACAATGCCGTAGACCGTTGCCAGGCCCAGGCCGCTGCCTTTGCCCATCTCCTTGGTGGTGAAAAAGGGCTCGAACAGGTGTGATATGGTTTCGGCATCCATGCCGACACCGTTGTCGCTGATGGCCAGCAGGGCATAGGCGCCGGGGACACAGTCCGGATGCTCGGCGCAGTAAGCCTCATCAAAATCCGCGGTGTCGGTTTCGATGATGATCTTTCCCGTGCCTTCAATGGCGTCCCTGGCGTTGACGCACAGGTTGGCCAGTATCTGGTCGACCTGGGAGGGGTCCATTTTTATCAGCATTGGATGTGCGCCAGGCCGCCAGGCCAGGTCGATGTCTTCACCGATAAGCCGCCGCAGCATCTCCAGCATGCTTGCCACGGTGGCATTCAGTTCAAGCACCTTCGGGGCCACGGTCTGTTTACGGGCAAAGGCCAGGAGCTGGCGCGTTAGCCCGGCTGACCGGTCCGCGGCCTTTTGAATCTGTTCCAGGTGTCCGCGTATCGGATCGTCATCGGGCAGGGTACTCAATGCCAGGGCCGTGTGGCCCAGAATAACATTGAGCATGTTGTTGAAATCGTGGGCCACGCCGCCGGCCAGCCTTCCCACGGATTCTATTTTCTGGGCCTGCAGCAGCTGGGCCTGCAGCCTTTCCTTCTCTTCCGAGGCCCGCCGGCGTTCGGTGATGTCGATGCCGATGCCGGTGAGGTAGGGCTGGCCGTCAATAGTTAATCGACTGCCCGTGAAATACATGGGAATGGCGGTGCCGTCTTTCTTCTGAAAAACGGCTTCGGCCTCTCCGGAACCTTTTTCCATGGTCATCTGAATTCCATCAAGTATGGTTTTGGCGCTTTTTTCGTCACCTTCAAACCACTTGAGGATATGCATGTCCTTTAACTCTTCGGCAGTGTAGCCCGACATTGTTTCATGTTTTCTGTTCCACCGGACCAGCCGCTCATTGGCGTCATACAGATACAGCATGCCGGGCACGCTGTTGAAAATGGCGTCAATAAAGGTTTTCTCCCGGGTCAGTTCATCCTCCACCCGTTTGCGTTCGGAGATGTCTTCGTAGACCCCCAGCACGGCAAATGGCCGGCCCTGTTCATCCGTCAGCGGCACCTTTGATACATCAACCCATAACCGGCGACCGTCCGCCTGCTCCATTGGTGCAACCTCATGAAGGCGCGGGCGGTTGTTTTCCAGAACTTCCCGGTCGGATGTGCGGTAGATCTCGGCCCTCTCCTTCGACCAGGGCAGGTCGAAATCGGTCTTGCCCACGATCTGACGGGGGTGGTCAAGACCGGCGGCCTTTGCAAAGGCCCTGTTGCAGCCCAGGTAGCGACCTTTTGTGTCTTTCCAGAAGATGGATTGGGGCACGGTGTCGATTACCCGGTTGAGCATGGTCCGGCTCTCCCGAAGGGCCGCATCGGCCTCTCTGTGCTCGGTAATGTCCTGAATCAGGCCCAGACACCGCGAACGGGGGCCGGGTCCCTCCCAGTGGAGGATCGGTGTGTTTCTTACCCAGCGCGTCCGGCCGTCCTGATGGATAAACCGGTGTTCGATGGAAACCGCATCCCTGCCGGCGGCGGCAATATTCATCATTCCGGTGACGCGGTCGCGGTCCTCGTCCGGTATACGGCTCAGCCATAGCCCGGGGTCTTTTTCAAAGGCATCGGCGCCAAAGCCTGTTACCACCTCGCAGCCGGGCCCCTGTTTTGTCGCCACGGCCACACCGTTTTCAATGGTTACCGTATAGACGTAATCCTTTATTGCCCCGGTGGCCTGTCTGTCGTCGTTCATTGGCTGTCTCTCATGACGGTGCCTGACCGCCTTTCAGTTCTTGCCCGTATCGGAAACACCGTCTATTCGCAGCAGTATGCTTTGCCCCACCTTTTCGGTGGATATGTAAAACTTGAGTGTTTTTATGCCGGCCTCTGTTTTTATACTTTGAAAGGCCGGCACCTTTTTATATCCCGTACCCGTGGCAAGAGTATCCATCACGGTGTTTCTTATTGCGCAGGTTTTGCAGTGCAGCGTGTTGCCGCAGCCGCCCTCCTCGTCGGCATAGGAGCATTCAAAGGCATCGCCTCCCAGGGCGTTTTCGATTTCCTCCATGTTTTTGCCCAGCATCTCCAGTCCACTGTGGTTGGCACCGGTAACAACGCCGTCAGGGTTGAGCACAAAAACAGGCTCCTGCAAGTAATCCAGTACCTCTTTTGCCGTGCGGGGTTCAAAGCCGGAGAGTTTAATCGCGCACTGGGAGCATATCCCGTGGCTGATCTCTCCGTCCGATGCGTATGTCTCATCAGACCCGAGTATTTTTCCGCACCAGGCACAGACCTGTTTCATGATGATCCTTTCTGCCGATAAAAACGAAGTCGAACGGACCCGATATTTTTACTTGATGCCGGCCAGCACCGTTTTTGCCTCGGGCCAGTCGTACAGGACCGCGTCCCATACGTAGGTGGGGTGTGCCGTGGCCAGGCACCGTTTCAGTTCGGTGCGGGCCGCCGCTGTTTCATCCTTTGCCAGGAAAATGCGTCCCAGGGTCAGGCTGGCAAGGGTGAGGTTCGGGTCCTTTGCAACGGCCCATCGGGCAAGGTCCAGGGCTTTTTCCATGTCCTTGATGGGCCAGGGCGATTCGGAATAGATCTTGGCCAGAATCACGCCGGACAGAACAGCCAGCCGGTGATCCGGGTCAGTGGCGATGGCCTGGTGAAGATAGGCCTTGGCCTGCTTGACCTGGCCGGCGGCGGAAAAGAGCCCTGACATGTCGGCCAGTCGGGCATAGGCGGTGCCGGCCCAGTACATGCCGCCCACGGATTTCGGATTGACGGCCAGGGCCTGTTCGGCAAGCCGGACGGTGCGCTCCACCATGGCTCTCCGCTCTTTTTTGTCGGCCACCTCTTCCGATTTTTTGAAGATCACCTCCGCCAGTCGCCACATGGCCTCGTCATTGTCCGGCGCCAGGGTCAGGGCATCTTCATGGACCGCGATGGCTTTGTCCAGGTTGGCAAGATCCAGGTGCATTTGCCCTTCAAGTGCCCACCCCCGTTCCATGAGGCTGTTGAAGCGGTCTGCTGTATCGTCAGCCCGGACATGGGCCGACGGCGCCAGCGCAACCAGAATGAAAATAGAGAAAAAAAATGTCGGTAAATAGAATCCTCTTTGGCTTTTCATAAATAACTCCCGTCTCCTGCCAGGTGTTCCCATTGAAACTGGTATAGGATCTGATACGATGGCGCTTTCGATACTGATACCGATTTCGATAGCGATTTGGATTATAAAAGGAATGTTCCTCGTATTTTTATGATTTTTCGCCCGGCTTCTCCCACTCCCCGTCCCGATAGGCATCCTTGATCGCCTTGAGCTTATCTTTGATGATCTCATACTCCTCTTTTTTGCCCAGAAGCCAGGCCATGTGCTTCATCTGTCCCTCTTTTGTGAACTCCGGGTCAAAATAGCAGAAGTCCAGGTCCCGGCCCTTCTGGCGGGCCCGTGATTTGCAGACCGCGCACTCCAGGCCGCCGTCGGCATGGGGCCGGAACAGGTCGGAAAAACAGCGGGGGCACCGGCCGGGGCCGGCCTGTTTTTCATTCTCCTGCGGCGGCCGGATCAGGGCGGCGGCAATGGCGCCGGCTTTTTCACCAAAATCGCCGGCCATGGCCACCTCTCCCGGATGGGTACCCACAAAGCTTTCCACACTGACCACGTTGAGCCCCAGGGAGGCGGTCTGAACGCACAGGGCGGTTTGCGCGATGCCGTTGTATTTCTCCAGGCCCAGGGTCAGGACCACGGCGGTAGGGATGTCCTGAAACGCCTGAAAATAGTGGGCCGCCTGCAACACCCGGTCCGATATCATCTTCACGATCCCCACCGGCCCCAGGGCGTAGTTGGGAGCCGCCATGATCACGGCATCTGCCTGTTTGATCTGTTCCAGCAGCCAGGCCAGGTCGTCTTCGATCATGCACGCCTTGCCCGGTATCAGGCAGGCATAGCACCCCCGGCACGGGGCAACAGAGAGCTTCGGCAGCCGGACCAGCGAGAGCTGCCAGTTATCGCCCATTTGCCGGGCAACGGCCTTGGCAACGATTTCCGAGTTGCCTGTTTTGCGGTAGGACCCGATCAGTCCCAGCACTCTTTTTTTCAACAGCATCTCCATTTATTAATGCCATCTTCAGAAATTGGTTTTTCCCCATACCCAAAAACACAATTTTTATTTTTGGCGGTTTTGTTTTCCACCGCAAAGACGCAAAGTTTTAAACCTTTCTGCCTTACACGCCGTGTTTATGCTTTTCTTTGCGTCCTTTGTGCCTCTGCGTGAAGTTTAATTTTTCGAAGTTCCCTTAAATGAGGTGAAAATGGGGCATCACATGTCAACGCCGTCGATGGGGGTAAAACAGTGCATGCAGCAGCCGTTCTGAATCATGTATTCCTGAAGCTGGAAGTGCCCGGCCCGTTTGACCAGAGTCTTTCCGCAGCTGGGGCAGTAAGTGTTACTGCCGGTGTGACCGGCAACATTGCCGATATAGACATATTTCAGCCCCGCCTTTTTACCGATCTCATAAGCCTCGGTCAGCCTGCCCATCGGCGTGGGCGAAACGTCGGGCATGTTGTAGGCCGGGTGAAACCGGCTGATGTGCCAGGGCGTGCGGGGGCCCAGGGTGTAAACGATAAAGTCGGCCATGGCCTTGAGTTCCGCCGTGCTGTCGTTTAATCCGGGAATCAGCAGGGTGGTGACCTCCAGGAAGATGCCCCTGGCTTTGAGGTAGGTAAGGCTCTGTTTTACCGGCTCCAGCCGGGCACCGCACTGCTCTTTATAAAACGTTTCACTGAAGGCCTTCAGGTCGATGTTGGCCGCGTCCAGCCAGGGCGCGATCTTGTCAATGGCGTCGGTGGTCATGTACCCGTTGGAGACAAACACGGTTTTCAGACCGTTTGCCTGGGCCAGTCTGGCCGTGTCATGGGCGAACTCAAAAAATACCGTTGGTTCGGTGTAGGTAAAGGAGATGCTCCTGCACTGGTGGCGCAGGGCATCGGCCACCACTTCTTCGGGGGAAAAAGGGGTGCCCTCGATTCTTCCATGCTCTCTGGGCATCTGGGAGATCTCCATGTTCTGGCAGAAGGTGCAGCGGAAGTTGCACCCCACCGTGGCGATGGAGTAGGTGAGGGTGCCGGGCAGAAAATGGTATAGGGGCTTTTTCTCAATGGGGTCGGGGTTGATGGCGATCAGTTTGCCGTAAACCAGGGTCTCCAGGGTCCCGTTGATGTTCTGCCGGACCTTGCATTTTCCGTAGCCGTCGGTCCGGATATGGCAGCGGTGGTTGCACAGGCCGCAGATGACACTGCCGTCTTCCTGTTTTTCATAAAGAAGGGCTTCCACGGTGGCACCTCATATGCTTGGTGTTGTTGTTTGCATTCAGGGTTCCGGCCGGCAGGGAACCGGCAACTGCTTCTCCTCGTTTGGGCGGGGCGTATTTCAGTTCCAGGGGCCGGGTACGGAACCTTGGTACAAGCTGGGCCGAGACTCCGACAAACGCGCCGAAAGGGGTGCGCCGGGCCAGTTCCGACGCGTCCAGTATCTGGGCCAGCCGGCCGGCGGACAGGGGCAGGTGGCAGACACTTTTCCACTCAATGGGCACATTCCCCAGAAGGCCACGCAGCATGGCGGTCAGCTCCCATACACTGAAGAAGCGGGCCCTGTTGTAAATGGTGTCTGTAAAGACCCCTTTGAGGCGACGCTGAAGGCTGATCAGGGCATACCGGTTGAGCACACCCACAAAGACCCGGTCCTTGGCCACACGGCAGGCCTCTTCCAGGGCCTGAAGCGGGTTGTTGACAAACTCCAGGGTGGTAAAGAGAACGGCATGGTTAAAGGCGTTGTCCTCAAAGGGAAGATCTTCGGCAACACCCCGGTGCAGGCAGGCCCGCCGGCCCACCTGTTGTGCAGCCACGTCCAGCATGTAGGGCGACGGATCGATGCCTGAAACCTGGAGCCCCCTTTCCATAAGGACCCGCATAATCAGGCCGGTGCCGCAGCCGATATCCAGCACCGACTCCCCCCGGGCCGGTCTGAGCATGTCGAGCATCAGGCCGGTCTGAAGCCGGATAACGGATGCATGCCGTTCATCTGCGGCCCATTTTTCATAGGCCTCCGCGTCCCTGAAGTCGAAGACATATCCCATGGGCGTAGAATAAAGAAGTAAAAGGGTTTTTTCAAGGGATTATCCAATCCCTGCATCGAAATCGATATCGGTATCGGTATCGGTATCGAAATTGAATTGTCTTTACGGCGGTGCTCTCAAAGATTATTTTCCTTATCCTGTTTATCCGTGTACTTTTCTTGGCGGCAAGAAAAGTACCAAAAAAACCGGCCTGTGCAGCTTGGCCTTCGGTTTCCCTCGTGCAAACGCTTTTTTCGGCACGGGCAGGAACTCGCCCGCTTCGCGGTGCTCAAACAGCCTGCCCGCTTTTTCCCGAAAAAAGCATTTGCGCTCGGCTGCGCTGCAATGGGCGGGGCCTGCCATTGATGCCCCGACGTGGTGTACAAAAAGATTTGTTTCTTCAGAGACAACCTGGTTTGCAGTCCTATTTCGGGAATTTGTAAGTCAAATGATTATAAAGCTTAAAGGCCCTTTTAGGAACTATTGTGGAGATCAATGATTTCAAAGGACTTGAATTATTGGTGAATAATATATAATTTCAAGCCATAAACCGAACGTTCAGGCGTTTGTAAAGTCTTTGTTTATAATATTTTACTTGACCACTTGAATCCTTGAACCCTTGGCCCCTTTAAAACCATCGACCGCATTGAAAATCATGCAGGCCTTTACTATCAGTGATCGGGAGATGAACCTAAAATTATAATAAATGTGGTTCGGTTTATGATACATTCAAGCGGTTTTGGCAAACTTGACGCTCAAAAAGGAGTGCTTATGAAAACAGCGGTGACGCAACTTTTGGGGTGCGAATATCCGGTATTGCTTTCCGGCATGACCGGGGTCAGTACGCCGGACCTGGCCGGCGCGGTGAGCAACGCCGGGGGGCTGGGATTGCTGGCCACGGCCGACCTTACCCTGGAGCAGACCCGGCAGGCGGTCCGGCAGACGCGCAAAATAACGGACCGGCCTTTTGGCGCCAACGTGCCGCTTCTGATTCCAGGCGCTGAAGAGAAAATGGCGGTACTGGTGGAAGAAAAGGTGCCGGTGGTCAACTATACGCTTGGCAGCGGCCAACGGCTGGTCGAGACGGTCCACCGGTACGGCGGAAAAGTCGTGGCCACGGTGACCACGGGAAAGCATGCCTTGTCGGCTGAAAAACACGGGGCCGACGCCCTGATCGTGACCGGCCACGAGGCGGCGGCCCATGGCGGGGCCGTGGCCTCCATGGTGCTGATCCCCGGTATTGTGGACCGGGTGAAAATTCCGGTGATCGCCGCCGGCGGCATTGCCGACGGCAGGGGGCTGGCCGCGGCCCTTGTGCTGGGGGCTGAAGGCGTGGCCATGGGCACCCGTTTTATGAACACCCTGGAAAGCCCGGTTCACGACACTATGAAGCAGCTCTGCAACCAGAAAGCGGTGGAAGACACGGTCTATTCAGACCGTATCGACGGCCTGCCCTGCCGGGCACTGGATTCTTCGGGTGCCAGAAAAATGATGGCCGACCGGCTTTACCTGTTCAAGGCCCTTGCCAGTTCACGTTTCGCGGCCCGGGCATACGGGTTCCCATGGATTGCGGCCATGGCCGGCATTCTGCTGTCCGGTTATCAGCGGTCGAAACAGCTGGCCCGCATGGCCAATGCCTTTCGCGCCGTCAAACTGGCCATTGATGACGGGGACCAGAAGCGAGGGGTCTTTCTCATGGGGCAGGTGACCGGCCTCATCGAAGAAACCCTGTCCGTGGCTCAGGTAATGGAGAAGATTTTTGTTGAGGCGGCATCTGCGCAACAGAGGCTGGAGGGCAAATTATCCCGGTAAGCGTTTTAATTCTTCACTGTCAAAAGTATTCAGGAGATCGGTCTCGGTGGATTTCTGTTTACTAATGAGGTGGGGCGGATCGGTTTTTGGGGGCAAAGCAAGGTGCCCGCTGTTTCGACTTTCCGCTTGACAAGGATCAGGCTGAATGCTAGAAACAGTGTTCACATCTTTAAAGTCTTTTCAAGTCAGATGGTTATTCCCTCCGCAACGGTTTCTGCGGGTTTGTTGCCGGGCTCTTCGAACGGGATGACAGGCGGCCGATGGCGTCGATTCTGATCATAGATGATGAGAAAAGCGTTCTGGAGATGATCCGGCATAACCTGTCCCGGTTCGGCCATACCATTCATACGGCGGAAAGTGCCCGGGAAGGCCTTGCGAAGTTCCAGGAAGAAAGCATTGAACTTGTTATAGCCGATATCCTGCTGCCAGAGATGGATGGCCTGCATGTGGTGCGGCACATTCGCAATATTGCAGGAACAGCGCTCCCGATCATCGGCATCTCCTCCACCCCCTGGTTGCCGGACAGGGAGCACTTTGACGCCGTGCTGTCCAAGCCGTTTCCCGTGGAAAATCTGGTCGATCAAGTGCGGGAATTTACGCGGAAGCGGACATAGACAAAGACTCGCACGAAGGCTCCCCACAGTCACAACTTCGTGCCGGACAGCATGAGTTGTCCCTCGACGTGATTCCAACCCGGCAGGTATGCCGCTTGTTTTCAGAAAAAGGAAAATACAGAAGAAAAAGATGGTGCCGAAGGGGAGACTTGAACTCCCACGGGGAAACCCCCACTAGACCCTGAACCTAGCGCGTCTACCAATTCCGCCACTTCGGCACGTATCACAGAAAAACAGACGCAGCGTTACCGGATAATAATCATTGCGTCTGCCGGAAAAAGTTTTTATATATATAAGCTTTGGAACAGTGTCAAGCAAAAACATGATCAAAAATGAAAGGCGGCGGTTTTAAAATGCGGGTTGTCGAAGGTCTGGACAGTCTGGAAGCGCCCTTTGAGCGGGCCGTGGTTACCATCGGCAACTTTGACGGTGTGCACAAGGGCCATCAGGCCCTGTTTGCCAGGGTGAAAGAAAAGGCCCGGGTTATCGGCGGCACTGCGGTTGCCGTCACCTTTGAACCCCATCCCGCCAAGGTGCTGCACCCGGATACACCGGCGCCTCCGCGGATCACCCTCTATGAGCAGAAGGCCGAACTGATCGCGGCCAACGGAATGGACGTCCTTGTCTGTATTCCCTTTTCCATGGCCTTTGCCGCGCTGGGCGCCATGGCGTTTCTGAAGGATATATTGATCGGCCAAATCGGTATGAAGGCAATCGTGGTAGGCCGTGATTACGCCTTTGGCAAGCACCGGCAGGGCAACGTCGATTTTCTGGAAAAGCACGCCCAGGACCTGGGCTTTGAGGTGATATGCGAACCCTGGGTGGACACGGTGCCGGGCCATGCGCGTATCAGCAGTACCACGGTACGGGAAACCGTGATAGCCGGGGACGTGGCGACCGCCTTTTACCTGCTGGGCCGTTACTATCAGGTGCGGGGCACCGTGGTGTCGGGCCGGGGCCGGGGCGGCAGTGCCCTGGGGTTTCCCACGGCCAACATCGCTCTCACTGACGAGCTGTGCCCGGCCAATGGGGTCTATGCGGTGACCGTGGAGTACGGGGGGCGGTGCCTGAAGGGCGTGGCCAACATCGGCTACAGCCCCACTTTTGAAGACCACCTGTTTACCGTTGAGGTTCATATCTTTGATTTTGACGAACAGATCACCGGCCAGCGGATACGGGTCAATTTTATTCAGCGGCTGCGGGACGAGAAGAAGTTTTCCGGCATTGATGAGCTTAAACGGCAGATAGCGGCGGATGCGGCCGAGGCCCGGCGAATTCTGGCCTCATAGGGGTGTGTGACATGACGATTCTGGACATCGTGACCTATCCGGCGGATATTTTAAAAGGCGGTGCCCTGCCGGTGGCAAACATCGACGGGAAGCTTCAACAGCTCATCGACGACATGGCCCAGACCATGTATGCCCACCAGGGCGTGGGCCTGGCCGCGGTTCAGGTGGACAGCGGTCTGCGACTGGTGGTTTACGATGTGTCGGATCAGCGGGAAAAACAGCAGTTCCGGGTGGTGATCAACCCCGAGATCGTGGCCGCCGACGGCGAGTGTGTTTCAGAACAGGAGGGGTGCCTCAGCGTCCCCGAGCTGCGCACCGATGTACAACGGGCCGCCACGGTCCGGGTGGAGGGCCTGGACCGGGAAGGACGGCCCCTGGTCATCACTGCCGAAGGGCTTGAGGCCATTGTGCTTCAGCACGAAATTGATCATCTCAACGGCACCTTGATTTTAGACAAGGCCAGCCGCCTGAAGCGGGAACTTTACAAACGCAAAGTTCAGAAAAGAATAAAACAGGCATGGCAAGAAACCTGAGAATCGTTTTCATGGGAACCCCGGATTACGCGGTGCCCTGCCTGAAGGCCATTGCGGACAAAGGGTATGATGTACCCCTGGTGGTGACCCAGCCGGACAAGCCCAAAGGACGGGGCCGCAAGATGGCCCCGCCGCCGGTGAAAGTGACGGCCGAAGCACTGGGCCTGACCGTTGTCCAGCCCGCATCGGTGCGCACCGATGACTTTATCCACACCCTTAAGGAGACCGGCCCGGACCTGCTCGTGGTGGTGGCCTACGGAAAAATCCTGCCCCGGACGGTTCTCGATCTGTCACCATTGGGGGCGGTGAACATTCATCCCTCCCTGCTGCCCCGTTACCGGGGGCCGTCGCCCATCCAGTGGGCCATTGCCGACATGGAGACAGAGACCGGGGTCACCAGCATCTTCATGGACGAGGGCATGGATTCCGGCGACATGATTCTTGTTGCCAAAGCCCCGATATCGGACGAAGATACGGCCGCCGACCTTCATGACCGGCTGGCCGTTTTGGGCGCTGATGTGCTGATCGACACCCTGGCCCGGATCGAAAACGGAACCGCATCCCCGGTGCCACAGAACCCGGAAGCGGTGACATTCGCGCCGCTGCTCAAAAAAGCCCATGGCCGGATCGACTGGGACCAGCCTTCGGCCCGGATCAGACGGTTTATCAACGCCATGACGCCCTGGCCCGGCGCCTTTACCGAGGCCGGCACCCGGCGATACAAAATCCTGGCGGCCCGGCCGACGACCCTGGAAAAGAAGGTATCGCCCGGTACCGTGGTGGCCCGCTTTCCGGACGAACTGGTGGTGGCCACGGCCGACGGTGGCCTTGCTGTCACCCGCATTCAGGGCGAGGCGGGAAAACCCATGAATGTGGCCGATTTTCTGCGGGGGCATGCCATTGCCGAAGGAACGCGGTTTGCGTAAATTCCATCAACCCGCTGACAACAGACGGCCGGCAGGCGGCAGGAAATCCGATCCCCGGGCCGTTGCCCTTCGCATACTCACTGCCCTTGAAAAGGGGCATCGCACCCTGGACCAGGTGGCCGACGAGATGCTGGCCAGGGTATCGTTTCCGGAAAAGCGGGACCGCGCCCTTGTCACCACCCTGGTGTACGGCGTGCTGCGATGGCGCAACACCCTGGATTACGCCATCGTCCATTTTTCCAGAACCCCGCTGCAGCGCATGGATCCGGCAGTGTTGAATATCCTGCGGCTCGGTCTGTTTCAGCTGCGGTTTCTGGACAGAATCCCCGACTTTGCCGCTATCAACAGTTCAGTTGAACTTTCAAAACAGGTCGGGCTTGGCCGGCTGTCCGGGTTTGTCAACGGCCTGCTGCGAAGCTCGACCCGGCATCCCGGTCAGCCGGAGCCGCCCGAAATGGACAAAGACCCGGTGCAGGCCCTTTGCCTGGGCAGGTCGTTTCCCGAATGGATGGTCCGGCGATGGATCGACCGCCTGGGTATTGAGGAGACGGTGCAGCTGTGTGACACCTTGAACACGGTGCCGCCCATCACGGTGCGGGTCAACGGGCTGCGGGCCGACCCGGAACAGGTGACCGCCTCTCTTGTTCAACAGGCGACGGGTGTGGCGCCGGGCCGGCACGCGCCCGAGGCCTTGAGCTTTTCCTCTCCAAAAATGCCGGTCAACGAGATGGCGGCCTTTGGTGCGGGATGGTTCCAGGTCCAGGACGAGGCGGCCCAGCTGATCGGCCTTCTGACCGATCCCCAGCCCGGCCAGCGGGTGCTGGACGCCTGCGCCGGCCTGGGCGGGAAGACCGGCCATCTGGCCCGGCTCATGGAAAACCAGGGCCGGATCGTGGCGGCGGACCGGGACACGGCAAAGCTGGAGCGGCTCTTTGACGAGATGGCGCGACTGGGCATCACCAATGTGCGGCCCATGACCCTGGACATGCTGGTCCCGGAACAGTTGAAGGACGCAGGCGGGTTTGATCGCGTGCTGGCCGACTGCCCCTGTTCCGGCACCGGGGTGATTCGCCGTAACCCGGACACCAAGTGGCGTCTTTCCGAACAGGACCTGGCGCGGCTGCAGAACGACCAGATCGCCATGCTGACCAACCTGGCCGATCATGTGCGTGACGGCGGGCTTCTGATCTATGCCGTGTGCAGCATGGAGCCCGAGGAGAACGAAGCTGTTGTGCAGTCCTTTTTGAACAGGCGGCCCGATTTTGGTATAGATACAGGCGTGGCGGCGAATGTTCCGGCAGTGGCCGGGTTTATAGACGGGCAGGGCTTTTTCCGGACATTCCCCTGGCGCCACGGCATGGACGGATTTTTTGGTGTACGCCTGAAAAAAAATGGTTAGCCCGCATATTTCACGAGTTGATTTGGTTGCAGATGCAAGGCACGGGACATGAAGCTGTAGCCGGTCTACCGCGAATGTCCCGCAACACAGCAGATGCGACCAAGGCGGCTCGCCCGAAGGGTGAAATTTTTCGACATAAAATTATTGTCGTAAAATACCTCAAGCCGCTTATGACCGTTTGTACTTTTAAAAAAGGGCCGGATTTCATGCAACAAACCGTGTTTGATATAAACATTGATCTATGTCGAAAAGTTTCATGAAATATGTGGGTTAAACAGATCCTAAAGCTTGCGGTGCTTTTTGTGGTCATGGCCCTGGGGGCCGGTGCCAGCGTATACCTGACCTTTGTGTTTCTGGTGGCATCGGAACGGACCGTGGTAGTGCCCGACATCACCGGCCGGAACGTGGCTTACGGCCTTGAGATGCTCACTGAGCTGGGGCTGAGCAGCCGGGTCAAGGCGTCGGACTACAGCGCAACCGTGCCCAAGTACCACGTGATCTGGCAGGACCCCGAACCGGGCGCCCGTATCAAGCAGGGCCGCAGCGTCAGTATCATCATTTCCAAAGGCAACAAAGAGGTGCTCATGCCGGATCTTCAGGGCATGAGCCTGGACCATGTCCGCATTGTGATAGAAGAAAACGGGCTGGCCAGGGGGGTTCTGTCTGAGGCGTACATCGCCGGTGTCGAGGCCCGAGCCGTCATCGCCCAGTATCCGGGTCCCGGGACCACGATCACCAGGGGGACGCCGGTGGACCTGCTGATCAGCCTCGGCAAACGGCCTGTTGCCTATGTGATGCCCGACATCACGGGGGGCTCCCTGGCCGAAGCCATCGACAGGCTGGATCCGCTGGGGCTGCTGCCCGGAGAGATTCGCTTCGAGGTGAGAAACAGTGCCGCCAGAAACGCTGTTGTCGGCCAGACCCCCGAGCCGGGGGCACGAGTCTTCGAAGGCAGCCGGGTCGATCTGGTGATCAATCGGCCGGATGCGGAGGAGGGCAGCCGGTTGCTTCAGGGCGGGGGAGGGATACGGGTTTCCCGGTACAGGCTTGCAAACGGTTTTCTAAACAGGCATATTAATGTGAAACTCAACTGCATGGGCACCTCTTTTGACCTGATCGATGAGTTCCGGGAACCGGGTTCCGAGGTATGGGCCTTTATCCCGGCCCATCAGGAGGCAACGGTGCTGGTGTATGAGGACGGGAAACTGGTGAAGACCGAGGTGTTTGACAGCTGGTAAAACCGCTGGCATGACGACTTCGTAAAAAGCCCAATTTCTGTGTTGCGCTGCACCCCTCGTCACTGCGGCGTACGCTGAGTACGCCTCATTCCTCGGGGATTGCGCGCCTTGAACTTGGACTTTTTACGAAGCCGTTTGAATTCTGAAGTTATACGAGAGCATCAACAGGGTACCTGGAAAAGGAGATCAACTGATGAAGCTGATTGCGCCGTCGATACTGTCGGCTGATTTTGCCCGGCTGGGCGACGAGGTGATGGCGGTTGAGGCGGCCGGCGCCGACTGGATTCACGTGGATGTGATGGACGGCCGGTATGTGCCCAACATCACCATCGGTCCGCTGGTGGTCAAGGCGGTCCGGGGCGTCACCAGCCTGCCGGTGGATGCCCACCTGATGATCGTGGAGCCGGAACGCTACGTGGAGGAATTTGTCCGGGCCGGGGCCGATCTGGTGGCCGTTCACGCCGAGGCCAGTGTCCACCTGAACCGCACCATTCAGTTGATCAAGGGCCTGGGTGCCAAGGCCGGTGTGGCCTTGAATCCCTCCACACCGTTGAGCGTCCTGGACTGGGTGCTTGATGACCTGGACCTGGTGGTGATCATGAGCGTGAACCCCGGCTTCGGGGGCCAGCAGTTTATACCCAACTCCCTGGACAAGGTCCGGGCGTTGAAGCAGCGCATCACCGAGCGGGGGCTGGCCACCCAGATCCAGGTGGATGGCGGGGTAAACGAAATAACCATTAAGGACGTATCCGCGGCCGGTACCGACGTGTTTGTGGCCGGGTCGGCCGTGTTCGGCAGCAGCAACTACAAAACCACCATTGCCACGCTTCGCAAGCTGGCAGATGAGGCATAGGGGGGCAAGATGGCACGTCCGGTCAAGAAAAAGGTCCTGGTCATTCACGGTCCCAACCTGAACATGCTCGGCGCACGGGAACCGGAAACCTATGGCAGCCAGACCCTGGCCGACATCGATGCCGCGGTCAAAAAACGTGGCGCCGAACACGGCATTGTCGTGGAGAGCTTTCAGTCCAACAGCGAGGCGGCCATCGTGGAAAAGATTCAAACCCTTGTGGATGGCGACGTCCACGGGGTGATCATCAACCCCGCGGCCTTCACCCATACCAGCATCGCCATTCGGGACGCCCTGCTGCTGCTTTCCATTCCCATTGTGGAGGTCCATCTTTCCAACATCTATCGCCGGGAACCGTTCCGGCACACCTCCATGGTGGCTGACGTGGCCGTGGGACAGATCGCCGGGTTCGGCAAGGCCGGCTATCTTCTGGCCGTCCAGGCCATGGCCGGGCTGATCTGATTGAAACCAGCGACGGACCGATAATGACGACCCGGCATATTTTTTCATCCCGGCCCTTCAGCCGGTTTTGCCTCGGGAGGCAGACATGCGCGCGGTAATTCAGCGGGTCCAAAAAAGTTCCGTCACCGTGGACGGGCACGTGGTGGGAAGCATCGGCCCGGGCCTGCTGGTGCTGCTGGGCGTGGCCGGGAATGATGAGCAGAAGGACGCCGCGTTCCTGGCAAACAAAATAACGGGGCTGCGCATATTTGAGGATGATGCCGGCAAGATGAACCGGTCCGTGGCCGATACCGGCGGCGGGGTCCTGGTGGTTTCCCAGTTTACCCTGCTGGCCGACTGTCGCAAGGGCCGTCGGCCCTCTTTTGTGCAGGCAGCTGAACCCCGGAAGGCCGAAGCGCTGTATCTCGCGTTTGTCGAGGCCGTGAAAAGCCTTGGATTGCCCACGGCCACGGGCACCTTCGGCGCCATGATGGATGTCTCCCTGGTCAATGACGGGCCGGTAACCTTTGTGATTGAAAGCCGATGACCCTGCCTTATTATCGAAATCGAAATCGGGATCGGGATCGAAATCGGAATCGAAACCAAACGCGCCGTCCGGATAAAAGCGCACACGGAAAGAATTCATACGGAGAAAAAGAATGACAGGTCGAATGAGCAAAAAAGAGATGGAAGCCTTTTCAAAGAAGGCCATTCGCAAACCCGCCCTGGTGTGGGATGCGCTTTCTCCTGCCGAAACCCGGAAGGCCTTTGATTTTGCCGAAACCTACAAGCGGTTTCTGGACGCTGCCAAAACCGAGCGACGGGCCGTGGCCGTTATTCAGAAGGCCCTGGCCGCCAGCGGTTTTGTGGACATCGACGGCCGGGCCAAAGGCAAGGGAAAATACTACAAGGTGTTTCGCAACAAGGCGGTGGCCGCCGCGGTTGTGGGCAGTGCGCCCCTGGACCGGGGCATGCGGATCATCGCGGCCCACGTGGATTCTCCCCGGCTGGACCTCAAGCAGAACCCCCTTTACGAAGAGGTGGACCTGGCCATGCTCAAGGTCCACTACTACGGCGGCATTCGCAAATACCAGTGGCTGGCCCGGCCCCTGGCCCTTTACGGAACCGTGGTGGGAAAAGACGGCCGCTCCTTTGACGTGGAGATCGGCGAGGCGGAAACCGACCCGGTGATCACCATTGCCGACCTGCTGCCCCATCTGGCGGCCAAACTGCAGAACAGCAAGAAGCTGTCCGACGTATTTGAGGCGGAAAAACTCAACCTGGTGGCCGGCAGCCTGCCCGCCGGCGACGAGAAACAGAAGGACCGGTTCAAGCTGACCGTGCTCAAATACCTGTTTGACCGATATGGCCTGGTAGAAGAGGATTTCGCCAGCGCCGAGCTGGAGGCGGTGCCGGCGGGCCGGGCAAGGGACGTGGGATTTGACTGCGGCCTGATCGGGGCCTACGGCCAGGATGACCGGGTCTGCGCCTACACGGCCCTGGCAGCGGTTCAGGACCTGAAGAAGGCGCCCCGGACGGCTGTGGCCCTCTTTTTCGACAAGGAGGAGATCGGCAGCGAAGGCAATTCAGGCGCCCGGTCCCGGTTCATGGAGGATTTTATCGCCGACCTGTTTGAAAAACAGGGCGCACCGGTTTCCGAACGGGTGCTGCGAAAGACCATTGCCGCGTCAGAGGCCCTTTCCGCGGACGTGAACGCGGCCCTGGACCCGGACTACCAGGAGGTCCATGAAAAGCGCAACGCGGCCCGTCTCGGGTACGGCATCTGCATCACCAAGTTCACCGGTTCCGGCGGCAAGTCCGGCTCCAGCGACGCCAGTGCCGAATACGTGGGCCGGGTACGGCACATATTCAACCGGGCCGGCATCGTGTGGCAGACCGGGGAACTGGGCCGGGTGGACCAGGGCGGCGGCGGGACCCTGGCCAAGTTCCTGGCCGCCTACGGCATGGATATCGTGGACTGCGGCCCCTCCCTGCTGTCCATGCACTCACCCTTTGAACTCTCCAGTAAGGCCGATGTGTACATGACCTTCAAAGCCTTCAAAGCGTTTTTCGATGACCGGCAGTAGTTGTTGACCACAGGAAAAAGGCGCGTGACAGATCACTCTTTCTGCTTTTCCCGGACCGTGCGGAACGTTGCCGTGCTGACGGCGGTCATGATGCTGTGTGCCGTTGCCGTTGTGCCGGCACCTGCAGAAAGACCGCTTTCCCGGACGGTCGAGCCTGGCGACAGCGTGCTGGTACAGCGCATGGACGACGGGCGAGTGCTGTTTGCCGAAAACCCCGACACCCTTCTGGTGCCGGCCTCCATCCTGAAGATCGTCACCAGCCTTGCCGCCTTCGACATCTTGGGGAAAGATTTCCGCTTTATCACCGAATTTTACACAACCCCCGGCGGCGACCTGGTCATCAAGGGATATGGAGATCCCAGCCTGGTGTCCGAGGAGATAGAAGCCGCCGCTTTCCGCATCGCGGCTATGGTGCCGTCCGTGGGCGACATTTTGGTGGACGCCTCTTTTTTTGCCCCCGGCATTGCGGTTCCCGGCCGGAAAACCGGATCGTCCCAGCCCTATGACGCGGTCAACGGTGCCCTGTGCGCCAATTACAACACCGTGAATGTGACGCGAAAAGACGGCCGGTATATCAGTGCCGAACCTCAGACGCCCCTGCTTGACTTCGCCCGGCGGCGGATTGAGAGAATGGATCCCTTTGCCGGCAGGGCGGCTTTTATAGAAGATGCATCAGCGGCGGCCCTGTATGCCGGAGAGCTGTTCGCCTGGTTTCTGAAAAAACACGGGTGCCATGTATCGGGCAAGGTGACGTGCGGCCGGGTGGAAAAGGGAACGGATACCCTGGTGTTTACCCACGTCTCTTCATTCACCCTGGCCGACAACGTGGAAAAACTGCTGCACTATTCCAATAATTTTACAGCCAACCAGCTGCTGCTGGCTTGTGGCGCAAAGGCTTACGGTCCGCCCGCCGACCTGGCCAGGGGGGTGGCCGCCGTTCAGGAATACGTGAAAACCGTTCTGTCCATTGACGGCATGAAGATGGTGGAGGGGTCAGGCCTGTCCAGGGAGAACCGGATATCGGCCCGCATGATGGCCGGTGTGCTGGCCGCGTTCGAGCCCCATGCCGGGCGAATGCGCGTTTCCGGCAACGAGTATTACAAGACCGGAACGTTATCGGGGGTGAACACCCGGGCCGGGTACTTTCTTTATGAAGACAGGCCGCGTTACCTGTTCGTTGTGATGCGCAATACGCCGGACAGAAGTGCGGATGCGTTCATGCCGGAGGTTAGAAAGCTTGTTGAGTCGGACCGTTGGAAGACCCCGGCAGGGCCGGGAGATTTTACGGATTGATCCGGCCGCAGGTAATGGTGGCGTATGCGCTGTGGTTGTGAATGGACTCGAAGTTTTCCACGCTGATGTTAAACCAGGTGATGTTGGTATCGTTTTTCAGAGCCACGGCCACGTCGCGCACAATGTCTTCCACGAACTTGGGATTCTGGTACCCCTTTTCCGTCACCCACTTTTCATCCACCCGTTTTAAGACCGAATAGAGTTCGCAGGAGGCCGACGCCTCCACCAGCTGAATCAGGTCTTCGATCCACACGAACTTTTTGGACCGGATGGCCAGCCGCACCTCTCCCCGCTGGTTATGGGCTCCGCCGTCACTGATCTCCTTTGAGCAGGGACACACTGAAGAGATGGGCACCACCACTTCAGAGACCAGGTCCACCTTGCCGTCGGCACGGCTGGTGCCCATGAGTTTGCAGGTGTACTCCATGAAGCCGGGCGTGCCGCTTACCGGGGCCGCTTTTTCGATAAAATAGGGAAAGGTGACTTCCATGTGGGCCGAGGCCGCGTCCAGGTCCTTTTTCATCTGGTCTAAAATGACGGAAAAGGTTTTGGGCGATATCTCCGGCTGAAGGATGTGGAGCATCTCCACGAACCGGCTCATGTGGGTCCCCTTGCTTTCATGGGGAAGGTCCACGTACATGTTGATGGTGCCAACGGTCTGCTGGCAGCCGTTTTTCCGGTCCAGCACACGGATGGGGTATTTGAGGTTTTTAATGCCGACCTTGTCAATGGGCATGTTGCGAAAATCCCGTTCTTTCTGAATATCTTTCATTTCCATAGTGTATCTGTCAAGTTGCGCGTGCAGGCGCGGTGCCGGGGCAGCGGGCCGTTGGTATCGTTGTTGTCATTTTTTGCTATATACGCCGGGGAGGGGCGAATTACAACAAATAATCGGTTTTCACGTTGCCAAGGGACCGGAAGATGTTGCCCTTGACTTTTTTGTTGCCCCGGTAGAGCGCCTCCAGCAGGGCCTTGATTTCACTGCGCTTGGAGGTCTCAGCAGAGGGACAGGGATTGGAAAACAGCGGGAAATCCATGTGCGCGGCAAACCGCTGAATGTCTTTTTCATCGGCAAAAGCCAGGGGCCGGACCAGGGTGACGTTGCCGCCGAACATGGGCAGAAAAGGCTTCATCAGGCTGATTTCACCGGCATAGCACATGTTGATAAACAGGGATTCGATGATGTCGTCCTTGTGATGGCCCAGGGCCAGCTTGTTGCAGTCCAGCTCGGCGGACACTTCAAACAGGCGCTTTCTGCGAAGCCGGGAGCAGAGGAAACAGGGGTTTTCCCTGTTGGCCGCGCTGTGCGCCACGATGCCGCCGTCTGTGGACTCCACCCGAAGAGGGGGCCACCCGTTTTGCGCAAAAAAGTCCTGCAACGGCCCGGCAAAGCTGTTCTCAAATCCGGGATCGACGTAACAGGGGAAAAGGGTATAGGAGATGGGAATACGGGAAAGCCGTTCGTGAAGGAACCAGAACAGGGTGAGGCTGTCCTTGCCACCGGAAACGCCGACGCAGACACGGTCCCCGTCGGTGATCATATCGTACCGGTGCTGGGCCGTGCCCACTGCCTTGTTGATGACCTTGTAACTCCGGTCTTCCGGGGGCGCCGGACGTTGCCGTCCGCTTCTATGCGTCGTCTTCGTCGTCGCCTTCGTCCCCGTCTGCTTCAAGGTCTTCATCGTCCCGGGTTTCCAGGTCACTGTCGGCCAGCCCTGCGCCCTCGTTCATGTTCCGGGCCATCTCTTCGGCGATTTCATCGCTGATGCCGTCATTCTCAAAGGCGTCTGCCTTAAAAAACCCGGAAGCCAGGGCTGCGGCCATGTTCTCCTGGGTGATCTTGCCTGCGGCAATCTCCCGCAGGGCCACCACAATGTCTTCATTTTTGGGAGAGATGACCAGGTATTCAGAGCCTTCCCTTATCTGGCGCACCCGCTGGGCCGCCAGGTGAACCAGCTCGAAACGGGACGGTACCTTGCGCAGACAGTCTTCAACCGTGATTCGTGCCACTTTTTTTAACCTCCATTAATTATCGGATTTCTATGAGTTCATAACTCCGTTTGCCACCCGGGGCCTGAAGCACCACCTCGTCGCCCGGCACCTTTCCCAGGATGGCCTTTCCCAGGGGGGAGGTTACGGAAATAAGCCCGTTGTCGATGTTGGACTCATCCGGGCCGACCAGTTGATACTCCACTTCATCGCCCGTGTCAATGCTCTCCAGCCGGATGGTGCAACCGAACACGGCCCGGTCCCGGGTCAGGGTGGACGGGTCGATGATGTTGGCGCTGGCCAGTTTGTGTTCCAGTTCGTTGATGCGGCCCTCGATGAACCCCTGTTTTTCCTTGGCCGCGTGGAACTCGGCGTTTTCGGAAAGGTCACCGTGGGCACGGGCCTCTTCAATGGCCCGAATGTTGGCCGGTCGTTCAACGGTCTTGAGGCGACTCAGCTCCTGGTTGAGTTTTTCATACCCCTGTCGGGTAATCGGAATGGTTTCTACCACTACTGCCTCCGCGAAAAGGTGCACCCGCCCTGTATTTTCAGGCGGGTGCACGGGTGGTTTTAGAAATAGTCCCGGATCAGAATCTCGCCGATCTGGATGGCGTTGGTGGCCGCCCCTTTTCGAATGTTGTCGGCCACAACCCACATGTCGATGCCGTTGGGCACTGAAATGTCCTTGCGAATCCGGCCCACCAGGGTCTCATTTTTCCCGGCGGCGTCAATGGCCAGGGGATAAATATTGGCGCCCGGGTCGTCTACCACCTTCACACCGGGTGCGTTTTTCAAAAGTTCCCGCACCTCTTCCGGTGAGATGGGGGTTTCGGTCTCGATGTTCACCGCCTCCGAATGGCCGTAGATCACCGGCACCCGAATGGTGGTGGCGGAAACCATGATGGTGTCGTCCTCCATGATCTTACGGGTCTCGTTGACCATTTTCATTTCTTCATCGGTGTACCCGGTTTCCAGAAACGAACCGATATGGGGCAGGCAGTTGAAGGCGATCTGGTGGGGATATACCTTTTTTTCAAAAGAGGTGTTGTCGAGAATCGCCCGGCTCTGGCGGAGCAGTTCGTCAATGGCCGCCGTTCCCGTTCCGGAAACCGCCTGGTAGGTACAGACCACGATGCGTTTGATGCGGGCCTTTTTGTGAATGGGCGCCAGGGCCACCACCATCTGGATCGTTGAACAGTTGGGGTTGGCGATGATGCCCTTTTGGGAATAACCGGCCACGGCATGGGGATTGACCTCCGGCACCACCAGGGGAATATCCGGGTCCATGCGCCATGTCTTGGAGTTGTCGATCACCACGCACCCGTCCTGGGCCGCGATGGGGGCAAACTTCTTGCTGGGTCCGCTGCCGGCGGAGAAAAAGGCGATATCCACATCCTTGAAGGACTCTTCTGTCAGCTCCTCCACGGGGAAGTCTTCCCCTTTGAACTTCAACTTTTTTCCCACCGAGCGGCTGGATGCCAGCATCTTGATGGATTTAACCGGGAAGTCGCTTTCCTCCAGGCAGGTAATCATCTGGTTGCCCACAAGTCCGGTGGCGCCGGCCACCGCTACGTTGTATAATTTTTCAGCCATGTCTCCTCTCTCGTTTCGGTTTTAAGACTGGGTTACATAGGCGGCCACCCGGTCGCCCACTTCCGCGGTGCTCATGCCCATTTTTCTGGCTTCCACACTCTTCAAGTCTTTTTTGATGGCGGTCATCGCGGCCTGCTCAATGGCGTCCGCGGCCGCGCTCTCGCCCAGGTGTTCCAGCATCAGGCTGCCGGCCATGATGGCGGCAATGGGGTTGATCACGCCCAGGCCGGTGTACTTGGGGGCCGACCCGCCGATGGGCTCGAACATGGAGACCCCTTCAGGGTTGATGTTGCCGCCGGCGGCCACGCCCATGCCGCCCTGGATCATGGCGCCCAGGTCGGTGATGATGTCGCCGAACATGTTGTCGGTCACGATCACGTCAAACCACTCCGGGTTTTTCACCATCCACATGCAGATGGCGTCCACATGGGCGTAGTCGGTCTCAATGTCCGGATACTCTTTTGCCACATCGTGAAAGGTTCTTTCCCACAGGTCAAAGGCAAAGGTCAGCACGTTGGTCTTGCCGCACAGGGTCAGTTTTTTCCGTTTGTTCCGGTTGCGGGTGTATTCAAAGGCGAACCGGATACACCGTTCCACCCCTTTTCGCGTGTTGATCGATTCCTGAATGGCCACCTCGTCCGGGGTGCCGTACTTGAGAAAACCACCGGCCCCGGCGTAAAGCCCTTCGGTGTTTTCCCGGATCACGGTAAAATCGATATCCGCCGGTGTCTTGTCCTTCAGGGGTGTGTAGACCCCTTCGTACAACCGTACCGGCCGAAGGTTGATGTACTGGTCGCAGGTGAACCGAAGTTTGAGCAGCAGGCCCTTCTCCAGGATACCGGGCTTGACGTCTGGGTGGCCGATGGCACCCAGAAAGATGGCGTCCGCTTTCTTGAGCCGGTCGATGGTGTCGTCGTTCAGGATCTCGCCGGTGGCCTTGTAGTGTTCACCCCCCAGCGAATAATCGGTGTAGTCAAGATTAAAGCCGAACCGGGCCGCGGCGGTGTTGAGAACCTTCACCCCTTCGGCCACCACTTCCGGGCCGGTGCCATCTCCCGGTATGACTGCGATGTTGTAACGTTTTCCCATGGTTCCCTTCCTTAAGATGTTAATAAATAAGTATCATCGGCCCGCCGATACCGGCAGGTGCTTCTGTTTTGTTGCATAACGGTGACTGTGGTGAGAATCAGATGTGGTATGGGCTCTGCTCTTCCTCATCCGAATCGGCGGCATCGGTTTCGATCAGCAGGTCGTCGGCCGCGTCATCCTCCGTGTGCCGGCCGTCTCTGGAAAAGAGGCGGCGGACAGCACGGGCCGGACCGAAAGAGACATACAGCGCCCCCAGCGTGAAGAGGGCCACCACCGGTTCCTGGACAATAAACACCAGCAGCAGCACGGCAATGACCAGGATGTTGAAGTTGTTCGCCCTTATCAGAACGGGCGGCGCCTTCTTGAAACTGGTGTAGGGAATATTGCTGACCATGAGAAAGGCCAGCGCGAACATGACCCCCAGCAGCAGAATGGTCGTATAGGGTCCGGGGCCGGCGCCGTCGGTAACCTTCATGATGAACAACACGCTGGTGGCGGTCATGCCGGCCGCTCCGGGAATGGGCAGCCCGGTAAACACCGAGGAATCCGCCACATCCACGTGGGTGTTGAAACGGGCCAGGCGAAGGGCCCCGCACGTCATAAAGATCAGGGCCGCGATCCACCCCAGTTTTCCCAGAGGCTGAAAAGCCCACAGGTAGGCCAGAATGCCCGGCGCCAGACCGAAGGTGATCAGGTCGGCCAGAGAGTCGTATTCAATGCCGAACCGACTGGTGGTTTTGGTGAGCCGGGCGGTTTTGCCGTCCAGAATGTCAAACACCATACCGCCGAGAATCAGGAGCGCGCTTTTTTCAAACCGGCCTTCGATGGCGGCAAGAATGGCCAGAAAACCGCAGAACAGGTTTAAGGTGGTAAACAGGTTGGGAAGCAGGTAGATGCTTCTGCGCAATTTTTCTTTTTCAATGTGTCGTTTTTTCATGATTTCAAATATGCCAGAATGGATGCACCGGCGGCCACCTTGTCCCCGATCGATACGTTCAGGGAGGTGTCGGCCGGCAGGTAAACGTCAAGCCGCGAGCCGAAGCAGATCATGCCGAACCGCTGCCCCCGCTCCAACTGGTCTCCTTCGTAGACGGTGCAGATAATCCGCCGCGCCACCAGGCCGGCGATCTGCACAAAACAGATGTCTTTGCCGGTTTCGGTGTGTAGAAACACGGCGTTGTGCTCGTTCTCGGCAGACGCCTTGTCCAGGTTGGCCGAGAGGAACTTTCCCGGGTAATACAGTATTTTCGTTATTTTGCCGGTAAAGGGAATCCGGTTGACATGCACGTTGAAAACCGACATGAAAATACTGATTTTCAGGCATTTCTCCTTTCCCAGGGGGCTGTTTTCAACCAGCGTTGCCGTGACGATTTTGCCGTCCGCCGGCGACACCACGGCGTTTTTTTCATCCGGAATGATCCGGTCCGGATCCCGGAAGAACCAGCAGATAAAGCCGGTGACCAGAAGTCCGGTTACCGACAGGGTTGAAAACCCGGCCAGCGCGAAAACAGCGGTCACAAACGCACCGGCCCCTATAAATGGATATCCCGGCCTGGCAATGGGAAATGCAGACCGGGACGGCGGATCAGCCCACTTGTATTGGCTCATTTTAAAGCTCGTTGGTCCCTTTTATAATGGTTATGTACAGTCGTATGTGTAACAAAGATCGCCTGTATTGTCAATATATTTAATGTCCGGCGCCGATGGCCCTCAAGCCTATTCGCGTGAAATTGCTGCCGGTGTTTTTGCTTTACCCGGCCGGGGTACAATGCTAAGAATACGGGAAAAACATATGGCGGAAGTGCATGGGAATCGAACCCACCCGGGACGGTGTTAGCGCCCCACACCGGATTTGAAGTCCGGGAGCATCACCAGAACGCTGCGCACTTCCGTATCAATTGATAAAACTAATGATTGGCGTCTGCGAAGTCAACAAGATTTTGCATCAAGCGGCGCCGAATCGGTTTGGGAGAGCCATCCATGATCAACAGGAAAAGGCTGGCCGACACCTTTGTGTCGCTGGTAAAAATCGACAGTGAATCAAAAAATGAAAAGGCGGTGTGCGCATTCCTGGCCGACCTGTTTCAGAATATGGGCGGGGACCCGGAAGTAGACGATGCCGCTGCCGGCATCGGTGGTAACAGCGGCAACCTGGTGGTCCGGTTTGCCGGTGCCCCCGGTATCGAACCGCTCCTGCTGTCCGCCCACATGGACACGGTGGCGCCGGGACAGGGCATCGATCCCGTGCTGACCGACGGCGTGTTTTCCAGCCGGGGCGATACCATTCTGGGGGCTGATGACAAGAGCGCCCTTGCCATCATTGCAGAAGCCCTTCGCGTGACAAGCGATCAGGGCGGGCCGGTCTGCCCCATCGACCTGGTGATCACCGTGTGCGAGGAGATTGGTCTGGTAGGGGCCAAGCATCTGGACACAAAACTTTTTTCCGCAAAAAACGGCTATGTGCTGGATGCCTCGGACACGGCGGGCATCGTGACCCGTGCTCCGGCCGCCAATAAGTTCAGCTTCGTGGTGCAGGGAAAAGACGCCCATGCCGGCGCCCATCCCGAAGACGGAGTCAACGCCATTGCCGTGGCGGCCCAGGCCCTGGCAAAGCTTTCTCCCGGCCGGGTGGATGATGAAACCACTTTCAATATCGGCCTGATCCAGGGCGGCATCGCCACCAACATTGTCCCGCCGGTGGTAACCATTAAAGGCGAGGCCCGAAGTCACAGCGACCAGAAGCTGGCCGACCTTACCGATCATATTGTTTCCGTTTTTAAAGAGACCGCCGAAGAGCAGGCCGCCACATCCTCCTACCCTGGTCTGCCCTTTGTGGAGATCGAGGTGGAAAACGATTTTAAAAGCCTGCTTATCGGGTCGGACCACAAGGTGGTGCGCACCGCCATGACCGCCGCATCCAGAATCGGCGTAGACCTGAAAGAAAAAACCTCGGGCGGTGGGTCGGACGCCAACATCTTTTTTCAACAGGGCATCACCGCGGCCATCCTGGGCACCGGCATGAAAGACATGCACACCGTGCGCGAAACCGTGGCCGTAGACGACTTGGTCCGGGCCGCCGAACTGCTGGTGGAGATCATCCGGCAGTGGTCGGCGCAGTAAGGGAGCAGAAGTATGGATATCTACTTTGATTGCGGATCGGGCATCAGCGGCGACATGATCCTGGCCGCGTTTGTGGACCTGGGCGTACCCGTGGAGTGGCTCAAACAGGAGCTGGCCCGGCTGCCATTGGACGGGTTTGACATTCAGGAATCCGTTGTTTTTCGCAACGGCATTCGCGCTAAAAAAATCGACGTGATCGACACCCATGGTGATACAGACGATGGCCACACTCATGGCCGCCACTATGCCGCCATCCGGTCCCTGATAGGCGGCAGTCCGCTTCCCGAGAGGGTCAAACAGATCGCCCTGGCCGCGTTTGAAAAGCTTGCAAAGGCCGAAGCCGTTGTTCACGGTGTGCCCCTGGAAAAGGTCCACTTTCACGAGGTGGGCGGGGTGGATGCCATCGTGGACATTGTGGGCGCGGCCCTGTGCGTGGCCTACCTGAAGGTCGGAAAAATCGCCGCCTCAGCGGTGCCCCTGGGCTCCGGCCATGTGACGTGCAGACACGGCGTGCTGCCGGTGCCGGCACCGGCCACGGTGGGAATCTTAAAAGGTGTGCCGGTGTACGGCACGAACGTGGACTGTGAGCTGGTGACCCCAACGGGCGCGGCCCTTCTCACCACACTGGCAGCCGAATTTGGCCCCATGCCGGCCATGACCATGGAAAAGACCGGTTACGGCGCCGGTACCCGGGAGATTGCGGCCATGCCCAACCTGCTGCGCCTCATTTCCGGCAGATTTCAGACTGTCGGTGCGGCAGACGGCCATGCCGACCTGATGATGGAAACCTGCATTGACGATATGACCCCCGAAATCTGGGGCCATGTCATGGAACGGCTCTTTGAAGCCGGGGCCAGGGATGTGTATCTTGTGCCGGTGCACATGAAAAAAAACCGGCCCGGCATCCTGCTCTGTGTACTGTGCGACAAGGCCCAACGCGAGACCCTGGCCGCCTGCATCCTGTCTGAAACCACTTCCATCGGCGTGCGCTACTATCCGGTGGAGCGCACCATGCTGGCCCGCCGGCCGGTCACGGTGAACACCTCTTTCGGCCCGGTCCAGGCCAAGGCCGTCACCCTGCCCAGCGGCAGCACGCGCATCGCCCCGGAGTATGAAGCCTGCCGGAAAATCGCCCTGGAACACGGGGTTCCCATTCTGGAGGTTTACCGGGCGGTGGAGTGTGGAGGGGTGGGGGAATAGACAAACATTATCGAAATCGCTATCGGGATCGAAATCGTCATTTTGTTTCGATCACGATTAAGAGCAGGAGTACGAGGGGTGATGGCTAATTTTTTAGATTTTATTATTCTACTGATTGGAACATTGTCAATTTTCATAATAGGTATAATGCCTATTTATTTTGTCGTAAAGTATAAGACGTTAGGTGCACTGGCGTATTGGGATTATGGGACAAAGAAAGAAAAAACAATAATAAAAGTGGGTTATATTGGCCTACTGATATATGCCGTACTGATTGTTGTTTCATCAGTCTTGAATAATTTTGTGTTGTGAGTTTGGTCGTATAGGTAAGCCCAATTTGTTTTTATGTACTTTTCTTTGGCGCAAAGAAAAGTACCCAAAAGAAACATTGCCCTGCAGCTTGGCCACGCCTCCGGCGTGACTTCCCTCGCGCAAACGGTTTTTTCGGCGCGGTCAGGAACTCGCCCGCCTGCGGCGGGCTCAAACAGCCTGCCCGCTGTTTCCGAAAAAACCGCCCGCGCTCGGCGGCGCTGCAACGGGCAGGGGCATCGGTTGACGCTCGGTTTAATGAAGTGCCGGTATGTGAATCGTGCTCTTGATCGTACTCGTGCTCGTAATCGTCTCTTTGTTTCGATCAAGAGTAAGAGTAAGAGCAAGAGTAAGATTAGACCTGTAAAAGGATATCCTGAATACAATGACACGTTCTGAAAAAATAATCATGTTTGCGGCCACCGGATTCGGGGCCGGGTCTATTCCCTTTGCGCCGGGCACTTTTGGCAGCGTGGTGGGGGTAGGGTGCGCCTTTCTGGTGTCCGGCCTTCCCATGGTCTGGGCCATCGGGGTACTGGTGGTGGTCACTGGCGTTGCGGTGTGGGTCTCTGACCGGGCGGAAAAGATTCTGGGCAAAACCGATCCGGGGTGCATTGTCATTGACGAGATCGCGGGCATGATGGTGGCCATGCTGGGCCTGCCGTTTACGTTCTGGCATGCGGTGGCCGGGTTTACGGCGTTCCGGGTGTTTGACATCATCAAGCCGTTTCCCATTCGAAAGGTGGAGACACTGTTTCCCGGCGGGGCCGGTATTGTGGCCGACGACCTGCTTGCCGGAGTGGCGGCCAATCTTGTGGTGCGGGGTCTGTTTTTGTTTTTCGCGGCATGATATGGAGAGCAAGCCTTCGAAAATACGATGTTTCATGGCCTTTGACCTGCCGGCGGAGGTGATTGATGACCTGGTCGGCATTCAGAAAACAATTGCGGCCGGCGGCGTGAAGATCGGCTGGGTTGCGCCTCAAAATATTCATCTTACAGTCAAATTCCTTGGCGAGATATCGCCGGAGGCGGTTCAAAAAGCCCTGGCCGCTGCCGAACAGGCGGTCAAAAGGTACAGGGGGCATTTTTATCTGGACCCCCGGGTCAAGCCCGGGGGTGACGAAGAGAGGGGGCCAAAGCCCGGGGGTGACGAAGAGAGGGGGCCAAAACCCGGGGGTGACGCGGGGAGTGGAACAAGGGGTGCCCCCATGCAGATCAAAGCGCAGGGCATCGGGGTGTTTCCGGATATGAACCGGCCCAGGGTGGTGTGGGCCGGGCTTTCCGGGGACCTGCGATCTCTTGTTGACTTTCACCGCATCCTGGATGAAAATCTGTTTTCCGCCGGTTTTGGTAAGGAAAAGCGCCGGTTTACGGCCCATGTAACCCTGGGTCGTATCAAGCGTGCCGTGGATGTGCGGCAACTGGCCGCTGCCATGGCGCCCTGTCTTGATTTTCAATCAAAGCCATTTTGCATCGACAGGCTGATGGTGTATAAAAGCGATTTGACCGCTGGCGGGCCGATATACAGCCGGTTGGGAGTATTTGAGTTGGACGGGTAATTAAAATCGCTATCGAAATCGGCATCAAAATCGAACTCGATGCGGCCGGTTGTTTCGATAGCGATACCGATCCCGATTTCGATGGTAAGAGGTTAAGTTGAAGTAGAAATAATTGCCGTACCAACCATATTAAAGGAACAGACAGGAGGGTGAGATGAGTAACGCAGAAAAGACCAAGGCGGTTGAAAGCGCGATTACCCAGATCGAACGGCAGTTCGGCAAGGGCGCCATCATGAAGCTGGGCACTGGAACCGTGATCAATGTTCCGTCCATATCCACCGGCTCCATTGCCCTGGATGTGGCCCTGGGCGTGGGAGGGCTTCCCAGGGGACGCGTGACCGAGATATACGGGCAGGAGTCGTCCGGAAAGACCACCATTGCCCTTCATACCGTTGCCGAGGCACAGAAAAAGGGAGGTATTGCCGCTTTTATCGACGCCGAGCATGCCCTGGACACGGCCTATGCCAAAAAGCTGGGGGTCAACACCGATGAGCTGCTGGTTTCCCAGCCGGACACCGGCGAGCAGGCCCTGGAGATCGCGGATATGCTGGTGAGAAGCGGCGCCATTGACATCCTGGTGATCGACTCGGTGGCGGCCCTGGTGCCCAAGGCGGAGATCGAGGGCGACATGGGCGACTCCCACATGGGATTGCAGGCCCGGCTCATGTCCCAGGCCCTGCGAAAGCTCACCGGTGTGATTGGCAAAACCAATACATCCATTATTTTTATCAACCAGATCCGTGAAAAGATCGGCGTGTTTTTCGGCAACCCGGAGACCACGCCCGGCGGCAACGCCCTGAAGTTTTACGCGTCGGTGCGGCTGGACATTCGCCGCAGCGCGGCCATCAAGGACGGCCAGGAGGTGGTGGGCAACCGCGTTCGGGTCAAGGTGGTCAAGAACAAGATCGCGCCTCCCTTCAAGACCGTGGAGTTTGACATGATGTACGGCGAAGGGATATCAAAAACCGGTGAACTGCTGGACATCGGCGTGGAAAACAACATCATTGAAAAGAGCGGTTCGTGGTACTCCTACAACGGCGAGCGGATCGGCCAGGGCCGGGAGAACGTGAAACAGTTTTTTGCCGACAAGCCCGAGGTGTTTAACGAACTGTATGCCAAAGTGCGAGAGAGTGTCGGCCTTTCTGGCGGGCAGCAGCCAGCCGCGGCGGACAAGCCGGACAAGGCTGACAAGGCCGATAAGGCGGCAAAGGCCCCTGCAGCGGACAAAGCATAGCCTATGGCGTTTGGCGGTTGAACCGTGTTGGAAGGAAAAGAATACGAATGACGGGAAACGAGGCACGAAAGACGTTTCTGGACTATTTTGAAAAGCAGGGCCACCGGGTGGTGCGCAGCTCCTCTCTGGTGCCCCAGGCCGATCCCACCCTGCTGTTCGTCAACGCCGGCATGGTGCAGTTCAAACGGGTCTTCATGGGCGAGGAGAAGCGGGACTACACCACCGCCGCCACCTCCCAGAAGTGCGTCCGGGCCGGGGGCAAGCACAACGACCTTGAAAACGTGGGATACACAGCCCGGCACCACACCTTTTTCGAGATGCTGGGCAATTTTTCGTTCGGTGACTATTTCAAGGAGCGGGCCATTGAACTGGCCTGGGATCTGCTGCTCAACGGGTACAAACTGCCCGAAGACAAGCTGTCGGTTTCCGTTTTTCACGAGGATGACGAGGCCTTTGCCATCTGGCAAAACAAAATCGGTTTGGCCGAGAGCCGGATCGCCCGGCTGGGGGAAAAGGACAACTTCTGGTCCATGGGCGACACCGGCCCCTGCGGACCGTGCAGCGAGATCTACATGGACCGGGGGGAGAAATACGGCTGCGGCAGCCCGGACTGCGCACCCGGATGCGACTGCGACCGGTTCATGGAGATATGGAACATGGTGTTCATGCAGTATAACCGCCAGGCCTCGGGCGAGCTCACGCCGCTGCCCCATCCGAGCATCGATACGGGCATGGGCCTGGAGCGGATCTGCGCGGTAATCCAGAACCGGGACACCAACTACGAGACCGATCTTTTCCTGCCCATCATTCGTACCATTGAGGCGGCTTCCGGCAAAACCTACGGCCAGTCACCGGACATGGACGTGTGCATGAAGGTGATCGCCGACCACAGCCGGGCCGCGGCCTTTCTGATCGGCGACGGGGTTCTGCCCTCCAATGAAGGCAAGGGGTATGTGCTGCGCCGGATCATGCGGCGGGCCATCCGCTATGGCCGGCAGCTGGGCCTGACCCGGCCTTTTCTCAAGCAGACCGCCGTCACGGTGTTTGAGGCCATGGCCGAGCCTTACCCGGAACTCAAAGACGGCGCCTCCTTTATTACCAACGTGATTGAAAACGAGGAGGTCCGGTTTTCCGAAACCCTGGACAACGGCCTGCGCCTGCTTTCCGAGACACTGGACGACATGACGGCAAAAGGGCAAACAGTCATACCGGGCGGCGTGATCTTCAAGCTGTACGATACCTACGGGTTCCCGGTGGACATTGTCCGGGACGTGGTGCGGGAGAAAAAGATCGGCCTGGACATGGACGGGTTTGACGCAGCCATGGCCGAGCAGAAGGCAAAATCCCGGTCGGTGGCCGATTTCTCAAAGCAGCCCGAGGCCTACCGCAACCTTTCCGCAAAAGGCGTGAAAACCAATTTCGTGGGTTACTCCGGCCTGACCGCCGACGCCACGGTGCTGGCCCTGGTCAATGGCGGCAGTGAGATGGAGACCGCCGCCGACGGTCAGGAGGTGGAGCTGGTGGCAGACACCACGCCTTTTTACGGCGCTTCCGGCGGTCAGATGGGCGACGTGGGTGTCATCACCGCCGACGGCCTGGAAATAACAGTGACCGATACCATTAAAGACCCCACCGGCCTTGTCATTCACAAGGGCAGGGTGGTTGCCGGCACGGTGAAAAAAGGCCAGGCCGTTACCCTGACCGTGGATGGGAACCGGCGCCGGGCCACGGCCGCCAACCACACGGCCACCCACCTGCTGCATGCGGCCCTGGGCACCATTGTGGGAGACCATGTGAAACAGGCCGGCTCCATGGTGTCGCCGGACCGGCTGCGGTTTGACTTTACCCATTTTGCCATGCTGGACCGGAAAACCCTGGACCGTATCGAGGTGTTTGTCAATGATCGGATTCGGGAAAACAGGGCCGTTACCATCTCGGAGATGAGCATGGACGAGGCCTTGGAACAGGGCGCCACGGCCCTGTTCGAGGAAAAATACGGGGACACGGTGCGGGTGATTGCCGTGGAAGGGGTGAGCAAGGAGCTGTGCGGCGGCACCCATGCCCAACGAACCGGTGACATCGGCATGTTCAAGATTATTTCCGAAGCCAGCGTGGCCTCCGGGGTCCGCCGCATCGAGGCAGTGACCGGGGCCGGGGCCGTGGCCTTTGTTCAGGAGCAGATGGGCATCCTTGCCGAAGCGGCCGGCATGCTCAAAGAGTCACCGACCGCTCTTGCGGGCCGCATTCAGAAGATGCTGGCTGAGTCCAGGACCATGGCAAAAGAGATTGCCGGGTTAAAGACCGCCCTGGCTGCGGCCTCCATGGAGGGGCCGAAGAACGACGACGCCAGAACCCTTAACGGGATAAAGGTGATCGCCCGGCAGGTGACGGCGGACAACCCGGCGGCCCTGCGGGACCTGGCCGACAAACTCAAGGACAAGCTGGGCTCCGGCATCGTGGTGCTGGGCGCGGCCGCCGAGGGCAAGGCGTTTCTGATTGTGTCGGTTTCCAAGGACCTGACCGGCCGGTTCAAGGCCGGCGATATTGTGCGAGAGGCTGCGGCCGTTGTGGGGGGCAAGGGCGGCGGCCGGCCCGACATGGCCCAGGCCGGGGGGCCCCAGCCGGAACATCTGGAGGCCGCTATTCAGAAGGCCTGCGACATGATTGAAAAAGGTTGACGGTCAGCGCCATCGACAAATGTAGCGGCGGTCTTCAGGCCGCCACCCACCCGGGATGTCATTTCCTTTGAAACCGGAAACCGGTGTGGTAGCATGGAAGCCTTATGAAAAAGATTATCAGTGTCATCAATCAGCGGCAGGGCGCGGGCAAAACCGCCACGGCGGTGAACCTTGCGGTGTGCCTGGGCCTGATGGAAAAACCCACCCTGCTGGTGGATTTTGACCCCCAGGGGGATGCCAGCGCCTGCCTGGGTGTGGGCTCTGAGCAGACCTCCGGCAACGGCATTTACCAGGCCCTGGCCGGCCGACGCACCCTTGCCGACCTGCAAAGGGATACGGATTTTGATTTTTTAAAGCTGGTGCCCGCCGGCATCGATCTGTTTGCCGCCGAGGCCGATGCATCGGCCATGGCGGGAAAAGAGACCCTTTTGCGGGACATTCTGGCCGGTGCCGGGAACGCCGACTATGTGGTTGTTGATACGCCATCGTCCATGGGATTTCTTACTGTCAGCGCCCTGGCCGCGGCCCACGTGGTGGTGGTGCCGGTACAGTGCCACAGGGACGCCCTGCTGCACCTGGGATACCTGCTCAAGGTGGTGGCTAAAGTCCGAAGCGGCATCAATATGGGCCTCAGGATCGGGGCCGTGGTGTTTACCCGGTGCGACACCATGGAAGAAGCATATGCCCAGGTGGATGCCGATGCATTGAAAAACATGAGCAGCAGCGTTTTCGTGACCACGGTGGCTCGGTTTGACGGTTTGCAGGGCCCGGCGCCGGTTGCGGATATTATGGCAAAGGTGTCTGAGGACTATTTTGACCTGGCAGCCCATCTGGTCCAGGAATAAGCATCTTGCCGCGCGAGGACTGCTTTCAGGAGGTGATGTAAATGAAGATTACCGATGCCAGGGCGATTCAGACCGGCGAAAAAGATTTGATGGACGCCATTCTTCGGGACCTGGACTGGGCCATGATCGAGGAGACGCTCAAGACCAAATACAGCCTGAACCTGGGTGCCGACCGCATGGCGTTCCGGCAGGGGGACTTGGTGGTGCACCAGAACCAGGTGGCTTATAAACTCGATTTTGACGTGCAGGTGACCCTGTCGGTGATGGTGGACCGAAAGGGTGAATGTTTTGACGTGGTGACAACAGCGGCCGAGGAGAAACCCCATACCACGGAGGACTCTTCCCGGGCCGCCGCTCCGGACCAGGTGGAAGATTCAGTCGCAAACGACCCGGAGCCGGGCAGCGCGTCAGCCCCAACCCCGGCCGAAGCATCGCCTTTCATAACCTCCAATATGGATACCTCCCGGATGGCCTCTGAGATCGCGGACCTGATCGCTGACATCAACCGGCCGTGACGCAGCATTTTGTTCCAGTCAATGACACCGGAAAGTAAACACGCCGTTCTGTTTTATTGAATATGCTATCGGGATCGATAGTTGTTTTTGTTTCGATCCCGATAGCGATAGCGATTCCGATAATAGGGAAACATCGGTTGTAAAAGATGGAAACAGTGCTCTCAGACCGCCGGCTTTTGCCGGTGTGGGAAAAGGTGAAAAACCGCGTGAGGCTGAATGTCGAAGACGGCATGCGGCTTTACGAGACCAACGACCTTGCCGGCATCGGCGGCATTGCTGATTATGTGCGCAAAAAACGCCACGGCAACAAGGCCTTCTACGTCCATAACCGCCACATCAACTATACCAATATCTGCGTCAACCGCTGCCTGTTCTGCGCCTACTCAAAGGACAAGGGCGAGAACGGGACCTATGTACTCTCCCCGGACCAGGTGGGCAGCGATGCGAAAAAACCGGAAAATGCCGGGGTCCGGGAGTTTCACATCGTGGGCGGAATCAATCCGGACCTGCCCTTTGATTATTACCTGGACCTGATCCGGGCCATCAAAAAGGCCCGGCCCGATGTCACGGTCAAGGCCTTTACCGCCGTGGAAATCGACTTTATCGCCCGCATGGCCGGGCTCTCCCTGGAGGAGACGATCGCCGGGCTGAAGGAGGCCGGTCTTGCCATGCTGCCCGGCGGCGGGGCCGAGGTGCTGTGCGACCGGGTGAGGCAGAAGCTTTTTCCAAAAAAGATTTCAGCGGCCCGGTGGCTGGAGGTGATGGAGGCGGTGCACCGGGCCGGTCTGGTCACCAACGCCACCCTTCTGTATGGTCACATCGAGACCATCGAAGAGCGGGTGGACCATTTACTGACCCTGCGCCGGCTTCAGGACACCACCGGTGGGTTTTCCGCCTTTATTCCCCTGGCTTTTCACTCGGCCAACACAAAGCTTTCATCGCTGCCGGCCACCACCGCATACGATGACTTGAAGACCATCGCCGTGGCCCGGCTGCTTCTGGACAACATCGAGCATATCAAGGCCTACTGGGTGATGATCGGTGAAAAGCTGGCCCAGGTCGCGCTCTCCTTTGGCGCCGACGACCTGGATGGTACCATCATCGAGGAGCGGATCACCCACACGGCAGGGGCCACATCTGCCAAGGGACTGACGGTTTCCCAACTGCGGCATATGGTTGAATCGGCGGGGTTTGAAGCCGTTGAGCGGGACTCTTTTTACCGTCCGGTGCCGGAAGAAGGAGGCGCCTGAAATGGACCGGCTGAAAATCGCAACTGAAAAAGCCCTGGAAGGCGACCGGCTGGACGCGGAGGAGTCCCTGGCTCTTTATACGGAAGCCGACCTGCTGACCCTGGGCCGGCTGGCGGCCCGTCAGCGCTGGCGGCTGCGGCCCGAGCCGGTGGCCACCTTTGTGGTGGACAGAAATATCAACTACACCAATATCTGCGTTTCGGGCTGCCTGTTTTGCGCTTTTCACGCGGTTCCGGGCAGCGCGGACGGGTATGTGCTGTCCGAGGCGGAGCTGAAAAAAAAGCTGGACGAGACCGTGGCCCTGGGCGGCACTCAGGTGCTGCTTCAGGGTGGCATGAACCCGGACCTGGACCTGGCCTATTACAAAGACCTGTTGAAATTCATCAAGTCCGTCTCCGGGCTGCACATTCACGGATTTTCACCACCGGAGATCGCCTTTTTTTCCCGGCAGTGGGGGCTTTCCGTGGAGGCTGTGTTGCAGGAGCTTGTGGCCGCAGGACTGGATTCGATTCCCGGCGGCGGGGCCGAAATTCTGGTTGATGAGGTCCGCAACAAAATATCACCGGGAAAGTGCGATGCCGCCACCTGGCTGGGGGTGATGGAGACGGCCCACACTATTGGCCTTCGGTCCTCAGCCACCATGATGTTCGGCCATGTCGAAACACCGCGCCATCTGATCGACCACCTGCTGGCGATCCGGAACCTTCAGGACCGCACCGGCGGGTTTACCGCCTTTATTCCCTGGAGCTTTCAGCCGCAAAACACCCGGCTGAAAGGGATGCCGTCGTCGTCGGTGGATTACCTGAAGGTGGTGGCCGTCTCCCGGCTGGTGCTGGATAACGTGCCCAACATTCAGGCATCCTGGGTGACCCAGGGGGACAAGATTTCCCAGGTGGCCCTGGGATTTGGCGCCAACGACATGGGCAGCACCATGATCGAGGAGAACGTGGTGGCTGCCGCCGGAGTCCGTTTCCGCCTGCCCCGGGAGGCCATCATCCGCCTCATCGAAGGGGCCGGCCTTCGGGCCGCCCAGCGGGATTGCTTTTACCGGATTCTGCAATACCACTGACACCGTGACGCTTATCTTCCAGGAGCGACAGTCACCGCTCCTGCATTTTCAGAGAGGTCTTCATCGGCCTGAATCATCATGCGGTTAAGATTATTGTACGCGTCAGGAAAATGGGGCTTAAGTTGCAATGCCTTGCGAAAATGGGCCTCGGCGGCCTCAAATTGCCGCCGTGTGGCGAAGATAACGCCCATGTCGTTGTGAATATTGGCCAGCAGTGTTGTTGATATGGCCTGATCCTGTTCGAGCAGATATTCATAATGCTCCATGGCCGCGTCGTAATTTCCATGGCCGGAGAAGAGCCTGGCCAGGTTGTACCTCGTTTCCAGATGGTCTGGCTGTATCTCCAGGGCTGTAAAGAAAGACTTTACCGCCCTGTCTTTATGCCCCGGCAGAAAAGCCAGAACACACCCCAGGTTATGGTTTGCGATCCAGCAGTCGGGATGTTTACTGAGGGTGTCCTCCCACAGGGTTTGCAGGTTTTTATATTTGTCCTGTTCCTGCCAGGATCGAATTCCCAGGACAAGAAGGATGACGGTGCAAAACCCGATCATGAGAAGACGGGTTCGCTGATTCCGCCTCTCAACCATGCGGTGTAAACCGGCAACGGCCAGAGCAATCATCGTGATGGAAGCCAGGTACTGAAAATGATCGGCCACGAATGAATAGCGCATAGGGTAGTAGTTGATAAAACCCAGGGCCGGCAGCAGTGCGACTGCAAAAGCGGCAACACCTGCCGCCGGGCCTTTTCCCGTGCGGTGCCTGGCGGTCAGGAGCGTAAGAAAAAGGACCAGAAAGGTACCGGGAAACAGGTACTGCCACCAGACGGTTGCATCGACCTCCCACCGGGGATAGAAAAAGATCAATTCTGCCGGCCAAATCAGTTTGCACGCATAAAACCACAGGGCGCGACCGGCAATCAGGATCCGTTCCATTATGCTGAAATTCCATTCGAGGCCATGGGCTCCCACATGGAGTTTTTCAATCAGGCTGGTGTTGATGCCGGCCGCGAGTCCGACGGCAAAAAAGGGAAGCATCGCATAGATGATGTTTCGGGGCATTTTTTTGTGTTTCCACCAGACCAGAAGCAGAAACACCACCGGCATCATGCAGGTGACGCTTTTGCTCAGCAGGGCAAGAATAAAAAGAAACAGGGACGCCCCATACAGGGCATACGGCTTCTTTTTGAGAGGAGGGAGCGCTTGCAGGGTTTTATCGGTATCGGTCAGATAAAGACGGACCAGGAGCAGAAGCGAGGAAAGCGCAAAAAGGCCGGAAAGCACATTCTTGCGTTCGGATATCCATGCCACGGACTCCACGTTGACCGGGTGCAGGGCAAAAACAGCGGCTGCCAGCCAGGCCCAGGGGAGCCCCAGCCGCATCAGGATCAGCCAGACCAGGATGGCGTTGATGCCGTGGAATACCATATTGGAGGCGTGGAACACCGCCGGTTCCGGTCCGAACACCTGGTATTCGATCCAGAAGCTGGTGAAGACCATGGGGTAATATTGGACCGTGGCATCCCTTGTTATCCAGAGATCGGCCAAACCTTTCAGGTTTGTCAGAGCGGCGTTGCCTGTGACATAGTAGTCATCGTCCCAGATAAAGTCACTGTTCAGGGACGGCAGATAGATCGCCAGAACCAGCACCAGCAGGGCAACGGCTTTAAAGGGGTGGAATGTGTCCGATTTGTCAGGCATACGCTTTTATCAATGCCTGAAGAAGAGAAACACGATTACAGGCCGCCGATTGTTTCATGCGTATTTTCTCGACGATAAGACGATACCCATCGGCCTGTCTGATATTTTCAAGGTCTTTGTCTTTTTCCAAGAGGCTCAGCAGGTTGAATCCTCTATCAACTGACTTCTGCAGAAACACCAGAGAAGTATCGACATCCCCCTTTAGGGCATACAGGCAGGCAAGATTATAGTAGATGGTTGTTCTGCTGTGGGGAGCAACAGACAGCAGTGATTCCAGAACGGCAATGGCTTTATCGTATGCGCCTTTTTTTCTGTGGTAGGCGATAAGGTTGTTGGCTGCGTCCAGATAGTCCGGCTTGATGGAAAATGCGGTTTTGAAGTGATCGCCAGCAACATCCTCGTCTCCCTGCGCTGCCAGTAAAACCCCCAGGTTGTTGTGGACGACCCAGCACAGGGGGTCTTTGTCAAGACAATCATGCCAGAGCGTCTGAAGGTTTCTATATTTGGCCTGTTCCTGCCATGTCCGCATACTCAGTATGAACAACAACCCTACACAGAGGCCCAGCGCAAGGCCCTGGGTGAATCGCTTTCTGCCCTTGGCGACCAAACGATAGACGCCGGTCACTGCCAGGGCAATCAGGGCGATGGCGGCCAGATACTGAAAATGGTCTGCCACAAAAGAATAACGCATGGGATAGTAGTTGATAAAACCAAGCGCCGGCAACAGGACGGCTGTAAAGACCGCTGTACCGGTAACCGGACCTTTGCCTATACGGTGCCTTGTCGTAAAAAGCACGGCAAACAGAAGTAGTACGGCCAGGGGAAACAGGTACTGCCACCATGCAGATGCATTGATTTCCCACTGTGGATAGAAGAAGATGCTTTCAGCGGGCCAGATCAGCTTGTATGCATAAAACCAGAGGGCGCGCCCGGCGATTAATACCCTTTCAACAATGCTGATATCCCATTCCGGACCGGAGGCACCCACAAGGGTATTTTCCATCCACGAGGTGTTGATGCCGGCCGCAAGCCCGGCGGCAAAAAAGGGAATCATCCCATGGATGGTTTTCAGGGAAACCTTTTTCTGTTTCCACCAGGCCAGGATCAGGAACACAACCGGCAGCACGCAGGTCACGCTTTTGCTCAGCAGGGCGAGTATAAAAAGAAACAGTGCGGTTACATACAGGATAAATCGTGTTTTTGCCGGGGGGGTGCTTCTTTCTTCCGTCTCGGCGGTGCCGGGCAGATACAGACGGATCAGGATCAGCAGGGACCAGAAGGCAAAAAGGCCGGAGAGCACATTCTTGCGTTCGGATATCCATGCTACGGATTCTACGTTGACCGGGTGAAGCGCAAAAACGGCCGCAGCAAGCCAGGCCCAGGGCAGACCCAATCTCGTTAGAATCAGCCAGACCAGAATGGCATTGATGCCGTGGAGTGTCATGTTGGTGAGGTGAAACACGCCCGGCTCCAGGCCGAAAAGCTGATATTCAACCCAGAAGCTGGTAAATACCATGGGGTAGTATTGAACCGTGGCGCCCCGCACAGCCCATATCCTCTTTAATCCTTTTGTCCCCTCCAGTGTGAGATTATGTGTCACATAAGCATCATCATCCCAGATAAACCCATTATGCAGGGATGGCTGGTAGGCAGCCAGCACCAGTACCAGCAGAAGGGCTGCCTGAATAGGCCTGGAGAGTTGTATGGTGTGAAACATGTGTTGCCTCGCAATGCAGGGCATAGGGTCATGTCCTGACCTTATATCCAAAAGTTTGTTCATAATAATTGGTATTTGTCGGATTCTCAAGACCCTTGTGCCTTTGGGTTGAATCTTCCGGTCGGCAAAATAAAAAAAGGTGTACCGCGCCTGAAAATCCGGTTAACATGCCGCCTATGGCTTCCATTATACATAAGGCCGGGTGGGTGGTGGTCCACGGGCGACGGGTGATCCGTGACGGGTTTGTGCGCGTGACCGGCGGTGTGATCACCGAAGTGGGAACCGGCGCGGCGGGAGAAGGAACCGTCGTGGACCACGGGGAAGGGGCTCTTGTGCCGGCCTTTGTCAATGCCCATACCCATCTGGAGCTTTCCGCCCTGGCCGGACGGCTTACAATCGACCGTGGATTTGAAACGTGGGTACGGGACCTTCTGGTCCTGCGTCAGGAACAGACCAGCGACCATCTGCGCCGGGCGGCCCGGGACGGCGCAGACCATATGATGAAAGCAGGTACACTGGTGGCCGGTGAGATATCCACCCTCGGCATCACGGCGGAGGTGTTTCGGGACGCCGGCCTGGACGGGGTCTGGTTTTACGAAGTGCTTGGCCAACACCTGCCTGAATCCATGAACCTGCCGCCTGCCGATGGGGGGCGCGCAGTTTCTTTCGCGGCCCACGCGCCACATACCACGGCGCCGGAAGTGTTGTGCCGCCTGAAGCAGATGTGCGATGAACGGGGCCTGCCGTTTTCCATTCACCTGGCAGAATCACCCGAGGAGGTTGAGTTTATTCAAACCGGAAAGGGCAGGTGGGCCGATTTTTTAAAGGAACGGGGTATTGATTTTTCCCAATGGCCGCTCCCGTCAAAAAGCCCGGTGGGATATCTGGCCGGACTGGGGTTGTTGGGGCCGAGCCTGCTGGCGGTTCACCTGGTTCACGTCGATGCACCGGATATCGCGCTGCTCGCGCAAAACCGGGTCCATGGGTGCCTGTGCCCGCGCAGCAATATGGCCCTGCATGGCCGAATGCCGGATGTGGCCCGAATGGCCGCCGCCGGGCTTCGCCTGTGCCTGGGCACCGACAGCCTGGCCTGCGTGGATTCCCTGAGTATGCTTGACGAAATGGCCTTTGTGGCATATAAGTGTCCTGCCCTGCGGCCGGCCGACCTGCTGAACATGGCGACGATCAATGGTACCGCGGCACTTGGCGTGGCCGACCGGTTCGGCTCGCTGGAACCGGGGAAAAAGGGCGCTCTGGTCTATCTACCGGTAACGGCGGAAAACCCAAAGGCCCTGCTTGAGAGAATCGTTTCCGGCGACAGCGGCCCGGTCTCAACCTGGTGGCCGGAAGAAAGGAAACCGGAGTAGGTATGGAATCCACAAGGGTCGGACGCATTCGGTATATCAATGTGGCACCCGTGTACCACGGGTTTGACACCGGCCAGGTGGCCGCGCCCTTTGCCTTTATTTCACGGGCACCGGCAACGCTTAATTCAATGATTTTAAACAGTGCGCTGGACATCAGCCCGGTCTCCTCGATTGCCTATGCCCGGCATCACAACCATTTGATGGTCCTGCCCGGACTGTCGATTTCGTGTTTTGGCGACGTGATGAGCGTGGTGCTGGCCTCCCGCTTTCCCATTGATCAACTGGACGGGAAAACCATTGTCTTCAGCAGCGAGTCCGAGACAGCCGTTGGGTTCCTGCGGCTCTATTTTGCACAAAAAAAGATCGCACCGGTTTTTGTGGCCACCCAGATCAACTCTCCGGAAGACCGGGTGTGCGCCGATGCCGCCGGCGTACTGACCATCGGCGATCTGGCCCTGACCGGGGAGTGGCACCGGCGGTTTGATCATGTGTGGGACATCGGCCGGTTGTGGCAGGAGCTGGCGGGCCGGCCCTTTGTTTTCGGACTGTGGGTGGTCCGAAGGGCTTTTGCGGAAGCACGTCCCGAGGTGGTGGCGGAGATACTCAAGCGGTTTCACGCGTCAAAGCAGAAGGGGCTGGCCCAGATTGACCAAGTCATTGACCGGGCCGCCGGGGTGACGGGCCTGGATGTGGAAACCTGCCGCCGCTACTACGGCCTGCTGCAATACGCTCTGGGGCCGGAACAGATCGCCGGGGCCGAGACCTTTTTTGACATGCTTTTTGCCCAGGGTATGCTGGCCGACCATGTCCGGCTCTCTTTTTTTCCTTCCAGCAGTAACCAATAATACATTTCTTTAGAAAACAACCAGTTGAGTTTTTACGCGTGGCATTGATACGACAATTCGATTGACTTTCTGTCGTCAGTGCCTATATCCTTATAAGAATATGTTTATTTGAGGGCCTGTCGGGTTCCCAAACGGACCGGCAGGCTGTTTTACGATTGAAGGGAGCAAACAGTGCGGGTTGATCAGGTGTATGGGCAGAAAAAAGGTCCGGTTGTTTCATTTGAATTCTTTCCGCCCCGGGATGAAAAATCCCAGAGCTCATTTGATGCGGTGATAGATGAGCTGGCGCCGCTGAAACCCGACTATTTATCGGTCACCTTTGGCGCGGGTGGTTCCACAAAAGACGGTTCCTACCAGACGGTCAAACACCTGACCGCTGATGCCAACCTGCCGGTGGTGGCCTATGTGGCCGGTTACGGTCTGGGCCCGGCCACCATCGTGGATGTGCTGGACAAGTACCGGGCCATTGGTATTGAAACCATTTTTGTCATTCGGGGGGACCAGCCCCGTGAGCCCGATTTTGTTCCCCATCCGGAGAGCTTCACGTATGCCTCGGACCTGATCGCCTTTATCTCTGAGCAGTACGATTTTTCCCTGGGATGTGCCGGCTACCCGGAAGGGCACCTTCAGGCGGAAAGCCTTGAAAAAGATATTGAACATCTCAAGTTGAAAGTGGACAACGGGGCGCGTTATGTGGTGACCCAGTATTTTTATGACAATGTCTTTTATTTTGATTACGTGGAGAAATGCCGGGCCGCCGGTATCACGGTGCCCATCATTCCGGGCATCATGCCGGTTTATACCCTCAAGATGACCCGTATGCTGTCAAAGGTATGCGGTTCTTCCATTCCTGCGTCCATGGAAACAATCCTGGCCGACCTGGTGAATGCGCCGCCTGACAAGGTGGTCGATTTCGGTATTGAAAAGGCCGTGGAACAATGCAGGGGTCTGCTTGAACAGGGAGTGCCGGGGCTCCATTTTTACACCATGGACCGCAGCCGGTCCACACGGGAGATTCTCACCCGGCTGCGCAACGAAGGTTTGATACAATAGCTGGTTGAAAGGGGAAAGCAGTTTGGCTTCATATCGTTTTTTACTGTACAACATTCGATACGGAACGGGCAGCGGGGGATGGCGGTTTCACGCGCCGGTGCCTTTCAGCGGTTATTTCCGTAAAACGGAAAAGGCGTTTCCGGAGATCGCCTCCTTTATCCGTTCCTGCGATCCCGACATGGTGGGGCTGGTGGAGGTGGACGGCGGCTCTGGCCGGCACAACGGCATCAACCAGGCCCTGCAGGTGGCCGAGGAACTGGGCTATCACTGCGTTTTTCAGACAAAGTACAAGCCCTCCCCGATTTCCAGGGCCATTCCCATCATGGGCAAGCAGGGCAATGCCGTGCTGGCCCGGCATGACATTCTCGGGCACCGGTACCACTATTTTGAAAAAGGGATCAAGCGTCTGATCATCGAGGTGGAGTTGGAAGACGTGGTCCTGTTCCTGGTGCATCTCTCCCTTCACCCCGGCCACCGGCAGCAGCAGCTTACCGAGTTGAGCCTGCTGATACGGGGGGTGGGCAAACCGGTGATTGTGGGCGGCGATTTCAACGCCTTTGCCGGGTCGCGGGAGCTGGCCGGCTTTCTTTCCGCCACCGGACTGGTCAGCGCCAATGCCGCTAATGTGCGGACGTTTCCCAGCAAGCGGCCCCGGTGGGAGTTGGACTATATTTTTCACAGCCGGCAGGTGAGGGTGAACGACATGCATGCGCCCTCCGTCAGATTGTCCGACCATCTGCCTCTGGTGTGTGATTTTACCGTAAAATAAGGGCGGCCCATGGTACCGTGGGACACGATTCTTATCGTTGCGCTGTACGTCTATATCGCCGTCACCATCGTTTATCTGCTTTTAGACAACCGGGAAACCACCTCCACCCTGTCATGGCTGCTGGTTTTTATCTTTCTCCCCGTTCTGGGTCTGGTGGTCTATTTTCTTATCGGCCGGGGCATGCGCAAAAAAATCACCCGCACCCTGGTGCGCCAGGATCTGGAGACCCGGCTCCAGGACAGCCACGAAAGTCTGGTCACCCAGCAGAAAGACGAGGCGGACGCCCTTCATACCCTTTACCCCTCGCCGGAAACCCGCAAGCTGATCCGTCTGCTCTCTCGCAACTCCGACTCCATTCTGACCCGGCACAATGACCTTTCGGTCTTTTTCAACGGCCAGGAAAAATTCGAGGTGCTGTTCAACGACCTGGTGCAGGCCCGCCACTACATTCATATGGAGTATTTTATCTGGAAGGCCGATGACCTTACTGAAATGGTGGTGGCCGTGCTCAAGGAAAAGGCGGCCCAGGGCGTGGCCGTGCGGGTGCTTTATGACGCGGTGGGAAACTATCTTTCGGGCCGATACCTGCGGCGGCTGCGCCGGGCCGGCATCCAGATTTATCCTTATTATAATTTCATCTCCCCCCTCAAGATTCATACCCTGAATTACAGGAATCACCGGAAGGTGGTGGTCATCGATGGTGAAACCGGGTACCTGGGCGGCATGAACATGGGCCAGGAATACGTGGATGGCGGGAAACGGTTTCCGGTGTGGCGGGATACCCATATTCGTATTCAGGGCGAAGCCGTGGCTGTTCTGGAGGAGGTGTTTGCCGTGAGCTGGTTCAACACCACCGGCGAAACCATTGACGTCAGAGATTTTGTGCCCCAGCCGCCGTCTGACATTACCCACATTCAGATCACCACCTCCGGCCCCGACTCCCAGTGGCACTCCATCAAACAGGTCTATTTTCTGCTGATCTCATCGGCGGAAAACTCGGTGTTCATTCAGACCCCCTATTTCATACCCGATGCCAGTATTCTCATGGCGCTCAAAACCGCCGCATTAAGCGGCATTGATGTCCGCATCATGCTCACCGGCATGCTGGACAAGCGGGTCCCCTACTGGGCGGCCCTGACCTACATTGAAGAGCTGCTGCAGGCCGGGGTCCGTTTTTATTACTACACCGAAGGGTTCATGCACGCCAAAACCATTGTGGTGGACTCCCTGTGTTGCTCCGTGGGAACGGCCAATATGGATATTCGCAGCTTTGAGCTTAACTACGAGATCAATGCGCTGATCTATGACGCAAACGTGGCAAAGGTGTTTGAGGCCATGTTCAGGAAGGACCTGTCCGCGGCCCGGGAATTCACTCTGGAAAACTACAGCCGTATCAGCCGCGTCAAGAAGTTTCGCAACTCCCTGGCCCGTCTGTTTGCGCCTCTGCTGTGATCCTTTTCAAAGGACACCGGATTGCCCCGAAAGGTGGTCGGAACTTTCCGAAAGGTTTGGCAGGGAAGAAGCCCCATGCTAAAATGGCATATAATCTGGAAACTGATAAAAAACGGTGACCGATGGTTCAGGCGCATAAACGTTCAGGCGGCAGGTGACGGGATGAAACATCACAGGATCATAAGAGGGCCGGCAGTGTGGATGCTTCTGGCGCTCCTTTTTGTTGTTGTCGCCGGGCCGCCGTTTCTGAATGCCGATGTCTACAAGTACATCGACAAGGACGGTGTGCTGCATTTTACAGACCGGCCCGGCGGTGACGGATTTTATCTCTACCTGGCGGTGGATGAAAAGGGCTCCACCGCTTATGATCGGTCCGACTATGATGTCTGGATTCAGGAGGCGGCGGGAAAATACCGGATCGCCTTCGGTCTGCTCAAGGCCCTGATCAAGGTGGAATCCAATTTTAACGCCCGGGCCGTCTCTCCGGCCGGCGCAAAGGGGTTGATGCAGATCATGCCCCACAATTTCGGGGCACTCGATATTCGCGATCCCTTTGACCCCTACCAGAACATCATGGGCGGCGCCCGGTATCTTCGGGAAATGCTCAACCGGCATAATGACAATCTGCAACTGGCCCTGGCCGCCTACAATGCCGGACCCAATGCCGTGGCCCGGTATGGCCGCGTCCCTCCCTATACCGAGACCATCGACTACGTCCGGAAGGTGATGAAGTATTATATCGTCTACAAGTAAAAAGCCGCCTTCCCCGGTTGTTTCATCCGGCTGCTTTGCGCCTCGAAAGGCCCGAAAATAACCGGGAAACGCCTTGCAATCCGCCGGTCTCTGGACTACAATCAGCGCAATGATTTTTCGAGAAACGACGGGGCTTTAGCCCTGGCGAACCGGGAAGGATGACAAAGCGGGATGGAACCGATTCAGGGGGTTGGGCTGGGTATTATTCAGGGACTGACCGAGTTTCTGCCGGTGAGCAGTTCCGGTCATCTGGTGCTGGTTCAGCATCTGTTCGGCATCACTGAACCGGCCCTCTTTTTTGACGTGAGCCTGCACGTGGGCACCCTGCTGGCAGTGTTTATCGTCTTTCGCAACGACCTTGGAATGATGGCAGTATCGGTGTGGCGCGGAATTGCCGCCATGTTCGGCAGTACCTCCCCCCGGTCCGGCCGGGACGCGGAAGGGCTGAAACTGGCGCTGTTGATTGTTGTGGGGTCGGTGCCCACAGCCGTTCTGGGACTGTGCCTCAAGCAGGTCGACCACCTGTTTTTCTCCCTGCCCCTGGTGGGAATCATGTTTCTGGTTACCGGCACCCTGTTGTGGCTGACCCGGAACCGGGACAGCGGTGGCGTTGACGTGTACGGGTTTTCAAAGGGCCGGGCCTTCTGGATCGGCGCCGTCCAGGGGCTGGCCGTGCTGCCTGGCATCTCCAGGTCCGGGGCCACCATTGCCGCCGGTCTTTTTCTGGGGCTGGACCGGGCCACTGCGGCGCGGTTTTCTTTTCTGCTCTGCATTCCGGCCATTGTCGGCGCTGAACTGCTCTCCGCCGCAGACCTGTTTTCCGGGCATGCCAGGCTGGATGCGGCCACGGTACTGGGTACCCTGACCGCCTTTGTCGTGGGTTATGGCGCATTAAAAGTGTTGATCCGGATTGTTCAACAGGGCAGGTTCTATCTTTTTGCCCCTTACTGCTTTATCCTGGGCGGCGTGACGTTCTGGCTGGGTATGAGGTAAAAGGGGCCGATGGGAGTAAGGCGGTTTTTGTGAGGCGATTTCGAGAAAAGGAATATTTTTTAAAAGGACACAAGGAGGGACCTGATGGACGCAAAAATTTTCAGGGAATATGACATTCGGGGCGTTGCCGGCACCGACCTTACTGAAGCCGACGTGCTGCTGATCGGCAAGGCCGCCGGCACCTACCTGCGAAACCACGGCAAGTCTTTTGTCGCCGTGGGACAGGATTGCCGCTTGACCTCACCCTCCTATGCGGAAAAAATCATTGAGGGACTTCGGTCCACCGGGTGCGACGTGCTGGACCTGGGCATTTGCCCAACGCCGGTTTTTTATTTTGCCATTCACCATTTTGAAACCGGGGGCGGGGTCATGATCACGGCCAGCCACAATCCGCCCGAGTACAACGGGTTCAAGCTCTGTATCGACCTGGATTCCATTCACGGCAAGGACATTCTGCAACTCAAGAAGATCATTGACGCGGGAGATTTTGTCTCCGGCGCCGGCTCCTTGGACACCGCCGATCCGGTGACGCCCTACCGTCAATACGTGGAGTCCAATATCTCTATTTCGCGGAAGCTCAAGGTGGGGGTGGATGCCGGTAACGGCACCGCCGGTGTGGTGGCGGTGCCGGTTCTCAAGGCTCTGGGCTGCGAGGTGCATGACATCTACTGCGACATGGACGGCACCTTTCCCAACCACGAGGCCGACCCCACGGTGCTTAAGAACATGGCCGATCTCATCGCCATGGTGCGGGAGAAAAAACTGGACGTGGGCATCGGGTATGACGGCGACGGAGACAGAATCGGCGTGGTGGATGAAGACGGTAACATTGTGTACGGCGACAAGCTGATCATCCTGTTTGCCCGGGAAATTCTCTCCCGCAAGCCCGGTGCGGTTTTTGTGTCCGAGGTCAAGTGTTCCAAGGTGATGTACGATGACATTGAAAAGCACGGGGGCCGGCCCATCATGTGGAAAACCGGTCACTCCCTGATCAAGGCCAAGATGAAGGAAGAAAAAGCGGCCCTGGCCGGGGAGATGAGCGGCCATATCTTTTTTGCCGACCGGTACCTGGGCTATGACGATGCCGTCTATGCTTCCTGCCGCCTGCTGGAGCTGATTGCCGATGCGGGCAAACCGATCTCCGCTTTGCTGTCCGACATCCCCAAAACCTTTACCACCCCGGAAATCCGTGTGGAGTGCCCGGATGACAAGAAGTTTGACCTGGTAAAAAGGGTCACGGAGTATTTTCGCAAGACCCACAAGGTGGTGGACATTGATGGCGTACGGGTGCTCTTCGACGACGGATGGGGACTGGTGCGGGCCTCCAACACCCAGCCGGCCCTGGTGATGCGGTTTGAAGCCATGTCCGAAGACCGCCTGGCCGAGATTCGCAAACTGGTGGAAGACGCGGTGGAGCGTTTTAAATAGGAGACGTTGTCCTTTTATCCAAATCGATATCGGTATCGGTATCGAAATCGAATCAAGTCTGATTCCGCTTATCACAGGATGGTTACAGCCCTTATGGACTACATATCAACGGATGCGGCGCCGGCGGCGGTGGGCCCCTACTCTCAGGCGGTCAAAAGCGGAAATCTGCTTTTCTGTTCCGGCCAGATCGGACTGGTGCCCGGCACGAAAAACCTGGCGGGAACTGACACGGCAAGCCAGGCCCGGCAGGCCCTGGAAAACATGGGCGCCGTGCTGAAGGCCGCCGGCCTGGGACCGGATCAGGTGATTAAGACAACGATCTTCCTTGTGGATATGGCCGATTTTGCCCTGGTCAATGAAATTTATGCCGGTTTTTTCAGGCTCCACAAGCCGGCCCGGTCCACGGTCCAGGTGGCGGCCCTGCCCCTGGAGGCCCGGGTGGAGATCGAGTGCACGGCCGTGTTTTTATAGTCATGGATGTTTGTGGGACAACGGAACAAAACCTGCCTTGTTGGCGGGTTTTTTTGTTCCAAATAAACTGTTGAGGCCGGGTTTGTGAAAGTGATAAGGTGGCAAGCCTGTATGTTTTGAAAGGATGAGTCTGTTTTGTTTTTGATTTACACGTTATATGTTCAGGCCGGCCCATGGAGACGATGACCACCGGGGACAAAAAGATATTTGCCGCCATTTTTGTCTCTATTTTCGGCGCCGTCATGGGAGTGGGCATTGTGGTTCCGCTGCTGCCGGTTTATGCCCGGAATCTGGGGGCCAGTGGTTTTTACATCGGCCTTATTTTTGCCGCATTTTCTCTTTCCCGCACCTTTCTGCTGCCCCTGTTCGGTTCCCTGTCCGACCGGACCGGCCGCAAGCCTTATATCACCATCGGGCTCTTTGGCTACGCCCTGGTTTCCGTGGCCTTTATCTATTCGGACACAGTGGGCGGCCTGATCTGGCTCAGATTCCTGCAGGGAATCGCCTCGGCCATGATCATGCCGGTGGCCCAGGCCTACATCGGCGACATCACGCCGAAAAACAGGGAAGGGTTTACCATGGGGCTTTTCAACCTCTCCATGTTTACCAGCCTGAGCATCGGCCCCCTGCTGGGCGGCGTAATAAACGACCTGGCCGGCCTGGACGCGGCCTTTGCCTGCATGGGAGTACTCTCCCTGGCGGCGTGCCTGGCAAGCCTTTTTCTGCTGCCCCCGGTGCGGGAGGAACACGTCATGACCCGGGGCAGCGTTCCGGCGAAATGGTCCCTGCTGCTGACGGATCGTTTTTTATACGGTCTTTTCTGCCTGCGGTTTGTGTATGTGTTCTGCATCGGCACCATCTGGTGTTTTCTGCCGGTGTTTGCCAGCAGCATCGGCCTGTCCAGCTCCCGGATAGGGGTACTGATCATGCTGGGGGTGTTTGTCAGCGGGCTTTTGCAGATGCCCATGGGCATGCTGGCCGACCGGACGGACCAGAAAAGAATGGCGATCTGCGGCGGCCTGATGACCGCAGGCGCCATGGTGGTCTATACATGGGCCGTTGATTTCTGGGGACTGTTTGCCGCCAGCGTTGCCTTTGGCATCGGCGGCGGCGTGGCCATGCCGCCCCTGATGGCCATGGCCGTGGTCAAGGGTGGAGAGACACGGGCCATGGGATCGGTTATGTCCCTTCTCACCGTTGCCCACAGTATGGGCATGCTGTTCGGCGCCGCCATCGGCGGTGTGGCCATGGACTTTTTCTCCCTTCGTCAGGCGTTCCCTTTTGCCGGCCTGATCATGGCGGCGGGGGTTGTGATTTTTGCGGTTTGTACATATAGTAAGCGGTGCGAGGTGGACGCGGACACGCCGTCCGTGGCTCGTATAACAGGTCCTCACGACGGTATCTGAGAAGAGCCGTTGTGCTTGTGCCATGGGAACGGCGACACACCGGCCCGGTTCGGCAGCACCACCACAACGGAAAACCGTCCATGACAGGCGGCACGGTCGAATGAAACCCACAACCATCGACAGATATATCCTGGCCGAACTGGTGCCGGTTTTCGGTGTCAGCCTGGCCGTGTTCACCCTGGTCTTTCTGACCCACCAGCTTCTGGATATCACCAATTTTATCGTCAATTACGGCACCGGCCTCGGTGTGGTGATGCTGATGCTGGTCTATTCCACGCCTTATTTTCTTGTCTATGTGATTCCCATCTCCACCATGATGGCCGTGCTGCTGACCTTTTTGCGCATGTCCGGAGACAATGAGATCGTTGCCCTCAAATCCAGCGGTGTCAGTCTCTACCGGCTCTTTTATCCGGTGATGGGGTTCTGCGTGGCAACCTGCCTGCTGACCCTGCTGATGACCGTGTGGGGCCTGCCCAGGGGCAAGGTAGCCTTCAAACAGCTGGCCTACACGGTAGTCACGTCCAATCCCAATCTGGGGATCGTAGACCGGGAGTTCAACACCCTGTTTAACGGCATCACCCTCTATGTCGGACAGTTTGACAAGAAACAGCGGGTGTTGTCGGACGTGTTCATCGAAGATCAGCGGAGTGCCGGCAAGCCGGTGACCATCTGTGCGCCTTCCGGTACCCTTGACGTGGACATGGCCGGGCGGATAGTCCGGCTCTCTCTTACAGACGGCAGGATGTATCAGGTCGATCCGCAGGCCCGGTCATCCAGGGTGATCCGGTTTAACACCTATAACATCCATCTTGATCTTGAACGTGCCGGACAGATGGTTGCCACTGCCGTAAGAGGTGAAAAAGAGATGTCTATCCCCGAGCTTGTCGATCATATTCAAAAGGCAAGGGCGGCGGGCCTTCCCCGGGCACCGGCCCGTATGGAGCTTCACAAGAAGTTTTCTATTCCCTTTGCCTGTGTGGCGTTGGGCCTTCTTGCCGTGCCCCTGGGGGTCCATGCCAGGGGAAGAAAAACCTCCTCTGGCATTGGACTGGCCCTTGGGTTTTTTCTCCTATACTATCTGGTGCTCTCCGGTGGTGAGATCCTGGGCGAGTCCGGCTTTCTTCACCCGGCGCTGGCCATGTGGCTGCCCGATATGGTGATGGGAGGGCTCGGACTCTTTCTTTATGCGGAGGCGGCAAGGGACCGTAATCTGAGGGAGTTTTTCGAGATGCTGCGAATGCGTTTTCGGGGCGGTGCGCGGGGAGAAGCGGTATGACCATTCTGTCCCGATACATCATTGCCGAGATTCTCAAGGCGTTTGCCGTTGTCATGGCCGTGGTGATTATCATTTACGTGGCTGTCGATTTTTTTGAAAAGATCGACGATTTTGTCGGGGCGGGGGTACCACTTTCCCGCATGGCCGTTTTTTTTCTGTTCAAGATTCCGTTGATTGTTGTCCAGACAGCGCCGGTGGGTGTGCTGATTGCGTCCCTTGTTGTCTTCGGTCTGATGAACCGGCGGAACGAGATAACTGCCCTGAAAAGCAGCGGAATCGGTCCGGCATCGCTTTTCAAGCCGGCCGCTGTCGTGGGTATGGGGTGCTGTGTGCTGTTGTTTATTGTTTCAGAGATCGTTGTTCCCCATACCATCAGCCGGGCCAATTACATCTGGCTGCAGCAGGTCCGGCAGAAAACCTCCAGCATCGACCAGAAGAATAACATATGGCTGAAAGACGACCGGACCATTTTACACATTCGGCACTATCAGCCGCGGGAGAAAAAAGCGTTTGATGTGGTCCTCCACGATCTGGACGGAGCATTCCGGGTCACCCGTCGCATTGATGCGGCGCGGGGTGTCTATGACGGGGAGCAGTGGGTTCTGCGCAATGTGCTGGACCAGCAGTTTGACGCAGCCGGAAACGTTAAGTTTGTTGAATTCAGGGAGCGGCTGAAGATCAATCTGGATTTGCTCCCCGAGGATCTGGATCGGGCATCGGAAAGCGCTGACGAGATGGGATTTGCCCAGCTGCTTGATAGAATCCGACAGATCGAAGGACAGGGATACAGCGTGGTTCCCCAGCGGGTGGACCTTCATGCCAAGCTTTCTTTCCCCTTTGTCTGCCTGCTGATGGGGCTGATCGGCGCGGCCCTCGGCGTCATGGGCAGAACCCGGGGCGGCATCACCGCCAACGCCGCTTATGGCGTGGGGGCCTCCTTTGTGTACTGGATATTTCACAGTTTCTGTATCTCCCTGGGATATGGCGGCATGCTGCCGCCCCTGGTCGCGGCATGGTCGGCCAACCTGGTGTTCGGGAGCGCAACGGCCGCGGTGATCTTTGCCGCCCGGCGATGAAGCGCTCACAGGTGCCTGAATGAAATGGTGTTACAACCTGGTGCTGATGTTGCTTTTTGTGGTGGCCGGCCCCCCGGTCCTGATGGCCGCCCTGTTTTCAAAAAAGCGCAGGGGTACGATTTCCAGGCGGCTGGGGCTTCAAAAATTTCCCGACTACCGGCGACTGGAGAAAGATCGTCCGATCTGGGTCCATGCCCTGTCCGTGGGCGAGGTGCTTTCCGCGGTTGAATTGACAGCCCGTTTAAAAACAGAGTTTCCCGGCCGGCCAATTGTTTTTTCGGCAACCACCCGGACCGGTATCGACACGGCCCGGAACCGCCTGGCCGGTATCGCCGATGATATTGTTTATTTTTGCTATGATCTTCCTTTTTCCGTCGCAGGCATGGTTGCCCGGATCAACCCCGGCCTGGTGGTGGTGGTGGAGTCCGATATCTGGCCCAATTTTCTCTGGGCCCTTGAAAAGCGGTACGTTCCTGTTGTACTGGTCAATGGCCGGTTGTCAGAGAAAAGCTTTGCCGGGTACCGCCGGTTTTCATGGGTCATGGGACCGGTATTCAACACATTCTCCGTCATCTGTGCGCAGACCCGGGAGGATGCCGACCGCTTTGCCGCTCTTGGTGTTGCCGAAGAGAAAACAGTGGTGACAGGCAGCATCAAGTTTGACCGGCCCGCGCCCTCTCTGTCCAGTGACCAGAAACTCGATCTTCGGCACTGTCTGGGTATTGAATCTGATGCCCGAATCCTGGTGGCCGGCAGCACGCATCCCGGCGAAGAAGAAGTCTTGGCCCGCGCCCTGGCTGATGTGCGGAAAGCGTTTGAACACCTGGTACTGGTGGCCGCGCCCCGGGATCCGGCCCGGTCCGGCGACGTGGCCGCAATATTCGGCGGTCCGGACGCCGGGGCCTTTACCCTGACCGGGGTGGGCCGGCCGGACAGGTCCGGCCCGGTTCGGGTGGTGGTGATTGACCGTATCGGCCTGCTTGACGACCTGTATGCCGTCGCGGACATCGCGGTTATCGGCGGAAGCTTTTTAAACCTGCGGGGGCACAATCCCTTGGAACCGGCGGCATGCGGAGTTCCGGTCCTGTTCGGTCCCCACATGGAGGACTTTGCGGAAATCGCCCGGCTCCTGATCGACGGCGGCGGCGCCCTTCAGATAGAGGATACAAAGGATCTGGGACCTGTTATCACCGACCTGCTCACCGATCGGGACCGGCGCCGCCACATGGGGCGGGCCGCCTTTCAAGTGTTCGAATCCAACCGGGGCGCCCTGGACAGGGTAATGACCGTGTGCCACATAGCGGAGAAAAAACCGCCGCCAGCCCGAACTGTTACCGGCGGCGCAGATATGTTAATGCCGCTTTCCTTCCTGTACGGCGGAGTCGCGCGGCTGCGGCGCAGCCTTTACACAAAAGGTTTCATGCGACCCCGGCAGTTGCCCTGCCCGGTGATATCGGTGGGGAACATCACCGTGGGCGGCACCGGCAAGACCCCCATGACTATTTATCTCGCTAAACTGCTGGTCCGAATGGGGTGGGCCCCCATGATCGTAAGCCGGGGATACCGAGGCAGTGCTTCGACAACCGGCGGCCTGGTGAGTGACCACCGCCGCGTGCGGATGGATGTGGGCCGGGCCGGGGACGAACCCTTTATGATGGCCCAGTCCCTGCCCGGTGTGCCCGTGGTGGTGGGCAAAAAAAGGTACCGGGCCACCACCGCCGCTATGGCGGATCTTTCCACGGACGCGGTGATTCTGGATGACGGGTTTCAGCATTTTCAGCTGGCCCGGAACCTTGACATTGTACTGCTGGACAGCACCCGGCCTCTGGGCAATGGAAAGCTGCTGCCCGCCGGCCCTCTGCGGGAACCCCTGTCCTGCCTGGCCCGTGCCCATGCGTTTGTTTTTACCCGGTCGGATCCGGCTGCTGATTTGCGGCTGGAGCCGGCCATCTTGCCTTATTTGAAGGAAAAGCCGGTTTTTCGGGCCTTCCACCGGCCGGTGCTGGACGGGTGGGGCAGGGTCGGGGAGGACGCGATGGCCCCGGACCCATCGGCTGATGCCACGGTATTAAAGGACTTGCCGGTATTTGTATTCTGCGGACTTGCCAAAAACAATGAGTTTTTAAAAAGCGTCCGGCAGACGGGTGCCCGGGTAGCGGGCCATCTGTTTTTCAGGGACCATCATGCCTATACGGATGAGGACCTTTCTGTTATAACCGGCCGTGCCTTGGCGGCCGGGGCAAAAACGGTTGTCACCAGCAAAAAGGATTACGTAAAAATAGCCGGCCGGGTCGGCATGCCTGGCATCGACCTGGCGGTGCTGGGCGTGGAAATCGATTTTGGCCCGGATCGGAAGCGGTTTGAATCCTTTGTGGCCGCGTCGCTGGGGATAAAAGGCGGATCATGCCCCCGGCGTTGACACCCTGAGCGGTTTCGGGTATTTTGCCGGCATCTGATGATCCAGGAAGGCTGGAGCAGGGGACAATGAAACCAGAGCGGGAAAAGTGGAAGATGGTTCTGCTGATATTACACGGCGCGGAGGCGGGGAGATGAAAGTGGCCCTGCTGGGAACCTGCCGGCTGTTACCGGTGCGGCGACATTTTGACTGCACCGGTTTTGACCAGGATATCTCCTATGTCCACTCCACAAAAGAAATTCTTCAGCTGCTTTTATTTATCACAAAACAGATTGAGATTCCGGACGCGGTCAACCGCTTCTGCTTTCGGACTTCTATTCTGAACCGCCGGCCGGTTCCTCATTCTCAGAAGTTTGTTGATCAGTTTAACGCCGCCGATCTGTTTGTGGTGGAGGTCTGCGCGCAGAAGAAATACATGTTTGAAGAATATGTCATGCATCATCTGGCCGTGGATCAGCGGCTTCACTACTACCGGGACACGCCGAAAGATATTCGGCAAAAGACCGTGGCAGTCCACCAGGACAGTGACGAAATCGATGAAGACATCGACGAGATTGTTCGACTGGTGCATCCCAGAAGGGTGTTGGTGGTTTCCCATTTTAACGCCATGGTCAACTTGGCCCCGTATGCAGCGGTCGGCGCCGCCGGAAAAGCACGGCAACTGTTTGGCCGCCTGCTCCCTTTTGCAAGGGGACGGGAGACCGCGCCCCGGGAGTTGACCACAATCAAAAAGAGGGCCGACCTGATCCGGCTTCTTGGCCGTATCGCCGGGGAAAAGAACCTTCCTTTTTTTGATCCGACCGTCACGCTGAAGGATCACTCTCAGGAGAGCCTGTTGCAGGAAGAGGCCCCTGGCCTGCCTCCCGGTCATTACACCGACTTCGGGGCGGAGGTGGTGGGCCGCGTACTGGCCGGGGAGATCAACCGGGTCATGGGGTGACGGATTTTTATGAATAAAGGGGAATCCGCCCCCGGCAACTTCGCCAATGTCCGGCAGCCGCCGGGAAGCATAAACTGCTGGAGCAGAAAGGGGTAAAAACTTATGGCAAGTCGTACGCTGGCATTTCTTTCCGGCAACAGAGCAGCCCAGGGGTTTTTCGAGTATATAGTCAAGAGAACCCATAAATACATGGGAGTGGGCTCGGGAGATGATGTGCGCAACAGCGGAGAAAAGGCGGTGTTTCGGCGAATGCAGAAGCTGTTACCGCCGCCGTACCGCGTTTTTGATGTGGGCGCCAACGTTGGCCAGTTTCTGAAGGTGGCACTGGCGAATATCCATGGGACAGAGTACCAGATTCACTGTTTTGAACCGTCTCCCCAGGCTTTTGTACTGCTTGAAGAGAACGCTCGAGAATATGACACCGTTATTCTCAACGCCGTGGGGCTTGGCAAGGCGCCTGGAGAAGCGACACTTTATTCCAACCGGCCCGGTTCTCCGATTGCCTCTCTTACACGACGGCGACTGGACCATCTGAATATCGATTTTTCACAAACACAGACCGTCCGTATTGATACGCTGGACAATTACTGCGCAACCCGGCGAATCGACCGGATCGACCTGCTGAAAGTTGATGTGGAGGGCCATGAACTGGATGTCTTCCAGGCCGGCGGGAAACAAACTTTTGAGAAACAAGCCGTTAAAATGGTTATTTTTGAGTTCGGCGGATGCAATATCGACACGCGGACTTTTGTTCAGGATTTCTTTTATTTTTTCAGACAGGCCGGTATGCGGCTTTTCCGTATCACACCATCGGGATATTTTTATCCGATTTCAAAGTATGACGAACAGCTCGAACAGTTCCGGACCACCAATTTTCTGGCGATACACAAATCGGTGCGGATGTGACTGCCGGATGCGTTTTAGGATTGGCGCAATCTTTTCGTTTCATCCCGGAATTGGGTTGTGGTTTTCGTGAAACCACAAGCAGGCGCACAACAGACAACAGACCGACAGCAGGATCTGATCTGAGATAAAAGAGTGGGCAAAAAAGGCGGAGACCAGTATTCCCGCCAGGAGCAGGCAGTATACGGGCTGTGTCGCGACAAATTTCAATGCCCGGCGGCATATGGCCCATCCCAGGCCGCAGTAGACGAGAAATCCAACAACCCCCAAGTATACCATGGCCTCCAGATATGCATTGTGGGGCCATGTAACCGGCCGTCCTTTTATCCTGTGAAAAACCATGTCATCGCGGATACCGTGACCGAAAACCGGCGCATCAGGAATAAAAGCCGCGGCGCCTTGCCAGCACTCAGGTCGCTGCCCATAACTGATAAAGGCGCTCCCCATTCGATTCATGAAAAAATCGTTGGGCAGCAGAAGGACCGGCAGCGCCAGGAGAAGCGCAATGGCGAAAAATTTCATGGTCCGGTTCCAGTTTCTAAACCGGAGGAGAAAAAAGAGAAAGATACCGCATGCCAGGCTCAACCATGCGGCACGGGAGCCTGAATAGAGAAGACAGAAAAAGAACATGCAAAGCAGAAGGCAGAGGGCAAGAAACTTCCAGGTGCCGGTTTTTATTAACCGGGAGGGATGGATAGTACCGATAATGGACAAGGCGCCGATCATCATCAAAAAACCGAACAGGTTGGGGTTGTGGACCGCGGCGGTGAGCCGGTGACCACCGAAGATCAACCGGTGCTTCAAAAGGTCGATTCCCGCAAAGTATTGATAAATACCGTTTATTGCCTGGATTCCCAGGGAGAGGAACGCCGCGTAAAAAATAAAAGAGATGGAGATAAAGTTCTTCTGAAGAAAGTAAAGCAGCGCGAAGTACAGCAGCACATATCGGTAAAAAAACTGGGCCTGCTTTTCCCATCCATAAAAATCGGCCTGCCCCATGAAGTTGGACATGGTCATGGAAATAAACAGGAGCAGGAAGATCAGCACCGTTCTTTTGTTGTTGATAAAAAAAACAATCTCTTTTTTCTGAATGATCAACAGGAGAAAGATGATTCCGATCAGCCCATTGGATATTTCATATATGGAATCTTTAAATGGGATAAACAGGATAAAGATCAACACCACCGTCTTTACCGTGACGGTCAGGTATAAATGGGCCTTCGCGCTTTTACCACTTTCCCCGGTAGCCGGTTCCGGTGGCGGTTGCATGGATCCTGTTTGTTGATTCACCTGTCTGTATTGTTTTGGCATTCAGTCTCAGTTTTCATGAAATATCCGGCCTGACTGCCGGGTACCGGGTATCGCTGTCATGAATTTGGGCCGATGTTCCAGTTTTATCAGCACCACCGAACCAGTAATCCTTCAGCGTGGTGGGCACGGTTCAGACTTTCTGGCGATAAATACAATAGGTTTTCTTTTATGGCAAGCCTTTAAAGGCAGCCCCCTTGCTTCTTGCCAGTTTCGCCTGTTTTGTGCTACAACCGTGCATCGCAGAACTTTTTTATATAAATAACTGATTTGTAAATAATAAAATTATTATTTCGTTTTTTACGCAATGTCCGGGCTGAAACGGGCGGTCTGATCGGGCCAATCCGGGCGAACACTGGCGACAATGCTTTTTAACTCCTATATTTTTATTCTGCTGTTTCTGCCGATCACGCTGACCGGTTTTTTCCTTATCGGCCTTAAGGGGAAAACCGAAGTCGCAATAGGCTGGCTGGTAGGGGCGTCCCTCTGTTTTTACGGATGGTGGAACCCGGTATATCTTTTTATTATAATGGGCTCCATTCTGCTTAACTACGGCTGGGGTATCCAGTTGGCCCACCGGCAGTCCAGAGGTTTTCTCGTCATTGGAATCGCTCTCAATCTTGGTGTGTTGGGGTATTTCAAATACGCCAACTTTTTCGTGGCCAACCTGAATGCCCTGACCGGTGCCCCTGTTTATCTGAGCCCCATTGTGCTGCCCCTGGCCATATCCTTCTTCACGTTTCAGCAGATTTCCTATCTGGTGGATGCCTACCAGGGCAACACCCGGGAGTACAATTTTCTCCATTACTGCCTGTTTGTGACTTTTTTCCCCCAGTTGATCGCCGGCCCCATTGTTCACCACAGGGAGATGCTGCCGCAGTTCGGCAGACGATCCATATTCAGGTTCAATGCCGAAACCCTGTCCGTGGGAATCACGGTTTTCTTTTTCGGCCTGTTCAAAAAAGTCATTATCGCTGACGGCATGGCAGGTTACGCCACGCCGGTGTTTGAGGCGGTAAAACATGCGTATGTGCTTTCTTTTCTGGAGGCGTGGGAGGGCGCCCTTGCCTATACGCTTCAGATTTACTTTGATTTTTCTGGATATTCGGACATGGCCATCGGCCTGGCGTATATGTTCGGCATCCGTATCCCACTTAACTTTGACTCTCCCTATAAAGCAGGAAACATCATCGACTTCTGGCGGCGGTGGCACATTTCCCTGTCCCGGTTCCTCAGGGATTATCTTTATATTCCTCTTGGTGGTAACCGGAAGGGCGGGGCCAGGCGTTATGGCAACCTCATGATTACCATGCTGCTCGGAGGCCTGTGGCACGGCGCGGCATGGACATTTGTCATCTGGGGCGGTCTGCACGGTCTGTTTTTGCTGGTCAATCATTTGTGGGCAAATATAAAACAGCGTTGCGGGTATACTGGGCACAGCCTTCTGGCAGGTGGCGCCGCCCGCCTGTTGACTTTTTTGTCGGTTGTTGTGGCATGGGTCTTTTTCAGGGCCGACAGTGCAGGCAGTGCCTTCTCAGTACTTCAATCCATGGCCGGACTTAACGGTTTTGTCCTGCCGGAAACCTGTCTGGCCGGTTGCAAAGTGCTGGCCGTACCTTTGCAGCATGCCGGGGTCGATTTTCGCCACCTGAATTATTTCGGCGGCAGCGAAGAAGTGGCCTACATCGCCATCGCCCTCCTGGTGGCCTGGTTCGCTCCCAACGTTCAGCAAATGACCAATCGGTTTACACCGTATATCAATATCATAGCAAAGGGGAAAAAACTGCCGGATGCCCCGGCATGGCTCCAATGGCAGCCGTCTCCGCGATGGGCGGTTATTCTTATTTTCTGTGTGCTTGCATCGATTTTGTCGTTGAGCCGGGCAAGTGAATTCCTTTATTTCCAGTTTTAAGCGAAAAGATGACGCCCGATTTTAAAAAATATCTGATGACCGCCGGAATAAGTTCAGCGCTACTGCTGTCTCTTATCGCGTTGCTGAACTGTTTTGTGGACCCTTATGACCTGCTGGGAAACAACAGGATGGGGGTGTTTATCTGGAGTGAGCGCCAGACAAAAAAGGCCATCCTGTCGTACGATCATGAAGCGGTTCTCATGGGGTCCAGCAAAACCGGCTATGTGAATCCCGACGACCTTGCCTGCTATAAGTTTTTCAATGCATCCATTCGGGCGGGTGTGCCGGAAGAGATCTATTTCTACCTGAAAGCATATCTCACCGATGAGCGGCTGGTGATTATCGCCCTTGATTTTTATATGTTCAACGAACGGGAGTTCCCGCTGAAGAGAATCTCCGACTGGAATGACATCCAGTATTCAACCGTTGAATATCTTCTGGGAGCGGCCATCACCGAAGCTTCTTATAAAACAATAAAAAAGTGGCTGAAAAATGAAAAGCAGCTTGGAATGCGCCCCAACGGTCAGTTTGTTTATCCCGGCAATCCCTCCACCGGCGATGACGGGGCGCTTCCGACGGAGGCGGACCGGCAGCGGTATCAGAAAGTCATTGATGTGCTGGTTTCAGACCATTACGGCAGGTACTCTTTTTCAGAAGCACGCTTGGATTATGTAAGAAAAATAAAAACCCTGCTGGAAGCGAAAGAGATTCCCCATGCTGTTTTGATCAACCCCCTGAACGAGGATGTCCTTACCGTCCTGAAAACCATTGAAGCAGGCAAAACGTTTCTGGTCTGGAAGGAAAAAATGAGAGCCATTTTCCCCGATCTTTACGATTTTTCTTCAAGCCACTATTCTGCCCGAAGCTGTTTCTACAGGGATGACCCTTACCATTACACCAACCGGGCGGGGGTTGATTTTCTCAATGAAGTGATCTGTGAGTTCTGTACCGAAAAGCGGATGACGGAAGAAAAACAGTAAACAGATGAGATGGCAGGACCTGCTGACCCCCGTCATTTAACATTTCGCAGAAGCTTGATGTAGCAGGATTCCAATAATGGAAGAACGGCGGCAACCCCATAGTCTGATTTGAAGCATGCCAGGGCATTGCCGGCCCGCTGGTTTGCGTCCTCCGGGTTTGCCAGAATCTCCTGAATACGGTCGGCCAGGGCCGATGCGTCTCCCACGGGAAAGAAAAACGCCGTGGTGTCGTTCAAAATTTCCAGCGGCCCGGGCGCCATGGCGGCCACAATGATCCTGCCCTGGCTCATGGCCTCCAGCACCGCGATGCCGAACGATTCCCTTCGCGACGGCAGCACAAAGATGGAGCCTTTGCACAGAAAGTCAGCCACGTCGCTGATCCACCCGGCAAAACGGACCTGACCGTCCAGGTTGAGCTGTTTTACCATCCGTTCCAGGCGGGGCTTTTCCGGGCCGTCTCCGCCCAGTTCCAGTGGCAGGTCAACACCCCGGTCTTTTAAGATTCCCAGGGCCCGGATCAGGACATCAAACCCTTTTTCCGGGGAGAACCGGCCCATGCCGACCATGGTAGGGGAAAACGGGTCAACGGCATCCACCGGCTTGATTCTTGAAAAATGGGGAATCACCGTTACCTGTTGCGGATCAACGGCGTTTTTTACCAGATAGGCCTTCAGGTCTTCTGTGCCCGGAAAGAAATGGTCGATATTTCTATAGTACTTCAGCTTGGCGTAGTCGTGCATGTTGGCCACGACGGGCACACCGCACCGTTTGCCCGCGGCCCCGCCCACCATGGAGGCCCGGGCCATGTGGGTGTGCACGATGTGGGGGCGGAAGCCTTTGATGAGGGCGCACAGGCGGCGTCTTGCCACCGGGCTGTAATCCCATCTGACCTTTAATGGATGGATTTCAATTCCTGAATGCTTGAAGAGATGCCGTCCCTCGAATTCCGGATGGCAGACCGCCTGAACGCGATGGCCGGCGTCTGCCAGGGCGAGCGAGATGTCGATACATATCCGTTCGCCGCCGCCCATTCCTCGGGACAGCATGACCTGTGTGATTCTCATCTGTTCAGCTTTTAATGTCATGGTGGTCAGATGATCTCAGATATCCATTCATAGGGTTCGGAAAAAGGCTGTTCGAACAGCATCTCCAGCATGAACCGGGTGATCCGTTGGCAGTTGTAGGAGCGGTGGGTCCGTTCCCATCCGGCAGCGGCAATCCGTTTGCGCTCATCATCGTGGGTGTGAAACCAGTTGGCCTTTTTCACCAGGTCATCCAGTCCCTCAAAGTAGACCACCTCGTTTTCGTTATATACCTGTTCAAGACCCGGAACCCGGGGCGAAAAGGTCAGAATACCGCTGCCGGTCAGTTGGTTGATCCGGTTGGATGTGTACAGGCAGACATCATTGCGCCGGCTCAGGTTGAGGCCCATCTTTACCCGGCTCAGCTTTTCGTAGAACTGGTGGTCTGTGTAAAACGGGTTGCCCAGTGCCCCCCAGAGTTCGCACCGCATGGTCGTTCCCAGCGCGGCGGCCATGTTTTTTAAAAACGCCTGGCGTTCGGGCTCTTTACTGTCGCTGCCGCCGAAAACAAAGTCGATATCGAACCGTTCTTTTTCGTGGTTGGTGTTGATATCCACCGACGGGTCAGAGATGTTGGGCAGAAAGGCGATTCGGTTTTTTGAGGTTTTGAACTGGCGCAAAAGGTTTCCGCCGGTGGTGATAAACATGACGTCCATGCAGTCCCGTCGCCTGATCAGATGCTGAATGCGGTCGGTATGAAAAAGCGGATCGACATACCACAGTCCAATGCGGATATCTGGATGCGTTTTTTTAATATGGTTCAGTGTTTCGGCGGTGACCATCTCGCTGTGTCCCAGCAGCAGCAGATGGGGTCGCACCGCGTCCACCGTGCGGACCAGCAGCCGGTTCATTTTACCCTGCCCGATGCTGGTGGTTTTGAAGGGGTTCTCAGCCCGGCAGACGTCCCGGTAACTGAAGTCGTAAACAAAATGGCCCTCCCGGATCAGGCCGTTGGATATTTTCCGGTCCATGGAGTAGTACTCATGGCCGTACTTGAAGGTGTTGAATATGGCTGCGTGAACAATACGCATGGTCGGTTCCCTTTTTAACCGTTTCTGAAGGTTTGTTTCTCAGCTTTCACGTTCTTCGCTCCAGTGAAGCCCCAGGTCGCAGTGGGTGTCGGTAGGGCCGCAGTTATAAAGTTTTGCATTGTCGAGAACAAAGCCGGCCAGGTATTTCTCATTGATAGCGGCCGGGTCGAGTTGTTTATGCCAGGTTTCTCCCTCTGTCTGGACCCGGTTTAAGGGATTGTTGACAAGCACCGGCTCTACCGGCGCAATGGCCCTGTTGATTTTCCGGATCCACCTTGTTTTCCGGTAGTCGTGCATGGCGCTCTCAAAAGAGTTGGGCGCGGCAAACCGGATATGGCGTATCACCTGCTGCATGCGGCCCACGTGGTAGATATTGCCGTCCACGCTGAAGGGATAGTTCCAGGTGGTGCTGGCCCTCCGCTGTATCCGCCACTGCCATTCCAGCAGTCCTGTCGTGCGGTCAAAGACCGGCACCCGGGCGTCCTTTTTGTAATAGCGTCCGGCCCTCAGACTGATAAACAGGTGCCGTGTTGTAAATTCGGAGATAATAAACTGCAAATCAATTTTTTTAAAGACAATGTTGTCGTCCACCAGGAACATGATCAGTTGATCCGGGGCCAGGGCCTGTACGCTGCGGCTCAGGTCCCGGCAGAAATCGTTCTCTTCAACCCATTGAATGCGGGGGGCGGGGTGCCGGCGGATCGTTTTTTCATATCCGGCCTTAAACCGTTTATCCGTGGCCCGGTAAAGCACCGTGACAGAGACAGGAGCATAAATCAGGTGGTCGCGGATGCTTTGCAACAGGCTTTCTGCCTGGCAGGCCCGGTTCTTGGAAAAGATAATGATGTTCAACCGGTGATGGGCTCCGGTATTCAGGGCTGCCGCCGCCACGGGATCTTTTGTGAAAAAGTATTTAATGTAGTTTATGTTCATGGGCCGTCGGTTAGCGGTGTTTCTGCCGTTGCCCGGCATATCCGGTAAAACGGGGTGTATCTCATGGTCCTGGAATGTTTGTACGGCAGGGATGTGGTGCGGTCAACACATGCCATATCCTTACCCGCAGCCCGAAACTCTTTTTTTGTTATCTGTTTTGGGTCGTGCCATACATACAGCACCGGATGGGCATGATCATCGTCTGCAGGCATGGAAAACTGGGGCGCAGACACCGGAGCCTTTGGGAAAAACAGCCGCAGGTTGCCGCCGATAAACATGTCCTGGGCCACGATGGCGCCGGACTGAAACCCCTGGCGCTTGATCTCTGCGGCCAGGGCGTCAAACGGATAGTTTTCCCGTCGGGGGTCCTGAGTGAGGTCAATGGTTATCAGGCGCAGCGGAATAATGATAAAAATAACCAGCATGGAAAAGGCCGCCACCCCGGCCATGGCCGGGGCTTTTCGTCGAAGGGCATCCGGGTCAACATGCAGAAACGCCCACAGGGGAAAGAAAAAAAGATAGGGCTGAAGCCACCGGTCCTTTACGTTAGTGGTCTCGCTGCCGATGACAATTATCAGCACCATGATCAGAATCGTCAGCATGACATGGCTCAGCCAACGCGCCTGGGGTAGGGAACCGGGCTGCAGGTGCCTGCCGAACAGCACCAGAAAGATGATCCAGAACGGGGTGGTAAAAGAGATGACGGCAACAACGAACTCAAACACGCCGTACATGGTGATCCATAACTGTCCATGCCCGTCCGGGGCCACCCGCATTCGGTAAAGGGTTTCACCGGTGGCCAGATCCATGTGAGTGAAAAACCAGAGAGTGTGGGGCGCCACCAGAACCAGGGCCGTAACCACCGTGATCGACAGCCTGGGGGTCAGTACGTGTTTCCGTAACTCCGGGGAGAGGATACCGACAAGCAACATGGCCGCCGCCAGCAGCACAAAATTGTACTTGAACAGCACCCCGCATCCAACGGCGATGCCCAGCAGCAGGTAGTCTCCCCCCCGTCCGCTTCGGGTGATCCGCAGAAACCAGTAAAGCGTGGCTGCCGCCGTGGTGGTCACGGCCACCGAGTGGATTTGGTCCACCTGGGCCGCCCACCCGATGGGATGCATCAGAACCATGGAAAGCGAACAGAGTGCGGATATGGTTTTGTTCTGCGTGATCTCCTTTGCGCTTAAATAGACAAACAGATAGAGCAGAAAAAGAAAAAGATGGCGCAGCAGGGCAACGCTGAAGACCGACTGGCCGAAAAGGTTGAAGAAAAGAATCTGAATCCAGGTGTATAACGGCGGTTGCGCGTTGTAGCCCAGGCTGAAACACTGGGAAAGCAGCATCTGCTCTGACTCGTCTATGGTCAGGGTGTTGCTGCTCCACACCCTCAGCACCAGGTGGGCGGCAAAGTAAAGACCGATAAAAAGCAAAAACCGGTCAAACATCAATCGGGTGACAGGGCGCAATGGACATCCTTTTTTGCCGGCGTCATCTTTTTTCAAAGGCAAATTTTTTGGTGTGAAAATTATAGAAAAACACGATGCCGGTGGCAACCACCTTGGCGGCCAACGGCACCTGGTTGAAAAAATCGATTTGAATCAGCAGAAAAATCAGAAACGAGCCCAGAAAAATGCCGCCGATGGAAAACACAAGAGAGAGCACAAAGGAGACGGGCAACGACCGGGTCGCCTCGAAAACAAAGTGCCGCTGAAGCACAAAATTGGTCACCATGCCGGCCCCGGCGCTGAGAATGTTAGCGGCGGGGGGATAGAGAAAACGGCACAGCAGCGCGAAAAGCGCAAAGTCAACCCCGGTGCCGATCACCGATGATGTAAAGAATTTAATGATCTTCACTGCTCTGGTCCCGTATGGAGTAGTTCGGCATATCGTCCCGTTCCCGGTTGTGCACGATCAGCTCGGCCAGCAGGCCGATGGTAAATATCTGGATACCTCCGCCCATCAGAAAAAAGGAGATGATCAAAAGCGGGCTGGTGCCGATGGATATCCCTTGCAGCCAGCGCCCAAAAAACAGATAGGCAAAGATACCCGCCCCCATCAGAAACAGTATCAGACTGATCGGACCGAGAAAATGGATGGGCCGGGTGACATAACTGGTGATGAAGACTACGGTAAAGAGGTCGAAAAACCCTCGAATATACCGCTCCCAGCCGAACTTGGAGGTTCCGAACTTTCGGGCGTGGTGTTTTACCGGAATTTCCGCCACCCGGAACCCTTTTTTAAAGGCCAGAAACGGCACAAACCGGTGCAGTTCGCCGTAAAGGCGGATCTCCTGAATCACCGCTTTCCGGTAGCACTTGAACCCGCAGTTGTAGTCCTTGAGCTTGAGTCCGCTGACGCCCGAGGTGACGGCATTGAAAAGCCTGGAGGGCAGCCGCTTTTCCAGCGGGTCTTTTCGGTCCACTTTCCAACCGGTTACCAGATCAAACCCCTCGTCAAGCTTTGCCAGAAAATTGGGAATCTCCTCGGGGTCGTCCTGAAGGTCACCGTCTAAGGTAAACACGATCTCACCGGTCGCTTCCCTGAACCCGGCACTCAATGCCGCGGACTTGCCGAAGTTTCTTCGAAAGAAGATGGCCCGGGTGCCGGCATGTCTGCCGGTCAGCCCGTGAATGGTCTCAACGGAGCCGTCCGTGCTGCCGTCGTCCACAAAGAGAATCTCAAAATCATCACCAACCGTTTCCATGGCCTTTAGTATCCGGCCGTGAAGGGTTTCGATGGACGGGTTCTCATTGTAAATGGGAATGACAAAAGAGATCATCACGCACCTGCCTTATCAATGTTTGCCATGCGATGGTATAAATCCAGGGTGTCGCGGCACATTCTATCCAGGGAGAACCGTTCCACCACAAAGGCGCGGGCCGCGTCGATTCGATTTTTTTCTACCGGTATTCGATCCATGGCATCGGTCAGTGCCCGGGTCAGGCTTTCAACATGGCCGGGCGGAACCAGTATGCCAAGGGGGCTGTCCCCAACGGTTTCCATGCTGCCGCCGTGGGCCGTGGCAACCACCTGCCGGCCCATGGCCTGAGCCTCCACCGCGGTGCGGCCGAAGGACTCCGGATGTCTGGAGGCCGATACCACGATGTCGGCCACCCGGTAAGCGGCCGGCATGTCGTCGCATTCGCCGGTAAAGGTGACCCGGCCCTCCAGCCCGGTCTTTCTTACCAGGGCCGTCAGTTCATCATAATACGGCGACTGCCGGTCCCAGGCCCCCACGCACAGGGTATGCCAGTTCAGGTGCCGGATCGGGGCCAGGGCCTTGATAAACAGATCGTGGCCCTTGAGTCTTGTGACGCGGGCCGGCAGCATGATGACGGCTTGGTTCGATTCCGTCAGGCCCCATTGTTGTCGCAGGAGTTCCACCCGCTCTTTGCCCACGGCGTTCGGGGAGAACCGCTCCATGTCGATGCCTTCGTGAATGGTCACGACCCGGTCGGCCTCCACCGGGTAAGTTTCTTTGATGTGTCGGGCAATGGTGTCGGAAATGGCGATCACCTTTTCTCCCCGTGTCATGATCCGGCTGTAGGCATTGACCGAGTAGAACCCGTGAAAGGTGGTCACCAGGCGGGTGGGGCCGCGGCCGCACAGGCTTTTCCAGGCCAGGAACCCGATCCAGGCCGGCACCCGGGACCGCAGGTGCAGAATATCCACCTGATTCTCAATCAGCAGCCTTCGCAGCGGCAGGATGTATTTTAAGCATCGGGGGCTTTTCTCGCCGATATGGGGCCAGGTCAGGTGCCGGCTGCCGTCCCGTTCAAGGGCCGCCGTCATGGCGCCGCCCGCGGAGATCACCAGGGACCGGTGCCCCTGCCGGGCAAGAAAAGCCGCGGTTTCCAGGGTCACGGACTCCACTCCGCCGCTTTCCATCTCCGGCACCATCTGCACTACGGTAATCTTTCCGGCCACCATCGTCTCAGTATTTCCGCCGCGCACCGCGCCGCCTCGTTGAGTTTGTTTTTTCGGTCCGGGAAAAACCCGCTCTCCAGCCACTGTTTAAAGGATACCGCGTATCTCCTGTCCACGAGGTGTTTTTCAGACCGGGAAAATTTGTTGTTGTGTTTCCACTCCACCGGAATCAGGCCCACTCGGCACCCGGCGGACATGGCTTCGTAGATCATGCTCATGCTGTCCGCCGTTACCCACACAAATCCACTGGCCGCGTATTGTTCCTCGATCCAGCCCTTCGGGGTCCGGGAAAAGGGCACCACCTCCACACTGGCGGCGGGCAGGGCGGTTTTAAGGGCCTGCTCCATCTCCGGGGGGGTCCGGGGCGAGGTGGAGAGGGTCCATCGAATGGCCGAAGCGCGGGAAATAATTTCCTTTACCGCTTCCAGCACTTTTGCCGAGTGCCAGTGATGGCTCTTGGGGTCTGTACCGCCGATCAGAATCAGTCCCCGGTCCTCTTCGTGGCGGCCCGTATCTTTAGACAGGTTGGGCGGCCCCACCGTGAAAAAAAAGTTATTTTTCGGCGCCACGCCATCGTGCTCGGGAATAAAACAGAGATCGAAGAACCGGCCCAGGCCCGGCGGCGGGGACATACAGATGATCTTTTTAGCGTTGTAGCGGGTCCCCAGCCGGAGCACATCGGCATGGGTATGGCTGCCCGTGCCGAAAACAATGTCCGGCCCGCCGGCTTCTTTTTTACCAGACCCGGTTATGGCCCCAAGAGCGGCACCCCACTGGCGGATATCCGATTTCAGGTCGCAGTTCACAGACCGGTACCGTATATTGGCCGGCGTCAGTTCGGCCAGAGCCCCCAGCACCGCCTCGGTCTGTTTTCGGTGGCCGGGCCGGTCGTCTGTCACCGCAGTTATTTCAATGGGATTCAACGGGTCATCCCCTTGTTTGAATATGTCGGTTTATCATTCGCCCTGCCGGGGCCACGGCGAACTCATCGGGGTCTTCCATCGCCGATGCACCCAGAACCACTGCTCAGGATATTTCCGCACCATCTCTTCAATCACCCGGTTGTACGCCTGGGTGTTTACCTCAATGTCTATCCGGGTGTCCCCGGTGTAAACAAACGGAATGGCCGGGCCGGAAACAAACCGGAAACCCCTGTTTTCCCGAACCAGGAAGCCGGGCACAACTGGCGCACCCGTGTGCCGGGCGATCAGGGCCAGGCCCTTGGTGCCGTAAGTCCACTGGTCGAAAAATTTGATTGCCACCCCGTTGTGGGGGTCGGAGTTCTGGTCCACCAGCAGGCCGATCACCTCGTTTTTTCGCAGGGTGGCCACGATCTTGCGCAGGGCGTTGCTGGCCGGAATCAGGCCGGTGCCGCACCGGGACCGCAGGAACCGGACCAGGTGGTCCATGGGCGCAAAGTCCAGGGGCCGGTAAACCGCATGGTTTTGAATGTTTTCCAGGGAGGGCACGTAGGGCAGCAGTTCCCAGTTACCCAGGTGGCCGGAGAGGATCAGCACGCCTTTCCCCCCTGCCAGGGCCTTTTTGATGTACCGGACATCGGTCCGGTCAATGTGGCGGGCCAGGGTTGCCGGGTCGCTTTTCATGGACCAGCACACCTCCAGAAACAGCCGGCTGAAACCGGCAAACACCTTTCGCGCAAGGGTTTTGATCTCCTTCGGGTCGGTTTTTTCCGGGTAGGCCTGCTCCAGGTTGTCAATGGTGACCATGCGGTGCCGTCTGTCCACGGCAAACCAGATTCCCCCGATCAGCCGGGCCATTGGTTCATGATACCGCATGGGAAAGGTGCCGATGGCCAGGCACAGCAGCCGCAGCACCTGCGCAATGATTTTATCCACAGTGGTCATATATGTTTCCGTCGGGCTGTATAACCGCCCTTAATTTAAGAATTTCAAGCCTATAGCAATAGAATCGTATATTCTGAAGTGTAAGGCATGCGGCCCGGGATTGCAAGAACCATTCAGCTTGGGCCGGTGGCCTTTACATCCGTGTCGCCGGTTTGCAACAATGGTGAAACCTTTTAGGAAGCCGGCTCCTTGACATTTCAACCGGATGCTATAAAGTTTGAAAACATTTTAAGAAACAGATATCTCAGGCCGTACCTTGTCCGGCTGAACGGACCATGGAAACCATATCCCTTTTCCGGTGACGGTGTATTCTAAAGTGATTGATGCACGGTTGATGGCCTATTGATACGCCTGACGGTTAGTCGGTTGATCTGAATGGGACTGGATTCTGGTGCGGTAAAAAAGGAGAAACGGAAAATGCTGGATCTCAAGGACATCACCCTGCGCCTGGACGATGGCCGTGCAGTACTGGACGGCGTCAGCGTCACACTGCAGAAGAGAAAAATTTATGCCGTTACAGGCCCGAACGGCAGCGGCAAGTCGTCGCTGGCCCGTATCATCATGGGGCTGCAGCAGCCCACGGCAGGACGGATACTGCTTGACGGGCAGGATATTACGGATATGGACATCACGCAGCGGGCCGGGCTCGGCATCGGTTATGCCTTTCAGCACCCGCCTCGTTTCAAGGGAATCAAGGTGCGGGAGTTGATCAAGCTCGCCGACGGCAGCAGAAACAAGGCGGGCATCTGTGACATGCTTTACAGCGTGGGGCTGTGCGCGCAGGAGTATCTGGAACGTGATGCCGACGCCACCCTTTCGGGCGGTGAGGCCAAGCGTATCGAGATCGCGACGGTGCTGGCCCGCAGCCTGACGCTTGCGGTGTTCGACGAGCCGGAAGCGGGCATCGACCTGTGGAGTTTTCAGAAGCTGGCCGATACGTTTCGCGAGATGCACGGGAAATCCGACACCACCATCGTTATCATATCCCATCAGGAGCGCATTCTGGAGCTGGCCGATGACATACTGCTTATAAAGGAGGGGCGTCTCACTCCCGTGCCGCGTGAAATAATCCTCACGTCGAACAATTCAGAAGCGAGTTGCCGCTGTCGGCAAAACTGTGGAAAGAGAGGAGAAGATCATGTTGAGTGCGCTTGACAAACAACTGCTGGAAAAGGTCGCCGACCTGCACGATGTGCCCAAAGGTGCTTATAACATTCGTCGCAACGGAGAGGGCGTGCAGCGCAATACCACCGCCAACATCGACATTGTGACGAAAAAGGATAAACCGGGCATCGACATTCTTGTGAAGCCTGGAACAAAAGGCGAGAGCGTCCACATCCCCGTTATTCTTTCCGCCGAGGGCATGAAGGATGTGGTATACAACACGTTCGAAATAGGTGAAGGCGCGGACGTGCTGATTGTCGCGGGCTGCGGCATCCACAACGCAGGCGGCGAAACGGAGCAGCACGACGGCGTGCACGAATTCTTTATTCGCAAGGGCGCGCGGATTCGTTACGTTGAAAAGCATTATGGAGAGGGCCCGGGCACGGGCAAGCGCGTGCTCAATCCCAAAACCGTCATTAACGCGGAGGATGGCGCCGTCGTCGAGCTGGAACTCGTGCAGATCATGGGTGTGGACGACACCCGGCGAGACACCGAAATCACTCTGGCCGACCGGGCAAAGCTCATTGTTACAGAGCGGCTGCTCACGGATTTCTCACAGAAAGCGGTATCGGGCATTGATATCCGTATCAACGGCGAGGACGCCTCGGCCCAGGTGATATCGCGTTCCGTCGCGCGCGGGAATTCCCGGCAGGAATTTTTGTTTAATCTGGACGGCTACAGCCGCTGCCGCGGGCATATTCAGTGCGACGCCATCATCATGGACCAGGCCGTTGTGATATCGACTCCGAAAATCGGCGCTTTTTGCGAACACGCGCAGCTCGTGCACGAGGCGGCCATCGGACGGCTTGAATCCCAGCAGCTTTTAAAGCTCATGTCCCTCGGGCTTTCGGAAAAGGAAGCCGAGGACACGATACTCAAAGGATTTCTGAAATAAAGATTGATTCTGATTTAAATAACAAAAGCGGCCTGGGTGATTCCCACTCAGGCCGCTTTGTTTCAGGCGGTTCTCATCTCATCACATTCTTGTTGCCGCTTTGTAGGCTTTTGTCCGTCCGATAAGGATTTTCACGATATCGGGTTTGTCGATATTTTCTTCGATCAACCGTTCAAAGGCGCTGCCGATCACCACGCCGTCGGCGGCTTTGGCCACGGCAGCCACGTCATCGGCGGTGGAGATGCCAAAGCCCACGCATATGGGCAGGTCTGTTTTCTCTCTCACCTGGTTGCACAGCTCCGCGATGTGGGATGTGTCCAGGCCGGCACTGCCGGTGACGCCGGTCATGGAGACAAGATAGATAAAACCTGACGCGTCGGCCGCCACTTTTCCGATACGGTCAGGCGGGGTGGTGGGCGCGATCAGCCGGATCAGGGCAAAGTCGGTGCCGGTCCAGCAGGCGGTGAGTTCGTTTGATTCTTCGGGCGGCAGGTCCACGATCAGCACGCCGTCCGCACCCGCGGCCTTGGCGTCGTTGTAGAATTTTTCCGCGCCATAGGAGTAGATGGGGTTGTAGTAGGAAAACAGGATAATCGGTACCTGTGACTGGCGTCTCAGTTCTGCTGTCATATCCAGAACGGTTTTTAACGTGGTGCCGTTGGCAAGGGACCGCTCCGAAGACCGCTGGATCACCGGCCCGTCGGCTGTGGGGTCTGAAAAGGGTACGCCCAACTCCAGGATATCGATACCTGCCTCGCACATGGCGCGAATGATTTGTTTGGATTTTTCAATGGCGGGGTCCCCGGCGGTGACAAACCCCACCAGGGCTTTTTCATTTTTCTCAGTCAAGCGTTTAAATGTTGCGGTAAGTCGGCTCATCTATTTATTCTCCTTGGCCATGACGGAAGATACGATCTGTAAATCCTTGTCGCCCCTTCCAGAGAGGTTGACGATGATGATGTCGGTTTTGGGCCGTCTGGGCGCTTCCTTGATAACGCAGGCAAGGGCATGGGAGCTTTCCAGGGCCGGAATGATGCCTTCCAGGGTGCATAACAGATGGAACGCGTCCAGGGCCTCACCATCCTCGATGGTGGTGTAATGAACACGTTTCAGATCTTTTAAAAGGGAGTGCTCCGGCCCCACGCCCGGATAATCCAGGCCTGCTGATATGGAGTGAACCGGCGCGATCTGACCGTTTTCGTCCTGAAGCACATAGGATTTGGAACCGTGCAGCACGCCCGGCCGTCCCTTGCTGAGAGTGGCCGCGTGCTCATGGGTGTTGATGCCTTTTCCTCCTGCTTCCACACCGATCATCTCCACCGGGGTATTGATAAAGGGGTAAAACAGGCCCATGGCATTGCTGCCGCCGCCCACGCACGCGATAAGAAGGTCAGGCAGCCTTCCTGCGGCAATCATGATCTGCTCTTTTGTCTCCTCGCCGATGATCTTTTGAAGGTCTCTGACCATGGCCGGATAGGGGTGCGGACCGGCCACAGACCCGATGACGTAAAAGGTGTCCCGCACACGGGAGACCCAGTGGCGCAGGGCCTCGTTCATGGCGTCCTTCAACGTGCCGGAGCCGGAGTCCACCGGCGTGACAGTGGCGCCCAGCAGTTCCATGCGTTTTACATTGGGGGCCTGTCGTTCGATGTCTTCGACACCCATGAATACTTCGCAGGACATGCCGAGCAGAGCTGCGGCCGTGGCAGTGGCCACGCCGTGCTGGCCCGCGCCGGTCTCGGCAATGACGCGGTTTTTGCCCATCCATTTGGCCAGCAATGCCTGGCCGATGGTGTTGTTGATCTTGTGGGCGCCGGTATGGGCCAGGTCTTCCCGTTTCAGGTAAATGGCTGCCCCGCCTAAATGCGCAGTCAGCCGTCTGGCAAAAAACAGGGGCGTGGGACGGCCCACATAATCGGCCAGCAGCGCGCTTAACTCTTTTTGAAACGCCGGATCAGGCAGAATCTTGCGCCGTTTTTCATCAAGCTCCAGAACCGCGGGCATCAGTGTCTCGGCAATATACATGCCGCCATACTGTTCAAAATGGCCGCGGGCATCCGGATATCCGATTATCGGTGTGTTGGGTGTATCACCTCGGGAATTCATTAAAATATCCTCCTTAACGCTCTGTCCGGTTCCTTTTGGGAAAATGATTGGTGCACGGTTTCTATAAATGACGCTACTTTTTTCATATCTTTTGTACCGGGAGCGGCTTCCACACCGGAACTGACATCCACGGCATCGGGCATGGCCGCACAAATGGCATCTGCAATATTGCCGGGAGAGAGTCCCCCGGCAAGAATCAAGGGGTAATGGTCGCCCATCGGTTTTGCGCCGCCCCAGTTCCAGGTTTTGGCGTTGCCGCCGGGCAGAACGCCTTTGCCGCACTCCACAAGACAGGCAGAGGCGTTATAACGGGCCGCATCGTCAAATCCCGGTTTTCCCCCGTCAAACAGGGCCTTGATTACGATGAGACCCTGGCGGCGCAGCCGGGTCACCAGCTCCGGCGGTTCGACGCCGTGGAGCTGAACGCCGGTCAGGCCGCAGTAATTCACTTTTTCCATGATGAATTCATAGGAGACGTTGACAAACACGCCCACGGTCTGAACCTGCCCGGCCACGGCCGCGCAGACCTCTTTGGCCTGGCGGTCGCTCAGATGGCGCGGGCTTTTTTCAAAAAAGACGCACCCAATGGCATCCGCGCCCAGGGCCGCGCACTGCCCGGCCTGTTCCGGCGTTGTAATGCCGCAGATTTTAATTTGCGGTGTGTTGAGTTTTGTTTCCATTTCATTCTATTCCTAATCGTGCTCTTGCTCGTGCTCGTAATCGTTTTTTTCAGTCTTTTCGATCACGAGCAAGAGTACGATTTTTCGTTTACGTTGCTAAAAGGTGTTTCAGAAAGCCCACCGTATCTTTTGCCCGGACAAGACTTTCACCGATTAAAAAGTTGTGGATGCCCGCCGTCTTTGTCCGCATGATATCTTCCCGCGTGTGAATACCGCTGGCAGCCACCGGCACCTGGCCGGCGGTAAACCGGGAGACCATGCCCGTGGCTACGGAAATATCCGTGGCAAAGGTTTTCAGATCCCGGTTGTTGATGCCGATGATTTCGGCTCTTGCCCGGGTAACCTTTTCAAGGTCTTCCGCGTTGTGGACCTCCACCAGCGTGTCCAGGTCCAGCTCCCCGCACAGGCCGATAAAACTCACCAACTGGGCTTCTGAAAGGATTCTGGCGATCAGCAGCACCGCGTCGGTTCCGGCCGCCGCTGATTCATAAATCTGGTAGTCGCTGATGATAAATTCTTTTCGCAGCACCGGCAGTGCACAGGCTTTACGGGCCTGTTTCAGGTCGGCAAGAGAGCCCTTGAAATAGGGCGCGTCGGTGAGCACTGAAATCGCCACGGCGCCGCCGGCCTCGTATTTTCTGGCATAGTCGGCGGCGTCCAGGTCGGCCCGGATGATCCCCCGGGAGGGCGAGCCCCGTTTGATCTCCGCGATGATGCCAATGCCGCCCTGAACGTGCATTTGGCGCAGGTTTTCGGCAAAAGGCCGTTTGGGGCTGCGGTCCGCGGCCATGGTTTTTAATTCGACTTCCGGCATGCGAAGCCGGGCCGCAGCGATCTCCGCGGTTTTTGTCTCTACGATTTGTGAAAGAATGTCGGCCATCATGTTATCCGTTGGTGTTGGTAAAGTCGATCAGCTCATCCAGCTTTTTCCCAGCCTTGCCGCTGTCGATGATCTCGCCGGCAAGGGCCACACCTTCTGCCAGGTCTTCGGCTTTACCGGCGGCCACCAGGGCCGCTCCGGCATTGATGACGACCACGTTCCTTTTGGCGCCTTTTTCTTTGCCGTTTAAAATTCCCCGGGTGATCTCGGCGTTCTCCACGGGCGTTCCCCCGGCCATATCCTCGGGCCGTGCCCGGTCTTCAAAAAAGTGTTCCGGCGAAATATCGTAGGTATGCACCCGGCGGTCATTCAACTCCGAAATCCGGGTGGGCGCGCACACCGATATTTCGTCCAGGCCGTCATGGCCGTGAACCACGAATGCTCTTTTTGCGCCCAGCAGGTTGAGAGCGTCGGCAAACATCTCGGTGAGCTGGGGCGCGAAAACGCCCAGCACTTGGCAATTGGCCGCCGCCGGATTGGTCAGGGGGCCCAGCATGTTGAAGATGGTGCGCACGGCCAGTTCTTTTCTGGGGCCGATGGCGTATTTCATGGCGCCGTGAAACAGCGGGGCAAACAGAAAGCCGATGCCGATTTCGTTGACTGCTTCTTCGGCCACTTCCGGCTGGGTGTCCAGTTTTACCCCCAGGGCCTCCAGCACGTCGGCGCTGCCGCACTTGCTGGAAACCGAACGGTTGCCGTGCTTGGCCACGGTGACCCCGGATCCGGCCACTACAAAGGCCGCGGTGGTGGAGATGTTGAAGGTGTGGGCGCCGTCCCCGCCGGTGCCGCAGGTGTCCACCACCACGGATGAGGCCGCCTGAATGCGGGTGGCTTTACGGCGCATGGCCTCGGCGGCCCCGGCCAGCTCCTCAAACGTTTCGCCCTTGGTGGCCAGGGCCGCCATGAATGCCCCGATCTGGGCATCGGTAAGGTTGCCGGAAAAGATATCGGAGAAAATCCCGTCCATCTCCTCCCGTGAAAGGTCTTTTCTATTAATGATGTTGGAAAGTGTTTGTGAAAACATAGTTTTCCTCCGTGTGGTTATATATAATTCCTTGTCTATCACGCTCTTGCTCGTGATGGTAATATTGATCAGATTCGTGTTCGTTTTTTTCCTTTTATTCCGATCACGAGCACGAGCAAGAGCACGAGAAAGATTGGATGCTAATCTCTCTCAATCCCGCAGTGTTTCGTAATCATCCACCGATTCACCAATGCGATTCGGCAGAAAATTTTTAATCAGCCCAACCAGCATGGACACGACTCCCTGCAGTATCTCTTTGCCTTTTTCAGCCTCATTTTCTTTTAAAATATTTTTGGCGATCAGGATATCCAATGCCGCAGCACATTCCAAAGCAGAACCACGGGCGATATCAAAGAATCTGCACCGATCCCGAGGCAAGGATTTACCGTTTCCTTCGGCAATGTTCAAGACGATTGAAGTGGAGGCCCGGTCCAGTTGGCCATATACAGCCTGCTGTTTCGGAATATTTTTCATGATGTTTTGCATCCATACAATGAAATCAATGGATGCCTGATAAATCCTCAGCTTTTCATGATCAAAAGCAGTTCTCATAATATTCTCCCTGACGTTTTCTCCTGCTCATGCTCCTGCTCCTGCTCATGCTCTTGCTCGTGCTCGTAATCGTGTTGTTCAGTTTTATTTCGATCACGATTACGAGCAAGAGCATGAGAAAGATTTTAACCTTACATTTGCAGAAAGTTCTTCAATATCCGTTTGCCCTTCGGGGTCATGATCGATTCCGGGTGAAACTGGATGCCCACGGTGGGGTGCTGCCTGTGGCGCAGGCCCATGATCTCCCCGTCTTCGTCCTCGGCGCAGATTTCAAAACAATCCGGCAGGGTTTCTCTTTCCACGGCCAGCGAATGATACCGCATGGCGGTAAAAGGAGAGGGGATGCCTTCAAAAATCGGGGCCGGGCCGGTTGTCACGGCCGATGTCTTGCCGTGCATAAGCCGCCGGGCAGCCACAACGGTGCCGCCGAAAGCCTGGCCAATGGCCTGGTGGCCCAGGCAGACGCCCAGGATGGGAACGCTGCCCGAGGCGCGGCGGATCAGGTCCAAGGAGATACCGGCGCTCTCCGGCCGGCCCGGCCCTGGTGAAATCACGATGTGAGAGGGGGCCATGCGGTCGGCCTCGGCCACGGTGATCTCGTCGTTTCTGGCCACACGTACCTCGGCGCTGAGCATGCGAAGGTACTGGACCAGGTTGTAGGTGAAAGAGTCATAGTTGTCGATCATCAGAATCATAATCCGCCTCCATAATTCGTTTCGTCCAAATCGCTATCGGGATCGGGATCGAAATCGAACCTTGTATTTCGTTGTCTCTTTAAAGAGCCTTTTTCTTATTGTGTTTATCCATATGGTTAAATATTGTGTTGCCTGCCCGCCAGTTCCAGGGCTTTTTGTATGGCCTTGGCCTTGTTCACGGTTTCAACGCGCTCCTTTTCCGGGTCCGAGTCGGCGACGATGCCGGCACCGGCCCTTACCGTCAGGCAATCGTTTTCAATGCAGGCCGTGCGGATGGTGATGGCCAGATCCATGTTGCCGCTGAAGGAAACATATCCCACGGCCCCGCCATACGGCCCCCGGGGACCTTTTTCAAGCTCGTCGATGATCTGCATGGCCCGGATTTTGGGAGCGCCGGAAAGGGTGCCGGCCGGAAACGTGGCGGCCAGGAGGTCCCATGCGTCCAGGTCCCGTTCAAGGTCGCAGCGCACGTTTGAGACAAGGTGCATCACATGGGAGTATCGCTCCACCACCATCAGGTCGGTCACCTGCACCGTGCCGGTGACCGCCACCCGGCCCAGGTCGTTTCTGCCCAGATCCACCAGCATCAGGTGCTCAGCCCGCTCTTTTTCGTCTTTCAGCATTTCATCAGCCAGGGCCCGGTCCTCCTGCTCGGTCTTTCCACGGGGCCGGGTGCCGGCAATGGGTCGCACCGTGGCGATCCTGTTTTCAAGGCGCACCATGGTTTCCGGTGACGATCCCACCAGGGCCGTTTCCCCGATGTGCAGAAAGAAAAGGTATGGCGACGGGTTGATGTACCGCTGGGCCCGGTACAGGGTCCAGAGGTCCGGGGCCGGGCAGCAGGAAAAGGGCTGGGACAGCACCGCCTGAATGATTTCGCCCTGGCGGATATACTCCTTGGTGACCTCGACCATTGCCCGGTAATCCTCATCTTCTCTTTCAGGGGCCAGCACACAGGGGGCTGTCGCTGAGTTGCCGGCATCCACGGGCAGGGGGGCCTGTACCACGGCAAGCAGTTTCTCCACCCGTTTTTGGGCCGCCTCGTAAGCCGCGTCAATGCTTTCCGTTGATCGGGTAAAGGCAATGGCCAGGGCCACCAGCGTGTGACGGATGTTGTCAAAGATGATCAGCTCGTCCGGAATCATGAAAGCGGCAATGGGCCGGTCTTCGGGCAGACGGTTGGGAATTTTTTCAAAAAAGGAGACCATCTCGTAGGTGAAGTATCCCACCAGCCCGCCCCAGAACCGGGGGAGGCCCGGCATTTCAGCCGGCGTATAGTCAGCCATGATGGTACGCAGGAGTTGCAGGGGCTTACCGTTGTGCTCGACCCGCTGCATTGTGCCGTTTTCCTCGATCTCCACATGGTCGCGAAACAGTCGCACCCCCACCTTTGCCGACGCGCCCAGAAAACTGTACCGGCCCCACCGCTCGCCGCCTTCGGCGCTTTCAAACAGGAAGATCGGTCCTTTGCCGGTGTTAAGTTTTTTCAGAATAGAGACCGGTGTCTCCGTGTCCGCCAGAATCTCGGCGCATACGGGAATGGTGTTGGCGGTTTGTGCCATCTCACGGAACGTCGCTCTGTCCGGAAACCGTTGCAGGATCATGATTGTTTGTCCTTATGCGTTTGTGTCATAAAAAAAGGTCGCATGCTCTTTTGAGCCTGCGACCTTTTTATCTTAAAAACAAAAAACCGCAGGCACCTTTGTTCGGGTCGCCTACGGTTTGGTTTACGCTATGCCTGACAGTATCAAGCGCCGTGGGCGGACCGAACGGACCAAGCCCACCACCACCAGTTGCCCTGGTTTGCCTTGACTGAAGTTGACACTGTCTTGACGATCATCTGTTTTTGCTTTCACAAAAGTCTGTTTGATACGCCGACTATTATGGTATGTATGGATCGATTGTCAAGCGAATTTTTCGTCTGGATTTGGGTTTTTACGTTTCTATCAATATTTTAATTTGAAAAGGCAGAAACCGATGATTGCCGAAATTCTGGCCACGGGAAACGAAGTATTGTCCGGGACGATCGCTGACACCAATGCCGCGCATATCGCGCAGGTGCTGGAAGAAGCGGGTATCGAGGTACGGCGCCACACCTGCGTGGGGGATGACCTGGATCATATCGCCGCCGCGGTAACGGAAGGCTGCGCCCGGGCCGATGTGCTGCTGGTCACCGGCGGGCTGGGGCCCACCGGTGACGATTTGACCACCGAGGCCGTGACAAGGGCTGCCGGGAAAAAGCTGGTACTCGACCCCGAGGCCGAAGATTCCATGAAAACCTATTTTGCCCAGCGCAAGCGCTCCATGCAGCCGTCCGACGCCAAGCAGGCGATGCTGCCGGAAGGGGCTCAGTGTATTGGCAACGGCATCGGAACAGCACCGGGATTCATGCTTGCCATGGGTCACTGTCACGTGTTTGTCATGCCCGGTGTGCCCCACGAGATGAAGCAGATGCTTGAAACCGGGGTGATGCCCCGAATCGAGGCCCTGCAGGGTGGCGGCCGGCTTTATGCCGCGTCCCGGACCCTGACCGTGTTCGGCCTGCCCGAGTCCACTGTGGGCGAACGCATGGCCGGTTTTGAGTCCGCCTTCCCCGGAATGCGTTACGGTATTCGGGTCAAGTTCCCGGAGATATTTGTCAAAGTCTCCACCCGGCAACCGGACCCGCAGATCGCGCGGGACCTGGCTGCCCAAGCCTGTGAATGGGTGAAAAAGCAGGTGGGCGAAACAGTTTTCTCCGACGCGGGTCTTTCCCTGGAAGCCGAGGTGGGCCGGCTGCTGGCCCAGGCAAAAGCCACCGTGGCCCTGGCCGAAAGCTGCACCGGAGGCCTCATCGCAGATCTTCTGACCGGTGTTCCCGGCAGTTCGGACTATTTTCTTTTTTCCGGCGTCACCTATGCCAACCAGGCCAAGATCAATGTACTGGGTGTATCACCGCAAACCATCGAATCCCATGGCGCGGTTTCAGAAGAGACGGTAAAGGAGATGGCCCAGGGGGTCCGGCGGGTTGCCGGCGCCACCTTCGGGCTTGCCACCAGCGGCATTGCCGGGCCTTCCGGTGGCACCAAAGAAAAGCCTGTGGGCACGGTATGCATCGGCCTGGCAGGGCCTGACGGGGTGCAGACCTCACAAATCTGCCTGTCGTTTCAGAACCGGAGTATGAACAAGCGGCTGTTTGCTTTTCTGGCATTGGAGACCCTGCGCAGAAAGTTACAATAGCTTTATTATCCAAACCAAAATTGCAAAAAAACGAACCCGAACCCGATTTCGATCCCGATAGCGATGCTGATTGAATCGAATGGACAACACATACACCATCATTGATACCGCTGTTGTGCGGGTGGGACGCCTGATCGACGGAACGGGTGCGCCTGCTCGCAAAAACCTGTTTGTGCGGGTAGAAAAGGGAATGGTGCGGGCCATCACGGATGCCGCGCCGCCCGGAGAAGACACGTCTGTTGACCTGTCCGGTTCTACCGTATGTCCCTGCCTGATAGACAGCCATGTCCATCTTTTTCTGGCCGGCAGCCTGGACCCGGAAGAACACCGCCGGCAGATGGCAGCCAGGTTTGAGGATGCCTGCCGGGTCATAACGGCAAACATTGATTGCCAGAAGTCCTGTGGGGTGTTGACCGTGCGCGACGGCGGTGACGGCCAGGCCCATGTGTCGCGCTATTCGCGGGAAAGGATCGAAAAGGAATGTGACCTTTTTCGTACTCGGACCCCTGGCCGGGGGTGGTACAAGCCGGGCCGTTACGGAAAACTGGTGGGCGGCGAGCCTCTTCCGGAAAGCGATTTTTTGAAAGTCATCACCGGGCAGATGGCTGCCGCAGATCATGTGAAGCTGGTCAACTCAGGATTAAACAGCCTGACACGATTCGGAGTGCAGACGGCGCCGCAGTTCACGCCGGACGAGCTTTCCGCCATTGTGACCTTGGCCCACAGGGCCGGTCGGCCGGTGATGGTCCATGCCAACGGCGAAATTCCTGTCCGTCAGGCGGTGGAGGCCGGGGTGGATTCCATTGAACACGGCTATTTTGCCGGAACCGACAATCTTCTGCGTATGGCAGACCACCAGACCTTTTGGGTACCCACCCTGGCACCCATGCGTGCTTTTGCCCAGACCTCCGGCGATCCTGAGGGCGTGGCGGCCCGCACGCTTGAGCACCAGGTGGAGCAGCTTGCCTTGGCCCGCCGGGCCGGGGTGAAGGTGGCCCTGGGTACGGATGCCGGCAGTCCGGGTGTGTATCACGGCCGGGGCCTGATTGACGAGCTGACGCTTTTCATGGCGGCCGGCTATACCATTGAACAGGCTGTTTGCTGCGCCACGGTCAATGGCGCCGATCTTCTTAAAATGCCCGACCGGGGACGGATCGCTCCGGGCATGCCGGTGCTGTGGGCGGTTGTGCCGGGAGATGAAAGCAGGCTTCCCTCCAGTCTTCACCAGGCGGCTGTTTATACGGGTACGGGTTGACGGACAGGGATTCATGCTTATGGTATCCCAAAGACAACTGCGCTGGTTTTAAATAAGACTCTTCTCCGATGCAGTGGGTGCCCAGGGTTCAAGGATTCAAGGGGTCGAGGGTCCAAGGGTGTGTACTTGAAAGAATTATAAAGACGCTGTACTTGTTTTTGTCGCTGTTCTATTACTATTCCAAAGGGAATTGAATTATTGGTGAATAATATCTTGATTTCATGCCATAAACCGAACATTCGGGAATTCATCAAGTCCTTGTTATCGTTTTTTACTTGACCACTTGAATCCTTGAACCCTTTAAACCCATCGACTGCACTGAAAATCATGCAAATCGTTTACTGCCAGTAATCGGGAGATGAACCTTAAATAAAAACAAGGAGGACCTATGGGATCATTTAAATACTACATTCCGGGACTGCTGCTGCTGGGCGGTTCCTTTCTGATCATCGCCTTTCCCCAGATCCTGGTGGCCATTGTGGCGGCCATGGTGTTTATGGCCGGGATCACGGCCCTGGGCCTTGGCAACATGATGAAAAACTACGAACAGGAGCTGAAAAACCGGGGGGAAGGCGGTTTTGCGGAGATGTTCTTCCGGCGGCGGGACCGCTGGTAGGCAGAGGTGTCATCCGTTTTCCGGCCGGGAAACCAGCACCACGCGAAGGTCCATCACATTGGTGTTGGTGGGCCCGGTGATCAGCAGATTTTCCAGCTTTTCAAAAAACGTGAAGGAATCGTTGTCCGCCAGGTAGCGGGCCGGCGCCAGTCCGGCCTCTGCCGCCCTTGAGGCCGTTCGGTCACTGACCACGGCGCCGGCAGCATCTGTGGGCCCGTCCGTGCCGTCCGTGCCGCCGCTCAATACCACAATATGTTCGTTTCCCACGATAACATCCGTTAATGCCAGGCAGAACTCCTGGTTTCTTCCTCCCTTTCCCGCCCCCTGTATCGTCACCGTGGTTTCTCCGCCGGACAGCAGGCAGGCCGGTGGCGAAACAGGGTTGCCTGTCTTTAATATCTCTTTGGCCATGGCGCCGTGCATACGGGCTACATCCCGTGTTTCTCCTTCCATCATGGACGAGAGAATCAGTGTCTGATACCCCAGAAGGCGGGCTTTATCCGCCGCGGCAGCCAGGGCCGAGGTGTTGTCCGCGCAGATATGGGTGAATACCTTTTCAAACAACGGGTCCCCGGGTTTGGGGGTCTCTGTTTCCGTGTCTGCCGCGCCTTTCTGAATATGGTGTATTATCGATGCCGGCAGACGGCTTTCCAGGTGATAGACGTCGATGATGCGCAGGCAGTCGGCAAAGGTGGTGGGGTCGGCCACTGTGGGGCCTGAGGCAATGGTGGAAAGATCGTCTCCCACCACGTCGGAGATCACCAGGCAGAGGAGGGTGGCCGGAAACACGGCCCTGGCCAGCCGGCCGCCCTTGATCGCTGAAATGTGTTTGCGCAGGGTGTTGATTTCGGTGATGGAGGCCCCGCAGGCCAGCAGTTCATGCATGGCGGCCTGTTTGTCGGCAAGCGTGATGCCGGGGGCGGGCAGGGGGAGCAGGGCCGACCCGCCACCGGAGAGCAGGCAGATCACCAGGTCCTTTTCCGACGCGCGTTCTGCCAGTTTCATGATGCGGTGCGCGTTTTTCAGGCCCTCGGCATCGGGAACCGGGTGACCGCCCTCCGCCAGGTCTATTTTTTTCAGTGGATGGGTGTGGCCGTACTTTACGCTGAGAATGCCGCCGGTCAACCGGTCCCCCAGCAGCGCCTCAACAGCGGCGGCCATGGGGGCCGACGCCTTGCCCGCGCCGATGACGTAAATGTGATCAAAGGCACCGGGATCAAAAGTGCGGCCCGCCACTCTGAGTCTGCCGTTTTCAAGGCAACAGCAGGCCGCCACCGCCGTTTTTGGCTCAACCGCGGCAAGGCCGGCAAAAAAGATTTCCCGTGCATGGGCTTCCATTTTATAAAGGATGGCATCGGCAGTGGGCATGGTGTTTCCCCTGTTGCTGTTCCAATGTGGATAGGGCATTTGTTTTTTATTGTACGTTTGCCTGTGGCTCCGGGTCAAGCTCATGCTTTGTTTCCTTGACAAGGGTACGGACTTGATCTTACCTTTAGTGACATTCAAAGACGGCCGAATATGTCCGCACGTTTTGCTGAGGAGGGACCATGGAACTTCGAGGAGAGTTTCTTATCGCCATGCCCATGCTGACCGACCCCAATTTTCGTCAGACCGTGGTGTGCATCTGCGAACATTCGGCGGAGGGCGCTCTGGGCCTGATCGTGAACCGGATTTACCCGGCCCTGACCGCCAAGGATATTTTTGAAGAACTGAAGATGGCCTATGTCCCGGAAACCGGCCCGCTTCCCGTTTACAACGGCGGACCTGTGCATACCGGTGATCTGTTCGTGCTGCATGAACCTCCCTTTGGCTGGGAGGGGTGTCGGCCCATACGGCCCGACCTGGCCCTGACCAACACCAAAGACCTTCTGACGGTCATTGCCCAGGGACAGGGGCCCCGGCGGTTTCTGATTCTTCTGGGATATGCCGGCTGGGGGCCGGGCCAGCTGGAGGCCGAGGTCCGGGAAAATTCATGGCTCACGGTACCGGTGGACCAGAGCATTGTTTTTGACGCACCGGTTGCACGGCGGTGGGCCGATGCCATGAAGCTGATGAACATTCCCGATCCCGCCTTTCTGTCCGGCATGTCGGGCAGTGCGTAGTCCGCCGTGTTCATTTTTGCGGTTTATCTACCTTCAAATCCTACTCGTGCTCTTGCTCGTCATCGTGATCAAAATAAAAGGGAGAATACAAATACGAATTTGATCACGCGCAAGAGTACGATTTAGAAAAAAAAATAAAGAACAACTTTCTCCCTGCCCCACCGGGTTCTTTTTGTTCCGTTTCCTGTTTCGATTCCGGCTGTTTTTGGCGGTTAATATCTTGAAATGCAATGGGTGTCGGTGTATGGTAGACGCTTGTTCGTGGCGGCCCTAACCCGAATGTTTCATGAAATTTTTCGCCACTTGTAAATTTTTATATAAAATACAGAATTTTGAAAGAGGTTCGGGCGTTTTGGAAAATACAAACTGTCATAAGCGGCTTGAAGCAATTTATACCAATTTTGTGTCGAAAAATTTCACCCTTCGGGCGAGTCACCTTGGCCGCATCTGCTGTGTTGCGGGACATTCGCAGTAGATTGACTACAGCTTCATGTCCCGCGCCTTGCATCTGCGGCCAAATCAACTCGTGAAATATCCGGGCTAACCCGCATAATTTATGAAATTGTTCGACACGTTCGGAATGAAAGAGAATGAAAACATACACGGCCCTGAAGGATCGGCTCAAAAGCCTGAATATGGCCCTGCTGGATACCATGGCCCAGGCCCGGTCCCTGCCCGGTGTGACGCCGGACGCGTTCGAACGGTGGCAGGCCACCTGCCGGACTGTTTTGCGGCAACTGGATGATGATGTGGTGCGGGTGGCGGTGGTGGGGCCCATCAAGTCCGGCAAGAGCACGGTGGTCAACTCGATTTTCCGGGGGGATTACCTGAAGCGGGGGGCCGGTGTGGTGACCTCCATGGTCACAAAAGTGCGCAGTGGTGAGCAGCTTCGCGCCCGGCTGGTTTTCAAATCCTGGGAGGGGATCAATTCCGATATAGAACGGGCCGTGGTGATGCTGCCCACCATCCATATCCCTTCCAACGGCGACGGCCTGGATATCCGCGATGAAGCCACCCGCCAGGCCCTTGCCGGCGCTCTGGACAATCTGCCCCGGGAGTACCTTATCGCCAAGGACAGCCGGAACATGAACAGCGTGCTTCTGGCCAACTACCTTGCCGGTTACGATCAGGTGGCCACCACCATCGGTGACGATACCCGGACCCGGGTGTTTGAACAGGAGCAGTTTGCCCGGCACCGGGATTTTGCAGCCGATGACCGGCTGTCGGTCTACCTGGAAGACATTCAACTGGATATCGATTCAGTGGAGATGGACCCCACCATTGAAATCGCGGACTGCCAGGGCAGCGACTCACCCAATCCGTTGCACCTGGCACGGATTCAGGACTATCTGCTCCTGACCAACCTTACGGTGTACGTGATCAGCAGCCGTACCGGCCTGCGCCAGGCCGACATCAATTTTCTATCCATGATCGACCGCATGGGCATATCCGATCATCTGGTCTTTGTGATCAACTGCGACCTGGACGAACACGAAACCTTGAAAAGCCTGACCGACCTTGTGAAGCGGATTCGAAACGAAATTTCCCTGATCAAGTCCGACCCGGAAGTGCATGTGTTTTCGGGTCTGCTCAACCTGTTCCGGTCCCAGAGCCCCGACCGGCTGACAGAAAAGGACGCCCGGCGTCTGTCCATCTGGCAGATGGAGGATTCGCTGGTGCGGTTTTCCGATGAGGGAACCGAATTCTTTGAAGCATCGCTCTACCACAAGCTGAACCGGCAGCGATATGCCCTGCTGCTGAAAAATCATGTGCAGCGGCTTTCTCTGGTGGCCTCGGGCCTTTCCCAGTGGGCTGCGGCCAACCGCAGCCTGCTTAAAGAAGACGAACAGAGCGCGGCCGCTATTTTTGAGGGTACCCGGCGGCACAAGGAGAAGCTGGATCGGGCAGGAGGGCTGCTGAAAAGCACGCTGGACGGCTCTGCCCGCAGGTTGAAAAAGGATCTCAAGTCCGATATCGACCGTTTTTTTGACCCCAAGGCCGGTGAGGTCATGCCCGAATTGATCTCCTTTATCAGAAATTATCAAGTGGATTTGGGCAAATACGAACAGACACTTGCCACGGCCGGTTTTTCCAATGTGCTTTACATGGCGTTCCAGGAGTTCAAGCAGACCCTGGATGTTTTCATGGCAGAGAGCATCAATCCCAAGGTCCTGGGGTTTGTTAGAAAGCAGGAGCAGAAGATTGCCGACTATTTTGAGTCCATTGCCGAATCCTTCGACAGCATGGCAAGAGATGCTATTGCCGAATACAAAAAAGCCATGAAGGACCTTGGCATTCCCACTCAGGCAGGGGACCAGGGGCCCATCAAAACCCGGGACATCACCCTGGTCAAGGCCCAGAGCGGACTTCAGCTGCCCCCTGCCGTGTTTGCCATGAACTACACGGGCAAGATCCGCACCGAGGCGGTGATGCGGCTGGGGGTCTATTCCGCGGGAAAGTTTTTCAAGAAGCTTTTGAAAAAACCGGTTAAAACCGAAAAAGAGGGCGAACTGCGGGCCCTGAAGGACGGCATGGGTCGAATTCTGCGTGAGACCGAAAAAGGGATTATTTTTCATTTTAAAAGCTATCGGGAGAACATCAAATTTCAGTATGTGTTAAAACTGGCGGAGGCTGTGTCCGACAGCTTTTACAACGCGGTCATGGACCGGTTCCGGGCCTACAGCGCGGACATCTCCAGTATTCGGGACGCGGTGGTGGAAAAGCGGGTAGACAAGGAACAGATGGCCGATGCCCTGGCATCTCTGGCCGAAACCGTTTCAGACACCGGACAAAAGATTGTCGAACTCTCCGGAGACCTGGCCTTTGCGGCCGACACTCAGGATACACCTTCCCGGCAGGAGGACGTCGTCTGATATTCCGGGAATCAATAAATTGCCGTTTGCCTGACCGATCGATTTATGGAGGAGCAGAAAATGAGCAGAGTGATTGCAATTGCCAATGAAAAGGGAGGGGTGGGTAAAACCGCCATGGCCATCAACCTGGGAGCGGCCCTGTCGCTGGAGAACAAGCGGGTGCTCGTCGTGGACATGGATCCCCAGCACAATGCCACCATCGGGCTGGGTGTGCAGGTGGATGACGAGACCCTTTCGGTTTATGACCTGATTGTGGGAACCGAAGATGTGTCGGCTGGTGACACCATTGTTCAGACCCAGTGGGAAAACCTCGATCTGCTGCCGTCCCATCCGGACCTGGCCGGTGCCGAGGTGGAGATCATCGATATCCCTGGCCGGGAGCGTAAACTGGCCCAAGCCCTGGCCGACGTGGAGGACGCGTACGATTTTGTCCTGGTGGACACCCCGCCCAGTCTCTCCCTGCTTACAGTCAACGTGTTTGCCTATGTGCGGGAGGTGATCATTCCCTGCCAGATGCACCCCTATTCCTATGCAGCTTTAGCGAGCCTGTTTGACACCCTGGAAATTATTCGTGAAGGGATTAACAGCGATCTTTCCGTTGCCGCCATTGTACCGACCTTTTATGATAAACGGACCGGCTTGAGTGAGATGATCCGGGAAAAGCTCTTAAAGGACGGGCGGTACAGGGATTTTGTCTCTCAGACCGTCATCCGGACCAACACCGCCGTTGCCTACAGCACTGAGGCGGGCAAACCAGTCGTTTTTGCCAGCCGCCGCAGCTACGGCGCCTGGGATTACACCCGGCTGGCCGAGGAATTACTGGCATCCGGCTGATCCAGATACCGCACTGATATTTTTCGCAGGCACCAAGGTTTGGTGGTGTGCTGCGCCAAATCGTTCGAATATAAAATGGGGCGGTGCTGTAAGGCGCCGCCCCATTTGCATTATCTGGAAATGGTGTTACACAATGCCGTAGGCCATCATGGCCTTGGCCACTTTTACAAAGCCGGCGATGTTGGCGCCGGTGACATAGTCGCCCTTTTTGCCATATGCTTCGGCGGCGTCCAGGCAGGACTTGTGAATGCCCTTCATGATCAGCAAGAGCCGGCTGTCCACCTCGTCTCGGGTCCAGGAGAGCTTGGAACTGTTCTGGCTCATCTCAAGGCCTGAAGTGGCCACGCCGCCGGCGTTGGCCGCCTTGCCCGGGCCGTATAGCACGTTGTTTGCCTGGAAGACCCGCACCGCCTCTGGAGAAGAGGGCATGTTAGCGCCTTCAGCCACGCAGAAACAGCCGTTTTTCACCAGGGCCTCGGCATTGGCGCCGTCAATCTCGTTCTGGGTGGCGCAAGGCAGGGCCACATCCACTTTAATGCCCTGTTCCCGGATCACGTCCCATACGTTTTTACTTTCAACGCAGACCGTCTTGTACTGATCGGCATATTCGCTGACCCGCCCACGGCGGACGTTCTTGAGTTCCATGAGATAACAGCATTTGTCGTTGTCTATGCCCGCTTCATCAATAATGGTGGCGCCGGAATCGCATACCGAAATCACCGTGCCACCCATCTGGTTGACCTTTTCAATGGCGTACTGGGCCACGTTGCCCGCTCCGCTTACTGCCACCCGTTTGCCCTTGAGATCAAGGCCACGGGTGGCCAGCATTTCAGAGGCAAAGTAGACCGTACCGTAGCCGGTGGCCTCGGGCCGGATCAGGCTGCCGCCGTACTCCAGACCCTTGCCGGTGAGCACGCCGGTATGTTCGTTGCGGATTTTTTTGTAATAGCCGTACATATAACCGATTTCGCGGCCTCCCACTCCGATGTCACCGGCCGGAACGTCGGTCTCCGGCCCGATGTGCCGGAAGAGTTCCCGCATGAAGGATTGACAGAAACGCATGATCTCGCCGTCGCTCTTGCCCTTGGGATCAAAGTCGGAGCCGCCCTTGCCACCGCCCATGGCCAGGGTGGTCAAGGAATTTTTGAATATCTGCTCAAACCCCAGAAATTTGATGATGCCCAGGTTGACCGAGGGATGAAACCGGATGCCGCCTTTGAAAGGCCCGATGGCATTGTTGAACTGCACCCGGAAGCCACGATTGACCTGAACCTGGCTCTTGTCGTCCACCCAGGGCACCCGGAACTGGACCGCCCGCTCGGGCTCCACGATGCGCTCGTAGATGCCGTTTTTTACAAATTCGGGATGACGTTCAGCAGTCGGTTCCAGTGTTTCCATAACCTCGATGACGGCCTGGTGAAACTCCTTCTGGTCCGGATCCATGCGTTTGACCTTGTCGATGACGCTCTTGATGACTGACATTCCTTGTGCCTCCTCTGAGGGTTAACAGGGTTGATATTTATTGATCCGCATATGACACGCGTCCCGCTGGTAGCGGGACGCGGAAATAGCATGGTCTTACACGGACAGTCCGATTTTTTCCAAATTGTCATTATCGAGCCGAAGGCAAAGCAATCCCACCCGCACATGGACAAGATTGCTTCGTCGCTTCCGCCGTCTCCCAGGGGCTATGGAGGACTGGGCGCTCCTCGATACACAAAACATGCGGGTTAATCTTTGACGATATAGATTTTTCCTACCGACTCCGGTGGAATGGTGCCGTACCAGCTTTTTTTGAAAAAACGAAAATCCTGTTCGGTGATGCCGTCGATGCCCGCAAACTCCTTTTTCAGTTCCTCCAGGCTGTCAAACCCAGCGCCGAAGAAAGGCAGCTTGGAAAAAAAAGGCCGTGCGCTGTTGGTGTCCACCAGGGAGGCAAAATGCTTGGGAAACAGGGGATCGCCCACCACCAGCAGGTAGCGTTCCGGTGATTCGGTAATGCGGTAGTGGATGGGCAGGGCCACCTGCCGGATTTCGGTAAAATGTTCTTTCAAAAACGCCGCAGCCTTCTGCGCGTCCACCTCTTCCGCGGACATCAGGTCAGGGCAGTCGAAAAATCCCAGGGCATAAAGTGCGATGCTGAAGCTGCTGATCTGTTCATAAACAGGATGGTCTCGGTCGCACATCACCATTACTTCGTCAATGCGTTCGGACGAACGAAGTCCATCGGGGGCCATGGCCGCACTTTTGGGTACCAATGTTCGTGTGGCTGGAAAATCAAGATTGATATCGTGAATAAGATTGTTTCTCATGCGCGGGCCTCCTTTTAAGAGCGTTTACCTTTAACTGAGATAAACCCGAAACCGGGTTTGGGAGTTCTTATTAAAACTGAAACAGTATGTCGTCTATTCGATCCGCAACTTTCGTGCCGAAACGCAGAACGGGCTGCAAAATTTATAATCACTTTAAATTAATAGATAATTTTTTAGTACTCGAGAGGGGGAAGGGAAGAATTAGTTCTGATGCTGTTCAGGTTTTGAGCAGTGTGGTCAGGGTTTGCACAAGGCAAGGAGGGCATGGAGTGATGGCCAAGACATTGCTAAAGAACGCCAACGACCGGTATCTTTTTTTGTTCGGCATGCCGGTTGAAACGGCCTATTCGGCCCATGATTCCTTCTTAAGGTACCGGTCCGTCATATCCAGCAGGTTCTGCATCTTGAATGGTTTGGTGATGTAGTCGTTCATGCCGGCTGAAAGGCAGCGGTTCCGGGTCTCCGGCACCACGTCGGCGGTGATCGCGATGATGGGAATGGTTTTATCGGTTTCCCGTATTTTTTTTGTTGCTTCGTAGCCGTCCATCACCGGCATCAGGCAGTCCATAAAAACCAGATCATAGTGTTTCCGCGCGCACGCGGCCACGGCCTGTTCCCCGTTTTCCACCACATCGCAGCGGATTTTATGCCGGGTCAGCATGGCCACCAGGACCTTCCGGTTGACCGGGTTGTCATCCACCACCAGGGCGTGGCCCTTATATGCCGGTGTTTCCTCCGGTGGGGGAGCGGAAAGCGGGGTGTCGCCCGGCACACCCGGGTCTTTTTCAACGGTCTGGTTCCGAATGCTGGCCAATGCGTTGTAAAGATGAACCTGCCGGATCGGCTTGGTCAGGTAGGCATGATAGCCGTACTGTCTCAGAAAGGAGGCGTCACCGGTCATTTCTCTGGGGATCAGGCAGAGCAGAGGAACGGTGGCGGCGCATGCTTCCTGCCGAATGGCCGTGGCAATGGTTTTGTACTTATGCGGGTTGCCGTTCAAAAAATTGGTGATCACCGCGTCAAAGGGCAGGACGCGGGCCGATGTCTCCAGCCACTGTACTGCGTCTTTCGGGTTGTCGCAGTGTTTGCAGATTCCTCCCCACCGGTGAATATACCAGTCCATGACCTTGTGGCCGGTGGGGTCATCCCCCACCACCAGGCACCGCATGCCCTGAATACCGTCCGTGGCGGAAAAAAGGGGGGCGGCCATGGAGACCGGGGTGTCAAACCGGCAGGTGAATCGAAAGGTGTTGCCCCTGTCCCGATCGCTTGCCACCGTAATATCACCGCCCATAAGGCCTGCCAGATGCCGGGAGATGGCCAGGCCCAGGCTGTCAGTGCCCCGGGCCACGGTTCCATCGGCCTGGTCCGGAGCCGGGGAAGGGGTACCCGGTTTTGTTTTTGCCGGCTCCGCGCCGGTGTAAGAGACTTCAAAGTCTATCATCACACTGTCGTCCGGCGTGGCCCGTTTCTTTACGACAAAAACAATCTCGCCGGATTCGGTGAAATTGAGGGCGGTGGTTCCCAGATTGATCAGAACCTGGCGTAACCGGGCCGGGTCCCCCACCACCTGTTTTGGTACGGGGGTGTCGATCAGCACCGCCACTTCCAGCCGTTTTTGCTGCGCCCCGGCGGCCATCAGGTCGGCGGTTCCTTCCACAGTGTCGTGCAGGTCAAAGGGGGCGGTCACAAGCTCGACGGCGCCGGATGCGATATCCGAAAAATCCATGATGTCGTTGATCAGGGTCAGGACGGCGTCCGCGGAAAACCGGATGGACCGGATATGATCGCGCTGTTGTTCATCCAGCCGGGTTGCCTCCAGCAACTCGGCAATTTTCAGCATTCCGGTGAGAGAGGTTCGAATCTCGTGGCCGATGTCGGCCGGGAACATCAGACCCGGAACTGTTGGCCCTTTGTCGCAAAGGTCAACCAAAGTATTTCCAAGGGCCTGGAGCGCCTGGGTGCTGGATATTGAACCGTTTCCTTTCATTCCGGGTTATCCTTCTTCCGGGCCACCAGTACCTCCACCGGCAGAAAGGGCGAAGTGCCGGGGTAGATGCGGACCTGTTCCATACCAGCGGGCTCCAGAAATTCCATCCACTCCTCTGCCGCCACATTGGCCCAGAACCCCAGGTTGTTCATCCGGCTGGCGATTCTTGCAAACCGGGCCTGCCATGGCCAGAAATCCGACAGTACGGGAACGGCCAGGGGCGTGTCGAACAGGACGCGGATTTTTCCCAGCAGGGTTCCGGCCCGGTGAAAGTCCAGCCTGTCGCTGATGGTCGATGCGATCAAATAGCCGCCGGGTTTAATGGTTCGCGCTATTTCCCGGAGAATATACGGCTGTTCGGATCGGGCGCAATAGTTGCCGGTCAGGGCAAAAATCACCATCTCCTGGCTGGCCGTGGCAAGCGGGGTCCGCTTGCGAAAATCCCACCGTCGTACCGCCAGCATCTTTTCTGTTGCCAGCCCCCGCGCGATCATCTGTTTTACGGTGTCCTGCAGCAGGGCCAGATTGTGCCCGGCAAATTCGGTGACCAGAATGCGTGCCCCCGGTTTTTTCAGGCGGAAGTATTTCATGTCCACTTCCCGGTAGGTGCCTTGAATTTTGGGCGGTGCCGTGGATTCCCAGATACCGGCGGCCAGTCCCACTTTGAGCAGGTCCCGGCCGCAGCCCGCGGAAAGAATGATAATTTTCGGATCAGGGGCGCAAACAATATCCTGAACGGTTTTTTCAATATAGCCCCAGAAGCCACCTCGCCTTCTGCCTTCGTACCACTCGTAGCGAAACAGGTCCAGGTACATGGGGCTTTTTTTAAACCGCCGGGTCCTGGACAGGTAGGCATGCCAGAAGGCGGTCTCTATCTCTGCGGCCTCCGGATCCTGGGGCGGGCACACGGGAAACAGGTGGCACTGTTGTGAATAGATTTTTTCAGGAACAAAGCCGTGTTCATCGGCATTGGCTTCCATCTGGTCCCAGGTCATGGTCATGATTGTTTTCCCTGTGATGCCGGTTTTGTGGTTTGCTTTTTTGCGATTACCGCCTGCTGCCACGGTTGCCTGACGTGAGAGTATCTTTCGAGTTTAGCACCTGTTTTTTTACTGTGATAACAGAATATTGGAACGGTGTCAAAATTTTTTGGCAAAAAAAGAAAAACCGCTTGACAGGAACCTGCGGCAGGTTTATCGTTTTCTCCAGCGATTGATGGAAGCGATAGCTTGAATTTTTCGGTCAAACATTACACTGATTCTACGGCCCGTGAAAATCATACCGCGGAGCCGGTATTTTAAGGAACCATCATGCCCACCCCTCTTGATAAAGCCCGGTCCAATCCAGACTCTATGAAGGCCAGAATATTTGCGTCGGCCCAGAAGCTGTTTGCCGAATACGGATACGACGGCACCACCACCCGCATGATCGCAAAAGACGTGGGCATCGATATCTCCACTCTCTACTACCACTGGGGGGAGAAAAAAGAGCTCTACATGGCGGTGCTGGAGCATTTCAAAAGAGAGATTGGCGCCAAGCTCAAGGAGATTGAAGTCATGGTGCGCGGCAAGTCTCTTGAAACCCGTCTGGATGTGGCCATTGACGAAATGTGCGATTACCTGTTCGATCGCATCGAGGTGACCCGCCTGATTCTGTTCAGTTCCTTTATTAAGTCCAGGGACACCGACGACCTGGGCGTGGCCATCTCTGACCATATCTCCAACATCGCCGTTGCCATGGGCCTGGCCATGGACAAGCGCAGCATCACACCCGAGGCCAAGGCCCGGGTCATGGCCATGGTGCTTTCCCTGTTCAGTTTTATTTCCGGTGAAATCTTTCTGCGCCCGATTTTAAACATCGACGCACCGGAATATGTCAGGACCGTAAAGGAGACGTTAAAGTTTACGCTGATCCCCGCGTTCACGCGGTAGGAGAGGCGGCATTGGCCGGGCCGCGGGTACGGCCCGGATTCAATAAAAAGCAATGACTGCGTTCACTCAAAACACTAAAGGAGGTCGATCATGGCGTTAAATCCAAAGGCCGTCGGAATGGATCTGGATCCGGTGGTCAGGGAGTACACGTGGAAGGACGTGGTTTTGTACGCCCTGGGCGTGGGGGCCGGGTTTTCGGACCTGGATTACTGTTATGAAAAAAACCTGAAGGTCATTCCCAGCTTTTCCATTGCCGCGATTTTCGATTTTCTCATTCAGCTGGGCATCAAATCGGAGCTGAATCTTGCCGGCCTGCTGCATGCCGAGCAGGAGCTGATTTTTCACAATCCCATTCCCGTCAACGGCAAGCTGACCACCAAGGGCCGCATCACCAACATGTATGACAAGGGGCCCAAGGGCGCCATCATCGTGGGCGAAACCGATACCTTTGCCGAGGACGGAACCAAACTCTTTACCAGCATCATCACCCTGTTTGCCCGGTTTGACGGCGGCTTTGGCGGGCCGGATGCCCCCAAGAACCCGACTGTCATGCCCGACCGGGCCCCGGACCTGGAGGTGGAGGATTGCCCGTCGCCCAACCAGCCCCTGTTGTACCGGCTCTCCGGCGATGTGAACCCCCTTCATGTGGACACCGATTTTGCCAAGATGGCCGGTTTTCAGCAGCCCATCATGCACGGCCTGTGCACCCACGGCTTTGCCTGCCGGCTGCTTATCGGCAGCCTGATTCCGGGCCAGCCGGAAAAGGCCCGCCGCATGGCATGCCGGTTTACCCGCACCCTGATCCCCGGCGATCCCATCAAGCTCCAGGTATGGAAAGAGGGCGACGGCAAGGCCTTCTGGCGGGTGGTCAATCCCAAGACCGGCGATATTGTCATTGACCTGGGCGTGTTCGAATATGGTGACATCCCTAAAGATGAAATCCGGTTTGACGACCGGGTGGCCATTATCACCGGCGCCGGCGGCGGTCTGGGACGGACATACGCCCTGGAACTGGCCAAACGCGGTGCCAAAGTGGTCGTTAACGATCTGGGCGGTGCCCGCGACGGATCGGGTAAAGGATCCTCTTCCGCGGCCGACAAGGTGGTCGAAGAGATCAAGAAGGCCGGTGGCGAGGCGGTGGCCAATTATGACAACGTGGCCACGGCCAAAGGCGGCGAAAACGTCGTGAAATCGGCCCTGAAGGCGTTCGGCAAAGTTGATATCGTCATCAATAACGCCGGTATTCTGCGGGACAAAAGTTTCCTTAAGATGGAACCGGAAAACTGGGACGCCGTCATGGCCGTGCATCTTCAAGGTGCTTACAATGTGACCCGCCCGGCATTCAAGGTCATGAAGGAAAACGGTTACGGCCGTATTATCATGACCACTTCGGCAGCCGGACTGTACGGTAATTTCGGCCAGACCAATTACTCTTCCGCCAAAATGGCCCTGGTCGGATTTATGAACACCCTCAAGCTGGAGGGGGGAAAGTACGATATCAAGGTTAATACTATTGCGCCCATCGCGGCTTCCCGACTGACCGAAGACATCATGCCCCCGGACATTTTCGCCAAAATGGCTCCCGAATATGTCAGCGCCATGACGCTTTACCTGTGCAGCGACCGCTGTCCGGTAAACGGTAACATTTACAATGCCGGCATGGGCTTTTTCAACCGGGCCGCTGTTGTAACCGGTCCCGGCGCCGTGCTGGCCGGCGGCGAAGATGGATTTCCGACAGCGGAAGCCATTCGCGACAATCTGCCGCGGATTTCTTCTTTAAAGAACGGCAAGCCATATTACCAGCTGAATGATCAGGTCGGTGATGCCATGACCGCCCTGATGAACCCGCCTTCAGCCGATGCCGGCGACACCGCGGCCCCCCAAGCGGCGGCCCCGGCAGCAGCCGGATCGGTTACGGACTATTTTGCTTCCATGGCCGACCATTTTGTCAAAGAGGCGGCCGCGGGTGTTGATGTTGTTTTTAATTTCCTGATTTCCGGTGGCGGCGGCGGTGACTGGCACTGCATCATCAAAGACCAGACCTGCACGGTGAAAACCGGCGCAGCCGGTAAGGCCACCTGCACCATTAAAATGGCGGACGGCGATTTTCTTGACATGATGTCCGGCAGGCTGGCGCCCATGGCGGCCTATTCATCGGGCAAGCTGGTGATTGAAGGCGATGTCATGAAATCCCAGCTGATTGAAAAAGTGTTTAAAAAATAACACCTGTCGCTGAAGAGATATAAAATAATTACGACAACCGGAAACAAGATAAGGAGACATATAAAATGATTGGCATTACTTCTTATGGCGCATTTGTTCCGCGTTACCGACTGAGCCGCAGCTCCATTTTTCAGACCATGGGATGGTTTGCTCCGGCGATCATGATGGTCGCCCAGGGTGAACGGTCCATGTGTAACTGGGATGAGGATCCTATCACCATGGCGGTCGGTGCGGGACGGGATTGCTTGACAGCATATGATAAACAGCAGATCGACGGCCTGTACCTGGCGTCAACCAGCCTTCCGTTTATGGATCGACAGAACGCCGGCATTGTATCGACGGCGTTGAACTTAAGCGAGCATATCGCCACCGCCGACTTCACCTCTTCCCAGCGAGCCGGTACATCGGCGCTGATTCACGCGGTGGAATCGGTCAAGAGCAAGGAAAAGAACAATGTGATGGTCATCGGTACCGATGCCCGGGAAACCAAGCCCGCCTATTTTTACGAGATGTGGTATGGCGACGGTGCCGCCGGTGTAACCATCGGCTCCAAAGATGTGATCGCGGAATACAAGGGGTCGTTTTCGTTGACCCGTGATTTTGTGGATCATTATAAAGGGAAAGGCCGGCGCTTTGATTATTTCTGGGAAGAGCGCTGGGTAAGGGATGAAGGCTTTTCCAAGATCATTCCCGAAGCCGTCAACGGCCTGTTCGAGAAAATCGGGATGACCGGTGACAAGGTCGACAAGTTTGTATTTCCCTGCTTTTTTGCAAAGGATCGGAAAACAATCGCCAAGCTGTGCGGTATTGATCCGTCCAAGATCACCGATCCGCTGCACGAGGTCTGCGGTGATACCGGCGCGGCCCACGCTTTGCTGATGCTGGCCGCTGCCCTGGATGACGCCAAGCCGGATGAAACCATCGTGGTGGCCGGTTTCGGCCAGGGGTGTGACGCCCTCTGTTTCAAGGTAACCAAAAACATTGCCAACCTTGCGCCCAGGGATGGTGCCCGTGGCACCCTTGAGAACAAGCTGTCCATTGATAATTATGCCAAGTTTCTCGTTTTCCGTCAGTTGATCGAACCGGATATGGGCATTCGGGCGGAAGCGCCGCTGCAGACGGCGATGACGGCCCTGTATCGCAACCGGAAAATGCTGCTTGGCCTGGTGGGCGGCAAGTGCCGGGAATGCGGTACGCCGCAGTTCCCCAAGAGCAAGGTCTGCGTGAACCCCCATTGCGAGGCCATGCACAGCCAGGATGATTATGAATTCGCCGGTCAGCCGGCCCGGGTCAAGACATTTACCGGCGATATGCTGTCGGTCAGTGTGGATCCGCCCAATATTTACGGCATGGTTCAATTTGACAACGGCGGCCGGATGATGGCCGACTTTACGGATTGCAGCATTGACGATGTCAAGGTCGGCCTGCCGGTGGAAATGGTTTTCCGCCGACGGGTAGTCGACCCGGAACGCAAATTTTCCTCCTATTTCTGGAAAGCCAAACCCATAGCCGGTGCCGCGGCCGAAGTGGACAGGCTGACCCTGGAGGGTCGGGTAGCGGTTATTACCGGAGCCGGCGGTGGTCTGGGCCGGGCCTACGCCCTTGAATTCGCACGACGCGGCGCCAAAGTGGTGGTCAACGACCTGGGCGGCTCCCGTGACGGTTCGGGCAAAGGGTCAAAGTCGCCGGCCGAAGTGGTCGTCAAGGAGATCCAGGACCTGGGGGGTGAGGCGATTGCCAATTACGACAACGTGGCCACGGCCAAAGGCGGTGAAAATATCATCAAGGCCGCGGTCAAGGCTTTTGGTACCGTGGATATTGTCGTCAATAACGCCGGTATCCTCAGGGACAAGAGCTTCCTCAAGATGGAACCGGAGAACTGGGACGCTGTTCTGGCTGTCCATCTTACCGGTGCTTATAACGTCACCCGGCCGGCCTTTGCCATTATGAAGGAAAAGGGGTTTGGCCGTATCATCATGACCACGTCTGCTGCCGGTCTGTACGGCAACTTCGGGCAGACAAACTACTCCTCGGCCAAGATGGCCCTGGTCGGTTTCATGAATACCCTGAAGCTGGAAGGGGGCAAGTACAACATCAAGGTCAATACTGTCGCGCCTCTGGCCGCCTCCCGGCTGACCGAAGACATCATGCCCCCGGAAATTTTTGAAAAAATGAAACCGGAGTACGTGGTACCCCTGGTCACCTATCTGGCCAGCGAGGAGTGCGAGCCCACCGGCAATATCTTTAATGCCGGCATGGGATATTACAACCGGGCCGCCATAATGACCGGCAACACCGTTCAGATCGGCGATAATGATAAGCTGCCCACGCCGGAGGATATTCATAAAAACTGGGATGCCATCAACAGCCTGGAAGGCGCGAAAGAACTGTCCGATCTGAATACCGCCATGATGGATCTGTTGTCAGGCCCCCAGGCGTCCGGCGGCGCTGAAAAAGCCCAGCCGGCCGGTGATGCCGGAGACGTCACCCCCCAGGTGGTTTTTGATATGATGCCCGGCGTCTTCAAGCCTGAAGCCGCGGCCGGTGTAAATGTGGTCTTCCAGTACTGCATTTCCGGTCCCACCGGAGGCGACTGGACTGTCACGGTCAAAGACCAGAAATGCCAGGTGAAAAAAGGCACGGCGAAAAAGCCCACCTGCACCATTAAAATGGCGGATGACAACTTCGTCAAGATGGTGACCGGCAAGCTCAATCCCATGAAGGCTTACTCTTCCGGGGATTTGAAGATTGAGGGCGATGTCATGAAATCTCAGCTGATTGAAAAGCTGTTTACCTTAAAATAATGGAGGGTGAAGATGGCTACAGGTATCAGAGATAAGGTAGCAATCATCGGCATGGGCTGCACCAAGTTCGGAGAACGCTGGGATGCGAATGGCGAGGATTTGCTCGTTGAGGCGTTTGAAGAGTGCCTGGCGGATTCCGGCCTTGAAAAAAAGGATATTGAAGCCGCCTGGTTCGGCACCTGCCTGGAGGAAATAAATGTCGGTAAAACCGGCATGCCGCTGGCAACCACCCTGCGGCTGCCCATGATTCCGGTTACCCGGGTGGAAAACTACTGCGCCACCGGCACCGAGGCCTTTCGCGGGGCCTGCTATGCCGTGGCGTCCGGGGCCTATGACATCTGTCTGGCCCAGGGACTGGAAAAACTCAAGGATACCGGTTACGGCGGATTGCCCAACCCGGGCTCCGGCGCCGGCACCCTGACCTGGCAATGGTGGCCGAATATTTCGGCGCCGGGATGCTTCGCCCAGCTGGCCAGCGCTTATGCCGCCAAGTTCAAGGTCTCGGACCGGGACTTAAAACGGGCCATTGCCCACGTGTCGGTGAAAAGCCACGCCAACGGCGCCCTGAACCCCAAGGCCCACCTTCAGAAGGCGGTGACCGAGGAACAGGTGATGAATTCACCGATCATCGCTCATCCCCTGGGACTTTTTGACTGCTGCGGCGTCAGTGACGGTTCGGCCTGTGCGATTGTAACCACACCGGAAATCGCCAAAAAGCTGGGCAAGAAAAAAGCGGAGATCATCAGCGTCAAGGCGCTTCAGGTCGCCCTCAGCAGCGGCCAGGAAGTCGGTTACAATGAATGGGACGGTGAGCACTTCATGACCACCTCCGTATGCAGTACCCGGGCCTATAAAGAAGCCGGTATCAAGAATCCCAGAAAAGAGATCAGCATGATGGAGGTCCATGACTGTTTTTCCATCACCGAGCTGGTTACCTATGAGGACCTGCATATTTCAGAACGCGGGCAGGCATGGAAGGATTCCTTGAACGGCGTGTATGACCGGGATGGTGAAGTGCCCTGCCAGATCGACGGCGGTCTGAAATGTTTCGGTCATCCCATTGGCGCGTCCGGTTTGCGGATGCTCTATGAAATGTACCTGCAGCTTTTGGGCCGGGCGGACAAACGCCAGCTGGACAATCCTAAAATCGGGTTGACCCATAATCTGGGCGGGTTCCCGTTCCAGAACATCTGCGCCATATCCATTATCGGAAAGTACGGAGAATAGGCTAATAAAGACGAACAGGGGCGGCCCGGTGCCGCCCCTGTCTGTCGGCCATTAACTTCAATTGCGCGAGGAGCCATGGATTTTACACTCACCAAATCCCAGAAGGAGATTCAGAAGGCCGTCCGGGATTTTGTCAAAGGCGAGTTCGACAAGGATATGGGGCTTGACCTGGAGAAGGAGCGCGCGTATCCGGCCGAAGTACTGGCCGCGGCGTGCGACCTGGGGTTTATCGGCATCCATTTTCCTGAAAAATACGCGGGCGCCGACCTGGGCCTGTTTGAAAACTGCCTGATCGGCGAGGAGCTGTGCCGAAAGGATTCCACTCTGGGGCTGGCCCTGATGCTCACGGGGTACGGTGCTGAATGTGTCCTGCGTTTCGGAAACGATGCCCAGAAGGAAAAATATTTGCCGGTCGTGGCGGAAGGAAAAGCCTTTTCCGCGGCGGCCTTCCTGGAAGCGGGCCAGGGATTCGACCTGCGCACCGTTCAGGCCACGGCCCGTAAAGAGGCCGACGGCTGGGTGATCAGCGGCGCCAAGACCCTGGTGTTAAACGGCGGGTCGGCCGGGTTTTACGTGGTGCTCTGCCGCACCGATGATGCGGCCCCCACGCCGGACGGACGACTGAGCATGTTCGTGGTGGACGCCGACCTGCCGGGGATCTCCTGTCAGGACGCTGGCCGCCGCATGAGCTGCAACATGCTGTCTGCCGCGGACGTGACCTTTGACAGTGTCAAGGTCGGGGCCGACGCGCTACTGGGCACTGAAGGCAAGGGTTTTGCCCAAGTCAACGCCTATTTTAACGAGCTGCGGGTGGTGCTGGCGGCCCTGGCCGTGGGCATCGCCCAGGGGGCATATGAAAAGGCCCTGGATTACATCAAACAGCGGGAGCAGTTCGGCAAGAAGCTTGTTGAGTTCCATATCACCTGGCACAAGGTGGCGGACATGGCGGCTCGAATCGAGTGCGCACGGACCTTTGCCTATCGGGCCGCCTGGACCTTTGACCAGGGAAAACTGGATGCGGGGCTGGCCGCCATGGCCAAGATGACGGCGGCTAAAACGGCCGTGGCCGTGGCCTATGAGGCGATCCAGCTTTACGGCGGTTATGGGTTCATGACCGAGTATGAGGTGGAGCATTTTTACCGGGACGCCAAGTTTATTGATCTGTTCTGCGGCGCCGTGGGCGTCCAGAAAGACGTGATCGCGGGAACCATTGTCGGTAAAATAAAATAACGCACGGGTGGAGGACATTATGGATATACTGCATTATACGGAAGCCCATGAAGCGTTCCGCAAGCGGCTCCGCGAATTCTGTGAAAAAGAGATCACTCCCCATGTCGAAGAGTGGGAGGCAAACCATATCGTACCCAAAAGCGCCTGGAAGGCCATGGGGCGTGAAGGGTTTCTGTGTACCAATGCCCCGGCGGCATACGGGGGGCACGGGCTGGACTTTCTCTACTCGGTGATCGTGGCCGAGGAACTGGCCCGCACCAACCACACCGGCCTGGCCGCGCCCCTGCACAGTGATATCGTGGTGCCCTATATCGTCTCCTACGGTTCGGAAGAGATAAAAAAGAAATATATCCCGGGCTGCACCTCCGGCGACATCATCACGGCCGTGGCCATGACCGAGCCGGACGCCGGCAGCGACGTGGCCGCCATGACCACCATCGCGGTGGAAGAGGGCGACGAAGTGGTGATCAACGGGTCCAAGACCTTTATCACCAACGGTATTAACGCTGACCTGGTGGTGGTGGCGGCCAAGGACCCTGCGGCGGAAAACCCCCACCAGGCGGTTTCTCTTTACATTGTCGAGGACGGCACGCCCGGCTTCACGCGCGGACGGCATCTTGAAAAAATGGGCTTTCACAGCCAGGACACGGCCGAACTCTTTTTTACCAACTGCCGCATTCCCAAGGGGAATATTCTGGGGGAGAAGAACTCGGGTTTTATCATGCTCATGGAAAAGCTGCAGCAGGAGCGGCTGATCTGCGCGGTCATGGCCCAGTTTGCCGTGGAGATCATGGTGGAGGCCGTGGTGGGATACTGCAAGGGCACCAAGGATACAACGGGCAAACCCTACTCCAAGCACCAGGCCGTCAACTTCCAGCTGGTGGAGATGATGACCGATGCCCATATCGGGCGGGTGTTTATGGAAAAGCTGGTGGCCGACCACATGGAAGGGAAAAATGTGGTAAGGGAGACCTGCATGGCCAAGTACTGGCACACCGACCTGACCCAGAAGATCTCCAACCAGGTGCTGGACCTGATCGGCGAGGAGGCCACAGCCGAGCGGAGCCTTATTCTGAGGGGCTGGCGGGACCTGCGTGTGCTGCCGATCTTTGCCGGCACCAACGAGATCATGAAGCTGGTGGTCGGGAAGATGTCAGGACTGTAAGCCGGCGCACCTGTTTTACCATCGAAATCGCTATCGGGATCGGGATCGAAATCGATAAACGTCAACCTCGATCCCGATAGCGATCGCGATTTCGACCCCGATAAATTAAAGGAAAGGATCCTTTCATGCTTGCCAATGGCGCCCTGACCGGCATCAAGGTGATCGATCTTTCGCGGCTCCTGCCCGGTCCCTACTGCACCATGATCCTGGCCGACCACGGGGCAAGGGTCATTGCCATCGAGGACCGGCGGTTTCTGGCAGACGGCCTGTTCTTAAACACCGTCAACCGGAACAAGGAACACATCACGTTAAACCTGAAAAGCGAACAGGGGAAAAAGATATTCTTTGAGCTGGTCAAAGACGCCGACGTGGTGGTGGAGGGGTTTCGGCCCGGGGTGGTTGAAAAACTGGGCGTGGATTACAAAACCGTAGCCGAAAAAAATCCCGGAATTGTCTACTGCTCAATCTCCGGTTACGGCCAGACCGGTGAATACCGGGACAGAAGCGGCCATGATGTGAATTATCTTGCCCTGTGCGGGGTGCTGGACCTGATCGGCGACAAGGACAGCCCCCCCGCTATTCCCGGCGTGCAGTTTGCCGACATCGCCGGCGGCGGCATGAGCGCTGCCATCGGCATCCTGCTGGCCCTGGTGGCCCGGCAGACAACCGGAAAGGGCCAGTACATCGACATCTCCATGACCGATTCCATGCTGGCCTTTCTGCCCACGGCCCTGTTCATGCACCATGCTGTCGGGATATTTCCGGAGCGGGCCAATGCCCTTCTGTCCCACCGGTACGCCTTTTACAACACCTATGAAACAAAGGACGGCCGCCACATTTCCATCGGCGCTCTGGAGCACCGGTTCTGGAAAAACCTCTGCGCCCACCTGGGCCTTGATGCCTTTATTCCTCTGCAGTATGATGAGCCGCGGCGGCAGGAGATCATCGACACCCTGAGAGACCTCTTCCGGACCAAAACCCTTGAAGAGTGGAAAACCGATCTGGCCGGCGTGGACTGCTGCTGGGCCCCGGTCCAGTCCGTGGCCGAAGTCCTGGACGATCCCTTTTTCGCCCACAGAGAAATGGTGGTGGACAGCGGTGACCCGGATGCCCGCAAAGCCAAAACCATCGGGGTGCCGGTAAAACTTTCCGACACGCCGGGCAGCGTGCGCACCGTGCCGGACAGCTTCGGCCAGAGCACGGTTGCCGTGCTGGGCGAACTGGGATATACAAAAGAACAAATCGAAACCTTTTTTAAAGACGGAGTGGTCTGATGCATGTGATGCTCCAAACCCTGGGCAGTTCCATCGGCAAGAAGCTGCTGATGGCGCTCACCGGGTTCTGTTTCTGCGGTTTTCTGGCGGTTCACCTGGCCGGCAACCTGTCGGTGTACGGCGGCCCCGCTTTTTTCAACAGCTACGTCGAGCACCTGCACTCCCTGGGCGTGCTGATTCACGTGGCGGAGATCGGCCTGCTGGCCCTGGCCCTGGTCCATGTGACCACCGGCATTCTTCTTTTTATCGGCAACCTGCGGGCCCGGCCGGTGCGCTATGCCGTGTCCCGGCGGTCCGGGGGCCGCACCTGGGGCTCGGCCACCATGCCTTACACCGGCTTTGTCATTCTGGCCTTTGTGATCTATCACCTGATCGGGTTCCACTTTGCCGACCATTCCACGCGCACCGTGCTCCAGATCATGACGGAGGCCTTTGCGTCTCCCGGCGTGGCCATCCTGTACAGCGCCGCCGTCCTCCTGGTGGGCCTGCACATCAGCCACGGCTTCTGGAGCCTGTTTCAGACCTTCGGCGTCAACCACCCGGCCTACATGCCGGTGATTGAAAAGGTCGGCCTGGCATTTGCCGGTGTGGTGGCCGTGGGGTTTGGTTCCATTCCGATTTATCTGTGGTTATCATAAAAAACAAGAAAGAGGATTTCCATGCACCTTGATGCGCACATACCCGCCGGACCGCTTGCGGAAAAGTGGGACCGTCACCGGTTTGAGTTGAAGCTGGTCAACCCGGCCAACAAGCGCAAGTTCACCGTCATCGTGGTGGGCACCGGCCTGGCCGGCGGCGCGGCCTCGGCCTCCCTGGCCGAGCTGGGCTATAACGTAAAGACCTTCTGTATTCAGGACAGTCCCCGGCGGGCCCACAGCATCGCGGCCCAGGGCGGCATCAATGCGGCCAAGAATTACCAGAACGATGGGGACAGCGTGTGGCGGCTCTTTTACGACACCATCAAGGGCGGCGATTTTCGTGCCCGGGAGGCCAATGTCTATCGCCTGGCCCAGCTCAGTGTCAACATCATTGACCAGTGCGTGGCCCAGGGTGTCCCCTTTGCCCGGGATTACGGCGGCCTGCTGGCAAACCGCTCCTTTGGCGGGGCCCAGGTGTCGCGCACGTTCTACGCCAAGGGTCAGACCGGCCAGCAGCTGCTGCTGGGGGCCTACGGCGCCCTGGCTCGCCAGATAAAGGCCGGCAAGGTGACCATGTTCCCCCGCCGGGAGATGCTGGACCTGGTGGTGGCCGATGGAAAGGCCCGGGGCATCACGGTGCGCAACCTGATTACCGGAGAAATCGAATCCCATGCCGCGGATGCCGTGGTGCTGGCCTCCGGCGGTTACGGCAACGTGTTTTACCTCTCCACCAATGCCATGTCCAGCAACGTCACCGCCGCCTTTCGGGCCTACAAAAAAGGGGCCTGTTTTGCCAACCCCTGTTTTGTGCAGATTCATCCCACCTGCATTCCGGTCCACGGCACCTACCAGTCCAAGCTTACCCTGATGAGCGAGAGCCTGAGAAACGACGGCCGGGTGTGGGTGCCCAAAAAGCCCGGGGACCGGCGGGCCCCTCACGAGATTCCGGAAAATGAGCGGGATTACTACCTGGAAAACAAGTATCCCAGTTTCGGCAACCTGGTGCCCAGGGACGTGGCCTCCCGTAACGCCAAGGAGCAGTGCGACCAGGGCAAGGGCGTTGGCCCCACCGGTCTGGCTGTTTACCTGGATTTTGCCGACGCCATAAAGCGGGACGGCGAAAAGGCCATTGAGAAGAAATACGGCAACCTGTTTGCCATGTACGAAAAGATTACCGGCGAAAACCCCTACAAGACCCCCATGATGATCTACCCGGCGGTGCACTACACCATGGGCGGCCTGTGGGTCGATTACAACCTTATGAGCAACCTGCCCGGCCTGTTCGTGCTGGGCGAGGCCAATTTTTCCGACCACGGCGCCAACCGGCTGGGCGCCAGCGCCCTGATGCAGGGGCTGGCCGACGGTTATTTCGTGATTCCCTACACCATCGGCGGGTATCTGGCCGGTACGCCGCTGGAGAAAATCACCACCGGCCATGCCGAGTTCAAGGAATCCGCTGCCCTGTGCGCCGCCCAGGTCGATCAGTTGCTGTCCATCAAGGGCCGTCGCACGGTGGACGATTTTCACAGAAACCTGGGAAACATCCTGTGGGACCACTGCGGCATGGCCCGGACCGACGAAGGCCTGGCAAAAGCCAAAGAGATGGTGGCAGGGTTGAAGCAGGAGTTTTACGAGGATGTGACCGTGCCCGGCAGCGGGGCCGATCTGAACCAGTCCCTGGAAAAGGCCGGCCGGGTGACCGACTTTTTCGAGTTTGCCGGCCTGATGATCGATGATGCCCTGGCCCGGCGGGAGTCGTGCGGGTGTCATTTGAACGAGGCCTTTCAGACTGAGGAGCATGAGGCCCGGCGGGACGACGAAAACTGTTGCCATGTGTCGGTGTGGGAACATGCCGGACCGGACCAGGCCCCGGTGTTTCACAAGGAACCGCTTGTGTTCGAGAACGTCAAACTGACCCAGAGGAGTTACAAATAATGGACCGCATCAATCTGACCCTGAAGGTGTGGCGCCAGGAGAACGGCGGCAGCAAAGGCGGGTTTGAAACATACACGGCCAAAGACATTTCCACGGACATGTCGTTTCTGGAAATGCTGGACGTGGTCAACGAAGACCTGGCCCTGGCCGGAAAAGAGCCCATCGCCTTTGACCATGACTGCCGGGAAGGGATCTGCGGCATGTGCGGCGCCGTGGTCGGCGGTTTTGCCCACGGCCATGAAAAAGGCACCACCTTGTGCCAGCTTCACATGCGCCACTTTTCCGATGGCGACACCGTTGTGATCGAGCCGTGGCGGTCCCGGGCTTTCAAGGTGGTAAAAGACCTGGTGGTGGACCGCAGTGCGTTTGATAAAATTATTCAGGAGGGGGGCTATATTTCCGTCAACACCGGCGGTGCCCCGGACGGCAACGCCATTCCCATCTCCCAGGAGGCGGCGGAAAAGGCCATGGACGCGGCCTCCTGCATCGGGTGCGGGGCCTGCGTGGCGTCGTGTCCCAACGGCGCGGCCATGCTGTTTGTGGGTGCCAAAATCTCCCAGCTGGCCCTGCTGCCCCAGGGCAGGCCTGAAGCCATGCAGCGGGTCCGGGCCATGTTAAAAGCCCACGACGCACTGGGGTTCGGTAACTGCTCCAACGAGCGGGAGTGCGAGGCCCGGTGTCCCAAGAATATCTCCATTGTAAACATTGCCCGCATGAACCGTGAGTTTATCAAGGCCGGGTTGCTACCCCCTCAATGAACCTTATCGGCATCATGGCCGACAGCCACGGCGATGTAAAGGCCCTGGAGGCGGGCATTGCGGTTTTAAAAAACATGGGGTGCGACCCCCTGTTTCACCTGGGCGACATCTGCGATTCAGCCTATCCTCACACCACGGAAACCTGCGTGAACCTGCTGCGCGACCATGACGTGCTGGCAATCAAGGGCAACAACGAGCACACGGTTTCCGTGAACTACGCCGGCCAGGAGAGCGACGTGGTCAGCGACGCCACGGCCCTGTTCCTGGGAAGGCTGCCCATGGTGCGCGATTTTGCCGGCGCTCTGTTTGCCCATTCGCTTCCCTTTGAAAAGGAACTGGGCCTGTCCGCCATGGTCCGCACAATGGAAACTGCCGAAGCCCGGGCCTTTTTCAGCCACTACCCCCACGGCCTGCTGTTCCGGGGCCACAGCCACGCGCCCCAGCTGCTGTGGCAGGAAAAGGGAAAAATCCTCTCCGAAGCGATTGTTCCGGACCAAAAGATCCATCTTGTCGACCGGCTGCCCTGCGTGGTGACCTGCGGTGCCCTTGTGGACGGCCTGTGTATGGTATGGCATCCGGAAGAGGGGTGGATGAGGTCGGTTTATTTTTTCTATGATTGATTTTGGGATATGGGAATGAAAAAACAACCGCCCTGCCGGTCCTTTTAAGAGGACCTGCAGAGCGGCGTTTATTGTCTACAGTAAATGTCTGAATATATTAAACTGACAAATCTATTTAAAAGTGGTTGTAAGAAAACAGCCGACCTCAGAAGACTCTCTCGGATGGTAAAAAGTGTTCTCGGTGTCATCATAGGATGCTCTCCCTTCAACCGCTGGTGTCACATCAGAAGGGCTGGAAATGGCATCCACAAAGAAAGAAGTTGGGGTCTCTCCGTCTCCTGCGCCGAACTTGAGAATTAAACGGAAGTTACCTGTCTCAGATGTATATTGTCCTGTTACTAATTCGTAGTCTGTGCTGCTGTTAAAATTTTCGGTTATGGACCATTCTGTCTCTCCTTCATTGATGCCAAGAACAAACTCGGCGGGCTGGGACTCAGGGTTGACATCCACCTTTAACCGGAGATTTATTGTGAAGGTGGTCCCTGGTGCGACAATATATGCTTTCTGGATATAGGTGTATTCATCATTATAAGTCCCTTTAACCTGAAGCGCCTGCTCTTCTTCAAAAGCATCTCTTGTGCTGGAAAAAATCATGCTTTTTGAACCACCGGCAGTCCAGTAGGCCGGAATCTCCCCATAAGCCCCTGGAAGAGAGAACGAAGATTCAAAGTCTTCTATCATACCTGCACGCACATCAGATCCAGTCCCCTCGATTAAAGCGACCACAAAAAACAGTATAAAGAATAATTGTCTCATCGCTTTACCTTTCTTTTTAATACGATTTTGAATATTTATAAAAAGGTCATAGATTTTACATAAAGTCAAGTATTATCATATCTTGTCCATTTATCGGTTAAATTTTTATGCTTTTTTTCGGTCGCACGGTTGGGTTTTGAGCTTTATCTTTTATCAGAGAGCCGGCGCACTGAGGGTTTTTGAAGACGCAGACGTTTGTGTATGGTGTGAAGTCCCAAGGGGAGAGTGATATAGTGGGCAGTCCCATTGTCTTTTCCTGTTTGCCATCGTCTCAGGTAAGATAATTTTTAACCCTGTTTCTTATAACCGCGTGTTTCGGAAACCATTATTGACACTTTCCCGTCATCCTGTTATCAATAATAAAATTCGAACCTTCAATCTTTACAATGGTTTCCGACCAAACATAAAAAGGAGCCTGCCATGCCTGCGAAGCCATCCATGAAGGGAAGTCTTATATCCGAGCTTGCCGCGGATGTCCGCAAACTTATCGCCGATGGAAAGATTTCCAAAGCCGAGATGGAACGCCGCCTCACTCCCGAAGATCTTGCCACTCTTGATTCCGAGATCATGGTCTCAGGCTGGTATGACGTGCAGTTCTATGCCCGCTGCTCCCGGATGGTGCGCGATATTCTGGGCCGGGGCAGCAACGAGTACCTTTTCAAACGCGGTGCGGACCGGGGCAAACAACTGATCGACGCCGGGCTCTACCAGCAGATGGACTACGCCAACCGGGCCAAGGTCCAGCTTGAGCAGGGAGTGTCAACCGAAGATCGTTTCAAAAATTTCGGACGGGATTTAAAGCTCCTGGTCACGTTGAGCCGGAGCCTGCTCAATTTTACCCAGTGGTCTACCATTGTGGACCCGGCCCACAGTGACCGCTACCTGATCGTTGTGGAAGGCGCCGAAGGGTATCCTGATGAACTGGCCTGGGCCACCGAAGGCCTCATCGACTCGATTTCCGCCATTCATGGCATGGGCAACCGGATGTGGCGCCACCGCCGGGTGGGCAAGGACCGGATCGAGTTCCAGATGACAAGGGCGATTTGAGGGGAATGAGAGATACTTAAACTTCGTGTGCTTCCTTTCCTTCGTGCTCTTCGTGTTTTGATACAGCCTTGATGAGCCGGAAAAGATAACGATCAAGAGTAAGAGTAAGAGCACGAGCAAGATTAAACGGTGTGGCGGTTTTCGATTTTGATAGCGATCCCGATCCCGATTTCGATGACCTTCTTTGATAGGGGGCAGGGGATGACGCCTGAAAGTTTCCTGGGAAAACATTTGGTGGAATACACTTTTGAAGACCTGCTTGGTATGACCCGGAAGCAGTTGATGGCGCTTTTTTATCAGCTTGACGCGCCGGACATGGGGGAGATGCGCGGGGAGTACCGGGCCATGCTATTGGACAGTGGATATATCATCAACTGGCTTCTGGCCCGGCTTTATCTTCATTCCACCTGGGGTGACTGGCAACACAAGGCGTTTGAACCGCTGGGGGAGAATCACGGCCACGGGTACAATACGTTTATCACGGCACAGACACTGCTTTATGAAAATTACTTTTCGGCAAGTCTCATGCAAATACTGAGCATCATCGGATCGCTTTTCCGGCTGCACTCGCCAAGACGCCTGGCCCGCATCATGTTAAACAAAACCGCCATGGTCACGTCGGTGTTTGACGGCCGGCCGTCGTTTCAGCTCAGTTACAGGGAGTATAATACTTTTTTCACCAGCACCATGACCGACGAGGTGCGAAGGGTCAACGACCGGCTGTACCTGGGCATCGGCCGGCTCACAGTCACCTTTGGCAAGTACAACCCCATGCCGTTTGCCCTTATCGGCCCGCCCGACCCTTGGAAGGGGCCGGATATCCCCTGGCCGGATGGAAATTTTTAAAGGTGTGCCAGGAATGAGGAGATTGAACTTTATGAAAGCTAAGGAGCTGGATAAAAAGTTTGACGATGGGAAAAGCATTGTAAAAGCGATTGACCTTTCAAAGGCCCGTCGGCCCAACCAGGAGGTAAAAAGGGTCAATGTGGATTTCCCTGTGTGGATGATTCAATCCCTGGACAAAGAGGCCAGGCGGCTGGGGGTTCCCCGGCAGGCGATTATCAAGATGTGGCTTGCAGAAAGGCTGAACAGCGCTTCTCTTTTATAATCATTTGTCGCGGGAATATAGAGTCCCGGCTGATAACAAAAGGTTTGCGGATTAAATCCGTAAACCTTTTGTTGTTTGAGCGCCAAGAGCGGGGTATTGGACTGGCGGAGAGCCTGTGAGGCATCTTCGTGCGCTTCGTGTCCTTCTTTGTCTTCGTGTTTAAAAGCGGCTGTTCGCATTCACAAGCAGAATATTTCACACGAAGGCCACGAAGGATTTGATCGAATTTGATCCCGATCCCGATTTCGATAGAATTTGTATCAGATAAGGCCCCGTTTGCGGGCCATGCCGACCATCTGGTCCATCATGGTGACCGGCGGCACCACCCGTTCCGGTTCCGGTTTGGCAACCAGGGTGATCGCTTCGGTGGGGCAGGTGGTCACGCACAGGCCGCAGCCGATGCACCGGTTCAGATCAACTTCAGCCACGTCATCCGCATTGAGGCGAATGGCGCCCATCTGGCACCGGTCCAGGCAGGCTTCGCATCCGGTGCATTCCTCGGCATCAACTTGAGCATAGTGGTTGGCAAAGACGATCTCAGCCGGCCGGGGATGTTTTTTTAAGGCCACCAGGACCCCGCAGCAGTCTCCGCAGCAGTTGCACATGCCGGCCGGGTTCTGGGCCGTTGCCGGCTGGGTGACCAGGCCGTCCTCCCGGCATTTGTCCAGAATGCGGATGGCCTCTTCAAGGGAGACCTCCCGGCCCATGTTCCGGTCCAGGTAATACTGGCCCATGGAGCCGAACATGAAACAGGCTTCCATCTGTTTACCGCACCCCTTGTCCAGGACCTGAGTGCGCTTGCGGCAGATGCAGTCGGTCACCACGATTTTCGGCTTGTCCGCCAGAATTTTGACGGCGTCTTCATAGCTGGCCACGTTGTGGGCCACGGAAAGCGACTTTTGAACGGGAATGGGCCGCAGAAAATAGTCGGCCCCTTTCTGCATGGCCGCGTCAAAGGCCTCGTCAAAATAGACCTGGACCATCTCGGACAGCTCGCGGTCCAGGGTTTTGACCTGAAATTCAAACAGGCCGTGAACAAAGGGAATAGCCGCGTATCGGGAGCCGTCCTTTTTTTTCAGCCGGAACAGCAGCCCCCGCTCGGCCATGTCATCCAGCCGCGCCGCCAGCTCCTCCACGGGCCGGCCCAGCCGGGCCGCAACGGCCTCCGGCGTTTCCAGCTGGTGGGTCATGCCGGTAAACAGGCGGGCGTCGTCTTCGGAAAAGAGGTATTTGAGGATCCTGATCTCAATGCCGGAGTCTGTTGCCGGAAAACCCATGGAATAGGTGTCCAGCTGGCGTTGAAGCGCACGGTAGATATCGTCGGACATGGTGTCTTCCTAATTTTATGCTCTCAGGCGTGGCGGCGGCACATAGACGCGTCTCATGCCTTCCTGAAGGGAGATGGCCCCCTCCGGGCAGAAACGGGCGCAGATGCCGCAGCCGATGCAGTATTTCTCCTCGCGAACCGCGGTGCCGTTGTCGGCCAGTGCAATGGCATCCACCGGGCAGCGTTCCACGCAGATGCCGCAGCCGGTGCACGTGTCCTCATCAATGACGGACAGGTAGTTGGTAGAGTTGATCATGGGTGTGGCGCCGTTGCGCCAGAGGGTAAAGGTGTCGCAGCAGTCCTTGCAGCAGTTGCAGATGCTGTTTTCTTCCTTGCTGATATTGGAGCCGTTGTGAAAGGCCTTGTGGACCAGGCCGGCCTCTTCGGCCTGTTTCATGATGGTCAGGGCCTCCTCTTTTGACACCGGCCGGGCGAATCCCTGGGCCACGGTATGACGGGCGGACTTGCCGAAGGTAAAACAGACTTCGGCGGGCGCATGAATTTCACAGTCGTGTCCCAGCACCTTATTGTAGTTCCGGCAGAAGCAGTGGCCCACGGCGATATCGTCAAACTTGCGAATGATTTCTTCGACGGTCTGGGCCGGCAGCACGGTGTCTTCAGCCCCGATGGCCCTGTTGATCTGAATGGTGTTGCCGGTTTCCGTGGTAAAGGTGGGCACGGTCCGGTCCACCGGGGGCTGCTGCTCAAAGATGGGCAGCAGGTTGTCGTAACCGCGCTGCATGTTGTCCCGCAGCTCTTGTAAAAGGGTATGATAAAGCCTGGCGATTTTTTCCAGCGGCTCCCGCTCTTTACCTTCCGGCAGCCTGTTCATGAAGGTGTACTCAAAGGTGCCCACCAGGATCAGGGGCAGAAGGCGGTAAACCATGACGCCCCGGCTGTTGGGCTGGTTGAACAGAATGCCTTTTTTGGCCAGGGAGTCGGTTCTGGTCTTTATCGCCGCATCCGAAAGACCGGTCTTCTCTTTAAGCTGGTCCAGGGAGAGGGATTTGGCACCGTCAAAGGCGGCATTGATAAAGTCGGCATCCGCTTCATCCAGGTAAAACCTGACGATCTCCAGAAGCGTGTCGGTCACCGCAAAGGGAATCATGCCCGCGCTTGAGATCAGTCCGGCTGCCTTTTTGAATTTCTGTTCAACAGCGTTTTTGTCGCTCATTGATGACCTCCATGGAAAAGATAAGATGGTTTTCGTTTGGGCAGTGCTTTCAGTTGCAGGGCTTATTAAAAGCCAAACAGGCCGGTATGTCAATCCACATTAAAACAAGAATAAGGCCATTTTAAAAAATTAGAATTTTGGTTCCAGTCCAAGTGGCGCAAAAATTTAACCGCAGAGGTATAGGGAAGTATAGTGCTCTTACTCGTGCTCGTAATCTTGCTCCTGATTCTGCTTTCTTCCCGGTGCCCGGTTGTTTTTGATTACGAGCACGATTAAGAGCAAGAGCAGGATTTGAAGGATAAAGGTCAATGTATAATCTTCAGGCGGTCAGGCACCGGGGTGACGCGGGGGAATTTACCCAGGGGGTTTTCATCCACCAGCAGCATGCAGCCGTAAGCCTCTTCCAGTACCTGGTAGGTCAGAATTTCGCTGGGTGCGCCCTTGCCCATGACGCGGCCGTCTTTTAACAGCAGCAGGATGTCGCCGTACATGGCGGCCAGGTTGATGTCGTGGGAGACCATGACAACGGTGACCCCTTTTTCGTTTTTCAGCCGCTCCATCAGGTCCATGATCCGGGTCTGGTGGGCAAGGTCGAGCGAGGCGGTGGGCTCATCCAGCAGAATGATGCGGGGCTCCTGACACACGGCCTTGGCGATAAAGGCCCGCTGTCTCTCCCCGCCGCTGAGCTGGTCCAGCTTGCGGGAGGAAAGGTGATCAATGCCCGTGAAGACCATGGCCTGGCGGGCGATCTCCGTATCCCCGGCGTCGGGAATGCCCAGAATGCCCTGGTAGGGGGAACGGCCGGCCAGTACGAATTCTTCCACGGTCAGGGGAAAGTCGATGCGGGTCTCCTGGGGCACAAAGGCCATGGTCCGGGCCAGGCTCCGGAAGGTGTAGTCCCCGGCCGGCTTGCCAAGGATGTCGAACCGATTGGCTTCGGCTGGCATGAGCCGGGCCATGGCTTTTAAAAGGGTGGTTTTGCCGCTGCCGTTGGGCCCGATGATGATAAAGAAGGAGCCGGGATCAATGGAAAAGGAGACCTCGTAAAGCACGGGCTGATCGGTGTAGCCGCAGAAGAGGTGATCAATGGCGATGGCGTGGGTCATTTTTTATCCGGCCGTTTCAGAAGATAGATAAACAGGGGCGCGCCTATGATGGCGGTGATCACGCCCACCGGCATTTCGCCCTGGGCCGGCAGGGCCCGGGCCAGCATGTCGCACAGTACCATGTAGGCGCCGCCGCCCAGCAGGCAGGCCGGTACCAGAAGCCGGTGGTCCGCTCCGATCAGGCGGCGGAAGAAATGGGGCACCACCAGCCCTACAAACCCCAGCAGGCCGCACTGGCTCACCGTGGCGCTGACCATGAACGAGGTTACCCCCAGCAGCACGGCCCCGGCCACGCGCATGTTGACCCCCATGGTCTGGGCCATCTCCCGGCCCAGAAGAATCAGGTTCAGGATATTGGCGTACCTGAACACTACAACAAAACAGGGGATCACCAGCGCGGCCAGAATAACCACCTGTTTCAGCCCTACCATGGAAAGGTCGCCCATGAGCCAGAACATGATGTTATGAATTTTTGCATCCTGGGTAATGGCGATCAGGAACATGATGATGGCCGAGCAGAAGGCATTGAGCATGACGCCGGAGAGCAGCAGGGACTCGTTTTTGAGAATGGTCTTGCCCGTGGCCATGAACAGGATCAGCAGCAGGGCCGCCCCGCTGCCGGCAAAGGCCGCGATGCTCACGCCGGGAAACGGGGCCAGCCCCAGCAGAATTCCGATAATCGCGCCCACGGCGGCTCCGCCGGAAATCCCCAGGATGTAAGGTTCGGCCAGGGGGTTGCGCAGAAGGGCCTGGAACACCAGGCCCCCGGCGGAAAGCGAGGCCCCCACAAGGGCCGCCAGCAGGACCCGGGGCAGACGAATCTGCCAGATGATGCCGGTAAGAACCGGATCGGCGGCATCCATGCGGACAAGGCTTTTGAGAATGGCGCCGATTTCCCATTCCGACGAACCCCTGGCCATGCCCAGAATACCGGCGCACACCAGCAGCGCGGAAAGCAGAAGGGAGAGCAGGCAGATACGGGACATCAGGGAAGCACCGGTTTTTGTCATGGGATGTCCTTTGGCGTTTCTTCGGCAAAGAGCTCCGGGTGAATCAGCCGGGCCAGGGTCTCCAGTCCCTCAACGATGCGGGGAGTGGGCCGGTCCACCAGGTCGGAGTCGATCAGGTGAATCCGGTTGTTCTTTATCGCGGGCAGGGTGTCCCATCGGCGCCACTGAGCCATGGCCTTGTCAAATTCACCACCCCGGGTCATGGAGGTGATGATCACCACGTCAGGGGCAAGGCCCACCAGTTCCTCTTCGGAGAAGCGGGGATAGGCAGTTTTCCCGGCGGCCAGGTTTTTCCCTCCGGCCCGGGTGATCAGCTCGTTAATAAACGTATCCGTGCCGGCCGACACAATGGGGGATATGCCGATCTGGAAAAAGACCGCGGGCCGTTGAGGGGTTGACGCCACCAGCCGGTCGATGCGCCTGATCCGGGCCCGCATGTTGTCGGCCAGTTGCCCGGCCTTTTTTGTTGCATTGAGCAGTGCGCCCATCTCCTCGACCGTCTGGATGACCGTGTTCAGGTCAAAGGGGTTGACAGCATAGACCGGAATTCCCAGCTCGGTGAGCCGGTCGGCCACCTGTTTGGGATTCCCGTCCTTGATGGCGATGCAGAGGTCCGGCGACAGGGCCACGATTCGTTCCAGGTCCAGGTGTACATAAGAACCCACCCTGGGCAATTTGAGGGCATCCGCCGGATAGTCGCTGTACTGGGTGACGCCTTTTAAAACATCCTGGCGTTCCAGGGCGAATACGATTTCCGTGATGCTGGGTGCCAGGGCCACCACGCGGCACGGGGTGTCCGGCACATCAAGGGTGCGGCCGGTCGGGTCGGTTACTGTTTTCGCGTAGGACTCGGGCAGGCACAGGATCGTTGCAAGTGCCATAGCCGCCGCCACGCGGTGGAATTTCATTGCGAAAAACTGTTGCATATTGCGTAAAATAAACCCTTATGAATGCACAGGTCGTTTTTTGTAGAATGTTACTGTGGTCTTATCAGAAAAGAGCGGGAGGGGCAATCGTGTACATCCTGTCAAAATCAAAATCGGGATGAAGGCAATCGATACCGATAGCGATAGCGATACCGATTTCGATTATATTAATGAACCGGGATATTTCCTTGAATAAAGCCTAAGAGTCTGGTATTTCTAAACTTTAAAAACGACCCCGTGGTTGATCAGGAAAGCTGGGCAGATTGAATGGCATTTGAGATAACCCGCAGAAAATCAAGGCAGATTTACGTTGGTTCCGTTGCCGTGGGCGGCGAGGCCCCGATATCGGTCCAGTCCATGACCACCACCGACACAGCGGACGTGGAAGCCACGGCGGCCCAGATCGCAAGGCTCGAAGCGGCGGGGTGTGAGATTGTGCGGGTGGCGGTACCCAACCCGGAGGCGGCAAAGGCTATCGGGCGGATTAAAAAAGAGATCGCCATTCCCCTGATCGCCGACATTCATTTCAACTGGCGTCTGGCCGTGGCCGCCATGGAAGCCGGTGCCGACGGCCTGCGCATCAATCCCGGCAACATCGGGGGCCGGGAAAAAACCCTTAAAGTCATCGACTGCGCCCGGCATCACGGGGTGACCATTCGCATCGGCGTCAACTCCGGGTCGGTGGAAAAAGACCTGCTGGAAAAACACGGCGGGCCGACACCCCAGGCCATGGTGGAAAGCGCCCTGCGCAACATCGCCATTTTTGAAGCGGCAACGTTTTACGACATCAAACTCTCCATCAAGGCCTCTGACGTGGCCCGCACCGTGGAGAGCTATCGCCTGGTGGCGGCGGCCTGCGACTATCCGCTTCATGTGGGGGTCACCGAAGCCGGGGGGCTGTTCCCCGGGCTGGTCAAGTCTTCGCTGGGCATCGGCATGCTGCTGGCCGAAGGCATCGGCGACACCATCCGCGTCTCTTTAACCCGGGACCCGGTGGAGGAAATTCGGGCCGGGTTTGAAATCCTCAAGGCTGTGGGCAGACGGCACGTAGGCCCGGACATTATATCGTGTCCTACCTGCGGCCGGTGCGGCATTGATCTTTTTGCCATCGTTGAGCAGGTGGAACGCCATGCCCTGACCATGCGGGCCCCGGTAAAAATCGCGGTGATGGGGTGCGTGGTCAATGGACCGGGGGAAGCAGCCGAGGCGGACGTTGGCATTGCCGGCGGCAGGGGAGAAGGTGTGCTGTTTAAGAAAGGAAAGATCGTTAAAACCATTTCCGAAGCCAACCTGGTGAAAAACCTGCTGGCCGAAATGGATAAGCTTGAGACGAATTGGGGTAAAAAAGGAGCTGGAAAAAAATAATGGGAAAACAGGAACAGGCGGCGATTTCGCCCACCCGTGCGGAAAACTATTCGGAGTGGTATCAGCAGGTGGTCAAGGCGGCGGACCTGGCGGAAACATCGCCGGTGCGCGGGTGCATGGTGATCAAGCCCTGGGGCTATGCCATATGGGAAAATATCCGGCAGGTGTTAGATGGCATGTTCAAGGCCGCGGGCGTGAAAAACGCCTACTTTCCCCTGTTTATTCCGCTGGAGTTTCTGGAGCGGGAAGCCGAGCACGTGGAGGGGTTTGCCAAGGAGTGCGCCGTGGTGACCCATCACCGGCTGGAGGCCAGAGACGGCCGCCTGGTGCCCGCCGGTGAGCTGACCGAGCCCCTGGTGGTGCGGCCCACATCGGAGACCATTATCGGCGAGTCCTTTTCCCGGTGGGTGAAAAGTTACCGGGACCTTCCCGTGCTGATCAATCAATGGGCCAACGTGGTGCGATGGGAGATGCGCACCCGCATTTTTCTGCGCACCAGCGAGTTCCTGTGGCAGGAGGGCCACACGGTTCACGCCGACGCAGCCGAAGCCATGGAGCTGGCCCGTCACATGCTTGGCCTGTATGAAAAGCTGGCCACAGATTACCTGGCCATCCCCGTGATAACGGGAAACAAGAGCGATTCGGAGCGGTTTCCCGGCGCCGTGGAGACCTTCTGCATTGAAGCCATGATGCAGGACAGAAAGGCCCTTCAGGCCGGCACCTCCCATTTTCTGGGCCAGAACTTTGCCAAAGCCTCAAAGATTCTGTTCCAGTCGGAGCAAGGAAAAGAGGAGCTGGCATGGACCACCTCCTGGGGGGTCTCCACCCGACTGATCGGCGGGCTGATCATGTGCCATGCCGACGATGACGGCATGGTCATGCCGCCGGCCGTGGCCCCGGCCCACGTGGTGCTGCTGCCAATTTTCAAAAAGGATTCGGACAGGGAAACGGTGATGGCCTACACCGAGAGTCTGGCCTCACGGCTGGCCGAAAAACAGTACATGGGCCGGCCCGTGGGCGTGGAGATCGACACCCGGGACATCGGCGGAGCCCGTGGCTGGGAGTGGATAAAGAAGGGCATTCCGTTGCGTGTGGAGATCGGCCCCAAGGACATTGAAAAACAGTCGGTATTTGTGGGCCGCAGGGACATGGGCCACCGGGAAAAAACATCGGTTTCCACCGACCGGTTTGTTGATGAGATTGCCGATACCCTGGCCGCGGTGCAGCACACCCTTTATCAGCGGGCACTTGACTTCCGCACGGCCCACACCGTGACCATTGATGACAAAAAAGCCTTTTACGAATTTTTTACTCCAGAGAACGCGGACATGCCGGAGATCCACGGCGGATTTGCCCTGTCTCCCTGGTGCGGGGACCCGGCCTGCGAGACGACCATAAAGGATGATCTTTCCGTGACCATCCGGTGCCTTCCCCATGATGAAACGTTAAGGGGTGTGGATGCCGGCCCCTGCGTCTGCTGCGGGAAAACGGGCAAAGGCCGGGCCGTGTTTGCAAAGGCGTACTGATTTGGACCCTTTGTTTCGGTTGTTTCGATACCGATACCGATACCGATAGCGATTTCCATTGTAAGAGAAAGTAATCTTTTTTTAGGACCCATGCGCCTGCCATGATACGCATCAACGATATTTTAGAGACCCTGCAGGATCACAATCCCGACGCGGAAACCGATATCGTGGAGCGGGCCTACATCTATTCGGCAAAGGTTCATGAAGGACAGATGCGGCTTTCCGGCGAGCCTTATCTCTCCCACCCTCTGGAGGTGGCCGGCATCCTGGCTTCCATGCGGCTGGACAGCGTTTGCGTGGCCGCCGGACTGCTGCACGATGTGCTGGAAGACACCCATGCCACGGAAAAGGACATTCAGGAGATCTTCGGCGACGAGGTGCTGCACATTGTTCAGGGACTGACCAAGATCAGCACGCTGCCCTACAGCAGCGATCAGGACCGCCAGGCCGAAAGCATCCGCAAGATGATTCTGGCCATGGCAGACGATCTTCGCGTTATCCTGATCAAGCTGGTAGACCGGCTGCACAACATGCGGACCCTGAAATATCACAAGGAGGCCAAGCAGAAGAAAATCGCCCAGGAGACCCTTGATATCTACGCGCCCATCGCCCTGCGCCTGGGGATTTACTGGATCAAAAACGAGCTGGAGGACATGGCCTTTCGAGTGCTTTATCCGGAAGAGAACGCATTTCTGGCCAGCCGGATCCGTACCGATGACGTGGAACGGGAAAAATACATTGAGACCGTTCGGGACTACATCAAGGATAAGCTGGCGGAAAACGGCCTGAAGGGGGAGGTGGTGGGCCGGCACAAACATTTCTACAGCATCTTTCAGAAGATGAAAAAGCAGAACCTGGACCTGAATGAGGTCTACGACATCATTGCCTTTCGCATCATTCTGGATACCATACCCCAGTGCTACGAGGCCCTGGGCATTATTCACTCCATGTGGAAGCCCCTGGCCAAGAAGTTCAAAGACTATATCGCGGTTCCCAAGCCCAACCTGTACCAGTCGTTGCATACAACGGTGTTCGGACCTTTCGGCGAACGGGTGGAGATTCAGATTCGCACAAAGGATATGGACCGGGTGGCCAAGTCCGGCGTGGCCGCCCACTGGGGGTACAAGGAGGGAAAGGATTCCACCGGCCGGGACGGCAAGACCTATGCGTGGATTCAGAACCTGGTGGAGACCCAGGAAGACGCGGAGACATCCGGCGAATTTCTGGAAAATGTCCGGCTGGACCTTTTTTCCGACGAGGTTCATGTTTTCACGCCCGAAGGGGCGGTCCGGTCCCTGGTTCGGGGGGCCACTCCCGTTGATTTTGCCTACCTGATTCACACCGAGGTGGGCCATCAATGCACGGGCGCCAAGGTCAACGGCCGAATGGTGCCACTGTCCCACGTACTGAGCACCGGCGACATCGTGGAGATTGTCACATCTTCCAAGGGCCGGCCCAGTGCGGACTGGCTTAATTTTGTCAAAACCAGCAAGGCCCGTTCCCGGATTCGGCAGTGGATCAAGGGCGAGGAAAAAGAGCGTAGCCTGCAACTGGGCAGGGAGATGTGCGAAAAGATGTTTCGCAAGTTCCGGCTTAACTTCAACGAGGTCCTTCGGTCCGAGGAGATGGAAAAGCTGCCGTCGGCCTTTGGGTTCAAAACCGTTGACAACCTGCTGGAGCATGTGGGCTACGGCAAGATAACGCCCCGGCAGGTGCTGCAGAAATACATGGCCCGGGAGGAGGAGGGCCTTCCCGGGGACAACACGTCGTTTTTCGATAAAATTATCAGCAAGGTGAGAAAGAAGCGACCGGCGGACGGCGTGATCGTTAACGGCATGGACGATGTGCTGGTCAAGTTTGCCAAGTGCTGCCAGCCCGTTCCCGGCGATCCCATCATCGGATTTATCACCCGGGGTACCGGCGTGGCCGTTCACCGGGTCAACTGCGTGAACGTGCTCAAGGAGTCGCCCGAGCGCCGGATTGACGTTCAGTGGGCCGCCGACACAACGACCGCCTATCCGGTGGAGATTGCCATCCGCTCCCACGATCGGATCGGTCTGCTGGCGGAGATCGCATCGGTGATCAGTAAAAACGGGGCCAACATCACCAGCGCCCAGACTGAAACCAAGGACAGGGGGCTGGTGGAAACCCATTTTTCTCTGCTGGTAAAAGGGACGGAACAGCTGGACAGCCTGATTGTCGCTATTAAAAAGCTCAAGGCCGTGTCTGATGTAAAGCGCCTGGGTATGTGATTTTTTCGGGGATCAATAAAAAAACCGGCAGGCCCAGAGGGGAGGGGGAGGGGGAGGGGAGGGCCTGCCGGAAGCTAAAAACAAAAAGGTTACGCTGCTTTTACCACGAAGCCGGACTTAATGCAGTTGGTGCATACGTAGAGGGTCTGGGGTTTGCCGTCACGCACGGCCCGGACTCGCTGCAGGTTGGGGTTGAAACGCCGCTTGGTCACATTGTGGGCATGACTCACATTGGCGCCCACCATGGGTTTTTTGCCACAGATTTCACACTGCCTGGCCATTGATCCATATCCTTTCGAAAAAACAGATGCTATATTCAATAAAAAAATAACTATATACCGGAAATCAATAAAAGTAAAGGCTTTTTTTAATCGTTTTCCGATTCTTCTTTTTCCATTTCGGCCAGCCCTTCTTCGCACAGTGGAATGTGGCGCCGGGCCGTTTCAATGTCGCCAACATCCGGGTATTTTTCAATAATCTGCTGAAAGCGGTAGAGGGCCGACCGGTAGCGTTTTGTCTTGAAATAGAACTTTGCCACATACAGCTCATGGGCCGCCAGGCTCTCCCGGCATTGGTGAATGTATTTCGCTGCCTGGGAGGCGTATTCACTGTCCGGGTATGCCCGCACCAGCCGGCTGAAGGCTTCAATGGCCCGGTGGGCCGGGGTCTGGTCCCGGTCGATGGTGTCCAGCCGGTTGAAGTGGCACAGGCCGATGCGGAAAACAACAAAGGGAACCGATTCGTGGCGGGGGTGAAGACGTTCAAAGTTTTCATAGGCCGAGGCGGCGCTTTCATACTCTTCCATGTTAAAGTAGGCATCGGCAACCTTCAGGTCCGCCAGGGTGGTCAGTTTGCTGAAGGGATACCAGTCCCTCAGGTTCTCAAACGCCTCAATCGATTTTTTATAGCGGCCCTTGTCAAAGAACCGCGTGCCTTCATCGAGCAGTTCCTGGGCGCTTTTTTCCTGGACCGGTTTGTGCGCGCATCCGGCCAGGGCGCAGATCGTCAGAAGGACAGAGAGGGTTACAGCCAGTTGTTTCATGTAAAATTGCCTTCGGTGGTTGTCGGTTGAGGTTGCACCATAAGACATGGCAGCCGGTATGTCAACAGGAAGTCAGTCCGGACCAGGATCACGGACTGTTGCCGGCCTTCTGTTTCTCTGCATCCAGAGAGGGTGGGGACACCTTTTCTTCCACCAGCAAAGAGAGAATGCGGTTGGCTTCCATGCGCTTGATGGTGATCACGAAATTGTCGATGGTGATGATCTCGTTTTCTTCCGGAATTCTCCCGATCCGGTAAAGCAGGTAACCGGAAAAGGTGTCGTATTCACCGGATTCCGGAATATGCATGGGAAGTTTTGCATTGGCCTCTTCAATGTGGGTCTTGCCCAGCACCAGCCATGTCTGTTTTTTCACCTTGACAATATGGGGCTCATACCGGTCGGTCTCATCAATGATATCGCCCACCAGCTCTTCTAACACATCTTCCAGGGTAATCAGCCCCAGCACTTCGCCGTGTTCGTTGATCACGATGGCCATGTGGTGCTTGCGCAGCTTGAACTGCTTGAGCAGGCTGTTGAGCTTCTTGGACTCGGGGATAAAATAGGGCTTGCTCATCAGGGAGCGGATGTTGGGCGGGCCCTTGGCCTGCACGTAGTGCCGAAAGACATCCTTGACATTAAGAATCCCGATGATGTTGCCGATGTGGTGCTCATAGACCGGAATGCGCGTATAACCTGTTTTTAATATCGCGCTCAGGGGCAGCTTTTTGTTTATGTCAACGGCAAACATGTCGGTGGTGGGGGTCATGCTTTCCGAGGCGCTGGTGTCATCCAGCTTGAAGATGTTGTGAATAAACTCCTTTTCCTCGTTGTCGATCTCCCCCTCCTCCTCGGTGACCTCGATAATGGCTTTGAGTTCCTCCTCGGTCATGACCGGGGCCGGTTTGATTTTGCCGGTGAGCCGGGGAATGAAATTCAGAAAGAGAATGATCGGCATAAACAGGATCGACAGCCAGTAAAGGGGATAGATGGTGATCCGGGCGATAGTGATGTTGCTGGTGGTGGCGATGGACTTGGGCAGAATTTCACCGAAGATCAGAATAAAAAAGGTCATCACGCCGGTGGCGATGCCCACGGCGTTGTTTGAAAAAATTTCAATGGCCAGGGCCGTGGCCAGGGCCGAGGCTCCGATGTTGACCAGATTGTTGCCGATGAGAATGGTGGACAGCAGCCGGTGGGGGTTGTCCTTCATCTTTTTGATCAACAGGTCGAACCGGTTTTTCTTTTTGGCCAGAAACCGGATGCGGGAGCGGCTGATGGAAAAAAGGGCGGTTTCCGAAGATGAAAAAAAACCGGACAGAAACAACAGCAGAACCAGCACAATGATCCGCGAAAGCATCGTGTCAAGCTCCTGTATGAAAAATGGGGAGTAATAATGGAGGATGGCAACTGATGTCAGTCAAGGGAAGGCCATATAAGGGAACATCGGCTGCTGTTTCCGGGTTGATGTGTTTCATTCGATTGCTATTAAACTTTCCTGTCAATCTGAAGTGTTATGCAATACAATAATGGTGGCGGGACCAATTGTCAACCATTACAGTCCAGTCAATGATCGTATGCTTAAAAAAGATACAATGCCCGGTTTGAAAGTTCTGCACCTGATCAGCCAGCGGCCCGATGCCACGGGCAGCGGTATCTATGTCCAGGCCATGCTGCACCACGCCGCGCAAAAAGGGCATCGCAACCATCTGGTGGCCGGGATCCAGGCCGACGACATGCCCCGGGCCCAGGCTGTCCGACAATGTGAATGCTCCTTTGTCTCTTTCCAGGGACCGGACACGCCTCTGCCCATTGTGGGCATGAGCGATGTGATGCCTTATAGGAGCCGGCGGTTCTGCGACCTGGCCGCGGATGACCTGTCCGAATATGAGAAATGTTTTGCCGACAAGCTGGCCCGCGCAGTGGACCGGTTTGCGCCAGACCTGGTTCACAGTCACCATCTGTGGCTGCTGACTTCTCTTGCCAAACGCATGTTTCCCGATCTGCCCATGGTCACCACCTGCCACGGCACCGATCTTCGTCAGTTTCGAAACTGTCCCCACCTTCAGGTCCGGGTGCTGGAGGGATGCGCCCGGCTGGACGGGGTCATGGCATTGAGCCGGGCACAAAAGACTGAGATTTCTTCCCTGTACGGGCTGGCCGAGGAAAAAATTCACGTGGTGGGAGCGGGGTATGACGAGGCCCTGTTTCATAGCCAGGCCAAGCCCGTTCCGCGTCCGGTGCAGGTGGTATATGCGGGCAAATTATGCAACGCCAAGGGCACGCCCTGGCTGTTGAAAGCATTATCCGTCATCGATGACGGGCCGTGGCAGCTTCACCTGGTGGGCGGCGGCACCGGCGAGGAGACGGACCAGTGCCGGAAAATGGCCGGCGATCTGGGAGACCGGGTTCGTGTTTACGGCGCCGTGGACCAGCCAGCCCTGGCGGCTTTGATGCGGCGAAGCCATATTTTTGTGCTGCCCTCGTTTTTTGAAGGGCTGCCCCTGGTGCTGCTGGAGGCCCTTGCCTGCGGATGCCGTATTGTCGCCACCGATCTGCCCGGTGTGGCAGAGGTGCTGGACGGTATGGACGCAGACTATATTTCTCAGGTTCGCATACCGCGCCTGCACGCGGTGGACAAACCCGTTGCCCAGGATCTGGACCGGTTTGTCAAAGACCTCACAAACGGCCTTTCCACCCAGATGGCCGCCGCAGTCCAACAGCCCGATATCGATCTTTCCCTTGTTCAGGACCGGCTTTCCGGTTTTACCTGGGGCCGGGTTTTTGAGCGGGTGGAACGGGTCTACAAATCGGTTTCTTCTTTTTGAGAATCGCGGGTTGCCGGGGTTACCCTGCGGTGAAAAATGAAGCGGTGGGAGACATATGATTTAATCGCTGTTTTATCTTGCTCTTGCTCGTACTCGTGCTCGTAATCGTCTTTTTGTTTCGATCAAGAGTACGAGCACGAAACAGCAGGGAGGGAGCCGGTAGGCGGCAGTGATGAAGGGGGATTGCTTCGTTGTTACGCTGGTGCGTGACGCCTCGCAATGACGAAAGGTGCGGCATTTGGGGCACAAAAAGGAGCTTCTAAGCCGTTGTCTTTTTTCTGGAGTGTGGTATTCTTTCCGCCGGGGTCGAACCACGCTTTCTGGTGGAGGGGAAATCTCCGTTTTCCCCTTGACTTTACTTATCATGGATGTCCCTGGAATTTGTCGGAATTCCCGGTGTTGTGGTTGTAGGGAATGATATCTTAAGGAGGAAAAAATGTTAAATAAGATTGCTATCTCTTTTGTTGTTATTGGATATTTTTTGACGGTGAGTTCTATCGCCGGTACAATTTTTACGCCAGCAGACTGTTTTTATGAAAAGCATCCTGATTTAAAACAAAAATATATAGCATTATATCCAACCTCATATAAGGAGCGAATTGATTCATTGATGTCTGACTATAGTTCAAAAATGGATATAATTCAAAGAATTAAAAGAAATTTTCCTGATATAGTCGAGATACCGGGGCTAATTCAATATTTAGATGGTCTAAAAGAATTGGAAGCAGAAATAGCAAATCAAAAAATCGAAGAATATGAAAAAAGAAGTAAGGATATGACAAAAGATGATTATTTATACTACTTTAAATATGAAGATGACAAGGTAATTGAAACTGGTCTGTTAGTTCTTAACAACGGTGATATTAAGTTTAGGGAAGTCGATATCCTTGTAGATAAATAAGCGGACGGCGTGCGCGGGTGGCACCGGCAGCTTGCCTGCCGGTGTTGCGAAGCAACAGGAGGATATAGAAAAATAAGGAATAAATTTTTTTTATGTACTTTTCTTTGGCGCAAAGAAAAGTACCAAAAGAATCATTGCCCGGCTGATGGGCAACCACCGGTTGCCCCTACATAATCGCCCGCGCTCGGCTGCGCTGCAACGGGCAGGGGCAACCGTGGTTGTCCGGTTGAATGAAGTGCCGGTATGTGAATCGTGCTCGTACTCTTGCTCGTAATCGTCTTTTTGTTCCGATCAAGAGTACGAGCACGAGCAAGAGCACGAAAGAGCACAGAGCATGTAGGCGGCAGTGATGAAGGGGATTGCTTCGTTGTCACGCTGCCGCGTGACGCCTCGCAATGACGGAGGGTACGGCAGGGCGCGACGATCAAGAGTAAGAGCACGAGGAGAAGTGATTCATTCCGGCCGGGCGGTGGTGTTCACCCGGCCGGAATGGTTTTGATCAGATCATGCCGTCGGCCACGGGATGGCGCTTGAGATAGGCCAGGCGGTTTAGACCGTTAATATAGGCCTTGACGCTGGCGATGATGATGTCCGGGTCGGCGCCCCGGCCCAGGGCCACCAGGCCCTGTTCTTTCAGGCGCACCGTCACTTCGCCCTGGGCGTCAGTGCCGCCGGTAAGGGCGCTGATGGTGAACCGCAGCATCTCGGACTCGGTTTTGGTGAGCTTGGCAATGGCCCGGTACGCCGCGTCAATGGGACCGTTGCCCGAGCTTTCGCCCTTCACCGATTTTCCGTTGATGACCATTTTCACGCTGGCCACGGGCGATACCGTGGTGCCGCTGGTCACGTGCAGGTATTCCAGCTGGAACAGGTCGGCGGTGTCCATGATGTTTTCCGAAACCAGGATTTCCAGGTCCTCTTCCACGATGTTTTTCTTTCGGTCGGCCAGCTCCTTGAATTTGACAAAAACCGTGTCGATCTCCGGAGGGGAGAGATTGTAGCCGATCTCTTTGAGGCGGTCGTACAGGGCCTTTCTGCCCGAGTGCTTGCCCAGCACCAGGGTGCTGCTGGTCACGCCTACGTCTTCGGGCCGCATGATCTCGTAGGTCATGGGGTTTTTCAGCATGCCGTCCTGGTGAATGCCCGCCTCGTGGGCAAAGGCGTTGGCCCCCACGATGGCCTTGTTGGGCTGAACGATCATGCCGGTGAGCATGCTGACCAGCTTGCTGGTGGGGTAGATCTTCGCGGTGTCGATGGTGGAGGTCAGGGGAAAACAGTTGGCCCGGGTGCGGATGGCCATTACCACCTCTTCCATGGAGGTGTTGCCGGCCCGCTCGCCGATGCCGTTGATGGTCACCTCGGCCTGCCGTGCCCCCGCTGCCAGGGCCGCCAGGGTGTTGGCCGTGGCCAGTCCCAGGTCGTTGTGGCAGTGGACACTGATAACAGCTTTGTGAATATTGGGGGTGTGCTGCTTCACATATTTGATCAGGTCGGCGAACTCGCTGGGAATGGCGTATCCAACGGTATCGGGAATGTTGATGGTGGTGGCGCCGGCGGAAATGGCGGCTTCAAACAGCTTGCACAGGAAGACCCGGTCGCTGCGGGAGGCGTCTTCGGCGGAAAACTCCACGTCATCGGTAAAGGTCTTGGCATAGCGGACCCCGGCAATGGCGTGCTCCACAACGGTATCCCTTGGCATGCGCAGCTTGTGCTCCATGTGAATGTCCGAGCTGGCGATAAACACGTGAATCCGGGGGTGCCGGGCACCGGAGACTGCGGCCCATGCCTTGTCGATGTCGTCCTTATTGGTGCGGGCAAGGCCGGCCACCGCACTTCGGGAAAGCTTCTGTGCCACCTGGGAAACCGCTTCCATGTCCCCCTTGGAGGCGGCCGGGAATCCCGCTTCGATGACGTCCACCCCCAGCTCTTCCAGCCGGGAGGCGATGCGCAGCTTTTCCGCCACGTTCATGCTGGCGCCGGGCGACTGTTCGCCGTCTCTCAAGGTCGTGTCGAATATGATCAGTTTTTCCGTCATGGCGATCTTTAGTCCTGTTTTTTCTTTTTCTTGTTCAGTTCTTTGGAAAGTTTGTACTGGCAGCTGTCGGCAAGAGCCTCCCAGCTGGCCTCGATGATGTCTTCCGATACGCCGATGGTGCCCCACACCTCGTCTTCGTCCCTGGAGTCGATCAGCACCCGGACCTTGGCCGATGTGCCGTCCCGTCCGTCCAGGACCCGCACCTTAAAGTCCACCAGCTGCATGGCGTCCAGGCCCAAAGAATCGGGATAGAATTCGGCAATGGCCATTCGCAGGGCGGTGTCCAGGGCGCTTACCGGGCCGTCTCCTTCGGCGGCGGTGGTGGTCTCCATCTCTCCCACCCCCAGCCGTATGGTCGCGTGGGCCGTGCAGGGCCGGTCTTTCTCCTTTTCCACTGTCACACGGAAGGAGAGCAGGTCAAAAAGGGGGGTATAGAGACCGGAAATTTTTTCCATCACGATCTTGAAAGAGCCGTCCGCCGCATCAAACTGGAATCCTTCCATCTCCAGCATCTTGACTTCGGACAGGATACGGTCCACGTCAAAATGTTCGGTGTCGGTATTGATACCCAGTTCCCTGGCCTTATAGGTGACGTTGCTTCGGCCCGACAGGTCGGATATCAGGACCCGCCGCTTGTTGCCCACCAGTTCCGGATCCATGTGTTCGTAGGCCCTGGGGTTTTTCATGATGGCGCTGACATGAAGGCCGCCCTTGTGGGAAAAGGCGCTTTTACCCACAAAGGGCCGGCTGTTGACCGGGGTCATGTTGGCGGTTTCACTGACAAACCGGGAGACCTTGCGAAGCTTTTTCAGGTTGTCCGGCGAAATGCAGTCATATCCCATTTTGCCGGCAAGGATCGGTATGATGGAGGTGAGGTCGGCGTTGCCGCACCGTTCTCCATAGCCGTTGATGGTGCCCTGGACGATCCGGGCGCCGGCCCGGATGGCGGCAATGCTGTTGGCCACGGCCAGGTTGCTGTCGTTGTGGGTATGAATACCGACGGCAACGGTGGAGCCGCCATCCGGGCCGGGAAACCGGTCCGCCAGTTTGGCACACACCTCGGCAGTAATGGCCTCCACGTCGTGGGGCAGGGCGCCGCCGTTGGTGTCGCACAGAATAACGGCGTCGGCCCCGGCCTGGGCCGCGGTCATGATCGCCTTGAAGGTGTACTCCCTGTTGTGGGTACAGCCGTCGAAAAAGTGCTCGGCGTCAAAGAACACCTCACGGCCGTGGGCCTTGACGTATGCCACCGAGTCGTGAATCATCTCTAAGTTGCTTTCAAGAGTGTTGCTCATCACTTCGGTGATGTGCAGGTCCCATGTCTTTCCCACCAGGGCCACGGCAGGCGCCTCGCTTTCGATCAGCAGCCGAATGTTATCGTCTTCATCCACGGCCAGACCGGCCCGCCGGGTGGACCCGAAGGCGGTGAGCCGTGCGTTTTTAAAGTCGATCTTTGCGGCTTTTTCAAAGAACTGGACATCCCTGGGGTTGGATCCCGGCCATCCGCCCTCGATGTAATGCACACCGAGGTCGTCCAGTTGACGGGCGACGCGGACCTTTTCATCCACCGTGAAGTTGATGGTGTCGCCCTGCATGCCATCCCGCAGCGTTGTGTCGTATATGCGTACCTGTTCCATGACTCGTTCCCACCTTCCATGGTGTGTCGATGCCGAATGCCGTTGCCAGATGAACGGACGGCACGCAGCGCCGATCACGGGGACATCACCCGCCAAAAGGGGCCGGTGGCCGGCCATGGCGGGTCTGTCCCCGTGATCGTCCATTTTTTTGCGACAGACCGGACGGGTGGCTGTTTGCGGGAAATTATTTTTTCTTTTTCCGGTTTTCCGGACGCAGGGCCCGTACCGCGGCCCCGGCCTGCCACATTTCCGAGTTTTTGATGGTGTCCAGTTCCTTGCGCAGCTTCTCCAAATAGTTGGGCGCGCTGTTGACCTTGAGCACCCGCCGGGTCTCGGCGCCGTTTTTCACGCGCCGGTAAAGCGAATCGAACACCGGGGCCACCGCGTCGCGGAACTTGGGCGCCCAGTCCAGGGCGCCGCGCTGGGCCGTGGTGCTGCAGTTGGCAAACATCCAGTCCATGCCGTTTTCCGCCACCAGGCGGATCAGGCTCTGGGTCAGTTCTTCCACGGTCTCGTTGAACGCCTCGCTGGGGGAGTGGCCGTGCTTGCGCAGCACGTTGTACTGGGCCTCCATGGTGCCGGCCAGGCAGCCCATGAGTACGCCGCGTTCGCCGGTCAGGTCGCTGAACACCTCTTTTTCAAAAGTGGTGGGGAAAAGGTAGCCCGATCCGATGGCAATGCCCAGGGCCAGGGTGCGCTCCTCTGCCCGGCCGGTGGCGTCCTGGAACACGGCGTAGCTGGAGTTGATGCCGCTGCCGTCTAAAAAGTTCCGCCGCACATTGGTGCCCGACCCCTTGGGCGCCACCAGGATCACGTCCACGTTTTTGGGCGGAATAATACCGGTCTGGTCCTTATAGACAATGCCGAAACCGTGGGAGAAATAGAGGGCGTCGCCTTTTTTCAGGCACTTTTTCACCTTGGGCCACACCGCCACCTGGCCGGCGTCGGACAGCAGCATCTTGATGATGGTACCTTTTTTCGCCGCCTCTTCAATGGGAAAGAGGGTTTTGCCCGGCACAAACCCGTCGGCTATGGCTTTTTCCCAGTAGGCGTCGCCTTCCAGCTGGCCGATGATCACCTCAAATCCGTTGTCCTTCAGGTTCAGCGCCTGGGCCGGTCCCTGGACCCCGTATCCCAGGACGGTGATCACTTCGTTTTTCAGCACCTCCCGTGCCTGTTTAAGGGTAAACTCCTCGGAGGTGACCACGTTTTCCTCTACTCCGCCAAAATTGATTGTCGGCATTTTACCTCTCCTTTATGGTTTTTGAGTTGTTCGACGGCTTCGTAAAAATCCCAATTTCTGCGTTGCGCTGCATTCACTCGTCACTGCGGCGTACAGCCAGTACGCCTCATTCCTCGGAATTTGCGACGCCTTGAACTTGAACTTTTTACGAAGCCGTCTTCATTTTACTTATTACGACGGTATTAATATTTTATAAAATCCTCACTTGAGAAGTCTATTTGTTTTTGCTGTTGACGTCCCGCTGCAGGGCGATGGGGCCGGTGCGGGCGATCTCCTTGATGCCCAGGGGTTTCAGCAGCATCAGAATGGCCGCAAGCTTCTCCTCGCTGCCGGTGACCTCGATCATGTAATTTTCGGCCCCCACGTCCACCACCTTGCCCCGGAAGATGTCCACGATGCGCAGGATCTCGGCCCGGTTTTCCGGCTTGGCCCGCACCTGGATAAGGACCAGCTCCCGCTGCACGTACTGGGTGCCGGTGAGGTCAATCACCTTGATCACATTGATCAGCTTGTTGAGCTGCTTCTGAATCTGCTCCACGATGTCTTCGTCACCGACGGTGACCATGGTCAGCCGGGAGACCTGCGGATCAGTGGTGGCGGCCACGCAGAGGCTTTCGATGTTGTATCCCCGGCCGCTGAACAGCCCGGCAATGCGCGACAGCACGCCTGGCTGGTTGTCCACGAGAATGGAAAGAATGTGTTTGGTTCCGTTCATCTGTTTATCCTTTGTCAGACCAGAATCATGTTGGTAATCGGGGAGCCGGCCGGCACCATGGGATAGACGTTTTCCTCTTTTTCCACCACAAAGTCCATGATCACCGGTTTGGGCGTTGCCAGAGCCTTCTTGATCACCTGCGCCACCTCCTTGGGCTTGGTGGCCCGCAGGCCCACCGCGCCGTAAGCCTCGGCCAGCTTGACAAAATCCGGGGCCGCGGCCATGTCGGTCCAGGCATAGCGCCGGTCGTAGAACAGCTCCTGCCACTGGCGCACCATGCCGAGAAACCCATTATTAAGAATGGCGATCTTCACCGGCAGGTTGTGGCTCACCGCTGTCATCATCTCCTGAATGTTCATCTGAATGCTGCCGTCGCCGGCAATGTCGATGACCACTTTGTCCGGAGCCGCCACCTGGGCGCCCACCGCGGCCGGCAGGCCGAATCCCATCACGCCCAGGCCGCCGGAGGTGATGAACTGGCCGGGCCAGGTATAATGGTAATACTGGGCCGCCCACATCTGGTTCTGTCCCACCTCGGTGGTGATGATGGCCTGGCCCTTTGTTAGCTCATATAGCTGTTCCACCACGTACTGGGGCTTGATCACATCCGTCTGGGTGTAGGCCAGGGGCTTGGTTTTTTTCCAGTCCGCAATCTGTTTGGCCCAGGCGTTGCGTTCTTTTTTGGCCTTGTCGTTCAAGAGGTCTTTGTCCTCATCGGCCATTTTATTGAGCCGGGCCATGGCCGCCTTGCAGTCGCCAACGATGGGAATGGCCACCCTCACGTTTTTCTGAATGGAGGTGGGATCGATGTCGATGTGCACAATGGTGGCGTTGGCCGCAAATTCGCTGGTCTTGCCGGTGACCCGGTCGTCAAACCGCACCCCCACCGCGATCAGCAGGTCGCATGAGGAGAGGGACAGGTTGGCCCGGTAGGTGCCGTGCATGCCCGGCATGCCCAGCCACAGGTCGTCGGTGGCAGGAAAGGCGCCCAGCCCCATCAGCGTCGAGGTGACCGGAATGCGGGCTTTTTGGGCAAACCGGGTCAGTTCCTTGGCCGCGCCGGAAAAGATGATGCCCCCGCCGGAAAAGATCACCGGCTTTTTGGCGGTTTTCACCAGGTCGATCACCTTTTTCAGCTGCTTGACGTTGGGCTCGTAGGTCGGGTTGTAGGACCTGAGCGCCATCGGCGACGGTGGCTCATAGGTGGTCTTGGCGTTGATCACGTCCTTGGGCATGTCGATCAGGACCGGGCCCGGCCGGCCGGAGCGGGCGATGTAAAAGGCCTCTCGAATGACCCCGGCCAGATCTTTCACGTCCTTGACCAGGTAGTTGTGCTTGGTGCAGGGCCGGGAGATGCCCACAATATCCACCTCCTGAAAGGCGTCGTTGCCGATCAGGGGGGTGGGGACCTGGCCGGTGAAAATCACCACCGGAATGGAGTCGCAGTAGGCCGATGCAATGCCGGTGATGGTGTTGGTGGCGCCGGGGCCGGAGGTGACCAGGCAGACCCCGGTTTTGCCGGAGACCCGGGCATAGGCGTCGGCCGCGTGAACGGCCCCCTGTTCCTGGCGGACCAGGATATGCGTAAAATCGGTGTTGAGAAGCTCGTTATAAATATCCAGCACCGCGCCGCCTGGATAACCGAAGATGGTCTCCACCTTCTCTTCCTTGAGCACCTTCATCATGATCTGCGCGCCTGTGAATTGCATGCCAAATTTTCCTTTCTACTTAAAGATGGCCCCGGTGTTGGCGGACGACACCTGGTCGGCGTATCGCGCCATGTAACCCCGCGTAATTTTGGGAGCGGGCCGGGTCCATTGGGACAGCCGGTTCTGAATTTCGTTGGCGTCCAGTTTCAGGCCGATCTTTTTGTTGGGAATGTCGATGGTGATGGTGTCCCCTTCCTGTACAACGGCAATGGGACCGCCCTCCATGGCCTCGGGCGACACATGACCGATGGCCGCGCCCCGGCTGCCGCCGGAAAACCGGCCGTCGGTGATCAGGGCCACGGTGCTGTCCAGTCCCATGCCGGCCAGGGCCGACGTGGGGGTGAGCATCTCCCGCATGCCCGGACCACCCTTGGGGCCCTCGTAGCGGATGACCAGCACGTCTCCGTCCGTGATTCTGCCGTCCATGATGGCGGTGGTGGCATCTTCCTCGGAGTCAAACACCCGGGCAGGGCCTTCGTGGACCAGCATCTTATCGACAACTGCAGACTGCTTGACCACGCATCCATCCGGCGCAATGTTGCCGAAAAGAACGGCCAGGCCGCCCTGGGCATGGTGGGGGTTCTCCAGGGTGCGGATCACCTGGCCGTCCGCGTCCCTGGCCGATGTAATGTTTTCCCCAACGGTTCTGCCGGTGACGGTCAGGCAGTCGGGATCAATCAGCCCGCTTTTCCGGGCAAGCTCTTTTAAAACCGCCTGAATGCCGCCGGCCATGTTCAGGTCTTCGATATGGTTGGGGCCCGCCGGGCTCAGGGAGCAGAGGTGGGGGGCAATCCCGCTGATTTCGTTGATCAGGTCCAGGTTAATGGAAACCCCGGCTTCGTGGGCAATGGCCGGCAGGTGCAGCACGGTGTTGGTGGAACATCCCAGGGCCATGTCAACGGCCAGTGCGTTGCGGAACGCTTTGGCCGTCATGATTTTGTCCGGCGTGACGCCGTTTTTAAGAAGGTCGAGAATCCGCATGCCGGCCTGCTTGGCCATACGCACCCGTTCGGACATCACCGCCGGCACCGTGCCGTTGCCCGGCAGGCCCATGCCGATGGCCTCGGTCAGGCAGTTCATGGAGTTGGCCGTGAACATGCCGGAACACGATCCGCAGGTAGGACAGGCCGCGTCTTCGATGACGGCAAGTTCTTCAGGGGCCATTCTGCCGGATTTGACGGCGCCCACGGCTTCGAATACGGTGATCAGGTCCACCTTTTTTTCGGGCTTGCCGGGATAGCGGCCCGCCAGCATGGGGCCGCCGCTGATGAAGATGGTGGGCAGGTTGAGCCGGGCCGCGGCCATGAGCATGCCCGGAACGATCTTGTCGCAGTTGGGAATCATCACCAGTGCGTCAAAGGCGTGGGCCGTGGCCATGATCTCCACGGAGTCGGCGATCAGCTCCCGGCTGCCCAGAGAGTATTTCATGCCGATATGGTTCATGGCAATGCCGTCGCACACGCCGATGGTGGAAAACTCCACCGGCGTGCCCCCGGCCATGTAGACCCCGTCCTTGACGGCCCGGGCGATTTTGTTTAAGTCCGCGTGGCCGGGTACAATCTCGTTGGCCGAATTGACGATGCCGATGATGGGCCGTCCGATCTCCTCATCCGTATAGCCGATGGACTTGAGCAGAGAGCGGTGGGGCGCTCTTGCCAGTCCATCTTTCATTGAATCGCTTTTCATAAGGACGCTCCTTTTTCGGGTAAAAAAAAACCGTTATCAGTGGGCTGATAACGGTTTTTTTAAAGGTGTATCGTGTTGCTAAGCCATTATCAGCCTATTCGCCCGCCCGGAGCAGAATAGCGCCTACCAGGAGGCTAATGAGTCCAATGTTTACACCGAAGACTGCGCTGATAATAGTTTGCTGTTTCATCTGTTTAGACTTTCTTTCACATGAATGAACCTATTATCATCAAGATTTTTCGGATGTCAAGGCTATTTTTGCGGTTTTGCAATTAAATTTGCTATAAAATCGGCATCCTTGTTTCAGTAGAGCTCATATCGCACCAGGCGCCCGTCCAGGCCGCCGGCCCGCAGGGGCAATTTCCATGCGGTCTTGAGCCCCAGGTTCTTGATGTAGTCCCTGTCACCGAAGTATATCCAGGCGGTGGACCCCCGGCATTTCTGCTTGAGAAAGTCCCCAAGGCATTTATAAAAAAACCGCAGGTCCCGGTCTCTGCCCATGCGAATGCCATAAGGCGGATTGGTTATAATGAGCCGGTTTTCCAGTTCCGGAATATCGAGAAACGCCTGCTGGGTAATGGAAACCCGTCCTCCGTAATGGAGTCCCATGAGGTTGGTTTTCGCGGCAGTGACCGCGGCCGCGTTGACATCGCTGCCCGCAATCAGTCCTTCGGGAATCTCCGTGATTTCTGCATCCGCTTCCTTCCGGACCTGCTGCCAGAGTGCCGGGTCAAAGTCGGGCAGTATCTGGAAGCCGAAGGCGTTGCGCAGAATGCCGGCCGGAATGTTGCAGGCCGCCATCAGGGCTTCGCACAGGAGCGTGCCGGACCCGCACATGGGGTCGTAAAGGGGGGTCTTTTTGTCCCACCTGGAAAAATGGAGAATGGCGGCGGCCACGGTCTCCTGCATGGGTGCGGAGACACTGAGTTCGCGGTAGCCCCGCTTGTGCAGCGCCTCTCCCGATGTGTCCAGCGAGATGATGGCCCGGTTGTCCAGAATCGTGACATCCACGTGCACATCCGGATTGCGGGTGTCCACGTCAGGCCGCTGCCGGCCGGTGTTTTCAGTAAAATAGTCGGCAATGGCGTCCTTGAGGCGAAGGGTTGTGTACCGGGCGTCGGTGATGTCGCTGTTCACCGTGTCAGCGGTAATGGCAAAGGTCCGGCCCTTGATAAAGAAATCTTTCCATGGCAGGGCCTTGCCGGCGCTGTAGAGATCGTCGGTGTGCCGGCAGGGGAAAACGGCCAGGGGTGCGAGGCACCGGGAGAGCAGGCGGGAGGTGTAGTTGATTCTATACAGGGTGGCCCTGTCCGCGGAAAAACGGATGCCCCGGAGGGTCGGTTCAATATCGGCGGCGCCCAGGTCGGCCAGCTCCTGGATGCCCGCTGTCTTGAAGGACTCTTCCACCCGGGCCACATACCAGTTCTCCTGCTGATACACATAGGCCGACGGCTGGTGACCGGGGGCCTGTTTTCTGAGTCGTGTCTTCATTATTATTTATATCTTTAATTATGTCGTTGTTTCACTGCCATCATCGGCCTGGGTTTTATCGGTTTCAGGAGTCGCACAGGCGGGCTGTGTCAGCCGGTTCTCTTTTCGCACACCTTGCGATCTAAATCCACCTTTTTCCCTCTTCTTTCAGACATTGAAAAACCGGCACTTTTCCCAGCCGTCGCCCGAACGATACCGTGGGCCGGAAACAGGGCCGGTGAAAAAGTGTTGCCATTCAGGCCAAATAGTGTAATTATCTGCAAATTATGTATCTGTACCATTGTTTCTTTATCATTTTAAATAGTTACTAAGGCAGCGCCATCATGTCAAACAGTAAAAATATTCGGGCCGCCGTGGTGGGGGCCACGGGATATGCCGGGGCCGAGCTGGTGCGACTGCTGGCCGGGCATCCGGATGTCACGATCACGGCCATCACGTCCCGCCAGTATGCCGGTGTCCCCTTTAACTCGGTCTACCCGGCGGTGGGCACCGCCATTTCCCTGGTGTGTGAATCCTTTTCTCCGGAATCGATATGCGGGAAGGCCGATATTGTTTTCACGGCCCTTCCCCATAAACTGCCCATGAGCATCGTGCCGGAACTTATTGCCCGCGGGGTAAGGGTGGTCGACCTTTCCGCCGACTTCCGGTTTTCCGATGTGGCGGCCTATGAACGCCACTACCAGACCCATACCGCAAAAGAACTTTGCCAAAAGAGCGTTTACGGGCTCTGCGAGGTCTACGGTGAAAAAATAAAAAATGCCGACCTGGTGGGCAATCCGGGCTGCTATCCCACCAGCGTGCTGCTGCCGCTGGTCCCGCTGGTCAAGGCCGGACTGGTCGATACGAAGACGATCATTGTGGATGCCAAGTCCGGTGTCAGCGGTGCGGGCCGGTCCCCGTCACTGGGAGTGCACATCTGCGAGGTGAACGAATCCTTCAAGGCCTATAAAGTGGCGGCCCACCGCCACGCGCCGGAGATGGAGGAACTTTTGGGCGAAGCGGCCGGGACACCGGTGGCCCTGACCTTTGTGCCCCACCTTGTGCCCATGACGCGCGGCATGCTGTCCACCATTTACGTGAACCCGGAACAGGCGGTGTCCGAGGAGGCCATTCGTCAGTGCCTGGCCGATTATTACAAGGGCCGGCCCTTTGTCCGCCTGTGCGGGGAGGGCGCCTTTCCGGAAACCCGTTTCGTGCGGGGCACCAATTTCTGCGATATCGGCGTTCGCCTGGATACCCATGCCAACCGGCTGATCCTGGTGTCCGCCATCGACAACCTTGTCAAGGGGGCCGCCGGCCAGGCGGTTCAGAACATGAACCTCATGTTTGGTGTTGACGAGGGCCGGGGGCTTGATATGATACCGTTTCCGGTGTGACGCCGGACAACGCGCCGGGTGTATTTAGATTCTGATTTAACGTTTGGAGCGTGTGATATAAATAAACGACGAATGAAAGGAGTGGAGTCATGTCTGCAAAACTGATTAAGGGAACCGAGATTCGGGAAGAGATTTTAAATGAGATTGAGGCAGAGGTAAAAGAGATCAAGGAAAAACACGGCCAGGTACCGGGGCTGGTGACCATCCTGGTGGGTGCGAACCCGGCGTCCATTTCCTACGTAACTTTGAAGATTCAGACGGCCCACCGGGTGGGTTTCAAGGAGGTCCAGGACTCCCAGCCCGTGGATATTTCCGAGGCCGATCTGCTGGCCCTGATCGACAAGTACAACAAGGATGATTCCATTCACGGCATTCTGGTGCAGCTGCCTTTGCCCAAGCATATCGATGAGAAAAAGGTGCTCAACGCCATTGATCCGGACAAGGACGTTGATGGCTTTCATCCGGTGAACGTCGGCCGGCTGATGATCGGCGGCAGCGAAGTCAAGTTCCCGCCCTGTACGCCGGCGGGTATTCAGGAGATGATCGTCCGGGCCGGAGTAGAGACCAGCGGCGCGGAAGTGGTGGTAGTGGGCCGCTCCAACATCGTGGGCAAGCCCATTGCGAACATGATGCTGCAGAAGGGCCCCGGCGCAAACGCCACGGTGACCGTGGTCCACACCCGGACCAAGAACATGGATGAACACTGCAAGCGGGCCGATATTCTGATCGTTGCTGCCGGTGTGCCGGGGCTGGTCAAGCCGGAGTGGATCAAGCCCGGTGCCTGCGTTATTGATGTGGGTGTGAACCGGGTGGGAGAAAAGCCCAGCGCCAAGGATCCGAACAAAATGGTCGCTGTTCTGTCGGGGGATGTTGATTTTGACGCGGCCAAGGAGATTGCCGGCTCCATCACACCGGTTCCCGGTGGCGTGGGCCCCATGACCATTACCATGCTCATGCTCAACACCTTGAAGTCCCTCAAGTTCAAGCTGGGGCTGATGTAATATCCACCGACCGGCGCAAAGGAACCGCATATCCTTTGCGCCGGTTATTTTTTCGGTTGACAAGAACCGGATAAGAAGGTAAAAAACGTTTTTATCTTTTGCTGAGCGGGAATAACTCAGTGGTAGAGTGCGACCTTGCCAAGGTCGAAGTCGCGGGTTCAAATCCCGTTTCCCGCTCCATTTTTTTTGGCGGCATAGCCAAGTGGTAAGGCATCGGTCTGCAAAACCGACACTCTCCGGTTCAAATCCGGATGCCGCCTCCATCAACATCCTTCGCTTCGCGCCGTCACAGTCAAAGGCAGAGGCGGGCTTCTCACATTTTCCGATGATAAACGAATCCTGGATTCCCATAGTGCTGGGCGCCTGCGTGGAAGCCGGCCGGGCCATTCTGAAGGTCTACGACTCGAACTTTGCCGTGACGCACAAGGCCGACGACTCTCCCTTGACCCTGGCGGACCAGGAGGCCCATCGTATCATCGCCGACCGCCTGCGGAAAACCGGTGTGCCGGTGTTAAGCGAGGAAGGCCGGAACATCCCTTTTGCCGAGCGTTCGTGCTGGGAACAGATGTGGCTGGTGGATCCGCTGGACGGCACCAAGGAGTTTGTCAAACGCAACGGCGAATTCACGGTGAACATCGCGCTGGTGGAAGGGGGCCGCCCGGTGTTCGGTGCCATTTTTGTTCCGGTCCGGCAGGTGCTGTATGTGGGAGGGCAGGGTGCCGGTTCGTTTCGGCTGGACGATGCCGGTGCCATTGCGGCCGCCGGTACCGGCGCGCTGAAACAGTGGCAGGACCTGGCAGATTGCGGTAAAAAGCTCCCACTCAATACCGGGCCCGCATCTCCTTTGCAGGTGGTGGGGAGCCGGTCCCATCTGACGCCGGAGGTGGAAGCTTTTGTGGAGAAACTGAAAACCACCCACGGAGAAGTGATTTTTGTGCCGGCGGGCAGCTCATTGAAACTGTGCCTGGTGGCCGAAGGCCGGGCCCATCTCTATCCCCGCCTGGGGCCCACCATGGAGTGGGACATCGCCGCCGGTCATGCGATTGCCGAAAACGCGGGAGCCCGTGTTTATCGCCATGACACCGGCGACCCCATGAGATACAACAAGGAAAATTTGTTAAACCCGTGGTTTGTGGTGGAAGGCGCCGGGTACCCGTCCGGCGAAAAAGGCAAATGATCATTCCCGTTGTTCTTGCCGGCGGCTCAGGCACCCGTCTGTGGCCCCTTTCAAGAGAACTTTATCCCAAGCAGCTTATGGCCCTTGTGGGGGACCGGACCATGCTGCAGAATACCCTGGCGCGCCTGGCCGGCGTGAGAGACATGGAAGCCCCCGTCGTTATCTGCAACGGGAATCACCGGTTCATGGTGGCCGAACAGCTGCGCCTTTCCGGCATCAGGCCCCGGTCCATCATGCTGGAGCCGGTGGCCCGGAACACGGCCCCGGCCATTGCCGTGGCCGCCCTCACGGCCCTGGCCGATCATTCCGGCGCGATCCTGCTGGTGTTGCCGGCAGACCACTTTATCGCGGACATTCCCCGGTTTCACGCCGCCCTGAATGCCGGGCGGCGCCATGCGGACGAGGGGGCGCTGATCGCTTTCGGCGTGGTGCCCACAACACCGGAAACCGGTTATGGCTACATCAAAAAAGGCGACCCGGTACCCGCCGGTCAGGACCATCTCCCTGTTACCGAGGGCGCGGCCCGCATTGAGGCGTTTGTTGAAAAACCGGATGCCCAAACTGCGGCAACCTACCTTCGGTCCGGCCGGTACTTCTGGAACAGCGGCATGTTCATGTTCCGGGCCGCTGACATTCTTGATGAGATGCGGCAGCAGGTGCCGGAGATTGTCGCTGCCTGTGAGCAGGCACTTTCCTCGGGATGCCGGGATCTTGATTTTTTCAGGCTCAATGCCGACGCCTTTGCCCGCTGTCCCTCCGATTCCATTGACTATGCGGTCATGGAAAAAACCAATCGGGGGGTTATGGTGCCTCTGGAGGCCGGGTGGAACGACCTGGGATCCTGGGAGGCTCTGTGGAATACGGGCGAAAAGGATAAAAGCGCCAATGTGATATCCGGTGATGTGGTGGTCCATGATGTTTCCGACTCCTATCTTCGGTCTACGTCACGGCTTTTGGCCGCCGTAGGGCTTTCCGGGCACGTGGTTGTGGAAACCCCGGACGCCGTGCTGATCTGTCCCAGGAACCGGACCCAGGACCTGAAGCTTATCGTTGACATGTTGAAGGCCGGGAGCCGGGCCGAGGCCATGGTCCACAAGACCGATTACCGGCCTTGGGGAACCTGTGAAACCCTTGTGGTGGGCGAGCGTTTTCATGTGAACCGGCTCACTGTCAAACCCGGCCAGCAACTTGCCCTTCAGCGGCATCTTCACCGGGCCGAGCACTGGGTGATGCTCTCCGGCACCGCCCGCGTGACACGGGGCAAAGAGACCTTTGCCGTGACCGCGGATCAATCGGTCTACATTCCCGAAGGCGTAGCCCATCGGCTTGAAAACGCCGGGGACGGGCCCCTGGAGGTTATCGAGGTGCAGACCGGAGCCGCTATTTGCGATACCGACATTGAACGGCTGGAAGATGTGTATGGCAGGAAATAGCCCGAAGCCTGGGGGACATGCCGCTATCCTGAAACCCATTTTGAACGGCATGCAGCAGAAAGGACCCCTTCCATATCGGCGGCGGCATCGATTCTTTTCTTTTCTCTGGTCATGCCCATGATCAGAGACCATCTATATTATATGGAACTGGCGCTGGATCAGGCCGGAAAAGCCCGGGACATGGACGAGGTTCCGGTGGGCGCAGTGCTGGTTTCGCCCGATGGAAAAGTGCTTGCGGCGGACCACAACCGGCCCATTGCGGCCTGCGATCCATCGGCCCATGCGGAAATGCTTGTCATTCGCCGGGCCGCCCGGCAGGCGGCAAATTACAGATTGCCAAACACCACCCTCTATGTTACGGTAGAACCCTGTGTCATGTGCATGGGAGCCATTATTCACGCGCGAATCGGAACGGTGGTGTTCGGGGTCCATGATCCGAAATGGGGCGCGGCCGGATCGCTGTATGACTTTACGAAACATCCAGCACTAAACCACAGACCCGTCGTTGTTGCGGGAATATGCGAAGATGCCTGCCGGTCTATCCTGCAGGCTTTTTTTGAGTTAAAGCGCGGCAAGCCGTCGATATAAAAATGCAGAAGGAGTGGAACGTGGCCAATATTGTTGTGGTGGGAACCCAGTGGGGAGATGAAGGAAAGGGCAAAATCGTCGATCTGCTGGCGGCGTTTGCCGATCTGGTGGTTCGGTTTCAGGGCGGCAACAATGCGGGCCATACCCTGGTGGTCAACGGGGAATCATTTATCAGCCACCTGGTGCCATCGGGCATTCTGCAGGGCAAGATGTGCCTGATCGGCAACGGCGTGGTGGTGGATCCGGCCGTGCTTACCGAGGAGATGGCGGCCCTTCGCAGCCGTGGAGTGGCCGTGAACCCTGAAAATTTCAAGATCAGCGCCAGTGCCCATATCATCATGCCTTACCATAAAACCATCGACCTGGTCCGGGAAGAGGCCAAGGGGCATGAGAAGATCGGCACCACCGGCCGGGGGATCGGTCCCTGTTACGAAGACAAGGTGGGCAGAAACGGGCTTCGGTTCGTTGACATACTGGATCTGCCGGCCTTCAAAGAGAAGATGACCCGGCAGGTGAAGGAAAAAAATCTTTACCTTGAAAGAATGTTCGGCGCCGCCCCTCTGGACGTGGACGGGGCTGTTACCGAGTACGTGGAATACGCTGAAATCCTGGCACCCTATATCGCCAATGTATCACGGCTTATTGCCGACGCATCGGCCGCGGGCCGCCAGGTGCTGTTTGAAGGGGCCCAGGGCACTTATCTGGACATTGATCACGGCACCTATCCCTATGTAACATCCTCCAACACGGTGGCCGGCAACGCATGCTGCGGTTCCGGCATCGGTCCCCGGGACCTTTCCGGCGTGCTGGGTATTGTCAAGGCGTACACCACCCGGGTAGGGGAAGGCCCTTTCCCCACCGAACTGTTTGACGCCGTGGGGGATTTCATGCAGCGCACCGGCAGCGAGTTCGGCGCCACCACCGGCCGGAAACGTCGGTGCGGCTGGCTGGATGCCGTGATGCTGAAAAGCGCGGCCCGGCTGAACGGACTGACCGGCCTGGCCATCACCAAGCTGGACGTGCTGACCGGTCTGGATACCCTGAAGATATGCACTGCCTACCGGTACGGGGACGAAATCCTTTCCGATTTTCCCGCGGATGTAAAAACTCTTTCCTTGTGTGAACCGGTCTACGAAGCAGTGCAAGGGTGGCAGGAAGATATCTCCGGCGTCCGGTCCGCGGCCGATCTGCCCGATGCGGCCCGGCGGTACCTGGACCGTATCACGGAACTGGTGGGCGTGCGGGTGGACATTGTATCCGTGGGCGCGGGCCGGGACCAGACCGTGGTTATCAACAACCCGTTTGCATGATTTTGCCGCCCGACTCTGGTAATGGCGGGGTGCGCCCGGCACCGCATGGCACCTGCCGTTTGCGGCTCACGGGAAAGGGAGCCGGTTCCCGACAATTTTCATTGACAATCCATTCAAGGTTATTTAAAACTTCAGGCACAAACGACAAGTCGGGACGTGGCTCAGTCTGGTAGAGCACAGCGTTCGGGACGCTGGGGCCGCAGGTTCAAATCCTGCCGTCCCGACCAATTAAATCAAGTCGTTGTGACCAGCCAGCCGAATGGTTGTTGTGTCTGGTGGGGAACAAAATGGAGGGGCATCCGGGCCTTTGATCGGAACGGCACCAGGATAACCGGGTGTCAACTACAGCGGTGTGCCTGCTCTCTGATCACTTATCAGTGGAGGACCATTGTATGAACCAGACCGAGGGTGCCTATCCCATTGAATATGAATTTCTGTTTGAAGACGGCAGCAGCAAGAGTTTTACCATTCGTCTGGATCCCGAAACCATCTCCATTGTACATCCCCGGCCCGAGGCGCCTCCGCCCTGGACCCGGCTCGACAATGAGCAGTGCCCCATCTGCCCCTTGAATTCACAGGAGCATCCCTATTGTCCCATTGCGGTAAACATCGCCGAACTGGTGGATGCCTTCAAAGATTTCTTTTCCTATGACAACTGCGTGGTGTGCTGCAACACTCCGGAACGCTCCTGCAGCAAAGAGACCTCGGTACAGGAGGGGCTTTTCTCCCTTCTCGGCATCATCATGGCCACCAGCGACTGTCCGGTCATGGGGCTCTTCAAACCCATGGCCCGTTTTCACCTGCCTTTTGCCACCATTCAGGAGTCCATGGTTCGCACCACCTCCTTTTACCTGCTGCGCCAGTATTTTGCCTATAAGCGCGGCACCCCCCCCGACCTGGAGATGAAAGAACTGGACGCCCATTACGGGCGGGTCCAGCAGGTCAACCGCGGCATTCTGGACCGCATCGGCAGTGTGTCGGCAAAGGATGCCGACAGAAACGCCATCATTATTCTCAACTCCCTGGCCCAGCTTTTTAATGTGGAGTTTGAGGACAACCTGACCTCTGTGGAGTACCTCTTCACACAGGATGCCACGGAACAGGGCTGATTCCCCGTCTTGCAGCAGCCGGCATTCCGGTTCGACCTGGCGGACTTTCACCACAACCAGGACCGGCGAATGTCACTCATTCTTACTTCTAATGCCTTTATTTCACAAGGCTTTCCATTAATTTTCACGTTGGTGGAAAGCATTCGTTTTTACTTTCCCCCCTCCTTCAGGATTTAAAAAACAGTGGCGTTGTTTCGCCACTCGTTGTACAATATAAAGCTACAAATAAAAAAATTTAGAAGTAAGCGATTGGCCGATTATGTGCTTATTTTAACAGGAGAATCACGGAGGTGGACAATTGCACATAAGAAAACGGGGAATGATAATTTGTGCCGCTGTTCTGACCATGGCGGTTATTGTATCCGCCCAAACGATCACTGTCGAAACGGCCGGGCCCGCCCAGCGAAATCTGATTCAGGTGGCGCTGGGCCAGCAGCATCCCATTACAAAAATTGCCGCCGTCAAATCGGGAAAACACAGCAGCGCCTATTATGTCGGCGCCCTGTTCCGCGTGGTTGGTGTCGGAGAGATCCCCGGGGTCTGGCTGGTAGGGGGAACCAAAGAACAGCCGGGAACGCTTCTCTCCATCAATGAGGCGGCCCATCAGTATTCCGGTATGCGGCTGGCCAAAGAGACAAAAGCGGCTGCCTCCATGGATGACCCGGAAGCCAAAGCCCTGCTGATCGCCCTGGACCGATAGAAAAGGTTGACCAGGGTTTTTGCAGACGAGTGGCCGGGAAAAATCTGATCCAACAGGACTAGGGTTATGCAGTGGAGAGCTGCTCCGGAGTGAGTTCCTTGTCCGCGTAGCCCTGATAAACTTTTTGTTCAATAAACATTCTGACGATATCCCCGTCGATGTGGCCGGCCGCCGCCATCTCCTGAAGAATTTTCAATGCCTGTGTAATGTGCATGGGCCGTTTGTAAGGCCTGTCCGGCGCGGTCAGGGCCTCGAAGACATCCGCAATGGCGATGATCCGGGCCTGCAGGGGAATCTGGTCGCCGGCAAGCCCCAGGGGGTAACCGGAACCGTCCAGTTTTTCATGGTGGGCCCCGGCATACTCGGGAACGTGTGCAAAACGGTCCGGAAAGGGGAGTTCCCGGGTGATATTGACGGTCATCTCCGCATGCTGTTCCACCAGTCGCCGCTCCTCGTCCAGCAGATTGCCCTTGAGAATGCTCAGGCAGGCCGCCTCGTTCTCCGACAGCCAGGGGTAGGTGTTGCCGCCGATACGGTAGGTGCGGGCCGCGATCTCTTTGACCTGTTTTACCGCACGCTCATCCACCATTCCCTTATTGGTGTTCACGGCCTTTAACAGCTCCAGGCTTTCCAGTATTTCCGCTTTCCGGGCCTGGAGTTCGCGGTCCATGGCCTCCATTTTTTCCAGGGCCGCCGGACTGTTGTCGGTCTTGAGCAGGTCGATCTTGACACGCAGGTGCCGGTTTTCCATCAGCTGGAGAATCAGCAGAAACCGTGTTTCGATCAGGTGAATACGATCAAATATCCCTTCGAGCTTGTTGGTTTTGCTGACAATATGCTCCGGCGTGGTGATTTTTCCCACGTCATGCATCCACGCGGCAATGCGCAGTTCTTCCATCTCGTCATCGGTAAAGCGCATCTGGCCAAAAGGACCGCTGTCGGTGTCGTGAATCGCTTCGGCAACATCCATGGTCAGGGCCACCACCCGGTTGATGTGGCCTCCGGTAAAAGGGGATTTTGCGTCAATGGCCGTGGCAATGCTTTTGATAAACGCGTAGAAGAGGGCCTTGAGATCTTCGATCAACTGGGTGTTGGTCAGCGCAATGGCTGCCTGGGAGGCCAGAGAGGCGACCAGATCCACGATGTCGGTATGAAACTTCACGATCTCCCCGGTCTGGGGGTCTTTGGCGTTTAACAGCTGCAACACGCCGATAATCTTGTCCTCGTGGTTCTTTAACGGCATGACCAGCATGGATTTACAGCGATAACCGGTGGCCGCGTCATACCGTTTGGTGCCGGAGAAATCAAACTCCCCGGCCTCATACACATCTTCGATGTTGACGCTTTCCCCGGTCAGGGCCACATAGGAGGAGACATTGGCGTGGTTGGGATTCCCCTGTTCGTCGGCCAGGGGAACGTTGGGCATTTCATCGGAAAGATCGCCTCCTGCCCCCCCCTTTCGAATATTCATGGAGTCATTCTGAAGAATGGCAAACCGGAGGGATCGGCTTTTCTGTTCCACGATGTACAGGGTGCCGGCATCGGCGCAGGAAAGTTTCCGGGCCTCGTCCACGATCATTTCGAGCAGGGTGTTGAGGTTTTTCTGGCCGGACAGGGCCAGGCCGATCTGGGCCAGCTTCTGAATGTGTTCGATCTGCCCTTCGGCGTAGAGTTTAACCTCCCGCACCACGCTCTCCAGCAGGTGGCCCAGCTTCTTGTCGTCGGACAGGCGGCTGGGATCAGAGGTTTTCGTTGGATTTTTCCGGGCCATGGCGTTTTTCCGAAGTAAGGGTTGATTCAAGGTAAAGGCGACAAAACCGGTGATAAACAACGATACGGTTGATTAATCACGGTAAATACCCTATTATCACGAACATACTGCTTCGGCAACATCAAAGCCGATACAACCCGTAATTTATTTCATGCGAGGGAAAAGATGAACCTCCAGGATCAGACCATCAAGGCGCTTTTGGACAGGGGGGTTGCCATTCCTGCACCGCACACCATTGAAATCGACCCGGAGATTAATATTGAAAACATTTCCTCTACCGGGGTGGTGATTCATGCCGGGTGTAAAATATTCGGCCGGTCGACCTTCATCGGGGCCAATGCGGTCCTCGGTTACCAGGGACCGGTGACCCTTGAAAGCTGCCAGGTGGGGCCCGGGGTCCGCCTTGAATCCGGGTTTTTCAGACAGAGCGTGTTTCTCAACAACGCAAAGGCCGGGGCCAACAGTCATTTCCGGGAAGGTACCATTGTTGAGGAGCATGCCGTTACCGGGCATGGTGTGGGGCTCAAACAGACCATTCTTTTTCCCTTTGTCGCCATGGGCAGTCTGATCAACTTCTGCGACTGCCTTATGGCCGGCGGCACCGGCCCCGGAGATCACAGCGAGGTGGGCAGCGGGTTTATTCATTTTAACTATTCCCCCAATCAGGACAAGGCAACACCGTCGCTGTTCGGTGACGTTCCCCGGGGCGTGATGCTGCGGGAAAAGCCCGTATTCCTGGGAGGGCAGGGCGGGGCCGTGGGGCCTTTGCGCGTGGCTTTCGGCAATGTCACGGCCGCCGGCACCATCTGCCGGAAGGATGAAACCGGTACCGGCAAGCTGATCGTGGAGCAGATGCTCAAGGGTGGCAGCATGCCCTACACGTCAGGGGTGTATCTGAACATTCGGCGGGTTGTGGCCAATAACATCAACTATATCGCCAACCTGATCGCCCTGATGCGGTGGTATGAGTATGTGCGGGCCATGTTTACCGATCCGGTGAATTTTCCCGAGGCACTGGTGAGGGGCGCCAGGGGAAAACTGGAAGCCGGGGTGACGGAGCGGATCCGGCAGTTTGAAAAACTGTGCGACAACATGCCCCGGTCCATTGCCATTTATAAGAACAAGAAGGGGGACAGTGCCCTGGCATCCCTGGTGTACCAGAAAGAAGAACTTTACGAGAAAAAAGATGTCCTGGTGGAACTGCTGCACTACCTGCTGAAGAACGAGGGGGGAGATGAGACCATTCGGGACGATTTTTTAAGAAACATGGAACCGGTGCTTTATGATCACGACAGGGAATACATCAAGGTGATGCAGGCCATTGACTATCATGATGCCGCCAACGGCACCGTGTGGCTGCGTTCCGTGGTGGACAACGTGATGGACCGGGCAGGAGACGTGCTGCCCTCTTTTGAACTCATGGGTCGGCCCGGGGAACCGGAAGCGTGACGGCCCGGCTTTTCGGCACCGACGGCATTCGGGGAGTTGCCAACACCTGGCCCATGACACCGGAGATGGCTATGGCCGTGGGACGGGCCGTGGCCCGGTTCATGGCGGCCGACGGCCAGGCTTCCCATCGCATTCTGGTGGGCAAGGATACCCGGCTTTCCGGCGATATGCTGGAAAGCGCCCTTTGCGCGGGTATCTGCGCTTCAGGCGTAGACGCGATCTGCGTGGACGTGCTTCCCACGCCGGGGGTTGCCTACCTTACCGCCATGTTAAAAGCCGGCGCCGGCATCATGGTGTCGGCCTCTCACAACCCCTGGACCGACAACGGCATCAAGATTTTTTCACAGAAGGGACACAAGCTTTCCCCGGCTCAAGAGGCCGAGCTGGAGTCGCTGATCCTCTCCCCGGAGCCCCTGCCGGCAGGCGATACACCGGTGCCCGGCCGGGTCTTCCATCTCATGGATGCCGAAGAATCTTATGTCGAATGCTTAAGCAACATTGCCGGGGCCGGCCCGCTCTCCCTGGTGGTGGATTGCGCCAACGGCGCCGCTGTTCGTGTGGCCCCCCGTCTTTTTCCCGATGCCCACCTGCTGTCTGCCGATCCTGACGGGCGAAACATCAATGAAAACTGCGGCTCCGAGCACACCGAAGCACTTCGGGCCGAAGTGGTGAAATACCGAGCCGACGCCGGATTTGCCTTTGACGGTGACGCAGACCGGCTGATCGCCGTGGACGAGACCGGGACCCCGGTCACCGGGGACCGGATTATCGCCATCTGCGCCGGTTTCATGAAATCCGAGAACCTGCTGAAAAACAATACCGTGGTCAGCACCGTCATGAGCAACATCGGCCTGACCCGGGCGCTACAGGATATGGAGATTCATCACGTGGTCACCGATGTGGGGGATCGCCATGTGACGGCGGCCATGCTGGATAACGGCGCCTCCCTTGGCGGCGAGGACTCGGGACACATCGTTTTTTCTGATTACCAGACCACGGGTGACGGTCTGCTCACGGCCCTGATGCTCTGCCGGATCATGAACCATACCGGCAAACCCCTGTCGAAGCTGGCCGCATGCATGGATGTTTTTCCACAGGTGCTGATCAACGTGAAGGTGGCCCGTAAACCGGACATCGCCTCGGTGCCCGAGATATGCCGGGCCATCAGGGAGGTCGAAGCCCGTCTTGGCCGGGAGGGACGGGTACTGGTCCGTTACTCCGGCACTCAGCCCATGTGCCGGGTCATGGTGGAAGGGCCTTCAGAAGAAGAAACCCGGCAATGGGCCGGGCAGATTGCCGAAGCGGTCGAACAGGCTCTGGGATAGGACGGCTTTTCTGATTTCCTATTGACATACTTTTTTTGCCGGGGTAGGTTGTTACAACAATGCAGGCTGAAGCCTGTCATCGGACTGACCCACAAAACGATTTTTTAACCATTCGCCACGAAGGCATGTGTATCTGAAGATACATGGTTCGTGGCTTTTTTGTTTTCAAAGGAGCGTGTCATGAGAAAAAGCGTTATTGCCGTCTGTCTGTTCCTGTCTCTGATGTCTCTGATCTCAACCCGGGCCGAGGCCCATTTCGGCATGGTGATCCCGTCCGACTCCATGGTGATGCAGGCGGACTCAAGAACCGTCAATCTTGCACTTTCGTTTTCCCACCCCTTTGAGATGATTGGTATGCCACTGGACAAACCGGCAAAGTTTTTCGTGGTGGCCGGCGGCAAGCAGACGGACCTGAAGGGCACCCTCAAAGAAATCAAAGTCATGGACCATGCCGCATGGCAGGCGTCGTACGCGGTCAAGTTCCCGGGTCTTTACACCTTCTGCATGGAGCCTGTACCATACTGGGAGTCCGCTGAAGACTGCTTTATCATCCATTACACCAAAACGGTTGTGGCCGCCTTCGGAGATGACGAGGGATGGGACGAACCGGTGGGCCTGAAAACAGAGATCGTGCCCCTCTCAAAACCCTTCGGCCTCTATGCCGGCAACGTGTTCCAGGGCATTGTGCAGCTGGACGGCAAGCCGGTCCCCTATGCCGAGGTGGAGGTGGAGTATTACAACCGGGATAAAAAGGCCCATGCGCCATCCGACTATATGATCACCCAGACCATCAAGGCCGACGGTTCCGGGGTCTTTACCTATGCTGCGCCGGCTGCCGGCTGGTGGGGGTTTGCCGCGTTGAACAGCGCCGATTATCAGCTGGAACACAAGGGAGAGAAAAAGGATGTGGAGCTGGGCGCGGTGCTCTGGGTAGAATTTTCTCCCTGGCAGTAAGCCTGACGGCTTCGTAAAAAGTCCAATTTTTGCGTTGCGCTGCACCCCCTCGTCACTGCGGCGTACGACAAGTACGCCTCATTCCTCGGGATTTGCGACGCCTTGAACTTGAACTTTTTACTTTGCTGTCTTGTTCCTGACTTTTTACGATGGTAGTAAGCCTGCTTTAACAGAAACGATCATGCATATTTCTGAAGGTATTTTATCGTGGCCGGTGCTGGCCGGGTGCGGGGCCGTGGCCCTGGCCGGCACTGCCGTGGGCGTCCGGAAACTGGATCCGGAAAAGATTCCCCGCACCGGCATGCTGTCGGCGGCCTTTTTCGTGGCGTCGCTGATCCATGTGCCGATGGGGCCCTCCAGTGTGCACCTGATATTAAACGGCCTGGTCGGTCTGATCCTGGGGTGGAGCGCCTTTCCCGCCATTTTTGTCGCCATTCTGCTGCAGGCGGTGTTGTTTCAGTACGGGGGCATCACCACGCTGGGTGTCAACACGATGATCATGGCGGTTCCGGCGCTGTTGAGCTATTATCTTTTCCGTCCCTTTGCCGGGCGAAACGATTCCCTGGTGTTTGCCGGTGCCTTTTTGTGCGGCATGGCCGCAGTGCTGACCGGTGGCCTGCTGGCTGCGGTGGTGCTGATCTGGTCCGAGGAACGGTTCCTTGAAGTGGCCCTGCTGATTGTTACCGCTCACCTGCCGGTGATGGTGGCGGAAGGACTGATTACCGGATTTGCGGTCCTTTTCTTGAAAAAGGTCAAGCCGGACCTGCTTGAATAAAAACAATTCATATCGGAGTCGTTATGAAAAGCGAGATCGGTTGTACGACCGGCCGGTATGCCGTTTTCGGCATCGTGGCCGGCCTGGTTTTTTGCCTGCTGGGGATGGGTGCGGGCCGGGCCCACGCCCATCGCGTGATGGTGTTTGCCTGGATCGACGGCAATACCGTCCTGACCCAGAGCAAGTTTCCCGGTGACCGGCCGGTTTCCGTCGGCGACATTCTCGTGTCTGACGCCGACGGAAACCAGTTGGTGAAGGGGAAAACGGATGAGCAGGGCCTGTTTTCCTTTGGCCTGGAGCAGATTCCCGCTCCGGGTCCGGTTACGATTTCACTGGTCGCGGGAATGGGACACCAGGCATCATGGACCTTGACGGAACAAGAGGTGACTCAGGCCATGGGCGCCGAAAAGCCGGTGCCGAACGACCCCTTACCGGTGGAGGGGAAAGCCGATGCCGAACCTGCCGGCACGGCTTCGGCGGCCGCGGCAACCGGAGCCCCGGAGCCGCCGGTATCTTCTCCTTCCTGCCTGACCGAAGCCCAGGTGGACCGGATCGTTGAAAGGTCTCTTGACCGGAAGCTGTCGCCGGTAATGAACATGCTGGTGACCATTCAGGAGTCCATGGCCGTGGGCATCGACGACGTGGTGGCCGGCATCGGGTATATCCTCGGCCTGGCGGGTATTGCCGCCTATGCCTACAGCCGGGGCAGGAAAGGATAAGAAACGGATGATCAGCGAACCCTTTGCCGCCGGCACCTCCTTTTTCCACCGCATGGAGCCCCGGATCCGCATTGTGTGCGCCATGGTCTATTCCATTGCCGTGGCGGTGTGCGTCTCTTTTCCTCCTGTTTTTTTCGCCCTGCTGTTTTCGGTGCTCATGACAGGGGCGGCCCGACTTAACCCCGGCCTGCTGTTTCGACGCATTGCGGTGGTGAATATTTTTATCCTTTTTTTCTGGCTGGTACTGCCCTTTACCCATGGCGGTGATCCGCTTTTTCAGTTGGCCGGCCTGACCGTCACCCGCCAGGGAGTGGCGTTTGCCTCCCTGCTGACCCTCAAGTCCAATGCCATCATTCTTGGCATGGTGGCCCTGGTTGCCACCATGTCCTTTGTCACCATGGGTCATGCCCTGGACCGGTTGGGGCTGCCGGACAAACTGGTGAACCTTCTGCTGATGACCTGCCGCTATATATTTGTTATTGAAACGGAGTACGGGCGGATCATTCGGGCCGTTAAAATAAGGGGGTTTGTGCCGCGTACCTCCCTGCATGCTTACAAGACCTACGCCTATATTGTGGGAATGCTCTTTGTTAAAGCATCGGAAAGGGCCGAACGGGTATATGGGGCCATGCGGTGCCGGGGGTTTAAGGGGAAATTCTATACACTCAGCCGTCTGCCGTTTTCCCGGGGAAGCTGGGTGTTTGCCGGAGTGATGGGGGTGATAATCGTCTGTATTGCGCTTCTGGAGATTTACGGAAATGGATGAGCAAGCATCACTGATCGAATTTTCAGGTGTCTGTTTTGCCTACCCCGGCGGCCCCCCGGTTCTCAGGGAGGTGGATTTCACCTTTTCCGGTCGGGACCGCATCGGGCTGCTGGCGCCCAACGGCAGTGGAAAGACGACCTTTTTTCATCTTGTCATGGGTCTGCTCAAGCCCCAGGCGGGCACCATTCGGATTTTCGGCAAACCGGTCCGGAAAGAGCGGGATTTCGTGGCGGTCCGCCGCAGAATCGGGCTGCTGTTTCAGGATTCGGATGATCAGCTCTTCTGCCCCACCGTGCTGGAGGATGTGGCCTTCGGCCCCTTGAACATGGGCCGCTCACGCCGGGAGGCCGCTCAAATTTCCCGAGACATGCTTTTATCGCTGGGGCTTGACGGGTACGAGGAAAGGATCACCTACCAACTGTCCGGTGGGGAAAAGCGCCTGGTGGCCCTGGCTGCCGTACTGGCCATGGAGCCCCGTGTATTACTTCTGGACGAACCCCTTACCGGACTTGATGAAAAAACACGGACCGTTATTTATCGTTATCTCCCGGCGTGCGGCCTGCCCTACATAATCATCTCGCACGATCTTGATTTCCTGCTCTCCGCTACCACTACCCTTTATACCCTGGAGTCGGGGCGGCTGCTTCCCGATACCCGCATTCACATTCATCGCCATGAACATGCCCATGTGCTGGGAGATCGACCCCACAAACACAATTGACGGCTTCGTAAAAAGCCCAATTTCTGCGTTTCTCTACATTCCTCGTCACTGCGGCGTACGCCCGGTACGCCTCATTCCTCAAAATGTGCGCACCTTGAACTTGAACCTTTTACAAAGTGGTCTGGATTTCAATTTTTTACGGGTTCATCCGAATGAGCCCGAATATTTCATGGGGCCGACGTGAATATCCGGGTTCGTGGAATCGTACACCGTGTTCACTCTCGTCACCAGCATCAAATGTCGTAAAAAGTGTTGATTTTTGGTTTTTCATATTATATAGCAGTTTCTATATAAAGGCCGCCGATGCGTCGGCGGTGGTGTGGGGGGGCGTCAGCGCGGAAAAGCTCTGGCGCGAACAAGAATATTTTTTGTGAAGGAGGTCGGTTTGGCTGACGGTATTGTAAAGTGGTTTAATGAGAAAAAGGGGTTTGGTTTTATCGAAGTGGACGAAAGCAACGACGTGTTTGTTCACTATTCCGCAATCGCAATGCCTGGATTCAAAACGCTTTCTGAAGGGGACAGGGTCTCGTTTGAAATTGAAGACACGGACCGGGGGCCTGCCGCAAAGAACGTTGTAAGGGCTTAAGGGTTTCATGGTATTCATTGAAACGGGTAAAGGGCGTTTCATTTTTCAGTAAAATGGGATGCCCTTTTCTGTTTCAGGAAAAAGAGACGTTTCATCGTTACCGATCTCCATCGCTGGCAAGCAATCACCAGGGAGAGGTGGTGACGTGTGCCTATTTTGCTAAAACAGGGGGACAGATGAAAAAATGCATCGTAACGCTGCTGGTCATTGCCCTGGCCGTGGTTGTGTGTGCCTGTGCGGCCAGGGAACCGGCCCCGGCGCCTGTCAGCACCAACAATTTGAAGATGGCGTTCGTCTATATTCCACCGGGCAGCTTTGTCATGGGCAGCCCGACAAAGGAGCCCGGCCGTTTTGAGGACGAGACCCTTCATAAGGTGGTGCTGACACAGGGATTCTACATTCAGACGACCGAGGTGACCCAGGGCCAGTGGGAGGCGGTGATGCAGAGTAACCCTTCCGGTTTTAAAACATGCGGATATGACTGCCCGGTGGAAAACGTATCGTGGAACGATGCCCAGGAGTTTATCCGCCGACTGAACAAAGCAGAGGGGGCGGACCACTACCGGCTGCCGACAGAGGCGGAGTGGGAATATGTCGTCCGTCTGGGCGCGGAAGAGAACATCATCAAAGGCGTGGTCAAAGGGGTGGTTGATATTGTCGGGTCGATTCTTTTCCCCTCAGGAGAGTGTCTCTCCACGGAGGAGGCCAACTATAACGGGAATTTTCCCCTTGCCAGCTGTCCGGCCGGAGAGTTCCGCAACACCACCCTGCCGGTGGCCAGCTTTGCACCCAACAAGCTGGGTATTTTCGACCTGCATGGAAACGTATATGAGTGGTGTCAGGATATATACGGCCCCTATCCGGATTACAAGGTTATCGATCCGCAAGGAACGTCATCTGGCAAGTCCGAGGCCTACAGGGTTTATCGTGGAGGCAGCTGGTATTCCAGCGCCCGGTACTGCCGTGCAGCCTACCGGGGCAAAGAGACACCTGATTTCAAATATTTCAATATCGGGTTTCGGCTTGTGAAAAACCCTTGACCCGTCTTTTGATGCGTGGAAACATCAAATCCTTCATACAAATTAAGGAGAATGACATGCCTTTAAAACATTCCGCTTTTGTCAGGGGAGCCGCGGTCGTTTTTGCAACCGTGCTGGCGGCAGGGCTGTTGGCTGCCTGCGCCCCGTGGTATCGTGCGTATGACATTACGTCGGACGAGGATTTGACAAAGATTTCCGCCATTCCAGAGCTTGGAAAAGCGTTGAAGGACAGTAAAGCCGATGTCCGGGTCAAGGCGGCCCAGGCCCTTGGAAGAATCGGTCCCAATGCCAGGAGCGCGCTTGCCGATCTGGTGGATGTGCTGGATGATGACAGGTATGAGGTTCGGGCGGCAGGGGCCGATGCCATTGAAAAAATTATCGGTCCTGATCCGGAAGAGGACGACAAGGACTTGATGGTACGGGTCCATATTAATCGCCTGGAGTCCAAAGACTGGATGGCCCGCCTGAATGCCGCCAACCGGCTGGCGGAAATGGGGCCGGAAGGGGCCGATGCCGTGCCGGCTCTGGTGACCGCCCTGCTGGACAAATCGGACTGGCATGCCTGGTACAATGAAGTTCGGCGGGCCGCCGCCCATGCCCTTGGAGAGATGCGGTATGCGGCCAGGGCCGCCAATCCGGCACTGATCGAGGCTTCCCGGTTCAAGGACTATGATGTGCGACTGGAGGCGGTAAAGGCCCTTGGCAAGATCGGCCCCAAGTCCGAGATCGCGGTGATTGAAGCATTGACCGCCTCTTTGAAAGATCCGGATTTTGATGTTCGGCGTGAGGCGGCCAACGCCCTGGGAGGGTTCGAAGTTTATGCGGACAGCACCGTTCCCAATCTGGTTGACGCCCTTTCCGACCGGGATTTTGATGTGCGACGTGAAGCGGCTCAGTCCCTGGGCCGTATCGGCCCCAAGACCGCTCCCGCAGTGGATGCCCTTGTAGTGGCGCTGGATGACGTGGATGCTGATGTGAGGCGGGCCGCGACAGAGGCCCTGGGCAACGTTCATCCCGACTACCGGGAACAGGTGTTGCCCGGTATCCTCTCGAAACTGGACGACACAAATGAGGATGTCCGCCTGGAGGCGGTTAAAGTCATTGCCAAGTTTCGAATCGGCAACGAATCGGTCTTTCAGGCGTTGGATCGGTCCGCCCACGAGGATCAGTCTTTTAAGGTAAAAAAATCGGCCCTTGAAACACTTTATGTATTGAAAGGTCTGGGCGGCGGTACTGCGGTGGCCGCGCCCCGGCCCCGCCCGGCAGGCCAGGCTCCGGTGGCGGTTGAAGCGCCGGTGGTTCTGAAAAAGGCACCGGCAAAAATCCGATCCACCGTGGATGTGCTTAACATCCGGTCCATGCCCAGTGTCAACAGTCGGCGGGTGGGCAGGCTTTTCCCCAACGAAGAAGCGGTGGTGCTTGAAACCCTGATCGACTGGCTCAAGATCAAAAAAGTGGACGGCACCACCGGGTATGTGTTCAGGGAGTACACCGAGGTGGTGTCCGGTGCAACGGAAGCACCAGTCGCTGCGCCGAAAGCAGCGGTAAGCCCCCAGGCTCCGGAATCCCTTTCTGCCGTGGCACCGTCGGCACCGGTGGTGACGGCTGCGGTGCCGAGGGTTCCAAAAATTCGTTCTACCGTGGATGCATTGAATATACGGTCCGAACCCTATGGCAGTGATCAGGTGGGCCAGTTGAACAAGGGGGAAGCGGTTGAAGTGATTGAAACATTGGCCGAGTGGGTCAAGATCAAAAAAGCGGACGGCACCACCGGTTATGTGTTCAAGGAATACACCTCGCTTGTCAACAATTAGTTTTGTTTTACAGACAGCAGGACCCGGCCCGGCAACGGGCCGGGTCTTCTCTTCAGCATGTTTCAGTGGTTTTTCGGCCTGCCTTTCCGTTTGTCTTCATACTGCAAAACTTTCCTGGGTCCCTGTGTGACAGGTCATATCACGAGGATGCATGGGTAACATCAAACTGCTTGAAAACAGGGTGCAAACCTATGCGTGGGGCTCCCGCACCACCATTGCCGAGCTGCTTGGCAAAGGGTCTCCGTCGGCCGACCCATGGGCCGAGTTGTGGATGGGGGCCCACCCCAAGGCGCCGTCCAAAGTTCGGGAGGAGGGGGACGCCGTCTCTCTGCTTGAAGTGATTGCCCGGCATCCTGAACTGATGCTCGGGCCGAGGGCCGTTCGAATGTTCGGCAGCCAGCTTCCCTTTCTGTTCAAGGTGCTGGCCGCTGAAACCCCGCTTTCCATTCAGGCTCACCCGGCAAAAGTCCAGGCCGAGCAGGGATTTGAACGGGAGAACCGGGCCGGCATTCCCCTGGATGCCCCCCAGCGGAACTACCGGGACTCCAACCACAAGCCCGAGTGCCTCTGCGCGCTTACCCCTTTTACCGCGTTGTGTGGTTTTCGATCCGTTCCCGATATTATGGATCTGATTTACCCGTTGCTGCCGGAGGATGAAATCGTCCGCCTGACCCCGGATCTTGCCAATCGGGCGACATCTGATGGACTGAAGTCTTTTTTAAATCAACTGCTCGACCTGCCCGCCGACCGGAAAAACCCGATACTGGGCTGTGCCGTCGATTATGCGGAGCACCATTCTGGTGAGCACCCAGCGTTCCAATGGATCGTGCGCTTAAACCGGATATATCCCGGTGATATCGGCGTCCTTGCCCCCGCGCTGCTGAATCTGGTGACCCTGAAGCCGGGGCAGGCCCTTTTTCTTCCCCCTGCCACCCTGCATACCTACCTGGAAGGCGCCGGCCTGGAGATAATGGCCAATTCGGATAATGTGCTCCGGGGCGGATTGACGGAAAAGCATGTGGATGTTGCCCAACTTCTTCGCATTCTTGTCTTTGAGCAGATGGTGCCGCGGATCATCGAACCGCACCCGGTCAGTGGTTGTGAAAAACGATACCATGTGCCGGCCCGTGAATTCGAACTGTCCGTGATCAATGCCCGGACCGGGGCCTGTTTTCCTGAAGATCAGGGCAGCGCCGAGATCCTGATCTGCATTCGGGGAGAGGCAAGGCTGCGTGAGGAAGTCAATGGTGACATTACCGTCCTGACCAGGGGAGCATCCGCCTTTGTGCCCGCCAGCACTGGCCGGTATGGGATCACCGGAGAGTGCCTGCTTTACAGAGCTTTTATTCCATGTTAATCAAAAGTATAATGTTTTTATATTTAAAGCATTGTAATTAAATAAAAAATATACTTTGCAGGTGATTTCCTGTTGACATGTTCCTGCCGCACCACTATAGTTCATGCCCGGTTTCATAAATGTCAAGGATCAGCGATGAACTCCTTTTTTTATATGGTTGCCTTTGTGGTTCTGGGTCTGGATCTGTTTTTCTGCCTTCCGGCTCAGGCCCGGTGGATTGCCGCAGGCAGCCACAAGGCCGGACCCCCGGCCCTTGAAACCGTCCGGTCGAATCCTTCCGAAATGGTTATCGACCTTGATATTCCCGGTATCCAGGTACTGGAAACCCTGTGCGATGGCGTGGTGTATCACGGTGTATCAGTGCCGGGCGGGGGCCGTCTTTCCGGTGTCGGAAAACCGGCCCTTCCGTTTGTCAGCCGTTATGTGGCGGTGCCTCAAGGCGCAACCGCTTCTGTCAGGATAATCGATGCCCGGTTTGAGGAGGTGACCGGGTACAACGTGGTTCCTGCCCAGCCCCCACTGCCGGAAAGCGGGGCCGACACCGGCCGTCCTTTTGCAAAGGACCGGGCCGCATATGAACAAAACGGTTTTTCCCCACAGCAGGTTGTTCAACTGGAGGGGCCTGTCTCCATTCGCGGCTGTGAGGCATTACTGCTGCAACTCTTTCCGGTGCAGTTCAACCCGGTCTCCCAAACCCTTCGGGTCTACTCCCGCATCACCGTTCAAGTGACCTTTGACGGAGGAACCCCTCGCTTTATCGACCGGCGGAAACACTCCCGGTCCCTGGCCCCGGTTTTTGACAGCCTGTTTCTGAATGCCCCGCTGCAGATGGATGTCCGTGCCCTCACGGAAGCCGATGACCGGCCCATAACCGCCAAAAGCGCCACCGACGATACCGCTCTTCTGCTGATTATCTCTCCGCCGGAACTGATTGCCGCAACCGACCGGCTGGCCAACTGGAAGCGGGTACAGGGTATTGCCACCGAGGTGCGCACCACCGGCCAGACCGGGACCACGGCAACGGAAATTCAGGGCTTTATTCAGAACGCCTATGACACCTGGTCCGTGCCTCCTTCTTATGTGCTGCTGGTGGGGGATGTGGAGTTTATTCCCACCCATCGGGGGGATCGGTGCGGCACTGATCTTTACTATGCAACGGTGGACGGGGCGGACTATTTCCCGGATCTGAGCCTGGGCCGCCTCTCCGTAGACACCCTGGACCAGGCCATAAAACGGGTTGAGGATATTATCCGGTATGAACTTTCTCCACCAACACAGGAGAGCTTTTACCAGAACGCGGCCATTGTGGCCTATTTTCAGGATACCACTCTTCCTTACGGCACGGCGGATCGCCGGTTTGTCCAGTCCGCCGAGGACATGGCCATCTTTTTTTCCGACCCGGCTTACCTGGATACATACAATGTAGACCGGATCTACTACACCTACCAATCCCCCCAAACCTGGAACACCGATTCCTGGAACTTCGGCACTACCGGCGTGCTTTCCGGTGGCCCCGGAGATCCGATACCGTCCTATCTGCTGGAGAGCAACGGTTTTGTGTGGGACGGTGATGCCGTTGATATCTCCGCAGCTGTAAACACGGGCCGTTTTCTGGTGGCCTACCGGGGCCATGGCCAGACCAACCGGTGGGACAGCGTCCTCTATACCGCATCCGATGTTTCAGCCCTGATCAATGCCGATCTGCTGCCCGTGGTGTTCAGCGTCACCTGCCTGTCTGGAAAGTTTGACATGGAAACAACGGGCAGTAACATCCCCTGCTTTTCCGAATCCTGGGAGCGCCATCCTGACGGCGGTGCCGTGGGGATTCTGGCCTCGTCAGAGACCTCCTACAGCGGATATAATGATCATTTTTTCTGGGGCTGGATGGAGGCGCTGTGGCCGGAAGAATTCCCGGCGACCGATCCGCCATCGGGCACGCCTTTTGATTCGTCGGTGCTTGAGATGGGCCCGGTGGTAAATTACGGCAAGTATTACGGCGCCACCAAGTACCCGGTTTCTGACACCACCCTGCGACTGGAGTTTGAACTGTTCCACTGGTTCGGAGACCCCACCATGCGACTCTGGACAGGGGTTCCTCAGGATTTGACGGTCACTGATTATGCCATTGACGCTGGTTCCGGGGGCCTGGAAATCACTATGGACCAGGCGGATGCCGTGATCTGTGTTTCCCGGGACGGCGTTATTCTGGGCAAGGGTGTTTCTACCGTCGGCCCCGATCTCGTGGCCTGTGATCCGCCCCTGGCAGATGGGGATGCCATTCTTGTGGTTGTCACCAAACCGAATTTTCGCCCTTTTGTGGCTGTGACCGTGGAAGACGGGGACACGCTTCCGCCTCTGCTGGAAATACGTATTGGTACCAGCCCCCATGACGCAGACAGTGATGATGATGGTATTGCCGATGATGTGGAAGTGAACGAAGAAGCGACCGACCCCCGGAACATAGACACCGACGGCGACGGCATTCAGGACGGCACCGAGCTGGGGTATACGCTTGATGAGATTCACGCGGACACAGATACCGATATTTTTCAACCCGACGAAGACCCTTCCACCACCACCGACCCCCTGGATCCGGATACCGACGGAGATTGCGCGCTTGACGGCCAGGAAGATACCAACGCCAACGGTCGGGTGGACGATGGGGAGACCGACCCCACTGTTTACACCAACCTGTTGCCACCGGTGGCCAATGCCGGCACTGATCTGTCGGTGAGGGAGGGGGCAACCGTCCGGCTGGACGGGACCGGATCGTATGATGCCTGCCAGACAGCGCTTCTGTTTTTCTGGGAACAGGTCTCCGGCCCGGCGGTGATCCTGTCCGAACCTGAAACGGCCCGGCCCACCTTTACCGCGCCGACGGTAAATGTCGCCGGAGCGATCCTCTCTTTCCGTCTTACTGTGGACGACGGATTTAACCTGACTGCCACCGATACCTGCCAGGTAACGGTTACCGACACACCGCCACCGCCTGAGGATGATGACGACAGCGATGACGATGACGATTCGGCCCTTGCGGAGGGCGGCGGGGGAGGTGGCGGCTGTTTTATCGGCGCTGCCCTGTCGTTGAAGTAAAAAAAGTGTCATTGCCAGCGAAGCGAAGCAATCTTCTCCCTATGCGAAGGAGATTGCTTTGTCTCTTTTTTATACGTGCAATGATGAATGCGACAAACCGGGCAATGACGGGCAGGGTAGATCAAGCCGTTTGTAACTGAATGCAATACGCGGCTTTAATAAGTGAACTTACCGTTTTCGTAAATCGTGGTCTTTTCCCCATTTTCAAGCACGGCGGTCACCCGCTTTTTTTCCGTGTTCACGATGTCCCAGTGAATGGCCGAATCATTGAACCCCAGTTGCTGTTTTATCGTTTTGGTCAGGGCCGCCGGGTTGCCGGCAAAGGTGTCGGCATAGGAGGCCCCCAGGGCCACGTGGCAGTTGCCGTTGGCGCCACCGAAGTTTTCGTCAAACAGGGTGTTGGCCATAAACTTATCGATTCGCGAGAATCGTTTGTCCGTGAGGGAAAACTCGCCCAGCCGTGCCGCGCCCGGGTCCGTGGAAAGATACTTGCGTGCAAATGCCTGACCGGCCCTGGCCGTCACTTTAACAGCTTTTCCCTCTTTAAATTCCACCCGCAGGTCGCGCACCGGGTTGCCGTTGCGAAAAGAGGGCATGTCCGCGAAATAGACGCCCCGGGTGCCGCGCCAGTCCGGCGACAGAAAAATTTCAAAACTGGGGATGTTGTGGCCGGAGATGCCTACCCATTTTCTTTTTTTGCCGGGCGTGATTTCCAGGTCGGTGTGTGCGGATTCGATGTGCAGTACCTTGATCTCCATGCTGTTGAGCCATTTTTTAATGGCCGCCGCTTTTTGAAAGATTGTCTCCCAGTGGGTCGTTGGATTTTTTTTGTCCAGAAAGCAGGCCTTTACGATCTGCCGGGTGTAGTCCTCCAGTGAAAGACCGGCATGCCGGGCCAGTTCTGAAGTCGGGCAGAGGCAGAGGGTCCATGCAAAATCGCCGTTGCTTTCCCGTTTGTCCAGAATGTCGCGAAGGGGTTTGCGGGCCGCAGCCGCCTTGCCGATCTTCATCGGGTCGATTCTGCTCAGATGGGTCAGGGAGTCGGGTGCAAGCAGGCTGATGTTGCCGTTGACGTTTTTTATCAGCTCCCGGTCCCCGGGGGCCAGAAACACCAGTTGCTCGGCGTCGGCGCACCGGTAGAAGGTCTCCTCCATCACCGCTGTCTGACCGGCCCGCAGCACTGTCTGCCGGCCTGCGACCAGCAGCTTTTCATAGAGGACTTCAGCCAGGGCCGTGGCCGGCATGTCGTAGCGAACCACCACGGTATCATGTTTTTTAAACGGCACGGACCGGGCCTTTGACATTCCCCACACCAGCACGTCCGCGTATCTTGAAAGCTGTTTTTTCGTCAGCATGGCGTCGATCTCCTTTTTTCTGTCGCTTCCCACGAGTTGACAACCCGTGGATAAATTTATATAGTTCGGTCAATACAGCCGCCCGGGCGGCTGCTGCTTTATACCAGAAAACAGGGCCAGCGGCAAACACCGATGACGACCGTCATTGAAAAGAACAGACAGCGGCTGTCACCGCGAATGGAAAACCAATTGACCAAGGAGGGGAGCATGACCGGCACTCTCAATAACAACGGCAGGACCATTCTTTTTGTGACCGCGGCATGCGCGGCTTTTCTTATTGTCGTTATTATCGTGCTGGCGGTGGCCGGGCGTTCGTCCGTGTCTACCCAGGAGTTTGCCGCGCTGCAGCAGCGCGTCCAGGCCTTGGAAGCGGAAACCAACCGCCTGGCCATTGCCCTGGAGGCAATGGATGCGCTTGCCCGGCAGGTCGATGTGTTTCAGCAAGCTATGAAGGAATCGGCAAAACAGGAAACCGACCTGCTGTTCAGAATCAGTGATCTCGAGGCAAAAGCAGGCATTTCACGAGCGCCTGAGACCGAGACCCCGGAGGAGACGCCCGCTCCTCAGGTCAATCCTAAGACCGCTCCTCCGGCCACCGTGTCGAATGCGCCGGCCAAGCCCGAACCACCAGCCGCCCAGCCGGCTCCGGCAACCCCCGATGGATATTACACAGTGGTCAAGGGCGATACCACTTACAGCATCAGCCGCAAGTTCGGCCTTACCGTAGATCAGCTCCTGAAGATGAATAACCTGAAATCCACCGATATCTTTCCGGGTCAGACGCTGAAAGTGAAGCCGTAGAGAGACAATCCTGTTCTCCTGAAACAACAAAGGGCACGAAGCCGTTTTTCGTGCCCTTACCTGTTTCTGGGGCCTGATAACTCAAGACTCCGCGTTACTGCTGGCGCAACCATTCGGCCAGTCGCTCCAGCCCCTCTTCAATGGTGATCTTCGGCCTGTACCCCAGGTCCTTTTTAGCCGCGCGAATATCAAACCAGTGGGCCGTGGCCAGCTCCTTTGCCACAAACCGGGTCATGGGCGGTTCCGTTTTGATGCCCAGAGTTTTGTAGCCGGCCTCCAGCACTGCCCCCACACACCACACCATACCGGCGGGCAGGGTCTTTGCCACCGGCGGCAGGCCGGCAGCCGCCAGAATACCGTTGAGCATCTCGTACATGGGGATGGGCTGGTCCTGGCTGATGAAATAGACCCTTCCCGACAGGCCCGGGTTTTCGGTCAGGCGGTCCGCAGCCAGCACATGGGCGTTGGCTGCGTCATCAATATAGATCGTGTCCACCAGGTTGTCTTTGCTGCCCACCTTGACCAGTTTTTTGGCCCGGGCAATGACCCGGGGCACCAGGTGAGGGTCACCCGGCCCCCAGATCAGGTGAGGCCGCAGCACCACGGCGCAAATGGCGCCGGCTTTCGCCTCGGCCCGGACCAGTTGCTCGGCCTCGGCCTTGGTTTTTGTGTAGTGGGTGGCAAACCGCCGGGGGTAGGGCCAGGACTCATTGATCCCTTCCATGTCGGTGCCGTCAAAGATCACGCTGGGTGAACTGGTGTGCACCAGCGCCGGCACCTGGTGCTTTTTGCAGGCCGCCACCACGTTCCGCGTACCCAGCACGTTGGGCCGGTAGTAGTCGTCAAATTTCCCCCAGACACCGGGCTTGGCTGCGGTGTGAATCACCACGTCCATGTCCTTGCAGGCGGCTTCAGCCGGACCGGGTATTGAAATGTCGGCCTGAATCTGTTTTACGCCCAGGGCCGACAGCTCCGGATAAAAAGATCGGGAGATCGTGGTCACCCGGTCCCCCCGGGCGGTCAGCTGCCGCACAATGGCTGATCCCAGGAAACCGCCGCCGCCGGTCACAAGAATATTTTTTGCCATGGTGATTGCCTCCCGGACACTATCGTTCTCTTGCTCTTGCTCCTGATCCTGCCTTTATTCGAAAATTGACGGAAGAAGTATTAAGATTAAGGGCAAGTGTAAGAGGGAACCCGGTTTCACCCCCGCTTTTTTTGGGAAGGCCGCGGGGTCTTTATTTTTTTCGCGGCCCATACCGCCAGCTTCTCCCTGAAGATTTTTGAGTTGTGCCGGATATCCACGGGAAAGTTATCATGAAACAGAACGGTCTTGATGGATTTTGTCAGTTCATGGGTCCGGGCAAGGTCCAGTAGTTCGGATGCCAGCTCTTTTTTCCGGACCCGTTTCTCCTTGATCACCTCGATGCAGATCACCGGTGTCTGGCCTCCGGCCGGGCCCACTCCCACCAGGGCGCTGCGGGACACATGGGGATGGTTGTTGAAGATCGCCTCGCAGGGAACGGTGAACAGGGTCCGGTCCGCGCACTCCACCCGGTGGCTCTTTCTGCCGCAGAACCAGAACCGGCTGTGGTTGTCCATCCAGGCCAGGTCTCCCATGCGGTGCCAGAAACCGTCGCCGTCGGGTATCTTGGCCCCTGCCGTGTCTTTCGGCCGGTTGTAGTAGGAGCGGGTGACCAGGTCTGCCTTGACTGCAATCTCTCCCACATCTCCGGGAGCCACCAGCAGGTCGTCGGACCATGCTTCAATCGGTCTGTCTGAAATGGTGATCAGCTCCACCTCGATGCCTTCCAGAGGCCGGCCCACGCAGTTGCCGAATCCCTGCTCGCTCATCTGCTTGGTCTCGGTCAGTATCTCCCGGCTGCCGATGGAGATGATGGGCACCGCCTCGGACGCGCCGTAGGGTGTGTGTACCTCGGCCTCATCGGTCAGGGCCGATGCGAACTGTTCGATGTTGGATGGATGAACCGGGGCCCCGGCCGACACCACACGCCGCAACGACGGCAGTTGAATGTTGCGTTTCTTGCAGTAACCGCCCACCCGGTTGAGCAGGGCAGGGGAGGCAAACATGTTGGTCACCCCGTGGTTGGCAATGCCTTCCAGGATGCGTTCCGGGTTGACAAAGGCCGGCTTGGTGGGGTCCATGTCCGGAATCACGGCGGTCATGCCCAGGGCCGGGTCAAACAGGGCAAACAGGGGAAAGGTGGGCAGGTCGGTCTCGTCAGGGCCGATTTGAAAATGGTCCTGAATATGCTGAATCTGGGCGTCAAAGTTGCCGTGGGTGTATACCACGCCCTTGGCCGGGCCGGTGCTGCCCGTGGTAAAAAGGATGGCCGCAGTTTCGTCGGCCAGGGTGTCAGCTGTCTTATAATCCTCTGCGCCCGATGCGCGGATTCGATCCAGGGTGTGGCCGCCCCAGAACCATCGCCTTCCCACCGTGACCCATGTCTCAACGGTTTTGAAGAATTTCGGGTAGATTTTTCGCACCACGTGGGCCAGGGGAATACCGATAAAGGCCTGGGGATCGGTTTCGGCAAAACAGCTCACCATCCGTTTGACCCCCATGCCCGGATCCACTACCACGGGCACGATGCCGGCCTTGAACAGGGCAAAGACCAGGGAGAAAAAGTCCAGGCTGGGCCGCACCATGAGAATGGTGCGGGTGCCACGGCGAATGCCGGCCTTTTCCAGGCCCGAGGCCAGGCGGCTGGAGTCGGCATCAAGCTGGGCAAAGGTGAAGTGGGCATAGGTGACCCGTCCGGCCCGGTCCCGCCCCTGGGGTGCGATCACCGCTTTTTTATAGGGATGCTGCCGGGCCATCTCGGTCATACGGGCCGCGATATTGATCACCGGGTTGTGGTTGTCTGATGCCATGGTTTTTATTTTCGTCCGCCTGTTTTTGTCACGTATGTTTTTTCAAAAAGGCTTCGATCCGGTCGCCTACCTGTTCAGGTTCGTCTTCCAGCAGGTAGTGCCCCGCTGTTTCAAACCCATGACTTTCGGCATGGGGAAAGCGGCGCTGCCACTCGGCAAAATAGTCAGTGTCAAACACAAAATCGTGAAGGCCCCAGCAGATCAGCATGGGAAAGCCGGAGAGCTTGTGGAGGTTGTCATCCAGAAACCGGCCCATTTCATAGCTGGGGTCTTTTTCAGACAGGGCGATGTCCTGAACAAATTTCAGCGTGGCGATACGGTTGGCCCAGCTGTTGTAAGGGGCGATCAGCCCGGCCTTTACGTCCGGCGGCAGCTTTTTTTTCGGGGCCATGTAAAGGGCGGCCCGGGCAAAAAGGTTTGCGCCCAGCACCGCGGGAACGGCAAACGGCGCGATGTGGCGCAGCACACGGAGCCGGGCCGGAATGGGTTTGCCCGGAATCTTTAAAAACGCCGCCGTGTTGGTGATCACCACCCGCTTGATTTTTTCAAGGTTTCGAAGGGCAAAGGCGCACCCGATAAACCCGCCCCAGTCGTGCACGATCAGGGTGATGCCGTCAAGGTTCAGATGATCGACAAGGGTTTCAATGTCCTTTACCCGGTCTTTGAGCCGGTATCCGTATTGGTCGGCCGGCGGCTTGTCTGACAGGCCGCATCCGATATGGTCGGGACACACCACCCGGAAATCCGGGGAAAAACGTTTGACCAGTTCCCGGTAATAAAAGGACCAGGTGGGGTTGCCATGAAGCATGAGCAGGGTTTCGCCCGTGCCCTCGTCCAGGTAGTGACAGTCCCAGCCGTTGATCTCCACAAAGTGGGAATCAAAGGGATAGAGATGGGCAAAGGGAGTTTTGTCTACAGGCGTCGCCATTACCATTCCACCCCCAACATGAGGCAGTTCAGGCCGCTGCCGATACCCAGAAACCCCACCAGGTCGCCGGGCTCCAAAAACCCCCGTTCGTCGGCAATGGCCGCGGTCATGGGCAGAGAGACCGTGCCCATGTTGGCCAAGTAGGGATAGGTGGGAAAATCCTTTTCCGGCGCCACGCCAATGGCCTTTAAAATGGACCGCTGGTTGGCCTCGCCCACCTGGTGGCAGATCACCTTGTCCGGCCTGTCGTCTGAAAACCCGAGTTCCTGCCGGAAGGCCGCAAAGGTTTCGGTGCCAAGGACCACGCCGTTTTTCAGCACGCCCACGGCATCGGTTTCCATTTTGTAGAACTGGCTGGCGGCCCCGGTGTCCGGCCCCCAGATGCAGAGCCGGTGGTGCTGGGATGCGTTGCGCACCACCCCGCCCAGAAGGCGGTGGCGCCGGTATTCGGCCGCCGGGGCCCGGCTCCCGGTCATGGTCAGGGCCACGGCCCCGGACCCGCCGGTGAGCACGGCCATGGATCGTTTGAACGATTCCATGTCGCACTCCTGGTTCATCCGGTCGATGGTCAGGTCCACGATCTGGCGGGCCGACTCGCAGGAGACCACCATGCCGGCTCGAATCTGGCCCAGCTCAATGGCATTGGCCACTTCGATCATACCGGTCATCACGCCCAGGCAGGCGTTGGAGATGTCGTAGATAATGGTACGGCTGTCTAACTCCAGACCGTCTGCCACGGCGCAGGCCGTGGCCGGCTCCAGGTTGTCCCGGCACACCCCGCAGTAGACGATCATGCCGATGTCCGAAGGCGAAAGGCAGGAGGCGGCCAGGGCTTTTTTGCCGGCCTTGAGGGCTCCGGTGTACATGGGCTCACCCGAATCCCAGAACCGGCGTTCCCGAATCCCGGTAAGGGCCTGAAGCTGGCCTTTGCGCAGGTTGAGCCGGGTATAAAGCGGGGCCAGCCGCTCTTCCAGTTCTTCTGATGTGATCACGTTGGGCGCCAGTTCGTAACCAAAGGCGTCGATATGAACAGTCTGGTAGCGCATCGTGGGGCCACGTCTCCTTTGTATGCGTCGGTTCCGGGTAAAAACAAGCGCAGGCCGCCTTTACGAAAGGCGGCCGTCTGGAAAACCTATAATTTATCGGGCATGGTTGTCAAGGGAAGTGTCAGCCGGCAGTGCCTGTTGTTTCTCCCTGGAAAGGCGCTCCAGCACCACCACCAGGGCAAAGCCGGTCGCGGCCAGCAGCAGGGCCACGGCCAGGTCCCGGTCGGCCTGGGGCAGCACGTTTATTTCCCGCAGCACGTGAACCTTGTCCCGCAGCACCATTACCTCCAAGGGCTCTTTCCAGGGCCATATTTTTTTCATGGAACCGGCCATCAGCCCGGTGAGAAAGGCCATGGTGACATTGTGCCACCGGGTCAGCAGAAAGTTGAGTACCCGGGAAAAAGAGAGAATGCCGGCCACGCATCCCGCGCAGAACACCGTGATGATCAGCATGTTTTCCGGCAGCACCGGGTTTTTGAGGGCCCCGGTGATAAAGGCGTATTTTCCCAGGATCAGCAGGATAAAGGCGCCGCTGATGCCGGGCAGAATCATGGCGCAGATGGCGATAAACCCGGAAAGAAAGATAAACCATAACGCCTCGGGTGTGGAGACCGGCACCAGGCTGACAATGATCCAGGCCGCCGCGATCCCTCCGGCGCAGGCCACGGCTTCACCGGTCTGCCAGCCGGAGACCTTGCGGCCCACCACCAGGATGGAGGCGGCGATCAGGCCGAAAAAAAGGCTCCAGGTAAATACCGGCTGGTGTACCAGCAGATAGTGCATCAGCCGTGCGATGCTTACAATAGCCGTGGCAATACCGGCCAGCAGCACCACCAGGAACCGGGCGTGCATGCCGGACAGGGCGCCCTTCAGGTCAAGGGCCAGCAGGCGCCGGGCCGCGCGGGCGTCGATGGACTTGATGGCGGCCAGCAGTTTTTCGTAGATGCCGGTGATCAGGGCAATGGTGCCGCCGGACACGCCCGGCACCACGTCGGCCGCGCCCATGCACAGGCCTTTTAAGTAGAGAATGGCCGCCTGTCGCGGGGTGTCCGGGCCGGGGCTGCTGAAAAATGCCGCCTTCCATGTGGGGATCGTTTTACGCTGCATCAGGATTCTGCCTTTTGGGGTGGCGGGTTGTTGTATGCGTGGTGAAAACCGGGGTCATGCCGGTTGTGGTTCTTCGGTTGCGGGCGGGTTCTTTTCTTTCATGTACCGGAACCACGTTTTTAACACGGCATGAACAAGGGTGGCCAGGGGAATGGCAAAGAACAGGCCCCACATGCCCCAGATGCCGCCGAATACCAGCAGGGCCACGATAATGGCCACCGGGTGCAGGTCCACCACCTCGGAGAGCAGGAGCGGGGCCAGCAGGTTGCCGTCCAGGGCCTGAAGGATGAGATAGCCCACCACGATCCAGGTAAAGCTGGGGGAGAGCCCCCACTGGAAAAAGGCCACCAGGGCCACGGGAAAGAACATCAGGGTGGCGCCGATGTAGGGCGCCAGCACGGAAAGGCCAACGGCCAGGGAGATCAGAACGGCAAACTTCAGCCCCATGGCCGCGAACAGGGCATAAGCGGCGGTCCAGACAATCAGAATCTCCCATATCTTGCCGCGCACGTAATTGGTGATCTGCTGGTTGACCTCGTGCCACACTTCGGCGGCCAGGCGGGTGTTTTTCGGCAGAAACAGCTTGAGCCAGCCCAGGATTTTGGTTTTGTCCTTTAAAAAAAAGAAGATCAGCAACGGCACCAGGATCAGGTAAACCACAACCGTGATAAGCCCTCGAACCGACGCGATGGAGATGGAAAGCAGGTGCTGCCCCCACTGGGTGATCTCGAATTTTAAGAAACTGATAAACTGAGTGATCTGCTCCTGGGCGATGAGCTCCGGATACCGCTCCGGAAGCCGCATGAGTTGCTTCTGGCCGTTGGCCATCAAGGCCGGTAGTTCCTGGAACATGTCGGCGATCTGTCGGGAGAGCAGGGGCAGAAAAAAGACGATCACCGCCACCATGCCGGCCAGAAAAAGGGTAAAAACCGTTACCAGGGCGATCATTCGGGAGACCTTGAGCCGCTCCAGCACGTTGATCAGCCCTTCAAGCAGGTAGGCAATGATAATGGCCGCGATCACTGGGGCCAGCATGTCGCCCATGGTGAGCACCAGCACAAACCCCACCACGAGAATGGCAAACAGGATGATGATCTGGGGATCATTGGCATACCGCCGGTACCACTCTTTTATCATTGCAATCATGCTTTATGCTCCTGATCGGGCAATCTGCCTGACAAACCTTTATTCCGTTAACCCATGAGTATTAAGGTATATGACAGATTTTCCCTCTTTTTTCAAGTACTTTTTATAAAGATCAGAGGACTTCAGTCCAGATATTTCACGAGTTGATACGGCCGTAGATGCAAGGAACGATATAGGATGAGAGGTAACCCCTGTAGTTGCCTTCAGTCGGAGCAGCCACCCATTTTCAAGAAAATTTATTTTAAATTCAATGATTTCTGCAGTCCATGGGGGCTTTACTTATTTAAAGGCGGGTGGCACCGGCAGCTTGCCTGCCGGTGTTGCGAAGCAATAGGAGGAGACAGAAAAGCTGACGGGAATTGCGGATGCGGGCGCCGGGCGACGGGGGGCGGACCAAAGATCAAGGACTGTGCTTACTTCAGGTCTTAAGCAAATTTGCAAAGGCCGATCAGCGTCCAGCTTCTCAAGCCCCGTGGAAAAAGAGGATGAATTCGGTTCCGCCTGATTCATGGCAGGGGCGGGGGGTGGTCGCGGAAGGGCACGAGGATATCCGGCCCGGGCATTCCTGGCGGGGCCCATCCAGCAAAGGACACCGGGTAGATGCCATGTCCAGGGCAAAGCCCCAGGTTTCAGAAAAAATCTTCATGCGGAGCAGGTCGGCGCCTTTGCCGCCGGCGTTGAAATCAAAGGGCTTCCGGGTGCTGTAAGCCAGAATGTCCTGGGTGGGGAAAAAGCCTTCGAAAATTCTGGCCTGGTGGTCTTTTCGAATGCCCACCCCATAATCCTTCACCGAGACCTGTATCAACCCTCCTTTTTCGAAGACGGTCACATCCACACGGCCTTCATCGGGTGTGTTTTCGATTGCGTTTCGGATCAGGCCGTCCATGACTTTTTCAAAAATCACCTCTGGAATCTGAATGGGACGGGTGGGCTCCAAAAGAACACGCACATCCACTTGCCGGTGGGCAAAGCCCGGCTCAAGCGCCCGGAGACGGCCCTGAATAAATGCGCCTGGATCAATGGTGGATGCCGTCATGATTTTCGGTGAAAACAGTTCCCGAATATGGGTGGTAATCTGGTCCACCAGGTCTTTTTTGCCCTGGTTTTTCAATGCCAGAACGGAAAGCAGGTCGGCACATTGAAGGACCATGCCGTTGAGAAGCCCCGCCACTTTGTATTCTTTGTTTGTGATGATATCCGACACCTCGCTTTCGATTGCGACGATGCGGTTAAGCTGGCGCTCGATAATTTCCACATAGGGTTTCCAATTATCCTCGGGCACAACCGCAAGCTCGTCTTCGAGCAGGGGCAGGGCCTGGAACAGGATGGCCACCGGGGTTTTCAACTCATGGGACAGGTGGAGGATGGCCTTGCCCTTGGCCGCGTTCAGGGATTGCACCTCACGATAAAATGCCCGGAGCCCCTCTTGGTACCGGGTATTTTCAACGGCCAGGGCCACGGTCCCGGCCAGCGCGGCAAGCGCATCCATATCCTGCCCGGAGAAGCGCCCCTTTTTTTTGTTTATACCGGCAAGCACACCGATGGTGCGGTCCTCGGCCACCAGGGGCACTTCCAGAAGACTCCGGGTGATGTACCCGGTTTTCCTGTCCCGTTCCGCGTATCGGGGTAACGCCTCGGCATCATGCATCACCACGGGCTGGCCGGTTCGAATCACCTGCCCGGCCAGCACCTCATCCAGTGAAAAACGGATTTCTTTCATCCGTTTTTCACGGTCCGGGTCGTCATAGGCCAGGCCCGAGGTGTACAACTCGTTGGTTTCGGATTCCAGTAAAAGCACCAGGGCCCCTTCTGCCCCCAACAGTTTCTTGATTTCCTGGCTGATAAAGGACAACAGGTCATCCAGATACGAATACCGGGGCAGGGCCTTGCTGACCCGGAGCATGGCCCGGTTCAGGCTGGACACCCTCTTTTCCTGGGTGATGTCCTGAAGGGTTTCTATAGCGCCGATAACCTCTCCGCTCGCGTTTCGGATGGGGGCCGCCGTAAAAAACAACCATTTCCCGTCCTCGCCCAGGGCCGGGAAAAAATCCCTGGCCTCAAAGGCCCCGGGCCTGACCGATGAGGCCCGGAACTTTCCCTGGTAATGGGTTTCAAGCATCCCCTCCATGTCCTCGACGGCGGTATCGAGAACAATATCCGCCATCACCGGGCGCTTTTCCGCATAAAAGGCCCGCCACTGCCCGTCGGTTCCGATGATCTCTTCCGCCTTGCTCCCGGTGAGCACTTCACAGGCCTTGTTGTAATGGGTCACCCGGTGATTCCGGTCGATCACAAAGGTGGGAATCGGACTGCCCGAAATGATCTGGGACAGCAGATCCTGATGGTCATGCTTGAAATCGTCGTTCAAAAAGGACTCCTTTAATTCAAGTTGCTTTCCACGGGCACTGGCAAATTTTTCAGCGTGGACCGTTTGAAGTTAATGATGACTGTCGTCGGAGGTATCCCCGGTATTATTTGATGGAGGGACTTTGGGGATGTTCTTCATATTTTCAAAAGTTTCGGGGACATCCATACCGAATAGTCATGAATTGTAAGGTTTTGTTAGTGGGAGAGCTGTTTTTTAACTTGACTTGCCCTTTAATGGGCGATTCTACACCAACACCACGCACCTGCTTTGGCAACCCGCCTGGAACACTTTTACCCCGGTGCTTCATGAATATTAAGGTATATGGCAGATTTTTCCTCTTTTTTCCAGTGCTTTTTAAAGGACGGGAGGACTCAATATCTTTCTGCCCATCTTGTCAAAGTGGCCGGTCACCTGAGTCAGCAAAGGGAAGGGATGTCACGAATAACATAAGATTCGGAAGATGGCCAAGAAAGTGTTCGTTCCCCACTCAGTCGGAATCTACATCTGAATCGGTAAAGCGTGAGATTGCAGGCACCAAGCCCAGGAGCAGGAGACAAATGGGGCGGCCTGAAAATTGACATAGTCCGACTGTGCTGGTATTGTGGCCGAACATTTTCCCGGCATTATTCTGGACTTGTAGAACCTGACAGGATGAAGACCGTGAAGCAGTCCTTTGCCACGGTAAAACAGATGTCGCCATGCTGTGAGAAACTCATCTGTAGGTCATGTAATAATTGACATTTCATGCAGGCAGGGCTATATGTGACCGAAAATTTTATCGTAACCGTTATGTTCGGAAGCTCGTTGGGCCGTTCCGGTCGGGTATAACAACAGATACAAGAGGGGGCAATGAGGATATTTAAACGTTTTGTTATTACCGGCCTGCTGGTGGGGATGGTTGGCGGATGCTGTTTTCTGGCAGGAGAGCAAAGGGCTGAAGCCACGCCGGCCTTTGCCCGGCGGTATCAGACCAGTTGCGTGACCTGTCATTCAACTTTCCCGGTGCTAAACGCCGTGGGTGACGCCTTTCGGCTGGACGGGTACCGGTTCAAGGATGATGAACTCTATCTCAAGCAAAAAGCGGTGGAACTGGGAGACGAGGCCTATAAAAAACTCTGGCCCGATGCCATGTGGCCGGGCCATATCCCGGCCACTTCAGGATTTTCCGCGTCGGCAAGAATGTTTGCCGAGATCGATGCGGGGAATGCTAATCCCACCCGGGAAGCGGACGTGACCTTTGTGCTGCCCCATGAAGCGGAAATCAACTGGTGCGGCAACCTGGGGGAGGGGATCGCGGCGTACGGGGATATCATCTTCGAACAGGAAGACGCCGGGACCCGGGAGATGGAGTCATGGGCCATGGCCAAGGCGTGGATCGAACTGTCGGACCTGGCGGGCCCGGAGGACATGGTCAACCTCCGTGTCGGCACCGTGGGTGTGCATACCATCGGGCTGTACACGGCCAAGGACGAACAAGGGTTAGGGCTTCAGTACTATCAGTTTAATACATGGCAGCTTCCCGGCATAAAAACGGAGAAAAGCCGGTCTGTCATCGATTTTTCCGGCAACACGTATTTCAACCAGCCGCAGTTGGGTCTTGAGGTGTGCGGGTTCGGCAGAAGCTGGCTCTATTATGTCGGCGTGGTCAACGGCAACATGGATGAAGACCCCGGCGATATCTACTTTGTGGGCGTGGGTAAAAATACGGACACCAAGGATTATTACGCCGGCGTGGCATACAAGATCGGGGGCTTGGGGTTCAACGGCGCATCAGACAGCGAAGAGAACAACCCGCTGGCCAACCGGGCCGAGTTCTGGCGTGACGACAGCGTTACCCTGACCGCCTTCGGATATACGGGAACCGCCCAGATTGTCGTGGACCGGTACGATGACACCACCTATACCACCCATACCGAGACCATCTCAAAAGACGATTTCTGGCGGTTTTCCATCGGTGCCCGGTGGCAGTACAAGGACCTGATTGCCAATGCCGGTTACCAGTGGGCCCATGACGACAACCCTTACGGCACGCTGCTGCCCGATGCGGTGGACGCCACGGCCTGGTTTGTGGAAACGGCTTATTTTGTCTATCCCTGGCTTGTCCCCTATGCCCGGTATGAGAAGGTGGATATGGATATTCCGTTCACGGACCCGACAGGAGATATACCCATTGCGGACAAACGCGGCGCCGAAGTGGTAAACGTGGGGGTCAAGGCCCACCTGCGGGCCAATGTAAGCGTCGCCATTGAGTATCAGGATTTTATCGATCCTGAATTTGAAACCACGACTGATGAGCTTGTGTTTGCCCAGCTGATGTTTGCGTATTGACCATCGTCTTCTTCTGCCGGATGAAGCAGGACGGGGTTTTCGGGAAGACGAATTAACAAATCAATAAATAAAACAGAGGGATTATGAGAAAAACAGTAAAAGATTTCCTGTTCACGGGTTTGGTGGTCGGGTTTGCCAATGTTGTCCTGTTTTTGATGCTGGCCCATACCGCAGACGCCATGCCCAACTTCTCCCGGCGGTACCAGACCAGTTGCGTGACCTGCCACTCCACCTATCCTATACTGAATCCCGTGGGAGACGCCTTCCGTCTGAACGGATACCGGTTTGAGGATGACGAGCAGTATGTAAAGGAGCCGCCCACGGAGCTGGGGGACGAGGCTTATAAAAAGTTGTGGCCCAACGCCATGTGGCCGGGAGAGATTCCGAATAATTCCGGGTTTTCCGCGGGTGCAAGAATGTATGCCGAAGTGGATGTGGGAGACGAGAGCGACACCCGGGAGTCGAATGTCTCCTTTATCTTTCCCCATGAAGCGGAACTGGCATGGGCCGGTAACCTGGGCGAGGGGCTGTCGGCTTACGGGGACATGATCTTTGTTCAGGAGGATTATGGCAGCAAAGACACCGTCTCCTGGCTCATGGCCAAGGCCTGGATCGAACTGGCCGACCTGGTGGGCCCGGAAAATGCGGTCAACCTCCGGGTCGGGTCGCTGGGCATGCACACCATCGGCCTGTACACCTCCAAGGACGAGCAGCGCATGGGGCTTCAGTATTATATAATAAACAGCTGGGCCCTTCCTGACATCAAGCTGGAAAAAAGCCCCGGTCTGGTTGCATTTACGGGCAACACCTTCACCCATCAGCCCCAGCTGGGTGTTGAAGTCAGTGGGTTCGGTAAAAGCTGGCTCTATTATGTGGGCGTTGTGAACGGAAATATCGACAGGGACCCCGGCGATGTCTACTTCATGGGCGTGGGCAAGAACACGGACACCAAGGACTACTATGGTGGTTTTGCCTGGAAGATCGGCGGGATGGGGTTTGACGGCACCAACGCCAAGACCGACAACCCGCTGAGCAACGCCGAATACTGGCGCGACGACAGCCTGACGCTTTCGGTGTTTGGATATACCGGCACCGCCCGGATCGAGGTGGAATACGATGATCCCGCCCAGACGGTGACACAGTCGGACGATGATTTCTGGCGGCTTTCCATCGGCGCCAGGGAGCGGTACAGAGACCTGACCCTGCTGGTCGGTTACCAGTGGGCCCATGACGACAATCCGTACGGCACACTGTGGAACAACGACATGGACGCGACCGTATGGTTTGTGGAAGCCCAGTATTTTGTTTATCCGTGGCTGATTCCCTATGCCCGGTATGAAGAGCTGGACTTTGACAACATACCGGTGACGGCCCAGGGGGACCCTGTGCTGATCGAAGACAAGCAGGACATCAACGTGGCGACTTTCGGTGTCAAGGCCCACCTGCGGGCCAACGTGCATATCACCGCCGAGTACCAGGATGTGGTGGACAGGGATTTTGTCAGCGCGACTGATGAAGTGGCCTACCTGCAACTGATGTTCTTTTTCTGATCAGGTGACACGGACATACAGTTCATCTACAAAAAAATCGGGTGAAATGCGTGATGATATATTTAAGAGCGTTGACGATGATGGTTTTTTTCTGCCTGCTGACGGTGTCCATGCCGGACACCGCAACGGCGGGGGATTCGGGTGCCGGAACGGTATCCGGGAAGATTACGGTGTGGAAAACAAAAGTCAGCACCCAGGGGACCAAGAGCGACAAGGATGTGATTGTCTTTCTGGAGGATTTAAACGGGAAGACCTGGCCGCTTTCTGACGGGGAAACCGTACAGATGGACCAGAAAGGCCTGGTTTTTATCCCGCACGTGCTGCCGATTCAGAAAGGGACCACGGTCCGGTTTTTAAATAACGACACCGTGGAGCATAATGTCTATTTTCTTTTTGAAAAGACCGGCGACACCATAGACATCGGTACCTATCCGCAGAACGTCAGCGTGGACTATACATTCAAGGATGCCGGTGACGTGATTGCCCTGTGCAAGCTCCACCTGGAAATGGCGGCCTATATCGTGGTGTTTGACCATCCACTTTTCTGTCTCGCGGAAATCAACGAGGACACGCAGACCGCGTTATATTCCCTGGAGAATGTGCCGCCGGGCAAATATATTCTCAAGACATGGCATAAAAAGCTGAAGATGAAGCAAAGGCAGGCGGAGATCACCGTTGAAGCCGGTAAGGTGACGCCTTTAGACATTGTGATAACCAAGTCCAAATATATACCCTAACTCCGGGCCAGGCGGCCTGAGACGGCGCCCTGAACCGGAACAGGCCATATACTAGATGCTTAAACACAAACTCATTGCCGCGTGCATCATCACGGCCTGTGCCGTCAGCGGGCTGCTGTTGACGCCGGGCCGATCGGCTGTAGAAGGGGAACGCCGGGATGTTGTCATCAAGGCCCAGCAGTATCACTATACCCCCCGTCGTATCGTTGTGAACAAAGGAGACACGGTCCACATCACACTGGGATCGGCCGACGTGGTGCACGGTTTTTTCCTTGAGGGACATGACATAGAAGCCGAAATCCATCCCGGCAAGATTCCTTTTAAGCTCAGGCACCCCTCGACGGAAAAAAAGTTTACCTATGTAGAAGAGATCGTCTTTACGGCGGCCCGGCCCGGCAAGTTCCGCTACCGCTGTTCAGTGACATGCGGCCCCCTTCACCCGTTCATGCAGGGCGACCTGATTGTGCGGCCCAATTACCCCTTTTATACCGGCCTGGGGGCGGGTATCGGGATATTTCTTGTTTTTCTGCTCCAAGCACTTTGGGGCGGACGTGCGTCGAATCCCCCCGAGCCTGAAAAACCGACGTTTCGCCTGGACCTTCTGACCATACTGCCTTTTTTGAAGTGGCTTTTGAAACGGAAATGGCTTCAGTTTGCTATTATTCTCCCGTCCCTTGCGGTCCTGGTTCTGTGCCTGTGCGCCGGTTTTTTCGGCACGCCCATCGGCAATTACAACATCATCATGACCATTGTCTGGATTTTCTGGTGGTTTGTGCTGATCTGTTTTCTGATTCCCTTCGGCGGGCGCATCTGGTGTCTGGCCTGTCCTGTGCCGTTTTTCGGGGAGTGGTTCCAGCGGCGCACGCTTCTGGGCCCTCCCAAAGAAGAGGCCCGTCCGTTGCGCGGTTTGAACAAGCGGTGGCCCCGGAAACTGTCCAACATCTGGATTCAGAACATTCTGTTCCTCTGCCTGTGTATTCTCAGCACAATCCTGGTGACTCGGCCCATTGCCACGGCCGTTGCCCTGACCGGTCTGATCATCGTGGCCACGGCTGTTCATATTGTGTTCCGCAGGCGCACCTTCTGTCGCTACCTCTGCCCGGTGGGCGGATGGATGAGCCTGTACGGCACCACGGCCATGGTGGAGGTCCGGGCTGCCGCCCCGGACCGGTGTGCCGACTGCCGGTCCGTGGCGTACCGCAATACCGAAGCGGGCTGGGGGTGTCCCTGGCTGATTATTCCGGGACAGATGACCGCCAACAACCATTGCGGCATGTGTTTTGAGTGTATCAAGTCCTGTCCCAACGACAATATGACCCTGCACCTGCGGCCCTTTTGCGCAGATTCAGTCATCAAAAAATATGACGAAGCATGGATGGCGTTTATCATGATCACCCTTGCCGTTCTTTATACCGCCATATTCATGAGCCCCTGGGGCACGTTGAAAGAGTGGGCCGATGTTACGGAGATGGGGAACTGGCCGGGGTTTATCGCCTATGTCGCCCTGGTGTTGAGCGCCAGCCTGGTCGTTGTTCCGGCCCTGTGGTGGTGGGGTGCCCGGCTGGGCCGCAAATTCTCCGGCAATCTCCATGTTCCGGCAACCGACCTGTTTTTACGATATTCCTACATGCTGGTGCCGCTGGGGCTGCTCTTCTGGGTCTCGTTCAGCATTCCGCTGTTCATGGTGAACTATACCCATATCATTTCGACGCTGTCCGATCCCATGGGCTGGGGGTGGAACCTTTTCGGCACGGCCCGCATGCAGTGGCGGCCGATGCTGGCGGAGTATATCATCTACATGCAGATTCCCATTGTATTGACCGGCCTCTGGTTTTCCTTAAAGAAGGGACGCCAGATAGCGGACACGCTGTATCACAACCGCATGCAGGCTCTGCGAAGTATCGTTCCGGCGGGGGTGTTCTGCACGGCCATGACATTGATACTGATCACGCTTTTTGCAAGGTAAGGATTCCAGGTGCCGGGGATGCAGAAGATCAAGGAAAAACTGGCCGGCATAACGACGCTGCTTCTTATTGTCGTCATACCTGCCGGCATCTTCTGGTATCAGCACAGGGTTGTTCCGGGCCGGTACGAAGAAGGCACAAAAATTTTCAGCATTACCGCCGTTGCCGCGCCCAGCGGCGCTTACACGCTGGATGATGTAAACGGCCTCACCTACTGGTGGAAACGGTTTCCACCCATGACGATCCTTCTGGAGACCGGAGACCGGGTGGTGTTCAGGCTCACCACCGGTGACGTGTCGCACCAGTTTTATATCCCCGCCCTCGACCTGGCGCCGGTACCCATTGTCCCCGGTCATGTGGCTGAACTGCGGTTTACGGCCGAAAAAGAAGGCGTTTTCCAGTATTTCTGCACCACCATGTGCGGCGACTGCCACACCTACATGACCGGCTGGATCGTTGTTTCACCGAAAGGCGGCAAAAAGATCGAGCCTCCGCAGCCGATTATCTGCCCGCTGTGCTACATGGACTTCGGAGAGACGCCCCATGACAACATGGTTGACAGGGGAGAACACTTTTACCAGACGATGGGGTGCATCAGCTGTCACGGAATATGGGGGAAAGGCGGGGTAAAGAATTATAATTATGCCAAAACCACCATACCGCCGCACAACACAACCGCGACAAAGCTCTTTTTAAGAACACCCGAAGACGCCCGGGCCTTTTCCCGGCTGCTTGAGCAGTACAGCGATCTTGACGACCTGGACGAAGATCCTGATATTCCCTTGTTTAATGTGGTGCGGGACCGTTATAATGCCTTGAAACAGATTGTACGAAACGGCAGCACACCGGAAAAGATGGACAAGGAAGGGCCTGAGCCGCCGCTGTGGATGCCTGCCTGGAAGTATCGCCTGACGGACCGGGACATCGACGCGCTGATCCTTTATTTTATCGACATCTATCTGTTTGAGGCGGATGAAGACGAGGATGCCCTGTGAAGTACAAGGTTTTCATCACGGTTCTTGTTTCTCAAATTTTTCTGTTGCTGCTGCTGATCGGCAGCGGGCAGGTGACGCTGCACCGCATGCAGCCCCGGCTTGCCGCGAACCGTCAACTGGCCGGGTTTTTTCAGTTGACCGACCTGGCCATCTGGACCGAGGCCCGGTATACCCGGCATCCGTCGCAGGCCGACTTCTTTTCTGCGTTTCAGGATTTTCCGGCCTGCATGGAACATTTCCCGGCCGGGACCATTGTATCCCCTGCGGTGCACCTGGGTGGCCGGTAAAGCTTGCCCATGGGGAGAATGTTTTTTTAATAAAAAATTTTGGACGTCGACACCATGGGTAACCGTATTTTCTACAAGCACGCCATGATACTTGAGTTCGCCCTTTCCACCATGGTCCGCCGGAAATACAAGAACGCCATGATTGTTATGGTGTATACGCTGCTAGTTTTTATCTTTGCCTCTCTTTTGTTTCTCACGGACGCGCTGAAAAAAGAGGCGGCCGTTCTTCTGCAGGGCGCTCCTGAACTGATCATCCAGAAGCTCAGGCTGGGCCGGCAGGAACTGATTCCGGTGAACTACGCGGACCCCATTCGAAAAATTCGTGGGGTCGGTAAAGTGGCCCCCCGGTTCTGGGGGTATTATTATGATCCTCCCATCGAGACCAACTACACGTTTCTGGGTGCTGACGAGATGCCGGAAGCGATTACCGCGATGGTGAAGGGGGCGTTCTATGCGTCGCTTGAGGAGAACAAGGAGCCGGGTGACCGGAAGCTGCCCTGCATTATCGGGCAGGGTATCGCTGAAGCCCGTTTTATTGATGTGGACGACATTATTCCCATCCTGGGGGCGGACGGTAAACTTTATGTTCTGAAGGTTGTGGGTATCTTCAACGCACAGTCGACCATTCTGACCAACGACCTGGTGGTGCTGAGCATCAGGGACATGCGAACTGTTTTTGATTTTCCCGAAAACCTGGCCACGGACCTGGTCGTGGAGGTCCGCAACCAGAATGAAATTGATACCGTTTCAAGAAAGATCCAGGAAAGGTTTCCTAAGGTCCGCATCATATCAAACGGCCAGGTCATGAACACCTATCAGGCGCTGTTCGGCTGGCGAAGCGGCCTGATGGCCGCCCTGCTGATCAGCTCCATTGTCGCCTTTGCGATCCTGATATGGGACAGGGCCATGGGGATCAGTGACAACGAGAAGCATGAGATCGGCATTCTCAAGGCTGTTGGCTGGGACACGTCCGACATCCTGGAGTTAAAATTCTGTGAAGGGGCCGCCCTGTCCGTGTTCTCGTTTCTGGCCGGCACTATCCTGGCGTGGGTCCATGTGTTTTATGCCGGAGGTATCCTGTTTGTGCCTGTTCTGCGGGGCTGGTCCGTTCTTTTTCCGGCCTTTGTTCCGCCGCCGGACGTGGATATTTACAAGATCGTCATTGTCATGATTTTTACCGTGTTTCCGTATCTCGCGGCAACCATCATTCCTTCATGGAAGGTGGCCATTACCGATCCGGATATGGTGATGCGATAACCCGAATATCTCATGCAATTGTTCGACATATATAAAGGTCTATATGGAATTGAGCATGTTGTAACAGAGTCCAGGCGTTTTTTGAAAATACAAACTGTCACGAACGACTTGAGGGATTTGTATCAATTTTATGTCGAAAAATTTCACCCTTCGGGCGAGCCGCCTTGGCCGCATCTGCTGTGTTGCAGGTCGCTCGCGGTAGATTAACTACAGCTTCGCGTCCTGCGCCTTGCATCTGCGGCCAAATCGACTCGTGAGATATCCGGGACCCCCCGGGTATTTCATGAAGTCTTTCGATTAAACATTATGCGGGACAGTTTCATAAATTTTTTTTGTTCCGTCATCGGCGGGACACGTGAAAGAATTGATGGTGCGGGCCGGGGCCGGGAATGAAACCGACAGAGTGTTTATCAGGTCCAAAAGGACTCGGGAAATGGACGGCTGCTTTTATCGTCCTGCTGCTGGCCGTCACCGGGTGCGGCAGGCAGCCCCCTGAATATGAATTGATTGTGCCGGTTGAAGACAGCATAAGGATTCCCCTGGAAAAGGTGAATGACGGCGGGGTCCATTTTTATACATACAAATACAATGGGAAGAATATTAACTTCTTTGTTCGGACCGACGGCAACGGGAAACTGCACACCCACTTTGACGCCTGCTGGAGCTGCTTCAAGTACAAGATGGGGTTTGTTGTGGAAGGGGAGTATATCCGGTGTATTGCCTGTAATTTTAAGTATAAGCTGTCTGACGAGTTCTGGGATTTTATCGGGGCCTGTGCGCCTATTCCGCTGCGCAGCAAGGTGCGGGAGGAATATATCGAGATCGGGCTTGAAGCGATTCAGAAAGGGGAGCGGCTTTTCTGACGCCATCCCTTTCAAAGGATTGATAGATGATTGAAATACGGAACGTCACAAAACGGTTCGGCCCGGCGCCGGGCCCCTCGGAGAGGGCATCCGCCCGGGTCAACGCGCTGAACGATATTTCCCTGACCATTGAGGAGAGCCGGGTCATCGCCATCAAGGGGCCCAACGGTTCCGGGAAAACAACGCTGCTGACAATTATCGGCGGCATGGCCCGGCCGACGTCGGGACGTGTGTTTATCGACGGCAGGGAGATCACCAGCCTGTCCGAGAGGTTTTTGTCACGGGTGCGAAGGGAGTATTTCGGGTTTGTTTTTCAGGACTACAATCTGATGCGGGGCATATCGGTTGCTGAAAACGTTATGCTTCCTGCATATCCCACAGGACGGCGCACCGAGGTCATTCGAAACAGCGCCATGGCCCTGCTTGAAAAAATGGGCATCGCGGGAAAGGCCCGGCAGAAAGTGGAACAGCTTTCCGGCGGCGAGCAACAGAAGGTGGCTATCGCCCGTGCCCTGATCAACGATCCGAAGATCATTATTGCCGATGAGCCCACGTCTCACCTTCACTCGGACGCGATAAAGCAGTTTCTGGACATTGTCGCCGCACTGGTTGCCGACGGCAGGCGGATTATTCTCAGCACCCACAATCCCAATCTGTTTGAATCGGACATGATTGACCGTTGCATCGAGTTGAAGGACGGCTGCATCGCCAATGACGGGAGCGGATTAAATTGATCATCAATCCGGCTATTATCGGCCTGACCCTCTGCTCGCTCATCGTCTGCGGGTTTCTGCTATACGCGTCCGTGGTCGGCTTCCAGATTCTTCGTTTCTGGAATACGGCCAGCGGCGAGGAGTCCCAGCTGCTGCTGGAAAAGAAGACCTACCTGCTTTCCACGATACTTTACTATGTCATGGCCTGCGAGCTTTTCTCTTTATTCCTGTATGTCTTTATCGCGGAAGACGGGCATGAACTGTTTATCGGCGCCATGTGCGCCGCCGGCACGTTTAACGTCAATGGATACGGCTACCCCACGCTGCTGGTACGGCTGGTCAGCTTTATCCTCTGCGGGGTCTGGATCGTGGTGAACTATGTCGACAACAACGGCTTTGACTACCCTTTGATTAAGTTCAAGCAGGTGTTTCTGTTTTTGATCACGGTTCTGGTGATCACGGAGACGGCGCTGCAGTTTAATTACCTGCTGCGGCTGGAACCCGAAATCATCACCTCCTGTTGCGGCACTATCTTCAACGATGATGCCGGTAATATCGCCGGGGAGATCATCCGGCTGCCGGTTCGGGGGACCGGCTTGGTTTTTTACCTGCTGACGTGCCTGACCCTGCTTGCGGGAGTTTATTCTCTTTTAAAAGGGAAAATGGCGGTCCTGTTTTCTTGTTGCAGCACGGCCCTGCTCATTGTCTCTCTCGGGGCGTTGCTTTCATTTATCTCCGTTTATTATTACGAAGAGCCGATGCACCACTGTCCGTTCTGTCTGCTGAAAAGAGAGTACCATTACGTCGGCTACGCGCTTTACCTGACCCTGTTTGCCGCGGGTATCGCCGGTATCAGTGTCGGTGTGATTCACGCTTTTCGAAACAGGCCTTCCATCAAGGCAGTGGTGCCCCTGGTACAGCGGCGACTCTGCGCCGTGGCCGTGACCGGGCACGCGCTTTTTGCGCTTATCGGCACCTGGCCGCTGGTGTTTTCAGATTTCAAAATGACCTGACAGGCACAGTAGTGACGTTTTTAAATAAGCGCCTTTTTGAGGCAGTATTGGAAGAATGGCCTCAAGGTCAGTCCAGGGTACGGATCAATTCCGGCGTTATCTGGTCAAATGTCAGTATCTTTTCCCCTTTGTGATCTTTCATGAACTCTTCGGCGTCGGGCCGGGTTTCAAAGGGAATCAGTTCCCTGCCCATGGGGCCGTAGACATCGCTTCCCACCACGTAAAAGGCCTTTTCCGCGTGGATCAGGGTGAGGGTATAGTAGTCCGTGGCAAACATCGAAACGATGCCTTTCGCGGAGCGGTCGGGATCGTAAGACTGAATATCAAAAAGATACTTGAAATAATCCTTGGCCCCGTCAAAAAAAACAGTCATTTCATCCTGGTAACGGACCTCGGCCACCCAGTCCGGATACTTGGCCACAAACATGCCGCACACCGGGCACTTGTCCTTGGGGCCGGGATGCACCGGCGCAAGCGGGTCCGCCTGGGCGGCCACGGCCGCCCAGAGCAGTCCCACTGCCATGCAGATTATCCAGTTTTTACGGATATGCATGATCATGACCCCTTTTGCATGTTTTTCATTCTCATCATTTTCCGTTTTTCACGGATCATTTTGACGTCGCCGTACATGTCCTCAAAAGCAGCCTTGATCGCCTGGTCAAAATCGGCCGGTGTGCCTCCAAACTCCTTGATAAATGCGTCAGCGGCTTCCTGTGTTTCAAAGGCCCACTTGGCCCGTTTGGTCATCACCCCCATCTTGCTGCCGCCGATGACCCATACGGCCTTTTCCGCGTCGATCAGTTTCTGGGTGTTAAAGTCTCCCACCTGGATGGAGACCGGGGCCTTGTCGATATTCAGGGCCATGTCCATGGCCGCGCAGTGCAGGGAGCAGGTGCCCACGGTGCTGTTGTCGTCATACGTGACATACATTCGCGAATGGGCGAATTTTGTCCGGTCCATTCCACAATACTTGCAGTCCGGATATTCCTCCTGGTCCGGCGCCGCGAAAACCGGTGCGGCCAGAGCCACTATCATCAACACAATCAGTCCTGTAACTTGCGCTCTCATCATCGTGTGTTTCATGGGTTTCTCCTTTTTGCCTTTAAAGTAAGGTGGTTAAAAACCAATTTATGCCAATGCGAATCGTTCCAGATAACACCGCTCCTGTTTGGATGTCAAGGGTTGTGGAATATAAGGCTCGATCCCGGCCCGGCGCAGACGATTTTCCCGTGGCCGTTGTATTTTTCTTGATTTTTCCGGGCCACTCATGGGATATGAAAAAGCACGGGCAGGCCGGTTGACAGGCGAGGTTGCTGTTGACCGGCTTTCCATTATCATGGCATCTTAGAAAAAGGGGGTAAGACATGAAAAATTGGACATATGGTCTTTTGATCGTGGTGCTGGGGGCGATTCTGCTGTGCGCCTGCGGCCAGGGACAGGAGCAGGCCGCAGCACCTCAAGCACCGGAGCAGAGCGCGGTGCCGGCGGCGCCAGAAAAAGCGATTGAACTTTCCTACAGTATTTTTTTTCCGCCCACCCATGCGCAGTGCAAGGCCGGCGAGGCCTGGGCAAAGGAGATTGAAGCCAGGACCGACGGCGCGGTCAAGATCAACATCTTCCCCGGCGGCACCCTGACCAAGGCCGATGCCTGTTATGACGGCGTGGTCAGCGGCATTTCCGACCTGGGGATGTCCTGTTTCGCCTACACCCGGGGCCGGTTCCCGGTGATGGAGGCGGCCGATCTGCCCCTGGGGTATGCCAGCGGCACGGTGGCCACAAAGGCGGTGGACGCTTTTTACAGAAAGATGCAGCCCCAGGAGCTGAACGATGTCAAGGTGCTTTACATTCATGCCCATGGCCCCGGCCTGCTGCATGCAAAAAAATCGGTGACCTCCCTTGAAGAGATGAAGGGGCTCAAGGTCCGTTCCACCGGTCTGAGCGCCAAGGTGGTGGAAGCCCTTGGCGGCGTTCCCGTGGCCATGTCCCAGGGCGCCACTTATGAGGCTTTGCAGAAAGGCGTGGTGGAGGGCACCTTTGCCCCCATTGAAACCCTGAAGGGATGGCGCCAGGCCGAGGTGATCAAGTACACCACCGACTGCCGGGACATCGGCTACACCACGGCCATGTTTGTGGTCATGAACAAGGACAAGTGGAACGCCCTTCCTGATGATATCAAGCAGGTGTTTGACGCGGTCAGCGCCGAATGGGTGGGGGTCCACGGCAAGGTGTGGGACGATGTGGACGTGGAAGGCCGTAACTACACCCTGGAGCTGGGCAACGAGATCGTGCCGCTGAGCGAGGAAGAAAATGCCCGCTGGAAACAGGCGGTGGAACCGGTGATTTTCAACTATATTGCGGAAGCAACGGAAAAAGGGGTTGACGGCGCTGCCGCGGTGGCACAGCTTCGGGCCCTGATCGCCGGTTTTAACAAGTAGTATTCGCGCCCGGCATCCGGGCGGGTTGAAGGAACAACATTCCAATGGGACGTTTTGCCACAAACCTGATCAGCCAGCTGGCCGACAAGGCCAACTGGCTGGCCGGGGCATCTATCGTGGCCATGATGATGGTCACCGTGATCGACGTGGTGCTCCGGTTTTTCCGGTGCCCCATACCCGGCACCTACGACGTGGTGGGCCTGCTGGGGGCTCTGGCCATTTCACTTTCCCTGGGTTACACATCGGCCCAGAAAGGTCACATTGCCGTTGATTTTCTGGTTTCCCGGTTTTCAGAGAAAGCCGCACGCGGCATTCACCTGGTCAACAACCTGGTGGCCACGGTCTTTTTTGCCGCCGTGTCATGGCAGTGTCTTCTCTACGCGGCCAGCCTGAAGCGGGCCGGTGAGGTCTCCCCCACGTTAAAGCTGCCGACTTATCCGTTTGTTATCGGCATTGCGGCGGGGTTCATTCTGCTCTGTTGCGTGCTGCTGGCAGAGAGCGTGCAGTCGTCCCAGGCAAAGGGGGATAAATGACCCCCACACTGATCGGCGTTGTCGGCATTTTCGCCCTGTTTACCCTGATCTTTTCCCGCATGCCCATCGGTTTTCTCATGGCCATGATCGGTTTTGTCGGGTTCGGCGTCATCGTGTCTTTTGGCGCCTCCATGAACCTGGTGGTCAAGGACCTGTTTGCCGTTTTCGGTTCCTATGACCTGACCGTGATTCCCCTGTTTGTGCTGATGGGGCAGGTGGCCTTTCACGCGGGCATCAGCTCCCGCCTGTTTGACGCCGCCTATAAAAACATCGGGCACCTGCCCGGGGGGCTGGCCATTGCCACCATCGGGGCCTGCGCCGCCTTTGCCGCCATCTGCGGCTCCACCAACGCCACTGCCGCTACCATGGCCGCCGCCACCCTGCCGGAGATGAAGCGCTACAACTACCGGATTACCCTGGCCACCGGGGCCGTGGCTGCCGGCGGCAGCCTGGGAATACTGATTCCACCCAGTGTTATTTTCATTGTGTATGGCATTCTCACCGAGCAGTCCATCGGCGAGCTTTTTCTGGCCGGTATTCTGCCCGGCCTGCTGCTGACCGGGCTGTTTGTGGTCACCATTCTGGTGTGGGCCGCGATTCAGCCGGACCTGGGTCCCCCCGGTCCACGGACCACGATTCGGGAAAAGGTCGCCTCCTTTTCCGGCGTGTTTGAAACGATCCTGATCTTTTTTCTGGTGATGGGCGGGCTGTTTGCCGGTATTTTTACACCCACCGAGGCCGGTGCCGTCGGGGCTTTCGGCACCATCGTGCTGGCCGTGATCCGGCGCAATCTCTCCTGGAAGGGGTTTGTGACTTCTCTGTTCGAGACCACCCGGATCAGCTGCATGATCCTGGTGATCGTGGCCGGGGCCACGATTTTCGGTCATTTTCTGGCCATCTCCCGCATTCCGTTTGATATCGCCAACTGGATCTCCGGCTTCGCACTGCCCCCGGCGGTGATCATTCTGCTGATCATTCTGGTTTACCTGATCGGCGGCTGTTTTATTGATTCCCTGGCCCTGATCATGCTGACCGTGCCGATTTTTTATCCGGTCATTGTCCAGTTCGGGCTGGATCCGGTGTGGTTCGGCGTTATCATCGTTCTGGTGACACAGATCGGGGTGATTACGCCGCCGGTGGGCATCAATGTCTACGTGGTCAGCGGCGTGGCCAGAGAAGTGCCCCTGGAGCTGATCTTTCGTGGTGCATTCCCTTTTCTGCTGGCCATGGTGGCCGGCACCCTGCTGCTGATCGCTTTTCCACAGATCGCGCTTTTTCTGCCCGGCCTGATCAGGTGACCGCAGACCTGCCTGAACATTTCACCTTTTAAAAAACCGCCCAGGCAAAAAAAATCGGGGCGCGGCAAGCCGCGCCCCGACCGGTGGAGAGCCCTTCGGCACTCCTTTATAAAAACCCCGGCGCAACAGGCCCGGGGCATGGAACTTCAGAAACGCTCAAATTCGCTGTCCGTGGTGTCTGTTGATCCCATTTCCAGGGCTGGCCGATGTTGGGTTGCCTCAGACCGGTCAACTTGCGGTTTTTTTGTCGGCGCCGGTTTTTCAGGCGGCTTGCCTGAAGTGGTTCCGGCGGCGGTCCATACTTTTTCCGCAGCCTCTGTCTTGAAAAAGCTGATGCTCTCCTGAAGCTGGGCCGCCTGTCCGGCCAGTGCCTGGGCCGTGGAAGAGACCTCTTCCGCGGAAGAGGCGTTCTGCTGAACAACCTGGTCCAGCTGGCCGATGGCCTGGTTGATCTGGGCCGCCCCGGCGGTCTGCTCCCTGGAAGCGGCGCTGATTTCCTGCACCAGTTCAGCGGTCTTGCGAATGTCGGGAACGATTTTCTCCAGCATCTCCCCGGCCTTTTCCGCGATGTCCAGGCTGCCGGAGGAACGTTCGCTGATTTCCTTGGCGGCCTGGCCGCTGCGCTCGGCCAGCTTTCTCACCTCGGCCGCCACCACGGCAAACCCCCGGCCCGCATCCCCGGCCCGGGCCGCCTCAATGGCCGCGTTCAAGGCCAGCAGGTTGGTCTGCCGGGCGATCTCTTCAATAATGGAAATCTTACCGGCAATATCCTGCATGGCCCGCACCGTCTCATGGACCTGGCTGCCGCCGGCTTCCGCGTCCTGGGCCACTTGGCGGGCGATTTTTTCGGTCTCCGAGGCGTTGTCCGCGTTCTGGTTGATGTTGGAGACCATCTGTTCCATGCTGGAGCTGATCTCTTCCAGGTGGGATGCCTGTTCCGTTGCACCCTGGGACAGCTCCTCGGAAGAGGAACTGATCTCCTCGCTGCCCGATGCCACGTTAACGGATGCGTTCTGGACCTGGCCCACCACCGCTTCCAGCTTTTTGACCATGGTGTTCATGGACCGGACGAGCAGGCCGATCTCATCGTGGCCCGCCCGCCGCACATCAATTTCCACGGAAAGGTTGCCGGCGGCAATGTCCTGAACCATGGAGACCGCGCTCTGAAGGGGCATCACAATGGATCGCCTTACCATAAAGCGGATCAACAGGCCCGAGAGGACCACGATACCGATAAAGAGAAAAAGGTTGCCGAACCGCAGCTGCTGGCTGAAGGAGATGATGGCGGACAGGTCCGTTTCAAGCTGGGCGTTGTAACCGTCTTTCAAGGCGGTCAGGTCCTCGCCGATCTCCTTGGCCGTTGACGCCAGGGCAAAGATGCGCTGCTGGTTGTCCATGGTGCCTGTCGCGTCCGATGCCTGGACGAGGACCGCCGCGTAAAGCGTTCCGGCCTCTTCACTGAAGGCTTTCAGGGCGTCGAGCAGTTCCATGGCCTTGTCCGCCTTTACCTGCTTTCGATCGGCAAGGCGGATGATCTCCTGTAGGGCGAGGTGCGCCTTTTCTGCCTCCATTTCCGCTTTTTCAAGAAGCTCGGTGTCGCCGGTGAGGTAGGCGTCTTCGTAAAATTTGAGCTGGCTCTCAAAGGAGGTGAGGGCGGTCTGACTTTTATGGGACGCCGGGAACAGGTAGGCGTACACGGCAGAGAGCCGCGCCTCCGTGTTGATGCCGGTAAAGAAGCCGAAGGCCATGGAGAGAAAATAGCCGGCAAGTAGAATGCTCAGGCTGATCCAGATTTTGTTTGCGATACTGGTTGACCGTCGCATGTTATAATTCCTAACGTTTTTGGGCCATTTAAAAATGTGTATCGTCAACCGGTGCGTCCGGAGACGGTCTGTTTTCCCCGGCGCCTGGATGCTGGCGCCGGGGAAAACAGATGGCTATGATTATGCGTGGTTAGAAGCTGTAAGTCAACTTGGCCGCGTAAAGTTCCCAGTTTTTGGCGTCCGCGCCGGAAGCCATGAAACCGCCGTCCATGAGGTGGGCCTCGACCTTGGCGCACCAGTTGGCTGAAAAGTCATAGCGGGCCGACAGGCAGGTGTCCTTGAGCCATGCGTTGTGCTTGGCAACGCCGAACTTGGCGGCGTACTCGTCACCGTCGTGGTCCGATTTGTCGTAATACAGTTCAGAGTAGTAGGCGCCGATTTCCATCTGGTCCAGCACGCGGTAGGAAGCACCGCCATAGTATCCCTGTGTTGTGGTCTTGTCTCCCAGCCGGGTCGGAACACCCCATGCGGCGCTGACAACCGGATCCAGGTTGGTGGTGATGTCGGCGGTAAATTCCATGTCGTTCTCTACATACTCGGCCATCAGGGTGAGACGGTCGGTCATATACTCCGCGGACAGAACATAGCTTTCAATGGGTTCAAAATCAAGCGCAAGGTTCGTGGCGAGAGGCAACCCAACGGGAAGCGGGGGTGTCGCCGGCAGGTAGGTGGTGCTGTTCATGTCCATTTTCAGGCCGTGCAGGGCATAAAGGCTGGCCCCCAGCTTCAGGCCGAACGGCGAGTCCCACTGGATCTTTCCGGCATAGGCATAATCGGTGTCCGTACTGTCGGTGTTCATCATGCCCAGTGCCCCCCCATTCAGGGTTTCCATGCCGTCGGCCAGGCCCCCGTCCGCCGCGATGTCCACATGGCCGTAAATGGCCTGGTAGGAGAGATTGCCGGGCAGGGTGCCGTAAAGACCGACGCCTTTCATCCGGGCAAAGGATTCCCGGAACCATTCCGGATAGACGCTGTTGGGCAGCAGAATGCTGGTGCGCACCATGTCTATTTTGCGTACATCATTGTAAAGGCCAAAAGGGATTTTCATGATGCCGGCTCTCAGCCCAAGGTAGTCCCGGAACGAGTAATCCCCGAAAGCCCAGTCCACCATAACCTCGTCGTTGCCGATGTCCCCCATGTCAAACGCGGCCAACTGCAACCCCACCGACAGGTCATCGGTAGGCCTGGCGGAAAAGTTAATAGCCATTTCATTAAACTCAAAGGTTCCCTCGTGGGAGTCGTCGGCCAGAAAGTTCACGTCATCCGTTGAGTAGAGGAACCCTTGGCTGATAAAACCATGGATCTGGAGGTCCTCCAGTGTCATGCCGCCGGCACCGGCTGGCATCAGAAGAAAAACGGCCATGGCGGAAATCAAAAGGGTTTTTATACTGTGTTTCATTTATTGTCTCCTGTATTTATTCTGTTCGATTCATAAATGGGCCAGACAGATAAGGCGCTGCAACGCAGCCCGGTTAATTGATGGTAAGGGTTTTGACTTTTCCTGTGTCCGGTTGCGTACAGGAATAGCCGATGGCGCCGCTGGTCCGGGAAACATAGTCGATCAGCTCCGCGTCGGAGGCAAAGCTTTTGGGCGGCTGGCCCTGGCCGGTGAAAATCTGCTTTTTCCAGTAGTTCTGAAACTGAAAATCGCTTCGGCCCACATGCTGCTTGAGAAATGTCTCGTGGCACGGCCCGCCGGACAGGGCCGTAAAATTGATCTTCTGGTTGTCGTTCCACTTGTCCTTTTTACCCAGGTAGATGTTCTGTATCTCGGTCTGGGTCAGGCTGGTGTCGGCAACGTTGATGTTTGCAATCACATAAACGGTTTCCGCCTGGGCCTGGGCCGGTTGAAACATGATACAGGCCACAATCGCGGCAAGCAGAAATGCGGGAAAAGCAAGTCGTTTCATAATGGATCCTCTCCTTTTGTGTTCAATGTCCAAAATTATTATTCAACATGCAGGTGCTACTCCTTCAGCCGAATGCTTAGAAGCTGTAGGTGAGTTTGGCCGCATACATCTCCCAGTACCGGGCATTGGCGCTGTAGGCAAGATAGGCGCCGTCGATGAGGTGACCCTCGACCTTTGCGCACCAGTTGGGTGAAATATCATAACGGGCCGACAGGCAGATATCCTTGTTCCATGAATCATATTCAGGCCTGCCGAACTTGGCTTTGAACTTGTCGCCGCTGTGGTCCGATTTGTCGTAATAGGTTTCGGAGTAATAGGCGCCGATTTCCAGCGGATCCAGAACACGGTAGGCGATACTGCCGTAGTACCCCTGCATGGTGGTCTTGTCTCCCACCCGGGAGGGAATACCCAGAAAGGCACTGGTGGCCGCATCCAGGTTGGAATTGATGTTGATCGAAAAATCAAGTTCGTATTCGGCATATTCAGCAGCCAGGGTGAGCCGGTCTTTTATATATTCAGCGGACAGGACATAAACTTCAAGGGGCTCAAATTCAAGACGGCCGTTCACGGACAGCGGCAGCCCCACAGGCAGCGGCGCGGTGGCGGGAAGATAGCCGGTGCCGCTCATATCCAGGTATAACCCGTCCAGGGTATAGAGGCTTGCGGCCAGTTTCAGACCAAAGGGAGAATCCCACTGGAGTTTGCCGGCGTAGGCATAATCCACCTCCGTACCGGAAGTATTCATGCCCAGATCGGCCAGCAGGGACTCAAGCCCGTCGGTGAGGCCGCCGTCTGTTGGAATGTCGACATCACCGTACATGGCATGGTACGAGAAGTTGCCGGGCAGGGTGCCATAAAGCCCCACCCCCTTGATCCGGGCAAAGGTCTCCCGGAACCATTCCGGATAGACACTTGTTGGCAGCAGAATGCTGGTGCGCACCATGTCCACTTTCCGCACCTCGTTGTAGAGGCCGAAGGGGATTTTCATGATGCCGGCCTGAATGCCCAGATAGTCGCGAAACGAGTAGTCGCCAAAGGCCCAGTCCACCTGAACCTCGTCATTACTGATATTTCCCATGTCAAAAGCAGCGAGCTGCACACCCATGGAAAGATCGTCCATGGGGCGGGCGGAAAAATTGAGGGCCATTTCGTTGAATTCAAAGGATCCTTCGTGAGAGTCCGCCACCAGGAAATCCATGTCTTCTGTCGTATAGATGTATCCCTGGCTGACAAAACCGTGAATGTTGATATCGTCCAGTCCCATACCCACAGCAGCGGCTGGAAGCGCAAAAAGAGCAACCAGCGCCACAACCCAGAACCTTGTTGCATAATGTTTCATTTGGTATCTCCTGATTTTCAAACGGGTTAAGTCTTGCAGTGGTTCATTGTATATCGATATATTATGATGTCGGCTCTTTAATTAACGGGCACCGTTTTTACCTTTCCGCTGTCCGGCGGGGTACAGGAGTAGCCGATGGCGCCGCTGGTCCGGGAGACATAGTCCATCAGGGCGGCATCAGAGGGAAAACTTCGGGGCGGCTGGCCCTGGCCGGTGAAAATCTGTTTTTTCCAGTAGTTTTGAAACTGAAAATCGGTCCGGCCCACATGCTGTTTGAGAAATGTCTCATGACACGGCCCGCCGGCCAGGGCCGTGAAGGTGATTGCCTGGTTGTCGCTCCATTTGTCCTTTTTGCCCAGGTAGATATTCTGAATCTCGGTCTGGGTCAGGCTGCCGTCGGCAACATTGATGTTTGCAATTACATAAACGGTTTCCGCCTGTGCCGGTACCGGGCAAAAGATGGCAAAGCCAAGAATTGCCGCCAGGAAGGCGGGCAGAAGCATGGTGCGATGGGTCATTTGATATCTCCTCCTGTTTAAGTGCCGGTTGTCTCTCTGTGGTCATCCGTTCTGTCGGGGAATCCCGATCCGGCCGACCGGTTTGTCCCGGAGGCGCATCCGGGAGCCGTCTCATTTACAAGATTGAAGAGACTGTATGCGAATAATGTGCCGGAGTTTTGAGATGAGCGGGTGGAATAATTTATAATGTTTAAATTCAATATGTTGTTAATTGTGAAAGGATGCCAGGGGAGTCGGATGATACATTTTTAAGGACAAAAATGTCCTGAAAAATTGGACATGTCCTGAAAAATTGGTGTTACGACTTTGTGGGAAAGAAAGGAAGAAGAACAAAATTTGCACCCAAAAAAACGGCATCTCTCATTGTTATGAAAGATGCCGTTTTCTATGGTGCTATGATGAAGCGAATCAGTCGATGGGGTTGAGTTCCACCCGGCGGTTTTCTGCCCGGCCCTCGGCCGTGTCGTTGTCTGCTACGGGCTGGGAGGACCCAAAGCCCTTGGCAACCAGGCGCTCCGCGGCGATTCCCTTGGAGACAAAGTAGCGCAGAACGGCGCCGGCCCGCTGTTCGGACAGCATTTTATTGAAGGTCTCACTGCCCCGGCTGTCGGTGTGGCCCTGGATCTCCAGTTTCAGGTTCGGGTTCTGCTTCAGAACGGTGACCACTTCGTCCAGTCTGGCAAAGGAGTCTGCCATGATATCGGCCCTGGATGTCGCAAAATTCAATCCCTCAATAACCCAGCAGCCGCGGGCATCGACTTTGGCGCCTGCCGGTGTGCCGGGGCAGGCATCCTTGTCGTCGGCAACGCCGTCACGATCCGCGTCTGCAATCTGCGGGACGACCGGGGCAGGTGCCGGTGCGGGTTTGGGGGCTTCCGTTACGGCAACCGTGGCTTTTTCGGGAGCGGGTTTCATCTTCACCACCTGGGTGCCGTCGTCACCGCCGCCCAGGAGCCATGTGAGCCCGAGAGTATAAAGCAGGTGGTTCTGGGTTTCATCAAAAGAGACGGCGTGGCGCACATCGGCCCGCAGGGCAAGATTGTCCGTGAAAAAGTAGTGACACCCCAGGCCGTAGTTGGCCATCCAGTCCATATCATTTTCCACGCCGGGAATGTCATAATCAAAGTTGACGGCCCCTACGCCAATGGCAAAGTAGGGGACAAAGTCGCCGGTCATCAGGTTGTAGAAAGCATCCAGGCGTCCGGTGCCCACGTTGGTGTCCAGGGCGCCGATGGTGGTTTCGGTCATGGTATAACCCAGGACCGCTTCCAGACCGCACCGGTCAGTGGCCATGTATCCCAGACCCAGGGCGCCCATGGGGCCATCCTCAATGCCCATGGTGCCTTCAAACATGTGCCCGCCCACCATGGGGGAGATGAAGATGTCGCCTTTACGCGGTCCGCATTCTCCGGTTGTTGCCATGCCTGTCAGAACCAGGCTCAAACACACTGTCAGCAAAATGGTTTTGATTCTCATGTCGCCCTCTTTCTTTTTGGATGTTTTCCGCTGTTTTATTTTTATCGTTTGTAAGGCTCTGCCGCTACAGAAATCGGTGATGGTGTATAAATATCATATATATCACAGAGAAAAGAAAATGCAAGACACCACAAAAGAACTGAATGGTAAATGCCATTTTTTTGTGTAACGGAATGACAAAAAGCGGCAAAATCCCGTTTGGTTTTCAGAAACAAGAACGGTGTTTCGTGGATTTATGGCGTTTTAATAATATAAAACAAAGGAGTTAGAAATTGAGTTACCCGGAATGCTTTTCCCGGTGCAAAAATTGCATAAAATTTTTAAAAGGTTTAACAGCCGCTTAAATTAAAATATACACAAGGAGGCGCCATGCCCGCCAGAACGTTTGCTCCCACGCGTCAGGTCTCCCGATGGATCGAAATTCTCCATACACGAAGAATTTTTGCCGTATTTGCGGCGATGCTGTGTCTGTTTGCCTTCAGCGGCATAGCGCAGGCATTGGTGGCGCTGCCTCCATGCTGGGATAGCCTGGTCGGTGTATATGAAGGCGATCTGGAAGGCGTTGCCTCGGCCGGAGGAGAAAGCGACGGCATGTCCGCGTCCGGCCAGGATCTGGGGGTGGAGGGAACCTGGCGTTTTGATGTGGGAGCGGACGGCTCTCTTGATATTACAATGGGCGGCGGGCTGAATACCAATATCCCCGTGATCAGAGGAACCGGTACCGTGGATGGGGAGGGTAACGCCACGATGTATTTTTTTGCTCCCCTGATTGAGACCGTTCTGGGAGATGCCGCGCCGGACCTGGGTTTTGAAGGCACCGGCACCATTGACTGCGCGACTAACAGCTTTTCATTTTCATTTTCCATTTCACCCGCGGATCTGCTTTCTGTTCCGGACATCCCAGCGATTGAACTTTCGTTTTCCATGAGCGGCACCCTGGATGGCGGAGGTGCCGCTTCCGGCACCTGGGATTTTGATTTTCCCACCCTGACGGTGGACCCTGCCACCCTGCTGCCGGAGCTGACCGTTTCTCCGGTGACGGTGTGGTTTGACGCCGGCGGCACATTTACCGGCGTCCGGCAGACGGTACCTGTTTATACATCCCCTGTGATTGAGGCCACTGCCGTGGGGGCCGGAACCATCTCCCCATCCGGCGTGGTGGAGGTGGCATCCGGCACCGACCAGTCCTTTACGTTTACTGCTGAAGGTGGGTGCACGGTTCTGGACGTGCTTGTCAACGGGACATCAGTTGGCGCGGTCGACAGCTATCCATTTGAGAACGTCACAACAGACCAGACAATCGAGGTCCGGTTCGGCTCCGGCACACTTTGGGACGGGGTGGCCGGCCTCTATGCCGGAACCCTGGACGGCAGTCTGACCATGCCCGGCCGCTTCATGGTTAACGACGTGGAAATGCCCTTTGCTCCGGCCCTTCAGGGAACCTGGGAGTTTGATTTAAGGGATGCGGAGAACATCAGCATCACCATCGGCGGCGGCCCTCCGATATTTTTCCCCGACCAGGAAGCACCGCTGTTTGACGATCTTGTGGGTACCGGAACGGTGGATACCGACACCGGCGCCGCGCACATGATTTTCACTGTTCCCACGTTCGGCGACTTTGAGGGCACCGGCCAGTTTTCCTGTGACCGTACCTTTTCCTTTGAGATTCCGGACCTGGGGTATACCCTGAGCGGCACCCTGAATGAAGACGGAACGGTGGCAGGACTGTGGGTCTTTGACTCCTCGCTCTTTTTTGTCAGCTTCAACGCCGGCGGCTCTTTTTCCGGCGGCGTGGTGGCTTACGCGAATGAGTTTGTCATCACCACATCGGTGCGGGGAAGTGGCACCATCTCTCCGTCCGGTGCCGTGGCGGTTGCAGCAGGCGGCACCCCGGGATTTACGTTCACTCCGGCTGTCGGATGGAGGGTTGTGGATGTGATTGTCGATGGGGAATCTCAGGAACCGGGAGGTAGCTATACTTTTGACGCAGTTGACCAGGACCACACCCTTGAGGTGTGGTTCGGTTCAGACACCCTCTGGGACACGGTTCCCGGCACCTATATCGGCAGCTTTACAGGTGAAGTGTCAGACCCTTTGCTGCTGCCGGCCGAAGGTTTCTGGAGCGTGGTGGTGGGAAGAGATGACTACAGTGTCGCGGTGACCGTTCAGGGGCCGTCGATCATGGGCCCCTTTGGCACAATTTCGGGTCTTGGCGTGGTGAATCCCGCCACCGGCGCGGCTGACCTTGTTTTCCAGATACCGGTGCTGGGAGAATTCCCGGGAACGGCTCAGTTTGACGGGGCCGGCGGGTTCTCCTTTGACGTGCCGGTTTTCGGTTTTTCCATGAGCGGCCAGACCGCTGAAGACAACAGCATCACCGGCACCTGGGAGATGGACGGCACCATGGTCTTTTTCAAAGTCGCCGCTTCCGGCGACCTGACCGAAAGTGCCAAGTATATTGATCCCCGCACCATTACCATTACCGCCATTGGACCCGGACAGGTGACACCGGACGGTATACAGAACGAGACCCGGGTGGTGTGGGTGGAGAAGGGAGACAGCCTCGAACTGGGGTTTGCCCCGTTTACCGGCGACTGCGGCATTCTGGAGGTAATGGTCGATGAGGGCGCCATAGATGATGATGGTTATCTGTTTGAGAGCATTGAAGACAACCACACGGTAACGGTCTGGTTCGGTTCAGAAACCCTGTGGGACAACGTAGTCGGTGCCTATACCGGTGATATGACCGGTTCGGTCACCTACAGTCTTTTTGGTACCATCAATCAGTATAAGGCGGTAAACGGTTCATGGACTTTTAACGTGGGGAAAAACGGGGAGCTGAATCTCCTTGTTCAGGGCCTGCCCGTAATCGGTGACATCACGGGAACCGGCAACGTGGAAGATCTGCGCATCGGCTATGCACCCATCAATTTTTCCGTGCCCGGCCTGGATTCCCTGTTGGGCGGCCTGGAGGGCATGGTGCCGGACAGCATTGCCGGATACGGCCAATTCTACTGTGACCGGACGTTTGAGTTCTACATGTCCTATTTCGGCGTGACCATGATTCTGCAAGGGGTTCTGGGCGATGAGGGGTGGGCCTACGGCACATGGGAGGCCGGTTCTGAGAGCCTGTTTCTGGCCCTTGACGGCCAGGGCGACTTTTCCACGGATATCGATAATGACGGGCTGGCCGACGGCTGGGAGGTTGAGAATGGCCTGAACCCGACCCTGACAGATACGGATGGCGACGGCATGCCCGACGCATGGGAAGTTGCCAGGGGTACTGACCCGGTGGTGGCGGACGCGGACGGAGACCTTGATGGTGACGGCCTGATCAACTGGTATGAATACCAGAGCGGCACCAATCCCGCTTCGGCAACAGCCGGTCCCGGCATTCCGGACGTGGTGAGCCCGGGAATTGGGGTCTCGGGGGTGGCGCTGGCGCCGACCCTGGTGGTTGACTACCGGGCTGGATACGGCAGTGACACCCATGCCGCATCGGTATGGCAGGTTGCTCTGGATGCAGGCTTCTCAAACCTTGTTTTTGACGCATCTTCAGACGAGGCCCTCCTTGAATTGGCCCTTCCCGAAGCCATGCTGTCGCCGGGTACCTCTTATTTCTGGCGGGCACAGTTCGTGGACGACAATGGTACGGACTGGCTGTGGTGCGACCCCGTTTCTTTCACCACCGATCCGGCGCCGTTTACCGATACCAACGCCAACAACATTCCAGATGACCAGGAGGTGACGGCTGCCACTGACCTGGACGATAACGGAGTGAACGACAACACCCAGAACATGCCGCGGGTGACGGCCATGGATGGATCCCGGCTGGGCCTGGCCACCGGCGACAGCGGGCAGGCGGTTGCGGCCCTCAGCATCACCGATCCGGCTGACTTGCCCGATGATCCGGCCATGCCGGAAGATCTGCCCCTGGGCCTTGTCAGCTTCCGCGTAACCGTGGAGAACCCGGGAGATACCGCTGTGGTTACGATCTATTTTTCCGAACCGCTGGACGAGGACGCGGTGTGGTACAAGTATGACCCGGTAAACGGCTGGCAGGACTTTTCCGCGCATGCCGATTTTGCCGGTGACATGCGCAGCCTTACCCTGACCCTGACCGATGGCGGGGCGGGAGATGCCGACGGCGTGGCCAACGGCGTGATTGTGGATCCCTCCGGTCCGGCTGTCACGGACGGGACGGTGCCTTCAGCGCCTGCTGCCGCCGGCGGGGGTGGCGGATGTTTTATTGAAACGATGGCGGGATTTTCCGGTTTTTTCTAGCTCCGGAAATTTGAGGACAGTCAAAACCGCCGGGCTCATTATGAGTCCGGCGGTTTTTTTATGTCATATCCAATGGTGCCCCCGGATTATACGCCTGTTGATGACCGGTTGATCATGGTGATCTGGTTGTTTAGCGTGCAGAAGTCGTAAAGATAGCCTATGAGAAAAAGCCCTCCGGTGAGCAGGTAGATAATGCCGGTGATCCACTTTCCCATGTACATGCGGTGCACCCCGAAAACACCCAGAAAGGTGAGCAGCAGCCAGGCAATGTTGTAGTCAATTTTCCCGGGTGCAAACCGCAGGTCGGCCTGCCGGTCCATGGAGGGGATCAGGAACAGGTCGACGATCCAGCCGATCAGGAACAGGCCGAAGGTGAAAAACCAGATGGCGCCGGTGATGGGCCTGCCGTAGTAAAACCGGTGGGAGCCGGTGAACCCGAACAGCCAGAGAATATAGCCAAAAGTCTTCATGTGAGTGTCGTTGGGGTTGTTCATAAAATACCTCCCTTGATCGTTTTTGGGTTACAGCCGTTTTTTTATCCAAATCGGTATCGGGATCGCTATCGGTATCGGTATCGGTATCGAAACCGATTCACGTTTCATTCCTTTCATTTCCAATATATTAGGCGTTGTTTTGGCCGTTTGCCTTTATCGTTCGCCAATCTTCCGGGCCAGGGCCTTTAACTTGGGAAACGATTCGTCAATGGCCTGTTCCAGTTCCTGCACATGGACGGGCAGGAAGGCTACAGCCGTTGCAATGTACCGGGCAAACTGTTTTTTCCCCTTTTGCGTAAGAAACCCAAAGGCACCCAACATCTGAAGGTTACGTGTTACTTTACAACAGGCGTACCCTTTCAGGAAGTCGACCCGATCAAAAGTCCGGTGCTGTTCAAACCGGTCCATGTATTCATGGACCAGTCGCTCCTGTAGCGGTTGGGGCAGGGCCACATAGGGGTCGATGAGCAGGGAGGCCAGGTCATACTGCACCGGCCCGATCCGGGCGCCCTGAAAGTCGATGAAAAATGGTTTTCCGCCTTTGATCATGATGTTGCGGGACTGCATGTCCCTATGGATTATTGATTTAAAGCTTAACATTAATGTTTTATCAGCAATAAACTCAAATTCATCATAAATTTTTTTATAAAAAGTTTCAAGTCCAAGGTAGCCGGACACGAAGGCTTGTGTGAAATAGCGGCACTCCTTTTCCAGGATCAGGGTCTTGTCATATTCAGGTGTCTGGCAGGTCCAGGCCGGGTCAAATCCCTGAGCCCCGGCCACGGCAAGGGTGACCAGATTCTCGATTACAGGCAAGTAAAGGTCTACCACTGCCTCCTGGGTGCCGGCCTTTCCTACAAGCTCCTGCAAAGAGGTCCGGCCCAGGTCTTCCATGATAACCAGACCCGCAAATGGATCAGCATTATGTATTTTCGGAACCGATACGCCCATATCATAAAAATGCCTGCCAATGGCTGCATAGGCTTGAGTCTCACTGGTGCCCTCTACGGTACTGATGCCCCGGTCACAGGCCACCAGGCTACCCTGGTCCGAGACTATACGGACCCAACGGGCGTCGGATCCGTCCGGCTGGATTTCCTGCAAACCGGGCGGAACCGCCTTGCCAAAGGCCCGGACCTGAGCGGTTTCAACGGTTTTTTCAAAGGCCGCCTGCCGGTAGTCCCCGGGGGTGCCGATATCGTGCCAGGTGTGGCCGGAAACGATCATGGCCTGAAGCGGGATACCGTCTGAAATCATTCGGTCATACATCTCAATGATGTTCGAAAACGTGCCTGCCGGTGGCAGAAATTCAAAAATTCGCGGATCGATTACATGAATACCGGTAAAGGCCAGTTGTCTCATGTCCGGGGCAACGGCCTTCCGGTTTTCTCCAAACCCGGTGATGCGCTCTTTTTTATCCACCCACACCCGGTTAAAGCGGGGACAGTCGTGCAGCACCAGAGTGACCGGGGCACTATGACCATCGTGAAACCGAAAAACCGCCGCCGGGTCGATATCCGTATAAATATCGCTGTTGATCACCAAAAACGGCCCGCTGTTCAGAAAATCTGCGCAATTGGCAATGGCGCCGCCTGTGCCAAGAATCTCCGGCTCATAACGGGTCTGCACCGGCATGGGGTAGCGCTGATGCCAAAGAAAGGACTCGATTTTTTCGTGCAGATGGTGGGTGTTGACAATGGCACCCCGGCACCCGGCATCGGCCAGCCGGGTCAGCACGATGTCCAGCAGGGGACGGTTGTCTATGGTAAACAGGGGCTTGGGCGTGTGCCGGGTATAAGGCAGCAGCCGCGTACCCAAACCGGCGGCCAGGACCAGGGCGCGCCACTCGCCGGATGGTTCCATCAGTGTCATGCCATCAGCATCAGGAAGTTGTGAATCCGGTCTTCGTAAAAATCGGCCTTGGTCCTGTCGTCAGCAGTAATCACCTGCTGATCCATAAAAAAGTGATAGGCATTCTGGACCGTGAGTTTGGAAAGGGCCTCAAGCCGCTCTATTTCATTATTTTTAAACATTTTTTTGCCGTGAGCCATGACCTGTTTGATCTCTTCCTTTTCATCCGCGGGCTTGCCGTTCGGCGACAGTTCTTTCTGTTTCAGGTAATTGAGTACCACCAGGTAGGACTCAAAATAGGGGGCCAGAAACGCGGCAAACAGTTTCAGCTTTTTCAGGCCTTCCGGCGTCAGGTCATAGGAACCGGGACCCTGGTCGCCGGGAAGGATCATGCCGTCCGTCTGGAAAGCTGTCATACTCTCTTTGATAAATTCCGGGTCCGGGGTCTCAATGCTCAGCACAAACTCGTTTTCAAAAAGGTGCCGGAGAAAGGCAAAGGGCTTGGCCAGGTCCGTGGTGTTGAACTGAAAGGTGTTGCGCTCCAGAACGGCAAGAGCGGTGAACGCAACCGGCACAAAAAAGCAGATGCAGGTGTTTTTATAATACTCCATGGTGGGCCGCTTGGACTCGTTGATCATGAACAGCGGGTTCTCCTTGTCGCTGTCAATCTCAAAGTGTTCGATAAGCTTGCGGCTGACAAATGCGTCCAGCGCGTTGTTGAACGCATAGGCATGGTTGGAGGTGATCGTGTCCGCCAGCCGGACCCCCATGGATTGCAGGCAGGCCAGATAGGTTTCCATGATGGACATCAGGTAGTCTGACGTGAACCGTTTCCGGGGACAGGTGAGAATGGCGCAGGAGACGATGCTGTAAGGGGTCACCGTGGTGACATTGTCGATACGTTTGGTCAGGATGTGGGAGAGGGTGGCGATAAACTCCCGCCGCGCGTCCGGATCAAGGGCGGCAAGGTCGGTGCCGGTGTGGGCGAGAAACTCCTTGAGCGAGAGGGGTTCGTTGAAGTTGACGTAAACCTTGCCATACCTTGATTTGAGGGATTTTCTGGCCTTGATCAGTTCCGGCAGGTTTTCCGCTTTTTTTTCACCGCCCTTGATTTCACGAATATAGGAGGCCTCTTCAATGATCCGGTCATACCCGATGTTGACCGGCACAAACATCAGATCGCTGCATGCGCCCTGGGTATATGCGTCCAGAATAATGGAGAGCAGACCGGTTTTGGGAGAGAGCATCTTGCCGGTACGGCTGCGCCCGCCTTCCAGGAAGAACTCTACATTAAACCCTTCCTGAAGAATTTTGTAGATGTACTCAAAAAAAACTTTTGAATAGAGCTTCTGCCCCTTGAAGGTGCGCCGCATGAAAAAGGCGCCGCCGCCCCGGAAGATGGGCCCCAGGGGCCAGAAGGAGAGGTTTTTGCCGGCCGCGATATGGGGACAGGCGATGTTGTTGTAATAAAGCACGTAAGAGAGCACCAGATAGTCCAGGTGACTTTTATGGGTGGGCACGAAGATCAGGGGCGCCTGTTGCGACACCTGCTTGAGCCGGTTGAGGTTTTCATGATCAATGGCCATGCCGTCAAAGATATGCCTGAGCATCCAGGTCAGCACCATGTCGTAGGTCATGACCCAGTTCAGGCTGTAGTTGGCGGCGATCTCATCCAGGTACTCGTATGCCTCTTTGCTTGTCTGGCGCACCGGTTGGCCGGTTTCAGCGGCCACCTCCTCTACAAAGGACTGGAGCCGACGGCTGCCCATGATGGCTTCCTTGATCTCTTCACGGGATTTTAAGACCGGGCCGGTGACGCGCTGCCGGAGCAGGTTGATCCGGGAGAGCAGCAGACGGCGCAGGGCCAGTGCCTGGTATTCTTCCCGCATATTGATGTTTTCCGGATCTTCCAGAAAATATTTCAGATTGACCGGCTCGCAGAATTCAAGAAAGGTGCTTTTGGGGTTGGAAAGCAGGGTAAACAGGCGTCTTGTTCTGCCCGGCCGCTTGGTCAGGCCGCCGAAGAAAAAGTCAAGCAGGCCCGGCTTGGTCTTCAGGGGCCGTTTGGAAAAGAAAAGCACCTGGGGAACAATGAAGATGGGGGTGGTGGTGCTTTTTTGAATACGGATCAGTTCCTGGACCGGGTTGGTGTTGGATTTCATCAGCCGGGGGTAAAAGGTGCGGTTGCCGAACAGCGAAAAAAAGGCGGTCCGGCCCCCGGTGAGCTGGTTTTTAAAAAAATCGGTTTTATAAGGGGTCAGAAAGGAGAAGTTCCGGAAAAAATAGTCCAGGTTGGCCAGGACCACCCTGAAAATGCGGCCGGCCGATTGCAACAGTACGATCCGCTGCCCGATGGCCACTTCCGGGGCCGGCAGATCATGCCTGGCGTACTGGGTGTTGCAGAGCAGGAACTCTATTTTACTTTTGTACTTGGAGACATACACAATGATGCCGGTTTTCGAAATATCCTGGATTCGGGCGGTCTTGTCGTCTCCGATGGCGGTTTTTGAAAAAAAGAGAGCTGACACCGCGCGGGTCAGCATCCCGCTCTGTTGCGGGAAAAAGGAAAGAAAGTGGTCATGGGTGTTGTCCAGCAGCCGGCCGGTGTACCGGGCGAAAAAACGGCCCATGGCGCTGATCGCCTTTTTGATGGAATCAAACATGATCGTATTTTAAAAACTCCCAATGAATTTTTTTTGATGATCGGATATGGTATGCAGTGATACGCTACCGGATATCCGGGGTACCCGCGGCAGGATCGTCGTGCCGGGCATCCCCCCTGAAAGCCTAAGATGCAACAGGATGAACAAAATGTCAAATCCCGGTTCAATATTTGAAAAAACCTACACCGATTACCTGGCCCAGGTCAACCGCCTCGACATCGGCGCCCGTGCTTCCCGGCTGGGAATCGAAACCGCCGATGAAAAAGGAGTACGGGTGCCGTTGCTGGACCAGATATTCCATGTCTCCGGAAAAGGAATTCAGAATGCCGTCGGCCAACGGCCCGGCTTTGACCTGTGCGTGGTGCTCTGTAAATATCTTCTCCTCTGCCCGGACTCAACCCCCAAAGGGGATGAATGGGTCACCTACAGGGGGCTGAGAGATTCGGGGCCGTTGACGGTGTTTTTCAAAAACGAGGTGGAACAGGCCATTGCCGTCTGTTTTGCCGGCCGGCTGCCGGTCTTGCGCAGGGCCTGCGCCGCGCTGGGCGGCCAGGTTCGGGACCCCGACGGCGCATATGACCTGGTGGCCTGGTTTGCAGCACTGCCAAAGGTGCCGATGCTGCTTCAGTTCAATGACAAAGACGAGGAGTTTCCGGCCGAATGTCGTCTGCTGTTCGAGGAGCGGGCCGAGGCGTATCTTGATGCCGAGTGCCTGGCCATGCTGGGCCGGCACCTGCGAAAGCGGCTGCAGCAGAGGGGAGGGCCGGACAATGGTCGCTCTTGACCGGCAGGCCGGCTTCTGGGACCGGGTGGCCCAGGACCGGTCGTTTACCCATGCCCTGGATGCGGAACGGTTTCGTCTCCTGGTTCCTGAAACCGCCCGGATACTGGATGTGGGGTGCGGATACGGGCGTATCTGCGATCAGCTTTACCGGCTGGGATACACCGATGTCCGGGGGGTGGATGTGTCGGAAAAGATGATTGAACGGGGAAGAGTAAATTTTCCCCATCTTTGCCTGGACATCCTGCCCGACACCGGCCTGCCCTATGCCCCGGATTGTTTTGACGCGGTGTTGCTGTTTGCCGTGCTCAACTGCATTCCCACGGATGCCGGCCAGTCGGCCCTGGTGGCGGACATTTTTCGCGTGCTGCGGCCCGGCGGCATTGTCTACATCAGCGATTACTGGATGCAGCCCGATACCCGGAACCGCCGGCGGTACGATCAGTTCAAAGAGAGATACGGCATGTACGGCGTGTTTGAGATTGACGGCGGCGGCGTGGTGCGGCACCATACCCGGCAGTGGATAGGGACCCTGCTTGCCGGCTTTCAGACCATTGATCTTTATGATATGAATGTAACTACCATGAACGGCAACACGGCTCTGGGGTTTCAGTATATCGGCAGAAAGCTTTGAAAGTTAAAATTCACCGCAGAGACGCAGAGAACGCAAAAAAAAAAACAGGAAAAACGTTTCCAATCCAGAAATGAGAATTTTTTCGCAAGGTCAAGGAAAACAAGGGGTGACGCGGATGCGTACTGTTGTACGCCGCACAAGGAAGCCCGCAGTTTGACGCAGAGATTGCGAAAAAAGGCCATTTATGGATGGAAACTATTACACAGAACAGGAGACGCAAATGTTTGCACTGGGATTGATGGGCAGTCCGCGAAAAAAGGGGAACTCCGCCTATCTGCTTTCCGCCTTTCTCAAGGCGCTTGAAGCAAAAGGGGCTGTCACCCACACCGTGGTGGTGTCGGAAAAAGAGGTGCTGCCCTGCATCGGCTGCACCTACTGCGAAAAGCACGGCCGCTGTTTCCAGCAGACCGATGACATGGCAAAGGAGATGTATGGCCTGTTCCGCCGGGCCGATATCGTGGTGGCGGCCACGCCCATGTATTTCTACAGTGCTCCGGCCCAGCTGAAGATGGTGATCGACCGGACCCAGACCCTCTGGTCCCGCAACTACCGGCTGAATCTGCGCGATCCCCGGGCCGGAAGCCGGGCCGGGTTCATGCTTTCTTTGGGCGCCACCAAAGGGAAAAACCTGTTTGAAGGCATTAACCTTACCGCTCGCTATTTCTTTGACGCGGTCAGCGCCGAATTTACCGGCTGGCTGGGCTATCGCCGGATCGAGAACCCCGGAGACATGGAAAAGCAGGAGGGGCTTGCAGTCGACATTGCGGCGGAAGTCAGCAAGCTGGATGCCCTGTTTGCCCGTAAAAAAGTGATGTTCGTCGGCACGGACAATACATGCGCCAGCCGCATGGCCGAGGCGTTTGCCATGACCAAGGCCGGAGACCGGGTGGAAGCCATGAGCGCTGGTATGGGTCCGGCGGAAAAGATCGATCTTGAAATGGAGGTCGCCATGGCGGAAAAGGGTGTGGACATGGCTTTTGGCCGCCCCCGTTCCATGGATGACGTGCTGTCGGAGATAAAACCCGATATCGTGGTGACCGTTGGCAGCGTTCCCGATTTTACCCCGGTACCCGGTGCCCGGACCGTGGCATGGGATATTCCGGGGATCGCAGAGCGATCCCCGGAAGGGGTGCGTCGTCTGCGGGATGACATTGAAACCAGAGTGACGGAACTTCTTTAAAAAATGGAATGATGCTGGAGCCCGGTGCCGGCGCAAAAAAAGATCACAAAATGACCTTACGGAAAAAAACGATCTATCTGCTGATCGCAGGGGTTGCCCTGCTGGTCCTGGTTCTGGTTCTCAGCTCCCAGGTGCTTGTGCTGAGAGGTTTTACCGATCTTGAGACCGAAAACATCGGCGTGCACATGGAGCGGTGGGACAGTGAGGTCGCCAACCGCCTGGCACGGCTCAACTCCATTGCCGGGGACTGGGCGCCATGGGATGACACCTACCATTTCATGGAAGATTTTAATGAAGCTTATGTAAAAAATAATCTTTCTCTTGATACCATTCTTAACCTGAGAATCAATTTTATCCTTTTTTTCGATCCGGCCGGAGAACTCAAGTTCAGCCTTTTCTGTGATTTGACCGGGGAACAGGCGTCGCCGGTTCTAAAAGACGTGGTGGATGCCGTGATGGGCGCTCCCGTCCTGCTGCATCATGAAAATTCGACCAGCAAGGCCGACGGCATCGTGATGACAAATCTGTTTCCCGTTATGGTCGCGTCTCAGCCGATTCTGAAAAGCGATTTTTCCGGTCCCATGCGCGGTACCCTGGTGGTGGGACGATATCTGGACCGAGCGGAGATTACCCATATTTCTGAAACCACTCATCTTGCGTTTACCATCACGCGGCTGGTCACAGGTGGCATGCCGCCTGATTTTCAGGAAGAACTGGCCGATCTTTCAAACGGCAGGCCGGTTGTCGTACAGGCCGGGAGAGCGAAGACCCTGGCCGGTTATACATTGAAAACGGATATTCATGGCGCCCCGGCGTTCCTGGTCAGGGTCGAGGTGCCCAGGCGTATTTATGCGCAGGGCCTGAAAACCCTCTATTACTATATATTGTCCCTCATCGGTGTGGGATTTCTTTTTGTCGTGCTGATTCTGATTTTCATGGAAAAGGTCGTGCTTTCCCCATTGAGTCGTCTTAGCAACGAGGTGGGGAAGATCGGGAAAAGCGGGGACACCAGGGAACGTATCACGTGGATCAACAGGGATGAACTGGGGCGGCTGGCCACTGAAATTAATAAAATGCTCGACCAGATTGATGCCAAGAACCGGGAACTGTTGGAAACCAACAGGGAGCTGACCGGCGAGATTGTTGAGCGAAAACAGGCCCAGGCCATGATCGCTGAAAGCGAGAAACGGCTTCGCGAGCAGAGCCGGGTGATTATGAAAATCTCCAGGATGCCCTTCCTTGACAAAGAAGACCTGCAGACGGCCCTGCGGCAAGTTACCGAGGCGGCGGCACCAACCCTGGGGGTGGAGAGGGTGGGCATCTGGGTCAACAGGGACTACCGGACGGTGGAGTGTTTTGATCTGTATCTCTTAAGCCGGGGGCATCACCTGACAGGCATGCAACTCCGTATGACCGATTATCCGGATTATCTCAGGTTACTTCTGGAAGAACGCGCCATCGCGGCTGATGATGCAGTATCTGATTTACGGACACAGGAGCTTGCCGAGTCTGTTTTAAAACCCCTGGGCATAACCTCACTGCTCCATGCGGCGGTTCATGTGGAGGGTAAGATCACGGGGGTAGTCTCCTTTGAACATACCGGTCCCATGCGCCGATGGACCCTGGATGAACAGGCCTTTGCCGCCTCCATCGCCGATCTGGTCTCCCTCATCATGGAGGCCTTTGAAAAACAGCGGACCGAGGCGGAGAAAAAGGCCCTTGAGACCCGTCTGCAGCGTGCGGAAAAAATGGAAGCCATCGGCATGCTGGCCGGCGGCGTGGCCCATGACCTGAACAATATTCTTTCCGGTCTGGTGAGTTATCCCGACTTGCTGCTGATGCGAATTCCGGAAGACAGCGATCTGAGAAAGCCGCTTACAGTGATCAAGCAGTCAGGGGAGAGGGCCGGGGCCGTGGTCCAGGATTTGCTGACCCTGGCCCGAAGAGGGGCCACCATGGTCGAGCCGGTGGACCTGAACCGGGTGGTGGACGATTACCTGAAGAGTTTTGCGTATGAACATCTTCTCTCGATTTATCCCGGCGCGACCGTGGAGACGGATCTGGATGCGGATTTATTGAGCATTCAGGGCTCTTTTGTGCATTTATCCAAGACCGTCATGAATCTTGTTCTTAACGCGGCTGAGGCCATGCCCGAGGGCGGGAATATTCATATTGTCACCAGAAACCAGTACGTTGATCAACCCCTGGAAGCCTACGACCACACTATCGAGGAGGGGGAATATGTGGTGCTTTCCATTGCCGACGCCGGTGTGGGCATCTCGGAAGCCGATCGGCAGCGGATCTTTGAGCCTTTTTATACCAAGAAGGTAATGGGCCGAAGCGGCACCGGCCTCGGCCTGGCAGTGGTCTGGGGAACGGTCAGGGACATGAAGGGCCATATCGATGTCCGGCCCGGCAAGGCCGGGGGAACAGTGTTTCTCCTTTATTTCCCCGCCGTACGGAAACCGGCGCCCGGCATCAGCCCCTCTGTCCCCGTGGCCGACTACAGAGGGCAGGGAGAGACGGTCCTGGTGGTGGATGACGTGGCTGAACAGCGGGAGATCGCCGCCGACATTCTGCAGATGCTGGGGTATGAAGCCGTTGCCGTGGATGGCGGGGAGGCGGCCCTGGCCTATCTTCGCGACCATTCGGCCGACCTGGTGATGCTTGATATGATCATGGAGCCGGGCATGGACGGCCTGGATACCTACCGGGCCATACTTGAAATTCATCCCGGCCAGAAAGCGATCATCACCAGCGGTTTTTCCGAATCGGACCGGGTCCGGATCGCTATGACGCTGGGCGTGAGTCAGTATGTGAAAAAACCCTACCGGCTGGAAACCCTGGGCCTGGCCCTTCGCAAGGCTCTGTCCTGATTTACGGATTTACGCCGCTTTCAACTGCGCTTGGCCCCGGCACATCAAAGGCCGCCTCAAAGGGCCACGGCCCCCGGCCCAGGAGCAGTCGGGTGATCAGCTTGACAAAGAGCCAGACGATCACAAGGGGCAACAGAATTGTCTGGACCAGAAACACCACGATCAGGTCCAGCATGTGGTCTACCAGGCTGGCGGCCTTCTGCTTCAAGGCCTCGGCCTGTTCGGCCAGTACGGTGACCGCCTCCATGATCCCGCTCTTTTTTTCAGCGGCGGCAATACCGTCGGACTGGGTCTGAAGGGTGGCGACGGCGGTTTCATAGGTGTCATTGAGAAACAGTTTATAGGCGGCGTGGTTGACGGCGGCCATGGCCGGAATCATGCCGGTGAGCAGAATAGTGATCACCAGGGTCTTGCACCCGGAACGGAACAGAAGACGGCCCGCCGAATAACCGGCAATCCTTATGAACAGGGCCAGGATCAGCAGTGCGCCGGCCAGGGGCAGGAGCACCATCACGCCAAGCCACGGCATGGCCTGGTTGATAAACAGTTGAATGCCCACGGACGCGCAACTGGCCAGCATGATCAGGGAGAACCACTCGGCCAGGTCATTGATGGGGTCCAGCCACTCAAACGGGGCAATGGTGGCGGACCCGCCGGTGCCCAGCAGTTTGAGAGAGCCCCCGGCCTCTATCTTCTGAAGCACGGAAACAAGGGCGTTGATAGCCCGCGCCCCGGCAAAGGAGATGGATGCCTTTTTCAGGGTGTCCTGAAGGTAAATATCTCCGCTTTTTTCCATGGGCGCGGCAAGAAAAACCGTTGCCGCGAACAGGGCCGCCAGCACCATCAGCAGCATCGCGGTCATGAATGAATGTTTCATGTCGAATCTCCATGTAAGGGGTGGGAATGGTCGCCGGCGGCCATCCAGCCACCGGTTGTCGTACAATATATCATGGAACGGCAGAGTATTTGAAGGATCCCCTGGTCACGGCAGGGGGCGGGGGTGCGGCTAACCCGGATATTGCACGAGTTGATTTGGCCGCAGATGCAAGGCGCAGGACGCGAAGCTGTAGTCAATCTACTACGAATGGCCTGCAACACAGCAGATGCGGCCAAGGCGGCTCGCCAGAAGGGTGAAATTTTTTGACATAAAATTAGCACAACATACCTCAAGCCGCTTATGACAGTTTGTGTTTTTCAAAAATGCCTGAAATCAATTTCAAGATACTGTAGTTTATATAAAAACAAACTAATGCCGAAAAATTTCATGAAATATCCGGGCTGGAAATTCCGTCAAATCCTGCATGGTTTTAGCTTGAGTTTGCCAAAAGGTATGTTATAATGCCGTTTTTTGAATGTACAGGATGCTTCGTATTTTTTAAATTCAGCATGTTGCAAATAACTTTGGTCAAAGGAGGACGGTGTTATGAAAACATTGATTGGCGGCGCGATCGCATCCGTGATCGGTATTATTCTTCTTGCGGTATGGTTTAATGCATTTCTGACCATTCTGGCGGGGATCATTCCCCTGGTGCTTCTGATGGGCGGCGGACTGGCCCTCTACCTGGGTTTTGATGAACTCAAGGACACCTGGAAGAACGATACCGCTACCGCTCCTGCCGGTGAAAGCAGAGAAGACGAGGTCGCCGAACTGAAAAAAGAGATTGAAGCGCTCAAGGGCAAGGACAAGGCCTAAATCGTCCTGTTCCGCATTTTGTCTGTTTATTGAAAAGCCCGTGCACATGCACGGGCTTTTTTTCATTCAGTGGCCTTCTGAATCGCCTCAGTGGCCAGCCGGTCCGCCGTCTCGTTTTCCTCCATGCCGGCATGGCCCTTGACCTTGAGGATTTTCAGGTCTGAAAATGTGCGCATCAGTTTTTGAATGCCGGCAATCAGTTCCACGTTTTTCTGCGCCTTCCACCCCAGGGTGAGAGCGCCCAGGGAATAAGCGCTGTCCGTGAAAAGGCGCACCGGCAGTTTTCTGTTTTTTATTTCCAGCAGGGCCGCTTCAATGGCCTTGAGCTCGGCGATGTTGTTGGTGGCGTGGCCGATGTAGCGGGAGATGGTTTTTTCGTTGTTGCCGTATATCAGCAACACGCCGATGCCGGCCGGGCCGGGGTTGCCCGAGGCGGCCCCGTCGGTGAAGACCCGGATGGCGTTTTCCTCCCCCATTGCCGTGGCCACCTCTTTTCCGTTTTCCGCAAATTTTTTTGCCGGGCCGGGTTTCTTTTTTACCGGTGATTTTGCCGTTGATGTTCCCGGGGCCGTGTCGTGCCGGTCCAGGGGACGAAGGCTTTCCCTGTGCACCCGGTACTCATGGGACTGGTCCAGCTGGTACTTGATGCGCACCTTTCCGTCCTGGACCAGCAGGTCACCGGCCGGGTCGGTTTCAACCCACACCTTGTTGTTTTTAAAGGCCATCCGTTTCCAGCCCGGTGTTTCCGTGCTCACCGTCCTCCCCTTTACCCGGATATTTCGGTCATGTGTACAGTTGAAAGTTTTTGCCCAGGGTCTTAAACAACTCAAGGCCGTCGCGCCATTCCTGTTCCAGGGTGAGAATCTCTTCCTGCTGTTCGATCCGTTTTCGCAGGTTGGCGTCCCCCAGGATCAGGTCAATGGGCATGCGCTCGTGTTCATATTCGTAGGGCGGCTGTTTCCATGCAAAGGCGTTGCCGTGAATGTTGATTACCGCCTGCAACAGGGCCAGGGAGAGACCATAAGGCCGGTAGAGACCGGGATCTGTCGGGTGAATCTGGAAGCCGCGGCACGCTGCGCCCTGCCATTTGTTCGAGGTGGGTTCAAACACCATGGGCCGCAGTATCACGCCTTTTAAAAAGTCGGGTTTAATACGGGCCGCCACGGCGTGGGTGTCGAGAAAGGGGGCGCCGAAGTATTCAAAGGGCCGGGTGGTACCCCGGCCTTCGGAGATGTTGGTGCCTTCCCAGATCACCTGGCCGGGATATACGGCGGCCGAATCCGGCGTGGGCAGATTGGGGGATGGCGCCACCCAGGGCAGACCGGTGTCGGCAAACCGCATGGCCCGGTGCCAATTGGCCATGGGCACAACGGTCAGGTCGCACCCGATGCCGAAATGGTCGTTGAAAAGCCGGGCCAGTTCGCCGATGGTCAGCCCGTGACGCATGGGAATGGGGTATCGCCCGACAAAGGAGGTCCATTCCGGCGCCAGGCGGTTGCCCTCCACGGTGATGCCGTTTATCGGATTGGGCCGGTCCAGCACCACCACCGGCTTGCCGTGGTCACGGGCCGCCTCCATGCAGTAGGACATGGTGTAGATAAAGGTATAGACACGGGTGCCCACATCCTGAAGGTCGATGATCAGGGTGTCGATGGTGTCCATCATCGTCTGGGTGGGAACGCGGGTCTCTTCGTACAGGCTGAAGACCGGAATGCCCAGGTCGGGGTCGGTAAAGCCGACGGACTCCACCATGTTGTCCTGCTTTTCGGCAAAAAAACCGTGCTGGGGAGAAAAGAGGGCGGTCAGCCGGCCGGGAAACGTTTCGCGGATCAGGTCCCTGGCATGGCGCAGGCGTCCATCCACGGACGCCGGGTTGGCCAGCAGGCCCAGCCGTCCGGCCAGGGGCCACCGGCCCGGAGCGTCACACAGTATCTCAATGCCTGGTCTGGTTCTCATGGGCCTTGCATTTCCGTCAAAATCTGTTTACAACCCGGACCATACCCATATATAAATGAAAAACCTGATTTCCACGAAAGAGCATTAACACACCCCGGGTTGAATTTAAAGCACGGATGCATGGAGAAGCGGAACATGAAGATATCGCCGCCGGACTATATTTTATCGATCAAGCCCTATGTACCGGGAAAACCCATCGAAGAACTGGAACGGGAATACGGTATTCCGGGGTCGATCAAGCTGGCCTCCAATGAAAACCCCCTGGGGCCGTCCCCTCTGGCCCTGACAGCCATTCAGAAAGCACTTTCCGGGCTGCACCGCTACCCCGACGGCAGCGGGTATTACCTGGTTTTAAAACTTGCGCAAAAACTGGGCGTGGCCCCGGAGTCCATTGTTCTGGGCAACGGTTCCGACGACATCATCGGCATGCTCACCCGTGCCCTGCTGCTGCCCGGTGACGAGGTGATCATGACCGACCCCTCCTTTGCCATGTATGATATCACCACCTGCATGGTCAACGCGCGGTCGGTCTATGTGCCGCTGATCGACCACGCTCTGAATCTTGATGCCGTGGCCGGGGCCGTGACACCGAAAACAAAAATGGTGTTTCTCACCAACCCCAACAACCCGACCGGCACGGTTTTTTCCGGGAATGTGTTTAAACGGTTTCTGGACGCGGTGCCTTCCGATGTGGTGATTGTGGTGGATGAGGCATACATAGAATTTGTTCAGGATCCGGAGTGTGCCAGGGCCTTTGATTTTCTTGACAGCAGCCGCCCTCTCGTGGTGCTGCGCACCTTTTCAAAGGCCTATGGCCTGGCCGGCATTCGGGTGGGCTACGGCGTCATGCCCCCGGATCTGGCGGCGATTCTAAACCGCATTCGCCAGCCCTTTAACGTCAACTCCCTGGCCCAGGTGGCTGCTATTGCGGCCCTGGATGACGATACCTTTTTAAAGCGAACCCTGGCCGTGGTGCATGACGGACTGGCCTGGCTTTATGCCGAACTGGAGAAAATGGGTCTTTGCTATTTTCCCTCCCAGGCCAATTTTTTTCTTGTGGACGTGAACCGGGATGCCGCCATGGTATTTGAAGCGCTGTTAAAACAAGGTGTGATTGTTCGTTCCATGGTCTCCTACGGATACCCTTCCTATATCCGGGTAACCGTGGGGCTGCCGGAGGAAAACGCCCGGTTTGTGGCGGCGTTAAAGGTGGTGCTGAAATGAAGCCTCTGCTGATTACCATCGACGGCCCGGCCGGTGCCGGTAAAACAACGGTCAGCAAGGCCCTGGCCCGACGCCTGGGCTACCGGTATGTGGATACCGGCGCCCTGTACCGGGGCGTGGCCCTGGCCGCAAAAGAGCAGGGCGTGGCCCCTGATGACGACGACGGCCTGGAGTGTTTGTGCAGGGGACTTCGGCTGCGCTTTGTGGTGAATGAGGACGGGTCGCGGCTGTTTGACGGAGATCGGGACATCAGCGGCCTGATCCGCACCTCTGAAATGAGCATGCTGGCCTCGGCTGTTTCGGCCCGGCCGGTGGTACGGAATTTTCTGTTTGACCTTCAGCGGCGGCTGGGAGAAGAGAAAAACGCTGTTTTTGAAGGCCGGGACATGGGCACGGTGGTGTTCCCCGAGGCGGAGGTGAAGTTTTTTCTGGACGCTTCCGTTGATGAGCGTGCCCGGCGGCGCTATAACGAGCGGTCCGCAGACGAGACCCGGACCCTGGAAGAGATCGCCGATGAAATTCGCACCCGGGACCACAACGACCGGACCCGAAGCCACGCGCCCCTCAAACCCGCCAGTGACGCTATTTTGCTGGACTCCACCGCGATTTCCATCGACCAGGTTGTGGAAACCATGCTTTCCCGCATACAATCGATTGATTTTTAGAAAAGGCGTGACTTTTCATTTGCATTTTACCTGTCATACTGATAGGTTTCCCGAATCAAAAGGCCCTGCGGGGCCGTTTAAATTCCGGTAAGGGGGTTTTTTTTAAATGGTAGACAACAACACAACGCAGGATGCAGACAACATCGAAAACGAAGAAAGCGGCATGGAAAGCATGGAAGAACTCATGGCCATGTATGACCACACCTTCAAGCAGTTCACCGAGGGTGAGGTGGTCGTGGGCAAGGTCATTGCCGTGGACAAGGACTATGTGCTGGTGGACATCGGCTATAAGTCCGAGGGACAGATCAACATCAACGAGTTCAAGAACGAAAAGGGCGAGGTCAACGTCAAGGTCTATGACGATGTTGAAGTGATGATCGAGTTCTGGGATGAGGAACATGAAAAGCTCGTTCTGTCCAAGGACAAGGCGGAAAAGGACAAGATCTGGGAGACCATCAAGGACACCTTTGACAATGACGGCGTGGTCAGCGGCGTGATCATCAATCGCGTCAAGGGCGGTTTTTCCGTGGATGTGGGGCTTCAGGCCTTTCTGCCGGGTTCCCAGGCCGACCTTCGGCCCATTCGCAATTTTGACGAGATGGTGGGCCAGACCTATGACTTCAAGGTGCTCAAGTACAACCGCCGGCGCAACAACATTGTGCTGTCCCGCCGGGTGCTGCTGGAAGAGACCCTGGCCACCAAACGGGCCGAACTGATGGAGACACTGGCCGATGGTCAGGTGGTCGAAGGTATTGTGAAAAACATCACCGAGTACGGTGTGTTCGTGGACTTGGGGGGTATCGACGGCCTGCTGCACATCACTGATATTTCCTGGGGCCGTGTGCGTCACCCTTCCGAGCTGTTTACCGTGGGCGACAACGTGACCCTGAAGGTGCTCTCTTTCGATCTGGACAAAAAGAAGATATCCCTGGGTATGAAGCAGCTGACCCCGGATCCATGGGAGTCGGCGGCCGAGAAATATCCGGTGGGTGTCAAGACAACCGGCAAGGTTGTGAGCATCACCAACTACGGTATTTTCGTGGAACTGGAAGAGGGCGTCGAGGGCCTGATTCACGTATCTGAGATATCCTGGACCCGCAAGATCCGCCACCCCTCCAAGGTGGTCAATATCGGGGAAGAGGTGGATGCCGTGGTACTGGACATTCAGCCCGGCAACCGGCGCATCTCCCTGGGCATGAAGCAGGTGGAGCCCAATCCCTGGGAGGTGATCAGCGAGAAGTACCCCGTGGGAACGGTGATCGAAGGCCGCATCAAGAACATCACCGATTTCGGTCTGTTCATTGGTATTGATGATGATATTGACGGCCTGGTCCATATTTCCGATATTTCCTGGACCAAGCGGATCAAGCACCCCTCGGAGATTTACAAGAAGGGGGACCTGGTGCGGGCCGTTGTGCTGGAGATCGACAAGGCCAACGAGCGTTTTTCCATGGGCATCAAGCAGCTTGAGTCCGATCCCTGGGAGAGTGTCCGGGACCGCTACCCCATCGGCACCAAGGTGTCGGGTGTTGTAACCAATGTCACCGACTTCGGTATTTTTGTGGAGCTGGAAGAGGGGATTGAGGGTCTGGTGCACGTGTCCGAGGTCAGTACCGAGCGAATCAAAACACCGGTGGGCCAGTATGAAGTGGGTGCCGAGCTGACTGCCAGGGTGATGAACGTCAATGCCGACGAACGCAAGATCGGCCTTTCCATCAAGCGGCTCGACGTGGAAGACGACAAGACCCTGCTCAAGGACTACGTGGACAACTCCAGAGGCACCACCTCCGCCTTTGGTGAGTTGCTGCGGGAGAACCTTCAGAACGGTTTTGCCCTTCAGAAAAACCAGGAACCTGATGATAAAAAGGACGACGCACCGGAAGAAGGCTCGGATGACGTTCAGTCAGACACAGACGCGTAAAAAAGGCGGCTTGCTTTTTTTCACGCGGTTGTAGGATAATCATGAACCGGGGGCCTGATGGTCACGCCCCCGGTTTTTATTTGGGGTTCATCTATTCAGTCATTTCCGGCAGGAGAGAGTCATGTTTTCCAGAAGACACCCGTTTCTTTTTTTCATCCTGGTGCTGTCTGCTATTGCGTTTGGCTCAGCCACGGTTATTTCCGTTGTGGTGGGCCTCTATTCGGACAAACCCGCTTTTAAGTCCGGTGAAAGGGTGGGGATCGTAGAGATGAAAGGGATTATCCTCTCTTCTGAACAGGTGATCGAAGATTTGAAAATGTTTCGAGAGGATGATGCCATTCGGGCTGTTGTGGTGCGCATTGACTCGCCCGGCGGCGCTGTGGGACCGGCCCAGGAAATTTTTCGTGAGATCCGTAAAACGGCCGAGACCAAAAAAATTGTGGCCTCCATGGGCTCCGTGGCCGCATCGGGCGGCTATTATGTGGCGGCGGCAACGGAAAAAATATTTGCCAACCCCGGTACATTGACCGGCAGCATCGGCGTGATCATGAGCTACACCAACTTTCAGGAACTGATGGACAAGATAGGCCTGCTGCCCGTGGTGATCAAAAGTGGACAATACAAGGATATCGGTTCTCCGGTGAGACCTCTGGAAGAACGCGAAAAACGAATTCTTCAGGAGTTCGCCGATGATATTCACCGGCAGTTCATCGATGACGTGGCCGCCGGCAGGAACATGGATGCCGGGGCGGTAGCGAAGCTGGCGGACGGCCGCATCTACACCGGCAGAAAAGCCCTGGAACTGGGACTGGTGGATGAGCTGGGCAACCTGGAAGATGCGGCGGAAACCGCCGGCCGAATGGCGGGTATTGAAGGCGATATTGTTCAGGTCTACCCGGAAAGAAAAACAAGGTTCTCCCTTATGGAACTGCTCACCGGTTCGACAACCGCGGAACTGGCAAACACTCTGATACACGGCCAGGCTGTTTCCGCCGGCTATCTTTACCGGCCGGGATTATAAAAAGGGTTCAAGGGTTCAAGGGGCCGAGTGAAACCCGGGACAAAAAAATTATTGCGAGGAGCGACGCGACGCGGCAATCCTAACCTTTAAATATACCTTCATGGAAAAAACAATGAACTTTGCCATCATAGGAACCGGCGCCGTGGGCGGATATTACGGCGGTCTGCTCTGCCGTTACGGGTTTGAAGTCCATTTTTTGCTGCGCGGGGATTATGTCCATGTCCAGGAAAAAGGCCTGGTGGTGGACTCCAAGGATGGTGACTTCCGGCTGAAACGGGTCAATGCCTATTGCCGTGCATTGGACATGCCCCGGTGCGACGTGGTGATCGTTGCCCTGAAAACAACGGCCAATGATCGGCTGGCCGGCATTCTGCCTCATGTGGTCAAGCCCGGCGGTGTGGTGGTGGCCCTTCAGAACGGCCTGGACGTTGAAAAGGCGATGCAGGAGATCGTACCCGACGCCACGGTGATCGGGGGCTTGTGTTTTCTGTGCAGTAACAAGATCGGGCCGGGACATATTCATCACCTGGATTTCGGGTCGGTCCGTCTGGGCCAGTACCGGGCCGACGGATCGGCCGCCGGCATCACGACGGAACTGCGGCAGGTGGCCGATGCATTTTCGGCCGCCGGCATATCGGTGGATCTGGCCGAAGACCTGGCCCTGGCCCGGTGGCAGAAGCTGGTGTGGAACATGGCCTTTAACGGCGTTACCGTGGTTTTGAATGTCGCCACGGATCAATTGATGGCCGATCCTTCGGCCCTTGCGCTGGTGCGCGGCATCATGGAAGAGGTGGTGGCCGGCGCCAGGGCCTGCGGGCATCCGCTGGATGAAAGTTTTATCGAGATCATGATCGCGGCCACAAAAAACATGATCGCCTACCGGCCCAGCATGAAGCTTGATTTTGAGGCCAAACGGCCCCTGGAGATCGAAGAGATTTACCGGCAGCCCATTGAAGCAGCCCGCAAGGCCGGCGTTGTCATGCCCCTTTCTCAAGCCGTTGCCTGGCAGCTGGAGTTTCTGGATCGGCGGAACCGGGGATGAAATTTTTTCCAGGAACTTGCAGGGGTATGGAGTAGAGATGAACAAACCCAGGGTCATCCTTCGCACCTGCCCGGATTATAATCCGGATACCATCGCCGGGATTTTAAAAGAGTCTGTTCACGACCTGGGAATGCGTTTTACGGGCAACGTCTTTATCAAGCCCAATGTGGTCACGGCCAACAAAAAATATATCCACAACTCCTACACCCACCCGTCAGTGGTGGCAGCCATGGCCAGGGTCGTAAAAAACGATCCGGTGCGCCGCGTCATTATCGGTGAGTCCGGCGGGTACGGCATTCCGTCGCGACTGTTTTTAAAAGAGGCCGGATATGTTGAGATGGCCCGGCAGGCCGGAGTGGATCTGGTAGACCTGAACGAACACCCCGTGGTTGAAAAGACGCTGGAAAAGGGAAGGTGGCACAAGCAGATTCTGCTGTCAAAATATATTGACGGGGCCGACGTCAAAATCTGGATGCCCAAGCTCAAATACCATATCTTTGCCTCCATCACCAACTGCCTGAAGCTCAACATCGGCATTCTGACCCACAGGGAACGGATGCTGTTTCACGACCACCGCATTCACGAAAAGATCGTGGACCTGCTGGAGCCGGGCTATCCCGACCTGGTGGTGTCCGACGCCATTGACATCACCTACGGGTTTGAGTCCGCGCCATACCCGGTGAGGCTTGGGCTTCTGATGATCGCCGACCACCCCCTGGCTGCTGACGTGGTGGCGGCCCATATCATGGGGTACGATCCCCATGAGGTGACGCACCTGAAAATAGCTGCCGAGCGGGGTTACGGCTCCCTGGAGATTGAAGACGTGGCGATTTCCGGTGATGCCGGCCTGGAGGAAATGAAAGCCCGGCCCAAGGGAAAAAATCGGCTGTTCCAGGTGCTTCAGGAACTGGACACGCCCATCCGGTTCTTCTCCGGCGAAGCATGGGACACCGGTATGGTGTGCGACGGCGGGTGCGAAGGCGCGGTCAAAGGGTGCCTGGGCACCATTGAAAAACGGTCCCCCGGATCATTGCGCAAGGCCCGGCCGGGTGCTATTGTGTGTGGCGTTTACCCTGGCGATGTGATCATGCCGGATGGGCCGGTGCTGCTGGTGGGCGACTGTACAAAGGTCTGCGGCAAGCTGGAAGCCAAAAAAATCTATCGCGCCAAAGGATGTCCTATCGGTGCCCGGAATTTGATGATGAAGATCCCCCTGGTTTTTAAACTACCCAGCCCCATGCTGGACGCCCGGGACGCAAGCCTTTTTATATGGAACTCGCTGGTCAAGGGGTTTTGGATGGTTAAGAACAGAGTGCTGTAAGAGAATCGGCCCGATTGCGCGGGACTTCAAAAAGGATTTCAAAGGAGATCAGTCATGGCTTTACCTCAGGGATACGCGGTGGAAAAGGTGTTCGGTCAAACCGGTCCAATGGCCGAGGAACTGGTCCGTTTCTGGGTAGGCAACGGTGCTCTGGATGAAGCCGGGGCTCGTCAGCGGGTTAACCATGTGGCCTGTGTGCTGAAAAACGGGAACGGGGATATTCGTGGCGTCTGTTCCATCGTAGCCACAGCACTGCCCCTGCTGGGCAACCGCAATATATGGGTGTACCGACAGTTTCTTCCGGATACAGATCGCTCTTATGAGGCCTTTGTGGCCCTGTTCAACGGTACACGTGAAATCGCCCAGAACCTGCTGGAGCAGGAAGGTGCCCAGAAGGCGCCCACCGGTATTTTTGTGATCCTGCCGGACGAGGCCATGGCCCGGCGGCATCCCCAGGCCTTCTGGCCCGAAACAGCCCTGTTTTATGCCGGCCGCACCAGCCAGGGCCAGCATTGCCGTATTGCGTGGCTGGATGAACCCGGCGGCTGGGCCGACGTGCACCGGGAACTGGAACCGGGATTTTCCATGGAATGGGTGTTTGGAAAGGTTGACGAGAAACTGGCTGAAGAGATTGTCTCCTTCTGGCTGGCCGAGGGGGCCATCAAGGAAGACAGGGCGCGTCAGCGAGTGCCTGAAGTCGCCAAGATCGGCCGGGATCCCGGTGGTGTACTGGCCGGTGTCTGTACCCTACAGTATCGGCAGACCCCCCGGCTGGACAACATGCCGCTGTGGCATGTAAGGGCCTTTGTCGGTAAGGCCCATCGGCGCTCCAGCCTGGCGTTCTGCCTGCTCCATACTACCGTGGACGACATGCAGGGCCTTTATGATAGGGGGGAGGAGCGGCGGGCCCCGGGCTTTTTTATGGAGGTTGAAAATCCATCCCTGCGCCAGCTTACCCACCAGGGCCTGTGGGCTTACCGCCGCTTTGCCTACCTGGGCGACAACGCCAAGGGCGACCATCTGCGGGTGCAGTATTTCAAGGGGGCGGAACTTGCCTTCTGAAAGGCCGGTTTGTAAATTTTACGAATGCGGGCCGGTGCACGGGTATACTTGGAGATTTCCGCGGCTCTCCTGAACAGACTGCACGGCCGCTGTTACTGTTTTATCACCACGGGCGGGTCGGACAGGCGGTCCAGTTCAGCCTGTGCCCCGTCGTATTCAGTGAGCTGGGACATTCCGGTGGCCAGGCAGTTGAGAAACATTCCTTTGGCCCTTACCGGGTCGTTCTTCAACAGGTAATATTCACCCGCATAAAAAAGCGTCTGACACGCTCGTTGTTTGTCCCTGTTCGCCCTGTAGCAGCCGATCTCCGTCACGCATGCTTCCGGTGAAATCTCCTCCAAAAACATCCGTACCACCGGTTTGATCCATTCGGTATCAGACAGACCTCTGTGAAACACCGCCAACCGGGAACTTTCGCCCCTGCCCGCCCTGGACAGGGCCATGTGATGCCACAGATGGCTGTAAACGTCTTCCGGTTTTATGGCCAGAATGGCGGTAAAGTCCGCCGCCGCCTCCTGATTACGGCCGCGGTAGAAGTGGATCCGCGCACGGCTTTCCAGAGCATCGACATATGCCGGGTTCAGGGCAATGGCCCGGGTGTAGTCGTCCACCGCCGCCTCATATTCTCCTTTGTGTTTCCATACGTTGCCCCGGTTGTTGTAGGCAACGGCATGTTGAGGGTCCAGGGCGATGGCGGCGGTATAATCGGCAATGGCCTTGTCGTATTCTTTTTTATCCTGCCAAACAACAGCCCGGTTGTTGTAGGCATGAACATAGGAGGGGTCAATGGTGATGGCCGTGGAGTAATCGGCAATGGCTTTGGCGGCGTCACCCTTTTTCCACCAGGCGCTGCCTCTGGCCGAATAGGTGACCGCCTGGTTTCGGATGCTCAGCTGATCGGATTGCAGAGCCTCACCAAAAAGGACAATGGCCCGGTCGGCATCGCCTTGCCGGGCGAATTGCATGCCCTGGTTGACCAGGTCGGTCCATGCGTCCGCCAGGGCTGAGCCTGTTATCATCAGGATTCCCGCCAGCAGTGCCAGAACAAGGATTTTCTGTCGGATCATGTTCCCTCTCCTGTGATTTTTATAGGCCTTGATTGATAGCGCATACGCCGGTGCGGTCGGCCTTGTCGCTGTTGTCTTTACGTTCCATTATCTGTCTGGCACTCAGGACAGGCCCCGGAAAGGAGGTCCGCCTATCAGTTGAAGCGTTTTCGGATACCAGGAAGATGAAAAAATGGCCCGCAAGCGGTAAAACGTTAATCCCACTGGTACAGTGAAGCAATGTCCTCGCTGTCCGTGGCCGGGCCGTCTTTCTTTTTCGCCGGTTCCGGCGGTTTGGCCGGCCGGGGCGATTTAGGGGCCGCCGGTTTTTCTTTCTTTTTTGCCGCCATCTCATCCTTTCGGCGGGACCCCTCCATCAGGATATTCATCAGCGGCTGCTTGATCTCTTTTTCTTTCTGCCGGTTGAGCTCCAGGATTTCGATCACCGCCGACTCCCAGCAGATCATCTCAATGACCGCCTTTTCAGCCGCCAGGTCCCCGGTTTCCGCGGCGATGAGAGCGCCTTCCAGACAGTACAGCCGTCCGCTTTTTCCATCGGACTTGACCCGCAGCGTACAGCTTTTGCTTTCCATCTGGATCAGCTGCAGAAAGGAGGCCAGGCTGATGCCGTTGACCGCGCCCCGCGCATTGGATTCAAATATCTCGCGAATAGCCGCCAGCAGCAGGTCCACGTCAATGGGCTTTTCAAAGTATTTAAGGGAACCCATGGCATCGATGCGCTGCTCCAGCTCCGGGGAGCCGTTGGCCGTCATCACAAACACCGGCGTTTCAGGATGGTGATTGCTCAGGTGGGCGAGCAGTTCAAACCCATCCATCACCGGCATTTCAATGTCTGTTATCACCAGGTCGACCTTCACGGACCGGGCGTGGGCCAGGGCCTCCTTACCGTTTTCTGCGGTAAGAACCGTAAATTCGCTGGTGTACGGCTCCAGTTTTTTGGCCAGAAAGTGCCGTACCAACTTGGTGTCATCGACGATCAGAATGGTTTTCATGAAGTGGTCTGTCCGGCTGCAAAGATTTTTTAATGAAACAAACAGGAAGCTGTATTTATAGCCCTTATCTATAGCAGACCCGGTTTGTGTGTCAATCTTTTTCCGGACCCGGCCCGGAATTCCCTCACCGGAAAAGCGCACCGGCCCTGCCCGGGCTACCGGGCCGGCCGGTAGAAAGGGGTTGTGACCTGAAACGGGCCTGTGCTACTATAAATACTGTCAAAATTTTATTCAACCGTGTTCAATTTGTGGTGCCCCATGCAGACCCGATACTGGCCCGATGAATATGTTCGAAAAAAAAGAACCGCCAAAGAGGCTCTGTCGGTTCTCAAATCCGGCCGGCGGATCTTTATCGGTTCTTCCTGCGGCGAACCTCAGCACCTTGTGAGTGCGCTGGTGGAAGACGCCGACCGGTTTTCCGACCTGGAAATCGTTCGGTTGATGGGCCTGGAGCGATCACCCATCACGCACCTGGTCGATCAGGACCGGCTGAACAGTTTTCATGTCCGCAACATTTACCAGGGCGCCGGCGATGCCCGTCACCTGGCACCCAGCAGGCCTTTTATCACCCCCATCAACATGTCGGCGGTGCCGGACCTGTTTCGTAAAAACCAGCTCCCCCTGCACGCGGCCCTGATCCAGACCTCGCCACCGGACGACTTCGGCTGGATGAGTCTGGGCATATCGGTGGATGTAGGCATGGCCGCTGCCACTTCCGCAGATATTGTTATTGTTCAGGTCAATGCCCGCATGCCCCGGGTCCTGGGGCACAGCTTCATCCATGTCAATGATGTGGATTTTATCGTGGAGTGCGATGAATCGCTTTACACCATTCCGGAGCTGCCCGAGCTTGAGTCGGCGCACAGAATCGGCCGGCTGGTGGCCAACCTGATCGAAGACGGTTCCACCTTTCAACTGGGCCTGGGTGCAACCCCCAAGGCCATTCTGCTGGCCCTGTCCGAAAAAAACGACCTGGGGGTCCATACCCAGTTTGTCATTGACGGCATCATGGACCTGGTCTCCCGGGGCGTGATTACCAACCGGTACAAGGGGCTCAATGACGGCAAGATAGTGGCCAGCAACGCCGTGGGCACGGAAAACCTGTACGAGTTTGTTCACGACAACCCCTCCATTGAGTTTTTCCCGGCCGATTATGTCAGCAATCCCGGGGTTATCTCCCGCCATAACAAGATGGTGGCGGTCAACATGGTCAAGGAGATGGACCTTGTGGGCCAGGCTTCGGTGGACGCCCTGCCGCACAACTACTTTGCCGGCGTTTCCAGCATTCGGGATTTTGTCCATGGCGCGGCCATGGCGCCCGGAGGCCGGTCAATCCTGCTGATTCCCAGCACATCGGTGGATAAAAAGACCAGTCGCATCGTACCCCGGCTGTCGGGCAACGTGGTGGTCTCCATGAACGATACTGGGTACGTGGTCAGCGAATTCGGCGCGGTCAATCTGTTTGGTAAAAATCTTCAGGAGCGGGCCACGGCCATGATCTCCCTGGCCCATCCCGATTTTCGGGAAGAGCTGTTCGAACAGGCACGGGGCATGGGATTGCTGGCGCCGGGTCGCAAGCTGGGAGAATCCCTGCGGGGCGTTTACCCGGCCGGCCTGGAAGAGACCCGGACCTACGACGGCCGGACCGTCAAGTTCCGGCCGGCCAAGCCCGTGGATGACCGGCGCATTCAGGAGCACTTTTACAGCCTGGACAAAAAGGACGTGATCGCCCGGTTTTTCCAGAACAAGACCTGCTTTTTCAGGGATGACCTCGAAGGGATGTATGAAATTGATTACATCAAGAACCTCACCATTCTGGCGGTTACCGGCGAGTTCGGGTTCGGAGAGGTGGTGGGTATCGGGGCCTACATGATGGAGTCCCCCGGCAACCTGGCCGAAGTGGCCTTTTCGGTAAGCCGCTCATGGCAGGGAAAAGGCATTGCCACCGTGATCCTGCACAAGCTGGCCCAGGCTGCCATGGGCAACGGCATCGCCGGCCTGGTGGCCTATACCGAACCGGCCAACACGGCCATGAAAAAGCTGTTTGCCACCCTGCCGTACGCGATAAAGACCAGCCGGGATACGGACATGGTGACCATGACCTGTTATTTTAATGACGAACAACCGGCGCCGGATACCGGCCCGGTCCAACAGGATTAATTGTCAAGGAGATGGCCAATGACCGAGTTTAAAAAAGTCTATGACGCCCACCTGGAAGAGTTCCAAAAAACTGCCCATATCAAGGGCATGGAGGCGTATCAGCGGCTCTACAGGGAGTCCCTGGACAATCCCGACACCTTCTGGGCACGCCAGGCCGACCATTACCTGACCTGGTATAAAAAATGGGACACCGTGCTGGACTATGATTTTTCCGAGGCCCGGATTCAGTGGTTCGGCGGCGGCCGGCTGAATGCCTCATTCAACTGCCTGGACCGCCACCTGGAAACGAAGGAAGAGACGGTGGCGTACTACTGGGAGGGGGATGATCCGGCCCGGGCCCAGACCTATACCTACGGCGAGCTCTATCGCCGGGTCAACCGGTTTGCCGCAGCCCTCCGCCACAAAGGGGTCAAGAAGGGGGACCGGGTCATTATCTATCTGCCTATGATCATCGAGCTGCCCGTGGCCATGCTGGCCTGCGCCCGCATCGGTGCCGTTCACAGCGTGGTGTTCGGCGGCTTCAGCGCCGAGGCCATTGCCAACCGCATCAACGACTGCGGAGCCAAAGTGGTGATTACGGCCGACGGCGGTTTTCGGTCGGGCAAACCCGTGGCCCTGAAAAAGAACGTGGACGCGGCGTTAAAAAAATGCCCGGCGGTAAAAACCGTGATCGTGGTCAACCACGTGAACTCCGGTATCCTTCTCACGCCCGGCCTGGAGCATTGGTGGCATGAACTCATTGCGCTCCCCGGCCTGGCCGACGAGGTGGAACCGGAACCCATGGACGCCGAAGACCCGCTGTTTATTCTTTATACCAGCGGCAGCACCGGCAAGCCCAAGGGCGTGGTCCATACCCACGGCGGGTATCTTCTTTACGCGGCCATGACCATGGAGTACGTGTTTGACCTGCACCCCGGCGACATCTTCTGGTGCACCGCCGATATCGGGTGGATCACCGGCCACAGTTATATCCTTTACGGCGCCCTGGTCAACGGCGGCACCAGCGTGATGTTTGAGGGGGTTCCCAGCTATCCGGATTTTGACCGGTTCTGGGCCATCGTGGAAAAATATCGTATCAACAAGTTCTATACCGCGCCCACCGCTATTCGGTCCCTGGCCAAGGAGGGCGAGGCCCATGTGAAGAAGCACGATCTTTCCAGCCTGTTGCTGCTGGGCACGGTGGGCGAGCCCATCAACCCCGAAGCATGGCGCTGGTATCACCACCATATTGGCCGTGACTGGTGTCCCATCATCGACACCTGGTGGCAGACCGAAACCGGGGGCCACATGCTCACGCCCCTGCCCGGCGTGGCGCCCATTAAGCCCGGTTCCTGCGCCTTTCCCTTTTTCGGGATCGACCCGGTAATCCTGGACGATGCCGGTGAGCCGGTCAAACATCCGGATGAAGAAGGGCTCCTGTGCATCCGCAAGCCCTGGCCCGGCATGGCCCGAACGGTTTTTGGTGATCACGAACGGTTTATCTCCACCTATTTCAGCCAGGCTCCGGGCATGTATTTCACCGGCGACGCGGCCCGGAAAGACGAGGACAACTATTTCTGGATCATCGGCCGCATCGACGACGTGATCAATGTGTCCGGCCACCGTCTGGGCACGGCCGAACTGGAGTCGGCTCTGGTGCTGCATTCCCACGTGGCCGAGGCCGCAGTGGTGGGGTTTCCCCACGCCATCAAAGGGCAGGGCATCTACGCCTTTGTGATCCTCAAGACCGGGTACCAGCCGTCCGATGAGCTCAAAAAGGAGCTGGTGGCCCAGGTGCGCCGGGAGATCGGCCCCATTGCTACCATCGACGTGGTTCAATGGGCCGAAGGCCTGCCCAAGACACGCAGCGGCAAGATCATGCGCCGCATTCTCAAAAAGATCGCGGCCAACAAACTGGATGAGCTGGGCGATACCTCAACCATTGCCGATGAATCGGTTATTGAAAAGCTGATCAAGGACAAGGTGGATGTGTCGGCCCTGTGACGTGCTTTCATGAAGCCTGATTATGGCCGGGCATCTGAGTCCTCAACCCCTTTAACCCATCAGGTGCGGTGCGGGACATTCTTCCATGCGCAGAAACGTTTGCATAGCCCGGGATGACCGCTTTCTGCTTCACAAGACCGGCCACGCCCATCCGGAGAGCCCCTCCCGGCTTGCTTCGATCTATCGCATGGTGGACCGGTACTTTGCCGTCATGGTGACGACGATGACCCCGGAGCCGGCCACCCTGGACCAGCTGGAACTGGTTCATACCCCCGGCCATGTGAAAAAAATATTAAAAACCGCTGAGCACAAAATCACCAGCCTGGCGCCGGATACGCCGGTCAGCGGCCACTCCTACCTGGCGGCCTGGCTGGCGGCCGGGGCCTGCATGCAGGGGGTGGACCGGTTAATGGCCGGAGAGTGCCGCGCCTTTTTTGCCATGGTCCGGCCTCCGGGACACCACGCCCTGCCGGATCGGGCCACGGGGTTCTGCCTGCTCAACAACCTGGCCGTTGCGGCCCGGTATGCCCAGATGCATTACAACCTGGAACGGATTCTGATCATTGACTGGGACGTGCATCACGGCAACGGCATTCACGATGTCTTTTACCGCGAGCCGGGCGTTTTTTACGTCTCTTCCCATGACCTGATGCTGTTTCCCTATTCCGGCGAGGCGGGGGATACCGGCGAGGCCGGTGGCAGGGGCTTTACCCTGAACATGCCCCTGTCCCGGTCCTTTGGCGACGGTGACATGGCCTATATCTACCGCACCGTGTTGACGCCGGTTTTCCGGTGGTACACGCCCTCAATGGTAATGATCGCCGCCGGGTTTGACGCTCATGCCGACGATCTCCTGGGCCGTTCGGCCTGGAGCGAAAACGCCTATTTTCTGCTTACGCGCCTGATTTGCGAGCTGGCCGATGCCGATCAGGTTCCCATCCTGCTCTCCCTGGAAGGCGGGTATGACCCCGGCGCCAATGCCGTGTCCGCCAAAGCCGTGCTGGATGCCCTGCTGACCGAAGGCCCGGCGGGGCAGGCGCCGTCCCCCATGGACCCGAATGCGGCAGACGAACTGCTGGAGACTGTTTTTACAACCCACAAACCTTATGGAATCGTTTCATGATCAAGGCCCGGTTACCCGCCCACAATCCCCATGCCAACCTTCCCGACTACGAGGCCGCGCGCCGGTCGTTCCAATGGTCGAATGCGGCCGCCGAGCTGGGTATCAAGAGTGATGCCGGGGTCAATATCATTACGCAATCCATCGACAGGTGGGCTGCCCGGCCGGACACCGCCGACCGGCCGGCCATGATATTTCATAAGGGCGGCCGGACGGATGTCTACACCTTTCTGCAGATGCGCGATATTTCAGCCCGGTGGGCCGGCTTTTTTGCCCGGAACGGGCTTGAGGCCGGTGATTGCCTGATGATTTTTTTGCCACCCTGCCGGGCGTTCTTTTTTGCCATGGCCGCCTGCGCAAGGGCCGGTATTGTGTTCTGCCCGGTGTTTGCCTCTTCCGGGTACAGTGAACTGGAGGCCCGGCTGGCCGATATCTCGCCCAAGGCCGTTCTGACCGATCCCGGTCTGGTGGAGATGCTTCCCCCGGAAAAGGCCGAAGCCTTGAGAATCATTTTTGTCACCACCGACGCCCCCGGCCTGTATGACAATGAGATTGTTGTGGGAGACCGGCCTGCCGATCTGCCTGCCGATTTTTCACCGCGCCTGGTGACCCCGGAGACGGCTCTTTATGTCATTTACACATCCGGCTCCACCCGGCCCCCCAAGGGAATCATTCACAGCCACGGTGACATGGTCGGTATTTACGCCTCCGCGAAATGGGTCCTGGACCTGAAGGCCGATGACGTGCTGTGGACCGATGCCGATCCGGCCTGGGTCACCGGCACGGTGTACGCGGCCCTGGCACCTTGGCTCTGCGGCGTGGCCTCGGTGGTTTCAGAAGCACCTTCGCCTTCTTCCACCGTCAATGCTTACCGCACCCTTGAGTCCTGCAAGGTGACGGTGTGGTACACCACCCCCAACGCCATTCGTGGCCTGATGGAGGCCGGCGACGACCTGCCCGGCCGTTATGACCTGGGCGCGTTGCGCCATATTGCCACCGTGGGCGCCCCGTTGATGCCCGATCCCTTTTACTGGGTTCGAAAACATCTGGGACTTTCCCCCCATGACAACTGGTGGATGTCTGAAACCGGCATGATCTGCATTGCCAATCTGCCCTGCCTGGACATCAAGCCCGGCGCCATCGGCAAACCCCTGCCCGGCATCGAAGCCGCCGTGCTGGATGACAGCGGAGGGGAGCTGCCGGCCCTCTCCATCGGCCAGCTCGCCGTCAAGTCCGGGTGGCCGGCCATGATGGTCGGATTGTGGGGGGACCGGGCCCGGTACGACGGCCTCTTTCAAAACAACTGGTTTCTCACCGGCGATATTGCCCTTCAGGACGAAGAGGGCTATTTTTACCACCAGGGCCGGCTGGATGATATTCTGAAAACCAGGGAAAACCGGGCCATCGGCCCTTTTGAAATCGAACAGGCACTGTGCGGTCATCCGGCCGTGGGCGAGGCCGCGGTCATTGCCAGGGGAGGGGACCGGGACACCGGCACCTCTTCGATCAAGGCGTTTGTCACCCTGAAGCCGGGTAATCCGGCTTCCTCCCGGCTTAACCGGGAGATCCGCATGTTTCTCAAGGCAGGCGTGGCCCCGGACATTGACGTGGATGAAATCACCTTTACCGAAAAACTGCCCCGCACCCGCAGCGGCAAACTCCTGCGCCGTGTCCTGCGCGCCTGGGAACTGGGGCTGCCCGGCGGGGATGCCGTCAGCATGGAAGATTGACGATGGCTTTGTAAAAAGCCCAATATCTGCGTTGCGCTACGGCCCTCGTCACTGCGGCGTACAGCAAGTACGCCTCATTCCTCGGGCCTTGCGGCGCCTTGATCTTGAACTTTTTACAAAGCCATCAGGCTTGTCGCGCCGAAGCCCGCGGGAAGAGGAGGATGCCGGACTTTTTATTATAATCGATCTTCTGCCGGTCTTGACACCGGACTTTTAACATCATAACAGCACTGAAAGTGAAGGATACTGCCAATGGACCTGGATTATTTGATTTACCTGATTAATTCATTTTTACACACCCACACCTACCTTGCCATGGCCATTGCCGCCGGCCTGACCGTGATGGTCTGCCTACGGCCCAAGCAGATGCTTAAAATCATGCTGGTGTTTCTGGCCTGCGCGGTGGCGGTCTATGTCCTTTATTACATTGGAGAGGCAACCATTTCCGGCCTGTCCGGAAAGGAACAGATCCTTAACAAATAGTGCCAGCACAATCAAGGGCGGTAGCAAACCCTCCTGTTGCGCCGGTCCTTCACTTTCAAACCAAATCCATGCCGCCTTTATTGCCCGTCTTGTCAGGGAACGCCATTAAAATTCGCCTTTGCTATACAATATTCAGTGTTCCGTTCCAAACAATAAAAATATAATCTTCAATTATTTTTTTTCTTTTCATTTCCCCGTATTGATAGTAGAAAAATACAACCCCTGTTTCAATCCAGACTCACAACTATGGCGCGGGAGGATAAACCATGAAACTGCACCCCAGGCTGCATCCCATCATCTATGTCCGAGGCTTTGCCATGCGGGATTCTGAAATTGAAGATACTGTCAACACTCCTTACATGGGCTTCAACCTGGGCTCGACCCGGATAAGACAATCGCATGATCGGTCGTTTATGCGGTACATATTTGAATCGCCGCTGATCCGGCTGATGAAGGAGTATGGATATACGGACGTGTACCTGGATGGCAAGATGCGTGAGGACCGCATTCCCCAGCAGAGCATCATCATCCATCGCTATTATGAACAGGCGGAAACAGGGGAGGGCCGACGCCCGGGCATCGTGGAAGCGGCCAGGGGCCTGAGCGACCTGATCGAAACGGTGCGGGAACATGTTTGCGGCGGAGATTCAAAGGCCAAACGCGCCTTCAGGGTGTATCTCGTGGCCCATTCCATGGGCGGGCTGATATGCCGCTGCCTGCTGCAGAACAATAAGGTGGGCAGCAAGGTGGCAAAACAAAGTGTTGACAAGGTCTTCACCTATGGAACGCCGCATAACGGCATCGAGATCGGCGGGATCAATGTGCCGGGGATTCTTGGATTGTGGGACATCAGCAACTTTAATCGCGATAATATCGCCAAATTTCTCGATCTCAAGCGCCGTGACGGAAAGGTCAATCATCTGGACGAAAAGTTTCCAACGGAGCGGTTTTTCTGCCTGGTCGGCACCAATCCCCGGGATTACAATCTTGCCCGTCTGGTTGTCGGCCCGGCCAGCGACGGCCTGGTGCTTACTGAAAATGCCTATGTGGAAGGCGCGCCACGTGTGTACTGTCATCTGAGCCATAGCGGTCATTATGGCATGGTGAATTCACAGGAAGGATACCAGAACCTGGTGCGCTTTCTGTTCGGAGACCACCGGGTGGTCCTGCGCATGGTGCCGGAAGATCTCCCTCTGCCGCCGTCCATTCGCAAGGAATATGACGCGAAGAAAAAAGTTCGCGGCTCCTACCTGTTCGAATGCACCATGATGCCAAGAGGAGAGTCCTCGATTCCGCTCAGCGATCGGCGCGCTGAACACGCGTCGGCTGTATTCAGAACCTATGACGAGTTGTTTTATCCGGAGCGTGCCGGTTTGCAGGCGCCAAGATATCCCGTGCTGGGAAGTATTTTTCTGGACTCTTCGAAAATCACCTCCGGAAAGACAATGGTGTGTACCGTGGATCTTACCGTGCGCAGCACGGATTTCTGGGTGGACGGCATCTTATCGAAAAAGCGGCGCATTCCGGATGAAAATCTTTACCGGGACAAAATCGTATTGAGTGTCGTGTTGAATAAGGACAAATGGACGCTTCGTTATGTTGAATCGGACGACAACTGGGGGGAAAACCGGGGGGCCGAGCTGAGCCGCGATGATGCAGGACCCTATATCCCCCTGCGCAATCGCAAGGGGTTTCGCGCAAAGCTCTATTTTGACGTGACGCCATGGTAAAAGACAGAATCACGAATGTTGATCCGGGCGAGATCAATGGCTGACATCAGGCGTCGAATCATTAAAACCGATTCGATCCTTATTGCGATCTGGAAGGGAGAAACAGTATGACAGCAGAATCGGCGCTTGCGCTCGAGGGGCTTCGGGACCTTTCCACCATCAAGTGGTATGTCATTCCCCTGATGGCGGTTGTCTTCTACATTTACACGCTGGAGATCAGGAAGGCCCGGGCCACGGGGAACTGGAACGCGGTGCTGGCCGGGCTGACCCTTTTCGGCACGGATTTTCTGTTTGAAACCGTCAACGGCTGGGTGTTTCACTTTACCGGTTATTCGGCCCTGTGGACCACGCCGGGCGACACGGCCCTGCGCACCATGGTGGGGTGGAACGTCGAGATCATGTTCATGTTTCTGCTGGCCGGGATTATTTATTACAACACGCTTTCGGAGGGCGGAAACGCCCGGATGGCGGGGATACCGGAAAAGATCTTCTGGGCCTTTGCCTATGCGGCCTTCTGTGTTTTTGTAGAGTGCCTGCTTAACGCGGGCGGTCACCTGGTGTGGGTGTATGATTTCTGGAAGCTGTCACCGGCAGGGGTGCTGCCCATCTATTTTCTGGCCTATGTCCCGCTGTTTTTAAGTCCCATGGTGGTGATCAGCCTGAAACAGACGCAGGGAAAGCTGGCTTACGTGGCCGCGGTGTATGGGACGGCGGTGGCGATGAATGTGTTTGCCTTTGGTGTGATGGGCTGGACCTATTGATGGCTTCGTAAAAAGTTTAATTTCTGCGTTGCGCCGCGGCCCCCGTCACTTTTGTTGCAGGGAGGATTCAATTAAGTCGATTTAATCAACAAGGAGGAATTGTATGAAAGTTGTGGCGATCAACGGCAGTCCGAGAAAGAACGGCAACACCGGCATCCTTTTAAAGTATGTTCTGAAGGCGCTTGAAGCTGAAGGGATAGACACGGAGCTTGTCTCTCTGGCCGGGAAAAAAATTCAGGGGTGTATTGCCTGTTACAAGTGTTTTGAGAAAAAGGACAAAAAATGCTCTGGCAGAAGAGATGATTTTAACAAAGTCCTGGAAAAAATGGTGGCGGCAGACGGTATCCTGCTGGGGTCGCCCACCTATTTTTCCAATGTGACGCCGGAGATAAAGGCCCTCATCGACCGGGCCGGACTGGTGGGCACGGCCAACGGCGCCCTGTTTGCCAGAAAGGCAGGGGCCGCGGTGGTGGCGGTGCGGCGGGCCGGCAGCGTGTTCGTGTTTGACGCGCTCAACCACTTTTTTCTCTACAGCCAGATGATGGTTCCGGGCTCGTCCTACTGGAACGTGGGCATGGGCCTTGAGCCCGGAGACGTGGAAAAAGACAGGGAAGGCATTCGCACCATGCAGGTGCTGGGGCAAAACATGGCCTGGCTGCTCAAAAAGTGCGGGGAATGATTGACAGCCGGCTTTGGCCCGCGCCTGTTTTCAATTCCGTATCAAAAGTGTGGCCGATGGCCCATCGCGGGAGCGCCGCACCCCGGTGCCGAATGCTTTACCCCGGGAGCGCCGCACACCAGTGCGGCTATAACCAGGGGTGTCCCGGGTTATGATATTTTTTTAAGGCCTAAAAGGACGGCTTAAGGCTGAAAAACCGATATTTCTTGACTGTTTAATCCGTCAAAATAAACGATTATCGCGACCCGACCCAACGCCGAAAGGGGAGGGCAAGCCATGACCGCAGTATCCATGCGGGTGTTTGAGGGGCTGCAAGACCTTTTTATGGGTTTGGAAGATTTCTGATTCCGACAAAAGAGGGGACTCTGTTTATCAGTCAGTGCGTGGTGCTGGACGCGTATCCGACCCAATTGTATGCGAAACGGAATCAGGACAAGGTGAATAAGATAAGAACGAGATAAGAGCTGAAGGCATGCAGTTGATTTAGCAAGACGTGACGCCTGCCTCCTGCGGGGGCTCACCGTTATCCATCAACAAGGACGCGTGAATGAAGACGAAAACAAAACTAATATGGGGCCTTATAGCCGTTATTGTTCTCCTTTGTTTCATACTGATACCAATGAGTGTTCAATACAACATGAAAGCCACTACTGCGCCAGAGAGGATACCAGCGTCTGCTCCACCAACGATGTCAGCGCCACCGGATGATAGTCGGGGCGGTATTGACCAGATTCTTAACCAACTGGAGTTTGGTAATATTGCATTTAATGCACCCAAGACAATGAATCTTCGGGATACAGCCATCATTCAACTGATGCTCAGCCTGGAAACACCAATTGATGATCTGAAGCAAATGATTGAGGCTGAAGGAGAGAGAGAAGGCGCACAGATTCAAGTCTCTGATCGTATGGAAGCCCATTTATCAGGCCCTGACTTTACTATAACTGCCATTACCCCTGAAATACAGGCTGTGCCACGCAGTAATATCACCGAATGGCAATGGGAAGTGAGACCAGGTAGCGGTGGGCCTCATTCCCTGCATCTAGCCCTGTCGGCGCTTTTGCATGTTGATGGAGTACCCACGCCACGGATGATTCGTACCTACAGTAAGGTCATTGCGGTTGAAGTAACATTGCATCAGCATGTTACCTCATTTTTTAAGAAGAATTGGCAGTGGTTGTGGGGTGCTATATTGATCCCGATATTTGCTTGGTTGTGGAAGAAAAAGAAGGCATCCACATCCGAGGTCCGGAGATAAAATAGCCAATAACCTGAGACAAGATTCCCGGAGATTTCCAGGGACACTCTATCTATTTCTTAGGGGACTGCCTTTGACCCTTTTGGTTAAAATCGCACATAACAGATCGGGATTCTCTTCGTTTAGCTGCACTGGGGTGCGGCGCTCCCGGGAACAGCTACAAGCTCTCGCTGTAAATTCCGGGATCAGTATAGTTACCCCTTCCTTCATCAACTGATTACCAGGGATCCACGAAATTATGGCCGGGCGCGGCGGTTTTTGGGGATGGCGCGGATTGAATGCCCCGCATAATCCACTGGCGGGTGTCGGCCGGGTCGATGACGGCATCCAGCTCCAGGTAGGAGGCTATGTTGATGGCCTTGCCCCGCTGGTAGAGCTCGTTTACCATCTGGTTATAAAACTGTTCCCGGGCCCGGGGGTCTTCGATGGAGGCCAGTTCCTTTTTAAACCCGGCCTTGATGGCGCCCTCGATGCCCATGGCCCCGAATTCGCCGGTGGGCCAGGCGGCCGTGAAAAAGGACTCGTGAAACCCGCCCCTGGCCATGGCCATGACGCCAAGGCCGTAACCCCGGCGCAGCACCACCGTAAAATAGGGCACGGTGAGGTGGGAACCCACGACAAACATTCGGCACACATGGCGCACCTGGGCCCGCTTTTCCATCTCCGGGCCCACCATGAAGCCGGGGGTGTCGCACAGCGACAGGATGGGCAGGCCGTGGGCCTGGCAGAGCTGCATCATGCGGGCCGCCTTGTCCGCGCCTTCCGCCTCAATGGCGCCTGCCATGTGCATGCAGTTGTTGGCGATCACGCCGAATGGCCGGCCTTCAACGCGGATAAAACCCGTGATGATCCCCGGTCCGAATTTGGGCCGCAGTTCCAGAAACGAATGTTTGTCGGCCAGCGTCTTAATTATCGTGCGCACGTCATAGGGCTGCTTTTTGTTTTCCGGAATCAGTTCGCGGAGCAGGGCCTGATCATCGGCCTCCCACTGCGGCGCGGTGCCTTGAAAACAGGAGAGGTATTGCCGGGCCGCGGCCACTGCGGCCGCCTCATCCGCCACTTCAATGTCCACCACGCCGTTTTGCGTCTGAACGTCAATGGGGCCGATCTCCTCGGGTTTGAACACACCCAGGCCGCCGCCCTCGATCATCACCGGGCCGCCCATGCCGATGTTGGAATTTTTTGTGGCGATAATCACGTCGCAACAGCCCAGCAGGGCCGCGTTGCCCGCAAAACAGGGGCCGGACACCACACCGACCAGGGGCACCCGGCCGCTTAAACCGGCAAACGCGGCAAACGTGGAGAGGTCCAGGCCGGCGGTCATGACGCCGATGGCGTCCACATCGCCCGGCCGTCCGCCCCCGCCTTCGGCAAACAGGACCAGGGGCAGTCGCTGCTCATGGGCCAGCTTGAGCATCCGGTCCATTTTTTTGTGGTTGAAAAACCCCTGGGTACCGGCCAGCACGGTGTAGTCATAGGCCATGACCATGCAGCGCGACTGTTCCTCCCCGAACAGATCGTTGTTTACCGTGCCGATCCCGGCGATCAGGCCGTCGGCCGGGGTTCTGGCGATCAGGTCTTCCGCCGACCGCCTGCCGCGTTGAGCGGCCACGGCCAGGCCCCCGTATTCAATGAAACTGCCGGTATCGCAAAGCGTGTTGACGTTAGCCCGGGCGGTCTGCTGATTCTTCTGTTGACGCCTGGCAACCGCTTCCGGGCGGTTTTCGTCCAGCAGAAAACCATGACGTTGCCTCATCTCGGCCAGTTCAGGACGGACTGAAGCGGCTTTCTCCGAACCGGCCTCGCTTTTTTCTTCTTCGTTTTTCATTCGGCGGTGGTTTCTGTATGAAGGTTATTCAAAAATATCCAGCGGCCCCAGGCCTTTTCTTATGATTTCAGGCGTCTCACCAACAAAGGAGATGATGCTGGAAGGCTGGCACGGCACGGGCCCGCCGTCGATGACGATATCGAGCAGTTTGCCGAAATGGTCGTGAATCAGTTCCGGGTCGGTGAACACCCCTTTGTCCGGCAGTTTGGCCGTGGTGGAGATGACCGGGTTGCCCAGTGCCCGGACAATGGCCATGCAGATGGCGTTGTCCGGTACGCGGATGCCGGCGGTCTTGCGCTTGGACACCATGGTTTTGGGCAGGGGCCGGGACCCTTCCAGAATAAAGGTATACGGCCCGGGCAACAGCCGCTTCATGGTGCGGTAGGCAAAGTCCGTCACCTTGGCGTATTCACTGATATCCTTGAGATCACAGCAGATAAAGCTGAAAGGCTTGCTTTTGTGGCGCTGCTTGATCTGGTAAATCTTTTCCACGCTTTTTTTCTGCATGATGTCGCAGCCGATGGCGTAAAAAGTGTCGGTGGGAAAGGCGACAATACCCCCCTGGTGAAGGCTGTCCACCACCTTGGTAATCAGCCGTTCCTGGGGATTCTGGGGGTTGATTTTCAACAGCATGGCACACCTCAGGATTTGGGTTAAAAAAAATATTTACCCTTATTGGTGCGTATTGTCAAATCAAGAGTTTACCGGAAAAAGAGCGGGGCCGCCATCAACAGTTGCAGGCCCGAAAGTATTGTCAAAAACGTGTTTGTGAAGGAGGAAAACCCGGATGGAGGCTTTTTACAGCACTGTGATCAAAAATAAAAGATTGTACGGCACCCTGATTTTGTGCTATTGGAACTCTTATTTTCGAAAGAAAGGCGCAGCCTTTTTCTATTGTTCGTTTATCCTTCAATAACAAATATTTGTAATTTCTAAAGGCATGGTTGGGAGGCCTGTAGCGAATGAAGATCACCCCGGAGGAAACCTACTCGTTTGACGATGTGTTATTGATTCCAAACTATTCCGATGTGTTGCCCGAAGATGTGAACACCACCACGCGCCTGACCGTCGAACTGTCGGTGAATATTCCCATTGTCAGCGCCGCCATGGACACGGTCACCGAATCGGCCACTGCCATCAGCATGGCCAGGGCAGGGGGCCTCGGCTTCATTCACCGGAACATGAGCATAGAGGCCCAGGCCATCGAAGTGGGCAAGGTCAAAAAATCGGAAAGCGGCATGATCGTGGACCCGGTGACCACCGGTCCCAACGAGCCCATCAGCGCGGTGCTCAACCTGATGAAGGAGTACAACATCTCCGGCGTGCCCGTGGTACAGGGCGACAAGCTGGTGGGCATTGTCACCAACCGGGATCTGCGGTTTGAAGGCGACCTGGACAGAAAAGTCTCGGAAGTGATGACCAGCAAGCTGATCACGGTTCCCGAGGGCATCACCCTGGAAGAATCCAAGGAACTGCTGCACCGCCACAAGATCGAAAAACTGCTGGTGGTGGACAAGAAGGGCCGCCTGGCCGGCATGGTCACCATGAAGGACATTGAAAAGCTCAAGAAGTATCCCAATGCCTGCAAGGACGAGTTGGGCCGGCTTCGGGTGGGGGCCGCCATCGGCGTGGGCAAGGAGGCCATGGAACGGACCGAGGCCCTGCTCAAGGCCGGGGCTGACGTGATTGTTATCGACACCTCCCACGGCCATTCTCAGAACGTGATTGAGACGGTCAAGACCCTCAAGCAGACTTTCAAGCCGATCCAGGTGATCGCCGGCAACGTGTGCACGGCCAAGGGGGCTGAAGCCCTGATCGAGGCCGGTGTGGACGGGGTCAAGATCGGCGTGGGCCCGGGCTCCATCTGCACCACCCGGATCGTTGCCGGCGTGGGCATGCCCCAGCTCACCGCCATTCTCAACTGCCGGTCGGTCTCCAACAAGACCGGTGTTCCCCTGATCGCCGACGGCGGCATCAAGTACTCCGGCGACATCACCAAGGCCCTGGCCGCCGGGGCTCACACCGTGATGCTGGGCGGGCTGCTGGCCGGCACCGAAGAGAGTCCGGGCGAAACCATCCTTTTCCAGGGCAGAAGCTACAAGGTCTATCGCGGCATGGGGTCGGTGGAAGCCATGAAACAGGGCAGCAAGGACCGTTACTACCAGACCAACGAGGTGGAGGACAGCCAGCTGGTGCCCGAAGGCATTGTGGGCCGGATTCCCTATCGCGGCACCGTGGCCGGCAACATCACCCAGCTGGTGGGCGGGCTCAAGGCCGGCATGGGCTACCTGGGGTGCCGGAACGTGGACGAACTGCGCGAGCGGGGGCGTTTTGTGAAGATCAGCGCCGCCGGCCTTCGGGAGAGCCACGTGCACGACGTGATCATCACCAAGGAAGCGCCCAATTACCGCGTGGACTAAAAAGAAAAGGTAGAACATGACCACCCCGGTGACCGGTCCTGATTTTGTCCATCTGCACGTTCACACCGCCTACAGCCTTCTGGACGGCATCATCCGCATTGACGCCCTGATGAAACGGGCCGTTGAATACGGTATGAGCGCCGTTGCCGTTACCGATCACGGTACCATGTTCGGCGTGGTCTCCTTTTACAAGGAGGCGGTCAAGGCCGGCATCAAGCCCGTCATCGGGTGCGAGTGTTACGTGGCGCCCCGTACCATCAGCGATAAAACCCCCATGGACCACGACGGCCTGTCCCACCTGGTGCTGCTGGCCGAGACCATGGAGGGTTACCGCAACCTGTGTCACCTGGCCAGCCTCGCTTCCCTCAAGGGGTTCTACTACAAGCCCCGCATCGACAAGGAGCTGCTGAAACAGTACAGCGGCGGCCTGATCGGCCTGTCCGCCTGCCTCAAGGGGGAAGTTGCCCAGCGCCTCCTGGAAGGCAACACCGAGGCCGCCGACCGGGCGGCCCGTTTTTACCAGGAGATACTTGGCGAAAACAACTTTTTCCTGGAGGTCCAGAACAACGGCATTCCCGAGCAGACAAGGCTTAACGCGGCCCTGCACGATATGAGCGGTCGGCTCTCCATTCCCCTGGTGGGCACCAACGATTGCCACTATCTGGACCGGGAAGACCACAACATTCACGCCCTCTCTCTCTGCCTCCAGACCGGCAAGACGATTCATGACGCCGACCGGTTCCGGTTTGAAACCGACCAGTTGAATTTCAAGCCCAAACACGAGATGTGCACCTTTCTGGAGCCGTTTCCCGGCGCTGCCGCCAACACCGTGGCCATTGCCGACCGGTGCAACGTGGAGTTCGATTTCAAAACCCTCCATTTCCCGGTGTTCGCCACACCGCCGGGGAAAACCGTGGAGGACCTGTTTGAAGAAAAGACGCGCGAGGGGTTTGCCCGGCGACTGAAGGCCGTGGCCCGGCGAAATCCGGACTTTGACCGGGATGCCTACGACCGGCGGCTGGAGTATGAACTCTCGGTGATCAAGGACATGGGCTTTCCCAGTTATTTTCTCATCGTGGCCGACTTTATCGCCCATGCCAAGGAAAACGGCATTCCCATCGGTCCGGGCCGGGGGTCTGCCGCCGGCAGTATTGTCTCTTACGCCATGGGGATCACCGACCTGGACCCCATCGAACACGGCCTGCTGTTTGAGCGGTTTTTAAATCCCGAGCGCAAGAGCATGCCGGATATCGACGTGGATATCTGCATCATCGGCCGGGAGCGGGTCTACCACTACCTGGTGGAAAAATACGGCGGCAGCGACTACGTGGCCCAGATCATCACTTTTGGCTCCATGAAAAGCCGGGCCGTGATTCGGGACGTGGGCCGGGTAATGGGCATTCCTTTGTCTGATGTGGACCGGATCGCCAAGCTGATTCCCATGAACACGAGCCTTGACGAGGCCCTGGCCGGGGAGCCGGACCTGAAAAAACTGGTGGACTCCCGGCCTGACTTTGCCGAGCTGATGGCAGCGGGCCGCGCCCTTGAAGGGATGCCCCGCCACGCCTCCACCCACGCCGCCGGCGTGGTGATCGGCGACAAGCCCCTCACCGAATACCTTCCCCTTTACGCAGTCAAGGAAAACGAGGCCCTCACCCAGTACGACATGAAGTGCGTGGAGGCCATCGGCCTGGTCAAGCTGGACCTGCTGGGCCTGCGCAACCTCACGGTGATCGCGGACACCTTGAAAATTCTTCAGCAGCAGGGCCGGCAGGTGCCGGACATGTCTCATCTGGACCTGGCCGATGAAAAGACCTACCAGTTGCTCTGCGCGGGCAAAACCACCGGCGTGTTCCAACTGGAAAGCACGGGAATGAAGGAACTGCTGCTGAAACTGAAGCCCACCACCTTTGCCGATATAACGGCCCTGGTGGCCCTTTACCGGCCCGGCCCCATGGGCAGCGGCATGCTGGTGGATTTCGTGGAATGTCGCCACGGACGCAAGCGGGTGGAATACCTGATTCCCGAACTGGAGCAGATTCTAAAAGAGACCTACGGCGTTATCGTTTACCAGGAACAGGTCATGCAGATCGCCCAGACCGTGGCCGGGTACACCATGGGCAGTGCCGATGACCTGCGCAAGGCCATGGGCAAGAAGATCGCCGCAAAAATGGCCGAGCATCAGGCCATTTTCATCGAAGGGGCCCTGGCCCGCGGCATCGACAAGGCCAAGGCCGAAACCCTTTACAAACAGATCGAGTTTTTCGGCGCTTACGGGTTTAACAAGTCCCACAGCGCCGCTTATGCCCTGGTCGCCTTTCAGACCGCCTATCTCAAGGCCCACTTTCCCGTCGAACTTATGGCGGCCCTGCTCACCAGCTCCACGAACAAGACCATTGATGTGGTCAAGTTTATCGCCGAGTGCCGATTCCTTGATATTGAGGTGCTGCCGCCGGACATCAATGAAAGCGAAGTGGCCTTTTCCGTGGTGGGCGACAGGATCCGGTTCGGCCTGCTGGCGGTCAAGAACGTGGGCGAGGGGGCCATTGAAGCCATTGTGGAAGAGCGGCGGGACAACGGCCGGTTTGTCTCGATTTTCGATCTGTGCGAACGGGTCCCCCTGACAAAGGTCAACAAGAAGGTGCTGGAGAGCCTGGTCAAGTGCGGGGCACTGGACTCCACCGGTGCGGGCCGTGCCCAGATGGCGGCGGTCCTGGAAGACGCCCTGGCCCACGGCCAGACGGTTCAGCGGGAAAAGAACGACAGCCAGATGAGCCTGTTCGACATGCCGGGCGCCGATGCGGACCTCAACGCGCCCACCCTGCCGGACATGCCGGAGTGGTCCGACCGCCAGCGACTGGCCTTTGAGAAAGAGGTCCTGGGATTCTACGTCAGCGGTCACCCCCTGGCCGGTTACCGGGATGTGCTGCGAAAATACGCCAATACCGACGCCCTGACCTTGAAGGAAATAGCGGACCAGAGCAACGTGATCATCGGCGGCGGCATTACCGCGGTCAACCGAAAGACCACAAAAAGGGGCGACCAGATGGCGATCGTGACCATCGAAGATATGTACGGCACCGTTGAGGTGGTGGTGTTTCCCGATCTTTTCGAGGTGGTGCGGGGGTTTTTGGCCGAAGATGCCCTGGTGTTTGTTCAGGGAAAGCTGGAGTCCAGTGAAGTTTCCACCGCCATTCAGGCCGAGCGGGTGGTGCCCCTGGACCGGGCCGAAGATGTCTGGCTGCCCAGCGTGCACTGCACCATTGATCCCGTAAAAACCAACAAACAGACCCTGCGAAAGCTGCACGAGGTGTTCAAACAGCATACCGGCGCCTACAATGCCTTTCTTCACATCACGGCGCCACCCGGAAAGGCGGGCACACTGATCGCGCTGCCCGACACCATGAAGCTGGACTCAGATGCCGCGCTCTTCGACAAGGTCAACGACCTGCTGGGGTACAGCGCGGTGCAGGTCTCCTGCAAGCTGCTGCCCGGCGCGGAAAAATGGAGTGCCCCGAAACGAAAGAACTTCAATGGAACATACTACAGAAAAAGGACCACATGATGAAGGTGCCGCTGCTTGATTTGAAAGGCCAGTATGCCGCCATCCGGGACGAGGCCCTGAAGGTGACGTCTGAAATTTACGACAGCCAGATGTTTATCATGGGTCCCCACGTGGAAACCCTGGAAGCGGAGATTGCCCGGTACACGCAAAGTCCCTATGCCGTGGGGGTCTCTTCCGGCACCGACGCCCTGCTGGTCTCCCTGATGGCCGCCGGCATCGAACCCGGCCACCGGGTATTGACCACGCCCTACACCTTTTTCGCCACTGCCGGGGCCATCGCCCGCATGGGCGCCATTCCCGTTTTTGTGGACATCGAACCAGACACCTTCAACATGGATATGACGGCCCTTGCCAAAACCATGAATGAACTGCCGCAGGCGGCCCGCACCCAGTGCAAGGCCGTTATTCCCGTGCACCTTTACGGGCAGTGCGCCGACATGGATCCCCTGCTTGAACTGGCCCGGCAACACAACCTGGTGGTGATCGAAGACGCGGCCCAGGCCATCGGTTCTGAATACAAGGACCGCCGGGCCGGCGCTATGGGCGACTTCGGATGCTTCTCCTTTTTTCCCTCCAAGAACCTGGGGGCCTTTGGAGACGGCGGTATTGTAACGGTCCAATCCAGGGAGCGGTACGAAAAGGTCCAGATCCTTCGGGTCCACGGCTCCCATCCCAAGTATTACCACTCTTTTATCGGCGGCAATTTCCGGCTGGACGCCCTTCAGGCGGCCATTGTCTCCATCAAGCTCAAGCATCTGGATACCTGGACCGAAAAGCGGCGGCAAAACGCGGCCGCCTACCGCAAGCTGTTTCAGACCGCCGGTCTCACCGAACAGGTCAGGCTGCCGGCGGATGTCATGTCGCGCCACATCTATAACCAGTTTGTGATATCCGTGCCCGAACGGCGGGACGACCTGATGGCCTTTTTAAGGGAACGGGAGATCGGCGTTGAAATCTACTACCCCGTGCCCCTGCACCTGCAGAAATGTTTTGCCTATCTCGGCTACCAGGAAGGTGACTTCCCGGTGTCCGAACATGCCGCGGAACACACCCTGGCCCTGCCCATCTATCCTGAGCTTACTCAGGACCAGCTGGAGTATGTGGTGGCCTCCATCTCGGCGTTTTACAAAGGATAGATTTTATCCAAATCGAAATCGCTATCGGGATCGGGATCGAAATCGACAATGCGGCGGGCGTGCCTGGTCTTTGTCCTACCCGGTAACCGGCCGTATGGGACACCAGGACCTGATTTGTCGGATGGAGAAGAAGAAGCACACCCAGGCGACCAGGAATCCGGCCACCACATCCAGAATGTAATGCTGCTTGAGCAGCACCACGGAAATTCCCACCATCACCGCAATCCCCATTGTTATCCACCCCAGTACCGGTCTTTTTCTCATGCAGTAAAAGGCGGCGAAAAATGAGGCGGACAGGTGCATGGACGGAAACAGATTATACGGCTTGTCCAGCCAGAAGTAAAAGCCGACCATCGCGCATATCCAGTCGCCGCTTGCCGGAATTTCCGGCCGGAAATTCATTCGCACCGGGTAGACAATAAAAATCGCAAAACAGATCAGTGTCATGATCAAAAATCGGACGCAGATGTTCCAGAAGTCCGGCATATTATCGATCATCAGAAACAGAACGGCGATCAGCACAAATACCAGAGAATAGCTGATGATCATGGAGGGGACAAAGGGAATATCCTTTTCAAAGCACAGGGAGACGTCGTAGTACCGGCCCCGATAATCGTTGAAGCGGTTGATGACCAGGTATCCGGCGGTATAAAACGCCACCACCAGTGCCAGGATGGAAGATTTTAACGCAACCGAGTAAGTCTGGGGAAGCTTTGCTTTCATCAACAGTTTTTACCCGATTAGTCTTTTTCGTGTGTCTGGTACGGTTGATGCTTTTGTGTTTTAAATCCGCTCTCGGCTGCTGCGGTCGGGCTATTCGCCGGCCCCGCCTTCTTTGTCAAACACGTTGCGCAGGGTTTTTGCCTGAGCCTCGGTGATGGTGCCCTTGGCCATTGCCACGTTGATGGTGTGAAGCCCCATTACCCGGTAGACCGGCAGCAGGTCGGGTTTCCGGGTTTTTATTTCCTGAATGTGGGCTTTGATAATCGGGGCGTCCCCCCGGGCCACGGGCCCGGTCAGGGCCTGGGGAATGCCAACGGTTTTAATGTTTTCAAGCGTGCCGGAAAGCAGGGGGCCCAGTATATCAAAGGCGTGATCCCGGTTGATCCCTGCGGCCTCCAGCAGGGCAAAGGCAACGTCGCAAAGGGTAACCAGGTAGTTGGACGCCACCACGGCACCGGCATGGTAAAGCATCTTGGCTTCGGTGTGAATGGTAAAGCAGGTGGCGCCCAGGTCGGCGCCGATGGCAGTGGCTACCTCAATGGCCCTGGGCGCGCCTTCCACGGCCATCACGATTCCCGCAAAAGGGTTACGGCCCGGATCGTTTCCGGCGATGCTCTGCAGCGGGTGTAGAGAGCCGGTTGCCGTCCTGTCACCGGCAGCGATTTTTAAAATGGTGGAGGGCAGGGCGCCGCTGCAATGAAGCACGATCGCTTCCGGTGCAAAACCCTTGCGTGCGTCAATCTGTTCGCATACATGGGCAATGGTGCTGTCCGGCGTGGTGATAAACACAATATGCGCGGTTGGTGTGATTTCCCATGGCACGACCGAAGCGACGCCCTTCCCGATAAGGGCGGCTGCTTTTTGCGCCGATTCCGGGGTGGTGCAGGCCACGCCGATACACGGATACCCGGCGCGTGCCAGGTTGACGCCAAGGGCCGTGCCCACCCGGCCGCCGCCCACAATGGCAAACGATGGTTTCATCGGGCCGCCTCCATTTTTTGTTAATGTTCTATTGCTATTTTAAAGTAATTTGCATTATTGGTGAACATCCGGCTTTCGACCCATAAACCGAACGTTCACGCGTTCGTCAAGCCTTTGTTTATCGTATTTTACCTGGCCACCTGAATCCTCGGCCCCTTTTAAAATCGTCGACAGCACTGAAAATCATGCAAGCCCTTTACTGCCATTCATCGGGAGATGAACCTTAACTGTTTATATCACGGGCGCATGACCTTCTCCAGAAGCGATTTTACACGACGGTTTCCCCGGTTGTTTTTTTGACTGAACGCGGGTTATTGACAGGGGGGGCACGCCATGATATTTTAATTGTTGCCTTTATAAAGCACAATCAGGGGGTTGGAGGACCCGGTCCAAACCGAAACGTTTTACTTAAGGATGCGGTACCATGGCGAAGAAACCTGAACGCACAGAAAACAAGCGCCGGTGGAAGCGGTTTGCCCTGAAAGACGGGGCCATGGCCCTGGCGGTGAAGCCCTCTTTCTGGCGACTGGGAAAGCCGGTTCATGTAAAGCTTGGCCCCATCAAGGATATCGGCATGAAGGGCCTGGCGGTTCAGTATGTTGAAAAGAAAAACCTGTTAAACAACGTCAGTGAATTGTCAATCATGGTGCCCGGCCATGGTATCAAGGTGGAGCGCATCCCTTTTCAAACCGTGATGGATTTTGAGGTGGGACACCTCTCCGGCGCCAAACGGATCCGCACCCTGTGTGTAAGCTTCAACCAGCTCAACCCCATTCAAAAGCTTGCGCTCGAGCGGTTCATCGACGAGTATGCCGTGGACCTGGCACCCTGATTGCACCGTAGCGCCCTTCTTATCCGTCCCTTCGCGGGTAGTCCGGGTCAAAGTTGGCGATAATGGTGTCCCGGGTTTTTTTTACCAGTGCGTCGATGGTTTCCGGTGTGCAGTCCACGGTTTCAATGGGTTTTGCCACCACCACCTCTATTTTGCCGGACCGGTAGACCAGCCGGTGCTTGGGCAGCACCTTGCGGCTGCCGTTGACCGTCACCGGCAGAATGGGCAGTCCCTTTTCCACCGCCGTGACAAACCCTCCTTTTTTAAATTCCCGAATGGTGCCGTCCGGGGACCGGGTGCCTTCGGCAAAAAAGAGCACGCCCACTCCCGGCGGCAGGCGGTCCACCCCGTCATTGATGGAGGAAATGGCGCTTTGCCTGTTGGACCGGTCGATAAAAATATTCCGGGAGGCATGAAGGGCGTAGCCGAACAGCGGAACCTTTCGAATCTCCTTTTTGATGATCCACCGGTACTGAATGCCCAGCCGCACCACAATGGCCAGAATATCGAAATGGGACTGATGGTTTGAGATGATAATATAGGAACGACTTTTATCGATGTTTTCCTTCCCCCGTACCGTGGTGCGTGTGCCGGTCACCGCCAGAATGCCCATGGCCCACAGCCGGGTGATGGAAAAGGCTGTGTTGCCGGTTTTTCCCAGCATAGCGGCCGTGATTATCGGAATGAAAAGCAGCAGCGTGAAAAAGATCAACCAGAAGAACAGCCATACGATTTTGAGAATGTTGAGAACAGGTGCCATGGTTTTGTTGTCTCCCCCTGTCGCGTTCCGGACATTTGCGCTTTTAACGTGTTGAACCTCGGGTCTCTGTCGCCCGGTCATTTTTGATGGTGGGAGTCTATACGGCTGTACAATGTATTGTCAAGCCTGTTGGAACGGAGTCATCACGGGTGCCGGTTCTTTTCTCAAGCGACTCCAGGATGAGCGTCAATAAGCCCTGAAAACGGAGGGCATGGATAATGAAATATGCAGGCGCCCACGTCAGTGCCGCCGGGGGCGTGGAGAACGCCCCCCTTGCCGCAGCCCGGATCAGGGCCAGGGCCTTTGCCCTGTTTACCAAAAACCAGCGCCAGTGGCGGGCCGCTCCCCTTAAAGAGGAAAGTATCGCCGCGTTCAGGCGCAACTGCGCTGACCATGGCTACAGCCCGGACCATATTCTGCCCCACGACAGCTACCTGATCAACCTGGGCCATCCCGATACCGATAACCTTGAAAAATCACGAAACGCCTTTCTTGATGAAATGAAGCGGTGCGAGCAACTGGGCCTAAAGCTTTTAAATTTTCATCCCGGCAGCCACCTGGGAAAAATTTCCGAAGACGCCTGTCTGTCCCGTATCGCCGCATCCGTCAACATGGCCCTGGATCGGACAACAAGCGTGTGCGCGGTCATTGAAAACACCGCCGGCCAGGGCACCAACCTGGGCCACCGGTTTGAGCATCTGGCCCGTATCATCGACCAGGTGGAAGACAAGACCCGGGTGGGGGTGTGCCTGGATACCTGCCATACCTTTGCCGCCGGCTACGACCTGCGCACAAAGGTCACTTATGAGGCCACATTGAAGACCTTTGACCGGGTAGTTGGATTGAAATACCTGAGGGCCCTTCACCTGAACGACTCCATTAAAGATTTTGCGTCCCGTGTGGACCGCCATCAGAGCCTGGGGCAGGGCGCTTTGGGGCTTGACCTGTTTTACCGGATCATGAACGATAAACGGTTTGATAATATGCCGCTGATCCTGGAAACAAAAGACGCTTCCATCTGGGAACAGGAAATCGACCTGCTTTACAGTATGGTAGAACCGGCGGAATAGGTCACACCTGTTTTTGCTCTTTCTTGCATTTCAGCGGGATAGACTGTACCCTCTGGAACTGGAATTAAAGGAACCTTGAAAAGTTGAAACTCACCGCAGAGACGCAAAGGGCGCAAAGAAAAGCATGGACGCTTCGTGCAAAACAGCGATCACCTGAAATAGAAACCGTTGCGTGCTTTGCGCCTTTGCGGTGCAAAAAAAACCTTTTCGGAGACAAACATGGAGAGTCTGACCAAATCACAGAAAGCTCGCAACGCGGTCCGGGCTATAAAAACCATCATCGATGCCCTGGCCCTGCGGGGCTATTACAAGCCCCTGGGCAATTCGGGCCAGACCCTGGCCGATGCCTTGCGCATGCTGAGCCCGGAAATTTACGGTTCCATGACCGACCCCCGGATCATCGAGCTCAAAGGGCTGGAATACGTGCTCGACCGCCTGCCCATGGGCGTGGAAGTGTGCAACCGTATTATCCTCACGGCCCAGGAGGAGTTCGTGGACACTTCCTTTGAGTTGATTGTGCCGCCCAAGCGCCGACGGGCCTGCTACCGCATCGGTGAAAAGGAGATGTGCTTTGTCATCACCCGGGGCTACAGCGAAATCTACGATCTGTTGACCCATATCACTTTTTTGAACAACGAGGCGGAAAAGATTTTCCGGCAAATGCACGACCGCAACGGGGAGATCACCCTGGAGTGGAAGCGGCTGGAAGCAACCGCTGCCGAAAGCCGTGATCTTTCCCCGGCGGAGTTGGACAAGGCCCTGTGGAACCTCAGCATTCTTCTGGGCCGGACCATGCATGAAACCAAGGAGACCCATGAATACCTGGAACGTTACGCCACGGCGGACAGGAAGCTGATCTTTTTCAATATCGTGCTGAGCCTGGGCAGAAGGGTGGCCGAGGAGCAGGCATCCCAGGAAGAGGAACTGCTGGTCACCTTTACCCCGTCGCTTCAGGAGATTCTGGGCAACCAGATTTACAGTCGCAAATGGGCCGGTGACATCAAGCGCCGGCTGGTCGAACTGGGTTTTGAAACGCGGCCCCTTCATATCGTCAGCGCCAACCTGCACAGCATTCGCAACCTGATTTACGGGTATGCGGCTCTGTGCGGCGCCGGTGCGGACCATCAGTGCATGAACGTGTTCGAACACATCGCAGCGTCAAGGGACGACAACCCCAAGATCAGAGAGTTTGCCCTGTCCCACGGGTTTTATGAGCTGCCCGATCAGTCCGGCACCCACATTGACTGCCAGATCATCGACACCGCCAAAATCGGCGACCTGACCTTTCACCCGGACCTGAACTTTAACACCCAATGGCCGGAAGGCCATGCCCCTGTGATCTTTGTAATGGATTACGCTTTCGGTATTCAGGCTTTTGAAACCATGGACGAATTGCTGGAACCTTATCAGGACAACAAGGGTCGCGAGGTCCGGTTCGACATTCGGTCCATCTCGGTCATGGGCAAGGCAGGCACACTCAACGGCAAAAAAGGCGATATCATGCTGGCCACGGCCCATGTGATGGAGGGCACCTCCGGCAACTATATTTTTGAAAACGATCTGACCCGGGAAGACCTTAAAACCGATATCCCTGTCTATGTAGGCCCCATGGTCACGGTGGTGGGCACCAGTCTTCAGAACAGGGATCTGCTGCAGCGGTTTCAGTCCTCCTCATGGAAGGCGGTGGGGCTGGAGATGGAGGGCAGCCACTACCAGAAAGCCATCGGCTCGGCCATGATCCGGGAACACATCCCCCGTAACGTCAAGGTCCGGTATGCCTATTATGCGTCGGACAACCCCCTGGAAAGCGGCCAGACCCTGGCCTCGGGAAGCATGGGAAAAGAGGGCATCAAACCCACCTATCTGATCACTCAGATCATTCTGGAAAAGATTTTCAACCCGTAGATTTCATGAAATATTCGTTTCACATCTCCTGAATCATTTTCAGCAGGGCCTTTATCCCCTTGTCCAGCTTTTCCGGCGGCACCGTCTTTTCATACTGTCCGGCCAGGGCCTTGAGCTTTTCCATCCGTTTTGCCCAGGCAGCGGACCGGGCCATTTTCCCCATCATGGCTGACTGGTGCTGGAGCAACTGTTTCATCCGCTCAATCAACTGGTCGATCAGGTTCTTTACAATGGCCAGATGCTGACTTAAGTTTTCGTTCAACCGCTCTTCTGTAATCACGAATACTTCGGTGGGCTCCAGTGCCTCGGCCGTGGCTGTTCGGGGTTCGCCGGTAATAATTGCCATCTCTCCGAAAATCTGGTCCGCCCCCAACTGGTTGAGCACCACCCGCGTTTTTTTGTGTTGCCGGGTGATCTTTACCAGTCCACTGAGAATAAGGTAGGCCGCGTCGCCGGGGTCGCCTTCCCTGAAAATCACATCGCCCGGCTCAAACGAACGGGTGGCAAACCCGCCGGGCAGGGCAGGGTGCCCTGCATTTTCCTCCATGCTGATAAGGTCGGACTGGTCAATGATGTGTGCGGGCCCGTCATCTTTCGTTGCTTTGTCGCCTGACGCCGGTACGGGACCGTCAAACAGGGATGGCGGGTCCGGGGTGCCGTCCATGCCGGTAAGGTCGGACTGGTCCCCCAGAAAATTCTCCGTCGTTCCGGACTGTTCCGCGCTTTCATTCGCAACAGGCACAATGTCCTCCGGGGCAAGCTCCAGCTCAGAATCAGGCCGGCCCAGGTCTTCGTTTTCCATCTTCAAGAGTTCTTCCGATTTTTTTTCGTTGCGGCCATCATCCATGGTGCCCCCTTTGTTCCCGATAGATTGTCAAAACCATTATCATAAAATAAAAAAAACGGTCCCAAAAAGCAATGGCCGTTTTGTTTTCTCCATAGTCGTCCTTTTACACCTGTTCCGGCCAGGTGCGGCGCGGTAAAACGACGGGCATCCACGAAAATGCCCGTCAGTCGTTAATGGTTTGACAGGTACATCCCGGGTCTTTGGCGTTTAACACCGCCGCGGTTACGGGGTGGACAACCTGTGCTCTTCCTGCTATTTTTCAGGACTGAATTTGCGCTGGCAGGTTTCTGTAAAGTTTTCAAAAAACAGGAGAGGGACATGGGTGACGACAGTTATAAAGTCGTTTTTCAGGGCAGGATTCAAGACGGCTTTTCTGTTGACGCGGTAAAAAGCGATTTTGTAAAGCTCTTCAAGACCAGCCAGGAAAAAACGGAAAAGATGTTTTCCGGGCGGGCGATTGTGCTTCAGTCCAGTCTTTCCCATGAAAAGGCCCTGAGGTATGAAAAGGCCATTCGCAAGATCGGGGCTGAATGCCTGGTGCTAAAGGACCAGGCCGGGGCCATTGCCGTGAAATCGGCAAAGAAAGCGGCCGGTGATTTGCCGAAACCCTCTTCCAATGGGCTCTTGCCGGCGAGTTCGCGGAAGAAGAATCCATCCACCGTTCTTGAATCGTATCGTCCACATTGCGGGCCGCCACCGTGTTACCTGGTACCGGACATTCCAGAGCGCCTGCTGGGGGAGATCTCGGACCTCTGGAACACTACCGATGAATCTGAAGAGCTGCTGGCATGGTTCGAAGTGGTGCGGCATCCGAACAAGGTATACGGTATGTTGTTGACGGATAAGCATCTTCATGTACGCAGCCTTACCAGTGGCAAACGGTCAATTCCAATCGCGGAGATCGGCAAGATCAAAATCGTGGAGAAAGGCAAGGCGTGGGAGTTGGTGTTTGGGGCCAGCAATCTTTACCGGAACCTGCCCAAAAAACTGCATGAATCGCTGGAACAGTTCCTGTCGCTCTGTTTTGAGGTCGCCGGCCTGGCGCCAAAGGTGAAGAAACGGACCATTGCCGGGAAAAAAGAGACGCCGGCATCTGATGCCGGCATGGGCGTAGCCATTACGATCGGCGCGCTGGTGATGATCGGGATTAACATGGAGCTGCTGCTCAGCGCTGGCGGTGGGATTATTATGTCTTTTCTGTTCGGGTTCGTGCTGATTCTGCTGACGCCCACGGTCATCGGGCTGATCATCGGGGCTTGGTTTATCGGCCAGATAGCGGATTTGCCAACTTTTGCACTGGTTCTCAGAACCCTTACGGCTGTATTGGTGGGCAGCATCGTTACCCTGCTCATTACCCTGCCGATGGGAGCGGTAAAGGGTGATGGCAAGAAAAGTGAAAACGACGCGGCTCCAAAAAACAAATCAAAATCCAACAAGAAGAAAGAATGATAAATCCTCCGGCGACATTTTTGTAAAAGGTTGTTTTATGGTAAAATGATCTTATCTTTTTCATAACATCTCACAATCCCATAAAAAAGGAGCAGGCATGAAAGAGATATTGATTTTTGGAGGTATTATCGCGGTCTATTTTCTCATGCAACTGGTGATTCTGCCTAAGATGGGCATTTCCACCTGAATGCGGAATGCCTGTCAGGTGACAGACAAAAAAGTGGAAGCCGGCCAGATTGAGAAGACCGAACAGTCCGTTCAAAAATAACGGAGGTGCTGTTATGGAAGCAACAACATTAAACATTCCCAATATTACCTGTGGCCACTGCGTGATGACCATCAGCCGTGAGCTGGGTGAGATAGAGGGTGTTTCCAGGGTTCAGGGCGACCCGGCGGCAAAGACCATTACCGTTGACTGGTCCCCGCCGGCCACGCTGGAAGAGATCAAGGCCGTGCTGGAAGAGATCAACTATCCGGCAACTTAAACATTCGCTTTAATGATACTTTTCCATGGGCCGGTGTCGTGATTGTGGCGCACCGGCCCTTGTAATCTTCTTGATTGTTTCCGGAAAAGGAAGAAAGCCCATGACCGAAAGAACCACCACCCTTGCCGTGACCGGCATGACCTGCGCCAACTGCGCGGCCAACATCGAGCGGGCCTTGAACAAGAAGACCGCCGGTGTGGCCAACGCGTCGGTGAATTTTGCCACCGAGCGGGTCACGGTGACCTATGATTCGGATCTCCTTTCCGTGGAGGGTATTGTGGCGGCCATCGAAAAGGCCGGCTACGGCGCCCTGCCGGTGACCGAAGGCGAGGATGGAGACGACCGGGAACAGGCGGCACGGGAGGCGGCCATCAGCCTTCAGACCCGGCACCTGGTGGTGGGCGCGATTTTCACCATCCCCCTGTTCGCGCTTTCCATGGGCAGGGATTTCGGTCTGCTGGGCGCCTGGAGCCACCATCCCCTGATGAACTGGCTCTTTCTGGCCCTGGCCACACCGGTCCAGTTTTATACCGGGTGGGATTATTACACCGGCGGACTGAAAAGTCTGAAGAACAGAAGTGCCAACATGGATGTGCTGGTGGCCATGGGATCGTCCGTGGCCTATTTTTATTCCACGGCCCTGCTGGTTTTCCCGGTACTGGGGGACCATGTCTATTTTGAAACCGCGGCCGTGATCATCACCCTGATCAAACTGGGAAAGCTGCTGGAGGTCCGGACCAAGGGCCGCACCAGCGGTGCCATCAAAAAACTGATCGGCCTGCGGCCGCAAACCGCCATCGTGATCAAAAACGGGGTTGAAACCCCTGTCGCTATCGGGGACGTGGCAGTGAAAGACATGGTGGTGGTGAGGCCGGGCGAGCGCATTCCGGCCGACGGCGTGGTCAGGGAGGGCCGTTCCTCGGTGGACGAGTCCATGCTCACCGGCGAACCCATCCCCGTGGAAAAAGCGCCGGGCAACAAGGTGGTGGGCGGCACCATCAACAACGACGGTGTGCTGCACTTTGAGGCAACAGCCGTAGGAAGCCGGACCGTGCTGGCCCAGATCATTCGCGTGGTCCAGGAGGCCCAGGCCGACCGGGCCCCCATTCAGGCCATGGCCGACCGGGTGGCAGCGGTGTTTGTGCCGGCGGTAATAGGGATCGCGTTTGTGACCTTTGGCGTCTGGTGGGCCGCGACGGGCGAGTTTGTGCCTGCCATGATCCGGCTGGTGGCGGTACTGGTGATTGCCTGCCCCTGCGCGCTTGGACTTGCCACGCCTACGGCCATCATGGCTGGCACCGGCCGGGCTGCTGAAACCGGTATTCTGTTCCGGCGGGGTGAAGCCATTGAGACCTCGGCACGCATCGATACCGTGGTGGCCGACAAAACCGGCACCCTCACCGAAGGCCGGCCCGCGGTGGTGGACGTGATTTTCAACAAGGCCTGTTGCGATACCGAAAACCGGTTTCTTGCTTTGGCCGCGGCCGTGGAGACCGGGTCGGAACATCCGGTGGGAAAGGCTGTGGTGTCCGCGGCCCGGGACCGGTTTCTTGAGTTGCCTGAAATGAAAGACTTTCAGTCGGTCAGCGGTATGGGGGTGTCTGCTGAGGTGGAGGGCCGGAACGTGAAGGTGGGCAAGCCCGGGTGGTTTGAAAATCTGGGTATGGACCTGGGCGGCCTTAAATCCGACATGGAAAAGCTGCGGTCCCAGGGCAAGACCGTGATGGCGGTGTTTATTGATAACCGGCCCATGGGCCTGATCGGCGTGGCCGATAAACTCAAAATCGAATCGACCGGCGCGGTGAAACGGCTTGGCGACATGGGTATGCATGTGGTGATGCTCACCGGCGACAACCGTGAAACTGCGGAAAAGATTGCGGCCCAGGCGGGTATCGACCATGTCATTGCCGATGTGAAACCTGAAGAAAAAGCAGCGGCCATTGCAGACCTTCAGAAGAAGGGAAACCGCGTGGCCATGGTGGGGGACGGCATCAATGACGCGCCGGCCCTGGCAAAGGCGGATGTGGGCATTGCCATCGGTACCGGCACGGACGTGGCCATTGAAACCGCGGATATCGTTCTTTCCTCCGGCAATCTGGAGGGGGTGTGCCGGGCACTGTCCATCGGCCGGCAGACCCTGCGCACCATCCGGCAGAACCTGTTCTGGGCATTCGGCTACAACGTGATCCTGATCCCCGTGGCAGCCGGCGTGCTGTATCCCTTTGAATCCCTTCCCGGCCTGCTGCGGCAGCTTCATCCCATGCTGGCGGCCCTGGCCATGGCGGCCAGCAGCATCTCCGTGGTCTCCAACAGCCTGCGGCTGTATAAGCAACGTTTGCTGTTGTAAGTCTGCCCGTATTTGGAAAGGCTGGGCGCTTCTTTGGTTCTATTTATTTATCCTTTTGATTTTATTTAATTTTTATTTTATTGACTTCCTTGAAAGAGAGCCTTATATTTCGCCGGATTTCAACACCGGGTTGAAAAGTTTTTTATGCTGATGACAGCTTAACGCAACGGCGGAAAAATACGGCATCCAACTGATAAAGCACACTTCTGTAAAGACAGAGGGAGTGCTTTTTTTATGGGTTACCTGGAAATGCGAAAGAACTGGACCATGATGAGTTTTGGGGCTAAAAATCTGTGGGCCGGCAGAGGACGACGGTTCTGGCCGGCCAATATGCTGATCGTCTTCGCATTTGCTGTTGTCACCATCGGCATCTGGGCCATGAGCAACCGGCCCACGGCCGAGCCCTCCTGGCCCCGGGTGGTGGAAGGACTGTCCTTTTCTCCTCTTCGCATGGGCAATGACCCGGCCGAAGGCATCTATCCTACCCTGGAACAGATCGTCGCGGACCTGGCCCTTCTGGATGGTAAGGTCCGGTCCATCCGGTCTTACGGTGTTGGTGGCACGTTGTGTGAAATTCCCCGGCTGGCCCAGGGCTATCATATGAACGTGGCCCTGGGGGCATGGCTCACCGCCAACCGTGTGGACAATGAGCGCGAAATCGCAAGGCTGATAGAAATCGCGGGGCAGTACAAAAACGTTTCACGGGTTTTTGTGGGAAATGAAACCATTCTTCGAGGTGACCTGACACCCGAGGAGGTGATCGCCTATCTTGACCGGGTGCGCCACATCCTGAAGGTGCCGGTGAGTACGGCCGAGCCCTGGCATGTATGGGAAAAATATCCGGAGTTGGGGAATCACGTGGATTTTATCGGCGCACACATGCTGCCCTACTGGGAGGGGGTGGACCTGGAAGTGGCAGTGGACCACGTGGTAGACAAAGTCGCATTGCTCAGGGCCAGGTTTCCGGGCAAACCCCTGGTCCTGGCAGAGGTGGGCTGGCCCAGTAATGGCCGGACCCGGCGAAGCGCCGTGGCATCGGAGTCCAACGAAGCCATTTTTTTGCGCCGGTTTCTGGCCAAGGCTCAGGACGAGAAATATGATTATTACCTGATGGAGGCCTTTGACCAGCCCTGGAAGAGTGAGAACGAGGGGGCGGTGGGGGCCTATTGGGGCGTTTACGATGTTGAGCGAAACCAGAAGTTCGCCTTTATCGAGCCCATTGTCCGGGTACCCCAGTGGAAAGTCCTGGCAGGGGTGTCGGTGCTGCTGGCGGCCCTTGGTTTCTATGCCCTGCTGACCGATGCCGATACACTCAAGCGCCGGGGAAGGAGTTTTCTGGCGGTGACCGCCCACGGCGTGGGCGCGGGCATGGTCTGGGTGGCGTACGATTACGCGAATCAGTATCTCACGCCATTTACCGTGACCGTGGGCATTGTTCTGTCCGCTGGTTTTCTGATCATCAACATGGCCGTCCTGGTCGAGGCCCATGAATGGGCCGAGGCAAACTGGGTCACACGAAGGAGAAGACTTTTCAAGTCCCTGCCTGCAACACCTGGCGGTAATGCGTTTGCGCCAAAGATTTCTGTTCATGTGCCGACCTACAACGAGCCGCCGGACATGGTCATCGACACCCTCAATGCGCTGGCCCGTCTGGATTATCCTGACTTTGAGGTGTTGCTGATCGACAACAACACTCAAGACCCGGCCCTGTGGAAGCCGGTGGAGGCCCACTGCGTCGCCCTGGGGGAGCGGTTCCGGTTTTTTCATGTGGCCCCGCTGGCGGGCTTCAAGGCCGGTGCTTTAAATTTTGCCCTGCGGCACACCTCACCGGATGCCGAAATCATCGCCGTGGTGGACAGCGACTACCAGGCGCGGCCCTTATGGCTCAGGGACTTGGTTCCCCATTTCATGAAGCCTGAAATCGGTATTGTACAGGCGCCCCAGGATTACCGGGACGGCGGGGAAAATCTTTTTAAGGCCATGTGTGAGGCCGAGTACAAGGGCTTTTTCCACATCGGCATGGTTACGCGCAACGACCGCAACGCCATCATCGAGCACGGCACCATGACCATGATTCGCGCCCGGGCCCTGCGGGAAGTAGGGGGGTGGGGCGAGTGGTGCATCACCGAGGATGCTGAGCTGGGTCTTCGCATCCTTGAGCGCGGATACGAGACCGCCTATGTGGAAGAAAGCTATGGCAAGGGCCTGATCCCCGACACCTTCATCGACTATAAGAAACAGCGCTTCCGCTGGGCCTACGGTGCAGTGCGGATTCTCTGCCACCATTCAAAGACGTTGCTGGGCCGGACCCGAACCCGATTGACCCTGGGGCAGCGGTACCATTTTTTTGCCGGATGGCTGCCCTGGCTGGCCGACGGTCTGAACCTTTTTTATACGGCAGGCGCTCTTGCCTGGTCGGCGGCCATCGTGATTGATCCCAAACACGTGGACCCGCCCATGGCCATATTTGTTGTTCCACCCATGGTCCTTTTCTTTTTCAAGACGGCCAAAGTGTTCCATATCTACCGTTCCCGCCTGGGCGCCTCCCGGTGGGAAGCCGGGGCCGCAGCCCTGGCCGGGCTTTCCCTTTCCCATACAATTGCCAAGGCCGTGATTCAGGGGTTCTTCTTCGGCGGTAAGCCCTTTTTCAGAACGCCCAAATGCGAAAACCGGCCGGCCTTGGTACGGGCCGTTCTGGCCGCCTGGGAGGAACTGGCCCTGGTCCTTGCCTTGTGGAGTGCCGCTGTGTGCGTAGCTGTGGCCCAGGGGCGGGAAACTCCAGGCTCGCTGCTGTGGTCGGCGGCCCTGATGGTCCAGTCTTTTCCCTATCTGGCGGCCATTGCCATGTCGCTTTTAAACGGCATCTCCTCCCGGACCGCGGGAAAGGCCCTTCACGCCAGGGCTGTGATCATACCGGTCCGCGTCTGATCCTCAGCACATTCCCAACACGGTGAAAATTCCCGTCTCTTTACGGTCATCCATTCCCGGCGGTTGTGGCCCTCATCCCCATCGCTATCGGTATCGGTATCGATACCCCCCACCACTTTCTTGCTCTTGCTCGTGCTCTTACCCGTGATCGATCCCGATCCCGATAGCGATTTCGATGACAAGGAAAACAGATGCCTATTTCAGCTTTTTCTCCTTTGTGCTATCGTCGATAAAAATTTCCAGACCCGTTTAAATTCAGAATAAGGAATTGCACGATGAGAAAACGATACGCGCGTGTTCTGCCTGCTGTTGTCTGGTTGTCTGTTCTGATGGCTGTGCTGTTTACAGGAAGTGCTTTTGCTGATGTTATTTACGTAGATGCCGATGCCACAGGAAAGAATAACGGCGCCTCATGGGGCAATGCCTACACCAGCCTGGACGCGGCCCTGGAAGCCGCCGAAGCCGGTGACGAAATCTGGGTGGCGGCCGGCACCTATAAACCGACGGCCCATCCCAATATTGCTGATGACGAGATGGATCCGGAGGAGGATGCCGCTCGTTATAACCACTTCTCTCTGAAGAACAACGTGGCCCTTTACGGCGGCTTTGCCGGGGATGAGAAGACCCGGGATGAGCGGGACTGGGAAAGGAATGAGACCTTCTTGAGCGGGGAAATCGGAAAAGACGGTGAAGGGGACAACTGTTTTCATGTGTTTTATCATCCCAAAGGCTTGGGGCTGAACAGCACGGCTGTTATCGATGGGTTTACTGTCACGAAAGGCTATGCAACAGGACTAAATGATCATGGCTCTGGCGGCGGTATGTACAACCATTCATCATCGCCGATGACCCGAAACTGTATATTTGTCCAGAATGTGGCAACTTTTGGTGGTGGTGCAGTATGCAACCAGTCTTCTTCCCCCACCTTCTTAAAATGTACCATTGAGAAGAACACAGCGTATTACGGGGGTGGGGGGATGTGTAATTCGGAGAATGCGACGCCAATTGTTGAAGCGTGTTTTTTTGAAAGTAATAAGGCAGGTGGTCTCGAAACCCCTTTAGGTATATCCGGTTTCGGAGGTGGCGTATGGAATACCACGGGTTCCACCCCAGAATTTATTAACTGCATATTTGTTGTTAATCGGGCATCTTTTGCAGGTGGTGGGGTTATGAATGAGAAAAGCTCTCCACAACTGGTGAACTGTGTTTTTAGCTATAATAGGACGACCGATTTTTTCCCTTCCCTTGCGGGAGGCGGGGCAGTCGCTAATTGGACAGAGTCATATCCTGTTCTTATAAACTGCACCTTCGGCGGTATAGGTGGGATTTTTAATCTTTTTGGATCATCAGCAACCCTGGTGAATTGTATTTTATGGAGTTCCGGGTTCTATAACGATAATGACTCCACCGCTCTGATAAGCTATTCCAATATTCTTGATGCCTTTGATGACGATGGGGTGTGGGACAAATCCTTTGGCGTTGATCAGGGGGGCAATATCGATAAAGACCCTTTGTTTGTTCAGCCCCCTGATCCGGGGCCGGATGGAGAGTGGTTCACGGCGGATGATGAGTCTTTCGATCTTCGCCTTCAGGCCGATTCTCCATGCGTGGATGCGGGCAGCAACGAGGCCCCGGGTCTTGTCTTGACCGATCTGGATGGTTATTCGCGCATCATCAATGGAACCGTTGACATGGGTGCGTATGAGTATGGCGCGGCCGCGCTTGCCGGTGGTGGGAGTGGCGGAGGCGGCGGGGGCTGCTTTCTTTCTTCGTTGCAGGGCGCCTGTTTGTAGTGACGCCGTCAGGCGTTTAAGCCCTTTCGATAATAATGCCCTTACGGGCACACTACAAACGGGGCTTACGTTTTCCTGCTACAGCCCCAGGCCGGGGAAGGGGAAGTTGAACTCAATGGGTTTGGCGGTCGAGTGGCGCACCATGGCCATGGCGTCGGAAGGGCAGGCCCCTGCGCAGTTGCCGCACCCGATGCACCAGCTCTCTTCCAGCACAATTGTGTCATCCTTCAGGGTCAGGGCCTCCATCTGGCATTGGTCCGCGCAGGCGCCGCAGCCGGTGCATTGTTCCTGGTCCACGCGTACCACAAAGTTGGACCGGGCCACGCTTTGCAGGCCCCGGTACTTTTTCATTCTCACCAGAAAATCGCAGCAGCAGGAACAGCAGTTACACAGCACCAGGGACCGGCCCAGGTAGTTGTTGATATTATGCACAAGGCCGGCGGCCTCGCACTGCCTTAAAATTTTGAGGCATTCCTCTTTGGAGACGCTCCGGGCAAAACCCCGCTCCACCATGAAGTCGGCCACGGCCCCGAAATAAAAGCAGGTGCGCTCCGGCACATTTTCGATTTTACAGGGGTTGCCCGTGAGCTTGGCCTGCTGCCGGCAGTGGCAGAAGACCGCGGCAAAGGAGGTTTCCCCGTCGATCATGGCGCTGACCTGCTCAAAGGGCATCACCGTGGGATCGGTAGATATCTGTGTTTCCACGGGTAGGGTGCGCAGGGCCGCGGGCAGCACCTTGTTGGCCACCTCCGGTTTTTTGAAAAGGTCTTTCCCCACCTCATCCAGGTAATCCATCATGTTTTTGACGGCCATGGCCATCTCTTTTTCCCGCTGGTTTTCAGCCCCGCGCATGGTCTGGAACTCCACGATGCCCGGGAAAAAAGGCGGCAGTGAGTAGTGACTCTGTCCGGCCTCGTCTCTGTGAATAAAGATCAGTCCTTCGTCTGCCATGGCATCCAGGGCGGCAAACAGTTCGTCCGGATCCCGGTTTAACGCCTGTGCCAGGTCCTCCAGGGGATGGGCGCCCATGGGAAAGGCGGCTCCGATTTTGGCCTGGTCCGGGGTAAAGGCTTTTTCCAGAAACGCCAGCACCGGCTCGCCCAGGGGCAGGCGCATGAAGTTTTTGTTGAGCCGCTCACCCAGTTGTTTGTAAATGTCGTCTGTCATATGGATCCCTTTAACTGTTCCGTGTCATCGAAATCGGGATCGCTATCGGGATCGGGATCGAAATTGTATCCCCGACGTTGTTTCCGTGCCCTCCCTTCGTGTTGAAGCACCCTGCCGATCCAATCGGCCGGTCGGTTTTTAACACGAAGACCACGAAGGTAACGAAGCGCACGAAGATCAAGGAAGGGTTAATGCCGCACTTTGTCAATCTCGATCCCGATAGCGATTTCCATTGAGGCAACTCCTGTTTGTAAAACATTTGTAATCCCCGGCATTACCGTTGACACAACCCGCCGATTTTCATAGGTTCAGGCACTTGTCGCGGCAGGCGGAACACGCGATCGACGCCTGATAACGGCCCGTATCATTCGGGCACTCTTCTGGACCGGGAAAAGGATATCACAATGAAAGATTTGACAACAGCCGCAACCCAGACCCTTTCAAAAAAGCCCCGCATGCTGCTGGTGGGCATGCCCGGAGCCGACTCCAGCTTTTATGAAATGAACATTGCCCAGCTGCCCCAGGGCCCGCGCCTCCATTTTCTGGAGTGGCTGCTCGGCGCTCTGGACATGTCTCCCACCAACCGTCGCCGCATCCGCCTGGCCCTGAAGCTGGAAAATGTTTTCAACCCGTCGCGCAAGACCCCTTACATGGGCATGCGCCTGATCGAATACAACCTGCGCGACTGTCTGGATATTTCACTGGTGGAGTATCCGAAAAGCAACCGGTGGATCGTAAACCATCTGAAAAAGAATCCGGACATTGCCATCGTGGGCATGGGCGTCGGCTGCGAAAACCGGGTCTACCAGGCCAAAAAGCTTTGCGCAGGAATACGAAAGGCACGGCCGGACATTCGGATCATTCTGGGCAGCTACGGGGCATCGTCCGGCAAAAAACTGGGCGTGCTGACACCGGCTGACGGTACCGTGTTGTGGGATTCAGAGGAAGAGCGGGAGGAAAAAAAGAAAAAGGGCCTTGATTTTTACAAGGGTGAGGGGGTTCATGACATTCGCCTGTGGCTGCGCGACGTGGCCGGCATCGATGCCGGGGATCCGAACACGCCCCTGGTTTCCGAGGCTATCGCCGATTCGGGCAGTACGTCGTCGACCGGATGGAAACAGTGGCTCAAAGGCCGACTGGGATTTGTGACCATGCCAAAGGACTCCCACAAGCTGGTCAGCGCCATCGGGTGTTCCAACAAGTGCGGGTTCTGCAACACCAGCAAGATGTTTAACCGGGAAAAGACCTACCTGTACAAGGACGCGGCAAAGATATTCGTGCCCATGGAGACCGTGTACGACAGAAACGCGGCCCGGCCCGACTATCCGCCGGAGGCCACTTTTTTCCTGATGGACGAAAATTTCATGAAGGACGAAAAGGTCATGTCCGCCTGCGGCATGATCAATTTTCTGGATACGGCCAAGGAACTTTGCGGCTATATCGAGCAGTCGGGCAAGAACATTCATTTCGGCACTTTTTCCGATACAAGAAGCCTGGTCAATGTGCGGGAAAAGGACGGTGACTTTAAGTCTCTGGTGCGCGGCGGCCTCACCTCGATCTGGATCGGCATTGAATCCCACGGCGACGTGTTTGACAAGCGGGGCGGCGCTACCCCGGAAATGGTCAAAAGCATAGTGGACGAGTTGCAGAGCCTGGGGGTGGTGGTGATCGGCTCCTTTATTCCGGGCCTGCCCTACCACACGGAAGGCCCCACCCAGGTGTTTGCCGACGAAGCGCTCGTAAAAGAGGAGATTCGAAAATCGGCGGACCTGACGCCTGAGGAGGTCGAGGCGGTTTTTAGCGAACTGAAAAACGAGCGCGAAAAAAGCGGCCGGTACGACCGGCTCAACATCTGGGAAGATTTTGAGTGGTGGAAGAGCCTGCGCACCGGGGCCCGGCAGGTGATGTCCCACAGCATCACCGGCATCGTTGGCATGCACAGGCACATGTTCCGGTTCTCTGATTATCAGTTCGGCCACAAGTTTATTCCCGGCTACAATGAATCCCATATTGACGGCAGGCGGCTGGAAGAGATTGATGAGATGATGCGGGAAGGATTTTACCGGGAGAACGGCCCGGTGGCCCTGTCGTCTCTGCTGGTTATGTGGCAGGGGTTTATGAACCTGAAAGACTCGGAGAACGACGCCGAGGTCCGGGCCGCCACCTTCAATTACTGGATGGTCAGGCGCAACATTCAGCGGGTGATGCTGGCCTCTTTTGCTTTCAATGACTTGATTTTTACAAAATGTTCGGACACGTTTTTAAGCCGCCTGGCAACCCTGTTTGACCAGGTGGGCCGGTATGCGCCTCCGGACACGGCGATTCACCGCAAGTACCAGGCGGTTTTCAATATGTACGACCGAATGAACAGCTCCCGGTCAAAAGCGGTGGCGCAAAAGATGGCCGACGCGTTTGTCCGGCGCCATGGCAGGGGTATTCAGGAGATACCGATATCGGGCGGCGTGAAAAAACCAGCGGCGGCCGGTGTTGCCGTCTGACATTCCCAAAAAAGTTAACTAAAACAATAAAAGGACACAAAGCGGCTCTGGTCTGGGCCGACTCTTCGTGTCCTTTATTTTTTCCGGCCGGGAAACCGTCTATCGAACCGGCTCATAGGGTAACTTGGCCGGTCGTGGCTCGAACAGCTTCATGAATTTAGCAAAAGCGACCAGCCCGCCTTTTTCATAGTCAAAGGAGGGCAGGGTCAACAGCGGACTGCGAACCTGGGCCAGCATCTCTTTCCATTTCTGGGCGTCCGCCGAAACGATGATGTCGGCATCGTCGCTGTTGATCGTGTCAATGGACCGCTGGTGAATTTCGGCCACGCCGAGGCGCACATGGATTTCAAAGGCCTGGCCGGCGTCGGCAAACTTGACAACCGCACGGATGTTTTTATCCGCGCTTGCCGTTGCGTCCAGGGAAACGCCCATGGCTTCAAAAAAATTGGCCAGGGGCAGACGGGCAATCATTTCCGGGTCGGCCTTGACCGGTGAGAAGGCGACAAACCCGTCACGGATCTCCAGGGCCTCGGTCAGGTAATAGTGACGGGCGTTGGGATTCTGCGCCTTTTCCCCCAGGGCCGTAAGGGCGGCAACGCGCAGGTTTTTATAATCCGCGTTGTCCGGTGACAGTTGCAGCAGGTGACCGGACAGTTGAAGGGCCGCCTGGTATTCATGGTTTTCGAGCAGGGTGCGGGCATGTTGCCACAGGTTTGCTTCACCGCCGGCCAGGTCGGCCATGAGCCGGGCCTGGGCTTCCGGGGAAAGAGGTTCCAGGTTGGCCGAGTCTCCGTCAAACCATCCCATGTTACCGGCGAAAACCGCTCTCACCGACCAGGCCACGGTTCCGTAAAAGGGTTGGAGGTAGGGTTTGTCCGCCAGATGCGGCGGCAGTTTTACGTATTCCACCATCTGGTCCGGGGTCAGTCCCCTGTTGATGCCCCGAATGGACTGGTCATGGACAAACTGGATGGCGTCACGGTAGTCGGTAAGAATTTCGTAAATGCGATCCGCGCCGTGAAGCGGCCGGGTGTGGCACGGCACCAGGTGGTCGGGACGCAGCTCCCGGATGATGTCGAGGCTGCGGTACCACTGCTTCAGGCTGCGGAACAGGGTTCCCCGGATAGTGTAGAGATTGGGGAAGGTCCAGTAGAAGTTGTCCCCACAGATCAGCACCCGCTGGTCCGGCAGCCATACGTAGATCTGGTCGTCGGTTTCGCCCGGCGCGTGGATCAGCTCAAAGCCGACCCCGGCCACGGTGTCCGTCAACCGGTCGGAGAAAGTAATAGTGGGCGGCATGTATCCCAGGGTGACCGCCTCCCGGCCCACGCCCAGAAACGGGCCGATACCTGCGTTGACCAGGCCGTCGGCGTCCAGAAAGGAGCCGAACATGCGCATGCCCCGAGTGTTGGTGGCGGGCCGTAGTTCACCCACTACCCGGTTGACAAGGTCATGGGTGGTTTGATGGGCGTAGATGGCCGGTTGGCCACCTTCGGCAAACACGTCGGCCCCGAAAATATGGTCCGTGTGGTTATGGGTGTAGATGATGGCCTTGACCGGCTTGGCCGATATTTTACGAAACTCGGCCAGCACCAGCCGGGCCTGTTCCCGGGTTTCCATAGTGTCTACGAGGATCAGGCCGTCGTCCCCCTCGATCATGATGGAATTGGCCAGGCCGTAGCCGATGGCTGAAAAAACATTTTCCGTGACCTGCTCGACGCCTTTTTTAAAGATGCCGGAATGCGCTTCAAGCGATGCGTCGACCTGAATGCCGGTTTTCAGTGACTGCCCGGTTTGATGGTCGGGTGAAGACGGGCATCCTGTCAGCAGCGACAGGAGAACAAGAAGCGCAAAAGCGGAATCTGTTGTTCGCATGGACACTCCTTTCATGTTACTGGTTGCCGAATCCGTTTTGTTGGCCACATTCCGGGCAGTGCCAGGTGATGCCGTTGCAGGAAAGGCCCCAGACGTTTTCGTTCATGCACTCCTGGCAGATGGCAATCCCGCAGCGGCAGGTCCAGGAAAAGGGGGCGGTCCTGCCACAGCAGAGGCACACCCGGTCCCGGGTCCGGCGTCGCCGTTGGCGTCGCTCAATGCGGTCCTTTTCCGCCTCGCCTTCTGTTTTTATGTATGTTGAAATCATTGCCGGCGCCATTCGGTCGATAAGATCCCATTTATCCGGTTTTCCCGGTCGACCCGGGTTGAGTTAATTTATACTATGGCAGGTCTTGCGTGCAAAGGCAAAAAAGCAGACGGTCCGTGCCGTCGCCATGAATTACCGGGTTTGACAGGCAACAGGCGACTTGTTATAAAAAGCTGTAACTTCCGGAGGTGATGCATGCGTAAGAAAATTCTGGTGGCGGTGGACCCGTCGATCTGTTCCCGGTATGCCATGCAGTATGCGGCCCGGCTGGCGGAGCAGATCCGCGAGGTCGATTTTGTCCTGTTTCATGTTCAGCCCACGGTTTCGTCCTACCTGGTGGATGAGGCCATGAAACGGCCCCAGGCCCGGGCCGAGCTGGACAAGCTGGTCCGGAAAAACCGTGAAGCAGCCCGGGCCCTGCTGGAAGAGTGCAGAAAGTACATGACCGATGCCGGTGTGCCTGCCGGGGCGGTTGAGGTAAAGACCATGCCCCGTGTTTCCGGCATTGCCGAAGATATTGTCAATACGGCCCAGGAAGGGGCCTATGATGCCGTGCTGGTGGGCCGTCGGGGCATCGGCGGCCTTCAGGAGATCTTTCTGGGAAGCGTGACCGCCGGCCTGCTTGCCTGTTCCCGGGTGATTCCCGTATGGGTGGTGGACGGACCGGTTGAATCGCAAAACATGGCCATTGCCATTGACGGCTCCACCCAGTCCCTGCGGGTGGTGGACCACGTGGCCCACATTCTTTCCGACGCACCGGACGCGCGACTGACCTTTTTGAACGTGGAGCCCCGGCTGGGCGATTTTGCCGAAATCGATCCTTCCCTGCTGGAGGCCGCTGAACTGGAAGCGGCGGTGCTTACTGCCAACCAGCAATATGTGGCCGATTTCATGGAGAAGGCCGCCGCCATGCTGGCAAAGGCCGGGATTGCAAAAGACCGGGTGCCGTTCAAAACCGTCAAGTCCCGATTTTTCGCGGGCCGGGCCATTCTAGAAGAGCTGAAAACAGGTGGTTTCGGTACCGTGGCGGTGGGCAAGACCGGGACGGGAAACAGCCACACCCTGGGCAAGGTGGCCGGCCATATCACGCAGAAGCTTTCCAATGCCGCGGTCTGGGTTGTTCCTTAATACAGAAAGAATACCGCCATGGCCTATCCTTCCCATGTAAGCACCGGCTGGGAAAGCTTGGATGCCATCATCGATCATCTGCGCACCGGCGATAACGTGGTGTGGCAGGTAGACAGCATCGACGATTACCAGCGGGTGGTCACTCCCTTTGTCAACGCCGCTCTGGCCCGCAACGACCGGGTGGTTTACATGCGGTTTGGCCGCCACACGGCCCTTGTGGAAGAGCGCCCCGGCCTGGCGGTTTACCACCTGCAGACGGAAAACAGTTTTGAGTCCTTTTCCGCCCAGGTGCACAACATCATCACCCGTGAAGGCCGGGATGTGTGCTATGTGTTTGACTCCCTTTCCGACCTGCTTCACCTCTGGGCCACGGACCGGATGATCGGCGACTTTTTCTTTGTCACCTGTCCTTACCTGTTTCAGCTCAACACCATCGCCTATTTCGCCCTGCTGCGAAATCACCACTCCTACAAGTCCATTGCCCGTATTCGGGAAACCACCCAGGTGCTGATCGATGTCCATAATTACAAGGGCCGGATCTGCGTTCATCCCATTAAGGTGGAACACCGTTATTCACCCACCATGTTTTTCCCTCACATAAAGGAAAAGGATGTCCTGGCGCCGGTAATCAACAGCGTGGAGGCGACCCGCCTTTTTTCCCATCTTTCCCGCAACAGTACGGCCGGTGCCCAGCGCCATCTGGACTACTGGGACCGCCTGTTTATGGAAGCCCGCACCCTGCTGGAATCCGATGCCGGTCCCGCGGAACGGCAAGACATGGTACAGCAGCTGAGCCGGTTGATGCTCACCCGCAACAAGCGGATGCTGGCCCTGATCCGCCAATATTTTTCGCTGGAGGACCTGTTACAGATCAAGGAGCGCATGATCGGCACGGGCTTTATCGGCGGCAAGTCGGTGGGCATGCTGCTGGCCCGGAAAATACTGGCGCGGGAAGAGGGGGTTGACTGGCAAGGCGTCCTGGAGCACCACGATTCTTTTTATATCGGGTCGGACGTGTTCTACTCGTTTATTGTTCAGAACGGGTGGTGGCAGACCTTCATGGCCCACAAGACCGGGGAGGGATATTTTGACAGGGCAAAAGAGCTGAAAGAAAAAATTCCCCACGGCAGTTTTCCGGACGAGATCGTGGAACGGCTCACCCTGATGCTGGAGTATTTCGGCCAGTCCCCTATAATCGTCCGTTCCAGCAGCCTGCTGGAAGACGCCTTCGGCAGCGCCTTTGCCGGCAAGTATGACAGTTTTTTCTGTGTCAACCAGGGCTCCCCGGAAAAGCGATACAGGGAGTTTGAAGGCGCGGTACTGCGCGTTTTTGAAAGCACCATGGGCGAGGAGGCCCTGGCCTACCGGCGGCAGCGGGGCCTGGACCGGTCCGACGAGCAGATGGCCCTTCTGGTGCAGCGGGTGTCAGGGGCTTATCACAAGTCCTATTTTTTCCCTGAGTTGGCCGGGGTGGGCCTTTCCCGGAACCCCTTTGTCTGGAAGAAGGGCATGGACCCCGGGGCCGGCATGGCCCGCCTGGTGTTCGGTCTGGGCACAAGGGCCGTGAACCGGGTGGAAAACGATTATCCCCGTATCGTTGCCATGGACGATCCCCTGGTCAAACCCCTGGCCGGAACCGAAGACATTCGCCGCTTTTCCCAGCGGTTCGTTGATCTGCTGAACCTGGAGGAGAACCGGCTTGAAACCGTCTCCCTGGAAGCCTTGCTGGAAAAGGAGGTGCCCGGACGCATCGCACTGGTCGGTGTCCGGGACGCAGAGGCGGCCCAGCGGCTTAGGGAGATGGGCCGGCCGGAAAAGGATTACTGGATTCTGACCTTTGATCCTTTTCTTTCCCAGACCCCGTTTGTCAAAACCATGCGGCACCTGCTCTCCCGGCTGGAAAAGGTTTACGAAAATCCGGTGGACGTGGAGTTTACCGTCAATTTTGCCGAAAACCAGTCCATGCAGGTCAACCTGCTTCAGTGCCGGCCGTTTCAGACCCTGGGCGACCAGGCTGGCACGGCCCTGCCCGCATCCATTGACCGGCGGGACACGGTACTTCGCGTGGCCGGTAACTTCATGGGCGGGGCCGTGTGGCGGCCTCTCTCCCGGATCATTCTGGTGGACCCGGAGCCCTATACCGCGCTTTCCATGTCGGAAAAATACAGCGTGGCCCGGCTGGTGGGCAAACTCAACCGGCTGATCGGGGACCGGGAAGCCCAGGCCACCCTCTTGATGGGGCCGGGCCGGTGGGGCACCCATTCACCGGCCATGGGCGTTCCGGTGAGTTTTGCCGAGATCAACCAGGTCTCCGCCATCGCCGAGATCAGCTACCAGAGCGGCAGCCTGATTCCCGACCTCTCCTTTGGCACTCACTTTTTTCACGACCTGATTGAAACCGGTATTTTTTACCTGGCCGTCTATCCGGAAGACCCGGAGGTGGTGTTCAACCCGGAGTGGATATACGCCCTGCCCAACCAGCTGCCGGCCCTGGTGCCGGAGGCCGCCCGCTTTTCCCACGTGGTCAACGTGGTGGACACCACCGGCACCGGCCTGGTGCTTCAGTCCGACATGGCCACCCAGACTGCGGCCTGCTACCTGGCGCCAAAAGCCGTATGACAAGGAGATGCAGAGCGTGTCGACCAACCAATAGCCGGCTTGTTTGCATACATATATCTGGAAAGTGCGTGGAAATGATTATAAAAAGACCGCCCCGGCTTAAGCCGGGGCGGTCGATGGTTTTTAAAAAAGCGGCATAACGGCTGCACCTTCGCCGGGTTGTCGCTGTGCGCTTTATGGATTGAGGGCGGGGGCTTCTTCCTGCTTAACGATCTCCAGCAGTTCCACGTCGAACACCAGAACGGCGTTGGGGCCGATGCGGTCACCCGCGCCCCTGGGGCCGTAGGCAAGGTCAGCGGGCACAAAAAGTTTATAGGTGCTGCCAACGGGCATCAGCTGCAGGGCCTCGGTCCAGCCCTTGATTACGCCGGTAACCGCCAGCGTGACCGGTTCTCCCCGCTCGTAGGAGCTGTCAAACTCGGTGCCGTCGATGGTGGTGCCCCGGTAGTGAACCTGAACCCGATCTTCTTTCGTGGGAACCGCGCCATCCCCCTTTTTGACAACCATGTATTGAAGGCCGCTTTCCGTGGTCACCACGTCGGGCTTTGCCTTGTTGGCTTCGAGGAAGGCCTGTCCTTCTTCAAGGTTTTTTTGGCCCAGGGCTTCCCGTTCCGCCACCTGTTTTTCCCGTAACTTTTTGGAGAAATCAGCCAGCAGGGAGCGGGCGTCCGCTTCTTCAATAAGCAGGGTATTGCCGGCAACCTTGTCTTTCAGACCGGCCGCCACCATGTCGATGTTGACCTCATCCTTAATTTTTACCAGGGCCTGGGCCATGTTCACGCCGATGGCATAGCTGGCCTTGTCTTTGTCGGTTTCAAGGGCCGGTTGTACGGCCTGGGTTTCGGCGCCCTTCTGGCAGGCTGTCAGGCCGGCAATCATGGCGATGGTGACAAAAAAGGCAATCATCTGTTTCATGGGGAGGTCCTTTCGTGTGTCGGGTAAAAGTTGTTGAGTATCATGCCTGCCGGTACAGGCCATAATCGGTCATACTAACACCGGCTATGGCATTAGGCAATGGTTTTATGGGTCTGGCCGGAATATGAATGCGCGTTCAGCTCTTCGGCTATGCGGCGGTACGCCCCGGCGGTTTCACTTTTTCCCTGGGCCTCCAGCACGTCGGCCAGGGCTCTGTAGGCGGCGGTATCTTTGGCCGCAAATTTCAGGTAGCGGCCAAAGGCCGATGCCGCGCCATCAAGATCGTTCTGCATTTGGCAGGCCCGGCCAAGGTCGTATAAAGCGCTAACGCCGCTGCCGTCGGCGGCCAGGGCCGCCTTCAGGTGGACTGCTGCCTGCACGGGATTTTTTGCTTCCAGGCAGATGTTTCCCATGGCATGGTGAACTGCGGCAAAATCGGGTTTCAGGCGGAGTGCCGAGGTAAAACAGGAAACGGCCGCGGCGGTTTCCTGTTTTACCAGATGGGCGGTGCCCAGGTTGTAGTGCAATTCCGGCTGGTCCGGCGCAAGTGCGAGCGCTTTTTGAAGAAGGGCGATGGCTTCCGCAGTTTTGCCGAGTACCTGCTTGGCATGGGCCAACCCGTTATAGGCCGCCAGCGCGGCAGGGTGGGCGGCAAGGGCCCGGGCAAAGTATTGTTCCGCCGCCTCCGGCTGGTTTTGCCGGTTGTGCTGGCGGCCGAGATCCAGAAGGACCGACAGATTGTCGGTATCCAGCGCAAGGGCCTTCTGGAAAGCGGCCACGGCGTTTTCATTCTGACCGGTGCGGGACAGTGCCCTACCCAGATCCTTGTGAAGTTCGGCCTGCCGACTATTAATGGCTATGGCGGCCTGAAGGTGGCGAATGGCCGCCTGGAACCGGCCCTGCTGATAAAGGATGCGCCCCAACCGGTAGTGGCACTGAAAATCTGCTGGACTGCGCGCAAGGATATCACGGTAAACGGCAATGGCCCGGTTTGGCCGGCCTGCCTGAAGCAGTTTTTCGGCATCGTTGCGGGTCAGGGTCCCGGCGTCCATGACCGGTGGCCCAGGGGGTCGGGTCTGCATGCGTGACGCAATAGGTGTAAGAGCGGCGATAAAGTGTTCCAGGCCGGAAAACCGGTTGTCCGGATTTTTGGCTATTGCCTTTAACACAATGGCCTGCAGGTCCGGTGGAATCTCCGGGTTATACAGGCGCGGTGGCGGTGGCTGTTCCTGAACATGCATAATCGCGGTTGCCGTTGGCGTGATGCCGTAAAAGGGCTTTTCTTCCGTAAGCAGTTCAAAAAGAACAACCCCCAGGGAATAGAGGTCGGTTCTGGCATCCAGCGCCTGGCCCAGGGCGTGTTCCGGCGCCATATAAACGGCGGTGCCGCCGATGCGCCGGTGGGGCAGGGGCGGCGCTTTTTTCTCAAGCATCAGGGCCATGCCGAAGTCACATAGTTTGGGTATGGGTGGGGTGTGCCGGCCATCGATCAAAATGTTTTCAGGCTTGACGTCAAGGTGCAGAATGTTGTGACGATGAAGATAGGAGAGTGCCCGGGCAACGGCCATGGTGATCCTGAGAACACGCCCTATATCCGGCCTTTCCCCCCGTTCCATGATCAGGCTGTGGCCCTCCACGAATTCGACAACCAGGTAAGGCTGATGGTCGTGTTCACCGTGATCGTACAGGGATATAATGCCGGGATGGGAGAGCCGTGAAAGCAGGCAGGCCTCTTTTCTGATGGCCTGGGCGGCACCTTCTCCTTTTGTCTTGTCCGCCAGGGCCAGCTTCAGGATCGCCACGCGGTTGTGTCGCTGATCAAACACCTTGTAGAGGCGTGACAATTTGGTTTCGCACAGCAGGTTCAGCACACGATAGGGACCGATCCTGACAACCATTCTGTTTCCTTTGAAAAAGCGTTGCCTGCCCTGAATCGTTCACGAGCCCAGGGCTGGCGGAAAAAATTCGTAAAATATTGAGGTTGATGGTACCAATGGCAGGTTCAGGCGTAAAGGGATTTGTGCGGCGAAAAGAGAAAAGGTAGAATGACCCCATGTCTCTTCCGGATTTGAAAAGAAAAAAGATGCTGGACTGCCTGTACCGCCGGTATAACAGGCGGTCCTATGTATCGCCCGATCCCCTTGAGTGTCTTTATCGTTTTGAGGAGGTAAAGGACCGGGAGGTGGCGGCCCTGATCGCCGCCTGCCTGGCCTATGGCCGGGTGGCCCAGATCGTGAAAAGCGTCTCCGCCGTGCTGGATATCATGGGGCCTTCACCCCACGATTTTATCCGCTCTGGTACGCCGGCCCGGTTTGAAAAACAGTTTGCCGGGTTTCGACACCGGTTTGCCGATGAGGTCCATCTGGCGGCCCTGATGGGGGGAATGCGGCAGGTGCTTCTGGCATACGGGTCGTTAAATGCCTGTTTTGTCGACAGCTTTCGAAAGAAAGACCCCACCGTGATTCCGGCTCTTTCGATTTTTACCGACCGCCTCAGCGCCGCTGGCGGTACCGGCCATCTGCTGGCCGATCCCCGGAAAGGCAGCGCCTGCAAGCGGCTGCACCTGTTTTTGCGGTGGATGGTCAGAAAAGACAGTGTCGATCCGGGTGGTTGGACCGGTGTTCCCCGTTCACGGCTGGTGGTGCCCCTGGACACCCACATGCATGCCATCGGTCTGGCCCTGGGCCTGACCCGGCGGCAACAGGCCGATTATGTCACGGCGGTCGAGATGACACAGGGGTTTGCCTGCTTTTCCCCCCGTGATCCGGTGAAATATGATTTTGCCATGACACGCTTCGGCATTCGACAGGAGATGAAGGTTAACGACCTGATCCGCATGGCGGGCTGCGCGTAAACAGGCAAAACCGGGCAGGGATCGGCCCGCAGTGGCACCGACCTTGATGTGAAGATTTTTTGACCATATTACCCTTTTCCCAAATTGTTTGCATGGGCCGGCGCGTTCATGTAGAATTCAGGGCCTATGAAGACATATCACGACTGCATTCCCTGCTTCATGAAACAGGCTCTGGGCGCGGCCCGGCTGGTGACCGGGAATCCGGAACTACATGAGCGGGTGCTTCGGGAAATGGCAAAAAAAGTCAGCACCATGGACTTGAATCAGTCACCGCCCCTCATGGGGCGGGAGATTCACCGGACCGTGCGTGTCCTGACCGGCCTGGATGATCCCTACCGGGAGGTCAAGGATTTTTACAACCGGTTTGCCATGGACATGTATGACGACCTGAAAAATAAGGTCGCGGCTTCGGCCAGGCCCCTGGAAACCGCCGTGAAGCTGTCTATTGCCGGCAACATCATCGATTTTGGCGTCAGCAGTGATCTGGATGTGGAGCTGGTGCGCGAAACCATTGACAATGCATTGTCCGAACCGGTTTTCGGGGACATCAACGCCTTTGCCGAAGCCGTGGCAGAAGCCGAAACCATTCTTTACCTGGGTGATAATGCCGGAGAGGTCCTGTTTGACCGGATTCTCATTGAGACCCTGCCCGCGGCAAAGGTGGTGTTCGTGACCAGAGGCGGCCCGGTGATCAATGACGTCACCCTGGCGGATGCCCAGGCCGTTGGGTTGCCCGCGTTGGCGCGGGTCATGGACAACGGCACGGACGTGCCGGGGACCGCGCTTTCCGAATGTTCCGATGCCTTTGTGAAGGAGTTTGAAAAGGCGGACATGATCATTTCCAAGGGTCAGGGCAACTACGAGACCCTGTCGGAATCCGGCCGGGCAGGCAAGGTTTTTTTTCTATTCAAGGTCAAGTGCCCGGTGGTGGCCCGTGATATCGGATGTGAAATGGGCCGGGCCGTGGCCGCCGGCGGAAACAGCGGATTTTAAAAATGAACGAAACCATGGCCATTACCATGCGACCGATCGGTGTTGTGAACACCGACGCCACAGAGATTCCCAGACACTGGAGCGTGTCCGATGTGGAGGGCCGGTTGGAGATCGACCCGCAATACGCAGCCGGCCTCTCCGACATTCAGCCCGGTTCTAAAATTGTGGTGCTGTTCTGTTTTCACAAGAGCCCGGCCTTTGATCCGGCCCGCCATCTGCGCCAGACCCCGCCCCACAGGGAAGGCCCCTTGGGCGTGTTTTCCATCTGCTCGCCGAGGCGGCCCAACCCCATCGGCCTTTCCGTGCTTGAGGTGCTTGAGATTCAGGGCACGGTTATTCATGTCAGGGGGCTTGACATGCTGGATGGCACACCGATTCTGGATATCAAGCCTTATATTGAAGGCAGGCAGGACTGCCCCAGTTATGCAGACGACAGGTAGCCCTCCTTTATTGGAATTCGTAAATAAGAAGTGGCGGCATGAAAGACACAAGACAATTCATCTGTATTGTCGGCGTGGCCCTTCTGCTGGCGGTCATGGGCTGCCAGCCGGAGAACACCTCCCCCGGCTCCCTGGTTCAAAAGGGAAACGACCTGTTTTTCAAAGGAGACTACCGGCAGGCGGAGCAGGCCTATCGGGAGGCCATTGATACCGATCCTTCGCTTGTCCCCGCCCGGATGGGGCTTGCCGAGACCCGGCTCAAACTGGGCGATGTAAAAGGGGCCGTCGATGCCTATGCCCGGCTGCTCGAGATCGATCCCGGTCATGTCCCGGCCCGGCTGAACATGGCCCGGTTTGATATTCTGTCCAACCGGCTGGAAGCGGCGGAACAGGGGGTTCAGCAGGTGCTATCTGTGGAACCGGCCAACATTGATGCTCTTTTTCTGTTTGCCGAAATTTGTGAAAAAGAGGGTCGCTTCAAACAGGCTGAACAGCTTTATGGCCGGATACTTTCCGTCCAGGCCGACAATACCAAGGCACTGCTCCGGCTTGGCGCCATTTTCGCAAAAACCGGAGACATGACCCGGGCCAGGGAGCGGCTGGAACAGGCCGTGGCCGTGGATCCGTCCGCCATAGACCCCCGCCTGGTGCTGTTTAATTTCCATGTGAGCAGAAAGGATTATTCAGCTGCTGAAAAGACGCTGATGGCGGCGGTGGATGCCCATCCGGATAGCCCGGAGCTGTATATCCTGCTGGGCAATTTCTATTTTTCCCAGAAACAGACGGGCCCGGCGGAACAGGCTTTTTTAAAGGCCGTCGAAACAGGCGGGGACCATCTGCCGGCCCATCTTGCCGCTGCCAATTTTTACCGGGCCGTTGGCAAACCGGACAAGGCCCTGGAGATGTACCGGTCGGCCCTGGCGGTCAACCCACGCAGCCTTCGTGCCCGGCAGGCACTGGCAGGGTTCTACCTGGAGAATAATCTTCTGGATGCGGCTGCAAAGGAGGTAGAAACCATTTTGCAGGCAAACGAAGCATACCTTCCGGCCCGCCTGCTTAATATCCGGCTGCTCATCGCCCGGCAGGAATATGACCGGGCCATTTCCCTTTGTGATGCCTATCTGAAGGAAAACCCGACCTCCAGCGACCTTTACTATGCCAAAGGTCTGGCTTTCTGGCACAAGGAGGACCTGATTTCCGCTGAAAAGGCTGTTTCCCGTGCCATTGCTCTTTCACCGGGCAATATCAGCGCTCGGCTGAGACTTGCCGATATCTATCTGAAAATGGGTGAAACGGAAAAGGCCCAGACAGTCAACAGTGAACTGCTGGCTTTTTTACAGGAGCACCTGAACCTGGAGGTGGTGTCAGCACCTCTGGCCGATCCTGAAAGGACCCGCCCCCGGGGGTTGGACTCGTTTGGATCTCTTCTGGACATTGCCGATGCGCATCCCTTTGGTGATTCTGAACGCCTGAGCGGCCTGATGCAACGCTATGAACAGACTATTGAGGGATTTGAGGCGGCATTGCGAAAAAATCCCCTTCAGGCCGGGCTGTTTGAAAATATTGTGTTCCTTAAGGGTGTGAAAGGAGAGTACGACAGGGCCATCGAACGATGTAACCAGCGAGTGGCCTCGCTTGAGAAGATGGCCGATGTCGCTCCGGAACACCGGCGGTCCCTCATGGCGGGTGTGTATACGCTCAAGGGGGATCTGTATCTTGCCAAGGGCGACAGGGAAAAAGCAAAAATCGCTTTTCAGCAGGCCGTTTCCGCGGACCCCGATACACTGAAACCCTATTTTGCCTTGGCCAGGCTTCATATTCTGGAAAAGGACCTGGACGGCGCCATATCTCAATATCGTACCATCCTGAACAGGCATCCTCAGCAGGCCGGCCCCCATATGTTGATGGGGGTACTTTACAAGATGAAAGGGGAGTCTGAACAGGCGGAACATCACTACAGGGCCGCCCTGGATGAAGACCCTGAACTGGCTCAGGCCGCCAACAACCTGGCCTACCTGCTTTCAGAAAATCCGGATCGGCTGGACGAAGCCCTGGATTTCGCCCTTCGGGCCCGGTCCCAGGCCCCGGATGACCCATACATCATGGATACGCTGGGCTGGATTTACTACCGGATGGAGCGGTATGACAAGGCCCTTGAACATTTAAAGGCGGCGGCCAACCGCATTCCCGATAATGTTACCGTGAACTACCACCTTGGCATGACATACTACCGGCAAGGCCAGTTTGAGCAGGCCCGGATTTTTCTCGACAGGGCATTGAGCCTCAACGGGAAGTTTTATGGAGCGGAGAAAGCCCGAACACTTCTGGATGAGTTGATGTAACCCGATTGCAGACCGTTTTTTCTGTAATGACAGGCCAATGAAATACTTTCCCATAAAAACATTGATCATATTTCTGGTGCTGATGCCGGCAGTTTATATCACAGGCGTTTTTCTGCTGGAGCATCATGTCCAGAAGCAATATGCATCGGACATTGAGAACCTTTATATCGGCGATACAAAGCCGTTGCTGGAAGGTAGTGTCAGGCTCAAGGACGCGGTGGCCGCCAACATCGAAGCTTATCTGCGTGGCCGGAAGCTTAATCCTTTGGGCATAAAGGCCGATGTGCTGGTTCTGTCCGGCAACCAGGTCATGATTTATCCCGCGTTTCCCGATTCCGACGCGGAGGCTTTAAACCCCTTGCCCCAGGAACAGATCGCTTCGAATAATTTTCGTCTGATGAATGAAGGGCTTTCGGTGCGCGTGAATGTCTCGCTGGCCAGGGGGTCTTTTCTGGACATCGGCATCATCGGCGGCTACCTGATGGTCGCCGGTTTTGTGTTTCTCTACTTTTACCGCGCCGGCCTGCGCCGGGCAAGAGTGGATGAGGCCCAGCGCCAGGAGGAGGTTCATCGGCTGAGGGAGGCAGAAAACCAGCACTACGGCCGCATCATGATGTTAAGTGAGGAAAAGAAACGGTTGGCCGGCGAGATCGACCAGACCCGGAAAAACCTTTCCGAGTACCGGGCCACAGCCAGCCGGACCGAGGACCAGCTGCTTGATGAGATGATCGCCCTGGAGGAAAAGGTCAACATGAGCATGGCTCTTTCCGAAGAGTTGCGACGAGAAAACGAAGCCCTGCGGCAGGTCGCTGAAGCGCGCGAGCAGGAAAAACAGAAAGCCGGGAAAAAGAGCGCGGCTTACGGAACGGTTGATAAACGGTTCAAGACCCTGTATAAGCAGACCCTTATGCAAAAGCGAGCACTGGACAGCTTTATGGGGCTGACCGATGACATGAAGATCAAGGCCGAAGAGGTGATCAAGCAGTTGGACAGCGATCCCTCAGGCGTGAATGTGAAAAGAAAGGTGGATTTGAGGAAGAGCCGGGAAAAGATATTTGAAGTGGAGTTTGCCTACAACGGCAGGCTCTATTTCCGCAACATGGATGACGGACGCGCGGAGGTGCTGATCATCGGCACCAAGAATTCTCAGGTCAAGGACATGTCGTTTCTGGATACGCTGTGATGGTGAAATTTTAAAAAATTAGAATTCTGGTTCGAGCCCAGGGGACGTGAGAAATTTAATCGCGGGAATACATGAAAATATCGTACTCTTGCTCGTACTCTTGCTCTTGATCCTGCTTTCTCCCGGTGCCGGGTGATTTTCGATCAAGTGCACGAGTAAGAGCAAGAGTAAGATTTGTTGCCATCTTTAGAGATTAGAGTTTTGGTTGGAGTTTTATTTTTAGAAGTTACCTGAAGAGACAAACAATGATATCCAAACGTGCGCAGCAGATCACGCCGTTTCTGGTGATGGATGTTCTGGAAAAAGCCGATGAGATGGAGCGGCAGGGCATCGATGTGGTTCACCTGGAGGTGGGGGAACCCGACTTCGACATTCCGGTGTGCGTGAAAACAGCGGTGGAAAAGGCCCTTGCCGACGGCCGCACCTACTACACCCACAGCCTGGGCGACATTCGGCTCCGGCAGGCGATCTGCGATTACTACAAAAACCGGTACGGCGCTACCGTGACCCCTTCCCGGGTGATCGTAACCTCCGGCACCTCGCCGGCCATGATGATGGCGTTTGCCGCCCTGCTGGATCCCGACGACGAGGTGATTATTTCTGACCCCCATTATGCCTGTTATCCCAACTTTATCACCTTTGCCGGGGGACGGCCCGTAACGGTTCCCGTTTACGAGGCCGACGGGTTTCAGCTTTCGCCGGAGGCCATTGCAGCGGCGGTCACCGGCAGGACCAAGGCCATTTTCATCAACTCCCCTTCAAACCCTACCGGCACCCTGCTTTCCGAGGCACGAATGGCGGCCATCGCCCGGTTTGAGCCCTACATCATTTCCGACGAGGTTTACCATGGTCTGGTGTACGAGGGCAGGGAACACTCCATTCTTGAGTTTACGGACAACGCCTTTGTGCTGAACGGGTTTTCAAAACTTTACGCCATGACCGGTCTTCGGCTGGGTTACCTTATCGTACCCGAGCCCTTTGTGCGCACCGTCCAGGTTCTCCACCAGAATTTCATGATATCGGCCAATTCAGTGGTGCAGTTCGCCGGCATTGCGGCCCTGGAGCAGGCTGGCGACGACGTGGCCCGCATGAAGGCGATTTACAACGAAAGACGTCTTTACATGATCCGCCGGCTGCGGGAACTGGGATTTACCATCCCGGTAGAACCCACCGGCGCTTTTTACCTGTTTGTCAATGCCGGGCACCTTTCTTCCGACTCTTACAGCCTTGCCTTTGATATTCTGGAAAAGGCCCGTGTGGGTGTGGCGCCGGGTATCGATTTTGGGAAAAACGGTGAAGGGTTTCTGCGGTTTTCCTATGCCAACTCTCTGGAAAACATCGCCGAAGGTCTGAACCGGCTGGAGCAGTATCTTGAACGGCGCTGATCGACCGGTGCCGCCGGTGCGAAAAGGCCAGACGGTGGACCTGGAGATCGAAACCCTTGCCTTTGGAGGGCGGGGGCTTGCCCGTGTCGACGGGCTGGCGGTGTTCGTGGACCATGCCCTGCCCGGGGACCGGGTGTCGGCCCGCATCACCCGCAAAAAGTCAAACTTTGCCGAAGCCCGGCTTCTGGAGGTTCTTTCCCCCTCGCCGTTCCGCATTTTGCCCCAATGCCCTTACTGCGGCTACTGTGGCGGCTGTCGTCTTCAGATTCTCCACTATGACAAACAGCTTGACTCCAAGTACGAACAGGTGGCTGACGCCCTGCGCCACATCGGCTTGGTGGAAAACGTGCCGGTGCATCCGGTGATTCCCGCCGACCCGGTGTGGGGCTATCGCAACAAGATGGAGTTCTCCTTTGCCGACCGCCGCTGGCTGCTGCCTGAAGAGATGGAGACGGAGAATCTCGACACCTCCTTTGCCCTGGGCCTTCATGTGCCGGGTACCTTCCACAAGGTGGTCGATATTGACGCCTGTCTGCTGCTGCCCGAACCGGCCAATGCGATCCTTGGCGACGTGCGGGCCTATGCCATGGCCTCCGGCGCTCCGGCTTACGGCCTGAAAAGTCACCTTGGGTTCTGGCGGTTTTTAATGCTGCGCCACTCCGTGGCCCATGACAACTGGATGGTCAATATCGTCACCGCCGCTGAAGACCGGCGCCTGGTGAAGCCCTTGGCCGACCTGCTGGCAGACCGGTATCCCGAAGTGGTCTCCGTGGTCAACAACATCACCGCCAGAAAGGCCGGGGTGGCCCAGGGCGAATATGAGGTTCTGCTCCACGGCGCTCCCTTCATTTCAGATCGGCTGGGCCGCTTTTCTTTTGATATATCGGCCAACTCCTTCTTCCAGACCAATACGCGGGGGGCCGAGCGGCTTTACACCGTGGCCAGGGAATATGCCGGTCTGACCGGGAACCAGACCGTGGTGGACCTCTACTGCGGCACCGGCACCATTGCCATCTGGCTGTCGGAGGTGGCAAAAGAGGTGGTCGGCCTTGAAATAAACGACAGCTGCCTGGCCGATGCCGCAAATAACTGCCGGACCAACAAAGTGTCCAATGTTCGGTTTGTGGCCGGAGACGTGAAGGACACCCTTCCCATGCTGGACTGCCGGGCCGATGTGCTGGTCATTGATCCGCCCCGGGCCGGCATGCACAAGGACGTTGTGGAACAGGTCCTGGCCATGGCGCCACCGCGCATTGTTTATGTGTCGTGCAACCCCGCCACCCTGGCCAGGGACGTGGCCCTGCTCAGTGAAGTCTATGCCGTTGCCGAGGTTCAGCCGGTGGATATGTTTCCCCACACCCCCCATATCGAGTGCGTGGCGAGATTGGAGAAAAAATGACAGCACTGCTTCAAAACAGTTCGCTGGTGCTGGCATCCGCCTCGCCGCGGCGTAAATACCTTCTGGAACAGGCCGGTCTCTCTTTTGTCATACAGGAGAGCAGCGTGGACGAGGCTGCCGAACCCTGGGCCGGTGATCCGGAAAAATACACCACCACCCTGGCCCTGGCCAAGGCCAATGACGTGGCTGCCGCTCGACCGGACAGCTGGGTGGTGGGGGCCGACACCATCGTGGTTATGGACGGCGATCTTTTGGGAAAGCCGGATTCCGTGGCCGATGCCCGGCGCATGCTGGGCCGGCTTTCCGGCGCCACGCACATGGTCTATACCGGGTTTGCCGTGGTGTGCCGGAACAGGGACCATGCTTATATCGAGGTGGTGGAAAGCCGGGTGACCTTTAAACCCCTTTCCATTGACGAGATAGAGTGGTATGTTTCCACCCGTGAACCTTATGATAAGGCCGGTGCGTACGCCATCCAGGGACTTGGGACCTTTTTTGTTCAATCCGTTAATGGCTCTTACACGAATGTTGTGGGGCTGCCTGTCTGCGAAGTGATGACCCATCTGCTGGCTCACAGGGTCGTCGGTCTTCCCCGTACCGGGAAGGTCCAATCTCCATGACAAAGGTGTTTTAAAATGAAAAAGCTGTTGCTGGTTCTGCCCCGCCATGAGCAGGGATTCTGGGGCCATGTTTCCAGATCCGGCAAGGCGGGCATGGTCCGCCTGAGCCTTTCCACCGTGGCGGCCCTGACCCCGGATCACTGGCAGGTGGAGATTCTCGATTCACGGGTAACGCCGGTGAGCTATGACGCACCGGTGGACCTGGTGGGGATCACCGCCTTTACCGCCGAGATTCCCAGCGCCTATAAGATCGCCGACGGCTTTCGGCAAAAGGGCATCCCTGTGGTCATGGGCGGATTCCACGTGTCGGCCCTGCCGGAGGAGGCCCTTGAACACGCTGACAGCGTGGTGGTGGGCGAGGCCGAGCCGGTGTGGAAGCATGTGCTGGCCGATGTCGAAGCAGGGCAACTGCAACCGGTTTACAAGGCCGAGCGTGTAGTTGACATGAATCACATGGCCGTCCCCTGCCGCCACCTGCTGAACCGGGGAATGTATTCCACCGGGTTTTACACCATTCAGGCGACCCGGGGGTGCCCCTACAACTGTGAGTACTGCGCGGTCTCCGCCTTTTTCGGCCGGACCTACCGGACCCGGCCCGTTGCCCAGGTGATCGAAGAGATAAAAGGGTTTGATACGAAAAATTTCTTTTTCGTGGACGACAACATCACTGGAAAGACGCAATACGCCAAGGAGCTGTTCCAGGCGCTGATCCCGCTGAAACGCACGTGGGGCGGCCAGACCGCCATCACCATCGCCAAGGACGAGGAGCTGCTCTCCCTGTACGCGAAAAGCGGCGGGCAGTATGCGTTTATCGGTTTTGAATCGTTGTCTGAAAAAAACCTTGCCCGCATGAACAAGTCCTGGAACTCGCCGGAGACCTATGTGAAGGCGATCGCAAAGATTCATAAAAAAGGCATCAACATTCTGGGCAGCTTCATTTTCGGCCTGGATGACGATGATCCGGGGGTGTTCCGGCGCACCGTGGAGTTTGTCCGCAAGAGCAGAATCGACGCGGCCCAGTTTCATATTCTGACGCCGTTTCCCGGCACGCGACTCTATGACAAGATGGCCTCGGACGGCCGGATCACCAGCCTTGACTGGGGCCGTTACCACACCAGCGATGTGGTGTTTGCGCCGGCCTCCATGAGTGCGGAGGAGCTTCAGAACGGCTACTGGTGGGCCTTTCGCAAAAGTTACTCCATCGGTAATACGTTGAAACGGTGCCTGCGAAGCCCGCGCAACATCAAATCCCGGGTGGCCCTGAACCTGGGTTACCGGAAGAAGGCCATGCAGATGCCCAAAGCTGTCCTGCACGGCACAACAGCATGAGATGAAGGAAAAACTGGAACAGGTCAGGAAACGAATTCAAGCTGCGGCCGAGGCGTGCGGCAGAGATCCGGCAACCGTCCGGCTGGTGGCGGTAAGCAAGACCCAGCCGGTTTCCCGTATCGCGGAGGCCATTGCCGCCAGCACCACTGACTTGGGTGAAAACTACATTCAGGAAGCAAAAGAAAAAATAGAACCCTTGGCCGCTCATCCGGTCTGCTGGCACTTTATCGGTCATCTTCAATCCAACAAGGCAAAAATCGCGGTATCACTGTTTGACTGGATTCATACCGTGGATTCGGCCAAGCTGGCCGCGGAGATCGACAAACAGGCGGCCAAACTGGGGAAAGTCCAGAAAATTCTCATCCAGGTCAACACCGGCCTGGAAGATACCAAGTCGGGCGTGGTCCCCGACGACCTGCCCGGCCTGGTGACCGAAATCAGCCGGTTTGGGCACGTTGCCGTTCGGGGCCTGATGGCCATTCCCCCGTTTTACGACGATCCCGAGGCGGTGCGGCCCCATTTTAAAAAGCTGCGCATGCTGCGGGACGCGATTGAAAAACAGAAAATTCCCAATGTGGTCATGAAAGAACTCTCCATGGGCATGAGCGGCGATTTTGAGGTGGCCATCGCGGAAGGGGCCACCATGGTTCGCATCGGTACCGCCATATTCGGAGCCCGGCAATGAAGATTCTGATTCACATCTGCTGTGCGCCCTGTTCCATCTACCCGGTACGGGTGCTGCGGGAAGCGGGCATGGAGGTAATGGGGTTTTTCTACCGGTACAACATTCACCCCTTTACCGAATGCCTGAAACGGGAAGATGCCCTGAAGAACTATGCCCCGTCCATCGATCTGTCCGTGATCTACCAGCAGGGCTACGACATCGAGCAGTTTTTTCGCAATACGGCTTACCGGGAGGCCCAGCGGTGCCTGGGCTGCTACCACGAACGGCTCAGGACCACGGCCCGCATGGCAAAAAAAGGGAAATTCGACTTTTTCACCTCTACCCTGCTGTACAGCAGATTCCAAAATCATGAGGCCATTCGGGCGATCGGCGAATCCGAGGGCAAAGCCGCGGGCGTGCCGTTTTATTATCAGGACTTTCGTGACGGGTGGAAAGAGGGCATTGCCGTGTCAAAGGAACTGGGCATGTACCGCCAGCAGTACTGCGGGTGCATCTACAGCGAAAAGGAGCGGTACTACGACAAGTCGTAACCAGAAAGGGGCCAAGGATTCGAGGGGTCCAGGGTTCAAGGGTTTCTTGTTCCCGTCATTGCGGGGAGCCTGGCGAATTTCGGTCATTGCGAGGAGCGTAGCGACGAAGCAATCCCATTCGCATCCGGGCAAGACCGCTTCTGGGGCATCCATTGACGTTCAAAATCGCTTCCTGCGGCTCACAATCACACAAAGGACGATATGTGTGAATTGGAATGGGAACGATATATCAGGCGATGTTGCCAGGCCCGTGGTATCTCACTTGACCCCTTGGATCCTTGAATCCTCGAACCCTTTTACAACATCTCTTTAAGATAGAAAAACAGCACCGTGATGCAGTAGGCCAGCTTGAGGGCCATGCCCACGATGTTGCCCACCACCACGCCCCACCCGGCCCGCAGGGCGGGGCCGGTTGTTTTTCCGGCCACCATCTCGCCGATCACCGCGCCTGCCACGGCCCCCAGGAAAATGCCGAAGGGCGGAAAAACAAAAAGGCCGATCAGCATGCCGCCGGCAGACCCCCATATTCCCGCCTTTGTAGCCCCGTACCGCCGTGCCCCGGCAATAGAGGCCACGTAATCCAGCACCACGGACAGCAGGACCGCCAGCACCCCCATGACCACCAGAAAGGTAAGGCCAAAGGGCTGCCACTCTTTTGCCAGGCTGAGAAGGATCAGGGCAAGATAGCTTAACACCGGACCGGGCACTACCGGCAGCAGGCAGCCGGCAATACCGGCCAGTGCCAGCAGAATGCCAAGAACGATTAATGAAATTGAGGCCATGTTTCTACCACCCGTTCGCTTGGCTCATTGGTTTTTGTATCATTTATCCTGTTTATTCGGCGGTGTTGATACGATGCATGGCCGCTTCTGCCTCCGCCACGATCCGGTCAAAAAGCGCTGCTACCGTGGGAATGTCATGCACCAGGCCGATGCCCTGGCCGCAGGAGATGACCCCGGCATCCAGGTCGCCGGTGGCATACATGTGCCGGGCCTTGTCGCCGGCCACCACGCTGAGTACCTCGTTGAAGTCGCCACCTTCGGCCTCTATCTTTGCGCATTTCCGGGCCGCGGCATTGTCCCACACCCGGTGGGTGGCGCCGATGGAGCGCATGATCAGGCGGGTCTCCAGCTCGGTGGCATTTTTCAGGGCGTTTTTCAGGTTTTCATGAAGGGGACACTCTTGCGTGACCAGCAGCCGGCTGCCCATGATCACGGCCCCGGCCCCCAGGGCCAGGACGGCCAGCAGGCCCCGGCCGTCGGACACGCCGCCCCCGCCGATCACCGGCACCTTGACCGCGTCCACCACCGACGGCACCAGCACCAGGGTGCCGATGTCCAGCTTGCCGGTGGCACCGCCGTTTTCATAGCCCACCACGGTAACAATGTCGGCACCCAGTTTTTCGGCCTTTTGCGCGTACCGGATGCCCACGCACTTGTGAATCCAGGTCATGCCCGCATCCTTGAAACGGCCGCACAGCTCTTCCGGCGCGAAGTGGCCAGAGGTCTCCACGATTTTTACGCCCTTTTCAACCATCACATCAACGTAGATGTTGTTGTCAATGGCGGTCATGGCCGGAAACAGGTTGATGTTAACGGCAAAGGGCTTGTCCGTGAGCTGCTGCACCTCGTCCACGGCTTTTTCAAAATCCGCTTTTGTCTTGTAAATGGCCGAGGCCAGGATACCCAGTCCTCCGGCATTGGAGATGGCTGCGGTAAACCGGGCGTCGGTGATCGACATCATGGTGCCCCCGAGAATCGGGTGGGCAATGCCCAGCTTCTGAGTGACGGCCGTTGTGATCATATAACCTCCTTGCAAGCGGTTTTGTTTATGGGCTTGAAATTTTGCTTATGCTCCGTGTCGTTTTTCCCTTGAACCCTTGAATCCTTGACCCCTCAGAACTGTTCCAGTGTTTGATAAAACAACACATTTGTCATACCGGGACATCATTTATTTCCACGGTCTCCAGGTAGATTTTTACCGTGGTCAGGGTGTTGACAAACATATGTTTCCCCGCCTGCGCCAGGGTCTGCGGGTCGGTATCGCCGCACAGCTGTGAAAAGGTGGCGCCCACCACGTCGGTGGGGTCGGCCTCGGTCATGTTGGCGTTCATGGCGTCAATATAACACCGGGTCCGCTCCCGGATGGCCTCAAAATAGTCAATGGCCGTACCAGCGGCGCCGGCCGAGGCCAGGGCCGATATTTTTCCGGAAAATTCGTGCATGGAAAACCAGAAGGCCTGGGCCAGTTCGTTTTTCGCGGGATGGTCGGCCATAAAATAAGAGACGGCCCACCCTGTAAAAACGATCCGCAGGAGCTGAATCTCGTACTCCACAGCAGTTTTATTGATGCGCGGATCGTCATCGGGCAGTTTTGCCAGCTCACGTTTGATCACCTCCCGGTTCATGGCCACACCGGTCAGCACCTCAACGGCCTGATCGATTGTGGCGGCTGCTTTTTCCTCGGTCATTACAAACTCCTTATCCGGCTATTTTCTTGACACTTCTTGTCAGTCTATTTCATACTGATCCATATTTGTAAATACCATTGTGAGGAGGAACGGTCTGCCAAACTCTGCTCTGTGATCGCTATCGGGATCGCTATCGAAATCGGTATCGAAAAACAAAAGCGCATCAATCCCGATCCCGATAGCGATAGCGATTCCGATTTGGCCGGGACAGGCTTAAAGCAAGAGAAAAGGGCCTGCGTTTATAATACCTTCGGGCCGACACGGCCGCCAGGGAGACACACCAATGATTCAAATCACCATTCCCGGATACAAATCCCTTCACCTGTCTCATCTTGTCATGGACTACAACGGCACTCTGGCCTGCGACGGCAAGCTGATTGACGGTGTCGCCGACCTGTTGCACCGGCTTTCAAAGGAGCTGTCGGTTCATGTGCTGACTGCCGACACCTTCGGCCGGGCCAAAGCCCAGCTGGCAGGACTGCCGCTTTCCCTGTGCATCCTGCCCGAGGAAAAGCAGGACAAGGGCAAGCTGAATCACATTCAGCAGCTCGGCGCCGATACCGTGGTGGCCATCGGCAACGGCCGCAACGACAAGCTTATGCTTGAGCATGCGGTCTTGGGCATTGCCCTGCTTCAGGAAGAAGGCGCCTGCGCCGAAACCCTGACCGCCGCGCACATGGTGTGCCGCACCATCATCGACGCATTGAACCTGCTCACCAATCCCAAGAGGTTGATTGCCGGGTTGAGGCGGTAAGGGGGGTGAGGACGGGTGAGCGGGGGCTGGATGGGATTATATGATGACATTGCAGTAGAATAGACTCTAGTGCCCGGGAGTGAGGGGAAAGAACGTTTTTGTAGGGGTTTTACGTCACGACGCATAATTTATGTTAGGAATGTGAATAATGATAGAGTAAAGGAATAAAGCCTCAGCCGCGCTGGGGTGCGGCGCTCCCGCTTTTTGCCACGGCCGGGTTTCGATCCCGATAGCGATTTCGATTTGGATGGGGACAAGAGCTCAGGTCAGGTGATACCGAGCTTTTTCTGCGCGTCTGAAAATGATTTTTCGGCCAAAACGATTTCCAGAGACGGGGACAATCGGCTTATCCACCAGAACAGCCGCCACCAGGAAGGAACGATAATAATGGCCCTGTTTTTTGCGACCTGGTCAAGCGCCTTTTTCGCAAAGCGGTCCGGGGCCATGGGCTTCATTTTATCAAACATGTCCGGCAGCTTTGCCCGCTGTTCCTCTGTCATGGCATAAAGAACCTTGCCGAACCTGCCGCCTTCCAGAATAGGCGTTCGGATTACACCAGGGCAAAAAGCGCTGACGCGAACCCCTTTTACCGCAGCTTCGACCCGCAATGATTTGGACAGCCCCACCACCGCATGCTTTGTCGTGCCATAGGACGCCATGCCCGGCGTGGCTATCAAACCGGCTACGGAGGCGGTGCTGACAATATGACCGAATCCCTGGGCGATCATTACCTTATATGCCGCGTGAATGCCGTGGATGACCCCCCGGAGGTTGATGTCGATGATCAGGTTCCAGTCGTCAATCGTATGATGGTCCACGTTGCCGCCGATGCCGATGCCGGCATTGTTGAACATATAGTCCAGGCGGCCTTTCCGCGCCACGGTATCCCGCACCACCTGCTCCACGGCGGGATAGTCGGTCACGTCCAGTTCGACCGCATCCGCCCTGCCGCCGGCAGAACGGATGGCTGCCGCGATCGTCTCGGCCAGATCAATCTGGCGATCGGCCAGAACCACGCTGCTCCCGCGTTTTGCCAGTTCTTCGGCAAGGGCCTTGCCGATGCCGGAGGCGCCGCCGGTAACAATGGCGACAGCGTCTTTAAACGTTCGAATACCGTTTTTTGAAGCCATGGCTGTCTCCTGTCAATTTATTTAGTGTCCATCCATTGGTTATGAGGACACGAAAAAGGTTTCCAATCCAGATGAAAGGGGGTCAAGCCTACTCTTGACTCTTTTGGCCTCAAAAAACGACATAAGCAGATTAGGGCTTCATAAGCTTCAGCCGCACTGGGGTGCGGCGCTCCCGCTCTTTGCCACGGCCGGGTTTCGATCCCGATCCCGATAGCGATAGCGATTTCGATAAATTGGGAGATGAACCAATTTATTTGACAAGTTCGATCCCGCTCTCTGTAATCTTTATTTTATGTTGTTTATACAGCCTGCCGATTGCCTGCTTAAACACCTTTTTACTTACCCGAAATTCCCTTTTTATATCTTCAGCAGAACTTTTATCGTTAAACCCGGTTTTCCCGCCCGCCGCCTTAAGATGTTCCAGAATGTTGTCGGTAATAGAAGCAACATGCCTGATCTGCTTCGGCTGCAAGGAGATATCTATCTTTCCATCCGCTCTAATCAATTTTATATATGCTTTGAGTTTCTGGCCCTCATGGTAATTGTCATAAACCTGATTTCCATAAACCAATCCTGAATACGCATCATTTATTGCCACTTTTATTCCCAAATCGGTAAAGGCATATATCTCCACATCAACCTCTTGCCACTGAGTAAATACCCCCGGCCCCACGGTTTCTTTTAAGTGCTTATAATTATTTTTCATTTTTTACCTCGACGTCATTGTCGTCCAGAAACGTTTTTAATCACGGCAGGACAGCTCCCGGTTGTTTATCCAAATCGAAATCGCTATCGGTATCGAAATCGAATTGTATTTACAGTGGTACTCTCAAAGATTATTCCCCTTATCCTGTTATCCGTGTACTTTTCTTGGCGGCAAGAAAAGTACCAAAAGAACCGGCCCGTGCAGCTTGGCCTTCGGCTTCCCTCACGCAAACGCTTTTTTCGGCGCGGGCAGGAACTCGCCCGCTTCGCGGTGCTCAAACAGCCTGCCCGCTTTTTCCCGAAAAAAGCGTTTGCGCTCGGCTGTGCTGCAATGGGCGGGGCCTGCCATTGATGACCCGACGTGGTGTATAAAAAAAGTTACTTCTCCAGAGACAACCTCGTTTTCAGTCTTATTCCAAGAATTTGTAAACTCAGATGGTTATAAAGGCTAAAAGTCCTTTTGGGAACTATTTTTGACACCAATGTCTTGATGTATGTTTTGTATCTTTGCAGCCTGGCAGGAGGATTCCCCGTGTTATCGGTTCCGGCAGAGGGTGATGATCAGGTGCTCCAGGGCCAACTGGGGATCGGTGGCGCTTTTTAAGCGCCGGTCGGTGTCGGCCAGAAGGGCAAAGGCGGCAATCAGCTCGGCCATGGAAAAACGGGCCGCCTTTTCAAAGGTTTTGTAGACGGGATAAAGGTTTCTGGCATCGGCCCCGATGCTCAGGTCGGTGCCCGGTCTGGCGCTTTTGCCGGTTTTCTTGTCGGCTGCTTCGGCCAGCACGGCGTCCCGCTGGTTGCTCTGCTCCTGAAGGTCTGCGTCGTAAACTTCGATGGCGGGCAACACCCTCTCTTTGAAAGTCTGAAAGGTCATGCCGTTTTTCCAGGCCTTTCCATGGCCGCTCTCCATAAAGTCCCGGATCACGGTCAGTTTTCGGGTCTGGTTAGCAATGGCGGCAAGGATCTGGAGGGGATAGAGCGGTTCCGGGCCGCTCAACAGGCTGTGTAAATAGAAAAGGGCCTGGTCCGTGTTCTTTTCTCCAACGGCATTGGTCAGTTCATAGACCGGGTCGACCCGGGTCCGGACCAGCACGGCCTTTACATCCTTTGCGGTAATGGCCTTCCGGTCTCCCACGTAGGAGCACAGTTTTTCAAGGCCCCCGGCAAAGGTGCGCAGGTCGAACCCCGTGGTTTCGCACAGCAGGTTGAAAACGGCTCCGTCCATGGTTTTGTCCTGCTTTTTGAGAATGTCGCGCATCACCTCCTGAAGGGTGGCGGTCTGGGCCTTTTTGTCCGCCGCCGAAGCGCCTTTGGCCACGGAGCAGTCCACCACCACGCCGTGCTCCTTGATGGCCTTGTAGAGCTTGCGCCGCTTGTCCACTATGTCGGTGGTGATCACCAGATGGTTGTTCGGGGCAAACCCCTTTTCAATGGCAGACACCAGGGCCTCTGCCGCATCAATGCCGGCACTGGCCGAAAGGTCCCGGCCGGCGCAGGCATCAATCAGGGTGTCCGGCCATTCGGATTTGACCACGGTGTCGTCATCCAGTGCCCGGGCCAGGGCTTTTTTGTCCAGGTCTTTGTCACCGGTGAGGGAGATATCCAGCAGGCCGATCAGTTTGACAAAGCCGGCCACGGCCTTTCTTTTACGGTCGGCGGCCACGGCTTCCCTGATCTTTTCCACCAGGTCGGACCGGTTTTCTTTTGCGTAGAAGATCTTTGCGTCGATCAGGCCCACCACCTTGGCACTGCCGTCTAAGGAAAAGGTGTTGACCTGCTCAAGGGCATCTGTCACGTTGTCGTCCGTGCCCTCCAGTTCTTCCAGATTAAAAGTCTTCTGGTCCTGGGGCACGATTGTAGACACCACCAGGTCGAAGGCGGATTTGTAGAGATACTCCTCTCCGAAGATCAGAAACACCGGGGCAGGGGGGCCGGTCTGCCTGAGATGGGCTTCCAGGTTGTTTGCGGTAATTTCAGCCATTACCGGTCCGTCCGGTTGTTGCGGACATGAAGGACCACCAGGAGGACGGCGGCTGCGGCTGCGGCGGTCAGGCCCAGAGCCTGGGAGGTGGAGAGCATGCCGTCAAACACAAAACCCCTGGGATCCCCACGGAATATTTCAATGATGGCCCGGGCGACGCCGTAAACCATCACGTAAACCAGAAAGAGACGGCCGGCGAATTTTTTCCTGTGGTACAGGGCAAACAGCAGGGCAAAAATCATCAGGTTGGCGAAGGCCTCGTAAAGCTGGGTGGGGTGCAGGGGAACCCCCACCGGATGGGCCAGGGTCATGGGATCGGTAAAGGTGACGGCCCATGGCAGGTCACAGACCTTGCCGTGGCAGCACCCGGCGAAAAAGCAGCCGATACGGCCGATGGCATGGCCCAGGGGCGCGGCCACGGCCAGGATGTCAAACATTGCTCCGGCCGCCAGCCGGTGCCGGCGGATATACAGGATGATGGCAGCCAGGGCGCCGATAAACCCGCCGTAAAAGACCAGCCCTCCTTCCCAGACACGCAGGATGCCCAGCCAGTCGCCGCGAAACAGAGAAAGGTTTAAAAGAACATACAACAGGCGCGCACCGGCCAGGCCGGCCAGGACCGCGTAAAAGGTGAGGTCCATCACCTTTTCCGACGGAATATCGCGGGCCTTTGCCAGGTGGGACCCCATCCACAGCGCCGCCAGAATGGCGCAGGCCACGAAAAGGCCATAGGTGTGAAGGGTCAGGGGACCGATTTTAACCAGTACGGGATGCATGGGATCAGAACGGTACCTTTTTAAAGAGAATGTGAAACACCAGCACGGTCATGCCCACGGTGATGGCGCTGTCCGCCACGTTAAAGGCGGGCCAGTGAAGTCCTTTGACGTAAAAGTCTAGAAAGTCCACCACCACGCCGAACCGGATGCGGTCGACCAGGTTTCCCACGGCCCCGCCAAAGATAAGGGCCAGTGACCCCAGCAGCCAGGGATGGGTCCGGGGCGTGGTTTTGTAAAGGTAGAGCACAAAAGCCGCTGCCAGGGTCGAGACCACCAGAAACAGAACGGTCCGCACTCCCTGAGGCTGCCCGGCCATGAACCCGAAGGCCCCGCCCGGATTGTGAATGTGGGTCAGGCTGAAAAATCCGGGAATCACCTCGATGGTTTCATGCAGGGCCATGGTCATCAGAATCACCTGCTTGGTCGCCTGATCGGCGATCACAGTGACAAGGGTGATGAGGCCCAGCATCCGGTATTTTGCCGTCAAAAGTCCAGTCTCCCCGGCCGTTTTTTCACAGTTTTTTCAGCACTGACACGCACCGCTTGCAGGCCGTAGGGTGGTCCGTGTGGTCTCCCACCGATGTGTCGTAAACCCAGCACCTTTCGCACTTGGTGCCCGGGGCTTGCTCCACCAGCACCCGTACACCCTTGGGCGCCGGGCTTTCCAGCGGGCCGGTGCCACTCTCCTCATCCACCACCACGTCTGAAACGATGAGGATGGACCGCAGGTCGTCGTCCAGGGAGCGCAACAGCTTGGCCAGACTCTTTTCCGCGATAATGATGATCCGGGCATCCAGGGGATGGCCGATCTGCTTTTTCGCACGGGCCTCTTCCAGCGCCTTGGTCACCTCGCCCCGCACGTGCAGGATGCGCTCCCATTTCTGGGCCAGCTGTTTGTCATCCCACTGCGGGTCCGCTTCGGGAAGGGCGGCCATGTGAATGCTGAGCGGCCGATCCGTGGCCGGCAGAAATTTCCACACCTCTTCCGCGGTAAAGGGCAGGATCGGGGCCATGAGCCGGGCGATGCCCTCCACCAGGGTGTACATGACGGTCTGGGCGCTGCGTCGCTCCTTTGAGGCGGGCAGGGAGGTGTAGAGCCGGTCCTTGAGAATGTCCAGGTAGAAGGCGGACAGGTCCAGGGTACAGTAATTGTAGAGCCGGTGGTAGACCACGTGAAATTCGTAGGTGTCGTAGGCGGCGCGCAGTTTTTCCGCCAGCCGGCCGAAGGCAAGAATGGCGAACCGGTCGAGCTCGGGCATATCGTTGTAGGCGACCGCGTCTTTTTCCGGCGAAAAGTCGTAAAGGTTGGCCAGCATGAACCGGCAGGTGTTGCGGATTTTCTTGTAGGCGTCACTGAGCTGGTTCACGATGGGGTCGGAAATCCGGATATCTTCCCGGTAGTCTGATGCCGCCACCCAGAGCCGAAGGATCTCCGCGCCGTATTTTTTGATGATGGCCTCAGGCGCGATCACGTTGCCCATGGACTTGGACATCTTCTTGCCGTTGCCGTCCACCACAAACCCGTGGGTCAGCACCGACTTATAGGGGGCCCGGCCCCGGGTGCCAACGGCCGTAAGCAGGGAGCTGTGAAACCATCCCCGGTGCTGGTCGCTTCCCTCCAGGTAGAGATCGGCCGGCCACTCCAGGGCTTGTCGCTGTTCCAGAACGGCGGCGTGGCTGACGCCCGAGTCGAACCACACGTCCAGGATGTCGGTCTCCTTGACCAGTTTTTCGCTGTTGCAGGCCGGGCAGCGGACGTCGCCGCCCAGCAGTTCCTTAATGTCGGTGTCGAACCAGATGTCTGCCCCGTGTTCCGTAAACAGCGCAAATATTTTGTCCCGAATGGCCTCGTTCATGATCACGGCGCCGCATTCTTTGCAGAAAAACACGGTGATGGGAACGCCCCAGGAGCGTTGCCGGGAGACGCACCAGTCCGGCCGGTGGGCGATCATGTTGTAAATCCGTTCCCGGCCCCAGGCCGGAATCCAGGTCACGGCGTCGATCTCTTTTAATGATTTTTCCCGCAGCCCGGTGTTGTCCATGGAGACAAACCACTGGGGCGTGGCCCGGAAGATCACCGGTTTTTTGCACCGCCAGCAGTGAGGATAGGAGTGGGTGAATTTTTTCTGCGCGATCAGGGTGCCGTTGGCCTCCATGGCGGCGATGATGTCCGCGTCGGCCTCGAACACGAACCGGCCGGCAAACTGCTCCACTTTGTCTGTAAAGCGGCCGTTGTCGTCCACCGGGGAGTATATCTCCAGGCCGTAGGCCAGGGCCGCTTCGTAGTCTTCAGCGCCGTGTCCCGGGGCCGTGTGCACGCAACCGGTGCCCGCCTCCAGGGTGACGTGCGTCGCGTTGATCACCAGGGAGTCCCGGTCGTAAAAGGGGTGGCGCACCTTCGCCTTGTCCAGCAGGGTGCCGGGAAAGCTTTTCAGCGCCTTGTATTCGGAAATTCCGAAGATTTCCATGCACTGCTTTACCAGCTCGGCGGCCAGGATCAGTACGCCGTGCTCCTTTGTCTCGATGGCCGCGTACTCCAGCTCCGGGTGAAGGGCAACGGCCAGGTTGGCCGGCAGGGTCCAGGGCGTGGTGGTCCAGATGACCACGGCCGTGGGCTTGCCCACCGTTTCAGGGATCAGGCGGGCCACGTCTTCGGTGGCCGGAAACTTGACGAAAATGGAGGGCGAGCGTTCATCGGCGTATTCGATCTCCGCCTCGGCCAGGGCCGTGTTGCAGCTGCAGCACCAGTAGATGGGCTTTTTGTGGCGGAACAGGCTCTTGTTGATGGCGAAGTTGCAGCATTCGCGGGCGATGATGGCCTCGTATTCAAAGTTCATGGTCAGGTAGGGGTTCTCCCACTCGCCCATCACACCCAGTCGCTTGAACTCGTCCCGCTGAATGGAGATGAACTTTTCGGCATACTGCCGGCAGATGCCCCGTTTTTCCAGCAGCGACACCTCTTTTTTGCGGGGCCCCAGCTCCTTGTCCACGTTGTGCTCGATGGGCAGGCCGTGGCAGTCCCAGCCCGGCACATAGGCCACGCGGAAACCGGCCATTCGCTTGCTTCGGGTGACAAAGTCCTTGAGAATCTTGTTTAAGGCCGTGCCGATGTGAATGTGGCCGTTGGCATAAGGCGGGCCGTCATGCAGAACAAACGGCTTTTTGTCCCGGGCCCCGTCCTGGATAGCGTGGTAGAGGCCGGTCTCTTCCCAGGCCTTTATTTGTAAGGGCTCCCGCTGGACAAGGGACGCCTTCATTGGAAAGTCAGTGGTCGGCAGGTTTAACGTCTTCTTATAATCCATGGTATGTGATCCTCCGTAGCATGTGCATGTCCGCACATGAAATATGGGCGATAGTAGCGCTTCATGTGACTGTTTGTAAAGGAAAAAACCCGGCAGGCGTGTGAAAAACAGGGGTTAAACACCGGCGGGCCGCTGTTTTTTTACAATGACCAGGGCACGCCGGGCCTTTGAAAAGGGGAGGTGATAGGCATGAACATGAATGTCAAGGATGTCGGCGGCCATTGCCGGTTCCCCGGCGTCGTCCGTGATGGCCTTATTTTTCAGGGCGTTCAGCTCTTTTTCATAACCGCTTCCCTTCATGGCGATCAGTTGCCCGCCGCTGCTGACCAGGGGGAGGGCCGCCGCAACAAAGGCGGGCAGGGCGGCAAAGGCCCGGCAGATGATGGTGTCAAAGGCCGGGGCCGCCGGCGGCCGTTTCATCTGCTCCACGCGCCGGTGCAGGATGGTGACGGATTCAAGGGAAAGCAGCCGCACCACCTGCTGAAGAAAGGTCACCCGCTTGAGGGCCGAATCCACCAGTGTCAGGTCCAGGGAGGGAATCACCACCTTGAGGGGAATGCCGGGAAACCCGGCGCCGGGGCCGATGTCCAGCAAAGTGTTGCCCGGGAGGATAAACGCTGCCGGAACAATGGAATCCAGAAAATGTTTTTCCGCCGATTCGGCCGGATCGGTGATGGCCGTGAGGTTGACGGTCCGGTTCCACCGGGCCATCTCTTCGGCGTGAAGGGCAAACCGGTTCAGGTGGTATTCGGTGAGAGCAACCCCCAGGGTCTTCGCCCCTTCCCGCACCAGGCCGCGCCACTGTTCTGAATCATGAGAAACACCGGACGGCAGGGAAGTCATTTGCCCGGACATTTCACTCCTCGAAGTCCATGATTACCGTGACTTCGTTGCCGTTGCGGGAGAGTATGGCGTTTTTGTAACGTTTTTTGAAGATGTGCAGCATGGCGGTGTTCTCCGCCAGTACCGTGGCGCTGAACCGCTTGTAGTCGTTTTCCTTTGCGATCTGTTCAAGGGCCTCCAGCAGGTAGGAGGTGATGCCCATGTTCTGGAAATCCTCCCGCACCACGAATGCCACCTCGGCGGTGTCTTTTTCGTCGGACTGGGCATAGGAGCCGATGGCCATAAACTCCTTGCGGCCCTTTTGCCGGACCAGTCCGATGAGTGACATGTTTTTCCGGTAATCCACAACAGCCCACTGCTTTTGCAGCATCTCGTGGGAGAAGATGCGCTTCTTGTGAAAAAACCGGTAGTAGATGGTCTCTTTTTTCAGTGAGTAATAGAAATTGCGGTAGGAGAACTCGTCCGACGGCAGCAGGGGCCGGAACTCCACCACCCGCCCGTCTTTCAGGGTGAGGGTGCTTTTGTAGGTTTCCAGAAACAGCAGGTCCTCCTGGGCCGGGGAGAGCTGGTCCGGGAAGATGTAGTGATGTTTCTTGGCCACCTCGATCAACTCCTCCCTGAACTTGGGATGGGCGATCTGGGACAGTTCGATGGTCCGCTGGTAAATGCTTTTGCCGTGAAGCTCGGCAATGCCGTATTCCGTAACCACGAAATGGATGTCGCCGCGGGTGGTGGCCACGCCCGCGCCCTCGCTTAAGTGGGAGACGATACGGGAGACCGCGCCGTTTTGGGCCGTGGAGGGCAGGGCGATGATGGAAAACCCGCCCCTGGACATGGCGCTGCCCCGCAGAAAATCGACCTGGTCGCCGATGCCGCTGTAGAACAGGTAGCCCATGGAGTCGGAACAGACCTGGCCGGTGAGGTCCACTTCCAGGGCCGAGCTGATGGAGACCAGCCGGTCGTTGCGGGCAATCACCGTGGGGGCGTTGACGTAATCCGACGACAGGAACATGAAGGCCGGATTTTTGTCCACGTAGCGGTAAAGCTCGGCCGACCCCATGCACAGGGAGGCCACGGCCCGGCCCTTGAGCAGGGTCTTTTTCCGGTTGGTGATCACCTTGTTTTCAAACAGCGGAATCATGCCGTCGGTGATGAGCTGGGTGTGCAGGCCCAGGTCGTTCTTGTTGCCCAGGTGATCGAGAATGGAGTTGGGCAACTGGCCAAACCCGATCTGCAGCGTGGCGCCGTCGGGGATCAGCTGGGAAACATAGTGGCCGATCCGCTGGGCCACCTCATTTTCTTTTGCCTCCCGGAAACCCACCACCAGGGGCTCTTCGTGAAGCACCAGGTAGTCGATGTCATCTACGTGAATAAACCCGTCGCCGTAAGTCATGGGCATGTGCGGGTTGACCTGGGCGATGACCAGGTCCGCGTTTTCCGTTCCGGACCGGGTGATGTCCACCGACACCCCCAGGCTGCAGAAACCGAAGTTGTCCGGCGGGCTCACCTGGATCAGGGCCACGTCCAGGCCGATGTTTCTGTTGGCAAACAGGGAGGGAATCTGGGACAGATAGGCGGGAATATAATCGATTTTTCCGTCAAAGGCTGCCTTTCGCATGTCCCGGCTGATGAAAAATAGCTTGAGAAAAAAGCGCCGCAGGAAAGAGGAATCGTTGACAAACTGGGCAAAGGTGGAGGAAAGCATCTGGTAGACCATGATGTCCTGAATGGTTTCATCCTTGACCATGGTCTTTATCAGGTGCTGGGGTTCGCCGCAGCCGGTGCCGATAAAAACACGGTCCCCGCTTCGGATATGGGATATGGCTGCTTCGGCATCAACGATTTTTGCGGCGCAGTGGTTATTAAGCCAGTTTACATAATCCATCTTCTTGTTCTCCATCGGTTGGGTGGCCGGTGCCTTTCAGCAAAAAAGGCCTATTCTCCGGCATCTTGAAAATATTCGGGTAATACTACCCCAGATCAGCATGAAATCAAACAAGATTTTCGTCTCTTTTGATCCTTCTTGACTTTCATTGCCTGTTTCGGTAACAAAACAATTTGCAATCAACATTCAGGAGATTCCATGATCAATCAGAAACGGGTTTTGACGACAGGTGCAGGGCGCTGGATGGCCCTGCTTTTTTTATGGTGCGTGGTGACGCTGGCCGGGTGCGCGGGCAACCGGGTGCCCATTGACACCGCCTATCCCACTCGGCCCATGTCGTTGCCGGGCGACCTGGCGGCCCATGACGAGGCTGAAACCGAGTGGTGGTACTACACCGGTCACCTGGAAGATGCCGAAGGCGGCCGCTACGGGTTTGAGCTGACCTTTTTCAAACGCCGCATCGACAATGACAAGCCCTGGGGCATTCCCGTGGGCTGGATCAACGATACAGCCTTGATGGCCCACTTTTCCGTGACCCGTGAAGATACTGCCGAGTTTGTGCAGGATGGCCGGACCTGGTTTTCCAACAAAAATATTTATGCCCGGACCGATCGGTACGAGGTGGCCTACAAGGACTGGAAGGCCGGGGGCGACATGGAGCGGCACACCCTGACGGCCCGGACAAAAGACACCGCCATCGACCTTTCAGCCATCCCCATCAAACCGCCGGTGCTGCACGGCACAGACGGCATTGTGCCCAAGGGAGAGAACCGGGCCAATTACTACATGTCGTTTACCCGGCTGGATCTTGCGGGCACCCTGGTCTTTAAAGGCAAAGAGATATCGGTTACCGGCACCGCCTGGTTTGATCACGAGTTCGGTTACATGGGCACCACCGCGGTTTCAGGGTGGGACTGGTTTTCCCTTCAGATGGAGGATGCAACCGAGTATATGCTGTATGCCCTGCGGTTGAAGGACGGCACCATCGATCCGGTGAGCCACGCCTTTCGCATTGACCCTGAGGGAAATTCGGAAAACCTGCCGCTGTCCGACCTTGATATCACGGTTCTTTCCAGGTGGAAAAGTCCACACAACGGGGCCGTCTATCCGTCGGCCTGGCGTATCGTGGCAGCCCCATGGGACCTGGACGTGATCGTGATTCCAACGGTGGCCGATCAGGAGTTTCGGTATCATGACATCGTCTACTGGGAGGGAAGCTGCGGTGTGTACGGCAAACCGGCCAACGGCCGGGCCTATGTGGAGCTGGTGGGCTACTGCCCCTGGAAGGCCATGGCCGATCTGCTGGAGGAGTAGGACGGCTTGTGTGTACTTTTCTTTGGCGCAAAGAAAAGTACCAAAAGAAACATGCCCTGCGGCTTGGCCACGCCACAGGCGTGGCTTCCCTCGCTCGAAGAATTTTTCGGCACGAAAATGAACTCGTCCCGCTTCCAGCGTGACTCAGACAGCATTTTCTCTTTTTCCGAAAAATCCTTCTTGCTCGGCTGCGCCGTAATGGGCGAAGGGGCTCGTTGATGCACGGCCCGTAACAAAACATCGGGTTTGTAGTGTGCCTGTAAGGGCATTCGGCAGGACGGTATCAAACGATCGGTCTTTGACGGGTGCCACGACCGAAGCGTCAGCTTGCCCGTGGCGCATTCCCAGGTTATCTCATAATCCTTTCGTTATCTCTTGTAAACAGAAACGCACCGGCCGTGAAAAGCCGGTGCGTTTCTGTTTTGTGCTGTATGATCTCGGCGTGCGATTGTTTTCTGTCCATCATTTGTTATGAGGACACGAAAAAAGTTTCCAATCCAGAAATGAGAAAAAGGCCATTTATGGATGGAAACTACTTCATTTTGACCAGGTCGTTGACTCTGAAGCCCGCGCCGGAGCGGACCATGGCCACGGAGCCGTCGTTCCCGAAAAAGGCGGTGACCATCAGTTCACCCTTGATCCGGCCCGGTGCCCGGCCGATCACCACCCGGGTCTGGGGGTCGACGATTTCGTCGCCCAGTTCCTGGACCACAAGAACGTCACCCACCTTCAGCCCGGTTTTCTTTCCGGCATTGATGTAGACGGTCTGTCCCTTGACCTCTGCGATACGGCCGTTCCAGTCGGTCTCTTCCAACTGTTTGAGCATGTTGACCATGGCCTTGGTAAGGGCGTCCCGAAGGGCCCCGTCCCGCAGGTCGGCGTCATAAGTGGATTTGGAGCCCAGTCCCAGCGCACCGCCGGTTGACTTGGCATATTCGCCCTGGCCCGAATCGGCCATGATCTGAATGCCGGTTGTGGTGTCCACGATACGGTAGTCTACGGTGACCCGGGCGATCTGTTTTTTCTTCTGATAGAGCAGCAGGTCCTGGCCCTCTTCCGCCTCGGAGTAGGCGGTGATGGCGCCGGTGACAATGGCGTTGAGGCCCAGCACCTTGCCCATTTTGGCCGCGGTGGTTGGATCGATCACTCCTGAGGCGCCCATGGACTGCTGATTCAGGATCGAAGCCATGTCCTGCTGGGGAATGATGATGAACCGTTCGGTCTTTTGCAGAATAGTGCCCAGAATGTCAGCGGCCGCCTCGCCGATGCCCAGCACCCGGGAAGGGGTCTTGTTCTGGAAATTGACCACCCCCACCCGCAGCTTGGGCCCGGTGTAGCCGCCCGTGGGCGCCAGCTCGTCCTTGATACCCGTGCGGGAGGAGTCGTCCTTGACCGCGCCGGAAATTTTAGGGGCGCATCCGCTGATGGCCAGGCAGAGGGCCAGCAGGGCCACTGTAACGATTGAAGATGTGCGTCTCATTTTTTCTCCTTCACCTTTTTTGGGGTTTTATATGAGTTGTTTCCGGTTGACCGTCCTGCCGCCGGCACAATGGCGTGTTCCGTCCGGGTGTAGCCCGGCGGCACATCAAACAGGGAGGAAGGCGGTGTCTTGAGCCGGATGTTTTTCAGCAACGTGGTGTGAATCCCTTCTTTCTGTTCCATTCGGGTCTTGATGGTCATGTTGCCCAGGTCAGTGGCGTTCCATATGAAACCTTCATGGACGCTGCCGTCCTCCAGAGTGACGCGCATTTTAAATTTTTCTGTCGGGTGGCCGTCGATTTTTTCGGTACCGACCTTTTCAAACGTCATTTTCGGTTTCTGAAAGATACTGTCCCCGGTTTCGGAACATTCAATATACTCTTTTTTCTCCGGGTAGAGGGCATAAGTGGCCTTTTTGTCTCCCCGGTGAATCATGATCATGGGCTGTACAGCCCCCGGCGGCAGGTCCGGAAAGGCCTTGGCGTAATCCACGTCCATGCGGATTTTCTGGCCGGCCTTAGCAATGGGCATTTCCCATGAAAAGGTTTCGTTATCCCCCCTGCCTTCCCATGTGGTCATCATCACGGCTGTAAAATTTTTCTTTCCCAGGTCCATGTGGCCGACAGCCGGGCAGGGCGGCAGAACGATGGGCGGAAGTGTCAGATCTGAGGCAATGGCGGAAAAGGCCACTGTGCCCCCCGGACCGGCAGGAAGGGTTTCCAGGACCCGTTTCAGCATCTCTCCGGTTTCATAGGCAAGGTGAGTGCCGGTGGCCTTGGAAAGCAGCTTGACCGCCATGTTGATGGCAAACACCTTTCGCGCGTCTTCCTCCTCGGTGGTGCGGCTGGCCAGGGTGACCCAGGGCACCTCCTGGTCCTTGCTGTCGGACACATCGGTGGCGATATCGGCGATCATGCCGGCGGCGCCGGACATTTTCTCCTCGGTTTTCACACCAAGGCCGTTCTCCCACACGGTCCTGCCGGTGGCGGTCTCCACCATGTGAAATTTGGCCCGCACCTTTTTCTCATTGTAAAGACCGGTGGTTTTTTCGGAAAAATCCATCAGTGTGCCGTACACCAGGCCGTCCACCTGGAGTTCCCGGCGCAGCGTATCCAGGGGGGCCGTGTCCAGCTGGCCGCCAAGCGTGATGCCCAGGCGGTCACGCAAAATCCGGTCCGCGTCGGCAAGGGGCATTACGGCATAGTGGCGGGAGGTGATGGCTGCCGCCAGTTTTTCACGGACCATCTGGGGGGCGCCAACATCGGTGGTGTTGTTGACCAGGGGCAGCACGGCCACGGTCTGTACCGGGTTGGCGGGGTTGGGCGGGATCAGCGTCGGCATGCACCCGGCAAACAGGGTGATTCCCAACAGCCCGGCAAGTACAAACAACCGTCTCATGGCGGTTCCTCCTGAATGTTTTAGTAAGCCGCCGGCGCGGCGGTCATTTCCAGGCTCACACTGTTCTGGGTGGCGCCGCTTACGGTTACATCAAACCCGGTAAAATCAGCCCGGGAAACACCATCGGCAAAATCCTGGGCCGAACCTGAAAATTCCACGTCCAGGAGAGCTTTCCCACCCTCGAAACTACGTTGATGAATGGCCCGTACCCCCCGGACCTGGGCCTGTACGGCGTCTTTCAGCCCTACCAGCCGGCTGTAAGTGACCCCCCCGGTCACCGTGACCTGGATCAGGCCGGCGCCGCTCACCTCGTTGCTCCACCGTTCTACGATCTGGGCAATGATCTGGTCAGCGGCCTGCTCGGTTACGTTTTTCAGGGCATTGGCGCCGGCGGTCATTTCATCGGGATGGGCCGCCGCAGCATTGGCCGTGGTTGACGCGATCACCGCGCCGTTATCGGTGTTGACGGCCCGCAGGGAGATGTTGGCCATGGAGGACTGCATGGCTGTGCCCAGCACCGAGCCCCGAAGCTTGGCATAGGCCTTGCCGTAGATCACCACCTCGGCACCGTAAAGCTTGCCTACCTGCCGCGCGGCGTCATTGGTCAGGTCCGCGATTTTATAGGCACTGGAAAGTTCAACGGTTTTGTCCGCCACAGTATGGTCCACCACGTTGAACCCTTTTTCCCCGAGTTTCTGCATCAGGGTGTTTTCCGTGATGGTCATGTCGGTCTGGGTGGTCATGCTGCGGTCCCACCAGTAGGCGTAGGTGGTCTGGCCGATGTTTTGTTCGGCCACCATGACCATGACGCGGGGCATATTCTTTCTGGCCATCAGCAGGCCCAGGGCCGACAGGTCGTTCTGAATATCCGCCTTTGAGACATCGGCCTTGACCGTTACCCGGTAGAGCTGGGTCTCCGGCATCTCCGACAGTACCTCGTAGTTTTTCACATACCCGGCGGTTTTGGAATAGACCCGGTCGCTTAACACCGTGTAATTTTCCGCCACGGTTTCCGCGGAGACCATGGTGCCAACGGCCTGTTCCACGGCTCGGCGCAGCGCGTCGTTCACGGCGCCGTCCCTGGCCGAGGCCATGTTGCCGTCGGTGATCACGGCCACCCCTTCGGCGGTAACGGTATGAATCTCTTCCTGGGCCCATGCGCCGGCCGACGCCAGCAGCGTCAACGCCAGCAGCAGCACACCGACCGATATTGTCTGAACCGTGCGTTTCACCTTCCACCTCCTGGTTGATTGTTCTTTATGATCTCCGTGATGGCCGAATCAGCGGATTTCCGGTTTTTGCAGACCCGGCACCTGCTTTCCGGGCACATCTGGCAGCGAAAACAGTCCGGGCATTTGTGCTTCGGGGCGGTTATCAGGTCCGCGTCCGGTATGTAAACCCTGCCGGGCAGACCGGGATGTTTGATAAACGGCACCGTCTTCCTCCATCGGCTGTCCCGAAGTCTGTCTGCCGCGCATCAGCGGGTCTGTTTTTGTGCCTGTGTCTGAAGGACCGGGCCTTAAAAGAGCGATTTACACTCACCGGGCACCGTCCGTTGAATTATCCGAATTTCATACCAGAGATGGGCCGAAGGTGTCAATTAAATGTTGGCCCAACAGGCGTCCGCCGGGGAAGGGCAGACCTGTCCGGCAATAGGTTAGATGAGGGGGAAAAGCGGTCTCTCGGTTATTTGCCGGTCAGATCCAACTGCCGGCCCAGGTCACCCAGTACGCCGGGCCTGGGAAACCCCCAGCAGTCGCTGTTGTTGAATTCGCACCCATGGCACCGGTCATCCTTGGCATAGCCCAGGGTAGTGGAAAAGAGCATGGAGTGATTCTCAAGCTGATGATTGCTGTCCACAAAGGCCCGGTCGGGGTCTTTTTCCCGGAAATTTTTCAGGTTCCCCAGCCGGCAGGGGGGTAGGCCCTGAAGACTGACCTCTATGCCCTTTTTCTGCAGGGCTTCCACCGCCGTGCTCAGAAAGGGCCTGACCGCCTCCATGCTTTCCGGCACAAAGCGTGCCACCTGGGTATCGCTGCATTCGAAAAAGAAGGGGAAGGTCAGCAGGCTGCGGCGCACGCCGAGAGAAGAGATCAGGTCCACGATGGCGGGCAGGTGCCGGTAGTTTTGTTTTATAATGACGGTGTTGGTTCGCAGGGGCACCGATTCGACCAGCAGGTTGGTAATGCCGTCTATACGTTGCCCAAAAGTTTCAGCCGACCCGGTCAGCTCGGCGCACAGTTCAGGGGTATGGAAACTGAACCCCACCAGGGTCCGGTTGACCCGGACCGCGCACCGCTCCGTAAGGGCCTTGTCATGAAAGCGGATGCCGTTGGTATGCAGGTAGGTTCTTAATCCCCTGGAACGGATAAAATCCAGGGTTGAGAGAAAATCCCGGTGAACCGTGGGTTCTCCGCCGGACATGCACACTTCCTGAATGCCGTATGTGTCGATAAAAAATTGAATGTTCGCGGCAATTTCATCAAAGGTCATGATCCGCTGTTTGCCCCGGTTGCCGGCACAACAGTAGATGCAGTCGGAGTTGCAGGTATAGTTGGCCTTTATCTCCAGTGATGAGAACCGGGGCAGGGTGCTGGCGTCGGTCATGTATCTGTCTCAAAGTAAAGGGTGGTTATTTTAGGTTCATCTTCCGGTTTGTGGCAGTAAAGACTTGCATGATTTTCAGTGCAGTCGATGGTTTTAAAGGGACCAAGGGTTCAAGGATTCAAGTGGCCAAGTAAAAAACGATAAAAAAGGCTTGATGAATTCCTGAACATTCGGTTTATGGGTTGAAATCCGGGCATTATTCACCAATGATTCAAATCCGTTGGAATAATAATAAAACAACAGCAAGAACAGGCATAAAGTTTTTATAAATTTTTCAAGAACAAACCCTTGAACCCTTGAACCCTTGAACCCTCGACCCCTTGAATCCTTGACCCCTGCGCCCCCACTAAATGGGAGAATATTCTTATTTCCCCAGAAAGGACTCCAACTGGTCGATGCAGCTGTCGATCCTTTTTTCAAGGGTTTGTTCCGTGTAGAAGGCCAGGTGGGGCGAGACCCGGACATGGGGCAGGGCCATAAACCGGCTGTCATTCTCCTGCCAGTCAAAGTCAAGCCAGGCGCTTACGTCTGTCCGTTTTGCAAGCGTACGGTAAAGCCCTTCGTTGTCAAACACCTCCCGGTGGGAGATCGATATCAGGGTCGTATTGCGACAAAGACAGCCCAGCACCCCCGCGTCGATCAGCCCTCTGGATGCATCGTCCCTGGCGCAGCAGATCACCACGATATCGGACCGGGAAAAGAGCTGCTTTAACGGCAGCCATTTCACGTGAATGCTGCGAAAGGGACGGCGGGTATTAATATAAACCTCACATCCCAGGGTGGCCAGGACCTCGGCCAGCCGTTTGCCGATCAGGCCGTAGCCCACCAGGCCGATTTTTGCCCCTTCAAGTCCCCTGCCGATTTTTTCTTCCTTTATCTTGAACGTCGTGGGTGAAAATATTTTTTCCCAGGGCCGCAGGGATTCAAACATGCAGCGAAGGATATACTGCACCACCGCCTCGGTGGAGTAGCCGGGAATGTTGGTGTAGTTGACACCCGCGGCCATGGCCTGCTGTTCGTCGATGTGCACGATGCCGGTCTCGGCCAGCACCACCAGGCGCAGGGCGGCCAGTGTTTCGATGCAGGGCGTCAGCGGCACATTACAGGCAAAAAGAAAATCAACGTTTTTGAGCCGGTTTTCAACCTGCTGAATATCCTTGCCCCGGTGGCTGGAGACGCGTTGCACAAGGGGCCTGAGCCGTTCCCGGTGACGGGTCGCAAGTGCAAGGTCTCCCATTACCAGCAGGGTCGACGGTCGGGCGCTGTCGCGTGTTTTTGCTCTCATGAGAATTCCTTCTTTGGTTTTTCCCCGCTTCTCTTCACTTGCCTTCTTGAATCCTTGAGTCACAGCTCCGACACAAATATATCAAACTTGAAATTTTTCGGTTTTTCAATGGCATCCACATATTCAAACCCCACCCGAAGGGGATGGCCGGAGCGGTCATGGATGATCCGGGTAATCTGTTGCTCGTCATCCGCGGAAAGAGGGGCATGCACCACCAGGCGGACCACCAGGTGGTCAAGTGACTTCTGAACAATCTGCACCTGGCGAATTCTGTCAGCATGGGGCCATTTTCTCGGACTGAACGCGGGCCACTGGCAGGTACCGCCCGGCAGGCGCAGCATGTTGCGCCGCCGGCCCATAATTCGCCTTAATACAGGCAATCCCCTGCCGCACGGGCAGGATTCCCCCACCTCGGCATAGTCCAGGATTTCGTACCGGATCAGCGGAGTGGCAAAATTGTGAAGGTCGGTGATCACCACCCGGCCGATCTCTCCGGGTCGGCAGGGATTGCCCTCGTCGTCCAGAACTTCCAGAAAGACCCCCTCGGACATGACATGGTAGTGCTCGTGGTCCGGGCATTGAAGGGCGATATACCCGATCTCCATGGCGCTGTACATATCCTTGACCCCCACGTTCCATACCTGGCGGCTGAGCTCCCGCAGATCGTCGGTCACGGTTTCACCGAAGGTCCGCATCTCCACCAGGCCGGGGAACAGGATGCCCCGGTCAAGACAGTGGCGCGCCATCTCCCGCAGATTGGAGGGGTAGGTCAGCAGGTAGGCGGGCTGGTTTTCCCGTATCCACTGGATCTGTCTGTCCATGGGCTCTTTGATGTCCAGCATAAGGCTGGGGCCGCTTTCAAACGCTACTTTTACCGCATATCCCCAGTTTTTCCCTGTCCGGTCACCCACGCCCACGCGGATTTCAGCATGGTTCCGGGTAATATCCCGGTCGTGCCACAGGTGGTCCCGCAGAGTCATGGCATGCCAGAAAAACTGTGAAAGGCTGGTGGAGTGAATACGCACCGGCTTGCCGGTGGAGCCCGAGGACTCGGTATAACCGACCCTGCCGTGGTCCTTGGGCACCGCGGTGCTGCTCATATCGGCCAGGTGAAGTTGAATGTCCTCCCGCTGCAGCAGGGGAATGACGGAAAAGATTTCAGGTGTGACCGGGGTACCAGGCGTAAAGCCCGCTTCCTGAAGACGTTTGCGGTAAAACCGGGTGGTATGAAAAGCGTGGGTCAGCAGCTGGTGTATCTGGATAAACTGTTGCTGCTGAATGATTTCTGGCGGCCACCACTGACTTTGATCCAGTTGATACATGAGGGAAAGCCGGGCCGCGCCCTGGGGCGACAACAGGGCCGGCCATTCAATTCCAGGAACCACGGATATGGGCACTGCCTTCATATTCCCCCTTTTTTATCAAAGCCTCAAATATATACCGTTGCACGGCAAATCCCGTCAAGCAATTAAACAGGGTGCCGCCCGCCGCTTGACAAACCGCGGCAGCGATGTAAACTGATCAGAATCGAATGCCCGCCATCCCGGGGCACTGTTCACCTGCCACATGTCGCCCGGCAGCCGCCGCTCCGGTCGCCAACCATAACCTTTAAGACTGGGAGGAAAGATGATCCGCGCCAGAGATATCATGACAAAAGAAGTGATTACCGTATCGCCGGAAACCGACATCGCTCAGGCCACCAGCCTGCTGCTGGAAAACCATATCAACGGGGCGCCGGTTGTAAACGCGGATGGGGAGCTGGTGGGCATGCTCTGCCAGAGCGATCTTATTGTTCAGCAGAAAAAAATTCCCCTGCCCTCCATCTTCACCTTTTTAGACGGCGTTTTTTCATTTTCCTCCACCAAGGCCCTGGAAAAGGAGATGCAGAAAATCGCGGCCACCACGGTTGCCGATGCCATGAGCACGGACCCGGTGTCTGTGACACCGGATGCCACGGTAGAGGATGTGGCATCACTGATGGCGGAAAAACATTTTCACACCATTCCGGTGGTGGAAAACGGTAAAGTCGTTGGGGTTCTGGGCAAGGAGGACGTGCTCAAGACCCTGGTGGGAGGAAAAGGATAGGATCTCCGGCCAATGGTGAAAATCATCTTCACAGGCATGACGCTCTTTCTGGCCGGGTGCGTGGGCATTCCGGAAGGGGTGAGGCCTGTCACCGATTTCGATCTGGGACGATATCTGGGCCGGTGGTACGAAATCGCCCGGCTGGATCACGGGTTTGAGCGGGGCCTCAGCCGGGTGACGGCTGATTACAGCCTGCGGGAGGACGGCGGCGTCAGGGTCCTCAACCGGGGGTACTCGGAAGAAAAGAAAAAATGGAAAGAAGCCGAAGGCAGGGCTTACTTTGTGGACGGCCCGGATCATGGCTATCTGAAGGTTTCTTTTTTCGGCCCTTTTTTCGGGTCTTACGTGGTATTCGAGCTTGATCATGAGAACTATCAGTATGCCCTTGTGTGCGGGCCGAACAGATCCTATTTGTGGCTTCTGGCCAGAACGCCGGAGATTGAACCGGTGCTCAAAGACCGCCTGGTGGCCAGGGCGGCGGCCCTGGGGTTTGAGACGGACGGGCTGATATTTGTCAGGCACCAGTAAGATAACGCCCTTGCCGTACAACCCCCGAATGGACAAGTCCGGAAAGGAAGCGGTGGCTGTTTTGCCTGTTGCGTCACCGCCCGGTTACGGCGGGCGGTCCCTTTACATCGGAGTTGTGTATGCATGAACAGAGCACCGGCATTCTCCCCCCCCGGATTCATGAGTCGGTGTTTATCGCACCGGGTGCCCGCATTTACGGCGACGTGATCATCGGGCCCGGTGCCAGCGTCTGGTTTAACGCGGTGATACGGGCCGATGAGGGCCACATTGCGATCGGGGCCGACACCAACATTCAGGACAATGTGACCATTCACAGCGACCTGGGTACGCCGGCAATAATCGGCGAACGGGTTACCGTGGGCCACGGCGCGGTAATCCGCAGCTGCCGGATCGGCGAAGACGTGATGGTCGGCATGAATGCCACCATCATGTCTCACGTGGAAATCGGTGCGCACAGCGTTGTGGGTGCCAACACCTTTATTCCCTATCACAAAACCTTTCCGCCCGGCTCCATGATTGTCGGATCTCCGGCCCGGCTGGTCCGGCAGTTGACCGGGGAAGAAAGGGCCTTCAACCAGGCGGCCATTGACATCTACAAGGAATTGGCCAAACGATACCGCGCCGGAGAGATAACCGGTATTTCGGGTTAACCTGTTTTCATAAAGGGGGGTAAATGGAAAACGAGCGCTTCTGGACAAAATCCTATGATCCGGGCGTGGGCGATCTTTCGCCCGACCAGTGGGAAACCAGTTATGTGGATGCGGTTCGGCCCACGTTTTCAAAATTCGGTGACAAGACCGCCTATGCCTTCATGGGCACCCATGTGCGTTTTGCCGACCTGGACCGCTATGCCAACCGGTTTGCCCGCATGCTGCTGGACAATGGGTTCAAAAAGGGCGACGTTGTGGGCATCAACCTGCCCAACATTCCGGAGTACGGCATTGCCTGGCTGGGCACGCTGCGGGCCGGGTGTGTGGTTTCCGGGGTGTCGCCCCTGCTGTCCGCCCCGGAGATGAAACACCAGCTCACCGATTCCAAGGCCCGGGCGCTGGTGACCCTGGACGCGGTTTTTGCCGCCACTGTTACCAAAATCGCCGACCAGTTGCCCGACCTCAAGCTGGTGGTCATCGCCAGCGTGGGCGGATTTCTTTCCCCGGTCAAGCGGTTTCTGGGCAAGCGCCTGGGCAAGATTCCCCAGGGCAGGGTGACGCCGCTTGCCGGTAAAAGTGTGGTGAAAATAGAGAAGGTGATCAAAGGCGCCGCTTACAGCGGAGAGGATCCCGGTGTTGCCGTGACACCGGATGACATCGCCTATATTCAGTACACCGGCGGCACCACCGGCCTGCCCAAGGGAGCCCAGTTGAGCCACCGGAACGTGGTGGCCGACCTGCTTATCGTTCAGCACTGGCTTCACTGGGAAAAAGGCCGGGGCCTGGCCCTGTCCGGCTTTCCCTTTTTCCATATCGCCGGCCTGTTTTTCAACAAAAACTGTATCTACCTGGGCTGGACCCAGGTGCTGATTCCCAATCCAAGGGACACGGATCACATCTGCAGAGAGATCAAAAAATACCGCCCCACGGTCCTGGTCAACGTGCCCTCTCTGTTTCAGATGCTCATCGCCAACCCTGCCTTTAAAACCCTTGACCATTCGGGTCTGGAGGGGTGCATCTCCGCCGCGTCCCCGTTTCCGGAAGAGTCCCAGCGGCAACTGGAGAACATCGTGGGAGAGGGTAAGCTGCTGGAGGTGTACGGCATGACCGAGACCGCCCCCCTGACCACCATGAATCCCATGCAGGGCAAAAAGAAACTGGGCCACATCGGTCTGCCCCTGCCCAACACGGATCTCTGCCTCAAAAGCACGGAGACCGGTGAAAAGGTGGCGGTGGGCCAGCCCGGAGAGATTTGTGTCAAGGGCCCCCAGGTCATGGTGGGCTACTTCAACCAGCCCGAAGAGACCGCCAGGGCGTTTGACACCGAGGGATATTTTCATACCGGTGATGTGGCCATTCAGGACGAAGAGGGGTTCCTGCGGATCGTGGACCGCACAAAGGACATGATCATCGTGGGCGGGTTCAAGGTCTTTTCCCGGCGGGTGGAGGACATTCTTTCCGAGCACCCGGCCATTGACATGATCGCCACCATCGGCCGGGCCAATCCGGAGCGGCCCGGTTCGGAGCTGGTGGAGGCCTATGTCAAGCCCACGGCCGGTCACCCGCTGGCCGGGGACAGGGCGGCACTTGAAAAAGAGATCCTTGCTTTTGCAAAAGAAAAGCTTTCGCCCTACGAAGTACCCAAGCGGGTCCATGTTCTGGATGAACTGCCCCTGACCCCGGTGGGCAAGGTGGACAAAAAGGTGTTGCGCAAACAGGACGATAAATGAGCAATTCACGCGTATTGGAGCTGATTCGGCTGCTGGCCTTGAAATTCCATCCCGAGGGCGGGTATTTTGCCGAGATTTTCCGTTCCCCCAGAATTGTCCAGGTACCGGGCAAAGCCGAGGATCGCAGCGCCCTGACCGGAATATACTTTCTTTTGACCGCTGATGGTTGCAGCCGTTGGCACCAGGTGGCCTCGGACGAGGTGTGGCACTTTTATGAAGGGGCGGAACTGGAGCTTTTCTGGATTGAGCCGGATGGTGAAAAGTGTAACCGCTGCCGGGTGGGGGAGGTCGGGGAGGCCACCCGTCCGGTAGCGGTGGTGCCGGCCGGATGCTGGCAGGCGGCCCGGACCACCGGAGACTACACCCTTGTGGGATGCACGGTGGCCCCCGGGTTTGAGTTTTCCGATTTTCAAATGTTAAAACAAGACCCGGAAGCGGCGCAACAGATTTGCGCACGGTTTCCCGAGTTATCCATGTTGCTATAGGCGGGGGAACGAAACCCCACCCCCATGTTTTCTGATACCCCGGATATTTCATGAAATGTCCGGGCGAGTCGAAAGGTTTCCGGTGTTACATATTTTTGTTGATGCAGACGCCTGCCCTGTGAAACAGGAAGTGTATCGCGTGGCGCGCCGGTGTGGTCTTTGCGTCACGTTGGTAGCGAACGCTTTTATGCGGGTTCCGGCTGAGGCTGGAATAACGCTCAAAGTTGTCGGGAATGCCTTTGATGCGGCGGATAATTGGATTGCCGAGAACGTAGAACCTTCCGATATTGTTGTAACCGCCGATATTCTTCTTGCAAGCCGCTGCATCAAGAAAGGCGCACGTGCTATCGGGCCTACGGGGAAACCATTTACGGAAAGCAATATCGGCCAGGCTGTCGCTACCCGGGATCTTCTCTCGGAACTCCGGGGGGCCGGAGAGATCACCGGAGGCCCGCCGCCGTTGAACAGGCGTGACAGATCGCGGTTTCTCCAGAAGCTCGATGACGTCATTCAGTCCATTCGTCGCGACAATGGCTCGACTTGACTTGCCCCAACCCGCATATCTCATGAAATATTCGGGTTCAGTGGCGTCCAAAATAACTCCCAAAAGGACTTTTAAGCTTTATAAACATCTGAATTTAGAAATTACGGAAATAAAACTGAAAACCAGGTTGCCTCTGGAGAAACAAATTTTTTTATACACCCCGTCGGGGCATTAATGGCAGGCCCCGCCCATTGCAGCGCAGCCGAGCGCAAACGCTTTTTTCGGGGAAAAGCGGGCAGGCAGTTTGAGCACCGCGAAGCGGGCGAGTTCCTGCCCGCGCCGAAAAAAGCGTTTGCGCGAGGGAAGCCGAAGGCCAAGCTGCACGGGCCGGTTCTTTTGGTACTTTTCTTGCCGCCAAGAAAAGTACACGGATAAGCAGGATAAGAAAAATAATCTTTGAGAGCACCGCCGTAAAGACAATTCGATTTTGATACCGATACCGATAGCGATTTCGATAAACAACCGGAAGACTGTCCTGCCATGATTAAAACTGTTTTTGGACAATAATAATCCGGGTTAGCCGGTCTTCCATTCACCAACCGTCGTATAGATCATATCAACTTGATCCCGGTGTTTGTTGATGATATTCCGCCGGGCTTCATCAAAAACACGACGGTTTCCGGGACCGGTTGATTCATGGTAAATCTCCCGGGGCAGTACGTATACCCTACGCCCCAGTCTTGCCATATCAAGGCAGAAGTTCGCCACATACAGGTACCAGCCGGGGCAGGTGCGCGCGTCAAAACCGGTTGCCAGAAAAAGTGTTTTCGGCACGATCAGCAGGCAGCCGTCCACTGTCTGAACAGGCACCGGCTTTGTCAGCCGGGCGCGGCCGATGGGCTCAGGCGGATTGCCGTGATAAACACCGGCCACCAGCCCTCGGGCGCTGTTGCCCGCCACCCCGGCCGCGCCGAAGTTTTCCAGGCGCGAGATGTCGTTGCGGGCATCGGCCAGCCATGTGCCCGATCCCAGTGCCACATCCTGGTGCACGAACATCAACAGGTCGTATTTCGCGCGCGCGGCCGCGGCATTCAGCACCGTTGCGGCACACTTGAAGCGCTGGGTCCGGTTGTCAATGGCAATCAGTTCGCAGGCGGTCTTCTGGTTTTTCAGGCTTTCGACAAGGTACTTGTCCAGCTTATTCTGATCGTTGAAAACGCAGATGATGGAAAAACCTTTTGGTTCCGGGTGGGTCATGGTCATGCCGCCGCACTGGCAGGAAGCCCGAAGGCCCGGTCAAAAAGCGCAAAATCCGGGCGTGTGGGATCGTAAGCCACATCATTCAGAGAAATTCGTCTGTTTTTCGGCACATCGTGTTTGAGGGTCACATCATGGGCCAGGCCGATGGGAAGTCCCGGTGCGACGGTGCTTTCACCCATATTCTCAATCAGGCCATAGCAGCGGTACCCGCCGATGCCGTCGAGCGTTTCACCGGCGTTCAGGTCGCGCTTGGCATAGGCATAAACATTGGTTTGAAACCCGTGGTCCGGAACGAGAAAAGGCGTTTGCCGCCGCGCTGCCTGAAGGACGGTTCCCATGGCCTCGATATGGCACAGGTGGTAGGGCCGGTAAAACAGGTAGAACGGGCCGGGCCCCATCTTGTAGTAGGCCAGCATCTCCCGCTGGTAGGGATTGTCGCAATGGCCGATCACAAACACCCCACCGCCGGGCTCGGCACCCAGGATGTAGTCCACAAAGGGGCGGCGGTCCTTCCACTGGGCGTCAAAGTCAAAACATTTGAATATGTCCTGGACATGAGCGGCCCGGGGCCCGTGCATGCCCGGCGTCACGGTGATCAGGCCGCAGGCGTTGGCGATGATGGCCATCTCGATATTGAGTTTTGTGCCGTCCGTATAGGAGGTACACATGCGGTAGTCCAGGTTGCGGATTTCCGCTTCGGGAATGATGGATGTGGGGTTGGCCGAGCGGTCCAGAAACCCCTTGATGTTGCCGGCCATGACCAGATCAAAACCCCACAGCGAAAGATCATCGATCAGGTGCTTGAGCACGCCGTACTGGTCCCCGTCGCAGCTGGTGCAGATCACGCCCTGTTTACGGGCGATGTCTGCCAGCAGCGGGCCGAAGAGCAGGTCGATTTCCGAGTTCATCAGAACCAGGTGCTTGCCGCTGTCCAGGGCGGCCAGAGCAAATTCGGCCGCCGGAATAATGGCGCTGGACGCCTCGATGACGATGTCGATGCCCGCGCATTCGGCAACCCACAACCCTTGTTCACAGACCGCCACTTCTCCCTGCCGGATCACATCCTCCATGGCGTGACGGCTCTTGACAATCGAATGGGGTATGCCCAGCCATGTGAGCACGTCCGTGCAGCGTTTGATATCGGTATCGCATAGGGCCACGCACCGCACCCCCGGGGTGATGTGGGCCTGGTACACCAGCCCCTTGCCCATGGAGCCGATGCCGATAACGCCGATTCTGGTTTCTGCGGGATCTGAGCCGTTTTGCTTTTGCATGTACGTCCCCTGTTTTTTACGGTCCTTATCTATATCGTGGGGTGCTTTGCTTATCAAGTTGATTTGGCCCGAATATTTCATGAAATTTTTCGACACTGATAAATTTTTATATAAAATACAAGTCCTTGAAAGAGTTTTGGTCGTTTTTTGAAAATACAAACTGTCACGGGCGACTTGAGGTATTTTATGCCAATTTTATGTCGAAAAATTTCACCCTTCGGGCGAGTCGCCTTGGCAGCATCTGCTGTGTTGCGGGACATTCGCGGTAGATTGACTACAGCTTCATGTCCCGCGCCTTGCATCTGCGGCCAAATCAACTCGTGAAATATCCGGGTTAGCAGGAGACAGCGGGTGGGAGCCTGTCTTTCTCTGGCGGGTGCCACGGGCCAACCGAAGATTGCCCGTGTTTGTTTTGCCCTTCTGAATTATCTTCCATAGACAAAACAGCGCATGCCTTCGCGCAGGGCAAAGGCGCCGTGCATGTACAGGGCGCCCAGCCAGAAGGGGACATGAAAGATTTCAGGCTCGCGATAGCTCACCTGTCCCATGGCGGAGATAAGCCCCTCGGCAAACATGCCGGCCACGGCCAGGATCAGGGCCAGAACCAGCAGAAACCCCTTTTCATAGGTAACGGCCAGCCGAAGTGCAAAGGCTCCGTAAAAGACGAACGACAGCAACACCGGTTCCCGGTTGCCGAACCCGCTGAGCAGATAGACCATGCCAAAGGTGATCAGGGCCTCAACGCACGGCCCGATGGCGCCGGCTGATGTGGATTTGTCTGTGGGCAGAGCCCCGGGCAGGGCCGGCGTTAGCCAGAAATATCCAACGGCCATGGACAGGAAAGCGACAAAAAAACCGGGCAGCACCCAGAAGGCCTGGCCGAACAGCCATGGATCCGGGTATGACAGGGTGTGCGTGTGAACATGGATGGCGTCGCAGAAGGTGGCCAGAACGGCGGCCAGAACAGCCAGGGGCAGCATGGTAACATAAAGGTTTTTTGCCTCTTGCATGGTGTTTCCTTTCGGCTTTATTGATATCACATTGCAGCAAAGCAATCTTCAACTTATTAGTGTCATTGCGAGCCGGAGGTGAAGCAATCTTGTTCGGATGCGAAGGGGATTGTTTCGTAGCGTTGGCTTCGCAATGACGGGAATGGGAGGCATCCTACTGTTCATCCGGCCGGGCCATCCGTCCCATTTTTCGCGACAGGCGGTCGGACAGGGTGTAGAGGGTGGGCACCACCACCAGGGTGAGGAAGGTGGCCAGCATCAGGCCGAAGATCACCACGATGGCCATGGAGCGCCAGTACTGGGAGGACTCGCTGACCAGGGAGATGGAGAGGTCCGTGAAGTTGATGGAGACCCCGGTGACCATGGGCAGCAGGCCCAGGATGGTGGTGATGGCGGTAAGCATCACCGGCCGGAGCCGGGTGGCGCCCCCGGCGATCACCGCGTCCCGCAGGGCCATGCCCCCGGCCCGTAGCTTGTTGGTGTAGTCGATCAGAACAATGGCGTTGTTGACCACCACTCCGGCCAGGGAGATGATGCCCACCCCGGTCATGATAATGGAAAAAGGCGCGTTGATCAGGGTCAGCCCCAGGAAGGCGCCACCCAGGGAGAGCAGTACCGATGTCATGATGATAAAGGGCTGCATCACCGAGTTGAACAGGGTCACCAGGATCAGGAAAATGAGAAACACGGCAATGAGAAAGGCCCTGGAAAGAAAGGCGCCCGCCTCTTCCTGCTCTTCACTTTCACCGGTGAAGGTGATCTGGTAGCCCGGGGGCAGCGGGAACCCGGCCAGCAGTTTTTCGGCCTGCATGCGCAGCACGCTGCCCGGCACCTTGGTTTCATCCACGTTGGCCTTGACCGTGATCACCCGCTTGTAGTCGATGCGGGTGATGTCGCCGATGGTTCCGGTGTGACGGATTCGGGCCAGGGTGGTCAGGGGCACCAGCTCCCCATTGGGCGCCGGTATCAGCAGTTTCTGCAGGACGTCGGTGGACCGGCGGTCGGCTTCCGGCAGCCGCACGCTGATGTCGTAGTCTTCGCCCTCCTCCCGGTAGGTAGACACCTCCACCCCGTTGAAGGCGGTTTTAAGGGCATAGCCGATGGCGCCGGTGGTCAGGCCGAACTCCGAGGCCTGCTGCCGGTCCACGGTGATCTCAATGGCCGGAATGGAGGCCACGTAGTCGTCCCGTACATCCTGAATGCTGGGAAGCTGGGAGATGATATCGCGGATTTTCTGGGCCATCTGTCCCAGGAGCTGGTAGTCGGTGCCGGATATCTCGATGTTGATCGGCGCGCCCGTGGGCGGGCCCTGGTCTTCCTCTTTGATGGAGATGCGGGCCCCGGGAATATCGCGAATGCGTTTCCGGATTTTTTCTATTTCTACGAAGGTGGGGTGCAGGCGGTCTTCCAGGTCGATAAACTGGATCCCCAGGTGGCTCGCGCTGGTCTGGGAAAAGATGCTGGTGCTGGCCTTGAGCGCGCTGATGGCATACACATGTTCGATGTTGGGAAGATCGCTGGGCCCGTTAAACACGTCGCCGGACCGGGTTTTGTGCTCAACCGGCGCATAGGCGGCCGCGTACAGGTCCAGGGGAATATGGTCGTTTGCCTCGGGATGGTCGGCCAGCACGCCGGATACGGCAATCTCCACTCGGCGCACGATTTTGTCAATATAGTCGATGTCGGCCCCTTCGGGCGGGTCCACGTTGACATAGATGCTGTTGGGCTGAATAGAGGGGAAAAACTCCACCGGTCGTTCCACCCCCACCACAACGAGCCACACCAGGATGCAGAAAATCATCATGGCAAAAGAGCCGAACAGCACCTTGCCCGGGTTGTCCAGTATCTCCCGCATCATGCGTTCGTAAAAAACCAGGACGCGGCCTTCAATGGCCACCGGCCGTTCCCCCTCTTTTGCGATCTCTTCGGCGGTTTTTGCCTGCCCGGAGGGTGCCGTCCCGGCTTTGAGTTTCATGAAATAAGTGGTCAGGGCCGGGTTGATCACCAGGGCCACGAACAGGCTGGAGGAGAGGGTCACCACCAGGGTGATGGGCAGGTATTTCATGAATTCACCCATGATGCCGGGCCAGAACATCATGGGAAAAAAGGCGGCCACCGTGGTGAGGGTGGAGCCGATCACCGGGTAGGCCACCTCCGATGTGGCGGCCATGGCCGCCTGAAGCCGGGGCACCCCTTGTTCCATGTAGCGGTAGCTGTTTTCCACGATCACGATGGCGTTGTCAACCAGCATGCCCAAAGCCAGGGTCAGGGAAAAAAGCACTACCATGTTCAGCGTCACGCCCAGGGCGTAAAGTACGATAAAGGAGAGCAGCATGGAAAAGGGAATGGCCAGGCCCACCAGCACGGCGTTTCTGAACCCAAGGGAGAACAGCAGCACGCCCACCACCAGGAGCAGGCCGGACAGGATGTTGTTTTCCAGGTCCTTGACCATGCTGTGAATCTCTTTTGCCTGGTCCATGAGCTTGGTCACGGTGATATTCGGTGGCCACTGGGTGCGCTGCTCGGCGATAACTGCGTCCACGGCCTCGGCAATGGTGATAATGTTTTCTCCAGCCCGTTTCTTGACGGAAATGTTGACCGCGTTGTTGCCGTCCAGCCGGGACCGGCTGGTCTCGTCCTTAAAATCGTCCACCACCACGGCCACGTCCTTTAAGTAGACGGGCCGGCCCTGGTGGGTGGCCACCACCAGGCCATATACCTCTTCAGGGGTCTCGAATTCGCCGGGCACCCGTATCTGAAACCGGCCGTCGCCCAGGGTCACGGTGCCGCCGGTGGTGTTCTGGTTTTCACCGGGCACCACGGTCTGAAAGGCGGTGATGGGAATGCGGTAATAGGCCAGCTTGTCCGGGTCCACCTCGATGCGTATTTCCCGTTCCCGGGTGCCGGTGACGTCGGCCTCCAGTACACCGGTGATGCCCTCTATTTCATCTTCCAGATCGTCGGCGATTTTTTTCAGCGTGCGCGTGCCGTAAGGCCCGGAAAAGGAGTAGACCACGATGGGCATGTCGGAAAAGTTGACCTCGTACACCGCCGGGTCGTTTTCCAGGTCGGTGGGCAGGTCCGGCATGGCCTCATCCACCTTGTTTTTTACCTTTTGAAGCACATCGTCGATGTTGGTGCCGGGAATAAACTCGATGTCGATGTAGGAGATGCCCTCGGAGCTGACCGACACGATCTGCTTAACGTCGTCCAGGTTTTTGAGCTTGTTTTCGACGGGAATGGTGATGGAGGTCTCAATGTCCTGAGAGGCCACGCCCCGGTACGTGGTGGATACAAACACGTGGGGAATCTCGATGTCCGGCGCGCTTTCCCGGGGCAGGGCCATGTAGCACCACGTGCCAGTGATAAAGATAATGATTCCCAGCACCATCACGCTGACACGGTTTTTTATGGCGGTATCGGAAATAATCATTGCAGTGCGGCCTCGGGGTCTGTAACGGTCCGGGTGACATTGACCTTCTGGCCGTCGGCCACCTGCTTTTGGCCCATCACCACCACCTGTTCGCCGAATTCAAGGCCGGAGGTGATCTGTACGTTGAAACCCTCCACGATGCCCAGGGTCACTTCCCGCAGGTGCACCACCCCGTCTTTTTCCACCACCACGGTATGCACGGCGTTGGAAGTGACGGCATAAAGGGGCAGCACCACGGCGTTTTCAACGGTCTTTTTGACCACGTCCACCCGGGCGAACATGTCTGGCAGAATGCGGGCAGCCGGGTTGTTTACCAGGATCTCCAGGTCATAGAGCCGGGCCATGGGGTCGGCGGTTTTGGACAGAAAGTGCTTTTTCCCGGAAAAGGTTTCACCGTCCAGGGCCGATAGGGTCACGGTAAATTCCTCAAGGCCGCGCACCGCCGACATGTCGGACTCGGGGATGCCAACGGTCACCTTTACCGGGTCGATCTGGAGAATCTCGGCCACCTCCTGGCCCGGGTTCAGCACCTGGCCTTCGTCAATAAACACCCGGTTGATAATCCCGGCAATGGGTGCCCGGACAACGCACCGGTCCAGGTCCAGGGCCGCGGTTTCCATGGCGGCCCGGTAATTTTCCGCCGCGGCATTGGCCGCGTCCAGGTCCGACTTGCTGGCCAGCTGTTCCCTGTAAAGTTCGGTCAGCCGCTGCTGTGTGGCAAGGGCCGACGCCAGGGAGGCTTTGGCTGCGTCATAGGCGTTCTGGTACTTGCGGGAGTCGATAACCGCCAGTTTTTCGTTTTTTTTCACCACCGCCCCCTCACGGGCGGCTTTTTCAAACACTTCCCCCGCCACCTGGGACACCACGTTGAGCCGAACCCAGGCCGATATGGCGCCGGGCAGGTTGATGCGGTCGGAAATGGCGCGGGGGGCCACCGTGTAGGTCACCACGTTTACCGTGGCCTGGTCCTGGCCCAGTTCGGCCCGGCGTTGGGCATCCACGCCGGCTTTCCGGGCCATGAAAATAACGATCAGCAGAACAATGACCAGCGCGGGAACCCCGTAGCCGAGTATGGCCCGCAGGGTGCGTTTGGCAAGCGTTCTTTTGGGCGGTCCTTCTGTGTATGACGTATTCATGTGTTGTCCAGCACTCCCATGACGGATTCTAAAAAGGTGCCGGTCGCCTTTTCCAGTCGCAGGGCGGCGACAGCGCATTCGTATTCGGCGGCGGCCAGTTCCTTGGCCGCCTGGGTATAAAGGGTGTTGGCGTCAATCCTGTCGATACTTGTGGCCAGGCCGTTGTCGAACTGTCTGGAAACCGCGACAAAGTTTTCCCGGGCAAAGCTCAGCTTGTCGGCCAGGGCCTTGCGCCGCTCCTGTTTTGAAAAAAGTTCGCGCCAGGCCTGTTCCACTTCCACCCGAATGTCTTTTTCAAGAGATTCCCGTCCCAGCCGGGCCTTTTCCAGTTCGGCTTTGGCCGTGCCGGTGTTGGCCCTGCGCAGGCCGCCGTCAAAGATCGGCACGTTGACCGTCACGCTGCCGTGGATGCTCTCATCTTCCGGAGAGAACACCTCGGGGTCAGCCTCGGTGCTGGTGTACCCGCCTTCCAGCGACACCGTGGGCCAGTAGGCGCTTTTCTCCAGTTTGATCTGGGATTGGGCCATTTTTTCCGCCACTCTGCCGGCCTTCAGGTCGGCCCGCTGACGCAGGGCCCGGTGCTGAAGCATGTCCAGGCGTTCGGCGGCCAGGGGCGTGACGCCCAGGGCGTCCGGTGAAACAAGGGAGAAGTCCCCCTCAAGGCCCACGGCCCGGCCCAGGGACGATTCGGCCAGGTAACGGGCGTTGGTGGCGTCGGTAAGGTCGGCCTGAGCGCTGGAAAGCTCGGCATCCACCCGGTACACATCGGGCCGGGTTACCACGCCCAGCCGCAGCCGGGCCGCCACCGCGGCCTTGTGTATTTCCAGCCGTTCCAGGTTTTCCCTGGCCGCCTTTTCCATCTCAGCGGCCTTGAGCGCGTCGTAATAGGCGGCGGCCACCATCAAAAGATAGCTCTCCTTTGCCGCGCGCAACTGGTACTCCCTGCCTTCGATATTGTCCGCGGCAATGCCGAAGGCCAGCAGTTCCCTGCCGTTTAAGGTAAAGGTGTAGGTCAGCAGCCCGCCCCAGGTGTTGGACCAGTCGGGCTGCACCGTGTTGGTTTCCGTATAGTGCGTGTAGCTGTTAAAGGCCGAGAGTTTGGGCACCAGGGCGGAAAAGGCGGCCTTTTTGTAGTTTTGCGCAATACCCAGGTCGGCCTCGGAAATCTTGATGGTCTCGGCCCGCTCCAGGGCAAGCCGGTACAGGCCGGGCAGGTCGTATGCCGCCGGCGCTGTCTGTACTGCGTCACCGCCAGACGCCATGGCCGCCGGCATCAGGCAGAGAAAAAAAACGATGATAAAACGGATTTTCATAAAAAAGGCTCTTTTTTTACACCGCAAAGGCGCAGAGGGCGCAAAGGATTGTTTCTGGCTTCGCGGAGACAATCATTGTTTTGCACCCGGTGCCCATGTGGCTCTTTGCATCCTTTGCGTCTCTGCGGTGGGTTCTACGTTTTGAGATTTTCATCCGCCAGCATGCCGCTGATCAGCAGTTCCATGTAGGCTTTGGATGTCTTTTCAATATTAAAATCCGGGTCAAACCAGGCCTGCACCCCCAGGCCGTCCCACGATCCCACAACGGCCGCGGCAATGGCCTTGGAGTTGATGTTTCTTTTGAATACGCCGCCGGCCACGCCTTCCTGAATAATGCCGCCCACGATCCGGCGGAACCTTTCGTAAATATTTTTGAACTCTTTTTCCATCCGGGCCCGCATCTCTGGTGAGGCGGATACCGTGGCGGCCCAGAACTCCATGCTCAGGGTGTAAAGGTGCCGGTGCTGCGCGATCCATGAAACAATAGCATTGTTGAGGGCCGTCAGCTGACGGGCCGCGGTTTTGCCGACCGCTTTCTCCAGGGCCGCTTCAGCGGTGTCGCCGCTTTCCTGGACCACATACTGAAACACCGCGAAAAACAGGTCGTCCTTGCTCTTAAAATATTCATACACCGTGCCCTTGCCGATGCCCGCAGCCACGGCCACCTCGGCCACCAGGGTCTTGTTGTACCCTTTTTCGGCAAACACCTGGGCCGCCGCCTGAATGATCAGTTTTCTTCGTTCTTTTCGACTGGGACGCTGCATAATTTAATGGCTGCTTTCGCGTTGGCAAACTTGCCTGATGCATGGGGAACGGCAGCACCGATTTCCCGACCGACCGGCCGGTCAGTTTTTGTAATATACAGCCGGAAAGCCGATGTGTCAAAAACTTTTTTTGCCGGTTGCCGGTACACTCCACACGGGTGCCAGCGCGAGGATCAAGGCGTTTCCCCCGTCATTGCGCCTATAAGAAAGTGAGTCAAGAAAAAACACGTCTCCTATAGCAAGAAAAACACAATTTTTCCGCTCACGGTCTCCACTTTGGCTTTCAGCCCTCGTCCTTATGGTGACGCGCAA